>Ga0209273_10000011_pt1 | contig 804446 bp, 764 predicted proteins | sample tdAd471_FD_187126 | JGI IMG/M metagenome (GOLD analysis project Ga0209273, IMG submission 187126) | Marine sediment microbial communities from the Atlantic coast under amendment with organic carbon and nitrate - tdAd47.1 (SPAdes)... | ecosystem: Environmental > Aquatic > Marine > Coastal >...
TTTTGGCATTGGGCCCTCGGCGCTGACGGAGGCCATGGGCATGCTCAACCACCATTTCGCAGCAGCCGCCTGATCGGCGCAGAGCGACAGCCTACCTCTGACTGCCGCCAATCTTTGCAACAGAGCCACATGCCGATTGTCGGGGAACCAGTCGAACGCGGGATAATAGTGCTCCTGCGCCAGATAGTCGGCCTGGAGATCGCGGGCGAGTTCGTCGTAGACCGCATTCTGTCGACCGGTCGCAATGTCGTAACGGAACAGCACGGTTTTTGCTCCCACCCGCCGGACGAAGGCAATCGCCGATCCGTCAGGCGAAACCTGGGGGGACGTTGCGCTCCCGAAGCCGGAGATCAGATCGACCGTCTCGCCGGTCTGCAAGTCGCGCCGGCGGATGACAAAATTGCTGAGGTTGGGGTTGAGGTGGACATAGTGGATCCCCCCAACCCGTTCCGTATAATAGAGATAGCGGCCATCGGGGGAATAGCGCGGTTCCTGCAAATCCTTGCCGCTTTCCGGCGGCGCGACCAGTTGCCGCTGTTGCACACCCCGCAGGTCGAATGCGACCAGTTCCGATGTGCGCATATCGAACACCGAGGTGCTCGTCTTGGTCGCAACGATGGCGCTTCCGTCGGGCGACCACGAAGGCGCCGTGATCATGTCTGCCGTTTCGTGACTGATCTGGCGCGGCTCGGAACCGTCCAGATTGGCAATCCAGATATTGTCCGCGCCGCTTGCATCGCTGAGGTAGAGGATCTTGCGGCCATCCGGGCTGATCTGCGGGCTGCGCTGGGTCGCAGGGCCGGAAAGGATCACCCGGGCTTCGCCGCCGGCCGCCGGTATCGCATAGATGTCGTTGAGCAGATCGAAAACGATCGTTTGCCCATCGGGGCTGACATCGGTGCTCATCCAGGTGCCTTCGCTGAGGGTGAGCGTCACCTCGCGCGTGGGCGTTTCCAGTATCTCGGGCGCGGCGATCGCCGGCTGCGCGCTTGCCAGGGCGACAAGCAGCGAAACGCTTCCAAACAGATTCTTCCGGTTAGCACCCAATGCCATTCCGTCCCCCCATCTTCGGCCAAGGCCAAATCTTCCACCTTGTGACAGGTAAAATACAACATGCATCGCTGACCGGTGCGAAAGCGGAAAGACCTGTTGCGGCGCCGTCACCGGTTGCCTCGCCCCGCTTTCTTCGACCACAAGGATGGCCGTCCCCGCCTGGCGACGAACCGGTTGCAGTATTCAGAAGGCTGGGAGAAGAAACGCAATGGCCGATGCAAGCGCACAACCGTCGATTGAAACGATGAACCCTGCGGATATGTCCGCGGTGCTTGCGATCCAGTCGCGTACATATCCACCCTCGCACATCGAAGACGAAGCGGTATTTCTCAATCGCCTGGCCCTGCCCTTTTCCTATTGTCTGTCCGCCAGGATAGCGGGCGAGGTCGCGGGCTACCTGCTCGCGTATGGATGGCGCGACGGGTCGCCGCCGCCCATCGGGGCGATCGTCGAGGGCAATGACCCTGGCGAAGTGCTGTTCATCCACGATCTCGCCGTATCGGAGGCCGGGCGGGGCCTCGGCATCGGCAGGCTGCTTGTCGACCACGCCTTCGCCGCTGCGGCGCGCGACAAGCTGCACGAAGCGCAACTGGTGGCGGTGGAAGGTGCGCATGAATACTGGCACCGGCTGGGTTTTCTGGAACCACCCGTGTCAGGCGAACTGAAAACGAAGCTCTCCAGCTACGGCGCCCGCGCCAGATGGATGACGCGCACTATCCCTATAGAGCATCCGGCCCCTCGCGAAGACGGAGAGGCATTATCATCGACGCGATCATAGAACCGGATCCATAGGCCCACGGTCTAGAATTCGAACGCCATTTCAAGGCGAACCGTCCGTGCAAATTCCGGCCGGGCAAAGAAGTATTGGCCCGTCGATGAACCGGCATCGAACGACCCGTTGCGCGGATTGCCTTCGGTCTGCTCTGCCACCTGAATTTTGGACCGTTTCGGGTTAGAGTTTTCCGCCGTAAGTATCCTTGGCTGGGCGAGGAGTTACGGCATGAAGGCATCGAAGTTCACGGACGCGCAGAAGGCGTTCGTTATCAAGCAGGGTGAAGAAGGGACGCCTGTGGCAGAGATCTGCCGCAAGGCAGGCATCAGCCAGGCGACCTACTTCAACTGGAAGAAGAAGTACGCGGGGCTGATGCCATCGGAGATGCGGCGGCTGCGTGATCTGGAAGACGAGAACGGACGGTTGAAGAAGATCGTCGCCGATCTGACACTGGATCGCGAGATGTTGCAGGACGTTATCAAACGGAGTCGCAGACGGCCAAGCGAAGCGCGGCCAACGCTCTGAGGCCGGATCGCAAGCGCGAGATTATCGACGCTGTTCGGCAGGACTGGCAGGTGACGATCCGCAGGGCATGTTCGGCCTTGCAGTTCGATCGCTCAACCTATCACTACCAGTCCCGCCGAACCGATCCGGCCTTTTTGAAGAAGCGTATCAAGGAGATCTGCGAGACGCACGTTCGCTACGGCTACCGGCGGGTGTACTACATCCTGCGCCGCGACGGTTGGGTCGTGAACATGAAGAAGGTCTACAGGCTTTACAGGGAGTTGGGCCTGCAACTCAGGAACAAGACGCCCAAGCGGCGTGTGAAGGCGAAGCTGCGAGAGGATCGTGCTCCGGCGATCAGGCCAAACGATGTCTGGGCTATGGACTTCGTGCACGACCAGCTGGCAACCGGTCGCAAGCTGCGCATCCTGACCGTGGTGGATACGTTCTCACGGCTATCGCCTGTGGTCGATCCCCGGTTCAGCTACCGTGGCGAGGATGTGGTTGCCACTCTGGAACAAGCATGCAGGAAGATCGGATATCCCAAGACTATCAGGGTGGACAATGGCAGCGGAAGCGCAGCTGTGCGAAGCACAATTTATCTCTCGGGACATGGATCTGTGGGCTTACCAGCGCGGTGTGATCCTCGACTTCTCTCGCCCTGGTAAGCCCACAGACAATGCGTTCATCGAGGCGTTCAACAGCAAGCTGCGCAGCGAGTGCCTGAACGCGCACTGGTTCCTGTCGCTGCAAGATGCTTGCGAAAAGCTGGAGGCCTGGCGTAGACACTACAACGAAGAGCGACCGCACAGTGCGATAGGGAATATCCCCCCGATCATGCTGGCAAACTCAGCCGGTGCAACCAGCCCACCGGATCTGGGAAAGGCGGAAAACTCCAGACCCACGTGGTCCGACGTTGGGTAGCAGTGCAGACAACCGCCCGGCTCTAGTCTCAGCTGGGGGAAAACTTTGGGTCACGTCACCATGGCAGAGACGGTTCTTGAACAGGTTCGAGCTTTCGTAGAGCGTTTACGTCCGGATGCAGTTTGCGATGACTGCATTGCCGATCGACTGGGATTGTCAGTAAGGCAACACGCCAATCACAAAACGCGAGAATTGGCCGGGTCATTGGGTTTTCAGCGCCAGGTTGATACCTGCACGCTTTGCGGTTCTCGCAAGAAGGTTATTCGTCGCGCTTGACCAAAGTTGAGGCGGGCTGGCAAATTTATCCCGCAATCCAGCCCTGTCCAACCGTTCGACTCACTCCAATCTGGTAGCGATCCAAGCTTCTACATCGTCTTCCGCCCACGCGACCGCATAGCCACCGAGTTGCACGGGCTTCGGAAACTTGCCCTCGGCCATCCAGCGATAGATTGTCGAACGGCCAAGCCCGACGCGATGCTGAACTTCGGGCAGGCGAATGAGCCGCGTCACCCGCCGGGTTTCGGTCGCTCCCTTGTCGATCTCCTCACCCACGATGGCCTCCTTCGGTACCGGCGAAGACATCGCCGAGCAGGGCGTCCTTGCGTTCAAGTTCATCGATGTGGTCGGAGAGCAGCCGTGCGACACGATGTGCGGTCCCCTTAGCCCAGCGCGGCTTCACGTCGTGAACCTGGTTGCCCAGGACACGTTCGAGCGCTGAAGGCAGTTCGCCGGAAAAGTCCTCGAAAAATTGCGCGAGGTCCGATTGCAACCATGCAATCGCGTGATCGCCGCTGCTGACGAGGAAGAGGAGCAGGTGTGCGTGCGGCGCAACTCCGCTCGCGACAAGAATGCGCAAGGCTTCACCGAGGCTTGCCGAGCGTTCGCCGGCAAGGACGCGGCGCAAGGCATCCTTATGGATCTGCGCATCGCGCGCGATGTCGCAGCGGGCACGGCCGCTGGCTTCGACGGCCGCCAAGAGCAGCCGGGCGAGGTCGGCGCGAACCTGTTGTTCGGCAAAGAGCGCCATCTTGGTCATCGACGAATCCTTATCTCTAGAGGTGATCGACTCATCGGCTAACCGCGAAGGAAGCCTGTAGGAAAACAAAAAGAACATTTAGAGAACATAAAGGAAGGAACGATCAGCTTCCTCCGACGATTCGCGCGAATTTCGGTCGCCTGCGCGCATATCGCGGCTCTCTTCGCTCAGATGCCGGCACAGTCAGCGCTGTTGCGCGATCAGCCTGCGCGAATCCCGTGCATCGCACCTCCCGATGTCGCTTTTTGCTTGGTCGAAAGCCCCAAAATCCAATTCCCGATTTCCTACAGCCCGGCTCCGGGGAGAGGAAAGAACATACAGCGAACGCATCGCTGGCTGATGTTCAATCCTCGGAGTTTCCATCCATGACCACCAAGACTGCCCTTCCGGTCCAGCAGCGCTCGCCCAACGGGGCTCGCGGCCGCGACTACATTCTTCCCGCCTGCGTGGCGCTGGCCTGCGCCGGTGCCGCCTTTGCCGGGGCCGATACCACCTTCGATCCCGCGTTGACCAAGTTCACCGACTTCCTCGAAGGTTCGGGCGGCAAGATCATCACTGTGCTCAGCCTTGCGGGCGGCCTGATCGGTCTCGCCTCCGGGCGTTTCTCGCTCGGCCAGGTCGCGGTGCCGGTCGGCGTCGGCATCGGTGTCGGCACCGGCGTTCCGATCGTCACCTCGGTCGTGACCGCGGTCATCTGATCAGCGGATCCGGTCACGACAGGAGGGCGGCATGGCCGACAGGTACCTCGTTCCACGGCGGCTCGACGACCCGGAGCTCATCGGCTTCTGGACCATCGACGAGTTTGCAGGGATCCTTATTCCCTTCGCCTGGGGCATTCTCTCGCAGCATATCTTCATCGGTATCGGCCTGGCCGCCGGGGCCTGGCTTGCCTTGCGGAAGGCAAAGGCACGCGGCGCCGGTTCGGCACTGGTGCATGCTGCGTACTGGTACCTACCCGGGAGCTTTCTCGGGTTGAAGGCCACGCCGCCCTCCCACTGCCGCCTGTTGGCGGGCTGAGGGAGGCGAACCATGCGAGCAGAATTCGCGCACGAACAGGCGCAGACCTACCTGCGGCAACGCAACCGCTTTGCCGTGCTGGCAGGTGTCCTGGGCCTGACCACGCTGGTCAGCCTCGGCGCCGCGGTCACCCGCGACGAGCAGGTTGTGTTGGTGCCGATCACCTCAGAGCGGATCACCGTCTCGAGCGGCGGGATCGACGCGCCCTATCTCGAACTTGTCACCCGCGACACGGCACTGATGCTCCTCAACCGGGCGCCCGAAAGCCTCGATTACTGGATGACGAACATCCTGAAGCTCGCCGATCCCGCCGCGCACGGCCGCCTCAAGGCCGAGCTCGTCCAAATCGTCGAGGAACAGCGCGGCTCGGACATCAGCCAGGCCTTCGTGATCGCGGAAATGCACGTCGACCCCAAGGCCCTGACCTCGACCGTCACCGGCACGCTCAAGACCTTTGTCGGCACGCAGGTGATCGCGAGCCAGCGCCGCTCCTTCCGTTTCCGCTGGTCAAAGCGTGGCCTCAGCCTCGCGCTCGCCGGCTTCGAGCAACTTCCCACCGACAAGGAGGAACCCGGCCAATGAGCCTTCTCCCATCTCCCCTCGCTGCTGCCCTTGCCGGAACCGGCCTTGCCTGTTTCGCGATTGGCGCGACAAGGCGTCCCGATCCCGGGCTCAAGCTGACCGGCCTCGCCGTGCTTGCCTTCGCGCTCGCCCCTGTCCCGGCGCATGCCGACCAGTTTGTCGAAGCGGCCGACAATGCGACCATCGACTGCGAACTCGCCCGCGGCGAACTCACCCGGATCGCGCTCATCGATGATGGCTTTGCCAATGTCTCGAAGATCGCGAGCGGCTTTCCCTACAACGACTTCCAGGTGACGCATGAGCCGGTGCGCGGAGACATCTATATCTCCGTGCCCCCGCAGTTTGCCGCAGGCCGGGTCAGCTTCTTTGCGAGCAGCAAGGCAGGCTACGTCTACAAGTTCGCCTGCCGCCTCGGCGGCGAGGAAGCGACCCAGCTCTTCATCACCAATCCCGCGCTCGCTAAAGCCGCGGCTACCGAATGGGAAACCGAGACCGGGCCCGAAGACGCGGCGATCCGCCTGATCGAGGCGATGGCGAGCAATGCCGTCTTGCCCGGCTTCACCGCCCGCGCCGAACTTTCGGCTCCGCGCCGTACCGGCGGGATCGAGGTCCAGCTGGTCGCCGAATACCAGGGCGATGAACTTACCGGACAGCGCTTCCTCGTACGCAACCTCGGCCAGGAGAGCCTTGCGCTTGGCTCCGAGCGCGAAGGTCCCGCAGGCGCACTTGCCTTTGCCTATGGCCGCGATGCACTCGCTCCCGGTGAAGCGACCAGTGCCTTCCTTGTCTTTGCCAAGGGAGGGCTCGACTAATGGCCGAGGCAACACAGAAGGAGGCTGAAAAGAGGCCTCTGCCGGGCTCTCCGGAAGCGCGCGAAAGCGGACGGCGCAACCTCAATTCGCAAATCGCGCAGCGCCAGAAGATGCTGCTCGCCGGGATCGGGGCCATCGCGCTCATCGGCGGCGGGATGTTCATCTTCGGCGGCGATGGCGACGAGGGCGGCAGTGATGCCAATGGTGCGGCGACGATCGACACCGGCGGCCTCGTCAATCGCAACCTCTCGCAGCGCGAGTTCGTCGCGAGCTACGGCAACCGGCTCGATGCACAGGGCCGCGCGATCAAGGATCTGCAGCAGGCCCAGCTGCCACGCCCCGAGATCGAACAGGAACTCGAAGCCCTGCGCAGCGAGAACGCGCAGATGCGCTCCGACGGCCAGGCAGCGATCGACGCGATCTCGGCCGAGAACGCCAATCTGCGATCACAGCTCAGCGACGCTGCAAAGGCCCCTGCGACCGCACCGCCCTTGCCGCCGCCGCCTGCCTATGGTCCCGGTGTCGGCACCGGCGGGGCTGTCCAGCCACCGCAAGGAGCGCCGGAAACGCAGGGCGGACAGCTCAGCCTGATGAGTTTCAGCGCGGAGACGGGCAAGGACGGCAAGCCGCGTGCGGCAGAGACTGCGCCAGCCTTGTTGCTCGAAGCGAGCCGCGATTACCTTCCGCCCAACAGCTACGCACCGGCAACGGTCATCGTGGGTGTCGATGCCTCGACCGGCGTTGCCAGCCAGAGCGATCCGCTTCCCGTGGTGCTCCGGATCACCGGTCCGGCCCGCTCGGTGATGCGCGGCAACAAACTGCTCACCACCGATATCACCGGCTGCCTCGTCAATGGCGCGGCGCGCGGCGATCTCTCGGCGGAGAAGGTCTACGTCAAGCTGGTGCGCATGACCTGCGCGCAACCCGGTGGGCGCTTCGCGGTGAGCGAGGTCAAGGGGTTCATCTCCTTCGCCGGAAAGTCGGGCGTGCGCGGCCGCGTGGTCAGCCGCGAAGGCAGCCTTGTCAGCCAGGCGCTGCTCGCCGGGATTGTGGGCGGCTTCGGCCGCGGATTTTCCGCCAACGCCAACGGCATTTTTACCGGCCAGGTCGGCGCCAACGGTCAGCGCGAGGCGCTGTCGCCGACCGACATCCTCGCCGGTGGCTTTGGCCAGGGTGCCGGCGAAGCCGCCGACACCGTCAGCCGATACCTCATCGAACGCGCCGAACAATACCAACCCGTCGTCGAGATGCCGACCGGCATCGAGGTCGAGATCGTCTTTCTCGACGGCGTCCACGTCAGGAGCCCCTCCAAATGAACTACAATGACTCGCCGCCAAGCCTGAAGGCGCGCGCCGCCCACCTTGCCCTTGCCCTCTCGAGCGCCGCCGCCGTGCTGACGCTCGGCGTCTCTGCCGTCACTGCGATGCCTGCGAGCGCCGCGGGCATGGCGAGCGATGTCGCGCAGGCGCTGAAACTGCGGCTGCCCAAGACCCCGATCGATGCGATCAGCTGCGACACGCTCGGGCCCTGGTGCGAAGTCGTCTCGGGTGACACGCTGTTCTACATCGACGAGACCGCCCGCTACCTGTTCGTAGGCCGTCTCTACGACATGGAAGAACGGCGCGACGTCACTGCCGCCCGCCTGCTCGAACTCAATCCCGATCTGCTCGCGGCCGGTGCGGCGCGCGTAGCCAGTGACGCGCCGGCGGGACGCGACGAAACGCCTGTCCAGGCGGCCGCCAACCATGTCGACCTCTCGTCGCTTCCGGCTGCCGGCGCGATCCACTGGGGCAACCTCAAGGGCGAACGCCTGGTCGTCTTCTCGGATTTCCAGTGCGGGTATTGCCAGCGCCTGACCGCCGAACTCGCCAAGGCCAAGGTTCATGTCGAAGAGCGACCGATCTCGATCTTCGGCGCGGCAAGCCGCAAGATTTCCGAGGCGGTGCTGTGCGCTAAGGATCCGGCAAAGGCACTCCATGCGGCCTATTCCGGCCAGGCTCTGGCGACTGATAAGACCTGCAAGGAGGCCAAGGCACTCGATGCCAACGAAGCCTTCGCGAAGGCCAACGGGTTTGCCGGAACTCCGGTCATCGTGCGCGCCCGCGATGGGGCGGTGCTTCATGGCTACCGCGATGCCGCGGCGATCCGCCGCTTCGTCGCCGAAGGCAAGGGAGTGGCGCAATGAGCCGGCTTCCAATCCTTCGCGCCATGGTGCTCGCTGCGCCGCTCCTCCTGGCCAGTGGCTGCGCCAGCCTCGGCGGCAACGTCAAAGGCAGCTTTGCCTGCCGGGCTCCGGAAGGGACCTGCGCGCCGACTTCCGCGATCGATGCCGGGGCGACCGGCATTGAAAAGGCTGACACGGTTGACGCGCATCGGACGGTGACCCCGACCGGCGAAGCGGTTCGTCGCCTGCTGGTCGTGCTGACAGGCTACCGTGACGCGGCGGGCCGCGACCATGAGGCGCGCGTCGTTCACCTGACGCTGCCCGAACAGGCAGGGACAGGCTGGCGCACGCCGCAGGGCCGCCGCGAAGTCCTGCGCTCGCTGGCATCGACTATTGCCGCGACGCGCGAGAGCAACCCCGCAACCGATTTCCAACCGCCAAAAATCCAAGAGGCAGACACATTGCCGGAACAGCTGTTCATCCCCTCGCAGCCCGTTCCGGCGATGCCCGGCGCTGACGCGCCGGAACCCGGGGGACCTGGCTCGTTTTCCCCTCCCCGCGAGCCGGTCCCCCAACCTGACATGACCGAAGGAGAGAGCCAGTGACGCTATCCCTTGCTGCCGCGCGCGACGCACTCTCGCGGGGCCTGTTTGCCGACACGGCTCGGCCCGAAAAGCCGCGGGCGCATTTCGGGCTCGATATGCTCTCGGACTGGCTGCCCTACCGGGTCTATGACGAGGGGGCGAAGCTCTACCGCAACGCCCGCTCCAAAGGCTTCGTGCTCGAAGTCACCCCGCTGATCGGGGCCGACGAACGGACCGGCGAGATCCTCGGTCAGTTCTTCTCCGAAGGCCTGCCGCAGGGCGCCTGCCTCCAGGTCCTGAACTTCGCATCTCCGCGGATCGGCAGCGTGGTCGGCCCCTGGTTCGCTCCGCGCTACGAGCAGGGCGGGATCTACGAGGCCATCGCCAGAGCGCGCACCAGGCGCCTTTACGATCTCGTCTGGAGCTCGGGCTCGGCGCATGCGCCGTTCCATGCTCGCAACGTCCGGCTGATCGTCTCGCTCGGCGTGCCGGTGCCCGGAAGCGTGACCGACGCGGAACTTTCGGAATGCCGCGAAGGGCTGATGGGCATGCTCCACTCGCTCGGACTGCACGCGCAGGAGCTGCGTCCGGGCGGCCTCTTGGCGCTGATCGACGAGCTCACCTCGCCGACTACCGCGCACGAGACCGATATCCATGCGTGGAACCCGCACGATACGCTTCAGTCCCAAGCGATCCGCCGCGACATCGAGCTCGAGGTCGGCGACGATCGCCTGATCCTCAGGACCGAGCGCTTTCGCGAGACGGGCCGCGACGAGGAGGGCAATCCTGAAGTCGGCGAATGCTATCCCGACCATTTCGATGTGCGGCACTATGCCGTGCGCTCTACCCCTGAGCGCTGGGCACCTTGGGAATGCGCGCGGCTCATCGGCGACATGTTCACCGACAAGCTGCGTTTCCCCTGTCCGACGGCAACCATGCTGTGCCTGGTCTACCCCGACCAGGAAGCTGCTTCGGCGCGCGCGGGCTTCAAGTTCATGCGCACGACCAGTCTCAGCCAGACCAAGAGCGCGCGTTTCTTGCCCAAGCTTGCCGAACAGTCGGCCGAGTGGCGCCACGTCCAGGCCGAACTCCAGGCTGGCAAGAAGCTCGTGAAGCTGTTCTACGGGCTCACCAGCATCTCGCCGCTCGGCCAGGGCGACGCGCATGAACGCATCATCAAGGCGATCTACAAGGCGGCGGGCTGGGACCTTGCCGACGAGCGCTTCCTCCAGCTCCAAGGCCTCGTCGCTGCCTTTCCCCTGTGCCTCGCCGATGGCCTCGCCGACGACATGGCGCGGTTGAAGCGTCTCAAGACCATGCTCTCGACGACAGCGGCACATATCGCGCCGATGCAGGGCGAATATCTCGGCGGCGTAATCCCGCACCTCCTGCTCGTTGGCCGCCGCGGCCAGCCCTTCTGGTGGTCGCCATTCGAGAACGGTGCCGGCAACCACAATATCGCGATCTGCGGCAAGTCGGGTTCGGGCAAGTCGGTGCTGCTGCAGGAACTCTGCGCCGCCCTGCGCGGCGCCGGTGCCAAGGTCGTGGTGATCGACGACGGCCGCAGCTTCGAGCATTCGGTCAAACTGCAGGGCGGACGCTTCGTTGAGTTCACGCTCGCCTCGGGCTTTTCCCTGAACCCCTTCTCGATGGTCGACGATGCCCGCGCACACGAAGACGAGGACTACCGCCTCGACTGCTTCGCCATGATCAAGGCAATCATTGGCCAGATGGCGCGTCCCGGCACCGCGCCGAGCGATACCGAGCGCGGGCTCATCGATCGGGCCGTGACCGCGACCTGGGAGGCACTCGGCAGCGGCGCATCGGTCGACGATGTCGCGCATGCGCTCCATGGATCGGAAAGCGAGGCGGGCCGCGATCTCGCCACCGCGATCGCGCCCTTCTGCCGCGGCGGCAGCTACGGCGGGTTCTTTGCAGGCAAGGCGAGCTTCGCGCTCGACGATGATTTTACCGTCTTCGAGATGAGCGATCTCGCAAGCCGCGAGGAACTGCGCAGCGTCGTCCTTTCGGCGATCATGTTCATGACCAGCCAGGCGATGACCCGCTCGTCGCGAGCAACCAAGAAGCTGCTGCTGATCGACGAGGCCTGGGCCATGCTCAAGGGCGGGTCGATGGGCGAGTTCGTCGAAACCTATGCCCGCACTGCCCGCAAGTACGGCGGCGCGCTCGCCACCGCGACCCAGTCCCTCAATGATTATTACAAGTCCGACGGCGCGCGCGCCGCGCTCGAGAATAGCGACTGGATGCTGGTACTTCAGCAGAAGGCCGAGACGATCGCCGATTTCAGGGCGAACGCGCGGCTCGACATGGACGACCGCACCGAGACGCTGATCCGCAGCCTCAAGCGTTCGGGGACCGAGTACAGCGAGGTCTTCATCAAAGGCCCCGAGACCGAGGCGGTCGGTCGGCTCGTGCTCGATCCCTTCTCGGCGACGATCTACTCCTCCGATCCCGACACCTATGCGGCGATCCAGGACTGCGAGCGGCGCGGGCACAGCCTCGCCGATGCCATCCGGATCGTGGCGGGAGGCGGACAATGATGGTCTCGCATCTCGTCGACCGGACCCCTCCGGCCAATCTCCGCAGCCTGCTGCCGTTCCTGCAAGGGAGCTGTTTCGTCCTCATCGAGACCGCGCGCTTTGCCGCGACTTCACTGCTGATCGTGCTGGGATTGCCGCTCGCGCTGTTCCTGTTCGTTGCGGGCTGGGACCTTGGCGGCCTCTTCACCCAGCTCGCCAATCTGTCGGACCGATATCTCGAAGCCGACGGGCTGCGCCGCAGCCTGTTCAGCCAGGACCTCAAGGGCTGCTTCCTCGCCCTCGCTGGCGCTGTGACGCTGTTTCGCATGCCCCGCTTCCTGAGGCGGCTTGCGGCCGATCTCGACAACCATCCGGCCCGGGAGGCTAAACGTGACTGAGACGCGCAGACTACCATCCTTCAATCGCCCGCTGTTGCTGAGAATTCTCGGCGTGCTCGCGCTCGTGGTCGCATTACTCTGGGCAGCCTGGGTCAGCCGCGAACTGTCCGAGCCGCGCCAGCAGATCGTCACCGTCCGGCTTGCCGAGACCATCGCCGCATTCGTCGATGCCGAAGCGCGCGCAGAGCAGGATCCCGAAGCCAGCCAGGCGCGCGTGCTCGCCTTCCTTCAGGCGTCCGAGCGCGCTGTTGCGGAAATGGGGGCCGATGGCCGCGTGGTGCTGGTCGGCGAAGCAGTGCTCGCGGGCGATGCCCCCGATGCTACCGATGAACTGCGCGTGCGGATCGCTCGCCAGCTTGGGCGGGGAGGCGGCCAGTGACGCGCTTTGCCTCTCGTTTTGTCCGCACGCTCAAACGACCGCTCGTCCTGACCGGTCTGGTGCTGCTGCCACTTGGATGGGGCGCGGTCGACGCCTTCGCGAAAGACCATGCCTTCCTCATCAATGCCAGCCCGAGCCTGCCCAACTGGGCCTTCTGGCTCGACAAGCATGCGCGGATCGAGCGCGGCAGCCTGATCTTCTTCGAGCCGCCGGCGAGCAGACTCGTCGAAGCGCATTTCGGAGAAGGCGCGCAGCTCTTCGGCAAGCGGGTGTTGGGCGTGCCGGGCGATGTCGTGAGCCACCGTGGCCACGAGGTCTTCATCAACGGCCGCAAGATCGCCGCGCGGCTCGATGAGACCCGTCTCGGCATTGCGCTTCACAAGGGCCCCGAAGGCCCGATCCCCGACGGCTGCTTCTACACCGGGACCAGCCATCAGCGCGGCCTCGACAGCCGCTACGCCGAGATCGGCTTCGTCTGCCGCGGCCAGATCCTGGGCAGCGGGAGGGCGATCCTGTGAGCAAGCTCATCCTCCCTGCGGCCCTACTTGCAGTCCTGCTCTGCCCTGCCGAGGTGCTGGCGCGCGACTATGGCCAGCGCGGCACGGTGTTTCCCGTGATCGAGCGCGACCTCCTCGAGCAGATTCATTCGCGCCTGACGCAGATGGAACGTTCGGGGGAGACCGCGCGGCTCAATGAAGACCTGAAGCGCCGCACGATCGCGCGCGTGAACCGGCCCGACCCCGTCGCCGGAATCGTCCGGGCCAGCGAAGCCCGTCGCTGGCAATTTGATCCGACGATCACGCTCGCTGCCGATATCCGCGGGGCAAAAGGCGAGCTGATCCATGCCGCTGGCACGAGGGTCAATCCGCTCGACAGCGTGCAGCTACGCGCCGAACTTCTCTTCCTCGACGGCGACGATCCCGACCAGCTCGCCTGGGCGCTCAAGCAGGCCGCCAATGCCAAGCTGATCCTGGTGAAGGGTGCGCCGCTCGAGCTGATGAAGGCCCGCCAGCGCCGCTTCTATTTCGACCAGGGCGGCAAGCTCACGGAGAGGTTCGGGATCAGATCGGTGCCCGCACGCGTGCGCCAGCAGGGCCGCCTGCTCGAGATCAGCGAAATCGCGCTGCCACCGAAAAGGAGGACGGCCCAATGACGCACTTAAGAAAGCTGGCGCTCATGCTGGCCGCCATTCTTGGTCTCGCCACTGCAACGCCCGCGATGGCCGATGCCGGTCCGGGACGCTGCACCGGAAGCTTTGTCAACCCGATCACCGACATCTGCTGGTCGTGCCTGTTCCCGATCTCGATCGGCGGGCTGGACATCTGGCCCTCGAGCCGGCCCGATCCCGATAACCCCGACCTGCCGGTGTGCCTGTGCGGTCTGAGGCCCGGAATTGCGATGGGCTTCTGGGAGCCCGTGCGGCTTGCCGATGTCAGCATGAAGCCGTGGTGCTTCGTGAACCTCGGCGGCATGAAGCTCGATCCCGGCTTCGATATCGGCTTCCGCTCGATCTCGGGTCCATCAGCAGTGGGCGGCGCGAGCCAGTATTATTCGAGCTGGCACGTCCACTGGTATGCCTATCCGCTGATCTACTGGATGGAGATCGTCGCCGATTTTCTGTGCCTGGAATCGGGCTCGATCGACATCCTCTACATCTCCGAGATCGATCCGCTGTGGCAGGATTCCGAGCTCACCGCGATCATCAACCCCGAGGCCGTGCTCTTCGCCAACCCGCTGGCGCTCGCTGCCTGTGCGGCCGACTGCGTCGCCTCGACCGCGAAGCTGCCGATCGACGAGATGTTCTGGTGCGCGGGCTGCCAGGGGTCGATGTACCCGATGAACGGCAATGTCTCGGCCAGCATAGGCCACGTCCAGGCCTCGCGCCTCGTGCTTTCGCGCTTTGCCTACAAGCTCCACCGCGAACTCGTCTCGTGGGGGACGATGGGGTCCAAGGGCCTGTGCGGCAAATATTTGATGCCGGTGATGCGCAAGCAACAATACCGCTTCCAGGCCACCAACCCCAACCCGGCGACTTCGGGCCGTTACGCCTGCCCGCCCATCGGCGCCTCCACCACCTTTCAATCGGCCGGACAGGTCATTCCCGCCATCGGCGAAGACATGGGATACCTCGTCTGGCGCAAGCGGAACTGCTGCGCGCGAGCGCCGTGACGGCGCAGAAAGGAAATATGTATGTAATACAACAACATATCCTTTCATCGTCTTGCTGACGAATGACCGGTGGCTGCGATGCCACCCCACCCGGCGGAAGGAGTCGGGGCGGAAGGGGGTCTCCAAGGTTTGCCGCGTTCCGGCGGTCGGCCTCAGAGCAGGAGACCTGAACTGTACCGGATGCGGCCCGTCAGCCGCAGGCCGGGCTACCACAGGATCTATGGTGAGATACAAGCGAATGACGTGTCTGAAGCCTCTTTATTTACAGTTGAACTCCCGATCACCTGACGGGGTGGGGAAATCGCGGTGTGAACCGGTTGGCGTGTTGCGCTGCCTTCTGGTGGGTGCTCGCAGAGCACTCGTGTGCGGGTCGTCCTTTCTTGTCCGCACGCCCGAGCCGCAAGGGGTTAAGCGTCGCACCTACGGGTCCAAGGTTGATCGTCGGAACACGGGAACCATCATCGCCCGCCTGCTTCGGAGCAGGCTATCCGCGGAGACCGGGGATGGGCGCTGGTGGGGCGGAGCCTGCGTAGTAGTCCGAGGGCGGGAAAGCCGTCCACATGGCGAAGGCAGGCAGGAAGCCGGTGGGCTGTCATGACGGAGGAACTACCAGTGGACTCTGGTAATCAGGCCGCACAGGTCTGGCTCCTCGGCGTTCAGCGAAAGCTCTACCAGTGGAGTCGGGAACACCCCGAAGAACCATACTGCGACTTGTGGAATTGGGTAACCGATCCCCGCAATCTGCAGATGGCCTGGAAAACGATTGCCGGTAATCGCGGCAAGCGCACTCCGGGAGTCGACGGGGAGACCGTAGCGAGAATTGCATCCGGTATTGGTGCCATGGAATTTCTGCGGAAGCTTCGCGAGGAGCTTCGGTCGGGCGGCTACCGCCCGTCCCCTGCACGCAGGAAATGGATCGCCAAGCCGGGCAAACCGGGGAAGTTCCGACCCCTCGGTATCCCTACAGTCAAGGATCGCGTGGTGCAGTGCGCGGTCAAGCAAGTACTGGAGCCGATCTTCGAGGCCCGGTTCTGGCCAGTCTCTTACGGGTTCCGGCCCGGACGGGGCAGTCAGGCCTGCCTTGAACATATCCGTGTGACCATCCAGTCGCGGGGCAGACCTGCGGCTGACGGTCGCCGACACAAAGCGCCGTACCAATGGGTAATCGAAGGCGACATTGAGGGCTGCTTCGACAATATCGGACATCACCCGCTGATGGAACGCGTGCGCCACGGCGTCGCGGACCGCAAGGTGAACCGGTTGCTCGTGCAGTTCCTCAAGGCCGGGGTTCTCGAGGATGTTTCGTACAGCCCGACAGACACCGGCACGCCGCAAGGTGGAGTGCTCTCACCGCTGCTGGCCAACATCGCGCTTGGCGTGATCGAGGAACGGTATCGGGACTGGGTAAAACGCCCCGAGGACCCACAGCTGAAATCCGATGGGATAAGGCTGGCGGCAATCAGGCGCGACAAGGATCGCAAGGCCGGGCGACCGGTCTTCTATCCCGTCCGCTATGCCGATGACTTCCTGATCTTCGTGTCGGGAACGGAAGCTGACGCTCTTGCCGAAAAGCAGGCGCTGGCAACCTACCTGCACGAAGCGATGGGTCTGACGCTCTCGCCCGAGAAGACGCGCATCACCGCGCTGACCGAGGGCTGTCGATTCCTTGGATGCCGCGTGAGGCTCAAATGGGACAAGCGGTTCGGGCTGCACGCCCGCATCGAAATCCCGCGCGAGCCGATCAACGGATTCAGGATACGGGTAAATCAACTGGCCCGACGGCAGACGCTTCGGCGTTCGCTCAAGGCCATGCTTCAGGAACTCAATCCATACCTTCGCGGGTGGTCTGCCTACTACCGCTACTGCGTGGGGGCGAAGTCGATCTTCGCCAGTCTCGACTGGCATGTGCGGCAACGTCTCTGGCTGTGGCTGCGGGCCAAGCACAAACGTGTCCCCGGGAGGAAAATCGCATCGTGGCGCAGGCCGGGCATCGCCCATCCGGGCAGCAAGGTCTGGGCTGAAGGCAGCACGGAGCAATTCTTGATGAGCTACGTGCCAGTTCGGAGGTTCGATCTCAAATGGATGAAGAAACCCGAGTACGCCAAGGCTTCTGGAGAGCCGGATGCACAACGAAAGGTGCACGTCCGGTTCGGAGAGAAGGCGTGGGAAACTGGGCGTGGAGACACGCCGCAGCGCCCACGTCTTACTCTACTATGAACAAGCACCTCCTCCTTTTGCCCGTCGGCCTTGCCGTCACTCTCGGTGGCCTCGCTCTCGCCCAGAGCGCGCCCGAAGGCATCGACCTTGAAGCGATCCGCGAGCGTGCGGCCGAACACGCCGACGATGCGCAGGCGCTCAGCACCAATGTCCGCCAACGCGCCGAGGCGCTGACCGAGGACGCACAGGCTATCCAGGCGCAAGCGCAGGCCAATCGCGCAGCCTATGCGGACAGCATCAAGGCAACCGAGACCGACGCCGTCCTCGACTTCGACGCCATGATCGCAGGGCAAGCCGCCGCAGAGAAGGCATCGCTCGGGGGAACCCCGCGCTTCATTGCCTTTGCCAGCCTGTCGATGCCGCCCGAAGCGCTGAAAGCACTGGTCCACGACATGACCAGGGCGGGAGGCGTCACCGTGCTGCGCGGCTTCCCGCAAGGTAACAGCGAGGCATTCAAGAAGCGGCTCGCCGCCATCTGGAGCACCCGAGACGCGGCCGGTTCGCTCGGCATCGATCCAAGGCTGTTCCGCGCCTTCAACATCGAAGCTGCACCGAGCTTCATTATGCTGAGCACCGAGTTCAGTCCCTGCGACGGGTTCGATTGCACCAGCGAGGTGCCGCCGCACGACCGCATCGCGGGAAATATCAGCGTGGGAGAAGTCCTCGAGACCTTTGCCTCGGGCAAGGGTCCGGGCGCCGAGCTTGCTCGCCTCCATCTGCGCCAGCTCTCCAGGGAGGAACGGCCATGACCGGCAGAACCCTCGCCAATCTCCTTACTGCACTCGTCGCCCTCACAAGCGCGGCTTCCATTCAGGCTCAGACCCGCGATGAAGCCCGGGCCGACGGCAAGGACTTTGCCACCGAACTGCGGGGCGGAGCGCGCGATGCCGCAACGACCAATCCCGATGCCGCGCGCATCCCCAACTTCGATCCGCAAGCGACGCACGACCTGCAGGATCTTGCGCGCGATCCCGACCAGATCGAGGCCCGCGCCCGCAGCGCCGCGACGACCAGCACGCCGATGCGGACGATCCGCGACAGCATGGCCAATCGCGCACGGTTCGAACCGAACGAGATCGAGGACGTGATCGCGCGCAGCCTCGCCATCAACGAGACGCCGCTCGACTACACGAGCGGCATGGCAATTTCGGGCAGCCAGGGATCGTGCGTTCCGCTGCCGCCCGGTTCGGGGTCGGCGGGCACATATACCGCGACCTGCAATACGGGCACACGGATCGATCAGTCGGTTGGCCAATGCACGGTACCACTCGTCGCCAGGGTCAGCCAGCAACCGCAGTATCATTACCTTTGCAGCCCATTGGGCAGCTTCAACCTGTCAGGTGAGCCGGATTGCGAAGAGTTTTCGGGCGCTGTTTGCCGGGTGACCGGACACCGGGACGGTCCTTGCCTGCAGTGGGGTTGGTCCGGCGGTCGCAAGTGGTGCACCGAGCCGGGCGATCCGATTACCGAGCTTACCTGCGACGAACAGGTCGCGGGGCAGACGCCCTACCGCATCGCCACGGCGACAACCGTCACAACGACCCCTGACGAAAGCCAGTGCACAGGTCTTGCGGACAATAGCGATTGCACGCTGGACGCAGAGATCTGCACCGATACCGATCCGCAGACCCGCGTGGTCGATGGCGTCGCTGTCACACGGCCTTGCTGGGAATGGCAACGCAGCTACACCTGCATCGCGCGCGAAGCGGCGACCGATTGCTCCGACATCGAAAGCCAGGGCACCTGTCGCTTTGTCCGCGAGGAATGCCTCACCGACGAAGACCCCTGCAAGACCTGGGAGCGCATTTACGAGTGCCCGCTTCCCGGTACCGACAGCTCTACCCAGTATGTCTGCGACGGCGATGTCTATTGCATCGACGGCAGCTGCGAGACGATCGAGCGCACCGCGAACGATGAGTTCAAGGATGCCGTCACCGCGCTCCATGCGATGGACGACGCCCGCGGCCAGTTCGATACTGAGACGCTGACGCTGTTCCGCGGCACGCGCAACACCTGCTCGTCCAAGGTTTTCGGGGTGCTCAACTGCTGCAAGGGCAAGGGCTTCCCGCTCATCCCCGGGATCAGCCTGCTGGTCGCACTCGGCTGCAGCCGCGAGGAAGTGCTGCTCCACGAACGCGATGCGCAGGGACTGTGCGCATATGTCGGGACCTATTGTTCGGACAAGTTCCTCGGCGTCTGCCTGACCAAGAAGAAGGTCTACTGCTGCTTCGAGAGCAAGCTCTCGCGGATCTTGCAGGAACAGGGCCGCCGCCAGCTGCCCAAGCCGTGGGACAAGCCCAAGGAAGAACAGTGCGAGGGTTTCACGCTCGACGAGTTCGCCCGGCTCGACCTCAGCCAGATGGATTTCAGCGAGGTCTATGCCCAGTTCACCGAGGCTGCACGGCTCCCGGACGAGCTCGAGACCAGCATCCTCATCCAGCAGAAAATCGAAGACTATTACGCAAGGAGTGGCCAATGACGCGTCGCCAATCACTGCCGATGCTGGCCCTCCCAGTACTGGCCATGTGTCTCGCTGCACTGCTTCCCGTTCGGGCAGTTGCCCAGGAAACGCGCCAGGCAGAGCAAGCTGCCTCGGCAGACAGCCTCTACTGCGAGCAGCGCAGACTTGGCTACTGGTTCTATTGCGTAAAGCCGGTGCCTGCAGACGAGCCGCAGGTCGCACAGCGCCCGGCCCAGGAAACCGCCACGCAGGAGCTGGACGCGGTCACGGGGGAATTGCGCGAACTCAAAGCGCGCGCGATCCTCTATCCGACGCCGGAAAACGTCACCGCCTATATCCGCTTCCAGCGCGCCCAGCTCGATCGGGCTTCGTTGTTCTCCGATGTCTGGCAGCGCGCGATCTGGCAGGATCCCGAACTCGACTACACGCTAGAACGACCGGTCGGCGCGCTCGCCAAGAAGCAATGGCAAGACGCGCGCGCTGCCGACCGCGATGCGGTGATGGCCAGGCTCTCCGAACGCTATGGCCTGTTCTACTTCTTCGCCCAGACTTGCGGCGCCTGCGAAGTGATGAGCCCGATCGTGCGCTCGGTGGCGGACCGCTGGCATATCACCGTCCGGGCGATCTCGACCGATGGCGGACCGTCCCGGCACTTCCCCGACTACAAGGTTGAAAGCGGCCAGCGGCCGCGCATGGGGCTCGAACCCGGCATCACACCGGCGCTCGTGCTGTGGGACAGCGTGGCCAGGCGCCCGATCCCGATCGGATACGGCGTGCTCTCGGCCGACGAGCTGCAGGACCGCATCTACCTCCTCACCTCCAAGGAAGCCGGACATGATTACTAGCATCCGCAATGCGGCGCTCACAATTGCCGCCGCCAGCATGGTCGCGTCGCCTGTCGCCGCAAATGTCGGTGACAGCATGGACCGCTTCATGGACGACATGGGCGCGGCGGCCAATGTGACCGGGCCGAGCGCGTTCGAAGGCCAGTCGGCGGGCTATTACAGCCTTGGCAATGTCTGGACGCGCTTCCCGCAAAAGACGACCAACATTGCCAATCTCCAGCTGCCTCGCGCACGCGCAGGCTGCGGCGGTATCGATATCTTCGCCGGGTCCTTCTCCTTCATCAACGCGAGCGAGATGGTCGCGCTCTTGAAGGCCGTCGCGAACAATGCGGTGGGGTTCGCCTTCAGCCTCGCGATCGACACCGTCTGCCCCGAGTGCTCGAAGATCATGCAGGAGTTCAGCCAAAAGGCGCAGCTCATGAACAATCTCTCGATCAATTCCTGCGAGATGGCGCAGGGGCTGGTCGGCGGCGTCTGGCCCAAGGGCGATCTCGCCGACAAGGCGATCTGCGAGGCGATCGGCAACTCCGAAGGTATCTTCACCGACTATGCCGCAGCCAAGCATGGTTGCGGAACGCGCGGCCAGCGCGCCTCGACCAACGAGGGCGCCGGCGACGACTATGCCGACGTCAATCCCGGTGTGCCGCGCAATTACACCTGGCATGTCCTCAAGCAGAGCGCCTTCTTCAACCCCGGTGGCACATTCGACCGCGATCTTGCCGAATATGCAATGACGCTCATCGGCACGGTGATCTACGTGCCGCCCCGCGACGACGAGCCGGGCAAGTTCGTGCCTTTCGCCGGCGACGCCTCCTCGACGCTGGTGACCGCGCTGCTCGACGGGACGCAAGGCCAGTCGGTGCGGGTGTTTCAGTGCGACGAGCCCGACCAGTGCCTCAACCCCACTTTCCAGCAGATGAGCCTGTCGAGCGCAAAGGCCATCCGGCCCCGCGTTGCCCGCCTCATCGGCAGCATGGTCGAGGCCATCCGCAGCGATACCGCGATCGGCGACGAGGAGAAGGAATTGCTCCAGGTGGCATCGGTGCCGCTCTACAAGATCCTCACCGTACAGGCGGCCTATGGACGCGGGATGGCAACCGACGACCGCGACACGCTGGCCGAGATTGCCAGCATCGATCTCCTCTATGCCATTCTCGAACGCATCACCGCAGAGGCCGGACGCTCGATGGCGAGTTTCATCGCGGCCGATGAAGCCAAGCTCGCGATTTGGCGCGCGCAGGTCGCCGAGGTCCGATCAAGCCTCGCCCAGCGGCAAGCTACCGGGCAAGCGCGAGTCTCGGCGATCATGCAGATCATCGAGAAGACCGCGATGATCGAGAATTTGCTCGCCGCCTCGATGTCACCATCGATGGCCGCCGCGCTCGACTGGTCGCGCGGGATGCAGTCCCGCTCCATCGTTCCATAGGGGGTCTGGCAGCATGGTCGAGATTTTCACGGTCGGCGGCGGCGAGTATATCGTCAATGTCCTCAACGCCGTTGCCGCCTGGACCGGCGCGGGCGGCTACAAGAGCCTGATTCAGGTCGCGCTGGTGATGGGCATGGTGCTTGCGGTTATCGTGGTCGCGTTCAACCAGGACTGGCGCGCATGGCTCAACTGGTTCCTCGGTGCGACGCTCATCTACATGTGTCTGATGGTGCCGCGCATGGACGTCCATGTTACCGACCGGGTCAATCCCAGCCTTGCACCGGCAACGGTGGCCAATGTCCCGCTCGGGCTTGCCCTGATGGCAAGTTTCACCAGCCAGGCGGGGGACTACCTGACCCGCTCTGCCGAGCTCGTCTTCGGGCTGCCGGACGACCTCAACTACTCGAAGAACGGCATGATCTATGGCGCGCGGCTGCTCGAATCGACGCGCAGCTTGCGCATTTCCGATCCGGAGTTTGCCGCGAACTTCGACGAGCATGTCCGACAATGCGTGTTCTACGATCTGCTGCTCGGCCGCTACTCGATGAAGGAGCTGTCCGAGAGCGATGACATCTGGACGACGATCGCACCGGGCAGCGCGGCGCGCGCGCAGAAATTCCTGACCCGGCAGGTCGACGACAGCGTGACGGCCTCGATCATCACCTGCCGCGAGGCCTACACCGCGCTTTCGGGGCAATGGGCGAGCCTTATCGACGAGATGACGCTTGTCGCGGGACGCCAGCTCTATCCACGCCAGACCGAAGCGCTCGCCAAGGCCAAGCTCATGGCCGACCTGCCGATTGCCTATCAGTATCTCACCGGCATCTCGCGCAGCGCGAGCGACATTTTCCGGCAGGTGCTGACGATCAATGCCATGAACCAGGCCATGCACGGCTTTGCAGGAGCGAGCGGTACCGGCAGCATCGACGTCTTCGCGCAGACCCGGGCCGATATTCAGACCGAGCGGACCTATTCCTCGATCGCGCACAACGCGATGAAATGGGTCCCGATCCTCAATGTCGTGCTGACGGTGGTGTTCTACGCGCTGTTCCCTGTTCTCTTTCCGCTGTTCCTGATGCCGCGAACCGGACCCATTGCACTGCGGGGCTATGTCACCGGCTTCTTCTACCTTGCGGCGTGGGGACCGCTCTTCGTCATCCTGCACATGATCCTGATGTTCAAGGGTGCGGGCGATGTCGCCGCCGCTGGCGGCAGCACAGGCCTCAGCTTGGCGACCTTTAGCGGCATGAGCGACGTCAACAGCGATATCGGCATCCTGGCGGGCTATCTTGTCGCCTCGATCCCGTTCCTTGCCGGCGGGGTGGCGCGTGGTGCGCTGGCGATCTCGGGCCAGGCAACGAGCTATCTCAACCCGAGTCAGAACGCGGCCGAGGAAGCCTCGCGCGAAGCGAGCACCGGCAATGTCTCGCTTGGCAATTCGAACATCGATAATTCGACAGTGTTTTCCCGCCAGTTTGCGCAGGGCAATCTTGCACCCAACATCGCCTATGGCGCGGCACAGACGCGTGGTTTCAGCGACAGCGGCACGCAGACCACCAGCTTCCCCGATGGAGAGTTCGCTGCTGTCCCGAATTCAAGCTATCCGTTCACGCCGACACTGGGGCAGGACTTCACCGGGCGCCTCGGAACGATGGTGAGCCAGAGCCGGACGCAGAGCGAGACCTATGCCAACCTCGCCCAGCAATCGACGAGCTCTGCGCTCACCCGGTTCAGCGAGATCCGCAACGCCTACAGCCAGGGTCAAAGCTCCGACACGGTCAGCGGCGTCGGCACGAACGACAGCATCGGCACGGCATTCAGCGAAGTCGACAATGCCTCAAGGACGCTCCAGCAGCAGTTTGGCCTTTCCCGGCGCGCCTCCGACGACATTACCGTGTCTTGGTTCTTGAATGGTGACGCTGGAATTGGCCTGAAGGGAGAAAGGGGGCCGGTACAGGCGTCTGCTGGTTTGCGGGGTGGTCGCAATCAGACTTGGACGGACAGCGATATCGGGATCGCCTCGGAAGATCGCGGAAGGATCATGGGTACGCTGCGGCAGCTTTCGGATAGCCGCAACTGGTCGAATACGCGTGAAGGCTTTCTGCGCGAGACGAGCTCAAGCTCGGTATCACAGGTATCGACCAGCTCGTCGGGTCTCAGTCGATCGCTGACCGAAGCCGAGAGCTATACGCGAGAGGCGCGTCGGGCCGAAGAGATGGCCAGCCGCCTCGAGAATCAGGCCAGCTGGTACGAGGCCAACAGCGCCGCAGGCACGCTGAACCTGAGCCAGGCCTATCGCGAATGGGGCATGGCCGAGATGGAAGCCAATCGCGACTATTACGGGCCGGTGCGCTTCGACGACATCGAGTTTCAGATGAGCGCGCGCGGCCAGCAGCTGCAATCTCGGTTTGTCGAAAGCTATGCTGATCGGCTGCAGGACGACATCGAAGCCGACCTTTCATTGCCGGACTTCGCTCCTGTCAGCCGCCCCGGGATCGGGAGTGCTGGGCAGGTGCGAGCTAGGGGAGCTGTAGGTTCTGCGGGTGGTCCCTCAATGCCCAATGCTCCTGATCGGTCTGACATCACGGATGAGGTCGAGCGGGTTCGCCAGCAGGGTCGTGGAAGGATTGGTACCGTTCGAGGTTACCTGGACCGCCAAACGCAGGGCGCCACGGGCGCAAGCGAGGAAGCTGCCGACGACGTAAAGGAATGGTAGGTGGTCAAAGCACCAAGTCGTAGATCACCACATAGATGATGAATGCTATGAGAAGGATCGCGAATGCAATGAAGCCAACCCGCCCCCATGGGTCGGCCCAGGCCTTCTTCCATGAGTAGGACGTGAGGCGATTTTCGGAGATGGCACGGTCGATCTCTCGTAGGCCCTTCCAGTCCGTCTCGTCATTGTGACCCTTCTCATCATCCATTTCCATCACTCCGACCTAAATAAAGTAGCAATTTTGATGCATTATCGGTGATAAGCGAATTTAGGTCTCGATATTGACACATTAAGTGCCTTCATGTAAAGACGCAAAATCGCTACACAACGCTCCATATTGGAGATAATGTCTCGATAATGCCACATTATGATTCACCAGATCTGCGCCCTCTCTCGGTACTGCTATCCGACCTCGGGAAGCAAATCGAAGCATATCGCATATCACGCAATCTCAAGCAGGCCGAGCTTGCGGAAATGGCTGGCATCTCGCGTTCAACGCTCGCCCGCCTGGAAGCCGGCAATGGCGGGACCATCGATAGCCTTGCCAGGATCATGCGTGCGCTTGAAATTGAAGACCGCCTTCTGGATGTCATGCCGGACGCCAAGCTGAGCCCGCTCGATCCCCGGTCCGACACCGGCAAGGCGCGGCAAAGGGTGCGCAAGTCTTCTGAAGGTGAGGCTGGCGAGGAATGGAGCTGGGGTGACGAGGCCCCATGACGCGTGCCGTAGTCAATCTCTGGGGCCGTCAGATCGGCGCCGTCCTGTGGGATGAGGATCGCGATGTCGGGGTTTTCGAATACACTCCGGAATTCAGCCGCAGCGGTATCGAAGTCGCCCCGCTCACAATGCCCCTGCGAAGTGGCGTCTACGACTTTCCCGCGCTGAATTACGAGACCTTCAAAGGGCTTCCGGGCATGCTGGCCGACAGCCTACCCGACAAGTTTGGTAACGCCCTGATCAACCGTTGGCTTGCCGAGCAGGGCCGCACAGCCGACAGCTTCGATCCGGTCGAGCGCCTTTGCTATACCGGTCGCCGAGGCATGGGCGCGCTCGAATTCGAGCCTGCGACAGGTGAGCGCCGTGAACAGGGTCGGCCGGTCGATATCGCTCCGCTTGTCGAGCTCGCCAACAGGGTCATTGCCGCGCGTGAAGAACTGGCCGGTGTGCTCAAGGGTGAAGATGATCATTGCGCACTTCAAGAGATCTTGCGCGTAGGCACCTCTGCTGGTGGTGCCCGGGCCAAGGCCGTCCTCGCCTGGAACGAGGAGACCGGAGAATTCCATTCAGGGCAGCTGACTGCAGGGCCCGGCTATACGCAATGGCTGGTCAAGTTCGACGGCGTGTCGGGCAATGCCGACAAGGAGCTTGCCGACCCGATGGGCTTCGGCCGGCTTGAGTACGCCTGCTATCTGCTAGCCCGAGAGGCTGGCATCGACATGGCTCGCTCTCGTCTGCATGAAGAAGGTGGGCGGGCGCATTTCATGACCCAGCGCTTCGATCGCACCCCTGACGGCAAGAAGCTCCACATGCAGTCGCTTTGCGCAATGCGCCATTTCGATTTCAACCTCGCTCGGGCCTACAGCTACGAGCAGGCGATCGAGACCATCCGCATGCTCGGTCTCGGACGCGATGCGATCAAGGAGCAGGTGCGCCGCGCGCTCCTCAATGTCTTCATTCGCAACCAGGACGACCACACCAAGAATATCGCCTTCCTCATGGATAGCGCGGGTCGATGGAGCCTCTCGCCCGCATTCGATGTCGTCTATGCCTACAATCCTGACGGGGACTGGACCAACGAGCATCAGATGTCTCTGGCCGGCAAAACCGACGGTTTCGAGTTCGACGATCTTCTAGAATTCGGGAAGTTTGCCGACCTTAAGACAGGCGAAGTCAAAACTATGGTCGCCGAAATCAGATCCGCAATCAGCATCTGGGACAAATTTACGGAGCTGGCGGGACTTTCAAAAAATCTCGCTGCTCGTGCGAAGGCTGGATTTCGGGCGCTCTAGTATTTGGCGCTCTAATCTATCTCCAGCTCGCAGCAAGCAGCTCAGCCTGTTCAATGACGGTTTTCACAGCGTCGTCCTGCAAGTCCGGCGGATACCCATATTTGCGCAAGATGCGCTTCACGAGAACGCGCATCCGAGCACGAGCTGATTCCCGCCGCGCCCAGTCCACGGTTGCATTCGACCGGAGGCTCCGCACCAATTCGGCGGCGATAACTTTGAGGCTGTCATTACCCATGACATCAACGGCACTTTCGTTGTCCGCCAACGCCTCGTAGAAGGCCATTTCTTCCTGGCTAAGGCCATCTGCGTTGCCTTGCTCCATTTTCTCGCGAATGTCCTTTGCGAGCTCAATGAGAGCTTGGATCACTTCCACAGTGCTGATTGCATTCGTGTGATAGCGCGCAATCGCATCATTCAAACGCTCTGAATATTTGCGGCTTTCGACCGCATGGGTTTTCGAGCGGGAACGGATTTTGTCGGCGAGGAGCTTCTTCAAGGCTTCGAGGGCAAGGTTTGGGCGCTCACTGCCCTTCATTTCTGCCAGGAACTCATCTGACAGAATCGAGATGTCCGGAGTTTCCATGCCGGCAGCCTTCAGGATGTCGACAATGTCTGTGGACACCACGGAACGGTCGATGAGCTGCTGGACAGCGAACTCTCGCTCGCGCTTGGAGAGTCCACTGGTGGCGCTCTTGACCAGCGCGGCCCTGACGGTCTGATAAAATGCCACCTGGTCGCGAATGGATTTTGCTTCATCGCTTGCAGAAGCCAAAGCGAAAGCCTTGCTCAAGCTCAGAACTGCGTCCTGATAGCGGCGATGTGCAGCCTTTTTCGCATCGTCGCTCGTCTGACGTTGAGCGTCTTCGTGCTGACGGGCAAGAATCCACTCGATGGCCTGCGCCAGACACTTCAAGCGTTGTGCTGGTGTGCCCGCGATGCCCGGACTGCAGTCAAAGCCTTCAAACATCGCTTGCACGACATCAAACTTCTCGAGCATCACTCGAACCGCGAGTTTTTCGTCAATACCGGTCTGTTCGCGATCCGAGGGCGAGTAGACACCGAGCGCCGCTTTCAAATTCTGAGCGATGCCGATGTAGTCAACAACGAGCCCTGCTTCCTTGTCGCGGAACACCCGGTTGACCCTAGCAATAGCCTGCATGAGGCCATGTCCCTGCATTGGCTTGTCGATATACATCGTGTGCATCGACGGGGCGTCAAAACCCGTCAGCCACATATCTCGAACAATCACGAGTTTGAGCGGATCGTCGGGCGCTTTTGCTCTTTTGGCCAGCTCATCGCGCCTCGCTTTGCCGCAGATGTGAGCTTGCCATTCCTGGGGATCTGATGCGCTTCCGGTCATAACGACCTTGACCACACCTTCCTTGTCATCGTCGGAATGCCATTCAGGTCGGAGCGCAACAATTTCATCGTAAAGAGCGACACAGATGCGCCTGCTCATGCAGACCGCCATCGCCTTGCCGTCAAGAGCTTCAAGACGCCTCTCAAGGTGCTCGACCAGATCGGCTGCAATCATATTGAGGCGTTCTTTCGAACCGACCAAGCGCTCTACGGCAGCCCAGCGTGCCTTCAGCTTCTCTTGGCTGGCCGTGTCCTCGTCCTCGGTGAGCTCCTCGATTTCCTCGTCGAGCTGAGGAACTAAGTCTTCGGGCAGTTCGATACGAGCAAGCCGGCTCTCGTAGTAGATTGGGACCGTCGCACCATCCTCGACCGCCTGGCTGATATCATAGATGTCGACATAGCCGCCAAACACAGCGGGAGTGTTCACGTCGTTCTGCTCAATCGGCGTTCCGGTAAAGCCGATGAAGGACGCGTTTGGCAGAGCATCCCTAAGGTACTTTGCATGACCGTAACTGCGCTCACCTGATTTCTTGTCAATGCGAGCCTTGAAGCCATACTGAGAGCGATGCGCCTCATCGGCAATCACGATCACATTTTGCCGATCGCTAATTGCCGGAAGCTCGTCACCCTCGGCGGGCGCAAACTTCTGAATGGTCGTGAAGATCACTCCGCCCGAAGCTCGGTCGAGTTTCTCGCGCAAGTCATCTCGGCTGTCAGCCTGGATCGGTGCTTGCCGAATGAGATCGCGACACATTGAGAATGTCGAGAAGAGCTGATCGTCGAGATCGTTTCGGTCGGTGATGACCACAATAGTCGGATTCTCAAGCGCAGGCTCTCGGACCAATAGTCCGGCGTAGAATGCCATAAGCAGGCTCTTGCCTGACCCTTGCGTATGCCAAATAACACCGATGCGCCTATCGCCGTCCCTTGCTTGGGGTGCATCGTCCAAGCGATAGTCGGATTGCTCAGCCAGCTTGTGCCGTTCGCCGGTCGTCGTGGCGTAGGGTAGAGCGCGAAGTGTAGCGTCCAGCGCATTCTGTGCCGCGAAATACTGATGATAGCCCGCCACGATTTTTACAATCCCGGAGCCTGTTTCTCCAAAGACGGTGAAATCACGAACCAGCTGCAAAAGTGCGCGGCGGCAGAACACACCTTTGAGGACGGTTTCAAGCTGCGGATCGCTGGTAGGAGCGAGAGTTTCGCCGTCGGTCGAGCGCCACGGCATGAACCTTTCTTCGTCTGCGGTCAGAGATCCGACGCGCGCCTTGATGCCGTCAGACGTTACGAGCAGCGCATTGGTGCGAAACAGTGATGGGATTTGCGACATATAGGTCTGAAGTTGGTTGAATGCCCCATGAAGGGTCGCGTTTTCATCGCCGGGATTCTTCAATTCGATCACGCCTAGAGGCAGGCCATTGACGAACAACACAACGTCGGGCCGACGAGTGTGACCGTCCTCGATGACGGTAAACTGATTGACCGCGAGCCAATCGTTCTCTCCGTCTATGTCCTCGAAGGAAAGGAGCCTGACTCTATCGCCCCGGACGCCTTCGCCATCATGGAATTCGACAGGCACGCCTTCGACAAGCAGACGATGAAGACGCCGGTTCTCCTCAACGAGTGACGGCGTTTCGCTCGCCAGGACACGACGAAGAGCCTCTTCGCGTACATCAGACGGCAAGGTCGGATTGAGGCGATCAATTGTCTCGCGCAACCGATCGACCAGGATTGTGTCACCAAACGACGGCCGGATCGGCTTTGCACTGTCAGGCGCTACTTCGATTCCGTAGGCAATTTGCCAGCCGATCTCGCCTAGCCATTCGAGGGCGGCTTCCTCAACATGAGATTCGGCAAGCTTGCCCATCAACCGAGCTTCTCAAAACCTTCGCGAACGATCTGCGCCATGCGCTTGCGCCGCTCACCAAGGAACTCATCATAGGGCATGGCCTGCCATTCGTCGGGCAATGCATGCAGACGGTGCATCGTTTGCCAATCATTCTCGCTAAAACGTGTCTGCAATTCCGGAACGTAGCCCGACGGCGCCTTATCGCTGATGTCGATGTTATCCGGCCATTCCACCAAGGCATAATTAGCCATTTGATTTCGTGAACGTTGGTCTTCGACCCCTTGCTTCTCCAACCACGCTTTCGGGAAGAGATGGTGCCGTTCGAGCGCTTTCTTGGTCGCTTTCACGGTCGGATCGAGCATGTCGGCCACAGTCTTATGCGAGAACAGCACGGGCGCACCCAGTCGATTCTGGGCAGCGAAGAACGCAAACAGTTGCGGGTTGCGCGCAGAGGAACTGTCGAACTCGGATGGCAGGGTAATTTGCCAATAATCGTTCGTCAGTTCGCTCGTAATTTCTCCGTCCAACCAATTCATGAAGGCATCGCCCGTGCTGATCTCACGAATGCGCGCCAGATCGCCATCCATAACGGTCTCCGGGGAGCTGGTGTAGCGCCCGGTCAAGGAGGCAAAGAAGAACCACCGGCCAATGGCCTTTTGGAGTTGATGTTCTGCTAGTCCGAAACGCACCTTGCCAATGAGGTAGAAGGCATAGCCAAACAGGAGCGCGTTGACCGACGAGACAAGCTCTCCGCTACGGAAGCCGACTCCCACTAGCGCCTTGAAATACTGGTGCCAGTTGTTGAGGTTCAGGACGTGGGCCTGTGCTTCGGCAAGCACATCGAACTGGTCTTGCCTGCGCTGGGGATCGTATTCTCCAGTGTCCGGATCTTTACCACGAAGGACCTGATAGACGCTTTTCAAGCGACCGCGGTTAAACGCCAATGCTACGGCAACACGCAGAAGCTGGTCGGGATCCGGCTCAAGAAAATGATTGAACGGTGACGTGTCCGAACCCTTTGCAGGCACGCGAGCTTGCCGACAGAATGCCTCTAGGTCCGCGCGCCCTTTGTCCCAGAAAACTGAAAGCAAAGTCAGAATGAAGTCGGCCTGGTTGAGCTTCACACCCTCACTGTTGATCCGGACGAAGATGTCAGCGACCTGCTCCTCATCTACCGACTGAGCGATTTCCAGGGCCGTGAACGGATATTTCTGCAGATCGAACAGCCGATCGAGGTTGTGAGCGATATGCTCCTCTTCCTCGTCGCTGAGTTCGGATTTCTCGGCGAGCTTGTCGATGAAACTGTTCACCAGCTTCCGGCTTGAAGCACCCGACGACCACAACTCGGAGATATTGGGGATCCACTCTGCATCACGGCGAATGGCAGCGTCGGCCACCTCAAATTTTCCGTCGCGGGGCCGGAAGGCGATCTCGATCTGACGGAAGGCGTAATTCTCGTCCATGACCTTCTGCCCACGGAAAACAGCGTAGAGAGAGGTCAGTCGCTGCTGACCATCAACGATGAGACGTGCAGGCGCCTCGCGCTGCTTGTCATCCATGCCGATCTGCTTCGCACCGTTCGTCGCGGTATTCTCCCAAAAGAGCAGGTAGCCGACCGGGAAGCCCCGATACATGGAATCGAAAAGATCGCGGACCTTCGCGTTCTTCCAGACAAATGGGCGCTGGATGTCGGGCAATCCAATATCGCCCACGTCGATGAAATGCAGTAGACTGGAAAGGTCGTAGTCGACGCGCTTAAAACAGGTCTTGAGTTCGCTCATGTATCCCCCGTCGCCCAAACACCCCAAAGGTGCTTTAGGCTCAACGATTAATCAATTTGGCGAATAATCGCTACGCCTTGAAGTCCTTCCGGCATTTCGTCGAGCGGCTGCGAATCCATGAGCGATGCCACCCACCAAGGCCTCTCTTCATCAGGTTCGAAGTTGAGTTCTGACGAGGTGCCGACCCGACTTACATCATAAATGCGCTCTAGGTTCTTACTGACGATCATTCCGAAGTCGGTAGGTTCGGCCTCATCACAATTGCAGACCAAAACATGCCAAGGCTCCATCTTTGGAAAATCCGACGGGGCCGGTTGCTTAATTTTGGGAACAAATGGTTCTGCCGCAATGGCACAACCCCACAGTTCTAGATCCCAATAGGGCCAATAGCAGAATTTTGGCCCGTGCGGATGCAGCCACGGAAAGCCAGCCATCCTACCGCCTTTCAAGAGGCCCGGTGAGGGGCCGTTGTAAAGAACATAAAGCGGGATCGCAGCACCGCTGCTGGAGACCAATGTCTTGCGCTGCTGGCCAATTCCATCGAGGCCCCCATAATTGCCGTCGCGCATGTAAAGGCGCTTCGCTTGTATCCGGACGGTCTTCCCGAGACCGCTTGGTCCTTCGAAACGCCACTCCCAATCGGCACCTGTCGGTGCGCCTCCACGGTAACTCGTTCCTTCTTCGTATTTAGTGAAACTCTTTACCTCGATCCCACGCCCGCGAAACTGTCGAGCCAGTTTCAGCAAAAGCATCTCGGTTAGCGTTTCTTCGTTTAAGCCGATAGGAATCGAATAAGCATCATCCATAGCCTCCCAAACCCAAGCGGCGTGCTTGCGAAATGCGCGACAGGCTTCGCGAGAGTTGTGCATCATGTGGATTCCTGAACGCGAATTTCACCGGACATCAGCTTTGGCAGCAGCAGGTCGCGTGTTTGGGCAAGCGTGAGGTTTTCCGCGACGTTTGCGCGAATTTTGGCAAAGAGCGGGGAGACGCGTTCATGGAATGCTTCGTGGAGCGCTTTTCCGGGATACACGAGCGATAGGCTCTCAAACGTCTTGCGAGTTATAGTAGAGAAGACCGACCCATGCGCCATAGACCTAAGGCGATCGACCATATGCTGGGCTGCTAGATATACAAATGCGTCACTTGCACCGCTCAAACCTTGCAAGGCATAACAAGATTGGTTGAAGGTCATATCCTGTGCCGCCATTGCGAGGTTTCCGACTGTACCCCGCGCTGAAATGATCGTCGTTCCTGCACGCACTATCCTGGCGGATGAGTTAGCCACGGCTTCTGGCGTTATCGTCTTCTCTGTCTCAAATACGAAGACATCGCTGGCCGATGGCGTGTCAACGACTGAAAACCATGGAATGGGTCCATTCCAGTATTCCACGATCGAAGTCTTTGGGGTGCCACCTCCGATAATGTCAAAATGAGCGGTCAAAGGTGCCAGCTTCCACCCCTCCGGCACGCAGCCACCGTCGAGGTGGTCTGGGAAGAGAGACCAAAGGTCTGGCACGAGATAGGGGGCCTCACCTGCCATCTTGGCCCTCACCGGGCCGAAGTCGACGAACCAGTCGCGAAACAAGGCTCGAGCCTGCGCCTCGAGGGTCTCGTTCATTCGCCGGTGCAGTTCGATCTTCTGGTCGAGGGCGAGAAGCGTCCCAGCGATGCTGTCTTGGGCTTTTCGATCAAGAAGCGGAACCGGCAATCCTCGGATCGTAGGCATATTCAGCCGTTCGGCTACCGATCCATCCTTGAAACCAGCGATGTGGCCAGCCATGAGCGGAGAGTTAATCCAGTAGCGTAAAAAAGTTGAATTCAGAAGTTTGTCATTAGGACGAATCAAGACCATTCTCTGGCCGAGACATACCCGCACCCTCGCAGGAACCTCGGCTGCAATACCGAAGTATGTGCCTTCCCGGCTGAAGAGTAGGTCACCCTCCCGAGGCTCAGCGCGCTCAATGCGCTCGATGTAGGTGCTTTCTGAGACACGCGCGGCTAAATCAGTTCTAAATATTCCTGTACGAATATCCTGAGATCGCACAACAAACGGCCCTGTCTCCGTTAGTTTCGGTGTAGTATGAGGACAATCGAATACGCCTTCGCAAACGCTATTAAGATTTTTCCAGGTATTTACATTTGTCCATGAGAGCGCAGATCGTGGCACATGGACGTCATCATTCAGCTTACCCATTTACTGATACCGCCTGTAACCGGCTGCGGATGACTTTCGTTAGCTGCTCTCCTTCCGCAAATTGCCGTTCGAGCTTCCCCTGCAACGCTGCGAACCGTTCGGCGAAGGGCACACCGTCTCCTTCATCCTCTTCTGCACCTACGTAGCGCCCCGGCGTGAGTACGAAGCCGTGCTTGGCCACCTCTTCATGGCTCGCTGAATAGGCGAAGCCAGGCACGTCCTCGTAATCCTTGCCCTCCCGCCACGCGTGATAGGTGCCGGTGATCCGAGCAATATCCTCGTCCGAAAATTCGCGTCGTGTGCGGTCGACCATATGGCCAAGCTTGCGAGCATCGATGAATAAGATCTCACCGCGGCGGTCGCGCAGCTTTGTTTCACCAACCAGCCCATTCGATTTGTCCTTCGCAAGGAACCACAGGCACACCGGGATCTGCGTCGAATAAAAGAGTTGGCCGGGCATCGCGATCATGCAGTCGATCACGTCACCTTCGACCATCGCCTTCCGAATCTCGCCTTCGCCACTTTGTGTGGATGACATCGATCCGTTGGCGAGGACCACGCCTGCTGCCCCAGCTGGTGCAAGGTGATGAAGGATGTGCTGAAGCCAGGCAAAGTTCGCATTGCCAGCAGGCGGTGTGCCGAATTTCCAGCGGACGTCTTCTTTCAGCCGGTTGCCTCCCCATTCCGAGACATTGAATGGCGGATTGGCGAGGATATAATCGGCGCGCAGATCGGGCAGTTCGTCGCGGTGGAAGCTGCCATCGCTGTTCCACCGAATGTCGGCGTCGATTCCGCGCACTGCCAGATTCATCATGCATAGTCGCCAGGTCGTATGGTTTGATTCCTGACCGTAAACGGCGATGTCGCCGATGCGCCCACCGTGGTTCTCGACGAACTTTTCGGACTGCACGAACATACCACCCGACCCACAACAGGGGTCGTAGACCCGCCCATCGTGCGGCTGCAGCATCTCGACCATCGTCCGCACAACCGAGCGCGGCGTGTAGAACTCACCACCCCGTTTCCCCTCGGCGCCGGCAAATTCGCCAAGGAAGTATTCGTAGACTCGACCGAGGATATCTCGGCTCTGACCATCGTCGGATTTGAAGCCAATCCCGGAGATGAGATCGATGAGCTCTCCTAGCATTACCGGATTGAGGGCGGGACGCGCGTAGTCTTTCGGCAAGACCCCTTTGAGCGAGGGGTTGACCTTCTCGATTTCCAGCATGGCCTCATCAATGAGTTTGCCTATGGTCGGTTGCTTGGCGTTGGCCTGTAAGTGGCTCCAACGTGCCGGCTTGGGCACCCAGAACACATTGTCGGCGCGGTATTCGTCTTCGTCCTCGACGCCTTCAGGATAGTCTTTTTCGAGCTCAGCGCGTTTCGCCATGAAGCCATCAGAGATATGCTTCAGGAAGATCAGCCCCAGGACAACGTGCTTGTAGTCGGACGGCTCCATGTTGGCGCGGATCTTGTCCGCAGCTTTGAACAGCTCGGCCTCGAAACCAAGATCGCCACCCTTTCCAATGGCCGTTGCTTTTTTGGCGCCGCCCTTACTCATTTCCGATCATCCGAATTCCACACTCCAAGAATATCAAACGCAGCAAGGCTGCGAGCCGGCGCATCAAACCTTCTTAACAGCAAAATAGCTTTCCCCAACGCCGGCGACCGCAGTCGATGCGCGCAAGAGCTCACTTGCCTGCGCCACAGGTGCCGAACGAAAGTCATGCCGCGGCGGGCTGCCGGCTATGCGCCAGTATCCAAATCCCTGGTCGAGCAGCACGAGCACCTTCTGACCATCGGCGTATTCAAGCTCGAGCTTGCGGCCATGGTCGGAATTTTCCGTGACCTGCAGATCGACATCGAGGCCAAATTTTTCGCCCAATAGCTCTGCTACTTCCGCTCTGTCGTCTTCATACTCCCAGTCATGGAAGATCCGATGGGGTGGCCGATCCTTCTTCAGTGGCTGGACCAGGATATCGACTTCAACCGGACTATCCGCCTTCAAGTCAGCGGATAGAGCTTCGCACGTGCGCAGAAAGAGGAGCATGGGTAGAGGCGCATTGAGATAGCGGTCGGTGTAGGTGATCCGCACAAGACTGCCAGGCCTCCAAACACCAGCCGCTTCCATCTGCTGCTTCAGTTTCGAGCCAAAGCGTTTGCCAAACTGGCCAACCGGGCATTGCCCGAAACCTTGCATCAGCTCGACCTGATCACCAGCCGCAACCTGTCGCTCCAGATCTTCAGGGTTGATCGGGCTGTAGGCGGTGGGGCCGCTGAGAGTGCCAGCAACAACCGCATGCGTCTCACCCAAGCCCCAGCGCTCACTCGGCTGCGTCGCAGACATATCGCGGGAGAAGAACCCTGTGGCGCGATCAATCGAGATCAATTCTGCCAGGCGCTTGCTCTCAAAGGGTGCGTCTTCTCCTTTGCCCAGGGCCAACAAGAATTCGAAACGCACCGAGGCATCGCGCAAAAAGCGCCGTTCGACCTCTTCTAGCCTATCAAAGGAGCTCGGATTAAGCACGAGCGTCACCGGAACTCCGCGCGCTGAGGCGGCAGAAAAGAACGTGCGCATCTTGGTAGAAGTCAGCTCTGCCAGATCGAACACGGTAGGCAACAAGACGGAAATGCTGTCTCCGCTTCGCGCTCTCAAAAGGAGTGTGTTTGCCGCGTCATTGATTGCCCTGGCATCGGGGACCGCACGATCTTCCTGCGGCAGTTCAGCATTCGTCTCAAGAAACGCTTGGACCGCGAGGAGAGCAGACCGCCGGTCGAGACGTCCCTGCTGCTTGTAGAGATCGGCAGCGAGGACGCAGGCCGAACACCCCATCTCGCATTCCTTGGGACAATCGAGGACGCGGGCCGCTCGCTCGAATACATGATAGATGTCGTCGAGAAGTCTCGGAGCGTATCCGGCACCTCCAGATGCCTCATCGAAGATATAGACCGACGGCACTCTGCGACCGAGCTTGCCGTCTCGAGCTGCCACAGAAATTCCAAGCTCGCGCGGCTCAATGCCAAGCCAGCGCGCAAGACTCTCCCGCAAGGCTGCGCCAAGCGCCCAGGCCGCGCCGTCACTTTCCAGCCCAGGCAACTGGAGCTCTACGACATCCGTTAGAACTTCATGGCCCAGCGCAAGAGCGCTCGTGATCGCATAACCTTCATCATTGCCCGGACAGCGGTCTATCGCCCTTCGATCCCTCGGCGTGAGTGGCCAATGGTCTTTGAGAGCGTCTGTCCCAGCATCCCCGGCGCGCCCACATTCCAGGCAAATCTCGTAACCCTGGTCGTTGGGTCCACGCGAATGATGGTAGATGTAGCCTTCATGTGAAGCACGGATCCGACCGGTTTCAGGCTGCAGCATGGGTTGCCAAAGGGCATCACCTACACTGACCTTCGGAGACTTGGGTTCGATGTAGACAGCCTGATCGGTGTCGGCATGCGGCTGCGCGTTCCAGTCGACGCGGAACCCGGCCGGTTCAAGAAACTGCTCAATGGTAATGCTGCGCTCGCCGCAATGGGCACACTGGTCAGGCATCTGGTGATCGCTGCCCGCCCCACCACAATGGTCGCACCACCAGGCCCAACGAAGGTTCTGCGGCTCCCGCTGGCCACTGTCGATCGGGCTCAACCAATTGAGGGTGACCCCGGCCGATTTCCAAACCAGCCCGTCTACAACGACCTCTGCCCCTGGGGCATACTCCCGGATGGCGATATCGGCGTTGCGCGTCGGGCATTCATAGCGCCGATCACGTGCGCCTTCCTCTTCCGAACGATTGCGCTCCTGCGCCTTCTGCGTCTCGGCACAGAGGGTATCGAACGGGACAACCGATGTCGGAAAACCGCTTCCAGGTATAAGCGAGCGATTGGCCAGCTCCTTCAAGAGGAACTCCTTGCACAAGCGCCGAGCCTGAAACTCGATCGCCTTCTTTGCCGGCCCTTCGAGCGCGTCCGAGTCTTCCTTTAGGCGCTGCCATGTACGACGGAAATTCGCAGCTTCCTGCCCAAACATCTCCGCCGTATGCCCCCGGATTTCGGTGTCGTATTCGAGACCTGTCCCCCTGAGGAGCCGCAGCAAACCTTGTTCGGTTGCGGATGCCGTAGTTGGTAGATCGAGCCATTCGCAAAAGGCATCCACGGGAGCGAGACCTTCGAAAGGACGAAGGTCAGCGCGACAGCCGAAGAAATCCCCGGTCTTGGTCCGGGCAAACTCCCCCTCAACCTCGCGAAACCATTGGGCGAGCAGATAGGCGTTCGCATGACGCTGTGCGATCCGATCTGAATCAAGCGATACGCGCGGCGAGGCGAGTTTACGGCGCAAATAGCCCGCAGGATCGGCAAACGTTTCAAGATCGAGAGGTGTATTGCGGGCAATTGTGAGACTTGTCGAAAAGCCCTGTCCGCGGCGCCCCGCGCGACCGGCCCGCTGATTGTAGTTGGCGATCGAGGGTGGAACGTTGGTCATCAGCACTGCTTCGATCGAACCGATGTCGACACCCATTTCCATGGTGGTCGAGCAGGCGAGCAGGTTGATATCGCCTTCCTTGAACTGCTCCTCGAACTCCCGCAGTCGGTGCGGGGGCTGCTGGGCACTGTGTTCCTCGGCCCGCAGATAAGGCGTGGCGAGCGCGGCCTGATCGTGCCAGTTCATCCAGATGCCACCCTCGCGAAGGCCCGCGACTTCTTCGTTGGTCTGGAGCCAGGCTGCGATTTTCTTTTGGCCATCCACCGCAAGAGGCCTGGTCCTTGGTAGACGCGGAAACTCAATTTCACTCGCCGGCTTATTGGCGAACATCTTGCCAGCACTGACCAGATTGGGTGACCTGCCAAAGACCAGGCGGGGCAGGACACGCCGGGTCAAGGGGCATTGCCAAGCCTTGCCAACCGCTTCGACCTCGGCGGATTTCTCCAATCGCAGGCTGAATGTGCCACCAACACCCGACAGAAGGGGAGCAAGCTGATTCCAGGCGGCATGCATGACCTGATTGATTTCATGGCGGTCGCGCTGAGAAGTAAGGTCAAGGTTCAGAGCTGACGCCAAGAGAAGAATGGAGTCGGGCTGACGCCCCTTAGTGTTGACCAAAGGCCAGGAGACGTCGCGCTTGGCGCCAGGGGGCTGGTCGGGCCCAATCACATTGCGAGGCCGCGCGCGCCCAGGCATCCAACGCGCATCACCGTCGTCCACTTCAAGGGCAAACTGGCCGCGAAGATAGTCGACCATGTAGTAGAGGAAGCCGCGCCAATCTTCGATTGAATAGCCCTTCTGGCCGACAAGCTCAGGTAGCTCATCCGGGCCAATCCGCTCGATATCCGGGAAACGGAGCCGTGCCAGGCCAAGCGTCTCCATCGCATTGGCATTGCGCGGACGACGGGCAAGTTCGCGCAAGAGCATGAAGCGGGCCAGCGCTTCCCGGTTATCGTGAAACCGTTCGCTGCGATCGAGGTCCCAGACCTTGGCCATCATGCCAATGGCTGGCTCAGAAGCGAGCCCGGATACGAGGTCCTTCCAGGATATTCCGGTTGCCGCGCCGCCCGCGAGCTCCGCGTCTATCTTGGCGATATCATCCTTGAACGCAGGCATGTCTGCCACGAGGTTCGCTAGAGCAGCCTTCTTTTTGAGCAGCTCTTCCCTGCGCTCATCGGTCAGGTCGCTACCCTGGGCACCCTTCTGGACGGCATGATAAATGAAGCCGCGGACAAAGCCCCGCTCTCCGTTGGTTTCAATATTGGCAGCGAAGCGAGCTGTTCCCTGCCTGCTGTCTGAAAAGCTGATCAGCTGACGGCCATCGAACGGTAGGGCGTGCTCCGCCTGATGTGGCGACACACCCCCAAGGAGGATCGGCGCTGCATTCTGAGTGAGGAATGGTGTGCCAAAGCGAAAAGGAAAGACAGCCGGTCGTCCGCGCCGCTTGTTTCCGAGACAGGCCGGGCAACGTCCCTCATCCAGCTGGGTCAGATGAAAATGCCCCGCCTCGCCAGTAAACTCGCCGCTGGATACATCGAAAGCGGTCGCGGTCGCTTCGGATTTCGGGTTGATGGCAATCAGCCGTGGATGGCCGATCCCCTCATGCTCATCTTCTTCATCGTCATCATCATGATCGCGATCACGATAGCTATCTTCGCGAAACTCATCTGCATCATGATCACTTCGCCGCGGTACGATCCTGTCGCCCATGTCATCGGCCGGGAGGAAGGGCTCGCCACAGTCGAGGCAGTTCTGAATTTCGAACACCATCGATTGGCAATGCGGACATTGATCCCGATGATCGAAAAGCACGGCGCCAAATGGCCAATCCTTGGGCCGCATCTCGCCCGGGCAGTCGACATTGATGCAGGTCCAGAGCCCGGCAATTGCCCGCGTGAAGCTGTGCGCTCGCATCGGCAGGACAGGCTTCGCTTCGCTGGCATTATGGGCCGACAGATCGAGCAAAATCCTTTCAGCGTCCGGCGAGAGCGATTTAAGCGAAGCCAGGGTCTGGGGCTCGCCTTCCAGCCTCTCGGCAACCGACGATGCTGCCGGATCATCGGACGCTGTCAGGACTTTCGAAAGATCGACCGGCTGAGGCTTTCCCACAACGACATGCGCCCGCTCAAGCGGAACGCCAGCAATGTCGGCAAGGAATCTCTGAAGGTCGTCGCGGGCCTTCTGGTCGTCAGCAGAGCCGATGGTCGCCGACGTCGCAACGAAGCGGACCTGATCCGGCGTCACATCGAATGCGTTCATTACCCTGCGAAGCAGGAGCGAGAGCTCCGCCGCTGCAGAGCCGATGTAACTGTGCGCTTCGTCGATAACAATCCAGCGCAGTTTGCCTTTTGATGCGTCGAGGATCGGACGATCCTCGCGCCGGATCGTCATGTATTCGAGCATCGTCTGGTTGGTAACGAGGATCGGCGGTGGGTTGGCTCGGAGGGTTTCGCGGTAAAGGACCTGATGCGGTATCTCGTGCTCGGCCTTGTCGCGATTGGACTTTCGCGCCGTTCCCATCAATCCGTTGTAGAGGGCAAAACGGACATCGCCGCGAAGCGGCTTGGTCCAGGCTGTAAGGCGCTTCTCCTGGCTCGCGATAAGAGCATTGAGCGGGTAGAGCATCAGGGCCCGAACCCCTGTGAGAGGACCTTGCTCTTCGGTTTCCCGGACCATATCATCTAGCATCGGGACCAGGAAACATTCGGTCTTGCCCGACCCCGTGCCGCTCGAAACCAGAACCGATTGCGGCTCTTGCGTGCTGAGCAGTTCCCACGTCGCCAGCTGGTGCGCGTAGGCGGGGTAATCGAAGCATAGATCAGTATCCGACGTTTGGGTGATCGCGTCGATTGTGCGCTGATGCAGCAGCGCTTGAAGTTGGTTGGGGCTCTTGCCTGAGGATACATAGCCGGGAGCAGCCTGAAAAAGCTGTTCGGAAAGAAGGCTCCCGTTTGCTGGATCCGTACCGGCAAGAGTGCTCCGGAGAAAAGCATTGAGCCCTTCGTGCCGGATACCTGCGCGCGAGACGACCGCTTCGGCGAGGCCAGTCCTCAGCCGCTGGTGCACCTCCATCGGCGACAATCGGGATGTAGGGAGGGGATCACTGGCGGCCATTCTTGAGCTCCGAAAGGGCATAGCCAAAGGCTTTGGCAAAATAGTCGGGGTGACGTCGTTCGACGTCCTTGATGGTGAGGACTTGCTCCTTCTCGAGAGAAGCACGTCCGGTAGCGGACAGAGCAGCGGCGAAAGGAGCATCGAAGACCCGCATCAGCGCTTCGACGAAGTTCTCTCTCGGCAGTAGCTCGCTGTAAGCAGGCCGAAAAGGGTTGAAGCCGCCGGCATCCATATTGATGCCCTCGCTTGTATGGCTGGTGAAGTGGTTGCGAAGCTCTTCCCAGCTCAACGGCGAGAAGTCCCGGCAAATGAGCGGCGCAAGCTGCGGCGCACGCGCCGCGATTTCGTTCTGACGTTCCGTGATGTTCGCCAATGCCCACTGAGGGTCATCGAGCCGGCTGACCAGATAGTTGCCTTGAGCCTGAAAGGCAGCGTCCCAGGCCTTGATCGGCAAAAGGGACCAGCTTGAGCACAGGCCATCAAACAGCTCGAGGATCGTCGAGAGGTGTTGCTCTTCGCAGCGATAAAGAAGGAGCGGCGCAAGCGGACCGGCAATCTCAAAATTGCTGAAGATTTCGAAGGTCTGCGGAGGCAAGCCATTGAGCGACAGCGCCAAGTCCATGACTGCACGAATGGTCTGGGTCGCTTCGGGAGACATGGGCTCGGCAGCGAGTTCCTCCGCCAGCCGCACGAGGTCCTCGCGCGCTTGCAAAAGAGGCTGTGCCATTGCCCGGCCGAGCCTGTGTTGCGGAACATCGTGAACCGGATCGCCGTCGATAAACTTTGGCCGCGTGAGGACGCGAGATCCTTCGCGCAGGTAGACGAGCCATGGACCGCGCAATCGTGGCAGCTGAATCAATTGCCCTCCGAGGCCGCCAAGCAATCCGTCAAACGGACCGAAATCCACCTCTTTCTCGGGAGCACCAAGAAAGCGGCCGCCAACGCGGACGTCCTCGCCGACGATAGCCGTTTTCGGACGCAGCCCTCCCGAAGGTTCCCACTCAAGAGAATTGCCGAATTCCGTGACGTACCAGTTGTCATTGCTGCCGTTGTGAAAGTCGAGCCGGACCTGGGCATCGATGCCGAGCGGCCGCATCAAGGCGGCAATATCGTTGCGCAGAGCCGAAAGGCCCAGTTCGACATCGACCTTCCAACTCGCCTCCAGCGACGCTCCAGCGTGATGGGCAACTTCGCCCATCAGCATCGCACGGCTTGGCGCGCGGGCAACGGTGTCACGAAGATCGGCGAGGCCCAGGACAGCATCGCGCCTGAGAAGTTCGCCATCCCAGGTGGTCAGCCATTCTTTCGATCGCAAAGGCACATTGAGGTCGAAAGTGAAGCCATGGTCGGAGGTGAGGCGCAAGCCGAGCAGCGCGCGACGTGGCGGATCGATCCGCACCCGCCAGCGATGGTCCGCAGTCGGCGTTTCATCGCTGAGCACCGCTTCTCCGGTCCAACCTTCCAAAGCGATGTCCGCATGGGCCGCATTGATCCGCTGGCTGAGTGCGAATTCAGCCGGCAGAACCAGTGCACTCGTCCGGTCCCGAACATGCTTGGTAGTTCCATCGAGCCAGGCGAATTCGCAGTGTCCAGGGCCCGCGTTGACAAGATCATCGCGCCAAGTGCTCTCCCCTGCAAACCGCCAGCCGACCTCTCCGCGCGTTGCCGTGCGCCGGGAAACCCCGTCTTCGACTTCTGCATGCAGCGGATGTTTGATCAACCTTTCGCCGCCGGGTGCCTGCACACCGATCGCCTCTTGGGCCACTATGGTCAGGCGATCCTTACGATCTGCACTCTGCCCCGTCCGCACCAGAAATGCGTCGCCATTGGGCTTCTCGGCGATGACCTGGCCCGCACAGCGGTAGAGCGAACGACCAGGTACAAAGGCAAAGTCCTCGGCTTCGATCTCTGTATTGCCGTCCTTGCCGCGTAGCACCCAATCCTGCGGGACATCGACAAAGACTGGTTCGGCGCGATAACCACCCGACCCCTGACCGATGAGGGAAAACGTGCCTAGCTCCGTGTCTCCGGTCCGCCGCTCGAATATCCGCAGTCCATCCCCAACCGCTTTGCCGCCCGGCAGGACAAAGCTTTGGGCGAGTCTTTCGCCTCGCGCATGGAATTCGGCGGTGACGGAGAGGTCCAAGGGAAAATCGATCGCAGCTTCGCTGCGCATAGCGCGCGCGATCCAGCAATTGCCTGATTCAACCTCCAGGTAAGCCAGCCGACCGGAGATACGGTCCGCCAAGGCACCCGAGGGCTGAAGAAACACCCGGACATATTCACCTGCGGACAGCACACGATCCTTGTCGTCCCAGCGACCTTCGAGATGGAAATCCAGACTTTCGCGCCATTCACCGTCCTGCGAACGCATCAACCGTCCGACCCGGATGCTCCCTGTTCCGGTCAGCTTTCTGGCTTCAAGGAGCGTATCGATGAGGCCCGCGGCAGCCCCGTCGAGCGTCATGGGCAGTTCATCGCGCCAGTCTTCGTAAGCGTGGTCCAGCCGGGCGGAATAGGGGCGACCGTCAGCTGGCACTTCCTTGTCGATGAATGCACGAAGCTCGACGATCTTGAGGGCAAGTTCCCCGCAGATTGCGTGCATTTCCGGGCTGCGCCAAATTGAGGGAAGCAAATATTCGTTGCGTTCGCAGATCGAAACAGCGGTAGCGATGTCCTGAATGTCTGCCCCGAGCAGCTCACCGACTGCGCGCTCTAGAAAGCGACGCGGCCAGCTCGCACCGCCTGCGATTGCCGCTGCAGGAAAACCCCCATGCCGCGCGAGATTGGAGAGACGCTGGTTTCCGTGCGCCGTGATAAGAGGATCAACGCCCCAGGCATCGAAACCGCGGTCTGCAAGTGCCCGCCATTCCGATTGTGGGAGTTGGAGCTTCAAAACCGCTTCGATATCGGCCCAGCGCTGCATGCCGCCCTGGTAGGAGCGCCGAAACCAGTCTGCCGCCCACATGACGAAAGCTGGAGCTAGCGACGGCCGCAGCAAATCCGATGCGAGATTGGCAGCAAGCTTTGCTTCGATCCGCTGAAAAATTCCCGGTGCGAGCTTGTAGCGGTAAAGCGGCAGTCCGGTGGGGCGCGGTAGGCCAAGATCCCCGCAAGTCTTACCCAAAGGATGTGGTCCGCTATCTGCTGTCCGGGCCAGCTGGATCGCGCGGATCATCAGGATACGCGAGCCGCCGCTAGCGTGAATGTCATCGGCAATCTTGCGCAGCCGAACCGGGTCGTTTTGCGCCGCGTCGATTTCAGATTTGAAATCGCGTCCTTCCATCCCCGCACTCACCCCCGGCACCTCTCGCAATCACGGATGCCAGACAACACCCTCACTTACCTCAACATCTCTGAACGTTACTTCATAATCAATGATGAAGGTCAGGTTTTTCAGTGCATTGCCCGAGAGGTCGAAATCGAGCCCTCGTAAAAAGCATTCACGACGCAAGACCAGCGCGCGTTCATGACACCGTCGATACCCCGTCCAAGATCCCAGATGACGGTATCGCCATTCTCCAGTTTAGCCCTCACGAAACGATCGTGCAGGTCGCCGCCCGAGCGCCGTGACTTCTGTGCGAGGTGGAGGGGGACGGAGGCCAGCATACGGTTCCACCGATCTTCAAGGTCCTGGCGCTGGTCACGCGTGCTTTCAGGGTCACGAGTCTGCACGGAATCGGCGTCGAATGTCACAATTTGCACGGCCGCGATTTCCGAAGCGAGCTGTTCAAAACGACCGATGAAATTGATGAGGCGCCCGCGAGCCTGCTCGTCAGCGCAACAATAGGGGTCCTGGATTTCGAGCCGTTCAATTCGTGCGTCGCGCGCGTACTGCTCGAAAATCGTCCAGTCGCGTTGTCCATATTGTTCAAACACGACCCGCTGAACGAAGGGAAGGCGCGCTTCAGCCGCCTCGACGGGAGTTCGCACGGAGAGAATGGGGCGCCGGTTCTTGCTCTCGGCATTGCTCGATGCTGTCTCGCCAGGATCAGAGTGAGGCTGCGTGCGCGCCGCTTCTTCTAATTCTGGTTCTGCCGCGTGCTCCGTAACCGGATCAAGGTTTGCGGAACTCGCTGTGTTGTCGCTCGCGGGTCCGGGGGAGCGAGCACTCTCCTCGTCTCCCGTCGGCTCTTCGATTTCCGGCTGCGCGACTGGCGGGGCAGGCGGTTCTGCTTGTCGAATACTGGCGCTGTAATCGGTGTCCTGAATATCCACGTCCGTCTGCCCGGCTGCGGCATACGCACTACTTCGATCAAGGTTCTCTGCAGAGCGCCCGTCGAGCACATCGGAAAGCAGGTCCTCTACATCGCGATCGCTCTCCGGCGGCATGAGCAGACCGCGGCTCAGCGAACGCTTCCGCTCCATGAGGGCGTCGAGACGCTGGTCGAAGCTTGAAGGTCCGATTGCTTCGTCCGGATGGACAGCCATCGGGATGTGAATGGTCACTGGCCTGGTCTGACCGATCCGGTAGGCGCGATCCGTCGCCTGATCTTCAACGGCAGGATTCCACCAGCGGGACAGATGGATCACATTGTTTGCGGCGGTGATCGTGAGCCCCACGCCGCCAGCCTTGGGAGACAGGATGAGAACGTCGAATGAAGCCGGCGAACTCTGAAAGGCAGTCACCATCTCCTGGCGCTTATGGCCCGCAACCTTCCCGCTGATACACATCGGGCGGCGCTCGAGCGAGAAGCGCTCCTGAATTGCCATCGCGAGGAAGGCCTGCATCTCGAGATCTTCGCAGAATAGCAGAGCCTTTTCGCCACGCTGCTTGACCTCCTCAAGGATTTCGAAGGTCTTCTTCAGCCGTGCAGATTGCCCGATGTACTCGTCGATGTTCGAAATTCCGCGCGGCGGTGACGGGTGGAGCGATGTACCGCGCAGCATATGCAGCACTTTGAGCATCGCACCCTGTTCGCCGCTTTCCCGTAGCGCTCGCGCTCTGGCCAACACTAGGTCGTAGGCCTGCGCTTGCGCGGCCGGCATCTCGACCGGATATTTGCGGGCCTTCTTCTCCGGCAGCCCGGTCAGGATTTCGTCCTTCATCCGACGCAGCATGAAAGGCGGAAGTTCTTTGTCGCGCTCGATCAGACGGTGCTGGAGATCGCCAAGGCGCTCGAGATCGTTCGCCGGGAAACTGCTCTCGAATTCCCGACTCGAGCCAAGGAAACCGGGATAGACCGTATCGGCAATCGACCACAGGTCCTGCAGCCGGTTCTCGACCGGTGTGCCCGTCATAGCGATCTGGATTGTGCCGTTCAGCGCCTTGGCGGCGCGAGTCATCTGGCTGGCAGGATTCTTGAGCTTCTGGATTTCATCGTAGACGATTGCAGCAAACGGAATGCGCGCGAAGCTCATGTGATAATCGCGCATTGTTTCGTAGGTCGTCAGGACGATTCCGGCGTCATTCCATTCGGATACGTCGAGACGCGATGTTCCCCCGCGAATGTCGCTCCCAGCCTCGAGACGGAAATTGCGCAGGTTGGCGCCGAACGCCTCGACAACAGGCCCCATGAGCTCTGCATCGATGTGCTGAGAAAGCTCGGCTTGCCAATTCCGCAGAAGACCTGTGGGCGCGACAATCAAGACGGGCTTCGGGTGAGGCGTTTTGCTGCGCAGCCACAGCAGGAACATGAGCGCCTGGAAGGTCTTTCCGAGCCCCATATCGTCGGCGAGCAAGACGCCCGGCATGCGGCGCTCCCAGGCCTCGGCAAACCATGCGAACGCCTGCACCTGGTGAGGCTTGGGTTCTGATTTCAGTCCTTTGGGGAGCCCGGGAGCATCGAAATCCTGCACTTCGGCGTCGGGACGAGGCAGCCGCGCATAGTCCAGCTGCTCGAAATTCTCTCCGACCTGAAGGAAGAAGATATCGACGCTCTCGCGTTCGGTTCTGTCCGAGGCGCGTCCCTCGACCTCATCAGCGATCTCACGTTCAAGGTCTGCAATTGCTCGCGCGGCCTGCAGGGTTGCAGGCGTCGCGGGTATGCTTTCGTCGCGCCAGGCGATCGTTTCCTTGCCTGCGTCAATCGCTGTCTCGACTTCGCTTGCGATCGTTTCAGCTTCACCTGGAGCCAACTCGACATGACGCGCGTCGGGCGGATCCCCGATCCGTAATCCAAACCCTTCGGGCAGCCAGCTGTTCGGCTTGGGTTTGATCCAGGGTAAAACCGGCTTTTGCCAGACCTCGATCCCGCTGACCCGCTCGGAAAACTGCTGTGTCTCGATGAAGAGACGATCAGCTGCCTCGTCATCGCCTGCCGCGTCAAGCTTGAGCTCCTCACGCAGGATACGTTGCGGCGAACGCAGGAATTCGCGCTTTTCCTGTGAGGTGCCCACCTGCTTTGCGCGCACGATGTCGAGGGCCTTGCCCAGCATCGGGTCAAGAAAAAGGAGCGTTCCGTCGGAAAGCAGATAGCTTCGCCGCCCGCCGTCCTGACCCCGGAACCTGCGCTGAAAATGCTGATTGTCCTGCGGGGTAAGCAGCGACGCTTCTTCTTCGTCGACCAGGTCACCCTCAGCGCTCTCGCTTACGTTTCTCGAGAAGAGGACGGGGTCGAAGTCGAAACGTCCATGGTCGGTCTTTGCGTTGAGTGAAAAATTGGCGGCATAGGCAATCCGGACACGCTCGAGAAAGCCATCCGCCTCGATGCCGGTGCCGATGTCATCTCCGAGCGTCGAACGAAGCTCGGCAAAGGCAGCACGGCGCTGATCGGGATCATCAGCCGCATTGACTGCAAGTACGGCCTGGAAGGCCGAATAGATCGGCTCGGGAATTCGTCCGACACGCCCGCCCTCTCGCAGACGCGCGCCAGCGATGTCGGCTCGAACCGGCAGACCACCGCGGCGGACCCATTTCGTATCGACTTTGATTGTTCCTTCAGCGAGCGAACCTCCCGAGTTGAGCTGAAGGGTTATGGATGTAGCCGGAGGAAGACCGAGGGCGAATGCGTCGGCCTCATCGAGCCGGGCAACGATCTGCGGTGGAAGGACTATGCCTTCCGCCTCCTCGCTGATCTGACCATCGTTATCGAGAGCTCGAGCCAGCGCCAGAGCGGCCTGACCAGCTTCAGGGGCTGCTCTTGGCCACTCCGAGACCGGCACAATTTCGCTTGATGCTCGCCGGAAAAGCCCGCCTGGCTGCTCGCGCAGAAGCGCAATCGTCTCACCGCCGTCCTCGTTCTGTGTGGCAATGAACTTGGTCGTTACCATCGATCATTCCAGTTGCGGCCCCGGCCTCTCCCGAAACGAGGATGCGCGATTGATGTCCGGCGATGGATGATACCGGCGAACTTGCCTTCCCATCCAGGACTCGCTGGGACATGGGACTCATACTCGAAATCCGACCGTCCGCTGGTGGTCCGCAGCTTCCCGCCGTCGTAGACCTTTGCGTAGAGTTTCGGAGCTCCGGGATCGGTGTCACTCCAGAAGCGGCAGGATCCGTTATCGCTCCATTCCGATATGCGCAGGTCGCCTATCTGCATGATGATGGATGAAGACTGGGAGGGACCTCCTCGAATTTGACCGTATTCTGGTCGTTCGCCACTCTGGCGAATAAGAGAATCGATCTGGTATTTCGCGCGTGATCCCAGCGCGGGCCATGCGTCGGTGACCAATCCTTCATCAAGGTATGCGATCCAAAACGCTTCACGTTGCTTCCACTGATCAGGCCGATGCGTGGTCTTCGCAATGGCGCGGAAGAACTCGCGCATAGCGACTTCGGTAAGCCAGCGCTTGAACACCTGAGTGACCTCGCGCGCACGCTCTCCACCAATCGACTCGGCGAGCGATCGCACGATCCTGTCCCACCGGGTACGCTGGAGACGCGGATCACCCACCTGATCGAGCAGAAACTCGGAAATTGCCTTGCGATGCTCGGGTTCGGGTTTGGTCCTGATCCAGGGCTCAAGCAGGGCGCGGACAACCAGTTCCAACTGCCCTGCCTGCGCTTCTGTATCAAACATACGCAGGATACTGTGCTGCGGGCCGATTGCTTCGGCAGGCTGAAGCTCTGCGGTTGCTTTGCAGGTCTCGGCGAAAGTTGCCTGACCAAACCCGCTCGCTGCAAGGTTTGCACCAAGGCCCGTCTCGCGCATCAAAAAGGAAATGCCGTCTGCATCGCGCGTAACAAAATCGCGTGCCACTTTCGCTGGTCCTATCTGCGGCTTGAACAGATCCCACCGTGCGCCGCGCTCGTTCCACGCCCAGTCATGCCGACCGGCAGCGCGGGAGGCAGCTTCTGCTAGCATCGGCATGATCGAGCGGCCCGTCGGGAAATAGGTAAGGTAGCCATCGATCACGGCCTGATCGGAACTGCGCCGATGATCGACATCGGCCCGTTCGAGCGCCGCCACGCCCAGCTCATCGAATTCCGGGTCACACCATGCGCCGCGCAGGACCCTGTTGAGCTGAAACCGCGGCAACCCGTTTGCGCCGGTATCGGCCGCTCCTCGTAGGAAGGGCTTAAGCTCAACGACGGGCTCTGCTTCCCCCACACATGCATCGAGCTTTGCCAATTGCCGCTGTAATTCGGGCTGTGTCGTCGGAGGTTTCGCCAGTCCAGCCGATGCCAGGGCCTCCATTCTCGCGATTGCAGACCGCAGAAAACTCATTGCTCCTGCCTCAAAATGTCGCGGTCGAGGCCAGCGCTTGGCGTCGTCATCAGGAAGCGCAAGTCGATCCGACGATTGCGCTTCTTGGCTTCTTCGGAATCTCCACGATCGACGGGACGGTCGGGACCGTAGCCGCTCAGACTTAGGATCGGTGCCGAGCCGTCCTCTCCCGCCGGTCTATTGAGAAAACCGCGCAGGGCCGGTTGGTTGCGCTGGAGCATGGTGAAGGTCGTCTCTGCCCGGCGCACCGAAAGTCCATAATTGTTCATGCCACCAGACATCACGTCGGAGTCCGTGTGCCCCTCGACAGAGACAGCATCGATCAAATGCGGCGAGCGTTCGCCTTCGCAAAGATCGGAGGCGGTATAACACGGCAAGACCTCGACCATGGCGCTGGCAACTTTGCTGATGGCGGCCTGCCCCCTCTCCGTCAGTTCCCATTGGCCTTTGTCGAACAGGACATCGTCGGGGAGCCTCAGAACTCCGGTCTTTGTGTCGATTTCTACCTGGAGCCCTCGGTCTTTCAAGGACTGCTGCAGATCGTTGAGGATCTCGGCGCGGGTCCTGTTTGCGCCGGTCAGCTCTTCGGTCTTGGTCTGCAGATTGAGGGCAAAGTAGGCCAACAGGATGATGAAAATAAGAAGCAGGCCGACCATCATGTCCGTCATGGACATGAAATAGCTTTCGCCCTCTTCAGGCGGCTTCCGGCGAACCACGCCTTCCATTATTCAGCGGCTTCCCTGTTCTGGTTTGCAAGAATGCCGGCAAGTTCCTCAACGGTATCCCGCAGGGTCGTGAGGGGTTCGAGTGCGCCGGCAAGCTGCGCCACACCATCGCCCAGAGCCTTATCGATCTGGCCGACCCGTTCGTTGAGGTTCGACGCATGGTTGCCGGCAGCATCCGAGATCTTCTCGATTGCGTCACCAAGAGCGCGGTCGACGTCTTCGAAGCGGGCACGATATTCCGACCATGCGGAAGAGGCCGCACTCGCAGTCTCATTCAGCGCTGCGGCAAGCTGACGCATTTCGTCACGAGCGCTTTCGGAGGAGTCCGCATTGCGCGACACGATGGTCTCTACCGATTTGACTGCTTCGGCTATCGAGACTGCCGACTGGCGTACAGGCGCGGTTGCCGCCTCAACGTCGTTGGCAACCGTTCCGAACGCCGTCGCCAGATCGCTCGAGCGAGCGGCGACTTGCTCGATCGCTCGCGCGTGATCTCCGATAGCACTTTGTGCGGTCGAGAGACGGTCCGCAGACGTGGAAATGGCATCGCCCGCATCTTTCATGCTGCCTACCAGCGGGCCGCCGGTCTGGTTGAACCGTTCGACGAACTCGGAAAATGACTTTTCCATTGCCTCCTGGCCGATCCGGGCCGCGTCATTCGCCGCGCGTGCCGAGGCTTCACCCATCTGGCTGGCCGCCGAGGCGAGGCCGGATTTCATATCGTCGAGCGTATTGCCGAGATTGCTCAGCAACTCGTCCATCCGCTGTCTGGCAAGCTCGCTTGCCTGCTCGTTTTCTTCGCGCATGCGGTCCGCTACGACGCCGAAATTGCGGTTGAGCTCGCCAAATGCTGACCGCATCTCTTCTGAAGCCTGGCCAAAGCGCCTGACAGCTTCCTCGATCTGGCGGTCAGCTTCGCCGGTCTGTTTTTCGATACGTTCGGACATCGTGGCCATCGAGACGGTCATTGCGCCAATGGCATCTGCGAGGCCCGCCATCTCTGCACCGGCACTTGAAGCGATCGCGTCGCGGACGGCTTCACCCCCGCCACCGCTGATCTTGTCGATGCCCTGTTGGATCGACCCCAGGTGCGTGATCATGGGCGCCATCTGCTTTTCCAAGGCTCCGTCAAGGGCGGCAGCAAGCTGTTCGGAAAAGGTGCGGAGTGCCGGAGTCTGCTCTTTGAGCTGTGCCAGCTGATCGCTCGCGATCCGTTGCGGCGGCAAATAGGCCATTCCATGCTCGAGCTTGTCACACAGCGTGGACAGCCCATCATTGATGCGTTTGCCGAAGCGGTAGTCGTAAGAGCGAAGCACGATGGAAGCCACGATGCCCCCCACAGAGGCCCAGAACTTCGCTCCCGCTACCTTCATGAGCTCATTGAGCCGCTCCTGCATCGCATCGACACCACCGCTGAAGTCGAGTGTCGAGAGAGCTGCGATGATGCCCAGGAAGGTGATCAACAGGCCGATGGCGATGAAGATATTCGCAAACCAGTTCAGCCCACGGTGACGGTCGCCAAGATTGACGAAGAAGTGTTCAGGACGAGCGGAGTTCTGGAGAACATCGGCCGAGGGATCGACGATCGTTTCGCGATATTCCTCCCAGGTTCTGCGAAGCGGAAGCGCCTCAGCGTCATTCGCCTCCATCATCTGGGCGTCGATATCATTGAAGCGGCGCGCGAACTCGAGGCGCGCCTGATCGACATCGGCAGTGCTGCCGCCGGTTATCTCGTCGAGCAGGCGAACGCGAGCGTCGATCGCATCAGCAAGAGGGGCATGATATTGCCGCTTGTAACGGTACGCGATTGCGAATGCTGTTCCGATCAGCACGATCGCCAGAAATGCCGCCATCGCATCGCCGATGAGCGGGATTTCCGTGAAGAAGTAGATCAGCCCATGGCCAAGCCATTCGGTAATTTCCATGCAGCCCCCAGAAGCCCGTAAAGGTAACGGGCTCCTGCGAACCGGTGCGGAAGCAGGCCAAGCTTGCGAAATGCAACCGGACGGAGAAACCCTGAATGAGCCAGACGGTATCGGACCGCAGAGCTCGCGCCAAGGCAGGTTGCGACAAACCCATGAGAATTTCGTGAATTTCGAAGAACTATTGAAGCGGATTTCTTGTTTTCAGGTAGTACTCCACCTTTTCGATAGTCCTTCTACGCGGCCTGCGACCAGCTCGTAGATCGAGCACGAAGCGCGGATCGCCAACCGCGCGACGACCGAACCGTGTCGCCGACATGTGCGATTCCTTCAGATGTCGCTCAATGCGATCCAGCAATTTCATGGCCTTCCTCGACTCACTCAGCCCTTGTGTTCCTGTTTTGTTCTTAGTAGGAAGGTTCCATCGAGTCTAGGAGATTTCCTTCTCTCCTGAGACCGTCAGAAGGAACGACACGATGGAACATGTCAGAGAGGAGCTTGATCGCCTGATCCAGCAGCGACGGCTCGGATATTCCTCGATCTCGCGGATGATCGGACGAAACTCGTCCTATATTCAGCAGTTCATCAAGCGCGGCTCGCCGCGAAAGCTGGATGACGATGACCGGCGCACGCTTGCCAGCTTCTTCGGGGTCGACGAGCAAGTGCTTGGCGGACCGCCTGCACCCATGCGTGACGGGTTGATCGAAATACCCGTGCTCAATGTCGATGCCTCGGCAGGTTTCGGAGCGATTGCCGAAAGCGAGACTGCCCATACCCGCTTCGGTTTCGACGAACGCTGGCTTGCCAGGCTCACCAGAGCAAAGAGTGCCAGCCTTTCGATCATTCACGTCCTGGGCGACTCCATGGAGCCGACACTCAGCGATGGCGACGAAGTGCTCGTCGATGCGTCGGACCAGGGTTCGCGGCTACGTGACGGCATCTACGTCCTGCGCGCCGACGATGCGCTGGTCGTCAAGCGCGTGACGCTCAAGCCAGGTGGCCGCAAGATCACGATTAGCAGCGATAATTCGGCCTATCCCAGTTGGGATGATGTCGACCGGTCCGAGATTCAGGTGGTCGGCCGTGTCATCTGGTTCGGACGCGCTGTCTGATCCTACCGGATCAGAACCCCGAAAAACGCGCGCGATGCTTGGCAACGAAGTCCGGACGGGGGTGATCCCTCGGATCGACCGGAAGCCTGATTTTCTGTCCTGAAGGTGGGAAGAGCTTCAACAGGTCGGACGGCACCTTGTTATGCGATACGAGCAGGCACAGGTTGTCATCGAAGGTGATGAGATGCCTGTCGAACAGCCAATGGGCCGTTGCCGAGAGTGCCACGCCGTTGGGTACGACGTCGGGTCCGCCATCGGCGACAGACCAGATATGAGCCGCCTGAGCCTCAGCTTTCCCGCCACCATTAATGATCCGCAATCCCGTGACGGCGCAGGTACTGTCATAGGCATCGAGAACCTGATTGCGGAAACTAGCGGCACGTATTTTCTTGTTCACCAGGATCTGCTCGATCCGGCGTTCGCCAAAATCATCGGCCAGCAGCGCGGCGGTTGCATCGTCGATGTACCGCTCGTCGAGCTCGAGCCTGATCCGGTTGTCCGGGTCGAGCGTCTCGCCCAGGCCCCGATTGACGATGGCAACGAAATCGTCGTCATCGAGCGTGCGCACCGATTTGCCGCGCAGCGTCCTTCCGGCATCGCCAGGACGGGCCATCTCGCGAAGGAAGCGTTCGGCAAAGCGTCCGTCCTTATCGCGGTAGGAGACCGCATCATCGAAGGGTAGATAGTCCCTGACGCGCGCGTAGTAATGAGTTGGATCAGCCTCATCGGGATCGATCCGCTCAACGAATGCAGTCGCGATGTAGGCCATCCGACCGCCCGACACGCGGGTTTCGCGGTAAAGGATCCAGTCGTTTTCAAGCTGGCGGGCTTGAGGAAGATATTGCGAGGGAAAATGATACCGCTCGGTAATGAGGTCGTCGTAGCGCGAATTGCCGCTGATCTCGAAAACACCCTTCACCGGCAACGCTCCGCACCTCTCGAACAGGCATCGTGCCTGGTAACGCGGAAATCGTCCAGGCTGTCGGTGATCAAATACCGATTTCGAAAGGCTTTACCCTTTCCTTGGTGAGTTCGGGCTTGTCACTTGCAGGCGATGCGCTGCCAACATCCTTGTCTTGCGATAGGCCCTTGGCAGCTGCCGCCTTGAGCCTTTGCGTTATTACGAGGGCCGATGCTTTCTCGCCGCTGTTGGACTTGATGGCCCGGCCGAGTTTCTCGGCATTATCTGCAATCAGCGTAAGGCCGTCGCGAAGCCGGGTGACCGTGACCAGGAAGGTCTGCCGATTGGCGAGATTGCGCTCGCGGCTGTCCATGACCGCGATCCCGCGATCAGAGGTCAGTCCCTGCGCCATATGCGCATTGAGGGCATAGGCGAGGTCCATGCGTTTGAGCATCGGGTCGCCGCGGCTCAGGCGGAGCTCCTTGCCCGCTGATGTCTCCACCAAGACGCCCTTTGTGTCGATGACCAAGATCCTCGCCTGGTCGGCGTTGAACAGCCCGCGCTTGTGGTCATTGTCGGTCCAACGAATCTTGTCACCCTCAATGATGGACAGCGATTTGCGTTCGAAGAGCGACAGCCGGCTATCGTCTGCGCCTGGTCGTAGACGCGCGGGATTGAACTTGCGAACCCGCCCCTTCCTGTCCTCAAGCACGAGCTGCTTGCGCGCATGGTCGATGGTCTTGACGGTGTAGTCGCCCTTGGAGAGCTTCTGCGTGCTGTCGCGCGAGCGAAAGTTGAGGACCATGCCCGGCTGATATGTGCGAAGATAGCGCAGCTCCTCGTGTGTCACATTCACTCGCGAATGAACGGTCAGGCGGCCCGATCGTGGGCCGAGCTCGCCATTGGCCTTGAGTCCGCGCTGGACAGCCTCGTTGACCGCAGACCGTAAGGCTCGACTCGACGCGTAGATCGACGTCCGATCCCGATCCGCTAGGCTGAGCGAAAGCCACTTTTCGGCAGCAACAATCGCACTGTCCCCGCGAGCCTCGATGGTTGAGGGAGCAAGAGCCTGGAGCGCATCGTCGATGCGTCCCTCCTGCGCGGCGGCCTGGGCTCGCCGCAGGACGGGATCGCGGCCGCGCAAATTCACATCCATGTTGGCGCGCTCGATCCCGGCCTGTTGGACGAGGTCGAAAGGCTTACCGGCATCGACGGCGCCCAGCTGTCGCTTGTCGCCGACGAGAACCAGGCGCTGGACTTCGGCAAGGTTCGCCAGCCGTACCAGCTTGGACTTGTCCTCGTTCGACACCATCGATGCCTCGTCGAGCACCAGGACATGGTCTCCGAGCGCGCTCCGAGCCTCACTAAGCAACGTGGCATTTCCCGGCTCGTGCAGAAGCCTGCCCCATTGGGCGAGAAAGCGGGCGATGGTCATCGAACGGATGCCAGTGTCGCGCTCGAGCATCTGGACAAGCGTGTTCTGCACCGCGAGCCCCAGAACCTGCTTGCCTTCCTCGCGGAGCAGCTGGGCAACCGGCTTCATCACGCTGCTTTTGCCCGCCCCGGCTATGCCCTGGATCGCTACGATCCGGTCACGCGATGAGAGCACAAGGCCCGCCGCATCCTCCTGCCCTTCGTTGAGCGAAATTCCGTGGTTGAGCGCGGCCACAGCCTGAACCCGTTCTGCGGCGTCCGATCGATCCAGGATGGGCGACACTGCACCTCGTCCTTGGTCGACATTCGCGAGAATGGTGCTTTCAAGGTCAAGCGCCTCCCGGCTCGCCAGCCAGCCTTTGTGTTCGCCTTTGCCGGGCTCGAGTGCGCCGCTTCTGACCAATGCGTTCACACGGGTTTCGACGTGATCCACCGTCGTCGGTAGCCCAAAATCAAGCGCCGCTTTCAGCAATCCCTCACGCGGGAACGCTGCCTCGCGCTGCGAGAGATGACGCACCGCGGAAGCAACGGCCTGCGCTGCCGCAATGGTCGGTGCATCTTGCTTGAGGACATGGGCAGGGATCAGTGGATCCGCCGGATCGCCCTTGATCCGCTGCGCGAACTCTCTCAGCTTCGCAATTCCACGCTGAAGACGGCTCCCTTCTTTGGAGCTGGGAATGTCCCTCGTTGCAGCCCGCATCTGCGACGCATCGATCAAACCGGCAAGGTCAATCCCGACTTCCTGGGCTTTCTGCCGCCATGCATCGAGAAGGCCTTCCCGGTCCCTGACGGGCGCCTTGCTTTTCCTCGTATCGAGCACAGCAATGTCGCGGGTTTTCGGGGTGTTCTCACCCAGCTGGCGTACCGCCTCGAGGACTTCTTCGCGCCGCGTTGAAAAGGCCATGACCTGCTCGCGGGCAATGGCCGCTGCTTCGAAATTGCCATGCTTTCCAACTGGCCCTGCTTCGTAGCCCACTTTCTCGACCGCCAGACGAAAGCGCGCCATGGTCATCGAGTTGAGCAGGGTGTTGAACGACCAAAGCTTGTCATTGCGAAGCGCGCGCCATTTACCGTCGCTGCCTTGCGTGACATTTGCCACGACCGCATGAAAATGCAGGTTCGGCTCCTGGTTGCGGTTGGTGTCGTGCTGGAAAAGACCAATCGTCAGGTTATCTGTCGCGACCTTCCCGTAGCCAGCCTGACTGCCCATCCGGGTCTGCGCTGCGTTCTTTTCTGCCCAGCGCAAGGTCTCGATGACGGCCTCGCGATAGGCATCGATAATCCGCTGGTCGCCGCCCACCAGCGCAAGCAGCGACCAGCTTTTCGGCAGTGAGAATGTGAGGTCGGTTCCCGGCCTGTGGGCCTGTCCCGCATTGCCGACCTGGATACCACCGGGAAGTTCTCCCCGCAGCAAGGCATCGAACTGCTCGGCGCTGACGCGGCCCTCGAGACTAAGTCGTTCCGCTCCCTTCCCGACCCAGGTTCCGGAACGATCGGCATCGGCGCCGGTGTAGTAATTGTCTGCCGCGAAATAGCTCGCAGCAGCCGAAGGGGAGCGCACATTGGCGATGGAAAGCATCCAGTCTAATCCTCGTCACGGCTCCCCTCGCGGCCAGGAAAACCCTCCCCATTTGCCTTTCACATGTCGGGCTCGAACTCGCCGAAATCCTTCTCCGGAGGATCTGCGACCGCACCTTCACGCAGGTCTTTTTCGACCGGTGTGAGAGGCTGGCGACCGTTATCCGCCGCACGGCCTCGTGGAGTCGAACCGCCCTTTCCACCTGCCTCATCGCCGGCGGTCCCTGGTTCGGACGAATGCTGTTCCGCGCCCACTGCTGGAGCATCCTCGCCGGTTTGCACAGCAGCGAGAGGTAGCGATGGCCCCGCATCCCGATGAGCATCGGAGCGGGTTTCGGCACCGAGATCACCAGCAGCGCGCCCTGCATTCAGCTTTTCAAGTGGCACAGGCTCCTGCCGGTCCTGCGGTTGATCGGCGACACGGCGCTGGCCCTCCAAGTCGAGTTTGAGCTGCTTTGTATCGACAGGCTTACCGGCACCGTCGTCATTCGAGGCGGGATGTTCGTCATTCGGTTTCGAACACGGTTTTGCCTGGAGCGTAGCTGCCGCAGGACCCGGGCCAGGCTTTATGATCGGTTTCTCGCGGGCGATAAAACCTTCGGCGATTCGACCACGCGTGCGCGGAATGAGCGAGACCGGCGCAGCGGGAAATCCGTCGGGAAACTTGATGTAGGCCGACAGCCGCGGAAGGTTCATGAACTGGTCGGGCAGGAGCAACGGCTCGATCTGCCGCCTGGGCGTCAGACTGACTGCATCGCGCGCATTGTTGTACCCGTAGCTGTAACCCTCTTCCATGTCGCGCACCTGCCGGTGGCCGATGAAATCAGAGCACCAGGTCGCTGTCTCGCGATCGGCCGTCGCCAGGATGAGTTTGGTGCGCGCAAGCGAGGACAATGTCATGGCCATGTTCTCGCCGTAGACTTCCTTGAGCTTGGCAAACGCATGCACGCCGGTGACGATCGCCCCGCCAAAATTTCGCGCCGTTTGCAGCCCTTTTTCAAGGGCCGGCAGTCGGTGAAGGGCACCGAGCTCGTCGATCAGAAACCACATCCGCAGGTCCTGCGTGCGCTCGAGCGTCATCAGCGTATTCATCGCCGTGTCGAGCCACAGCGTCAGCAATTGCGAGGAGATGCTCATGTCGACATAGCGGGCAGAGAGGAACAGGATCGAGCCTGCCTGGCAGTCGCCTTTAACCCAGTCGCGGACCGAAAAGCGCGGTCCGGTAGAGGGCAAAAGCTTCAGCACTTTCGCATTCGCATTGAACACTGCGCGGATCGATTCCGCCATGCGTGCCGCTTCCGGAGCGGTCAGCGGATCGGCCATGGTGCCGCGCATCAGCTTATGCACTTCGGACAGGTCAGCGGTCATCAGCCGCCGAGCCAAGGCCTCGTTGGTCGCTGTGCCGGCACGGGCAAGATGGAGACACATCTCCACGAACAGCATGCGCGCCGCAAGCACCCAGAACTGTTCTGAACCACCCCCGTCATGGGGCACGAGCGCTTCGGCAGCGGCATGAAACTCCGCCTCCGTCGTACAGTCGTTGAACACGCTCCACAGCGGACACCGAACATCAACAGGATTGAGAATGATGTCGCGCGCGGGATCATAAAAGGATTCGATAAAGGCCCCTGTCAGGTCGAAAATGACCGCGCGCTGGCCGCGTTCACGTGCTTCGGCAACGAGTTCGGTGAGCGCTACGGTCTTTCCGGTTCCGGTCGTACCGATGAGCATGGCGTGGCTCTGCTCGAGCCGCCACGGCCAGCTCACGCCGGCGAGATGTGCAGGTTGGTAATGGCCCGCCTCGGCCAGCGCCGACGAGCTCGCAAGCCGCCACTTCCAGCCGAACTTGCGTCCCAGTTCTTCGGCCCTGAATGCCTTGTTGTGACGCTCGATTTCTTCTTCGAGTTCGTCGAGCGAAACCAGCATTGCACCGCGTTCGTGTTTTCGTTCCTTCGACCGCCCGCCAAAGCGCTCGGCGAACCACCAGAAGAACACGAAGGCCGGGATCAGCAGTACCGCCGAGACCAGCAATCCCTGCTTCACTGCCGTACGAAATGCTTCGACCGCCTCGCGCATCGGCGGGAACTCGCGAACGATGGCAAAGGGGAGGCCGACCCTTTCGCCGTCAAGCAATTCAAGGTTGACCAGTTTGGCCGGATCGAACTCCATGAAGGCATAGAGACTGGCGTAGATATGCATCCAGACCAGGTAAATCTGGTGATCGCTCAGAGCCGACCGCACTTCCCAATAGCAGGTGCCGACAGCAACAAGGCCTGTGACAATTAGAGGCCCCTTCAGGCCTGCTGCAAACATGAAGCCGAAGTGGCCGAGCAGCTGGCTCCCGCGGGTGAAGTTCAGGAGATTATGCTTCATGGGAATGGCCTCCCATGTTCGCGTTGACGGGGAGGCCAAGACGCTCGAGGCGTCGCCGGTAAGCCTCGTGCGTACGCTCGCGCAAACTCGCGTCAGAATGGCTGGCTAGAAGCGCATCGAGCGCCACCGAAATGAAGATAGCCTGGCGCGCGGGATCGAGCCCTGCGGGGCGGTCCTTCGCCTCGTTATCGCGCTGCCACGCTGCGACAATGAGGTCACGGATAAAGACGCTGACACTCACGCCATGGTCCACGGCACACTGGCGAACCCAGTTACCTACGGAGAGAGATACGAATGTCTGAAGCCGATCTTGTCGGGTCATGAAACAGGTTCCTTGTCGGGCCGACGGAACCTGGCTCACCTTGCGGAAGATGCCGATGAGAATAAATCGTGAACAACTCGCAGTCAATCGAAAGATTCAAACGACATTTCAATGTGATAGAGTGATGTGAGTTGCCTGCGGATCAGCGCAAAGCCGCTCAACTCGCAGACGGGTTGATTTCGCCCAAAACCACATTCTTTAGCAATAACAGAGAGCTAAATCCCGAAATCGCGGGGTAGGGTGTGCTCCCTTGTTCCCAGGTGCGCGAGGTGGTCCAGTCAGTGAGGGGGATTGATCAAGGACGACCTTTCCCGATCTCCATGTTGGAGCGCGAGCAACCAGGCCTGGCACCTGATCGCATGCAGATCGAGAGCATTTCAACGCCTCCAGCCAAAGACAGCACCTGCGAAAGAGGCAGCGGCCAAGGGCGCGTGGGAAGCAAGGTAAGCGGGGCATGTCGCGTGCCTAGCTTCCCGCCGCCCGACCCGGTGCCGGTTCGCAAGTGTGCGCGGGGCCCAAGAACAAATTTCGCCGCACCCTCAGGAGCGCATCTTTAGATGCGCGGGACAGAGTGCGTCCACAGCCCCGCTCCATTTATCGGGCGCCGCCGCATTGCGGTGGGCGGCCGTCAGAGCAACCGACCGAACCGGGTTTTTGTGCTTGATTGGACTATTCGGCGAACAAGAAAAAAGGGCAGGAACCGTTCCCGGCTCCCGCCCTGTCGGTAGTCTCAGAACTCGTCGAGCATGCCGCCGTGGACCGTGTGGACCACCCGCGCTGCGAGATGTGCTGGCAAGATGTTGTAGTCACCCTCGTCGAGGGCAAAGTACCCGAGCTCGTCATCCTCGATAACGTGCTGATCGAAGAAGCTGTGCAACGCTCTCTTCTCGGCTGTTTCCAGAGCCTCGAAATAGCTCCGTGACGGAAGGGCGCAATGCATTGAATAAGCCATGATAATCCTCCTGATTTCTGTCGTGAGACGACAGGAGGCGTGCGCGATGGTCTTGTGCATCCCGGGTCAGGGATCGCCCGGCTGGGCGACCGCGATAGCGGCGGTGGGGGTAACGATTTTGTTCGCTGCCGGATGCAATCCGGTGGCGGGCAAAATGGTGGGGCCCCGCCGTCCTTGAGGCGGGAGGCGCAAGGCCATCATGCTGGGAGAACCGTGAGCCAGGACCCACCACCTCCGCCCCAATATCGAACGCCTGCTGGGTGCGAATTGCCTTTCCTACACCCCGATGTCGCGGGCATAGAAGCAATTGGGGAGCAGATCCGAGGGGGATAAAAGGACAAGACACATGCCCCGAAACAGGAGCGCGATTGCAGCCCTGCAAAAGCTCGAAGCAGACCGCGAGGCGCTCGACGCCAAACAGCGCGAGCTCGAAGTACAAGCGGCCAGAGAACTCGGAGAAATCATCCTGGGAAGCGGCCTCGAAAGCTTCTCAAGGAAGGGCCTGAGGAAGGTTGCTGAAGAACTCGGGAAACTCGGCGAGGATGCCGCGATCGAGAAATTGACGGGGCGCGGTGCAACCCGTGCCTCGAATGCAGCGCCGGGAACCCAGTAACCACAGAAGAAGAGGCCCTGCCGCTTGCGGCAGAGCCTCCTCGTAAGGGGCACGATCGGGATCGATGTCAGTCGATCTCGGGAGCGTCGGTGTTGTCGTTGTCGTCGCTCGACCCATTGCCGCGGGAGAGAAAATCGACCTTGTCGGCGAGGATCTCGGTGCCGTAGCGCGTGACCCCGTCCTTGTCCTCCCACTGGGTGTAGTGGATGCGGCCCTGCACGCTGACCAGCTGGCCCTTGGAGCAGTATTGGCCGACGGTCTTGGCGAGGCCGTTGAAGCAGGTCACCCGGTGAAACTCGCTTTCCTTGGCAGTGTAGCCGTTCTCATCCTTGTAGGTCTTGCCGTCCTTGTCCCGTGCGGGGCGATCGGTGACGACGGTGATCCCGGTGACATTGGTGCCGCCCTTGGTCTCGCGGGTGTCAGGATCGCGGGCGATGCGGCCGGTGAGGATTGCGATATTGGTCATGGTGAAAGTTCCTTCAGTTCCTCAAACCGGAGACCATCTCCGGCTTGCGAACATCCAGAAGAAGCAGGGCATGGGAGGATTGCACCGCAGGAGCGAAGCTCCAAGGGGAACCTGTTCATGACGGGTGGTGCGGGCAGGCAGCGCAGCTGCCAACACGGCCGGAAAGGAACGGGTTGCCGTCCTCAGCTGACCTGGTTCAGGACTGTTCGCGAAAAAAGCCGGATGGGTATCGGGTGCGGGTCTGAAGGTGCCAGGAACCTGCCGCAATCAGCTTACCCCATCGCCTTCCGATGCCGCCAGTAGATCCATGAAGTTGCGGGCCGCTTCCCGGTCTTCCTCGTTCTCGAACGCCACATCGAGATCGGGGGCGGACCCGAACATGTGCAGGAACGACCACAATGCAAAGCGCTTGCCCCGATCCTTCTCAAGGCCGAGATCGACCCGGCAATGTTCAATGCCGGCTGCAAAGGTGTCGGGTGCAACCCCGGAAAGGTCGCTGGTGGCAAAGTAGCGTTGTAGCAGATCGTCAAGTTGCATGACCGGTTCATAGTCGGGTCGGCGCTGAATGCACATCCAGGCAATTCAGATGAAGATGATGAAGGGCCCCTCAGCCCCCAGGAGAAGTGCCCAAGAGGCCGCGACGATCGACCACGGTGATCCGCCGCGTCTTAGCATCGATCACCAGTCGTTCGGTGACGCCATTGCCCGGAAAGGCGACAACGTAACGCGGATTGAGCGCGAGCATCTGGTCGTTGCGCTTGAAGCCGGCGCGGGCACCAAGCCGACGATCGAGCGCGTAGGTCAGTTGCTGGACTTCGCGGCGCTCAGCCCAGCTTGCTGCCAGGCGATCGGCACCCTTGCCGTCGCCGCCATGGACCAGGAAGAGATCGGGAACCACATCGCGCACCTTGTCCAGCGTTGCCCAGATATTGTCGGCATATCGCTTCGCATCCTCGGCGCTCTCGAAGCTCTGGCGACCACCGGCAAAGACGACCGGAGTTCCTTCCGGGATCAGGGCATGGCGCCGATTCTCGGCGCGTGCGCGAAGGAAATCGCGGGCATCGATCACGGCCGATGTGAGGTTTCGCGAATGGCTCGTTCGCGAGCCGGACACGGGCTTCCAAGAGGAACCGGTCTCGTCGCGGTAGAGTGCTGCTGCAGCCTCGCGCATCTGCTCGAAGGCCAGCATGCTGGCTTCGGCAGCCTGCGCGCGCTCGACCTGCTCTTCAAGATTGCTCGAATGCACTTCGGAGCCATCTGCTGATGCGAGGAGAACCCGGATCTCGTCGCTGGCCCGATCAAGCTGAGCGGACTTCCGGCTGGCGGCACGGTGAAAGAGATTGACCACGCCCCAGGCAATATCCTCGGCATCGGCTTCCAGGGCCGTGTCGGAAAACATCGCGAAAAGGTCAGACCATACGGCGCCGAGCGTTTGGTCAATCGCGTCCTCGCAGGGAAAATCGGTTTCATTGAATGGGGCTGGCCTGATGCTGAGGCCTGAGAGGTCGAGGCCACTCAACTGGTCGATGAAGCTGTCGTACACGGGGTGTCTCCTGATCGCGGGGACAAGGAGAGGAGGCACCATTGCCTCGGCCCTGTCCGCCGAAGCCCGATCAGGGCCGGAACAAGGGGCGAAACGCACCGCGCAGCGGGAAACCAGCGGCCCTAGGCTGGCGCGGGTAACACGGGCCGACGGGCCGCAGGTTGCGGCTCGCCCCGACCGGCCCAAGGGCCTCTCCCGGCGGACCGGGATGAGGCAGGATCAGGACCCGGTGTCGCAGGTGGATCGGGAGCGCTCGAAGATCGCTTCGCCATTCGAGAACCGCCCGACCAGGCGCAGCTCACCAAACAGGTCGATGAACTTTCCTGACACCTGGGCGAGCCAGTGCCGTGCCCTCGCCGTTCGTGGGTTGTAGAAATCGGCCTCCCAGTACCGGGCATCGTCGCGCTCGACGAGCCAGATCGCTGCAAGCCCGCAATAGGTCGATATGCCGCAATCGGCGAAGGCGTTGCGCAGGAGGATACGGTCCTCGCGGCCGCGCCATCCATCGAAGCGCTCGAAAGAAGGAAAGGCCCTCTTCGTGGTATCGATGATCTCGTCGACTAGGCACTCATAGGCCCAGTCGACGTCGTCGTCTTCGCCGTCATCAAGCAGGCGAAAGGCCACCACGGAGCCGGTCGGGTAGCTGACGGAACGTCCCATCTCACTGCTCCTCAGGCTGCATCAGCGAGATCGATGCCGGCCTCGCTATTGCAGGATTGGTGCCCCCCAAGGTCGAGCAACAGGCTGGCCGCTTCCTCGGCCTTGGCCGCAGCGGTGAGGATCGCGCGCTCGTCCGATTTGAGGATCTTGAGCCAGGACGCGATGTAGCTGGCGTGATGGTCGAGGTGGGTGACCGGGAGACCCAGTTCGGCCCCGAGAATTGCCGAGGACAGTTCTGCGATCAGTTCTTCAGCAGCATAGGCGTCGCTGCCAAAGCGGTTCTTGAGATCGCGATCGAGCCGCGAAGAATGACCCGTCCAGTGCGACAACTCGTGTGCGAGCGTCGCATAGTAGTGGTCATAAGCTTCGAACAGTTCGGCTGGCGGCATGGTGACCCGGTCGCGCAGTGGCTCGTAATAGGCCTGCGAGCCGTGGTGGCGCAGGTCTGCGCCGACATGGGCGAAGAAGGCATCAAGGCGGTCTTCGCGTCCTTCGGGCTCAAGCGCGGCGATGAGTGGCTTAGGATGGTAGAACTCGGGGAGGCCATCGCACTGGTCAGCGTTGAACACAGCGTAGGCCTTGAGCACGCGCCGGTTCTCGGTGTCAGCTTTGCCTTCGGCGTTCTCGACTTCCTTGGTGTAGCTCTTGTAGAAAATCGCAATGGTCGATTTCTCGCCTTTGTGGACTTGTCCGCCGAGCTTCTGACACTGGCGATAGGTCATCCAATAAGGCGAGGCGTAGCCGCAGCCATCGGCCACCATCCACAACCAGAAAGTGTTCATGCCGCGGTAGGGTGTCCCGCAGCTCCGCAAGGGTCGCGAGACCGGCACACCGCGCCACGGCTTGACCCAAGGCTTGGTGCCTTGCTCGAGCTTTTCGATGATGGCGGCGGTGATGCGATGGGCGGGCGAGGCTGAAGCAGTGCGGCGGGACTTGGTCATGGGAGGTCTCCTGATCGCCGGGACGGAGATGCCCCGGCTCAGGAAGATCAAAGCTCCCTCCTCTCTCCATTATTTGATGACGCTAAACGCCCACACACCGGTCGTTGAAGCATTACCGACGGTGGCCTGAATGAGGTCATCGGGTCAGCAGGCTCTGTCTCCCCCGAAATGGATCATTCCGGTATGTCCGCATCTACGCGGCGATGACTTGTTCACCGCCGCACAGAATGGAGGGATCCCACTCCTCGCCTGCCTCTGTAAAGGCGTAGAGTTTCGCAATCCGCTTCCCGTCCCACTCGAAACGATAATGCGCTGTCTGCATAGTAGCCCCGAGGCAGCTGTTGTCAGTCACGGCAAGGCAAAGTGCGTTGGGTCGTTCGGGGGTGTAGAAGGCGGCGCCAGCCAATTCTGTAGGCACCTTTTCTCCCTCAGCACGGCAATCGGCGTCGCTCATGCCGATGGGAAGACTTGTAAGGTCTGCAAATGCACCTTCGACTGGGGTTTTCAGCATGCGCATATCGATGCCGATTGGCGGCTCGCCCGTCCGCCCTAGAAAAATCTCACGCCGCCGTACGGCACGCGCCAGCGCGGTTTGCGGATCGCTGGCCAACTCTAGCGCCGGCAATGTGCTCGGAAAGAACCGCGAGCCCTCGGGATTGATGTAGCGGAAGGGCGCATGGTTCCAGTTCTGCAGCCGCGGCGATCCTTCGCCGCCGAAGCTGACCAACAGCTGCTCCTTTGAGAGTAGACGAGGATTCGTCCGGGCCTCGGCCTCATAAAGGGCATCGAAGCGGTCATTCGCGACGAGACCTCGATACACTTCAACCGAAGGAAAGCGCGATGGGATTAGCCGATATCCAAATCCTTTGAACAAATATTCCCTCACTTAGCCACCCCGCTGCGCGTCAAGATATTGTCGCACCGCGAGGATGTCCGCCATGCCCCCGCGCAGCATCACTTCAAGAGCCGATTTGCCGTCGAAAAAGTCGTTCGGTCGATGCATCCACTCTTCGCCGCGTCGATCATCCGTGAACAGTATTCGCAGCGCTTTCCATATTGCGAGCAAGTGCGAGAGACGTTCTCCGGTGTCCCTGGGCAAACTCCCGCCCTCCTTTTTCCACTTAAAGAAGGTCGATCGTCCTGGCGATCCAAGTAGGATGATCTGTTGTTCGGTCGATAGATCCCATCGCTGCGCCATTTCGAAAAATGCTTCTAATTCAGCTGGAATCGATGAAGCCCGTGAGCTCGGGTGAGCACCGGGCAGCGTGTCAGCCGACATACTTGCTCCTCAGTCCATATTTACACTTGACGTTGATAATAGTCCAATATCATATTGTCCGCATCGGGACGGTTTTCCGATTCTAGTCCACGATTCGCACGGGTCAAGGTTTTCCGCGCAATCATGACGACTTGGACAACGAATTTAGATGAAGGGATTAAGCAGGTGGCAGGCAACGGCAACGGCAACGGCGGTTCCGCGATCTCGGTGACAGTCAATTATCAAGCGGCGAGCAAGGTAGAAAGCTTCCCGCGCGGCGCAAAGGTCTCCGAAGTGCTCGCATGGGCAATCACGGCATTCTCAATCGACGACGCCATCGCGACCGAGATCGAACTCGTCGTCACGGGCACGACCGAAGAGCTGCAGGGTTCGAAACCCTTGGCTTCCCTCGCCCACAGCGGATCGACGCTCACCCTCGACCTCGTGCGTGGCGACATTGCCAACGGGAGGCTCTGAGAGTGGAGGATCCCGCCATCGCACTTATTGAAGCTGACCTTGCTTCCGAGGGATTTCGGACGGGGTGCGACGACGGACGCTGGCGGGTGATGAGTTTCGCTTATCCACGCCTCGACTTCAAGGTTTCAGCAATCGAACCCGACGGTACCACGACTGAATATGGGTTTCGTGCCGATCTCACCAACTACCCAGGCCTCGCTCCAGAGGTGAAACTCTGGAACCTCGAAGAGGATCGCAAGCTTATCGCTAGTGAGCGACCGTCAGGTGGCAAGCGGGTCGCCGAGACTTTCAAGGACTGGGGATCGGGTACCGTTTATCGGCCGTGGGATCGTCATACCGGGCCGCATAACAACAACGCTGTCGCCAAACCCCACCTTGCGTGGAGCAAGGACCGTGACCTGGCTTTCATCTTCGAGGATCTCTATGGCATATTGGTTAGCAACGGTCGCAAGGTCGCTACTCGGACAGCGGCCTGAGTTGATCTGTGATCGCAAAGTATGGGATGCTGGCGCTGCTGAGCTCTGCCGTCGCACAAACGGCGGTCGACGCGAGAGCGGTGCGTTTCTTCTTGGCATCGCAGGCTCGCCCTCAACCATTCGGCAGTTCATTTTCTACGACGATATCGATCCCGGTGCCCTCAATAGCGGTATTGTCCTGATCGATGGTCGGCGGCTTGGCGCGCTTTGGGAAATATGCCGAAACGAAGGGATGAGCGTCGTTGCCGACGTTCATGTCCATCCGGGTAGCTTTCGGCAAAGTCCCTCCGACAAGGCGAACCCAATCATCGCGGAGGTCGACCATTTGGCACTGATCCTGCCGAATTTCGCTGAAGGTTCGAATCTTCCAGGCCACATCGGAGTACATCGCTACCTGGGCAACCGTCGATGGCGAGACGAAAGCGACCGCCTTTTTCCTCCCTTTCACGTAGGAAAATATCTGTGGACCTGACCCCCGAGCTATCCCGAATTGCAAAAATGCTGATTGATGCTGAAGGCATTAGTGGCGCGGATGCCGAAGCGCGTCTTCGCGCTATGACTCTGGAAGTCATAGTCGGTGAAAATGCTCACAGTATCGCTGGGCATAATGCGATTCTCACCGCCGTAGCGGTCGGGAAGAAGACCTTTGTCGGCGGCGTCAGTGTACGGATCGACGACGACGTACCGCTAGTTTCCGCGATGCCAGTCGGTTGCACATCGCTGCGTGAGGCAGTCGATCGGCTGGGCGCTACCAAAAACGTTGGCGACGCAACAATCCGTATCATTATCGGAAATGTAATCGGCGGAGCATCAGACGTTCATGCTTGGTGGGATGGCTGGAAAGGCGGCGCAGCGTCGGGACCCAAAATCTCAGGAGACGCGGACAATCCTCTCGCCGGCATTGTAGCTGGCGCTGCGGCCGTGGCGTATGCTTTCGCACGGCTGCGAAATGCACCTTCGCCTGGCTCTGTAGAGTTTGATCTTTGGCCGCAAAGAGCGGTGAGCAAGCCGCCTCCCTTCGCCACGGTTTTTCTTCCCAGCGCGCTATGGCTGCTCGGCCTCGGCAATCTTGGTCAAGCATTCATGTGGTCGCTTTCGGCGCTTCCCTATCCCAATCCGCGAGCCGTAAAGCTGGTATTGCAGGATGCGGACCAGATAAGCGCTGAAAATTGGGGAACTTCCGTGCTCGTACAGTCGGGAGAATACGGCGCCTACAAAACCGCACTCGCGGAGCAATGGGCAAAGCGGAAGGGGTTCGATGTGCGCCGCGTTGATCGCCTATTAGCCCCACATCAACGGGTGCAGGAAAATGAGCCTACGGTGGCGTTTTGCGGCTTCGATTCGATTACCGCTCGAAAACTCATCGACGGCTGCGGCTTCGAAGTGGTGATCGACGCTGGTCTCGGTCGTGCCCATACCGATTTCGATGTTTTTCGTGTGACGGTGTTCGATTCGGTGTATTCGGTTGCTGCACACTTTCCAGGAGACGTTCCACGATCGGCTCCTGCGCCGCAAGATTATGAGCAACTGCTCGGGTTGGACGGATGTGGAGCCGCCGAATTTGAAGGCATTGGGATCGCAGCCCCCTTCGTAAGTGCGATTGCTGCGGCGACAACAGTGGCGCGCGCTATTGCGATTTGCAGCGGCGCAGCTGTTCCCCGAAATGAGAAACGGCGGCTGTTCGACGAAGGATCAAAGTTGGCTGCGCCAGCGACAGTGAATGGCCGCGGGATCATGCGCATAGGTTTTGCCTAGGGCGTGATGAGGCCATTAATGTGGCGCGGTTCTACCAGGTGAAGGTGGAGATTGTTTGCCCACGATGGAGCGGCCAATGTCCGCAACTGCTAACGACGGCGGATTAGTCTCCCGATCTCTCTTCGGTCTACTTCCTCTGCTTGTATCCGCCTGCGACAACGACAGCTTTCGGCGTTGAACGTCGGCAATGGCGGCGGCTACTGTCACGATTCTTCGGCATTTGGACCGTCGGCTTTCCGAATTGCTCTTTCTGACACCACATTGGCGGAACATGGCGCAAATACACCACAGATATTGGCATTGAAAAGGCGGCCCGTCCCCAGAGGGACGGACCGCCTGCCGAGTGACCTGGACCTGTCAGGAGGGGTCAGGCAGCCTGCTCGGCAATGTCGTCAGTTGCTTCTGCGTTGACCGCCTCGTCTCCTTCGTGGTCGGGCAATTCGACTTCTTCGGAACTTGCGAAACGCATTATCGATGGAACCCAAGCCTGCGCCCGTTCCTTGACGTCGGCCTCGCCGATGAAGTTGCCCGAGAAGATGCGCTCGGCTGCGCTCGCAAGCTCAGCCTTCTTTGAGGCAGCGTAGCGACTGACCAAATCGGGACCGCCGGCGGCATCGAGTGCTTCGAGCGTGCGCGCTTTGGCCACGCGGTCGAAATAGTTGGCAGCGCTAGGACGCCACCAATGCGCGGTCTCGATTTCCAGGAGCGAGCCCAGAGCCTCATGCATCGGCACCGAGCGCTCGCCTTCGCAGGCCAGGCTCGCGACAAGCGTGCGCGAGACGACATGACCAAGCCAGGCCGCGCGCGCTTCGTCGGAAAGCGCCCGGAACCTGGCAAACCGCTCGACGTCGCTTTCACTAGCGCGCCAGCTTTCATCGAGCGACCCGGCAAACTCTGCTAGCGCAGCGCTCGCCGGCGCATCCTTGGCTTCGAAGCCGGTAACCGGGCCGGACGCGACAGAGCCGACAAGCGTAGACGCTTTCTTGGCCCGCCAATCGTGCCCATCGGCATCGGCGAGCGTGAAGACCATGAAGTCGAGCGCCAGTGCCGGATCGTTGGCGAGATGGATCGCCAGGATATCGCGGCGCTGCATTGCGAGCTCGTCGAGCAGGCGCTGCGACAACGAGCTTCCCTTGGGCTTCGCCGCACCGCTTTCTTCAATGGCCTCGACCACGCCTTCGTCAGCGATGACTTCGGTCTCGGTGTAGTACTGCGGGACCAATGTCGGTTCGCCATTGCGCGAGAGGACGAGGAAGGCGCCAGCTTCGGATTTCAGTTCGTCGGCGAGTACCGGCAGCCGATCATTAAGCGCGCGCATGGCGCGGTCGATGACGACGAGTTCCTGTTCAGCCTTGGCGACTTCGTCCTCGTCGCTGTCCTCGTCTTCGAGCACGGCGGCGACGCGGTCGTAGTCGGCCTCGAGCTCGCCAAGTTCCTTCGCTTCCTGCTCGGTCATAGGCGCAGGCTCGCAAGGCAAGCGATTGAGCCCTTCAACAAGGTCATGGCTGACGTAGGTGCCAAGGGTCGGACGCACCCAGGCCAGGCCATATTCGAGCGCGACCTTCTCTGCCGCTTCCTCCATGGCCTTGTGCGCGAGGTCTTCGAGCAGCGCGACATCGATCCAGCTCTCGCTGGCGTCATCGTCGAACAGTTCGCGCTCAATCCGGCCGCCTGCGGCGAGATAGGCATCGCGTCCGACAAGCACGGCCCGCGGATCGGAACCACGCACCGTGGCATCAAGCACCATGCGGCGGATCGTGTCAGGCGTGATCTGGTACCAGGCATCCTGCAGCTCGGCATAGACATGCGCCTGGCGCTCGACGTCGGAGATCGCGCCGTAGGCCTTGGCCATGTCGAGCGTGATCGTGCCTTCGGCGAGCGCTTCGAAGACGCAGGGTGCCAGACTTGCCAAACGCAGGCGCCCTTCGACGAACCGGACGGTGAGGCCGAAGCGTCGCGCTACGTCTTCCGTCGTAGCTCCTGCTTCGATGATGGAGGCGAAGGCCTGCGCCTCGTCGGCCGGGTTCATCGCGAGTCGCTGGAAGTTCTCGGCGAGGCTGGCTTCGCGCACTTCGCTTTCCTCGCCTTCGATCACGAGGCAGGTGACTTCGTGCGTGTCAGGCAAGGTGCCCTCTTCGGCCAGCGCCTGCAGCGCGGCGAGACGGCGACCGCCGGCCTCGACCTCGAACCTGCCGCGCTTTCCTTTGCGCACGACGAGGTTCTGCAGCAGGCCGCGCGCAGCAATGTCTGCCCGCAGCTGGAGGTCGGCCAGCACGTCGCTCGACTTGCGAACGTTGCGCGGGCTCGGGACGAGCTTCTTCAAGGGAATCGACTGGATCATGGGTGTTCTCCTGATGGAATGAAGGCGCAGGTGAGGATCACGAGGCCCACAAGCCCAAGGGGCTCCCTCCACTCTCATTCTGAGATCGGGGTTGCCCGAGGGATCAGGAGGCAAGCGCGGGGAGAACCGACGAGGCTCTTGATACCGGAACAAACAGCCGCGTGCGGTAACGGATGATCTCGGTGAAGCAGCCTTTACCCTTGTACCAGTCGAGGCGATCGGGCGAGAACCCGGTCAGTTCAAGGCGCTGTTCGCCCCCGACCAGCGAGCGCTTCACGGTCAAGGCATCGTGGCTGGCGAGGCCCAGCGGTTTGCCGCTGGCGATAACAAGCCCACCGATCTGCGCAGCCGATGGTCCGGCAACTCCGGAGAGGCCAAAGGTCTCGGCGATTGCCGCGAGATCGACATCGAGCACTTGGCGGCCGATGATCGACTGGCCGTCTTCGGCAACGAGCCGGGTGACGCGGACATGATCGCCAGGCAGGCGCTTCCAGACCGGAAGCAGCAGCCCGGTGGCGAGATGGACGCGCTCGGTCACCGGTGAAGCAGCGGCCTCTTCTTCCTCGACCCGCCAGGCGCTGGTGAACGCAGTGACGCCAATTTCCTCCCAGTGGCTCTCACCAAGTGCCTCAAGTGTCCAGTTCGCGGACTTGAGCGGGCGCAACAGGCGGCGGCGTTCGATCACGGCCCCATCGTCAGCGATGAGGCGCCGGGCAGGAACCGACAGTGCGACCTTGCCCGAGCGCGCATTGCGCATCGGTATCGCGTGCGGGCTGCCGATCTCGTGCATCCGCACCAGGCGTTGCAAGCTTAGAGGCCGAAGGTGCCTCGACACTTCGAGCGAGACTAGCCGGGTCTCCGCTCCGGTCACAGGATCGGTGCGCAGAAGCTCATCGGCAAGCACCGTGAAACGATCGACCCTGACGGTTTCCAGTCCCTGGTCGAGCGTTCCGGCCTCGCGCGCGGCTTCGATCCGCGTTTCGACGAGGCCAAGGTATTCGTCGAATATGGCGTTCTGGAGCGCGATCGGCAGCGCAAGAATGCGGTTGAGCCAGCGCTGGATCGTGGGGAGATTGTCGGTCAGTCCACCATCTGGACTTTCGAGCCGGAGGCCCGTTCGCTCGACGAAGTTGCCGAATGTGGTGGCTTCGAGCCTGCCGTCATAAAGCAGCTGGAACCATCGGGTGAGCGCGTCGCGCGCATAGTCGCTTTCGAGATTGTCTGCCGGGTCGAACAGGTTTTGTCCGCCGGTCTGGCGCTGGCCGCGCGTCAGCGCGCCTAATGCGTCGAGCCTTCGCGCAATGGTCGATATGAACCGGCGCTCGCCCTTCACGTCGGTGGTTACCGGCCGGAACAGCGGAGCCGAGGCCTGGTTGGTGCGGTTGGTACGACCGAGACCCTGGATAGCGTTGTCGGCGCGCCAGCCCGGCTCGAGCAGGAAATGGACCCGGCGTTGCTGGTTCCGGCAGCCGAGGTCGGCATGGTAGGAACGCCCCGTACCGCCCGCATCCGAGAAGACCAGGATGCGCTTGGTCCCTTCCATGAAGCTTTGGGCTTCGGCGACATTGGCGCTGGGGCTACGCCGTTCGAGGCGCTGCTCACCATCGCGGCCCAGGACAAGCCTGCGGGTCCGGCCCGTGACTTCGGCCACGGCCTCGGTCCCGAAATGTTCGATAATCGCATCGAGCGCAGTGGCGATGGGCGGCAGTGCGCAAAGCTGTTCGATCAGCGCATCGCGCGCAGCAATTGCGCGCGGGCAGAAAACGGGATTGCCCTCTCCGTCGCTCATCGCCTCGGAGCGAAGATTGCCGTCCTCGTCGGCGAAGACCTGCATCAATCGTATCGGGAAGCTCTTCGTAAGGTAGTCGATGACGTATTCACGCGGGGACAGATCGATATCGAGAGCTTCGCGTTCTTCCACGGTAAGGTCGGCAAGGCGCCGGTCGAGCATGGCCTCGGCGGTCGAGACCAGCTGCACGACAACCGAATGCTCTTCGCCAAGCGCTACTTCCATCGCGGGGATCAGGCTCGGCAATTTCATCGAAAGCAGGAGCTGGGCAAAGAAGCGCTGCTTGGTGCCTTCGAAGATCGATAGCGCCGCAGTCTTGGCATTGCGGTTGAGCGTGTCGCCGCTGTCCTCGTCGACCACGCGGGTTGCTTCGAGCGCCGCTTCGAGGTTGCGGTGGATGATCGCCCAGGCATCAGCATAGGCATCGTAGATCCGTACCTGTGCTTCGGTCAGGCTATGTTCGAGGATGTCGTACTCGACCCCGGCGAAGGACAGCGCACGGGCAAGATAGAGGCCCTGGGCCTTGAGATCACGGGCGACGAGCTCCATCGCCGCGACGCCGCCAGCGCGGATCTCGGTCATGAATGCCTCGTGGGTCGGAAAAGCGGTCTCGGGTCCCCAAAGGCCGAGGCGGGAAGTGTAACCGAGGTTGGCAATATCCGAAGCGCCAGTGGCAGAAGCATAGAGCACGCGGGCGCGCGGGAGATGGTTCTGCAGCCTGAGGCCCGCCATCCCTTGTTCGGAGCCCTTGGCCTTGCCGCGGATTGAAGAGCCCCCGAGCGCATTGGCCATGGCGTGGGCTTCGTCGAAAGCGATCACGCCATCGAAATCCTCGCCCGCCCAGGCAAGGATCTGGTCGAGCCGCGTATCGTCGGCGCGCCCCGAGCGCAGCGTCGGGTAGGTGACGAAGAGAATGCCTTCGGACATCGTGACGGGCTGGCCGAGTTTCCAGCGCGAGAGCGGCTGGAGATCGAGCGGCAGCCCGCCAAGCGCTTCCCAGTCGCGGCGTGCATCTTCGAGCAGCGCCTCGTTCTTGGTGATCCAGACATGGCGGCGCTCGCCTGCGAGCCAGCGATCCATGATGACTGCGGCGATCTGTCGTCCCTTGCCCGCTCCGGTTCCGTCGCCGAGGAAGAAGCCCTGTCGGTAGGCGTGCCCATTCCCCGACAATTCGAGCGAGGTGCCTTCCTGGCTGACCTTGAAGCGCCCCGGGAGATCGCGTGCGAATGCCTGGGCAGCATAGACCAGTGTCTCGCATTGCGCTTCGGACAAGAGGCCATTGGCCTGCCAATTTGCGGGGAGACGCGGGCTAACGTTCGGCTGCGGAGCCGCAACCGACCCCATGGCGACCGATTCCACGAGTGGGGTGGGATGAACCGGCGCGCCTTCGAAAGCGATTCGGCTTGGCCGGTAAGGTAGGTAGATGCCTGTCTGTTCGGGCACCGGCGCGGGTTCGGCGAGGACCGAATAGGTGAGGTCGATCGCATTCGCTGCGGCTTTTGATGTCGCTGCGAAAGGCGCCAACGGCCGGACCGGCGTGCGTTGGTTCGAAGTCTTGCCAACGAGGCGCAATGGTTTTCCGACTGGCAGGCGATGGAGGTTGGCGGATATATTCGCCCTTGGCGAAAGCTTCGTGACAAGCGCGTGGAGCGCGATCAGGTCGCAGGTATCCCCGTTGATTGCGGGCGAAGACGCAGTCGGCGTCTTGTCGATGACGACCAGGCGAACGGCAATCCCCGTCCCTGTCCGGCGAAACATCTGCTGCAAGCGAACATGGAGGAGCAGCGACGCTTCTTGCTGTGACTTGGCGAAAGTGGAAGCATCGAAGCCTTCGGGCATGATGGCGACTATCCTTGCGCCACTGGCCGCGGCCCGGATTGCACTACGAAGGTGGCGCTGCGCCGTCTCGCCATCCTTGCCGCGTTCTTGGCTACGCGCGAACGGCGGATTCATCAGCACGGCAGACGGAATGGGGCCGCGATGCAGGTCGGCGATCAGTTCGCCATCGTGCGCAGTGATCGTGGCCGAAGGGAAGATGTGGGCCAGACCATCTCGTCTTGCCGGATCGATCTCGTTGAGGAGCAGCGAAGCATTCTGGAGGGAGCTCCAGAGAGCGAGGGCGCCATTGCCGGCGGATGGTTCGAGGAGTGTGTCTTGCGCGCATAAAGCTGCAGCCTTCGCCATCAGCCAAGCCAGCATCGGCGGGGTCGAGAACTGCTGGAGCTCGACCTGTGTTTCGCTGCGCACATGCCGCGGCGGCAAGGCTGCTTCGAGCCAGTCGAGCCGCGCGTCGGCTTCGTGCACGCTTGTTGCCAGATCGATGCATGAGGACTCCCTAAGCCAGAGCAGTGCGCCGATCTCGACCGCGTTGTTGTAGTCATCGATGGTCCAGGCGCTTCCCCAGTCCGGGGTGCCGGTCTCTTCGGCGAACAGCCCGGAAATGTCGGCACGGGTAAGATGCCGTCCCGAAGCGAGTAGTTCGGCAACTCGGGTGCCGATAGCGTAGGCCAAAGGCATTGACGGCAACTGCTCGCCGGTGGGAAACAGGTCTGATTGAAACATGGCAATTCGTCCTCCTGATGAAGGCATCGGGACACGCCCTCTGCCGGATCAGGAATTCGAGAAGCCCTCTCTCCTCTACGGCGCCGCCTTGCGGCGCAGCCATGCCGTGAGTTCGTCGTTCCAATCGGTGTCGCGTGATGACGGTTTGCGGACATGTACCGTGCGTCCATCGCAAGCATAGGCGGACAGGCCACGCGACGCAGCCAGCTCGCCGCCAGCGTCGTGATCGACGAAGAGATGAAGCTCGGTCACGCTCTCGGGCACACTGACGAGGCCGAAGCGCTCATTCCCGAGGGTCGCCCAGACGGGGACACCGGTGAGAGCATAAGCCGACATTGCGCTTTCAATGCCTTCAGCAAGGCCGAGCTTGCCAGAGGCCGGAGCGAAGAGGCGGACAGCAGATTCACCGAGCGCGCCAAGCGCGCGTTTCGGCTTGTCGAAAGCGGCCTTGGTATTGCCCGAAAGGAACGTGCGATGGATGGCGATCGGCCCCTCGTCGAGGCTGACCGCCGCAATCATTGCGGTCAAAAAGCGAGTGCGTCCCTTCGGACCAAGCGGCGTTCGTGGATGGAAGCGCAGCGCCTGCGATGCAGCGAGGATGCCGCGGCTCTCAAGGTATGCCTTTGCCGGACTGGCACGCAGTGGCTGTGCATCGCGCCAGATCCGTAGCGCCGCCGCCGAGGGTTTGCGGGTGCTGGTCGATCCGGGTTCGTTGGTGGTCGCAGAACCTGAAAAAAACGCCGGTGCCTCGAAACCTTCACGCGCCAGAGCAGCCAGCACGCTCTGCTGATCGCATCCCGCGAAACAGTGGAAGAGGATGGCCTGTCGGCCGAGCGACACACCGAGTGACGGCGTGCGGTCATCATGCGCGGGGCAACAGGCCATGCCCTTTGTGCCGGACCATTTGCCCCCTCGCGATTCGCAAATGCGACGGGCGGTCTCGGCAAGCGACCGGTTGGGATAAGCTTGGACAGACAGGGACATGCGAGCTCCTCAGCATGCAAAGTGGCCCCCTCATCAGCGTTCCTCTCCTCTCCCGAAGGCAGGCATTCGCTGCTTTCCTACAGCCCGGCTCCGGGGAGAGGAAAGAACATACAGCGAACGCATCGCTGGCTGATGTTCAATCCTCGGAGTTTCCATCCATGACCACCAAGACTGCCCTTCCGGTCCAGCAGCGCTCGCCCAACGGGGCTCGCGGCCGCGACTACATTCTTCCCGCCTGCGTGGCGCTGGCCTGCGCCGGTGCCGCCTTTGCCGGGGCCGATACCACCTTCGATCCCGCGTTGACCAAGTTCACCGACTTCCTCGAAGGTTCGGGCGGCAAGATCATCACTGTGCTCAGCCTTGCGGGCGGCCTGATCGGTCTCGCCTCCGGGCGTTTCTCGCTCGGCCAGGTCGCGGTGCCGGTCGGCGTCGGCATCGGTGTCGGCACCGGCGTTCCGATCGTCACCTCGGTCGTGACCGCGGTCATCTGATCAGCGGATCCGGTCACGACAGGAGGGCGGCATGGCCGACAGGTACCTCGTTCCACGGCGGCTCGACGACCCGGAGCTCATCGGCTTCTGGACCATCGACGAGTTTGCAGGGATCCTTATTCCCTTCGCCTGGGGCATTCTCTCGCAGCATATCTTCATCGGTATCGGCCTGGCCGCCGGGGCCTGGCTTGCCTTGCGGAAGGCAAAGGCACGCGGCGCCGGTTCGGCACTGGTGCATGCTGCGTACTGGTACCTACCCGGGAGCTTTCTCGGGTTGAAGGCCACGCCGCCCTCCCACTGCCGCCTGTTGGCGGGCTGAGGGAGGCGAACCATGCGAGCAGAATTCGCGCACGAACAGGCGCAGACCTACCTTCGGCAACGCAACCGCTTTGCCGTGCTGGCAGCTGTCCTGGGTCTGACCACGCTGGTCAGCCTCGGCGCCGCGGTCACCCGCGACGAGCAGGTTGTGCTGGTGCCGATTACCGCCGAGCGGATCACCGTGTCGAGCGGCGGGATCGACGCACCCTATCTCGAGCTCGTCACCCGCGACACGGCGCTGATGCTCCTCAACCGGGCACCCGAAAGCCTCGACTACTGGATGGCGAACATCCTGAAGCTCGCCGATCCCGCCGCGCACGGCCGCCTCAAGGCCGAGCTCGTCAGAATCGTCGAGGAGCAGCGCGGCTCGGACATCAGCCAGGCCTTCGTGATCGCGGAAATGCATGTCGACCCCACCGTGCTGCGCGGCTTCCCGCAAGGAAACAGCGAGGCGTTCAAGAAGCGCCTGGCTGCCATCTGGAGCACCCGCGACGCGGCCGGTTCGCTCGGCATCGATCCGCGGCTGTTCCGCGCCTTCAACATCGAGGCCGCACCGAGCTTCGTCATGCTGAGCACCGAGTTCAGTCCCTGCGACGGGTTCGATTGCACCAGCGAGGTGCCGCCGCACGACCGCATCGCCGGCAACATCAGCGTGGGAGAAGTCCTCGAGACCTTTGCCTCGGGCAAGGGTCCGGGCGCCGAGCTTGCCCGTCTCCATCTGCGCCAGCTCTCCAGGGAGGAACGGCCATGACCGGCAGAACCCTCGCCCATCCCCAGAGGCCAAGCCGGGAAGTGTAACCGAGGTTGGCGATTTCCGAGGCACCTGTGGCAGACGCGTAGAGCACGCGGGCGCGCGGGAGATGGTTCTGCAGCCTGAGGCCCGCTATCCCTTGTTCGGAGCCCTTGACCTTGCCGCGGATTGAAGAGCCCCCGAGCGCATTAGCCATCGCATGGGCTTCGTCGAAAGCGATCACGCCGTCGAAATCCTCGCCCGCCCAGGCAAGGATCTGGTCGAGCCGCGTATCCTCGGCGCGGCCCGAGCGCAGCGTCGGATAGGTGACGAAGAGAATGCCTTCGGACATCGTTACGGGCTGGCCGAGTTTCCAGCGCGAGAGCGGCTGGAGATCGAGCTGCAGCCCGCCAAGCGCTTCCCAGTCGCGGCGTGCATCTTCGAGCAGCGCCTCGTTCTTGGTGATCCAGACATGTCGGCGCTCGCCTGCGAGCCAGCGATCCATGATGACCGCGGCGATCTGCCGTCCTTTGCCAGCTCCGGTTCCGTCGCCGAGGAAGAAGCCTTGGCGGTAGCAACGTGGAAGACTGTTGCTGAGCGCTTCGATCAACTTAGCTGCCAAAGCTCTACGAACTGAGGCTCGGCACGATGCGGAATTGGCTTCGTATCTGGGGCATCAGAATTGAGTTCGCCGTGCTGGCGTCAGTGTCCCTGATAGGGCTGATCCTGAGCCTTCAATCCTGCATTGGCTGAGAAGAAATTCGATCTCCCGATCAACCCTTCGCAAACTTTCCCATGATGACCTTTCCTCCTGTCCGCAGCTCATCGAGGTAGTCGCTCCACCATTGAGCCATTCGCACGCGCTCGTCCCAATGCTTGCCGCGATGGTAGATGCCACGCACAACATTGCTGTCGCCATGTGCCAGGGCACGCTCGATCGCATCGGGATTCCAAAGGCCCGACTCGTTCAGGAATGTCGATGCTGTTGCCCGGAGTCCGTGCGCGGTGACTTCTTCTTTCGAGTATCCCATGCGACGGAATGCGGCATTGAGCGTGTTTTCACTCATGGGACGCTTGGAGCTGCGCGCAGATGGGAAAACATATCCTTCGCGGCCGAGCATCTCGGCCAGATCAGTGAGATAGCCTCTAACCTGCTTGGAAAGCGGGACGGCATGCGCTCGGCGCGCTTTCATTTTACCGGCAGGGATCTTCCAGACCCCATCGACGAGGTCGATCTCATGCCATTCGGCGTGCCGGAGTTCGCCGGGGCGTACGAACACATGCGGCGCTATCTGCAAAGCTAACTTCGTCACCATGTAGCCAGTGAAGTCGTCGATCGCGCGCAGCAGCCCGCCTAGCTCGGTGGGCTCGAGGATTGCTGCATAATGCGTGGCTCTCGGCGTTACGAGAGCGCCCTTCAGCATACTGGTCGGATCGGATTTGCAGCGGGTAGTAGCAACACCGTAGCGAAACACGCGGCCTGCGAACGAGCGGCATTTCTTCGCAGTCTCGTGCTTACCGGTGGCTTCCAGCCGTTTGAGGGGAGCCAGGACTTCGAACGGCTCGATCTCGTTGATGGGTCGGTTCCCGATGGCAGGCGCAAGCTTGTCGAGGAAATAATTGGCCTTGACGATCGTGCCATCGGCACGGCCATTCTGGACCATCATCTGTTCAATATACTCACGTGCGACGGCCTCGAACGTCTGTGCAGAAAGGAACTCGGCGCGGATTTTCCGCTTCCGCTTCTCAAAGGCCGGGTCGCCCCCTGAAGCAACAGCTCGTCGTGCCTCGTAGGCTTCGTCTCGCGCTTGCTTGAGACTGATGTCTGGATAGCTGCCGATGCAGAGCTTCTTTTGCGCGCCGCCGATCCGGTATCGGAATCGCCAAAGTTTGCCGCCGGTCGGCGTGACCTCAACATATAGGCCGCGCTCGTCGGTTACCTTGTACGGCTTATCCTTGGGCTTGAGAGCGCGGAGGCGAGTATCTGTCAGAGGCATGTGGGGGCCTTTTCATCTGGGCCTTTGCGAAACGGCCTCAAAAGGCCCACAAAAGTGTCTGGAACCCCCGAGAACAGGCGGGACGATCCGGAACGATCCAAGGGCCAAATCCCTAGGATTTCTGCGGGTTTTATAGATTATTTGGGAGAACGTGAGAAGAACAAATGGTGCCCAGAAGAGGACTCGAACCTCCACGCCCTTGCGAGCGCCGCCACCTGAAGACGGTGCGTCTACCAATTCCGCCATCTGGGCACACATACGGCAGGTCATACACGCCTTTGCCGCTGGGTAGGCGCGGGCCAATAGCGACTGGTTGCCCCTTCTGTCAACGCAAGAAAATACGGTTTCGCACCCAGAACGCTTGCAGGGAATCGCGCCTTGCGGCAATGCGCCACGTGTAGAGCGCAGCCAAAGCGATAATGGACGACCGATGCCCAAGACTGACTCATTGAACGGCAAGCTTGTTACCCTGTTCGGAGGTAGCGGATTTCTGGGCAATTATGTCGCTCAGGCGCTGCTGAAACGCGGTGCGCGCTTGCGCATTGCAAGCCTCCATCCGGAAAAAGCCTATTCACTGAAACCGCTCGCCAATCTGGGCCAGATTCAGTTGATCCGCTGCGACATTACGCGCGATATCAGTATCAGGGCGGCCCTTGCGGGTGCGGATGCAGCTGTCAATCTTGTTGGCGTATTCGGCCGAGACCAGATGAAGTTAATGGGCGAGGCGCCGGGATCAATCGCAAGATTTGCCGCTGAGATGAATCTCGATGCGCTCGTTCATATCAGCGCGATCGGCGCCGATTCTGATTCACCTGCTGTATACGGTCAGGCGAAGGCGACAGGTGAGGCAAAGGCACTGGCTGCCTATCCAAAGGCAACCATAATTCGTCCTTCGGTCATTTTCGGGTCTGATGATAATTTCGTGAACATGCTGGCCGGACTTATCCAGATCGCCCCCGCCCTGCCGGTTTTCGGTCCTGATGCACCATTTCAGCCGGTCTTTGCCGATGATGTCGCAGAGGCGATTGCACAAGCTACGGAAAACCCTGGCCAACATGGCGGCAAAACCTATGAGCTGGGCGGCCCGGAAACGCTCACCATGATGGAACTGCATCAGCGGATCGCTGCCGCGCAAGGCCGCGCCCGTCGCTTCATCGCCATGCCCGATTTCGCCTCTGCAATTTTTGCCAGCCTGCCGTTGACGCCGATGTCACGCGACCAATGGGCTTTGTTGAAGGCCGGGAACGTCGTATCAGACGATTATCCTGGCTTTGATAAATTCGGCATGGAGCCACGCCCGCTGGGCCTGTTCCTTGATCGCTGGATGGTTCGCTTCCGCACCCATGGCAGGTTCGGGCTGAATAACGGTACTGCAGCTCGATGAGTTAGGTTTCAGGCTGCCCCGGTCCACTCTCTTCAGGCGTGGCATCGGGCTTTTCTGCCGCCAACAGAATTGCCGGTTCAACCAGCAAGATCGCTCCGTCATTGCCGGTGATCCGTACACGCGCGCCCACGGCCATGTCTGGCCCCTTGGCCAACCATTCGCTGTCCCCATGGCTGACACGCCCGGTGCCACCATCAATGGCTTGTGTGACGGTGGCTATATCGCCAACCAAGCGCGAGCCACGCCGGTTCATCAACGGGTCGGAACTTTCGATGGGCGATTCACGCAAAAAACGGCGCGCGCTGAAGACAGAGATCAGCGCGAGTGATACGAATATGACGACCTGTGCTGGCAACATCAGCCCCATTGCGAGGGTCAGAACCCCGGTGATGACAGCTGCCACCGCCAGCCAGATCAGATAAACGCCTGGTACCAATATTTCGAGCGCGGCCAGCACCAGCCCTATGCTGATCCAGACCCAGTGCGGGTCAAACGAGTCCAACCCGTCCATCAATTATCGCCTGACCGCGGCACACTGGCGCGTGCGCGGTTGTCAGGGATAGGTGCGCCCGTGCGTGTCGTAACATCACCTTCGCGTGGGGTGATCGCTTCCTTCACCAACTCACCAATTCCGCCCAGCGACCCAATCAGCTGCGTGGCCTCTACCGGGAACAGGATAGTCTTGGCATTCGGGCTATCAGCAAATTTACCGACAGCTTTAGTATATTCCTGGGCGATGAAGTAATTGATCGCGGAACTGCCGGATGATGCAATCGCGTCTGACACCATTTGCGTTGCCCTGGCCTCTGCTTCTGCCGCGCGCTCGCGCGCCTCTGCATCGCGGAATTGAGCCTCTCGCTTACCCTCTGCTTCCAGAATCGCGCTCTGCTTGCGGCCTTCTGCACGCAGGATGGAGCTTGTCTTATCACCTTCCGCCTCAAGAATTTCGGCACGCTTCAAACGCTCCGCCTTCATCTGGCGAGCCATGGCTTCAGAAATATCATGCGGCGGGCGAATATCCTTGATCTCTACGCGGGTGATCTTGACGCCCCAGGGCGACGTTGCATGGTCCACCACAGCCAGCAAGCGGGCATTAATCTCGTCCCGCTTGGACAGTGTTTCATCCAGATCCATACTGCCCATCACCGTGCGCAGATTGGTGGTGGTCAGCGCCATGATCGCGGCATAGAGATTGTGGACTTCATACGCCGCCTTACCAGCATCCAGCACCTGGAAGAATACCACTGCATCCACACCCACCATCGCATTGTCAGCAGTGATGATTTCCTGGCCGGGAATATCCAGCACCTGCTCCATCATGTTCACCTTCTGACCGACGCGATCGAAAAAGGGGATCAGCAAATGCAGGCCGGGCTGAGCGGCCATGGTGAAACGGCCCAGCCGTTCAATCGTGTAGACATAGCCCTGCTTCACGACCCGCACGGCCATGATCAGGAACACGAATAGCAGGAACAGCAATGCTGCCAGCACAAATTCCACGGCGTTTCTCCTCCTTTACCGGATGGGAACAGCCTAACGCGACACGGCCCATTGTCCAAGCGAAAGCGGCCTTGCAAAGCTATATCGCAAGCAGCGGATTTATCCTTCCCCGATTAACCCAATCGGGAAACCTCCATCGCTAAGTAAAAATCCGCCACGCTTCTTTGCCGCTGCTGAAGGAGATCCAGCTTAGAATGCGCTAACCTTGGCACTAAACCAATTGATGGAACCAACACGTCATGGCGTCACTCGCCAACCTTGATAAAAGCGCGCCCACACAGCTGCAATGCCGCTATCGATCTGGCATGCGGCTTGACCTCAAAATATTGGAGGTTTCGGCAGGTGGGTGCATGGTTGAATCGCCCGGTTGGTCGGTACGGCCCGACGAAGGCATATCGGTCAAGCTTCCAGGCCTGGGATATCAACACGCCACCGTAGTCTGGATCGAGGATGGGCGCGCAGGCGTTGCCTTTGAAGAACCGCTATATGGCCCCATGCTGGAACATATTGAACGGTTATTGACCGGCTGAACGCCGCGCGATCAAAGCACCGATCGGTACAGCCCCAGCAGATCGGCCCAGGCTTTCTCCGCCGGCTCCTTAGCATAGGATGGCGCATCATAGACCGTCCATCCATGATCACCCGGGAACACCTCTATTTGAGCCTGCCGTCCAGCTTCATCTGCCGCCTTGCGCAAAGCATCTTTGTCATCAGGTGCCTTGGCATCATCGTCCCGCGCGATGGCGAGCAACAAATCGGCTGACATTTTGCCCATCATGCGGTCCGGGCTTTGCGGATTGCCCGCCTGCACCAACCCGCCGCCATGGAAACTGGCCGCGGCCTTGATCCGGTCAGGACGAGCGGCAGCGGTCCACAGGGTGAAGGGGCCTGTCATGCAATAACCCTGTGTGCCGATACCGCTCGATGTATCAACTTCAACCCGGCCATCCAGATAATCGACTATGGCGCTGGCATCGCGCATCACCGCATCAGCGGTAAATTTTTCCCGCCATGATGCCACTTTGGGGAAACCATCATTCTGGAAAAAGTCCACCAAGTCTGTGAATTGCTGCCCTGCCACATCGCGGTAATAGGGGTTGACCAGCAGCACGGTATACCCGCTTTCAGCCAGACGACGCGCCATCAGTTTCTTGGCCTCGCGGATACTGGCAATGTCAGGCCAGAATATAACACCGGGCGCGGGTTTGCCCGATGAAAACAGGGTCGCATCCATTGTGCCGTCAGCTGTATCGAATTTGACAGCTTGTTCGCTCACCTCATCCACTCTGGACGCGGCGCCGGGTGCAGGCGCGCATGCAGCCAGCGCCGTGACACCGGCGCCGAATCCGAAAGATCGGCGGGTCAGCCCCTGCTTCGCCCATTCAGCCAATTTTGTCTCATCGCACATGCCCTATTCCTTTCACATTCAGTGCCGCAGGCTAACCTGATCTTGGATAGGTGCAACCGGGAAGGTTTCTGGGCTAACCCCGAAACACCACCGTCCGCGATCCGTTCATCAGCACGCGCTCTTCCAGGTGCAGGCGCACCGCTTCTGCCAGAACGCGCCGTTCGATATCGCGCCCCTTGCGCACCAGTTCTTCCGCAGTATCCGCATGGGTAATGGGCTCAACATCCTGATGGATGATCGGCCCTTCATCCAGATCATTGGTGACATAGTGTGCCGTTGCGCCAATCATCTTCACCCCGCGCGCATGCGCCTGATGATAAGGCTTGGCCCCCTTGAAACCGGGCAGGAAACTGTGATGGATATTGATGCAGCGTCCTGAAAAATGGGCGGCCTGTTCGTCTGACAATATCTGCATATAGCGCGCCAGCACCACCAGTTCAGCATCACATTCTTCAACAATGGCGCGCACCTGTGCCTCTTGCTCTGCCTTGCTCTCTCGCGTGATAGGCAGATGGTAGAAAGGCAGGTCACCTATATCGGTGAAATGGATTGCTTCACGCGGATGGTTGGAGATGATCGTCATCGGCTGCATCGGCAATTCACCCATCCGCCAGCGATAGAGCAAATCGGCCAGACAATGATCGAATTTGCTAACCATGATTATCACTCGGCGCGGTCGATTCAGCTGTGCCAGCTTCCAATGCATCCCCAGTTCAGAGGCAAGAACCGCGAAATCTGCCCGCAAACGTTCACCGGTGGCATGGCCCGGATCAAATTCGACCCGCATGAAAAAGCGATTGCTCTGGCGATCATTAAACTGCTGTGCTTCCAGCACATTACCGCCACGTTCGAACAGCAGGCCAGTGACACGCGCCGTAATACCGGGACGATCCAAGCAGCTGAGGGTCAGGACGAGCGGTTCAGACATATCAGCGCCGCGCCAGTGCGTCTTCACATTCGGTCATAAGCTGGGCCATGATCTGCGCAACCGGCTGCTCTTCCTTTACCAGGCCAACGATCTGGCCCGCCATCAGGCTGCCACTGTCAACATCGCCATCGACCACAGCTCGACGCAACGCGCCTGCCCAGAAATGTTCGATGCGCAATTGCGCCTCGCCCATGTCCACGCTGCCCTGATCGAGCAGCTGGCCCACCTCGCGCTGGATCTGTTCAAACTCGGCCGTACCCTTGTTCTTCAGCGCACGCACCGGAATTACCGGCAGGCGCGGATCTAGCTGGACACTCGTCACGGCATCGCGCGCATTCGCGCGGAAAAATGCCTTCTTGAAATCAGGGTGAGCAATGCTTTCGCTGGCACAGGCAAAGCGGGTGCCCAGCTGAACACCGGACGCGCCCATTTCCAGATATCCGGCAATCATATCGCCCGTGCCGATGCCACCGGCCACGAATACTACAAAATCTTCCGCCAGGGCAGGCAGGAATTCCTGAGCCAGCACACTGGTGGCGACCGGGCCGATATGGCCGCCCGCCTCGCTTCCTTCGATCACCAGCGCATCAGCCCCTGAACGCAGCAGCTTCCTCGCCAGTGCCAGCGTCGGCGCGAACACCAACACCTTGGCCCCATGCGCCTTGATCGCTTCCACACTGCCCTTGGGCGGGATCCCGCCGGCCAGCACAACATGGCTAACATTGTGGCGGCCGCACACCTCGATCAGTTCCATCAGTTGCGGATGCATGGTGATCAGGTTCACGCCAAAGGGCTTGTCCGTCATCGCGCGCGTCGCAGCAATTTCCATATCAAGCAAATCGGGCGTCATCGCACCACAAGCGATCACGCCGAACCCGCCGGCATTGGAAATGGCCGAAACCAGGTTGCGTTCGCTCACCCAGCTCATCGCGCCGCACAGCACTGCATACTCGCAGCCAAGGAATTCGGTTCCGCGCCGCATCAGCGCCTGAGATTTGGAATAAGTGCTCATATGCCGCGCAATTAGGCGGGATGGCCCCCAAGGGCAAGCAGATCAATCAATCAAAACCCGGTAACGAACTGGAACCTGTCCCGCGCGTTTTGGTCAGATAGGATGGGCACATTTCGAACAATTCAGCCCGCGCACCGCCAGCTGCACCGGCCAGGATCAGCGCACGTTCTGCTCGGCGCAGCGTTTCCTGCTGTGTGCGTGTCAACCGCGCCAAGCCGACGCTGACAGAAATCGGTTCGTCCACCATATCCACACTCTGCGACAATTCGGCAAATGTGGCGATGATATCGCTTGCCCTTGCCAGCGCATCGTCCGGCCCGCATTCCGGCATCAACAATGCAAATTTGTGCCCATCGATACGGGCGATTACCTCTCCTTCTTGCAACACTACTCCCAGAAAATCCGCAAAGGCGCGGATCATTGCATCGCCCGCCCCTTGACCCAAACGCAGGCAAAGCGCACGAAAAGCATCGATTTCGAGCAGCGCCATCACACCGCCAGCAGCCGTTTCCAAATTTTCGGCCAACGCTTCGGTGAAGGCGCAGCGGTTGGCAATGCCCGTCAGTCGATCGACCCGTTCAGTGCTTGACCAATATCGATCGGGCGAATGACGCGGCTCAACAACCCGCAACAGTCCCAACATGCCGCTGCCGTCATGGCCGTTCGGGATCGGTCGCAGCCGTAGAGTGAACCAGCGCCTGCCGCAGCGCGCTATTGGTTCGATCTCGGAAGCCACCGACAGGCGGGGCGATAGCGGAAATTCAATCCTGTCTCGTCCCGCATTGCCGCATCGGGCGTCATCAAAATAGACGGACAACGAAGCCCTGTGGGATGGATCAGCCAGATCGGCAATATGAGGGGCGATGAGAAACTCGTCCAGGTCTACTCCCAGCCCAGTCAAATCAGGCGAGGCGTGTTCTATGAAACCCGCAATATCAGTCTTTAAAATGATGTCACCGGCAATATCAGCCAGAATGCCATACAATACAGACCCGTCATTGACGGAAAACCGTGAATTCATCGTCGCTTGCCCCCGACGTCTCGCCCCTCCAGAACCGATACGCACCCAGCCAAGCTTATTGTTGTTAGCTAACCCGAATTAAAAATTCTATTGATTTTCTTCTTTATAACTACAAGAAATTCAATTACTCGTTAGCTGCGTAATATAACTTAACTAAAAAACGAATCGGTATTGAATTTTGTTTAACATATACAATTAATAATGAAGCAAGAATATAGGTGGGATCACGTATCTATTTCCGGCAACCCTATAATTCGACCATGATTCTGACCTTGGCGGGCGACAGCCCAAAAACGCGTGCTATGTTTTCCCGGCTGGCATCAATCACGTCTTTCGCAACACCATTGCTTGATCCATCGGCCAGCTCCGCTGCGTCCACCCCCAATGCTGCGGCGATTGCGGGCAATCTGTCTTCCAGCGGGCGCGCCTTGCCCTTCTCCCACGCCCAAACTGTGGGTTTGCTGACACCCAGTTCTCGTGCCACGTCAGCCAGGGTCAATCTGCGTCCCTTGCGCAGCTGTTCCAACCGCTTGCCAAAGCCCTCTGCTGCAGGCCTGAAACTCGGCTGAACCAGGCCAACATTTTCCGGAAGCGCCGCGTCACTGCGTAATTGAGCAGCGGCCAGTACAGCAGGCGAAACAGGGGTGTCGAATTCGCAGCCATAAAACCGATCATTCGCCCACACGACACGAGCAGTTGCCGGACCTGCTTCCGGCAGATTGATAGTCAAGCTGTCACCCTGCAACAATGCCAGACCGGTTTCCAGCAACATGCCGCTGACAGATGCATTATGGATCAGGACATTTGCTGTTTCGCCACTGGGCAAAACTCCGCTGGTGGGCAGGCGCAGATGAAGCCGCGCATGGCGCCGATCCTCCCCCGGTGCAACGTTTTGATCCAGATAGGCCCTGACAGACATGCATACGACTCCCTTGCAATGAGGCAAGGGGTCGCGCCGGGAAGTTAAGTTTTGGTTAGTAGGCTGTCAGTTCCACGACATGTCGTGGACTTGGTATGGCAGGCGGAATGGCCTGAGGAAATCAGGCCGCGTCGTCCTGTGCATCAAGGCCATAGGCGGTATGCAACACGCGCACGGCCAGTTCGGTCTCATCCTCGTCAATCAAGACCGAAACTTTGATTTCGGAGGTCGAGATGGCCTGAATATTGATTCCGCGATCGGCCAGTGCCGCAAACATGGTGGAAGCAACACCGGCATGGCTCTTCATCCCCACACCCACGACGCTGATCTTGGCAACCTTGCTATCGGTAATAATGCGGTTGAAGCCGATCTCTACCCTTCGATCTTCCAGCAGTGCCTGCGCGCGCGCCAGATCAGCCTGCGGCACGGTGAAGGTCACGTCTGTTTCACCCTTGTCGCGACCCACGTTCTGGATGATCATATCGACATTGATCGAGGCATCAGCCAGCGGGCTAAAGATATGCGCCACGGCACCGGGTTTATCCGGCACGCGTGTCAGGATGATCTTTGCTTCATTCTTGTCATGGGCAATGCCGGTCACAAGCTGGCGTTCCATATCGCCATTCTCCACCAATTGATCCATTTCATCATCCGACACGATCATCGTGCCGGGCAGTTCGTCCGCAGGAACCGCATCATCGCCAATAAAGCTGGAGAGCACCTGAACGCGCACCCCCTCTTTCATCGCCAGGCCGACAGAACGGGTCTGCAACACCTTGGCCCCGACAGAAGCCAGCTCGAGCATCTCTTCGTAAGTCACAGCCGTTTGCTTGCGCGCCTTGGCCACTATGCGCGGGTCAGTCGTGTAAACACCATCGACATCTGTGTAGATGTCGCAACGATCCGCCTTCACCGCAGCCGCAACAGCAACCGCAGATGTGTCAGAACCACCGCGACCGAGAGTGGCGATGCGGTTGTCATCGTCGATACCCTGAAAGCCGGGGATCACCGCAATTTCGCCTGCCTGCATCGACGCGATCAGCGCATCGGCTTCGATGGATTCGATCCGTGCCTTGGCATGTGCCTCAATCGTATGGACCGGCAATTGCCAGCCCAGCCAGCTGCGCGCCTTGCACCCCATGGATTGCAGGGTCAGCGCCAGCAAGCCACTGGTCACCTGTTCGCCGCTGGAAACGACCACATCATATTCCGCCGGATCATATAAGGCATTGGCCTCGCGGCAGAAATTGACCAGTCGATCAGTTTCACCCGCCATGGCAGAGACTACAACCGCCACTTCATGTCCGGCAGCCTGCTGCTTGCGCACAATATTCGCCACGCGACGAATACGCTCGGTCCCTGCCATAGAGGTGCCGCCGAATTTCATCACGATCCGTGCCAAGACTGTCAGCTCCTGCTGGTTTCAATCACCGCGCGCTGTTAGGGATGCGCAATGACAAAGGCAAATGTCACAAATGAAACCATTCGCCCAGAAGAAACCGCGCATTTTGCAGCTCTTGCGCAGCAATGGTGGGATGCAAAGGGGCCGATGGCCTCCTTGCATCAGGTCAACCCGGTCCGGCTGGGCTTTATCCGCGATGCGATTGACACACATTGGGGGGAGGAGGGGCGCACCGCAAAACCCATGACAAATAAGCGCGCGCTGGATGTCGGCTGCGGTGCTGGCCTGGTGTGTGAACCCATGGCGCGCTGGGGTGCGGACGTAACCGGCGTGGATGCGACGGCTGAAAATATCGCTGTCGCCAGCACCCATGCGGTAGGTGCCGGACTTGATATCCGCTATCTGGCTGGAGAGCTTGCCAGCCTGGATATCGGCCAGTTTGACCTGGTTACCGCGCTGGAGGTGATCGAACACGTGGCCGATAAGCCCGCCTTTATCGGCTCATTGGCAGATCGGCTAGCATCTGGCGGGCTGATGGTGCTGTCTACGCCAAACCGCACTGCGGCGAGCAAATTGCTGTTGGTCGAGATGGCGGAACGCGTTGGCTATGTCCCGCGCGGCACCCACCATTGGGGTGATTTCATCACGCCAGATGAATTGCGCCTGCTGCTGTCTGCTGCCGGACTGACCATGGGTGATCCGGTGGGCATCAATTGGCGGCCAGGCAAGGGGCTGCATCTGTCAAACCGCGATTTGTCGGTGAACTATATCGTCACTGTGACGCGCTGAGTGCGCTCAACGCCATAGCCGTAAGGCCCGGATCATCTGTGAACACGCCATCGACACCCTCCGAAGCGAGCAAGGCAACCGCTTTTGTTAAATCGCCGATATCTGCTTCAGAATCGCCTCTACGCAAGGAAGGCGGAAGAAACGCATTTTCCTTACGCAATGTCCAGGCATGTACCTGCAAACCTGCGGCATGCGCAGCCCTCGTCAGCCCTGTCGATTGATCATCAGCGTCAAACAACAGCCGCATATCGGGGCCGATCGCATCAGCATATTCTGCAACTTCGGCCAGCCCGCTGGGCGTGATCATTTCATCATAACGCAACGCAGGCTCATCAGCGGGGCCATCTTCATCAGCCACCAACTGGACCAGCTTGAAATCACTACGCTGATTAAGGCGTTGCAACGTGCCGACCTCGAAACATTGGATATAAACGGGATCATTGGCGTTGATGCCCAGCCTCTTCAGGTCGCGCAGTAATAGATCGACCATATCGATCCCCGCCTCCTGCAACAGGAATGTCGGATGTTTCAATTCGATATCGAGTCCGATCCGTCGCCCGGTCTCAGCCTCTTTCGCACGAACTAGCTTCACGACATCTTCCAGCGTGGGCACCTGATACAACCCATTGAAGCGTACATTGGCTGGTCGGATTGATGGGATGCGTTCCTTCGTGCGTAACTGACGCAATTCAGCCAGTGTTAAATCCTCTGCGAACCAACCTGCGGTGCGCTGGCCATCAATCACTTTGTCGCGGCGCCGGCCCTCAAATTCCTCGACCGAGCTGACATCGGTTGTACCGGAAAGTTCATTCTCATGCCGTGACACCAGCGCCAGATCACTGGTCGCCACCAGGTCCAGTTCTATGTAATCTGCGCCTTGGTCGATCGCCCGTTCATAAGCTGCCAGTGTGTGTTCAGGCCTGTCACCGCTGGCACCACGATACGCTATGATCAGCATATCACTATCCTTTGCAAAGGAATTTACTGGAAAAGCAATCATTAACGCCAGTATGGTTGCCGTGATCGACAGCAAAGCGTTTAACCTTTTGTTAGGTGCAGAAGCGATATTTTTGCTGACCATGTTCAAGAAACTGCTCCTGGCAACGCTGATCGTATTTATTGGCATGTGGAGTGCCGGTTATGACGTGTGGGCAATCAAGGATACTATCCTGAGCGCCGCCGACACGAATGCCAGCAATATGTCCGGGCGAAATCAGATCGAAGGCGGCGATTGGGGCCCTGACGCTTGATCTGGGTGGCGATTACAAATTTCCCTCCCATTCCGTTTCCTTAAACCCGACCAACACACCGCCACCATATTCCACCACCGGACGTTTGATGAGCGAGGGATACTCTGCCATCAGTGCCACCGCCTTGGCAGCATCGATGTCGGCCTTGTCCGCATCTGACAGCTTGCGAAATGTCGTCCCGCGGCGGTTCAGCACCACATCCGCGCCCAGGGCATCCACCCATGCGGCCAGCTTTGCGGCGTCCGCCCCCTCTTTTTTGTAGTCATGGAAGGTGTAATCGACCCCCTTGGCCTCCAGCCATTTGCGCGCCTTCTTCACCGTGTCGCAATTGGGAATGCCGTAGAAATGGATCATCAGCCGTCCTTGTTCTGAAATTGATGTATGCGCGGATCATCACACGCATAGAGAGTATATTCTGAATAATAGCTGCTGCGCCCATTGGCCTGCGCCACGCGGTGCTCAGCCACTCGGCCCCAGGCGCGAGCCGCAGCTTCATTCACCCATTCGGATATGGCGACAACTTCGCCATCGTCGGCCTGAAAGCTCTTGAATGACAGGAAGCCGGGTTGCGCCGAAGCCAGTTCGACCATGCGTGAAACCTCTGCATCATAGGCAGCCTGATCAATATCGGCGCGCTTGCGGTTGCGGAAGACGACCAGATACATCTCTACCCTCGTGTTAAATGGGCATCGGCAATCGCCACCGCCAATGCGTCCGCCGCGTCAGCCCCTGAAACCTGCGCGCCGGGCAAAAGAACCTTCAGCATGGCCTGAACCTGATTTTTGTCCGCCCCGCCCGTGCCCACGACCGATTTCTTGACCAGCCGGGCTGCATGCTCATTCACCGCCAAGCCGCCCGCCGCACATGCAGCCAGCACCACGCCACGCGCCTGTGCCAGTTTCAATGTCGATTGCGGGTTCTTGTTGAGGAAAACTTCCTCTGCCGCCGCGCGATCCGGCGCATGTGTTTTGATTACGGCCAGAACGGCATCGTGCAAATGATGCAGCCGCTCGGCAATGGGGGCCTTTGCATCTGTTTTGATCTGGCCATTGACGACATGGCTCAACCGCGCGCCTTCGCTGTACACCACACCCCAACCGGTGCAACTGAGCGACGGATCAAGGCCCAGGATCAGTGGCAAGCAACGACGCCCCCGGATTGGTTTAGGGCACGGCGAAAACTGTCAAATTCAAGAGCTGGAGCGGAGCGGACTGTGATGTTCGTGAGCACCAGAGCCGCCGAATTTGGCTGTTTGCAGCCAGCCATAAAGATCCTAGCCCAGCTTGGCCATGATCTCGTCAGAGATCTCGTAATTGCCCCACACCGTTTGAACATCATCGTCATCATCCAGCGTATCGACCAGCTTCAGCAGTGTTCCTGCGGCGCCTTCATCCATATCAACGGTGATGCTGGGCCTCCATGCCAGCTTTACGTTCTCAGCCTCACCCAACGCACCTTCCAGCGCGGTGGCAACGGCGTGGAGATCATCAGCAGCGGTCCAGATCGTGTGGCAGCCATCTTCACCCATATCGCTTTCGACATCGTCTGCCCCCGCTTCAATCGCGGCTTCGAGGACTTTCTCTTCATCACCCGCAGCCATCGGATATTCGATCAGGCCTTTACGCTCAAAACCGTGACTGACCGAACCTTCACTGCCCAGATTACCGCCATTCTTGCTGAATGCAGTGCGCACATTGGTGGCGGTGCGGTTGCGGTTGTCTGTCAGCGCCTCAACAATCAGAGCGACGCCGCCGGGGCCATAGCCTTCATAGCGGATTTCTTCATAATCCTCGCCACCAGCCTGTGCCGCCTTGTCAATCGCGCGCTGGATATTGTCCTTGGGCATGGATTGCGCCTTAGCCGCATTCACCGCCAGGCGCAGGCGCGGGTTCATGTCCGGATCGGGCATGCCCATTTTGGCCGCAACGGTGATTTCACGGCTGAGCTTGGAGAACATCGCACTGCGCTTTTTATCCTGCGCACCCTTGCGATGCATGATGTTCTTGAATTTGGAATGGCCTGCCATGGGAACTCTATGATGATTGACTTGGAAAACGTCGCGCGCGGCCTAGCCCAGCCGTGCCCGCGCTTCAACATTTGTGACAATAAACACGATCAGACCCTGACCGCCGTGCCGCTTGCTGACACCATCAGCATCGAACCGGTATCGCCAATCACCTCATAATCAAGGTCGACACCAACCACGGCATTGCCACCACGCGTGGCGCATTCGGCCTGCAATTCCTCGATCGCCTGCTGGCGCGCTTCGGCCAGAATCCGTTCATAACTGCCAGAACGGCCGCCCACGATATCGCGGATATTGGCAAACAGATCACGGAACAGGTTCGCCCCCACGATCACTTCGCCCGTCACAATGCCCAGATATTGCTGGATCGGCTGCCCTTCAATCGTGGGCGTGGTGGTGACGATGATACCGCGTGCATCTTTCCAAGGGCCTGCCATTGGCGATCTCCTTCGTATTAACCTAGGCCGAGTGCGGCCTTATATGTATCAAGTACCATTTCCATCTCGGCCCGGTCATCCGGCTTCATTTTCCGCAGCCGCACGATCTGGCGCATGATCTTGGTATCATAACCGACCGCCTTGGCCTCTGCATAAACATCGCGAATGTCGTCAGCGATACCCTTCTTCTCTTCTTCCAGGCGTTCGATACGCTCAATCAACAAACGCAGGCGGTCATCGGTGGCTTCAGCCATCTGTAGTAATCTCCATGGATTGAAATATGCCGAGAGAATCGGCTTGCCGCTTCGATAGCCAGCACCATTGCGGGCGTGAAGCCAGTGACGGATCAATCCACCTTATTTTTCTTCAGGCTGGCCTCCATTCGGGCAAGCTGCTCGTCAGTCGCCCTTGTCTGCCGCATCGATTTCCATTCTTCCATCGGCATTCCATGGATCAATTCGCGTGCTTCGGCCTTATCCCCATCGAAGCCCGCATCCCTGATCCAGTCCGCCAGGCAATTGCGACAGAAACCAGAAAGACCCATCAAATCAATATTCTGCGCATCGTCGCGATGGCGCAAATGGCGCACCAGGCGCCTGAAGGCAGCTGCAGCCACCGCATCATCCAGGGTATCAAGCGGGTCATACGCATTCACATCCATGTCGACTTGTCCTTGAGTTGCAAAACTTCTGTGCCATAGCTCCTTTCCATGTCGAAGGATGTTACACAACGGCGCGATGCGTCAAAGCTGGGTCCACGCGGCCGCAAGGTCAAAATTCTGGCAACGGTTGGCCCTGCCAGCTGCAGCCCTGAAATGCTGCGCAAACTGTTCAAGGCGGGTGCTGACGCCTTCCGCGTGAATATGAGCCATGGCGATCATGCCACACATGGCGAAACCATTGCTGCCATCCGCGCGATGGAGAAAGAGTTTGGCCGCCCCATCGCCATTCTGGCCGATCTGCAAGGCCCCAAGCTGCGCGTGGGCACGTTCAAGGATGGGCAGGCGGTGATCCGCCATTCTGGTCACTTCACGCTTGATCGTGACCCAATGCCGGGGGACGAGACACGCGTGTGCCTGCCACACCCGGAACTGTTTGGTGTCCTGGAAAAAGGTCAGCGTCTGCTGATCAATGATGGTAAGATCCGCTTGCGGGTAATCAGCGCCGATGCGGACAAAATTCATTGTTCGGCAGAGGTTGGTGGTGTGATTTCGGACCGCAAGGGCGTGAATGTGCCCGATGCGGAGGTCCCGATTCCCGCCCTGACGGAAAAGGATTGCAAGGACCTAGCCTTCGCAATTAAACAGGGCGTGGATTGGATCGGCCTCAGCTTTGTCCAGCGCCCGGAAGATCTGGCGGAAGCACGCAAATTGATGGGCGGCTATGGCGCACTCTGCGCCAAGATCGAAAAGCCCATGGCGGTGCGGCGTCTGGCAGAAATTATCGAGCAGTCAGACGGTATCATGGTCGCCCGCGGCGATCTGGGTGTGGAACTTGAGCCGCAGGAAGTGCCGCCGCTTCAGAAAAAGATCGTCAACACCACCCGCATGGCAGGCAAGCCGGTTATTGTGGCAACGCAAATGCTAGAAAGCATGATCGAAAGCCCGACTCCAACCCGTGCCGAGGTATCGGACGTCGCCAATGCCGTTTATGACGGGGCCGATGCCGTAATGCTGTCAGCCGAAAGTGCGGCCGGGGAATGGCCCGAAGAATCGGTCACCATGATGGACAAAATCGCCGAGCAGGTGGAAGCGAGCGAGGATTACAGGGCACGTATCCGCTTCCTCGACACGCCGCCTGATGCCACCACCGCCGACGCGCTGGCCCATAGCTGCATGACCATAGCCGATACCGTGCCGATCAGTGCGATCACAGTCTTTACCGGCAGTGGTTCTACCGCGCGGCGTGTCGCGCGAGAGCGGCCCAGCGTGCCCATGCTCGTGCTGACACCCTCGCCCAAGACAGCGCGCCGCGTTGCGCTGTTGTGGGGTGCCCATGCGGTGATGACCAGGGATATTGGCAGTTTTGAAGAGATGATTGCCAAGGGCAAACGGATGGCGCTGCGCCATGGATTTGCCGAAGCGGGCAGCAAGATGATTGCGCTCGCCGGTGTACCTTTCGGCACCCCCGGTTCAACCAATCTGCTGCATATCTTCACGCTGCATGGGGATGAGTTGGACAAGCACGGGGCCTGAGCACCTCACAGGCTGGGCAATCAATGATGTGCCGCGTGCTCCAGCCGCGCGCGCGCTTCTGCCTCGCCAATCAGCGGCAACAATTCCTTCATATCGGGGCCATGATCCATCCCTGTCAGCGCCTGGCGTAACGGCAGGAACAGGGCCTTACCCTTGCGATCTGTTGCCTCTTTCAATGCGGAGGTCAGGCCATGCCACGGTTCATCGCCCCAGCTGAGCAATTGCGCCGCCTGCGCGAGAAAAGTGCGGTCATCTGCTGAAAACTCTACGCGGTCGATCGGCCCGGTTACGAGCCGCCACCATTCGCCAGCTTCCGCCAGCGTCGAAAGGTTGGGCCGCACCGCATGCCAGCCCGCCTCGTCCATGCCCGCAGGTAGACGATGTTGCACGTCAGCAAATTCCACCTGATGTACAAGTGCTGTGTTGATCCGTTCCAGATCAGCATCGTCAAATTTGGCGGGGGCGCGTCCGAAGGTGGATAGATCGAATGTGTCGAGCAGCGCCTGCCGGTCTGCTATGGGCTCAACCGGCAGCGACGTACCCAGCCGTGCCAGCAGCGCAATCAGCGCCTGCGGCTCTATCCCCCTCTCGCGGAAGGCATCGCAACCAAGCGATCCGAGGCGCTTGGACAGCTTGCCCTCACGACCCACCAGCAGTGCCTCATGCGCGAAATTAGGAATAGGTTTTGCTGCAGTATATTGTGCAGCATAAAGTGCGGTAAACATCTGAATTTGCGTGGCTGTATTGGAAACGTGATCCTCCCCGCGCAAAACATCCGTCACACCCATATCGATGTCATCGGCCGCGCTTGGCAGCATATAAAGCCAGCTGCCATCGGCCCGCCGGATGACGGGATCAGACAATTGCGTGGCATCAAATTTCTGCGGGCCGCGCACACCATCTTCCCATGCGATCGGTTCATCATGGTCCAGCTTGAACCGCCAATGCGGCTGGATGCCTTCCGCCTCTTTCGCGGCACGATCCGCCTCACTCAGCTTCAGAGCGCCGCGATCATAGATCGGAGGCATTCCGCGCGAGAGCAGGATCTTGCGTTTGACGTCCAGTTCCTGCGCCGTTTCGTAACAGGGGTAGACCCGGCCCGCAGCGTGTAGCGCCTCAAACGCAGCCTGATACCGGTCCAGCCGCTGTGACTGGCGTTCCTCAGCATCGGGTTCAATCCCCAGCCAGGCCAGATCGGTGCGGATGGCGTGGACATATTCCTCACGACTGCGCTCCGGGTCGGTATCGTCGATCCGCAACAGGAAACGCCCGCCGCGCTTTTTCGCCAGCATCCAGTTGTGGAGAGCGGTGCGGATATTGCCAACATGGAGCCGCCCCGTTGGCGAAGGTGCAAAGCGTGTGATCGTCATGCGCGCGGCTATAGGCCCTTTTCCAGCAGATTGAAGCGTTTGCGCATTACCTCTGCCGCGGACAAAGAAAAACCCCGCCGGAAGCGCAAACTTCCAGCGGGGCAATTCGTATCAAGCCTTCAAGGCATAGCGATTATTCTTCGCCGGTGGCCTCTACCGCTACTTCTGGAGCAGCACCGCCACCCATGGCCGCCTTCATCGCTTCTTCCGACGGGATGGCGTCAGCTTCAGGCTCAGCCTCCGACTGGCCAGAGGCTGCCAATGCTTCCTGCTGTTCTTTCCACGCGGCACGCAGAGCGGCATCGCGGCTGTTGGCGGTCACGCGCATGCGGTTCATGCCTGCGCCAGTCCCGGCAGGGATCAGGCGACCCACGATCACGTTTTCCTTCAGGCCAATCAGCGTGTCCTGCTTGCCTTCCACGGCTGCCTGCGTCAGCACGCGGGTCGTTTCCTGGAAGGATGCGGCCGAGATGAACGAACGCGTCTGGAGCGAAGCCTTGGTGATGCCCAGCAGGATCGGATTACCGCTGGCAGGCTGCTTGCCCTTGCCCAGCCTGGAGTTGATTTCATTCATCTCCTCATAATCGACCTGTTCGCCGGGCAGCAGCGTGGTGTCACCACCATCGGTGATTTCAACTTTCTGCAGCATCTGGCGAACAATCACCTCGATGTGCTTGTCGTTGATTTTCACGCCTTGCAATCGGTAGACTTCCTGGATCTCATTGACGAGATATTCGGCCAGCGCTTCCACGCCCAGCACTTCCAGAATGTCATGCGGGTTGGGCGAGCCGGAGATGAGCGTATCGCCCTTCTTCACAAAGTCGCCTTCCTGCACGTCGATCACCTTGGTCTTGGGGATCAGATACTCGACGCGATCACCTTCCTCCGGAACGATGGCGATCTTGCGCTTCGCCTTGTACTCACGGACGAATTCAATCTTGCCGGAAATCTTGGCGATGACCGAGACATCCTTTGGCATGCGCGCCTCGAACAGCTCGGCAACCCGCGGCAGACCACCTGTAATGTCACGCGTCTTGGCCGCTTCCCGCGAAGCACGGGCAAGAATGTCACCCGCTTCAACCTGCTGACCATCTTCAACCGACAGCGATGTGCCAGGGGCGAGCATATAACGTGCAGCCTCCGTCTCATCACCGCCACCTTCACCCAGCAGGGTCAAGCGTGGTCGCAGGTCTTCTTTCTTTTTGCGGCCAGTGGCGCGATTTTCAGTAACCACACGCTGGGCGATGCCAGTGGCTTCATCCACGCGTTCTTCCATGGTCGTACCATCGAGCAGGTCCTGATATTTCGCCACGCCTGATTGTTCGGTGATGATCGGCAGGGTGAACGGATCCCATTCCGCCAGACGATCGCCTTCCTTCACCTTGGCGCCATCTTTGTGCATCAGCACGGTACCGTAAGGCACCTTGTGGATTTCACGCTCACGGCCCTCAGCGTCGATCACCGCCAGCTCGCCATTACGGGCAAGTGACAGGATGCGGCCTTTCTTGTCAACGATGGTCGGCATGTCGCGATAGACCACAGTACCGTCTGAAATCGCTTCAAGATGGCTGGTTTCGTTGATCTGCGCCGCGCCACCGATGTGGAAGGTCCGCATGGTCAGCTGCGTACCAGGCTCACCGATTGACTGTGCCGCGATCACGCCGACAGCTTCACCGATATTGACCGGAGTACCACGGGCAAGGTCACGACCGTAACAAGTTCCGCAAACGCCCTGCTCGGCTTCGCAAACCAGCGGAGAACGGATCTTGGCCGACTGCACTTCAGCCTCTTCGATGGCCTTCACCATCGGCTCGTCGACCAAGGTGCCAGCAGGAACGATTACCTCACCGGTTGAGGCGTTGAGAATGTCTTCCTGCACGGTACGGCCCAGAATGCGTTCACCCAGCGATGCAATCACCGAGCCGCCCTGAACGATAGCACGCATTTCCAGCGCGTTTTCGGTCTTGCAGTCCTCTTCAACGATCACGCAGTCCTGCGACACGTCAACCAGACGGCGGGTCAAATAACCTGAGTTTGCCGTCTTGAGAGCCGTATCGGCCAAGCCCTTACGCGCGCCGTGGGTGGAGTTGAAGTATTCAAGAACGGTCAGACCTTCCTTGAAGTTAGAGATGATCGGCGTTTCGATGATCTCGCCCGAAGGCTTGGCCATCAGGCCGCGCATACCGGCGAGCTGCTTCATCTGCGCTGGCGAACCACGTGCGCCGGAGTGGCTCATCATGTAGATCGAGTTGATCTGCGCCTGCTTGCCATCGTCACCGATGGGTTGTGAGCGGATCTCTTCCATCATGGCCTCTGCCACCTGATCACCACAACGGCTCCAGGCATCGATCACCTTGTTGTATTTTTCCTGCTGCGTGATCAGACCGTCCTGATATTGCTGCTCGTAATCGGCCACCAGTGATTTGGTCTGATCGACCAGTTCCACCTTCGAATCCGGAATGATCATGTCATCCTTGCCGAAGGAAATGCCGGCGCGGAATGCGTGGCGGAAGCCCAGCACCATGATGGCGTCAGCGAACAGCACCGTGTCTTTCTGGCCGGTGTGACGATAGACCTCGTCGATCACATCGCCGATGTCCTTCTTGGTCAGCAGGCGGTTGACGATGTCGAAGGGCACCTTGTGGTTCTTCGGCAGGCATTCGCCAATCAGCATGCGGCCCGGTGTCGTCACGAAACGCTGCATGCTGACATTGCCAGCTTCATCGGCCTGCGGGACGCGGGCAATGATCTTGGTGTGCAGCGTAACAGCCTTGGTTTCCAGCGCCTGATGCACTTCGGCCATGTCAGAGAAGCGCGGCAGGCGTTCGACCTTGGTGCCGTCCTTTTCCTCGATGAATTCGGGCGCCTTTTCCTGACGTTCCATCGACAGGTAATAAAGGCCCAGCACCATGTCCTGCGAAGGTACGATGATCGGCTTGCCGTTTGCGGGGCTGAGGATGTTGTTGGTGGACATCATCAGCACGCGTGCTTCCAGCTGGGCTTCCAGCGACAGGGGCACGTGAACGGCCATCTGGTCACCGTCAAAGTCAGCATTGAAGGCCGAACAGACAAGCGGGTGCAGCTGGATTGCCTTGCCTTCGATCAGCACGGGTTCGAACGCCTGAATGCCCAAGCGGTGCAGCGTGGGCGCGCGGTTCAGCAGAACCGGATGTTCGCGGATCACTTCGTCCAGAATGTCCCAGACTTCCTTGCGTTCCTTTTCCACCCACTTCTTGGCCTGCTTCAGGGTCATCGACAGACCTTTGGCATCCAGACGCGCGTAGATGAACGGCTTGAACAGTTCCAACGCCATCTTCTTGGGCAGGCCGCACTGGTGCAGCTTCAGTTCCGGACCGGTCACGATGACCGAACGGCCCGAATAGTCGACGCGCTTACCCAGCAGGTTCTGACGGAAGCGGCCCTGCTTGCCCTTAAGCATGTCGCTGAGCGACTTCAGCGGACGCTTGTTGGCGCCGGTGATCACGCGGCCACGACGGCCATTATCGAACAGAGCGTCGACGGCTTCCTGCAACATACGCTTTTCGTTGCGGACAATGATGTCCGGCGCGCGCAGTTCAATCAGGCGCTTCAGGCGGTTGTTACGGTTGATCACGCGACGATAGAGATCGTTGAGGTCAGAGGTCGCGAAACGGCCACCATCCAGGGGAACCAGCGGGCGCAGTTCCGGCGGAATGACCGGGATCACTTCCAGGATCATCCATTCAGGGCGGTTGCCCGAATCGATGAAGCTTTCAACGACCTTCAGGCGCTTGATAATCTTCTTGGGCTTGAGCGTGGACTTGGTGGTGGCCAGCTCTTCCAGCAGGTCATCACGTTCCTGCTCAAGGTCCAGATCCATCAGCATGACCTTGACCGCTTCGGCACCGATCCCGGCGCTGAAGGCGTCTTCGCCATATTCGTCCTGATATTCCAACAGCTCGTCTTCGGTCATCAGCTGATATTTCTCAAGCGGGGTCAGGCCCGGCTCGATCACGATATAGCTTTCGAAGTACAGAACGCGTTCCAGCTGCTTCAGCTGCATGTCGAGCAGCAGGCCGATACGGCTGGGAAGCGATTTCAGGAACCAGATATGCGCAACCGGCGCAGCCAGTTCGATATGGCCCATCCGCTCGCGGCGCACCTTGGTCACGGTGACTTCGACGCCGCATTTTTCGCAGACGACGCCCTTATACTTCATACGCTTGTACTTGCCGCAAAGGCACTCGTAATCCTTCACCGGGCCAAAGATGCGCGCGCAGAACAAGCCGTCACGTTCGGGCTTGAACGTACGATAATTGATCGTTTCGGGCTTCTTGATCTCACCGAAGCTCCACGAACGGATGCGTTCGGGCGAAGCGATGCCGATCTGGATCTGGTCAAAGGTTTCCGGCTTGGCCAGCTGGTTGGTGAATTTGGTCAGTTCGTTCATTTTTCAAATCCCATACGGGTGAAATTCTTAATGGGGCGAATGGGTGGGGGCCGTATGGCCCGCCGCCCTTATTCAGCCGCCTCCGGCCACTGGTCCTCGTCGCCTTCCTCATCCTCGCCCAGCGATTTGAGTTCGACATTGAGACCAAGGCTGCGCATTTCCTTGACGAGCACGTTGAAGCTTTCAGGGATGCCGGCTTCGAAGGTATCGTCACCCTTGACGATGGCTTCGTAAACCTTGGTGCGGCCGACCACATCGTCAGACTTCACCGTCAGCATTTCCTGCAGCGTATAGGCCGCGCCATAAGCCTGGAGCGCCCAGACCTCCATCTCCCCGAAGCGCTGGCCACCGAACTGCGCCTTACCGCCCAGCGGCTGCTGGGTGACAAGCGAGTAGGGGCCGATCGAACGGGCGTGGATCTTGTCATCGACAAGGTGGTGCAGCTTGAGCATGTAGATGATGCCCACTGTGACCTTGCGGTCAAAGGCTTCACCCGTACGCCCATCATACAGCGTGGACTGGCCAGAGCTGTCGATCCCGGCCTTCAGCAATTCGGTGGTCACATCGCCTTCGCGCGCGCCGTCAAACACCGGCGTACCCATCGGCACACCCATGCGCAGATTGCTGGCCAGTTCCACGACTTCTTCGGTGCTGCGGGCATCGATTTCGTCGTGATACTGTTCGCCATAGATACCCTTCAGACGGTCGACGACGGCAGCAGGCGGCTGTGCGCCCTTATAGTCTTCAGCCGCATTTGGGTTGGCGGCCTTCCACTCTTCCAACTCAGCCGTGATCTGCTGACCCAGGCCGCGCGCCGCAAAGCCCAGATGGGTTTCGAAGATCTGCCCCACATTCATACGCGAAGGCACACCCAGCGGGTTCAGGACGATATCAACCGGCGTACCATCTTCAAGGAAGGGCATGTCTTCCACCGGCAGGATGCGCGAAATCACACCCTTATTCCCGTGGCGACCGGCCATCTTGTCACCCGGCTGCAGCTTGCGCTTCACCGCGACAAAGACCTTGACCATCTTGAGGACGCCCGGAGCCAGCTCATCGCCACGCTCCAGCTTTTCCTTACGGTCTTCGAACTTGTCTTCGATGACCTTTACAGCTTCGTCATACTGTACCTTGATCGCTTCAAGCTGGCCCTGACGTGTATCGTCAGCCACCGCGAATTTGAACCATTCGTGGCGCTCGACCTCTTCCAGCAGAGCTTCGTCAATCGTGACACCCTTCTTAACACCCTTGGGTGCGGCCGAAGCCACCTGAGCCAGCAACATGTCGCGCAGGCGATTATAGGTCGCACGGTTGAGGATAGCGCGCTCGTCCTGGCTATCTTGCCGCAGACGCTCGATCTCTTCCTGCTGGATCGCGCGAGTACGATCATCCACTTCGATACCGTGACGGTTGAACACACGCACATCGACGATGGTGCCAGCGACACCCGGCGGCAGGCGAAGCGAGGTGTCACGCACATCGCTGGCCTTTTCGCCGAAGATGGCGCGCAGCAGCTTTTCTTCCGGCGTCATCGGGCTTTCGCCCTTGGGCGTGATCTTGCCGACCAGAATATCGCCCGGATGCACTTCTGCACCGATATAGACGATGCCCGCCTCGTCGAGGTTGCGCAGGGCTTCCTCGCCGACATTCGGGATGTCGCGCGTGATGTCTTCCGGCCCAAGCTTGGTATCGCGGGCCATCACCTCGAACTCATCGATATGGATCGACGTAAACACGTCATCCTTCACGATGCGTTCGCTGATCAGAATCGAGTCTTCATAGTTGTAACCGTTCCAGGGCATAAAGGCGACGAGGCTGTTCTTGCCCAGCGCCAGTTCGCCCAGATCGGTCGAAGGACCGTCAGCAATAATGTCGCCAGCTTCGACCACTTCGCCCACCTTCACCAGCGGACGCTGGTTGATGCAGGTCGACTGGTTCGAACGTTCGAATTTCTGCAGGCGATAGATATCAACGCCCGACTGGCCGGGTTCGACATCGCCAATAGCGCGGATCACTATGCGCGTGGCGTCAACCTGGTCAACGATACCCCCGCGGTTTGCGGTGATCGCAGCGCCGGAATCGCGCGCCACAGTTTCTTCCATGCCAGTGCCGACCCAAGGCGCCTCGGCCTTTACCAGCGGCACGGCCTGACGCTGCATGTTTGAACCCATCAGCGCGCGGTTGGCGTCATCGTTTTCCAGGAACGGAATGAGCGATGCGGCAACCGAAACCAGCTGCTTGGGCGAAACGTCCATCAGCGTGATCTGTTCACGCGGCGCCATGAAGTAATCGCCATTCTGACGGGCAGATACGAATTCTTCCTCGAAACTGCCATCGGCATTCAGTTCTGCCGATGCCTGCGCAACGGTGTGTTTCTGTTCTTCCATGGCGGAAAGATACCGAACATCTTCGGTCACCTTGCCATCAACCACAGTACGATACGGCGTTTCGATAAAGCCATATTTGTTCACGCGGCTGAACGATGCGAGGCTGTTGATCAAGCCGATATTCGGGCCTTCCGGCGTTTCAATCGGGCAGATACGGCCATAATGGGTGGGGTGAACGTCGCGGACTTCAAAGCCAGCGCGTTCACGCGTCAGACCGCCCGGGCCAAGCGCCGAAACGCGGCGCTTATGGGTGACTTCGGACAGCGGGTTGGTCTGATCCATGAACTGCGACAGCTGCGAGGAACCAAAGAACTCACGCACGGCCGCAACGGCGGGCTTGGCGTTGATCAGATCGTTCGGCATCACGGTCGACACGTCGACAGATGACATGCGTTCCTTCACCGCGCGTTCCATGCGCAGCAGGCCAACGCGATACTGGTTTTCCAGCAGCTCACCCACAGAACGCACACGGCGGTTGCCGAGGTTGTCGATGTCATCGACTTCGCCCTTGCCGTCCTTCAGATCGACCAGCTCCTTCACCACGGCCAGGATATCTTCCTTGCGCAGCGTGGTAACGGTGTCCTCGGCATTCAGGCCAAGGCGCATATTCAGCTTCACACGGCCCACGGCAGAAAGGTCATAGCGTTCCGCATCGAAGAACAGGCCTTCGAACAGCGCCTCTGCCGTTTCCTTCGTCGGCGGCTCACCCGGACGCATGACCTTGTAAATCGCCTCCAGGCCTTCATCGCGGTTTTCAGCCTTGTCGACCTGCAGTGTGTTGCGGATCCACGGGCCGGTATTGATTTCATCAATGTCCAGCAGATCGAGCTGGTCGATCCCGGCTTTGTCCAAAGCTTCCAGATTTTCCTGCGAAACTTCGTCTCCCGCTTCAATATAGATGCGGCCAGTCTTTTCATCGATCAGATCATTGGCAGCATAGCGGCCGAAGATTTCTTCGGTCGGCAGCAGCAGAGTTTCCAGACCGTCCTTGGCTGCCTTGTTCGCAGCGCGCGGGCTGATCTTCTGGCCAGCAGCAAAGATTTCCTCGCCTGTCTTGGCATCCACCAGCGCAAATGCGGGCTTCTGGCTGCGCCAGTTTTCTGCAGCGAAGGGAATTTGCCAGCCATCAGCGGCTCGCTTCCAACTAACAGTCTGATAGAACTGATGCAGGATTTCCTCGCTGTCGAGGCCCAGCGCATAAAGCAGGCCTGTGACCGGCAGCTTACGCTTGCGGTCGATACGGACGTTCACGATGTCCTTGGCGTCAAATTCGAAGTCCAGCCAGCTGCCGCGGTAAGGGATCACACGAGCAGCAAACAGTAGCTTGCCAGAGCTGTGGGTCTTGCCGCGATCATGGTCAAACAGCACACCGGGCGAACGGTGCATCTGCGACACGATGACGCGTTCGGTACCGTTGATAAAGAAGGTGCCGTTTTCTGTCATGAGCGGCATATCGCCCATGTAAACGTCCTGCTCCTTGATATCGAGGACCGAGCGGGTTTCGGTTTCCTGATCAACCTCAAACACGATCAGGCGCAAAGTCACCTTCATCGGGGCGGCATAGGTAATGCCGCGCTGACGGCATTCGGTCACGTCATATTTGGGGTCTTCAAGTTCATAATGAACGAAATCCAATTCGGCGGTGCCAGCAAAATCGCGGATCGGGAAAACCGAACGCAGCGTCTTTTCAAGGCCGGAAACATAGCCTGTTTCCTTGTCCGAACGCAGGAACTGTTCGTAGCTTTCGCGCTGAACTTCGATCAGGTTCGGCATCTCCACCACTTCGTGAATGTCACCGAAGATTTTGCGGATACGCTTTTTCGCCGTGCCCTGGGGCTTACGGGATTTCGCTTTGGTAGCCATGGAGTGAGGTATGCCTCTTTATCTGTGCCGCCACGCCAATAACGCGCCAGCTGCCGTGAACCGAATATGTCACGCGTAGGAATAGGCTCCACCAGGACGCAAAAAGGCCGCAGCGGATCGCGCACCTTGGCCGGGGCGCTTGCTGCAGCTTTCAAAAAGCGTCGCGAATATGGAGCCCGCCGCTTCCATCCTGTGTCCGATCCCCGCGCATGAATCAGACTCGCTCGAAGCGTGCGGTTGGACGGGCATATAGGAATACGGTCAGCACCTGTCAAACGCACGGCGCCTGATAATCTGATTTTTCGATTATCAATCAGTCATATATTGTTTTTCGATATTATCGATTGACAATAAATCAAATCCGACTTATTGAATATCAATATTGAGATTATAGGAGAACGATAAATGACACATTATCTGAACCATGTCGTTGCCGCATTTGCCGCCATTGCCCTGTCATTGGGGTCCTTGACCGCAATCGTCATTGTCCCGCCCATGCAAGCCAGCGTGATCCATACGACCATCCTCGCCTGACAATAACTACCGAACGGGAGTAGTCCCAATGACATCCACTCTACCCAATGATGGCCTCCTCAAAGCTGTCCGCATAATCGTCACCATCCTGATGGCGATTATGGTCGCCGGCTTTGTTGCCTTGACCATAGCCATGCCGATTGTCTTCTTCAGCCAATCCCATGTGGCAGAGGCCATGGTCGCTGACGCCCCCGGAACGCTTGCCACCGCACTGACCACCATCATCGCAATAATGGTGCTGGGTGTTGTGATACTGGGCCTTGCATTCCATTTCCTGCAATTGTTGCGGCGGATCGTCGGGTCGGTGGGTAAAGGTGACCCGTTCATCACCGACAACGCTGATCGCCTCAACCGGATGGGCTGGATCGCCATTGCGATTGAACTACTCAAACTGCCTGCTGGTGCTCTCGCTCTCTATCTCGTGCCATTCTTTAAGACTGATACCGTTGCGATCGATGCGGGATTCTCTCTCTCCGGCATACTGCTGGCGCTGATCCTCTTTATCTTGGCCCGCGTGTTCCGCCATGGCGCTGCAATGCGCGAAGATCTGGAAGGAACCGTGTGATGGGCAATGACACTGAAGGAGACAAAATCGTGGTGAAACTGGACGATTTGCTCCATGCAAAACGCATGACACTGACCCAATTGGCAGATCGCGTAGGCCTGACGCTGGCCAATTTGTCTATCCTCAAGACGGGCAAGGCCAAGGCGATCAGATTTTCCACGCTTGAGGCGATCTGCCGAGAGCTGGAATGCCAGCCGGGTGACCTGTTGGGATATGAGGTTGGTTGAGCAGTATTGCTTGACTCTGGCCGGCAAATCATTAGAGGCCCGCCGTTGATCGGTGGGCCTCGTCCATTTCGATCATCCGTCCGAGACAGTTGGTGACCGGAATTTGCCGGTCTTAATTGCCAGCCTAGACGGGGAAAAGAGATTTCTTGCGATGGCCATGGGCCGTCGCTTTGCACGTTCGGCGTGTACTCCTTCCCCCATCAACGGACTTTGGGCCTTGTCGGTAAGCGGCAGGGCCAAATGTGAGCCGGCCGTATGGGAACTATCCCGCACGGTCATAGTGAAGGAGTGTGGCATGGATCGTTCGCAAAAAGCCGATGCGGTTGCCCAGCTCAATGACGTCTTTAACGAGGTCGGCGTGGTGGTTGTCACCCGCAACCTTGGCCTTACGGTTGCCCAGTCAACCGAACTGCGTTCAAAGATGCGTGAAGCAGGTGCATCCTATAAGGTTGCGAAGAACCGTCTCGCCAAGCTCGCCCTGAAAGACACCGATTATGTCGGCCTGGAAGAATTCCTCTCCGGTCCGACCGCGCTGGCCTGGTCAACTGACCCGGTCGCAGCCGCCAAGGCTGCTGTCGATTTCGCCAAATCGAACGACAAGCTGGAAATCGTCGGTGGCTCTATGGGTGCGCAGGTACTCGACGAAGCAGGGGTAAAGGCGCTCGCCTCCATGCCCAGTCTCGACGAACTGCGTGGCAAACTCGTGGGTCTCATCAACGCCCCTGCAACCAAAATTGCACAGGTCGTCAATGCCCCCGCTGCCAAGCTCGCTCGCGTATTCGGTGCCTATGGCGCCAAGGACGCGGCGTAAGAGACGCTATTCGCAAACGCGATTTTTTCCGGGAGACACCCTGCATGGGGCTCCCAGCCGAATTATTTGGAGTGAAACATCATGGCTGATATTGCCAAGCTTGTTGAAGAACTGTCGAAACTGACTGTCCTGGAAGCCGCTGAGCTTGCCACGGCATTGGAAGAAGAGTGGGGCGTGAGCGCCGCTGCTGCTGTTGCCGTTGCCGCACCTGCTGGTGGTGACGCTGGCGCCGCTGCTGAAGAGAAGGACGAATTTGACGTCATTCTGACCGGCGACGGTGGCAAGAAGATCCAGGTGATCAAGGAAGTCCGCGCCATCACTGGCCTGGGCCTGACCGAAGCCAAGGGCCTGGTCGAAGGCGCGCCGAAGCCCGTGAAGGAAGGCGTGAACAAGGCAGAAGCCGAAGAAATCAAGGGCAAGATCGAAGCAGCCGGCGGTACCGTCGAGCTCAAGTAAGCTTCGTTCTCACTTGCGAGATAAAGGAAGGGCGGCACCATTGCGGTGCCGCCCTTTTCTTATGCGCTCCGTCAGGTTGGCCCGGGCGTCAGAGCGTCTTGAGATATTCAATCAGCTCTGCCCGCTTCGCATCATCGCGCAGTCCGGCATAGCTCATCTTCGTACCCGGCACCGTTTCACGCGGGCTTTTGAGATACGCATCCAGTGCCGCCGCATCCCAGGTGTGCCCCGATGATTTCATGGCCGAGCTATAGGTGTAATCACCCACATGACCGGCGGTCGCGCCAAACACGCCAGCCAATGACGGACCAATTCCATTCTTGCCCGGTGCGATGTTATGGCATGCCTTGCACTGGGCAAAAATGGCAGGCGCTGCCGGTGCTGTTGCAGTCGTCGCCACCGGAGTTGCTTGAGTGCTGTCAGGCGCAGCCTCAGCATTTGTCGATACCACTTCTGCCGCCGGTTCGGCCGCTTGGTCGTGCTTTGCCATATCGGTTTGCGGGGCAGGATCGCCACTGCCACACGAAGCCAGCGCAAACGCACCCATGATGACGACCAGATTCAACGATTTACGCATCGCCAGTTTCCTTTCATTCCAATTACAGACAGCTATTTTCTCGCCCCATGTAACCAAACATTTTCCCGGATCAACAAGCATCAAGATGGCTTGCCGGCTGTGGCGGCAAAGCTTCACCCCACCGACAAAAGCAAGCTGACGAAATCCCCAAAATTGCTCGACCTCAAATACACATCTATCCGATGCGGCTGTTCGGCGCATGCGGACAGTGACCGAACCGATGCAGGATAGCCATTTCATAAAACCCCTGCCCCATGGCAGTGAAGGTTGGCGCGGCGAGATTTTCGCAACCTACCGGCTGGCATGGCCATTGGCGCTCGCAAATTTGCTACAAATGCTGACCTATGCGGTGGATGTGATGTTCATCGCACGACTGGGTAAGGAGCCACTGGCCGCCTCTTCGATGACGGTAGCCCTGTTCGGGCTGATATTGTGGGCGCTGTCCGGCCTCACGGGCGCTGTCGCCCCAGTCATTTCCGCTGCATTGGGCGAACGCGCCCCGGCACTGCGCCCGATCCGCCGAGCCACCCGCATGGCATTGTGGCTGGGCCTGATAGCCGGGGCGATGGGAATGGTGGTGGCGCTGGCGCTGGAGCCAATGATGCAGGTGACAGGGCAGCAACCGCGCATCATGACGCTGGCCATATCATATAACCAGATATTGATCTGGTCGCTGATCCCCATGGTTCTGGCCAATGTGCTGCGTAATTTCGTATCAGCCCTGGGTCACCCCATCATTGCAACGGCGATCACCGCAAGCGGTATCTTCGTCAATGCAGCTGGCAATTATGCCTTTATCTTCGGCAATTTCGGTGCGCCTGAAATGGGGTTGGAGGGTGCCGCTGTGGCCACCATCATCACTTCACTGGTGACGGTCACGGCATATGCATTGGTAATTCGCTTTTCCACCCAACTGCATCGCTACCGCATATTCGGACGGCTCTGGTATCCGGATTGGCAAGTCTTTGCCCAAATCATCCGCATCGGAACACCAATAGCTTTGACGATTACCGCAGAAGCCGGGATTTTTGGCGCGGCGGCATTCCTGATGGGCAGCATTGGGACATCGCAACTCGCTGCCCATACGGTGGCCTTGCAAATTGCGGCGCTGGCGTTTCAGGTCCCGTTTGGCGTGGGTCAGGCGACGACCATCAGGGTTGGATACTTCTATGGCGCGCGCGACAATGAGGGCGTGCGCAAGGCAGGCTGGACCGGCATTGCCATTGGCACCGGTTTTATGGGGCTGACGGCCTTGACCATGCTGTTGATGCCAAAGCCCCTGTTGGCGATCTATGTCGACCCTTGGGCTCCAGAAAATGCGGTACTGGTGGGGTTCGCCCTGCAATACCTGATAATCGCTGCGGCATTTCAGTTGTTTGACGGGATGCAGGCAGTCGCGGCAGGCGCCCTACGCGGATTGCAGGATACCAGTGTGCCGATGTGGATCGCGCTATTTGCCTATTGGGTGCCGGGTATCGGTACAGCGCTGACGCTCGGTTTTCTCACGCCGCTTCAAGGTGTGGGTGTCTGGATCGGCCTGGCAACAGGCCTTGCGGTTGCGGCTGTTCTTCTAACCTGGCGCTGGTCCGGGCGTGATCGGCTTGGCTTGACCACCCGATAGCCCGATCAGGCACCCGCTAGAAAAAGCAACGGATATTTTTTCCTTGCGAACGGTTGACTCCTCATCAGGAGATCACCAAATGCGCCGCGCTGGCACTCTTGATATGAGAGTGCCAATACCACAAGTTCAACCTTTAGAGAAAGGTCATCACAATGGCATTTCGTCCTCTGCACGACCGCGTTCTGGTCCGTCGCATCGAAGCCGAAGAAAAAACCGCTGGCGGCATCATCATCCCCGACAGCGCCAAGGAAAAGCCCAGCGAAGGTGAAATTGTTGCTGTTGGCAATGGCTCCAAGGCCGAAGACGGCACCGTCACCCCGTTGGACGTGAAGGCTGGCGACCGCGTGCTGTTTGGCAAGTGGTCGGGCACCGAAGTCAAGCTCGACGGCGAAGACCTGCTGATCATGAAGGAAAGCGACATCATGGGGATCCTCGGCTGATAGCCGGACCCTGACGCTTCCCTTTCACCACACGAAATTCAGGAGAAACTATAATGGCTGCCAAGGACGTAAAGTTCGGCCGTGACGCCCGTGAGCGCATTCTGCGCGGCGTCGATACCCTCGCCAATGCGGTAAAGGTTACGCTGGGGCCCAAGGGCCGCAATGTCGTGATCGACAAAAGCTTCGGCGCACCGCGCATCACCAAGGATGGCGTTTCCGTCGCCAAGGAAATCGAACTGAAGGACAAGTTCGAAAACATGGGCGCGCAGATGCTGCGCGAAGTCGCCAGCAAGGCGAATGACGCTGCCGGTGACGGCACCACCACCGCCACCGTGCTGGCACAGTCAATCGTGACCGAAGGTATGAAGTCGGTCGCAGCGGGCATGAACCCGATGGATCTGAAGCGCGGTATTGACCTCGCCGTGGTCAAGGTTGTCGAAAACCTGAAGTCACGCTCCAAGGAAGTGGCTGGATCAGGTGAAATCGCACAGGTCGGCATCATCTCTGCCAATGGCGACAAGGAAGTTGGCGAAAAGATCGCTGAAGCCATGGAAAAGGTCGGCAAAGAAGGCGTGATCACCGTGGAAGAGGCCAAAGGCCTCGAATTCGAGCTCGATGTTGTCGAAGGCATGCAGTTCGACCGCGGTTACCTGTCGCCTTACTTCATCACCAACCCGGAAAAGATGACGGTTGAACTCGAAAACCCGTACATCCTGATCCACGAAAAGAAGCTGTCCAACCTGCAGGCCATGCTGCCTGTGCTGGAAGCTGCCGTTCAGAGCGGCCGGCCGCTGCTGATCATCGCTGAAGACATTGAAGGCGAAGCGCTGGCCACTCTGGTGGTCAACAAGCTGCGCGGTGGCCTGAAGGTCGCTGCGGTCAAGGCCCCCGGCTTTGGCGATCGTCGCAAGGCTATGCTGCAGGACATCGCCATTTTGACCAAGGGCGAAATGATCAGCGAAGATCTGGGCATCAAGCTCGAAAACGTGACGCTGGGCATGCTGGGCGAAGCCAAGAAGGTCACCATCGACAAGGACAACACCACCATCGTGGATGGTGCCGGTTCCGCTGATGACATCAAGGCCCGCGTTGGCGAAATCCGCGCACAGATCGATGCAACCAGCAGCGATTATGACCGTGAAAAGCTGCAGGAACGCTTGGCGAAGCTCGCTGGCGGTGTTGCAGTGATCAAGGTTGGCGGCGCCACCGAAGTCGAAGTGAAAGAGCGCAAGGATCGTGTTGACGATGCACTTCACGCCACCCGCGCTGCGGTAGAAGAAGGCATCGTCCCTGGCGGCGGTACTGCGCTGCTGTATGCCACTGCCGCCCTCGAAGGCCTCGCTGGCGAAAATGACGATCAGACCCGCGGTGTAGATATCGTGCGTCGCGCACTTCAGGCTCCGCTCCGTCAGATCGCGGAAAATGCCGGTTTTGACGGTGCAGTTGTAGCGGGCAAGCTGATTGAAGGCGGTAATGACAAGCAAGGCTTCAACGCCGCAACCGACATCTATGAAGATCTGGCAGCTTCTGGCGTGATCGACCCGACCAAGGTTGTCCGCACGGCTCTGCAGGATGCCGCGTCGGTTGCTGGCCTGCTGGTCACCACCGAAGCTGCTGTGGCCGAACTGCCAGAAGACAAGTCAGCCGCGCCGGCCATGCCTGATATGGGCGGCATGGGTGGCATGGGTGGCATGGGTGGCATGGGCTTCTAAGCCACCCAAACAACCTGATCTTGGAAGGCCCGGCAGGATGTGTCCTGTCGGGCTTTTTCTTTTTTGTATCACCAATGCAGCGATTTGGTCGCTCAATGGGCACTTTTCGGCGCTCGCCATGCGCAATTCGCTTTACTGGACGAATCCCGGCGCGTTAACCTTTCAACAACCATAGAGGATTTACGCTGCCATGATGCTGAAGCGGATTATCGGACTCGCTGCGACGACATCAGCCTCCATTGGGCTGGCCCTTGCCCCTGCGCAAGCACAAACCCATGATCTCAACGCCGCTTTTGACACGGTGCTGGGCACGGAAGTCCGTGCTCCACGCACGTTTCAGGCCACTTATGACAGCACTCTTGAACGGCGCATCGCAGAACTGGCTGATGGCGGAAAAGGGCGCATTGGTGTGGCAGCCATTGATCTGAGCACTGGGCAGGAAATCACCGTCCTGGGTGACCAGCTGTTCCCCATGGCGTCCACCAGCAAAATTGCCGTCGCGGCAACCTATCTGGAAATGGTCGAACAGGGAAAGTACACGCTCAGCAGCGAATTTCCGCTGATGCTACCCGTCAGGTCAGCCAAATTCTCAAGCGCGGTCGCACCCGTCCGCAAGGGCGAATATATGCCCGCCATCGACCTGATCGAAATCATGATCACCCGGTCCAGCAACCCGGCCACTGATGCTCTTCTCGCCGCCGTAGGTGGCCCGGCAAAGGTCAATGACTGGGTCCGGCGTCAGGGTATCAAGAACTGGAGCATCAACCGCGATATCGCCACGCTGGTGCGCGATGATGGTGAATTCGATCCCGCCTATCACATCGACAAGCGCGATGCGGCGACGCCAAAGGCGATGCTGAAACTGCTAACCGGCCTTTATCAGGGCAAGTTCCTGTCGCCCGAAAGCAGGCGTGTGTTGCTTGACGCTATGAGCCGGACCCGTACCGGCAAACGCCGTATTCCGGCGCTTATCCCGACAGAGGCGCAGGTGAGCCACAAAACGGGCTCTCTCAACAACACATCCAGCGATGTCGGTTTTATTGAAGGGCCGGATGGACGAGTGATCGCGCTGGCCATCTATGTGACTGGGCAAGGCGCTCGTCTGGCCCGCGAGGAACGCATCGCCGCGCTGGCGCGTGCATTGTACGATGGATACGCGGTCGAGGCACGCAAACAGGTTTGGACCAGCGCGCCCGCTCAGAACGACAGCCGGACGGGGGGCTGACCGCCTTTCCCAACCCTGATTGACCTGCCGCAGTTGCCATGTCGAGATCAGGCCATAGAAAAAGGGCAGCACCTTGCGGTGCCGCCCCTTAACTGTTCAAAAGAACTTGCGCGATTACTCGGCAGCAGCTTCTTCAACAGCGTCAGCAACTTCTTCAGCAGCTTCTGCAGTCGCGTCTGCAGCGCCTTCAACAGCGTCAGCAACTTCAGCGGTAGCTTCGTCAGCAACGGCTTCAGCGTCAGCAGCCATCGATTCTGCAGTTGCGTCTGCAGCTTCTTCAGCCTGTTCCGAGCAAGCAGCCAGGCCAAGAGCCGAACCGGCGATCGCAGCGGCGAGAATGATCTTACGCATAGGTATAAACCCCTTAAAACAGCGAGTGAAATGCATGGGTTACTTAATAATCCCTTGCACAAAGGCAGCCCAAATCTGGCTGGCTTCGGCGTGGCTAAATAATGGCGGTTTTGTGACCATGCAAGCCGATTCGATAAATATGGCCATTTTTTTGCCTCAATTTGCCGTACTTGCCGCAGTGCTCATCGCGGGCGCTCGCCCAGAATTCACCAGTGGAAATCGGCTTACCAGCACCGCCACACACTGCTAGCAAGCGAGCCATGGCCGATAAGCAGCACCTCTATCTCGTCGATGGTTCATCCTACATTTTCCGCGCCTATCACCGCCTGCCGCCACTGACCGATCCCGAGGGTACGCCGGTTGGCGCAGTCTATGGCTATACCACTATGCTGTGGAAACTGGCCGATGATCTGGACAAGGCAGAAGGCCCGACTCATCTGGCTGTGATCCTGGACAAGGATTCGAAGAGCTTCCGCAACGAGATTTATCCGGAATACAAGGCCAACCGCCCCCCTGCGCCAGAAGATCTGGTGCCGCAATTCCCGCTGATTCGCGATGCCACCCGCGCCTTCAGCCTGCCCTGTATCGAACAGGCGGGCCTGGAAGCCGACGATCTGATCGCATCCTATGCCCGCGCCGCACAACGCCAGGGATGGGATGTGACAATCGTTTCATCGGACAAGGATTTGATGCAGCTGGTCGGAGAGCATGGCGGTGCGCGAATCGACATGCTCGACACGATGAAGAGCCAACGCATCTTCCGCGATGAAGTGACCGAAAAATTCGGCGTTGAACCTGAACTGGTTGGCGATGTTCTTGCGCTGATGGGGGACAGCGTGGACAATATTCCCGGCATTTTTGGCGTCGGGCCCAAGACTGCCAGCAAGCTGATTTCAGAACATGGCTCGCTCAAGGCGGCCCTGGACTCGGCTGAGGGGATGAAGGCTTCGAAACTGAAAGAGCGCCTGATCGAACATCGCGCCGATGCGGAAATGAGCCGTATATTGGTAACACTGAAGGAGGATTGCGAGCTCCCCGAACCGCTTGGTGACTTCAAACTCGACGGTGTGCCGCCGGAACCGCTCGCGGCGTTTCTGGCCAAACATGGTTTCACCTCTTTGTTGCGGCGACTGGATGCGGGCACTGGCAGCCCCTCGCGCGCGACTGACCTCAATCCACCCAAGCAACAGACCGCGACGGATAAGGGCGCGGCGGACGCCCACCGCCAACCCCTGCCCCAACTGCCAGAGATCGATCGTACGGCCTATGAAACGGTGCAAACGATGGAAAGGCTGGAGCACTGGATCGCGCGGGCACAGGCGGCCCGTCTCGTCGCTGTCGATACGGAAACCAGTGCATTGGATGCGATGCAGGCTGATCTGGTCGGCATAAGTCTGGCACTTGGCCCGAATGATGCCTGCTACATCCCGCTGGGCCATGGCGGCACGGATATGTTCGCCGAAAAACCCGATCAAATTCCGCTGGATCAGGCCGTGGCCACGCTCAAACCTCTGCTGGAAAGTAATGCGGTGCTGAAGGTGGGGCAGAACATCAAATATGACATCAATGTGCTGGCGCGCCACAATATTGCGGTTGCCCCGGTCGATGACACGATGATCATCAGCTTCGCATTGGATGCCGGACGCCAGCAGGATGGGATCGGCGGAGGCCATGGGATGGACGAGTTGAGCGAGCGCCACCTTGGCCACATCCCAATCGCCTTCAAGGAAGTGTGTGGCACGGGCAAGAAGGCCATTCCCTTTGGCGAGGTGCCGTTGGACAGGGCCACGGAATATGCTGCTGAAGATGCTGATGTCACCTGGCGGCTTCACGCGCTGCTGAAGCCCCGGCTGGCAGATGAAGGCGGCACACGGATTTATGAACGTGTCGACCGCCCTCTGATCCCGGTGGTTGCGCAGATGGAGCGGGAAGGGATCAAGGTGGATCGCGCGCGGCTGGCCAAGCTGTCAGAGCAATTCGCGCAGGAAACAGCACGGCTGGCAGAGGAGATTCATACCCTCGCCGGGCAGGAATTCACGGTTGGCAGCCCCAAGCAATTGGGCGAAATCCTGTTTGACAAGCTGGGCTTCAAGGGTGGCAAGAAGGGCAAGAGCGGCCAATATTCCACCGATCAGAGCGTGCTGGAAAAGCTGGCGACGGAAGGGACGGAGATTGCGCGCAAAGTGCTGGAATGGCGCCATCTGGCCAAACTCAAATCCACCTATACCGACGCGCTGCAATATCAGATCAATCCGCAAACCGGCCGCGTCCACACCAGCTACAGCCTGGTCGGCGCACAGACCGGGCGGTTGTCATCGACCGATCCCAACTTGCAGAATATCCCGATACGCACAGAGATTGGGCGGCAGATCCGGCAGGCATTCGTGCCTGAACCGGGTAATGTCCTGCTGGCTGCCGACTATTCACAGATTGAGCTGCGGCTGGCCGCACATATGGCGGATGTGCAGAGCCTGAAAGACGCTTTCGCCGCGGGCGAGGACATCCATGCCCGTACCGCGCAGGAAATGTTTGGCGAGGTAACCCGCGACACGCGCGCTCGGGCCAAAACAATCAATTTTGCGATCCTCTATGGGATTTCACGCTGGGGGCTGGCCGGACGGCTTGAGGTCACCCCGGAAGAAGCGCAGGCGATGATCGACACCTATTTCCAGCGTTTCCCCGGCATTCAGCGCTACATTCTCGAAACACTGGAGACAGTGCGAGAACGCGGCTATTCCGGGACTTTGTTCGGTCGCAAGACCTGGTTCCCGCGGATCAATTCCAAAAATCAGGCCGAACGACAGGGCAGCGAACGCGCCGCCATCAACGCCCCCATCCAGGGTACCAGCGCCGATATAATAAAACGCGCCATGGCCCGCATGTTGCCCGCGTTGGAGGCGGAGGGGCTGCATAATGTGCGCATGCTGCTGCAGGTCCATGATGAATTGGTGTTCGAACTACCCGAAGCTGATGTTGCTGCCGCCAGCCCGGTGATAGAGCGTGTGATGACGGAGGCAGCAGCGCCTTTGGTGGAACTTTCCGTCCCGCTGGGCGTTGAGATCGGCACCGGCATGAATTGGGATGCAGCACATTGATATTGATATCGCCGAATACAAGCAGCCAACTTGCAACTGGCACCTTCCTCTCATAGGGCACCCATGATGCTGGACAGATACAGACCCGCCAATTGGGATATTGCCTGGAGCGAGGTGGCCGGTGCCGCGATAGAAGTTGTGGCCGCCATAGTGGTCGCCTGGGTGCTGTTTCGCGGCGTATTCGCGCTGATCAATCGACTGACTCAGCTTTCGGAAACGCAAGTCGATGAAATGATTGTTGAGCGGGTGCGCCGCCCCATCAAATGGTCGTTCATCGCCATTGGCATAACACTGGTTGCGCAATCCAATCCCGAGCTGAAGGCAATCTGGGAGCCGATGGCACGTTTTCTGCGCCCTGCCCTACTGGGCTGGATCGCATATACTCTGGTCAAGGCATTCAGTGCCGCGCTGGAATTGCGGCTGGAACTGTCGGAAGACCCAGTGTCGATGCGCAGCCGCCGTACTCGCATCGCCATATTGTCGCGCACCGCGACCTTTGCGATCATCTTTATCACGGTCGGCCTGATGCTGTTGGGCATTCCCGCCGTGCGCGATATCGGCACCACACTGCTTGCTTCTGCCGGTCTGGCAGCCCTCGCAGTGGGTGCGGCTGCCCAGCCCGCGCTCAAATCTCTCATCGCGGGAATGCAGGTGGCGCTCACCGAACCGTTTCGCATTGGCGATCTGGTGAAGATTGATGATCAGGCTGGCCGGGTTGAAGAAATTCGGCTGAGTTTTGTCACCGTGCGCACATGGGATGAGCGTGTGCTGGTTGTGCCGACCAGCCGGCTGCTGGACCAAAGCTTTGAAAACTGGTCACGCGTTAGCGAAAGGCTGACCGGCCCGGTTTACCTGCACCTGGACCCGGCGACCGATATCGAGCCAATCCGCAGGGAATTTGAACGCTTCGTGACAGCGCACGATCGGTTCGACGGGCGCAATCTGGTCTGCCTGATGACGGAAGCCTATCCCGAAAGTGTAGAACTACGCCTGTCCATGAGCGCGGCGACCATCAGCGACCTGTGGGTGCTGCGCTGCGAAACCCGCGAACACATGTTGCAATGGCTGCGTGAAAATCAGTCCAATGCGCTGATCCGCCGTAGGCTGGAACTACCTCACGGTTACCCCAAGGCAGGCGAGCCATAAGCACTAAGCGGTGGGGCAGCTGGTGCTCCACGTCGTCTGCTACTATTCGATTCCTCTATCCTGCGCACCGCCATGCTTGCTGTCTCGTGTTGATTCCAACATGCCTTCGTGGATAAATCCAATGGGCTGAACTTCTGCTGCGCGTTTCTTCAACTCACCCCGCATCTTGCGGTATTCCGCCTCCAGCGCAGCCGTAACAGTGGCGCGGGAATCCTTTAGCGCCTCATCAAAATCGATGGCCGACACTTCGCTGACTTCGCTCCCGACGCGCCGTAACGCGTTGAGGCCAGCACGGCGCACCACATCCTCAAGGTCGGCACCCGTGAAGCGTTCAGCCTGATCGGCAATCGCGCCCAGATCGACATCCTTGGCCAGCGGCATGTCACGCGCATGGATTTCAAGAATATGCTTGCGGCCTTCTGTGTCGGGCGTGCCGACATAGACCAGCTCGTCGAAACGGCCCGGACGAAGCAATGCGGGATCAACCAGTGTGGGGCGATTGGTCGCGCCGATCACCACGACCGATTGCAATTCCTCCAGCCCATCCATTTCCGCCAGAATGGTGTTGACCACACGGCCCGTAACCTGTGGTTCGCCCTGCCCCGTGCCACGTGCGGGCACCAGACTGTCAATCTCGTCAATAAACACCACGCATGGCGCAACAGAGCGCGCGCGAGCGAACATACGAGCGATTTGCTGCTCGCTTTCGCCATACCATTTGGACAGGAGATCGCTCGACTTCATGGATATAAAGTTGGCCTCCGCCTCTTTAGCGACGGCCTTGGCTAGCAAAGTCTTGCCGGTTCCCGGCGGGCCATAGAGCAGGAAGCCCTTGGCAGGGCGGATACCCAACCGCGTGAATGCTTCCCGGTTCTTCAGCGGCAGTTCGATCCCCTCTTTCAATTTGTCGATCGCATCGCCCACGCCGCCAATATCGCTCCAGCTGACATTGGGCATCTGCACCATGACTTCACGCATGGCAGATGGCTGAATACGCTTGAGTGCAGAGAGGAAATCGTCCCGCGTCACGCACAAGTCATCGAGCACTTCAGGCGGGATAGTGCGTTCATCCAAATCGATCTTGGGCATAATCCGGCGCACCGCATCAATCGCTGCCTCGCGCGCCAGTGCCGCGATATCAGCACCGACAAAGCCATGTGTCACACGCGCCAGTTCATTGAGGTCAACCTTGTCACCCAGCGGCATGCCGCGTGTGTGGATGCCCAATATCTCACGCCGCCCGCTTTCATCGGGCACCCCGATCACGATTTCTCGGTCGAACCTGCCGGGACGTCGCAATGCTTCGTCAATCGCGTCGGGCCGGTTCGTGGCCGCGATCATCACCAGATTGGATCGCGCCTCCAGCCCATCCATCAGCGTCAGCAGCTGGGCGACCAGCCGCTTTTCAGCCTCACCGGGCACCTGGGTCCGCTTGGGTGCGATTGAATCGATTTCATCAATAAAGATGATGGAGGGCGCTACACGCGTCGCCTCTTCAAAAACTTCGCGCAGCCGCTTCTCGCTCTCACCATAGGCAGAGCCCATGATCTCCGGTCCGTTAATGGTGAAAAATTCCGCATCCGATTCGCTGGCAACAGCCTGCGCCAAACGCGTCTTACCCGTACCCGGCGGGCCATGCAGCAATACCCCCTTGGGCGGATCAACCCCCAGCCGGGTGAACAATTCAGGATAGCGCAGCGGCAATTCCACCATTTCACGCAATTGCTGAATCGTATCCGACATGCCGCCCACGTCATCATAATTGACAACGGCACGGCCATCGCGCGGCTCTTCAAAATCGGCTCGCAGCTCCACCTCGGTATTCTCATCTATATGGACGATACCCTTGGGGCTGGTGGAAGCGACCGTCAGACGGATCTGCGTCAACGCATAAGCCGGGGCATGCAGCATCTGGCGCAGTTCAGGCGGGATATTCTGCACCGGCTGCTGGCCGGTGGTGGCCACAACATCGCCGGAAACCAGGGGGCGACGGAAGAAATTACGCTTCAGCGCCGCGCTTGGCCCCTGCAAGCGCATTTCGCGCTGAGCGGGCGCAAAGACGACACGCGTGGCCGGACGCGATTCTGCCTTGCTGATCTGGACGTGCTCTCCAGAGCCGACCTCGGCATTGCCGCGCTGCAATCCGTCCAGCCGCACCATGTCGAGCGATTCATCTTCAGGATAGGCTGCCATGGCGATTGCCGCAGTGCTGCGCTTGCCGGTGATGTCGACCACATCGCCTTCGGTAATGCCCAATGCCTGAAAGGCCGAACGTGGCATGCGTGCAATGCCCTGGCCGCTTTCTTCCTGACGGGCAGCTGCAACCTGCAGCCGGATTTCGTTGCTTTTATCCTTGGACGGGTTGGCGGCATCCGCATCGGCCATAAAGGCTCTACTCCTTCATTCGCATTCTGTCTGCGCTTCTCCCTAGCTAGGAAGAGCCAGCCCATCATGCAAACGCATGCCCTATGAAATACGCCTGAACACTGCCCAACCGATGTCAGTAGTTACGCGCATTGCATCGACGCATGGGCGGCTTGCCCCTAGCCGCAAAGAAAAAAGCCCGACTCGAAAGAGCCGGGCTGAAAAGTCTGGGAGAGGATGCCTGAAAGGCAGATGCACATATGCCGCCCAGCCAATTATTGTGCAAGTGCGAAAAGCGCATTTTATGTTGCGTTTTTTGCATCATAAATTTCGTAAGTGACTGTATTTATATATTTACTACTCTCCGAAATTGCAAAAATTTCGCTTGTTCTACGCAGTGAATTCCAAAATAATGTTGCAATGCAATAAGGCAGGACGGGCGGGTGACAGCAACCGCCTCAGCGACTAATTATGCTTGGATAAGAGGCCAGTGGAGCAGACATGAAAAAACTATATCCTGACGCGGCGACTGCCCTGGAAGGGCTTTTGCAGGATGACCTTTTGATCGCAAGCGGCGGCTTCGGCCTGTGCGGAGTACCAGAACGACTACTGGTGGCGATCCGCGAATCAGGTGTGAAGGGCCTGACCTTCGCCAGCAACAATGCCGGAATCGACAATGAAGGCATCGGCATGCTGCTACGCACGCAGCAGGTGAAGAAGATGATCAGCTCCTATGTCGGTGAGAATAAGGAATTTGAACGGCAGTACCTCTCTGGCGAGTTAGAGGTGGAATTCTGTCCGCAAGGCACACTGGCCGAGCGCCTGCGGGCCGGCGGCGCAGGGATTCCTGGCTTCTACACCAAAACCGGTGTCGGCACGAAGGTGGCCGAAGGCAAGGAAAGCAAAATCTTCAACGGTGAAGAATATATCCTAGAGCACGGCATTTTTGCTGATCTGGCGATCGCCAAGGCATGGAAGGCAGACGAAACAGGCAATGTGGTGTTCCGCAAGACTGCCCGCAATTTCAACGTACCGGCGGCCACCTGCGGCAAGGTTTGCGTGGTCGAAGTTGAGGAAATCGTGCCCGCCGGATCACTCGATCCCGACTGCATCCATCTGCCGGGGGTCTATGTGAATCGCATGATTGTGGGCGCGCCCTACGACAAGAAAATTGAATTCCGCACCACGCGCGAACGCGCCGAGGCATAGTAATGCGTCGCATCGCCTGGTCTATTCCAATCGCAGGCGTGGCTTTCCTAGCCATCGCCTCCGCTGGCTGCGCACAAACGGTGGCGTCACCTGCAGTCGCGAGCGTCAACGACGTTGAAATGGCTGCGGGCGACCTGCCCGCGCCAGATGGCAAGCGCTGGCAATATGGATCAGGCGAAGCGGCAGCGGCAACGATATTGGCGTGGCGTTCACTGGCAGCTTATGCGGCCGCGCGCGCAGCAGAACAGCCCGAGTACTCTGTTGTGATGGGGCTGCCCAATGCAAATGGCGGCACGACAACCGGCAGTGTGAGTTGCACCGCAGCGGACGGCACACAAAAACCACATGCAATCATCGCTGATGCCGATGACACGGCGATCCAGAGTCTCGGCTTTGCTTACTGGCAAGCGATGAATGATGGCGCATTTGATGCACAAGTGTGGGCCGATTACATGGCCACAGGCGCACCCCAAATTGCCCCAGTCCCGGGCGCGATGACCGGAATCAGGCAGCTGCGCGATGCAGGTATTGCCGTCATCTTCAACACCAATCGTGACAATATCCATGCCGATGGCACGATCGCGATGATCGAGGCAACGGGATTGGGCACGGTTGTACACGGGCGCGACCTATTCCTGCGTGGCGATGATGAGTTGGGCAGCCGCAAGGATGGTCGCCGCGCCCATGTGGCAGCACAATACTGCGTGCTGGCCCTGGCGGGTGACAATCTGGGCGACTTTGCCGACATATTCAATTTCAGCGATCTGCCAGTTCTGGAGCGCCGCAAACTGGCCGCGCGCGGCCCGCTGGCACGATTATGGGGCAATGGCTGGTTTATGATGCCCAATGCATCATACGGAGCGTGGAAGACGGGCTCCATCAATGACATCTTTCCGCCAAAGGCGCGCTGGCAACCCCCTGTCGAACCCGACCGGGACAGAGGAGATTAGCATGCGCTGCATATCCATCATTCGCCGCAAGCGCGTTTACATTTCAATCAACGGCCAGATCGTATCCGCACCCCGATACCCGGTTGCGGACCGCAACTGGCCCCTCACCCCGACACAATAATAGCAGGAATAGGACGACAGACATGTCCGAAGAAAAATACGGCTGGACCCGTGATGAAATGGCCGCACGTGCTGCGCGTGAATTGCAGGATGGCTATTACGTCAATCTGGGTATTGGCATCCCCACGCTGGTTGCCAACCACATCCCTGAAGAGATGCAGGTAACGCTGCAAAGTGAGAACGGCATGCTGGGCATCGGCCCCTTCCCCTATGATGATGAGGTTGATGCAGATCTTATCAACGCAGGCAAGCAGACCATCAGCGAGCTGCCGCACAGCTCCTATTTCGATAGCGCCCAAAGCTTTGCCATGATCCGCGGCGGCCATATCGACCTAACCGTTCTTGGCGCAATGGAGATCTCGGAAGATGGTGACATCGCCAACTGGATGATCCCCGGCAAGATGATCAAGGGGATGGGCGGCGCGATGGATCTCGTTGCCGGCGTCAAGAAAATCATCGTGGTGATGGACCATGCCAGCAAGGCAGGCGATCCCAAATTTATCCCCGAATGCACCCTGCCGCTGACGGGCAAAAATGTGATCGACATGATCATCACCAATCTGGGTGTGTTCCAGCGCCCTGATCATGAAAGCCCGTTCAAGCTGATCGAACTGGCACCAGGCGTGACGGCAGAAGACATCGCCAAGCTCACAACCGCGAAATACGAAGTGGCGCTCTGATCCGATTTCGTTAGGGACGACTCGCCACGGCATGAGAGTCTGACGGCATGGGATTACATGCTGCCTTTCGTGTACGCTTTCTCGATGTGCTGGCGTCGATCTACATCTATAACGAACATCGTGGCTATACTTCGCTCGATCGTGTGCTGCAGGCGGTGCGGGCGCGTTGCGCCGATAACCCCAGCTTTATTGCCGAGGTGGAAAAACACCGCGCGGATGAAGAACGCCATTATCACATGTTCCGCCGCTGGTTCGAACACCGCGGTATGATGCCACTGAAGGTTGATCGCACCTGCGGCCATATTGATCACTTTATCGAAAGTGCTTTCAGCTGCACCATAGATGAGCTGAATACTGACGCGATCGTTGCCGATGGGGACGCTTTTGAAAAACTGTGCCGTGTGATCTTGATCACGGAACGTCGGGGGATGGATCAGGTCGAAGTGCTGCTGCGCAATGGCCATGTCCTGTCTGACCGTGGATTGACCGCTATTTTCAAGGTGGTTGAGCGGGACGAGCCCAGCCATTGGATGCCCTATGACACATGGCTGCGTGCCAATGGGCGACGTCCGAAACCCCTCTGGCGCGAGAAATGGACAGATTACTGGATTCACAAGTCGCTGATGCTGGCAAAACTGCCTGCGATATTTCTCAATCGCAATAACCCGCGGTTAGCATCATGGCCGGATGAAGACCCGCAAGCCTATGCGTTATAACAGCACCGGTTAAGCGCGCCTCTGGTCAAGCCAGAGCTTCCCTCAACCGATCGACCAGATCGGTCCGCTCCCAAGGGAAGAAGTCGCCTTCCGCGGTGCGGCCGAAATGGCCGTAGGCCGCGCTCTGGCGATAGATCGGCTTGTTAAGTCCCAGATGCGTACGAATGCCTCGCGGAGTCAGGCGGACCAATTGCGGTAACAACCGCTCCAACCGACTCTCTGTTACACCCACGCCCGTACCATGTAGGTCAACATAGATGGACAGCGGCTCTGCAACGCCAATGGCATAGGAAAGCTGGATGGTGCAGCGGCGCGCCAGCCCAGCGGCCACGATATTCTTCGCCAGATAGCGGGTGATATAGGCAGCCGACCGATCCACCTTGGTCGGGTCCTTGCCGCTAAAGGCACCGCCACCATGCGGGGCAGCGCCGCCATAGGTGTCGACAATGATCTTGCGCCCCGTCAGCCCTGCATCACCATCAGGCCCACCAATCTCGAATCGGCCCGTTGGATTGATGTGATAAACTGTATTTTCTGTCAGCAACTCAGCCGGCAGAATATCTGCGATCACACCTTTTACATAATCGCGCAGCTCGGCATATTTCGCCTCATCGCCCTCGTCATTATGGAAGAAATAACCCGGCTTATGCTGGGTGGAGACAACAATGGCCGCTGCTTCGGCGGGGCGCTCATCCTTGTAGCGCAAGGTCACCTGGCTCTTGGCATCAGGCTCCAGAAACGGCGCCTCGCCCGAATGGCGGTCCGCCGCCAATTGCGCCAGAATCTTGTGGCTGTAATCCAGTGTTGCCGGCATCAAGTCGGGCGTTTCATCGCTGGCATAACCAAACATGATGCCCTGATCGCCAGCGCCCTCATCCTTGTTACCGCTCGCATCCACGCCCTGCGCAATATGTTCTGATTGGGCATGCAGATGGTTTTCGAAAGTCAGCGTTTCCCAATGGAAGCCACCTTGTTCATAGCCGATTTCGCGGACAGTGCGGCGCACCACCTGTTCGATTTCATCCAGAGCGCCCGGCGCCCAATCGCCATTTTCAAACACGCCCTTGCAGCGAATCTCGCCCGCCAGAATGACTCGTTGCGTGGTGGTGAGCGTTTCGCAGGCCACCCGTGCCTCAGCATCTTTCGACAGGAACAGATCTACGATCGCATCCGAAATCTGGTCGGAAACCTTGTCCGGATGGCCTTCGGAAACACTCTCCGACGTGAACAGGAAGTCGCTGCGCATGAAACCTCAATATAAGGGGTTCTTTATGTCTTGTTGGCGGTCCTAGCTGGCACGCTGTCGCAAGGCAACCAACGATAGCAGAGCGAGCAATCCTGCCCACAGCAACGGCAAAACATTACCCATGCGGGCAAATAATGTGGGGCGCTTTGGCGGCGGAACAGCGCCTTCGATACGCGCAGATTTTCCACGCCCGATGGCTTGCCGCACAACGCCATTGGCATCAATCACCGCGCTGATCCCGGTTGTGGTGGATCGCAAAACGGGCAGTCCCTCCTCAATCGCGCGCATGCGCGCCTGCGCCAGATGCTGCGGCGGCCCCCACTCGCCAAACCAACCGTCATTGGACGGGTTGAAGATGTAATCCGGGCGGTTGTCTCGATCCACGACCTGCCCGGAGAACACGATTTCATAGCAAATTTGCATCCCCGCCTTGCCGAATGTGTCCAGATCCATGGTCTGCGGCCCAGGCCCTGGAATAAAATCGATCGAGCCCGCCACCAGTCGGCTCGCCCCCAGTGGCTCCAGCAGCCAGCGCATCGGCAAGTACTCGCCATAAGGAACCAGGTGCGCTTTGGCATATTGCGCGCCAATATCGCCCGTCCCATCCAGTAGCAGGATCGAATTATAAGCGCCTGTGGCCCGGACAACGCCATCGCTCTGCCCGATCTCCAGATTGACCGCCCCGGTCAGTAATAGCGAGTTCTCGCCGATCACGCTGCCGATCCGCGCCCGCGCAAAATCGGGATCACCTGCGGCAGTCATACGGTCATAATAACGCTGCGGATATCCATTTTCGAGATAATCGGGCACCGCACTTTCCGGCCACAGCACCAAACGGGCCTCGCCGCGCCCCGGCAGAGTGAGCCGCGCGATTCGTTCAAATTGCGCCTCAAATCTCGTCGGATCGTTGATTTCTTCCTGCGGAATCAGTGGCTGGACCAGAACATAGGGGATGTGCCCTTCCTGCCGAGCCGGTGCAATCCAATGCATCGCCGCGACCAAAGCCGCCATCGCCAATGGCAGTGCGATCCGGCGCGCTTTATTTTGCGCCAATGCAACCAGCCCGCCAGCAATCAGAATAACCAAACCCGACAAGGCATAGGTGCCCAACCATGGCAGCAGAGCGGCGATACCCGGACGCCCCCAACTACCCAGCAGAATCAGGCCCAATGGTGGCCAGGGATATCCGGTGAAGACCCAGCTGCGCAGCCACTCTGTCACGATCCACGCCGCTGCCAGCGCAGCGCTAAAGCTCAGCATACCGCGCTTCCTCGCCACCCAATGTGCAGCAAGTCCAGCCAATGCGGGATAGATCGCCAGATAGAGGCATAACAGCGGCACCGCGATCCACCCCAAAACAGCCGGCATTTCGGCCTGATAAGTAAATGCTGTAGCGATCCAACTATTCGCAACCGTCAGATGCGCCCAGCCAAACAGATAGGAAATTACCGCTGCGGCCTTACGCGACCCTGCTTTGTGTAGAAGAATGATAAGCAGTGCCAGCGCGCCCAGCCCCACCGGCCACAGCGCCAGCGGGGGATATGCCGTGGCACTCAAAGCGCCCAGCACAATTGCAATCAATCGGGGATGATCAATCCACCAGTTTTGGATATTGACGAGGCGCGCTGGCATCAAAAAGCTGCCCTGTCAGGTCAACGACAATGGACCGCTTCAGCCCGCTACCTGCAGGCCATCATCGCCCTCGCCACCATTATCGCTGGCAGGACGGCGACGGCGGCGCGGTTTTACCTCAACCTCTACACCATCATCATCCCCACCGATGGCAGGCGGCAATACACCGGCATCGATTCCGGAACTCTCGCGAGATGATTCATCCTCGCGTGATTTACGGCGTGGCTTACGGTTCTCGGTGCGAGCGCTACGGCGGCGGGGAGTATCGTCAGAATCCTTCTCCTGCTCGCCTGCGGCAATTTTATCACCCTCGTCGCCATCGTCGCCTTCGCTCACATCATCACGACGCGAAGGGCGCTGACCGCGCGAACTGCGTGGGTTACGGCGACGATCATCACCATCATCTCCGGTCGAATCGTCGTCATCCCCGGCCTGACCACGCTCATCATTGCGCTTGCTCCGCACTTCATCCTGACGCGCCTTGTTGTCAGCAATCACACGGAAATAATGGTCGGCAAATTGCAGGTAATACTCGGCCTGCACACGGTCGCCATTATGTTGGGCGTCCTGTGCCAGCTTCTTGTATTTATCCAGCAGTTGCGGCGCATTACCGCGCGCGCGGCTGTCAATCCGATTGGCGTTGTTGCCACTGCCCTGATTGCGATTGCCGCGGCCACGGCGGCGATTGTTACGATTGTTATTCAAGGAGATTTTTTCCTCATCCGTGACCGCAATCGGAACATATGTCCGGCGGCCCTATAGACCCCTTGTCACGAGCACCGTCAAAATGACAGCACACCCTAATCCGCAAAAACCCGGCAGGCGGTTATTCGCTGCCAATCGATCCTGAATTGCGGAGCTGATCTGGTGGTCGCCGCGAGGAGCAGACCAGAGACCTGTGAATGGGCGTAGCGGGACGAATCACTTTTGCCAAGTGTTTATCTCAACACCAGCGCGCGTGGCCTGTGGGCAAGATCATGCCGTAATTGCACGTCAAAGCCCGATTCACGCGCGATTTGGCTGACTTGCGCCGCCTGTGTGTGCCCAATTTCCAAAATCGCCACGCCGCCTTTAAAAAGAAGCTTGCCAAGCTGCGGGATAATGGCGCGATAGTCGTCAAGCCCCTCTGACCCTGAAAATAGTGCACTGGCAGGCTCAAAATCGCGCACGTCCCGGTCCAGCGGCGCATTGGCTTCCACATAGGGTGGATTGCACAGGACCAGATCAAACTGGCCCAGATCATCGGCCCAGCCAGCATCCAGCCAACTGCGACGCAGGATTTGCGCCCGCCCGCTCAACCCATGCGCGCTGGCATTGCTGGCCGCAACAAGCGCGGCAGTGTTCGACGCATCAATCCCGATGCCCTGCGCCTGCCCATTCACCAAAAGATAGGCAATCAACAACGCACCAGACCCTGTACCCATATCCAGCACACGACGGGCATCCGGCCCGATTTCAAGCGCGGCACGCACCAATGTTTCGCTGTCGCCGCGTGGAATCAACACGCCAGGTTTGACAGCAAATTCATGCCCGAAAAATTCCTGTACACCCAGAATATAGGCAATTGGTTCATGCACGGCACGGCGCGCTGCCAGCGTCTCGAAACTGGCCAGATAGGGCGCAACCTCATCACACATATGTCGCAGCAACATGTCTGAACGTGGCACGCGCAGCACATGCGCCATCAGCAATTCTGCATCCAGCCGCGCGGTATCGCTGGTGCTGGAAAGCTGCTTTGCCGCCGCACGAATGGCATCGGCTATGGTCATCCCGCCAGCGCCGCCAACCGCTTGGCCTCATCCTCTGCGATCAGGGCATCGACCAATTCGCCCAAGCCCGGCCCGGCCAGAATTTCCTCCAGCTTGTGCAGCGTCAGCCCGATACGGTGATCAGTCACGCGCCCTTGCGGGAAATTATAGGTGCGGATGCGTTCGCTGCGATCACCACTGCCGACCATCGCCCTGCGCGCCTCTGCCTCTGCGCCCTGTGTCGCCTCGCGCTCAGCCTCATAGAGCCTTGCACGCAAAACCTGCATCGCCTTTTCGCGGTTCTTGTGCTGGCTGCGCCCATCCTGACAGGTCACGACCGTATTGGTCGGCAAATGGGTGATGCGCACGGCGCTGTCCGTGGTGTTAACGTGCTGGCCGCCCGCGCCGCTGGCGCGATAGACATCGATCTTCAAATCGCCCGGATCGATCTGGACATCAACCTCATCCGGCTCGGGCAACACTGCCACAGTCGCGGCAGAGGTGTGGATGCGCCCACCGCTTTCGGTAACAGGCACCCGCTGCACACGGTGAACGCCGCTTTCAAACTTCAGCTTGGCGAACACACCCTGTCCGGTCACGTTGGCGACAATTTCCTTGAAGCCACCCACTTCACTTGCATTCATGCTGACCGGCTCTACCCGCCAGCCCTGTTCGGCGGCATAGCGTTCATACATGCGATAGAGATCGCCTGCGAACAGCGCAGCCTCATCACCCCCCGTGCCCGCGCGTATTTCCAGCATGGCAGAGCGGCTGTCGGCGGCATCGCGCGGCAGCATGGCAATGGCGAGCTGATGTTCCAGATCGGGCAGGCGCGCCTTGATAGCACCCAGCTCTTCTTCCGCCATGGCCTTCATTTCCGGGTCGGCTAGCATTTCGGTGAGGCTGGCGATTTCCTCGCGCGCGGATTTCACTTCGGCAGCGACTTTGGCCACCGGCTCCAGCTCGGCATAGTCGCGGCTGGCCTGGACAAAGGCTTCGCCTTCCAGCGTGCCAGACGCCATGCGCGCTTCAAGCTCGGCAAAGCGATGCGCGATTTGGTCAAGGCGTTCTGCGGGGATTTGCATCAACTGTTTCTCTTACACGTCATGCTGAACTTAGTTCAGCATCCATTTCGCAAACTGCTCCGGCAATACTGGCGGAGGGATGGACACTGAAACAAGTTCAGGGTGACGAAGTGTGCCTGGGATTGGCGCAGTCATTCTGGGAAGCGGTCCGGTCCAAGAATTGCCATAACTCTCTCTCTCAGTTCCAACTCGGCGTCTGTCACAGAGACACTGGTGATCTTGAATTCACCAGCTGGATCGTCAGCACCGCGAACATATAGCGCTGCATCCGCACCATCTGTCCGAGCCTTGATCCCTCGCTTTTTGGGATTCTGCCGGAATGCCGTCCAGCAGTTCACGCCTTCCCGACGAAGGAGAGCCGCTACAGCAATCGCCTTCGTCTCCAAGTCATCAGATTCCGGTAGAATTGCCACCCCTGCTTCGGGCTTGCTCTCACCAACCAACATCGCCAACCGTTCAATCCCGGCGGCCCAGCCGACCGCCGGTGTGGGCGAGCCGCCCAATGATTCCATCAGCCCATCGTAACGGCCGCCGCCCAGCACTGTGCTCTGGCTGCCGAGTTTTGATGCGGCGTCGCTGCCCTCATCGGGGATGAATTCAAACGCTGTGTGGCGGTAATAGTCCAGCCCGCGCACAAGGCTTTCCGCCCGCTGCCATTTGACGCCCGCTGCATCCAGCCCGCTGGTCACGGCATCAAAGAAGGCGCGCGCCTCATCCGACAGATAGGCATCGATCTTCGGCGCATCGGCCACGAAACGCTTGTCGCGCGGGTCCTTGCTATCGAGGATACGCAGCGGGTTCTTTTCCAGCCGCTCCTGCGAATCCTCGCTCAATTCATCTTTCACAGCACGGAAATGTTCCACCAGCGCCGCACGCCAGGCATCGCGGCTGTCCGCATCGCCCAAAGTGTTGAGGTGGAGCGCAACCCCGGTGACCCCCAATTCCTTCAACAACTGGTCGGCCATCGCGAGCAGCTCCACATCGGCCTGCGGTTCTGCCGCGCCAATAATCTCCGCATCGATCTGGTGGAACTGGCGATAGCGGCCCTTTTGCGGGCGCTCATAACGGAACAGGGGCCCGTGCGTTGCGACCTTCAGCGGCGCGTGCTGCTGCCAGCCATTGGTCAGATATGCCCGCGCGATCCCCGCAGTAAATTCAGGCCGCAGAGTCAGGCTTTCGCCCCCGCGATCCTCAAACGAATACATTTCTTTGGAGACAACATCGGTCGTCTCACCAATCGCGCGGCTGAACACTTCGGTCTTTTCGAACACCGGCATTTCCACCCGACGAAAGCGATAGAGCCGCCGCACACGCTCAAAGGTTTCAACCACAAAGGCAAATGCTTCAGCATCTGCGCCAAATATATCCTGCGTACCGCGAATGGGTTTGGGCGTGTTCTTGCTCATGATGCGGGCGATTAGGGCAGACTTCGTCCTGCCGCAACATCCCGTTAAACTGGCGATGTTCGACCAATTGACGGTTGGCGCGGAAGAATTCCCCCGCTAGGGCGCGCACGACATTGTACAGCGCCGCCTTTTGGGGAGAGGGGGCAGCGCATTTTGAAAGAGTGAAATATGCGTATCGACAAAATCCCCGTGGGCGATAATCCGCCCGAAAGCCTGAATGTTGTCATCGAAGTGCCTACCGGGGGTGAGCCGGTAAAGTATGAATTTGATAAGGAATCGGGCGCGCTGTTTGTCGACCGTATCCTGCACACGCCGATGCGTTACCCCGCCAATTACGGCTTTATCCCTCATACGCTCAGCCCCGATGGTGACCCACTGGATGCGCTGGTGATTTCACGCTCACCCTTTATCGCGGGCTGCGTGGTGCGGGCGCGCCCCATTGGTGTGCTAAATTTGGAAGACGAGCATGGCGGCGATGAAAAACTGATCTGTGTGCCGGTGGACACGACCTTCCCCTATTATTCAGATGTCGGGGAAACCAAGGATCTGCCGTCGATCATCTTTCAGCAGATCGAACACTTCTTCACCCATTACAAAGATCTGGAAGCTGAAAAGTGGGTTCGGATCGGCAATTGGGGCGAGGCGGCTGAGGCACGCCAGATCGTGATCGAAGCGATTGAGCGTTACAAAAACGCCTGATCAACCAAACAGGATGGTGATGGCGGGTCGCTGGCCCGCCCGCCCTTCAATCACAAAAATGCTGTGATCGCCATGAACAATGCGGTCAGTCCAAAAGGTAGGCCGATAGCCAGCGCCCACAGACGGATCAGATCGCGGCGGAACGCACCAGCCAACCCAGAATCATGCGCCTGGTCATCGCTCAGGTGAATCCAGCGGCCTTCAAACCTGCGGCATGCAGGGATAATGCCTGCCACCAGAACGATTAGCGCGAAATAAGGTAGAATCGAATGTGACCCGCCCTTCAGCGCATGAACGGTGACGAAAATCTGCAGGGCGGTGTAAACAAGCAGGGCATAGGCGACATGGTCACTCATCGTCCTGCGCCAATCACGCGGCTTTGTATGTTCCACATGCGCATGCACATCATTGCCATGCATTTGATCGTTCATCGCGCAAACTCCCCCGAATTCCCCGCAGCGCCGAGTATTCCAGAGCAACCAGCGACTGGCAAGCCCCATGAGTCGATTTATCGTTCTGCCAGGTGGCACCAAAAAGCACCGCATGCATAAATCCTGCCAAAATGGCGTTGATGGGGGTTTTCTGGGGAACACGGCCTGCTAAAGCTGCTGGTATGAGCGAGAGCGAAACGATTGAGGCGAACGCGCCTGATGCAACGGCACCACTGCCCAATGGTGGGCTGGAGGTCATCTCCATTGCCAAAAGCTATGACAAACGTGCCGTTCTGACCGATATCTCCCTGACCGTCGCCAAAGGCGAGGTGCTGGGTCTGCTTGGCCCCAATGGTGCGGGCAAAACCACCTGTTTCTACTCCATTATGGGCCTTGTTCGTCCCGATGCTGGCCGCATCCTGATGGATGGGGAGGATGTCACCAAGCTGCCCATGTATCGCCGTGCGATCCTGGGTCTGGGTTATCTGCCGCAGGAAACCAGCATTTTCCGCGGCATGACAGTGGAACAGAACATCAATTGCGTGCTGGAGCTGGTTGAGCCTGATCCCGCCACGCGAGAGATGGAGCTGGAAAGGCTGCTGGAGGAATTCCACATTGAACGCCTGCGCAGCTCGCCCGCCATGGCGCTATCCGGTGGTGAAAGGCGGCGTTGCGAAATTGCGCGCGCTCTAGCGGCAAAGCCATCGATCATGTTGCTGGATGAGCCCTTTGCCGGGATCGATCCACTTTCGATCAGCGATATTCGCGATCTTGTGAAGGACTTGAAGAAGCGCGGCATCGGTGTGCTGATTACCGATCACAATGTCCGCGAAACGCTGGATATCGTGGACCGCGCCTGCATCATTTATGGTGGTCAGGTGCTGTTTTCCGGCAGCCCGCAGGATCTGGTGGCAGATGAAAATGTGCGGCGGCTCTATCTGGGCGAGGGCTTCACGCTGTGAGTTCGGACGGGAACTGATTCATGGCGCTGGGTCCGAGGTTAGACCTACGGCAATCTCAAAGCCTGGTGATGACGCCGCAATTGCAGCAGGCGATCAAGCTGCTGGCGTTGTCCAATCTTGAAATTGAAACTTTCATAGGTCAGGCGTTGGAATCGAACCCTCTGCTTGAGGCAGGCGAGGTCAGCCGCGAGGATAGCTTCGCAGATGAACAGCCGCCTGTTGAACCCGGCGCCGATACTGGCGCAGGCGATGATGCCGCGCTGGACATTGATCCCGGCGCACTCGATCAGGATCGAGAGACCGGCGATGGCGAATGGGGTGCATCAAGCGCGAACTATTCGGGCGAGGACCTGCCCAATATTGAAAACCGTGCCGATGATGCGCCGACTTTGGCCGAACATCTGGCAGCACAAGTCGGTGCCGCGTCCTACAGTGTCGGTGAAGCATTTATCGCGCAGCATATTATCGGCCTGCTGGATGAAGCGGGCTATCTGACCGGCGATCTGCGTGACATTGCAGCGGAACTGGGCGCCCCGCTGCATGAAGTTGAGGACGCGCTGGAACTGGTCCAGTCGCTCGACCCAACCGGGGTCGGTGCCCGCAGTCTGGCTGAATCTCTGATGCTGCAGGCCAGGGAAGCCAATCGTTACGACCCCTGTATGGCGCGGCTGATCGACAATCTGGAACTGGTCGCGCGCGGGGATTTTGCGCGTCTCAAGCGCATGTGCGGTGTCGATGATGAAGATTTCGCCGACATGCTGGCTGAACTGCGCGAATATGATCCCAAGCCGGGGCTAGCCTTCGGCGGTGCGCCAGACAATGCAGTCGTGCCCGACATCTTGATCACACAGGGTGACGACGCAGGTTGGAATATCGCCCTCAATGAAGCTACCCTGCCGCGCCTGATCGTCAATCGTGGCTATGCGATGGAACTGAGCCAAGGCAGGGTGAACAAACAGACGCAGGGCTGGCTGCGCGAAAAGCTGGCTGATGCCAATTGGTTGATCAAGGCGCTGGACCAACGCCAGAAAACCATCCTCAAAACCGCCAGCGAGATCGTTAAGCGGCAGGATGGTTTTTTCCGCCGCGGCGTGTCCGAACTCCGCCCGCTGACTTTGCGCGAAGTGGCCGAAGCGATCGACATGCATGAATCGACCGTCAGCCGTGTGACCAGCAACAAATATCTTCATTGCGATCGTGGCTGTTTCGAACTCAAGTACTTCTTCACCAGTGGGGTTGGCTCCTCCGATGGTGAAGGGGCAAGCTCTGAAGCGGTGAAGGCGCGGATCAAAGCGCTGACCGATGCCGAGGATCCGAAAAAGGTCCTGTCGGATGACAAGCTGGTTGAGATGTTAAAGAGCGAAGGCTTCAATCTGGCCCGCCGTACCGTGGCCAAATACCGCGAAGCCATGGGCATTGGATCAAGTGTGCAGCGCCGCCGCCAGAAGAAGCTCATGGGCCTCTGACAGCACTCACGCCCTGTGGATAAGTGTGGCGCGAAAGACTCACAAATGTCCACGACTCGCTGGATTCCATAGGTTTACGCAAAATTAACCTTTTTCGTTCAGACCTTGTGTGGTTAATTCAAGTCAACTTCTCCTAATGAGTGGTTAGCGACAGATTTGGGGCAAAGGGGGAATTTCCCATGCGCGTGCTTTTGATTGAGGATGAGCCAACAACCGCGAAAGCGATTGAGCTGATGCTCACCACTGAAGGCTTTAATGTCTATTCGACCGATCTGGGCGAAGAGGGGCTCGATCTGGGTAAGCTGTATGATTACGATATCATCCTGCTGGACCTGAATCTGCCAGACATGCACGGCTATGACGTGCTGAAAAAACTGCGCGTTGCCAAGGTGCAGACGCCGGTTCTAATCCTTTCCGGTATTGCTGAAATGGACAGCAAGATCCGTTCGTTCGGTTTCGGCGCGGATGATTACGTGACCAAGCCATTCCATCGTGAAGAATTGGTCGCTCGTATCCACGCAGTTGTCCGACGTTCGAAAGGCCACAGCCAGTCGGTCATCCGCACAGGCAAGCTGGCCGTGAACCTCGACGCCAAGACTGTGGAAGTTGACGGTGCGCGCGTTCACCTGACGGGCAAGGAATATGCGATGCTGGAGCTGCTTTCGCTGCGCAAGGGCACCACGTTGACCAAGGAAATGTTCCTGAACCACCTTTATGGTGGCATGGACGAACCCGAACTCAAAATCATCGACGTGTTTATCTGCAAGCTGCGCAAGAAGTTGAGTCTGGCCTGCAGTGGTGACAATTACATCGAAACCGTCTGGGGCCGTGGCTATGTGCTGCGCGATGAAGAAGAGACTGCTGAAGCGGCTTAATTTGTTTGCCTCAAGCGCCGGCGGGGCCATCCGGCCCCTTGGCTTCCGCGCTAATCGCGCGACGGCCAGTCGGCCTTGCGGATCGCAAGCGATCCGGGAGATATAATTCCAATAGGGATGGGGGATACGCCCGGGGCTTTCAGCTTCGGGCGTTTTTCTTTATCGGGCTCCGCCATGACGGCATTCAAACAAGGCGATCCAACCACGCTCAACCGGCTGTATGGTCGCAGCCAGGGCAAACCCCTGCGCGCGCGACAACAGGGGCTGGTCGATAATCTTCTGCCGCAAATTGCGGTGCCTACAGATGGGCCGGTAACGGCGGAACGCCTGTTCGGCGATGATCGCCCGCTGCATTTCGAAATCGGCTTTGGCGGGGGCGAACACCTCGCCTTTCGCGCCGATCTACTGCCCGATCACGGATTTATCGGGGCGGAACCCTTCGTCAATGGTGTGGCGCAGGCGCTGGCCCACGTGGAGGATCAACGGCTGGCCAATGTTCGCCTGCATATGGGTGATGCGCTGGATGTGCTGCAACGTATCCCCGATGGCGCGCTGACCATGCTCTATCTGCTCCACCCCGATCCATGGCCCAAGAACAAGCATGCCAAACGACGAATGATGAATGATGGCCCGGTGAAACTGTTCGCGCGCAAACTGAAACCCGGCGGCGAGTTTCGTTTCGGCACTGACCACCCGGTGTATCTGCGCCATGCGCTGATGGTGATGCAGCGCCATACCGATACGTTCGAATGGCAGGTGAAGGATCGGTCAAGCTGGGAGGTGCGCCCTTCCGGTTGGCCAGAAACCAGATATGCACACAAGGCGCGTACGGTTTACGGGCATGAGGTGTGGCATTTCCGGTATCGCCGCCGCTAAGCGGTGCCGAATGTGAAATCGACCATCACTTCACTGGAAATTTCCTCCAGCGCGGCCTGCGCATCTTCAGGCGATACTCCATCGGGCAAGGTCACGGCCACCTTCGCCCAGAACAGATGTTCACCGCCCCATGCGCCGGTCTGTTCGCCACTGGACAGGGTTTCGATATTTGCACCCAGTCCGGCGAGAATGGACGTAACCTGACGGATGATCCCTGGTCGGTCCTGACCCAGCAATTCGAAAAGCAATGATGCCCGCGCGGGGGAAGGTTCATTACCCGCAGGCGTCGCTACAACCTGCAAGCCAGTGCCACCAATGGCGCGCACACGATCTTTGAGGATTTCGACCGATACCGAATCAAGCTCCACCAGAACTGAACCGACATAGAGCCCGCCCAGCCGGCTGAGGTGCGCTTCCTGCCAATTTCCGCCTGCGGCCAGCACTGCCTCTGCCAATTCACTTGTCAGTCCGGGCCGGTCACTGCCCGAAACGGTCAGGACAATCCGCGCCTTGTCAGTTGACTGCGCTGACATGGCGGATCAGCCCGTCACACCCGCCGCCGCCAACACGGCCAGCGTCAGCACATCGGGCGCAATCGCCGTCATCGGCGCGATCTGCACCGGCTTTTCCATCCCGATCAGCATGGGGCCAATCGTCGGAGCACCGCCCAGTTCGCGCAACAGCTTGGCCGAAAGATTGGCCGATTGCAGCCCCGGCATGATCAGCACATTGGCTGGAGCAGACAGACGACTGAACGGGTAAAGCTCCATCACCTTGGGATTAAGCGCGGCATCGGGTGCCATTTCACCCTCATATTCGAAGTTCGGCTTTTCGGCGTCCAACATGGCCACCGCTTCACGGATGCTTTCCAGCCAGCGCCCGGACGGATTGCCGAAAGTGGAATAGCTGAGGAACGCCACGCGCGGTTCATGCCCCAATCGCTGCGCAACAGCCGCCGTTTCCTTGGCGATATGGGCCAGCTCAGCTGCCGAAGGACGTTCATTGATCGTCGTATCGGCCAGGAAAACTGTGTAGTTCTTGCCGATCATCAGATGGATGCCAAAGGGAATTTGGTCCGGCTTTGGATCGAGTACCAGACTCACTTCCTTCATAGTCTGGGCAAAGGGTCGGGTGAGGCCGGAGATCATCGCATCACCGTGACCCAACGCCACCAACAATGAAGCAAAGACATTACGGTCCTGATTGACCATTCGCCGCACGTCGCGTTCGGTATGGCCCCGGCGCTGCAGGCGTTTGTAAAGATAATCGACCATTTCTGGCACATGGACCGAATCCGCCGAGTTCTGGATCTCGAAACTGCCGGGGTCAGACACACCCAGCATGTGCAACCGGTCAACCACAGCCTTGGTCCGACCAACCAGAATGGGGGTGCCATAGCCGAAATCACGTAACTGGATGGCCGCACGCAGCACCACATCATCTTCAGCTTCAGCAAAGACAACACGTTTGGGATTGGCTTTTACTTCCTCGTAAACACGGGTCAGAACCGATGTTGTGGGGTTGAGGCGCGCCTTCAATTGGTGCGCGTATTTCTCAAAATCCTCGATCGGGGCCTGGGCTACGCCCGAATCCATTGCCGCCTTAGCCACCGCACAGGACACGACCTCCATCAACCGCGGATCAAACGGAGCGGGGATGATATATTCCGGGCCGAATTTGTGCTTCACACCATAGGCGGCCGCCACCTCTTCTGGCACTTGTTCGCGCGCCAAACCAGCAATCGCATTGGCAGCGGCAATCTTCATCTCCTCATTGATCGCAGTCGCCTGAACATCCAATGCGCCACGGAAAATGAAGGGGAAGCCCAGCACATTATTGACCTGATTTGGAAAGTCGCTGCGCCCGGTGGCAATGATGGCATCGGGCTTCACTGCCTTGGCCTCATCAGGCATAATTTCGGGTGTTGGATTTGCCATGGCGAAAATGATCGGCTGATCGGCCATCTTCTCAACCCATTCGGGCTTCAGCACGCCAGCAGCAGAAAGGCCCAGGAAGATATCCGCCCCCACCAGTGCCTCTTTCAAACTGCGTGCCTCCGTCGGCACAGCGTGTGCGCTCTTCCACTGATCAACTTTGTCGCGCCCCGGATAGATCGGGCCAGACCGGTCGCAGACGATCACATTCTCATGGGGAATACCCATCGCCTTGATCAGCGCAGTACAGGCCAGCGCACTGGCACCTGCCCCGTTCACGACCATGCGGCAGTCCTTCAGGTCGCGCCCGGTCAGATGGGCCGCATTGATCAGCCCCGCCGCCGCAATAATGGCAGTACCATGCTGGTCATCATGCATGACAGGAATGTTCATCCGTTCACGCAGCGCCTGTTCAATGATGAAGCATTCAGGTGCGGCGATATCTTCCAGATTAATCCCGCCAAAAGTCGGCTCCATCAAAGCGACCGCTTCGATAAATTTGTTAGGATCCTCTGTGTCGAGTTCAATATCAATCGAGTCCACATCGGCGAAACGTTTGAACAGGACCGATTTGCCTTCCATCACCGGTTTGGAAGCGAGCGCCCCCAGATTGCCCAGCCCCAGGATTGCCGTGCCGTTGGAAATCACCGCCACCAGATTGGAACGCGCGGTGTATTTCGCCGCCAATTGCGGGTTTTCCGCAATCGCTTCCACTGGGGCCGCCACACCGGGGGAATAAGCCAGCGACAAATCGCGCTGCGTCGCCATTGGCTTGGAAGCGATGATCTCGATCTTACCGGGGCGGATCGTCTCGTGGTAGAACAGCGCCTCGCGGGTGGTAAAAGTAACTTGGCGTTTATCAGGCACGTGGAGTCCTCTTACTTTCAGTCTTAGGCGCGGCCCTACAGCCTGATTTCGGCAAGCGATAGGGGAAAGAAGTCCAGCACTGCGTTCCGAATCAGCGATGCGCAGGCTAGGGCAACCTGATGGCCGCGCAATCCGCAAAGACCACACCGATGATGGAACAATATCACGCTCTGAAGCGTGAGGCGGGCGATTGCCTGCTATTCTATCGCATGGGCGACTTTTTCGAACTGTTCTTTGACGATGCGCGCGAGGCCGCCGCAATACTCGATATCGCGCTCACCAGCCGGGGCGAGCATGGCGGCAATCCCGTGCCGATGTGCGGTGTGCCGGTACATTCGGCTGAAGGATATCTGGCGCGGCTGATCAAGGCCGGCTGCCGTGTCGCTATCGCCGAACAAGTTGAAACACCAGATGAGGCGAAGGAGCGCGCCAAGCGCGAAGGCCGACCCGCGTCCAAGGCTTTGGTGAAACGCGATATTGTGCGCTTTGTAACCGCCGGCACGCTGACCGAAGAGGCATTGCTGGAACCACGCCGTGCAAACCTGTTGGCCGCATTGGCAGAGGTTCGGGGCGTGGCGGGCATTGCCAGCTGCGATATCTCGACCGGCGAAATGGTGCTGGAAGAATGCCAACCTGAACTGGTTGGGGCGGCCCTCGCCCGCCTGGGAGCGATCGAGATGGTGGTGCCCGAAGGGTGGCCGCAAGATCTGGCCGAAGCTATTGAACGCCCGCGCCATGATTTCTCCAGCGATGCGGGCGAGGAGCAGTTGCAGAAATTGCACGGCGTCGCAACGCTGGACGGGTTCGGTGAATTCAGCCGCGCCATGTTGGCGGCGGCAGGTGGATTGATCGCCTATCTGGACCATGTCGGTCGCGGGCAATTGCCTCTGCTGCTGCCCCCAGCCATGCGCGATGCAGGCGAACGTATGGCAATGGATGAGGCAACGCGCAGCAGCCTGGAAATTCTGACCGCGCAAAATGGTTCTCGTGAAGGCAGCCTGGTGGCCGCAGTGGACCGCTGCGTGACCGGCGCCGGTGCGCGCCTGCTGGCCGAAGATCTTGCCTCGCCACTGCTCAACCGCAGTGAAATCAAGGCGCGGTTGGCTCTGGTCCAATGGCTCCACGCCGATCCGCTGACCCGGACCGATCTGCGTGAACAGATGCGTGCCTTGCCCGATATTGGCCGCGCGCTGGGCCGGGTTGTTGCCGGACGTGGTTCGCCTCGCGATCTGGGGCAATTACGCGATGGGCTGGCCGATGCGCGGCAGATTCACGATCATCTCGCCAACCTGCCCGATGCACCGCCCTTGCTGGTGCAATTGCTGCCCCGCCTGCGCGGGCACGGGGCCATGATCGATCTGTTTCAGCGTGCGCTGGTCCCCTCCCCGCCCACGGAGCGGTCTGGCGGTGGGTATATTGCCCCCGGCTATGATGCGGCGCTGGATGAATTGCGTTCTATATCGGGCAATGCCAGACGCGCCATCGCCGCGATGGAGGCACGCTATCGCGACGAGAACGGGATCTCCTCGCTCAAGATCAAGCATAATGGGGTGCTGGGCTATTTCATCGAGGTCCCAGCCAAGCATGCCGACGCGCTGATGACGCCTGACAGCGGCTTTGCCCATCGCCAGACCATGGCAGGCGCAGTGCGCTTCAATTCAGTCGCGCTGCATGAAGAAGCTAGCCGGATTGCAGAGGCCGGCGGGCATGCGCTTGCCGCAGAAGATGCGCATTTTGAGGAACTGGTGACCAAGGTATGCGATGCCGCAGCCGACATCGCCGTCACAGCCGCGGCGCTGGCGCGGATCGATGTCAGCGCAGGGCAGGCCGAACGTGCGGCGGAAGGGGGCTGGTGCGCGCCAGAGATTTCTGACGAGCCGCTGCTCGACATTACAGGCGGGCGGCACCCGGTGGTTGAGGCGGCGCTGGCCAAATCGGGCGAGCGCTTTGTAGCCAATGATTGTGCGCTGGCACAGGACAATCGCCTGTGGCTGATCGGCGGGCCGAATATGGGCGGCAAGAGCACCTTCCTGCGCCAGAATGCGCTGATCGTGCTGCTGGCGCAGGCGGGCGGCTTTGTTCCTGCCGAAACGGCACGGATCGGGCTGGTCGATCGGTTGTTCAGCCGCGTTGGTGCGTCGGACAATCTGGCGCGTGGCCGGTCCACCTTCATGGTGGAAATGGTCGAAACCGCCGCAATTCTATCGCAAGCGACAGCCCGCAGCTTTGTGATTTTGGACGAGGTCGGGCGCGGTACCTCGACCTATGATGGTTTGGCGCTGGCATGGGCCGTGGTGGAGGCGGTCCATTCGCAGATCACCTGCCGCTGCCTGTTCGCCACCCATTATCACGAGCTGGCGCGTCTCGCCGAAAGCTGCGAAACATTGTCGCTCCACCATGTCCGCGCGCGCGAGTGGAAGGGCGATCTGGTGCTGCTGCATGAACTGGCAACAGGGCCGGCTGATCGATCATATGGTCTCGCCGTGGCTCGGCTGGCAGGGGTTCCCCAGCCAGTGGTCAAACGAGCGAAGCAAGTGCTGGACCGGCTTGAGAAAGCGCGGGCGGAGACGGGTGGATTGGGGGCCGGACTGGGCGACTTGCCCCTGTTCGCAACGATCGCGGAAGATGATGAGCCGACCGAGTTGACTTTAGCGGACCGCCTTCTTGCAGTGGATCTGGATGCCCTGTCACCCCGCGAAGCACTTGATTTACTATATGAATTGGCGACCGAGGCGCAGGCTACGAAAAGTTAACGGCCCATCCAGTATAATCGCCGATTATGGCTGGCAATCTGTTCAAAAGCCCCAAAAGGGCGATGGTTTTCGTTGGCATGACAATGTTCAGCGTGGCCATGCTGGTGGGGTCGGAAGACAATGAGGGTGCGCTGGTCGCTGCCGCCAATGATATCCAAAGGGGGGCTGCCACCCCTGATAATCACGCCTCGGCGCGTCCGCGCGATGAAGGCGGGCGCGAAGAACGGTCATTCGGCGAAGACATACCCCGTCCAATCGCGCGGGACTTTGCTGCCGAAGAAGATCTGATCGACGATGCCAGCGGATTTGATCCCACGCCGAATTTTGACGAGGAATTCGACAACTCGCCTGTTTCAGACGAAAGCCCCGAATAACCAGCTAAAGCCTGCCGGATCAGCGCGTCGGAACGGGCTCATCGCCTGAATAGTCATAGAAACCACGGCCAGTCTTACGACCCAACCAGCCAGCTTCGACATATTTCACCAGCAATGGCGCGGGCCGATATTTGCTGTCCTTCGTGCTGTCAAAAAGGACATTGGTGATTTCCAGGCAGGTATCGAGCCCCACAAAATCGGCCAGTTCCAGCGGTCCCATCGGGTGGTTCAGACCCAAACGACACCCCTTGTCGATATCGGCAATATTGGCAGTCGACTGCCCCAACACGAACACCGCTTCATTAATCATGGGCAGCAAGATGCGATTGACCACAAAGCCGGGTTCATCCTGGCTCAGCACCACTTCCTTGCCCAGCCCTTCGGCGAAGGCCGTGGTCCTATCCGTCACATCCTTGCTCGTCGCAAGGCCGGGAATAACCTCAATCAGTTTCATCACTGGCACCGGATTGAAGAAGTGCAGGCCAATAAAGCGCGATGCGTCAGGCGAATAATTCGCCATACGTGTGATCGGGATTGAGCTGGTGTTGCTGGCCATGATCGCGCCATCGGCCAGCACTTTGCCCGCAGCTTCAAAAATCGCCTTCTTGACTTCCTCGCGCTCGGTCGCGGCTTCAATGATCAATTCGGCATCGGCCATGGCTTCATAACCGCCGACCGGCTGAATAAGGGATAGGGTCTTTTGCGCATCATCCGTGGCGATTTTTTCGCGCGAAACGAGCTTGCCCAATGCCCTTTCAATATTGGCTTTACCGGCTTCGGCCCGGGCAACATCAACGTCAGAAAGGAGCACTTCGATGCCATATTGCGCAACCGTCTGCGCGATGCCCGTCCCCATCTGGCCGGCCCCGATGACCGCAACTTTCCGCATATTTCCAGCCTCTTCGCACATGCAACAAAGCGCGCGTGTTAGCGACTAGAAGCAAAGATGGCTAGAGCAGTTCGGCAGGTCTCGATCAACGATTGGCGCCGGGGACCCATTTGACATCATCGGCACCATTGGCGTTGAACACCCGCGCCAGTACGAAAAGATAGTCTGACACGCGGTTGATATAAGCCAGCGCAGCGGGATTGACCGTTTCCGCTGATGCCAACGCGACCACGGCCCGTTCCGCCGCACGGCAGCTGGCGCGCGCCACATGTGTGCGGGCGGCGGCTTCAGACCCGCCAGGCAGGACAAAACTTGTGAGGGGTTCCAGCTGTTCGTTGAGCGCATCGATCGCCTGTTCCAGCCAATCCACCTGGACCGAAACGATGCGGAGCACCATCTCAGAAGGGCTAAAACCTCCTCCCTCGCACGGCGTTGCCAGGTCGGCGCCAAGATCGAACAAATCATTCTGAATACGGAAAAGCGATGTCGCGTGATCCGTTGCGCCCGACGCGGCAGCCGCCAGCCCGATTGCGCTGTTCGCTTCATCCACCTTGCCGATCGCCTCAATCCGCAGCGATGTCTTGGCCACGCGCGATCCATCGACCAGCCCGGTTGAGCCATCATCCCCAGTGCGGGTGTAAATCTTGTTCAGCTTGACCATGCGCTGCCCCCCTTGGCGGACTGAACGCCTATTGGCTGATGGCTAGGATAATGACCACGACCACAATCGCCAGCGCCTGGTATTTGATCCGCGCAAGCATGGCCTGATTCTGCTTCAACTGCATTTCAGTGACGGTTTCACCCGTATTGTTCTCCAGATCGACCTTGGTCGTCTGCAAAAAGGCGATGATCCCACGAATGAGCGAAAAGAGGGTGAGCCCCATGAGCACAACCAGCACAGCGACGAGCAGATAAGTCATACGCGCAATTTAGGCATTGGCGAGCGAAATGCCAGTGGGAAAACGTTCCTGCCGTATTCGCTCGGCCAGGGCACGACCATCCTCACCGCTGTCACGCCGATCTGCCAGCGATGGAGAATTGCGACTTTTGGCCAGCTTCTTGCCCGTGTCATCCGTCAACAGGCCATGGTGGTGCCAGCGCGGCACGGGCAGTTTGAGCAAACCCTGCAATATGCGGTGCACATGAGTGGCACCGAACAAATCCACGCCACGCGTTACCAGGGTGACGCCATCTGCCGCATCATCCAATGTCGCGGCAAGGTGGTAGCTGGCCGGTTCATCCTTGCGCACCAGCACGACATCGCCCAATTCACGCGGGTCGGCCACCATTGCGCCGGCGATCTCATCCTCCCACACCAGTTCACCCAGATTAGCCATCGCCTGTTCGACGTCCAGTCGCAGTGCAGCCGGACGGCCAGCTTGCACCAGCCGCCCTTTGCATGTGCCGGGATAGATAAAACCATCCGACCCGCGCCCGGGATTAAGCGCCTCAATCTCCTTGCGTGTGCAGGTGCAGGGGTAAAGCAGGCCCATCTCGATCAGACGATTGGCTGCTTCCTGATAGCTTTCCAGCCGCGTTGACTGGGCGGGCACATCTTCCCATTCCAGCCCCAGCCATTCCAGATCACGGCGGAATTCATCCGCCAGCGCTGGCCGGCTGCGTGTGCCATCAATATCTTCGATCCGCAGCAGGAAGCCCCCGCCCCGTTCCCGCGCCAGATCATGCGCAATGATGGCGGAATAGGCATGGCCCAGATGCAGCGATCCGTTGGGGCTGGGTGCAAACCGGGTCACGACCAGTGACTCACCCATGCCCGAATTCCCCTTTCTTGCCGCGACTCGGCATAAATCCTTGTGGATTGCACCCCTGTAACAGTCTTGACGCCGATTCGTGCAAATGCTTCCCCTGTATCGATCAGGGGGGAACGCTGGCAGTGTTCAAGGCCGAACTGATAGAAAAGGCAGCGCGCATTCGCAGCGCGGAAACGGACCCGACACGCAGCCTGTCGGCCTGTCCTTCGCTCGTGCTGAATGCGGACTATACCCCGCTGTCCTATTACCCATTGAGCCTGTGGCCCTGGCAAACCGCGATCAAGGCGGTGTTTCTGGACCGGGTGGATATTGTGGCGAGTTACGATCGGGAGGTGCACTCCCCCTCGCTCGACATGAAAATCCCCAGCGTCATCGCACTGCGGCAATATGTGAAGCAGAGCGAATTTCCCGCCTTCACCCGTTTCAACCTGTTCCTGCGCGACAGTTTCCAGTGCCAATATTGCGGCGGTCATGATCATTTAACCTTCGATCATGTCATCCCGCGAAAGCTGGGCGGAAAAACGACATGGGAAAACATCATCACCGCCTGCGCGCCCTGCAATATGAAGAAGGGTGGCCGCACACCGGCACAGGCGCATATGTTCCTGTATGAAAAGCCGATCCGACCCACCAGCTGGCAATTGCAGCAACGCGGACGACTGTTCCCGCCCAATTACCTGCATGAAACCTGGCGCGATTACCTCTATTGGGACATAGAGCTGGAGGAGTAATTGCTCAGGTCACTGACGCGCGTTGGCTGAATTCTGGCCGCTGCCATTCACCGCTGTTCAGCACTTCGGCAAGGTGGTGTGCAGCCTCTGCCATATCCTGAAACCGAAGGTAGGCTGGCGCAAAGCCCAACCGCAAGATATCTGGATCGCGGAAATCCCCAATCACCCCGCGCGCTATCAGCGCCTGACACAAGGCATAGGCGTCAGTGTGGTGGAAGGATAACTGGCTGCCACGCTGTTCGCTGTCCAATGGGCTGATCAACTTCAAGTCGACGCCAAACTCTCCAGCACATTGCAGAAAAAATTGGGACAGGGCACGTGACTTCGCCACCAGCCGATCCATCCCGATTTCAGCGATCAGATTGACCCCTACCTCCAATGCGGCAAGCCCCAAAATCGGCGGGGTTCCGCACTGCATGCGGTCAATGCCGGGCGCAGGCGCGTAATCATCACTGAAGGTAAAGGGGGATGCATGACCGAACCAGCCGGTCAGCGGCTGATGCATGGCGGCATGGTGACGCTCTGCCGCATAGACAAAGCTGGGCGCGCCGGGGCCGCCATTGAGATATTTATACCCGCAGCCAACTGCCAAGTCGGCATCGCAGCCATTGAGATCGACCGGCACCGCCCCGCAGCTATGCGACAGATCCCACAGCACCAGCGCGCCTGCATCATGCGCGGCCTTGGTCAGTACCGCCATGTCATGCATCGCGCCGCTTTTGTAATGGACATGGGTCAACATCAGCAGCGCAACATCCTGATCCAGCGCGTCACCCAGTCTGTCACGATCGGCCAACCGCAGCTCGGCCACCCCCTGCCGCTCCAGCCCTGCGATCATATAGAGATCGGTGGGGAAGTTGCCCGGTTCGGACAAGATCACCTTTCGTCCGGGGCGCATATCAAGCGCGGCGGCGATCAGCTTGAACAGGTTTACGCTGGTGCTGTCACAGGCAACCACTTCATGGCTTTGCGCCCCAATCAACGGAGCAACCCTGCTGCCCACACGCCGTGCCACGCCGATCCAATCCGCATCGTTCCAACTGCGCACAAGCCCCGCGCCCCATTCCCCGCGAATGACCTGCTCCATCCGTGCAGGCGTGGCCTTGGGCAGCGCCCCCAGTGAATTGCCATCGAGATAAGTTACCCCTTCAGGCAGGGTGAAACGCGCGCGATATTCCGCCAGCGAGTCAATTGCATCCAGTTCACGGGCCCGCTGCATCAACCCCTCAATCATCCGCCAGTTCCCGCAATATGGCGCGCACTGGCGAAGCATCCCCACCTACAATCGGCAGTGGCAGTGCGATCAGTTCATACCGCCCCGCTGGCACATCATCCATCACCAGCCCTTCCAGTACGCGCATATCTGCCGCCAAAACCGCCTTATGCGCGGCCATATCTTGCGAATTTTGCGGATCGATAGATGGGGCATCAGTGCCCACTAGTTTCACCCCTTGAACCGCCATCCACTCGACCGCCTCTGGTGAGATGGCGGTGAAATTGCCAACCCAGCGATCATACGGAAAGCGATCCAAAGTGCGGAACAATACGCGGTCGGCGGAATGGAGATGGGGCAGATCGCCCACCCTTACTTCACCATTGGCGCTGCGCGCATCGACCACCAGACATTCGCCCAGATAAGGTTCAAGATCGACCGAGGCGATATCGGCACCGCTTGCATCATAATGCAGTGGCGCATCAGCATGTGTGCCGGAATGGGTGGACATGGTAAGCGCCGAAACATTGACGGGCGCCCCACCGTCCATCTCCCACGTCTGAACCTGCCGAAATGCTGTATCGCCCGGCCATACGGGCAAGCCTGGATGCAAGCGCTGCGAGATATCCCAGATCCGCCGCCCCATCAGATCGCAGTCCTGACGCTGAGCAGTTCAGGGAAGAAGGCGCTTTTCAACACGCCAGCCAGATAGGGTACTCCGGGCGTACCGCCCGTGCCCGTCTTGAACCCAATGATCCGCTCCACTGTCTTCAAATGACCGAACCGCCAGCGCTGGAAATGATATTCCAGATCGACCAGCTTTTCCGCCAGTTCATAGAGGTCCCAATAGCGGTTGGGGTGACGATAGATCTGTGCCCAGGCTGCCTCGACACCTGAAGAGTGCTCGTATGGCTTCGTATTATCACGAGCCAGCACATCTGCATCAATTCGCAATCCGCGGCGGTCGAGCAGGCGTACCGTCTCATCATATATGCTGGGCCGTCCGGCTTCGATCCTCAGCCGGTCCGCCACTTCCTGCGTCGCTTCATGGGTCGCGATCATGTCAGGATTGCGACCACCCAGCATGAATTCCATCAGGCGATATTGCCATGACTGGAAGCCACTCGACCCACCCAGATGCGGGCGGATGGTAGAATAATCATGCGGCGTCATGGTGCTGAGTACGTCCCAGCTCTGGATCAGCTGCCCCTGCGCCCGCGCCACACGCGACAGCATCTTGAAGGCAGGCCGCAGATCGTCACTCGCAATATGTTCGCGCGCTTCGGCCAGTTCATGCAGGCATAGTTTGAGCCATAGCTCACTCGCCTGATGGACGATGATAAACAACATCTCATCATGCGCATCGGATGCAGGATGCTGGGCCGACAGCACTCGATCAAGATCGAGATAGCTGGAATAGGTAACGTGTTTTGCCATGGCGGTAGCCCTAACGCGAGGCAGTCACAATTGAAACCAGCGTGACGCCCTACCCTTCAATCACCCGCGTTTCGGGGTGATGCTTGTCCAAGTGCTTCTTGATGATCTTCAGATTGCGTGTGTTGGAACGGAACAGAAAGTCTGCCGCATCGCCAACCACGGGGACAGCACCCAGTGCCGTATCAAACAATATATTGCCCGACATGCGCCACAACTTCCATTTCGGCATGCCCAGATTGCGCCCTTCCCACACAATATAGGCCCCCATCGCGGCAGTCACGATATCCCCCAGAACAGGCACGAGTCCGATGATCGAGTCCAGTCCGATTGGCAGGTTAACGCCGGGTATGCGAAAACTGCGCTCGAGCAGCATTTCCATCGCTTCCACGCGCTGGCGGATCGATTCCGGATCGGTGCCGGTCGGCATGACAATGCCCATGGTCTGCGGGCGTTCAGGATCTGGCATCCTCGTCTCCTATTCCCCTATGATCCGCATCTTAAATGGTGGGGGCGGCAAGCGAGAACAAGGGATGCAGCCCCCATTGGTTGTCCTGAAAGCCCGCCACATTGCCGCGCACCAGCGACCAACGGATAGGGCCACCTAGCGGAATATAGGCGCCCGCTCTCACCAATTCCGCCTCCGCTGCAGCCAGCAATTGCGCCTTGGCCTGCGGGTCAGCCTCAGTCAGCGATCGCTCAACAAGGTCATCTGCCTCTGGCGAACACACCGCCTTTCGCAGACCGCAATTGAACTGGTTCAGAAACCAGCGTGGCGAAAGAAAGCGCGCCACCCGGTCGTGAAATTCCAGATCCGCCCCCTTGCCCGCCGGAACCAATCTGGCATCAACCCCCACCGCACGAAAATCACGTGCCAGCCGTGCAAACAAGGCTTCGCTACCGGGGCCGGCCGGTAGTCCAATCGTAACTTCGGCGGGCTGGCTATTTGCTTTTTCCCAATTTCGTACCTGCTGCAGGCCGATCTGGTGACGCTTCTCCAGCGTCATATAGTTCCATCGCTCCTGCTTTGATCCTGCGATGTCCGGAATATCCCGTGGTACGACCCAGGTAGATGAGTGCCAGCCGCCAATATTGAACGGCTCCATCAAGGTCGAGCGATCAATCGCCATCGACAATACATCACGCAATTCCGGCTTGCTCAACACGCCCCTGGCGTTGCGCACGGTCAGGCCCATCAGACCCAAGGATGCATCAATCCGCACCGTTCCTCGCGAAAGTGGACCCACATCGGCAAGCCGCAAATTGGCCAGTCGCCCATTCAACACCACATCAATGTCACCCTCGGCGAAACCGTCCACAGCAGCCTGGATAGAAATCGCGCGCAAATTGACAGGACGATTGAGCGTTTCCCAATCCGCACTCGCAGGTAAGCCGCGTTGATCCGGAGGAACTGCAACAAGTGCGACCGCCCCACTCTCCTCATCAACCGTCATCGTCATCGGACCCGCGCCGGAACCATCGTGAGTGAAACCCATTTCGGGTTGCGCCATCAAGCGTAGGAAATCGGGCATCGGGCTGGTCAGCCGTATTTCGATAACCCGTCCGGTCATCGCCCGCACATCCTCGATCTTCGCCAAATCCAGCCCAAAGGATGTGCCGCGTAGCCTTCGCAAGTTTTCGTGCAGCAGGATACGGATGCGCCCTGCTGTAATCTCATCACCGTTGGGCCAGTTGGAATTGCGAATCCGGAAGATGTAGCTCATCCCGTCTTCGGTTACGATCCAGCGTTCTGCGATCGCTGGGATCACCTGACCTGAGGGGTCAAGCGCGACCAGTCCTTCATGGGTTGCAGCCCGTAGATGTTGACCGGCGGCAGACAGGCGCACGCCCTTGGCTGTCATGCCTTTTGCATCGCCGATCACGGCAACATCCACAGCCCCACGTCCCCCCGAAGGGCCGCAGGCAGCCAGCAACAAAGCCAACAATATCATAAAGCAGAATCGCATCTTGCCATGCGAGTTAGCAGCTTGTGCGCCGTCGGTCAGCGTCGATTGCAAGATTGTTCTGATATTCGAACTGAACAGGTGGGCATATCCACCTGCGGCAAGATTAGTGAATCTCGTTTCCACCCGGCACCGGGATAATGCGCCAATCGATTGCTTCATCGAAGGCGACACCAAACCGTTCATCCTGCACCCAGGCGACAGAGCCGGAAACCGGCCCGACCTGTTCCAGATCGATGGTCAATCGTGAGCCACGCACAATCCGGACCGCAGCTTCGCCCATCATGCCCGATGGCGACAGATTGCGAACCTTGATCTGGTGGAGCGTGGGATCCTGATCTACCCGCATCTTAGCGAGCAGAAACAGACTTTCACGCCCTTCCTTACGTGCATCAATCCTGGGCATAGTGCTCCAAGCTCCATAGCAACCAAGTTAACCATTCAAATGCCCTCAATAGGAGCACTGAAGCTGATTATAGATCTAAGATGCTAAGGAAGCTTTAACCGTAGATCACACGGTATTCTGCGCGCGCGGCACCACCCGACATGGGCCAAGCTCCAAATTTTCAGTGATCAATCGTCGCGCGAAATTTTCTCGCGCCGCTCATGCGCCTGCTGCGCTTCCACTGTCATGGTGGCAACAGGGCGGGCGATCAGGCGGAGCAGGCCAATCGGGTCGCCTGTAACTTCGCAATAGCCATATTCGCCTTCATCAATTCGGCGCAGCGCAGAATCGATCTTGGAAATAAGTTTACGCTGCCGGTCACGTGTACGCAGCTCTATGCCCCAATCCGTTTCGCTCGACGCCCGGTCATTCAAGTCCGGTTCGCGGATCGGTCCATCCTGCAACAATTGCAGGGTTTGCCCGGCAGACTGATGAATCGAATGTTTCCATTCGAGCAGCAACGCCCTGAAATAATTCAGTTGCCTCTCATTCATATAAGGCTCGTCGTCGCTCGGCACGTAATCGGGTGCCAGCATACGTTTCGCCTTTTCAAGAATATCAATACTGTCTGCTGCCACGCTGGCCATCTGGTCCTCGTTACCCCAAATCTCTCGCACGAGACCGCTCGAATCTCGCTGACCCCGAATATTTTCGGTGGTCCGAGGTGGACCCGTTGGTGGCGCCTATAGGCGCGCGCCAGTGGCCATACAAGACGGATTCTCTGGCTCAGCCCATAAAGGTGGATAATTAACCGCGTACGAACGCATAGGCAGGTCAAAACGAAAATTAGTGTTCGCGTTAACCATTTGTTGACCATGTTCTGGCGAGTTGGGGGTCAGGCGATCCAGCAAGTGGGCTGGCTCACCAAACAGGGGACCAGAAATGGAACTGAAGGGAATTGATGGGGGCGCAGCACAGCCCGTTACCGGCAAACAACCCGATCTGCTGATCGCACAGTGTTTGGCCGCCGCCGCTCAAGGCAATATCACGGCCTATTTTGATTTGGGCGTGGCCTATTCCACGGGTAGCCACGGTGCCGAATGCGATCTGATCGAAGCACACAAATGGTTCAACCTCGCCGCTTCGCAGGGGCATGAAGAAGCCGGTTGGTGCCGTGCTGACATTTCCGATGAAATGACCGCACGAGAGATTTCAGAAGCACAGCGCCGCGCGCGCGAATGGCTCAGCGCAGGCAGCCGCAAGGTTGCCTAACCCTTCTTGAAAGGCGTCCTTTCGCCCAGATAGAGTTGATCTGTCGCAATGCCTGCACGCTCACGCTCCAGGTAATCAGCGATGGCGGCACGCAACCCCGGATGGGCGATCCAATGTGCTGACCATGTCTGCACCGGCTCGTAACCACGGGCCAGCTTGTGCCCGCCCTGCGCGCCAGCTTCGACCCGCCTCAAGCCACGCTCAATGGCGATCTCTATCGCCTGATAATAGCACAGTTCAAAATGCAGGAAGCGCACATCACGTGTGCAGCCCCAATAGCGGCCATAGAGCGCATCTTCCCCAATGAAATTCAGCGCGGCGGCGATTGGCTCGTCATCCATTTCCGCCAGCAGCAGCACGATCCGGTCACCCATGCGTTCTCCAAACAGGGTAAAGGCATCACGTGTCAGATATGGTGTACCCCATTTGCGCGCGCCCGTATCCTGATAGAATATCCAGAACGCGTCCCAATGTTCAGACTTAATATCATCGCCCGACAGACGGCGAATGGTAACGCCCTGCTGCGCCGCCGCGCGTTCTTTGCGCAGGCTACGCCGCTTGCGCGATGCCAAGGCATTCAGAAAATCATCAAAACTGGCGTAACCACGATTGGTCCAGTGGAATTGGATATCGCTGCGCATCAGCCAGCCGGCACCTTCAAACTGCGGCCTTTGCGCGTCTTCAATGAAGGTTGCATGAGCACCGGATAGGCCATGTTGCGCGCACAGATTTTCTGCTGCCTTGAGCAAATGCGGTACCAGCGCTTCGTCCTTCAGCAACAGGCGCGGACCGTTCGCAGGCGAGAAGGGCGCCGCAATTTGCAGCTTCGGGTAATAACGTCCGCCCGCTCGTTCAAACGCATCCGCCCAGGCATGGTCGAATACATATTCGCCCTGGCTGTGCATTTTCAGATAGCTAGGCAAAGCGGCCAGCAATTGGCCGTCATTGCCAGTAATCGCGATTGGCGCAGGTTCCCACCCCGTACCAGGCCCGACACTGCCCGAAACTTCCAGCGCAGTCAGGAATTCATGGGACACAAAAGGGTTGCGATCACCACCCAGTGCATTCCACTCGGCTGCACTGAAGTTACCCACCGAAGGTGCAAGCCGCGCAGTAAATTCCATCCCGCTCACGCCAGCCCTGCCTCTTCCGCGATCAGGGCATCGGTATGCGCCAGTGCGCGTTGACGTGTTGCGGGGGTATTCACCGTCCAGGTCAGGATTGGCAGCCCCCTGACGCGCAGATGGGCGACCCACGGATTGGGCAAAGCCTGAATGTGATAGGCCAGAAAATCAGGCCGCGCGAGCCACATTGCCAGACGCCTCTGCCACGGTTTTTGGGTAAAGCCTTCCTCATCCTCTCTCATCACCAAACCGGCGGCAATTTGTGGAACATGGCGCCGGAACCAACGCGCCACGCGCGGGTCAAAACTCATCACGGCATAGTGTCCGTCATACCCCCGAAGTGTTTCCACCACGCTGCTACAGCTCAGCTCTACATCATAACCGCGCCGGGACTTGATTTCGATCAGCAGGGGTACGCGCCCATCGATCACATCGAGCAATTGGCGCAATGTCGCTGGGTGTTCATCGCTATCGCAATAATTCAGATTTTGCAGCTGGTCAGCAGACATATCTGCCACCTTACCAGCCATTTCAGTCAACCGGTCCAGTTCCCAATCATGGAAAACCATAGGCTGATCATCACGGCTGCGCTGGATATCACATTCGATCCCCATACCAGCCGCAATTGCCAGCCGCGCGGCCTGGAGTGAATTTTCCGGAACGCCCGCCCCATGCAGCCCGCGATGGGCATATTCCCACCGCGTCAACCAGCCGATGTCAGGCCGGTTATTCATCCTTGACGGCTACCACCGCATCTATTTCCACCGCTGCACCCAATGGCAACACAGGCACGCCCACCGCGCTGCGTGCGTGTTTACCGATGTCGCCAAACACCTCTGCCATCAGTTCCGAAGCGCCATTGGCCACCTTGGGCTGATCGGCGAAATCGCCCGTTGAATTGATAAAGACGCCCAGCTTCACGATCCGCTCTACCCGGTCGAGCGAGCCCAATGACGCCTTCAGCTGGGCCAGAATCATCAACCCGCAAGCATGCGCAGCGGCCGTGCCCTGCCCCAGCGAAACATCTTCGCCCAAACGGCCCGTCACCAATTGCCCATCGATAAATGGTAACTGACCAGAAACATGGGCCAATCCGTTCTGGACCACCACTGGCAGATAGGCTGCCACAGGTGCAGCCGCCTGCGGCAGTTCAATCCCCAGCTCTTTCAATCTGGCTTCAATCGTCATCACTCATCCTTTTCCAATTCTTTCAGCAGCCAGGGCAACGCATGGAACCAATGGTCTATCCGCGCATGGGCATGCCCCGCCTCATGTGCGCAGTCGATTTGCCCGGCAATGATCGGCTCGCCACAGAAATGCAGCCGCGAGATATCTGGCACCGTCTCAGCCGCAGATTTGTGATGCTGGGCCAGATCATCGATGAAGATTGCACGCGATGGCCGGAATCGATCAATAATATCCCGTAGCGCCGGACCTTTCGGCCCCTGATTGGTAAACACTTCTGCATGGACGCCGTGATCGGCCAATTGCCGCGCACGCATATCGCGCCGCTGATCCTGCAGATTGGTCAGGATCACAACATCGGCCTGCTCCGCCAACCTATTGATCCCGGTAACAGCGCCTTCAATCGGCATCTGGCGATGCATTTCCGTATCAAAGAAGCTGCGCAAGAAATTCCAGACATCGGCGTGTTCCAGCACCTCGCCGCTTTCCTGCCAGGTCAGCGCGTTGAGAAAGGTATTGCCCGTCAGGTCAAACCGCACCCCCTGCCCTTCCTCCAGCCATTGTTTGAAGGGCACCACCATATGCAGCAGCACCTCGTCACAATCGCTGATGATCAAGGGACGATTCATCGGGCCAGCTCCTGCGCTGCATGTGCCAGTTCTTCCGGTGTGACGGCCAGTGCTTCGGCGCAGCGGATCAGGTCCGGCTCATGATTGGTCAGGAATTCCAGCACCGCAGCTAACACCCCGGGATCATTCAAGCTGGTGCGCAACTCATCTGCGGTGAGGCCGGTCAGGCCCAGAAGTCGGTCGGCCCGCATCTCGTCCTGCAAGATCCAACCAAGCGCCGCCAAAGCCAGTGTTTCAGGCGTTAGTCCGCTGTTAGCGGGGGATGGGTGTTCACGCAGAATTGTCAGCCGCCTTTCAGTGATAGTATGAATTGTCCCGGCCAGGGAGCACACAAAGCCTGTGACACAAAGAATATTGGTGATCGAGGACAATGATCTCAACCGCAAATTATTTTGCGATGTGCTACGTGCGCAAGGTTTTGAGGTTGAGCCTGTGGCCGATGGGGAAAGCGCGTTGGACACAGCACGACAGGTTTCGCCCGATCTGATTATCATGGATATCCAGCTTCCCAATGTTTCCGGCATCGACCTGATCGAACAGGCGAAACAGGATACAGCGCTGGCCGGAATCCCCATCCTCGCCGTCACCGCCTATGCTGGCAAGGGGGATGAGGAACGTATTCGTTCTGCAGGGGCAGCAGGCTATCTATCCAAACCCGTATCGATCGTGCCCTTTATGAACACAGTCAAGCAATTGTTACCGCAGTGAAATTTTGATAATCACACCCTGCTGCCCGTGGTTAAGTTACGATCATCCAGAGGGCATGCATACCCAAGGAAGCTTGACAATCAGGGGTAACAAACGCTTTGCCGCCGCATTATCATGGCAGGCGCGTGGCGCCCATTTGTTAGAAAGAGATCACAATTATGGATCGCGCCGAAGTCGACACCACTATCCGTTCCCTGATCGAACCCTTCAACAAGAAGGAAATAGCGATCAGTGATGCCACGACCTTTGCCAATGATCTGGAATTTGACAGTCTGACTGTGATGGATTTCGTCGCCGCGATTGAGGACGAATTCGATATCATAATCAGCATGAATCAGCAGGCAGAGATTGAGAATTTTGGCCAGCTTGTTGACGCCGTGGCCAAGCTGCAGGACCAGTAAGGGATATTGCGATGAGCGAAGGCATCAGCCAGCCCGACCAGCCGCAAGTGCTGGAAAGCGAAAAGGACGATCTTTTCTCCAAGTTTGACGAGCTGATCGCCATGCGTGAAGGCCTGCTGGCAACGGGCGTGGAAGATCCGTTTAACCTAGTGATGGAAAAGGTGCTCAGCCCCACTCGCGCAATCTGCAATGGGCGCGACACCATCCTGCTCGGCACCTATAATTACATGGGCATGACCTTTGATCCCGATGTGATTGAGGCCGGCAAGGACGCACTCGACAATTACGGTTCAGGCACCACCGGCAGCCGCGTTTTGAATGGTACCTATCAAGGCCATAAGGAGTGCGAGGACGCGCTGAAGGAATTTTACGCCATGGATCATGCCATGGTGTTTTCAACCGGCTATCAGGCCAATCTGGGCATTATTTCCACCATAGCGGGCAAGGGTGATTACATCGTGCTCGATATCGACAGCCATGCCAGCATCTGGGATGGCTGCGCGATGGGCAATGCCGAAGTCGTGCCCTTCAAGCATAATGATATCGAAGCGATGGAAAAACGGCTGCGCCGCATCCCTGAAGGGGCAGGCAAGCTGGTGGTGCTGGAAGGCGTTTATTCCATGCTGGGCGATATCGCCCCGCTGGCAGAGATGGTCGCCGTCGCCAAGAAATATGGCGCGATGGTGCTGGTGGATGAGGCGCATTCGATGGGCTTCATCGGTGAACATGGTCGCGGTGTGTGCGAACAGGCCGGCTGTATCGATGATGTAGATTTTATCATTGGCACCTTCTCCAAAAGCGTGGGAACGGTTGGTGGCTTCTGCGTGTCAAACCACCCCAAGTTCGAGATCATGCGGCTGGTCTGCCGCCCCTATGTTTTCACCGCCTCTCTGCCCCCCAGCGTGGTCGCCACGGCTGCAACTTCGATCCGCAAGCTGATGCACGGATCAAACAAGCGCGCGCATCTGTGGGAGAACTCCAAGCGATTGCATGGCGGCCTGACCGAAATGGGTTTCCAGCTTGGGACAACAGAACCGCAAAGCGCCATTGTTGCCGTGATCATGCCTGATCTGGAGCGCGGGGCTGCCATGTGGGAAGCGCTGCTGAAGGAAGGGCTCTATGTCAATCTGGCCCGCCCACCTGCAACGCCTGCCAATATGACTTTGCTGCGTTGCTCGCTCTGTGCCGAACATTCCGAAGAAGAAGTCGAAACGATTTTGGGCATGTTCGAACGCGCTGGCACAGCTGTGGGGATTATCTAACTCGCTGCCTTGCGGAACAGCACCCGTGCGCACCCCACTGCGAGCAACATTCCTGCCATCTGCGCGGCGATAAAGCCGGGCACACTCGCAGGCGCGATCCCCGCGAAAGTATTGGACAGGCTTCGCACCAGCGTGATCGCCGGATTGGCGAAGCTGGTTGATGACGTGAACCAATATGCCGCACTGATATAGAGTGCCACCACAGCTGGCACCACGCCCGGGCGGTGGTGCAGTGATGACAGTATCGCCAGCACCAGCCCGAAGGTCGCCACCAGCTCTCCCGTCCACTGGCCCATTCCCGCGCGCGCCTTGGTCGAAAACTGGAGAACATCGAGGTCAAACATCAGATGCGCGGCGAGAGCGCCCAGCGCCCCGGCCAGTATCTGCACCAGCGCATAGGGCAGCACATCATGCCAGGCGAATTCGCCGCGTATGGCAAAGGCCAACGTCACTGCCGGGTTGTAATGCGCGCCTGAGACAGGGCCGAACATCTCGATAATCACATAGAGTATCGCGCCCGTCGCAATCGTATTAGCCAGCAGCGCGACGGCAACATTTCCGCCAGACAGGCTCTCTGCCATGATCCCGCTGCCAATGACGCCTGCGAAGAGAAAAAAGCTACCGATTGCCTCTGCGGCCAAACGCCGCGGCAGGCTGAATAGATGATCAATTTCGCTGGACATTCGCAGCCGCCTCGCACTTGTCTTTCACTTCCTGGTCACTGCCAGACAGTTGCGTCAACATGATGAAACCACCCACCACCAGCAGGATGAATGCGGTGGTGACCGTGCCCAGATATTGATCGATCACTCGCTTGATTGGCGCGCCGAAGATGCGGAACAATATACCCACACTCATGAAGATCAGCGCGCGCGCGGCAAGGCTGGCAAGGACGAATGGGACAAAGGCCATTTCAATAAAGCCAGCCGTGATAGTCAGCAATTTGAACGGCACCGGGGTGGCGCCCGCGATCAAAATCGCTTCCACATCATATTCCCGGAGATAACACGCCGCGACGGGGAAGCTTTCGCTCAGCCCCAGCAGATTGATCAGTGGGCCGCCAATGGTGTCGTACAGCGCCCAGCCAATCACATATCCCAATATGGCCCCTGCCACCGATGACAGTGTGGCAATCAAGGCAAAGCGTACCGCCTTTTTAGGTTCGGCCAAGCACATCAGCCCCAGCAGCGGGTGGGGCGGGATTGGAAAAAAGCTCGCCTCTACAAAACAGAAAAAGGCCAGCCACCCCTGCGCATGGGGATGCGATGCCTTGTCCATCGTCCAGTCATACAGACTGCGCAGCGCTTTCATCATGAATTGTTCGACCCTTCCCGTTAATGCCGCGATTACGGCAAGGGCTTGAACCAGGCAAGTTGATATAAATAACCTATTTGGTACTTTTTAATTGACATTGTCACGCTGTTTGGTTAGAGAAACGGAACATCGCAAAATTGTGATTCGCCAGCAGGGCGGCCTTCCACCAATCGGAATGGCCGCCCTTTCGCGTTTCACACTGCGCAGCATACGGGTGACTGGGATGACGAAAAACACAGGGTCGGGCAAAGCGCTGCGCCCGACCAAAAACTGGAAAGAGAAATTCCTTCTCGCCCTCGCCCAAACCTCCAATGTTTCACGCTCGGCCGATATAGCCGGTGTCGACACCAGCACAGTCTATCGCTTGCGCAGTTCAGAAAGCGAATTTGCCCGCCGCTGGCTCGCCGCATTGTGGGAGGGGTATGAGCATCTTGAACTGGAGGTGCTGCGCCGCCTGCGCGAAGGCGATCTGAAAACCGAAAGCGGCGAAAAATATGATTTCGCCGCCGCGATCCGCCTGCTCAGCGCCCACCGTGACACAGCCGCCCAAGCCAAGGCGGCGCAACGCAATGTCAGCGCGGCCGAAATCCGCGCCTCCATCGATCGCAAGGTGGAAGAAATCCGGTACCGTGTGATGCAGGAAAAATCGGCAAGAGATGCATGTGACGGCTGAACGATTGGACTGGCTGGCCGATGCGCCGCCGGCATTTCGCGAGAGGCTGGCGCAGCATCTCAGCCCGCAGGAATGCAATGAATTTGCCTATCACTGGGGCATATGGGCGCGCGATGCACAATTGCCGCCGCCGGGTGACTGGCGCGTCTGGCTGGTCATGGCCGGGCGCGGCTTTGGCAAGACGCGCTGCGGCGCAGAATGGGTGCGCTCGATTGCCGAGACTGACCCCACGGCCCGGATCGCGCTCGTTGCCACGAGTCTGGCAGAGGCACGCTCAGTGATGGTGGAGGGGGAAAGCGGCCTCCTCGCCTGTTCACCGCCCGACCGGATGCCCATGTTTGAACCCAGCCTGCGCCGGGTGCGGTACCTCAATGGGGCGCAAGTACTGCTCTATTCGGTGGCAGAGCCGGAAAGCCTGCGTGGCCCTCAACACAGCCATGCCTGCGGGACAGGCCCAGAAGGAGTTCTACGTCAACGAGGCACACAGCCTTATGGATGCGTTGGTTCATACATGTGTTGAGGGAACCTCCGACACACCTCCAGCTTCCCCGACGGAGGGAGATACTTGGCTCGTCACACCGTCCGCGCAAGGCGATTGGGCGGGCTTCGAACACCACATTGCAATATATCGGGGGGGCGCATGGAATTTTATCGGTCCAAAACCGGGCATGCGCATTTTCGACAATGGGCTGGGACAATTCTGGCTATTCGACACGCAATGGACTGCAGCCAACCTTCCAGGGGCGCCCCAAGGCGGGGCAAACATCGATCCTGAGGCACGCGCAGCGATTGTGGAAGTCATCCAGGCGTTAACAGGTGCTGGAATTTTGCCCAGGAATTAGGAATTTCTTTAAGTTTCAACGCTGATTGGGGGTCTGTCTGCTTGTCGTCGAATCGTATGATTTTCAGGTTAGAGCGTTGAAACGAGGCCAAAATGCAACAGTTTTACAGCAATGGTCGCTTGCTTCAGTAAGATGGAATAGATAGAAACATATGTGAAGTTCCGGTTCGAATAGAAGGGGAATAATATAATGCGTAAACTTGTCATAGGCATGGCGATGGCGTCGACCGCGCTCGCTACGCCAGCCCTCGCCAGGGATGACCAATGGTATATCGAAGCCGATGCCGGCGCGATGATCGTTGAGGACATCGATAATTTTTCGGGTGCTAATGAACTCGGCACTCTCGACCTGAAGACCGGTTATGATTTCGGTGGGATCGTCGGCTACGACTTCGGGCCGTTCCGCCTCGAAGCAGAGGCAAGCTATCGCCGCGCGTCTGCTGACACCTACACCGAAGGCACTGTGGTACTTGACGGCTCGCAGCTTGACGGTAGCGCAAATGCGCTCAGTTTTATGCTCAATGGTCTGATTGATTTTGGTCCGGACGATGGTCTCCAGGGCTTCATCGGTGGCGGTGCTGGCGTTGGTCGCGTGAAAGCCAACCTTGTTACGCCTTTGCCGTTGGAGTCATATTCTGATTCTGACACTGGCTTTGCTTGGCAGGCGCTGGCCGGGGTGCGTACGCCGGTTAGCGATAATGTCGATCTCGGTCTGAAGTATCGTTACTATGTTCAGAACGGCAATGACCTGATTTCGAATGCTGGTCAGGGTACGACAGTCGGCTTCAAGTCGCACTCACTGCTGATGACTTTGGCGTATAATTTCGGTGGCGCGGAAGCTCCGCCTCCGCCTCCGCCACCGCCACCGCCTCCGCCACCCCCGCCTCCACCACCGCCTCCGCCGCCGCCGCCGGCACCAGTCTGCAACACGGGCCCTTACATCGTGTTCTTCAACTGGGATGAGTCGGACGTTACTCCGGAAGCGGCCACGATCCTTGACAATGCGGTCAGCGCTTATGCGGATTGCGGCATGGCTAACGTGATGCTGGCTGGTCATACTGACCGGTCAGGTTCCACGACTTACAATATGGGTCTGGCTGAGCGTCGTAACGCTTCGGTTCGGGACTATCTGTCTGGCCGCGGCATTCCCGATGACCGGATCAGCAGCGAAGCATTCGGCGAATCTCAGCCACGCGTTGCCACCGAAGATGGTGTGCGCGAACTGCAGAACCGCCGTGTTGAAGTAACATACGGCCCCGGTTCGGGCATGTAAGCTTACCTCAATCGAACAATCGAAGGGGGTCGGAGAAATCCGACCCCTTTTCTTTTGCGCCAAATTGCTGCAGCAATTGCAACACGTAGGTCAGCGGCGGAGAGACACAGAAAATGCGCATTTCGAGATCTCAAATTGCGTGGATGGGCTCTGTTATCTCGGCACTTCTCCTGAGTTCCTGCGTCGTCCCCAACAGCTTCAGAAGCAGTACCGCATCAGCGCAACTCAGCCGACCTGATGGTATCCTGATAGGTACGGCAAACCTTTCTCGCTCCGATAACGGCCTAACTTTGTCGGTAAGTATTGCAAGCTTGCCACCGGGGAAGAAGGCACTGCATTTGCATATGATTGGAAGCTGTTTGCCGCCCAACTTCAAGAGTGCCGGCAGCCATTTAAATCCCGATGGAAAGGCACACGGAATGCACAATCCTCAAGGCAAACATTTGGGGGACCTTCCGAATATTTCTGTCGCAGCTGACGGCACTGGGACGGCATCCATAACCATAGAGGGCGATGCAGACGAGACACTGGCCAAGATTATCGATGCTGACGGCACGGCCATTGTCATCCACACAGGACTGGACGATTATTCGACTGACCCAGCTGGTGCGGCAGGCCCCCGGATCGCCTGTGGAGTGTTGACCGCACGTTGAAGGACGCGATCTGTCCCTACGCAGAACACACTCGCAAATCAGTGCGCCAGCTATGCCATCTCTCGTCCAGAGACGTCGGCAATCGCCTGCGGAACCAACTTGATGGCACTGGCTAAGCAAACCACACCCACCGGCACAATTGACAGCGTGGCAAGGATGCCCAAAGACAGGTCATCGCCGTTTTGGGCCGACACAAATCCGGCCAGATATGGCCCAAGTGCCAAGCCGATAAGGGTAGTCCCCAAAAAGAAGGTGGCAGTCGCTGTCGCGCGCATATGCGGCATCACCAGTGTTTGTGTGGTAGCGGCAGCAGCCCCCAGCGCCGTTGCGGCCAACATACCAGCCACAAAATTCGCGCCGTAGAATATCGCCGAACTCGATGTCGTCATCGCCAGGATTATTGCGGGTGCCGGCGCAATCAGTCCAAACAGGACTACCCAGACGCGTCCAGCGCCGTTGCGCTCATGCAAGTGGTCGGCCACTCGGCCCCCAATAACGATGCCAAGAAAGCCAGCAATTGCGCTGGGCGCGCCAATCAACCACCCCAGTTCGCTTTTGGGAACTGCGAAAACGCGTTCCGCATAAGGCGCCGCCCAGTAAGCCAGAGCATATGCCTGGAACGCCACGCAGGAATACCCCAGCACAGTGAATAAGAATGCGGGCGATCCCCAAATCAACCTGAATGTCTGTTGATCGCGCCGCCGCAATGCCGTGGCCCAGCAATAAACCGAGTAATAGCCTACACCGACAAACAACCACTGATTGGCGATTGGCGGCAGCTTCACAAAACCCGCATCCGCGCCCGTTAACAATGTCATGCCCCATGCCAGCAGCAAGATGCAAAAAACCACGCCAATGTTTATTGCAAGCGCCCCGATCCCACGCTGCGCAGCACCGATAAAGGTGAAAGGCGGGATAACGGTAAACAGCTCGTGGGTGAAACCACGAAATGGATGGCGCTCTTGAGGGCTTTCGATTCCTTCCATCACGCCGCGCTTTGGCTCACGCAGCCCAAGCACCCAGATTGCCAGTAACAAACCCGGAAGCCCCACAGCAACAAATGCAGCCTGCCAGCCTGCCAGCCCCATCGGGCCCCCGTCGGGAAAGTTGCGGTTCCAATTTTCTACGATCAATCCGCCGATCAGCAGCGATAGGCCGCTGCCGATATAGATGCCAGAGGAGTAGATACTGAGCGCGGTCGCACGCAGGCGTGGCGGAAAATAGTCAGAGATCAGCGAATAGGCCGATGGGCTGGCCGTCGCCTCTCCCACACCAACACCAACACGCGCAATGGTGAGCTCCGCGCCATTTTTGGCGAAACCCGACAATGCGGTCATCATTGACCACAGTCCCAGGCCGATACTCATCAATCGCACCCGTTTCCAGCTATCGGCGAGGCGACCAAGCGGAATACCGAACAGGGCGTAGAACACAGCGAAAGCCGTACCATAAAGAAAACCCAGATCGGCGTCGCTCAATCCCAGATCGGCCTTGATATCATTGGCCAGGATTGAGAGGATCTGACGGTCCACAAAGTTCAGTACATAGACCAGTACCAGCACGCTAAGTGCATACCAGCTATAGGCTGGAACAGCCTGCCCGCGTTTCAGTTCGACTGATTCCTGCTGATCGTTCACCCAACCTCCCAAAGCCTGTCAGGCTTACGCCGCATATTGTGTGTTGTCGATAACGCCAGCTTCGAGAAAACCCTTGCGTCGCAAACGACAGGAATCACAAGACCCGCAAGCCGACCCTTCTGGCGTCGGGTCATAGCAAGACCAACTCCAAGCCGGATCAAGCCCCAACCTGTCGCATTCCCTTGCAATATCAGCCTTGGTCATATGCTGGAGCGGAGCGTGGATCGATATCGGTTGCCCTTCGATGCCCAGCTTCGTCCCCAGTCGCGCCGTCTCAGCAAAACTGGCAATAAATTCCGGTCGGCAATCGGGGTAGCCCGAATAATCCAGCGCATTGACCCCGATGAAGATATCATGCGCGCCCGCTGCTTCTGCACAGGCAACAGTCAGGGACAGGAACACCAAGTTCCGCGCGGGAACGTAAGTCACCGGGATATCATCCCCAACGCCAATTTTCGGCACAGGTATGTCAGAGGTCAGCGCAGATCCGCCGAATGATCGCAGATCGAGGGCCAGTCGCGAATGGCCAGCAAGCCCCAGATTGCCGGCTATCTTATCTGCCGCTTCAAGCTCCCTCCGGTGGCGCTGGCCATAATCTATCGTCAGTGCGTGGACATCAAATCCCTGTTCGCGCGCCAATGCCGCAGTGACCATGGAATCGAGGCCGCCCGAAAGCAGGACCACAGCCTTGCGGCCGAACAATTTTTCCGATGAAACCATTGGCCATGGCTTAGCGTGCGCGCCGCATCATGCAAACATTGCATCAAACGGGGAAACAAAATTCTAGCTACAGTTGCCCGTGTGTCGCGCTTCGGCAGCAAACTGGAACGGTAAGCCGTTGTCGATCCCCTGACTTTCGATCTGCACCAGTCCGGCAGTTTCACGCCGGATACTTGTCCGGCCATAGCCATTACCCGGACAAGTATATTGCACGGTGACCGTGGCAGCACCGTCTTCAACCACGAAGCGGCTGCAATTGGGCTGCGAATGCTGAATCTGGATCAGCTCTCGCCCCGAACGAAGGCAAAGCTTGCGCGGCGCTGAACCATCACGGAACCGTATGGTCCACTCACCCTTCTTGAGGTTTGCCAGCATCGCCAAACCCGGTGCCTGCGCCTTACCAGCGAAGCTGAAACCGAGCGCGGCAAGACCGAGGGCGACGCCCCCAGCTACCAACGTCAGATTCTTCAACTTACGCATTGCATCTCTCTCATCGAAATTTGGTCGAGCCGCATGTACAGATACGACCGCTGCGATAAACCGTTGCTGAATGACGGTGAATTGATCAAAGTGTTAATGCAAACTGTTTTGAGCAAAATGCGCAATCCACCACGATATCTCCGTCATCATTGCGCATATCCACGCGATCTTCCTCGGGAAATCTTTCTATAATAGATTGATAATGCTCAATTGTGCAGCGACATCCACGCGTCAGCCGATCACCCGGCCAGACACGAATCTCGTGTTCCTCGTGGAACAAACGCCAGATAATCGCTTCCATCGAAAGAGAACCGTCGAGCAGCTCTTCGTGGCTAACCGTGCCGCCCAGAACGGCGGCATGTTCCCAATCGGGATTATCGGCCTGCGCATGCAAACGCTCGCGCCCTTCTTCACTTTCAGGAAAATGCTGAAGCAGCAATCCACCTGCACGACAACGCTTCCCCTCCATTCGAATGGCAACTCGCAGCAATGAGGGTATCTGTTCGGATTGAATGAAATACCGTTCGCAGGTTTCCGCCAACGAAACCCCTTCCAACGGCACAATACCCTGATAATGCTGCCCATTCGCAGGATCGAAGGTGATCGCCAGATAGCCTTTGCCAAACAGGGCAAAAAGGGATGGATTGGCACCAAGTTCCGCCAGCCGTGCAGCATCGAATTCTGCATAACCGCGCATCTCGCCCCCGCGATAATCGCACACCAGCAAGCGCACAGGGCCATTTTCGGTCTGTGCCTGCATGGTCATTTGCGAATCGCTGTCTTTCAGCAAGCCGCCCATCAGCGCGCAAATGACAAGCGCCTCTGCCAACAAATGGGTGATGGGCGCCGGATAGTCATGGGCGGACAATATCTGGTCGAGTACATGATCCAGCCGCACCGTCCGGCCACGTGCATGGCGCGCCGGTAGAGTGAAGCCAAGCAATTGGTCGGAATGAATTTCAGGCTGATCTGACATGGCGTGCCATATGGGGTACGACCGGGCTAAAGGTAAGCCCCCGGCCCGCCATACAATCCCTAACCCAGAAGGCCGAAGCTCCACAGCAGCACGGACTTCTGCGCGTGGATTCGATTTTCGGCCTCATCGAACACAAGAGACTGCGCCCCTTCAAACACGCTTTCGCTCACTTCATCACCAACATGAGCTGGCAGGCAATGGAGGAAGATCGCATCCGATTTCGCCTGAGCCATCAGGGCGTCATTGACCTGATAGGGAGCCATGGCGGCCAGTTTTTCCTCAGCATGCGCCTGGCCCATCGAAACCCAGGTATCGGTCACGATCACATCTGCTCCATTTGCAGCGGCGATAGCATCCTGTGTCAGGGTAACCTGTGCCCCACCGGCGCGCGCCATTTCGACGAATTCCGCCGCTGGCTCATATCCGGCAGGTGTTGCCACTCGGACGTTGAATTTCATCAATCCGGCCGCCTCAAGGATAGAGTGCAGCACATTGTTGCCATCGCCAAACCAGGCAAGCTCCAACCCCGGCAGTGCCTTGCCCTGTTCCACTACCGTCAACAGATCAGCCACGATCTGGCACGGGTGTGAACGATCGGTCAGCCCATTGATCACCGGGACGCTGGCATGGCGCGCCATTTCCTCGATCTTTGCGTGGTCGTCGGTCCGCAGCATGATGGCATCGGCCATGCGGCTGAGTACGCGCGCCGTATCGGCGATGCTTTCGCCCCGGCCCAACTGGCTGGACGCAGAATCGAGGATCAGGGCCGATCCACCCAATTGCCGCATCGCCATGTCAAAACTGACGCGGGTCCGGGTCGAATTCTTCTCAAACACCATGGCCAGAACACGGCCCTGCAACGGCTGGTCAGCATCTGACTGACCCTTTGGCCAGCCGGCGCGCGCCGCCTTCCGATCAATCGCATCGCCAATCATGGCGGCCAAGGCATCGCCACCCGCATCGCTCAGGTCGAGAAAATGCCTGATATCACTCATGTCGCATCCGGCACAGCATAGCTGGCCGCCCCCGCTGAAAGCTTTTCGAAGAATTCGTCAATTTCGGCATCACTGATCACCAGCGGCGGCAACACCCGCAGAGTGTTGTCACCTGCAGCCACGGTCAACAGCTGATGATTGTCGCGCAGATGGACGTAGAAAGGTCTGCTTTCGACCTTCATCTTAATACCCAACATCAGCCCCTTGCCTCTGACCAGTTCAAACAATTCAGGGTAATTGCCGATGAACTGTTCGAGGCGCGAACGCAGCCGCTCGCCCGTGTCACGCACTTGACCAAGAAATTCATCATTGGCGACAGCTTTCATAACCGCGCTGCCAGCCGCCATGGCCAGCGGATTGCCGCCATAGGTGGAACCATGCGTGCCAAACACCATGCCACGCGCAGCCTTTTCAGTCGCCAGACATGCGCCAAGTGGGAAGCCACCGCCAATACCTTTGGCCGTGGCCAGAATATCCGGCTCAATCCCATAATGCTCATAGGCATAAAGCTTGCCAGTACGGGCCATGCCGCACTGCACTTCATCCAGCACCAGCATCAGATCATGCTCATCCGCCAGATCGCGCAGGCCCTGCATAAATTCCTGCGAGGCGGGCCGGATGCCGCCTTCACCCTGAATCGGTTCAACCAGGAAGCCCGCCGTGTGCGGTCCCATCAATGCCTTGGCAGATTCCAGATTACCAAACTCGGCATATTTGAAGCCTGCCAACAGCGGCGAAAAGCCGTGATGCATCTTTTCCTGATTCGATGCGCTGATCGTGGCCATGGTCCGCCCGTGAAAAGCATTGGCAAAGGTGATCAGTTCAAATCGCGTCGTATCACCTTCGTGCTGGTGATAGGCGCGCACCGTCTTGATCGCGGTTTCCACCGCCTCTGCGCCCGAATTGGTGAAGAACACCGTATCAGCGAAGGTCGCGTCAACCAGTTGCTGCGCCAGCTTTTCACCCTGCGGGCTGCCATAAAGGTTGGACACATGCATTAGCGAAGCCGCTTGCTGCTGGATCGCTGTGATCAACCCTGCATGGCTGTGGCCCAACAGGTTCACCGCGATCCCACTAGCAAAATCCAGATAGCGTGTGCCGTCTTCATCAATCAGATGGCAGTGCTCCCCTCGCACCGGCCGCACGCCGCAGCGGGGATATACGGGCATCAAGGGAGTGATCGACATGACTATTACCTTTTTGAACAAAACAGTTTTTGAAAACGAGAAATGGCGGCCCTCAAGGACCGCCATTCGCTCCGTTTAATTTTTCGCTCTGGCCCGATCAATCAACCGGGCAGTGCGAGCTGGTCAACCTTGAACGGGCACCAGGTTGACTGCCGAGTGCTTCCCTCGTCGGTCAACTTCCAGGTCGAACTCATACCGTTCACCCTCGTTCAGGTTGGACAGACCTGACCGTTCCACCGCGCTGATATGCACGAAGGCATCGGGCTGGCCGTCATCACGAACAAGGAAGCCGAAACCCTTCATGGAATTGAAGAATTTGACCGTACCGGTGGCTTTTTCGCCGGTCAGCTCGCGCTGCGGCGGGCCGCCCGCGCGCTGCTCAACAGCGATCACATCACCTACCACCTGAAGATCCTGGGCAGAAACCTTGCCGCCACGATCAACTAGATTGAACTGCAGTTCCTGTCCCTCTGCCAGACCTTCAAGGCCCGCACGTTCAACTGCGCTGACATGCACGAACACATCCTCGCCGCCGCCTTCCTGCTGGACGAAGCCAAAACCCTTTTGCGCGTTGAAGAATTTCACAACGCCCTTGCCGGTGCCCACGACCTGCGCCGGCATGCGGTTGAAACCGCCACCACCAGCGCCGCCACCAGGCCCACGACCGCCGCCGCCTGGTCCACGGCCACCGCCGCCGCCAAAGCGGTCACCGCCGGACCCGCGGTCATCACCAAAGCGATTGCCGCCGCCGAACCTGTCGCCGCCAAAACCGTCGCGCGCGGGGAAATTGTCCATTCCGCCACCGAATGGATCGAAGCCGTCCTCGCCAAAACCGTCACGTTTATCCCGGCCCCGGCGGCGCCCTCTATCGTAACCCATAACCTAATTCGTACCTTGTCACGCCGCCCACAACAAACCACGCCGATGCTGGGGACGGACAACCGCATCGGACGCAAAGGCGCGCCGGAACACTTCCGGGCCCACCCTTCCGCGCGGTGACATAGCGCACAAATTGGCGTTGTGCGAATATTTTAACGTCATGCGTCCTGATCCCGGAAGAATGTGACATTTTCGCATTGGGGGCCAAGGTCGGCTTAAGGTGATGAAATTGAGGTATATTGCCTGCTCACCGGCAGCTTTTGCGCGATTTGCAGGAATCATTTGGTTGATCCACAGCCATGGCCGGGTCATTGCGACAGACAAGAGGCATGATAGCGCTGCAAGCCCGTAATCATGCGAATCGGAGAACAAAAATGAACGATTTTCGACAGCTGGGTCCATCAATGCTGGCCAGCCCGCAGATCGGACCGGATGATCTGGCACAGGCTGCCGCACTGGGCGTTACGCTGGTGATCAATAATCGTCCCGACGGAGAAGCGCCGGAAGAGCCACAAGGTGCCGAGATTGAGACTGCCGCACGTGCGGCTGGCATGGATTATCTGGCAATCCCCATCACCCATGCCGGATTCAGCGCACCGCAAGTTGAAGCCATGCGACAAGCTCTCGATCAGGCAAGTGGCCCGGTTCTGGCCTATTGCCGCAGCGGAACACGGTCCACCCTGCTTTGGGCGCTGGCCCAAGCGCAGGCAGGCATCGATCCTGACGAGATCTCAGGGGCGGCACAGGGAGCGGGTTATGATGTCACTCCGGTGCGGCAGGTGATGGATGTCATGGCCGCCCAGGCTCGCCACCAGACCGTTTAGCTGGTGCAAATCCAGGTCATCCAGTTTGGCGGTTCGTTGTTGGCCATATTGGCGCTGGCATGGGTAGCGCGTGCATTGGGGCTGGGCATTTCATCCAAATTGCGTGATGATGCGGATGCCCGCTTCCATGCCAATGAGGCCGTGGATGGGTTTGAGGCTACCGATCTTGCCGTCGATCGGGATGGCAATGGGGCCATATTGCGCGATTCGAGCGGGCGTATCCTGTTGCTGAGGCCGCATGGGGCGCATTTCGCAGGCCGTCTCATGACCTCCCAAATGATCGCCTATGCGCATAATGAGGCGCTGGTGATCGAGACAAAAGAGCGCCGCTTTGGCGATGTCACACTACAGCTTGATAATGCAAAATATTGGGCTGATGCCATCAATGCGGTAAATGCCGCGCATGACATCTGATTTCTCACCCACCGATTATGCGGTGCCGGGCTTTGTGGCCCTGGTGCTGATCGAAATGATCTGGGCCTGGCGCAAGCGGCCAGGAAGCTATGAACCGCGCGACACGCTGACCAGCCTCGCCTTTGGCCTTGGCAGCACAGTGGCGGGCTTGCTAACGGGCGGCGTGTTCCTGGCGCTCTATCTGTGGCTGTGGGAATTGCGCCTGTTTGAGATTGGCTGGGTCTGGTGGGCCTGGGCCGCCTGCTTTGTACTCGATGACCTAGCCTATTACTGGATCCATCGTTTCAGCCACCGTGTGCGCTGGTTCTGGGCCAGCCATGTGAACCATCATTCCAGCCAGCATTACAACCTCAGCACCGCGCTACGCCAAAGCTGGACCGGATTCTTAACGCTGGGCTTTGCCTTCAAGCTGCCGCTGGTGTTGTTGGGATTTCACCCAGTGATGATTGCGATCTGTGCAGGCTTCAACCTGATCTATCAATTCTGGATCCATACAGAGGCGATCGGCAGGATGCCACGCTGGTGCGAAGCGGTGATGAATACACCCAGCCACCACCGCGTTCACCACGCGACCAACCCGCGCTATCTGGATCGCAATTATGCCGGGGTTTTCATCGTGTGGGACAGGATGTTCGGCACGTTTGAACCTGAATGCGATGATGAACAGATCCGCTATGGCATCATCAAACAGCTGGGCAGCTTCAACCTGCTATGGGCCGTGTTCCATGAATGGATCGGCATTGCGCAGGATATGTGGCGCGCGCCCTGGCGTCACAAACTGGGATATCTGCTGCGCGAACCCGGCTGGACGCATGACGGCAGCTGCGACACATCTGATATGATCCGCGCCCGCTGGCAGGAACGCCAGGGCAAATAAGCGCCAGTTACTTCGCTCATAAAAAAGGGGCCGGAGCTTTTGGCCCCGGCCCTTATCAGTTGTGCGTTCGCAGGAGGAACGAGGTGAGGCGGGATTGGAAGCTGAGAGAGGAGAGGTGCCCCCAACCCCGCCAAACGGGATATTCTGTGTTGGTCGCGCCGCGAAAAGCGAAAATCGGTTCCCACTTTTCGCGCGGCGCTTCCCTTAGTTGTAGGCGCGTTCGCCGTGTTCGCCGATGTCGAGACCTTCGACTTCGGTTTCTTCGGAGACACGCAGCCCGGTCAGAACCTTGGCAATGATGCCAGCAATCAGGGTGCCGACAGCAGCCCAAACGATTGCGACAACAACGGCCTTGATCTGGATCCAGACCTGAGCCGACATTACGAACTCAGCAGCATCGCCCGGTCCGCCCAGAGCAGGCGAGTAAACGATACCGGTGCCGATGGCGCCAACAATACCGCCCACGCCGTGGATGCCGAATGCGTCCAGTGAGTCATCATAACCCAGCGCGCCCTTGATCTTGGCCACAGCGAAGTAGCACACGACTGAAGAGACGATACCCAGAACAATGGCGCCCATCGGGCCAGCGTTACCGGCGGCTGGCGTCACCGCGACCAAACCAGCGATAACACCCGAACAGAAGCCCAGGGCCGAAGGCTTATGGCCAGCCATCTTCTCAACAACCATCCATGCCAGTGCCGCAGCAGCGGTAGCAACGAAGGTGTTGATCATGGCCAGACCTGCGAAGCCATCAGCTTCCAGTTCCGAACCAGCGTTGAAACCAAACCAACCCACCCACAGCAGGCCGGTGCCGACCATGGTCAGCGTCATGCTGTGCGGAGGCATCGGCTCTGTCGGATAACCCTTACGCTTGCCCAGCAGGTAAGCGAGCACCAGACCGGACACACCAGCGTTGATGTGAACCACCGTACCACCGGCGAAGTCCAGCGCGCCCCAATCCAGGATCAGGCCGCCGCTGCCCCACACCATATGGGCGATAGGGAAGTAAACAATCGTCAGCCAGATGGGCACGAACACCATCACGGCCGAAAACTTCATGCGTTCTGCCGTCGCACCCAGAATCAGGGCTGCCGTGATAGCGGCAAAGGTCATCTGGAAGCTGAGGAACACATATTCGCTGATCACTTCGTCAGAGAAGGTGGCAGCCGTGCTGTCTGGCGTAGTTGCCGACAGGAACAGATTGCCCCAGCTGAAGAAGGCATTGCCTTCCGGTCCGAATGCAGTCGAATAACCCCACAGTACCCAGACGATCATAGCCAGCGCCGCAGTGGCGCCGATCTGGGTCATGGTGGACAGCATGTTCTTGGAGCGGGTCAGGCCGCCATAAAACAGTGCAAGGCCCGGCAGGATCATCGCCAGGACCAAGACGGTCGATGTCATCATCCAGGCGTTATTGCCCGGATTGGCTACAGGTGCGGCGACTTCAGCCGCTTCCTGCGCGAATGCGGCGGTAGCGGCAAAAAGCGAAACGCCCATTGCAGCTGCACCGCTGATTGCTTTGCGGATCATAGTGTTACCCCTCATGTCCTTAGAGCGCCGTATCGCCCGCTTCGCCTGTGCGAATGCGGGTTGCGGAGGCGAGATCGAGCACGAAAACCTTGCCATCACCGATGGCATCCGTGCTGGCGGTCTGCTGGATTGTCTCGACCACCTGGCCAGCCATTTCATCACTGGCGGCGATTTCGATCTTCACCTTGGGCAGCATGTTGGTTGAATATTCTGCTCCGCGGTAGATTTCGGTCTGGCCCTTCTGGCGCCCAAAACCCTTAACCTCGGATACGGTCATCCCCGCAACCCCGATATTGCCGAGCGCTTCCCGGACTTCATCGAGCTTGAACGGTTTAATGATGGCGATGATGAACTTCATCGAAGCCCCCTTCTACTTACCGGAGGATAGTCCCGGCCAGAAGTACATCAGCAAGAGACGTGCCAGTTTGAAGATTGATCGCTTATTGGTGGATTCAGGGCACCGAGCCGGGGCTGCGCCGAAGCAGCCCACCCAATCATTGCCCAAATCTTAATCTTGTGCTTATTTTTTAGGCAGTAGAAGCTCTGCCCAGATCGGCAAATGGTCAGATGCCTGTGCAGCCATGGCGCTATGATGCACACCAGCATCGCAGAAATCCCAGTGGCGGCTGGCAACGATCCGATCAAGCAAGGCAACGGGCCGTTGCGACGGATAGCTCGCTCCCGGCGCAATCAATTGCCAGGCCACGCCAAAGGCCTGCATCGCACCTGTCAGCCGCCCCCACTGGTTGAAATCGCCCATGATCACCGTAGGGCACGGTTCGCCACCATTACATTGTCCAAGCAGCGCATTGATCTGGTCGCGGCGCCTGAGACCCGACAGATCGAGATGCACACCAAATATCCGCAAACGTCGGCCTTCAGACACCAGTTCCGCCATTACAGCCCCGCGCGGCTCCAGCATGGGTAAGTCCAGAGCATGCGCTTCGACACACTCGATATCCCTCCGCACCAGCAAGGCATTACCGTGCCAACCCAGGCTGCGTGGGCGTTTGGCGACCGGAACGGCCCGCCAAGGCGTATCATCAAGCATAGCACGCGGTAAAACGCTGGCGCGCTGGCCAAACCGTCGATCCGCTTCTTGCAGGGCAATAATATCGGCATTCACTTCGCGCAGGACCGTTATGATACGATCGGCGTCACGCCGCCCATCAACGCCGACACCCTTGTGAATATTATAGCTGGCGAAAGTCAGCTTCACCTTCGGCTCGCCCAGGTGGCTCGCCCATCCGCCATCAGAGGAAATCCCGCAATTCATCCATGAAGCGGTCAAACTGGTCATGGTGCAACCAGTGTCCGGCATTTTCGAACTTCACCATGCGGGCATCGCGAAAATGCTGGATCCAGCCGGTTTCCGCCGGATCTGTTGCCCAACTGTCCGCACCATAGAACAGCAAGGTCGGGCAGGTTATGGCCTGCCAAGTCTGCTCCAACATCGCATGCGGAGTTGCGTCAACCGGGAAATGGTGCAGGTATGGGTCAAACTTCCAGCTGAAACTACCATCCTCATTCCGATTGACGCCATGGTAAGTCAGATGACGCGCCTGCCCCTCGCTCAGAAACTTGTTTGCTTCAATCATGCGTGAAAGGGCTTCGTCCAGCGTCGCATATCGACGGGGCTGCCGCCCGGCAGCCCTGCGTTTATCCAGCACCCATTGATACATTTGTTCGCTATAGCTTTTATCACCAGCACCCAGCCGCATTTCGGGCGAAAGGCCGGCCGGCTCAATCGCCACCAGTTTGCTGACTCTGTCCAGGAAGGCCCCGGCGTAACGCAAAGATACGTCGCCACCCATCGAATGCGACACGATAGTCACCGGCGCCAAATCCAGCTGATGCACCAGCTGCGCCAGATCATATACCATATCTGACGTCAGATAATTGCCGTCATTGACCCATTCACTATCACCATGCCCGCGATGATCGAACGCGATCACATGCCAGTCGCGGCACAATTCTTCTGCCACCCAATCCCAGCTGCGACAGTGATCGCGCCCGCCATGAACCAGCAGCAGAGGCGGCGCATCTTCGTTGCCCCAATCGACAAAATGCAGCCGCAGCCGCTGGGAAATGAAGCTTTGCGATTTGGGGCCATGCAGTGTCATGGCAACACAATTGGATGCTAATGCTGCACTGCGCAAGTAGGGTAATTGAACAGAATGCGCCGATCAGGCTTTGTCAGTATATCCTGCCAACCGCCCGGTGATGACGTAATCCAATATATCGACAATCTGCCCTGGTGTCGCCGCCACCGACATGGCTGCGGCGCCCACTTCCTTCAAGGGGTGGATCAGGCTGTCATCATGGTTGACGATGATCGGTTTGCCCAATGCGGCGGCATAGCCTGCATCAAAGGCGGCATTCCATTGTTTGTATTTATCGCCAAAGCGCACCACCACAACATCGGCATCGCGGATCAGGGTTGATGTGCGGATGGCATTGACCTGAGCGCCCTTGCGATCATGCCAGAACTTGTTTTCCTCTGCACCCAGAATGGCGACACCACAATCATCCGACGCCGGGTGGTCGGTAACCGGCGCGGAAAAACGGATCGGCAGACCGCGATGTTTGGCCTCGTCCGCAATCTCCTCGCGCCATGCCGTGTGGATCTCGCCCGAAAGATAAACGTTCCAGATGCGCTGCATTATACTCACCTTTCCTTGGTGACGGAAAATGTCAGATCGGTGTGTTTTTCGACCTGATAGTTCACATCCCACGGGCTCTTGGCCATAAATACCAGATCACCATCGCGATCCTTCGCCAGATTGGCTCGGTTGAATTCCTCGAAACTCTTCACCGCATCTGCTGGCCCCTTGACCCAGCGCGCCGTGGCAAAGGGGGATGCCTCCAGTCCCGCCTCAACCTTATATTCCGCTTCCAACCGGCTGATCAGCACTTCCAACTGCAACTGGCCCACCACGCCGACAATCCATTGCGCGCCAATTTCGGGGTAGAACACCTGGATCACACCTTCTTCGGAAAGATCATCCAGCGCCTTGCGCAATTGCTTGGTCTTGGTCGGATCGCGCAATTGTACCCGTCGCAAAATTTCCGGCGCGAAATTTGGCAGGCCGGTAAAGCGGATTGCGTTTTTCTCACTCAACGTATCACCAACCCGCAAAGTTCCGTGATTGGGGATGCCAATAATATCGCCCGCCTCTGCCGTATCGGCCAATTCACGGTCCTGCGCGAAAAACAGGATCGGCGAATGGATGGCAATGGGCTTGCCCAAGCCGCTGGGCGTCAACTTCATGCCACGTTTGAAGGTACCCGACACCTGCCGCATAAAGGCGATACGGTCACGGTGGTTGGGGTCCATATTAGCCTGCACCTTAAAGATGAAGCCGGTCACTTCATCGCGGCTGGGTGGGATCTGTTCATCGCCTGCGGGTTGCGGCCGCGGTGGCGGGGCCCAACGCGCAATCGCATCGATTAGTTCTTCTACACCAAAATTCTTGAGTGCCGATCCGAAGAAGACCGGGGTGAGGTCACCATTGCGATAAGCCTCCAGATCAAATTCGGGATAGCCGATCCGCGTCAGTTCGATCTCTTCCGCCAGATCATCAGGCAAATCGCCCAATGGCTCACGCTTGCCCAGATATTCCTTGCTGCCGCCTTCGGGTATCGTGACCGTGTTGCTTGCGAAATCGAGAATACCCTTGAACAACCCGCCCATACCCAAGGGCGCGCTTTGCGGGCTGACATCCAGCGCCAGCGCATCTGCCACTTCGTCCAGAATTTCGAACAGGGGCCGCCCTTCACGGTCTACCTTATTGACGAAGGTGATGATCGGGACGCTGCGCAAACGGCACACTTCAAACAGTTTGCGCGTCTGCGGTTCTATACCTTTAGCCGCATCGATTACCATGATGGCGGAATCGACGGCTGTAAGCGTGCGATAGGTGTCTTCAGAGAAATCCTCGTGCCCCGGCGTATCGAGCAGGTTGAAGGTAATCGTTTCACCTTCATACTCTTTCTCAAATGTCATCACGCTGGAGGTGACAGAGATACCACGCTGCTGTTCTATCTTCATCCAGTCGCTGCGCGCCCGCCGCGCGGCGCCGCGCGCCTTGACCTCGCCCGCCAGATGGATCGCACCGCCCTGCAGCAGCAGCTTTTCCGTCAGCGTGGTTTTACCCGCGTCAGGGTGCGAGATAATGGCGAAGGTGCGCCGGTTGGATTTGGTGCTGGACATGGTGCGCGCGCACTAGGGGTACCGCTTCAAGAGGTCCAGACTCAATTCGGCCAGCTATCAGTGCAGGCCATCGCGCAGAAGGGCCAAGGCGCGGTCTGCCACATGATCAAGATCGGCGTTATTCTCCATCACGCCATAACGCAGACCGAGAAACACATTCATCCCCATGATTGCCCAGGCCTCTACCTCGCCCAGCTCGCGCGCATTTCCCGCCTCATACATTTCGCCCAGGCGCGCTTCGATACGCGTAACCGTGGTCAAATAATGATCGCGCCATGCCTGCGGTGCGACAAATTCCGCCTCATCAATGATGCGATAAATTTCCTTGTGTTCGCTGGAAAAGCTCAAAAACGCGCGCAGAGCCTTCGCTTCCCTGCCCAGTTCGGGCGGACAATCCCTGATCGCCGGAGCGACCGCGTCGCGCACGCTGCCTGACATATCGCTGACCAATGCCCGGAACAACTCATCCTTTGATCCGAAATAGGTATAGAAACTGCCCAGCGCCACGCCTGCACGGCTCGTGATCGAAACGATCGAACTTTCGTGAAAGCCCTTTTCGCCAAATTCCTGCGCCGCCGCATCCAGGATTTTGCGGCGAGTCGCCCGCCCACGCGCTGTCCGTGGTTCACGCGGCGCGGCCCCACCAGCAGGCGTTGCCGCAATGTCACGCTTGGCCATGAATAAACGCCCCTTGAAATTCTAAGTTGAAACCTGGTTCATGTTTCACCATAAGTTGGCCAACAGCTGGTGGCAAGCCAGCCGGTTTATTCAGGGAGAGTCTCATGCACACATTCCGCCTCTACTTGCGTTCAGCTCTGCTTTCGGGCAGCGCGGCCGCTGCACTGGCAGGCTTCACGACACCCGCAATGGCTCAGGATGCCCAAGCGACCACCGCCAGCGATGCATCTGACTCGGGCGAGATCATCGTCACCGCCCGCCGCCGCGAAGAACGTCTGATCGATGTTCCAATCTCCATCAGCGCAATTGGCGGCGAACAATTGGCCAAGCAGGGTACGCAAAGCCTCGAGCAGATCGGCGATTCCGTTCCCAACATGACGCTGGAGGTGTCACGCGGTACCAACACCACACTGACCGCATTCATTCGCGGCGTGGGCCAGCAGGATCCGGTTGCCGGCTTTGAAGCGGGCGTGGGTCTTTATGTCGATGACGTTTATCTCAACCGCCCGCAGGCCGCCGTACTCGACGTTTATGACGTGGAACGGATCGAAGTTCTGCGCGGCCCGCAGGGCACGCTTTATGGCCGCAACACGATTGGTGGAGCGATCAAGTATGTCACCGCCCGCCTGCCCGATGAAACGCGGGTCAAGGTCCAGGGAACCGTTGGCAATTATGACCAGGCGGACCTGATCGTCACCGCATCGACCCCCATCAGTGACACAGTACGCATTGGCGCCAGCGGTGCTCGGCTTTCACGCGGTGGCTTTGGCGACAACCTCAACCTCAGCGGGGTTGAAAACTACAATAAGGATGTGTGGGCTGCCCGCGGCACGATCGAGGTTGATAACGGCCCGCTCTTCATTCGTCTGTCCGGCGATTATGTGAAAGACAATTCAGACCCACGCCAGGGCCATCGCTTCCTGCCTGGCACCTTCACAGTGTCGCCCGTGTTGGACAGCGTTTATGATACGCGCGCTGGCCTGAATGTTGTCGGTCAGGAAATCGAGGCATGGGGTGGTTCGCTCAACATCGCCTATGAACTATCCGACACGGTCACGCTGAAGTCGATCACCGGCTATCGCGAAGATAAGACAACCACTCCGATCGATTTTGACTCGCTGCCCGTGGCAGATCTGGATGTTCCGGCGATCTATAAAAACGACCAGATCAGCGAGGAATTGCAGCTGCTGTATGAAGGCGACCGGCTGAACGGTGTTCTGGGCGCCTATTATCTCGATGCCAATGCATTCACCGCATTCGACGTGGCGCTGTGGACCACCGGTGCCCTGCCTGGCGTCGACCTGCCGGGCCTGACCGCGCAGACGCTGGGCGACGTGAACACCAAAACCTGGTCGATCTTCGGCGATTTCACTTATGATCTGACCGACCAGCTCAGCATCTCGCTGGGTGGCCGCTACACCAATGACAAGCGCAGCTCACGCGTGCTGCGTACCACCTTCATTGGCGGCTATTCGGACCTCTTCGCCGAAGGAGCCATTCCGATTGCGGTGACGTCTGACTTTGAAGGCAGCGAAACCTTCAAGGAATTCACCCCGCGCGCATCGATCAGCTTCAAGCCGACGCCAGACCACAACATCTATTTCACCTATTCAAAGGGCTTCAAGGGTGGCGGCTTCGACCCGCGCGGCCAGTCCAGCAACGCCCGTGATATCGATGGTGATGGTTCGGTCAGCTATGACGAAATCTTCGATTTCATGCGCTTCAAGCCAGAAACGGTCGACAGCTTCGAACTGGGGTGGAAGGCATCCTTTGGATCGTCGCCTCAACATCAGCCTGGCAGGCTTCATGAGCGACTACAAGAATATCCAGATCCCCGGATCGCGTGGTTTCGATACCGATGATGATGGTGTTGCCGATACATTTGTCGGGGTCACAACCAATGCCGCCAAGGCAACGATAAACGGCATAGAATTTGAAGCCAACGCGCTGGTCGGCAGGGATTTTGCTGGCGCAGGCAGCCGCCTGAACTTCAACATGGCGGCCGGCTATGTCGATGCCAAATATGACGAATATCTCTCTGGCGGCGTCGACATTTCCAATCTGGTTGCGATCCAGAACACGCCGGAATGGACCGCAAACTGGGGTTTTGACCTGGGTGTACCCGTTGCCTCCGGCATGCTCGACCTGCTCGGCTCTATTTCAATGCGCAGCGATTCACAGCAGTTCGAATTTGCCACGCCGTTCCTCGATCAGGATGGCTTTGCGCTGGCCAATGCCAGTCTGGTCTGGACCGACGATCTGGACCGCTACAGCATAGGGCTTCACGTGAAGAATATCTTTGACAAACGCTATGTTGTTGCCGGCTATGACTTTGAATACAACACCACGCTCGGCCTCGAAAACAATGTGACCGGTTTTTATGGTGATCCCCGCCGTGTGTTTGTGACGGCGTCCTTCGCCATGTAATCCATACCCTCAGTTGGACGCGACTGGCGCGGGCGATCACATGATCTCCCGCGCCTTTCTTTTGTGTCCAATGTAAAAGCGGATCAGCCGCGCAGCTGCGCACCTTGTTTGGCGGCAGCCGCCACCACCGCATCCGAAACCGCCTTCAGATCAGCATCCTTATAGCTCGCATCCTGCGGTTGCAGCGTCACCTCGAGCGCCAGCGATTTCTGGCCTTCAGGCACGCCCTGCCCGGCAAAGACATCGAACAGGCGAACATCAACGATGTTCTTCTTATCCGCCCCCTTAACCGCACGCAGCAGATCACCCGCCGCCAGATCGGCTGGCACCAGGAAGGCGAAGTCACGCGTGACGGACTGAAGCGCGGGCGGCGAATAAAGCGTACGGGCAAATCCGGCTGCGCCCTTTTTCTGCGGGATGGCATCCAGGTGAATGCCCAGCACAGCAACCGGCACATCAATATCAAAAGCCTTCAGTGTGGTGGGGTGAACCATACCGAAGCTGGCCAGCACATTCTTGGGGCCCAACCGCAAAGTGGCAGACTGGCCGGGGTGGTAGACCTGTGCACCAGCACCATCATCCACTGGCATCACCATCAGATTGCCAACAGGCGCACCGGCAGCTTCCAACAGAGACACGCACAGCGCCTTGGCATCAAAGGCATCGAAACCTTGCGCCTTGCCCGACTGCCAGCTGCGCGATGTACGTACGCCCGCCAGCACGCAAACCAACGTGGGATGCTCGCCATCAGCGAGATATCGCCGCCCGATCTCAAACAGGCGAACACTCGATGCACCGCGGTCCAGATTGCGGCGCGCAGCAGACAGCAGACCCGGCAACAGCGAAGGCCGCATGACCTTCAGATCCTCGCTTATCGGATTATCGAGAACCCAACGCCCACCGCCAACTTGTGCAGCTTCTTTCTCGGAAATGAAGGACCAGGTGATCGCTTCATTGAGGCCCGCAGCCGCGGCCGCGCGACGCATCCGTCGTTCCAGCACCTGTTGCGATGTCGCGGTTGGCTTGGCCACGCCATCCGTACGCGGCAAGGCCACGCTTTCAACGCGATCAAGTCCGTAAATCCGCACGACCTCTTCAACCAGATCAGCTGACCCTTCGACATCGTGGCGACGGAGTGGGCAGGTGACCTGCCAATCATCGCTGACCGTAAAATCGAGGCTTTCGAGGATGCGCTTCTGTTCGGCCTCAGGCACATCGACCCCGCCCAGCTGCGCGGTCATCTGCGGATCAAATGCGACCAATTTGGCTTCGCTGGGTGCTGCACCGGCGCGCACCACTTCGCTCGCCTCGCCGCCGCAAATGGTCAGGATCAGCTGCGAGAGGATCGCCAGCCCGCCATCCAGAAACGCCGGATCAACGCCACGTTCAAACCGCGTGCGCGCATCTGATGCGAGGCCCAGCTTGCGCCCGGTCACACCAATGCGAGCAGGGTCAAAATACGCGATTTCGAGAAGGACATCAGTGGTGCCTTCACTCACACCCGAATGCTCCCCACCCATGATCCCAGCAATGTCATGTACGCCGGCATTATCGGCGATCACCGTCATACTGGAATCGAGCGTATAGGTCTTTTCATTCAGCGCCAGCACCTGCTCGCCATCCTGCGCGCGACGGGCAACCACCGCTCCATTGAGCTTGGCCAGATCATAGGCGTGGGCCGGACGGCCAAATGCCAGCATCACATAATTGGTGATGTCGACCAACGCACTGATCGGGCGCTGGCCGGCCGCGATCAGGCGGCGCTGCATCCATTCAGGCGATGCGCCATTGTAGACACCGCGAATGACGCGGCCATAAAATGCCGGACAGCCCTGTGGATCATCGGTGCGAATTTCGACCGGGCAGGGATAGCTGCCCGCCACGTCTGGCGCGGGATGAGGCGTGTAAGTGCCGATCCCCGCCGCGGCCAGATCGCGCGCGATCCCATCCACGCCCATGCAATCGGGGCGGTTAGGGGTGATAGCCACGTCGAAAATCGGGGACGCCTCAGCGTAATCGGCAAAGCTACTGCCTACTGGCGCATCATCAGGCAATTCAATGATCCCGTCATGGTCATCGCCCAGCTCCAGCTCGCGCGTGGAGCACATCATACCGTTGGATTCGACACCGCGGATCGCACTCTTGCGCAATTCCATGCCATTGGATGGAACCACGGCACCGGGCAGGCCCAAAACGCCTGCCATCCCGGCGCGCGCATTACGTGCGCCGCACACGACCTGCAGCGGGTCGCCTTCGCCCGTGTCAACGCTCAGCACTTGCAGCTTGTCGGCATCCGGGTGCGGAGCAGCGGTCAATACCTTGGCAACGCGGAAGCCGCTAAGCTTTTCAGCCGGGTCTTCCACGCCTTCCACTTCCAGACCGATTGCGTTCAGCGCGGCGGCAATTTCCACTGCCGAAGCCTGCGTGTCGAGGAAATGCTTCAACCATTCGAGGGAGAACTTCATGGCCGCGCCCCCACACCTGCGGAAAGCGTCGGTTGGTCAAATGGACTGAACCCATAATGCCGCAGCCAGCGCACATCGCCATCGAAGAAAGCGCGCAGATCATCCATCCCGTATTTCAGCATAGCGAGCCGATCCACGCCCACACCAAAGGCAAAACCCTGCCATTGATCGGGGTCCAAGCCGGCAAATTCGATCACCCGACAGTTGACCATGCCGCTGCCCAGCAGCTCCATCCAGTCATGCCCCGGATCATCGCCCGATCCGCCTACCACACGGCGGCCATTTTCCTTGGCATAACCCACATCCACCTCAACACTCGGTTCGGTGAAGGGGAAATAGCTGGGGCGCAGGCGCAGCACGATATCGTCCCGCTCAAAGAATGCCTTGAGGAATGTTTCCAGTGTCCATTTGAGGTGACCAAGGTGAATATCCTTGTCTATCACCAACCCTTCCACCTGATGGAACATGGGCGTGTGCGTTGCATCGCTATCACTGCGATAGACGCGGCCCGGCGCAATAATGCGAATGGGTGCGCCCTGTTCTTTCATGCTACGGATCTGCACTGGCGATGTGTGTGTGCGCAACAACATGCGTTTTTGTTGGCCTACCGCTTCGCTGCTTGCGGCCGTTTGCTCAGGGAAATAGAACGTGTCATGCATGGCGCGCGCAGGATGGCTCTCATCCATGTTGAGCGCGGTGAAGTTGTGCCAGTCATCCTCGATTTCCGGCCCAGTCGCCACGGCGAAACCAAGATCAGCGAAAATCTCTGCCAGCTCATCCATCACCTGGCTGACGGGGTGAACAGTGCCGCGCGGCAAATCCGGCCCGGGCAGAGTAAGATCCAGCCGTTCATTGGCAAGCTGCGCGGACAATGACTCAGCCTCCAATGCCGCCTTCTTCGTCTCGATGGCGTCAGCCACTTCGGCGCGCACCGCCTGAATCGCAGGGGCCGCCTGCTGGCGTTCATCCGCGCTCATCTGGCCAAGCGACTTCAGCGCCAGACTGACCCAACCCTTCTTACCCAGCGCGGCCACGCGCTGTTCGTCCAGCGCCTCTAGCGTCGCGGCGGCGGCAATTGCGACCAGCGCATCATCTTTTTGTTTCGTAAGTTCGGTCATCAGGCCAATTTTCTAAACTGCTGGCCGCCCGCTAGCGTCAAATGACGCCCAAGGCAAAGTGACAATCATGCAAATTAGTCCAGCATAGTCTAATTCCGGGAGCCCCGTGCCCTCTGCGGATCATGCAGGCCCTGCACAGCGGCCCCCGCAATTTCAGCGCGGGCGCGGGCTGCGGCCCGCAAGAAGGGGTGATCCAGTTTGCCATATGCACTGGGCGGCATACCCATGAAGCGTTTGAAATCCCGTACAAAATGTGCCTGATCGTGATATTGGAAATCGATCGCATTCAACCATTTGAGCGATGGATCCAGCATGAACTGCGACAGGCTGCGCAGGAAGCGCTGGCGACGCAGCAGCAATTTAGGCGTAAAACCAAAGCTGCGCCGTGTCAGCCGTTCCAGCGTACGAATGGTGAGACACGTCTCCTCTGCCAGTTGGGTGACGGTGAAAATGCCGGAATCAACCAAAGCGCGATTGATCGCGCTAATCTCACCCTCCTTGCGAATGGGCCGGTCAAGCAGGCTGGCCATATGCTGCTCAATGGTCGCCAGCTCTGCTTTGAAATCGCCCGATGATACGGCCAGCTGGCGCGCAAGCGGTGCGAAATGTGCAAAGGCAGGGTCGGTCAAGCCATCCACATATCGGTCGGCATAATCGCCCGCCGAAACATCCATGAACTTGGCCCAACCCAGCGGCAACAGGCCAATGCCCCAGCTGCGACCCGTGCGATTGCGAAAACGTGTCGCTTGGCTGGTTGGCCCGGTGACTGCAAAACCCGGGCAATCTGCCAGATCGCCCTGCCCGATCACCGCCTGCGCTTGGATTTGCGACAGGAAGCGCAAATTGGGCCATTCAGGGTGGAGATAATCCTCCAACCAGGGAAATTGCGGCGATGTCCGTGTTTCGCTGTAATAATAGGTGGTCACATAGGGGGATAATTCTGCCGAGGGCAGCGCAAAGCGGATCGTCACCGCATCCTGTGCAACATCAAGCATGGCTTACCCTATTTCTGGTCGCGATTAACCCGCAGTCGAATTCGTACAAGGTTGTGCTGTGTTTCCCCAATAAAGTCACGCGCGATCATCGCTATCAAAGGGGTTAATCTTGCGAAAACAATATCTCACAGCCGTGTTATCTCTTGCCGTTCTGACCATACCCGGCACGGCGCACGCTGCAAAAAGTGACCCTCCAGAGCTGGTGGAATGCGAAGAAAGTATCGGCACCATCGCTCTGGTCGATGGCGACACCGCAGGCTGGAACGAATGGGGGCTGGGAAGTCCGCGCGCACTGATAAATTCGCTGGCGGTGGAATCGGGCTGCTTCACCCCGCATAACGCGGCCAACGGCGCCCCGGCACGCTTTCTGATCACCGCCATCGCTGGCAGCCAGGAAGATGTTGATCAGGGCATGGAACTGGCCAAGGCGGGCGCAAGCGAGGCACTGCTGCGCAGTGGTGCCGCAGGAACCGTGCTCAGCAAGGTCCCCGTAGGTGGTGCATTACTGGGTGCCTTTGGTGGCTTTGGCGGCAAGAAGAAAACTGTGGCAGCTGGACTGCGCGTGGTCAGCCCCGCCAGCGGGATGACGGTGGCGGCTGGCAGTGGTTCGGTCAAGAAGTCAACGCTCAGCTTCAGCGGGTCCGGCGCAGGCTGGGCACAAAATGCCGCCAATGCTTCAGGCTATGCCAGCAGCAAGGACGGCAAAATGCTGACAGAGGCATTCGTACTCGCCTTCAATCAGGTGATCGGGCAGCGCGCACTTCTGGCTGACACACCGGCAGCGGGCGGCGCGGCTGCCGCACCTGCCAGCGCCGCGGCCATTGTGGCGGTTGACACTGTTATGCGTGCCACGGCCAGCAGCGACGCAACAGCGGTCCGTTCCCTGCGTGCGGGGACAGAGCTGTCACCCACGGGCAAACGCGAAGGACTGTTTATCGAAGCTGCCGATAATTACGGAACAACAGGCTGGGTTTCAGTGGAAGACCTGCAATAACCGCTAATAAGGTGGATACCTTAAAGGCGCGCCACCAACTGGTTGGCGCGCCTTTTTCTGGCGCTCCGCTAGCTGGTCACCCAGGCATGTCCAGCGTCTGCGCCGCCGCACCCCAGATCCGTGCCCGCGCCTCCATGAAGGATTCCAGGATCGGGTGATCCAGCGCGGCGTATTCGCTGGGGTTCATGGTCATGAATTCATGAAATTCGCGCGTGAACTGCGCCTGGTCATGGTAATCAGCATCCATCACCTCGGTCCATTTGCTGCCACGATGGAGCATATAGCTGGCTAGGCTTCGCATGAAACGCTGACGTCGCATCAGCAGTTTGGGCGAGAAGCCGAAATAACGGCGACAGATCCGCTCAAGCGTACGGATGCTCATACCCACATGGTCTGCAAATTCGGAAACATTCGTCACGCCGGCATCAAACAGAGCGCGATGGATGCGCAATATTTTCTGCTCATCGCGGCTGGGCCTGATCAATTCGCGCATCGCCGAAAGGATGGCCTGATATTGTTCCTCATCACTCAACCGGTCATCGCATAACTGACCACACAGTATGGAAAAGCGCGCAAACGCCGGATGCGTTTCGCCATTGGCCACCAGATTGGCCAGACTCTGCGCCTCCACATCCATAAAGCGCGCCCAGCCAAGCGGCAGGAACCCGACACCCCACATGCGGGTGGAACCAAGTTCGAACCGCACAGGCAGTGTACTGGGGCCGGTTGCAGTAAAGCGCGCGCCTGAAGCGTCAGATGAGCCAGGTATTTGCGCATTGGGGCAGCTGCCTGCGAAGAAGCGAATATTGGCCCATTCCGGCTGCAAGTAATCATGCACCGTGCCGCCACCTTCAACCGACAGTTCCAGCTTGTAGAACGTAGTGAAGCAGCCTTCAAACTCCGGTGGCGGAGTATAAAAGCGGCTGCGGACCCAATATTCCTGTGCTGCGCCGTTCCAAGCGGCTTCGTCCCCGGACATGGTACCCATGTGCCGTAATTGACGGATTTTTACAAATGAAAAGGCGCCGGAGATCGCTCTCCGACGCCCCTACAAACCGGTTGGTCGCAACAGTTAGGCGGGCAGAGCTGCCTTGGCCTGTGCAATCACAGTCTTGAAGGCAGTGCCTTCATTCATGGCCAGATCGGCCATCACCTTACGATCCAGTTCGATCCCGGCGAGCTTTACGCCATGCATGAATTGCGAATAGGTGAGGCCTTCTGCGCGAACCGCTGCGTTGATGCGCTGGATCCACAGAGCGCGGAAATTGCGCTTCTTGATCTTGCGGTCGCGGTAAGCGTACTGGCCAGCCTTTTCGACGGCCTGGCGTGCAATGCGAATAGTGTTCTTGCGGCGACCGCGATAGCCCTTGGCCTGGTCTAACAGCCGCTTGTGCTTCTGGCGCGTGGTCACGCCGCGTTTGATGCGAGGCATATTGTATATCCTTTATAAGATTCGGTGCCAGCCTGTCTCCGCGTCCCTTTCGTCCTACCGCTTCGCAGCTTTAGGACACTGGGGAGCGGGCTAGGCCCGTTCAAATCAATCCAAGCCGTATGGCGCCCATTTCTTCACCGTCTTACTGTCAGCTTCTGACAGGACAGTGGTGCCGCGGTTCTGGCGGATATACTTCGCATTGTGGCTGATCAGGCGGTGACGCTTGCCAGCGACTCCATGTTTGATCTTGCCGGTTGCGGTGATCTTGAAGCGTTTCTTCACACCGCTTTTGGTCTTCAGCTTGGGCATTTTCATCTCCTTTGCAGAGACACGTCCAACCAGCCCTGGCAGCCCCTTTGGCCAGACCGGCGATGAATCACGTGTCAGTGAAGGCGCGCGCAATAGCGAGTTTGTCATGGAATGCAAGTTTGTTTGCGCCTCAAACGCCGGCGCTCGCCTCCGCTCGCTCGGCCTTCCTAGCTCCCTTCGGTCGCAGCGGGCGAGCAGCCGCCTTTGCGGCACCTTCGGCGCCAATTCTCCGACCGAGGATTCCTACAGGATGGAACACATGGAACACTATTCTGATTCAGAAAAACATGCCCGTGCCGGGCCGCTGTGAAAATAGGTGCCAGAAAACTGTCGTGCCGCGAACATCCATTAATTGTGGGGCTTTGCAAGCGAGTAGGAAAGGTCCGCCAAAATCCCGGCAGCCCCGTCAGTGATCGTGGTGATGATGCCCCGCTCCGTGCCCCATATCATGCATCGCCTCCAGCACATCTTCCAGCCGCGCGGGATCGCCAATCGCCAGCACCTCGCCACTGCTTTCAGCATTCAGCGGGTCACCATTCCAGTCACACATGACGCAACCGGCCCCCTCAACCACGGGCACAAGCGCGGCAAAATCATGCAGTTTCAGCCCAGCCTCACACACCAGATCGACATGGCCTGAGGCGACAAGGCCATAATTGTAGCAATCGCCGCCATAGATGATCTTGCGCTCTGCCACCGCGCCCGCCAGCCGCATGAACGGTTCCACCTGCTGGCCTGAGAACAAATGCGGGCTGGTGGTGGCAAGCACTGCGCCTGACAGTTCACGACAGGCCGCGCCACGTACCTGCCGCCCGTTAAACGTCGTGCCTTCGCCCGTCACGCCCAGCCAGCGTTCGCGCAGGATCGGCTGGTCGATCACCCCCAGTACCGGCCAGCCATCTTCCAAAAGTGCGATCAACGTGCCGAAAATCGGCCGTCCTGCAATAAAGCTGGTGGTGCCATCTATTGGATCAAGTACCCATTGCCGTCCCACGCCGGGGTTGCGGTTGCCGTATTCTTCGCCAATGATCCCATCATCGGGGTGTTCGCGTTCAATAATCGCGCGCATTGCCGCCTCTGCCGCACGATCAGCCTCTGTAACAAATGTTCGATCGCTCTTTTCTTCTTGCGACCAATTGCCACGGTAAAAAGGCATAATTGTTTGTCCGGCAGCGTCTGCCAGACGTTTGGCGCATTCGATGTCAGCGTTATTCATGGCAATTAATATGTTTTCTATTAGATAGGGTGCAAATTCACTGACGTTTCACATACTGAAACGGTGCATGGGGCAAGCCAGACCTGACCTGATAGCTGAATGGCAAGCGAAAACAATTCCTCTACGCAAGACGGGCCATTGCGCACCGCACTGGGCCACACACGGCTGGGCGAGCCGCTATCCCTCAACCGCGCCCCGGTTGATGAGCTTTCGCCGTGGATCGCACGCATTTACGCCACCGATGTGGAAGCGGACCCCAATCATGTGACCCGCTGCGGTTTCTGCGCCGACACGCCAGTGCTGCGCATCCTGTTCAAGGGACAATGGACCGCCGAGACCCGTGATGGTTATGGCCGTTACAAGAACTGCGCGCTGTTCTTTGGTCCGCAGACGCGCAAAATGCCGATCAGTGTGAAGGGCAGCTTCGCCACGCTGGAAGTGGCGTTGAAGCCGGGCGCGCTGGCCAATCTGCAAGCCCCCAAGGTCACTGAGACACTCGATCGCATCATCTTATATGACCATATCTATGGCAATTTCCCCTGGGGCACCTCTGCGCAGCTGATCGAGTGGTTTGACCCCAATGGGCCACCAGAACGCTGGATACGGGTGGCTGAAAAACTGATCATTCAACTGATCGGCCTGCTGGGCAATGCCAAGCCTGACCCGATTATAGGGGAATTTGACCGGGCTGCTTTTGCTGACCCCAATATGACGATAGGTGATTTCGTCCACGATTATGGGGTGGAAACGCGGCGTCTGGAACGGCTGGTGAAGCGCGCTTATGGCCAGACACCCAAACAGGTGCTGCGGCGCGCCCGCGCGTTGGACATGGCCGCCCAATTACGCGGCGTGGGCGATGAGGAAGAGGGTGAGGAGCTGGCGCTGCGTTATTATGACCAGTCACATATGATCCGCGAGTTCACCGCCTTTTTCGGCATGACGCCCAAGCAGTTCGTCAAAACACCGCAACCATTGATGACCATGACGCTGGAAGCGCGTCAAGCCCGGCGGCTGGAGGTATTGGGTCGGCATGAACCAGGCAATGCGCTGCCCTGGCGCAATGAAGAACCGAATCTGGCAGAGGGCGCTTAAGCCGACTAATCGAACAGGCTGGAAACCGACGCCTCATCCGCAATACGGCGCACAGCCTCGCCAATCAGCGGGGCAATGGTCAGAACGCGGATCTTGGCCGCTTCCTGGCAGGCATCGGTCGGCTTGATACTGTCGGTGATGACCAACTCTTTCAGCTTGGATCCATTGACACGGGCCACTGCACCGCCCGACAGCACCCCATGGGTGATATAGGCTGCCACACTTGCGGCGCCCTGTTCCAGCAGCGCCTCTGCCGCATTGCATAACGTTCCGCCTGAATCGACGATATCATCAATCAGGATGCAATGGCGCCCGGTGACATCGCCGATGATGTTCATCACTTCGCTTTCGCCGGGACGGTCACGCCGCTTGTCAACAATGGCCAGCGGCGCATTGTCCAACCGTTTGGCCAGCGCGCGCGCGCGCACCACGCCGCCGACGTCAGGTGAAACCACCATCAGATCCTGTTCGCCATAACGCGCCTGAATATCGGCCGCCATAACAGGCGCTGCATAAAGATTGTCGGTCGGAATATCGAAGAAACCCTGGATCTGTCCGGCATGCAAATCTACCGCCAAAACACGATCAGCGCCGGCCTCTGTAATCAGATTGGCCACCAGCTTGGCCGAAATGGGCGTGCGCGGGCCGGGCTTACGATCCTGCCTCGCATAACCGAAATAGGGTACAACTGCAGTGATCCGCTTGGCCGATGCACGGCGCAGCGCGTCGATGCAGATCAACAATTCCATCAGATTATCGTTCGCCGGGAAGCTTGTGGGCTGGACCACAAATACATCCTCGCCACGGACATTTTCGTGGATTTCCACGAAGATTTCCTCATCCGCAAAACGGCGAACGCTTGCATCGGTCAGAGGGATTTCCAGATAGGCCGCAATCGCCCGTGCGAGCGGCATGTTCGAATTGCCGGACATGATCTTCATGTTGCGAATCCCTGATGCAATTGCATGACCCTCGCCTAGACGAGAGTCATGCAATTGCAACAGGGCCCGCAACACAGTTTCCCAATGTTTCCTAACCGGTGGGTATCTTTGATTTGCTTCAGGCGCCAGCGGGGGCCTCCCCCGCCTCGGCTATCCTTCCCCGGATCAAGTCCCGGGTGCGGGCGGGCGGTCGCCCTTGCGGCTGCTGCGCAGCCGTTACCGCTTCAAGCCACTCGTCAACTTTAACCCAGCCGATGTTCGCCCTTGATCCAGCGTACGGTGCCAGAGCTAGCGCGCATGACCACGCTTTCAGTCGTCATCAGCCCGCCACGCTTGCGCTTTACGCCTTCCAGCAGCGAACCTGATGTCACGCCGGTCGCCGCAAAGATGCAGTCGCCCTTGGCCAGATCTTCCAACTTGTAGATACGATCGAGATCCTCGATCCCCCATTTGCGCGCCCGCGCCTTCTCGTCATCATTGCGGAACACCAGCCGGCCATTGAACTGGCCACCCACGCAACGCAAAGCCGCCGCTGCCAGCACACCCTCTGGTGCGCCGCCCTGGCCCATATACATATCGATCGTGGTATCCTCATCAGTCACCGCGATTACGCCTGCCACGTCACCATCGCCAATCAGCACCACGCCGCAACCCAGACCGCGCAGTTCGGCGATCAGTTCAGCATGGCGCGGGCGATCGAGGACACAAACGATGATCTCATGCGGCTCCACACCCTTGGCCGCAGCGACTGCCTTAACATTTTCGGTGGGGCTTTTGGCCAGGTCGATGACGCCTTCAGGATAGCCCGGACCGACGGCCAGCTTGTCCATATAAGTGTCAGGCGCATTGAGCAGGCACCCTTCCTCCGCCGCGGCCAGCACCGCCAGCGCATTGGGGCCAGCCTTGGCGGTGATGGTGGTGCCTTCCAGCGGATCAAGCGCGATGTCGATCTTCGGCCCCTTGCCGGGAGCGCCGCCAACCTTTTCGCCAATATAGAGCATGGGCGCCTCATCCCGCTCACCCTCACCGATCACGACCGTGCCATCCATATAGAGGTCATCGAAGGCGCGGCGCATGGCCTCAACCGCGGCAGCATCGGCTGCCTTTTCATCGCCTCGCCCGATCAGCTGCGATGCCGCGACGGCGGCAGCTTCGGTCACACGGACCATTTCCAGCACCAGCATACGGTCCAGCGCATCGGCAGGCTTGGGTGTCTTGGCTAAAATATCGGTGTTCATGGGTAATTCAGTCCCCGCAGTGAGTGTGGGCGGTCGCTTAGACAAAAGGAGGTGGACTTGTCGAGCATCGCTGCACCGGCAATCCGCAAATGCAATATTATTTGGGCCAGTCTGTTCCTTCTGGCAGCCCTGCCATTGGTCGCACAAAGTGACAATGCAGCGTCAGTCACCAATGCGCTGGTCGATGCGCGCGAAGCCTATGGCCCGCCGCCGCCAATGGAAGATTGTTCTGCAGAACAGGAAGCCGCCACCTTGTCCGGCGAGATCATTGTTTGCCGCCGTAAGCGGGACCAGAGCGAGTTTCGCACCCTGCCATCTGGCAAGTCGCAATCACGCTATGCCCGCGAAACCATGAACAAGGGCAATCCGCAGACGCCAGACGTGGCGGGTGATGGCATCTTCAAGGGAGAACCCACCATCGGCAGCATGTGCATCCCTGGCTTGCAGAAATGTCCGCCGCCACCCGCGCTGATTATTGATGTGACCGCCCTGCCCAAGGCGCCGCCGGGTTCAGACGCCGACCGGGTTGCGCGCGGCCTGCCCCCGCTGGGCAATGATGGCGCGATTGCACAAAGCGAGCTGGGCCTGCCCGATCCCGACGCAATCAATCACGCAGAATCGGAAGAACCAGCGGGGCAGAAGTAAGGCTGTCCGACCCTTCCAGCAGCGTCAGCGCGTCACGTACACTGCGCTCAGGCCCCTCATGCGTGACCATGGCGACCAGCACCTCGCCCCCTTCATCCTCACGCCCCTTCTGGATCAGGCTTTCGATCGAAACGCCCGCATCGCGCATGGCGGCTGTGATTTCAGCCAGCACGCCGGGGCGATCCGCCACGGTGAAGCGCAGATAGGTCCGTTCAAGCCTGTGGCCGGGTTCGGTCGGTGGCAAGGGGTCGAGCCGTGAGACGGGGATTGAAAAAGGCGCACCCACTTCATCGCGCGCAATATCGATCAAATCGGCCACCACAGCGCTGGCCGTGGGACCATCACCCGCGCCCGCGCCCTGAAACAGCAGGCGGCCGGAAAAATTGCCTTCCGCCACCACGGCATTGGTGGGGCCATCGACCCCACTCAGCGGGTGATCTTTTGACACAAGACAGGGGCGTACGCGTTGCAGCAGACTGGCCCCGCCATTCTGGCCCGCCTCAACATCGGCCATGGCGATCAGGCGGATGACGTAGCCCAGCGTATCAGCCTGAGCGATATCAGCAGCCTGTACACACGTGATGCCGGTGACACGCACCGCATCGAAATCCAGCTTTGCACCAAAACCAATCGCCGCCAGAATAGCCAGCTTGTGAGCGGCATCGACCCCTTCAATATCGAAGGTCGGATCCGCCTCGGCATAGCCCAGACGCTGCGCATCCTTCAGTACATCGGCAAAATCAGCGCCGGTATCCTCCATCTGGGAAAGGATATAATTGCAGGTACCATTGAGAATGCCGTAAATCCGCTCAATCGCATTGGCGGCAGTGCCTTCACGCAGCCCCTTAACCACCGGGATGCCACCGGCCACGGCCGCTTCAAACTTCAGCGCCACGTCGCGCGCTTCAGCCAGTTCTGCCAGCGCCAGGCCGTGATGCGCGATCATGGCCTTGTTGGCGGTGACCAGCGGCTTGCCGCTTTGCAGCGCCTTGCGCGCCAGGTCCAACGCGGGGCCATCCGATCCGCCGACCAGTTCCACCACCACATCCACATCATCACGATGGGCCATAGCGGCCATGTCATCTTCCCACGCAAAACGGGAAAGGTCGACGCCGCGATCCTTGTTGCGATCGCGGGCGCTGACGGCCACGACCTGAAGCTCGCGACCTGCCCTTGCCGTCAACAGATCGCGATTGGTATCGAGTAGGCGAATAACGCCAGCACCCACCGTGCCCAGGCCTGCCAATGCAATCCGCAATGGCGGTGTCGCCTGTTCTTCACCCATCACAATCTCCATAGAATCAGTCGACCGCCCCTAGCGCGATGGAGGGGGATGGGGGAACCACTTTGTCTTGGCCAATGGCTAAATTGGCTTGTCTGGCTGCATATGCGCCCACTCAGTCCAGCGCGATTGACCGTGCGCAAGGGCCCAGCGAACCCAGCACGAACGTATAATCGCGCGCAGCCTGGGCGCGTTCTGCCGGATCGCGCGATAGATTGGCCGATGGTGGCAGGCTGGGTGGCAGTGCACAGGCCAGGCGGAACCATTCGACCGTTTCCGGGCGCGGAGGGCGGGCGGCGGAATCGATGATTTCTCCCCAGGACACACCCCATACGGGTTCCCGCCCAGGCCGCCGCAGGATGGATAGGGAAGCATGGCCGCCACCAAGCGTATCGAGAAATATCTGCGTTTCGGATTCACCCGCCAGATTACCGGCTACCGAAAGTGCATCTGCCACGCCAACGATCGCAGGTGGCGAATCGGGCCGCGCCAGATCCGTCAATACCGGACGCAAGCGCGCCACCAGGCCAACAGAATAGGGGAGCTGAGCGGCAGGCGCGACCAGCTGGATCTCGCCGGGGCGATTCGGCAACAGCCGCGCAAACAGGATCATTTCCTGCTTTTTCAGCTTGGGCGCCTTCCCATTCGAATCGAGCGCAACATCCACCAGATAACGCAGCGATTCGCCCAATGGTACGCTGCCCGCGATCAGCGATTGGGTCCGCGCCTCGATATATAAGCGCACGAATCCGGGGGCGATTCCCACTGCGCGTTCCGGCTCCAGCGCTATCTGTTTACGAATCTGAACATGGATAACCGCATCAGCGCGGTCAGAAAGGTTCGCCAAGTCAGCATAGCTTGCCAGTGGTCGCGGTGAATCGGGATTCGGCTGCGCCAAGGCAGGAGCGGCTGCCAACAGGCATGCAACAATAGGCGTAAATATCTTGTAAATACGCATAAAATCTATCCAAGCTACTGGCCTGCTCCCAGCTCCGTAATGGATCAATGATACTGCATCATCCTTCAGAAAGCACCTGATACTATCTCTCATAATGTGCGCTGAATCGCGAATTAACCGATAAAGCGTTTGCTTGGCCGTAGCTTGGTCGTTAAAGGCAGCGTCGGACCCAGCTCTGTTGGGGAATATGGAGCCGTGGGTCCAAATGAGCTATTGTGAAAGACCTGTGGCTCACTCCAGATCAGGCAGCCGATATGCTGCATGTTCGTGTTGGGGTTCAGGTTTGCGGCCACCGCAAATGCAGGTTTGTGGCTGGCTCGGCGTTGGGTTTATAGGACCGACGCACTAATTGGAGAGAATACGACTGGATGGCCTACGCTGACCAACAAATGAGCGGCAATCGTATCGTCGCTCTGATCATCGTGGCGATTATCCACGTGCTGATCGGGTACGTGCTTATCAGCGGCCTTGCCTATCAGGCAGTTAAAAAGGCGGTTGAACGCGTAACCACCGTGGATATCGACGAACCACCCCCACCTGAGGAAGAGCCGCCGCCCCCGCCGGAGCCGGAGCCAAATACTCCGCCGCCGCCGGTTGCGCCGCCACCGCCGATCAATATTGCGCCGGCACCGCCGCCGATCCGCACCCAGCCGACGATTCCGCCGCCGGCACCGCCTGCATTGGTTGTGCCGCCGCCCGCGCCGCCTTCAATGGCGCGTGGCGCAAAGACCAAAAACGAGCGGAGATGGGCAGCGCGTATTCAGGAGAACTACCCTGCCCGCGCCCTGCGTGAGGAAACGGAAGGCACCGTGGCTGTACGCGTAACAGTGGACCCGAATGGTCGCGTCAGCGCCTGCTCGGTCATCGGCTCCAGCGGATCTTCGATCCTGGATGGTGCTGCCTGCAAGGGGATGCAGCGCTATGCCCGCTTCGACCCAGCGCTGGATGCAGCTGGCAACCCGACATCGGGCAGTTATTCCACCCGGATTACTTATCGACTGAATTGATGCGTGGCCGCTGCGGCGGCACACGGACCTTGGAAAATTTACAAAGGACTACTCGCAATGATTATCGAACTTCTTGCTGCAGCCGGCGAAGGCGCCCCGCAGAATCAGTTTGGCTTTATGGAAGCCATGGAACAGGGCGGTATAATCGCCTGGTCGATCCTCACCGTGCTGGTCATCATGTCGGTTGGCTCGTTCTACATCCTGATCACCAAACTGCTTGAACAGAACAAGATCATGCGTCAGGCGACGGGCGTACGCACCAATTTCTGGCGCGCCGGCAACCTGCGCGATGGCGCCACCAAGCTGGATAAGAACAGCGCATGGCGCCAGATCGTGGATGATGCGATCCGTGCTGATGAAGACCACAGCAAGATGGCCAACAATCTGGAAGCCCATGACTACATGCATGGCACGCTGCAGCGTTCGGAAGACCTGATCAATGCACGTCTTTCATCTGGCCTGCCCTTCCTCGCCACCGTGGGTGCAACCGCACCGTTCGTTGGTCTGCTGGGTACGGTTATCGGCATCTACCGCGCGCTGATCAACATCGGTCTGGCCGGTTCGGCATCGATTGACAAGGTCGCTGGCCCGGTTGGTGAAGCCCTGATCATGACCGCCATCGGCCTGCTGGTGGCTGTGCCTGCCGTGCTTGCCTATAACTGGTTGCAGAGCCGTAACCGCAACATTGGTGAACAGCTGACCGGCTTCTCGACCGACATTCTGGCCTTCATCAATTCGAACGGCGCTGTGAAGCCTGCCGTGGCCGCAGCGCCGGCTGCTAAGCCTGCCGCCGCTGCGCCGAAGAAGGCCTGATCGTCATTGTGGACCGGGGGCAGGATAGCCTGCCCCCGGTCCACACAAATTTCGCGAAGTTTTACGGATAGGATTTAGCAATGGCGATTTCGACAGGAGGCGGGGGCGATACCCCGATGTCGGATATCAACACCACGCCCCTGGTGGACGTGATGCTGGTGCTCCTGATCATTTTCCTCATCGCAGTGCCGGTGGCGATCCAGACGATCGAAAGGCTGCAGATCCCGATCATGGAATCCCTGGAATCCAAGGATAAGGTCGAAAATCTGCTGCTGACCGTGACCACCACCGATGCGGCAGGCCGCAGCGCCGGCGAGCCTGGTTATGAAGGCGCTGCACGGTCGGGCGAATGCCGCGTGTATTTCAACAATATCACGCCGGTGACATCTGAAGAACTGTACGACAGGGCGTTTTCCCGTCTTGATACTATCGTGCAACGCGCGGGTGGCCCAGATGCGATCATGGAAAACCCGGAACAGATCCCCCAGGTTCACATTCGCGGTGACGTGAATGCCCCGTGGCGCTGTGTGGCCGGTGCAATCTATAACGTCCAGGCCGCGGGTTACCCGACGGTCGGATTTATTTCCAACCCTGTCGATCCCAACGGCTAATCGGCACCGGACGAGAGATTTAGGAGTACAAACCCATGGCAATGTCAGGCGGTAAAGACGATGGCGCGCCGATGATGGAAATGAACATGACGCCGTTGATCGACGTCCTGCTCGTGCTCCTCATCATGTTCATCATCACCATTCCGGTCGCCACCCACTCGGTCGATATCGATCTTCCGGCGCCTTCAGAGACGCCGCCAGATGCAATTGTGGATCCGATCAAGAACAAGCTGGTTCTGACCGCGGAAAACCAGATTCTCTGGAATGCCGAACCTGTGACACAGGGTCAACTGACCACACTGCTTCAGGAAACGCTGACCATCGAACCGGAACCCGAACTGCAGTTCGAGCCGGAAGCCCAGGCCAGCTATGACCTGTCAGCCAAGGTGCTGAACATCATCAAGGCATCGGGCGTGACCAAGTTCGGCTTCGTCGGGAACGAAAAATATCGCCAGTTTGGCGGAACCGCGGGTGCGCAGTAGGCGCAATATCCCGTATCGAATTTGCGAAGGGGCGGAGCGATCCGCCCCTTTTTATTTGCGTCATTCCAATTTCTTGCCCAGCAAAATCCGCTTTGGTCGCACGCGCCCGGCCATGACCAGCCAGACGCGCCAGCAATACCGATAAGGGAAGATTCGAAGTCAGGGCAGCCAAGGATTCGCGCGATCCCGTCCTGCGCTTCGAACCCACTGAGCTGGCGAGCTATGATGCCACCGCCGGCACAATCGCATTGATAAAGGATTCAGGGGTCAAGAATTTCGCCTTTTGTCGGCAATGACCGGCATAAGGATTTCCAACCCGATTGAACACCGCAATACCAGCGAGTGATGTGCCGTGCTAATCTTGATACTCCTGCGGTGTATCCACCCGCATCGCTTCGGCTGCCATTGTCTCTGCCTCCATCAGCAGTTCCTCCTCCACCGCACCTTGTGGCACGGCCTCGCGCCCGATCATAGTCATCACCGGCACGGCCAGCGGGCTAACCCGGTCCAGCTTAACATGGACAAGTTCGCGCGAGGAACGCTCTAGCAAATCACCCAACCGCCCGACATCGGTCATCCGTGCGCGCGCATCGGCCCATGCAGCCTCCAGCAGAACATGGTCAGGCTCATACTTCTTAAGTACATCGTAAATCAGGTCAGTCGAGAAAGTGACCTGCTTGCCACTTTTACGTTTGCCAGGATGCTGGCGTTCCACCAGCCCGCTAATCACTGCCACTTCGCGAAAGGCACGGCGCAGCAGGTGCGATTCTTGCACCCAATCGACAAATTCATGCGCCAGAATGTCAGATGACAGCAGCGGTGCGGGATCGCTAACCGACCTCAACCCCCACACCGCCAGCGAATAGTCATTGGCCACAAAGCCGCCCGGCATCAGGCCGCGATCTTCCATCCGCCGCGTTATCAGCATGCCCAGGCTCTGATTCGCATTCCAGCCCTCGAATGTGTAATAAACGCTGTAATGCTTACGATGGTGCGGGAAGCTTTCCACCAGGAGCATGCCCGGACCCGGCATCTGGCTGCGCCAGTCCTGCACCTCCAGCCATTCACGCACATCATCAGGGAAACGCACCCAGCCCACACGATCCACCAGCATTTCACGCACCCGTCCCGAAAGGTGTGTGGTCAGCGGCAGGCGCTGCCCGCCGTAAGATGGGATGGTGGCGCTTCTCTTGGCCGCGCGGACAAGCAGATCCATATCCTTGATCTTCTCAACCTCAAGGCTCAGCCCTGCGAAGAAGAATGTGTCACCTTGTGACAGGCTGGCCGCAAAACGCTCCTCAACCTTACCCAGATTGCGCCCATTCCTGAAACGCACGGTCAGCATTTCACTATCAACGATGATCCCGGCATTCATCCGGTGGCGTTGCGCATGTTCGGGGTGGGTCAGCCGCCACACGCCCTGCCGATCACACGTGATCCGCTTGAACTTGTCATAGGCCTTGAGCGCATATCCGCCATTCTCGACAAAGCCGAGCACGCGTTGCCAGTCGGCCCGTTCCAACCACGCATAGGCGAGCGAGCTGCGCACCTCGGCCAACAGTTCACCTTCGTCAAACGGTCCGGCACAAGCACAGGCCATTACATGCTGGGCCAACACATCCAGCCCACCAGGACGAAAATCCTCCCCATCACGCTGCCCCTGATCCACCGCATCCTTGGCTGCTGTGGCCTCCAGAAACTCAAACCGATTGCCAGGGACCAGTATCGCGCGCGAAGGCTGGTCGAGCCGGTGATTGGCGCGGCCGATCCGCTGCAACAGGCGCGATGACCCCTTGGGCGCGCCCATCTGCACCACACAATCAATATCCCCCCAATCGACCCCCAGGTCGAGGCTGGCGGTGCAGACCAGCGCCCGCAGCTCACCGCGCGCCATCGCCCCCTCCACTTTGCGTCGCGCCTCCACCGCCAGACTGCCATGATGGATGCCAATGGGCAGATTGTCCTCATTCACATCCCACAACAGCTGGAAGGTATACTCGGCAAGAAAGCGAGTATTGGTGAAGATCAGCGTGGTCTTATTGCGCTCGATTTCCTCATAGAGCTGCGGAATGGCCCATCGCCCCGCATGCCCACCCCATGGCACGCGCTCCTCTGCAGGCAGCAGGATTTCAACCTGCGGCGAAGCGCCTGCCTCTCCCTCCACGAGACTCACGGTGTCCAGACCACCCCCCAATTCGTCTCTTTGGGGCGCAAGCCACGCCCTGAAGCCTTCCGGATCGGCCAGAGTGGCGGATAGCGCCACGCGCTGCATATTGGGCGCGATTGCCTGCAAGCGGGTGAGCGCCAGTGCCAGCAAATCGCCACGTTTGCCCGTGGCAAAGGCATGCACTTCATCAATCACCACCCGCTTTAACCCGCGAAACATCTCAAAACTGTCCGGATAAGACAGCAACAAAGAGAGGCTTTCAGGCGTGGTCAGCAACACATGCGGCGGTCGCGCGCGCTGGCGTTTCTTGCGCTCGGACGGCGTATCGCCGCTGCGCGTTTCGATGCGGATGGGCAACCCCATCTCCTCAATCGGGGTGAGGAGGTTGCGTTGCACATCATGCGCCAGCGCCTTTAAGGGCGAGACATAGAGCGTGTGGAGGCCATCATACGCCGCCGCATCGGCCCGTCGTGATGGGCAGAAATACGCCAACGTTGGCAGAAAACCCGCCAGTGTCTTGCCCGCGCCCGTATCTGCCACCAACAGCGCATGCTGCCCCGCATCGGCGGCGGCAAGCATATCTGCCTGATGCCGCCGAACACGCCAGCCGCGCCCGGCGAACCAATCGTTGATTTCAGATGGGATGGCGGCGGCGGTCATCATCTTCAATAGGTGCCGGGCGGAAAGGTTTTCTGCACCACAGCCCCTGTCTCAGACAGGCGCGCTTGCTGCTCTGAGGTCAGAGGGTCAGCCTTGAAGACTTCAATGCCCAACGCTTTCGCCGCGGGTGAGGCCGGATAGCGCCAATTGTTCATCAATTTGCGTCATCAGCCGTTCCAGTCCGGCCTCGCTATCGCTCTCGGCACGAGCCACCAGCACATCCTGCGTATTGCTGGCGCGCAGCAGCCACCAGCCATCATCCGTGGTCACGCGGACGCCATCAGTCCCGTCCACATTGGCCGGACTATCTGCCAGCCGCGCTTTTACCTCGTCTATCGCAGCAAATTTGCGGCTTTCATCGACCTGAAAGCGCATTTCGGGCGTGTTGATCATCTGCGGCATATCGCCTCGCAGTTCCGTGACTGATTTGCCCAGCCGCGCCGATGCCGCCATCAGCCGCACCCCGGCATAGAGCGCATCGTCAAAGCCATAATATGTGTCGGCAAAAAACACATGCCCGCTCATTTCGCCCGCCAATGGAGAAGAAACTTCCTTCATTTTGGACTTAATTAGCGAGTGCCCCGTCTTCCACATCAGCGGCTGGCCACCACAGGCCGCGACATGATCAAACAGCGCGCGCGAAGCCTTCACATCAGCAATAATCGTCGCATTTGCGTGGGTTTTGAGCAAATCCTCGGCGTAGATCATCAGCAATTGATCACCCCAGATCACTCGCCCCTGCCCATCAATCGCGCCGATCCGGTCCCCGTCCCCATCAAAAGCCACTCCAAAATCGAGGCTCTTTGCCGCGACGAGTGCCTTCAGGTCAGCCAGATTGGCCTCAACAGTTGGATCAGGATGATGATTGGGAAAATTGCCATCAACTTCGGTAAAAAGCAGATGATGTTCGCCGGGCAGGCGAGCAGCGAGCATCTCCAGCGCCGGCCCGGCCGCGCCATTGCCAGCGTCCCAGCCTATGCGCATGCTGGACAATGCGGCGGGGTTGACCCCAACCAGCCCCGCCATCAGGTTCTCGACATATTCCTCCAGGATCTCTCTGGTTTCGACCACACCGGTCCCATCCAGCCAGTCACCCGCGGCCGCCATTTCCCCCAGCATCAGGATGTCCCGCCCAAAGAAGGGGCGCCCCTGAAATACCATCTTGAAGCCATTATAATTGGCGGGATTGTGGCTGCCAGTTATCTGAATGCCGCCATGCACCTCTTCGGCTGAGGCTTCTGCATAATAGAGCATAGGCGTAGGCCCCATGCCCACACGCACCACATCGCAACCGCTGGCGTTGAGCCCTTCGATCAGAGCATGTTCCAGCATGGGTGAACTGGTGCGCCCATCATAGCCCACGGCGACCTTGGACCCGCCCGCCCGCCGCAGCAGGGTGGCAAAGCCGCGCCCGATGGCGCGCGCATCTTCTGCGCCCAGGGTTTCGCCAATGATCCCGCGAATATCATATTCACGCAGTACGGTTTCGTGGAAATTATAGCTCATGCCGATGGTCTACCCGGCCAATATGCAAGGCTCAAGTCATTGCCATGCCCTTTGGAATTTCACTTACCCTCTGGCAGGTCGTTGAGCAGCAGGTCACGCGCGGTATTCGCCTCATGCACCTGATCGTTGCTGCCCCCGCGATCGGGGTGAACCATGGCGATCAGACGGCGATGCGCCTCCATAATCTCTCCATGATTGGCATTGGCGCGTACACCCAACAGCTTGCGCGCACGAAACAGTGCCTGGCTGCGGGTGGATGGGCCACGTAAATAATCCCAAGGCCAGCGCCCGAAAATCATCTTCACCGCCACACAGGCGATGATGATCAGGATCAGTAAACGCGGCATGGGTCAGGCCAGTTCCAGCCGCGACTGGGCGGGTTGAAACTCTGGCAGGCCCAATGAATGGACCAGATTGCGCAATTCCTGCCGCGCAACCAGATGGCTGGTGCCCAATTCACCCAAATGCCCCTTGTCCAGCAAGGTCAGCCCGGAAGGAAACAATTCACGATAGATCACGCGTTCGGACAGGCCCTGTGCCACGCGGAAACCCACACGTTTGGACAATTCCTTCAGCGCCTGTTCGATACGGGCCATATTGCGCGCCTCGACATGGCCGGTACGGTTGCGCACCACCACCCAGTCCATTTCGCGACGCTGCTGTTCAATCGTCGCGCGGCTGCGCTTGATCCGCGCTTCCCAGATCAGTTCGGCGTAAAACGACAATCGCTTCACCTTGAAGGTTTCACCTTCTACCTGCCCGATCAGATCGAAATCGACAAAGCTGTCATTCATCGGCGTGACCAGAGTATCTGCCTCTGTCGCGGCATGGCGGGCCAGCGGATCATCCCGCCCCGGCGTATCAAACACGACGTAATCCGCATCAGCACCCAGCTCTGCGATCAGCGCCTCCAGCCCCTCGACATCGCCTTCATAGACCTCACACGCCGCCGTTGGCAGATTGATTGCACGTCGCTGCGCCGTGTCGGCGCGGTTTTCCAGATAGCGGGCCAAAGTGCGCTGCCGCTGGTCCAGATCGACCGCCACCACCTTTGCCCCTCGATAGGCAAGCGCCACCGCCACATGGACGGCAGTGGTCGATTTGCCGGTGCCCCCCTTCTCATTGGCGAAAACGATGCGGTGCGGTCGGTGTTCTGACACGTGTTGGCAACTTTCCATTAGCTTGTCACCCGCGCCATGTGCGGGCATTGATTGTGCGACTGACAATATCGGAGGGCTTCCCCGCGTGCAAACTGCCACCACGCTCGACATGTTGAGAAATAATCTGGCAGGGCTTCGTCAGGATGGCGGAACCATCGGTCTGGTGCCGACAATGGGTGCGCTGCATGAAGGACATTTAACGCTGGTACGCGAAGCCAAGCAGGCCTGCGATCATGTGGTCGCCTCCATCTTCGTCAACCCGACCCAGTTCGGACCGAATGAGGATCTGGACGCCTATCCACGACAACTGGCCGAAGATTCGGCGATGCTGGAAGGTGAAGGTGTCGCGCTGTTATGGGCGCCCACGGTCGATGCCATGTATCCCACTGGTTTTGCCACATCGATCGCCGTGAGTGGGGTGAGTGCGGGGTTTTGCGGTGCTGCCCGCCCCGGTCATTTCGATGGCGTCGCCACGGTGGTGTGCAAATTGTTCAACCAGGTGCAACCGACCCACGCCTTTTTTGGCGAAAAGGATTATCAGCAACTGGCTGTAATTCGCGCCATGGCACGCGATCTGGATCTGACCTTGCCGCATGTAACAAACATTGTGGGCGTGCCTACCGTGCGCGAGGCAGACGGTATCGCCATGTCCAGCCGCAACCGATACCTCTCAACCGACGACCGAGAGGCCGCCGCCACATTGCCCGGCGCCATGCGGGAGGCCATTGCCCGCATCGAAGACGGACAGGATGTCACCCGCACGCTCGCCGCTTTGGAAGATGATCTGCTGAGTGCCGGTTTCGACAGCGTGGACTATGCCGATTTGGCCGATGCACAATCACTGACAGTTCTGGCACAACTTGGCGTTGCCCCCGCGCGCCTGCTGGTTGCCGCGCGCATTGGCGGAACGCGGCTTATCGACAACATGGCGGTCGATTCACCCTATTAACACGACATAATTTGCTATTTTTTCGGCAAGGTCCATAAGATTGCTTTCAATCAAACGTCCGATTCTTGCGAGCTGATATGGACCAGACGCAGAACAGGTATTGGGATGCCCTTGCGCTTGCCGCCGAAGCAGACGGCATCGTTGCCCTGCGCCGCGCCATTCACGCAATTTTGGACGCGATAGATTTCGGCGCTGTCTATTTCCTTGCGCCCATGGTGGCGGACCGCCGTGTCGGTCGTATGTTATGGAATGTCGGTTTCCCCAAAGAGTGGGAAAAACGGTACAATGCCGAACATCGCTGGGCCGATCCTCTGCCCGATATTGCGCTGAATCGCAGCGCCGGTTTTAGATGGTCTGACGCGGCACGGTTGACCAGGCTGGAACCAGATCAAAAAGCCTATATGGACCTGATCGAAAGCGCCGGAATGGGCGAGGGGATTGCGGTGCATTGCACCGCACCAACAGCGCGCACCGGCTTTGTCGGGGTTGGCCTGCCCAATGCGCCTGAAAAGATTGATGAGGCAAGCGTCCGCCAGGTTTCTGTCGCAGCGCAATTGTGCTTCCAACGCTATTGCGCGCTGGCCGGGTCATTCGGGGCGGAATTGCCTGACCTGTCGCAACGCGAGCTGGATGTGATCCGCTGGATTGGCGAAGGCAAAAGCAATGCCGTGATTGCCGATATTCTGGGCATCTCCAAAAACTCGGTCGACAGCTATGTGAAGCGCATCTTTGCCAAATTGGGCGTGTCAGATCGCACAGCCGCCGCGGTCAAGGCAGTGGCGCTGGGGCTGATCGCGCCGGGCAAACACCGCAAAAGCGCAGGCCACCGCCCCAGCTGGAGCCCGTGACGCGCGATGGCCCCCAATTGAGGGACAAGCCAATTACCGTCAATCCTGATAATCCATTGATTCGAACGGACGAAAGAGCCTTTCGGGTCACGCCGGGCGCATCGGATCAAACCGAAGCGTCCGGCAATTTCGTTTCCCGGCCCAATAAATTTGGCAGGCCAGGAACCGCCAGATGCAGACAGCATTCACGCCGATGAAGGGTTGGAGCGGGTAAGGGGAATCGAACCCCTCTAGCCAGCTTGGAAGGCTGGAGCATTACCACTATGCTATACCCGCGCGCCGGACGGGCCATGCCGCCGCTTGCGAATTGCGCGCCATTGCCATCAACCGGGCAGATTCGTCAACCGTGATCGCAATCGTCCAGCCATATGGCATCAAAGCAAATCTATATTTTCGTTAGGGGCTGTTGCGGGTAATCCCACTCTCAGTTCCGGCGCCCGATCCGGGTGCGGGCAAAAAAGGGGTCGTGCCATGTTCCTGTTTAATGGGCGCGAAGCGCACAGCCGATCACTGGCTAAGGCGATAAGTTGGCGCATTCTTGGTAGTCTGGACACATTCCTGATCAGCTGGCTGTTCACCAGCAGTATGAAGGCGGCAGGCGCGATTGCCTTGACCGAGGTGTTGACCAAGATGGTGCTGTATTACTTGCACGAACGGGCCTGGAGCGCGGTCCATTGGGGCACCTATCGTGAAAGGGTCACCGAACCGAGCCAGCCGTCAGGACCGACCTCGGAAAATCAGTCTGACTAATCTGCTGGCGTCGCCACCCCTTCTGCCACAGACACCTCTGCCCCCTCCGGCACCAAAACCGTCAAATCCACACGCCGGTTGGCAACGCGCCCGGCTTCATTTGCTCCGCCATCGGGCAATGCATTGGGTTCAACCGGGTTCTGTTCCCCAAAGGCGATCACTGAAATGCGACCTGCGGCAACGCCATTATCGATCAGCCATGCCTGCACAGCCTCAGCCCGATTTAGCGAAGCATCCAGATTTGCATGATCGCTGCCGGCTGAATCACTGTGCCCGCGCAGGATTATGCCATCACCCTTTGCAAACTGCGGCGAACCCAGCACTGCGCGCAGTGCCTCAACAGCAGCATCCGAAAGCTCAGCTCCACCTTCGGGAAAGCCAATGCGCAGCTCCAATGGCTCCAACCTGGGTTCAGCTGGTGGCGCGACGTCGGGGCGCAAGATCGATACCGCCTCTGCCCCACCTGCTGCAGCGTGATCGTCCTGCAGCATGGTTTCATTGCCAGAATCAGCCGGATTCTGTGCATCACAACCGGCCAAGGCCGCCAGCAATATGGTTGTGGTGATCGTCGATCGGATCATCTTTCTCGTCCCCCCCTTCAGCTCACCTGTGGTGCCCTGGCATCGCCTGCTTCACCACGTTTATCCCTGCCCTGCGTAACGCCAGCACGCGGCGGTACGAAAGAGATTACCGTATCCCCGGCGCGTGGTTCAGGACGCGAGGCATGGCTGAAGAAGCGCAGCCGCCCGCTGGCGCGCAGCACAAGCAGTAAATGCGCATCATCAGGCAAAGTTGCCTGCGCATCGTCAAAATCGAACTCGTCCGACAATTTGGTCTTACGGAAAATCCAGCCCTGCGCCTGTCGGTCATTCACGTCGGACACTCCGAAACCCGATTCGAACAGCGCCCGCCCGCGGATGGCAGGGGGCAGGGCATGGCGATCATCCGCATCGGCATTTTCGCCCAGCTGGAACACCGAATCGCGCCCCACCTCATACGCAAATTCATTGCAGACCAGCGCGTTGTACGCCTCGTTATCCGTTGCGGCGACCAGCACCTGAAACGGGGCGAGGTCCAGATTGTGCTCTGTCGCCTCATTCAGGATTTCACCATGATACAATGGCAGGCCTTCACGGCGCGCGGGGCTGAGGCGCTGCCAACTGGAGTCAACCACCATCACCGGGGTTCCCAGCCCCTTCATCTCTCGCGCCAGGGCAATGGTCCATGGCGTTGCCCCCACGATCAGCAGGCCGGCGCGCGATGTCCCCTTCACACCCAGCAGGCGTGCGGCCAGATCGATCGTAAAGCCACTTGAAATGATCGTTGCGATCACCACGGCAAAGCTTAGGCCGATCAGGACGTTGCCATCACTATAGCCCAGCTCGGCCAGACGCAGTGCGAACAGACCGGAAATGGCCACCAGCACAATCCCGCGCGGGGCAATCCAAGCAACAAACAGCCGCTCATTCCAGGGTATGGGTGATCCAAGCAAGGTCACCAGAACCGTCAGTGGGCGCACCACAAACAGCAGCGCCAACAGGAAGCCCAGGAAGCGCCAGTTGAAATATTCAAGATCGGCAAAATCAAGGCTGGCGGACAGCAGAATGAAAATGCCAGAGACCAGAAGAACGGCGATATTTTCCTTGAACGGATGAATGCTGCGCAGGCTGCTGACGCTCATATTCGCCAGCGCGATGCCCATCACGGTAACGGCAACCAGCCCTGCCTCATGTTCGATCTTGTTCGACAGTACGAACACGCCGATCACGGTGATGAACAGCACTGGTACCTTCAGATATTCGGGCACCGCGCCGCGCGGGAACAGAAATGCGATCAGCCATGCGGCGGCAAATCCGATCAATCCGGCAATGATTGCGGCAAAGATCAGCGGCGGCACCACCTCCACCACCGATGCACCGGGTGTTTCGGCCAGTTTGCGGAAATATTCGTAAGCGATCACCGCGCATAATGCGCCGGTGGGATCATTGACGATCGCCTCCCATTTCAGGATCGATGCGGGGCGGGTCTGTACATTGGATTGGCGCAGCATCGGCAAAACCACCGTAGGGCCAGTGACGATCAGAATACCGCCAAACAGAATCGCAACGGGCCAGACAAGACCCGCGACATAGAAGCCCGCCAGCGAACCCAGCGCCCAGCCCACCACGACACCAATGGTTGCAAGCCGGAAGACAGCTGCGCCCGAATGGCGCAATTCGCGCAGATCAAGGCTCAAACCCCCTTCGAATAGGATCAAAGCCACACCGATCCCGATCATGGGGGACAGCAAATCGCCAAAGGCTGCCTCTGGATCAATCAGCCCGGTGACAGGTCCGGCCATAAAGCCTGCAAACAGCATCAGCACAATGGCAGGCCAGCCAGTGCGCCATGCCACCCATTGCGCTCCAATGCCCAAAACGCCCACCAGGGCGATAACAAGTGCCTGCGATTCCATCATTTACATGAGAGGGATTTTACGTCCCGCTGGCAACCCCTTGCACCGGATTGCGCAATTGGGTGTGGTCAATCGCCTGCGAAATCCATCAGAGCGCGCACAGTCAGCCCTGCATCGCGCAAGCGATTGACCCCGCCCAGATCGGGCAGATCGATCACGAACAAGGCATGGTCGACTTGCGCGCCCGCCTGCCGCAGCAATTGCGCCGCGGCTAATGCCGTGCCGCCTGTGGCAATCAGGTCATCGACGATCACCACATTTTGGCCAGCCGCAACCGCGGTGGGATCCATTTCCAACCGATCAGTGCCATATTCCAGCGCGTAATCGACGCCGATGGTTTCAATCGGCAGCTTACCGGGTTTACGCACCGGGACGAAGCCCAAGCCCAATTCGACGGCCACCGCCGCACCAAAAATAAAACCGCGCGCTTCCATCCCGGCAATGGCCTGTGCGCCCGCCTCACGCGCATGATCCGCCAAATGGCGCACACTGGCAGCAAAGCCTGACTGATGACCAATCAGCGTGGTAATGTCGCGGAACTGGATGCCGGGTTGCGGAAAGTCAGGTACAGTGCGCACCAATGCGCGCAATTCTTGCGGTGTCACACCACACCTCCAGAAGCCCTGCGGCCCAAAAGAAAGCGCCCCTCACACCGCATGGTGCAAGGGGCGCCCGATTTCATATCTGACCGAAAGATCAGCCCGCCTTCTTCGGCTTCAATCCCGCCCAGATGTTCTTATAGGCGAGGAAAGCGAGGATCGATGCGAACAGCAGGAAGCCCAGCACCGGCCAGCCGGTCTGCTTGCGCTTCACCATGCTTGGTTCCGCAGTCCAGGTCAGGAAGGCAGATACGTCTTCCGCCATCTGGTGGATGGTCGGTTCGGGATTGCCTTCAGCATAGGTCACCTGTCCATCCGAAATCAGGGGCGGCGCCATCGCCAGGTTCAGATTGGCGAAGTAGGGGTTAAAGTGCAGGCCCGTGCCCGGCATCGTGGCCGGGAAAGCCTCTGCCAGCGTTTCACCCGCTTCATTCTTGTAAGTCGCCGGGTCAGCATAGCCGGTCAGCAATGAATAGATGTAATGTGTGCCGTTGTGGCGCGCCTTAGCCATCAGCGAAAGATCTGGCGGAATGGCGTTGTTGTTCGCCGCAGCCGCCGCGATCTTGTTCGGGTAAGGCGAAGGGAAATTATCGGTCGACAGGCCCGGGCGTGTGGTCGCTTCACCGGTATTGGGATCGACACCAGGCACCTGCCAGCTGGCGGCTTCTGCCTTCACTTCAGCTTCGGAATAGCCCAGAGCTTCCAGATTGCGGAAGGACACAAACTTCATGCTGTGGCAAGCGGCGCAAACCTCTTTATAAACCTGATAGCCGCGCTGCAGCTGCTGCTGGTCCCACTTACCGAAAGCACCTTCAAAGCTGTAACCGCCTTCGGGTGCATGCGGATGCAGGTGAAATTCGTGTTCGGCAGTGGGTTCACCCATGCCTTCGGTCACGGCGACATAGGCGCCATTACCAAATGCCCAGAGCACTGCGGCAGTAAAGCCGAGGCCAACGAGGATGGAGATGAGACGGATCATGATATGTCTTTCCTTCGCCCTCAGTTATTGGAACCGAGCACGGCTTCGGTAATCGAATTGGGCAGCGGCTTGGTCTTTTCCACCGAGCTGACGATCGGCAGGATCACCAGGAAGTGGAGGAAGTAATATGCCGTGGCGATCTGGCTGAGCATGACATAGGGTTCTTCAGCCGGTGCGCCGCCGCAATAGAACAGCACTGCCATCGCCGGGATCAGCCCGAACCAGAAGAACTTCTTGAAGGTCGGACGGTAATGGCCGCTGCGCACGGGTGACTTGTCCAGCCAGGGCAGGATGAACCACACCAAGATCGCGGCGAACATCGCCAGCACACCCATCAGCTTTGCCGGGATGAATAAGAAGTCCGCCGTGAATGCGCGCAGGATCGCGTAGAACGGCCAGAAATACCATTCAGGCACGATGTGTGCAGGCGTCGAAAGCGGGTTTGCCTCGATATAGTTATCCGGATGGCCCATGTAATTGGGCAGGAAGAACACCATCGCGAAGTAGAGCAGCAAAACGACGCCCAGGCCGAAACCATCCTTCGCCGTATAGTAAGGATGGAACGGAACCGTGTCCGATTCCTGCTTCACTTCCACGCCCGTGGGGTTGGAAGACCCCGGAATATGCAGTGCCCAGATATGCAGGATCACCACCGCCACGATCACAAAGGGCAGCAGATAGTGGAGCGAAAAGAAGCGGTTGAGCGCGGCATTATCCGGCGCAAAGCCACCCAGCAGCCACACTTGCAGCGGTTCACCCACCAGCGGGATCGCGCCAAACAGGCCAGTAATCACCTTAGCGCCCCAGAAACTCATCTGGCCCCAAGGAAGAACGTAACCCATGAAGGCGGTGGCCATCATCAGCAGGAAGATGACGACGCCCAGCAGCCAGATCATCTCACGCGGGGCCTTGTACGAGCTGTAATAGAAGCCGCGGAAAATGTGCAGATAGATCACGATGAAGAAGAAGCTGGCCCCATTGGCATGGGCATAACGCATCAGCCAGCCCCAGTTCACATCACGCATGATGTGTTCCGTCGTGCCAAAGGCAACTTCAGCATTGGCGGCGTAATGCATGGCCAGAATAACGCCGGTGACAATCTGCAACACCAGGAAGAACCCGGCAAGAACACCGAAATTCCACATATAGCTGAGATTGCGCGGAACCGGATAACCGGCGCCGACAGCGTTATAAACGAAACGAGGAAGCGGAAGCCTCTCGTCCATCCATTTCATGACACCATTTTGCGGTTCGTATTGGCGTGCCCAGGGAAAGCTCATCGATCTACTCTCTGCACTCAGCCGACGCGGATGACCGTGTCGGATGTGAATTCATATTCCGGAACCTCAAGGTTCGTCGGCGCGGGACCTTTGCGGATGCGTGCGGCTGTATCGTAATGTGAACCGTGGCAGGGACAGAAATAGCCGCCAAATTCACCCTTCACTTCGCCTTCGGCGGCACCCAGCGGCACACAGCCGAGGTGAGTACACACGCCCATGGTGACGAGCAGGTCTTCATGGCCTTCCTTGGTGCGATCAGCCAGCGATTGCGGATCGCGCAAATCGCCCACATCCACCGCATTCGCGGCTTCGATTTCAGCCGCAGTCAACCGCTTCACGAAAAGCGGCTGCTTGCGAAACACGGCCTTGATCGCCTGACCAACCTCAATCGGGCCAGTGTCAATCTCAGTCGAACTTTCGGCCAGAACGTCTGCCGAAGGGGCCATCTGGCTGATCAGCGGAACCAGTGTGGCAATACCGCCCACGCCCGCTGCGCCAACTGCCGCAATATTGATGAAATCGCGCCGCCGAACCCCGTCTTCGCCCACAGCGAGCGTTTCGGGTGTGGCAGTGCCAGTCGTGTCAGCCATCAGCCTAAACCTTACTCAATAGCCTTATGCCCCATAGGCCAGAATGGCGCGGGGGCGAATTCCATTCAAACCGTCAAAGGGCATGAAGATCGCAAGCCCCCTAGCGTAAAACCACGCCCAGTCCACAGGGCCGATGCGCGGTTTGGGCGGGCTGATATACGCAAAGCGCGGCAAAGCCAACCGCCTTTTCGGACCAAACTGTGCGCTTTTATGCAAGTGCGATCAGACTGAGCTGCCGGCCATAGTTGGGTTCGCCCAAATGGGTGGCACGGCGATAGGAGAAATAAGCCTGCGATTCGGCATAGGTATCATGCGGCAATGCCTCTATCTGGCTGACCCCACAGGCCACCAGCTGCGCTGCGCAATATCCCGGCAGATCAAACTGCCAGTGCCCCGGCTGGCCCGGTGCGAAAAAGCGCGCATCGCCGTCTGCGAACTGCGCGCGAAAGCCATCATCGACCTCATAACTAGCCTGCGCGATAGCGGGGCCGATTACAGCAGTGATGTTTTCAGCCGCCGCACCCAGGCGAACCATCGCCCCTACCGTCGCCTCCAGCACGCCACCATGCGCACCGCGCCAACCCGCATGGGCCGCGCCGATTACGCCTGCACTCTCATCCGCAAACAGCACCGGCGCGCAATCAGCGGTGACAATTCCAAGCACCAGCCCGCGCTGCGCGGTGACTAGGCCATCGGCAGGTGGGCGAGCATCATCGCCCCATGGCTCGTCCACCACCACCACATCGGGCGAGTGAATCTGGTGAAGCGCGACCAGCGACGCGCCCTGTAACACCGCATTGGTTGCGGCGCGGCGATTGGCGGCGACCACCTGCGGATCATCGCCTGCCCCCCAGCCGCAATTGAGGCCCGCAATCACACCTGTGCTCGCCCCGCCCTGTCGCCCAAAAAAGCCGTGCGGTACGGCGCCCAGCAATGCGCTGCGCAAATGAGGAGGGGGGAGAATGTCAGCCAAGACTGCGCGTTACCTGCTCTGACGTGTCGCGGCTGAGCGATGGTGCGGCAGCAATCCGCTCCAGCTCTGCCCGCATCAAAGCCGAACGGTTTGGCTCTATCTTTCGCCAGCGGCCCAGTGCGGAAACGAATCGCGCCGCCGTTTGCGGGTTGATCGGGTCCAGCGCCAGAATGAGGCCCGCCATCATGCGATACCCCTCGCCGCTCGCCACATGAAAAGCCCCCGGATTGCCCGCAAACGCCATATAGAGCGAGCGGACACGGTTGGGGTTTTTCAGCGTGAAATCGGGATGAGCCGCCAGCGCCTTTACATGTTCCAGCGCCTGCGGGTGGAACGAGAGCGCTTGCAGCGTAAACCACTTGTCCACCACCAGTGCATTGCCGCGATAGCGATTATAGAAATCGATCAAGCGTTGTGTGCGTTCTGGACATTCCAGCCCGCACAACACCATCAGCGCGCCCTGCCGGTCAGTCATATTGTCCGCCGCATCATATTGCCGCGCCGCCATTTTCGCTGCTTCGTCCGGTTCACTCGCCGCAAGATACACCAGCGTCTGCGTCTTGACCTTGCGCGCGCCACGGGCGCCATCGGCATCGAACGCCACCTGCGCCACGCGATCATAAAGGGCATGTAATTCATCGGCGAGCTGCGCACCCAGCAGCGCCTTCAACCCCTCGCGTTCGGTATGGATCGCACCGGGATCAGCTACCGCAATCTGCTCCATCAGATAGGTCTGGCTGGGCAGCAGCATCAGCTCGCCCCGCATCGCATCATCCAGCGCATCATGGGTGAGGATCGAACGCAGAGCGGTGGTGATCGCAGCTTCGCCCGCTACGCGGTCATCATCATTCAACGCGCCCTGTGCGGCGGCGACCAGATGGCCAACCACCAGTTCCTGCATCGCTTCATAACGGGCAAAAGGATCATCATCGCGTGCTGCCAGAAGCACCAGATCATCACGGCTGGCGCCACGCTTGATGATGGCAGGCGCAGTGAAACCACGATTTATGGACAGCACCGGCGGTTTGGCAAAACCTGTGAATGCGAAGCTTTTCTCAGCCTCGTCCAGTACCAGCAGTTCTTCACCACGATGTTCGCCAGAATCGCGGTCAAACAACGCGACTTTCAACGGAATCGGCATGGGTTGTTTGTCTGGCTGACCGGGCGTTGCGGGAACCTGCTGCTTCAATGTCAGAGTTGCGGTGTCGCCATGATGCTCCAGCTCTGCCTCAACCTTAGGTGTTCCGGCTTGCGAGTACCACAGACGGAACTGGGTGAGGTCGATCCCGGCCCCATCCTCGATCGCGCGCACGAAATCCTCGCAGGTCGCAGCCTCGCCATCATGGCGTTCAAAATAGAGGTCGGTCCCGGCGCGGAACTTTTCCGGTCCAACCATGGTCCGCATCATGCGGATTACCTCTGCGCCCTTATTATAGACGGTGGCGGTGTAGAAATTGCTGATTTCACGGAAACTGTCAGGCCGAATCGGATGCGCCAGCGGCCCTGAATCTTCGGGGAATTGGGCCGCGCGCAGGATACGCACATCCTCGATCCGCTTCACCGCCTCGCCCTGCATATCCTGACTGAACAGCTGATCGCGCAACACTGTGAAGCCCTCTTTCAGGCTCAGCTGGAACCAATCCCGGCAGGTCACACGATTACCCGACCAATTGTGAAAATATTCGTGGCCGATCACGCCTTCAATCGCGTCATAATCGGCATCGGTCGCGGTATCGGGATCGGCCAGAACGAATTTGGTGTTGAAGATGTTGAGGCCCTTATTCTCCATCGCACCCATGTTGAAATCATCAACCGCGACAATATTGAACAGGTCGAGATCATATACGCGGCCAAAGGCCTGCTCATCCCACTCCATACTCTTGATCAGCGATTCCACTGCATGATAGGTGCGGGGCAGATCCTCTTCCCGCACCCACACATTCAGTTCAACTTCGCGCCCGCTGCGCGTGGTAAAGCCGCCCGAATTAGCGACCAGGTCTCCCGCCACCAGTGCGAAGAGATATGACGGCTTGGGCCATGGGTCATGCCATTCGGCCCAATGCGTACCATCCTCACCCTCGCCCGATGCAGTATTGTTGCCATTGCATAACAGCACGGGGAATTGCGATTTCGACCCGCACATCCGTACGCTGTAAGTGCTCAGCACATCGGGCCGATCGGGGAAGAAGGTGATACGGCGAAACCCCTCTGCCTCGCATTGCGTGCACAGCATCCCGTTCGAGGCATAAAGCCCGGTCAGCTGCGTATTGGCGGCAGGATCAATCTGGGTGGTGATTTCCACTTCATGTGGGCCATGGCTGAGCGGCAGCACCAGATCACCGCCATCCATCGACCAATTATCGACCATTTCCCCATCCAGTTTGACCGACAAAGGCGTCAGCCCATCTCCGTTCAGCCGGATCACGTCAGATACGGTGGTCCTGGCATTGGGCGCCACCGTCAGCCGCGATGTGACCAAGGTGGCATCGAGGCTGAGTTGAAAATCGAGCGAAATTTCGGGCACCAGCCATGCAAAGGGCTGATAATCCGCGCGCAAGAAAACCGGCGGCTCATGCGGGGTTGGGGCGGCGTCTGCCATTTCAGAGTTACGTGCAATATCCATGGCGCATGAAATAGGTTGCTTTGCGGCCCTGTCCAACGCTTAGAGTAGCGGCATGCGGCAAATAGTGATTTTCGGGCTGGGATATACGGCGGGCCGCATTGCCGATGCATTGAAAGCGTACGGCTGGCAGGTGCGGGCCACAGGCAGCGCAGGCGATCTGGACTTTTCTGATGACTATGGGGTGAGCGCGGCGCTAGCAGTTGCCAGCCATGTGTTATCCAGCGCGCCGCCGTCAGAGGGGAGCGATCCTGTGCTCGACACCTATGGCGATAAGCTGGCGAACAAATGGTTGGGCTATCTCTCCTCCACCGGGGTTTATGGCGATGTGCGCGGCGCGTGGGTCGATGAAAGCGCGCCAGTCATTGGTTCTGGGGGCAGCGGGCGGCGGCGCGCGCGGACGCAATGTGATGCTCGCTGGCTGGAGCAGGGCGCGCGCAATTTCCGCCTGCCGGGGATTTACGGGCCGGGTCGCAGCGCGCTGGACCGGGTGCGGGATGGCAAGGCACATCGGATCGACCTGCCCCGCCAAGTGTTCAGCCGGGTACATGTGGATGATATCGTATCGGGCGTAGTCGCGGCTATCGAAGGCGATGCACCAGCCGGTGCATATAATCTGGCCGATGATTGGCCGTGCAGCCAGAATGCCGTGATCGAACATGCCTGCCGGCTTCTTGACGTCGCCCCGCCCCCACTACAGACAATGGAACAAGCCAACCTGTCTCCGATGGCGCGCGGTTTTTATTCCGAGAATCGTCGAGTCGCGAATGGCAAGGCAAAGCGCGTGCTAGGCTGGCAGCCGCGATATCCAACCTATCGTGTGGGGCTGGAGAGCTTGCGCTGACTCACGGCAATTCCGCTTCGTGCCGCAATGCCGCCGATTCTGCGACCTTCACCGCCCTGGTCCGCCGCGCCCGCAGCGCCAGCACCATCCCCACCACCGCCAATACCATCCCCAATGCAGCTATCGGCGTCCAACGGTAACCTTCAAACAGCGTCGAAAGCAGCATCGCAACACCAATCGTGACGATGGAATTATAGGCAGTGCGGCCAGCCCCGATTTCGCGCACCAAATTGTAATGCAGCGGGAAAGTGACAATCGACCCGATCAACGCCAGATAAAGGATTCCGCTCCAATATGCTGGGTTGGTGGGGATGGGTGGCACGCCGCCGAATATCAGAGCAATCAGCAGGTTCAGCGCATTGCCATACAGCATGGCCCAGGCGAGCAGTGTGACCATCGGGATCTTGCGCCCCACCTCATTGGCCTGCACCACATTGGCGATGGCCGCAGCCAATATGCCGCCCACCGCCAGCGCAATCCCGATCAGGACATTATCGCCCAAAATGGCCGTGTGCGCCTCGTGCCACAGCAATAGCGTGACACCGGCCACGGCTACCGCGCTGCCTGCCATAAAGCTGCGGCTGAATTTCTCACCCAGAAACACCCGCCCAAAAATAGCATTGGGCACCATCATCATGGCGAACATCACAGCGACAATGCCCGATGTCACATATAATTCAGCGTAATAGACGAACAGGAAATTGCCGCTGAATTGCGCCACGCCCACCCACAGCGCCAACCAATGCGCCCGCCCGCTCATCCCTAACCGATTACGCATCATCATCGCCAACAGGAACATGGCCGGGGTTGCGACGGCGAAACGGTAGAAGACCGACCAGACAGCCGGAACACTTCCGATCTGCCCGGTGATGACGAACCAGGTCGAACCCCAGATCGTACCAGTTATCAGGAAAGGGATGATAACCCGTGCGCGCAGCAGGCTGGGGCTGTGATGATCGCCCATAACGCGCCTCTACAATGTCGCCATCGCGCGGGCCAATGCCGCTGCATCTTCAGTCCGCGTATTCCATGCGGTGACGAAACGTGCGGCTTCATCGCCCCAATCGTAAAATTCGAAACCCTGGGCGCGCAATTCATCGCGTTCGACAGGCGATAACCGTACGAACAACTCATTGGCTTCCACGGGGTATATCAGCCGCCCGCCGCACACCCCTGCAATTTCGGCGGCGGCAGCATTGGCCGCGCGCGCATTATTCAGCCACAGATCACCATCCAGCATCGCCAGAATCTGCGCGGCAAGATAGCGCCCCTTGCACTGCAAATGCCCAGCCCGCTTGCGCCGATATTTCACCAGATCGGCCTGCGCCGGATCGAACAGCACCAGCGCCTCTGCACTCATCCCGCCATTCTTAATAAAACCGAAGCTCAACGTGTCGCACGGCCCCACGGCATCGGATGGCGCGCAATCAAGGCCCGCCACAGCATTGGCAAAGCGCGCCCCATCCATATGCAGGCCCAGCCCACGCGCCTGCGCAAAATCGCCCAGTTCGGCCAGCTCTGCTTGTGTGTAAACGCAGCCATATTCGCTCGCCTGAGTGACGGAAATCGCGCGCGGCTGCACCTGATGCACATCATCGCGGATCGGGTCCGCCACAGCAGCAATATCAGCTGGCGTCAGCTTGGCCGCCGCGCCATCAGCCAGCATCAGCTTTGCCCCGTGGAGGAAGAAACCAGGCGCGCCGCCCTCATCCACCTCAACATGCGCCTCGCGATGGCAAATCACCCCGCCATGCGGTGGGCACAATGTCGCCAGACCCAGGCAATTGGCCGCCGTGCCGCTTGCGACCCAAATCGCCGCACAATCCCGCCCGAACAGATCTGTGAAGCCCGCATCCAGCTGAGCTGATAGACTGTCCCCATCATAAGGTGATTCGGCAACATCGGCAGCCTGCATCGCCTGCCACACTTTGGGGTGCACGGGCGCGGCATTATCGCTCAAAAAGGGGATGCGCGTGGTCATGGGGGAACGGGCTTAACGCAGAACGCGTTATTGGCAAGAAGGAGCTTTCGATGACACTGGCTGGCCTCACGATCACCCATCACGTTCAGGGGCAGGGCGGCAAATATGTCGCCCATCTGGAAGGTGAACGCCCGACCGGATACCTTGAATGGGAACCTGCCAGTAACGCACGGGGTGATGATGTCCGCATAGCCACGCATACGGTGGTCCCGCGCGCCATCGGCAATCGCGGTGTGGCGGCAGAGCTGGTGAAGCGGCTGGTCAGCGATGCGCGCCAACGCGGTTTTACCATCGTGCCGCAATGTTCCTATGTCGATGCGATGTTTGAACGGAACCCGGATTGGGCAGATCTACGCGCCTGACGCACTGGCGTTAACCTTCGCAAAATCGGCTGCCGTCACACTGTCCATCACGGCGCTGCGCAGCGCCCACGCATGCTGAACCGGCACGCCATGCATGGCGAAACTGCCGCCCGCCAGCCCCAGATGCACCGTGGCATAGCCGCGCCTTTGCGCAATCGGCCCCTGCGCAATCTCAACCGAATGCAGTTTGACGCGCGATGCAATCTGCGTGTCGGGCGAGAGCAGGCCGTGGACCGAAATAACCTGCCGCGCATCCAGCGCATGACGGCGGAACCGCCAGGAATAGTAATTCACCCCAGCAATTAGCGCTGCAATGACAAGCGGGACCAAGGCGAAGAGCAGCGGCGCGAAGATCGCCACCGGCACCACCCCCAACAATGGCAATGCACCCTCCAGCAAGATCGAATCGGTGCGGTAATTCTTGCTTGCCCTGTGCCAGTCCAGATCGGGGGCGGACGGAGTAAAGCCAGCCTCCGCCATGATCGGTGTGATTTCATCCATCCGCGCAAAGGGGGCGACCACATGATTGGATAATCCGGCATCCTGCGCCAGACTGACAAAGTTCAGGCTGTGCCAGCCAAATCGATACCGCAGCCAGCCCGTACCGATCTTAACCGCCTGCACTCGGTGCGTGGGCATCACCACATCAGTGCGCGTCAAAAGCCCCCGGCGGCGGCGGAACCCGCGCGCGGTCTTTTCCAGCAGAAAGTCCCATTCGCGCAAGAATGTGCGCACCAGCCCGGTGGCAAAGCCCAACGCGATCAGGGCAATGGCGCCCAGCACTGCACCCACCAATTGCGCCTGACGACCCAGCCCCGCGATGCTCTCTCCCCGCTCTGCCAATTCATCACGCCAAAAATCCGCATCCCAGATGTCAAAAGGCATCAGGAAATCGAGCTGCTGGGTCAGGCCACCCACCACCGCCACCGCAGCGAGCGAAAACTGGAACAGGCTGAAGGTGATCAGCCGATTTGTATCCATGGCAAACAGCGTTCTTGCCGGTGGCTCCGCTGGTGCAGCAACCTCATCACCCGCCTGACTTGCAGGAACGGGCGCAATTTCCTCGTCGCGCCGCTCCCGCACCAACTCGCGCAACGCCTCACCCTCTGCCTCCGTCAAATAAGACAGCTTTAGATCGTCCCCACCGCCCGATCCGGTTTCAAACTTCACCTCAACCAGGCCAAACAGGCGCGGCACCAGCGCCTGTTCCAGACTGACATCCTGTATCCGTTCGTAGGGGACAGAACGCGCCGCGCGGCTCAAAATACCCTGCTCAACACGAATATCCCCCGCCCCCACACGATAGGTGAAACGCGTCCAGGCCAGATATTGCGCCACAGCCGCCACAACCGCGATCATCAGGCCCGCACCCAGCGCCAGCGCGACGCCATACCCCTCACCCCGCATGGCGAAGAGGATGGCGATCATCGGGAGCACCGCATTACGCAGCGCCATCACACCGCCCACAGCAAAGCTGCGCGGATCGGTGCGGCGATCTTCATCCTGGCGCATCGTCATGCTCACACAGATTCGCGCTTGATGTGCTGACGTATATCCTCGCGCATTTGCCGCGCCAGATCCTCTCCCAGCCCCGGCAAATTGACGGACGCGTTATGAGTTCCGGCAGTATGCAGGGTGAGCGTGGCAATGCCATAAAACCGCTCGATCGGGCCCTGATTGACGTCGATATGCTGCACCCGGCTGAACGGCACCACCGTATCGCGGCGCACCCATATGCCACGCACGACGCGCAAGCGGTCTGCCCCCATCACATAGCCGCGCGCCAGATGGCGGCGCAGCGGCAGGCGCAGGATCGCCAGAACCACCAGCAATGCCACAGGCGCCATAATCACGGCAGGCGGAAGCACGGCCGAACTTTCCACGATCAATGCCGCAACAAGGATCGGCAGTGATGCCATTATCGTTTTGACTCGCAACACCTTCACATGATTGGGGTGCAGCTCGGTAAGCGTGTCATCAACCGAAGTGACAGGCAAATCAGAGGTTTTGTCCATGCCGTCTTATGCTCGCAACACACATGATGCGTCAATATTCCGCACGACAATCACAAACTGGCCAAGCAGGTAAACGCTGACTAGACCCAATCGAAGCATGACCAACTCTGCCAAACGCAAAATTCTGGGTGCCATTCTGGCCGGCGGGCAATCGCGCCGCTTTGGCAGTGACAAGGCACAGGCGCTGTATGAAGGGCAACGACTGATCGATCGCGTCGCCGCTTCGCTGACCAAGCAGACCGATGCTCTGGTGGTGCTGGGGCGGGTGGAACCAGGATTCACCTGCCTTCCCGATCGACCCGAACCGAACATGGGTCCACTGGGCGGGGTATGCGCCGCGCTGCATTATGCGCAGGGCCATGGCTTTGAGGCTGTGCTTGCTGCACCCTGCGATGTACCCAACCTGCCGACAGACCTGCTTGACACACTGGAGGGTAAAGCCGCCGCGATCATCCAAAGTCAGCCGGCAGTGGGATATTGGCCCGTATCGCTGGCCATATCACTGGAGGAATATCTGCTGAGGGGCGAACGCCGCATCTACAATTTTGCAGAACAGGTTGGCGCGCGACAGATGTCCCTCGATCCCCAGCTGATGAACATCAACGAGGTTGGCGATCTTCCGGGTTGAGCAAGCGAACGCCCACGCCTGAGGCTTAACAAAAATGGTGCTGCTGGGGAGGATTGAACTCCCGACCTCACCCTTACCAAGGGTGCGCTCTACCACTGAGCTACAGCAGCGCCTCATCGGGTGGCGCGCCTATTGTCGCGCGGGCGCGCAATGTCAAGCGACACTTGAGCTGGGGCGGCTTTAACGGCAATGGATTTCGCATGAGTGAAGATCCGTACACAAATATGTCGCGTGAAGAGCGGCTGGCCGCCAAATTGCGCGAAAATTTGCGCCGCCGGAAGGCCCAGAACCGCGAAATCTCACGCGAAAGTGCCGATTCGCAGGGCAAACCCCTTCCCAAAGGGGATACGCGCAGCTAACGCCCCACGCTCTTGTTATTATGTTCGGTGCCGGCCCTCTCCGCCTCCCAGCCACCTGATATTATACCCGCCGGTTAATCGGGTAGCTGGAAGGCGGAGAACGGCCAGCCACCACCGATGGAGTTGAAATGCCCAAACTGATCCTCGTCCGCCATGGCCAGAGCCAGTGGAACCTGGAAAACCGTTTCACCGGCTGGTGGGATGTCGGCCTGACCGAGAAAGGCGTTGCCGAAGCCTGTGCCGCGGGCACACTGATGCAGGACAAGGGCATTGAGCCAACATATGCCTTCACATCGTACCAGACGCGCGCGATCAAGACGCTGCATCTGGCGCTGGAAACCTGTAACCGGCTGTGGATTCCAGAGGTCAAGCATTGGCGGCTCAACGAACGCCATTATGGCGGGCTGACCGGCCTCGATAAGCAGGAAACACGGGACGAGCATGGCGCAGAACAGGTGCATATCTGGCGCCGCAGCTTCGACACGCCCCCGCCTGAGATGGAGATCGGCAGCGAATTCGATCTGTCATCCGATCCGCGTTATGCTGGTGTACCCGTACCGCGCACCGAAAGCCTGAAGCTGACGATCGAGCGGGTACTGCCCTATTGGGAAGAAACCATCCTGCCCGTGCTGGCATCGGGCGAAACCGTGATCATTTCCGCCCATGGCAACAGCCTGCGCGCACTGGTAAAGCACCTGTCCAATATCTCTGATGACGATATTACCGGGCTGGAGATTCCCACCGGCCAGCCGATCATCTATGATTTCGATGATGCGATGCAGCCGGACGAACGCTATTACCTGAAGGACAGTTGAGGGGAGCCGAGCCAATGGGGGGAAAAGTCGCCATAGTCATGGGCAGCCAGTCTGACTGGCCCACCATGCGCAATGCCGCCACCGTGCTGGAAGAGCTGGAGGTGGCACATGAAGCGCGCATCGTTTCCGCTCACCGCACGCCAGACCGCATGTTCGCCTTTGCCAAGGGGGCAGAAGGTGAAGGCTTTGACGTGATTATCGCTGGCGCGGGCGGCGCGGCGCACCTGCCCGGAATGATCGCGGCAATGACTCACCTGCCCGTGCTGGGCGTGCCGGTGCAGTCCAAGGCGTTGAGCGGGCAGGACAGCCTGCTTTCCATCGTGCAAATGCCTGCGGGGGTTCCCGTGGGCACTCTGGCGATTGGCGATGCGGGCGCGACCAATGCGGGCCTGCTGGCCGCATCTATTCTGGCACTGCAGGATGAGGAATTGTCCGACCGGCTGCAGGATTGGCGCGCGGCCCGCACGGCGGCGGTTGCGGAAGTGCCGCAGGATTGATGCTGGCCCCAGGTTCAACAATCGGCATATTGGGCGGCGGCCAGCTTGGCCGAATGATGGCGATTGCCGCTGTTCAGCTGGGCTATCGCGTGATCGGATATGCGCCTGAGGGCGATAATGTCGCGGCAGAAGTCTGCCATGATTTCTTCACCAATGGCTGGGGAGATGCAGCCGCGCTGGCCGCCTTTGCCGCCAAATGCGAAGTGGTGACGTGGGAATTTGAAAATGTCCCGCTGAAGGCGGTGGCCGCGATCCCCGAAAACATGCTCGCCGCTCACCCGCGCGCGCTGGAAGTGGCGCAGGATCGCCTGAAGGAGAAGCGCTTCATTCAGAATCTGGGCGGCAAGCCCGCCGATTATACCGCCGTCGATTCCGAACGCGAACTCGCCACAGCGGCTGAGAGAATCGGCGCACCCGGCATCCTCAAGACCGCGCGCGAAGGCTATGACGGCAAGGGGCAGTGGCGCATCGCAACCTTGCGTGATGTCGATGCCATTCGCTTCCCCGGCCGACCCTGTGTTTATGAAGGCATGGTCCCGTTTGAAGCCGAGTTTTCTGTCATTCTGGTGCGTGGCGTCGATGGTGAAATCCGTTTCTGGGACTCAACCCAGAACGTCCACGAACACGGCATGCTGGCGACCAGCACATTGCCCGCTTCGCCGCTGATCGAAAGCCAGGTGAAACACGCGCGTGATCTGGCCCGACAGGTGGCAGACGCATTGCGTTATGTCGGCGTGCTGACGCTGGAATTCTTCGCCACGGCCAATGGCCCAGTGTTCAATGAGATGGCACCACGTGTCCACAATTCGGGCCACTGGACAATTGAGGGCGCAGCCACCAGCCAGTTTGAAAACCACATTCGCGCCATTTGCGGCCTGCCCTTGGGATCAACCGAAACGCGCTTTCCCAGTGTCGAGATGACCAATATCGTCGGCAAGGATGCGCTCACCGCGCATCAGGCGTTGGGTGAAGGCGGCGACATCCACCTGCATCTTTATGGCAAGGTCGAAGCACGCGAAGGCCGCAAGATGGGCCATTGGACGCGGGTAAGGCCAACCACTGGCTCTGCAAAAGCTTGATCGCATGTCAGCGGACCTGTTCCTGATCTATGCCCGCGCCCGCAACGGCGTGATCGGGCGTGATGGGCAGCTTCCCTGGCATATTCCGGCCGACCTTAAGCACTTCAAAGGGCTGACCATTGGCAAGCCCATGATTATGGGGCGCAAGACCTTTGAGAGTTTTCCCAAACCGCTGCCCGGTCGTCGCCATATAGTGCTGACGCGCGACACAAACTGGCGGGCCGAGGGCGCAGAAGTTGTGCACTCGGTCGAGGCAGCGCTGGCGCTGGCCGGCGATGGCGCGGCTGCGGTCATCGGCGGGGCCGAAATCTATGCGCTGTTCTTGCCTTTGGTCAATCGGATCGAGCTGACCGAAGTGCATGATGATTATGATGGTGACACCCATATGCCCGCGCTGCCAGAGGCTGAGTGGCAAGAGACGGCGCGTAAAGATATCGCAGCGGGCAATGGCGAAGTAGCTTATAGCTTTGTGACACTGAAACGGGTGACGGAGGCAGAAGCATGAGATGGCTCGACCATCGTCAGCAAATGCCCGCCGCATTGCGCGGCGCGGTGATCGCGCTGGGCAATTTCGACGGTTTCCATCTGGGCCATCAGGCTGTGGCGCGCGAGGCAATTGGCTGGGCGCGGACAGAGGGCCGTCCTGCCATCGTCGCCACATTTGATCCGCACCCGGTGCGCCACTTCCGCCCTGATCTGCCGCCCTTTCGCCTCACCACGTTGGAGCAACGGCAGGAACTTTATCTGGCAGCAGGCGCAACCGCCATGCTGGTGTTCCATTTCAATGATGCGCTGGCCAGCACCAGCGCCGAAGATTTCGTCTCCAAAATCCTGCTGGAACGTTTTGCCGCGCATGGCGTGGTGACAGGCAATGACTTCACCTTTGGAAAAGGCGCGGCAGGCAATGCCGATGTGCTCCAATCGCTCGGGTCGGAGCGCGGCCTTGAGGTTCGACAAGTCGGTGCAGTTTCCGAAGGGGGCACACCCGTTTCCTCCAGCCGCATCCGCGAAGCCTTACGCAATGGTGGCCCAGAAACGGCCACGCGGCTGATGACGCGCCCCTTTGCCATTCGCGGGATCGTGGAACATGGGGACAAGCGCGGCCGCACAATCGGTTATCCCACTGCCAATCTGGTGATCGAAAATTACCTGCGCCCCAAATATGGTGTCTATGCGGTCACTGGCCGCATTCTGGCGACGGGCCAAGAACTGCAAGGCGCGGCTAATATCGGGGTGCGCCCGCAATTTGACCCGCCCAAGGAATTGCTCGAACCCTATTTCTTCGACTTTTCCGGCAGCCTTTATGGGCAGGAAATTGAGGTAGCCTTCCACCACTTCCTGCGGCCTGAAGCGAAATTTTCTGGACTGGATGAACTGGTCGCCCAGATGGAGAAAGATTGCGAGACGGCGCGCACTCTATTAAGCGCCCGCCAACATGACTGAACAACGCGATTACAAAGACACGGTCTTCCTGCCGAAAACCGATTTCCCCATGAAGGCTGGCCTTCCGCAGAAGGAACCGGGCATTGCCGCGCGTTGGGAAGATGAAGGCATTTACCGCCAGATGCGCGAGGCGCGCAGCGGCCGCGAGAAATTCATCCTGCATGATGGCCCGCCTTACGCCAATGGCGATATGCATATCGGCCATGCGCTGAACCACATCCTGAAAGACATGGTCTGCCGCACCCAGAATTTGCTGGGGCGGGACGCGCCCTATGTTCCCGGCTGGGATTGCCACGGCCTGCCGATTGAATGGAAGGTTGAGGAACAATACCGCAAGAAGAAGAAGCAGAAGCCTGTGCTGTCAGGCACGGGGCGCGACGAGGCCGAGGTAAAGGCCTTCCGCGATGAATGCCGCGCCTATGCCCAGCATTGGGTCGATACGCAGCGCGAACAGCTGAAGCGGCTTGGGATCATGGGCGATTGGGACAATCCCTATCTGACCATGCAGAAGGAAAGCGAGGCGGTGATCGTCGCCGAGCTGATGAAGCTGGCCGAAGCGGGCAATATCTATCGCGGGTCAAAGCCGGTGATGTGGAGCCCGGTGGAAGAAACCGCGCTGGCCGAAGCCGAAGTCGAATATGAGGACATTGTGTCCACGCAGATCGATGTGGCGTTCGAGATCACGGAGTCGCCGATCCCCGAACTGGTGGGCGCGCATGCGGTGATCTGGACGACGACGCCATGGACGATCCCGGTCAATCAGGCGATCGCCTATGGGCCGGACGTTGAGTATGGCATCTATGAGCTTGGCGGTCGTCGAATCATTGCCGAGATTGAATTGGTTGGCGATCTAGCCAAACGTTCGGGTATCACGAGAGAAATCGACGACCAACATTCAGAACTTACCGGACGGTTCAGACAGCTTGCAACGTTCAAAGGCTCCGATCTCGCCGGCACATTCGCCAAGCACCCGATGCATCATCTCGGCGGGTTCTACGCGACGCCGCGCCCCTTCCTCGAAGGTGATTTCGTAACCACCGATAGCGGCACCGGCCTCGTCCATATGGCGCCCGATCATGGTGAGGACGACTTTGCGCTGTGCAAGGCGCACGGGATCGAGCCGCAATTCGCCGTCACCAATGGTGGCCTCTATCGCGATGACTGGCTGTGGCTGGGCGGTGACGACGAGCGTCGCCGCAGCGTGATCAACAAGCCGTTCAATTCGCCCGAAGGGCCGATCTGTTCGGACCTGCGCGAAGCGGGCGCGCTGCTTTCCGCCTCCGAGGATTACCCACACTCCTATCCACACTCATGGCGATCCAAAGCCAAGGTGATCTTCCGCTGCACGCCGCAATGGTTTGTGCCGATGGAACGCGCACTGGGTGACACGGGCACATTGCGCGAAACCGCCACGTCCGAAATCAACCGTGTGCGCTTCATCCCGGAAAAAGGGCGCAATCGCATCGGATCGATGGTCGCGGGCCGCCCTGACTGGGTGCTGAGCCGCCAGCGCGCATGGGGCGTGCCGATCACGCTGTTTGTGCGGCAGGATGGTTCTTACCTGCAAGACCCCGCCGTCAATGCCCGCATCGTGTCTGCCGTACATGAAGAAGGCATGGATGCGTGGAACAGCGGCAACAAAGCCGCCTTCCTCGGCCCCGATTACGACCCGGACGATTTCGAGATGGTCACAGACATTCTCGACGTGTGGTTCGATTCGGGCACGACCCATGCCTTTGTGCTGGAAAGCGGGCGCTGGCCGGACCTCAAATGGCCCGCCGACCTTTATCTGGAGGGCAGCGATCAGCATCGCGGCTGGTTCCAGTCGAGCCTGCTGGAAAGCTGCGCCACTCGGGGCCGCGCGCCATATGATCAGGTGCTGACCCATGGCTTCACCATGGCGAGCGACGGGCGCAAGATGTCCAAATCACTGGGCAACACCATCGACCCGCTGAAGGTGATGGAACAATATGGCGCGGATATTATCCGGCTGTGGGCGCTTTCGGTCGATTTCACCGAAGATCACCGGATCGGCGATGAAATCCTGAAGGGCGTGGCCGACCAGTACCGCAAGCTGCGCAACACCTTCCGCTATATGCTGGGAGCGCTTAACGGCTTTGTCGGCGATATGGGCGATTCTGCCCAAATCCCGGAGCTGGAGCTCTATGTCCTCTCCCTGCTGGGTGATCTCGATGCCAAACTGCGGCAGGCGGCGGCGGATTACGATTTCAACGCCTACACCCGCCTGCTGAGCGATTTCGTGAATGAAGACCTGTCGGCCTTCTTCTTCGATATCCGCAAGGACAGCCTTTATTGCGATGGGCCAGACAGCGTAGCACGCAATGCATACCGCACCGTGCTGGACCTGCTGTTCCATGCACTGGTCCGCTATACCGCGCCGGTTCTGGTCTTTACCGCCGAAGAAATATGGCAGAGCCGTTACCCTGATGGCGGCAGCGTGCATCTGCTGGAATGGCCGAGTATCCCGCAAGTCAGTGCTGATAAAGCCAAATGGGATGCGCTGCGTGATCTACGCGAGCAGGTGAATGAAGCGATCGAGCCTTTGCGGCGTGAAAAAGTGATCCGTTCCAGCCTGGAGGCCGAAGTTGTCGTGCCCGCCAGCGCGGTACCGGAAGGTTTTAGCGATGACGATCTGGCGGAGCTGTTCATCACCGCGTCAGTCACCCGCGGGCAAAGCGATGGTGTGCAGGTAACAAAGACATCCCATCACAAATGTGGCCGTTGCTGGCGCCTGCTGCCCGAAGTGGCGGAGGATGGCGCGCTGTGTGGCCGTTGTTCTGACGTGCTGGGCGAGGAGGTGATCGGTGCATAATCTCTTCACCCGCAGTCGCGTGATTGGGCTGGCCATTGCGGCTGTCATCTTCGTGGTCGATCAGGCGATAAAGTGGTATTTGCTCGGTCCGCTCAAGCTGAGGTTGCAGCCAGAAGGCAAGATTGACCTGCTGCCTTTCTTCGATCTGCGCTATACGGAAAATCTGGGTATTTCGCTGGGGCTGCTGCAAGCGACCAGTCAGGAAATGCGCTGGGTTCTCGTGGCGCTGACCGCGCTGATCGCGCTAGTAGTGCTGGTGTGGATGTTCCGCGAACGGCTGATGGGTGAGATTTTTGGCCTGTCGCTGATTCTGGGCGGTGCGCTGGGCAATATCGTCGACCGGTCCATGCTGGGCTATGTCGTCGATTATGCCGATTTCCACATCGGGACCTTCCGTCCCTTCCTGATTTTCAATCTGGCCGATGCCGCCATCACCATTGGTGTGGTGATAATCCTTGCCCGTTCCATTTTCGTGCGCGATGATGCACTCTATGCAGATACACCGGCCTGATTGGCCGCAGGAGAGTTGAACCAATGCCCAAGCTGAAACCCGCCCTAGTTCTGATCGCGACGAGCGCCATGCTGGCAGGCTGCGGCGGCAGCGGCATTTTCAACCGTGACCGGCCTGATGAGTTTGCCGTGCAGCGTCAGGCCCCCCTGGTAGTGCCGCCAGATTTCAACCTGGTCCCGCCCGCCCCCGGCGCACCACGCCCATCAGAAGGCACCGCATCGGAGCGGGCGCTGGACGTGCTGTTCGGCGGCCCGGCCCCTCGTTCCTCTGTCGAAACCAGCGCGCTCGACCGTGCCGGTACCGCTGCACCCGGCATCCGTTCAACCGTAGGTGATCCGGATACCAACACTGTGGCCAAGGGCCGCGCCACGCGTGATATCATCGCCGCACCCGAAGGTGACGGGCAATTCGCGCAGGCAGTTATTCCGGGTTAAACTCGGGATAACTTATTTTGATTTCCGCACGTCGGAGGGCGTGGGATTTCCTCGCTCACACAACCTGAAGGTCGTATCGCTGCGGACGCGCAGTCGTGCCGTATGGCGCGGAAGCCAAGTGAGCGGGTGCGAACGCCGGCGATTGAGGCCCAATAAAAATCAATCTTCCCTGCTCACCAGCAATTTATCGATCCGGCGGCGGTCCATATCGACCACTTCAAAACGCCAGCCCTGATCGGTGAAATGTTCGCCTTCGACCGGCAGCTTTTTCAGTACCGACAGGACATAACCAGCCGCTGTGCCAAACTCGCGAGTTTCGTCATATTCGATGCCCAGCCGATCAGCCAGCGCATCAGCCGACAATGCGCCTGATACCAACAGAGAACCATCAGCACGCTCCACCAGCAACGGCCCCTCACCCTCATCCTGATCGCTGACAAATTCACCCGCCATTGCGGTGAGCAGATCGACCGGAGTGATGATCCCATCCAGATGGCCATATTCATCATGCACCATGGCCATGGCGATTTCGGATTGCTGCAACACGCGCAGCGCATCCATTGCATCCAGCTGATCAGGCACAACCTCAGCCTTGCGCATCAGGCGTTTCAGATTGACGCGCTTTCCTGCCACCATCAGCGCCAGCACTTCGCGCACCTTCACCACACCCAGAATCGTGTCGGGCGATCCATCAGCCACCGGCAGCAGCGAATGCGGGCTGTCATCAATCGTGGCGCGGATTTCCTTTTCATCCGCTTTGACATCCACCCAGTCAAGTTCCGTACGCGGCGTCATCAATTCACGCACCGGGCGCTCAGCCAAGCGCACCACACCCGCCAGAATCTGATGCTGTTCCGCCTCAATGACGCCGGAACGGGTGGCATCGGCAAAGATCATATGCAGCTCTTCCGCGGTTACGCTCGACTGGCCAGCCGGACGGATGCCCAAGGCCCGAATCAGCAAGCCGGAAGAGGTATCGAGGATCCATACCAGCGGCGCCGCAATCCGCGCCAGCCAGGCCATGGGACGCGACATGACCACCGCAATGGGAACTGCCGCGCGCAATGCCAATTGCTTGGGCACCAATTCGCCCACAACCAGGCTGAAATAGGTCGTCAACGCAATAACCGCGGCAAAACCAGTATCGTCAGCCCATTTGGCCGGAACACCCAACGCCACCAGCCGTTCGCCCACCGGGCCGCCTAGGCTGGCCCCTGAATAGGCACCTGCAATAATGCCCACCAGTGTGATGCCAATCTGCACGGTCGAGAGGAATTTGCCCGGGTCCGCCGCCAATTGCAGCGCCACCCGTGCGCCCACGCTGCCATTGTCGCGGGCGGATTTCAGCCGCGTCGGTTTGGCCGAAACAATTGCCAGTTCGGACATGGCAAACACGCCGTTGAGCAAAATCAGCCCGGCAATTATAAACAGATCGGTCCAGGGAAACGGTGTCACACCCCGTCGCTAGCACAATTGGGCGCAACTGCCAGCTTTCAAACAACGAAATGGCGTATTGTACTGTGACTATGGGATTATTTTGTGCGATCCTGCCTTTCTGTCATAAGCGTTCATATTCGCCTTGCTAATGAGTCGATCACGCGGCCCACAGGCTGCATGAATGGAGGAGAAAACCCATGAAGACTTCGCGTATTCTGCTGTCTGGCGTTGCTGCTATCTCTCTGCTGGGGACCAGCGCCTGCGTGACTGACCCAAATACGGGTGAGAAAAAGGTTTCGCGCACCGCCATGGGCGGCGTGGGAGGTGCGGTGCTGGGCGGATTGCTGGGCGGCGCAATCGGCGGCAAGACGGGGCGCATTATCGGCGCCGTGGGCGGCGCGGCCGCTGGCGGCTATGTCGGTTACAAAATGGATCAGCAGATCAAGGAAATCGAAGAGCAGACCGCCGGGTCCGGCGTCGATGTGACAGAAACCGATGGTGGCGATGCCTTTCTGGTCAATCTGCCCGATGTCACCTTTGCCACGGGCAGCGCATCGATCAGCCCCAACTTTCAGGACGCACTCGATTCGGTTGCGGCCAGCCTGGTAAAATATCCCAACTCTATCGTCGACGTATATGGCCACACCGATACGGTGGGCTCGGTGAGCTTCAATCAGGCTTTGTCGGAACGGCGCGCGCAATCGGTTGCCAATTACCTGATTTCGCGCGGAGTATCCGCCGCCCGCCTGCGTTGGCAGGGATTTGGCGAAACGCAATTGCGCGTGGTTACGGGCGATAATGTGGCAGAGGCACTGAACCGCCGTGTCGAAATCAAAGTCATGCCGTTCGATAATGAAGATGTGACTGCCGCCCAGGCCGCGCAATACTAACCATAATTGCTGCGAAACAAAAAAGGGGCTGGTCCAAGCGGGTCAGCCCCTTTTTATGACCCTCACCCTTTTGTTCGCTGCGCGATCTCTACAGCACGATCGGACAGGCGTTCGACCGCTACACCGTGAATATCAGGCGAGCTCACCAGTAATCCGAAGGCGCGCGGATCGCGTTTGTTATAGGCAAGCGGCTGGCCGAAAGCATCGGTCGTCTGCGCCCCCGCCTCTCGCGCTATCAGAGTCGCGGCACCAATGTCCCATTCAAAGCCCCATCGCAGGGTCGCCACCAAATCGGCCTCATCCGCCGCCACCATGGCGATTCGCAAGGCGATGGAATTGGGCTTGTCGACCATTTCCAGATCCATGTCAGCGGGTGGCAAGAGATCGGTGGGCACGCGCGAACCGGAAAATTGCTTGCGGCTGGATGCACGCAAACTTGCCCCGTTACGACTTGCGCCCTGGCCAGCCACCGCAGCCCACTCCTCCCCGCGTGCCGGAGCGCTGAGCATGCCGATAAGCGGGCGACCTGCACTGATCAGCGCGACCGATACGGCCCAGCCGCTGCGTCCGCGCAAAAAATCGCGCGTGCCATCAATCGGATCTACCAGCCAAATCAAATCCTTATTGAGCCGTTTGCGGTCATCCGCCGTTTCTTCTGAAAGCCATCCTGCCGCTGGCAACAACAGGCCCAATTCCCGCTTCAAAAAGGCATCCACCGCCAGGTCGGCCGCACAGACAGGTGACCCTGGCTCCTTCTCCCAGCTTTCCACTTCATGTCCGGCACCAGGCCACAAATCATACGCAATACGGCCCGCTTCACGCACAATTTGTTCAAGGCGGTGGCTGTCAATCATGGATTGGAATCAACTGCGTCCGAAAGTCGCACTTTTCAAGACGGCCAATCCATGCTTATGGCACCGCGGGCCAAGATCATCAGGCAAAGTTGAAGGAATACCCCTCTCCATGAATCTGCACGAATATCAGGCGAAAGAGCTCCTTGCGAAATATGGCATCGGGATTCCGGCAGGCCATGCGGCACTGACCATAGCGGAAGCCGTTGAAGGTGCAAAACAGCTGCCCGGGCCGCTTTACGTGGTCAAGGCGCAAATCCATGCCGGCGGCCGCGGCAAGGGCAAGTTCAAGGAACTGCCCGCCGATGCCAAGGGCGGCGTACGCCTGGCCAAGTCGATCGAAGAGGTTGAAGCCAATGCCAGGGAAATGCTGGGCAACACGCTGGTCACCGTACAGACCGGCGAAGCAGGCAAGCAGGTCAACCGCCTTTACGTGACCGATGGCGTGGACATCGCCAGGGAATATTATCTCTCCATGCTGGTGGATCGCGCATCGGGCCGCGTCGCCATGATCGTTTCGACCGAAGGCGGCATGGATATTGAAGAAGTCGCACATTCGACCCCTGAAAAGATCACCACTATCACCATCGACCCTGCACAGGGCTTTATGCCCCACCACGGCCGCGCGGTGGCTTTTGCACTGAAACTGACGGGCGACCTCAACAAGCAGGCCCAGAAGCTGTCCAAGCAGCTCTATACCGCCTTTATGGATCTCGATTGCGAGATGCTGGAAATCAACCCGCTGGTCGAAACCGCCGATGGCAACCTGCTGGTACTCGACACCAAGATGAGCACGGATGGCAATGCCCTGTTCCGCCACAAGGATGTGGAAGCTCTCCGCGACGAGACAGAGGAGGACCCTGCCGAAGTCGAAGCCAGCAAATATGACCTTGCCTATATCAAGCTCGATGGAAACATCGGCTGCATGGTCAATGGTGCAGGTCTGGCCATGGCCACGATGGACATCATCAAGCTGAATGGCGCATTCCCAGCCAACTTCCTGGATGTGGGCGGTGGCGCGACCAAGGAAAAGGTCACCGAAGCGTTCAAGATCATCCTGTCCGACCCGGCGGTGGAAGGCATTCTGGTCAATATCTTCGGCGGTATCATGCGGTGTGACACAATCGCCGAAGGTATCGTGGCAGCTGCCAAGGAAGTGAACCTGTCAGTTCCGCTGGTGGTTCGCCTGGAAGGCACCAATGTCGATCAGGGCAAGGAAATTCTGGCCAATTCCGGTCTGCCTATCGTGCCCGCAGATGATCTGGGCGATGCAGCCAAGAAGATCGTGGCCGAAGTAAAGCAGGCCGCCTGATCGAATACGATAAAAAAATGCCCTAACTTGATGTTTGCGTAAGCGAGATTTAGGGCGCTGCCGAATCCAAAAGAGGAAGGAACTTTTGCAATGAAGATCCTGGTGCCTGTTAAGCGGGTGATAGATTACAATGTGAAGCCGCGTGTGAAGGCGGATGGTTCTGGCGTTGATCTTGCCAATGTGAAGATGAGCATGAACCCGTTTGACGAGATTGCGGTTGAAGAAGCAATCCGTTTGAAGGAAGCGGGCAAGGCGGAAGAGATCATCGCGGTTTCGGTTGGTCCGGCAAAGGCGCAGGAAACACTGCGCACCGCGCTGGCCATGGGTGCGGATCGCGCCATTCTGGTCCAGGTGGATGATGGCGTAGAAGTTGAGCCGCTGGCCGTTGCCAAGATCCTGAAGGCCATTGCAGAGGCAGAAACCCCCGGCCTGGTGGTTCTGGGCAAGCAGGCGATTGATGATGACAGCAACCAGACCGGCCAGATGCTGGCTGCACTGATGGGCCGCCCCCAGGGCACCTTTGCATCAAAAGTCGAGATTGATGGTGACAGTGTTGCCGTGACGCGCGAAGTCGATGGCGGTCTGGAAACGGTTAAGCTGGTCATGCCCGCTATCGTGACCACGGATTTGCGGTTGAACGAGCCGCGCTATGCCTCGCTCCCCAATATCATGAAGGCGAAGAAGAAGCCGCTCGATACCAAATCGCCCGCCGATTACGGGGTAGATATCGCCCCGCGCCTGAAGACCACCAATGTCAGCGAACCGCCGGTACGTCAGGCTGGTGTAAAGGTGGCCGATGTGGATGAGCTGGTCGGCAAGCTCAAAGCTTTGGGAGTTGCATGATGAAAACGCTGGTTTGGGTCGAACACGACAATAGCTCGCTCAAGGATGCAACGCTTGCAGCAGTGACCGCTGCATCGCAACTGGGTGAGGTTCACCTGCTGGTTGCCGGTTCAGGCTGCGCTGGCGTAGCTGATGCTGCGGCCAAGATTGCCGGAGTGAGCAAGGTCCATCTGGCTGATGATGCAGCCTATGGACATGCGTTGGCAGAAAATGTCGCCCCGCTGATCGCTGGATTGATGGACAGCCATGATGCAGTGCTGTTCCCCGCCACCACCACAGGCAAGAATATTGCCCCACGCGTGGCGGCACTGCTCGACGTAATGCAGATTTCTGACATCCTCTCGGTAGAAAACGCCAATACCTTCACCCGTCCGATCTATGCCGGCAATGCGATTGCCACGGTTGAATCCTCTGATGCCAAGCTGGTGATCACCGTGCGCGGCACGGCCTTTGACAAGGCGGCAGCGGAAGGTGGCAGTGGTGCGGTTGAAGCTGTGAACGGCCCCGCAGATGCCGGTCTTTCCAGCTTTGTCGGGGCAGAAATCGCCAAGAGCGAGCGGCCCGAACTGACATCGGCCAAGATCATCGTCTCTGGTGGCCGCGCTTTGAAGGATGCTGAGACGTTCGAAGCCACCATTACCCCGCTGGCGGACAAGCTGGGCGCAGGGATCGGCGCATCGCGTGCGGCGGTTGATGCTGGCTATGTCCCCAATGATTATCAGGTGGGTCAGACCGGCAAGATCGTGGCGCCTGAAGTCTATATCGCCATCGGTATCTCGGGCGCGATCCAGCACCTTGCAGGGATGAAGGACAGCAAGACCATCATTGCCATCAACAAGGATGAGGATGCGCCCATCTTCCAGGTGGCAGATATCGGCCTCGTCGCTGACCTCTATAAAGCCGTGCCGGAACTCACCGAAAAATTGTGATAGTGCCTTTTTGATCAAATCGGCAAGCTTCCCCGGACAGAAATAGTTCTGTCCGGGGAACAAGCATGCGCTTATTTATTGCTACCGTTATTCTGACACTTGCTAGCCCGCCCAATCTTGCGCGCGCAGAAAATTCCGATGTTATCTTTAATCCGACTTCTGCATGGAATGTGGAATTTGCGGATGAGTTTTGCGCACTGCGCGGGACATTCGCATCAGAAGATAGCAAAGCAGACCTGGAATTGAGGCAATATGCCCCGGGTAATAATGTTGATATAATCTTTCTCGCACAAGGTTTGGATCGCAGGATTGGAAGGCTGGAACTGCGATTTTTTCCGTACGATGCAATTATTGATCGTGGCCCCAATTTCTCAATGTCAGCGGCCGGTGGATTCCACGGGTTCTTCTCTCCTTCACGCTTCGGCCAGTCTGTAAAGGATGAGAACGGAGAATGGGAAGAGCCATCACCGGAAATGGTTAGGCAATGGGCTGCTGCCGTTTCCCACTTACGTGTCGAGAAAGGGCTGAAACAGGCGGTCGACATTCAAACCGGGCCGCTCGACAAGGCAATCGAGGTTATGGCGATTTGCAACGATGGCCTGATCGAGTCCTGGGGGCTGGATGTTGCAGCACATAAAATGCTCAGCCGGCCAGCAAGATTGAAAACACCACCCAAGTTCGCGCGAAAAATACAAGAATACTATCCGGTCAAAGCACTTATGGGAGACGAGCAGGGCCCGGTACAAATACGTGTCATGGTAGACTCTTTGGGGGAAGTAACGGATTGTCGTGCAATCAAGGCGTTTACTTCAGGGCTGCTGAACAATGCCGCTTGCCAAGGTTTCGTCAAATACGCAGAATTTGAACCTGCACTGGATGTCAACGGCAACCCCATAAACAGTTATTACGTTACCAGGATCTCATATAGCCTCAATCAGCGGTAGTGTGGTCGCATTCCGACCAACTCCGGCCCTTTTCTTTTGTCACGCCGCCATTGGCGGGCCAGCGGCCAATACTTTGGCGCAATTGCGCCAGGTGCGGCGCACAATCTGGCGGCGTTGTTCACGCTGGCGGGCGGTAAAACGATCCTGATCCGCTTCGTCGAATAGAGTGTCATGGATGATCCTGCGTTCACCAGCTGGCGATCCGATCCGATCCATCAGCCCGTCCACCAGCCGCAAAGTCAGCATATCACTGGCGCAACGTTCAACAGCAGGCAGTGCCATTTCATCTTCAAACTGAGCCGCTGCTGCTTCACCGCCATCCCCAATAACTGCGTCCAGCGACACCGTGCGGATACCTGCCGTACGCGCACTGCGCCGCTGGTCCAGCCGCATGCGGTGGCGCAATGTCTGTAATTCGCCGCGCAATTGCCATGTCACATGGGTGGAGAAGCGCGCCTGTGTCGGATCATAGCTTTCCAGCGCGCGATAAACACCGATAGCGCAGGCTTGCTGAGCATCATCTGCCAGATCGGCCAAGCCATAGGCACGAATCAGATGCCGGATACGTGGCTGCAGCATCGCCAGCATTCGCGCGAATTGGCGATCATATCTCAGCCGCTCAGTCCCAGTTTTGGGCGCAGCGCGCATGTGCAGGCGCGCAACCTGTATTTCCAAGTCTTTCCGCGAAATACCCATATCACAAACCTCTTCATAAGGATGGGTAAGGGTATTTGATTGGCTGCTGACTTATGCCCCCCTAGGGAAAAACGCCTATTTCCTGCGGCGGGCGGATGGGCGCATCCTCCGCCGCCGGTCTGTCCTGGTGGAAGCCATGCAAACGCCGCGCACTGCCGATCGCGGCCTCGTGATCGCCTGATATCAGTGCCGCTGCAAAAAGTGCGCATTCACGCTGCGCGATATGAGTACGATATCGCGCCACAACCTTCGCCAGCAGGTGGAACAGGTGATAGCGTTCATCCGCTACCCCATTGGACGTTTCCGAAGCTTTGAGCAGCGCGAAATAGAGTTCTCGCGTTGGATCAGCACCTGATTTCCCACGCGCCACCTCCCTGCCCGCCAATACAACCGCGCCAGACCCTAATTCCAGGCGGCAAGGGTCCAGCGCCGTCACCAATGCGCCATTGACGATCAGCTGAGAGCCTGCATTGAACGCCATTTGGCGCGGCGGTGGAGGAGGTGTGTTGAAGCCCATGCCATCATTTATAGACAATGGCGCGCCCAAGCGGGCAAACGTATCACAATATGTGGTCGAGGAGGTGGAGCGTCACGCCGACCAAGCCGCCCACCAGCGTGCCATTAATCCGAATGAATTGCAGATCACGGCCCACCGCGCTTTCAATCCGCCCGGTAATGGTGACCGCATCCCAACGCTTGACCGTTTCCGATACCAGCCGGACAATCTGCCCGCCATATCGCGTGGCGATACCCACCGCTGTGCGGCGGGCAAAGCGATTGAGCTGCGCCTGCAAGCGCCTGTCTTCCTGCAAGGCGTGGCCCATTTCGGCCAGCCCCTTGCGCAATTCCTCTCCCAGCGCACTTTCAGGGTCCCGTGCGCGGCGGATAAGCGATTGGCGAATACGCTCCCACACGCCCATCCACCATTCTGCAACGGCTGGATTTTCAATTAGGTCACGCTTCATCGCCTCCACCCGATCACGGGTGGCGGGATCATGCTGCAAATCACGCGCGAGCGTGGACAGCCCTTCTTCCACCTTGCCCCGCAACGGGTGATCGGGGTCGACCAGCACCTCTGCCAGCAGGCGATAGAGCCCATCCAGAACCGAAGCTGAGATTCGCTCATCTAGCCCGGTCCAACGTAAAACCGCGTTTGCGCGGGCGTGAATAACCTCGCGCACGGTTTCCTCATTATCTTCCAGCGTCAGCCCCGCCCAGCGGATGAAGCCATCCATCAGCGGCATATGACGATCATCACCCATGGCGGTTTCCAGCATGCGACCCAGCAGTGGAGATACCTCGAGCTTGGCCGCTTGTGCCGACAAACCGGCTCGAACTTGATTGCCCAGTCGATCAGGATCGAGCGATTCCAGAATTTCCGCCAGCAATTCCGCCGCACCGCCCGTAATGCGCGAACGATTGTCACCGCCGTCGGCACGGGGCGGTTCAACCAGAAAATCCCCCAATGCGCGGGCAAGATTCATCCCGCTCATCCGCCGCGCCACCACGGCTGGGGTCAGGAAATTGTCACGCAGGAATTGCGCCATCGTATCGGCAATACGATCCTTGTTTTCAGGAATAATCGCCGTGTGCGGTATGGGCAGGCCCAGCGGGCGGCGGAACAGCGCAGTCACCGCAAACCAGTCTGCCAGGCCGCCCACCATCGCGGCCTCCGCAAAGGCATTGACGTAACCCCAGGCGGGATGTTGTTCCAAGAACAGGCGCGAATAAAAGAACACCGCCGCCATCAGCGCCAGCATACCCGTGGCGGTCCAGCGCATCCGGCGGGCACGATCGGCGATCAGTGGTTCACCGATAATCTCGATCACTGCGGAATTATGTGATCCCGCCATGGTCAACCACCCCTCACTCGGCTGGCTCGCCCCCTGTCTGACCCGCTGTGCCACTCAAATGCCGGCCATGCTCGTCGCCCGGACGATAGGTCAGAAAACGATTGCGCATCCATGGTCCCAGCCGTTTCTCTATGCCATCCGCCAGACTGAAACCCGCCGGAACGATCAACAATGTCAGAACGGTCGACAGGATCAACCCGCCAATCACCACCGTGCCCATGGGTGCGCGCCACGCGCCATCGCCCGACAACGACACGGCCGTGGGAATCATGCCGGCCGTCATCGCCACCGTTGTCATGACGATTGGCTGCGCACGTTTGTGCCCGGCTTCCATGATGGCATCCAGCTTGCGAGTTCCCGTCTCCATTTCTTCGATAGCAAAATCTATCAGCAGGATGGAGTTTTTGGAAACAATCCCAAGCAATAGCAAGGTCCCGATCAGCACCGGCATGGACAATGGCTGGCCCACCACCCAGACCAGGAAGATACCGCCCAGCGGGGCCAGCGCCAGCGAGGTCATATTGACCAGCGGCGACATGAAGCGCTTGTACAGCAGCACAAGGACGGCGAAGACCAGCAAGACGCCTGAGACCAGTGCGACCGAGAAATTATCGACCAGCTCATTCTGCAATTCATCGGCACCCACCGCATCGCGGATCACGCCCTGCGGCAGGCTGGTCAACGCTGGCAACCGGTTAACCTCCTCCATCGCATTACCGCGCAACACATTCTGTGCCAGGTCTGCACCAATCAACACACGACGGTTCTGGTTGTAACGCTGAATTGATGTAGGCCCTGAACCGAAGCTAATATCAGCCACCCGGCTCAATGGCACGGACGCTCCGCTGGCAATCGGTACCGGGAGATTTTCAATCGTGCTCAAATCGCGGCGCGAATTGATCGGCAATTTCACCCGGATCGGAATCTGACGATCCGACAATGAAAACTTGGCTGAATTCTGCTCAATCTCGCCCAATGTCGCAATGCGGATCGCCTGGCTCAACGCTGCCGTGGTTACGCCCAGTTCCGCGGCTAATTCCGGCCGTGGACGGATAATGATTTCGGGGCGGCTGATATCGGCAGTGATGCGTGGTGCGACGATGGATTTCAATCCCTTCATCTGCTCCACCAGCTCGCCCGCTGTCTGGTTCAACAGCACCGGATCAGATCCGGCCAGCATGATTGAAATATCGCGCCCGCTGCCGCCGCCCCCCGGACCGTTGTCGTCCTGGAACCGCACCCGCGCGTCAGGAATTCGTGCCAATTGGGGCGCCAGATCGCGTTTAAATTCGGGTGAGGTACGCTCCCGATCGTCCCGCAGCGTTACCCACAGCGTGGCGTTGCCAGCCTGTCGCGCCACCTGCAATGCCCGCACAACCTCTTGCTGGGCGTAAAGTAATTCAGCCACTTCATCGGTCTTGGCCATAGCCTGTTCCAGCGTGGTGCCGGGCACCAGCTCGATTTCAACGCGCACCGAATTGTCGTTGATTTCCGGGTTGAACTGAAACGGCGTGTTCATAAACAGCAGCACCGTCAGCAAGAACGCAAAATAGCCAATCGCCAGCATCCACACACGGTGATCGAAAAAGCGCGCTTCCAGCCAGTCCCATCTTTGGCGCAAGTTTCGACCAAACAATCCGGTCAAGAAGCGCAACGCGCGAAGCAGCGCCAGAACAGCCGCCACGCCCAGCGCGGTGGACAGCACCAACTGCACCATCAGCAAAACTCGGCTGATAAAAAAGCCGAATCCCTCTTCGGGGACCAACCCAATGGCGGAAGTCAGCACCGCCGGCAATTTGAACTCCGCGATCCCATTGAATACCAGGAAAACCACCGCACCCGGCACGGCGATAACCAGCAAGATAACCAGCGCGAATGACAGGACATAGAGCGCACGGCTGCGCGGGCCCGGCAGGCCTTCCCGTCGGGCATACAGCTTCCCGCGATCCAGCGACCAGCGCAGGATTTCCATATATTTTTCCATCCAGCGCCCGCCGCCATGTTCAGCGTGGCCCTTCGCCTCAAGGAAGTAAGCCGCCATCATCGGCGTGATCATGCGCGCAACGGCCAAGCTCATCAGCACAGCGGCGACCACGGTCAGCCCGAAATTCTTGAAGAACTGGCCCGATACTCCGGGCATCAGCCCCACCGGCAGGAATACCGCGACAATGCAGAAGCTGGTCGCAACGACAGCCAGACCGATTTCATCGGCCGCATCGATCGATGCCTGATAGGCGGATTTGCCCATGCGCATATGGCGCACGATATTCTCGATCTCCACGATCGCATCATCCACCAGCACGCCTGCCACCAGACCCAATGCAAGCAGTGACAACGAATTGAGGTTGAAGCCAAGCAGATCCATGAACCAGAAGGTGGGAATGGCCGAAAGCGGAATGGCAATGGCCGAAATCACCGTGGCGCGCCAATCACGCAGGAAGAAAAACACCACCACAACCGCCAAAATCGCCCCTTCTATCATCGACGCGATGGAGCTGGCATATTGGCTTTTGGTATACTTCACCGTATTGAACAGCGGAATGAAGCGAATGCCGGGGTTTTGTGCTTCTATCTGTTCAACGATCCGCGTTGCTTCGTCAAAAACCGTGACATCAGATGCCCCCTTGGCCCGTGAAAAGGCAAAATTGACCACTTGCTTGCCGCGTAAGGTGGCGACCGATGTTTGTTCACTATAGCCATCACGCACACGCGCCACATCGGCCAATTTTACCGTGCGACCGCCGCCCAACCGAATCTGGCGCTGTGACAATTCATATGCATTGGCATCATTGCCCAACACCCGCACCGCCTGGCGCGTACCGCCCACCTCAGCCACACCGCCACCGGCATCCAGATTATCCTGCCGCAGCAGCACATTGATCTGGCCTGCGGTCACACCCAGTGACTGCATCTTGACCGGGTCGAGCAACACCTCAATCTCGCGGTCAACTCCGCCGAAACGATTGACCTCTGCCAAACCTTCAATCGCCAGCAATTGCTTGGCAACCGTATCATCGATGAACCAGCTAAGCTGCTCGATCGTCATATCATCGGCTTCGACCGCATAGATGCCCAGAAACCCGCCTGCGATTTCAACCTTGCTGATCCGCGGCTCCTGAATTCCGTCAGGCAGGCTGCCGCGCACCGTATCCACCGCATTCTTCACCTCGGCCACCACATCATTGGGATCCAGGCCGACTTCGAATTCGATGAAAGTGTTGGAGCTACCCTCTCTCGCGGTGGAGCTGATATTGCGCACACCGTTGAGCGATCGTACCGCACTTTCAACACGCTGGGTGATTTGGTTCTCAATCTCTGTCGGTGCAGCGCCCGGCTGCGAAATAGTGACGTTAACCGCCGGAAAATCAATATCCGGGTTGTTCACCACATCCATGCGCCAGAAGCTCATGATCCCCGCCAGAAGCAGGGCCACGAACAAGACCAGCGGAATGACCGGATTGCGAATCGACCAGGCAGAGATATTGCGGAAGTTCATTTTGTCACTTCCGTTTTTCGGTCTGCAGCTTGGGGTTGACGCTTTCACCCTCTGTCAAAAAGCCGCCTGCACGCAGCACCACACGCTCTGTCCCGCTCAGCCCTTCGACAATAGCAATGCCTTGACCATTGTTCAGGCCAGTTTTGACCATGCGGCGCTGCGCCTTGTTATCCTTGTCAATGATGTAGACATAGGAACCATTAGCATCAGACATAACCGCACTTTCAGGCAGCAGTGGCGCAACCACAGTGCCCGAATTGATCGTGGCCGCAGCAAAGCCGCCCGGTCGCAATTCTGGTTGATAGGACAATGCAACGCGCACAGTACCCTGCCGGTCCTGCGGATCGATCACAGGTGAAACCTGCCAGACCTGGCCAGCAAACACTTTTTCCGTACCCACCGGCACAATGTCTGCGCGGACCCCGGTTTTAAGACCTGCCAGCTGCGCCTCGCCAACGCGCGCCAGCACCTCCATCTCGCCACCCTTGGCGATACGGAAAAGCGGCGCACCGCCAGAACTCACCGTCTGCCCCGGTTCAACATTGCGTTCCAGCAACAAGCCAGAGGCAGGGGCAACGATATTAAGCCGCGCATTACGCGCCAGCAACTCGCTGTGCTGCGCCTGCACAACTGATTGCCGGGCCGATGCCGCATCACGCGTGGCCGTCAGCCGGTCAACATCGGCCTTTGACACAAAACCTCGTTCCACCAATTGCAAGGCACGATCGAGATTGGCCTGCGCCAATTGTGCATCTGCCCGCGCAACTTCAATCTGCGCGGCCGCACTGCGCGCCTGCTGAGATTGGACCGATCGGTCGATCACGGCCAGCACCTGGCCCTGACGTACCCAAACGCCCGCATCCACAGGGACGGAGACAACGCGGCCACCTTCACCCACCACGCCAACCGGCATTTCTCGCCGTGCAGCAATGGTGCCAGTAGCATTGATCATGCCTGCAATCGCTGCCGTGCCGGGCGCAATTACCGTGACCGCAGGCAATTGCGAGCGGTCATCGCCAGCACCAACGGGCGCAGCCCCCCCCCGGTGAAGCAGGAAATAGGTCAGCGCCAAAATGGCAGCCAGAATAATGCCGCCAATCACCATCACCCGACGGTCTGAAGCACGTCCCTCCTGATCGAAAGAATCGTAATCTGCCCGGTCGAGGTCAGCGCGATCTGCGGAAATTGGTGTCTCTTGATTCATGACCGTCCCTTTGGCGCAGTGTATTATAGGGATAACTCACCACGCGCAATCCTCATTATTCTGACCTAGAAACGCACGCAATGCGTGCTTCGACCAGTGACGTTCCGGCACGACGAGGGACTTACTATAGAACGCCGACAGCAGAAGGGCGAGCCCGAATAACGGACCCGCCCCTCGCACAACAATTACTCTGCGCAGCGTTTACCGCACACGGCCGCGCTGGATCAAGTTTACGATACCCAGCAGGATTACCGCACCAACAACTGCGATAATCAGGCCAGTGACCGAAAATTCCTGTACGCTGCCGCCAATCCCCAGCAGTGGGCGCGCAATCAGATTGCCGACCACCGAACCGACACAGCCGACCACGATATTCCAGAAGATCCCCATGGATGCGTCACGGTTCATCACCAGGCTGGCCAGCCAGCCAGCGACACCGCCCACGATCAAAGCGATAATCCAACCCATATCTCTACTCCTCTCGCATAATCATGCATCAGCCCCTTTCAGCGAACGTGGGCCATTCCTGCGTCCAAAATCCGCCAGACTGTTCGGGGGGAATAAAGCAAACGGCGCGGAAGAGCGAGTCGCCCTTCCACGCCGCGTGGAAAACTTCGAATTAGATTAGTATTTTAGCTGACGCTCATAGAGATCGCGATAGTGCTGAATCCGCGTCACACGCAGGCCCTGCATACCTGAACGGTCAACCGCGCGCTGCCAGGATGCGAATTCCTCCAGTGTCAGGCCATACCGGTCCAACACCTCATCAATCGTCAAGAGCCCACCATTCACGGCGGCCACGACCTCTGCCTTGCGGCGCACGACCCACCTTTTGGTGCTCGGAGGCGGCAGATCGTCAATGGTCAACGGTTCCCCCAAGGGGCCGATCACCTGTGCCGGTCGGATATCTTGGTTTTCAATCATCTAATACTCTCGGTCGTCAATTGACGTTTCACTACCATCGAATGCTTTTATGCACGAAACGGATTTGCCACCGCTTAAAGCAGTTTGGTTAACGTCCAGTTTGCTTTGTTCGAGTGAGGCAAAATACCCCGACGCTGCATCGCCAAAACTGCCCACGCTGTAATGCGAATCCTGCCGCAGCATATGCCGCAACTCGCTGGCCGCATTGAGCCGCGCTGACAGTTCCTCCCAGGCCATGGCGCGCAGCGCCACACCATTGCCGCGCGGCAATATTGGGGGAGGTGATAACTTGCCTTCAAACATCATGCGGACATTTATAGACAGCATCAGGTCAAGAACCCGTAAAGGCGCCATTTACCCAAACTTAGCAATATCCCGATGACGGGGGGCAACAGGGAAACAGCGCAGACTGGATTAGCGCGGCCCCGGCGTGTAAGGCGCAGCCCCATGTCCGACGTCCCCGCCTTTGATCCCGGCATTTCGCCCGCGGCGCTGTTCAACCTGCCTAAACCGGCGGACGAAAGCCGCATTGTCGTGGCCATGTCTGGCGGGGTGGATTCGTCCGTCGTCGCAGCATTGGCCACCGCCAGCGGGGCAGAAGTGATCGGCATTACCTTACAGCTATATGATTATGGCGCGACGACCGGGCGCAAGGGTGCCTGTTGCGCGGGCGATGACATTGCCGATGCGCGCGCCGTCGCCAACCGGCTGGGTATCGCCCATTATGTGCATGACCATGAAAGCAGCTTTGCCGAAGAGGTAGTGGAGCAATTCGCAGATGAATATCTGGCAGGGCGCACGCCTGTACCCTGCATCCGCTGCAATATGGGTCCCAAATTCACCGACCTGTTTCAGATGGCGAAGGAATTGGGGGCGGATTGCCTCGCCACTGGCCATTATGTGCAGCGCGTGATGGGGCCCGCGGGGCAGGAACTGCACCGTGCATTGGACCCGGCGCGCGATCAATCATACTTCCTTTATGGCACCACAGACGCGCAGCTGGAGTTCCTGCGTTTCCCGTTGGGTGGCCTGCCAAAGGCTGAGGTACGCCAGCTGGCCGAACAGGCAGGTCTGCGCAATGCGGCCAAGCCGGACAGCCAGGATATCTGCTTCGTCCCTGATGGCGATTATGCGGGGATCGTGACCAAGCTAAGGCCCGAAGGCGCCACGCCGGGCAAGATTGTCCACGCCCAGACGGGTGAGGTGCTGGGCCAGCACAAGGGCATTATCCATTACACCGTCGGCCAGAGGCGTGGACTCGATATTGGTGGCCAGCCAGAACCGCTTTATGTCGTGGGGCTGGATGCGGAAGGTGGCGAAGTGCGCGTGGGACCAAAGCCCATGCTGGCTGTCAGTGCCGCGCATCTGATCGAGACCAACCGCATCGGGCCGCTGCCTGATCTGCCGCTGACAGCCAAGGTCCGCAGTCTGGCAAAGCCAGTGCCCGCCATGCTCGATGGCCTGCTGGGCGGTGGCGCGGCCACCACCATTCGCTTTGCCTCACCTGAATATGGCGTCGCGCCCGGACAAGCGGCTGTCATTTATGCCGGTGAACGCGTGGTGGGTGGCGGCTGGATAGCAGAAACCGAATCCGCCATTTGATCGGATATTATCTGTTCCAGCTTTCCAGCACACAGCCATAGCCGGGGCGATATTGCGCTGTATCGGCTGACAGCAGCGGGAAACGCGCAGTCACGCTTTTGGCTTCCTTATCATCGACCAAAGTCACCAATTCCATCCCGGCCAATTTGTCCGCTGCACAACTCTTCATCTCGCGACCGGCAACGAAGCGGCAAGAACAGGCCACCCGCGCGGAATAGGCTGTCGCCGTATGAGCATAGCCAAAGGCCGGGGCACGATAGGCCCACACTAAACCTGCGGCGATCAGCAGCACAATCAGCGCGACCCAGTGACCCCGGCGTGACGAAGGTGCGGGTTTACGCGTTCGGGCTTTAGCCATTGCCAATCTCAAATCCTTGGGCGAGTGATGCGCCATGAAAAAACGGTCGCCGCTCTCTATCCTGCCCTTCGCTCTGCTGCCAGCCCTTGCCGCATGTGGCGATACGTCTGGTATCATCGAAGAACCTGTGAGCGAGGAAGCGCTGGCCGCCACCACCGCTGATGCGGGCGCGCCGACAAAACAGCTGGCGCGCGAGGTGGATGATCTGTTCGCTGCGCCCGATCTGGGCGAAACCCGCGCCGTGGTGGTGATGGCCAATGGCAAGATCGCTGCCGAACGCTATGGTGAAGGGTATGGCCCTGACACACGCTTGGTCAGCTGGTCCATGGCCAAGACCGTTACTGCGGTGATGATAGGCATGCTGGTGGCCGACGGGCGGTTGCGACTGGATGAGCCGGCCCCTGTGCCAGCCTGGCAGCGCCCCGGCGATCCGCGCGGAGAGATCACTTTGCGCCACTTGCTACAAATGCGATCAGGCCTGCGCCACACCGAATCGGGCGATCCGCCTTACGAATCCTCTGAGGTCCGTATGCTGTTCCTTGATGGGCGCGATGACATGGCGCGCTGGGCAGAGGAACAGCCGCTGGAGGCAGAGCCGGGGGCGATGTTCGAATATTCTTCCGTCACCAGTGTGATCCTGGCCGATATTGCCGCGCGCGTACTGACCGACAGCACCAACCCCGATACACGGCGCAAAGTGGTGGCAAATTATCTGGGTGCCCGCCTGTTCGCACCGCTGGGCATGACATCCATGGTGCCGGAATTCGATGCGGCAGGCACGCTGATCGGCGGCAGCCTGATCCATGGCACGGCCCGCGACTGGGCCAGGCTGGGCGAATTTTTGCGCCGCAGGGGGAAGGCACCCGATGGCGCACAATTGCTGCCCACCAGCTGGGTGGAGAAGATGGTCAGTCCCAGCCCGCGCTCCCCGCAATATGGCCTGCAAACCTGGCTCAACCGCGAATTTCGGCCTAAGGATTCAGCAGAAACGCACCCGCTTTTTCCTGATCGTGCACCCAGAAGCGTGTTTTCGCTGATCGGGCATATGGGCCAATATGTGATCGTTTCACCCAGCCAACGGATCACTCTGGTCAGGCTGGGCCATTCAAACAGTGAAGAGCGTGACGCGTTAAAGCCGCACATGGCTGATATTCTGGAACTTTACCCGCAAAGATAGTCCCACTTACTCCGCCCGATCGGGCAGCAATTCTTGCGCAGCAACACCTTCTTCATCGACCAAACCTTCTGGATCGGGGTGAATCAGTACTTCGACTCCGGGAAATTCACGGCCAAGCCTTTCTTCCACCTCATCCATCAGATCATGCGCTTCTGCCACGGTCAGCTTGGGATCGACCGCCATATGGAATTGCACGAAATCATCCGCACCGCTGGTGCGGGTGCGCAAATCATGCACACCACGAATATCCGGGTGGCGAGCTATAACCTCAAGAAACGCCTCTCTACGTTCTTCAGGCCATTCGCGATCCATCAAATGATCGATCGATTCGCGTGCTGCGCGCCAGGCGCCCCATAACAACCAGACGGCAATTCCCAGCCCGAACAGCGGATCAGCCTGCGCAAAGCCCAGATATTGATCCAGCACCAGCGCCGCGATCACCGCCAGGTTAAGGAAAAGGTCAGATTGATAATGCAGATTGTCTGTCTGGATGGCGATGGAATTGGCGCGGGCCAGCACATATTTCTGCCAGCTGATCAGGGCAAAGGTAGCAATGATGGCGATCACGGACACGGCAATGCCTTCTTCCGCTGCCGCCGTCTGGCCGCCATCCATCAATTGCCCGATGGCGCGAAAGGCAATGCCAGATGCCGATACCGTGATCAGCAAAACCTGAAACATCGCGGCCAATGCCTCTGCCTTGCCGTGGCCAAAACGATGTTCTTCATCGGCAGGCTGTGCCGCCACCCATACCCCCACCAGAGTGGCAATACTGGCCGCCATATCCAGCGCCGAATCCGCCAGACTGCCCAGCATGGCGGTGGAACCGGTGCGCCAAGCAGCCCAGGTCTTGAGCACAACCAGGAACACCGCAGTCACGATGGATGCAATCGCGGCGCTTCGCTTCAGGAAGGTTGAATTGTCATGATGGATCGCGTTCATGGGTACAGCAATTCATCCTGCCAGCCATCGTCTGTCCGAGTAAACTGACGCCGGTCATGCAGGCGATTGGCACGGTCACGCCAGAATTCCATGCGCTGCGGGCGCAAGATAAAGCCTGTCCAATGCGGCGGACGCGGCACCTCGCCCGCCTGTTTACAGGCTTCCTCCAACTCCTCAACCCGGCGAAGATAGGTCGCGCGATCATCAAGCGGGCGCGACTGGTCACTGGCGGCAGAGCCGACCTGGCTGACAAAGGGGCGTGAATGGAAATAAGCATCCGCCATGTCCGCCGAAACCTCGCTCAGCGGCCCTTCGATCCGGATCTGACGACGCAGGCTTTTCCAATGGAACAGCAAGGCCGCGTGCATGTTGGACAGGATTTCTGCGCCTTTGCGGCTTTGCGCATTGGTGTAAAAGACAAACCCATCCGGCCCATGCCCCTTTAACAGCACCATCCGCACCGAAGGCGCACCATCGGGCGTGGCGGTGGCCAGCGCCATGGCATTGGCGTCATTGGGTTCAGCCGCCTTCGCCTCTGCAAACCAGTCAGCAAAAATCCCCATCGGATCGGCAGAGGGAATCTCGCTGGTAGCAAGGCGAGCGATCTGTTCGGCTGTGGCTTCAGGCATAACGACGCATTCCTACAGGATGGAACACATAGAACACAGTCTTGAATCCAAAAAACCGTGCCCAAACATATGATCTTGCCCAAATGCATTGGCGCAATCAGCGCGGTGGCACAACCAGGCAGATGGTATTGGCATGCCCGCCCGACTACCCACTCTGCGAAAGGTTGGAAAGCCAGCCACCTTGCGCCAATCCACTGCCACACCTAACTAAAACACCATGGCCGATCCCTATCAAACCCTTGGCGTTGCGCGCACAGCCTCTGAAAAAGAGATCAAGAGCGCCTATCGCAAGCTTGCCAAGGAGCTTCACCCCGACCGCAATAAGGACAAGCCCGACGCGGCTGAGAAATTCAGCAAGGTCACGCAGGCTTATGATCTGCTGTCGGACAAAGACAAGCGCGCCCAGTTTGACCGGGGTGAGATTGACGCAGAGGGCAACCCCGCCAATCCCTTTGCCGGTATGGGCGGCGGCGGACAGGGTCGCACCTATCGCCCCGAAGATTTTCAGGGTTTTGGCGGTAATAATGCCGATATGGATCTGGGCGATCTGTTCGAAGGGCTGTTCGGTGGTGGTGGCGCGCGCCGTTCGTCAGGCGGCATGGGCGGCGGTTTTGGCAGCCAGCGCCGCCCCCCGCCCCCACCGCAAAGGGGGGCCGATATTCATTATCGCCTGCCCGTATCCTTCACCGATGCCGCCACGCGCAAGGAGCAGCGTATCACTCTGGCCGATGGCAAGACAATTGACCTGAAGCTGCCTGCCGGTGTCGAGGATGGCACGCAGATGCGGCTGAAGGGCAAGGGTCAGCATGGCCCCGGTGGCGCTGGCGACGGGCTGGTCATGGTGGAGGTGAGTGGCCACCCCTTCTACAAACGCGATGGCGACAATATCCGTATGGATCTGCCCATCACGCTGGATGAGGCGCTGAACGGCGCCAAGGTCAAATGCCCCACCGTCGACGGCGCAGTGATGCTGACCATTAAGCCCGGTACCAATGGCGGCACTGTGATGCGGCTGAAAGGCAAGGGCTGGAGCAGAAAGGGCGGGGCGAAGGATCAGGAGCGCGGCGATCAGCTGGTGACTCTGGAAATCCAGATGCCACAGGACACGGCAGAACTGGCCAAACGGCTCGAAGGCTGGCAGGACAGCGGCAACCCGCGCGCCAAGCTGGGGGTCTAAACCCGCTTTTAGGGGGATGGTTTTGTCCAAGGCCGACTTTCCGAAGTTGGAAGAAAGAGAGGTTCATTTCCTCTCACCCGAAGCGCGGCGACAAGAGGCGCAGACATTGCGCGGCCGCGTGATCCACCATGTCGGCCCCGGCACGCGTGCATTCCGCATCATCCGGCGCACCATTGTCGGCACCTGGAATGACGGCTTCATCCATGCCGGAAACCTCGCTTATCTTACCATCCTGGCAATCTTTCCCTTCTTCATTCTGGGATCGGCTGTGTTCACCCTGTTTGGGGAACAGGCGGTGCGCGAGGATCTGGTACGCACCTTTGTCACCGCCATGCCGCCCACGGTTGGCAAGACGATTGGCCCCGTCGCGCGGGACGTGATGGGCGCGCGCAGCGGCTGGTTGTTATGGGTGGGCGCAGGGATCGGGCTGTGGACCGCATCCAGCCTGGTGGAAACGATCCGCGATATTCTACGCCGCGCCTATGGCACGTATCCCACCCATGCTTTCTGGAAATATCGCCTGTTTTCGGTGGGATTAATTTTGGCCGCGGTGGTGATCATGATGTTTTCGCTATTCGCGCAGGTGATGATTGGCGCAGCGCAACAGGTGATCGATACCTCCATGCCGCAATTGTCCAATGCCATGCAGTGGTTGCATGTGTCCTTGATCATCCCAGCGCTGGGGCTGGTCGGATCGCTCTACATGCTGTTCTATATATTGACCCCGGCACGCTATCGCGCGCGGCGTTACCCGAAATTGCCCGGAGCGGTTCTGACCGCGTTGTGGTGGATGGGTGTGACCAGCGCCATGCCGCCCGTTTTACGGAACTTTTTTACCTATAATCTTACCTATGGCAGTCTGGCGGGAATCATGATCGCGCTAATCTTTTTCTGGCTGGTTGGGCTAGGTTTGGTTATCGGGGCCGAATTGAACGCTGCCCTGGCCGTGACGCCAGAGGAAGAGGCGGCGGAGGATGAGACTGAAGATCACGCCACACAGGCAGGTGGCGAATGTTAGGAGGTAGCCGCATGGGCGGTCTGATGCAGGGTAAACGCGGCCTGATCATGGGTCTGGCCAATGACAAGTCGCTGGCCTGGGGCATTGCCCAGAAATTGCATGAACAAGGCGCGGAAATGGCCTTCTCCTATCAGGGTGATGCGCTGAAAAAACGTGTCGAGCCGCTGACCGCGCAACTGGGATCAGACTTCCTGTTCGAATGCGATGTGTCAGACATGGCCGCGCTGGATACGGCCTTTGATAGGTTGAAGGCTCGCTGGGACACGCTGGATTTCCTGGTCCACGCCATCGGCTTTTCCGACAAGAGCGAGCTGCGCGGCAAATATGTTGATACCAGCCTCGACAACTTTCTGATGACCATGAATATTTCCGCCTATTCGTTGGTGGCCGTAACCAAACGCGCGGTGGAAATGATGCCGCCATTGCAGGAAGATGGTACAGGTGGCGGATCGATCCTGACGCTGACTTATTACGGCGCGGAAAAGGTTGTGCCGCATTACAATGTGATGGGCGTGGCCAAGGCAGCGCTGGAAACCAGCGTACAATATCTGGCCAATGATCTGGGGCCGCAGGGCATCCGCGTCAACGCGATTAGCGCCGGACCGATCAAGACGCTGGCCGCCAGCGGGATTGGCGATTTCCGCTATATCCTGAAATGGAACGAACTGAATTCGCCCCTGCGCCGCAATGTCACGATTGAGGATGTTGGCGGATCCGCGCTCTATTTCCTGTCTGACCTGTCATCAGGCGTGACGGGAGAGGTGCATCATGTCGATAGTGGCTATCACGTGGTCGGCATGAAGCAGGAAGACGCACCCGATATCGCGCTGAGCTGATGCAATACATGGGAAACCTGTTTGCGTAAGGTTCTGATCACCGGATCGGCCGGCTTTATCGGCTATCATCTGGCGCAATTGCTGCTGGACGAAGGGTTCGCGGTTGTTGGTTATGACGGACTGATCGATTATTACGATGTGCGCCTGAAAGAGCGCCGGCACCAGATGTTGCTCCAGAACGCGCATTTCAGCGCGCATATCGGCAGGCTGGAGGATTTCGACGCGCTGCGCACGCTGGCGCTGGCCGAACGGCCGGACGTCATCGTTCACCTCGCCGCACAGGCGGGCGTCAGATACAGCCTGGAAAATCCGCGCGCCTATATTGATGCCAATCTGGTGGGCACGTTCAACGTGATGGAATGTGCGCGTGAACTGGGTGTGGACCATTTGCTGATGGCGTCCACCAGTTCGGTCTATGGCGCGAATGAGGACATGCCGTTCACCGAAACGGACAAGGCCGACACCCCGCTGACGCTCTATGCCGCCACTAAGAAGGCAAATGAGGCGATGGGCCATTCCTATGCCCATTTGTGGAACCTGCCGACCACCATGTTCCGCTTCTTCACGGTCTATGGGCCGTGGGGGCGCCCGGACATGGCGCTGTTCAAATTTACGCGCGGCGTGCTGGAGGGCGCCCCGATCGATATCTACAACCATGGGGAGATGTATCGCGATTTCACCTATGTGGCGGATCTGGTGCGCGGCATCCGTCTGTTGATCGATACGCCGCCTGTTCGCCCAGAAAGTGCCGCAGATATTGCGCCCAATGACAGTCTTTCGCCAGCCGCGCCTTATCGCGTGGTCAATATCGGCAATGGCAGCAAGGTGCGACTGATGGATTTTGTCGAGGCAATTGAGGCAGAGTGCGGGTGTGAGGCGGTGACAAATTTTCTGCCGATGCAGGCGGGCGATGTGCCCGCCACCTGGGCCGATGCGACGTTGCTAAAAGACCTGACCGGATATGCCCCGCAAACCGATCTGCGCGAAGGTATTCGGCAATTCGTCGCTTGGTATCGCGATTATTATCAGATTTGATGGATTTGAGGTAGCTCAGGCTGTCATTCGGGCCTGCTCCACCCGCAACAACAAGTCCACGATCCTGCCCGCCGCCTGCCCGTCACCATAGGGATTGTGCGCGCGCGCCATACGGCGATACGCCAGATCATCATCCAGCAGGCGATTGCATTGTGCCACGATCCGTTCCTGCGATGCGCCCACCAGCAAGGCCGTGCCTGCCTCCACACCCTCTGGCCGCTCGGTCGTCTCCCGCATCACCAGCACAGGCTTGCCCAGCGCGGGCGCCTCTTCCTGAACGCCGCCACTATCGGTCAGTACCAGATGGCAAATATTCAGCAATCTCGCGAAATTAGGGTAATCGAGCGGATCGGTCAGTACCACATTGTCCAGCCCCTCCAGCTCATCCCGCATGACGGATCGGATTTGAGGGTTGAAGTGGACGGGAAAAATAACCGTAATATCATCGCGGCTTGCAATATTCTTAACCGATTTGGCTATTTCATGCAGAGCTTCACCCCAGTTTTCGCGGCGGTGGCAAGTCACAGCAATGATCCGCCTACCGATAAAGCGCCGTTCGAACCTTCGCACATCCTGCGCCAGTTCCGGCGCCCCCCAAATCCGTCGTGTCACCCATTGCAAGGCATCGATCACTGTGTTCCCGGTGATGTGAACCGCATCACCGGCCACACCCCCGCCAATCAATGCCTACGCCGCCGCCTGAGTGGGGGCGCAATGCAGCGTGGCCATGCTGGCCAGCGCCCGTCGGTTCACCTCTTCGGGCCAGGGGTGATAGATATTGCCGCTGCGCAGGCCCGCCTCCACATGGCAGACGGGGATCTGCCGGTAATACGCCGCCATGGCAGCTGTAAATGCCGTGGTGGTATCGCCCTGCACCACCACCCAATCAGGGCGCTCTTCATCCAAAACCGCGCCGATCCCGGTTAACGCACGGGCCGTCAGTTGATCGAGCGATTGCCCAGCCTGCATCAGTGCCAGATCATGGTCGGGCACAATTCCGGCGAGCGCCAGAACCTGATCCAGCATATCGCGATGCTGCCCCGTCACCAGAACACGGCTGTCAAAACGCGGTTCACGCTCCAATTTATGCAACAGTGGGAACAGTTTGATCGCTTCGGGCCGCGTTCCGAACACAGTCAAGATCTTGCGCACCCGCCCCATGGGGCACAGGTGTAATTGAAGTCCACGGAACGGCACAGCAAAGACAGCACCTGACAGGCGTTAAAACGCTGTAATCACTGCCGGACCTGACATCGATATTTATCGTTAGCACGGTGTTAACCATATCTTGGCACAAGCCAGATTGTGTTTGAACCGGCTATTCCCAAAGGCGCCGCCAAACGGCCTGCGCCACGCCAATCCACCCCGCACGCTACGGGCGGGCAGGCCATGCGCGTGTTGTTGGCCGAAGATACGCCAATCAATGCCGAGATGATGCAGGCCATGGCCGAACATCTGGGCGTGGCGATGGATGTGGCAGAAAATGGCCAGGATGCGATCGACATGGTGCGTAAATCCGCGATGAGCGGTGAACCCTATGCACTGCTGCTGGTGGATGTGATGATGCCGGTGCTGGACGGGGTGGAAACGACCCGTCGCCTGCGCGCTGGGGGCTTCAGCCCGGTCGATCTGCCAATTATCGCTGTTACTGCAGCCACTGACCGTGACGAGGTGCGTCAATATCGTGAGGCTGGCATGCAGGCATTCCTGCCCAAGCCGGTGGGATTGGCTGAACTTTCCGCCGCATTAAACGCATGGGGCCGCAGCACCGCACAGGTGGCACCTGGCGCCCAGGCCAATGTTTGGCAGGCGCTTCGCCAAAAATTCATTCAGCGCAAGCGCAACGCGCTGACCCAGGTTACAGCGGCGTTGTCTGCTCAGACACAGGATGATGATGTGGTGATGGAGCTACGCAATATGCTGCACCAGCTAGCCGGAACCGCCGGATCATTCGGTGAAGAGAATTTGGAAACTCAGGCGCGCAAGTTTGAAGCTGCGCTGATGGCTGCCTTCTTGAAGGGGTATGGGGTGGATAGCGTGCTGCAGGAGGCACGAAAATGTCTTGAGGAAAATCAATGATCTATCGTGTTAATCAAAGGATCGTGCAGCTGCGCGCACTGATTGCGATCTTGTTCGTGGCGGGTTTCGCAATTGCATCACCCAACGCCCATGCCAAGACCGAATGGGGTGCACGGGTTGAGGCGCAAGTGGTCCAGTCTGAACTGGATCAGGATGATGGCGATGACATTGACAGCTCAGGCTTTGGCCTGCGCGGTGACATCAATTTCACACTAACGCCTTCGGAAAAGACGACTATCGCTGTTGATACCACGGCCCGCGTTTTCGAATATAATGATGATGATCGCGATACGCGTGAAATCTATGGCGCGGCGCTGACAATCAGCCAGAAATTATCCGATCATGTGGAGCTGCGCCTGCGGGCAAGACGGATCGAAAATATCGCCGTTCTGGAAGCGGGCAGTGCGGACCAGACAAGTGCAGAGGCGCGCTTGCAACTGAAACACGGCAACAACCGCGTCCGCGTCGCCGCCGAATATCGCACGCGTGATTATGATATTACGGGAAATCCAGATGGCGACGGTTACAAGATCTCGGTCCAGTACAATCGTCGCATCGGCCCCTATCAGTGGGTGCGGCTGGATGCCCGGCATGAAGATATGGAGAGCAATGAATCGCCCCGCCGAAGCTATAACCGGCAGGTTTTCAAGCTCAGCTACAGCCAGCCAATTGCCAAACGGCTGCGTTTGATCCCCTCGGTTGAATATCGCCAGTGGGAATTTGATAGTCGTGTGGCCCAGGGCGACCCTGAACGTGACATGCGCCATGATGAATATGTCGCGCCGGGGCTGAAGCTGGCTTATGGTCGTGCATCACGGGGTTTCTATGCCGATGCTGCGGCTGAGTACCGGCTGCGCAACTCCAACGATATTCGCTATGATAAGAACGCCGTGCGGGCCGGGTTGCGGGTGGGCTTCCGCTTCTAACGGGCAAATGCCGACCTAGGGTCAGGGCCCTAAGCGGGGTCGGCGCTACGCAACCGGCCCAGCCCATCTTTCAGGGATTTGCCCAGCCAACCGCCCTTTTGGCGGCTGGTAAGCTTCTTGAGTTCCGCCGCGGCACGCTGGCTGGAAATCTGCTCTGCAATCAACGCATCATAGATGCGGTCTGATGCCTTGCGGCGGCGCACCGCATCGCCAGCATCCAGAAATGCCTCTGTCATGTCGAGCATACGCGCGCCAAATGCTGACAGGCGGCCCTGTTGCGCCTCATGCGCCCCCTCTCCCGTTGCATCATCTTCGCCTGAAAGCTGCGCCAATTGCTCATCCAGCCGCGCCTCCAACGCATCTACCTGTTGCGGTGCGATCGCGGGCGGTAGATTGCTGGCACCGCGCAAATGGGCGATTGCAGCGCGCATTTCCCTCTCGCTCAGCACGCCATATTCCTGAAATGCGCCCAGTGTACGGAACCCGCGTTCGACGGCGCCGGGATCATCCTCACGCAATTGCTGGCATGCTTTCCACACCGCTTCCCACGCCTGCCAGCGATAGACCCAGTCCAACCCAGTTCCCTTGATATTCTGCATCCCCATGATGCGATTGGTCAGGCCTGGGGGCGTCTGGCGCGCAATCAGGCGCACAATCGCCTCGCCACTTATGTAATAATCACGAACGGGCACCAGCTTGGCATGGAAGGCGCGGCCCAGCAGGTCGCGCAAGGCCCCATCATACGCCGCAGGATTGCCGCCCCTTGCCACCTGATCGCGCAAAGCGGCGTATTCTTGATATAAGCCACGAATTTCTGCCTCATGCGCGGTAATCGCGTCAGCATGGGCGCTGGCCATCGCCTCGTCGCGTCGCATAGCCGCGATGCGCCCTTCCACTTCGCGCTCAGTCACAGGGATACGTTGCTGCTTGACCAATTCTTCCAGTCTGGCCTGCGGATCATCGCCCTCATGCTCCAGCGTTAGCGATCCGGCATACTCCGTCCATTCTTCCTCTATAAAGCCCAGCAGGCCTTCGATGTTCGACCCGATCAGAAAATGCCTGTCCGCCGCCACATCCTGCACCAGGATACGGGCAAAAACACGCGATCTTGGCACACGATCAGCCCTATTATTAACCACAGTGGTTACATAAATTTCCGGATCGCGCGACAAATCATGGTCGCCAAAGCCCATGCGATTCCAATTGCCCATCGCGCCAAAGCGTTCATTGGCCGATTGGCCCATCACAAATTCCAGCGTGCGCCCCTCAATGACAGAGCACGGATAGGTTTTGAGCACGCCCAGATCGGCCACCACCCGGTCTGACATTTCCCTGACGCAGAAATCATGGCTCAGGCCCAGTTCCGCGCCCATGGCAGTGACCAGTGCGATATTGAACGGATGTTCTTCATAGGGAAAACGGTCGAGCAGGCTCTGATGGATCAGCCCCGCCTGTTTCCACCCGATTGAACGGATTTCCGTGCCCGACTTCTCCGCACCCTGCTGCAAAATGGGCAGCATTTCCTCTTCGGTCGTCAACAGCAGCGAATCATGCGGGATAAATTCGCACATGACCTCTGGAATATTGCGTCCGGCCGGACCCTGCACATCCTCATGATCGGGATAGGTATTGGTGATGGTGCCGATGTCATCGCGCATCCAGTCCTGCTGCAACACGCGAACATAGGCAGGGTTGAGACCCATACATTCCCACAGGAACACCCGCGCGCCAAGCCCACGCGACGTTTTGAGCAGGTTGAACTGTTCCCAGATCGTTGCCTTGTCGTAAGGGCGAAACAGGAACATTTCGGTCAGGTCACCATAGGCGTTGCCGAGCAGGAACATCGCCTCGCACCCCGTGGTCTTGGAGACGATGGAGGGGCCCAGCGCATTGATCAGACCGGCCTTCAGCCGTTCGGTGCCTGATTTCCCGCGCGTGCCCCACCCGCCCAGCACCAGCGACAACCCGTCACGCAACCGCCGCGCCCTCCAGCCCAGCGCGATATGGCGGCCAAAGAACCACAGGCTGGCCAGCGCGATAAAAATCGCCAGTTCGACCAGGTTGTTCTCATATACGGTCGAGACATAGGCCAGCGCACGTTCCCACAGCACTGGCAAAGCCAAAGCGACACCGCCAAAATTGAACAGCTTCACAACCTCTGGGTTCGGCGCATCGTCGGTGTCGGTATATGGTGAAAACTCCACCTCCACCCACAATTTGCGCAGAGCCGCCAGATATTCCGCCGGATCGCGATTGCGCAGCGCCGCCAGCGCAGCAAAACGATTGCTGATTGACCAGAAGCCCCGCATGCGCCGGAAAATGCCGCTGGGCGGATCGATCCGCGTCACACCCTCTGCAGTATAGATATGCAAGCTTTCCCCGCGATCGAGTGCGGTCAGCACCTGGTCCAGCAGGGGCAGGTAATTGCGCCAGCCGCCTTCCTTAGCTTCGAACAGCGGCTCACCCGGCACCTTGGTCGGCGCAAGTTCGGCCATGCGTGCGCTGGGCGCGATCATCGAACCATAGAAATCGCGCGCAATGGTGTGGCGGAAAGCCTGCCGTTTATCCGTGGCGCTGTGCCGCCATTCGAATAGGATACGCCACAGGCGCGGGCGGAAATATTCGCCACGCTGAATGCGCGGCAATAATGCAGGCCGCAACGACAGGCCAAAATCGCGCTGGGCCAGCACCGCCATGGCCCGCCCGACCTTTTCCCGGTCATCTTTCAGCGCGGCACGAATACCGCGCACACCGCGCGTTTGCCCTTCACGCAGGCCTCGTGCCCCCTCTGCCAGATGGGTCGCGATTTCACGCGCTTCATCATCGCTGTAAAGCCAGATGCGTTCGCGCGCCTCTGCCGCCCAGCGCATGATCTTGAAAGACAGCCCCCGCCCTCGCAAAGTGGTGATGGCGGTGTTCATTCGCTCAATCAGGCCAGACCTGTCTGGCAATGCGCCATCCGCCAGCCACGCAGCCGTATCTGACGCCGCCTCCAGCGCGATGCGCAAGACAAATTCGTCGCCCTCAAAGACGCAAACCCGCTCGATATGGCGGATAAAGCCCGATGGCTCCACCGCATCCAGCATCCGCGCCGGATCAGCAAAGATCGCCGCCCGCACCTGCGGATCGCGGTCAGTCCGCAGCCGGGTCATTACGGCGGCAGCCTTTTCGCGCGGCAGCAGATGCAGGGCATCGGCAAAGGCCTGCCGCACAGCCCCTTCTGCATCATTGGCCAGTTTAGTGAGCGATGGCTCCAGCTTGGGCTGGCTATCCAGATGCCCACATACAAGTCGCACCAAATGCCGGCGCACAAACAGTTCATTATCGCGCACTTGTGCCGATTTGCCGGCGGGGTCGCTCGCTAACCGTCGCTGCACAACCGCGGGAACTGATTCGGGCGAGAGCGCCATCAGCGCATCAATCGCCTCGCACTGAACCCAGCCATCTTCTGTCTCGTCCAGCGCGACCCGGCGCGTGGCGCTGAGCGATACGTCGAGCCAGAATTCCTCGATCTTACCCACAAACGCGGTCACCGCCTGACGGAAGCAGGCATGAGCTGCCTTGCGCACACGCGGATCGCCATGCCAGCTGCGCATTTCCCCCAGCAATTCGTGGAATTCGCTGGCGAAGAAAGGGGACGAAACCGCCTTGTGGTCGGCAATCAACGCTTCGCCAGCGACCGGGCCCAACCGCTCCAACGCATAGGCCAGCGCCCGTTGGCGTTCCCCCAAACGTTTGCGGAAACGTTCCTGCACCGCATCAGCATCAAAGAATTTGTCCAGCGCGCGCATATCGCGCCTGATGCGCGCCTCATCCGCATCCAATGCGCGGGCGAAGTCAATAATGGCAGCACGCCCCTCTGCATCATCAACCGCGCTGGCAAAGCGGGTTTGAAACAGAGCCTCTGCCTTGTTCAGCGCCGTGATGGCATCTTGCTGTTGCAGGGTGAAACGCAGCAAAACCTCTGCATGGCGACGGGCTGGTTCAGGGCCAGCGCGTTTCTCTGCAAATGCAATCACCTCATCGCGCAAATCAGCATAGACGGGGGCCAAACGCGGGGCAAAGCCTGCTTCCAGCCGGTCAATCAGGGCCAACTCAGATGGCGCAATGGGTGACTGCGCATTCATCACACGCCGCTCAGCAGACATTGGGCAAAGCGGGTGCGCAATTCGCCATCCTGCACCAGTTGCGCGCGGATATCCGCGGCCAGTTCGATATGCACAAAGCCATCGAAACCCGCATCGCGCAGCGCGCGACCCTGCGCATTTTGGGTGGCGCCCAATTCCTGTGTCCCGATGGGATATACCAGCGCACGGCGTGGCAATAAGGTGTCGAGGCAATCAGCCATATCCAGCAAAGTGTCAGGCGGATCATCCGTGCCATTGCTGATAATGGCGGCGGCTTCGCTGGCCTCCGGTTCGGCGCGATTATCGCCATCAAAGCCATGCAATTGCACCACGCGCCCCGCCGGATATTTCGTCATAAAGCTCAATACAAAGCCCGTGAAGGCATGCTGATCCTGCCGCGCCAGATCTATCGCATTGCCGCACAAATCGCGATCATTGCGAGGGGCCGAGTTCCAGCCAGCAGCGGCGGATTTGCTTTCCAGAAATATCTGGGCGGCCAGCATCCCGGTGTGCCTGTCCGCCCCGCGATGGGGGGCGGTAACGGCCAATGGAACCAGTCCATCACCGCCGCGCAACAGATAGGCGCCGCGTCCAGCACATGACTCGATCGGTTCCTGCAACAATACGCCTTGCCCTTCATCATGCCGGGGCAAAGCTGTGAAGCCAGCCGCCCTGGCCAGCTCATCCAACCCCGCCGACCGCGGATCATCCAGCACCACATCAAACAATGCCTGGGCAGCCGCCATCTCCCCTGCATCATAGCTCGCCACCGTACCTGCATGACGCAGGGATGGCAGCAACGCGGCAGCAAGGCCGGCAGCCAGTGCCATCAGCAATGCCAGACCAAGGGCATGTTTGCGGCCAATCACTGCTCCCCTTCGTCCTCAATTGGTTTGGAGCCCTCATACAGAACCAGCGCCAGATAATCGCGTCCGGCAATACCGCCAGGGCCGACCGGACGCCATTGATTACGGGCAATATGGTTCATCTCTGCCGCCATCAACATATCAGGCGGAAAGGCATTGGCATCAGCCAGATCAGCCTGCTCCTGCTCATTGCGGCGGCGAAAAGCATCAATCGCCTGCTGGCCCAGAAAGGGACGTTGTTCATAGACGCGCACATCGATTGCAATAACGCCATCATCGCTTGGCAGGGCGGTCAGGCGCGCGCTTGTTGCGCGCGGATCACTGGCCACCAACACATCATCCTGGCCTGCAATCAGTTCCGGCCGGTTACGGAAGAACCGCCAGCGTGTTCCCGTGGCATAGATGACATCGGGTGAATGCGCGTGCAGATAAATATCATGCTGCTTGATGACCTGACCTTCCCCATCCAGAAGATCCGCCCGGAAGCCATAGGTTACGCCACCTTCCTGATCATGCAGTTCCTCAACAACGGCTGGCTGGACGATCACCTTCATCAGATCGACAGGCTGGGAAAAGGTGAAATTCACAGGCCGGTCGGGGTCCAGACGATAAACGATCGAACGGCTGGAAATACGGGTGTCACCGACAGTGGAGCCGCGCGCACCCGCCAGATAATCCCCCAGTTCAGGGCCATATCGAGTACCCAGCATGGCTGCTGGCGTGATCAGGAACAGAAAGGCCAGCAGGCGGAACAGGAAGGTCAGGCTCATTCTCCACCTCCCGTTTCAGCCGCACCAAGACTTGGCTCTACCCAGCCAATAGCATAGCGGCGACCGCCAGTCTGGCTGAAATAGCGCACCACCATACCCGGTCGCACCTCATATCCGGCGAATTTTGCCTCGCTCGTGGCCAGCTGCGGGCGCAGGCCAGCCTTCCGCATGGCCGATTGCAACCCGTCGATATCCGGTGGGTCATCCCCGACCCTGTCACCAGCGACAAGAATGTCGGTATTCGGCGCAAATTCGGGTGATCCGCCGGGCCGGGGCAAGAATTGCAGGGTCATTGCATCGCCCGCCTGTGGTCCCTCTTGCCGTCGCACCAGTTCCTGCCAGATAACATCAATGGCGCTGCGCGGGTTGCGGAAAGGCGTGTCTAGCCATGGGGCAACCAGCAGGGCATCACCGCTCCATTTGCTGTAAACAGCGGCGCCCGCGCGTGAGGGGGTGAGGTCCAGTGTGTCACGAAAGCTGACAACGCTGCGCATCATCGGTCGGCCCGCAGTCAGGAAAACATAGCCTTCATTGCGCCCAGCCGAAGTCAGCCCCCATTGATCGCGCCCGCCCAGGCGGCAGCGATCCAGCCTGAAGCCCCCCAGATACGCGGCGGCGCGGGCGATACGCGGCACTTCATCAGCAGCAATATCGGCCAGCATGGGCTGAGCGATCTCAAACCGCAGGAATGCCAGCCGCGGCAGATCGCTCCATCCGGCCTGCGAATTGGTGGCGCGCGGAAGCTGGCAAGGCGCGGCCACCACTTGTGTCAGCATTGGCGCTGCGACACGCGAAAAATGGGCCAGCGCCTGTGCGCCCAAATTCAACCGGCTGCGATTGGCCTCCGCCGGGTCCGCGTCCGCAGCCAGCGACACCTCCAATTCCGGGATGGCTTCACGCAAAGCGGCAATATCGGCCACAGTGGCAGACCGATTGGCGAGGCTGAGGTTTGACCCCGCCGCATTGCCCGCTGCCGTCAGCAACAATTGCGGCTGGCGGCTGGCAGCGGAAAACACCTCCATCACGCCATTGCGGTTGAGCGATGCGGCAGGATGCGGCGCGCCGATCACCAGCCAGCGCGGGCGCTGCATGTCCTGCAGTTCCAGCGCAGCAATCGCCAGCCCCGGCTGAAGTGTCGGATCAGGCAGAACAATCGCCAGATCGCGTGTAGCGGCGGGATCGAACACCAGCAGTTCATGCCCCGCCCCATCAGCACGGGCCAGCGCGATCCGCCCGCCCTCAACCGCCGAAAGGTGCCAGCCGCCATTGACCAGATCGAACGTGCCGGTGGGCGCCGGGGGCGCACCCGCTTCAAACAATTCGACATATTCGGCCAATGTTTGCGCGGCCTCTGCCGATAACGGCTGCGCATCCTGCTGAACCGCACGGATATGCGCATCGCCCACTGCCGCGATAACCAGCGGGGCGAGCTGTCCGTCCGCCTGATCTCCCTGCTCCCCGGCATTGGCAGGTGACCCGATAAAGCTGCGCGCGGTGATGGCTGACAGGGTGAAGCCCACAATGTTGCCCAGCACCGCGCCCGCCAGGCTGACCTGCAAGGTCGACCGCGCCAGACGCGGAAAGATGTTCTTGTCATGCGCCTTGATCGCGATCAGCGTGGAAAGCAGATAGCCAAAGCCGTAAAAATCGGTCGTCTTGACCTCCAGCCCCTGCCACACGACAAACCAGCCCAGCGCCAGTTTCCAGACAAAACTGATATTGAAGAACAGCAGCAGCTTGCGTCCACCCTCCCAGGTGGCATTGGCCAGCATGGGCAGCTTCATCACCAGCCGCGCGGCGGCATAAATCACGATTGCCTCTACAAAAGAGGTGAGGATCTTGGTCGGCTGATACCATTGCAGCGCGATCAGCGCCGGGATCAGAATGCCGGAAAAGTCCCAGCCATATCGCACATTCACCTGGCTGGCGATCATCGCCGTCAGCGTCAGGATTATATAGGCTTTGGGGCTGGCGAGGATCGAACTGGCCAGCCCTTCATAAAGGTATGACACACCGCTGATGCGGAAATTGGTCAGCTCCATCAGGCCGTACCGCACGATCAGCCAGGTCAGGCCGATGGTGACGATTGCGGCGAATATGCCGCGCGCCAGCCCTGGCTTCCAGAACTGGTTCGCCATCAGAGAGATGATGACCAGGCCAAAGCTTTGCAGATTGCTATGCCAGTCAAACCGCCGGTCAAAATTCTGTTCCAGCCAGTTGGCAAGTTCGGGCAGCAAATAGCCATCCATCACCAGCCGCACGACAATGCTGGCCAGAATCAGCCCCATAAAGCGATCACGCCCGAACAGGCTGGGGAAGCGCCCGCGGCTGATCTTTTCGGAAAAGACCCATACCAGCGCATAGGCCATGATGGCTTCCACGGTGATGACCGCGGCGGCCATGGGTTTCACGATCACCAGCGGCACCAGATATCCCGGCACCACCAGTCCCGACAGGACCCAGCCAAAGCGCAGATTGAAAAAGCACAGTACGAACACGCCGGCCCAGACCGTGGTGATGACCGAACTGGCCAAGCCACCTTCTGGAAATATGGTCAGCGGCAGGAAGTCCATCGGGCCTACTCTACCCCGGCCAGTGCCGCCTTGACATTGGCCACCAGTTTTGCCGGTTCCAGCGGTTTGCGCGAGATACCGACCACACCCAAGGCGCGATGCGCATTATCCAGCACATTATCGGCAGAGGCGGAAATGATCAGGATCGGCGGGCGATGCAGATCGCTGTCATTCAGCACGCGCAGGAATTTTACCCCGTCCATCTTGGGCATCACCAGATCAAGGATGATGAGATCGAACCGGCTGGCCCGCACCTGCTCCATCCCCGCCAGCCCATGCGGTGCGGTGTGCGCCTCAAAACCCTCCAGCTCCAAAGTCAATTTCAGCATTTCGCTGAGCAGGTCATCATCATCGATAATCAGGATGCGGGCGGCGCTCATCCAATCCTCCGCAAATCTATATTGAACCCGAACCCATCTGCCTCACGGCCCCAATAGGATACGCTGGCATTCCATTGGCGTGATTGTTCCATACCCTGCGCAATGGCGCGGTAATCGCCCGACGCCTTTTCCGGGCTGGTATCCAGCAGATTGACCAGACGTTCAAACCCGATCCCGAAACCGCCAGAAATGCGGATGCGGGTGTGGTGGTCGAGTTCATCGAGCACCAGCCGCACGGTTTCCCCCTGCGGCGTATCGGCGATGACAACGCGCAACATGGCCTCAATCATCTCGCGCAGGCGGACCGGTTCGGCAATCGTGAAGCCACTGATACCGGGAATTTCGACCTGGATTTCCACGGAAAGCTCACTTGCGAAGTCCGAAACGCGCTGAATTGTCTCAGTCACGACCTTGCGCGCCTCAATCGGATAGCTGGCATCCACCACCTGGCTGGCGGTCCCGCGGGTCAGTTCAGCCACTTCATCCAGCCGCCCGGTTCCGCGCCGTGCGGTTTCAGCAATTCGCCGGACAATCGGGGCCAATTGTTCGGCCCCGACCCGATCATCCGCCGCCAGTTCTGCGCCCAGCAGGATCGCCTCAAAGTCGTTGCGCAGTTGCAGATCAATATACATCGCGACAGCCTGACGCAGATCAGCCGTTCGGTTGAGATCGACGACATCAATCGCCTCAACCACCAATATCCGTTCCGCGCCCTTGGCAAGTTTATGGGGGGCAGCGACGCGAATCATGCGCTCTTCCGGTCCGATTTCGCGCATGGGCACACGCATTTCGCCACCATTTACCAGCAGATCATGCAGCATGGCCTGAATACGGGTTTCATCCAGATCGGTCAGCTCCAGCAGAGCCTGCGGCAAATCGGTATCCGCCACACTCAACCCTGCTTGGCAGTAAATCTCCTGCATCCGGCTGTTCGCATGAAGCGGCGATCCGATCAGGTGGAAGATCACTACCGCCGTATCCAGCGCATCAAAGCCGTTGCGCACCTGTTCGGATTGCTGGGCCATCAGCAAGATCGCGCTCGCCACCTTGTCATCGATAGGGCTGAACCGTTCATCATGGCTTGAACGGGCGTTGAGATCGCTACGCCAACGGAACAGTTCGCGGAAAGATGCCACAATCGCACGGACCAATTGGGCCGATTTACGGGGCGCCCTGCCGGTGGGCTGGGTATAGAACCAGTAAAGGTCACCCTGCGCACCGCCCAGCCAACAGACACGCGGCTGACCCGGCCAATTGGGCAGGAATTCCTCTGCGGCAAAGCTCGCCCCCTTGCGCCGCATACCGCCTAGCGCAGTGAGTAGCTGTCGATGGTCGATGGCAAGATCATCAAGCGCGGCATTTTGCACCTGCACTTCCTCAATCCGGCCATTTGGCCGCAATGCAACCAGCAGGCTGCGCTCCACCCCCGCAATCCGTGCGGCGACGCCCAGAAATTCGGGCAGGCGTGCACCTTCGCGCAGGGCAGAGCGGCGAAAACTGTGCTGGACCGCGCGCGATGCCGCCGCCTCCAGCCGCCGATCCTGCGCACTTTCCCGCAACAATACGAGCGCAAAGCTGACCAGCCACGGCGCAAGCAACAGCGCGGTGAGCGGCAGCAAACGCCCGCCAAAATGCAGTGCCGCCCAACAGGAAGGGGCAATCAGTGCTGTGGCGAACAAGGGCAAGGCCAGCGCAAATCGCTTGGGATCGACCCGGCTGTATACCAGCGCCAGCACCAGCCCCGCGATCAGCATCAGCAACCAGACCTCCCACAAAGTGGAATGATACACAGCGCGCCCGCTGCGCAGTGCTTGCACGGCCAGTGCACGGTATCGCGCTTCACTGGTCGCCTGATGTTGCGGAGTAAGTGGAGTCGCATAGCCATTGGTCAGCGCGGGAGCTCCGGCAACGATGGCCACCGTCCCGGCCAATTCACCCGCCGCCAGATCGCCCGCGATCAGCTGGCTTGCATGAAGTGTGGGGATACTTTGTTCGCGCGGCATGCGTACCAGATATTGCGCAGGCGGGGCGGGCACCCCGGCCAGTGCGGTTTCGAACACCGGAACACTACCTTCCCGGCCCGCAAGATCGGGCAATTGACTGCGATAGATGCCATATTGCGCCGCGGGCAGGATTCGCGCGGCATTCACCGCACCGTCTTCAGCTTCGGGCAAATGCCATATCCGGCTGGCGGGGATGCGTTGCGGAGATCGCGCCATCACCACCGGAACACCACCTGCGTTGAGCTTGGCAGACGCAGGCCGATCACCCAGATAACCGATCCGTTCGACCCCCAGCTGCGCCAGTGCGCGATCCAGTTCACCAAAACGACCGGGATCACCGCGAGCAAAACCGGCATCCTGTTCCACCACCACAACTTGCGGCTTTGCACCGGCCTCTTGCGTCGTAACCGCATCGAAGAAACGCAGATCCAGCAGCTGAAACAGGCCTGCCTGATGCATGCTGGCAAGTGAGGCAATAATCACCAGTGGCAGCAGCCAGGCACCCAGCGTTTCACGCCGTAAATAGCTTAATAATTTATGGAAAATCCTCTCACGCTGGCCAGCTCTCCGGCGCTTTTGGGGGGTGGTTTTACCACTGCGTCCACGGTCCAAACCGGGCACGGGCGGGGCATTGCCTGTGCTGGGATGTGCGGGGATTGTCGGGGCATAGGCCAAAGGCGCATGGCGGCCAGCCTGCCAACGATCCATCATCTGGACGTGCCCCTTCAACAGCGCCCGCATATTGGCGGGCGAACCACTCACCTGTCGGTCACGATGCCATCCGATGGGGCGCTGCCCCGGCTGGTTAACGGATTGCGCCGCCCGACTAAGTATTTGGCCTAGGGGATTATCCTTAATTTCGCGTTAGCATTGATTGGACGTGTCGCTGGCGCACGACTGCACTTTCCCAGTCACCCAGGGGCCTGCATTTGCCTGATTTTCGGTGCTTTTGCGCCTATTCGGGGACGGTTTCGTCAGCCGCAGCATCCGCAGCAACTGCTTCGGACGAGGGCGCTTTCTCTCCCGGCAATGTCCCAGCGCGTTCACGCTCCAGCCGTTCCATATATTCACGCTCTATCTGTTCGACGCGGCTTTGCTCATACGCCGCATCTGCATCAATGGTGGAAAGCCGTTCAGCCCGCGCTGCTTCAATCAACTGGCTGAAACGGACATTCGACCCTTCAGCGCGATCCTTATAGGCATCATTGATCATCTGCTGGGTGCAGCCCAGAAAGCCACCCGCGCCCGCCGGGTTGCAGGACAGCGCCCCGAAAGCACCCACCATTTCATAGCTTTCCACACGCTGCGTCCAGGCTGTGTTTTCAGGGCTATCAGTGGTGCGCAGATTGTCCGGAATACGATAGCGTTCATTTTCCGTCTTGCGCGCGCAAACGGTAATTTCGCCATCCACCGGGGCGGGGCATTCATCATCGCCATAGACGATCACCATATTGACCTTGTCCCCCGCATCTTCCTGAGCAGCGGCAGGCGCGGCAAATGACAGTGCGGCAGTGGCGATCAGCGCGGCGGCGAAAATGCGGGTCATATGTGGTTCCAATCAGCAATGGTTACAGCAAATATAGGGCTATTTGCCGTGAACTCCAGATGAAGCTGGGCCAGATTGCCCGCCTTTGCCCAGTACAACCTTGATGCCGATCAAATTCGTTCCGCCAACTTGATCGCCGCGCGGCAACCCAGCCGGATCGCTCCGGAAAGCAACGGATAGGCAGGCGCTTGTTCCGCCCCCGCCGCCAGCGCGGTATCGCGATGCTGCAGTTCTTCCTCGCGGAATTCGTCGATCATCGCCTCCAGTTCCGGATCGGCATTGTCCTCACGCAGCTGATCGAGCTGTTCCGAATAGTGCCGGTCGATCTCCGTCTCAACCGCAGCGGTGCAGGCCATCGCAGCCTTTGGCCCCATCAGCGCGGTGGCCGCGCCCAGCGCATAACCCGCAACAGACCAGAATGGTTGCAAGGCCGTGGGACGCACACCGCGCTGCGCCATCAGCGCATCAAACTTGGCCCGATGCACCTTCTCCTGTTCCGCCATATGGGCAATTTCCTGCGCATGCGGGCCGCGATCACCCATCACATCCAGCTGACCCTGATAGATGCGCGTCGCGCCATATTCGCCCGCTTGGTCAACGCGGATCATGCGGTGGATGTCCTTGCGGTTCATACCTGTTCTTTTCGGCCCAAAAGTATCCAAATGGCAAGGCCGCCCAACGTCGAGATCAGGAAATTCCAGCCCGCCAGCGAAATGCCAAACAGATCCCATGGCGCGGCATCGCAGCGCACCAGCGGCGCGTTGAGAATGGCATCCATCGCATCACCGCCTGCATCGACGGTGGTGGCGCAGCGCGTCAGCCCTTCCCACCAATCATATTCGACACCAGCATGAAATCCGCCGATCAGGCCGGAAACAATCACCGCCAGCCCCGCCAGCGCAATCCATAGGCGACGCGGTTCAATCGCCAGCGATACCAGCCCCAGCGCCAATGCGGCAAAATGAGGATAGCGTTGCCACCAACACATCTCGCACGGGAACAGGCCAAAACCATATTGGCTGATATAGGCCCCGCCCAGCAGAGTCGCGGGGATCAGAATGGCGAGTGTCTGTGCCTTGCGGGCGGACGGGTCGAGAGACATGGGCTTACTCGCGCAGTGCAACGCTGCTCTTGGTCACGCGACGCAATGTTTCCAGCGCATAGTGCAGCTGGAAATCATCCACGCCCTGCTCCTCAAGCTGCTCAGCCGTCAATTGGAAACGCGGATCGGCCTGGGCATCGCTTTCCAACGCCTCATCCTCCAGCCCCACTTCATTGACCAGGTGGCCGCGCAGATCGCTTTCGCGCAGGACAAACTTGTTGCGCTTGGCGAGATCGGGATCGCTCAATTGCGGCACGGAAATATCGGGCTTGATCCCACCTTCCTGCACCGAATGGCCCGATGGCGTGTAATAACGCGCCGTCGTCAATTTCAGCGCGGCGGTGCGACCCAGCGGAATCAGCGATTGCACGCTGCCCTTGCCAAAGCTGCGATCCCCCATGATCAGTGCGCGGCGGTGATCCTGCAATGCGCCCGCCACAATTTCAGAGGCAGAGGCGGAGCCTGCATCGATCAGCACGATCACCGGCACACCTTCGGCAATATCACCCCGGAATACGGTTTCCGCATCATAGAGCAATGTCTCACCCCGTGCGCGCCCACGCTGCGAGACAATCCGACCCTTGTTGAGGAACAGGTCAGACAGAGCCACCGCTTCATCCAGCGATCCTCCCGGATTGCTGCGTAAATCCAGCACCAATCCGGCCATGCGACCGGCAGCCTGTGTTTTCAGCGATTTCCACGCTGCATAAACATCATTGCCGACATCAGCGGAAAATTCATTGACCGAAATAACGCCAACATTCCCGGCCTCGAGCTCATGCGTCACCGGCTCCAGCTCAATCACGCCGCGGGTCACCGACACTTCAAAAGGTTCATCGCGCCCGGCGCGGAAAATGGTGAGATTAATAGAGGTGCCAGCGGGGCCGCGCATTTGCGCCACCGCATCATCCAGATCGCCACCATAAATCAGCTTGCCATCCAGATGGGTGATATAATCACCGGCCTTCACACCAGCCTTGTCCGCCGGGCTGCCACGGAAGGGGGAAACCACCTTCACCGCGCCATCATCCATCACAACGGACAGGCCCAGGCCCGAATAATTGCCATCAATCATGGTTTCGAGCCGTTGCAGGCTGGAGCCATCAAGATAGGCTGAATGCGGATCCAGCGAGGCGAGCATACCGTCAATCGCGCCACGGATCAGCTTTTCATCATCCACCTCTTCGACATAACTCGCCTTGATCCGCTGATAGGTAGCGAACAGTTTGGCGAATTCCGGTCCGGCGCGGCCATCCACCTGGGCCAAACCGGCAGTGGTGGCCGGGATCAACGCGACGGCGGTGACCAATGCGGCGCTGCGCAACAGGGCGGCAATCTTCATAGCGCGTACAAGCTCCATTCTCTGCGCAATATAGTATCGGCCCAAATGGATTAACACCAGATGAGAGCGGCGGGCTGATGCAATGCGTCCCGCTACGGGGCAGGATCGCCACACCTAATGTGTTTGAAACGCAAACCTATCCCCCCAAAATATGGTTGATTTTATATATATTGCAATGGGTTAACTGATTTTCCATTGCGCCGCAGTTCCAGCGTGATGGCAGCATTGGTCTTGGCAGCGGTGCCAATCGGGCTGCCCACTACCAACTCTGCGCCCGTGGCAACATTACTTTGCGCCAGCCCTGTGATGATGCTCGTCCAGCCATTGGCATGTTCGATAATCACGATTCGGCCAAATCCGCGATAGGGGCCGGAAAATGCCACCCGCCCTGCCGCAGGTGCCACCACTTGCGCCCCACGACGCGGGGCCAGCGTTAAGCCGCGTGAACGCAGCCCGCTTTCCCCCAACTCGCCAAATCCGGCTAATGTCCGGCCCTGAACCGGCAGGCGCAGACCGGCTGGCGGGCTGGAAGACTTGTTACCAGACGCTGTATTGGCGGTGGACGCAACGCGCGCAGCATCCGGGCGTTCAGGTCGCAGGACCGGACCCGGCAGCGCCGCCAGTTCGCGTCGCAATGCCCCCGCACGGTCCAGCTCGCCCACCAGATCATCCAGATCGCGCGCCTCCTCCACCAAGACGAGAGCGCGCTCCTGTTCGCTCCGAGCAATGGAATTGGCTTCGCGCGAGGCTACTCGTTGGCGTACCTCCAGCGCCGCCAGTTCCCGGCGTTTTTCCTCCAATGCGCCTTCGCCGCCGTGCAATTTGGCAAGCGTCGATTTTGCCTCCGTGGCCAGCGCATGGCTGCGTTCCATATCACCCCGCAGATCGGCAGTTCTGGCGCGAATTTCAGGCATTGTAGTGGCCAATACCGCACGCAGATAGACCGTGTCCTTCAGTGATCCGGGTTTGAGTGCCGACAGGGCAAGCGGACGGCGCGCCATATTCTGCAGGGCCGCGCTCAGCCGCACCAGGGGCTGCTGCCGCACGGCCAGCCGCGCATTGAGATCAAGCTGCAAATCACCAATCAGCGCCAGCCGCACCTCAGCCTCAGTAATATCAGCTTCCGCCTGCTGGACCCGCGCGGCTAATACCGCCGCCTGCGCCTGCGTTTTGGCGAAGGCTTCACTTGCCGCCTCCGCCTCTGCCGTCAATTTCTGCGCGCGCTGCCCCGCCTCATCCGCCGCGCGTTGCGCCCGCGCCAGCTCGGTGCGCGAATTGCGCGGATCGGCAGCAACAGGGGCCAGATCGCGCTGCGCCACCAGCATGGCAGGCAAGCCGATCAGCGCCATAATGGCCATGCAGCCCATGATAGTGCGTAGAGTCAGGGATCGATCCATACTCACCACGCTATCCTGCCCGATGATAGGGATGGCCTGCAAGGATAGTGCTGGCTCGATAGAGCTGTTCCATCAGCATGGCGCGCGCCAGCAGATGCGGCCAGGTCGCCTTGCCGAAAGCGAAAAGCAGGTCTGCCTCGGCCCGTTCTTCATCGCTATGCCCATCGGCCGCGCCCAGCACCAAGCGACATTCGCGCACGCCGGTATCGCGCCATTGACCCAGAATACCGGCAAAATCTTCTGACCCCATCTGTTTGCCGCGTTCATCCAGCAGCACTGTTTTGCATGGAGTAGCGGGATCGGGGATACGCCCGCCTGTATCGGGCAGTTCGGTGAACTTTACCGGCCAGGTCAGCCGCTTTTCATAACGCGCAACCAGCTCTGCCTCTGGCGAGCGAGCAATTTTTCCACGAGCAATGATGTGCAGCAGCATGGGGGTGTACTAGCGTGAGTTTTTGTTTTGCGCACCCACCCACGTGGATGCGTCCAAATTCGCTGGCAAAGGCGATTATGCAGGCAAACGGGTCGGAAAAGCGCCGTTCCGGTTAGTGATTAACGGACCGCAAGGGCGCCCGCCCGCGCGCAGGCACCCGGAAGAGCGAAGCGGTGAAGGAACAGCGCCGAGGACGCTCGCGCAGGGGCGCGACCATGAAGCAAACTACACACTTCCAACCACAGGCGGTGCATCGCCAAAGGCCCACATCCGCTCCAGATTGTAGAAGCTCCGCACTTCCGGGCGGAACAGATGCACCACGACATCGCCAGCATCGATCAGCACCCAATCCGCGGCGGGAAGGCCCTCAACCCGGGCTGAGCCGAAACCTTCCTGTTTGACCCGTTCAGCCAGTTTCTGCGCCATGGCCGCAACCTGACGCGTGGAACGACCCGATGCCACGACCATGTAATCGGCGATCGAGCTTTTGCCTTCCAACGGAATGGAGACCACTTCCTGTGCCTGATCGTCATCCAGCTGCGCCAGCACCAATGCGTGCAATGCGTCAGAGGATTTGTCAGTCTTGGCCATAAGTTCGGAACCTGTTGCGTCGGCTGCTGCCGACAGGGAATGCGCCTGATTCATAGGCGGTTACATAACTCCTGAATTCGGGGTGAAGGTCCGAAGGGAAGGCTTCGAGAGGCGCTGGCCTCATGCCCCCTCCTGCGGATTGATCAGATGATGCGTCAGAGAATCTCTTACCGAAGTGTCAGAATAACGTCGCGCCCATTCCGGATCGGCGCGGCGCAGAGCCGTGGCCGAACGTAGATCAGGATCGAAACGTAGTAACACCAGTGCCGGTGCGCTCCATCTGCCCCTGCTTCTGAAACTGGCGGCAGGTACACGATAGCGCCTGAGCCAGGCCATGGCGGGGCTTGCCATGGCAGCCCTTTCATAACCGGGCCGCGCGATAACCGCAATCGGCATGATGCGGGCAATGCTGCGCCAATGTTTCCAGCGGTGGAATTGCGCCAGATTGTCCGAACCCATCAGCCATATAAAGCGCCGCTGCGGATAACGTCTGGTGAGCGCCTGCAGAGTGTCCACCGTATAGCGCGTGCCCAATTCCCGCTCGACCGCAGTGGGACGGATCGGCGCGCGGCGCGCCTGCACCTGCGCGGATTTGAGTCGGGCATTGAGCGGGGCCATTCCTGCCTTGGGCTTCAGTGGATTGCCGGGGGAGACCAGCCACCACACCTCATCCAGCGCCAATGTCTGCATCGCAAAGCAGGTGATACGGCGGTGCCCGCCATGGGCAGGATTGAAACTGCCGCCCAGCAGCCCTGTTGCAGGCCCAGACATATATCGATCTGTCAGGGCCGCGCCTGCCCGTTGCCGCGCACCTGCCACTTATAGGTCGTGAGCCCTTCCAGAGCCACAGGCCCGCGCGCATGCAACCGCCCGGTGGCGATGCCGATTTCCGCGCCCAGCCCAAACTCGCCGCCATCGGCAAACTGGCTGGACGCGTTGTGCATCACGATGGCGCTGTCGACTTCATTGAGGAATTGTTCCGCCACGGCATCATCTGATGTAATAATCGCATCAGTATGGGCGGAGGAATAGTGGGCAATATGCGCCAGCGCCTGATCAATACCGTCCACCACGGCAACAGACAGAACCGCCTCCAGATATTCGGTGTCCCAATCATTATCGGCGGCAGGCTTCACCCGCGCATCGATCGCCTGGGCATGCGCATCGCCGCGCAATTCACACCCGGCATCAATCAGATTGGCGATAAGGGCGGGCGCAGCGGGATAGGATGCATCGACCAGCAATGTCTCCATCGCCCCGCAAATACCAGTGCGACGCATCTTGGCATTCAGCGTCACCGCCTGCGCCATTTCCGGCTGAGCTGCGGAATGAACATAGGTGTGGCAAATGCCATCTAGATGGGCGAGCACGGGCACACGCGCATCGGCCTGAACGCGGGCAACCAGCCCCTTGCCCCCACGCGGCACAATCATGTCGATCAAGCCAGCGGCCGCCAGCATAGCACCCACGGCGGCGCGATCCTGCGTCGGCATCAATTGCACGGCTTCTGCAGGCACGCCTCCGTCTGCCATGCCGCGCACCAGTGCCGCATGGATGGCATGGTTGGAATGAACCGCCTCACTGCCCCCGCGCAGCAGCGTGGCATTGCCTGCCCGCACACACAGGGCGGCGGCATCCGCCGTTACATTGGGTCGGCTTTCATAGATGATCCCGATCAGGCCGATGGGTACGCGCACGCGGCGCATCTGCAATCCATTGGGCCGTTCAGAACTGTCGATCACCTGGCCTACGGGATCGGGCAATTGCGCCACCGCCTCTACCCCCGCGGCGACACCTTCCAGGCGCGCATCATCCAGCCGCAAGCGATCCAGCATGGCACTGCTCAGCCCTCGCGCTTCCCCCTCAGCCAGATCCTGCGCATTGGCGGCCAGGATCGCATCCTTATTTGCGCGCAGAGCCGCCGCCGCCTTCATCAACGCCACCGCCTTGGCGTCACTCGGCATTGCCGCCAGCACACGCTGAGCCGCGCGCCCTTTGCGCGCCAATTGTTCAACCAGGACCACAGGGTCGAGCGATACGGATTCGGATTTGGTAGCCATGGGCGGCCATTAGCAGCGTGACGCCGCTCTGTCAGGCCACGAATCTACGGGCAGTAATTCTCGCCTAAAACCGCCGATCAGGTTAAGATTGGGCAGGAAGATATTAACTATATTGCTCCAGCCAACGATTCATCGCGTCAGGCCTTCGGTTCGCCCCGCGTGTTAACACTTGGATTCGACCTTTCAGACGGCTCTCGTTAGTCAATTCGCTTGGGTCAGGGCTTGGACGAAGAGAAAAGGGGTCGCCTTGCTAAATTCAGTTTCCGCTGGCGGTTGGGGTTCCCGCCTGCGCAGCTGGTTTCCGGATCGCGAGTTTTTTATGCGATCGCAGGGCCAGGTCCGCTTTATCAAGATTTCATCGCGTGTGCAGATGATCGGTGCCGGTGTGGTGCTGGCATTGCTGCTGGGCTGGGGCCTTTCCATGGGTGCCATGGCCTGGAGCCAATACCGCGCACAAGCTGACCGGCTTTCTCTGCTGGAGCGGGAGGCGAAGGTCGCGACAGCCACTGAACGCGTCAACGCCTATCGCCATGATCTGGATTCGGTGGCGAAGGATCTGGTCAAGCGTCAGGACTTCCTGGAACAGATGACAGAAACGCTGCCCGCCGACGTTAAATCAGTCGATACTGTCACCGATTCTTCCGGTGAAGCCGCCGCCACGGTGAAGAAAGTGTCCAGCTCTATCCCCGAAGCTGCTGAACTGGCCCAGATCGAGGCGCGCCAGCTGGCCTTTGTCGAACGGCTGACCCGTTTTGCAGACCTGCGCGCGCACCGCGCGGAAAACGCCATTCGCAAGCTGGGGCTGGACCCGCGCGCCATGCTGCGCAATGCCGAGCGGGATGCGATGGGTGGCCCGCTGGACGTGCTCGCCACGTCATCAACTGGCGAAATCGATCCGCGTTTCGAACGGCTTGGCCTGAGCCTGGCTCGCATGGCCGCACTGGAGGCCGGGCTCGAAGGCATCCCGCAATTCAAACCCGCCAATCCCAGCACGACCAGCATTTCATCGGGCTTTGGCTATCGCCGCGATCCCTTTACCCGCCGTGGCGCCATGCATCGCGGGCTGGATTTCAAGGGACCGACCGGCGCATCCATTTATGCTGCGGCCAAAGGGCGCGTGTCCTTTGTCGGGCGCAAATCCGGCTATGGCAAAGTGGTTGAGATCAGTCATGGCAATGGTCTGACCACACGTTACGCCCATATGTCCAAATTCGTGGCCAAACCCGGTCAGCAGGTGGAAGCCGGCGATGTGATCGGCGCGATTGGCAATACCGGTCGTTCGACCGGCCCGCACCTCCATTTCGAAGTGCGTATCAATGACCGCGCGGTAAACCCGCGCCCATTTCTGGAGACGGCCCCCGATGTTCTCAAAGAAGCCCGCAGACCCCCCTCGGCAGTCACAACCGGTTAGAACCATGGCACAAAACGCAAATTCCACCTTTTCCGTGATCGGATCGGACGTCAGCATCAAGGGTGACGTGACCGCATCGGCCGATCTTCATGTCGATGGCACGATTGAAGGAGATATCAAATGCTCCTCCCTCGTCCAGGGCGAAACCAGCCGCATCATGGGCGGGGTGGAAGCGCAACAGGCACGTCTGGCCGGCCATGTGATGGGGTCAATCCGGGTGCGCGAGCTAGTGATCCTGCGCACCGCCCAGATCGAAGGTGATGTGCAATATGATGCGCTGACCATCGAACAGGGCGCGCAGGTGGAGGGCCGCTTTGCCCATTCTACACCCAGTGCGCCAGCAAAGCCTGCGGCAGACAAGGGAGGCGACAAGCCCGCTTCGCCCGATGAGCCGAAGCTCAGCCTGGCTGGCTAAACCCGAAATTACAGTTTTTCAGGAATGGGCGCGTCGTCACGGCGCGCCCGTTTTTGTTGGCCGGGTGGAAGTGCGCGGGGCGATCTATTCGCCCAGCACCTGAGCCTTCAAGGCCTTGCGATCGAGTTTGCCGATCATCGTCTTGGGCAATTCATCGCGCACCGTCAGGCTGGCGAGCCGCTCATGTTTGCCCAGATGCTGATTGACCCATTCCATCAACGCTTCGCCCGAAATGGCAGCGCCTTCGTTCAACGTGACATATCCATGCGGTAATTCGCCCAGATAGCCATCAGGCAGACCGAGAACCAAGGCCTCTTTCACCGCATCATTCTTCAGCAGCACCGCCTCTACCTGGCTGGGAAATACCTTGAAGCCACCGACTGCGATCATATCCTTGCTGCGATCGACAATTGTGATGAAACCTTCATCATCGATCACGGCAATATCGCCCGTGCGCAGCCAGCGTGTGCCGTCAATCTCGACAAAGACCTGCGTATCGGCATCGGGGCGGTTCCAGTAACCCTGCATCACCTGCGGGCCGGCCACGGCCAGCTCTCCCGGCTCGCCCGATGGTGCGTCACGTGCCGGGCATTCCTTATCCAGAAGGCGCACCCGCGTTTGCGGCAGGGGCTGGCCAATCGTGCCGGGTTTGCGCCGCCCCTGATAGGGATTGGCCGAAACCACGCCGCTCGATTCGGTCAGGCCATACCCTTCCACCAACCGTGCGCCGGTGACGCGCTCAAACTTCTCACGCAGGGGGGCGGGCAGTGGCGCACCGCCCGAAATGCAGACTCGCAGCGAACCGAAATCGACCGCCTCAATCCCCTCCTCATCCAGCATGGCCTGAAACATGGTGGGCACGCCGGGGAAGGAATTGGGCCAGGTGTGCCGCACCAGTTTCAACGCATCTTTCGCGGTAAAGCGCGCCAGCATCACGATGCGCCCGCCGCGCGTCACGGTGCGATTGAGCACGGCGGTATTGGCAAAGACATGGAACAGCGGCAGCGCGCCGACGATAATATCCGGATCGCTGCGATCAAACGGATCAATGGAATCAACCTGCTGTGCGTTGATCGACAGATTGGCATGGGTCAGCATCGCGCCCTTGGGCACACCCGTGGTACCGCCAGTATATTGCAGCAGCGCCAGATCGGTCAGCGGATCGATTGCGGGCAGATCAACCAGCAGATCCGGCTTGGCAAGCATATGCTGCCAATCCACCACATCCGAGCGGCGCGGCAATTGGGAAACCTTACCCCTGCCCAGCAATTTCAACGCCAGCCGCTTGGGCGCAGGCAGCATCTGCCCCAACCGCCCCACGATAAGCTGTTCCAGCGCGGATACGTCCAACACTTCAATCGCGGTATTCAGCAGCGTGGTAACATCCACCGTCACCATCCGCTGGACGCCCGAATCAGCGACCTGCTGGCTCAGTTCTTCAGCCGTGTAGAGCGGAGAAAAATTGACCACCACCGCACCCGCCAGCATCGCGCCGTAATAGGCAACGGGGTAGATCGGCAGATTGGGCAGGAACAGGCCAACCCGGTCACCCTTCTGCAATCCTTGTGCGATCAGCCCGACGGCAAAGCGGCGCGCATCAGCCCAGATTTCAGCATAGGTAAAACGCCGTCCGACAAAATCGACCAGAACGGCATCGCCATGCCGCTCTGCCCCGCGTTGCAGCAGAGCAGGCAAGCTTAATGCCTCAAACTCCGTTTCCCACGGGACCGGATGATGATAATTGGACGGTCCGCTTACACCCATGTCAGTAACATGGAGAAACCCATGTCACGACACAAGTGGAAATGACTCCGAATCAGGCGGTACCGTCGCCGCCAGCAGCCTCTTCAGCGCGCTTTGCCTCCAGCCACGCCTCAGCCTCGGCTTCCTGCGCAGCCTCGGCTGCCGCCTTAGCAGTGGCTTCACGTTCGGCATGCAACTGCTCGATCAGCCTGTCCTTGTCGCTGCGATCATCGCCAGCAACCACTTCTTCTTCGACAATGCCGGCTTTCTTGGCTGCCTTGGCCACCACGGCATCCAGCTCGCGCTGCGAACACAGGCCCAGTGTCACCGGGTCTTTCGGCTGAATGTTCTGGATGTTCCAGTGGCTGCGTTCACGAATCGCGGTGATCGTGTTGCGCGTGGTGCCGATCAGCTTGGAAATCTGTGCGTCGGAAATTTCCGGATGGCTGCGCAGGATCCAGGCGATACCATCGGGTTTATCCTGCCGCTTCGACACCGGCGTATAGCGCGGACCCTTGGTCCGGGTCACCTCGACCGGGGCCTTCTGCATCTGCAGCACATAGGCAGGGTCAGCCTGACCACGCTCAATTTCCTGCTGCGTCAGTTCGCCCGAATGCACAGGATCGCGCCCTGTGTATTTGCTGCTGGCCAGATCATCAGCCATGGCCTGAACCTCCAGGATATGGAGGCCGCAGAATTCGGCGATCTGGTCAAAGGACAGGCCAGTATTATCGACCAGCCAGGTGGCGGTCGCATGCGGCATCAGCGGCTTGGGCTGGGCCATTGGAAAACTCCCGTAAAAATAGAAGGGCCGCCCCTTGCGGAGCGGCCATTAGACAAGGGTTAGATAGGCGATAGAGCGCGCAGGGGCAAGCGATATGGCCGCGCAGCGCAAGAATCCCTATGCCGGAGCAGCAACCATCGCCGCAAAATTCTCTATTTCCAGCGGAGCCAGCCCATCCAGAAACTGGTGCGTTGCCGCCTCCCAGCTGAAGCTGGTACCATAATCGGCGCAATCGGCCCGGTCACAATACAGCGCCGCATCAATCGCACGGGGCAGCCGTTCGGACAGGGCACCCACAGCATCGGTTACAATGTCCAATGGCCCCGGTACGGGGAATGCAGCAACCGGTGTGCCGCAGGCGAGCGATTCGATCATCACCAGGCCGAACGTGTCGGTGCGACTGGGGAAGACGAAGGCATTGGCCCCGGCATAACAGCCCGCCAATTCACGCCCACTACGCCGCCCCAGAAAATGCGCGTCGGGATAGCGAGCCTTTAACGAGGTGAGCTCAGGCCCATCGCCCACCACAATTTTGCTGCCGGGATAGCGGCAGTCAAGAAAGGCCTCTAGGTTTTTCTCCACCGCAACCCGCCCGACATAAAGCATGATGGGGCGCGGCAAATCTGCATATTCCGGCGGCGGTGGCGCATCGGGTGAGAAGCAGGTGAGGTCCACGCCCCGCCCCCAATGATGTAAACGCTGCACGCCCTGCGCACTCAATTCATCGCGGATGCTTTGCGTTGCCACCATGACCCGTTCAGCAGCCCCATGAAACCAGCGGATATAGGGCCAGAAATGTCGCGCATTTATGCCGGTGCGCCGCGCCACGTAATCGGGAAATTGCGTGTGATAGGCAGTGGTGAAGGGAATGCCGCGCCGCACGCAATGGTTGCGCGCCGCCAGACCCAGCGGGCCTTCTGTGGCGATATGTACCGCGTCAGGCGCCAGCCGCGCCAGGCGCCGCCCGATAACTCCGGGCAGCGTCAAGGCCAGCCGAATCTCTGGATAGGTTGGACAGGGGATCGACCAATAATCGCTGGGTGCAATTATATGCACCTGATGCCCCCAGCCGCGCAGAATCTCCGCCGTGGTCGAAAGGCTGCGCACCACGCCATTGACCTGCGGAAACCATGCGTCGGTGACAATTGCGATATTGTGCGGGGTTTTGCCACGAACCAGCAAATTGGGGTCGCGCGCGTTCATGCGACCGCCCGTTGTGCTGGCGCTGCCCTGTCAGCCGGGGCTAGGTCACGCAGCACAATCTCACCTGGCCAGTGAAGAATTTCCATCCGGCCATCTTCATGTTCGACCAGCGCATTGCAGCCTTCAACCCAATCGCCATCATTCCAATACTCAACCCGCTTGCCGTCATGGGTGAAATTACGGAACTCAGCCGTATGGATATGGCCACAGACCACACCATCAACACCGCGCTCACCCGCGGCGCGGGCCACCACCTCTTCATATCGGCTGATGAACTCAACCGCGTTCTTGACCTTGTGTTTGGCCATTCTGCTGAGTGACCAATAGGGCAGATCAAGCGCGCGGCGGACCCGGTTCACCCACACATTCAGCCCCATCATCAGGTGGTATGCGGCATCGCCCACAAAGGCCAGCCAGCGATGCGCCAACATAACGGCATCGAATTCATCGCCATGCAGAACCATCAGCCGCCGTCCATCCGCCGTATCGTGAAAGACCGCGCGGTGAATCTCCACCCCGCCGAAATTCAGCCCCGTAAACTGGCGAAACATCTCGTCATGATTGCCAGGAATATAGACGATGCGCGTGCCGCGCTTGGCGCGCTTCAATATGCGCCAGACAATGTCATTATGGCTGTCAGGCCAATAAAACTTCTTCTTCAGCCGCCAGCCATCAATGATGTCGCCCACCAGATACATGGTCTCGCTATCTGTATTGTCGAGGAAATCGATCAGCAGATCGGCATTGCAGCCCTTGGTGCCCAGATGGACATCACTGATCCAGATGGTGCGGAATTTGCGGCGGCAGCCATGTGTGCGTTCAGGGCGTTTGGGTTCCGCAAGCGCGAAACGTGCGACATTTGAAAGCTGCTGGATTGCGGTATCGGCCATGGGGCGGGTTCCTGCGTCGGCTTGTTCGCTGGATAGCCATGGCAGGGGTTTGTTACGCCGCGCGAACAGACGCGTGACGAATCAGCGACACTGTGACAGTTCGGGTTACAGGCAGCTCAGACCATCGGAACGAAATTGTGCAGCGTCTGAACCCGTTCAATCCATGCGCAAATCGCCGGATAATCTGACAGGCCGAAGCCGCCTTCTTCCGCAACATGGGTGTAAGGGAACAGAGCAATATCGGCCAGCGACACAGCATCACCCACCATCCATTCACGCCCGGTCAGATGGCTGTCCATCAGCGCCAGCGCATCTGTTCCAGCAATCCGTTTAGGCATCAACTGCGCGCGCTGCTGTTCCGACAGATTGGCTTCCCCGACAAAACGCAGCCAGAACCGCAAGGTCGCGACATTAGGTTCATGATTATATTGTTCGAAGAACATCCAGCGCAGCATATCCGCCTGCACGAAGCGATCACTGGGGATCAGCACGCTTCCTGTTGCCAGGTACCAACAGGCGGCATTGCTTTCAGGCAGGAAGCGCGTACCGGCCGCATCATCATCAATCTGCAGCACTGGGATGCGGCCATTGGAATTGACTGCGGACAGAAAGTCCGGCGTACGGGTTTCACCCTTGAGAATATCATATTCACGCCGCTCAAGCGGGCTGCCCAGCAGGGCCGCCGTCAACTTGATCTTGTAGCAATTGCCGCTGCGCGGATCCTCGTGAAGCGTCAGAACCTCAGCCACCGGCAACTTCCAACACGATCTTGCCGATATGATCGCCTGCCTCCATTCGCGCATGGGCAGCAGCGGCCTCCGCCAAGGGGAAAGCCCGATCCATCACCGGCTTCAATTCGCGCGATGTGAACAGCGGCCATGCGGTCTGTACGATCTCGTCTGCCAACGCGGTCTTGAACGCATCGCTGCGCGGGCGAAGGGTCGATCCAGTCAGCGTCAACCGCCGGCTCATCACCAGTGCCATATTCACCTCTGCCTTCATCCCGCCCAGCACAGCGATGGTCACATGCCGGCCATCCTCTGCCATGCATTTGAGATTACGCGCGACATAATCGCCCGACACCATATCGAGCACAACGTTCACACCCTTGCCGCCGGTAAAATCCTTCACCGCCTTGACAAAATCCTGGTTGCGATAATTGATGGCAAGGTCCGCGCCCAACGCCAACGCGGCAGCGCATTTTTCTTCATCGCCACAGGTCACGATCACGTCCAGACCGAAGGCCTTGCCCAACATAATCGCCATGGTGCCGATGCCGCTGGTGCCTCCATGGACCAGCAGCCGCTCACCATCGCCAGCCAGCCCGCGTTCAAACACATTATGCCAGACAGTAAACAGCGTTTCCGGCAGTGCTGCCGCCTCCACTAAAGGCATATCGGCGGGCACAGGCAGGCAGTGGCCCCAGGGCGCGATGCAATATTCCGCATAGCCGCCACCCGGTGTCAGCGCAGCGACCACCTGCCCCACCAATTCCGGCGGCACATTGGCACCTGCAGCAACAATCTCGCCCGCGACCTCCAGCCCCAATATGGACGAAGCGCCCGGCGGTGCGGGATAAAACCCTGCGCGCTGGATGCAGTCAGGCCGGTTGATTCCGGCATAGGCGGTGCGGATCAGCACCTCATCCGCGCGCGGATGCGGCACATCCGCCTGTTCAGGCACCAATACATCCGGCCCGCCTGGTACGGCAAAACCAATGGCCTGCATCTTTGCGGGAATTACTGCGCTCATCCACGGCCCCCATTGTGGCGATCATGTAACAATCGGGGAAAACAACTTGTTATGTCCCCCCGGTACTAAAGGCAACTAGCCTTGACATGGATTGACAGCAAGCCGCCTTGCTTGCGATGTTGCAGATTGATGGATGAGCTTGACCGCCCGCGCCCCAAAGGGGATGCCGCCAGCCTGCTGGCCGCAGAGGATTTGTCGCCCTATTCGCTGGACGAGCTGGAAAGGCGCGTCACGCTGCTTAAAGCGGAAATCGTCCGGGTAGAAGCGCATCGGGATAAATCAGCCGCCCACCGCAATGCGGCAGAGGCATTGTTTGGAAAGCCTGCCGGGTAATGCGGCGGTGCAGCCCCACGCTTGGTAAAATCCATGGGACCGCCCATATAGGTGAAGTTAACCTTGCAGGCGCATACTCATCGCCTGCCCCGGAGTCGCAAATATTCCGGTTAAAACCCGCAAGAAAGACGTGAAGCATGCCCAGTTTTGCCCAAGGCCTTGAAAAAACGCTGCATAATGCGCTGGCAAACGCATCCCAACGGCGGCACGAATATGCGACATTGGAGCATCTTCTGCTGGCGCTGATCGATGATGAGGATGCGGCGCAGGTCATGGCCGCCTGCGGGGTGGACCTGGCCGAGCTGGGCGAGGTGGTGAAGCAATATCTGGATCAGGAATATCAGTCGCTCAAAACTGAAGAGGGCGCGGATCCGCAGCCAACCGCCGGGTTCCAGCGGGTGATCCAGCGCGCCATCCTGCACGTCCAATCATCTGGCAAGGATACGGTAACAGGCGCCAATGTACTGGTCGCGCTGTTTTCGGAACGCGATAGCTACGCGGTCTATTTCCTGCAGCAGCAGGATATGAGCCGTCTGGATGCCGTGAGCTATATCAGCCACGGCATTGGCAAGGGTGGCCGCCAGCTGGAATCGAAATCGCCCGAAGGATCGGAAGAACCGCAGGCGCAGGCAGAAAAATCCAGCGAAACCGGCAATAAAAAAGAAACCGCGCTGGACCAGTTTACCGTCAACCTCAATGCCAAGGCAAAGGCGGGCAAGATCGATCCGCTGATCGGTCGCGGGCCAGAGGTTGACCGCACAGTCCAGATTCTGTGCCGCCGTTCCAAGAACAACCCGCTTTATGTGGGTGACCCCGGCGTGGGTAAGACGGCGATTGCCGAAGGGCTGGCGCGCAAGATTGTGGAAGGTGATGTGCCCGAAGTTCTGGCACCCGCCGTCATCTATTCGCTCGACATGGGCGCATTGCTGGCCGGCACGCGTTATCGCGGCGATTTTGAAGAGCGGCTGAAACAGGTGGTGAACGAACTGGAGCAGATGCCCGACGCCATTCTGTTCATTGATGAAATCCACACTGTGATTGGTGCTGGAGCGACCAGTGGCGGGGCGATGGATGCCTCCAACCTGCTGAAACCTGCGCTAAGCGGCGGGACGATCCGCTGCATCGGCTCCACCACTTACAAGGAATTCCGCAACCACTTTGAAAAGGATCGCGCACTGCTGCGTCGGTTCCAGAAAATCGATGTGAACGAGCCGACCGTAGATGACACGATCAAGATTCTGAGAGGGCTTCGCAGTGCGTTTGAGGAACATCACGGTGTCAAATATACACCCGATGCCATCAAGACCGCGGTGGAGCTGTCCGCGCGTTACATCAATGACCGCAAATTGCCGGACAAGGCGATCGACGTGATTGACGAGGTCGGCGCGATGCAAATGTTAGTGCCACCCAGCCGCCGCAAGAAGAAGATCACCGCGCGTGAGATCGAGGCCGTGATTGCAACAATAGCGCGGATTCCGCCCAAATCCGTCAGCAAGGATGACAAGAAGGCGCTGGAAAATCTCGAACGTGATCTGAAACATGTCGTGTTCGGGCAGGATGAGGCGATCCACCGCCTGTCTACCGCGATGAAGCTCAGCCGTGCAGGCCTGCGCGATCCGGACAAGCCGATTGGCAGTTTCCTGTTCAGCGGCCCAACTGGCGTCGGCAAGACGGAAGTTGCGCGCCAGCTCGCCAGCATTATGGGCATTGAACTGAAGCGATTCGACATGTCCGAATATATGGAACGCCACAGCGTAAGCCGCCTGATCGGCGCGCCTCCGGGCTATGTCGGATATGATCAGGGCGGTCTGCTGACCGATGCGATCGACCAGAACCCGCATTGTGTTCTGCTGCTCGACGAAATCGAAAAGGCACATCAAGACCTGTTCAACATACTACTGCAGGTGATGGATAATGGCCGGCTAACCGACCACCACGGCAAGACGGTGGATTTCCGCAATGTGGTGCTGATCATGACGACCAATGCCGGCGCATCCGATATGGCACGCCAGGGCATCGGCTTTGGCGATGTGTCGAAGGAGGATGCAGGCGAAGAGGCGGTGAAGAAGATGTTCTCGCCCGAATTCCGCAACCGCCTGGATGCCGTCGTACCCTTTGCCTATCTGGGTCAGGGTACAGTCGCCCGCGTGGTCGACAAGTTTATCCTGCAGCTGGAACTGCAGCTGGCCGAACAGAATGTGCATATCCAGTTTGACAAGAATGCGCGCGATTGGCTGGCGGATAAGGGTTATGACAAGCTCTATGGCGCGCGCCCGATGGGCCGCCTGATTCAGGAAAAGATCAAGCAGCCGCTGGCCGAAGAATTGCTGTTCGGCAAATTGTCCGATGGTGGCGAGGTGCATGTGAGCGTGAAGGATGGCAAACCGTCCTTCGAACTCACCCCCGCCCCACCCAAGACCAAACCGAAACGCAAGCCAGCGGTGAAGAAAGCAACGACGAAGAAGCCACCCGCCAAGCCCAAGCCCGAAGCTTCGGGCAGCGATGCTGACGGCGGCAAGGGCGACAGCGAAGGCTGACCTATCTTGAATTCAAGCAGGGGCGCGAACCGGACAGGTTTCGCGCCCTTTTTGCGTCAGATCAATGTTCTGGTCATCGCGCTCCGCCAAGCACAAGCTTGCAGCGTTATATGCAAGGGAGCACCGCTTAAGTGAACGAAGAGGCAAAGCCGCCACGTACCCCCTATGAAGCATTGGGCGGTGCGCCGGTGATCACCTGCATTGTCGAACGCTTTTATGATCTGATGGAAAGCGAGGCTGATTATGCCGATCTGCGCGCCATGCATGCAGCCGATCTGGGGCCGATGCGGCGATCACTAGCGGGCTGGCTCAGCGCATGGGCAGGTGGGCCGAAAGACTGGTTCGAACAAAACCCGGGCAAGTGCGTGATGAGCGCACATCGCGGCCTGGGCGTCAGCAAGGAAACAGCAGGGCAATGGGTTCGTGCCATGCAACGCGCCATTTCCGAATGTGGGCCGGACAACCGCAAGCTGGGTCAAATGATGGCCGAGCGGCTGGAAATGATGGCACACGGCATGGTGAGCACTGACGCTTAGCCGTTAATCCGCAGCAGCTTCTGCCGCGAGGTTATGCCGCGTAGCAGTTCAACCCGCGAGGGCGCGATATCCAGTGCCTTTGCCAGCAGCGCGATCACCGCATCATTGGCTGCACCATCTTGGGGCTTGGCGCGAACCTTGACCGATAGTTGGCCGTTATCGACACAGATCGCCTCTACCCGTGCACCCGGTGTAACGCGCAGGGCCAACCGCCCTTCGTCGTCTACCAGCGCGCGAACTGACTCACCTGATGGAAGCTCCGGCTTGGGCCGTGCCATGCTTCAGCCCTCCAGTATCGCTTCCACCGAGGCCGCGTGATCCTTCGCATTTGCGGCATAATGCGCCACACCTGCGCGCATACCGGCAATCGCTTCATCATTCAGATCGCGGAAATATTTGGCCGGGCGGCCCGCCCATAATGTGCGTGGCTCCATCACCTTGCCTTCAGTCAGCATTGCCCCTGCGCCCAGCATGGCATCGCTGCCAATCACCGCACCGTTCATCGCAATGGCCCCCAATCCCACAAAACCGCGATCCTCAATCGTGCAGCCATGCACCATCGCCATATGGCCGATCAGCACATCATCACCGATTGTCAGGGGATAGCCATTAGGGCTGGCTGGCTTGGGCCCATCGCAATGAAGAATGCTACCATCCTGCACATTGGTCCGTTCGCCAATCACGATACGGTTCACATCTGCGCGGATCACGCAATTGTACCAGATCGAACTGTCCGCCCCGATGGTGACATCGCCGATGATCGAACAACCCGGTGCGATAAAAGCGCTGTCATGAATTTGCGGCACCCTGCCATTCAGCGGGATGATGTTGACGCCGGGGCGTTGAGTCACTTGGTATTCTCCCATTGATTGCGTGTCAGTAAATGCTGGATCGTTGGATTATCTGCCGCTGGAAACGCCGGATCAGCAAAGTCGAGATCGCGGTTCCGCTGCATGCCGAGCTTTTCCATCATCCGCCAGCTTGGTTCATTACGCTGCGAAGTCAGCGCCACCAGATGCGGGGCCTGATGCGTGGTAAAAGCCCATTCCACCACCGCGCGCATCGCCTCTGCTGCATAGCCGCGCCGCCAACGATCATCACGGATCACCCAGCCAATTTCGAAATCGCCCTGATTGCGTGCATTGGGGTGATCGACACGTTTCAAGCCGCAATTGCCCACCAGCTCGCCCGTGACTTTCTCCATCACCATCATGAAGCCGAAACCTTCCCGTGCAAACCAGGCCATGCTCTTGGCATGTTTTGCCTCTATCTCATGCAATTCCAGCTGCCCGCCCAGATGCTCCATCATCGCTGGTGTGTTGAGCAGGCGATAATGCTCTGCCGCATCGCCTTCCTCAATCCGGCGCAACACCAGCCGATCAGTTTCGATCACAATGTCAGCCATGTGTGGCCGCCCGGCCCTCGCGATCAATCGAACAGGCAATGATACGCGGTTTTTCCGGATCGAAATCGGGACTGTCAAAATCCAGATCCTTGCGCCGCCGCATACCCAAACGACGCATCAGCCCCCAGCTCGCCTCATTCCCGCTCACAGCGAGGGCAACAACTTCATCACGCCAATCGCGCAGCACCAGCCGGTCTGTTTCGAGACGAAATTCCTTCGTCACACTCAGCCATTCATCAGGCGCGCAGCATGCAGGGCATGATAGGTGAGGACGCCAGCACAGCCAGCGCGTTTGAATGCCGTCAGCGTTTCCAGCACCAACGCATCACGGTCCCCCGCGCCCGCGCCCACGGCCGCCTCGATCATCGCATATTCGCCACTGACCTGATAAGCGAAGACAGGTACTTCAAAGCGCTGTTTCACCTTCGCCACAATATCGAGATAGGGCAGGCCGGGCTTCACCATCACGCTGTCGGCCCCCTCTGCCAGATCCAGCGCCACTTCGCGCAGCGCCTCTTCCGCATTGGCCGGGTCCATCTGATAGGTTTGCTTATCCCCCTTCAGCAGGCCGCGCGATCCCACCGCATCACGAAACGGACCGTAAAAGGCGCTGGCATATTTGGCGGCATAGGACATGATCTGGACATTGGGGTGACCATTCATTTCCAGCGCCATGCGGATCGCGTGGACACGGCCATCCATCATATCTGACGGGGCGATAATGTCCGCGCCCGCCCCTGCCTGATTCAGTGCCTGATCGACCAGCACGGCAACCGTGTCATCGTTCAAGACATAACCCGCATCATCGACCAGCCCATCCTGCCCATGCGCAGTATAAGGGTCCAGCGCGACGTCGGTGAGGATGCCAATGCCATCACCGCAAACATCGCGGATAGCCTTGATCGCGCGGCACATCAAATTGTCGGGGTTCAGCGCCTCTGCCCCATCATCACTGCGTTTATCGGCGGGCGTATTGGCGAACAACGCAATACAGGGAATGCCCAGCTCCACCGCTTCCTTCGCGCGCGCGGCAATACCGTCTGTCGACCAGCGTGAGACACCGGGCAAAGTGGCAATGGGTTCTTCCACGCCTTTGCCATCTGTCACGAACAGCGGCCAGATCAGGTCTGCCGGGGCCAGCACGTTTTCGCGGTGCATGGCGCGGCTCCACCCATGGGCACGGGTGCGGCGCAGGCGCAGATTGGGATAGCTAGCAGTCATGCCCGCCTGTTGCCGCAAATTTCCCGACGGCGCAATCGGCGCTGATGGTGTGCGTCAGCCTATCTCGCGCTTGGAATCGATCCGTTCGATCTCGCGCTTGGGCGCGCCTTCCTCGCTCGGCAGGCGGGTCATATCTTCCAACGCAGCCCCAGGTTGCACACTCAATATCTGGTTCAATGTGGCGCGGAAACCCATCAATTCACGCCCATCCAGCTGCGCGCGAGTGACAAAGCTGACCGAATTGGGGTCAATCGCGCGGCCACCGCGATACATTTCGTAATGGAGATGTGCCCCGGTCGAAAGTCCGGTGGACCCGACATAGCCGATCACCTGCCCGCGCCGCACGCTCTGCCCGCTGCGCACGGCCATGCGGCTCATATGGCAATAACGCGTCGAAAGTCCGCTGCCGTGATTGACGCGTACTGCAATGCCGCAGCCACCCGCCCGCCCCGCGCTTGAAACCTGCCCATCGCTGACTGCCACAATCGGCGTGCCATAGCTGGCCTTGAAATCGACCCCGCTATGCATACGGCGATAGCCCAGAATGGGGTGGCGGCGCATGCCAAAGCGCGATGTCTGCCGCCCCGGTACCGGCTGCACCAACCCATTGCGCTGTTCACCTACGCCCGATGCCTCGTAAAAATAGCCATCCTTGCCCCAACGCATCAGCTGCGTTCGGGGCTTTCCGTCCCGCTCAATCCCAGCATAGAGCAATTTGCCCGCCTGCCTCTCGCCCGTGGCAGCGCGGCGATACGAAACGATCATGTCGAATTCATCATTCGCGCCAACACCACTGTTGAGATTGATATGGCCGTCCAGTGCCTTGATAAATTCCTGTACTGCGCTGGTGGGGGCGCCTGCCGCGCGTGCCGAACGGTAGAGACTCTGCCCCACCTTGCCGCGAATGCGTAGCGGCGTATCATCCACACGGATGATTTTCTGTTCCAGCGACAGGCCACTTTCATTGCGCGCCACTGCCAGTTCCAAATCAAACCGCGCGCGAAAGCGCAAATCATCCAGCGGACGGCTTGCCCCTGCTTCGGGACGGCGGCCCAATACGATATCGACGTGCGTTCCAGCCTCAATCTCGGAAAGGGTGATCGCGCCGGCCACCAGCGCCTCTGCCCGTTCCGCATCAGCGGAACCAACCCCGGCCCGCCGCAACATGCGCATGAAATTATCGCCCTTATGGAACGTGGCCACCAATTCGATTTGCGGGCGTTCGGGTGCAGATTTGAGCGGAATCACAGCCCGGCTGGCACCCATATGGCTGCCATTATCTGCCCCCAAGGCCAGCGGCAGGATCATCTGGCTGCGAAATTCATCACGTGCCGCCTCATCCAGATTCATGGCAGGGCGCGCTTCAAGCGCAGAAAAATCGGGCCAGAAGGCCAAAGCCACTACGCTCAGCCCCAGCATGGTGCCCAACCCGCGGAACCAGCGCCCGCTGCCGATATTTTGCGCCAGATCAGGCGCCAGATCGATCTGGCTCAGCTGTGCCGAAGTACGATCACGCCATTGGCCAAACCTCTGCGAATAGCGGTTTACCTGAACTGACAATTTTTCCTGATGCGGGGCCAGTTCAAGCCGTGTGGCCGCCACAAATTGACGCAGCTGCGCCAGAATGGGTGCGCCCCAGGCTGCATGCGGTTTGTCGGCAGGCTGATCCGGCCAGTCGAAGGGCAATTCCTCCGCCGACAGGCAATCATCTGGCGCAGGCTCATCCACCCTCATATCGCGCAAATTATCCAACAACCGCTCTCCTGCAGGAAATACGGCCGCATTTGACCGCCCCCACACATCGCTTCAATGACTGATTTTCTAGGGCAATCATAGTAAACAACGCCCTAATCCACGATCAGACGAGTCCATGATGCGGTGGGCAGATGCGGCATGGTACATCACCCCTGCGCCCAGCTTGCGGTGGCAGGGCCGCAAGGCCACATAGGTTGGCGTGACGAAAATTGGCGATTCTGGCGTGGTCAAGGCGGTGCTGGGGCCGACCAATACGGGCAAGACGCATCTGGCGATTGAGCGGATGTGCGGCCATTCCAGCGGTATGATAGGTTTTCCCCTGCGCCTGCTGGCGCGCGAGGTGTATGATCGGGTCTGCGCGATCAAAGGTGAAAAATCCGTCGCGCTGATCACGGGCGAAGAGCGGATCGAACCATCCGATGCCCGCTATTTCTGTTGCACCGTAGAAGCGATGGACAGGCTTGGCGGCGGGCACGCCTTTGTTGCGCTGGATGAAGCGCAATTGGGTGCCGATCCCGAACGCGGACATATCTTTACCGATCGCCTACTGCATGCCCGCGGGCGGGAAGAAACCATGCTGCTCGGTTCCGCCACGCTGGAACCCATGGTGCGCGCGCTAATACCGCGCGTGGAAATGGTCGAACGCCCACGTTTTTCCACGCTCAGCCATATTGGCAGTCGCAAATTGTCGCGCCTGCCGCCGCGTAGCGCCGTGGTCGCCTTCAGTTCGGAACAGGTTTACGCCATGGCGGAAATGCTGCGGCGTTTCCGCGGCGGGGCGGCTGTGGTGATGGGCGCACTTTCACCAGAAACGCGTAATAAACAGGTGGAATTGTTCCAAAATGGTGATGTAGATTATATCATCGCCACCGATGCCATTGGCATGGGATTAAACCTCGACCTGCATCATATCGCCTTTGCCTCGCTCGAAAAATTCGATGGGCGGCGCAAGCGGCGGCTGACCCCGTCGGAAATGGCGCAGATTGCCGGGCGCGCCGGTCGGCACCAGCACGACGGCACCTTCGGCACGATTTCGGGCATGAAGGATGGTGGGACGCATGAATTCACCGAAGAAGAGGTCTACGCGATCGAGGAACATCGCTTCCAGCCGCTGACGCATCTGTTCTGGCGCGAGGCGGAGCCGCGTTTTTCTTCGCTCGGCGCGCTGATCGGAGATCTGGAGGCAGCGCCCGACTTGCCCCAACTGAAATCCGCCCCCGAAGCGGTGGATCTGGCGGTGTTGAAACGTCTGGCAGAAGAACCACTGGCGCACGATATCAAGGGTGCCGGAATGGTGCGGCGTTTCTGGGAGGCTTGCAGCCTGCCCGATTTCCGGCAAGTGGGGCCGGACACGCATGCCCGCTTTGTCGCGCGGTTGTGGCAGGATCTACAAGAGGGGTATCTCGGCGCAGATTTTGTCGCTGCACGCATTGCGGAACTGGATATGGCTCAGGGCGATATCGCCACGCTGCAAGGAAGGATAGCGGCGATCAGATCATGGGCCTATATCTGCCAGCGCCCCGATTGGGTATTGGCGCGTGATGAAATGGCCGCGCGAGCCCGCGCGGTGGAGGCCCGTCTGTCAGATGCGTTGCATGCGCGGCTGACAGAACGGTTTGTGAATCGAAGGACGGCAATTTTGATGAAATCTCTTGGCCAGGATGGCAGCGCCCTGCCGGTAAAGTTGGAAGCGGGTGGCGAACTGACCGTGGAAGGTGAGCATATCGGGCGGTTGGACGGCTTCCGCTTCACGGTTGATCCTGCTGCTGGCCATGCTGACCGCAAAATGTTGCTGTCCGCCGCCGAAAAAGCATTGCCGCGCCTGCTGGCGGAACGCGCCGCATGGGTCATGTCGCAAGGGGTAGAACAGCTCTCCATCGAGCAGGGCCAGGTGATGTGGGATGGACATGCGCTCGCCCGGGTCGAGCTGCCCGATGATTTTACCGCGCCACGGCTGGAATTGACGCGCGATGTGTCACTGCTGGCCGAACCGCAACGCACGCAATTGCTGGAGGGTTTGAGCGGCTGGGTCACCACGCAGCTGGAACCGCTGGCCCCCTTGCGCCAATTGGCAGAGGCTGCCCGCGACCCTGAGGCAGGTTCAGAAGCGCGCGCTGTGCTGCATGTGCTGATCGCCGGACATGGCGTGGTGAGCCGCGAAATGGCGGGGCTGGAACATCTGCCCAAGGAACAGCGCCCCTATCTGCGCAAGCTGGGTGTTGTGTTCGGTGCGCTCGATATATTTGCGCGCGATTTGCTGAAACCTGCTCCACGTCAATTGCTACATGCATTGGGCGTGGACCGGCGCGATTTGCTGAAACCTGCTCCACGTCAATTGCTACATGCATTGGGCGTGGACCGGCGCGATTTGCAATCGGCCATGCTGCCGGTGATCGCACAACCTGAAGGCAAGCATGCACGCCTGCCCGCCGGGTACCGCCTTGCCGGCACACAGGCGATCCGCGTCGATCTGGCAGAAAAGATACTGCGCGCAGCATTCGAAGCTCGGCAGGCTACCGCGCAAAAATCTGATGGCGGGAAGCCCAATCGCCATTTCCGGCTGGATTTGTCGCTCCCTATCTCAATCGGATTGGAAGAGGGTAATATCGCCCGCCTGCTGGGCGCGGCCGGATTCCACCAGCACAAGGCGCGCGCATTGGCAGAGGGGGCATTCGGCCCGCCCGCGCCCGACATCTGGAACTGGCGCCCACGCCGCACACAGCAGGATAATGACCGCCAGGGCAATCGCCACCGCAAACCACATGGAAAGCAGGCGGACGGCAATCGCCCGGATCGCCCCCAAAACAAGCACAAGCAGAAGGGCAAGCCTGTGAAGGGTAAGGGCAGACATGGTGGGCCGCGGAATGACCGAGGTAATCAACGCGAAAAGAAGCCTGATTACGGTCCGGCGCGCGCCAGCGGTGCATTTGACGCATTGGCCGATCTGCTGCGCTGACACGCTTGGCCACGCAGAACAAACCCGCGCCCGCGCAATCGCTGCGACTGGACCGGCTGCTGGTCTATCTGCGCCTTATGCGCACCCGCAGCCGCGCCGCCGCGCTGATTGAGGAGGGGCATCTGCGCATCAATGGCCAACGCGCGATTCGTCCGGCACAGGACGTTCACCCCGACGATGTATTGGCCATCCCGTGGGGAAACAGGGTCCGCCTGATCGAAATTCTTGACCTGCCTGAACGGCGCGGACCGCCCGGAATAGCACGTTCGTATTATCGGGAACTTGACCGCGGCGGCGAAAGCGCCATAGCACCAGAACAACAAAGCCAATTCAAAGGGAATGCTGAACCATGACCTATGTCGTCACCGACGCCTGCATCAAATGCAAATATACTGACTGCGTCGAGGTCTGCCCTGTCGACTGTTTCTATGAGGGCGAGAATATGCTCGTCATCAACCCGTCCGAATGTATTGATTGCGGCGTGTGTGAGCCGGAATGCCCGGCCGAAGCCATCCTGCCCGATACCGAAAGCGGGTTGGAGCAATGGCTGGAACTCAACACCAAATTTTCAGCCGAATGGCCCAATATCACCAGCCAGAAAGAACCGCCTGCTGATGCTGACGAGCATAAGGGTAAAGAAGGTAAGTTCGAGAAATACTTCTCTGAAGAACCCGGCGAAGGCGATTAATAAGATCGCCTGATTCACTGCCTGTGGATCACCCCAAACACCCCTCATCCGCCGAGATATTGCGTCTGCGAAGTTACGAGTCGTGAATGACTCGCAATTTTGTTGCGATTGTGTTATATAATCGATCAACCGCACCGGCTGGTCCTGGTTGCGGAGGCGAACCAAGAAGGACTTGAGACCAACACCGCGCCAGACATGAATTCTTGCCGAGCCTGTTTTTGCAGGCCCGAACAGGAAATTCGACCGCGTGATGCTGGCCCGTCCAAAGAAAGGATTTGGCATGGCAAGCAATGCTCCTGCCTTTGTTGTTGGGGATTATGTTGTTTACCCCAAGCATGGCGTTGGCCGTGTAATCGAACTGCAGAATGAAGAAATCGCGGGCATGCAACTGGAGTTGTATGTTCTGCGCTTTGAGAAGGAGCGCATGACGCTGCGCGTCCCGACCAATAAGGTCGAATCAATCGGCATGCGCAAGCTTTCCAGCGACAAGACGCTGAAGGAAGCGATCGACACGCTGAAGGGCAAGCCGAAGGTGAAGCGCACCATGTGGTCGCGCCGTGCGCAGGAATATGAAGCCAAGATCAATTCGGGCGAAATCGTCCTGATTGCAGAGGTCACGCGCGATCTGTTCCGTCCGGATGATCAGCCTGAACAAAGCTATTCCGAGCGGCAGATCTTTGAAGCGGCATCAAGCCGCCTGGCCCGTGAACTGGCGGCGATGGAAGAAACGGATGAGCCGACCGCACTGGAAAAGATTCTTGACGTTCTGCGCGAGCACGCGCCGCAATATTACGAGAATACTGAAGAAGCCTGATCGATCCCAGAAATCGATTAAAGTCAGACTCAATTCGATGAAGGGCTGCCCCAAGGGGCGGCCCTTTTTCTTTGCGCATTGTGCTGGCCTGCATAGTGTATTATATCAGCAATACGCAAAGAGATCGGAGACACAATATGTTCCACAGACTGATCAAGGGCATTGCCCCTGTCGCAGCCATCGCTTTGTCCGCCGCATTGGCGGGCTGTGGCGATGTGAATATGGAAATCAATGGCGATGAGGGTGTACCACTGGCAGAGCTGGACATGTCAGGCGATGCGCCGACCGAACTGGTGCTGGCCGGGCCTGATACAGTCGTCATCAGTGAAGGCGAAGCGCTGGATATCGACGTGTCAGGCGATGCCGATGTGGTGGACCTGGTCCGCTTTACACTGAAAGACGGTACGCTGGGCATATTGCGCAAGAGCGGCAGTTACAAAAGCGCCAACACCGCAGTGATCCGCGTGACCATGCCGGCCCCCACCGCGCTGACGATAGCTGGTTCCGGCACCATTGAATCAGCGATGATGGCAGATGAGGCTGATATCAATGTGTTGGGCTCAGGCAGCCTTGTGGTCAAATCGCTTAATGCCGGTAAGGCTGATGTGAATGTGGCTGGATCTGGTTCGATCACGACTTCCGGCACCGTCGACAAGCTCAACCTCAACCTGCTTGGCTCAGGTTCCGCCGCGATGCGCGAACTCAAGGTCGAAAATGCTGATATCAGCATCGCCGGATCGGGTGAGGCCGAATTTGCCTCTGACGGGAAGATCGATGCCAATATCATGGGATCTGGCAAGGTCGCCATCCATGGCCGCGCCACCTGCAAAGTCAGCGCCATGGGGTCCGGCAGGGTGGTATGCCACAATGTTGAGAAAGATGCCGCCGAGGACTAGGCTCAGGACGCCGCGCGGCGCAAACGGTCATTGATGGCCGCGCCGATCCCCGCATCGGGAATGGGTGCGACAGCAATGTGCTGCTTATCGTTGTCAGCCCCCTGATGCAGGCAGGCATATAGCCGCGCGGCCGCCTCTGCCAGATCGCCGCTTTCTGAAAGCGAGCAATCACCCACCACATCACCAAATCCAATCAGGAATTCATCCGCTTCGGCATAAGAGGCGTTCAATCGCACGGGTTTGCCCGGGGCATAATGCTGCGCCAATTGACCGGGAGCCTCGACTCCCCCGCCGGCCAGGAGTGGTGCTTCACCCAAAACTTTCCGCAGCTCTGCCCCTGTCACCGGACCAGGGCGCAGCAATGACCAGCCCCCCTCTGGACGCAGCGCAATAATCGTCGATTCCAGCCCGCGCTCGGTTTCCCCACCATCCAGCACTGCATCGATCCGTCCATCCAGTGTCGCCAAGACATGATCTGCACTGGTCGGGCTGACCCAACCGCTGCGATTGGCAGAAGGGGCCGCCATCGGAAAATCGCATTGCGCCAACAGCACACGCATGGCCGGATGCGCCGGACTGCGCAGCGCCAGTGTGGGCAGGCCAGCTGTGACAGCGCCCGCCAATCCCGTCCCTTCCCGCAATGGCAAAACCATCGTAAGCGGTCCCGGCCAGAACCTGTCTGCCAACAGACACGCCCGCGCGTCAAACAGGGCCAATTTTTCTGCCTGTTCCATATCAGCGACATGCACGATTAGTGGGTTGAAGCTGGGCCGCCCCTTGGCCGCATAAATCCCTGCAACGGCATCAGCCCGGTCTGCTCGCCCCGCAAGGCCATAAACCGTCTCTGTTGGCACAGCGACAAGACCGCCCTGCGCCAATAGATCTGCAGCACGGGCAATACCCGCCGCATCCGCCTGAAGCCTGACTGTTGCTGTCTTGCTGCTCATCCCTGCGCGCTATAGGGGGTGAAGCGGATTGCCAAGAGATTTGCCGGGAGCAGACACGAATGACCGATCAGGGTGAGCCACTGTCCCGCATTGCCGATGCGCTGGAACAGATGGTGCCATCGCTCCGGCAGGATATCGATTGGGCCACCCATCCCGGCTATGCCTGGCACCATGGCCGGGTGCGAGCCGTGCCACAGCTGGATGCCCTGCCTTTGGAGCGCCTGAAGGGGATTGATCGCCAGAAACAGGCGATGGCGGAAAATATCCGCCGTCATGCACAAGGCTTTGCCGCGCATGACATGCTGTTGTGGGGCACGCGCGGTACAGGCAAATCCGCGCTGCTGCGCGCATCGGTTGCGGCGGCGGCAGAGGAATTTCCCGACTCGATCGCGCTGATCCAGATTGACAGCGCCAGCCTTTCCGAATTGCCGGACCTCTTTGCATCCATCGCGCAGGTCCGTCGGCAGTTTGTTGTCTATCTGGACGATCTGGCATTCGACCATGCCGATGATGCCATGCTGCGCGATTTGCGTAGCGCGCTGGAGGGGGGGCTGGCACCCCGCCCTACCAATATCCGCCTTGCCGTCACGTCCAACCACCGCGCAATCCTGGCGCGCGATGACCATGATCAGGCTGGGCCACTCAATCAGAGGGACTGGATGGATGATTCGCTCGCCCTGGCCGACCGTTTCGGGCTGCGCCTGGGTTTCCACCCCTGTGACCAAAATGATTACCTTGCCATCGTGGCGGCACATGCCGAAGGACACGGGCTGAGCTTCGATCACGCGGATGCCATCGAATGGGCCGCCCAGCGCGGCCAGCGTTCGGGCCGCAGTGCCTGGCAATTCGTGGTTGAATTGGCCGGACGCGCAGGCAAGGCGATCTAGCCCCGCCTGTGCTCAAAGTTACGCCGCGCAACTATTCCTGATTGGAGCAGCTATTGCTGGGGTTGAGTGCGCGCATAGTCCTGTGCACCGAAAGAAGCACCTGCATCACCACCCAATGCACTGCGCGCCCGCAACCGCTCACCCTTCACGCGCGCAATCGCTGCGGCAGGCTCTGCACTCGGCGCAACTACGCGCCAGATAATGCCCGCCGCATCATCGCTGACCAGCAGGGCGCCGTCACCCGCCCATTCGACCCAGGTCGGCCTGCCATAGGTGTCTCCATCGCCAGTCAGAAAACCGGTCAACACTGGAACTGGCAGGCCAATTGGATTGCCGCGATCATCAAAAGCTACATAGACCACATCATAACCCACTGCCGGGCCGCGGTTCCATGAACCATGCCGCGCGATAAAGGCACCGCTGGAAAATTTTGTACCCATGCGATGGCCTTCATTATTGAAGACCAAGCCCAGCGCGGCGACATGCGAACCCAAAGCATATTCAGGTTTGCGTGTATATTCAGCGAGATAGGCTGGCATTGGGGCCTTTACCCGGCGATCGAAAGTGTCCTTCCAGTATATCCACGGCCAGCCATATTGTACCCCTACCGGAACATTGGTGAGATAATCAGGCACCATGTCCGGCCCCAATCCATCGCGTTCATTGACCGTGGTCCAAAGCTCCCCTGTCCAGGGGCTAAAGTCCATCCCATTGGCATTGCGCAAACCCTGCGCAAAGGGGCGCTGCCGATTGGTTTCGAGATTATACTCCCAGATCGTGGCCCGACCCTGTTCAACCTCCATGCCCCGCTCACCTACATTGCTGGCAGAACCGACGGCGACATAGATCTGCGCACCATCAGGGTTTATCTTGATATTGCGCATCCAGTGGTTTCCGGCAGGCGGCAGATCCATCAGCTTGGTGGACCCTCCCATCACCTTGTCCGCACCCAGGGCGTAGGGGAAGGCGAGCAATGCATTGTGATTGGCGACATAAAGCGCGCCATCATGCCACCCGATTCCTGAAGGAGATTCCAGATTGGCCAGCAAAACGTGGCGCTCCTCGGCCACACCATCGCCATCCTCATCGCGCAGCAGCATGATCTGGTTGGCGGAATCTCCATAGGCGCCGACACGTTTCATGAAATATCGCATTGCAGCGCCCTCAATCCCCCCGCCTTCCCATTTGGGGCCGCGGGTCAATGCCACCAGCACATCGCCATTGGGCAGAGTGTAGATGACGCGGGGATGATCCAGCCCCTCAGCAAAACGACCGACTGCCAACCCCTCTGCTGCAATCGGCACAGCCTGATCCGGCCAACCAATCGGATCAACGATCTGGAATGAAGGGATCAGGCGGCCTTTTTCCTCATTGATAACCGGATCTGTTCCGGAAACCTCGTCCAGCGTCAGTTCAGGCTGTTCTGGTCGGGTAAGCCAGAAGCCAATCCCAACCAAAATGACGATCAAAACAGCTAGAGTGATAAGGGTTTTGCGGATCATGCTCATATTCAGGGAAGATAGGGCAGAGCAGCGGCAGCGGCAATGGACTTGCGCACTACGCCACGCGCATTAGATCGCATTACATGTTTGATTTCAGTCCCGACCCCGGTCTGCCGACTGCGGAGCGTCATCGCCAACTGCATGACGCGGTTGACGCCGTGACGCAGGGTGAGCCTGATGGCATTGCTAATATGGCCAACGCTGCGGCGCTGATCGCGGAATTTCTGCCAGACCTGAACTGGGCCGGCTTCTATCGCGTTGTCGAAGGGGGAAATGGCGCGGAACTGGTGCTGGGCCCCTTTATCGGGCGGCCCGCCTGTATCCGCATCGCGATTGGTAATGGAGTGTGTGGAACAGCAGTAAAAAACAAACAAACTCAATTGGTTGCAGACGTTCACGCCTTTCCCGGACATATCGCCTGCGATGGCGCAACCAAGTCAGAACTGGTGGTGCCGGTGATGCGTTCGGGCGAAGTAATCGCCGTGATCGATCTCGACAGCCCGCGATCTGCACGGTTTACGCAAGAGGATGCGCAAGGGCTGGAACGGATCGCCGACCTACTCAGCAACCGTATCTAGAGTGCTGGGAAGTTGCGCGGCGCGACTTCGTACACTGACGCAATCAGATATCGCCGCCAGTCAGGCGCTGGCAGATCAGATCCAACTGATCGAGCGTACGATAACGGATCGTCACCGCGCCCGATCGCGGATCAACATCGGTCTTGATCCGCACGGTCAGGCCGAGAAATTCCTCCAAATGCGCCTGAACCGCCTCGATATCGGCATTTTTAGCTGGATTGCGCAAATTGCCGGCACTGGCATTGGATTTCGTAGAGCGCTCTGCATCGCCGCGGGTCAACCTTTCCACTTCGCGCACTGACAAATTGTCATTCACCGCACGGCGCGCCAGTTCCACAGCCTTATCCTGCCCGATCAGTGCGCGAGCATGGCCCATGGCAAGCTTCCCATCCTCCACCAAATCAAGGACTTCACCCGGGAGATTGAGTAGGCGCTGCAAATTGGCGATGTGGCTGCGCGATTTATCGACCATTTCGGCTATTTCCGCCTGGGTCATCCCCTCATCTTCGCTGAGGCGGTGATAAGCGCGCGCCTCCTCCACCGGGCTGAGGTCTTCGCGCTGAATGTTCTCGATAAGAGCCAGCGCCATGACTTCACGATCATCCAGATCGCGCACCAGGGCGGGGATTTCATGCAACTGTGCCTTTTGGGCCGCCCGCCAACGCCGTTCGCCAGCGACCAGTTGGTAACGTCCATTATCATGCTGCCGCACGATAATCGGCTGAATAACACCACGTGCCGCAATCGATGCTGACAGTTCGGTCAATGCCTCATCATCAAACCGTTTACGTGGCTGGCCGGGCAGCGGATCGATTGATGATATCGCCAGAGATACTAGACCAGACTGGCCATAACTTCCTGAATTTATGTCACTTTCATGGCCGTCGTCATCGTTCGACTGCGCAAGCGGCTCTTCACGGCGAGTTTCACCCAATAATGCACCCAACCCCTTGCCCAAACGACGTTTGTTATCGGTGGCGCTGCGCGGCGGGACCGAAAATCGGATTGGATCGCTGGTATCGCTCATGCAGCTTTCCTTTCCTCAGGCAGTCGGCCGATCAACTCTCGCGCCAATGCGATATAGGCCCGACTCCCCGCACAGGCGTGATCGTACACCAGCGCCGGCAGCCCATGCGATGGCGCCTCTGACAGGCGGACATTGCGCGGAATCACAGTATTAAACACCAGATTACCCAGGCATTCGCGCACATCATCGGCCACCTGATCAGTCAAGCGATTGCGGCGGTCAAACATAGTCAGGGCCACGCCCACGATACCCAAACGGGGGTTGATCGCCTGCTGGACTCGTTCAACCGTCTGCAAAAGCTGGCTAAGGCCCTCCAACGCGAAAAATTCGCATTGCAATGGCACCAGCAATGTATCCGCAGCGCTCAGTGCATTGAGTGTCAACAAGCCCAGTGACGGCGGACAGTCGATGAAACAAATGTCGTGGCCACGATGGTACTGCAATGCGTTCGCAAGGCGGGATGTCCGCTGGTCGACCGAGACAAGCTCAACCTCAGCACCACTCAGATCAACCGTCGCTGGCACAATGTCGAGACCAGGAATGCTCGAAGAAACAATAGCATCCTTTAGTGGAACCTCATCAACCAGAACATTGTAACTTGACACTTTGCGTGCGGCGGCAGAAACGCCCAAGCCAGTTGACGCATTGCCCTGAGGGTCGAGGTCGATCAGCAAAGTTCGCCAGCCAATCGCGGCCATGGCAGTCGCGATATTGATTGCCGTCGTGGTCTTACCCACCCCACCCTTCTGATTTGCAATCGCAATTGTCAGCATTGGCAATCTCCGCTTGGGCCCGATGCGAGGTGGGCTTGTCAGGTAGACACGATGATCCCTGCATCAGGATCGGTCAATGATTGTTCCACGTGGAACAATTTACGACTCTTGTTCGGTAGCTCCGCCAGTTCCTGCGCCGCCGAGCGCCCCTTGGGCAACAGGTAAGTGGTCTCACTTGTGGAAAATGGTGCGGATAAGCGGAGGAGTTTTGGCAGTGGCGCAAAGGCACGTGCCGAAATGACACGCGCAGGGAGTGGCTCGATCACCTCCAACCTACTGCCAGCCACACTGCACCGCACCAGACCCAACTCTTCGGCCATGCGAGAGAGCCATTCAATGCGGCGCGCGCGCGATTCGACCATCATCAGCTCCCGTTCCGGCTGAATGGCAGCAATCACAAGGCCTGGAAATCCAGCCCCGGTGCCCAAATCGAGCCACAACCCCGTTGTTTCACGTGGAACATGGCGCAACAATTGAGCACTATCAGCTATGTGCCGCTGCCATATCTGCGCCTCCGATGGCTTTGAAATCAGGTTTTGTTGTTGATTTTCTTTACATAAGGCGCTGCAGAGAAACTCCAACCGTTCCATTGCTGCAGCATCAGCCAATCCAGCAACAAACGCCTTTGCTGAAATCTCATCAACAATCATGCCGCGCGCTGCCTGCGCCGAGCATGAACGAGCAGCGCAGACAATGCCGCCGGAGTAATTCCTGGAACACGCCCTGCAGCCGCCAGACTGGGGGGCTTCGCTACCTCCAACCGCTCAACCATCTCATTGGAGAGCCCCGGCACTTCGTGGAACGGAAAATCGACGTCGATTGCGACAGCCTCGCTAGCTCGCAAATCGCGCAGTTCAGCATCCTGACGCGCCAGATAGGGTGCATACGCGGCATCCTCTGCCATCTCCTGCGCGAGATCGCATTCTGGATCAAAATCAGCATGGAGCCATTGGGAAAGGCCGCCCAGATCAATCCGGTCATGCCGCAGCCATTCATCAATCCGCTTTTCACCACCATCGCGGCGAACGCCAAACCCTGCATCAGCCAGATCACGTGCGGAAACGGTTCTGCCGAACTGCGCCTCATGCTGACCACGCTTTTCATCACGACGTTGGAACCAATCCGCACGCTCTGCACCGACACAGCCAGCCTCAATTCCCAATGGCGTCAGGCGGGTAGAAGCATTATTGGCCCGAAGGCGTAAACGATATTCAGCGCGCGCCGTAAGCATGCGATAGGGTTCACTCACCCCCTGCAGCGTCAAATCATCGACCATTACAGCGATATAGGAATTCGCCCGGTCCAGCGCGGGCGCCTGCTTGCCCAGGACCTTTGCTGCCGCATTCAGCCCGGCAACCAGCCCCTGCGCAGCTGCTTCCTCATAACCCGTTGTACCATTAATCTGGCCCGCACAATAAAGACCGGGGATCGCGCGCAATTGCAAATCCGCCGTCAGTGCTCGTGGATCAATATGATCATATTCCACCGCGTAACCCGGCACCTCCATTTCAACAGCAAACAACCCTGGCATCGCCCGCAGCATCTGGAGCTGGACATCAGCAGGAAGGGATGTGCTTATCCCATTGGGATAGATGAGATGTGTGTCCAACCCTTCTGGCTCCAGAAAGACCTGATGCCCATCTCGATCACCAAAGCGATGGATCTTGTCCTCGATTGAGGGGCAATAGCGCGGCCCGCGCGCATCAATTGCGCCTGTAAACAATGGAGATCGATGCAAATTGGCGCGGATGGCATCATGCGCGGCAGGTGTCGTGCGGGTTATAGCGCAGAACACCTGAGGATTGACTCGGTGGGGCGTGAGTGCAGACATGGTCCAACTTTCACCGTCAGAAGGCTGCTCCTCCAATACTCCCCAATCGATTGTGCGGCCATCCAAACGCGGCGGGGTCCCAGTCTTGAGACGAGCCATAGGAAGATCCGCACCGCGCAGCTGATCGGCCAGTTTCAGAGCAGCGTTTTCACCGATACGACCCCCCTCAAACACTTCCTCGCCACGGAACAGGCGCCCACCGAGAAATGTGCCGGTACACAAGATTGCCGCGCGCGCGGTAATTTGTGTGCCATCCACCAGCTCGACACCACCGACACGCTCTCCATCAAATCGCAATGCCGCGGCCTCACCCGCAATCACCGCCAAACCCGCCTGCTGAGCAACGCTGGCCTGTACAGCCGCCTTGAATCGCTTCCGATCAGCCTGAACGCGCGGTCCCCAAACTGCACTCCCCTTTGAACGGTTGAGCATACGGTAATGGATCGCCCCAGCGTCGGCTGCGCGGGCGATCACCCCGTCCAGCGCGTCCACCTCGCGCACCAGATGCCCCTTGCCCAAACCACCAATGGCTGGGTTACAACTCATGGCGCCGATCGCTGTTGGATCGAAGCTGACCAGCGCAGTATGCGCACCCATCCGCGCAGAGGCACATGCCGCCTCTACGCCGGCATGCCCGCCGCCGATCACCACGATGTCAAAATCCTGCATAAAGCGCCGATAGTCCAGCAAATGCAGGTGGTCAAAGGTGTTTCATGTGAAACGCGGCTGAATTGCGTTGGTGGGAGTGTTCCACGTGGAACATATCAAACCCACTATTTTCCGATGCAAAAGCGGCCAAACAGCGCGTCGAGCATATCCTCCGTCGTCGCGCGTCCAATCAAACGATCAAACGCGACACGCGCCTGACGCAAAGATTCAGCCCTGACCAACAGGTCATTTGCATCATCGGCATCTGCCAAGCCCTGCACCGCCGTCGATACTAAAGCATGTTGACGTGCATTCAGCGCCGCCTCTCCGGGTTTCGGTAGTTCATCGCGCGCTGCCTCCACGAGATTTCGCTTCAAGAGGTCGAGATTCTCGCCGGTATGCGCTGAAACCCGCAGAACGGGAGCTGATTTAACCAAATGCACATCGTTATCGATTTGCGCCTCAATCTCCCAACACCCTTCTGGCCCTTCGTATTCTGGCCCAAGCCAGAGAACCAGATTGGCACGTTTTAACTGATCCCGTGCACGACCAACGCCAATCTGTTCAATTTCATCATCGCTATCATCGCGCAGACCCGCCGTATCGATGAATGTGAAAGGCACCCCATCAATCGCCACCGAACGTTCGATCACATCGCGCGTTGTCCCCGCAATGGGAGAGGTGATTGCAGCCTCACTCTCTATCAAAGCATTGAAAAGAGTTGATTTTCCGGTATTAGGCGGGCCAGCCAGAACCACCCTGAACCCATCCCCCAATCGCTCTGCACGCGGACGTGTCAGCCATTGATGCAGTTCCTTGTGGAATGCGTTCAATTCCGCCGAGAATCGCGGTGAAAGATCTGAAACATCATCTTCATCGGAAAAATCGAGCGCAGATTCGACCTCCGCGGACAGGTTCAGCAATCGATCGCGCCAATCTTCCACCTGACGAGAGAATACCCCGCCAGCCATCGCCATGGCCGCGCTGCGTTGCAATTCAGTCTCTGCGCTCAGCAGGTCTGCCAGACCTTCCGCCTCGGCCAGATCGATCCGACCATTGGCAAAGGCGCGGCGCGTGAACTCTCCAGGTTCAGCTGCACGCAAACCCTCCATCTCCGCCAGAGCGCACTCCACAGCCGCGGTAACTGCCCGGCCTCCATGACAATGCAGTTCTACCAGATCTTCGCCCGTCGCCGCGTCAGGGCCCGGAAACCATAACACAAGCGCCTCATCCAGTAATTGCCCATCACATCCACGCAATCTCGCCAGACTGGCGCGGCGCGGGACAAATTCCCGCCCAGTCAGGGTCGTCAATGCCTTGCTAGCAGCTGGCCCGCTGATTCGAATGACCGCAATCGCAGCAGGTGGGCTGCCGCTTGACAGGGCAAAGATTGTGTCAGTCATTGGTGAGTGAAATGGAAAACCGGATTACTTCTTGCTGGAAGAAGGCCCTGTGGGTTTCATCCCTGCTTCCATAAAGCTTTGGAACAGCTTCATGCCAGCTTGACCCATGGGGGCGAGATTTTTGGCATATTCCTGCAACTGATCTGTGTCGGAGACACCCTTCATCGCCTTGGCCATCATGTCGACATAGACACCGTTGGCCTCGGACACATCAGGCAGGCCCATAAAGGCGCGCGCCTCTTCCGGTGTGCAGTCAATTTCCACATGAACCTTCATCGCGATACCTCCGTATTACCGTCCGGCCCTCGCCTGCGATTGCGAAACATCCAAGCGGAAATGTGGCCCCCGTTTGATCCAGTTGCAATGGGCAAGCCTGTTTTGCGCATAATAAGCTGACAAACAGACAAGCTCAAACCTACTGATTCATCGTGGCGAAGAAATCTTCGTTGGTCTTAGAATCCTTCATCTTGTCGAGCAGGAATTCCATCGCATCCACCGTGCCCATCTGCATCAGGATACGGCGCAGCACCCACATTTTGGAGAGCTTGTCCTTCTCGACCAGCAGTTCTTCCTTGCGCGTACCGCTCTTACCCACATCCAGTGCTGGGAAGATACGCTTGTCGGCCACCTTGCGATCGAGCACGATTTCGCTGTTACCCGTGCCCTTGAATTCTTCGAAGATCACTTCGTCCATGCGGCTGCCAGTATCTATCAGTGCAGTAGCAATGATGGAGAGCGAGCCGCCTTCTTCAATATTACGGGCAGCACCAAAAAAACGCTTGGGACGTTGCAGGGCATTGGCATCCACACCACCCGTCAACACCTTGCCCGAACTGGGCACTACGGTGTTGTAGGCGCGACCAAGACGGGTGATCGAATCCAGCAGAATCACCACATCCCTCTTATGTTCAACCAGGCGTTTCGCCTTTTCGATCACCATTTCAGCTACTTGCACATGGCGAGTAGCGGGCTCATCAAAGGTGGAAGAGATCACTTCCCCCTTCACGCTGCGCTGCATGTCGGTGACTTCTTCGGGCCGTTCATCAACCAGAAGCACCAGCAGAAACACCTCTGGGTGATTGTCGGTGATCGCCTTGGCAATGTTCTGCAACAACACTGTTTTACCGGTGCGCGGCGGGGCAACAATCAAGGCGCGCTGTCCCTTGCCCTGGGGCGAGATAATGTCGATCACCCGCGCGCTCTTATCCTTTACCGTTGGGTCTGAACTGTCGAGCGTCAGCTTCTCATCCGGATAAAGCGGGGTGAGGTTATCGAAATTGGTGCGATGACGCACTGCATCTGGATCGTCAAAATTGACGCTGGTCAGGCAGGTCAGCGCGAAATAGCGTTCGCCTTCCTGCGGGGCGCGGATTTCACCTTCCACCGTATCGCCAGTACGCAGGCCCCATTTGCGGATCTGGTTAGGCGAAACATAAATATCATCTGGACCGGCGAGATAGTTCGCCTCTGGGCTACGAAGGAATCCAAAACCATCCTGCAGCACCTCGATCGTGCCGATCCCCATGATTTTTTCTTCATATTCTTCATCTTCGGCGAGTTCTCGCAGGATGCAGAACATCAAATCCTGGCGGCGCATGGTCGATGCACCTTCAACGCCCAGTTCTTCGGCCATGTTCACCAGTTCGGCCGGGGTTTTCTGTTTCAACTCTTTCAAATGCATTGTTTCAAATTCCGTATTAGGATGGCCGGCTGGTCAGTACCTCTTCTGAACAGAGGTTTTGGGCTTGGAGAAAGCAGACCTGTCCGCGCAGAATGCGGGGGCAGCACCGGTTTGATACGTGCTAAATAGATTTGGTAACGCGGCCCGTCAATCGCCGAGTTACTGCGTCACATTTGACGAACAACAACAGCCAGGATCACAATGACGACCAGTAACAGGCCGGGTACTTCACCGATCATGCGCAATTGCTTTTCACTCAAGGGACGCTGGCCTTCTGCAACTTTCTTCACCTGTGCCACCAAGAAGCCGTGAAAGCCCGTCAGCGCCAGAACGAAGATTAATTTAGCATAGAGCCAACCCAGCCCGCCAGCGCCCTGAAACAGGCCCAATTGCGCGGCCATCAGCAAGCCCAACACCCACACCACAATCAGGCTGGGGGTGAGGATGATCTTGCGCAGTAGTCCCATGCGGCGGACCCATTGCGCCTCCTCCACCGATCCGGGTGGCGCTGAATGCACATAGATCAGCTGGCGCGGCAACATGAACAGCCCTGCCATCCAGAACACCACGAAAATGATATGGCCAGCTTTCAGCCAAAGATAGGTCATGGCAAGCACATCCAGCATCGCATCACCATGTAGGTATCGCGCCGCGTAACGTCACCCCCATACTCACTGGCCATAGCTACGCACCACCTCAATCAGGCGTTCAACATGCGCAATCGGGGTGAACTGACCAATCCCATGGCCCAAATTGAACACATGCGGGCGATCAGCCATGGCATCGAGAATTTCACGCGCGCGGTGCTCCAGCCGTTCACTGCCCGATTCCAGCAACAAGGGATCAAAATTGCCCTGCACCGGCATGCCTCCAGGCAAGGTACCCGCCGCCCAGACCGGGTCAATAGTTTCATCCAGCCCCAGTGCATCAACGCCCGTTTCCCGCGCATAGGCAGGTAATTTGGCACCGGCCCCCTTGGGAAACCCAATAACTGGCACATCGGGATGGCTCGCCCTCAGCGCCGATGTGATCGCCGCATTGGGGGCAATCACCCATCGCTCAAACTCTTCAGGTGCAAGACTACCCGCCCAGCTATCAAACAATTGCACAGCCTCTGCGCCTGCTTCCACCTGACCGCGCAAATAGGCGATCGAGACTTCGATAATGGCATCAATGATCGCCTGAAACGCCAAGGGATCGCGATAGGCCATCAACCGCGTGACATGGTGATCACGGCTGCCCTCTCCCGCCACCATATAGGTCGCAACGGTCCACGGGCTGCCGGCAAAACCCAGCATGGTGACATCATCGCTCAATTGCGCACGACACAGGCGCACCGTTTCATAAATCGGATCGAACCGTTCAGGCGCAGCAGTGAAACTCTCAAGCGCAGCATCGACCAGCGGTGGCGATAGTTTGGGCCCTTCACCTGTCAGAAATTCCAGCCCTTGCCCCAGGGCATGCGGCACGATCAGAATATCGGAAAACAGGATTGCCCCATCAAAACCGAACCTGCGGATGGGTTGCAGGGTGATCTCGGCTGCCGCTTCGCTGTCATAGACCAGATCGAGAAATCCGCCTTTTTCGCTGCGCAAAGCACGATATTCGGGCAGGTAGCGGCCAGCCTGACGCATCAGCCACATGGGCACCTGGTTCTGGCGCTTTCCTTTCAGTGTTTCGAGTAGCAAGCCGGGCATGCGAAGGGTCCAATCAATAATAATAATAGTATATTAAAAAGGATTGTAGAGTCTGTTGGTCCTGTGGATACTGGGGATAGCAGCGCCCTGCCCGATTTCTCCAGCAAAGCAAAGACTCCACTGGACAGCGAATCGTGGGATTGCTTGAGTCGAGTCAAACTTATTTGCCTTATCCCCAGCCTGCGGAAAACCATGGGTCGGTGTCGACAAAGCCAAGATGAAAGGACTCGTATTGGGTATGGATTTTATCCCCGAACTTGTCGGCAGGTTTCTCCCGTGGTTTATGCCGGTTGTTCTCCACAGGGCCTATTAAGGTTCAGGACTGATATTATGAACCGACTGCACTTACACCTTGTATCAGATTCCACCGGTGAAACGCTGGAAATGATCGCTAAGGCGGCATTGGCCCAGTTTGAAGATGCCGATGTGGTGCGCCATTTCTGGCCTATGGTGCGTTCGCGTCAACATCTGGATCGGATTGTGCCCGATCTGGCAACCAATCCTGGACTGGTGCTGTTCACTCTGGTCAACACGGAAGCTCGCACACGGCTGGAGGAACATTGCCACCAGCTGGGTCTGCCCGCTGTGCCGGTGCTGGATGTGGTGACGGCTGCGCTGGAAGCGCAATTGGGGCAAGAGGCGCATGGTCGCCCCGGCCGCCAACATTTGATGGATGAGCATTATTTCAAGCGGGTGGAGGCCATCCAATATACCATCGCGCATGATGATGGTGTGGCGTGGGAAGATTGGGAGGAGGCAGATATTGTACTGGCCGGTGTCTCGCGCAGCTCCAAGACGCCAACCAGCATTTATCTCGCCAATCGCGGGTATAAGGTCGCCAATATCCCGATGGTGGTGGAATGTCCCCCACCCAAGGTGTTGTTCGGCCTGCGGCGCCCGCTGGTGGTAGGTCTGACCACTGCCCCTGAACGGCTGGTGCAGGTGCGGCGCAACCGGCTGATCTCTCTCAATGAAGGCACCGAAACAGCCTATGTTGATAGCGATCGGATCAAGGATGAGCTGCAATTTGCTCGCCGTATGTTTGCTGATAATGGCTGGCCGGTGATCGATGTCACCCGCCGTTCGATTGAGGAAACGGCCGCAGCCGTGATCCGGCTGGTGCAGGAACGTGAACGGCGCGATTCTTCCGCCGATGGAATAGCGGGCCCCGCATGATTCTCGCCTCGAAAAGCACCTCTCGCCGGGCCATGCTGGATGCGGCAGGCGTGACCTATCAGGCCATTCCAGCCGAATTGGATGAGCGAGCAGTTGAGGTTAGTCTGGAAGGTTGTTCACCCGGCGAAGTGGCCGAAGCCCTGAGTGTGGCCAAGGCGCAGGCGGTTGCTATGCAAAACCCTGGCGCGTTGGTGCTGGGGAGTGACAGCCTGGTGGTGGTTGATGGGCGACGGTTTGATAAACCTGCGAGCCGTGCAGATGCTGCGACGCATCTGCGTTTCTTTTCGGGCAAGGTGATGGAATTGCACAGCGGCGCGGCGCTGGTGCGGGACAATACATGCGAATGGAGCGAGTACTCACTTGCTCGCTTACATGTGCGCGATTTGAGTGAGCATTTTATTAAAAGCTACCTCGACGTCGAATGGCCCGAAGTCTGCTATTGCGTCGGTGTGTTTCGGATAGAGGCAATGGGCGTGCAATTGTTTGATCACATAGAGGGGGACCAGTTCACGGTTCTGGGCATGCCATTGCTGGGCGTGTTGGGTGCGCTCCGCGAATTGGGGGAATTACCCGCGTGAACAGTACTATCCTTCCCTATGCCGAAGTGATTGGTGACCCCATCGCGCAATCAAAATCACCCGCGATTCATGGTTACTGGATTGCGCAGCTCGGGCTGGAGGTCGATTATCGCGCTTGCCACGTTACCGCAGAGAGGTTGGCTGATTATATCGCTGCGCGGCGGGTGGACCCCCACTGGCGCGGCTGCAATATCACCATGCCGCATAAGCAGGCGGTTATGCCATTGCTCGACGCACTCGATCCGCAGGCAGCAGCCATTGGTGCGGTCAACACGGTTATTCGCAGCAGCGATAGCACGCTGACCGGGTTCAACACCGATGCGGGCGGGTTCCTTGAGCCGCTACGCAAAGATCTCGACCGCCAGCATTATTTCCGCATGGCGCGGATATTGGGCACAGGCGGCGCGGCGCGCGCGATTATTCGCGCACTGTCAGATGAAGGGTTCACCTTGGTGCTGGCGGGGCGCAATCCAGCCAAGGCGCAGGCCATGCTGGATGAACTGGCTCCTGATGGTGAACACCACGCGATAGATCTGGCACATTTTGCCGATGCGATCGATTTTCCCTTCGATGATCGAGGGGGGTGCTGTGATCTGGTGGTCAATGCTTCACCGCTGGGTATGCGCGGGCAGCCGCCCTTGGTGTTTGATTGGAGCCACGCCCCACCCGGCGCGATTGTCTATGATATTGTCACCGATCCGGTGGGGACAGAATTTCTGCAGCAGGCGCAGGCAAAGGGGCATCGCGCGCTGGATGGGCTCAATATGCTGATAGGACAGGCGGCACTGGCGTTTGAGAAATTCTTCGGCGTTGCGCCGCTGCGCGATGATGGCGATGCTGCCTTAAGAAAGCTCCTGACTCAGTGAACCACCCCATCATTCTCGGTCTCACCGGCTCTATCGGTATGGGCAAGTCCACCGTGGCGGACATGTTCATCCGCGCCGGTGTGCCGGTATTCGATGCCGATGCCATTGTCCGGCATATGCAGGGGCCGGCCGGCGAATTGCTGGAGGCGATAGAGGTGGAATTTCCAGGATTAACCGGGCCGGAAGGTGTAAAACGGGATGCACTTGGCAATCAGGTCTTTGGAGATCCAAAGGCTCTGAAACGACTGGAGGCGATCGTTCACCCGGCGGTCGCTGCACATCGCGGTGAATTTTTGATCGAACATGCGGACGCGCCGCTGGTGGTGTTCGACATTCCGCTGCTGTTTGAAGGGGGTGGTGACCAGCAAGTGGATCGGGTGCTGGTTGTATCCGCTCCACCAGAGGTGCAGCGTGCCCGCGTGCTGTCGCGCCCCGGAATGACGCCGGACAAGTTCGCACACATCCTCTCATTGCAGGTGCCCGATGCGGAAAAACGCGCCCGCGCCGACCATATTATCGATACAGGAACCACTCTGGCTGACACAGAAAAAGCGGTGAAGCAGCTGATCGCGCAATTGCTGGACAAGAAATAAGTCGCCTGATCGGCGCAAACCCCTTGTCACCCGCTAAATCTCGTCCAATATGGTACTCAATGCGGGAAATTGTTTTCGACACTGAAACAACCGGCCTCGACCCTAAAACGGGCGACCGGATGGTCGAAATTGGATGCATTGAACTGATCAACCGGGTGCCCAGTGGGGCCAGCTTCCACGCCTATTTCAACCCTCAACGAGATATGCCCGCCGCGGCTGAAGCGGTGCATGGTCTTTCAGCCTCATTTCTGTCGGACAAGCCGTTGTTTGCAGAGCTGGCAGATGAACTACTTGCCTTCCTGGGTGATGAGCCATTGGTGGCGCATAATGCAGGTTTCGATTTTGGCTTTCTCAACACCGAATTGGAAATGATATCGCGCCAGGCGGTCTGCACCACACGCATGGTCGATACCGTGGCCATCGCGCGCAAGCGACATCCGGGTGCCAAGCTGTCGCTTGATGCGCTTTGCACCCGTTACGGGATCGATCGCAGCCATCGCGTCAAACACGGGGCTTTGCTGGACGCAGAATTGCTGGCGCAGGTTTATGTTGAATTGCTGGGTGGACGGCAGATCGGGCTGGAACTGGCCGCAGATGTACATGCGAATCCATCTGGGCAGACCGGCACAAAGGAGCAAATTCTTCCGCGCGCAACGGGCGAACGGCGTGAACCCCGCCCCCACGCCGCCAGCGAAGCGGAACTCGCCCGCCACCGGGTGTTTCTGGAGCAGGTCAAGGATCCGCTCTGGGTGAAGTGATTTCCCCCGGACCGCATTGGTCCGGCAAGAAAAGAAAAAGGAGTATGTTGTCATGGATATCCGCGTCTCAGGCCATCAAATGGAAACCGGTAGTGCCCTGCAAGAGCATGTTGAGGATCGGCTGGGTGGGATCGTAGACAAATATTTCGAACGAGCGATTTCCTCTCATGTCACCTTTGGTAAGGCACCCGCCGCTGCATTCAGCTGCGATATTGTGATGCATGTGATGCAGGGCCTGATCCTGAAAAGCCAGGCGGAGGCGCATGATGCGCATCAGGCATTTGAAGGAGCAGCGGAGAGGATCGAAAAGCAGCTGCGCCGTTACAAGCGCCGGTTGAAAGACCGGCATGAACAGGTGGCCTTTGCCCAGCGAGTTGAAGATGCGGCCTATGAAGAGGCAGCCTATGTCATTTTCGCGCCTGAAGAGAGCGAAGATGAAATTTCCTCTGACGCCCCGCCGATCATTGCAGAAACCAGTACGGACGTGCCGGAAACCAGTGTGGCGGATGCCGTAATGATGCTGGATCTGCGGCATACCAATGCGCTGTTCTTCAAAAATGCTGGTACCGGGCGGCATAATATGGTTTATCGCCGCCCCGATGGCTCGATCGGATGGGTGGAGCCGCGATAGGCCGCATTGGCCAACCAGCTTCGCAACGACGAAGCAAGCAGGATTGCGGGGAACAAATGGGCCGCCAGTGGGCGTAGCTGGCATTTGTGTTGTGGTCGCAAAGACAAAGTATTGAGACGGACCTTCCATGGACGTGAATTTCAAAATGCTGCCACAGGCGGTGGTCACAGCCCAGCTTGATAGCAAGCAGGCGGTGTTGGAACGCGTCGCCGAAGTGTTTGGATCAGTCTATGATGTCGATCCCGTTGTCGCTCTTGAAGGGCTTGAGGAGCGTGAGCGGCTGGGTTCAACCGGCTTTGGCCGTGGCATTGCCCTGCCCCATGCTCGCCATCCCGATATTCATCGTCCGGTGGTTGTGTTGTTGCGCCTGGAATCCCCTGTAGAATTCCAGGCGGCTGATGGCATGCCTGTAGATCTGGTGTTCGGACTGCTTTCGCCGGAAAATGCCGGGGCCACCCACCTTTATGCACTTGCTGCCATTTCCCGTCTGGCACGGGATGAAACGACGCATCAGTCGCTGATCGACGCACCTGATACAGAGGTATTGTTTGCCCTTTTGACCGATGTTCTCGAACAGGATGCCGCCTGAAATGGAGGCGGCGACTGGTGCAGGGTTGCATTATCGTGCGCTGGAAAGCCTGTATGCCTCGGCCCCGGTCAATTCGCTGTTCAAATCGCAGCTGGAAATTGTTGAACAAGGCCATTCGCGCATTCGCTTTACCGTAGATGACAGCGTGTTTCATGCAGCAGGCGCCGCGCATGGGACGATCTATTTCAAGATGCTGGATGATGCGGCCTTTTACGCGGCCAATTCGCTGGTGACAGATCGCTTTCTGCTGACGACCAGCTTCAACCTCAATTTCACCAAACCGGTAAGGGCTGGCGACGTGGTTGCCGAAGGGCGCTGGGTCAGCGGTAAACGCCGTGTTTTCGTGGCAGAAGCGCGGCTGGTGGATGCTGAAGGTGACGAAATCGGGCGTGGCACCGGCACATTCATGCGGTCGCATATCACCCTGTCCGGCCTGCCCGGATATTCGACCGACCCACGCTGAGGTGATGGACGCCCGCCTTCCCGCCCATTTGGAGGTTTCCGGCCTGATCCGCATCATTGAGGCACAGGGTGGTTTTGCAAGTGTTATCGCGCGGGGTGAAAAAGACGCCGGAACGGTGCTGATATTAACCATGCAACGTGGCGAAAACGCTGTTCTTTTTGAACGAATGCCGCAATTTGACGGTTCCAGACCCTACATTGTTGTAAAGCAGGAAGTACCTGAAAATAAACAGGAATTTTCCGAGTACATTGAAAAGCGCCGGCGCCAGGATCCCGATATCTGGATTTTGGAGGCAGATATCGCTGATGCAGAACGGTTCATCGCATCCCTGCCGCGTTAACTTGACCTGGCAAGTTTTCACTCTATGTGGCCCGCCAGCTTCCAGGTGCGTAGGCGGCATACAAACGGCAATCAGGTCGTTTAGCTAGCACGCAGACGGGGGGCGGCCGGCAGGCCATATAAGGACCGCCAATACAAGCGTATATCGCAACTGGTCCCAGCCTGCGTCTGTGCTCGTCAACCGCTTAGTTTGTTGAGAATATGAGTCGTAAGACCCACCGGGTCAGCGCTGCCGTGATTGCGGCAGGTGTTGTCCTTACCTTTTCCAACGCCGAATTTTCCGGCGCTTTCGCCCAGGTCAATGATCAGGGCATCCAGACCGAAGATCAGGCGCAGGGCGCCGACATTGCAACCAATCCGATCTTTGTATCGAATGAAGTGGTGCAACCGGTCGAAGAATCGCAAGATCCATCAACCTTTGTTGAAGATGCCGTTCAACCAGCTTCGCTGCGCGAATTGGTGGCCGACACTGACAGTGATTATCAGCTTTCTGAACAGATGCGCTGTCTGGCAGGTGCGATCTATTTCGAATCTCGCGGTGAGCCGCTGGCGGGCCAGTTGGCCGTTGCGCAAGTGGTGATTAACCGCAGCGAATCGAGCCGCTTCCCCTCCAGCTATTGCGGTGTGGTTCTGCAACGTTCGCAATTCTCATTTGTGAAGAATGGCAGTTTGCCCGAGCCGCGCAGCGGATCTGACGCCTGGAAACGGGCCAAGGCTGTGGCCCGTATCGCGCATGAGGGCATGTGGGTTTCAGAGGCGGGCGATGCGCTTTATTTCCATGCGAATTATGTCCGCCCCAGCTGGAGTCGCAAGAAAGTGGCTCGCGCCACCATCAGCAGGCACGTATTTTATAGGTGACCTCCAAACGCCGGACGCGACCCGTCCGGGCCGCTGGGCTTCCGGTCCAACCGGTTACAGGCGGTCGCGCTTGCCCCGCCAGTTTTTCAGTTCGGAAAGTATAATTGGTGGATCTGCGCCCAGACAGGGGCGTGATCGCTGGCCTTTTCGCGCCCGCGATGGCTGCGATCGACGCCCACCGCCTGCAAACGGTCAGCGAGTTCGGGTGTCAGCAGGATATGATCGATCCGAAATCCGTGACCTTTCTGCCATGCGCCGGCCTGGTAATCCCAATAGGTCCACACCCCACCACGCGGATTGTGGGTGCGCAGCGCATCGGTCCAGCCATCACCCAGCAAACGGGCATAGGCATCGCGCGATTCGGGCTGCATTAGTGCGTCATTCGCCATGGCTTTGGGTGACCACACATCATCATCATGTGGAATGACGTTGAAATCGCCAACCACCGCACAGGGTACTTCTTCCGCCCAGATCTGCGCCATGCGTGCGCGTAATTTTTCCATCCAGGCCAGCTTGTAATCGAACTTGGGGCCGGGCTGCGGATTGCCATTGGGCAGATAGATGCACACCACGCGTGTGCCCGCCACATCCACCTCCAGATAGCGAGCCTGCTCCCCCTCGCCGTCCTTGGGGCCATCGATACCAAGCCCGCGTTGTACCTCTACAGCGCCATCGGGATGGACATTGCGATCCACCAGAATGGCGACACCGTTAAAGGCCTTCTGCCCATGCCAGATGGCGCGATAGCCAAGGGCGTCAAACTCGTCGGCGGGAAAGCCATCATCCTGGCTTTTGATTTCCTGTAGGCAGGCGATTGTGGGCCGCGTTTCTTCCAGCCATTCCTTCAGCCGGGGCATGCGCGCCTTGATACCGTTGATATTGTAGGTAGCGATTTTCATCCGCCCTCAATGGCGGATGATTGAGCTGGCGTCTATTCGTACGTCGCATTGCTACATACTGCGCCCGGCGCCAGCCCATCCTTGATGTGATACTTCGCCAATCGCCGGAAATTAAGCGTCTAACCTAAATCCCGAAGCTTGATCCACAACCGCAACCGGCCGCGGCATTGGGGTTTTCAACCCGGAAGGCCGCACCGCCCAGCGATTCGATGAAATCAACCACGCTGCCCGAAACCAGATCCAGGCTGATCGGGTCGACTACTAACTGCACGCCGTCAGTCTCGCTGACTACATCTTCAATCTTGGCCGAATCGGCCAGATCGAATTTATACTGAAACCCTGAACAGCCCCCGCCTTCGACAGAAAGACGCAAAATGGCCGGTTTCGCCTGCTTTTCAGCGATCCAGGCCACGCGCTTGGCGGCAGAGGGGGTGAGGGTCAGCGTGTCAGCCATGATGTAGTGGATGTAGGTGGGCCAACCCGATTACTCAAGCCGTAAGCCCGATCAGGCCGTTTGGATATAGCTGCGCATCGCCTCGGCTTCATGTTCGACCTGATCCATCCGGCATTTCACCAGATCACCGATCGAAATGAAGCCCAGAACTGCGCCATTTTCGACCACGGGCAGGTGGCGAATGCGGCGGCGGGTCATCAGGCCCAGTGCTTCTTCAACCAGGGCAGATGGTTCGACTGTGATGGCGGGTGCGGTCATCACACTGCCAACCTGGTGCGACAGGCACACTTCGCCTTCTTCAGCCAACCGATAAATCACGTCACGTTCAGAGAATATGCCCACAACCATGCCGCCCTGCATCACGGGCAATGCGCCGATCCGTTTGCTTGCCAGCAGCGCCACGGCATCACGCATTGGTGTGGTGACATCGCAAGAAATGATCTCACCTGACGGGCGCTTGGCAATGATCTGCGCAATATCCATGGGCAATCCTCCTATTGTTTCGACGAAATATGCCATTTCCAAAGCTAAAAGGCGAATCCGGTATTACCACAGTTGCATTGCAAGGTGGCATGGAAAGCCCCATGTGGCGCGCATGATTGGTAAATCCCCGCTCGATGATCCTGAAAAGGCTGCCCATGCCTGGGCGCGGTATCGCCGCATCATGCGCTTTATGTTCATGGTGACAGTTGGTGTGGTGGGGATCGCAATGGCGCTGCTGTATAAATATAATGGAGCGGTTTCAGTGCATTATTACATCGCCATCGCGCTGGGCATTGGTTTCACCATGCTGCTGGCAGGTGCGCTGATGGGGCTGATTTTCCTGTCCAATGGTACGGGGCATGATGGCGCGGTTGATTACCGTATGCCGCGTGCGGATGAGGATGGATTTTAAGGCTCAGGTTTGGTTGAGGCTGGGTGAAGCCGATATTCCTCCACCACTTCGCCTTCGATCAGATGGCGTTGGATAATCTGTTCCAGCACATCTTCATTGGCGGAATGGTACCACACCCCGTCTGGCCAGACGACGGCAATTGGCCCCGCAGCGCAGATTTGCAGGCAATCGGCCTTGGTTCGTTGGATGCCCGCACGTCCGGCGGATTTGGGGCCGTTAAGGCGCAATTCCCTGAAACGCTTTTTGAGATAGTTCCATGATTTCTCGCCATCAGCGCGTGAACAGCACTTTTGCTTTTCACTCATCACGCACAGGAAAATGTGGCGTTCGATCTGTTCGCCGCCAATGCTGGCCAGCGCGCGGCTGGCCTCTGCCAATCCCCTGGTTCGGGTCAATTGCGCTTGCCGGCGATCCGGGCGATTTCGGCCTGGACCATTTTTTCGACCATGCCGGGAAGATTCTTGTCCAGCCATTCGGCCAACATCGGGCGCAGCATTTCCCGCACCAGACCTTCCAGCGATGTTTCGCCTGATCGCACGATCTGTGGTGCAGCGCCGGGCTCTGCCAGCATTGCCAGCGCAGCAAAGTTTTCGCGCATGGATGCGCGCACCGTATCTGTGGTTAATGGGGTGTCCTCACCATCCTCATCACCGCCTGCGGTATCGCCATGCCCATCTGCAAATTCCATTTCGGCCAGGTCGAGCACTTCTTCTTCCTGCGCGAAATTCTCTGCCGCAATGGATTGGAGGCGGCGTTGTTCCATCGCCTCTTCACGATTGTCACGCGCAATCACCTTCTTGATCGATTCGAGTATCTCTTCGACCGAAGGTTCTCCCTGTTGCGGCATTCAATCATTCCCTTGCGATGCGTTGCTGGCACGATTCGCGCCAATAGATCGGCCCGGATTAATGACGTCAATTATTTGTGGCGTCAGGCGAATCCGGTTCGGCGGCAATTTCCGCATCAGAGGCGGGGATGTCAACGGTCCTGGTGGAAATGGCGGCAGGTTCCGGATCTCGATCCCAATCGAACAGTTTGCCCCGCACACGTTTGTAATTGACCTGCGGATCATACAGTACGCCGCCGGGATCGAGGTTGAGATCGCGCGCTTCCGCCTTGCCCATGGCGGCCAGAACGCTGAAACCCGCCACATAGGCGTTGCGCCGCGCGGTCACCAATTGGGCGCGGGCAGAAAGCAGTTCCTGTTCGGCATTCAGCACGTCCAGAATGGTGCGATTGCCGATGGTGTTTTCCGCGCGCACACCTTCAAGGCTCAATTCCGCTGCTGATACCGCCGATTGCGAACTTTCAATCACCGCATTGGCCGCTTGCCAGCTGGCCCATGCCCCGCGAACCTGCGCAATCACGCTGCGTTCAGCGGCGATGGCCTGTTCCAGTGCGGCGCTTTCGCGTGCATAGGCCTGACGCTGGCGTGCAGCGGGCAGGCCACCTTGAAAAATCGGAATGGTCAGCTGCACCCCGGCATTGGCGGTTGTTTCATGTTGCCGGGAATCGGATGGAATCGAGCCACCCAAAGTGCCATAATAATCGGTATAATCCAGCCCCGCGAACAGACCCAATTTGGGCAGGCGGCCTGATCCAGCCACTTCGCTGTCATACCCCGCGGCTTTGGCCCTCTCTTTCGCGGCAATCAGATCGGGGTTGTGTTCCAGCGCAGTTACCACCGCTTCACCCACATTTTCCGGCAGGCCGGGGAGCGGCGGGGGCGGTTCCAGATTATCGGGCGCGTGCCCAACCAATTGGATATAAGTTTCGCGCGTGGCAATCAGATTGGCGCGGGCATTGCGCAAATCGCCTTCTGCCAATGCCAGACGCGATTCAGATTGCGCCACATCGGTGCGGGTCAGGTCGCCAATTTCGAAACGGTCGCTGGTAGCGTGCAGATTCACGGTCAGCACCTCGACCTGATTGGCGGTGAGGGCAACCAGCGCTTCGTTCCGTAACACATCCATATATGTTGCCACGACCTGCGCGAAGATTGTGCTTTCGGTGCCGCGCAAGTCGGCTTGGCCTGCAGACACACGTTCCTTGGCCGCCTTGACTGAATTGCGCACTGCACCGCCGCTGTAGATCGGGACTGTCAGATCCGGACCGATCAGCAATCGCCGTTCCGGGGCGGTAAAGTTGTTGGGCGCTGATTTCAGGAATTCAACATGATTGGCGGTTGCTTCCACATTGGGCAGGCCGGATGCGCGATTGATCGCCACATCCTCATCAACCGCGCGCTGTTGGGCGCGGGCGGCCTGCAAGCTTGGGTTGGTGTGGTAGGCGCTGACCAGCGCATCACGCAGTGTGTCCGCCTGCGCCACAGATGGGGCAAGGGCCGATCCCAGCAGCAATGCGGCCATGCCGTTGCGGTGAAACAGGCCCTTTTGCGTCAAATCAGAAGCTCCAGCTTTTGGGTTGGTTGAAATCATGCAGCACAGGGATGCCGATTTCGATCAGGGCTTGCAATGTGACCTGACCGGCGAGTTTGCGGCCAGTGGCCAGGCGGGTAACGCCGCGCGTAACCATGCCGGTAACAATCCGGCCGTCTTCGGCCAGACGCTTTGTCAGCGTATCTGGTAACGCTTCAACAGCGCCATCGATCAGTATCAGGGAATAGCTTTTGCGCTTCACCTTGCCAGCGGCCGCATCGGCGGCACTAATGGTATCGAGCGAACCGGCCAGCGGGCGGGCGAGTTCGGCCAGATAGGCCGCGCCACCTTCCACCACCAGCACATTGTCATCCGCAGTCGGGCGCGCTTCTGCCAGCAGTTTGCCGTGAAATAGCGGGGCCGAAAGGAAACGACCTTCGCCCAGCGGCACGGCGCGATCCATATAGGCGACCGATTTAACGGTGTCGGGTACGAAATCTTCTCGCTTCACGGCACCCATTCGCGCCAACACGAATTCTTCATTCACGCCGCTGGTGCGCAGCTGGCTGTCGATCATCGCTTTGCGGGCGGTTGCGGTAGAAGTCATATCAATCTGGGTCATAGGGTTTTCCAGCAGCTGTATTACAGTAACAATACAGTTCGTCAATTCTCCCATAACCTGTGGCGGCCTGCGCGCCAAGCGGTTTGCGGCACTTGGGCGTTGAAGTGTTTTGACGCTAGGGGGGCAGGAAGCTTAAGGGGCTTTCGAATCGACCGACAGGAGCGCGCAATCGATGAGCGACATGCCAAAAAATCAGATGGTGATAATCCGCGAAAATGACCTGATCGAAACCGTGGCCGATGCGCTGCAATATATCTCATATTACCACCCGATGGATTACATCAAGGCTCTGGGCGAGGCCTATGAGGCAGAGCAGGGTCCGGCCGCGAAGGATGCAATTGCGCAGATCCTGACCAACAGCCGGATGTGCGCCGAAGGGCATCGCCCGATCTGCCAGGATACGGGCATCGTCAATGTCTTCATCAAATGGGGCCAGAACTGCCGGTTGGAATCGAACCGGTCATTGCAGGATGTGGTCGATGAAGGGGTGCGGCGCGCCTATATCCACCCGGAAAACAAATTGCGCGCTTCCGTGCTGGCTGATCCCGCCTTCACCCGCCGCAACACGCGTGACAACACGCCCTGTGTGCTGGATGTGGAAATGGTTCCCGGCAACACGATCGGTATCGATGTGGCAGCCAAGGGCGGCGGCAGTGAGAACAAATCCAAGTTCAAGATGATGAACCCCAGCGATAATATTATCGAATGGGTGTTGGAACAGATTCCATCGATGGGTGCAGGCTGGTGCCCGCCCGGCATGCTGGGGATTGGCATTGGCGGCACGGCCGAACATTGCATGAAGCTTGCCAAGCAAAGTCTGATGGAGCCCATCGATATGGGCCAGCTGAAGGCGCGCGGAGCGCAGAACGATCTGGAACAATTACGGATCGACATTTTTGATGCGGTCAATGCACAAGGTGTGGGTGCGCAGGGGTTGGGCGGCTTGTCTACCGTGCTCGACGTCAAGATTCTCGATTGGCCTTGCCATGCGGCGGGCAAGCCGGTGGCGTTGATCCCCAATTGTGCCGCCACACGCCATGCCCATGTGACGATGGACGGGTCTGGTCCGGCCTATATTCCGCAGCCGGACCTCAGCCAGTGGCCTGATGTTCATTGGAAACCAGATGCAGAGGCCAAGCGGGTCGACCTTAATAATCTTACGCAGGAGGAGGTTTCCAGCTGGAAGGCGGGCGATCGCCTGCTGCTCAATGGGGCCATGCTGACCGGGCGTGATGCAGCGCATAAGCGGATTCAGGATATGCTGGCGCGTGGTGAAGAACTGCCGGTCGAATTCAAGGGCAGGGCGATCTATTATGTCGGCCCGGTTGACCCAGTAATGGGAGAGGTTGTCGGTCCGGCTGGTCCCACCACCGCCACGCGGATGGACAAATTTACCGAAATGATGCTGGATCAGGGCTTGCTGGCCATGATTGGCAAGGCAGAACGGGGCGCCGATGCGGTGGAGGTGATCAGCCGCTTCAAGGTCGCCTATCTTATGGCAGTGGGTGGCGCCGCCTATCTGGTGGCGCGCGCGATCAAGGAAGCCAAGGTGGTTGGCTTTGAAGATCTGGGCATGGAAGCGATCTATGAATTCACCGTGCAGGACATGCCGGTGACCGTGGCTGTCGATTCATTGGGCACCAATGTTCACACGCTGGCCCCGGCGCAGTGGAAAGAGCGGATTGCAAAGGAAAAATTGCTGGAAAAAGGCTGAATCGGTGCAGTTCATCGCTCGACCGGCTTTCGATGAACGTCAAATGGCGTACGACGGGGGATTCGCCTTGGCGCGCTTGCCGGTTTAAGGCGCAGGAATGATAAAAGCGTCGCACAAGGATTCCGGTTCACGCGTACCCTTTCGCACGGTGCTGCTCTCCATGGCGGTGCTGTGGGCGACCTATTTCGTGATCGTCACGGTTCGCGCCTCCATCGCCGGGTTCGAATTTCAGGATGAAATGCTATGGCGACGGCTGCTGGTTACGCTGTTCGGCATGGGACTGACCATCGTGTTGTGGGCGATCCTGCGGCTGTTCGATAATCGGCAGTTATGGGTCAAGGTGGCGGCTGGCCTGCTGGTCCCCATGCCCATCGTAATCCCGCTGGCACAGTTCAACCAATGGATGTTTGAGGATGTCCAGAAGCGCGAAGAAGCGGCTTATGGCAAGCAGCAAGGCCTGAATATCCGCCGCGATGAAGCTGGCAATCTGATGATTGATATTCCGGTACGCAAAGTCAGGCCTGCTGACGACCTGTCCGATGTCACGCGCGATGAGATGGAGGCCGGGGCCGAGAGCATTATCATCATGCCCGCCCCTACCACGCTGGACCATTGGCGCATGATCATTGATGTGGCGCTGGGCCGCTATTTCCTGTTGCTGGCCTGGGCGTCACTCTATTTCGCATTACTGGCAGGGTATCAGGCGCGCGCGGCAGAGCGGCGGGCGGGCGAATTTCGTGAAGCGGCGCGCGCGGCAGAGCTGCGATCCCTGCGGTATCAGGTCAATCCGCATTTCCTGTTCAATACGCTCAACTCGCTGTCATCCCTGGTGATGACGGGCAAGGCGCAGCAGGCCGAACATATGATCCAGACCATGTCGCGCTTTTACCGACACAGTCTGGCGAACGAACCGACATCGGATGTGTTGCTGGAGGATGAGTTCGATCTGCAGCGGCTCTATCTGGATATTGAAGCGGTGCGTTTCCCCGATCGTTTGCGCAGCCAGTTCGTTCTGCCAGATGATCTGGCCGACGCGCGGGTCCCCGGCATGATCCTGCAACCGCTGGTGGAAAATTCGGTCAAATATGCCGTGTCTCGCGTCAATCGCCCGATCACAATCCGTATCGAGGCGCGTGAGGAATTTGACCGGCTGGTGATCGCCGTCAGTGATGATGGGCCGGGTGTTCCTGATAGCGAGCGGCACGGTTTTGGTATTGGCCTCGCCAATGTGCGCGATCGGCTGCAGGCGCGCTTTGGCGTGGATGTGGGCTTTACATCCGGACCGATCCCGGGTGGCTATAAGAGCGAGATTCGCATACCTTTGACACGCAATGGCTGACGAGACCGCATCCCATACACCGCTGCGCACGCTGATTGTCGATGACGAACCGCTGGCGGTTGAGCGCATTCAGGTGATTTGCGCCGGAATTGATGCGATCCGTGTTGTTGGCACAGCCAGCGATGGCGCCGCAGCGCTGCGCCTGGTCGACGCGCTGTCACCCGATCTGATCCTGCTCGATATGACCATGCCCGAACTGGACGGGTTGGGCGTGGCGCGTGCGCTGGCGGACAAGGATTCGCCGCCTGCGGTCATTTTCGTCACCGCGCATGAGGATTTCGCGGTGGAGGCTTTCGATCTTGAGGCGGTAGATTACGTCCTGAAACCTGTTGCGGCGGACCGGTTGGAGCGGGCGATTGAACGCGCCAATGCGCGGCGTGGTTCACGCCGGACGACTGAAAGCCAGTGGCTCGAAGAATTATGGGTCCCGCACCGTTCGGAGCTGCTGCGGATCGCGGTCAGCGAAGTCGGGCGAATCGATGCTGAACGCGATTATGTTCGAATCCATGTAGCCAAGCCTGACGGCGGCTCACATTCATACCTGCTGTTGCAGACGATTGTCGGTTTGGAAAAGCGGCTCGATCCCGCTGAATTCATCCGCATTCACCGCTCCACCATTTTACGCCGAGACTGCATTCGCGGGCTACGCCATGACGGGCTGGGCGTCTGGTCGGCTGAGCTGGATGATGGGGAGGCACTGCGGATCGGGCGGACTTATCTGCCCAAGGTCAAGGCGATGGCCGGGCGGTAACCGCGGCTTCTGCTCGCTAATATTTGTTTATTCAAGGGAATGCGACCCGAGCCTAGGGACTGGAAAGGCCCGGGCCGCAGCCCGCACGGTGCTGTACAGGCTATTGCTTTGCTTATCCGCCGCGGTGGGCGCGTTCGATCACAGATGCGAGCTGTTTCTTGGCGCTTGCCCGAACCGCCTGCACACAATTACGTTTTTCCCTGGACACCACTCGTGAGCCGGTTGTGGTCACATCCATTTCACAGATGAAGCGCGCAGCGCGCTCGATTCTTGTATCCAGCTCGGCCACGCCTTCCTCTGTAGAAAGGTCGAGATCTGAATATTCGATTTCGCCATTGGGCGCGCTGGCGGTGGCCGCCATGGCTGGACCGGCGATTGCCGCACTCAAAGCCGCGGCTGCGATAAACTGTTTGATCATGTTATCCTCCATTTGCGGCGCGCCATAAAAAGGGGGGTCTGGTCGTCATCCGCATTGAAAGAGCTACGCTTGCCGTAGCGTCAGATCACCCAAAGCTCGACAATCACGCCAGTAAGTTCGATGATGGTTGACGCAATCTGACGAACGCCAGATGATCGCCGACGAATGTCTATTTCCAACCTACGGGCGTTTGCGCAATAATATGACCGTGACGTTGATCGTGATCTTTCTGCTGGGAATCGCCAATTTCGCTCTGCACAAGGCTGTGCTGGAGAGCGGCCACCCGATGTTGGGGAAAATGCCGTGGTTCGTCCATATGCTGGGTCGGCGCCTGACCTTGCTGACCGAGTTTGCGGTTCTGCTCAGCGCCATGTTGCTCGCAGCCAATGGCTGGCCCGCGCTTGCCTGGGCCTATGCAGCCTATAGCGCGATGAATGCCGTGGCAGCCTGGATCATTCTGAGCGGTCGAATCTGATCCTCGGCAGATGATTTGGCATGCAAATGCTCGCCCACGCCCGATCGATTTGCTAGCGAGCGCGGATGGCTAATGAAACCAAGCTGTTGTTCCACCTGTCCGATATACATTTCGGGCTGGAGGACAATATCGCGCTGGACTGGGTAATCCGGGAAATTGCTGAGCGTTGTCCCGATGCCATGGCGATCACCGGCGATTTGACCATGCGCGCGCGCCACCGCGAATTTGCTGCGGCCGCACAATGGATTCGCGCGCTGAACCTGCCGGTGACGGTGGAAGTGGGCAATCATGACATGCCCTATTTCAACCCGTTTGAGCGTTTCGTCGATCCCTACCGCCGATTTCGCGGGATGAAGGATCTGGTCGAACGCGAAATTGACCTGCCAGGGATAGCCATCGTGCCGCTGAAAACCGCCACTCGCGCCCAGCCGCGGCTTAATTGGTCAAAGGGTTGGGTGACGGATCGCGCCTTGGCGCAGTGTCTTGATGCGATTGACGCATTGCCTGCCGGCACGCAGGCGCTGGTGGCCGCGCATCATCCTTTGCGCGAAGTGGGGACGCAGGGCACCGCGCTGACGAAAAATGGAGGCAGGGCGTTGGCAGAGCTGGCGAAACGGCCGGTGCTGGCCGTGCTGTCAGGCCACGTGCATGACGCCTTCGACATTATCGAGCAAACTGAAAACGGTCCGGTTCGCATGATCGGGGCGGGCACATTGTCCAAACGAACCCGCTCGACACCGCCCAGCTTCAACGAATTGCACTGGGATGGGGCGGAACTCACTGTAACGGTGCGCAATCTGCAGGATGTTCAATCGCGCGACATGATGATCGATGATGTACCCGAAGATGCCATGCCCCCGCGCGATCCGGGTGAGCCGGTCGCGCCGGTTCGGCAGATCCCACGAACCGATCCGCCTAAACATTAGACGCGTGGGCTGCCGCAGAGGCAATTCTCCAATATTCATCAGCGACAAATTAAAAAGGGCGGCCCCGCAGGACCGCCCTTTCGCAAATTCGATTGCGCGTGCGAAACTTAGCGCTTCGAGAACTGGAAGCTACGACGTGCCTTGGCACGGCCATACTTCTTACGCTCAACCACGCGGCTGTCGCGGGTCAGGAAGCCGGCGGCCTTGACCGTGGAGCGCAGTGCCGGTTCATATTTGGTTAGCGCCTGGGCGATGCCGTGTTTTACGGCACCAGCTTGACCCGAAAGACCGCCACCCTTGACGGTCGCGACAACATCATACTGACCCTGGCGATCAGTGATGGTGAAGGGCTGGTCGATGATCAGGCGCAGCGTCGGACGTGCGAAATACACGTCCTGATCGCGACCATTCACGGTGACCTTGCCAGTTCCAGGCTTAAGCCACACGCGGGCCTTGGCGTCTTTACGACGGCCAGTGGCATAGGCGCGGCCCTGTGTGTCCAGCTCCTGCTCACGCAGCGGCGCGGTGCTTTCTGCCACGACAGCAGCGTCAGCCGCAGGTGCATCGCTGGCGATATCCTTCAGATCCGCCAGATCCGAAACGGTTTCGTTGTTCTGTTCGTCAGCCATTATGCGGTGACCTTGTTCTTGCGATTCATGGAAGCAACGTCGAGCACTTCGGGCTTCTGCCCGTCATGCGGGTGCTCTGTGCCGGCATATAGGTGCAGCGCCTTCATCTGCTGGCGTCCCAGCGGGCCGCGCGGAATCATACGCTCAACTGCCTTTTCCAGCACGCGTTCAGGAAAACGGCCCTCCAGTACCTTGGCCGGTGTCGTTTCCTTGATGCCGCCAGCATAGCCGGTGTGCTTGTAATATTTCTTGTCGCTTGTCTTCTTGCCGGTGAATTTCACCTTGTCGGCATTGATGATGACAACGTGATCGCCGCAATCGACATGCGGTGTATAGCTCGGCTTGTGCTTGCCGCGCAGAATGTTGGCCACGATCGATGCGAGGCGGCCGACAACCAGCCCGTCGGCATCAATCAGAAGCCAGTTCTTTTCGACCTCAGCCGGTTTGATCGACCGGGTCTGTTTGCTGAGCGCCTTCATGGGTGCAATGTCCTAAACTAAAGTGCCGCGACAGTGCGCCGCGGCATCGAATCGTGCTCCGTATGAAAACGAAGCATCAAAGCGCGCGTCATTTGTCGTTTCAAAGGCGCCAAGTCAAGCAAAACCGGGGGTTCTGGAGGAGGTAAAATAATACCTCATGCCTGAGGCTGGGAGTTCAGGCTGCTTCGAGTGACCACATTTCCAGCGAATAACGGGTGGTATTGCCCAGCCTGGTCACAATCTTGCGACTGGCCTGTTGTAGCCAACCACCTGAGCTACATGGCTGGGCATCGTAATTAAGCTCAAACTGGCCGGTGGATCCATCGGGCAGATTGACCGGACGGATATTATGGCTTGGTTTGCCGCTTGGGAAAAACAGATCGGGCGGAAGATTGTCGAACAGGGACCCGCTGGCCATCTGCAATTGTGACAGCACATGTGCGGTAGCCAGTTTTTGCCCCTCACTCGCCCCGCTTTTTGCAATCATGGCCTCAGCCGTGCGTGCGGCGCGGGCGACATCCACATCTGCCTCTTGCTGTCCGGCTGCGGCTATCAAGCCAGCGGGGCTCAAGAGAATAGGGAACATCCCATCGGTCGAGCGGCTACGCTCAATGTCGGCAAGTGCGGCAAGCTGTATCGGTGCATCGACCGTAACATCAATCTGGCGACCGGTGATACTGATCCCTTGCGGGTGGTTGGCGAAACTGACCAGCCATTTGCGCGTCACCACAATTTTCTGACCGTCCATCAACGGTCGCTCTATCCGGCGCGACAACACCATCGTCCCTTGCGGCAGCGGTACGGATGCGCGGGCAAAGGCCGGAAGGCTGAAAGCGCCCATGCCTGCAAATACCGCGCCCAGTAACTCACGCCGAGCTAGTTTACTCATAATCGACCCGTTCCCCCAGACTGCCCACCCAGTCCTGTGTTGCGGGATGTGATGCGTCGCAAGGCCACCCCACAATGGCGGGTGTATCATAAGGGTGCAGCGCGCCCAACCTCTCAATCACAACATCGAGCAATTCACCGGATGTCTTTATCAACACACCGGTTTCCTGCGCCGTATCGCGTTCGCCCTGCCACACAAAATGCGATTCCATGCTATCGATCAGATTGGCACAGGCGATCAATTTTTCGTCGAACAAAGCGCTCACGACCCGGCGCGCACTGTCCCGGTCGGGAAAGGGGCACCAGATCAGCGCGATCAAGGGCGCACCCCCGTTCGCCGCCCGATCACATGCAGGCCCCATGTCGTTGCAGCCACAACCAGCGCGCCCACAACCTGGTGCGCAACCGCCACCCATAAGGCCACGCCGGTCATCACCGTCGCAATGCCCAGAATGATCTGCGTCCCAAAGGCGCTGTGGATTGCGATGGACGCTTTGCGTTCGCCCTCGCGTGCGTGCCGCGCTAGCCAGATCAGCGCCACCACCGCCACCCATGCCCACCAGCGGTGCAGAAAATGGAGGAGGAATGCGTCGTGCGTCAGCGCAAAGCCCCAACCGCGCGACAAATCTACCTCTGGCACCAGCCGCCCATTCATCAGCGGCCAGTCATAGGCGGCATGGCCCGCATTGAGACCTGCCACCCATGCCCCCAGCAGCAATTGCAGGGCAAGTATTAGGACGATAGCCAGCGCGAACAGCGAAAAGCTGGCGGGACGCGCCGCCGGATCGCGGGCCAGCATGCGCAAATCCAGCGCGGTCCAGACCAGCCCGCCCAGTGTGAAGAAAGCGGTGAGCAGATGCACCGACAGCCAGAAATGGCTGACGTCTGTCATTTCTCCCTGCAATCCGCTGCGCACCATCAACCAGCCGAAGGTGCCCTGAAGTCCGCCCAATGCCAGTAGTGCCAGCAGGCGCGGCTTGTACCCAGCGGGGATTGCGCCTCCGATCCAGAACCAGATTAGCGGCAGGGCAAACACTATGCCGATCACACGGCCCAGCAAGCGGTGAAACCATTCCCAGAAGAAAATGAATTTGAAATCCGCCAGCGTCATGCCTGCAGGCCCAGCTTCATGAATAAATTCAGGCGTGGCACGGTATTTGGCGAATTCTGCCTGCCATTGTGCTTCACCTATCGGCGGAAGCACACCTGTCACCGGATTCCATTGCGTGATCGACAACCCGCTTTCAGTCAGGCGGGTGATGCCGCCCACCATCACGATCAGCACCACCAGTGCGGCGACCATCAGCAACCAGTTGGCAAGGGCCAAAGGGCGTGGGTGGCGATTCGATGTGGCGGGTGTTGCGATCGTGGCGGACATATGCGCTCTTCCTGCGTTTGGCTGCTGCAAAGTGCAAGCCAATTTGCCATGACTAGCGCGCGTCAGGCTTGCAAGATGTTACACCATTACATACATGGGCGACATCATGCAGCTTTCCGCACCCCTGATTCGGCGGTTCCTTGACCGCGCCGGTATCTGGCTTTCCAGCCTGTGCCTGTTGCATTGCCTGGCCACGATTTTGCTGGTGTCCGTGCTGGGTCTGGGCGGGCAATTGCTGCTGTCGCCAGAGATTCACCGCTATGGTCTTTTAATGGCGCTGGCGATCGCTGCGGTTGCGATTGGGTGGGGTGCGTTGAGGCACCGTAAAGCTGGGCCATTCGTTACGGCGATGACGGGCCTCAGCTTTATGGGCGGCGCTTTGGCTGTTCCGCATGGGGTGGAAGAAGCGGTTTTGACCATTATCGGGGTCGCGCTGGTTTCCGCCGGGCACTTCCTCAATATGAAAGCACACTTGCCTGCCGCGCATTGAGCATTATGTGCCCATGGCATGAGCGTCCAAAAACAGATCACCCTGAACGGCGAGGCCCGCCGTACATATGCCGAAACCATCGCCGCACTGGTGCGCGAGCTTGAGCTGAAATCCGCCAAAGTCGCGGTTGAGCGCAATCGTGAAATCGTACCCCGCTCCACATTGGAGAATGCGCTGCTGGCTGATGGCGATGTGCTGGAAATCGTGCATTTTGTGGGCGGTGGGTCGGATGCTGCATCGGATGAAAGCTGGACCGTTGCCGGACGTACTTTCAAAAGCCGCCTGATTGTCGGCACGGGGAAATATAAGGATTTTGCCGAGAACGCCGCCGCGCTCGAGGCTTCAGGTGCTGAAATCATCACCGTGGCGGTGCGCCGCGTCAATGTCAGCGACCCCAAGGCGCCGATGCTGACTGATTATATCGATCCCAAGAAGGTGACCTATCTGCCCAATACGGCGGGCTGCTTTAACGCGGATGAGGCGATTCGCACCTTGCGCCTGGCACGCGAGGCGGGCGGCTGGGATCTGGTCAAGCTGGAGGTGCTGGGCGAAGCGCGTACGCTCTACCCCAATATGCGAGAGACGCTGGAAGCGACAGAGGTGCTGGCTAAGGAAGGCTTCCTGCCCATGGTCTATTGCGTGGATGATCCGATAGCAGCCAAGCAGCTGGAAGATGCAGGCGCGGTGGCGGTGATGCCGCTGGGCGCGCCGATTGGCAGCGGGCTGGGTATTCAGAACCGCGTGACCATTCGCCTGATCAAGGAGGGCGCCAATGTGCCCGTATTGGTCGATGCGGGCGTGGGCACTGCGTCTGATGCTGCCGTGGCGATGGAGCTGGGGTGCGACGGTGTGCTGATGAACACCGCCATTGCCGAGGCGAAAGATCCCATCCGCATGGCCCGTGCGATGAAGCTGGCGGTGAAGGCGGGCCGCGATGCATACCTCGCTGGCCGCATGGCCACGCGCAAATATGCCGATCCGTCCAGCCCGCTTGCCGGGTTGATTTGAAGGTTTACTCCTGGTCGCGGTAGCCAGAGCGCGACTGCGCGACTGCGCGACTGCGCGACTGCGCGACGGCCGGTAGGCCGCCCCCGCGGCGGCGGCGCAGCCGCATCGCCGCGACCGCAAAAAACCCGAACACCGTGCTCCGCTAAAATTCACCCCACCCCTAACGCAAAATTAACCACGTCGCGCGACACTGGCCTTGCAACATAGGGACAAGTGCCATGGCAGTGACCGGTACCGCTTCGATGACGATCAATGAAATGCGCGAATTCGCCAGCTTTGCGCCGTGCGAACAGCGTTACATCAAACGTGGCCTGGATATCGGCCTTGGTCGACAGGATGCCTTCAAGCTCTGGGCGCGGAGCGAGGGCGAGAATGCTGCGATCCGCAGCCAATATGTCGCCTATCAGGAATTGAAGACGCTGCGCGCCAATATCCCTGCAGACAGCAGCTTTGGCGCAATCGACAACTTTATCGGCAAGCTGACGCGCGTTGCCGCTTTCGATTTGGCGCAGGAACGGATCGAAAGCTTCTCAGCCTTCCGTTTCTTGTATGAACGCCTACTGGGCGCAGAGGCGCGTCCGTGGTTGCCCAGCGCATTTTGCGCTGCCGCCGCACTGCCGCAAATCCGGCCCGAACGGCGCAAGATGCTGCTGCAAAGCCTCAGCGAGGCCGCCGCCACCGCACCCGGTTGGTCCGACCGCGCACCCTGCTTCTATCCCGAATATGTGGAACAGGCGGAAGCGGCTTGATAGGGTTGGTAGTTGCGATCAGTAGTTCTATGAACTGTTAGGCATGCGTTTCAGGAACATTCCGCTTCAGATGGACTGGTCGGAAGGCGATGGTTTTGATGCGGCCTATGCACCTAGGGTCCCGGGCCTATACGCGCAGATCTATTGGCCCGATCGCGCTGTTCGGATTGGCCAGAGTGCAAGCATTCGAAACCGGCTTATGGAAGCAACGAGATAGGCAAATCACATGATGGCCAAGACCGCTTCAGAAAAGCAACTGAGGCGGACAAATGCACTTTGTCAGCGTGTGAAGCTGACAGGCAATCAGGGTTTCGAGTACTTCCTGATTGCCGACCACACTGATTTGCATGATGCGAATCGTAGGCCGGAATGCGAAGCGTATCTCTTCGGTTGGTTCGCAGCCTCGTCAACGATTAATGGTTGGGCTGACTGGAACACAGAACGCGTACGCAAAACCTTAAGGCCAATATACGAGCAAGGCCTTTGCGCCGCGGAATCGAGGAGTTAGCCCCTAACCCTTATACAGCCCATCGATCCGTTCAGCATAACGATCGCGGATCTTGTGGCGGCGGATTGATTGTTTCGGCGTCAGTTCTTCATTGTCGATGGTGAAGGGTTCATCGGTAAAGGCGAACTGGCGGACCTTCTCGATCACGGATAGGTCCTGATTCACGCGGTCCACGGCGGCGCGTACGGCGCTGCGGAAGGCCGGTAAATCCTGCAGCGCGGCCATATCGAATTTCTCATCATTGGCGCGCGCCCATTCCAGCGCCCATTCGGCATCGGGTACGATCAGCCCCACCACGTAAGGCCGCTTGTCCCCGCACACCATCGCCTGTGCGATTTCAGGTTGCAGGGTCAGCATCCCTTCCAGCTTTTGCGGGGCGACATTATCGCCTTTGTCATTGACGATCATGTCCTTCTTACGATCGGTGATGACGATCCGGCCCTTGTCATCCAGATGGCCGATATCGCCCGTATGCAGCCAGCCTTCGACAATGGTGCGATCAGTCTCGGCCCGGTTGCGCCAATAGCCATGCATCACCAGTTCGCCCCGGCACAGGATTTCGCCATCTGCGGCGATTTTCGCCTCTACCCCGCGTAGGGGAGGGCCAACCGTATCCATTTTCATGCCCGTCTTGGGGCGGTTGCAGCTGATCACTGGCCCCGCCTCTGTCTGGCCGTATCCCTGCAACATGGTGAGGCCCATCGCCTCAAAAAAGGTGCCGACATCGGGATTGAGCGGCGCGCCGCCTGAAACCATCGCCTTGATCCGACCGCCAAATTTCTTGCGTATCTTGGGGCGCAATGTGCGTTCCAGCAGCAGGTTCATGGGCCTGTCACGCAGGCGCTTTTTGCCGCCATCAGCTTTCTCGCTGATCGTCAGCGCGCGATCCATCAGATAGTTGGCGAATTTGCCCTGCTTTTCGACCTGTTTCATGATGCGAGTGCGCAAAACTTCGAACAGGCGGGGGACCACCACCATGATGGTGGGGCGTGTTTCCTCTATATTACTGGCGAGCTTATCCAGCCCCTGCGAATAGAAGATTTCTGCGCCCACCCCGATGGGCAGATATTGCCCGCCTGTGTGTTCGTAGGCGTGGGAAAGGGGCAGGAAGGAGAGGAATCTTTCATCCTTGATCCCGAAATCCGTAATCAGGATATCGGCTGCGCCTGCTGCATTGCACAGGATCGCGCCATGGTGCTGCAACACGCCGCGCGGGGCCCCGCCTGTGCCGCTGGTATAGATGATGCAGGCGGTCTTATCGCGCCCGATCCCAGCCATCCGCGCCTCAACCGCTTGCCGTGCCGCTGCTGCGTCACCTTCCAGCATTTTGGCCCAATCATGGAACTGGAATGATCCCGATTGGTGGCGGTGGAGATCATCGATCCCGATCACATGTTCGGCAATGCCGGTGGCCTGGATCGCGCCGTGGAGCGGGCCGAGCAGTTTTTCATTGGCCACGACCACCGCGCGTGCGCCCGAATTATCCAGGATATGGATGTGATCGCGTTCGGTGTTGGTGATATAGGCCGGCACGGTGACACAGCCTGCTGCCATTATGGCTAGGTCCGTGATGCACCATTCGGGCCGGTTTTCCGAAATCAGCGCCACCCGGTCGCCATCTTGCAACCCCAAACCGCGCAGGTTTTCTGCCAGCAGGCAGACCTGGTCTGCCACCTCGCGCCAACTCTGTGTGATCCATTCCGTGCCCAGCTTGCGTCCCAAAAAGGGCGCATCGCCTTTGGCATCGGCGCGGGTAAGGAAAAGTTCGACCAGATTGTTGGCGTTGTCGATATCGTGCAACAGCACTGCGGAACTCCTGCTCCATTTGGCGGATGGGGACCGCCTCACTCTCTGCATGAGGTCTAGTCCGGTGTTGACGTTGCGGCAAGTCGCACCTGCCCCGCGCATTGCCAGCCAGATGGCCGCTGCGTAAGGGTGGATGCATGACTATGCTTCGCCTGATCTGCGCGCCATTGATGCTGTTGCTCGCATGCTGTGTCGCCACCGCCACCCCCCCGGCAGATACCGGGCAACCTCAGACTGCACAGGCCTTCGTGATCGCGGCTAACCCGTTGGCGGCGCGGGCGGGGATGGATGTGCTGGAACGCGGCGGCAGCGCGGTCGATGCGGCGGTGGCGGTGCAGGCCATGCTGTCACTGGTAGAGCCGCAATCATCGGGTATGGGGGGCGGGGCGTTCCTCGATTATTATGATGCCGCGGCTGGTGAGCTGGTCATTTATGACGGGCGCGAAGTCGCGCCGCAGCAGGCCAGCCGCACCATGTTCCTCGACGATAAGGGCAAGCCGCTGCCCTTTGTCGCGGCGGTGACGAGCGGGCGCGCAACCGGCGTTCCTGGGGCCGTGGCGGCACTGGCCATGGCGCAAGCCGAGCATGGCACACTGGATTGGGACAGCCTGTTTGGTGCCGCGATTACGACAGCAGATGAAGGCTTTATCATCAGCCCGCGGCTGGGGCGGTTTCTGGCGCGCGATTGGCCGCAATTATCTGTGCCCGATGCAGCGCAATATTTCTCACGCCCTGACGATACGCGGATGCAGGCGGGCGATTGGTTGAAAAACCCGGCCTATGCGGATTTTCTACGGCGGTTGGCGGACCAGGGCGCTGATGCGCTGTATACGGGCAGCACGGCGGCGCAGATTGTGGAGCGCACCCGGGCTGCGCCGCTGGGTGGCAGTATGACCATGGCGGATATGGCGGCATATCGCCCGGTCAAGCGCGAACCCGTCTGCGCGCCTTATCGCGAATATCGCGTCTGCATACCGCCCCCACCATCCAGCGGTGTGGGCCTGCTGCAATTGCTAGGTTTGCTGGAGCGCAGCGATATTGCTGAACGTGGCCCCGATGATCCGCACGCCTGGTATCTGTTCGCCGAGGCAAGCCGCCTGATGTATGCGGACCGCGACGCCTATGTTGGCGATGGAGATTTCGTATCTGTGCCCGTGCAGGGCATGCTTGATCCGGCCTATCTGGATGAGCGCGCGGCGCTGATCGGCGCCCATGCCGCAGCCAATGTTGTGGCTGGCCAACCCGCAGGCGCGCGACAACCCATGGTGGACCACACGCTGGAGCCCACCGGTACATCGCATTTCATCATCCGCGATGCGCGCGGCAATGTGGTGTCCATGACTACTACCGTCGAATCGATTTTTGGGAGCGGGCGTATGGTCGACGGCTTTTTCCTCAACAATCAGCTGACCGATTTTTCCTTCAACCCCTTGCAGGCTGATGGCTCGCTGGCCCCCAATGCGGTGGCGCCAGGCAAGCGCCCGCGTTCTTCGATGACCCCGGTAATCTTCTTCGATGAAAATGGACGGTTCGCAGGCGCTATCGGCTCTGCCGGGGGCAATTCCATCCTGGCCTATGTCGGCAAATCATTGGTCGGCGCGATTGACTGGGGCCTGCCGATGCAGGATGCACTGGCGCTGCCCAATCTGATCGCGCGTGGCAACCGCCCGATGGGGGAGGTGAATGCTTTTGACCCGGCCATTTTGACGGGTCTGGCGGGGCGCGGGATTGATTTGCGACCGGGGCAGGGCGAGGATTCGGGCCTGCACGGCGTTATTATCCGCAATGGAATGGTCGATGGCGGATATGATCCACGGCGCGAGGGCGTGGTGCTGTTGGGGCCACAACCCTAGTCAGTATCGACACCAACCGCATCGGTCAGGCTGGCAAAGCCATCGCGCTGCATCAGCTGTTCCAGCCCGCGCACGATCCGCTGGCCCAGCCCCACGCCTTCATACACCATGGCGCTGTAAAGCTGGATCAGGCTGGCCCCTGCGCGAATACGCGCCCAGGCGTCCTCTGCATTGGCGATACCACCCACGCCCACCAGCGGGATGGTTCCGCCTGTGGCCTTGCGGAAATCGCGTAGACGTTGCTGGGCCAGGTCGCGCAAGGGCGCGCCAGACAATCCTCCGGTTTCGCCAGCATGGCGCGATTGCAGGGCGGGCCGCGAGATGGTGGTGTTGGACACGATCAGCGCACCTAATTTTTTGTCCAGCGCAATTCGGGCAATGGCATCTATGTCGGCTGGCTCCAGATCGGGCGCGACTTTCAGAAAGATGGGTGGCGGCCCCTCCGCCATCGCATATGATCGGGCAGCAATCACCGCGTCCAGCAATTCCACCAATGCACCTTCATCCTGCAGCGCCCGCAGGCCGGGGGTGTTGGGGCTGGATATATTGACCGTCAGGTAAGTGGCATGCGGGGCCATCAATCGCGTCATGGTGGCGTAATCGGCAATGCGATCAGCCGCATCCTTGTTCGCGCCGATATTGATGCCCAATACGCCGCCGCGCCCGCACCGCTTTTCCAAACGGCTCAGTGCTGCTTCAGCGCCGCCATTGTTAAATCCCATGCGGTTGATAACGGCGCGGTCTTCCGTCAGGCGGAACAGGCGTGGCTTGGGATTGCCTGCTTGCGGCAGCGGGGTGATCGAACCCACTTCCGCGAAGCCGAATCCAAAGCCCAGTAGGGCGTCGGGCACTTCGGCGTCCTTGTCGAATCCGGCAGCCACGCCCACCGGATTGGGAAAAGTGATTCCCGCCACATCAATCGCCAAGCGGCCAGCGGCGGCGGGTTGGCGGCGCGGCAATGCGCCAAGCGCGCGGATCGCCAGCCGATGGCCGGCTTCCGAATCAAGGGCGAACAGGGCGGGGCGAAACAGGCGGAAGAACATCGCGCGGCTATGGCGGTTCACACCTTGCCTGTCGAGCGTCCCCATGCGGGACAGAAGCAGCGAATATGACATTGCCGTTACGACAATCGGGGAAAATCAGGCCGCTACTTGTCGTTTGCATACAATTCTCACCGATGTGAATCGGGTAAAAGGCTCGTGCGACCCGAAGGGCTCGGAGCAGCAATGCGAAGAGTTCCTCGACTTTAATGGGCGGTTCTCGCAATGCGGGGCCGCCCTTTTTTTGCCTTATCATCTGGCACTCTGGAAATTCCGCAGCGGATGCGGCAAGTTACTCGGCATCAAAGAAAATTTGCCGGGAAGCGATCCGATGAAAGTGAAATTCCTATACATTGTCAGCGCATTGGCGCTGTCAGCCAATGCATGCGCGCCTGCGCAACATGCAGCGGTGGAAACAAGCCCTGTCGCCACTGAGTCGGAGCATGTTGCGTCCCCTCTGGCAGTTTTGTTTGATGAATATGACGCGGCAGAACTGGAATTATCTCCGGAAAACAAGAGCTACCGCGGGATTCGTGATGAAAGCTATGGTTATTGGAGCAGCTATACGGACGCTGAAGAATTGCTGCGCCACCGCCTGTTGCAGGATACCGCCGTCCATATGCGCGGCTCATATGCCGATGCTGACCTGTCAGCTGGGGACCGCCTTTCCTATCGCTTGTTCGATGCAATGGCGAAGCGTGAAGCTGCGCTGTGGCCTTATCGCGATCATGGCTATCTGTTCGATCAGATGAATGGGGCGCAAAGCGCATTCCCCGCCTTCCTGATCAATATTCATCGTGTATCGGACGCTGCCGAAGCAAAGGCCTATCTCAATCGGATTCAAGGTTTGGGAGCGGCGCTCGACCGTCTGACCGCGCAATCGGCAGAGCGAGCGGAGAAGGGCATCATGCCGCCGCGCTGGGTCTATGCCTATGTCATCTCAGACATCCAAAATCTCCTCGACGCGGGCCTTGATAATGCGGTGCTGGAGGATTTTCGCAGCAAAAGCGTGAAGGCGGAACTGGGTGCGCAGATCGCGCCGCTGGAAGTGGCTGCCAATCAGGCATGGATGGAAAGCGCGCGGCCTGCCTATCAACGCCTTCTTGCCGAAATGCAGCGCCAACAGGCGGTCGCATCGTCAGATGATGGTGTTTGGCGGCTGCCCAACGGGGCTGGCTATTACAAGGCGCTGTTGGCCAATTACACCACCACCAGCCTGAGCGCGGATGAAATTCATGCGATTGGCTTGCGCGAAGTGGACCGTATTCATGGCGAAATGCGCTCCATCATGCAGCAGGTGGGTTTCGAAGGCAGCCTGCAGGACTTCTTCGAATTCACTCGCAATGATGATCGCTTCTTTTACCCCACGCGTGAAGCCTATCTGGCCGATGTTGCAGCAAAGATGGATGCGATGGAGGCGAAGCTACCGGAATATTTCGGCGTTCTGCCCACCGATCCGCTGAAGGTAAAGCCGGTTGAGGCCTTCCGCGAGAAAAGCGCAGGCAAGGCGTTTTATCAGGATCCGGCGCCCGATGGGTCACGCCCGGGCACCTATTATGTGAACCTCTACAATCTGCGCGATATGTCCAAGAATGAGCTGGAGGCGCTGGCCTATCACGAGGGGCTTCCGGGCCATCATCTGCAGCTTTCGATCCAGACGCAACTTGGTGATGTGCCGCCTTTCCGCCGCTTTGGCGGGGTCACCGCTTATACAGAGGGCTGGGGCCTTTATTCAGAGGAACTGGGCAAGGATATGGGCTTCTATACTGATCCCTATTCCGATTTTGGCCGCCTGGGGATGGAGCTGTGGCGCGCCTGCCGCCTTGTGGTCGACACTGGCATCCACCACAAGCGGTGGAGCCGGGAGCAGGCGATCCAGTATCTGACCGACAATACGCCCAACCCACCCGGCGATATTCGCAAGGCGATTGAACGCTATATTGTCTTTCCAGGCCAAGCGACGGCTTACATGATCGGAAAGCTGAAGATCATGGAGCTTCGGAACAAGGCGCAGGCGGAACTGGGCAACGATTTTGATTATAGCGGTTTTCACGATGCGGTTTTGACGGCAGGCCCGGTTCCACTCGACATTCTGGAAGAAAACGTCGATGCTTGGATCGCTGCGCAAAAGACAGCACGCTGACACGCATAGCAGGGCAGAATAGTGAGCCGGGGATCGCAGGGCGGGACGCTGCCTGATGGCATTGTGCAAGATGCGGGTGGGTTCACGCTCACCCCGCAATCCAGCTTTGCCATTGAATATATCGCCCCGCCCGCTGCTGTCAGTGACTGGATTACCACGCTCTACTGGTTTCGCTGCGATGAGGACGTGATTCGCGATATCCAGCCTGCCGCAATCGGGCATCTGGCTATTTTTCCGCATGGCAAAGGGGCGATGATGTTTCGTGATGGCAGGGTCGATCCCAGCCATGAAACCAATCTTCTCACACCGTTCTCAGCGGCCGCGCCATTCATCGTGGACGGACCTTTCCATGCCATTGGCGCCGCTCTTTCGCCCTTGGGATGGGCTGCGCTTACCGGGCTGGATGCGGCTAAGTATGGCAATCGCTTTGTTCGCGCGGGCGATCATCTGGGTGATGAGATAGAGCGGCTGGGCCATGAACTGTGCCTTTTTTATCGTGCCGGGGTGAAGAGCGGGTCGGAATGCGCGCTGGCGCTGGCCGAATATATCGGCGCGCATGCCAAGCGGGTAAATCCGCGCCATGCTGATCTGATCCGCCTGACCAATCAATGGGTGGGCAGTTCATTCGATCCCGATGTCGATGATTTGATGGCGCAGGCGGCCTATTCGCAGCGGCAGGTGCAGCGATTGGTGGAGCGCTATTTCGGCCTTACGCCGCGCGCTTTGGTACGCAAATATCGCGCGTTGCGGGCGGCCGCATTGCTTTCCATGCCTATGCTGACGCTGGAATATGAGGCGGAAATTGGCGCGGCCTTTTACGATCAGTCGCATATGATCCGCGAGATTCAGCGTTTCGTTGGGCGTACGCCGGCGCGCCTCAGCGATGCAGAAAGCCCGATCCTGACCGAATTGCTCAGTTTCAGCAATTTCCGCGAGATCCCGGTGTTTGAAGATCGCCGCGAATGCTGATGGCCTGCAAACCCGCAGAAATCCTTGGCTTTTGCTAACGACTCGCAACAAGGGTTTTTGCATTGAAATGCGTGTTTACGCTGCATAGGTGAAATCAGAACGAATCAGTCTGATTTAACCGCCGGAGCCTTATGCGCCTGTCCAACCTTGCCGATTATGCCGTCGTTACGATGTGTGCGGCTGCCCGCCATTGTGGCGGCGCGCGGACAAGTGCGGCCGAATTGGCGGCCGAAACGGGCCTGCCCGCGCCCACGGTACAGAAACTGGTTTCGATGCTCAGCAAGGCGGGCCTGCTGCGATCGCTGCGCGGTGCTGGCGGTGGCTTGCAATTGGCGCGACCTGCGGCGGCAATCACCGTTGCCGATATTGTCGAGGCGGTGGAAGGCCCCATCGCGCTGACCCATTGTGTCGATGGGGAAGCTTGCGCGGTTGACCATGCCTGCAGCGTCAAACCGCATTGGCCACTGATCAACAATGCATTGCGCGGCGCGCTGGCGGATATACCGCTGACGCAGCTGACGCCCCAGACCACCCCGGAACAGGAACCGGCATGAGCGAAGATATCGACATTCAGGGCGCCGATGTTCAGGACAGGGAAGCTCGTGACGCAGCGGCGGCAGCGGCCGAGTATGAACATGGCTGGTCCTCTGACATTGAAACCGAATATGCTGAAAAAGGCCTTTCGGAAGACACCGTCCGTTTCATTTCCGCCAAGAAGGGTGAGCCGGAATGGATGCTGGAATGGCGGCTGAAGGCATTTCGCCTGTGGCAGACCATGGAAGAGCCCAAATGGGCCAAGCTGGGCTATCCCGAAATCGATTATCAGGATGCCTATTATTACGCCGCGCCCAAGAAGAAGGAAAAGCTCGCTTCGCTTGATGAGCTCGATCCCGAGATCAAGGCGGTGTATGACAAGCTGGGCATTCCGGTCGCGGAGCAGGAAGTGCTGGCAGGCGTTGAGGGCGCGCGCAAGGTCGCGGTAGATGCCGTGTTTGACAGTGTTTCTGTCGCCACTACTTTTCGGGAGGAATTGAAGCGCGCGGGCGTGATCTTCCTGTCGATTTCTGAAGCGATCAAGGAATATCCTGACCTCGTAAAGAAGTGGCTGGGCAAAATTGTGCCCACGCATGACAACTACTTCGCCACGCTCAATTGCGCGGTCTTTTCCGATGGCACCTTTGTTTACGTGCCAGAGGGGGTGCGCTGCCCGATGGAGCTTTCCACCTATTTCCGCATCAATGCCGAAAATACCGGCCAGTTTGAACGCACGCTGATCGTGGCGGAAAAGGGTTCTTACGTTTCCTATCTGGAAGGCTGCACAGCGCCGATGCGCGATGAGAACCAGCTCCACGCCGCCGTGGTGGAACTGGTCGCGCTGGAAGATGCGGAGATCAAATATTCCACCGTGCAGAATTGGTATCCCGGCAATGCGGAAGGTGTGGGCGGGATCTACAATTTCGTGACCAAGCGCGGGCTGTGCCAGGGCGCGCGGTCCAAGATTTCATGGACGCAGGTGGAAACTGGCAGTGCGGTAACGTGGAAATATCCGTCCTGCGTGCTGAATGGAGAGGATAGCGTGGGCGAGTTCTACTCGGTCGCCGTCACCAATAATTTCCAGCAGGCCGATACCGGAACCAAGATGATCCATAATGGGCGGGGATCGCGCTCGACCATCATCTCCAAGGGCATCAGCGCGGGCAAATCGAACAACACCTATCGCGGTCGGGTAGCGGTGGCGGCCAATGCCGATGGGGTGCGCAATTTTACCCAATGCGATTCCCTGCTGCTGGGCAGCGAATGCGGCGCGCATACCGTGCCCTATATCGAAGTGAAGAACCCCAGCGCGCAGATCGAGCATGAGGCGACCACGTCCAAGATTTCGGACGACCAGCTGTTCTACGCCATGCAGCGTGGGCTGGATGAGGAAGATGCGGTGGCGCTGATCGTCAACGGCTTTGCCAAGGAAGTGCTGAAGGAATTGCCGATGGAATTTGCCGTTGAGGCACAGAAACTGCTGGCGATTTCTTTGGAGGGGTCAGTCGGATGAGCATTTCTATCCGTCCTCGTCATGCCGGACTTGATCCGGCATCCCGCTTTTCTTCCGCTGCTCCTGCCGAAGCCAGCGGGACCCCGGGTCAAGCCCGGGGTGACGAATTGGCGGTTTCGTTCGAAGGGAGCGTGGGGTGACGGAAGTTCCCGTCTGGCTTGTAGCATTGGGCGTTGCTGCTCCGCTGGTCGCGTTAGCTGGCAGCGCTATAGCGTTCGTCTACCGTCAATTTGCAGAAGCAAAAGTTCGAAAGCGGAGGGAGTTTTTCGAACTTTTGAAAACGTTTGATGATGCAGATTCGGGCTTCTTCTCGCGGCTCGCCTCAACCTACCGACTAAGAGAGTTCAAGGAGGATAGAGAGTTTTTGGCTCGATACCTTGAGCAGTCCAAAACTTATGTAAGTGGCACCCCTCATATGGCTGAAATGCTGAAGAACGAAATGCAGTCAACGATCGACCACTTGCAGAGCGCAAAATCGTGACTGACCGTAAAACCCTCAAGCTGTCCGATGCGCCCGCCGCCGACGCCCCCGCGCTCAAGAAGAAGGGCCGCGGGTGGGAAATCTCGGAAAAGCGGCTCGATGCGCTGCATGAACAGGCGCGTGAGATGCGCCGCCATTCGTCAGAAGCGCACAAGGCGCTGGCGGAGCGTTTTGCCAAGGCCGATCTGGGGCGGCACAAGTTTACCCGCCATATGGTGATCGGCAGTGCCATCGTCGATTTCGGCTGCCATTCGCTCGGCATGGCGATCGATATTGACGAGGATGGCGAAAACGAAACACTCGCCAAACGCCGCGACAAGAGCCTGGAAAGTGTCGGCATCCGCGTGATGCGGATCAAGGCGGCGGACATTCTCGAAAACATGGACGCGGTCCTCCAGCGGATCACTGCCGGTATGCGGATGCGGATCGGTGACAAGCAGGATGCGCGCCGCGCCCATCGGGAAAGCTCACGACCCAAGCGCAGCAATGACAGAAGGGAGCGTAACTGATGTTCAGCGAATATATCGATCCTGGCCTTGAGCGTGTGCTGCTGTTCGCCGTGCCGCTGTTCATTGCGCTGGCCACCTTCGTGCTCAATCTCAATCGCGGTTTTTCCATTCCCGCTATCGCGACAATCGTGATTTTCACCGGGATCGCCATCTATTTTGCGCCTGCATTTTTCGCGCTGCTTTAACCCGCGCGCATCAGGATTTGACGGAACACACATGCTGAAAATTACCAATCTCCATGCCCAGGTCGCCAGTGACAGTGGAACCAAGAAAATCCTCAACGGGCTGACGCTGGAAGTCGGTGCGGGGCAGGTGCATGCCATTATGGGTCCCAATGGCGCGGGCAAGAGCACGCTGGCCTATGTGCTGGGTGGCCGCCCCGGTTATGAAGTGACCGAAGGCAGCGTCACATTCATGGGGCAGGATTTGCTGGCGCTCGACCCGCATGAACGCGCAGCTGTCGGCCTGTTTCTGGGCTTCCAGTATCCAGTAGAAATTCCCGGCGTTTCCAATGTCCAGTTCCTGCGCGAAGCATTGAATGCGCAGCGCAAATATCGCGGGGAAGAACCCCTGTCCGGCGGTGAGTTCCTGAAGCTGGCCAAGGAGAAGGCGGGCCTGCTGAAAATGGACATGGATATGCTCAAACGCCCGGTCAATGTCGGCTTTTCGGGCGGTGAGAAGAAGCGCAATGAAATGGTGCAGATGGGGATACTCAATCCCAGCTTCGCCATTCTGGACGAGACAGATAGCGGCCTCGACATCGATGCGCTGCGCGTCGTGGGCGATGGTATCAACGCAATTATGCGCGACCCGGCCAAGGGTGTGCTGCTGATCACCCATTATCAGCGCCTGCTCGACTATGTGCAGCCTGATGTGGTCCATATTCTGGCCAAGGGGCGGATCGTAAAGAGTGGCGGGCCGGAACTGGCGCTGGAGCTGGAACGCGAAGGTTATGACACGGTGATGGCTGATGCCTGAGGCGGCCACCCTTCTGCCCACCACGCGGGATGAAGATTGGCGCTATGCCGATCCTGATTGGCTGGCCGCAGCCGATCCGGTTGTGCTGGCCGAGTGGGAGGAGATTGCTGTCCTCGCTGGCGAAACGCGCTGCAACACTTGCGAAGTGGCACCGGGTGTTCGGCGGCTGCGCGTATCTGTCAGCGCGGGTGGGCGGTTTGATCTGTTCGCGGTCAATGCTACCGGCCCCTATGCGCGGCTGGAGGTCGAGGTGGCGTTGGCTGACGGTGCCCACTTCGAATTTGGCGGTGTCACCATTGGCGGTGGCGATGCGACACAGGAATTCGTGACCAAGGTGGTTCATGCAGAACCGAACGCCACCAGCAACCAGGTGGTCCGGGCCGTTCAATGGGGCAATTCGACGGGCAATTTCCTGGGCCGGATTGAAGTGGTGAAAGACGCGCAGAAAACCGATGCGGCGCAGAATTTCCGCGCAATCCTGCTGAACAAAGGGGCCAGCGCTAACACCAAGCCGGAACTGGAAATTTTCGCTGACGATGTGAAATGCGCCCACGGTGCGGCAATTGGCGAACTCGATCCGCAGATCGCGTTTTATATGGCGGCCCGTGGCCTGCCCCCGCAGGCGGCACGCAAATTGCAGGTCCATGCCTTTCTGGCCGATGCGTTTGCAGCGGTGGGCGACGACGATCTGCGCGAGAAGCTTCTTGGCATTGCACTGGACCAGCTGGAGGAGGGCGCGCTGTGAACGAAACGTCCACTCTTTCGCGCAAAGCGGACTTTCCCGGCCTGCTGACGGCTGGCGGCGAGGTATGGCATTATCTCGACACAGGCGCGACCGCGCAAAAGCCGCAGGCGGTGATTGACGCTATGGCGCGCGCGCTGGGTGCCGATTACGCCACCGTTCATCGCGGGGTCTATAGTCGCAGTGCCGAAATGACGCTGGCCTATGAGGCGGCGCGGCGACGCGTGGCGCAATTTGTGGACGGCAGCGAGGAAGAGGTGGTCTTCACCCGTGGCGCGACCGAGGCGATCAATCTGGTGGCCGCCACATGGGGTGCAGCCAATATTGCAGCGGGTGACCGCATCCTGCTCTCGACACTGGAACATCACTCCAACATCGTGCCCTGGCAGATGCTGGCGGAACGGGTTGGTGCGGTGATTGATGTCTGCCCGCTGAGCGATGATGGGCGGATCGATCTGGACGCCGCGCAGGCCATGCTGACCGAACGATACAAGCTTGTCGCGCTGGCGCATGTTTCCAACGTGCTCGGCTCGACGCTGGATGTGCGGCGCGCGGCGGATATGGCCCATGCTGTCGGCGCAAAATTGCTGATCGATGGCTGTCAGGCGGCCCCGCGGCTGAAGCTCGACATGGCGGCGCTTGATTGCGATTTCTACGTCTTCAGCGCGCATAAGCTCTATGGCCCCACCGGCATTGGTGTGCTGTGGGCGCGCAGCGAGATACTCACCGACATGCCACCCTATCAGGGTGGCGGCGCGATGATTGACCGGGTCACGTTTGATAAAACCACTTACGCCCCACCGCCGCAGCGGTTTGAGGCGGGCACGCCTGCGATTGCTGAGGCCATCGCGCTGCATGCCGCGATTGATTATGTCGACGGCACTGGGTTGGACAACATCCACCAAATTGAAAGCCAACTTGTCACCCGACTGCGCCGCGAACTCAGCGCCATGAATGATGTGACCCTGTTTGGCCCGGCTGACAGCGCCGGGATTGTCAGTTTCGCCATTGACGGCGTGCATCCGCACGACCTGGGCACCATATTGGATGAAGCTAATGTGGCGATCCGCGCGGGCCACCATTGCGCGCAGCCGTTGATGGATCATCTGGGCGTGCCTGCTACAGCCCGCGCCAGCTTTGGCCTCTATTCTGATGAGAGCGATGTCGATGCCCTGCTGGAAGGGATTGCGCGCACCCGCCGCATTTTTGGGAGTGTTTCGGCGTGAACGAAATGAATGATGACAAGCAGTTTGTGACTGAACCGACGGAAGCCGATGCCATGGCCAAGCCACCCCGCGCCCGCGTATCCGACGCGGAGGAGCCGGACGAAAGCGCCGCTGAAAAGCTGGAGCGCAAGCGTGATTATCTCGACGGATTCCTCAAGGCTAAACCGCAAGATGTCGCATCCGGGGAGCCCGGTGGCGTACTTTATGATGATGTGGTCGCTGCGCTGAAAGAAATTTATGATCCGGAAATCCCGGTTAATATCTATGATCTCGGCCTCATCTATGGCGTTGAGGTAGATGATGAGGCGAGCGTCACCATCACTATGACATTGACCACCCCGCACTGCCCGGTGGCGGAATCGATGCCGGGTGAGGTAGAACTGCGCGCCGCAAGTGTGCCCGGTGTACGTGATGCCGAAGTCAATCTGGTGTGGGACCCGCCTTGGGGCCCGGATAAGATGAGCGATGAGGCGCGGCTCGAATTGGGGATGTTGTGATGACTGACACCAAAACCCGCAAAATTCCTGCTGCCGTTACTCTGACCTCCGCTTCTGAACAGCGCATTGCTGATCTGATGGCGAATGCCCCCGATGATGCGATCGGGGTCAAGCTGTCGACTCCGCGTCGTGGCTGTTCAGGCCTGGCCTACTCTGTCGATTATGTTAGCGAAGAGGTGCCGTTTGACGAGAAGATCGTCACCCCCGGCGGTACATTCTATATCGATGGTGCCAGCGTACTCTATCTGGTCGGCAGTGTGATGGACTGGGTAGAGGATGATTTCACCGCCGGTTTCACCTTCGAAAATCCCAATGCCAAGGGGGCATGTGGCTGCGGCGAGTCCTTTATGGTTTAAATTCGGCTGTGGCGCGCTGTGAAAGGCACCGCTTTGATCTTCCGGTGCTCTCACGGACTGAATGTCCGCTCCACGCCGGCTATCACGCGGCACCATTCTCGCACTGTCACAACCAAATTTGAATTGACCGCTACGGTTCTCGCATCCGCACATTTCCGCTCTAGGCTGACGAAAATCCGCCTGGACTAGATTTGGAGATCAATCCTCGCCTGACGTGATCCGGGCCAGCAGGGCGCGCTCCAGATCATCGACCTCGCCATCGGCGGCGATCATCTGTTCCAGCCAATCCTGTTCAAAATCTTCCACCAGATTGCCGGCGGCCTGCATCTCGGCATAATTCTTTCCGCCCGCGTTCTTGCCGAACACCTTGCCAAAATGATTGCGAACCTGCGGCATTTCGCGTGCCATGGCACCAAAGAAGCGGCCCACGCGCACCTGATTGTCGGCGATGAAGCTTTCCAGCTCCTTCACCCGTTCATGGCTCAATTGCGCGTCGGATAACTGGAAGCCCTTTAGATAATTCGCCACGCCATCGACAAACAGATCGGCCCATTGCGGGGCGTTTTCATCAGCCAGCGTCGCGTCCTTCAGACGGAACAGCATTTCTGCATCATATCGGGTGACTGCAGCTGGGCCATAACCGCCGCTGGCGAAAACAAGGCGGCGCAGGATCTGGCATTCGGCTGCGCTGATATGCGTCGCGGACAGGCCGGCGCCATGGCGTGTGGGCCCAGTGCCGTTGAGCGTGGCCTGTTCAATCTGGCGCAGCGCGTAGGCTTTGAGGAAATCGGGGACATTGCGCGCTTTTTCCACCACGCGAACCAGCAGTTCCAGCTCTGCCATCGATTCAAGCTGGCCATCACGGTCAAGCGATTGAACCAACCAGCGGGCCTCTTCATCGTCACACATGCCGCGCGGCTCACTGCCATTCAGCACGAATTCGCTGACGGCTTCGACAAAGAAATCCACCCATTCATGCGTAGGGTGGGCCAGTGCGCGGTTGATCGCGAAAATTGCTTCTGCCTCTTCACGATAGATCTTGCCATCGCCCCAGCCTTGCTGCCGCAATTCCTGCAATTCGGATGGCGAGACAACACCATCTTCGGCCACCTGACGGGCGAGATTTGTAAACTGAAAGCTCATCGCGCGTGATACCCCCTGAAATGTCAGGGGATGCCATGCCACAAATAGACTTAAATTGGGGTTACCGTCGCGCCAATGCCCTGACACAGGCCGCACGGTCGACATCGCGCCCATCGCTGGCTCGCCGCGCTTCGACATGGGTGGCAACCGGGGGCGTTCCTGCAGTCATCGGATAAAGGTAGATATCCAGCACGCAGGCATCGCCGGTAAATTGCAGCTTGGTTGCATCGCCTTCCTCCACATTCAGCCGCGCGCGACCAAATTGCTGTTCGAGCTGGGGGACGCTGCGGCCTATTACGCCCTCAAGGCCGGGCAGGCGCATCACCTGTGGCGCAATAAAGCCGCGTGAGGGTGTCGGTGGGCGGGTGGGCGGCACCGTTGGGGTTGGGCGCGACTGGGTGGGGCGGGGATAGGTCGGCGCCTTATATTCCGGCACACTGACGCAGGCCGCCAGCGTGGTGGAAAGCAGGCCCATGGCCAATAGGCGCGTCATGCTGGTCATCGAGCGTGCTTTAAACCTCTGCCTTCCTCAACCGTGTCTGAACCAGATGTGTTCCTGCGGCTGCGCCGATAATGGGGGCGAGGAGGCCTGCGAATGGAACCATCAGGAACGCCGTGACAACCGCGCCCAACATGATGCGCTCACCTGATGCGACCGGGGATATGGTTTCCGGTGATTTTTGATGTCTGAGCCATGCCATTTCGGTTAGTTCGCGCCCCAACAGAACGGCATTTACGGTGAAGAACACCACTGCCGGACCGATCGCGGTAAACAGCAATATCAGCGCCACCGGTGCTGCAAGCAGGTTGAACAGAAGTGCCCGCCCTGCCCCGAGCAGGCTGTTGGCCAGATCTGCGCGGAACGACAAAACACGCGCGCTTTGCGCTGAATCTGGATAGTGCGCGCGCTCCACCGCCAGCACGATTTCATCGGCGAAGAATTGCAGCACCGCCAGCGCGACAACCCGAAACAGCAGCCACCCGCCCAACATTGTCAGCGCCAGTGCGACCACGCCACCCAACTCTGCACCATAATCACTGGTGACATAGGATGAAATCAGGCTCTCCAACCCGCGCCACAGAGCCAATCCGCCGATAGCGAACAGAACCAGCGTTAACCCCGTGCTCTTGAATAGAACGCGCAGCACTGCCGGATCGGCCAGCTGACGCAATGACAGGGCAAGGGCGCGGGGAAGCGACATCATGGGTAAAGGCGCGAATGCGCATCTCTGGCCGCCAAGTCAACGCCGCCCTTGGCCTGAACTGCCAAAGTGGGTAGTCGCTGATCTGATTTACCCCACAGTTTGACAGGAATTTGTGTGTCCCAGCCCCGTTATGATGTGATCGCCATCGGCAATGCCATTGTGGATGTCATGTCCCCCGCCAGTGACGAATTGGTTGAGGAATTGCAGCTCAATCGCGGTGGGATGACTTTGGTTGATGCCGATCGAGCGGAGGAATTGTATGATGCGATGGGCCCTGCGCGCGAAATTTCGGGCGGATCGGCGGCCAACACGCTTGCGGGCTTGTCGGCACTGGGGGCGCAATGCGCCTTTATCGGGCAGGTGGCGGATGACCAGTTGGGCGAGGTCTTCGCGCATGACATCCGCGCCGTGGGGATCGATTTCGATACCCCGCCGCGTGCAGGTGATCCGTCCACCGCGCGCTGCCTGATCTTCGTCACGCCTGATGCGCAGCGCACGATGAACACTTTCCTGGGTGCAAGCCAGTTCTTGCCGCCAGAGGCGCTGAATACGCAAGCCGTGCAGGCCGCCAGCATACTCTATCTGGAAGGCTATCTGTGGGACCCCGAAGAACCACGTGCCGCCATGCGCCGTGCGATTGAGGCGGCCCGTGCGGCCGGTCGGCAGGTTGCCTTTACCCTCTCAGAAGTTTTCGTGATCGATCGGCATGGCGATGATTTCCGCGCGCTGATCAATGATGGGCTGATTGATATCTTGTTCACCAACCATCTGGAACTGGCTGCGTTGACGGGCGAGGATGATATCGAAGCAGGGATTACGGCGCTCGCGGGTAAGGTGACGACGCTGGTCGTCACGCGCAGCAGTGAAGGGGCAGTGGCGATCCGCAATGGGGAACGCGCTGAAGTGCATGCCGAACCGATTGATGAAGTGGTCGATACTACGGGTGCGGGTGATCTGTTTGCGGCAGGCTTCCTTTACGGACATGTGAAGGGTGAGCCACTCGCGACCTGCCTGCGCCGTGGGGCCATCGCAGCCTGCGAAATCATCTCGCATTATGGCGCGCGGACAGAGGTGGATTTGAAGGCGCTGATGGCGAAAAAACTGGGCTGATTTCGGGCGCGCCTGATCAATCCGGCGCGCGTTTGTATTCCGCGCTGCGCAGTGTCAGCATATATTCCGCGATCATATCGACCTGATCGCCATCAAGGTCGAAATCCATCATTTCGGGATAATTATGCGCATCGCGGAGCCAGCTGGCCAGCGTATCCTCGTTCAGCCCTTCCCGATTGGCGATATCGACCCAGCGCGGGGCCTGCGGACTGGGAGACAGGTCATTGGCTTCGACCGAATGGCAGCCACCACAAGCAGCCTGAACAAAGGCCAGCGTTTCATGATCAGGGGTTGCGGCTGAGGGCGCAGAGTCGACTTGCGCCACCGCCACGGGCTTTGCCTCCTGCGCTGAATATTGTGTGCACGCGGTACAACTCATCACCAGTCCCGCAATCCGAATTGCACGCCGCATAACTGCTTCTCCTTAGACCCAGCCTTTAGACTAAGCTTGTCAGCCGCGCGAGCGCATTGATCGCGATCAAGTCAGGCTTTCTCGCCCAACTTCGCGCCAGCCAATATCGCGGCGGCAGAACCCGCTGGGAAAACTGATGGCATTGACCGCGCGATAGGCAGCGGCCTGTGCGGCGGTAACATTTGCGCCGCTTGCCGTGACATTCAGCACTCGTCCGCCATTGGCCACCAATTGCCCCTCTTTCAGGGCAGTTCCGGCATGGAACACCTTGGCCCCGCCTGCCCCGGCAGTGCCCAGATCAATCGCGCCGCCCTTGTCCGGCGCGCCGGGATAGCCATTGGCCGCCATCACCACAGTCAGGGCAGTGTCATCGGAGAAGTCGGCCTCCACGTCACCCAAGCGCCCCTTAGCACAGGCCATCAAAATTTCTGCCAGATCGCTTTCCAGCCGCGTCATCAACACCTGGCATTCCGGGTCACCAAAGCGGCAATTATATTCAATCAGCTGCGGGCCTTTGTCGGTCAGCATCAGCCCGGCATAAAGCACGCCAGAATAAGGCATGCCCTCTGCCGCCATCGTTTTAACGGTCGGCTCGATAATCTCCCGGATCACCTGTGCCTGCAATACGGCGGTCAGCACGGGCGCGGGGGAATAGGCGCCCATCCCGCCCGTATTCGGGCCGGTGTCCCCTTCGCCCACGCGCTTGTGATCCTGCGCGCTGCCAAAGGGCAGGATGGTGCTGCCATCGGTCAGGGCAAAGAAGCTCGCTTCCTCTCCGCGCAGAAATTCCTCCACCACAACTTCTGCGCCCGCAGCACCAAAGGCACCGCCAAACATATCTTCCAGCGCGGCCTCTGCCTCTGCGCGGGTTTCGGCGATCACCACGCCCTTGCCCGCGGCCAGCCCATCAGCCTTGAGCACGTAAGGGGCATCGAAACGGCCTAGCACCTGCTTTGCCTGATCGAGCGAGGTGGTGCGGACATAGCCTGCGGTGGGGATATGGGCACGTTCGCACAGATCCTTGGTAAAGCCCTTACTGCCTTCCAGTTGCGCGGCGGCTTTGGATGGGCCGAACACCGCGATGCCAGCGGCGCGCAGGCTATCTGCCAACCCATCCACCAGCGGAGCCTCTGGCCCCACAACCACCAGATCCACGCTCTTGTCCGCACAGAATTGCACCACCTCTGCATGGCTGGTGGCATCGAGAGCAACCAGCTCTGCCTCATCGCCAATGCCGGGATTTCCGGGGGCAGCATAAAGCTTCTGGCAAGCAGGGGATTGCGCCAACTTCCATGCCAGCGCATGTTCACGACCGCCTGAACCAAGCAAAAGGATATTCATGGCTGAAACGCCCTCCGATTCCGAATCCCACGCCAATAATGGGGGGCTGGTAGCGCGCACATCACCGGGCGACAACGCTGCGCCGCTATCGATCACCGAGATTTCGGCGCTGCTGAAGCGTACGGTTGAGGATCAGTTCGGTTTCATCCGCCTGCGCGGCGAGCTGTCGGGCGTCAAACGCGCGGCATCGGGTCATCTCTATTGCGCGCTGAAAGATGACAAGGCGGTGATTGATGGGGTGATGTGGCGCGGCAATGCGCAGCGCCTGCCTTTCATGCCGGAAGACGGGCTGGAAGTGATCGCCAGTGGTAAGCTGACGACCTATCCGGGCCGCTCCAAATACCAGATCGTGATCGATAGTATGGAGGTGGCGGGCGAGGGCGCGCTGCTGGCGCTGCTGGAAAAGACCAAGGAACGGCTGGCGGCAGAGGGGCTGTTTGCGCCCAAACGCAAGCGCGCGATCCCATTCCTGCCAAGCGTGATCGGGGTAGTCACCTCGCCCACAGGCTCCGTAATCCGCGATATTCTCCACCGGCTGGCGGACCGTTTTCCGTCGCATGTGCTGGTGTGGCCGGTGCTGGTGCAGGGGCGGGGCTCTGCGGAACAGATCGCGGGGGCTATTCGCGGTTTTTCGGATATGCAGCCGGGTGGCGTAGTGCCTCGGCCCGATCTGGTGATCGTGGCGCGCGGTGGCGGCTCGATAGAGGATTTGTGGAGTTTCAATGAAGAACTGGTGGTGCGCGCCATTGCCGAATGTTCGATTCCCGTCATTTCCGCTGTGGGGCATGAAACTGATACGACACTGGCGGATTTTGCGGCGGATCGGCGCGCGCCCACACCCACGGCGGCGGCCGAAATGGCTGTGCCAGTGCGGGCGGATCTCGCGGCGACATTGGGCGATTTCGCCACGCGCCAGCGACGCGCCGTCCATCGCCCGATCGAATTGGGGCGGGAACGGCTGGAGGCGCGAGCAAAACGCCTGCCCCGGCCCGAAAAATTGCTGCAACCGCAGGCGCAGGTGCTGGATGAACTGGGCGAAAGATTGCGCCGTGGCCTGATGGATCGCGCCGCGCATGGGCGGACGCAATTGGCGGGTGTCTCCTCGCGTCTGTCACCCCAGGCTTTGCAGCGCAGTTGCCGAGATGCGAAACGCCGTCTGGGTCAGGTGCGGCTGGTGCCGGCATTGGTGGAACGCCCATTGGCCCAGAAGCGGGAAAAGCTCGATGCGCTGTGGCGGCTCGCCAGCCAGTTCCACCCCGAAAAGCCGTTGCAGCGCGGTTATGCAATTGTGCGCGATGCCGATGGCAATGCGCTGACCAATGCGGCCAGTGCGCGCAAACATGCGGCGTTGGAGCTGCAATTTGCCGATGGGCGGTTGGGGGTTCACGCTTCGGATTCTGACAGGCCCCTGCCGGCCCGCAAACCGGCACCGCGCAAAACTCCACCCGCGGCATCGCAACAGGATGATCTGTTCGGTTAATTGAGCGTTCGAAATCATGCTGCTATGGCAGGACCCATGTTGATGAATTCCAGCGATGATGGTGCGAAACTGCACTATGGCCCCTCCGCCTTCCGCGTTCTCAGGCCCGGAACCCACGTCTATTGCGCGGTGACGGGGGAGGCGATTGTGCTGGAAGAGTTGCGTTACTGGAGCGCGGAGCATCAGGAAGCCTATATTTCGGCCCAGGTGGCGACGCGACGCCTGATGGGAGAGGTCTGATCGCGCGGGCAGCGCGATTTATTACTTCGGCCCTTGCAGCAATGGCTTTGGGCGCAATTCCTGCGATCAGTCCGGCGCGTGGTGATGTGGGCGCGACAACGCAATCGCAATTCGTCTATCAGGGGCAATTGAAGCAGGGCGGCTGGATTGTGGGCCGCGCGCCACTGGGCGCAACCCGCGCCTTTCTGGGCGATACCGAGTTGCAACTGGATGGGCAGGGACGCTTCTTTGCCGCCTTTGACCGCGATTCGAGCGGCGAGGTCACATTGCGCGCGCTGATGAAGAACGGCGCGGCTGATTTGACCACACTCAATATCGCGCCGCGCGCCTGGCGGATCGAACATGTCAACGTTGCGCGCCGCAAAGGCGGGGCGAGCGAGGCGTGGTGGGCCCGCCGCAAGCCCGAACTCGATGCGATTGGCGCAGCCCGCGCACAGGAAACCGGGGCCAATGGCTGGCAGCAGAGCTTTGTCTGGCCAGTCAAGGGCCGCATTTCGGGCCGCTTTGGTGCACAGCGGATCTATCGCGGCGAACCGGCGAGTTATCATTCGGGCATGGATATCGCCACGGGTGCATCGGGTACGCCCTATGTTGCGCCTGCCGATGGCGTTGTGGTGCTGGCAGTCAGCAATTTTTCGCTGGAAGGCAATCTACTGATTATCGACCACGGGCAGGGGCTGAACAGCGCGTTCCTTCATTCGTCAAAACTGCTGGTGAAGCAGGGCGATATGGTGCGCCAGGGTCAGGTGATCGGCCATATCGGTTCCACCGGGCGCGCCAGTGGGCCGCATCTGCACTGGTCGATCAAATGGCACGATGCGCGGCTAGATCCGTTGCTGTTTGTCGAGAGTTGATCGCACACAGCAAAGGGCGCGCAGGTTGCCCCACGCGCCCTTTTGAAGTTCTTTAAGAACCGCTTCGCTGAGGAAGCAGGCGGATCAGGCGGCGGCCTGCGCCTTCTTCAATTCGCGCTTTACCTTCAGCGCATTGGCCGAAAGCTTGTCGTCAGAGGTCTTCAAAAGCCAGTTGTCCAGGCCACCATTGTGCTCAACCGAACGCAAGGCATGGGTCGATACGCGGAACTTGAAGCCGCGGCCCAGCTTTTCGCTCAGCAGAGTGACATTCTGCAGATTCGGCAGGAAAACCCGCTTCGTCTTGTTGTTGGCGTGGCTCACATTGTGGCCGACCTGGCGGCCTTTGCCGGACAATTCGCAGATGCGCGACATGGTATCTCTCGTTCGTTCACAGTTGCAGCCCGCGAGATATCTCACTGGGCCCTGAAAGTTCGGGTTTTCCCGGAAAGCGGCGCGCTTAGCGGGGGATAGGCGAATCGTCAAGCAGAGTTGCGGTGCCCCCCATCAATCGCTAGCCACCTCATATGACCCGCTGGCCTCTTCCGCAAGCAATGCAGGCTGCGCTTGATGCCGCACGACAGGCTGCGGTGTCCGGCGAGGTGCCGATTGGCGCGGCGCTGGTGCGGGGGGATGAGGTGCTGGCCGTGGCCGCGAATCGCACCCGCACCCCGCCTGACCCCACCGGCCATGCCGAGATTCGCGTGCTGCGCGAAGCGGCGGAAAAATTGGGCAGTGAACGCCTGACCGGTTGCGACCTCTATGTCACGCTGGAACCCTGCGCCATGTGCGCGGGCGCAATCAGCCATGCGCGAATCTCGCGGCTTTATTACGCTGCGTCTGATCCCAAAGGCGGCGCGGTGGAACACGGCGCGCGGGTGTTCGAACAGGCGCAATGCCTGCACCGGCCAGAGGTTTACACCGGGCTTGGCGAAGGTGAAGCAGCCGATTTGCTGCGGGAGTTTTTTCGGGAGCGGAGATGAGGAGGATGTTTTGAAGGCAGTTACAGGCATCAATCACTTGGGGCTTCGTGTCAGGGACCTGGGCGTTTCCAGGAATTTTTACGCCAAGCTTGGATTTGAATTCCTTGCAGGACCTGTAGGCCCTGAGCCGGTTGCGATTGTCGAACACCCATCCGGCGTGAACATCAATTTCATTCTGAATTGTTCCGATGATGCATCGGAAAGCAACATCCTGATGGACGTGAAGGAAAAGCATTCTGGCTTCACTCACGTCGCACTTGAAGTTTCAGACTATGATGCGGCGGAAAGGGAGATTGAGGATTTGGGGCTGGTGATTACCGAACGCGTTGAGTTCGATGGTGCGCGATTTTTCTTTGTCCGAGACCCAGATGGCAATGTGATTGAATTTCACCATCCGGGCGCCAAACGGGGCTGATAGGTTATAGCCCTCGCCAGATCTTCGCCGCCGCATCGTCCCTCGCGCCGAAATTGCGCGGAGTGCAGCGGATGGGCCTGAAGTTCTTGGCATAGCAAAGCTGAATTTCCTCCAGCCAGCCCTTGCCGTCCAGCCTCACACCCACCTGGCTTTCTTTCCAGTATGGATTGGCGGTGACGAATTCGCGGCGGATATCGCCAGCAGTAAGCCCCTTTTTACGGCTCAGCCGGTCGTAATCGGGCCAGCGCAGGCTATTCCACAAGATGCGGGTAACCTTGAAATAGGTTTTGGGCCGCTTGACCATGCAGGCGCCATGCTTGGCCCATTGATGGCTGACGAGATGGGCTGAGGCAGAGCTGCTGTGCCACCTCAATCCCCGTCGGATGTGCCTTGGTCGGGCAATATTGCGGCCAGCTGCGCCCGCTTTGTGGCCACAAGCCATGAACCACCAGGCCGAAGCGGCCATTGCGCCCGGAACATTGCAGCGCATCGGCACGGCGCATCTCCCGCCCCTTGCAGAATTCAGGGCTCCAGCTCAGCGCCAGCACATATCCGGTGACCGGCATGGACCGCACCGGGCCATTGCGAGCGGCATAGGGAGCATCGACTGCCTGCGGCATTTTGCATTGATAGGATTGGGCATGAGCCCCAGTCGCGACTAGCGCGAGTATCGAAGCGACGAAGGCGCTTCGCAAGGCCGACCGGCCGCCGGGCGAATGTCCGCCCCCTTGGAGGCTAGGGCGAAGCCATTTGGCCGCGAGAGAAATCATAGCGGCGCAAAATCGAGGCCAATATCAGCCGCGGGTGCGCTCTGGGTCAGCCGCCCAACACTGACATAATCGACACCGGTTGCTGCCTTGGCTTTGATAGTATGAAGGTTGATCCCGCCCGACGCTTCTGTGGGCACCCGATCCGCAACCAGCGCCACGGCCTCGCGCAGTGTATTCGGCTCCATATTGTCGAGCAGCAGCCGCGTGGCCCCGGCGGCCAGCGCGGGTTCAATCTGGTCGATCCGATCGACCTCGCAGATGATCTCTGTCACGCCCGCCTCAACAGCGCGGCGTACTGCCTCACCCACATTGCCCGCGACCAGGACATGATTGTCCTTGATCATCGCAGCATCCCACAACCCCATGCGGTGATTGCTGCCACCGCCCATGCGCACGGCGTATTTTTCTAGTTGGCGCAGGCCGGGAATGGTCTTGCGCGTATCGAGCAATGTGCAGGCGGGATTATCCATCGCCGCGACATATTCGGCCACCATTGTGGCGATGCCCGAAAGATGCTGCACCGTGTTGAGCGCGGATCGTTCGGCCGTCAGCATGGCGCGGGCATTGCCGGTCAGCCGCATCAGATCAGTGCCTGCGGGCACGGCATCGCCATCGGCCACCAAAAATTCAATTTCCATATCCGGGTCGAGCGCGCGGAAGAATGCCTCGGCAATGGGCAGGCCCGCCACATGGATCGCATCGCGGCTGTCCATCACGCCGGAAAAGCGCGCATCAGAGGGAATCACGCTTTCTGATGTGACGTCATGCCCGCCACCGGGCAGGCCCAAGCCTAAATCTTCCGCAAGCGCGTCACGCACGAAACCATCAAGGTCAAAGCCGGGGAGGTTGAAGGTCAATTTTATCTCCGTTCGCCCTGAGCCTGTCGAAGGGCTGTACTTTCTTTTGCACGCCGCGGTCAGAAGTAAAGGGCAAGGCTTCGACAAGCTCAGCCTGAGCGGGGTTAGTGTACGAACCTGGCCACAACATCCCTATACGAACGGCTCACCTTCACCTCTGCCCCGCTATCCAGCACCAGGAAACATTCGCCATTGGTGTGCGGGCGCACCTGGCGCACCTGGTCCAGATTGACTATGGTGGAACGGTGCACGCGCTGGAATTTGCGCGGGTCCAGTCGCCGCTCCAGGTCCTTCATCGTTTCACGCAGGATCAGCGAATTATCGCCGGTATAGATGCACATGTAATCGCCAGCCGCCTCAATATGTTCGATCGTACCGACTTCCACGCGGAAAATCTGGCCGCGATCCTTTACATTGATCAGCTTTTCGAAGCGTTCGGTGCTTTCGCCTGATTCGGTATCGACAAATTCTTCCGCCGCTTCGGGCGCGACTTCGGTCAGCACATGCATTAGTTTTTCAGCATCTTCCGCGCTCTTCCTTTCGGCCATGCGTTGGCGCACGCGCTCGATCGTATCGGCCAGCTTGTCCCCATCGACGGGCTTCATCAGGTAATTGACGGCATTGGCTTCAAAGGCTCGGATTGCGTGTTCTTCATAAGCGGTGACGAACACGAATAGCGGCGGCTCGATTTCCATCACGCCCTTGACCACGGAAAACCCGTCAAAACCCGGCATCTGGATGTCCAGAAACACCAGATCGGGCTTTTCGGTTTTGATCTTGCGAATAGCCTCGCGACCATTGGAACAGGTGCCGATGATTTCGACGTCCTCAAACGGTTCCAGCCGAAGTTGCAGGCCCTGAATGGCCAGTTTTTCATCATCGACTAGGATTGTGCGAATAGTCATGCGTTTGATCCAATTGTTTGTCCGGGGCCCAGTTGGCTGGACTGTGCTGGGCTGGGTATTTGTGCATTGGCACCATCTGCCTGGGCAGTTGCTGCACTGTCCGTCAGTGCTTCTACATCAGTCTCATATGGTATTTCGATGAATACGCTAAATCCGCCGGAAGGTTCCGAGTGCGTTTCGAAATGATGATTGTCTCCATAGGCCTGCATTAACCGGTTGCGGATATTCGCCAGCCCCACCCCGGTGGAAACAGTGCGCGGGCGCATGGCGGCGATCAGAGCGCTAGAGGGCTGCTTGGGTTTGTGTATTCCGGGTCCGGTATCTTCCACGCTGATCCGCAGCCTTTCGCCCACCACGCGGGCGCTGAGCGCGATCTTGGCCCCTTCTTCCTGCGCAGAGACGGCATATTTGATGGCGTTTTCGATCAGCGGTTGCAGCAGCATGGCGGGCAGGCGTGCATCCATGGCCTTGTCATCAATTTCGAACTGGGTGCGCAACCGCTCTTCAAACCGCATGCGTTCAATATCCAGATATAGCTGCAGCGTTTCCACCTCTTGCGCCAACGTTACCTGGCTGCCGGGTTCGCTGACCAGAGTATGTCGCAGAAAGGCGGAAAGTCGCGTCAGCATGGCATTGGCCGGCTCAGTCTGTTTCAGCAGCACCAAAGTGCTGATGGAATTCAATGTATTGAACAGGAAATGCGGGTTCAACTGATATCGCAGCATCGCCAGTTGCGCGCTGGTGGCCTGCGCCTCCAGCCGTTCCAGCCTCACCGTTTGCTGTTCGACCGTCAGGAAATAGTTGATGGCGAAATAGAGCGCACTCCAGCCGCCTAGCATCGTCGACGGGATATAGGACAGGCCGATAAAACGCTGGACAAAGGTCGTCTCACGCGTGCCGGCATAATAAACGCCCTGCACCCAGGCGTCGATGGTGGAATGCATGATGACCGCCAGGAACAGGGCGATGGCTGTCATCCCCCAGGTCACGATGGGCCTGCGATTGATCAATTGGCGATAGACAACAGACAGGATCAGGCTGATTGAAAAGCCGGTAATGGTGGTGATCAGGATCACCGCCAACAAATCCCACGACTGGCCATTCGCAAGTGCGGACAGTGCGCGCAGCAAAAATGCACCACCCCAGCCCGCAAACTGCAGGTTCCAGAACGCCCTGTTCTTGTTGGCAAAGAACGGCGATGACTTGATCGGCAAGACCGACATTTCAACCTGCCTTAGCCGATTTGTTGGCGACGTGCAGTTTGTTTTGCCCCTCTTGGCCGTGTGCGGTACACTGCTCAACTGAGGAGGGAGAAGGATGGACGATATTGGTGACTTGGACGCCGGTACCGGCACCCGCGCCCGATTTCACGCCATGAGTGAAGGGACTCAGGAAGAATGGGCCTTGATTGCTGAGAAGTATCAGGAATTTGCTTCGGGATTGGCGGACCGTGTGCTGGCGCACCTGAAATTGCTGGAGGGAGATTTTGGCGGCTTTCCGATTTGTCGGTTGGGCCATTCGCTGCAAACTGCGACGCGTGCCCATCGTGACGGGCGGGATGAACATTATGTCGTGATGGCGTTGCTACATGATATTGGTGACACGCTGGGCAGCTATAACCACCCGGAAGTCGCCGCCGCGATTATCAGGCCCTTTGTGCCGGAGGAATATCACTGGATTTGCCGTCATCACGGTGCTTTCCAGGGCTATTACTATTTTCACTTCTTGGGCATGGACCGCAATGTGCGTGATCAGTTCCAGGACCATCCATTCTATGATGCCTGCGCAGAATTCTGCGAGAAGTATGATCAGGCCGCATTTGACCCTGATTACGATAGTGAAGGGCTTGAATTCTTTGAACCTATGGTGCGGGGCGTCTTTGAGAAACCCCTGCAGACGGATTATTCGGCGCTGGTGGATTGCGCGACGCCTGCGGATTTCACCTCGCGCTGGAAGAACTGATGCCAATCGACCACTCCTGCTCCTGCCATGCGCTGTTGAACAATGCTGATCTCCAGCGCGATGGCTTCGGCCCGTTCATCCCAGCCATCATGCGTGCGCTTGCGCAAAAATCCGCCATCGTGGCGTGGCCCCCATCGCTGCATAAAGCGCACGGCAGCTTCAGAATCATACCCTGCATTGGCCAGCAACCATGGCGTCAACCGGTCAGCCTCTCGCTCTGTTAGCCGGACATTTTTCTGTTTGCGGCCATTTGCATCGAGCCATGCGCGATGACGGAGCCAATTATGCGCCGCCTCATGCGCGATGGCGGCGGCGAGTTCATCCTCGGGATAATCGAAGCCCGGAAAATCAGCGCCCACGATTACCCGCTGCCCCAAAGCCACGGCATGATCGCCGCTGTTGTCCAATTCGAAGCGGGTGGCACAAACGGGCAAGCCGCGCAGATCTACAGTCTGGCCGCCGGATAATATGATGGAGACAGAGCCATTTTGCGCCAGAGCGAGGTCAATCGCATCCTGCGCGCGCACCTGCCTGCCCGGATCAAGCCGTTCCTTGGCGGGCCAGGCGGACAGGTGCTGACCCGCTACCGCCTCCACTTCCTGATTGGTCAGCAGCCCGGCCAATTGCGCGGGGGAGCCGCGCGCCGCACTGGCCACGGCGAAATCTCCGTTTAACCCAAGTGCATGGCGAACCATATCGGGTGAGCCATAGCTGCGCATGTCCTGCAATTGCAGGCCGGTGCCCAGCTTGCTTGTACCGCAATAGGAAGCGTTGCCGCGCGCCAATCGCCAGCCAATATCCTGCAGCAGTCGGTCCTGCGCCTGAAACTGGGCGAGTCGGGAGGGGATGGGGGGTGCCGCGCTGGCCGCACCCGCAATTGCCATCGCTATGGCAAAAAAAATAGACGATAGCGCCGCGCGCATCATTCAACGCTGGCGTCAGCTGCCTGTTTTAATGCCTCAAAACCCACCGCGCCCTCAAAGGCCTGATCACCCGCAACCCAGCTGGGCGTTCCGGTAAAGCCGATGCGTTGGGCGAGCGAGGCATTGCGGACCAATTCGGCTTCGACGTCGGCAGCCCGCCCGTCAGCCTGCGCCTGCTCCATATCCAGTCCGGCCGCCTGTGCTGCCGCATTGACCGATTCAGGATTGGCGGGAGCAAGACGAAACATCGCCTCGTGAAACGCGGCGAATTTGCCTTGCTTCGCTGCAGCCAGCGCCATGCGAGCGGCCAGATCGCTGCCTTGAAAAATTGGCCATTCGCGGATGATAATCTTCAGATCGGGATCGGACTGTGCCAGCCGCGTCACATCGGCATGGCTTTTCTGGCAATAGGGGCAATTGTAATCGGTAAATTCCACCAGCACTTTTGATCCATTGGGGTTGCCCAATATTGCGCCGGGGAAACCCTGGTTCATCTCGCCCGTCAGCCCGGCCATGCGCTCTGCTGATTGCTGCAGTTGATAAGCATCGGCCATTTGCGGAAGGATATCTGGGTTTTCAAGTAGATAGGTCTTGGTGCGCGCATCGGCCAGCCCACTGTAAGACCACGCTGCCGCCCCGGCAAAGCCGCAGAGTAGTGCCAACAAAGCAGTCAGCGTCAGTGATTTGATCGAGTGATCCATTGCGGCATTGCCCCCTATTTCTTCCTGTCCTGTATGCGTTCCAGCTCAGCACGCGCCTGGAACGCGATATCCTGCGCCCTGATCCAGTCGGGCGTATACTCCGGCAACCCCGCCTGCGCCGCCTGCGCACTACGCAGGGCGGACGGGTAATCCCTGTTCATCACCTGTTGTTCGGCGCTGGCCAGCCGCGCCCGTGGCATGTCCCCGCGCGCAGCATAGACAACGCCCAGCTGATACCAGGCAAAGGGGTTCAGCCGGTCGCGTGCCACGGCGGCGCGCAATACCCGCTCCGCCTCAGGATAATTGGCCTGATCCTCTGTTGCGATCAGTGCGTGGCCAAACATGGATGCGATCAACGGCTGGTATCCGCTCAATTCGGTTGCGCGGCGCAGCGGTTCCAGCGCCTGAGCCGGCTTGCCCGATTCCAGCAGAACCTGGCCTTGCAGCTCCAGGAAATAGGGATCGTCGGGCGATTGATCCAACAGCCCCTGTGTTTCGGCCAGCGCCTTGTCGATCAGCGCATTCTTGTGGAAGGCATAGGCGCGGGCATAGCGTGCCGGGATGCTGGTATCACTTTCGGGATAGTAATTGAGTGTCTGTTCGGGCTCTGACAGATAACCAAACAGCTTGGCCTTGATTCGTGCGAAGCGTGCCTCCAGCGCGGGATCGCTGGGCGTGTCCCAGGCAGGATCCTTCACATAATCTTCACGCAAACGGGTGATACGCTCGGCCGAAAGCGGGTGGGTCTGGCGGAAACTCGCCTCATCACTCTGGTCATAGCCATATCGCATGGCCTTGTTCTGCAGCTTGCCGAAGAAACTGAGGCTGCCCTTGCCCGTAATTCCAGCCTTGGACAGATATTCTGCACCAGCGGCATCGGCAGAGGATTCCTGCACCCGGCTGAATGCTAGAAATTTGCCCAGCGCCGCCTGTTGCCCCGCCATCATCACGCCCATGGCGGCATCGCCGCCGCCCGCCAGTGCGGCACCCACGCCCAGCAGCATGGAAAGCAGCGAAATCTTGTTCGCGGCAGAGGCACCTTCGCCAAAGCGGATCACATGTCCGCCAGTGATATGCCCCAATTCGTGCGCGATCACGCCTTGCACTTCATTGGCATTATCGGCCGCGTTGATCAGGCCGCTATGGATGTAGACCGCCTGCCCGCCTGCAACAAAGGCGTTGATCGACGGGTCGTTGATCATCACGATATCGACATTGCCTGCCTTCAGACCAGCTGCTTTGACCAGCGGAGCAGACATATCTTGCAGCAGCGCCTCTGTCTCTGCATCGCGCAGGATGGATTGCGCCATGGCGGGCTGGGCCGCCAGTGCGAATGCAATTAGCAGGGCAAGACAATGGGTGAAAATGCGCATCACACCAGCTTGCTAGCGGGTTTCGTGCTGAACCGGAACTGAAGACGCGGTTGTGCGTTCAAGAAAACGCATGATCTCTGCATGAACCCGGCTTTTATTGCGCCATGGGGCGGCCAGCGCGACCAGCGGAGCGGAATGATCCATGCCGGGGTAGTAGGCGGTTTGCGCCTCTGCCCCCAACTCGGTTAATGCCGCGGCCAGGGCGCGCGTATTGCGTGGCTTGACCGTGGTGTCCGCCTCGCCCGTCAACAACAGCATGGGCGGCGCATCGCCTCGCGTATAATTGATCGGCTGGGTTGCGGGCAGATCGGGAGAATCGCCAAAGGCGCGTTCTACCCCCGGCCCGTCCAGCGGCAGGAAGTCATAGGGGCCGGAGATGCCGATTGCGCCGCGAATGGCCGTTTCAGGCACATTTGCGGTGCGCAGCCATTGCTGGTCGAGCGCCAGCATGACGGCATTATATGCCCCGGCGGAATGGCCCATCAGATAAATTGCATCGGGATCGCCACCAAGAGCGCCAATATTGGTGTGGGTCCAGGAAAGCGCGGCAGCCCCATCTTCCAGCATGGCGGGGTATTTGCCGACATCGCCCAGCCGGTATCCGGCCACCACCACTATAAAACCTTCAGGCGCAAAACCCCGGCCGATCAGGGCGTAGTTTTCCGGATTTCCGCTGGACCAGCTGCCACCATGGATAAACAGAATGACCGGCAGGCGGGCAGCGGGTGATGTGGCATTCGGGCGCAGCACGATCAGGCGCTGCTGCGGATCATCGTCATATTGAGCCGGGACCATCTGTTCGACATTGGCACTGCCGCCCACAACGCGGTCGACGCGCTCCAGAACCCAGGACCCGTTGATCCAGATGGCGATTTGCAGCGCGATGCCTGCCAGCGCCAATACCGCCACAACTGCGCCAATAAGCCAGAGCATTTTACGCCGTTTTTCCGCTGCCATCACCGTGCTTTACCGCGCGGGTGGCGGGCTGGCCAGCATTGTTGCGCATGGGACGGCGGCCCAGCGGACGGGGGATCAGCCCACCAGTTTGCGCGCGGCGCGTTCGATCAGCGGGATATCTTGCTCGACCTCACCCAGCACCACTAATTCGCCCGTTTCGTTGCGGCGGACCATGACCAGCGCAAATTCACCGCCGTCCGTTGGCAGATCTTCTAACGTGACCGGATCGATAGCGCGCAGTTTCTTGGCCAGAGCGTGGCGGACTGCATCTACTGGATCGACTGTTTTTCCAGTCTCTTCGCGGCGCAGGCGGCGTTCCGCCTTGACCACGCCCTTCAACCCGCCTTCGCTTTCTTCAAGGAAGGTGGACAGCCGGCCATGGGCCAGGCCCAAACGCTGGGCGTGGTTCAGCACGGTGGCATATTCGGCCAGACGCGTCTTGTCATAATCGGCGCCAAACACCAGCTTGACCACTGGCGTCATGGGTGCGCGTTTTTGAACTGTCAGGCCGTTTTCGGCCAGCAGTTCGGCATAGTCTTCTGGTGTTTCCTGTGCTGCCAGCGCGACATCATAGGCGCGGTCCACCGCGGCATAGAGTGCCGCGCGGCTGCGATCTTCGTTACTATTGGCGGCTTGCGCCAATTCGCGGGCAGAAGCGAGATAGTCATAGATGCCCGCATCTTCGGGCAGGTCTTCGCTGGCCGGAATTTCAGCTTCCTCGTCCCAGCCCATATCAGCACCGAAGCTTTCCAGTGCGGCATATTTGCTTACCGCAGCGGCGTTTGCGTCATCTTCGAAACTGTGTTCGCCGGGTTCGGGCGCTTCCAGTTCGATGAAATCGTCATCTGCCGAAGTTTCGGCCGGTGCATCGAATGTGTCATCGCTCATATCGAAGGCGACTTCAGGTTCGATTGCATCTGGCGAGACCGCGAAATTGTCAAAATCTTCCAGATTGATCGCCTTGCTCTTCTTGGCTGGCAGATCGATGTGGTCGGTCAGCGAAGCAAAATCGTAATTCGCTTCACCTTCCTCTTCTTCCAGCCCCTCATCGCCATAATCGGTGGCGTCAAAATCGCCGAATTTGGGCGTAGGCAGATCGTAATCGTCCAGATCTTCATCGCGGTCAGCCGGATCGATGGAGGGCATGGCGCCCTCATCAAAAACCGGGTTAGCGGGAAGATCAATCTCATCCGTGAAGCTTGGTTGGCCCTCAGCGACGCTGAAAGTATCGTCCAGTTCCAGCGCATTATCCTGGTCATTAAGCGCATCGGCAGTTTCCAGCGCCTGATCGATTTCCAGCAGCAGTTCATCGGCCGTCATCTGGTCGGCCACTTCCTTCCAATTGATGACGCCATAGATGAAGTCGATGGTTTCATCATTGCTGGAAAAGGGCAGCAAAATGCCGCGATACATGATGGTGATGCCGCGCTGATTGACGAATTCAGCCTCAAACCCGATCGGGGCCTGATTGGCCAGAATCTGCATGTAATGGTCGGTTATGCGGCTGAGCAGTGAGCGCGCCGGAACATCCGAAAGACGTTCAATCCGCCCTTCGGTGCCACATTCGGCGGCTAGTTCATTGCCCAGGAATTGCACCGCCGGGTCTTCAATCCCCAGCGAGAAGTCCAACAGAACGCTGTAGGGCCCAAAATCGTCGAGATTCTGCGGGTCCAGCTCTTCCACGGCGGGGAAGGTACGGTCACCCAGCATGCTGGCCCAGTGATTATAGGCGCGCACTTGCATGCGGCGTTCATCCTGGCCGATTGCCGCAGGCGGCAGATCGCGGACATTCTCATCCTCGCCGAGTTCAAAATCGACGGAATCATCGGAAAAGTCGGCCGATCCGAAATTGCCGCGCAGCGTGTCCATGACCGTTAAAGCCCCTGATAAAACATCTATGTGGCTGGGTTTTGACGGCCCATGGTAAACATCCCGTTAAGTGCACGGGAAAACTTGGCGTCGGGGTTGCGGTGGCCGTGTGACGTCATCCGGCGCGATGGATGATTTTCGCCTAGGCAGCGTGGACAAATTCCGCGTGACCCAAGGCAGGACCAGAATTACTGAAATCGCGAAAGTAATTCCGTCAGAACAATTGTCGGTTCCATACAATTCAAACACTTATATGCAATGAATACAGCCATTTCCTGATCCGAATTGGAGGCAAATTGGCGCATTTCATATTGATCCACGCGCCGGGTCGTGCTCCATGCAGGATATTGATTGTTAGGGGAAAATGGCAGCTGACCTGACTAAATTGGTCTGCGTCCAAAAAGAACATGCGGGTTGAGAAAGCGACAGATGGTGGGCGTGCGGCTGGCGCGAGAACGCTCCTTGCAGGTGCTGTTCTGTTTGCCGCTATCAGCGCCACACCGCTGCTCGCTACGGAAACCGCGGAAGATCCCGGCGCCGTAGAACACGCAACCAGTGTTGCGCCCCAGCCTACAACTCAGCCTGCATCGTCCATCAAATCGAAGCTGGTCTTTTCACAATTCACCGATATCCCCGTGTCGGGCGATGCCGATGATGTGCTGCGCTATGGCGGCAAGATTGACGGCTATTTCGATGTGAAGGGCGGCACGTTTGGGGCAGATGACAGTTTCTCGCTGCACATCCACCCTGAATTCAAATATGGCGAAAGCGCCAATGGCGAAGTCGGGCTTCTGCCCAGCAATACGCAGATGTTCTATCCGGGTGAGGGAGAGGTGTTCGACCTGTCGATCAACCTTACCAAACGCTGGAAGTCGGGTACCAGCCTGACGGTCGGCAAGATCAATATACTGGACCTGGCAGAACATCTGCCTGTGGAAGGTGGCGGCGGGCATGACGGGTTCATAAACCTGGCGATGGCCCTGCCCCCCAGCGCGATCGTGCCCGGTTCGATCATTGGCGCGCAGCTCAACATCCCCACGAAAAAGGCGCTTTATCGCCTGTGGGTTTTCGACCCGGAATTGCAGTCAAAGAAAACTGGCTTTGAAAGCCCGTTTGACAAGGGCTTGGCTTTCCTGGGTTCCGTCACCGTGCCAGTGAAGATTGGCGGCAAGCAGGGATATTATGCGCTGAAAGTGGCAGGCTCCACGCGCAGCATGCTGGCAGCAGAGGCGCTGCCTGCTGCGCTTGTCCCGCCGTCCAGTTCCCCCTTCGGCCACCGCAAGGGAGAGGTCAGCGTGGTACTGGCGGGATATCAGTTTATCCAGCAATATGCCGATCACCCGGGGAAGGGTTGGGGCGTGTTCGGGCAGGTCTATGTTTCGAATGGCGACCCGACATTTCTGGACAAAAGCGGGTTTATCGGCGTGTCAGGCAACCCACATTTCCGCCCGCAGGATCGCTTTGGCATTGCCTGGTTCCGCTATTCATTGAGCAATGGGCTGGTCGATACGCTGTCTGGCCGATTGGCGCTGGAGGATGAGGAGGGTGTTGAGGCATTCTACACCGTGGGCTTCAACAAATATCTGCGCCTCACGGCCGATGTGCAGGTGGTGGACAGCGCCGTCGCCGCGCGCAGCACCGGGGTGACCGCTGGTATGCGGCTGACGGCGCGGTATTGAGGGGTGGTGGCCAGTGTTACCGCACTGACCATCACAATAACCCGGAAATAAGCTTGAAGGGTGTCTCGGTCCGCATGGACCGGGGCACTCCCCTCTCTATACAGGCCCGGAGGTTAATTTGCAATGACCCATGAAGATTTCGCCGCCTTTATGGCGCATATGGGCTGGAATAAATCTGAGGCGAAATTGCGGATACAGGGCAAGCACGCGTCACCCTACCACTCAATCACTCCACGCCCATGCGCCTGCAAAAACGCATTCGTCTGGCTAAACGGGCGCGAGCCGAAAAAGCCGCGATGCGCCGAAAGCGGGCTGGGATGCGGGCTGGTCAGAACCAGGTGATGATCGGCCATGCCCAGCCCCTTTACCCGCTGCGCCTTCTTCATCGCATGGCTGCCCCACAGGATAAACACCGCCGGATCGCCGCGATCCACCACCGCCTGAACACAGGCATCGGTAATCGCATCCCAGCCGCGCCCGGCATGGCTGCCCGCCTGCCCCGATTGCACCGTCAGCGTATTGTTCAGCAGCAGCACACCCTGCCGTGCCCACCGTTCCAGATTGCCGCTGGGCGCGCGGGCAATGCCCAGATCGCTCTCCAATTCCTTATATATATTCACCAAAGATGGCGGCACCTTCACCCCATCGGGGACGGAGAAGGCCAGCCCATGCGCCTGCCCCGGCCCGTGATAGGGGTCCTGTCCCAAAATCACCACGCGCACCTGATCCAGCGGGGTCCAGGCCAGCGCATTCAGCCGCTGCCCGCGCGGGGGGAAGACCTGCTTGCCAGCATCTTCCTCTGCGCGCAACCAGCCGCCCAGCTTGCGCGTGTCGGGCGTGGTCAGCGCCGGTTCAATCGCTGCGCGCCAGCTTTCAGGGATTGCATCCTGTGTCATGAAATAAATCTTACCCCTTATGCTTGGCGGCAACCACCACCCCTTCCCCTCTTTCCCCAATCGGCCTAAGGACGCGAGCGATGGCTGTATATTTTCACGAAGAAGACCTGCCTGCCGATGTGCTGCAGGGTGACGCGCCGCTGGCGGTGGATACCGAAACCATGGGCCTGATCACCCATCGGGACAGACTGTGCCTGGTGCAGATCAGCGATGGCAGCGGGGATGAACACCTGGTCCGCTTTGGCCCCAACAGTTCCTATGACGCGCCGAACTTGAAAGCAGTTCTGGGCGATCCCAACCGGCTGAAACTCTATCATTATGCTCGTTTCGACCTGGCCGCGATCGAATATTATCTGGGCGTGATGGCAGCGCCTGTTTTCTGCACCAAAATCGCCAGCAAGCTGGTGCGCACCTATACTGACCGCCACGGCTTGAAGAATCTGGTCGACGAGTTGCTCGGGGAATCGCTGTCCAAAGTGCAGCAATCAAGTGATTGGGGCGGCCCGGAATTGAGCGAAGCACAGCGCGATTATGCGGCGAGCGACGTGCGCTTCCTCCACCGCCTGCGCGATGAATTGCTGGTGCGGCTGGAACGCGAAGGGCGCATGGAAACGGCGCAGGCCTGTTTCGATTTCCTGCCCACCCGCGCCCGGCTGGATATGGCCGGTTGGGCCGAGCACGATATTTTCAGCCACGCTTAACCTGGTGAGGCGTTAGAGACAGGGCATGGTCATCAAACGGCGGATCGAAACTAGTGAGGCGAAGCAGCTGCGCAGCCAGCGCCAGCATTTTGCCGCGCCCGGCGGTTCGCATGATCGGTTGGTCCATTTCCTCGCCCGTGCGTTGCCGGCTGGCGTGGGCGTGGTTGCTGCGCTGATGATTATCACGCCGTTAAGCCCGCGGGGTGAAGTGTCCTTCCTGCTCGACCGCAATCAGGTGGCGATGATCGATGAGCGCCTCTCGGTCGATAACGCCATGTATCGCGGCCAGGACGATCAGGGTCGGCCATTTTCGCTGACGGCGGGCGAGGCAGTGCAGCGATCCAGCCGCGAAGGCATTGTGCGGATGAAGGATCTGGTCGCCAACATATTGTTCAGCGATGGCCCTGCGCGCATCAGCGCCAAGGCGGGCAATTACAATATCGATGAAGAAATTGTCTCGATCATCGGCCCGCTGCAGATGGAGGCTGCCGATGGCTATGCCATGACGGCGCGCGATGTTTCGGTCGATCTCGAAACAAGGCGCATGACTGGCACGGGCGGCGTCGAAGGCAAAGTTTCTGCTGGCAGTTTTTCCGCCGACACGATTACCGCCGATCTCAGCGAACGCACCGTAACGCTGGATGGCCATGCCCGCCTTTCCATGGTGCCGGGTGAATTGAGGATGCCGTAATGAATAAGTTGCACATCAGCACATCGGATAAGGGCCTGCGCCGCACAGCCATCAAATCTGCCATCACCGGTTTTTGCCTTACCGCCGTGGCGATGGGTAGCATCCAGCTCAACGCGCAAGCCATCGGTTCGCATAACTCAAAGGCACCAGTGGAATATGCCGCTGACCGGATTGAGCTGCAGGACCGGCAGAACCGCGTCATGCTGACCGGTAATGTGGTGATCACACAGGCCGAGCTGACGGTGCGATCTACCCGTACGCTGGTCAATTACAGCAATGGCGATGGGCTGAGCATTGAACGGATCACAGCCACAGGCGGCGTGACCGTGACACGCGGGCGCGAATCTGCGCGCGGCGATGTGGCCGTGTATGATTTCAACCGCCGAATCATCACCATGGCAGGCAATGTCCGGCTCAATCGCAATGGTGATACGTTGAATGGCGGACGGTTGGTGATTGATCTTGCCAGCGGTGTATCCAGCGTGGATGGACGCGCGGCAGGGTCATCACCTGTGAGCGGCGAGGGGTCAGAAAGCAGCACCGGCCGGGTCAGCGGCAGGTTCTCGGTCCCGAAGGATTGAGCTTACGCCGCCTTAATAGGCGCGGTCGTGGCGCAGCACACGCCATGTGCGCCACACGATCTGGATGTCACGCAGCAGCGACCAGCCGCTGAGATATTCAAGGTCTGACTGCAGGCGCTGGGTCAGGTCCACCTCCCGCTCGGTCGCGCCGCGATGGCCACGCACCTGCGCCAGTCCGGTCAGGCCGGGGCGCAGTGAATGGCGGCGCCAGTAATGTTCGTCCACCTCCCAAAACAGCTTGTCATTGGCGCGCGAGCCCAATGCATGCGGGCGCGGGCCGACAATCGACATATCGCCGCGCAACACATTCCATAGCTGTGGCAGCTCATCAATACTGGTCGATCGAAGGAAGGCGCCGATCCGGGTCACGCGATCATCACCGCGACCCGTTGAACGGTGCCCCGCATCATCCGCGCCAGCCACAGACATGGTGCGCAATTTGTACATCTGGAAAAAGCGGTTACCCCGCCCCAGCCTCTGCTGAACAAACAGCACAGGCCCGCCATCTTGAAGCTTGATGGCTAGCGCCGCGATTAACAGAACGGGGCTGAACACAACCAGCCCGCCCAACGCCAAAACCACATCAAAAGCACGCTTCACGGCGCGCGCACGAAGCCCCAGCGGGCCAATCGATACGACAAAGGTTGTGCGTTGCTGCTGTTCATATTGGCGAACGCCCAGCACACCGATTGCCTGTGCCGGCTCACTGATAATCTCCCCAAACACGCCTGCAGATTTCAGCACATGCGCCCAATCTTGCCGCCGCTCCGGTGGACAGGTCACCACAACATGATCCTGATTGCGCAGCAATTGGCCCAGCCGGTCCAGCATATGCGGGTCCCGCGTGTCGGGCGCGATGGCCAGTTCCCGCGTCGAAAGATTGAGGCCATCTTCCAGCGCAAATTCAGGGCCGCCATCCATCAGCACCAGCCGGTTCTGCACCCGGCCATCCCACAAACGCTCAATCAATTTGGCAGCCAGCCGTCGCGACATGACAATCAGCGCCATCGAAAAAATCAACCCCAGCGTGAAGGTCCCGCGTGAGAATGTGGCGTTCGACTTTGTATAAAAAGCCACAAAATTCAGCAGCGCCGCCGATATCGCCAGCGCGACAAATGCTTTGCCCACGCCAAAGCGCCAATCGGTCAGCACCCGCATCGAATAAGTGCCGTTGTAGAGCGCGATGGTGAAATAGATCGGCAGTAACAATTGCGCCTGCATCAGCGCGCGCCATTCCAGCCAGACACCGACATAGGTCAGGCCCGCCAATACAAAGCCTGCATGCAGAATGGCGGCATCACCCAGAACCAGCGCCAGATAGGCCCGCAACCGCCGCCTTTCGCGCGGCGGGCTTTGGGGCAAGAGCGGTTCAACCACCCGTGCCCTGGCGCTGATGTCCCCCATCAGCTTGTTCATCTGGCGTACCCGGTTTTCATTATCGCGGGAATCTACGCGCAATTACGTATTATGTAGAGTTTTGAGCGGTTAAAACACGCTAATCTTCCACAGGCTAGCGGCGGGCTGCAAACCGCGTGATCTCGATCAACCCCTGCGCCAACAGCATTTCAGCTGCCTGACTATTGCTGAGAAGCTGACGATGCAGTTCCACCAGCTTGGGCGTTAGCCGCTCCAATTTGCGGCGATGCCAACGGGTTAGCTGCGACCTGATGTCCCGTTCATCGCGAAAAAATATTCCTAATTGTGCCTTCTGCCCACGGTCCAGCCGGTCAAAAGATCCGCGCGAGCCCAACTGGCCGGCAATTTGCGCCAATTGCGCCGCGCGCCGTTCAATCGCCAGCAACAGGCCAACCGGGTTCATCCCATGTTCGCGCATCCGCTTCAGTTCGCGGTTGATATGATTGACCTCGCCCCCCAACACCGCATTGACGACCGGCATAAAACCATCCTCGTCCGTGGCAGCACCAATCGCGTCCAGATCTTCCGCGCTAGCGGGCTTTGGTGACTGTGGGGAGGCATCGCAATAGAGCGCCAGCTTGGTAACCTCGGATTGGGCCAGCCGCACGTCCAAACTAGCCGCACGCGCAATCCGCTCTGCCAGGTCGCCGCCCAGTTTCAGCCCCGCACTGTCAGCCATTTGCCGGACAGTACCGGTAACGCTGGCAAGATCGGGCGGCCAGAACATAGCCACCAGCGCATCCTTGCGCTTTTCCAGCAATTTTGCCGTGCGCGATTTGTCGGTTGCGGATGTGGCCACCACCAGCACAGGCGCAGCTTCGCCCGCGCCCGCCTCACCCGTCTCGATCAAGGTTTTGAGCGCATCATGCGCCTCATCCCCCGAAGCGCGGACATAGATGTGGCGCTTATCGCCGAATAGCGAGGACGAACGCGCCTCATCCCCCAGCATCGCCGGATCCTTGCGCAGATCGCCGCCGGACAGCTCCACCCGCTCCCCCGGATCGTCCAGAAGCTCAACCATTTTACCGGCAGCAGCGGCTGCGCCCGCCTCATCCGGTCCACAGAAGAAGAAGATGGAACAATCGCGTGCCGCGCGTTGGGCGGCAGAACTATAGTCGCGCTGGGTCGCCTTCACCGCGCCACTCCATTGGCGCAAGGGGCGATCATTCGGCCGCCTGTTGCGCCCGCGTACGCAGCGTCAATGCAACGCGGCTCAAAATGCGGTCTGCCACGTCGCGCGCCAGATTCTCCAGCGCAGTCTGTTCCGCCGCAATGGTGGCATATTCGCTGGAGACGACGTCGATTCCGGCATCCGAACCGGCGCTGGCATCCAGCAGGATTTCACCGCTCGCCAGATCGACCAGCTGATATCGTGCGCGCAGAATCCGGCGTTCGCGGCTGATCGTGTCATCGCCCAATACGCCCAAGGCTTCGAGCGAATCGTCCAGTCGCACATCCAGCCGATATTGCTGGCTGGCCTGCCCTGCCACGCCCAGCCGATCGGTCAACGCATTGCGCACCAGCCAGCCATCGCGCCCAGGAATGGCGGGAACATCGACCGCCGCCATACCCTGCGCCACCGCCGAATTTCCGCCGCCCGCATACATAGGCTGCAATCCGCAGGCCGATAGCGTCATCAGCGCGGCGGAGATCAGGACAGGGCGGATGAATTTGCAGAACATCAGATAACGATATTCACCAAACGGTCGGGCACCACAATGATTTTGCGGATTTCTGCCCCGTCGAGTGAACGTTGCACCTTCTCGCTCGCCAGCGCCATTTCTTCGAGCTGCTCTTTCGCGGCACCTTTGGGCGCGGTCAACGTATCGCGCAATTTGCCCTTCACTTGCACTGCGATGGTCACTTCATCCTCCACCAGCAGGGCGGGGTCATGCGCGGGCCATTCTGCTTCTGACACCATCCCGGTAAGGCCCGCACGGTGCCCTGCCTCCTCCGCCAGATGCGGCATCATCGGGCCGACCATCTTCATGAGAGCAATGATTCCGTCCTGCCGATCACGACTTTCAGGAGCCTTTTCTAAGGCCGTGACAAGTGAATAGAACTTTGCAACGGCTTTATTGAACTGAAGAGCCTCAATATCAGTGGCAGCCCCAGCGGCAGTTTGATGCACCAAACGCCGGATCTTCATGTCTTCTTCGTTTGTGAAATTGAAAGCAGCACCAGGGGCGACGTTGTCCTCACCAGCGGGCGGTATCAACGGTACTATAGAATTAAACAGGCGCCACAACCGCTGGACGAAACGACCGCAACCCTCGATCCCCGCTTCGGACCAGGGCAGGTCACGTTCCGGCGGGCTGTCAGACAGCATGAACCAGCGCACCGCGTCCGCGCCGAAGCGGTCAATGATCGCATCGGGATCGACCACGTTCTTTTTGGACTTCGACATCTTGATGACGCGGCCAATGTCGATCGCGCTGCCATCTGCCGTCAGCACCGCCCCATCCGAAGTGCGATCCACCTCGCTGGGGCTGTAGAATACATCGCGCCCATTCTCGCGGCGCGAATATGTCTCATGCGTCACCATGCCCTGCGTGAACAGCGCGGCGAAGGGCTCGGCAAAATCCAGCTTGCCCACATGGCACAATGCGCGGGTCCAGAACCGGGCATAGAGCAGATGCAGGATCGCATGTTCAATCCCGCCAATATATTGTTCCACCGGCAGCCATTTGGCGACTTCTTCGCGGTCAAACGGCTGATCGTCAGGTTGGCTGGCGAAGCGCAGAAAATACCACGAACTGTCAACAAAAGTGTCGAGCGTGTCGGTCTCCCGCTCTGCCTTGCCGCCACAAGTGGGGCAATCGACATGCTTCCATGTCGGGTGGCGCAGCAATGGGTTGCCCGGTGTCTGAAAATCGACATCATCGGGCAGGGTAACGGGCAGCTGGTCCTTTGGCACCGGCACCACGCCGCAGGCATCGCAATGGATGAAGGGGATGGGCGTACCCCAGTAACGCTGGCGTGACACGCCCCAATCGCGAAGGCGCCACACGGTCTGGCCCTGGCCCCAGCCGCCCTGTTCGGCGCGGCTAATTACCTCACGTTTGGCGGCTTCAACCTCCATCCCATTGAGGAAGTCAGAATTGACGAGCACACCATCGCCCGCCTCAGCCTCTCCGGCAAAGGGCACATTGGCCTCTTCCACGCTGCGCGCCACCACACGCGGGATGGGCAGGCCATATTTGGTGGCAAAGTCATAGTCGCGCTGGTCGTGCCCCGGCACTGCCATGATCGCGCCTGTGCCGTAATCCATCAGCACGAAATTGGCGATGTAAACGGGCAGGTTTTCTCCGGTGAAGGGGTGCTTTGCGCCGATGCCGGTATCAAAGCCCAGCTTCTCGGCTGTCTCCAGCTCTGCCGCGGTTGTGCCACCCCTCTTACACAATTCGATAAACTTGGCCGCATCGCAATTTTGTGCCGCCACGCCTTGCGCCAGCGGATGATCGGCAGCGACCGCGACAAAGCTGGCGCCAAAGATCGTGTCAGGCCGCGTGGTATAAACCGGCAGGCGGTGCCCATTGGTCAGCTCAAACGAAAATTCCAGACCGCTCGATTTGCCGATCCAGTTTTCCTGCATCAGCCGGACCTTTTCAGGCCAGTCTTTCAGATCATCGAGGCCACTGAGCAATTCTTCTGCAAATTGGGTGATCTTGAGGAACCACTGGTTGAGCTTGCGCTTTTCAACCTCTGCCCCCGATCGCCAGCCCTTGCCATCGATCACCTGTTCATTGGCCAGCACGGTCATATCGACCGGGTCCCAATTGACCTCTGCCTGTTTGCGATAGACCAGGCCAGCCTGATACAGATCGATGAACAGCGCCTGTTCATGGCCGTAATATTCAGGGTCACACGTGGCAAATTCGCGCGTCCAGTCCAGCGCAAAACCAATCCGCTTCAGCTGCGATTTCATCGTCGCGATATTGTCTCGCGTCCAGCCGCCGGGATGCACTCCCTTTTCCATCGCGGCATTTTCCGCCGGCATACCAAAGGCGTCCCAGCCCATAGGGTGAAGCACTTCGAAACCGCGCATCTTCTTATATCGCGCCAGCACGTCGCCCATGGTGTAATTGCGCACATGGCCCATATGGATGCGCCCCGATGGGTATGGGAACATCTCCAGCACATAGCTTTTGGGCTTCGCGGAATTGCTGTCCGCAGCAAAAGTGCCCGCCTCTTCCCAGGCAAGCTGCCAACGGCCGTCAGCCGTGGACGGATCGAAACGCGTATCAGTCATGCGAGCGCCTTACGGATTTCGCGCGATTTGGGAAGGCCGATTGGCAGCCTCCCGCAAAGGAAAGTCAGGAAACGGCTTGACGACGCAGTTCGCGCGCCTTGGTCAGGATGATATCTTCTAGCTTTTGCACGGTGGCAGCCTGAACCGGGGCATCGACCCATGCGCCGCCCTGCGATACCTGTCGGCTGGCGGCAACGCGCAGAGCATCGGCTCGTAAATCCTGGTCCAGGATCACCACGGTCAGCTTGACCCGTTCACCCGGATTGGCAGGGTTGGTGTACCAATCGGTCACCAGAACACCGCCAGCACTGTCAGTCTGCAACAAAGGTGCGAAGCTGACTGTCTCAAGCGTTGCGCGCCAGAGATAGGAATTAACGCCGATCGTGTTGATATTCGCCGCGGCCAGATCCGCCTTGGGCCGATCGCGTCCGCCACCGCATGCGGCCAGTGCCGATAATGCCGCGCAGGCGAGGATGACACGGCAATGGGGGCGGGATAGGGTCTGAAGCACGCTCATCTCTCGATCGAATTCCTATAAGGTCTCTTCTCTATATGGCTCTATAGCTGTCCGGGCGATTGCGGCAAGGCGTCTTGCACATCCTGCACCGGAAAGTGAGCATAGATGCGCCGCACGACGCTGTACCCAGCCTGAATGCGCTCTCGGCAGCAACGGATGGACTATGTGGATAAGCTGCAACAGGTGGACACCAAGAGTCTGAACGGCACCCAAATAATTTGATTAAACCGACGGGGTGGTTCTAATGTTATGGAATCGTGCGTTGCGACTCGGCAAGGTTGATCGGATATTGCGGTCATCCTGGGTTCAGGCACCGATATGTTAAGTCGGTTTGGGAGGTTTGAAAGTCAGGGCATGAACAGGGCAGGAAACAGCACAAGGCAGGCGGCGCGCAAGCTGCCCATGCTGCTGGCTGCTGCCGGTCTGGCCCTTGGCGCGCCAACTGCTGGCTTGGCCTATGTCGCCCTGTCCGGTGATGTGCAGCCAGCAGATAACAGCAATATCAGCATTTTCACTCCAGCCTCTGTCGAGCCCGGCCTGGCCCTGCGCGTGGCGCAGCAAAGTCTTGACAGCAAGGTTCGCTTCACACCCGCTGGCACCACCGCCAAACGTGAACGCACCGTTACCGTGGCGGTACGCGTGGATGGCGATACCGCCCGCGCCATTACCTTCCGTTCAGCGATTGAAGGCGTTGGCGCAGGTGAAGGGCTGAGCGGTCTGGCGCCCACACGTTATAATTTGGGCACCGCGCGTGGCTATAAGAGCTTTGCTCGCCCGACGCTGACCCAGGCTCTGGACACGCCCGCCGGTGTGCGTAGCATCGAAATGCCTGATCTGGCGACCTTCACCCCCAGCGAAAGCACTGCGGCTGGCAAGCCCGGTCGGTTCCAACCGCGTATTGCGCTGGAACCCAATGGCAAGACTGGCCGTGCGCCCAACACGCTGGAGGCGCTGGGTTCACAAACGGTTGATCTGGGTGGTGCCTATCGCGTCACCCGCAATCTGAACGTCACAGCTGGTGTGCGTCTGTTGCAGGAACGCGACCGCCTGACCCCGTTGACCGATGCGCAGCAGGACAGTCAGGCTGTTTATGTCGGGACCCAGTTCCGCTTCTGATTCTTGTTACAATCCGGCCAATTGACGCGGTCTCGGCCACGTCCGTACTCTGCGCGCCTCCATATATAAACAATTCGTATGCAAGACCGTTGATTTGCGGGGTTTTCCCTTGCCAGTCTGACGGGCGCGGCTAAGCTCAAGATTCGCTATCAATAGGAGTTTGCCAATGGCACGAGTTGCAGTTGTTACTGGGGGCAGCCGGGGAATCGGCCGCGCAATTTGCGAAGGTTTGCAGCAGGATGGCTTTACCGTCGTCGCTAATTATGCCGGTAATGACGCCGCGGCCAATCAGCTGAAGGCTGACACCGGAATCCCCAGTTACAAGTTCGATGTCGGCGACCATGAAGCGGCACTGGCAGGCTGCCAACAAATCGAGGCGGATATCGGCCCCGTCGATGTGGTGGTGAACAATGCGGGGATTACCCGCGATGGAACGCTGCACCGTATGAGCTTTGATGATTGGAACGAGGTCATGCGGATCAATCTGGGTGGCTGTTTCAACATGGCCAAGGCATGCTTTCCTGGCATGCGCGAGCGGGGTTGGGGCCGCATCATCAACATCGGTTCGGTCAATGGACAGGCCGGTCAATATGGCCAGGTCAATTACGCCGCCGCGAAATCGGGCATTCATGGTTTTACCAAGGCGCTGGCGCAGGAAGGCGCCAAATTCGGTGTGACGGTGAATGCTATTGCCCCTGGCTATATTGACACAGACATGGTGGCAGCTGTGCCGGAACCCGTGCTGGAAAAGATCATCGCCAAAATCCCCGTGGGCCGATTGGGCCATGCAGAAGAAATTGCGCGCGGTGTGCGCTTCCTGTGTTCAGAAGACGCAGGTTTTGTCACCGGAGCGACCATGTCGATCAACGGTGGGCAGCATATGTATTGATGTGGATGGATGTGGGCGGTGATATGGGAACATGGCTGCCGCCCCAACCAGTAAATTGAAAACACGGTGATTTCTCGCCTATCTCCTGATAGGATTTCGGGTTAACGAATTCTACCTTGTAGTAGGTGGCGTTCATTTCCGCGTCGCATTTCATACCTTGCGCATTTCTGCGCGCAGGCCATGATCTGCGCATGAGCGCTCCCTATCATCCCCCCGTCAAACGATCGATCGAGATCGCGGGGCACAAGACATCGATCAGCCTTGAACCGATATTCTGGGACATGCTGCGTCAGGCGGCAGAAGCAGAAGATGTTCCGATCAACGCACTGGTCGCGCGGATCGATGAAGAACGGATCAAATCCCTCACGCCGCCGGGGCTGGCAGGCGCGATACGGATCTGGCTGGTCAGCAAAAGCTGAAGTCAGTCGTCCCCAACGCGTTCGATATCCGCGCCCACCAATTGCAGCTTCTCCTCCAGCCGCTCATACCCGCGATCAAGATGATAGAGGCGGCGCACAGTGGTCTCTCCCTCAGCAGCCAGCCCCGCGATCACCAGGCTCATCGATGCACGCAGATCGGTCGCCATCACTTCTGCGCCATGGAGTTGGTCTACCCCGGTTACAATCGCGGTGCGCCCTTCGGTGGTGATATTGGCTCCCATGCGTCCCAGTTCGGGCACATGCATATAACGGTTTTCGAAAATCGTTTCCTTCAGCACGCTGGTTCCCTGCGCTTTACACAGAAGCGCCATCAATTGCGCCTGCATGTCCGTCGCCAGACCCGGATAAGGTGCGGTAGTCAGATTGGTGGGTCTGAGTGGGTCATTGGCGCGTACAGTGACACCCTTGGCATCCTCCTCAACCTCCACCCCGATATTCCGCAACGCGTGGTTGGTGGCAGCCATGTCAGAGGCTTTCGCGCCTTCCAGCCGCACTTCGCCACCGGTGATCGCGGCCGCACAGGCATAAGAGCCTGCCTCTATTCGGTCCGCCATCACCTTATAGGTGGCACCATTCAGCCGCTTGACGCCATGAATGGTGAGGTCGGAGGTGCCGATCCCTTCAATCTCTGCCCCCATCGCTACCAGCAGATTGCACAGGTCGACGATCTCTGGCTCTCGCGCGGCATTGAACAAACGGCTGGTGCCATTGGCCAAAACTGCCGCCATCAGCGCATTTTCGGTCGCACCGACGGAAACGACAGGGAAATCAAACTCGCCACCGGGCAAGCCGCCATCAGGCGCAATCGCGCGGACATAGCCCTGCGCCAGTTCAATCTCCGCGCCAAAGGCTTCCAGCGCCTTCAGGTGAAGGTCGATGGGCCTGTTACCGATGGCGCAACCACCGGGCATCGAGACGGTCGCCTCACCCGCCCGCGCCAGCATCGGCCCCAGCACCAGAATCGACGCGCGCATCTTGCGCACCAGATCATAGGGGGCAACGGTGGACGTCAGCCGGGATGCCTCAAAGGTTACCACCCGGCCAAAATCTTCCGCCCTTTGCCCTTTAATGCTCACCGACACGCCAAACTGGCCCATCAGGTGCTGGAATCCGTCAATATCGGCCAGACGCGGCAGATTGCGCAGCGTCATCGGTTCATCCGTCAGCAGCGCACAGGGGATCAGGGTCAGGGCGGCATTTTTCGCGCCGGAAATGGGAATGGCCCCTTCCAGCTTTTTGCCACCACGGATTACAAGCTTGTCCATAAGTTGCCCATAAATCATTCGCCGCAAGTGGCAACTGTCACACGGAAGCAATCAATCTGTTTCAGTTGACGCCTGCACCTCGCCAACTCTATCGCATCGCCCCATGAGCACACGCAAACCGATCAAGAAGGCTGTCTTCCCCGTGGCGGGGTTGGGCACACGTTTCCTGCCCGCGACCAAGGCCATTCCAAAGGAATTGCTGCCCATCGTCGACCGGCCGCTGATCCAATATGCGGTGGATGAGGCGCGCGAGGCGGGGATCGAACAGATGATCTTCGTCACCGGGCGCGGCAAGACTGCCATCGTCGAACATTTCGATGTCGCCTATGAACTGGAAAACACCATGGGTGAGCGGCGCAAGGATATGAGCGTGCTCGATCCCACACGCGCCACGCCTGGTGACATAATCACCGTGCGCCAACAGGTGCCGATGGGGCTGGGCCACGCCATCTGGTGTGCCCGCGCGATTGTGGGCGATGAACCCTTTGCCATCTTCCTGCCCGATGAATTGATGATCGGGAAGCCGGGCGGCACAGGCTGCATGAAGCAGATGGTGGAAGCCTATAATGAAGTGGGTGGCAATCTGATCAGCGTGCTGGAAGTGCCGCATGAAGAGGTATCGAGCTACGGCGTAATTGCACCCGGCGCACAAATTTCCGAGGCACTGACCGAGGTAAAGGGCCTGGTCGAAAAGCCACCGGTGGATCAAGCGCCATCAAACAAGATCATTTCTGGACGTTATATCCTCCAGCCCGAAGTGATGCGGACGCTTGAAAACCAAGAAAAGGGCGCCGGTGGCGAAATCCAGCTGACCGATGCCATGGCACGGATGATTGGCACACAACCCTTCCATGCCGTGACATTCGATGGTCGCCGCTTCGATTGCGGCAGCAAGGTTGGCTTTGTCGAGGCGACATTGGCACTCGCGCTGGAGCGGGAAGATATGGGCGCGGAGGTGCGCGCCATCGCGCAGCGGCTGTTGGGCTGAACAGTTCAGGCTGAGCGTGACGGCAATATTGCAACCGCATCAACAGCATATTCGTCAAGAAAAAAGGCGGCGGGTTTGACCCCGCCGCCATTACGGACATCCTCTCCTATGTCCGAGCCCGCTTCCAGGCGGGTATTCAGAAACTCAAATAATGGCGATCAGTCGCCGCCCTGGCCACCATCACCGCGCTCCAACACGAATGCCTGCTGCGCTTGCGACTCCACCATATAGGGAATCGGATTTACTGCAAGCCCTGCAATGCGCACTTCGTAATGCAGATGCGGGCCGGTGGAACGGCCGGTCGATCCGACATAGCCGATCACATCACCCTTGTGCACTCGCTCACCTTCGGCAACTGCCAGTTTGGACATATGCGCGTAACGTGTTTCGAGATCGGCACCATGGCCGATTTCGACATAGAGGCCGTAGCTGGAAAACCATTCTGCCTTGCCAACGATGCCGTCAGCCGTTGCATAGACCGGCGTGCCGGTGGGGGCAGACAGATCCACACCCTTGTGATTGCGACGACCACCCAGAACCGGATGATTGCGCATGCCGAAATTGCTGGACAGGCGTGAACCCTCCAGCGGCATACGCGAAGGTATAGAGATACGCGGCTGAACCGTTGTGCCGGTGGGCCCAGCACTGTCGAGCGCTTCCCAGCTGGCGAAAAGCTGCCGGAAACGCACATCACCCGATAATGAGAGCGTGCCATTGGCTTGATTCTGACGCAGCGGCTCAGCAATATCGACTGCCGCTGCCGAGCTATTGGCGATGGCAGGTGTAGCAGCGATGGTCAGGATGCCGCAAGCTGCGGTGGCCAAGGCCTTCATCGTGCAGCGCGCGAGTGTCTTACCGAACAATTGACCCGTCCTTATCGCGGTATGTCTAGCATACCGTCATTTATCTTTTAGCAATTGTCTGGATGCTTCCCGAAGCCAGCCCGAACCATTGCCTGTTGGCGTGTTAGGGTCGGTTATCCGGGCAAATCTTAACTAAGCAATACCGCCGTAAAACTCACGCGACAGACCGGCTGCAAACCGGGCCGAGTCGTTGAATGGTGGCTTTAACGGGCCCCGAAAGTGGCGCTGGACCAGGGTTTTCCAGCGCTCTTGCGGGGATTCGTCGCAAGCCGCAGCATGCGCAATAAAGTGCTTGGTGCCGATCGCCACATGACGAATTTCATCGTCAAGGATTCGTTGCAGGATACGCGCACCACCATCATCACCTTGGCTTTTGACCCGCTCCAGCGTTGGTGGCGTGACGTCAAGCCCGCGCGCCTCCAACACCATGGGCACCACAGCCAGTCGCGCGGCAACATCGCGCCGCGTTTCATGCGCCGCCTCCCACAAACCGGCATGAGCGGGTAGTGCACCGTAATAGCTGCCGAGCGATCTCAGCTTGCGGGCCAGCAGGGCAAAATGCATTGCCTCATCGGCGGCAACGTCCAGAAAATCGCTGACGAATTCGCGCCCCATCTCAGCGCCAAAACGCCCCGCCATGTCCAGCGCCAGATCAATGGCGACAAATTCAATATGCGCCAGCGCATGCCATAATGCGATGCGTCCGCGTTCCGACCCGCCCTTGCCGCGCCTTGGCATCTGGTTGGGTGGCAGCAATTCAGGCCGCGCAGGCCATGCAGGCTGATCGGGCATGGTGACGTCAAATTGCCATTGCAGCCGCCCCTGCCGCCAATCACGCGCCAATTGCCGCGCGGCGAAACATTTGGCGGTAGGGTCTGCGATCAGCAAAGCAGACCGAATGGCGGATGCGATTGTCTTCAAGGCTGAGATTACAGCGCCTTTGCCGCCTCCAGCACTTCAGCCGCGTGACCCTTGACCTTCACCTTGTTCCACACGCGGGCCAGTTTGCCGTCCGCATCCACCAGATAAGTGGTGCGAACCATGCCCATATAGGTGCGGCCGTAATTCTTTTTCTCGGTCCAGATGCCCAAGGCATCCGACAGGCCACCTTCCTCTGCATCGGTTGCCAGCGGAGTGGTAAGGTCATGCTTGGCAATAAAATTGAGGTGTTTCTTGGCCGAATCCTTGCTTACCCCCAGCAGTACGGTGCCCGCTGCATCAAATTCGCTTTTGAGTGCGGTAAAATCCTTCGCCTCAGTCGTGCAACCGGGTGTGTTATCCTTGGGATAGAAGAACAGCACCAGTTTTTGCCCGCTGGAATCGGATAGCTGCACCGTGCCGCCATCGGGGGTTTCCAACGAAAATTGCGGGAAGGCTTCGCCAATTGCGGGCGCGTTACTCATGCATCATTCTCCAATTTCCAATCCAAAGACATCCTGCCAGCCCTGTGCCACGATCTGCCGCGCATGCGCAAATTCGCGCAACAAGGCATCATAGCTTTCGACCTGACAAGCCCGCGCCAGTGCCTTTGCCGCGATGCCTGCGGGTTTCTGCAAATCGGGTGCGAGCAAACGCGCGGAAACCAGCAGGCGGCTCAACAAATCAAGCGCACCGCGCATCTCGCGCGGTAACAAGCCGGCATCGATCAATTGATCCAACGCCAGCCCCAGATCAGGAGTCAAAGCAATGGCATCACGCAATTGCAGGAAGTGGGTCAGGAATTCGAGGTCAACTAGCCCGCCTCGCAACAGCTTTGCATCTAATGGCCCGCCGGGCGATTTGTGCTGTGCCATATCATTACGCATTTTGAGCAGAGCTGCGCGCAACCCACCCTCATCGCGATTCCGCCCCAACACGTCAGCGATAATTGCATCAAGCTCTGCCCTCACCGCATTGCTGCCCACTAGCATACGGGCGCGGGTCAGCGCCATATGCTCCCAGGTCCAGGCGGTTTCGCGCTGATATTTGGCAAAGCTTTCGACACTGGCGGCAAGCGGGCCCTGCGTACCCTGTGGGCGCAGCCGCGTGTCGATTTCATAGAGTGCGCCCTGCGCTGTGGGCACTGACAATGCCGCACTGAGCCTTTGCGCCAGCCGGTTGAAATAGAGCGTCCCGCCCAATGGGCGCTCGCCATCCGATTCGCGCCCCGTCTCGCCGGTGAACAGGTAAATGAGGTCGAGATCAGAGGCGTGGGTTAGCGCCCCGCCGCCCAGCCGCCCCAACCCCAGAACCACCAGCTCCGCCCCATCGATCACCCCGTGATTGCGGGCGAATTCGCACGCCGTAGCCTGATGCGCCACCATCAGCGCGGCCTCTGCCGTGCGAGACAGGGCGGCGGCAATGTCCAGCGGATCATGCACGGCCTCCACCAATTGCAGGCCCAAGGCAAAGCGCATTTCGCCGGTTACCACGCGGATCCGGTCGAGCAGGCGTTCATAATCATCGCCCTGCACCCCGGCGCGCATACGCTGCGCCAGTTCCGCCACCGATCCGGGGAGGTCGAGTGCCGACTGGTCGAGCAATGTATCAAGCAGTTCGGGCCGCCTACCCAATTCTTCTGCCAACGTGGGGGCCAGCGTCAGCACGGCGACCAGCTGATCCAGCAGGGCGGGGCGCGCCTCCAACAGGCGGAACAGATTGACGGCGGAAGATGCGCCAGCCAGCACCCCCTCCCACCGCAGCAGTGCCCGCTCAGGCTCATCAACCTTCACCAAAGCCTCCAGCAACCCCGGCAACATCTTGTCAAAGGCATCAAGTGCGGCAGTTGAACGAAGCGAACGATAGCGCCCGTCGCGCCAGCCAGCGATGCGTTCCGCCACACGGGCCGGATCGGCAAAGCCCAATTGTTCGAGCTGGTCAGCAAGCGGCGCGGCCTGCACCACCACCTGCGTCGCGCCATCATCATCCGCGATCAGCGTGTCATAGCAGCGCGCGACGCGTTCGGTAATTTCGGTCAGTTCTTTCACCAGCGCCGCCCCATCAGGCAGCCCATCCAGCCGCGCCACCCCATCCAGCGCATCACCCTGGGGCAGGGCATGCGTCTGGCGATCATTCACCATTTGCAGCCTATGTTCGATTGTGCGCAACCGGTCATAGGAAACACCCAGCATTATCGCCTGATCCGCATCGATCCGGCCAGCGGCGGCCAGCGCATCCAGCGACGCGCGCGTACCGCGCAGGCGCAGCGAGGGGTCGCGCCCGCCATGGATCAGCTGATGCGTCTGGGCGAAAAATTCGATCTCTCGAATACCCCCCCGGCCATGTTTGAGATTGAAGCCTGGGCCGGGTACGCGCGGGCCGGAATGGGTGGAACGGATGCGCTGTGTCAGCCGCCGGATTTCCTCGATCGCGCCAAAATCAAGGCTCGATCGCCAGATGAAGGGCTGGATTGCGGCAAGGAAATCCTCACCCGCCGCAATGTCGCCCGCTGCCACGCGCGACCGGATAAAGGCCGCGCGTTCCCATGCCAGCGCCATGCTTTCATAATGGGTTAGCGCGGCGTCGATCGATATAGCCAGCGGGCTGACTTCCGATGCCGGGCGCAGGCGCAGATCGACCCGGAAAACGTATCCTTCGGCCGTATTCTCACTCAGTAATTTGACCAGATCGCGCGCATATCTTTGTGCGGCCTCACCCGGTTCGTCCCGCTCACGCCGGGGCAAGGTTCGCGGATCGAAAAGCAGGATTGGATCAATGTCGGAACTGTAGTTTAGCTCTCCTGCGCCATGTTTACCCAGCGCCAATGCGATCATGCCTTGCGGTTGCGCATCTTCCACCCGGCTGCGGATTGCGCCAGTGATAGCACAGTCCAGCGCGCGGTCAGCCAGCGCCGACAATTCGCCCACGACCTGCGCCAGCGGGAAAGCACCCGCCAGATCGCCAATCGCCAGCGCGGTGGCAAATGCCAGCCGCTCACGCCGCAGCGCCACGCCCAGAGCGGGCAGATCATCGCTTTGCGCCGCGCCAGCCCTGCGCGCCCATTGCAGTGCTGCATTGCCATCGCCCGCCGCCAGCAATTGCGCCAATTCAGGCTGACGATCCAACCCGCGCGCCAGAAAGGGCGCCTCTGCCCGTGCCCGCGCAATCGCATTGCCCCAATCGATGTCCATTCACGCTCCCTGCCCTGCGATCAGCGTACGCGCAAGTCGGCACAGCTTGCCCAGCGCTCGCGGCTCTGCAACAAAGACGCTAGCAATATTATTTCGAGGTGGTTTTCCAGATGATCAAATACGCGCTTATCGCGGGCGCCGCGCTGGCCATTGCTGCTTGCGGCAGCATGGATGATAGCGCCAGCCAACCGCTCGACATCCCGGAAATCGCCCCCGGCGAATTGTCCGAACAGTTAATGAAAGACGTCACCCGCACGCTTTCCTCCGATGAATTTGAAGGGCGTATGCCCGGAAGTGTGGGTGAGGAGAAAACGGTCGCCTATCTGATCGAACAGTTCTCAGCCGCAGGACTGGAACCAGGCAATAACAGCTCATGGACGCAGGATGTGCCGCTGGTGGAAATCACCGGCAAGGATTACGCCCCTCTGTCGATCACAGGCGATGGCGTGGAGCTGAAGCTGTCTTATTCAAAGGATTGGGTTGGCGTCACCTATCGTGAAGACACTGCGACAATACTTGCCGATGGTGAGATCGTGTTTGCCGGTTACGGCATCAATGCGCCTGAACGCGGCTGGAACGATTATGAGGGGCTGGACGTCACCGGCAAGACTGTGATGGTGCTGGTGAACGACCCCGATTGGGAAATCGAAGGGCTGGAGGGAACCTTTAATGGCCGCGCCATGACCTATTACGGGCGCTGGACCTATAAATATGAGGAAGCAGCGCGGCAGGGTGCCGCCGCGGTTCTGATCGTGCATGATACGCAGCCCGCCAGCTATGGCTGGAACGTCGTGGAAAGCAGCTGGTCCGGGCCGCAGGCTTACCCGCAGCGGAGTGATAACGCGCCGCAGCTCACCCAGATGAATGGCTGGGTTACCAATGACGGTGCGCGCAGGATATTGAAGGCAGCGGGGCGGGATCTGGACGAGCTGACCGCCATGGCCAAGACCAAGGGCTTCAAACCTGTACCACTGGGGCTGACTGCATCGACCAGCTTCACGAACGACATTCGCAGCTACGCCTCCAAAAATGTTATCGGCATCCTTCCCGGTAGCGAGGCACCGGACGAATATGTCTTTTACACCGCGCATTGGGACCATCTGGGCCGGTGTACGCCCGCCCCCGATGGCGATGACATCTGCAATGGCGCGGTCGACAATGCCACTGGCACAGCAGCCCTAGTCGCGCTGGCAGAGGCGCAGAAAAAGGCAGGCGCACCGCGTCGCAGCATGGTTTTCCTGGCAGTAACGGCGGAAGAGCAGGGCCTGCTCGGCGCGCATTACTATGCCGCAAATCCCGTTTTCCCGCTGGCACAGACCGTGGGCGGGGTGAATATGGATGCCTTCCTGATCGCCGGCCCCGCCAAGGATGTGACCGTGGTTGGCCCCGGCAAATCGCAGCTGGATGCATTCCTCACTTCGGCATTGGTGGCAGATGGCCGCGTGGCGACGCCCAACCCCAGCCCCCAAGCTGGCTATTATTACCGTTCCGACCATTTCGCCTTCGCGCTAAAGGGCGTGCCCATGCTCTATGTCGACGGGGGCGAGGACCTGGTCGATGGCGGGCGCGAGGCTGGCGAGAAGCTGTCAGACGATTACCGCGCCAATCGCTATCACGGGCCCAAGGATGAATATGATGAAAATTGGGACTGGTCAGGCGTGATGGGTGATCTGCAGCTCTATTACCGGCTCGGTCGGATGATGGCGATGAGTACAAGCTGGCCCAATTGGAAGGATGGCGATGAATTCCGCGCCGTCCGCGATGAAGCATGCGCCGCATCCGATAGCGGCTGCTGATCGAAGCGTCGTCACGCAAGGGAATGGAAGCCGGTCCATGGCCTATATTTTGATGCCGCCCGAATGGGCCCCGCAGGATTGGCTGTGGATCGGTTTCCCGCATCTGGCTGAAGAATGGCCGGGTTATCTGGAGCCTGCGCAGGAACAGATCGCCGCATTTGCCAATGCCGTGGCCGAAAGCGGGCAGCCCGTGCGACTGCTGGTAGGCGATGAGGCCAATGAAGCACGCGCCCGCGCATTGTGCAGCGACGCCGTAACGCTGGAACGCCGGACCTATGGCGATATCTGGTTGCGCGATACCGGGCCGCTGGTGAGGGCAGATGGTTCCGCCCTGCGCTGCCGCTTCAATGGCTGGGGCGAGAAATATCTGATGCCGGGGGACCAGTCGATTGGCGCCGAACTGGCGCGCGATGCGGGCCTGCCCGTGGTGGAAAGCGATTGGATATTGGAAGGCGGCGCGCTGGATGGCGATGGCGCCGGCACGGTGCTGACCACTGAACAATGCCTGCTCAACCCCAATCGCAATCCGCAATTGTCGCGTGCCGATATAGAGGCCCGGCTGGCGCGTGATTTGGGCTTCACCAGCGTGGTGTGGCTGGGGGACGGGCTGATCAACGACCATACCGATGGCCATGTCGACAATCTGGCGCGTTTCGTGGCGCCGGGTGAGGTGGTACTGCCAGGCGCGACGAGTGCGGACGATCCTAATGCCGCGATCTATGCCGATGCCGCAAAGCGCATCCGCGATGCGGGTCTGATACTACACGAAATCCCGTCGCCCGGACGGATCGAGCGTGATGGGAAGGTCGAACCGGCGAGTTACGTGAACTTTGCGATCACCACGCATCTGGTGGTGGTGCCGACATTCGGTTCGCCCCATGATGCAGAGGGCGTGGCGGCCATTTCCGCGCTGTTCCCTGACCGCGCCACAGTGGGCCTGCCGGGAGATGCCGTGCTGGCGGGCGGGGGCGGGTTCCACTGCGCCAGCCAGCAAATGCCACGCCGCTGACGTTTAACGACCCGTTAGGGTTTTGGCGAGAGAATGGCGCCATGTCGAAAGTCATTACCCTAACGCGCGCGCGCCTGGCCGGGATTGAGCTGGAAGCAGTCCGCTTCACGCTCGTCTGCAGCTGCGGCCTGGCATTGATTGCCGCAGGCCGCGCGCTACCTTTCTGACTTCGGATCAGCCTACCCGCAAATCAGGCGGGGTCGCGGCATCCCGCAACATGGCAATCGTTTCGTCAAGGCTCATCATCTTCTGATGTTCAACACCCAGCGTGCGCACGGCCACGCTGCCTTCCTCTGCCTCACGCTTGCCGACAACCAGAATATGCGGGACCTTGGCCAGTGAGTGTTCGCGGATCTTGTAATTGATCTTTTCGTTGCGAAGGTCGGTCTCGACGCGGATGCCCGCCGCTTCCAGCTTGGCCGCAACTTCATTGGCATAGCCATCCACATCGGACACAATCGGTGCGATCACGGCCTGTACCGGGGCGAGCCATACCGGCAGACGACCAGCAAAATGTTCGATCAGAATGCCGATAAAGCGTTCATACGAACCGAAAATCGCGCGGTGCAGCATGACCGGGCGATGGCGATTGCCATCCTCGCCGATATAGCTCGCATCCAGCCGCTCGGGCAGAACCCGGTCGCCCTGAATCGTGCCCACCTGCCATGTCCGGCCAATCGCATCGGTCAGGTGCCATTCCAGCTTGGGAGCATAAAAGGCGCCCTCACCTGGCAGCTCTTCCCAGCCATAATTGTCATTCGCCATGCCCGCTTCGGCCACGGCATCGCGCATTTCCTGTTCGGCCTTATCCCAACCTTCATCTGAACCGAAACGCTGGTCAGGCCTCAGCGCCAGCTTGATTGCATAGGTGAAGCCGAAATCCTTATAGACGCTGTCGGCCAGTCCTATGAAAGATCGCACTTCTTCCACCACCTGATTTTCGGTGCAGAAGATATGCGCATCATCCTGTGTGAACTGGCGCACACGCATCAGCCCATGCAGCGCGCCATGCGGTTCATTGCGGTGGCAGCAGCCCATTTCGCCCAAGCGGATCGGCAGATCTCGATAGCTGGTGATCCCCTGCTTGAAGATCAGCACATGGGCAGGGCAGTTCATCGGCTTCAGCGCCATCCAGTCCGCCTTGCCCGAAATCACCGGGCCTTCATCCTCGGTATTGGGCACCTCATCCGGGATCACGAACATGTTTTCGCGGTACTTGCCCCAGTGGCCGGACTGTTCCCACTGGCGGGCATCCATCACCTGCGGCGTCTTGACCTCTTGATAGCCGGCGCCATCCATCTTGCGGCGCATATAGGCCTCCAGCTCGCGCCAGATCTTATAGCCATTGGGGTGCCAGAAGACGCTGCCATGCGCCTCTTCCTGCAGATGGAACAGATCCATCTCGCGCCCCAGCTTGCGATGGTCACGCTTGGCTGCCTCTTCCAGCCGCGTCAGATGTGCGTTCAGCTGCTTCTTGTTGAGCCAGCCCGTGCCATAAATGCGCGTCAGCTGAGCGTTACGCTGGTCACCGCGCCAATAGGCACCGGCGACGCGCATCAGTTTGAACGCATCAGGGTGAAGCTTGCCAGTGCTGGGCAGATGCGGGCCACGACACATATCCAGCCAGTCATTACCTGACCAGTAAACCGTCAGCTCCTCACCCTCGGGCAGTTCCTGCGCCCATTCAGCCTTGAATGTCTCGCCTTCGGCCTGCCACTTGTCGATCAGCTGCTGGCGTGACCATGCCTCGCGCACCAGTGGCTTATCCGCGCGGATGATTTCGCGCATCTTTTCCTCAATCGCGGGCAGATCATCCATGCCAAACGGGTCACGGCTGTCGGGTGCCTTCACATCATAATAGAAACCATCATCGGTCGCCGGACCGAAAGTGATCTGCGTTCCCGGCCATAAGGCCTGCACCGCTTCGGCCAGAACATGCGCATAATCGTGGCGGGCAAGTTCCAGCGCCTCATCCTCATCCCGGCTGGTCACCAGCGCCAGTTCGGCATCGCCCTCAAACGGGCGGGTCAGATCACGCAATTCACCATTCACGCGCGCGGCAATCGCCGCCTTGGCCAGACCGGGGCCAATCGCCGCCGCCACATCGGCGGGCGTGCTGCCAGGTTCCATTTCGCGCACCGAACCATCGGGCAGGCTGATTTTGAGCAGTTCCGTCATCAATCTCGTCCGTTCGTTTCACGCGCCCATGGCACAGCACGGCGCGCGCTTGAAGCGGCGTTTGTCAGAAAAATCGATTTCGGTGGAAACGCCAGCCACCCGAAACCGGGTGACGTGGGCTTGCGATCAGGCCGCCAGCACCCGCCCCCGGATATCCGAGGTGGTAGTCGTGCCGGTGGTGGTCAAAGCCTGCGCCATAGGGTCGGCATATAGGCACACAATCTTGCAATGTCATTACCGTGCGTGGATCTGCGTGTTAACGGAAAGATCACACGTCATTTTGACAAGTACCCTTGACAAACAAGCGGACCAGTGTAAATGATGCTTTACATTACATCAAAGGAGCTTGTCTTATGAGTCGGAAGATCGCCATAATCTGGGGCGCTGCCATCATCGCAGTTGCCTTGCTTAACATTGCAGACATTTTGCCCGATTGGGCAACATTTGCCACAGTGCTGACCTTGCCATTCGTGGCCAGTGCAACGGGCAATGGTTGCTGCCTCGCACTTGGCAGAAGGGTCGAGCCATGATGAAATGCGCGACCCCAGCAACCAAACGCTATGTACGGCGGCTGGCCGTCCTGATGGGCTTTTACCTCGTGCTAGTGTTTGCTGCCGGCTGGATGTTCCGGCATTTCGAAATGTCCGGCCCCGCAGCATGGGCAATGGCCATAGCCCCGGCGCTGCCGATCATCGGCGTGTTCTGGGCTGTGATGCGGTTGCTGGTGGAAGAAACCGATGAATTCATTCGCATGCTGCTGGTGCGTCAGTGCCTTGTGGCCACAGGTTTCTGCCTGACGATCGTGACCATTTGGGATTGGTTGCGCAACTACGACGTGCTGCCGAATGGGAATGCAGGCTTCGGTGCCGCATTTTTCTGGTTCGTCGGTCTGGGTGTGGGCGCCGTGTACAATCGCATCACGATGGGCACCTGGGGGAATGTCTGGTGAAAAACCGGCTGAAAGTCTTGCGCGCAGAGCGTGACTGGAGCCAGCAGGATCTGGCCACCCGGCTGGACGTTTCGCGGCAGAGCGTGAATGCTATTGAGACGGGGCGCTATGACCCCTCGCTGCCGCTCGCCTTCAAGATTGCCGATCTGTTCGATCTGGCGATAGAGGAGATTTTCCAGCGCGACTGATTGCATGGCGCACCCACCTTGGGCATGAGGTGCGTCATGAATGATGTCCAGTTCCACACATTATCCGATGGGCGACGTATCGCCTATCGCTTCACACCCGGGACCGGCCCCACATTGATATTCCTGCCCGGCTATATGTCAGACATGGATGGCGGCAAGGCGACATCGGTGTTTGACCGCGCGAACGCCCAAGGTCGCGCCTGCCTGCTGCTGGATTATTCGGGCTGCGGCCAAAGCGATGGAGACTTCGCCGATGGCACGCTGACCCGCTGGCGTGATGAGGTGCTGGCCCTGATCGAAGCGGTTACTACCGGCCCGGTCATTCTGATCGGATCGAGCATGGGCGGCTGGCTGATGTTGCTGGCTGGGCTGGCACTGGGCGACAGGCTGGCCGCGCTGGTCGGCATCGCGGCCGCGCCCGATTTCACCCGATGGGGCCGATCGGATGAGGATAAGGCGCAACTGTCCGCGGGCCATACCGTCTACCAAGATAATGAATATGGCCCTGACCCCACACCCATGCATCCTGGCTTCTATGCCGATGGCCAGGCAAACCTGCTGCTGGATAGTGAAATTCCTATCGATACGCCGGTGCGGCTGCTGCATGGCCAATGCGACCCCGATGTGCCCTGGCAGATCAGTATGGCATTGGCTGAGCGGCTTCGTTCGGCTGATATACAGGTGACATTGGTCAAGGATGGAGACCACCGCCTGTCACGTGACAGCGATATTGCGCTGCTCCACCGCATCGTGTGGAGCCTGCTGGACTAAAACCGTATGGGCATGACCACTGTGACCGCCATCATTTCCCTGCTGATGCAGGCTGGCCCCAACCCCTATGGCGGCGCGGTCCCCGATTATTCGGCTGAGGTGCAGGATCGACCGCCGGATGATAGCCATGTTATCGAGGAACAGGCGAAACCCAGTTGGCTGGGCGATTGTTTCGAGCTGGTCGAAAGCGATCCTGCCCGCGCCCACGCGCAGGCGCAGATCCGCCGCGAAACAGTGAGCGGCGATGAGCGTGTTCTGGCCAATCATTGCCTGGGGCTGGCCGCAACAAGGCTGGAGCGATGGGAGGAGGCGCGCGAAGCCTTTCTGGCAGGGCGCAACGAAGTGCCCGCCGACGATATGCGCATGCGCGCGCGGCTGGGCGCAATGGCGGGTAATGCCGCATTGGCGCAAGGCGACAGAGACGACGCATTGGCTCTGCTGGCATCGGCATATGGCGATGCACAGGCGGCTAGTGCGGGTGATCTGCAAGCCTTTATCGCGCTGGATCAGGCCAGCCTTTTGGTTTCGCTTGGCCGGCTAGAGGAGGCTGCTGCGTTACTGGAAGAATCGCGCCGCCTGCAACCCGCCAACCCGGAAAGTTGGTTACTATTGGCCACATTGATGCGGCGGATGGATCGGCTGGACGAGGCGCAGGCGCACATCGAAGAGGCGGCGAAGCTGGCCCCGACTGACCCACGCATCGCGCTGGAGGCGGGCGCCATCGCCGTGCTGGGCGGACGCGATGATGCTGCGCGGCAAAGCTGGGAATCGGTGATCGCTCTTGAACCTGAAGGGGCTTTGGCTGACATAGCGCGAGGATATTTGCAGCAATTGGATGAAGCCCCGTAGCTACCTCCATTTGCCCGGACCCGCCTGCCATAAAGGGGGAGCCATCGAATTCTGGCAGACAGGCCCGGGACCAGGGGAGGAACCAAGGACCTGTGACGATAAACATTAACCAGCATGGGGCCAGCAATTCAGTCGCCACATTCATGGTATAGACAATGCACTGCAATTCCGGGCGAGGTGATGGAAATCCGTACTTGCACCCTCTCCCTCGCAGGTTTACCTGCGTATTATTAGTATAGTGCAGAATAATAATATTACAGGCACGAACGGAGCAGGACGATGGTTTCGAAGGCCGCCAGCAAAGTGCGCAAGCCCTTAGGCAACGGGATGGCAAAGGTCCTTGCCAAGCAGATGCGGGCATCGATCTTGCCCGGAGATCCGCGGCTGGCAGACAAGGTGCTGGACGACGCGGTCCGTTTCCTGCTGGAAACGGCAAAGCAGCGCGATGAACAGCGCTTTGCCATGGCCATGACCACGGTGAGCGATGATCACCGCTTCTTGCGTCTGGCCATCATCAATGACGATATGCCCTTTCTGGTCGATTCCATCGCCAAGACTATTACCGGCCATGGGCTGGTGATTGATCGGCTGGTCCACCCAATTGTGGCGGTCAAACGTGATACCAAGGGTCAGCTTAAGGAAATTTGCCCGAATAAGAACAATGGCGGCCTGCGCGAATCGATGATCTATATCGAGACTGAGCGCGCCGATGCCCGCCAGCGCCGCGCGCTGGAAAAGGATTTGCGCATCGCGCTGGGTGATATCCGCGCGGCCGTGACAGACTGGCCCAAATTGCAGGTCGCCATGGCGAAGGATGCAGGGCAAATCGCCAATGCGGAAGAAGCCGCACTGTTGCGCTGGTTCAATGATGGCATGTTGACCCAGTTGGGGCATATCACCCGCAAGCGTGATGGCAGCAACACTCAGGTTCTCGGTGTCTGCCGCAAAAGCGCCCGCCAATTGCTGGCCGATGCATCTTACCAGCGCGCGTTTGAATGGTTTGAGGATAAGGACAGATCAGGCGAACCGCGTGATCTGCTGATCGTCAAGGCCAACCGCCTTTCCTATGTCCACCGCCACGTGCCTCTGGACCTGTTCATCGTTCCCGTACGCGAAAAGGGCAAGATAACCGCATTGTCGATCCATGCCGGCATCTGGACGAGTGCGGCGATCGCCACCCGCCCGGCCAATGTGCCGATGCTGCGCACCATGCTGGACCAACTGGCGCAAAAACTGGGTTATGATCCGGCCAGCCACGCAGGCAAGGCTCTGGTTCATGCTCTTACCGTTTTGCCGCATGATCTGCTGATCGGGTTCGAAACGGCAGATGCACAGCGACTGGCCAGCTGCATGATGAGCCTGATTGACCGCCCGCGCCCGCGCCTGTCTTTGGTGGCCGCACCGCTCGATCGACACATGTTCGCATTCGTCTGGTTTCCACGCGACGCTCTGTCCACCCGCGTCAGGCTGGACGTTCAGAACCTGCTGACACAGGTTCCTGGCACCCAATTGCTGGATTGGGACCTGGCAATTGAAGGTGGCAATCTGGCCATGCTGCGTTTTGTGCTGGATATTCGTGATGCCAGCGAAATCCCGGATGAAAACCTTTTGGAAGCGCAGCTGGAAGACATGTTGCGCGGTTGGAACGAAGCGGTTGAACGCCACCTGGGGGAAGATGAAGATCCCGCCCGCGCAGCGGCCATCGCGGCACGTTATGCCCCCGCATTTCCTCCTGCCTATCGCGGTGATTATGGCGCAGCAGAAGCGGCAAGAGATATCCGTCGCCTGCGCGCCCTTGCGCATGATGGTAACGGAGAGCGCGATGCGCGATTGTACCATCTGGAAGGCGACCCGGCTGACCGGCTACGCATGAAGATTTACCAGTATGAAGGCGCGCTGCCCCTGTCCGATGCCGTGCCCGCATTGGAGAATTTCGGCTTCAAGGTGCTGACCGAAGTGCCTACCCCGCTGGAAGGTGGCGCGCTGGGCACGGTGCATGATTTCACCCTGGCGCTGCCTGAGGGGGATGAGGCTGCACCCCTGTTGGAACGCGACGATGCAATTGAAGCCGCCATCGCCGCTGTACTGAACAACAGGTCAGAAGATGATGCCTTCAACCGGCTGGTGGTCGGCACCGGGTTAACGGCTGCACAGGCCGACTGGCTGCGCGCATTCTACCGCTATTTGCGGCAGGCGGGGATGGGCTTCACCATCTACACCGTGGTCGATGCGCTGCGCCGAGCGCCGCAGGTTACCCGCCCGCTGATCGAATTGTTCACCGCGCGGCATGACCCCGCCTTTACCGGTGACAGGCAGGTCGCCGCATCTGCAGCCAATGAAGCCATACGGCGCGGGCTAGTCAAGGTAGCGGCGATCAATGACGATCGTTTGCTGAGGCTTTATCACGCACTTATCGGCGCGATCCTGCGCACCAATGTCTTTGCCCCGGCGGCGCAAGAAGCGCTGGCCTTCAAGATCGCTTCCCAACTGGTCCCCGGCCTGCCCAAACCGATCCCCTGGCGCGAAATCTTTGTCTATTCGCGCCGGGTTGAGGGTATTCATCTGCGTGCGGGCACGATCGCCCGCGGCGGCCTGCGCTGGTCCGACCGACGCGACGATTTCCGTACGGAGATTCTGGGCCTGATGAAGGCACAGCGGGTGAAAAACGCCGTCATCGTGCCCACCGGGGCCAAGGGCGGGTTTTATCCCAAGCTACTGCCATCCCCGATCAAGGATCGTGATGGCTGGGCAGCCGAAGGGCAGGGCAGCTATGAAGTGTTCATCCGCACGCTCCTGTCAGTCACCGACAATATCGACGGCAGCAAGGTTATTCATCCCGAGGATGTAGTGATCCATGACGGGGATGATCCCTATTTCGTGGTCGCAGCCGACAAGGGTACAGCGCGTTTTTCCGACGTCGCCAATGCTATCGCAGAAAAGGAAGGCTTCTGGCTGGATGATGCCTTCGCCAGCGGCGGATCAAACGGTTATGACCACAAGGCGATGGGCATCACCGCGCGCGGGGCATGGCTTTCGGTTCAGCGTCATTTCCTGGAAATGGGCGTGGATGTGCAGCGCGATCCAGTGCGGGTGGTCGGCTGCGGTGATATGTCCGGAGATGTGTTTGGCAATGGCATGTTGCTGTCCAAAGCGATCAAACTGGTTGCCGCCTTTGATCATCGCCACATCTTTATCGATCCTGACCCTGACCCCGCCAAAAGCTGGACCGAACGCAATCGTATGTTTGATCTGCCCCGGTCAAGCTGGGCGGATTATGATGCAAAGCTGATCAGCAAGGGCGGCGGCGTCTATCCACGCGATGCCAAGGTTATCAGCCTGTCGAAACAGGCACAGGCAGCGCTGGGGATCGATCAAAAGGATATCGCGCCCGAAGAATTGATCAGCGCAATCCTGAAAAGCCCCGCCGACCTGATCTGGTTTGGCGGCATTGGCACCTATATCAAGGCAGAGGCTGAAAATAGCGCCCAGGTGGGCGATCCGACTAATGATGGCTTGCGGGTGGATGCCCGCGAGGTTCGCGCCAAGGTGATTGGTGAAGGGGCCAATCTGGGTGTGACCCAGGCGGGGCGCATCGCCTTTGCCCTGAATGGCGGGCGCATCAACACCGATTTCATCGACAATTCGGCTGGCGTCGATTGTTCGGATAATGAGGTCAATATCAAGATCACGCTCGCCGCTGCGCGGCGTAGCGGCAAGATCAGCGAGAAAGCGCGCAACCAACTGCTGGAAGATATGACCGACGAGGTCGCCGATATCGTGCTGGAAGATAACCGGCTGCAGGCACTGGCGCTCTCCATCGCGCAGACAGGCGGCGCGCAGGCCATGCCTTCGCATCTGCGCCTGATCGAAACGCTGGAGCAGGGCGATAATCTGGATCGCAAGACCGAAGGTCTGGCCGATAGCGAAACGCTGACACGCCGCGCGGGCGATGGCCACGGTCTGACCCGGCCCGAACTTGCCGTGCTGCTGTCATCCACCAAACTGGTGTTGCAGGACGCGATCGAACAAAGCGCGCTGGTGACCGACAAGGCGTTATTGCCGATGCTGGTGGACGCATTCCCACAGCCCATGCAGGATAAATTCCGCCGCCAGATACTGAACCACAGGCTGAATGAAGAACTGATCGCCACCAAGCTGGCCAATCGTATCGTCAACCGTTTGGGTCTGATCCACCCCTTCGAACTTGCGGAGGAAGAGGGCGTTTCACTGGCCCAGATCGCCGCCGCCTATGTCGCGGTGGAGGAATTGCTGGGGCTGCGCGACATCTGGCATGCGCTGGAGGGCACCCCCATGCCTGAAAGCGCAAGGTTATTGTTGCTGGGGCGCACAGCCGCCGCCGTCAGCTCACACATGGCTGATCTGCTGCGTGAAAGCGGCGCATCGCTGGCCCCAAGTACGGTAATCGCGCGCCTGTCCAATGGTGTGGTCAAACTGTCGGGCAGTACCGATGCGCTGTTGTCGGATGCCGCGCGCCAGCGTTCACGCGAGTTGCAGGCGCAATTTGTGGAGGCAGGCGCACCCGCTGCGCTGGCCGAACGTGTGGTGCATCTGTTCGAGCTGGATGGCGCCATCGGTTTGGCGGGTCTAGCGAAGGACAGCGGTACCGCCGCTGAAACACTGACCCGCGCCTTTATCCAGCTGGGCAGTGAGCTGGGCCTTGATTGGGCGCAGCAAACAGCAGAAGATATGGTCCCATCCGACCCATGGGAACGGTTGTTGGTCCACGGCTTGGCCCGCGATTTCCAGCAAATGCGGTTGGATTTCCTGCGACGGCGCAAGGCCCCTAAATCCGGGCCTGAAGCGGTGGTAACCCGCTGGTTGGAGGCCCAAAGCGATGCAGTTGCGCGGTTCCGCACCATGATAGGCCGCGCGCAAATGTACATGCCTGTTACCCCTGCCGTTATGGCGCAGGTGGCCAGCCAGGCACGCAATCTGCTGGAGCGGTAACAGCAGCCCTGCGCAGAGTGCGGATAACCGAAACAGACTTGACGTAGGGGTAATTTACGGCAACCGCGCCCGCATGAGAAAAGCAGATGTCGTTATCGTGGGAACGGGGCACGGTGGCGCACAGGCGGCAATCGCCTTGCGTCAACAGGGGCACGAAGGGCCAATTATGATGGTGGGGCGCGATGATGAGCCGCCCTATGAACGCCCGCCTTTGTCCAAGGAATATCTGGCGCGGGACAAGGCATTCGAACGGATCATGATCCGCCCGGAAAAATTCTGGGCGGACAAGGACATTGAAATAGTCACCGGCAATGCGGTTACCGCCGTCGATGCTGCTGCGCATGAAATTGTGCTGAGCAATGGCGATCGCATCGGCTATCGCAAACTGATCTGGGCGGGCGGGGGCGATCCACGCCGTCTGTCCTGCCCCGGCGCGAATCTGAAGGGCGTCCATGGCGTGCGCGACAAACGCGATGTCGATGCCATCATCGCGCAGCTTGATAATGGTGACCGGCGTGCTGTGGTGATAGGCGGGGGCTATATTGGCCTTGAAGCAGCGGCCGTACTGCGCAAATTCGATTGCAGCGTCACCTTGCTTGAGACGCTGCCACGCGTTTTGGCGCGTGTTGCGGGTGAGGAGCTATCCAACTTCTACCAAGCCGAACATCGCGGCCATGGCGTCGATCTGCGGCTGGAAGCCAAGGTCGAAGCGATCGAGGGCCAGGATGGCCAGGTTACAGGCGTCAGGCTGGAAGGTGGCGAGGTTCTGCCGTGTGAAATCGTGATTGTGGGCATCGGCATTATCCCATCTGTCGGCCCGTTGATCGCGGCGGGGGCCGCCGGGTCAAACGGAGTCGATGTGGATGTATATTGCCGCACCACGCTGGATGATATTTACGCCATTGGCGATTGCGCAGCCCATGCCAACCCTTTTGCCGAACAGGCGGTGATCCGGCTGGAATCGGTCCAGAATGCCAATGACATGGCAACCACTGCGACCAAGGCGATCATGGGGGACAAGCAACCCTATCACGCGTTGCCATGGTTCTGGTCAAACCAGTATGATCTGCGCCTGCAGACAGCTGGCCTTTCACTGAACTATGATGACACGGTTCTGCGCGGTGACCCCGCCACGCGCAAATTCACCGTGGTCTATCTGAAAGAAGGCAAGCCAATCGCCTTTGACTGCGTCAACAATGCGAAGGATTATGTTCAGGGGCGCAAGCTGCTGGAAAATGGTGTGGGTGAATTGGACAAGGCGCTGCTGGCCGACACAGATGTTCCGCTCAAGGAAATGATGTAAGGCGCTGCACTGCCCACTGGGCAGCATCGGCCACCGCTGGATCGGGATCATCGCTTAGCGCGGTAACGGCGGGCAACAGGCTCGCATTCGCGCTATTACCCGCGGCATAGAGGCAATTGCGCACAAAGCGATCGCGTCCGATCCGCTTGATCGGCGATCCGCTGAAGAATTGGCGAAAACCCGCATCATCCAGTTGCAGCAATTCATCCAGCTTTGGGGCCTGCAATTCGCTGCGTGGCAGAAAATCACGGTGGCGCGCGGCCATATCGGCAAATTTGTTCCATGGGCACACCGCCAGACAATCATCGCAGCCATAAATGCGATTGCCCAGTGCGGTACGAAACTCCACCGGCACCGGGCCTGCATGTTCGATGGTAAGGTAAGATATGCAGCGCCGTGCATCCAGGCGATAGGGGGCAGGAAAGGCATCCGTCGGGCAGGCGCGCTGGCACGCATCGCATGATCCGCAGCGGTCGGCATGCGGTGCATCTGGGGCAAAGCGTAATGTGGTGTAGATAGCCCCCAGAAACAGCCAGCTGCCATGTGTCCGGCTGACCAGATTGGTGTGCTTGCCCTGCCAGCCGATCCCCGCTGCCTCGCCCAGCGGCTTTTCCATCACCGGGGCAGTATCGACAAACACCTTGAGCACAGGCTCATCCAGACCCAGCGCCTTCGCCTCTGCCACCATCCAGCGCGCCAACGCCTTCAGCGCCTTCTTCACCGTATCGTGATAATCGCGCCCCTGTGCATAGACTGAAATGCGGGCGCGTTCCGGATCACCCTCCAGCGCCAGCGGATCGGATGCGAGGGTATAGCTCATCCCCAATGCGATCACGCTCTGCGACTCTGGCCACATGCTGTGCGGGCCGCGCCGCACATCGGCGCGCGAAGCCATCCATTCCATCGAACCATGCATGCCTTCGCCCAGCCATTCTTCCAGCCGGCGCGCGCGCAGCGGATCATCGGCCGCCGGGGCAAAGCCGCATGCGGCAAAGCCCAACCGCTCTGCCTCCGCCTTCAGGCGGTCGCGCAAGTCAGAAATTGTGGTGTCATTAACCACGCTTGGGGTTGCTCCCGTTTAGTGCTCAAGGTTAATCGGGCGTCATGGATATGGCGCTAGGCGATCGAGAGCAGGCGGGCAACGCTGCAAATTTGGGCACACGACCGCTGGCCATAGAGGCGCGCGGGCTGGTCAAACGCTTTGATGATTTTCTGGCCGTCGATGGCGTAGACATCTCTGTCCCCGAAGGCGCGATCTATGGCGTGCTTGGCCCCAATGGTGCGGGCAAGACCACAACCCTTCGTATGTTGCTGGGCATTATCGACCCCGATGCAGGGGTGCGCCGCGTGTTCGGCCATGACCGGCCGCATGATATTGCCCGGTTAATCGGCTATCTGCCCGAAGAGCGCGGCCTTTATCCGGCAATGAAAGCCATCGAAGCGATTGCTTTTATGGGGGCATTGCGCGGATTGCCACTGGCAGAGGGGCGCACGCGCGGGCTGGAACTGCTGGAGGCGCATAATATGGCTGGCGCTGCCGAGCGGCAGATCCGACATTTATCCAAGGGCATGGCGCAAACGGTCCAGCTGCTTGGAACACTGGTCCACCGACCGCGTCTGGTGGTGCTGGATGAACCGTTCAGCGGGCTGGATGCAATCAATCAGGGCAAGCTGGAACGGTTGATCCGGCGGCTGGCTGATGAAGGGACGACGGTGATATTCTCCACCCATGTCATTCACCATGCTGAACGCCTGTGCGAAGGCGTCGCGATCATTGCCGGGGGCAAGGTTCCCTATGCCGGATCAGTAGAGGCGGCGCGTGACCGCATCCCCGCCCAGGTGCGGCTGGAAACCCGCGCGCGTGAAGGCGCATGGATGCAAGCCCTGCCGAAAGATACGCGCCGCGAAGGGGATTTCTTCATGTTCTCGCTGCCCGATGGCGGAGTGGAACCATTGCTGCGTCAACTGATCGCGGGCGATGCAGGCATATTGTCGCTCTCTATCGAACGGGCCGGACTCCATGATGCCTTTGTCCATATTGCGGGTGAAGCTGCCGCCGCCGAATTGGGTGATGGCGCGGGTGAGGAGCTGAACTGATGGCACACACTCCGACCGCCCGCCTTTCCATGCTGCGCGCCGCAATGGTCATCGCACGGCGCGATTTTCTGGCGATCCTGTTCAGCCGCAGCTTCCTGTTCTTCCTGCTGGGCCCGGTATTCCCGGCGGTGGTCTTCGCCATGTCCGGCGGGCTGGGGCAGGCCAAGCATGAGAATAAGCAGGAACCGCGTATCGCCATCCAGATGCCGAGCGCAGACATAGAGCGCGTGCTGGCCGCGCATTACAAATTGCAGGACGAGCTGGGGCGGGACCGCATCCCGCACTTCCTGATCCTTGACCGGGCCAAGGGGCATGCCGAGCTGGATATTGACCGCGCACTGGCTGATCGCAGCGGGCGGATCGGCGCCACGCTGACGGGTACTTTGGACGATCCAGTGCTGACTGGCACCCAGCAACGGCTGAACGAGTGGCGTGGCTATGTGGCAATGCAGCTGGCCGTGGCGCGCGACAATTCAAACCTCGCCTATCCCGCATTGCAGACTGAAACCATCACCACCAGCGGCGCGGAAACCAAGAACCGGCGGCAGGACACGGCGCAAATTTCCATGACCTTGCTGTTCCTGCTGATGATGTTGCTGGCGGGTATGGTCCTGTCCAATCTGGTTGAGGAAAAGGCCAATAAGATTATCGAGATTCTGGCCGCCGCTCTGCCCATGGACGCGGTGTTCCTGGGCAAATTGTTCGCCATGCTGGCCGTTTCACTGGTGGGTATTGCCGTGTGGTTTACAGGTGTCGGGCTGTTCATCACGCTGGCGGGCGATGTAGGCGGCATCGGCATGGTATTAGCGGGCATGCCAACGCCAGGAGTTGGCTGGCCGCTTTTCTGTATATTGTTCGTGCTCAATTTCTCGATGGGATATCTGCTGATCGGCTCGATCTTCCTCGCCATCGGGGCGCTCGCATCCACCGTGCGAGAGGTGCAGACACTGTCCATGCCGGTCACCATGTTGCAGCTGTTCATCTTCTTCTTTGCCAGTTTCGTGCTGGTGGATGGCGCACCGATACTTGAACTGGCAGCGATCCTGTTCCCGCTATCATCCCCGTTCGCCATGACGGCGCGCGCCGCGCAGGATGAAACCTTGTGGCCGCATCTGGTGACATTGATCTATCAGATCGCCTGGGTCACCCTGTTCATTCGCTGGGGATCACGCCTGTTCCGCACACGCGTGCTGAAATCTGGCGGCGGCGGCAATCGCCTGCCCCTGCGCCAAAGGCTGCTGGCGCGCTGGCGCAAGCGGGCAACGTGAATTTTTTGAGCGGGGTGAAACCTTTTGGACCATAGCATCGTAATAGAAGGCATGGACCAACCCCTGAATCAGTCCATGAACCCCGGTTCCCCCAGTGCCACACGCCGTGGCGTGCTGGGGGCGCTGGGCATTGGTGTCACCCTGCCATTGATGGCGGCCTGCGGATCAAGCCCTGCTGAGGCCAGGAATTTCCCGGTGCAGTTGAGCGAGGCCGAATGGGGACGCAAGCTGACCCCGGCACAATTTCGTATTTTGCGAGAGGCAGGCACAGAACGCCCCCATACCTCTCTGCTCAACAACGAAAAACGGCGTGGCACCTTTGTTTGTGCAGGTTGCGATACGCCGCTCTATTCATCCAAAACCAAATATGACAGCCGAACCGGCTGGCCCAGCTTCTGGGCACCGATCAGCAAGGCGGCGATTGGCACATCGACCGATTACAAGATCGGCTATCCCCGGACAGAGGTGCATTGCGCCACTTGCGGTGGGCATTTGGGCCACATTTTCAGCGATGGGCCCAAGCCCACCGGCAAACGCCACTGTATCAATGGGTTGGCGCTGAAATTTCGCCCTGCATAGCGGCATCGCTATCATTCTCAGCAGTGTTTGAGGGTGGGAGCACACGCCAAACCTTCAGCTCATCGGGTCCACCCACGTCAACACGCTCAAGCCAATCTGGCACATCATCTGTCAGCAAATGCGCCGCCAAACCGTCCGATCCACCCGTGCGCCGCCACTTGGCCGACTCGTTCAAATCGCTGCAGAACACGACATATTGCGCAGCTTCCACCGCAATTATTTGCCGCGCCTGATCAGGCTGGGCCGTGAAACCGTTTATCACGGCCAACATGGCGCGCGGGGCACGGTGATGGCCAGTCGCCACCACCGAATGATGCGTTTTGAGCAATGCGGCAGGCCCAATATCCAGCGTTGCAAACAATTTGGCGGGCGGCAGTTTGTCTAACAAATGGGCATTATCCTCCAGCCGGCAGGCGGAATCGCGCACCTTTACCGGGCCGCTCTGCATTGCCGGACTATCGCGCTTGATCAGCTTTTCATAGACCACCACCGGCGCACTGGGCAGCAACAGCAGATAAATCGCCAGCGCGCTGAGCAATTTGGCACTGATGCGGTCTGTCGCGCGGAAATGACGTAGCAATTGGAGCGCCAGCCAACCCATTGGCACAGCCCCCAGTACAGCGGGGAAAGACATGGACCGGAAGGTAAGGCAGCCTGCGACAATCGCAGCGAACAACAGCAGGGAATATTCCAACCAGAAGCGGCGCTGCCAATCCTGATTGCGCGCCCACAGTGCCACGCTGGCACCCAGCGCCACCAGCACCTGGAGTAAGGCGGGGATCGCACGATCAAGCGGGTGATGCCATATCGGCAGACCCTCTATCACAGACAGGTACCATTGCTGGCGCAATACGGGGTCCAGATCGGAAAATGGCGGCACGAAGCATTCCGCCCCGGTCAATGCGACGAAGCTCAGCCCGGTCGCGCCCGCCACACAAAACATCAGGAACAGCGCTGGACGCGGCATTTGCGGCAGCGCTGCAATGGCGCCGGTGCCCAGCGCCGTAATCAGGAAGAAGCCCAGATGGGCAGGTGCAATCACATCGCAATGCGATGCCAGATCGGTGGCGCGGGTCAGCGCGAACAGCAGCACCATACCCAGCGCCAGCGCCTGCATATAGCTGACCAGCCACCAGCGTTCACGATGATCAGCAAACCAACGCAGGGCCAATATACCGCTGAAAGCCGCCGCCATTGGCAATGTCTCAAGCGAGATCATTGTGCCCATGGCCATCATCGTCCCTGCAAAGGCCCCGCCGCGCAGCGGTGATCGCCATACCAATGCCCATCCGGCCATGGCCACGCACATGATTTGGTAGCTGTGATGGTCGATCCGCAGGGGTTGAACCTGCGCCAATATGGGGGGCCAGAACGCCACCGCCAGACAGGCGAGCACCGCCGTTTGCGTATCAAACAACCGCCATGACAACCGCCCAACTGCCAGCAGAATCAGCCCCAGAACCAGCAGCGGCATCGCCACCATGGTCACCTGTTCCGCCTGCGCCTGGCCCAGCAATGGGGTCAATACCTTCATCGCCAGCCATAGGGGCGCATCGACAATACGTGACCAATGCATCAACACGCCATCCGGCGCATCGATGCGATATTGATGCAGGTCGAACCAGCCCTGCCCGCCCAACAGATCGCGCAATTGCACCAGCCGCAATGTGTCATCGGGGCCGGGAAAGCGTTGTTCAGTGATCCGGCTGCGCGCGATCAATAAAAGCAACGCGCACAGCGTCAGCCAGACGAGGAAAATCGCCCGACCAGGCTTTTCATTCGATCGCAGGCGGCGGTCAGACATGCTCACTTTGCCCCGCTGCGGAACACCATTTTGCTGCGCAGGACATAGGTGACGAGGAAACTGACGGCGATGGCAAACAATTTGGCCAAGCGCGGATCAATCCCGCTGCCCGATCCGACCCCCACAATCACCGTGGTCAGGCCCAGGCCGACCAACGCAGAAATCACGAACAGCGCCTTTTGCCGGGTCCGGGCCATGGTTTCATGCGCCACCGTGTCATGAAAAACCTTGCGACTGGAAAGCAGCCAATGCGCGATGATGCCAAAGGAATATCCCAGTGCGGATGCCAATGCGGCATGGGTTCCGGCATTCAGCAAAGTCATGAAGCTGCCGAAATCGACCGCCAGCGCGCCGACACTCGCCAGAAAATAGCGAATGAAGCGAATGTCCCGCAGCCTGTTCAGCCGAATGCGCACATCACCCCTCCAGAACGCTCCAGCGCCGATCACGCCGATTTTCGTACGCGTTCGGGTACATCGCGGACAGACTGCAATGCAGCCTGTTGGTCTGCGCTCAAATTCTCACGCGCTGGCAGGGATGTTTCATCACCCTCGTCGCCAGCCTCGTGATATTCGGCATCTTCATTGACGCACCATGTGTCATAGACCCGCTCACCCGCCAGAATATTTTCAACCGTCAGCATCGCGGTCATCATCGCGTGATCCTGATTATTGTAGCGGTGCATGCCATTACGACCGACCAGATGCAGCGTGGGATGCTTTTCCTCCAGCTCGCGCCGCATGGCGTCGACATTGGCGGCATAATCCTCATCATAAACGGGATAGGCCTTTTCCTGCCTCACCACGGCACCACCAATCACCTTGGCCGGATCGACCAGACCCAATATCGTCATTTCGGATTTGGCCAGATCAACCAGATCATCATCCGCCATTGACCACAATCCGTCACCTTCGAAGCAGAAATATTCCAGGCCCACGCAGGCGACATCTTCATCCGGCACCATTTCAGGCGACCAGGAACGGAAGTTCTGGACGCGTCCGACCTTCACCTTGCTGTCATGGATATAGATCCAGTTATCGGGGAAGAGGTCCTCTGAACGGATCATCAGCGCCACGGTCAGGAAATCGCGGTAATTCAGCTGATTGGCCTGCAATGTGCTTTCCGGCAGCGGGTGCAGCCGCTTGGCCAGTTCACGCATAGGGGCTGAACTGATCGCATGAGCGGCGCGGATTTGCACTTCGCCATCCGGCCCACCAGCCGTCATCGACCAGCCGCCTTTGCCATCGCTGGCCAGCTGTTGCAGAGCATGGCCCATAAGTACCTGCCCCTTGCCAGTGGCGATAATCTTGTCGCGCGCAGCCTCCCACATCATGCCCGGGCCGAGCCGGGGGTAGCGGAAGGTTTCAAGCAGCGTCTTCACCGCCTGACCATCATTGGGCCGCTTGTTCAGTCCCAATGAACGCTTCAGCCCGTCGATTACGGCATTCCACAGCGACAGACCCTTGATCCGCTGCGCCGCCCAATCCGCGCTCATCTCATTACATGGCATGCCCCACACCTTTTCGGTATAGGTCTTGAAGAAGATCGAATAGAGCTTCTTACCGAACTGGTTGGTGGTCCAATCCTCAAAACTTTTCACAGTGCGGATCGGGAACAGCTTGTATTGGAGGTAGCTGGCCATGCACAATGTAGAGCGCCAGATGCCCAGATTCCACAGCGCCTCAAACGCGCGCAGCGGATAGGAATAGAATTTGCCCTCATAATAAATGCGGCTCATTCGCGGGCGCTGAATGAAATCATCAGGCAGAATTTCGTTCCACAGATCGACGACAGTCGCGCTTTTAGAAAAAAAGCGATGCCCACCGATATCGAAGCGATAACCGTCATATTCCACGGTGCGGCTGATGCCGCCGACATAGGTCGCGTCCTTTTCAATAATGGCGACCGACTTGCCTTGTTTGGTCAGCAGATAGCCAGCGGTCAAGCCAGCTGGCCCCGCCCCGATAATCGCCACATCGACATCGATCACACCATTATGCTGATCAGCCACGCGCTGTTCCATTCAAGCCCCCATAAAAATCGCAAGAACAGGGAGTGAAGGAAATTGGTTAGCAGTCGGTTAACGATAAGGGAAACGGATAGCGACGGCCCCGTCTTGCGGCGTTAGCCTTGCAACAGCGTGGGGCATTGCAGCCGCACGGCCAGCTTCGCAAAATCGCCCAGGGTGAAGGTGTCATCAAACACCAGCCCATAATCGCGGTCACGCCGCCAACGGATTTTGGCTCGCACCTCCGGAATTTCCTTGCTTTCGATCCGCACAGTCTGATCGATCGCCAGCAAGGCGTCACATTCTATCCGCGCGCCCTGTTGGGAGATATTCTTGATTGTGGCGTCGCGACGCAGCGTCAAAGTCTTCACCGCGATCGGAAATTCCACGCCCAGCCGCAGGCCGCGCTTGGGGAACTGCCCCACTTCGGCCACCAAATGTTCGACATTCACAGGCGCACTGAACTGGAAACCCGCCTCTCCTTCGCGTTCCCAGCGGCGCTCGATTTTATAGATTTCGCCTGAACGCAGTTCGAGCGCGATAGGATCGCATTGGGGCAATGGGTGAAACAGCCGCACACTGACGCCGGTGGAGGAAACATCGCGAATGACACAGACAAATTCGCCTTGTGGGCTGATCAGCTTTGCGGCACGAATAAGCAGCGTATACCGCGGCGCGGCGCGCAGATCCGCGACATCACCCTCGTCAAATTCCGCATCCGGCCTTATCGCCGCATGATTCATATGTGCCACCCCTGCCTGTGCGGCCATTTGCGGCCGTCCGGCTTTCATATGTGTTCGCGCTTAACGGAGTGGACCTAACCCGTTAGGTGTTAAGACGGAGATAATGGCGCTGACCGCCTGCGAATGTCGGCGATGGGCGAGCCTCCCGCGCTATCGCTTGGGAGCATTTTGGCCAAGTTCATCCCCCGGATGATCTTGGCCAAAATACTGGTGCGGGTGGCGAGACTCGAACTCGCACGATCTATAGGATCAGGGGATTTTAAGTCCCCGGCGTCTACCATTCCGCCACACCCGCTGGGTGCGCGCAGCCCTAGCGGCAGCAGAAGCACACGGCAATGCGCCGCGCGCAGGCGCGGCAAAATTCGTCGGTTAATGAGAACAGGCCCTTCGGGCGTCCTGCGTGCACCTTAATCGTCGTTGAGACGATGGCGCATTTCCTTGCCCGCTTTGAAATAGGGCACGCGCTTCGATGGAACATCCACCGTTTCGCCCGTGCGCGGATTGCGGCCCTGCCGCGCCTCCCGCTCTCGCGTCGAAAAGGCACCGAAACCGCGCAGTTCCACCCGGCCACCTTCGGCCAGTCGCAACGCGATTTCATCAAAGAAGATGTCGACAACCTGTTCGACCTCTTCAGCACGCAATTCAGGATTGTCCTTATGAAGCGCCTGCAGCAGCTCGGATCTGATCATTCTGTTCTCCCCCGAACATGCCCCCGCACAGCGAATTGCCCAGGGGCCTTCCCTTTGGCTAACACCACAGTGCCGCAACCCATTGGCACTGCTAACTATCTTGAACAAAGTGCCAGAGGGCGCCATTTATCGCAAGCTATCGGGCAACAAATTTTTGCCCTGCACAGGGTCAGGATTTGCAGGAAATTTATCTTACTTTTTCAGCAAGTTCCGAAAGATTGATGCCCAAGCGGCCCATTCTGGCACGAATTTCGGGCCATTCTTCGCGCAAAAAAATCTCCCGCTCGCTGCGGCGAAGCTGGTCTGCCGCACCTTCGACAACATACATGCCCACTCCGCGCTGCACTTCTACCAGCCCATCATTTTGGAACTGCTGATAGGCTTTGGCCACGGTCAACGGGTTGGCGCCCTGTTCGGCTGCCAATGCGCGCACAGATGGCAACATTGCCCCTTCGGCATAGGTGCCATCGATGATCGATGCGGTGATCTGATCCCGTAATTTCAGGTAAACGGGTCTGCTTTGGCTCATAAGTCCCTCTTGAAGGTGCGTCAGTGCTATAATACAGTCATGCGCATAAAGCCAGCGGCATCAGGCATTTTCATTGCAAAAAGACGGTTACAGCCGCAACTAAAGCTTCACAGATATGTTTGAGGCGTTAGGGTGCGCGACCTTAAAGCGGGCGGTTGAGTCCGGCCCCACCAGAGACAGTCAAGAGAAGGTCATTCAAACGATGGCAAGCCAATCCATGCCGCATGGGGATTCTGCGGGAACCCTCCTCGGCCACCCCAAAGGGCTATTTGTCCTGTTTTTCGCCGAGATGTGGGAGCGTTTTTCCTATTACGGCATGCGCGCCCTGTTGATTTTCTATCTGACAAAGCACTGGCTGTTCTCTGACGGAGAAGCTGGCGTCATCTACGGCGCTTATACTGCACTTGTTTATATTACCCCTGTGCTGGGCGGCTATCTGGCAGACCGCTGGCTCGGCCAGCGAAAAGCGGTGCTCTATGGCGCGATATTGTTGACCTTTGGCCACTTTCTGATGGGATTTGAGGGAAGCGGCGGGCAGGATGCGGCAAGCCTTAACATTTTCTGGCTGGCGCTGGCCTTCATCATCGTCGGCTCAGGTTTCCTCAAGGCCAATATCTCGGTGATTGTGGGTCAGCTTTATCCACGAACCGATGTGCGGCGCGATGGTGCCTACACCATCTTCTACATGGGCATTAACCTGGGCGCTGCGCTCGGATCGATCCTGTGCGGTTACCTCGGCGAGACCTATGGCTGGTCCTATGGCTTTGGCGCGGCGGGCGTGGGTATGCTGCTGGGTCTGATCGTCTTTGTCGTATTCAAACCGCTGCTGCTTGGCCGGGGCGAGTCCAGCAATCCCGACAAGCTTGGCTCATGGGTAATGGGCATCAAGCTCGAATGGCTGCTCTACCTTGTTGGTCTTGTGGCCGTGGTCACCTGCTGGTGGCTGGTGCAGAATCAGGCGATGGTCGGGACGCTGCTGGGGGCAGGCGGCACTATCCTGATCCTTTACGTTCTTGGCGAGGCAACCTTCCGGTTTGTGCATGGCTCATATGCCGCCTCGCCCAAACTTCCGCTGGCGATCTTCGTCGGTGGCGGCCTGATGGCGATTGCTGCATTCCTCTCAATGTTCGTGGGCTCTCTTTCCGAAGCAGATGCGCGCAATCTCGCACTCGCAGGGTTTGGCGTCTCTCTGCTCGCCGTTATCTGGCAATCAATGGCCAGGAAGAACGAAGATCGTGACCGTATATTTGCTGCGATGTTCCTGATACTGGGCTCGATCCTTTTCTGGGCGCTGTTCGAACAGGCGGGCTCCAGCCTCAACCTGTTCACGGATCGCTATGTTGATAGGGGCGGTGTCCCCGCCTCAACCTTCCAGTCGATCAACGCAATCTACATCGTATTGCTCGCCCCGGCATTTGCCTGGCTGTGGACATGGCTGGGCCGCCGGGGGCTGGAGCCATCGACCCCTGCGAAGTTTGGGCTGGCGCTAATACAGCTTGGCGCTGGCTTCCTCGCGCTGGTTGCCGGCTCTGCGATGGGTGGCGATATGACACCGGTCATCTTCATTTTCGTGATCTACTTGCTGCACACCACGGGCGAACTATGCCTCAGCCCGGTTGGCCTTTCGGCCATGAACCGGCTGGCCCCGGCACATATGGCGTCACTGGTCATGGGAACATGGTTTTTCGCCTCTGCCACGGGGAATTTCGTGGCTGGCCTGATTGCAGCGGCAACCGGATCAGAAGCAGCATCAGGCGAAGGCGCCGCGAAACAGGTGGTGCTTGATGTATATAACGAAATCGGCTGGGTCGCGATTGGTGTGGGCGTGGCGGTGTTTATCATAAGCCCACTGATCAAGCGCCTGATGCATCTGGAAACGCTGGCCGATGACACGCTGGAAGGCGCAGCAGAAGCAGGCCTGGAAGCACAGGAGGCCGGCATCCACCCGGCCACTCGGCCCGCCAATTGAAGAACGGATAAGGGATATGGCGATGAGCGTCGCGCGCATACTTGCAATGGCAGGGGGTGCGTTTGCGCTTACCGCCTGTTCTGCTGACAGCGATACGGGTGGGGTCAACAGCGTCTCCGCCAAAGCTGCTTCGCCAGCGATGGCAGAAACGCCCTATCCCTCCACCTACAAATCCTATCCTGGCGTCCCCACCGCATTGGTGGGCGCGACGGTTTATGATGGAGCGGGTGGAGTCATCCCCGGTGGCACTGTTTTGTTCGCCGATGGCAAGGTTGAGGCAGTAGGGCTGAAACTTGCCACAAAGGGCTATCGCGTGATCGACGGCACGGGCAAATTCGTCACCCCCGGCATTATCGATGCGCATTCGCATCTTGGCAATTACCCCTCGCCATCGGTCGATGCACATGAAGATGGAAACGAGCTGACCAGCCCGATCACACCCGAAGTGTGGGCGGAACATTCGGTCTGGCCGCAAGACCCCGGCTTCGGTCGTGCGCTGGCCAATGGCGGCGTCACCGCCATGCAGATTCTTCCGGGATCAAGCAATCTGATGGGCGGACGGTCGGTTACATTGAAGAACGTGCCCAGCCGCACGGTGCAGGGGATGAAGTTCCCAGGCGCGCCCTACGGCATGAAAATGGCCTGTGGTGAGAACCCCAAGAGGTTCTATGGCAGCAAGGGGCGCATGCCCTCCACCCGGATGGGCAATTTTGCCGTCAACCGGCAAACCTGGCTGGATGCCAAGGCGTATGATGGTGAAAAACGCGATCTGGCCAAGGAAACGCTGAAGGGTGTGCTGGACGATGAAATCCTGGTCCATAACCATTGCTATCGCGCGGATGAAATGGCGCTGGTGATGGATATGGCGAAAGAGATAGGATACCGCGTCACCGCATTTCACCATGCAGTGGAGGCATATAAGATCGGCGACCTGCTGCGTGAAAATGATGTCTGCGCCGCGATCTGGGCCGATTGGTTTGGCTTCAAGATGGAAAGCTATGACGGGATCCCCGAAAATGCCGCGCTGCTGCAACAGGCGGGTGCGTGCGTCATTATCCATTCGGACAGCGCCAATGGCATTCAGCGGTTGAACCAGGAAGCCGCCAAGGCACAGGCTGCCGGCGCACGCATGGGGATCGATATTCCCGATGCGCAGGTGATCCGTTGGCTGACGCTGAATGCGGCCAAGGCGATGGGGATCGACGCAATGACGGGCAGCCTTGAAACGGGCAAGATGGCCGATCTGGTGCTGTGGAATGGCGATCCGTTGTCAGTCTATTCACGGCCCGAGAAAGTCTGGATCGATGGCGCGTTGATGTTTGATGCGACCAATCCCAAACATCGCCCGGTCAGCGATTTTGAACTGGGTCAGCCCGGTGAAGGAGATGTGAAATGATCCGCTCCGCCCTGTTCGCCGCCGCCACCGCGCTGCTGGCACTTGCCTGCTCCGCCGCAGCGCAGGATGTGGCCATCATCAACGCCAATGTTGCCATTGGTGATGGCGGTGACCCGATTGAAGGAGCCACCGTGCTGGTGCAACGCGGCAAGGTGGTGGCTGCTGGGCGCAACATATCGATCCCTGCAGACACGCCGACATTGGATGGCAGTGGAACCTGGGTGACGCCGGGCCTGGTCCTGGCCGTTACCGATCTGGGTCTGGCCGATGTTGGCGCAGTCAGCCAAAGCAATGACAAGGCGGCAGCCAAATCACGCTTCAACGCAGCACTCGACATTGCGCCAGCCATCAATCCGGAATCGCTCCATATCAAGGTCAGCCGCGCGGCAGGGCTGACCCGCGCAGTGGTGGTGCCGAGCCATGGTGGATCGCTGTTCGCGGGACAGGGTGCAATCATTGCCCTTGGTTCAGATGGCAAGGCGGTGCGCCACCCGCGCGCCTTGCAACTGGTTGCACTCGATGAAGGCGGTGCGCAAATCTCTGGCGGGGGACGCGCAGCCAGTTTCGCCGAACTGCGCAACGCATTGCGCGAGGCGCGCGATTACGCAGCGGGGCGTTGGAGCGGTGAGGACAATCTGCTGACGCGCGCAGACGCAGAGGCGCTGAGCCCGGTTGCCTCTGGCAAGCAAAAACTGTTCGTTGAGGTCGAGCGCGCATCTGACATTCGTGCAGTGCTCGCGCTCAAGGCAGAATTTGCTCAGATCGACATGGTGCTGGTCGGCGTGAGCGAGGGCTGGCTGGTGGCCGATGAAATCGCGGCGGCCGGTGTGCCGGTGGTTGCTGATGCGCTGGATGATTTGCCATCAAGTTTCGAGCAGCTGGGCGCAACGCAGAGTAATGTCGGGCGTATGGCTAAGGTCGGCGTCAAGGTCGCAATCGGCCGTTTCGCTGGCTCCACAGATGGGCATCCACGCAGTCTGGCGCAATTTGCTGGCAATCTGGTTGCATTGACCAGGGTTCCAGGGGCAACCGGCCTTAGCTGGGGTCAGGCACTCGCCGCGATCACCTCTGTCCCGGCAGATATTGCAGGCCATGGCGGCCATTTCGGCGTGTTATCGCCGGGTGCGCATGGCGATCTGGTGATCTGGGATGGCGATCCGCTGGAAGTGTCCAGCGCGCCGATGAAGGTCTTTATCGATGGGGTCGAACAATCGCTGGAAAATCACCAGACGCGGTTGCGTGACCGTTATCGCGATCTGGATGAAAGTGATTTGCCCAAGGCTTACGATCACTGATGCAGCGCCCCGCCCGATGACGGGATAGCGCCAGCGTTCAGGCCCGTGCCTCTTCCACACCAGTGGAATTGTGGCGCAGCGCTTTCAGCACTGTATCAACAATGCCAGAAGCGTTGAGGCCAGCCTCTTCATATTGCTTCATCGGATCATCGTGATCCTGATAAATATCGGGCAGGCGCAAGGTGCGGATCTTCAGGCCGGCATCGGTCAGCCCTTCATCGCTGGCAAAGGTCAGTACATGCGCGCCCAACCCGCCAATCGCACCTTCTTCCACCGTCACGATCACTTCATGACTGCGCATCAGGCGTTCGATCAGATTTGCGTCGAGCGGCTTGGCAAAGCGTAGATCGGCAACCGTGGCGGAAAGCCCCTTGGCCTCCAGCTGGTCTGCCGCTTTCAACGCCTCTGCCAGGCGCGCGCCAATCGAAAGGATCGCGACCTTGCTGCCTTCGCGTACCACGCGCCCCTTACCGATTTCGAGCAATTTGGGTGTTTCGGGCAATTCCACGCCAATGCCCGCGCCACGCGGATAGCGGAAAGCGATCGGGCCATCATCATATTGCGCGGCGGTATAGGTCATATGGACCAGTTCCGCCTCATCCGCGGCGGCCATCACCACCATATTCGGCAGCGTGGCGAGATAGGTGATGTCGAACGATCCCGCATGGGTGCAGCCATCGGCACCGACCAGCCCCGCACGGTCAATTGCAAAACGCACCGGCAGGTTCTGGATCGCAACGTCATGCACCACCTGATCATAGGCGCGCTGCAAAAAGGTAGAATAGATCGCACAGAAGGGCCGCATGCCTTGCGCGGCAAGGCCGGCGGCAAAGGTCACGCCATGCTGTTCTGCTATGCCGACATCAAAGCTCTTGTCCGGGTGTGCCTTAGCAAAGCGGTCCACCCCTGTGCCCGATGGCATGGCGGCTGTAATGGCGCAGATGCGCGGATCGCTGTCGGCAAGCTTCGCCAGCGTCTCGCCAAACACATTCTGATATGCAGGCGGCCCGTCCGATGATTTCTTCTGTTCGCCAGTGATTACATCAAACTTGGCAACGCCGTGATATTTGTCCGCGCTGTTTTCTGCCGGGGCATAACCCTTGCCTTTGCGCGTGACGACATGGACCAGAATTGGCCCCTCTGCCGCATCGCGCACATTTTCCAGCACCGGCACCAGCGTATCCAGATCATGCCCGTCAATCGGGCCGACATAATAAAAGCCCAGCTCTTCAAACAAAGTCCCGCCCATTGCCATGCCGCGGGCAAATTCATCGGTCTTGCGTGCAGCCTTGTGCAGCGGTTCGGGCAGGATGCGCGCGAATTTCTTCGCCAATTCGCGCAGGCCCAGGAACTTTCCGGAAGACACCAGCCGGGCCAGATATGCTGACAGCCCACCCACGGGTGGCGCAATCGACATGTCATTGTCGTTGAGGATCACGACCAGCCGATTTCCGGCGGCCTCGGCATTGTTCATCGCCTCGTAAGCCATGCCCGCACTCATCGCGCCATCGCCAATCACGGCAATCGCGCGACCGGGTTGATCGTTCAGCTTATTGGCAATGGCGAAACCAAGCGCGGCGGAGATGGAGGTGGAGCTGTGCGCCGCACCAAAGGGATCATATTCGCTTTCGGTACGCTTGGTAAAACCGCTCAGCCCCCCACCTTGGCGCAAGGTACGGATACGGTCACGCCGCCCGGTCAAAATCTTGTGAGGGTAGCATTGATGCCCGACATCCCAGATCAGCCGGTCGCGCGGTGTGTCGAACACATAATGGATCGCCGTCGTCAGCTCCACCACGCCCAGGCCGGACCCCAAATGCCCCCCGGTCGAACCGACAGCATCGATCACCTCGCTGCGCAATTCATCGGCCAATTGGCGCAGCTGGCTCTTTTCCAGCAGGCGCAATTGATCCGGCGTGTCGACCGTATCGAGAAAAGGGGTGACAGGGGGGGTAGTCATGGATTGGGGCTTACACACGATTGGCAATACTGTCGATGAATGGGCGCGACCGGTATCCGGTGCGGTTCAACCAACGCAGGACTGGCACAACCCGCGGATTTCGATCACCGGCCGTTCCGCCTTGAAATGATTTGCCTTGGCGACAGCACGCAATTTTCCGCTGACCTCATCATCATCGACATGCGCTGCCTCACCACACTCATCGCAGACCAGGAAGATGCAGTCATGCTCGCAACCGGGATGGCTATTGGCGAGGAAGGCGTTGGCACTTTCCACCCTTAGCGCCAGATTATTGGACACGAACAGGTCCAGAATACGATAGACACTGTTGGGCGCCACGCGCTTGCCGCGGCTGCGCGAAAGATTGTCGGCAATATCATAGGCAGAAACCGGCCGTTCATGCGCGGCCAGCTCTGCAAAAACAGCTTCGCGCATGCCGGTCCATTGCTCGCCTGCCTCAGTCAGTGCCGCACGCGCGGCATCTATCAGGCTGGGGCCGGTATGGACGTGGTGTGCGTGATTATGTCGTGCCATGCAGGCGATATAGGCGCATATGTGCGTTTACGCCAGATTTGTGCAGCCAGGGCCCGTTATTTCGCGTCGCGCAGGAAATCCGCCTTGTAGAGTTGCGGATACATCACCTTTAGCGCGGCGATCTTGGGTTTGTCCCAATAGGCGATGTAGCGCTGGCGCGGATTGCGGGCGATAAAATCCTGATGATAGGATTCGGCCGGGTAGAATTTCTTGTAGCTCTCTATCTTCGTGACGATTTTCGCGTCCCACAGGCCGGATCCCTGTAACTGTTTTAGATAGGCGGTGGCAACGCGGCGCTGTTCCGCATTCATCGGTACGAGGGCTGATCGATATTGCGTGCCGACATCGGGGCCCTGCCGGTTCAGCAGGGTGGGGTCAGCCACCACCGAAAAGAAGATGCGCAGCAATTCATCATAGCGAACTTGCGCTGGGTCATAGACCACGCGCACGGTCTCTGCATGATCGGTGATGCCGCCAGACACAGCGCCGTACTTCGCGCTGCGTGCGGTGCCCCCGTGATAACCTGATACGGCGCGTTTCACGCCCTTCACATGGCTGAAGACACCCTCGACACCCCAGAAGCAGCCGCCAGCGAAAACCGCGACTTTCAGGCCTTCGCCTTCCTTGGCGTGTGAGGTGGCGGCTGGGGCTTCCACCGCGCCTTCGTTCGCGATAGCGGGTTGCTGGCAGGCAGAAAGGGAAAGTACGAGCGCGGCGAAGGCGGGGGCCGCGCCGCGAGACATCACTCGCTCGTTGCGATGTGATCCGCAGTTGCGGCCTGGGCCGGACTGGCCAGATCGGCCTGCCAATTGTCGGCCACGCTCACCGCCACCAGAACCGCGCCCGCTACAAAGCCAAGCGTGAAATTGCGATAAAGGTCGGGTTTGAACAGGCCCATGGTCGCTTCTCGTCATGTCAAAACTGCTATGTTGCATGTGTCTTTAGACGCCGTGCGTTAGCGTTAGGTGAACGGCGCGCATGACAATGGTTTATTCGAGCGAGCGAGCGGAAACGTTACATCCTTTTGTTTGGCCTTAAGCGCTGGCGCTTGCGTCCGCTCGTTTGGCTTGCGCGCCAAAAGGCGCGACGGGCGGTCGCCCTCTTGCACTCGCCTTCGGCTCGCGTTGGGTGCGATAAATTCGGGCCACAGGCCCGCAAGCCCGACTGGGCACCGACCTATCGAAAATCTTCGAATGCAGGGCATTCGCAAGGGTGACCGCCCGCGCGCAGCCGCCCTGTAGCGTAGAGGAAGGAATAGCGGCGAGGACACTCACCCGAAGGGCCGGGTGAAAATATATCAGTGCCGAAAATGCCGCATCCCGGTGAAGACCATGGCAAGGCCCGCCTTGTTCGCCGCTTCGATCACCTCGTCATCGCGGATCGATCCACCGGGCTGGATCACCGCGGTTGCACCAGCCTCGGCAGCGGCCAGAAGGCCATCGGCAAAGGGGAAGAATGCGTCGGAGGCAACCGCGCTACCCACGGTGCGCGGGGCGGCCCATTCATATTTCTCTGCGGCTTCGGTTGCCTTCGTCGCCGCGATCCGGCTGGAATCCCGCCGGTTCATCTGGCCCGCGCCAATCCCGGCAGTCGCCCCGCCCTTGGCATAGACGATCGCGTTGCTCTTCACATGGCGCGCAACGGTCCAGGCGAAGAAACAGTCCTTCAATTCCTGTTCGGTGGGCGCGCGTTCGGTCACGACCTTCAGATCGGCTTCCGAAATCGTACCATTGTCACGCGTCTGCACCAGCAATCCGCCCGTAATGGGCTTGATCGCCAACCCGCCACGGCGTGGATCGGGCAGGTCGCCTGTCACCAACAGGCGCAAATTCTTCTTCTTGGCAAAGGTGGCCTTGGCTTCCTCGCTCACGGACGGAGCGATCACCACTTCGGTGAAAATTTCGCAGATCGCCTCTGCCGTCGCGCCGTCCAGTTCCACATTGACCGCCACGATCCCGCCAAAGGCAGATACGCTGTCACAGGCCAGCGCATCATGCCACGCATCCAGCAGCGAAGCCGTCTGCGCCACGCCACAGGGGTTGGCGTGCTTCACGATCACCACTGCCGGATCGCCGCCCTTGAATTCTGCGCACAGTTCCAGCGCGGCATCGGCATCATTGTAATTGTTGTAGGACAGTTCCTTGCCCTGCAACTGCTCTGCCTGCGCGATTCCGCTTCTGTGTGGTCCGACCGGCAAATACAGCGCCGCTTTTTGATGCGGGTTTTCGCCATAGCGCAGTCCAACTGGCGCCTTGCCGTTGATCGCCAGCATATCGGGGAATGTCTGCCCCTGATCGGCAAAGGCGAACCACTGGCTGATCATGCTGTCATAGGCAGCGGTGGCAGCATAAGCTTTGGCCGCGCATTTGCGCCGGAAGGCAAGCGAGGTTGCCCCATCGCTCGCGTCAAGTTCGCTCTGCAATTCGGCATAGTCGACAGGATCGGTCACGATGGTGACGAATTGATGGTTCTTGGCCGCGCTGCGCACCATGGATGGCCCGCCAATATCGATATTCTCGATAATCTCGTCCCGTTCCGCTCCGCGCGCCACAGTTGCCTCAAACGGATAGAGATTGACCACCACCAGATCGATCGCGCCGATTTCATGCTCTGCCATAGAGGCAGCATGTTCTGCATTGTCCCGCACGGCCAGCAATCCGCCATGCACCTTGGGGTGGAGCGTCTTGACCCGGCCATCCATCATTTCAGGAAAGTCGGTGAGGTCTGAAATATCGCGCACTTCCAGCCCCGCATCGCGCAGCGCCTTGGCTGTGCCTCCGGTCGACACCAGATCTACCCCGCGCGCGGCCAGCGCCTCGCCCAATTCCACCAATCCGGTTTTGTCGGACACCGAAAGCAGCGCCCGCTTGATTGTCACATTACTCACTTTGGATTCTATCCCATTTTCTTGAGCAGCCAGGAGAATTGCCCCCCGCCACGCGATGTCAGTCCCTCAATCACCAATTGTTGGGTCGCATGCAGCTTGCCACCGCCATCGACCCACAGGCTGTCTTCCAATCCCACGCGGGCACCGCGATCATCCCCTGCAATGCGGAAATGCCAGTAATTGCTATCTGGCAGCAGCAGGCCGGCGCCGCAATGGTCCTCTGCCAATCGTGCCTCTACGCCTGCCCCAAGATGGAAGCGAATCGCATAGGCGATCTTGCCGCGTGTTCCCTTGCGGCTGGCGGGGAGGAGAATGTCATCCCCGCGCAGCTCCATACCATCGGCGCGCAGCATCAAGATGCGGCGATGAATCAGACCGAACCGCACGGCATAGCCATCATGGCTGGCCTCCACCCGCGTCGCAGCAGCTGAGCCGCTGCCCATATCACGCCGATCCAGCTCCACCTTTTCTGCACCCTTTCCCAATTGGCCATGCAGCAGAACGGCGGTGGAATTGGCATTGTCCAGCACCAGGGTTGAATGCGCCGCCGTAGCGCGCAGACCCTGTTCGATCCGCTGCGGCACCTGCCCACCCGCCAACGCAGCCCCACCGCAATTGACGATCAGGCGATGTGCGCCATCGGACATTTCGAAGGCGAGGGTTGAGGCACAACCCCATCGGGCATGGCGGGGTTTGGGTGGGGGCGCTGCATCCATTTGGACCAGCGTCTTGCCACCAGCCAGCCTTTGATAACCCCAATGCCCGACCTCTTTCAGCGGGCGGGTTCGCACAGTGCTGGCGTCAATCAAGGCGGCGACGTGGTGGGCGGAAATACACCCGCTGCCCTGCCAGCTGCCCAGCCCGCCATCGCCATGGCGCAGTGTCAGCAATGGCGGCACCAGCAGTTCCAGCATCACGCCCAACGCCTGCGGCATCTCCCGATCCGCCGCTTCATAACAGGCGCGCAGGTCAATCAGCAGAGCAATTGCGTCCATCTGCGCCAGCGGGCTGCGCGACAGCACGCCGCCATCTTCGCCCACCAGATCGCCCAATGCGGCAATCAGCCCCGCTTCACCAAACACACGGCGCGGCTTGCCCTCTGGCATCAAAAGTCCGGCGGCAGTGATGGCGCACCATCCGGCCAGTTTGGCCAAGCCGTCTGACGCCTTGTTCGTATGGCGATCCAGCCACCGTGCGCTCGCCTCCATCGCGGCCAGCATGCCGCGACGCCATACATCATCGCGGCCAGACAGAATAAGCGGCGCATGCACCAGCCAAGCCATCAAACGATGACCAGCATGTTCCACTTCCCATGCGGCGCCTTTGCCTGGCTCAGGGTTGGCCTTCAGCCAGACGCGACACACGGCCTCGGCTGTTTCGGTGCATTGTTCGCGCACCGCAGAGGTGGACAGATCGCGCAACCAGGAAAAGCCATGCACCACGCGCTCAAAAGGTGGGGCCATGCGCGATGAGGATGCAAAATCCATCTGCGCAATCGGCACTTTTGCACCATGGATCAGAAAATGGCCCGCGCGCAGCGCGACCCCGGCAGTGCGATCACCCAGCAATGGGCTTTCCACCGTTGCCAGCAGGCGCGGCTTCGCCGGTTTGCGGAATGGCGCGGTGATGGTCGAACCTGAAATGCCCAAGCGATAGGCAAGGCGGATAAATCGTCTGCCCGGACTGTTCGATGGCGGCACGAAATCGCTGATCGCCAGCGCGCGCGATGCCTCAATTGGGGTTTCGCCTGCCTCCTCTTCGGCCCTTTCAGCAATGGGCTGATCATCATCCCGCCCCAGTGGAATTGCGCCGGCGGGCGGGTCTTCAGCAGGCAAATCGTCAAACAGCAACGGATCGCTATTGCGTTCCGAAAAGAGCGTGTCGCTCACTCGGCACCACCCTTTAGTGCGGTGATATTGGCAGCATAGCAATCTGGCCCGCCCCTGAAGGTGGCAGATCCTGCCACCAACACGTCGGCCCCGGCATCCACGCATAGACGCGCGGTTTCGGCATTAACCCCGCCATCTACCTCTAGCTGGATATCCAGCCCGCGCTTTTCGATCTGGCTACGGACCGCCTCAATCTTCTTCAACTGCGAATGGATGAAGCTCTGCCCGCCAAAGCCGGGATTGACGCTCATCACCAGAACCAGATCGATCTGGTCATACAGGTAATCGAGCATTTTCGCCGGCGTTCCGGGATTGAGCGATATACCCGCCTTCTTGCCCAGCGCACGAATCGCCTGCAGCGTACGGTGGATATGCGGCCCCGCCTCTGGATGGACGGTGATGATATCCGCGCCTGCCTCGGCAAAGGCTTCCAGATAGGGATCGACCGGCGAAATCATCAAATGGACGTCGAACGTCTTGGCGCTGTGCGGGCGTAGCGCCTTCACCACGTCAGGCCCAATGGTGATATTGGGGACGAAATGCCCATCCATCACGTCAATATGGATCCAGTCAGCGCCAGCTGCGTCAACAGCGCGCACTTCTTCACCCAGCCGGGCAAAATCGGCTGAGAGGATGGATGGTGAAATCAGTGGTTTTTTGGACATGGCCAGCCTGTTCGCGCGCGTTACCTTGCACCTAGGATTCGCCAGCAATTGCCACAAGCTGCACAGGCAAGCTTTTCCCCAGAGGACATTAGTATTCAGGCAGCTTTTTCAGCGGCCGATCCAGCGCCTGCCTTAACGGCGAGATCCACGCCAATTCAGCCGCAATTCAGGGGGCCTGTTGCAAAGAATGCCATTAATTGCTGGAAATGTGGGGCAGGCATATCCAGTTCTACCCCCGCAAAGACCAAGGACGATGACGAAAGTAGTGAAAACTAGACCGATCCTGTTCGCGCTTTTCGCTGGGGCACTGGGCCTGGGCACGGCGGCCCTTGCCAATTCGGTTGAAGCACAGGCCGGTTATCGCAACAAGATCAGCAATGATATGCGCCAATGCGCGCCTGGTGGCGGCCCCGCCGTGCGCGTGACCGTGCAGGGCTTGAAAAGCGCCGCCGGGATGGTGCGCGTACAGTCCTATCGCGGGACCAAGGCGGACTGGCTGGAAAAGGGTAAATGGCTCAACCGGATCGAAGCGCCCGCCCGCGACGGCACGATGTATTTCTGCATGCCTGTGCCCGAAGCAGGCAGTTATGGGATTGCCGTGCGCCATGATGTCAATGGCAATGGCAAGACCGATCTGCGCGAAGATGGTGGCGGCATGTCAAACAATCCGTCGATCAATATCTTCAATCTGGGCAAGCCCAGCTACAACAAGACGGCGTTTGAAGTGGGGCCGGGTGTCACCACCATCCGTATCCAGATGAAATATATGTGATTGGCCGGGTGGGGCGTTTTGGCACCTAGCCAGCCTCATCCCCCTCGATTGCGCTTTTCCCGCCAGACTGACCACAACACGCTGGGTGCGGCCAACACCGGGTGGCGTTCACGCCATGGAGTTAGTTTCACCGCCACACCAGTGTGTCGCTCAATTTTCCAAGCAGCATAGCGGCCCGCCCCCTCGAAAGTAGTGCTGGCCTTGAGCAGGCGCATGATATTGAGTGGTTTGCCCATACGGCGGCGGCTGGCCCACCAGCGCAAGATACGCGCGCGGTCGGCAGCCCCTATGCGCGGCGTCAGCAATTGACCATCGCGGGCAGAGCCGATCCCTGCCGCCTCCATCGCCAGCGGCAGCAGCCCATCGAAATGAGCCGCATTGACCGACAGGATCGAATCCTCTCGCCCTGCCTTCTCCACCCGAAATTCCGCCGCATAAGTGGCGCGAAACAAAGCGCGCCAGTAATCCTCGGCCAGCCCGCTTTCAGGCCCAAGCGCCACTGCCAGCCGTGCCGCCGTGCAGGCCGCATCGGATAATCCCCCGATCACCGCTGCCCCCGCCGCATCATCGCGCTGCCACAGCAAAGCCGATGGCTGGACGAAGCGCGCCCATATGGTTGTGTCGCGCCTTTCACCGCGCGCTGCCGCGACAAAGGTTTCCAGCGCCATGGTCGCCACCTTAGCCCGCAGGGTCACGCCATGGTGATCCCATTCATGATAGCTGACACGCGGCCAGATTTTTTCCCGCTGCACCCCCGGCAGAAGGACGTAATAATCCAGTACCCCCTCCAGCGATCCAGTGCGCAGGTTCGACCCATAAAATAGCACTACCAACGCACCATTTTCTGTCGCCAGACGCGCTGCAAAATCACGCACCGCCGGGTCAACCGGGGTAGCCAACCGCTCACGGATCCGCTGTTCAAGCGCGTGAGTCACGGCGCGACAAATTCGATATCGGGTCCCGGCTCGACGATATAGGAACCTGCCGGATAGGCCTCGCCATCCAGAATAAACTCATCATCCAGCGTCAGTTCAAACCGCGATGCCGACAGCTGGTGGAACCCGCGCTGCGCCATATCTTTCGGTTGCCAGCCCATCACCACCGCTGGGATCAATGCCGATGTGCGTCGATCGACCGGGTCCATCACCGCCAGTTTCAACCCCTCCTGCAAACTGCCAAACGGCTTTATCCCCGCCGGAAAGCGTTGCAGAGTGGATGCCAGCAGCAATTGCCGCCGCGCTGCATCCCCCTTGCCGCTATGCACCAGTGGCGCGCGGTTTTCGCCCAGCAACAGCTCCATCTGCACACCCCGCCGCCAGGGATTGCTGCGGCTGCCTATAAAGGCGGACAGCACGCCCCAGACTGTCGTCACCGCAACCGCCAGACTGTTGAACGCGCCCATCCGGTGCGCGTCCTGGCCCGCGCGAATTCCCAGCGTGTAAGCCCCCGCCCCCAGGATAAAGCCCAGCATAGCCTTGTCTGGCGCACCCTTAGGGTAGATCATCAGGGGCCGCCGCCTGATCCGCCTGCCAATGCGGAAGGCATCGATCGCACCCTGTAATGACCAGCCCTGCGGCCCGCCCAGATCCACCGTCAACGCATTGGTTTTGCCCTTGGGCAACACGGCAATGGCAGGCCAATTGTCGTTAAACACCTTGTGCCCCGCGCTCAGGACATCGCGCACCGTGCCATCACCGCCATTGATGGCCAGAAGATCCATTCCCCATTCGCTCAGTTCCCGCAGCGCATCGGGCAATTGATCGCGCGCACCGGGCTGGGCAACATAGACATGCGGCGCCGGGTCGCTCGCCAGATCCTGCCCCTTATTACGGTGGCTGCGCGGATTATAGATCACCCCGACGCGCGGCATCGGGGCTTCAGCTTTACGCGACAGGTCGGGTGGGGCGGAAGACATGACAAGCGCCTTAACCGCAAATCATTGGCCGTCACCAGACCCTTTATTGAAAACCGGCCCGTCAGCACGGCATAAATTTCCCGCGACGCGCCACCTGCGATCCGCTAAACTCCATCCCATGCTGACCGATAATCTCCTCGAATCTGCACGCGGACTGGCCGATGACATCGTCTCATTAAGGCGTGAAATCCACCGCGAACCCGAACTGGGTCTGGAGACCCCGAAAACATTGGCCAAGGTGCGCGCCGCACTGGACGGCCTGCCGCTGACCTGGCGTGAGGGCCCGAGCTGTACTGGCGCGTTGGCCACATTGGAGGGGACGGCCACGGGCGACCAGTTACGACGCGTATTGCTGCGCGGCGATATGGACGCATTGCCGATGGACGAGAAGACCAATCTCGACTTCGCGTCCACCATCACGGGGCGCATGCATGCCTGCGGCCACGACACGCACACCGCCATGCTCGTGGGCGCGGCGAAATTGCTTTGCGCCCAGCGCGACAGTTTCAGCGGCACGGTGGACTTCATGTTTCAGCCGGGGGAAGAGGGGTTTCACGGCGCGCGCCATATGATCGATGCTGGGCTGCTCAATCCGTTGCCCGATGCGGCCTTTGCCCTCCACATTATTCCCAATGCTCCCTTTAATGTGATCGCCGGGCGTCCCGGTCCTCTGATGGCGGCGGCAGACAGTTTCGATATCACGGTGAAGGGGCAGGGCGGCCATGCGTCAATGCCGCATGATTGCGCTGATCCCATTCCGTGTGCAGCAGCCATCATCAGTGCGATGCAGGCCATGGTCACGCGACGCTTCAATGCGGCCAGCGCGGTGATTGTAACCGTCACACAAATCAACGCCGGCACAGCGCATAATGTAATCCCCGATGAGGTAAAATTGTGCGGCACCATGCGCACTCTCTCCCCCGAACACCGCGCCAAAGTCCATCAGCTGGTAGAACAGACCGCAGCCGATGTGGCGCGCGGATATGGGCTGGAGGCCATATGTGAGATTGAACCCGGTTTCCCGGTGACGATCTGCGATCAACGAGCGGTGGAATTGGGTGCGAAGGTCGCACGCCAAAATGGTGGCGGTGGGGCATGGCTGGATCTGCCAGCCCCGATCATGGGGGCAGAGGATTTCTCTTACGTGCTGGAACAGGTGCCAGGTGCCATGTTTTTCCTGGGCGTGGCCCCCGAAGGCGATGACTGGCAGAATTGCTGCGCCATCCATTCACCACGCATGATGGTGGATGAAAAAGCACTGCCCACCGGCACCGCCATGCTGGCGGGCTGCGCGCTGGAATTTCTGACAAACGGCTGGGCATAAAGCTCTGGCGAGGAAATTGGCGCACCTGACAGGATTCGAACCTATGACCTCTGCCTTCGGAGTGCAGAGTTTCTGGACAAGGCGGGACAAGCTGAAACACCGAAAGCACTGAATTTCTTTGGTTTCCTATCTCTGCTTGTTTCCGATAGTCCCTGCATGTATTCCATACGCATTCCATACGGAACGGAATGAGGGAATTGGCAGTGGCACTGGACCTGAGCAAAGTTGGCAACCGAGAGCGATTGAAAGTGCAACGTGAGCCGCACTGGCAAAGGCTGCGCGCCGGGTGCTTTCTTGGCTTCAGGCCCTCCAAGCGCGGGGGCAAGGGCACATGGATCGCCCGCGTCTATGACGAAGATGCCAGCCGCTATCAGGTGAAGTCGCTTGGCGATTTCGGCACGCTTCCCGGAAACGAGATGTTCGCAGCGGCCAAGAAGGAAGCAGAGAAGCTTGCCGAGCTTGTGGAATCGGGCGGCGAAATCCGCGCCAAGATCGAGACGGTCGCCGATGCCTGCCGTGAGTATGCCAAGGACCGTCCGGAGGCCGAGCAGCGCTTCAAGCGCTACGTCTATGAAAATGCAATTGCCAAGGTGAAGCTGGACAAGCTGCGCCGCCGTCACGTCAAGGAATGGCGGGAGCGGCTGGAAGCGCAACCTGCACTGGTGAGCCGACGCAAGAAGGGCGATCCAGTCGAACGCGAGCGGGCACCATCCACCGTCAATCGCGACATGGCCGTGCTGCGGGCGGCCTTGAGCAAGGTTCTGTCTCCCGGCGCACCGAATAGCGAAGCGGCATGGCAGGAAGCCTTGAAGGCCATTCCCAACGCTAACGGACGCCGTACGCTCTATCTGGACCGCTCACAGCGCAAAAAGCTGATCGAAAGCACCGATGCAGAGGCAACCTCTTTTGTCCGCGCCCTGTGCCTCTTGCCGCTTCGTCCCGGCGCTTTGGCAGCGCTCACGGCTGGCGACTTCGACAAGCGCACAGCGGAACTCACCATCGGCAAGGACAAGAGCGGGAAACCGCGCCGCATTCAGTTAGCGGAAGATGCAGCGCAACTGCTCGCCAAGCAGGCCAAAAACAAGCTGCCAGGCGCACCGCTCTTCATGCGCGCCAACGGCAAGGCATGGGACAAGGATAGCTGGAAGCGACCAATTGCGGCCGCCGTGGCATCTGCCGAACTGCCAGCCGATGCTACCGCCTACACCTTGAGGCATAGCACCATTACGGACCTCGTGAGTGCCGGGCTGCCCCTACTCACCATCGCTCAGATTTCCGGCACCAGCGCCGAGATGATCGAGCGCCACTATGGGCATCTTGCAAGCGACGCCGCTGTTAAGGCGCTAGGGGAGTTAGTCTTGTGAGCTCCAAGCAACCCTACCGAAGGAATGACCCTATCGGGGGAATCAAAGGCGGCATCGCCGTTGCGGTTGCCTAGATATGGCTAGGCCTCGCAATCGCCCTGATACCGTGAACTCAGTCTATTTCGAAGGCGTTACCCCGCTGTGGGTTGCGCCGGGCAGAGCGCCGATTCCGGAGCGCTATCACGCCGCCTCATATTCGCTCGCTGATTGGGCCGGTCCAAGTTGGCCCGACAATGATGCAAGCGGCTACTTTCCGCTCAGGCACTATCTCATTGGAGCCTGCGAAAAGTGGCAGACCTACAATTGGCAAGCTGACAGGGATCTGATTGCCGCGCGAAAGCGAGACGCGAAGCACCGACAGACGCTGGCGAAGGCTACTCGTGCATTCCGGCAAGCAATTGGTAGTTCAAGTTTCAGAAGGGCTGAGCGAGACTTAGGCGTCTCGATTGCCGCTGCGTTGTGCCCGAGCGCCAAGATCGAAATGACATACGAAGACGGTTGCAATGCCGTGGCCAAGGCGCTTCGCGACTTTGAGAAGCAGTCATTGCGGCCCGACCGTTTCCCTGTACGCTTTGGTCCGCTGCTTTACGATACATTCCCAACGCGCCTGCCTGAACGCGAAATAGCTATAGCACTGGTACTTGCGGACTTTGTGACAGGATTCCGTAAGGATGAGCATCGCGCCGGAGGAATTCACTTTCCTAGGCCTGCCGTCTTGTCTCCCAAGCTACCTTGGAAAGCGATTGCAGAGTTTGCGACAGCATTTTCTGATGATGCTGACGCCTCGATCAATCCGGATAACGTAGCAATGAGAGTGAGGAAACTGCGCGGGAAGGTTGCACGGATAATGCGCCATCCCTGATTGCCGCAACGAGCCCGCGAATTTTTGCATTCCCGTTGCTGCAATCGCCGCCTTGTTCCGTGGAATTCCAAGTCATGCCCTGAGGCGCTGCGCAATTCCGCGCAGTCTCTACAGAGGCATGGGAACTGACTATGAGCCAATTATTGACTGTGGCGGAGTTCAAGAACCGCTACAAAATCAGCCACTCCGCGTTCTATCGCGAAGTGGCCGCCAATCGCATCCCTATCAAGAAAATCGGCCGCGCAACTCGCATCGCACTTGCCGATGCTGAAGCGTGGGCATCGAGCCTGCCGACACAAGGCGGGGAGGCGTCCAATGGCTGAACGCAAGAAAAATGCCCCCAGCGCCGTTGCAGCGGCTCTGGGGGCAAATGTCGAAGGCCAGGAAACCGTTGGACAGACAGAACATTACCATTCGCCCAGAGCGCCTCGCAAGCGCATTGTCGTGAAGGCAATCAGGCAAGATGGCCAGCCGTTCACGGTGTCGGGCCAAATCGCGAAGGTGCTACTGGCGCTCTTGAATGCAGGGGAAGCAGGTATCACACCTCTTTCGCGAGAAACTTGGTCGCTCCGACTGTCCGACCATGTGCGCACGCTGAAAAACCGGCACGGCTTGGTCATCGTCACCTTGTGGGCAAAGCATGATGAAGGGCGCCATGCGCGCTACGTCCTACGGTCGACGGTGACCATCACCGAAGTGATTTCCGACTGACAAAGCGGATGAAGGCAGGGCGGCTGGCAACGGTCGCCCTGTTTCTATTCGCAAGATCAATCCCGCACATGGGAGTGACTTGCTGTGCGCAAGCGAAACAGAGACAAGCCCAACCAGAAAGGCCGCAACCCTACCTCGCGTTTCGCTAGGCTGAATCATCGCCTGTTGAACTCGCCCGCCTATCGTGCGCTCAGCACCGCAGCGCGTGCCCTGCTCGTGGAGCTCACCATGCTGGACAATGGCGAGAACAATGGGAGCCTCTACCTCAGTATCCGTGACGCGGCAGGGCGGCTGGGTATGGCCGACCTTACTGCTGTGCGCAGCGCCTTCGATGAATTACAGGAGCTCGGCTTTATCGAGATGACCGAAAGTGCTTCGTTTCACGTCAAAGCGGCTGAAAAGTCCCGCGCTCGATGCTGGCGATTGACCTGGCTTGCCGGTCCCGGTCGGAAAGGCCCTTCAATGGCATTCATGGATTGCCAGCCGCAAACCGGCACGAAAGCGCTCAAGCGGATGGAACGCGGAATGCGGGCTTTGAAGACCTTCCGCAAGGCGCGGGACTCAGGTCGATTACCGGTATTGGATTCCGACACGGAGGGCTGAAACTGATAGTAACTGACTCTAATGACGGTGTTGGTTTCCAATACGCTGAGAGGCCGAATTGGCAGAATTCCGCCATTCCCCTTCGTATCGGATTCCAACGCACACATAGCTGCTACCATGGGTAGCGCATGGATACCTCAGACAAGACCTTCGCTTGGTTCACTAACGGAGGAGGTCGGGCAAATCATAGAGTAGACGAAGCGCATCAGACCAACCTGCCTCAGAGAAAAGTTGTAGGATCTCCAAAAGATGAGCCCTGCGTCCCTCGTCTTCAAAGATCGAACGATGATCCGCAATATACCGCCTTACTATCCGGACGACTGCGCTACTGCCGAGGCTTTCATACTGATAGCCCTCAGCCTCGCCGCGCCCCAAGAGGATCGAGTGGATCGCTTCGAAAACGGCAACCGGGTCCCCTGGTATCAAATATTCATAGAGTTCTATCAGATGGTGCAGGGTGGCAGGTTCGCGAGAGCGGGCCAGTAGAACTAGAATCTCCGCGTAGTCATCGAGAAATCGCTTCATCGCTTCTCGATCTAGAAGCCCTTTTCCGCCTTCGTTCTCGGAATGCGCACCAGCACCGAAATAGAGCTGATTCATCGCGTGATGGATCACCTGCTCGGCACCACCGTACATCTCTTGTGATGCTTGCCTAGGCTCTTCCTCTGCATCGGAGGCAAGGACCGCGTAGGCTTGATCAGAAACGCTCAATGCCGACTTCAGTACGGCAAGCAAGCCTTCTTGGGCGCGCTCATTCATCTCACATGCTTCGAGTTCGGCATCTTTCGCGTAGCGATGGAAATAGGCGCCTCTAAGGGAGGAAGAGTATGAGTTTAATAGCGTCCTGAAGCGCGTGGGGTCTGAGGCCCACTCATCAAGCCAGCCGCGCAACAGTGGACGACCTTGGCCGGCATAAAGCTGGGCCACCCAATGCCCAAGGGTCTCTTGAATGTGATCGCGACCCTCGGATTCGTTGCTCAGTTCATCCGCCATTCGTTCGCGTACGATACTGAGAATGGTCTCACATCTTTCCGGTTGGGAGTGGCTGAATCTTAGCAGCGAACGGCCAATAAAGGCGCTGACAATTCTTGGGTCAGGCTCTTCCTGCGCCAGCCGCTCCGCCATTTCCCACATACGATCAGGTGCAGCGACCGAGATGACTTGGAGGTTCTGCGCAGCTTGAAGACGCACCGCAGCGACCGGGTCTCGAAGGATGGCGTCAATCTGTTCAACAATTTCCGGATTCTCGGCGGCAAAGCGCGGCGCTAGAGAAACCCAAGCCTCAGCGGCGTAGACTCGCACGTCCCAATTCCCCCAACTCAGCGACACGCGTCGATCTCGTGCGTTTGCGGATACTGTGAGGTGGAGAGCCTCCGCAAAATGGAAAACAAGTCTGAAAGGCTCGGAAGCCCCCCTTCGTCAGGAGTATAGTTCGCGCTAGACGCAACACGTTCGATGGCATTGCTTACATATCCCCAGCAAGACTGATCTGCTTGACCTGGCAAGTCGGAGTTCGCATCTATGAGCGCGAGCAGATCGACAGCCGCTGCCCACAAATTGGCAAGGTCGCTCGCACTTGAGTCAGAAGGCGTCGACTCTACTTGCGTACGCAATGCGTCGGAGGCGTCCAGAATTTCCGACAATGATCCCTCATCGAGATCGACCCCTTCGCGTCTCAACTGATCTCGAACGAAATCACTTCGCTCACCCCAATCACTCGTGAAGCGAGCCAAAGGCTCGTTAGCCATTAACAGCTCGCTTGCTGCCATGTCTCGCCGAAGCGCTCGGGTTTCCTCCAATTCGAATAGTTCTTCAGGAACCAACGCGAAGATTCGTCCGAGAATGCGCCGCCAACGCGTCAAGTCCTCGTCCTGCGAGAAACGAGACGTATCGAGTGCCATCGTTTCGAATTGGATGCGAACATCACGCGTCCGGCTCGGCCACGCAGCCGCCACAAACCGGATGGCGTCACGAAGGGTATCGGGATGCTCGAGAAAACCAGGACGCTCGACGAATGGCCAGAGCAAGTCGCCGATTTCAGCAACTCGTTCACTACCGACACCGAAGATGCGAGTCCAAATCGACCCCGTCGCATAATCTTGCGCTGCCGCGCCAACGCTCGCCGCAAAGTCGTCCAGCTCGGCACTACGCAAGAACTCTACGAAGTGGCGCAGGAGGTCGTCATCTCGATTTCTGTTATCGTCCCCCTCGTCATCCCATTGATACAGCTCGATCTCATGGGCCCGGAGCTCAATACTATGGTCGCCAAGATCGATAAGGTGAGCGTGTTCGGCGCCGCTATAGCCACGCGTCGTCACCCTGCCTATCGTCGCATCTATCAGCGCGCGAGTGCCATGATGGGGCGTAATTGCAAGCACCCGACCCATGGCAGTGCCTAACTGCCAACGACAGTGTTCGTAGTCTTGGCGCCGGTTGGATGAGAGAGGCATGATCCGACTTGGTTGTCCACCAAGCCAAGATGTCGAGTCATCAGTAATTGTCTGCCCATATAGAGCCGCGTAGATTTCTACCGTAAACTCAGGGTCGCTTTGCGTTATGGGGACGACCTGCTCTGCGAGCCATGTGGCTTCGCGATCAGCAAATTGAGAAAAGCGAGGCTCGCGTAGTATTTGATCGAGTAGCAAACGCGACGCCGAAGGCTCCGAAGCAAAGCTCCTGCCCACAAAGCGGATTGCACTTTGGCTCGTTGACGGTAGCGGGGGCGAAATACCCCACGCCAAATTAAGAAGTGCGCGCGAGGCTCGGCCAAAGCTCGCTAACAGTGTTGGATGGGTTAGGTCGCCATGGTCGAAAATGGCCCGCAACAAAACGAGGGCTGGATCAACAAGGTCTCGCTCGCCTGTGGCGACTAAAACATCCGCCAGTCCAGCCCATGCTATGGCCTGACTGATTTCGATCGATTTCGCGGCCTCAATGTCCATCGAAGCGAAGCGCGATAGCCGAGCGAGGATTTTTCTGAGTGCCGGATTGGTTGGCTCGCTCGTAATCAAATCGATCAACGCGGCGAGATCGCCTTCCTCACCAACGCGCTCCGCAATGATGCGCAGGGCCACATTTCCTAGAACCGGGTCGACGTCGGTCGCGGAAAAAATGCCAAGCAGGAGACGCCAGCTAAGCGGCCGCCCCGGCTGATCAAACCGCCACATACGCTCAACTGCAAATCGAAGTGCGGGTGAAAGCAAAAGTGCCGTTGAGGTGTCCCCCTCAAGCTGTGCGATCAGGGCATCCGGCTCTTCCCAATCAAGATAGAAGCGGCCTGCGATATGGTCGAATAAGACGTGGTGCGAAAAACTCACTAGATCACCCGCCTCTGCGAGCACCCCTGTTGCGATCACCTCATCTAACTCGGGATGACTGATCGCTACTTTTCGAACAGTAAGTCGTCTTCGCAACGCCATGACGGAAACTGCTGTGGCTGCGCCTTGCTGCAAGACCGTTCGGTCGAGCCGCACGTCCTCATAGGCGTCGATTAGTCCAGATTGGGTCGCGATGGCATTGAAGGCACCTGGATTAGCGCCATCAGCAAGTAATTGCACAGCAAGCGAAAGATTGAACACGTTGCGCAAGAGGTCTCTTAGTCGTTCTGGCGCTGCCGCCAAAAGACTGGCGACCTCGGATGAAGCTGCGGCAGCAAGCGCGAGATCGTTCTCTGTTAATCGTGGGACGAGAAAGTGCTGAACGGATGCGAGGCCAGCATCAGCGTAATCCATATTCGCGGGTGGTCCGGCAAATGCTTGACGGAAGCGACGACCGTTCTTGAGATCGAAGGTTCGGATGGACGCAACGAGGATCCAATCCTCACTTAGGGTATTTCTTACCGCCTCGATAATGGATGCAAAGACTCCCTCTGACGTTCCTCCCCGCGCAGCATCCAATGCATCAATAATTAGTATCTTGCGGCTTGCGCCGGGAAACGCTTCCAACACTTCGATTAGGCTATGCTTGAGACCAAGCTCAGAAGCTAAGTCTGCCGCAATTGCCACACCTGGGAAGCGATCGACTGACAAGAAGATGACCTCGTCACCTTGTGACATTGCCCTGTTCGCAGCGTTGACCAAAGCTCCAGTTTTGCCAGCACCCGGCTCGCCGACCACAAGGAGCGAGCCCCTCTCGATTGCCTCTAGTAGAGGCCCATCGCTTTCGCGAGCAATCGGGATGCCACCGCCAAACGGCAATGCGCTGTGAGTGGCAAGTCTGGCGAGTTCTACCCGCGTCGTCGTACGAATCTTTTCAACATCAGCTTCAAAATTGGGCGCACCTAGATCGTTGTGGCCTCGTCGACGAAGTGCGCGAAGCAAACCTGCCCTGTCTGCAGGCGCCCCACTTCCTATGAGATCGCGAACAATGCCGCGCAAATCGCGTAGGGGTGAATCGCCAGCAGCTTCACTCCCAAAAAGGGCTCGGCCGAGAAGGCGCGAAGCCTCGCGCCAATCAGCATCTCCCTCATCCATGGAAAACCGCTCTATGCGAAAGATGCGGGCCAAATCAGCTAAGTCGTCATCGTTTGGTTCTGCACTTCTGTGATTAACCCAAGCAGGCTTTGCGATGGTCTCAAAAGCAGCGAGGGCGTGGCGCTCCGCTTGGTTGCGTTGACTCTTTGTAGGGCTCCAACTGCCGCCGAGATCGAAAGCCCTGAAACCCCGTTCAAGCGCGTCGAGCGTGGCGGGTGCGTCCGCCCGGACGGCGAGAAGTGCTACATTCTGATTGAGGTCGGGCAGAGAGCCAGCCTGCTTTGTATCTGCAACCCATTTCACAAGTTGACCAACGGTCTTCGTAAGCGCGGCCTTGGGGCCAGTGCCAAGGTTCGCTCTCGTCTTACATTGAATTTGAATTGCACCACCATCCGATTGGGTCACTTCAATATCATCGAGACCTTCTCCTGTTTCCAATCGAACCGCGATAGGCAGCGCCGCATTGTTTATGCCAAAGCGACCACCGACAGGGTGCCGCGCCAAAATGTGGGCAGCGATCCACGTTCCAACCGCAGCCTGAAATGCCATTCCGGCTTCCGTAGCTCGGCCCCCAGCGCGCATAGGCTTAGTTTGTGCAGGTGTATTGGTCGCCATTAATAAGTGCCCGTCAATAATCACGAATGATGTCAAAGCAATCTATCCAAATCATGGTAGAGTGGCTTGCCGCGGGCTCCAAGCCAGAGAATTGTCCAGAAGCTCTCAGCATGAAGTTTCATCGGTATTGAAGCCCCCGCGCAATTCGGGAACTCAGGGGCACACCCTACCCCGCGAACTCGGGACATAAGTTACTCTAGTTGTTGATGAAATACGGTTTGGGCGGAACTAACCCGTCTACGAGTTGAGCGGCTTTGTGCTGATCCGTAACCAACTCATCAAGGAGTAAACCTTTGAAATATTGATTGAAATTCAACAGAGTTCACGAGTTGTCTGCGATCCGCACAATTCGCCCACTCCAAGCAGCCAAGCTGCCGCGGCTCAGACTGTAACTTCTAACTGAAACTAATGCCTCGAAGCGGCGCAGGAGGAGAAAAAGCGGTCAGCTAGCGCTTCATGCTTGCGCATCCGGTAGGTAGGACCCGCGATTATCTGGACTGCCAGCCGCGCCAAGATTGTCGGATTGCGAGGTCGGCAGGCCACACGGAAACTGGGGCCAGCCAGACCCCCTGTTTTCCATACTCATTCCATACGGATCGAATGGCACTCAGCTAAGTCATTGAAAAACTGGCGCACCCGACAGGATTCGAACCTGTGACCTCTGCCTTCGGAGGGCAGCGCTCTATCCAGCTGAGCTACGGGTGCAGGCGCCCTGTTGCCAAGGCGAGCGGGGCGCTTAGCAAAGTGGTGCGCGCGCGGCCAGACGAAAAACGCGCCGTGGAGTAGGCGCCCCCCAACAGTCATTAGGGTTTTGACAACGCATTTGGTCGTAACTGATGCAATTATGTCTGCGATTGATGATCCCGAACAGATTCGCGCCATGCAGGCGACCAGCATGGCCGCCGAAATTGCCGAGCGTTGGCATGCACTGCATGGAACAGGGCAGGCGATTGCCGCCAAGGCAGCGCTGGCTAAAGAGCCATTTACCGGCGATCTGGCAGCCTTCCCCAAACACATTGCACAGAGAAATCCGTCATATCTGCAATTGGCACTGTGGAGCCTTGAGGACATGGATGCCGTAACCCAACCAGGCCTCACCGCGCTCAATGCGATAGAGGCACGCGGGCAAGATGCTACCGCCCCAGCGCTGGCGTTATGGCGCGAATTCCACCATGCGCGATCAGCGATCATGGCCCTGTGCGAGGCAGAAAGCTGCACGGCGTGATGCTGCATGGCCAGAAGGCCGCATCAAACACTTGACGTTGTTCGCGCTATGTTCCAGTCCTGCTTCGCACTGCAGAAGGGGCAATGGTTGGCGTGGGAAGTGATTCGGATGTAACCGCAGCAGGGCAGGATACTGTACCCCTGGCCGCAGATGTCGCCCGCGGAATCGGGCGGATGTTCGCCCGCAATGACATCTGGTGCCTGCCTGAAATGCCGCTGCGCAATGGCCGCCGCGCCGATCTGATGGGGGTGGATGCCAAGGGGCGCATCATCATTGTGGAGATCAAGGTGGCGCGTGCTGACCTGCTGGGCGACGGCAAATGGCCCGATTATCTGGATTATTGCGATCGCTTCTTTTGGGGTTTGCCGCCGGCTCTTGACCGTAGCCCGCTGGACCATGCCGATTTTCGCCCAGATTGCTGCGGTGTGATTGTGGCGGACGGATATGACGCAGAAATTCTGCGTCCCGCCCCGATGCAGCCGCTCAATGCCGCACGGCGCAAGGTTGAGGTGGAGCGGCTGGCCCGTGCGGCGCTGCGCCGCCACGCAGGATTGATAGACCCCAGAACGTTGGAACTGTTCCCCGGGAAATAAGGTGTCCTGGCCTGTCCCCAACGCAAAGCCTGCGCCATAAGGCGCGCATGATCGGTAGCATCACCCTGACGGCGGCGGCCATGACCTTGATTGTCGCGTTGCGCTATCTTGCCAGCAGCGGCTTTTTCGCATGGCTGACACGCAGGCTGCGCCCCGGTCTGTATGACGGGCTGAACCAGCAAATCCGCAGTGAAATTCGCTGGTCGCTGCTCTGCGCCGCGATCTATGGCGTGCCTGCAGGGCTTGCTCTATGGGTATGGCAGCATAGCGGCGGGACGCTGATTTATACCGATCCAGCCAATTATCCGCTATGGTATATACCGCTATCGCTGCTGATCTACCTCAGTATCCATGACACATGGTTTTACTGGACCCATCGCTGGATGCACCGCCCGCGCTGGTTCCGTCTGGCACATGCGGTTCACCATGCCAGCCGCCCGCCCACGGCATGGACCGCGATGAGTTTTCACCCGATAGAGGCAATGACGGGCGCCGTTGTCATACCCGCACTGGTGTTCATCATCCCGATACATATCGGCATGCTTGGGCTGGTATTGGCGATCATGACCTTGATGGGCGTCACCAATCATATGGGATGGGAAATGTTCCCACGCTGGCTGGTTCATTCCCGGTTGGGAAATTGGCTGATAACAGCCAGCCATCACGAGAAGCATCACGAAGATTATCAATGCAATTATGGATTATATTTCAGGGTTTGGGACAGACTATGCAACACCGATCGCGGATTGTCGGGGCGGTTGGCATGAGCTGGTCAAAAACCCTCATATTGACCGCTGCAGCCTCGACGTTGGGAGCAGCCACCCCGCTCAATCATGGCGAGATCGCCGTGACCGTAACCGATTTGCGCAATGCCAAGGGTGTGGTCCATGCCTGTATGACCACCGATCCCAAAGCCTTTCCCGATTGCGACAAGGATCCGCAATCCTTCCGCCAGACCGTGCCGGCCGCAGATCAAGTGCATCTGATGTTCCGCAACGTCGCACCTGGTCACTATGCGATCTCGTTACTGCATGACGAGAATGACAATGGCCGGGCCGACCGGGTGATGGGCATGATGCCCAAGGAAGGCTTTGGCTTTTCGCGTGACGCCAAATTGCGCATGGGGCCACCCAGTTTCCAATCCGCCGCATTTGATTTCGATGGATCAGCACGCGTGATGAATATCCGCATGCGCTATCTCTTCTAGACGACCGAAGAGGCGCTCGATCTGGTTGCGCTGCTTGTAAAGTTCCTGATCGTGCTCGATCTTCACGCGACGGTTTGAGCGTCCCGGAATGACAGCCTGTATGTCACGGCTTGCAAGGTCAGCGCGGGTGGCATCGGCGTCGTATCCCTTGTCGGCCAGGAGTTCTTCGACGAGTCCCCGTTTTCCGACCGCTGCCTCAATAGGCAACAAGTCCTCCAAAACACACTATTCCGCTTCAGTGAGATCGCCCTGGCTCAAGCCTGCCTCCAAAAGGCAGCCTTGAATCAATCAGTCAGCGGCGCGTCAACCAATTTGCCCGCGCCGCCTAGCGCGGCAATTCAGTCACACCCATCAATGCTTCATCCACGGCGCGCGCGCATTGGCGGCCTTCGCGGATTGCCCAGACGACGAGTGACTGGCCGCGGCGCATATCGCCACAGGCAAAAACCTTGTCCACGCTGGTGGCGTAGGAATTGGTGTCTGCCGCCACATTGCCTCGGGCCGTCAGTTCCACGCCCGCCTGTTCCAGCAGCCCGGCCTTTTTCGGGCCGACAAAACCCATGGCGAGCAGGATCAGATCAGCCTCGATGGTGAATTCAGAGCCTTCGACCTCCTGCATCTGGCCGTCTTTCCATTCAACGCGGATGCATTCGAGGCCAGTCACGGTTTCCCCGTCACCCACCACGCGCTTGGTCAGTACGGCCCAGTCTCGCTCCACGCCCTCCTGATGGCTGGAGGAGGTGCGCAGCTTCAGCGGCCAATCGGGCCAGGTCATCAGCTTGTCTTCATGCTCAGGCGGTTTAGGCATGATTTCCAGCTGGACAATACTGGCCGCACCCTGCCGGTTGGAGGTGCCGACACAGTCACTTCCCGTATCACCACCGCCGATCACCACCACCTTCTTGCCCGTGGCAGTCAACGTACCGCGCGGTGCGGCGCGTACTTCATCATCGCCTGCATTGCGCTTGTTCTGCTGGGTCAGGAATTCCATCGCCGGTCGCACACCGCTCTTTTCAGCGCCGGGTATGGTCAGCATGCGTGCATCTTCTGCGCCGCCCGACAGGACGATGGCGTCGAAATTTTCCTGCAAGGAGGCGAAGGACACGTCCACTCCCACTTCCTTGCTGGTTTTGAAGGTCACGCCTTCAGCTTCCATCTGCACTGCGCGGCGGCTTATCAGATGTTTTTCCATCTTGAAGTCCGGAATGCCGTAACGCAGCAGTCCGCCAATACGGTCATTCTTCTCGAGCAGTGTCACCGTGTGACCGGCACGAGCGAGCTGCTGCGCGCAGGCCATGCCGGCCGGACCAGAGCCGACCACGGCCACCGATTTGCCGGTCTTCTTTTCGGGAAGCTGCGGTTCAATCCAGCCTTCTTTCCACCCGCGATCGACAATGGCGCATTCGATCGATTTGATCGTCACCGGCTGTTCGATGATGTTCAGCGTGCAGGCCGCCTCGCATGGGGCGGGGCAGACACGGCCGGTAAATTCAGGGAAATTGTTGGTCGAATGCAGCACCTCCAGTGCTTCACGCCAATCCCCCTTGTAAACCAGATCATTCCAGTCCGGGATGATGTTGTTCACCGGGCAGCCATTGTGACAATAGGGGATGCCGCAATTCATGCAGCGCGATGCCTGCGACTGCAGCACATCTCCGCCCGGTTCGATCACGAATTCGCGATAATTGCCCAGCCGTTCCTTGGGGTCGAGATAGTCCCGATCGCGGCGGTCGAGTTCGAGAAAGCCTGTTTCCTTGCCCATCTGTCTTACTCCGCCGCTACCGATTCAGCTTCAAGGCGTTCCGCCTCCAACGCTTCCAGCGCCCGCTTGTAATCGCGCGGCATAATTTTGATGAATTTGCCCAAGGCAGCATCCCAATCGTCGAGCAATTGGGCGGCCTTGGCGCTGCCGGTGTGCAGCTTGTGCCGTTCCACCAGGATTTTCAGTCGTTCGGCATCGTGGCGCAGCACGTCACCCATGCCGAAATCATGGACCGAGCTTGGCCGTTGGCAGGGGCGTCCTGTGTCGTCCTCGGCATCGCTTGCGGAATTGATCGGCAGAAGGTCGACCTGTGCGGGGTTCACCAGTTGGGCGAATTTGCCATCCGGGTCATAGACATAAGCAATGCCGCCGCTCATCCCTGCGGCAAAATTGCGCCCGGTTTCGCCTAGCACAACCACCACGCCGCCGGTCATATATTCGCAGCCGTGATCGCCCGTGCCTTCAACCACCGCGATGGCCCCTGAATTGCGCACGGCGAAGCGTTCGCCGGCGACGCCGCCGAAATAGGCTTCGCCTGCAATCGCGCCATAGAGCACGGTATTGCCGACGATGATGTTTTCACCCGGATTGCGGTTCACATTGGCGGGCTGTTTCACGATCACGCGACCGCCCGACAAGCCTTTGCCAACATAGTCATTGGCATCGCCCGTCAGATCTAGCGTTACACCATGCGCCAGCCATGCGGCAAAGCTTTGTCCGGCAACGCCGGTCAGGTTGATGCGGATCGAGTCAGGTGCCAGGCCCGCATGGCCGTGCGCCTTGGCCACTTCGCCAGACAGCATGGCGCCCACGGTGCGGTTCACATTGCGAATCTCGCGGTCGAGCTGCACCGGCGTGCCGTTCTGGATGGCATCCTTGCAGGCGGCGATCAGTTCATTGTCCATCGCGCCGCCCAGGCCGTGATCCTGCGTTTCAGTATTGTGCAGCGATGCACCTTCGGGAATTTCGATCGTGTGGAGCAGCTTGGAAAGGTCCACGCCCTGCGCCTTCCAGTGGCGATGCACGCGGCGCATATCCAGCCGGTCGACCCGGCCCACCATTTCCTCAACCGTGCGGAAACCCAAATCTGCCATGATGGCGCGCAGTTCTTCAGCAACGAAGAAGAAGTAATTGATCACATGTTCGGGCTGACCGTTGAAGCGCGCACGCAGAACCGGGTCTTGCGTCGCCACGCCCACCGGGCAGGTGTTCAGGTGGCATTTGCGCATCATGATGCAGCCAGCCGCAATCAGCGGGGCGGTGGCGAAGCCGAACTCTTCTGCGCCCAGCAATGCGCCAATGGCGACATCGCGGCCGGTACGCAGGCCGCCATCGACCTGCACCACGATCCGGTCACGTAGATCGTTGAGCAACAGCGTCTGCTGTGTTTCGGCAAGACCGATTTCCCATGGGGAACCGGCATGGGTCAGGCTGGTCAGTGGGCTTGCACCCGTGCCACCTTCATAGCCAGAGATCGTGACATGGTCGGCGCGTGCCTTGGAAACGCCCGCAGCCACGGTGCCCACACCCACTTCGGAAACCAGCTTCACTGACACGCGCGATGACGGGTTCACATTCTTCAGATCATGGATCAGCTGCGCCAGATCCTCGATCGAATAGATGTCATGGTGCGGCGGGGGCGAGATCAGGCCCACGCCCGGTGTTGAATGGCGGGTCGCGCCAATCGTCTTGTCCACCTTGTGCCCGGGCAGTTGGCCGCCCTCACCCGGCTTTGCGCCCTGCGCCATCTTGATCTGGATGTCATCGGCATTGACCAGATATTCAGTCGTCACGCCAAAGCGGCCCGAGGCCACCTGCTTGATGCTGGAACGCATGGTGTCGCCATTGTCCAGCGGCAGGAAACGCTTGGGGTCTTCCCCGCCTTCGCCCGTGTTCGATTTGCCGCCGATGCGGTTCATCGCCACGGCCAGCGTGGTATGCGCTTCCCAGCTGATCGAACCATAGCTCATTGCGCCGGTGGCAAACCGCTTCACGATTTCGCTGGCGGGTTCGACTTCTTCCAGCGGGATTGCTTCGTCAGCAGACTTGAATTCCATCAAGCCGCGAATGGTCAGCATCCGTTCGGACTGGTCATTGATCGATTGGGCGAAATCTTCATAATTCTTGTGGTTATTGCCGCGCACAGCATGTTGCAGGCTGGCAATATTTGTCGCAGTCCAGGCGTGGTCTTCACCGCGCAGGCGGTATTGATAGATCCCGCCTACATCCAGCATGTTCTTGTAGATCGGGTTGTCGCCATAGGCCTGCGCGTGGCGCATCACCGTTTCTTCGGCCACTTCTTTCAGGCCCACACCCTCGATCGTGGTGGCGGTGCCGGTGAAGTAGCTTTCGATGAAGTCGGAACTGAGGCCGACGCCATCGAAGATCTGCGCCCCGCAATAGGACTGATAGGTGCTGATACCCATCTTGGACATGACCTTGCGGATGCCCTTGCCCACCGCCTTGATATAATTCTGGCGCACCTTGTCGGCATCCAGATCAGCGTGCTTCTTGGCGCGAAGCTCTTCCAGCGTTTCGAACGCGACATAGGGGTTGATCGCTTCCGCGCCATAACCCGCTAGCACACAGAAATGATGCACTTCGCGCGCTTCGCCGGTTTCGACGACCAGGCCAGCCTGCATACGCAGGCCCTGACGGACGAGGTGGTGATGCACGGCGGCGGTGGCCAGCAATGCGGGCATGGCAATGCGATCTGGCCCCTGCGCCCGATCAGATAGGATCAGGATATTGTGATCCTGCAACACTGCCTCTGTCGCGGCCCAGCACATTTCCTTGATTGCCATTTCCAGTCCCTCGGCACCGGTGCTGGCATCCCAGGTGATGTCGATGGTTTCGGTGCGGAAGGCACCGTCCAGCGCCACCTCAACCGAACGGATCTTGGCCAGATCGTCATTGGTCAGGATAGGCTGGCTGATTTCCAGCCGCTTATGCGTGCCAGCCTCATGCCCAAGCAAATTGGGGCGCGGGCCGATCATCGACAACAAGCTCATCACCAATTCTTCGCGGATCGGATCGATCGGCGGGTTGGTGACCTGAGCGAAGTTCTGCTTGAAATAATCGTAGAGCAGGCGGCTGCGCGCAGAAAGCACGGCAATGGGTGTGTCGGTGCCCATCGATCCCAGCGGATCGTCTCCATCCACCATCATCGGTTCCAGGAAACGGTTCAGATCTTCCTGTGTGTAGCCAAAGGCCTGCTGGCGACCGAGCAAGGTTGTTTCGGCAGCGGGGATGGCGGACAGTTCCGGCTCTATATGGTCCAGATCTTCCAGCTTGTACTGGGCCTGCGCCAGCCATGTGTCATAGGGGTGCTCGGCAGCCAGATCAGCCTTCAACTCCTCATCTTCGATGATACGGCCCTGTTCGAAGTCGATCAGCAGCATCTTGCCCGGCTGCAGGCGCCACTTACGTACGATATCTTCTTCAGCAAATGGCAATACACCGCTTTCCGAGGCGAGGCACACCACATCATCCCTGGTCACGCAGAAGCGCGCGGGACGCAGGCCGTTGCGATCCAAAGTCGCGCCGATTTGGCGGCCATCGGTAAAGGCCACGGCGGCGGGGCCGTCCCATGGTTCCATCAGCGCGGCGTGATATTCGTAAAATGCGCGGCGGCCCGGTTCCATCAGCTCATTCTTGGCCCAGGCTTCCGGGATCAGCATCATCATCGCATGGGCGAGTGAATATCCACCCAGCAGCAGCAGCTCCAGCGCATTGTCGAGGCAGGCCGTGTCAGATTGGCCGTGCGGCACGATGGGCCACAATTTGTCGAGGTCAGCCCCCAGCAGCGGGCTTTCCATCGTGCGGCGGCGCGCATTCATCCAGTTCACATTGCCGCGAACCGTGTTGATTTCCCCATTATGCGCCATGAAGCGATAGGGGTGGGCCAGTCGCCAGCTGGGGAAAGTGTTAGTGCTGAAACGCTGATGCACCAGCCCCAATGCGGACACGCAATCGGGATCGCGTAGATCGTCATAAAAACTGCCGACCTGATTGGCCAGCAACAGCCCCTTATAAACCACCGTCCGGCTGGAAAAGCTGGGGATGTAGAGGTCTGACAAGCCGGGCAGGTCGAACTTTTCTTCCAACTTCTTGAGCGGGTTCTGCACCTGCTTGCGGATCACGATCAGTTTGCGTTCAAACGCGTCCTGATCGGCGCAATTTTCGCCGCGGCCGATAATAGCCTGCTGCACCACCGGCATGGATTCGATCACGGCATCGCCCAGACCATCCATGGTCAGCGGCACATCGCGCCAGCCGATCAGCATCTGCCCTTCCTTGGCCGTGAACTTTTCAAATTGTTCGGTCACAAATGCGCGCGCAGCATCATCCTGGGGCATAAAGCACATCGCGACCGCATAGTCGCCCGGTGCGGGCAGGGTCTTGCCTTCAGCTTGCGCCCATTTGCGGAACAGCGGGTCAGGAATCTGCAACAGGATGCCCGCGCCATCGCCCAGCAACGGGTCAGCGCCCACCGCGCCGCGATGGTCAATGTTCGCCAGAATCTCCAAAGCCTGTGTGACGATCTGGTGCGATTTCTCGCCCTTAATATGCGCAACAAAGCCGACGCCACATGCGTCATGTTCGTTACGCGGATCATACAACCCCTGGGGCGCTGGAAGGTGTCCCATGCGAAAATTCCGTCCTGTCTGATGCCGGCTGGTGCGATGCCCGGGGGCCTTCACCGGCAGTGAAGCGCAATCATAGCTGCCGCTGTGCGCAGCATTTGGATTGCTGGCCCCTCATGGCGGCAGATTTGGCATTTTGCAACCGCGAACACAGCAGCATTCTTTCAGTCGGTAGTGCTTAAGCTTTAAGAGAATGCCTCAAAAGAGTAATTTTACGCTTGATTGGCTGCGTTGCGACGTTTTTTGGCGATTCAGGCCGCATCTTCCATCTGGTGCAGCTTTTCCAATGCCTCCCGTAGCGCATGTTCACCAGCATCGGCCTGCTGGCGGAGCTGGTGGGCTGCCTGTGACGTTGTGCCTGCCATCCGATAATCGGCAAGCGCCACGGCGAATCGTTCGACCAGCTGGATCAAACTTAAATCCGCAACTGCCCGATCGCGTAATTTGGCGACTGCTGCCCCGTGATGGTCGGCCAGGGCGGGGGTTGCAGATCCGCCCAGCAGCAATTCTGCATCGTCCAGGCCGCGGGGCAGGTGCAGGTCTTCCACCTGCAATATATTGGTCTTGAGCACTGTGCTGCTGGCCGCCCGTATCGCCGTCGATGCAGCGCAGTGGCGCTGGCGGGTAAGGTGCGCCGCCAACAGTCCCAGCGTCGCACCCGGCAACGCGGCCAGCATGGCTAGCATCCATTGCGGTAACGGTGCCAAGGGGGCGGCGAATGTCCCAGCCAGCCCGCTGCGCAGGCTGCCCGCCGGTATGATCCATATGGCCAAAGTGCACTGTGCCGCCAACCATGTGCCAAGAATGGCAGGAAAGGCTCGATGCCGGCTGATTGGCGCCGTGTGGCGCGGGGTGGGGGAGGCTTCGCTGAACATTCCGGTATGTGATCCACCTGAGATGCGCGATCATACCTTCGGCACGGTAAATAAGCAGATAATGCAACGCTTGATGAAAACGCAGGCTAAATCGAGGTGATTCGGCCCTATTAATCGCTTCATCCGATGCCATGGTTGCAGGCATAAGTTCGTCAGTTGGCTATGCCGTAACGGCGCGGGGCGATCCATTGCGCCGCCGCCTGTCATAGGCCATGAAATGCCCATTCAGAGTGCTCAAACGGTGAAGGAGAAGCAGATGACCCCGCAGGAAATGGCCGCAATGGCCGGACAGCATATCGGCACGAGCGAATGGGTCGAAATAAGCCAGGAGCGGATCAATACCTTTGCCGATGCGACAGGCGATCACCAGTTCATCCATGTCGATCCGGAAAAGGCCAAAATGACGCCTTTTGGCGGCACGATTGCGCATGGCTTCCTGACTTTGTCGATGATCCCTTACCTCACCCAGAACAGCGATCTTCCTGCCATTGAGGGATTAAAAATGGGCGTCAATTACGGTGGCAATAAGACGCGTTTCCTCAACCCCGTCAAATCGGACAAACGGATTCGCGGCCATTGGAAGCTGCTCGAAATGGTCGAAAAACGCCCCGGTCAGTGGCAACAGACGACGGAGGTCACGATCGAGATTGAGGGTGAGGATAAACCGGCGCTGATCTGCGAGTGGATCGCGATGCTGTTTGTCTAAGACATCTCGCTAATTATTGTCCATCCGGTGGTGGGTGGGCCATGCATTTTTAGGAAAGGTTTCACCATGCGTGATGCAGTTATCGTTTCCACCGCCCGCACACCGATTGGCCGTGCCTATAAGGGCGCATTCAACGCCACACCCGGTGCTACGCTGGGCGCGTTATCCATCGCCCCCGCTATTGAACGTGCCGCTATCGACGCCGGCGAGATTGACGATGTGGTATGGGGCTGCGTGCTGGGCCAGGGCACGCAAGCAGGCAATATCGGTCGTTTGGCAGCCCTGCGTGCGGGCTGCCCCGTTACGGTGTCTGCGCAGACCATGGACCGCCAGTGCTCTTCGGGCCTGATGGCCATTTCTACAGCGGCCAAGCAGATCATTGTCGACAATATGGATGTTGTTGTGGGTGGCGGCCAAGATTCGATCAGCATGGTCCAGACACCCGAGATGCGGTTTGCAGTCGATCCCTCGCTTATCGCCATGCACAAGGATGTCTATATGCCCATGCTGCAGACTGCCGAAACGGTGGCCAAGCGCTATGGCATTTCGCGCGATGTGCAGGATGAATATGCCCTGCAAAGCCAGCAGCGCACCGCCGCCGCACAGGAAGCAGGCAGGTTTGACGATGAAATCGTGCCAGTTACCACAACCATGGCGGTGAAAGATAAGGAAACGGGCGAGGTCAGCCAGCATGAGGTGACGCTGGCGAAAGATGAAGGCAATCGCCCTTCCACCACTCTGGAAGGCCTGCAAAGCCTGCAGCCGGTGATGGGGCCTGATGCCTGCATCACGGCCGGCAATGCCAGCCAGCTGTCGGACGGTTCTTCTGCCAGCGTGCTGATGGAGGCGAAGCTGGCAGAAAAGAAGGGGTTGCAACCGCTGGCGCGTTATGTCGGCATGGCTGTGGCAGGGACAGAGCCTGATGAAATGGGCATCGGGCCGGTATTCGCCATCCCCAAACTGCTCCAGCAAACCGGCGTGAAGATGGAAGATGTCGGCCTGTGGGAACTGAATGAGGCTTTTGCGGTGCAGGTGCTTTATTGCCGGGACAAGCTTGGCATCGATAATGGCATCCTCAACGTTAATGGCGGCTCGATTTCGATTGGCCACCCTTATGGCATGACAGGGGCACGCTGCACCGGCCACGCGATCATCGAAGGCAAACGGCGCGGCGCAAAATATGTTGTCGTCACCATGTGCGTGGGTGGCGGTATGGGTGCTGCCGGGATGTTTGAAATCCTTTAGAAAATCAGAAATATAGATGATGGATTGCCTTTGCTGGCGATCCACCGCAAACTCCCACCCTTCCCAATGGAGAGGAGGGAGTTTGCGTTTTGGGCATAATGGAGATCATCGGGATTGCCGGCAGTGTCAGCCTGCTGTCAGGCTGGCGGCTTTACCTTTGCATCTTTGCCACCGGCCTCGCCATGCGGCTGGAGGCTATCCCTGTACCCGAACATCTGGCTAGCCTGTCCGTGCTCGCCAACCCATGGGTGATGGGCATTGCCGCGCTGGGCGCACTGGCGGAATTCTTTGCTGACAAGGTGATGTGGCTCGACAGCATATGGGACATAATTCACACGCTGGTGCGCCCGGTCGGCGGGGCGCTGCTGGCGTTGGCGATTGTCGATCCGGCTGACCCGGCGATGCAGGTCATGGCGTTCCTGCTGGGCGGTGGGGCCAGCTTTCTGGCGCATGGTGGCAAGGCCAGTGCGCGGGCTGTGGTTAACACCAGCCCTGAACCCTTCAGCAATATGGCTGTTTCGGGAATTGAAGATGTTGCGACGCTGGGCCTGCTATATCTCGCTTATGAATATCCCGTGGCGGCAGGAATAATATCGCTGGCCCTGCTGGCCCTGGCCATCTGGCTGTTGTTGTGGACGCGGCGCATGATCAAACGCCTGTTCTTCCGCGTGCCCAGACCGGAAAATTGATCAGCCGTGCTGGGCGATGAATTCTTCCACCACCGGGGCCACCTTGTTGCGCCACCTTTTGCCATTGAAAATGCCGTAATGTCCGGCCCCTTCTGCCATATAATATCGCTTCTGCGTGTCTGGCAATTTGGTTGCAAGATGCAGCGCTGCCTTGGTCTGGCCAATACCTGAAATATCATCCCGCTCACCCTCAACCGCCAGCAATGCGGTATCGGTTATCTCGCCCAGATCCACGATTTCCCCCTTATGGCGGAATTCACCATTGGGAATCGAATGCTTCTGGAACACTTCCTCAATCGTCTGGAGATAGAATTCGGCTGGCATATCGCAGACGCTGCGATATTCGTCGTAGAAATCCTTATGTGCCTGCGCGCTGTCATCGTCGCCCAAGGTCAGATGTTTGAACATCTCGAAATGGCTCATCAAGTGGCTGCCCAGATTCATTGACAGGAAGCCGGCCAGTTGCAGGAAACCAGGGTAAACGCGCCGCCCCGTGCCGCGATAGCTCATCGGCACTGTTGCGATCACGGTCTGGCGGAACCATTCAATCGGGCGTTCGGTTGCCATATCATTTACCGAAGTGGGGCTTTCGCGCGTATCAATCGGGCCGCCCATCATGGTCAGTGTGGCCGGGGTCGCCGGATCCTTGTGCAAATTCATCAGTGCGGTCGCCGCAAAGGCGGGCACGGACGGTTGGCATACGGCCATCATATGCGGGCGGGCGCCGCCTGATTCTTTGGCAATGAACTGCAGGAATTCGATCAAATAATCGATGTAATCATCCAGATCGAAACTGCCTTCATGCAAGGGCACATCCTTCGCATCGGTCCAATCGGTGATATAGACCTCGCAACTTTCCAGCATGCGCCACACAGTGCCGCGCAGCAGTGTGGCGTAATGCCCGCTCATCGGTGCCACGATCATCAGGCGGGGCGCATCTTTTGGCAGGCCAGGATGGCGAAAACGCTTCAGATCGCCAAACGGGCGGTTCATCACCGTGGCCTCTTCAACCGGGTGAGCTTTGCCACCTACAGCAACAGCGTCGATGCCAAACGCTGGTTTGCCGCGCGGCGCTGCGGCATGTGCAAATACCTCCAGCGCGCTGGAGGCCATTGGGCCAATGCCAGTATAGCCGAGCGGGTTGGCAGGGTTGTTAAGCACTTCGGCACTGATAGAGGCCAAGGCGCTGGCACCATTCAGCCATGACCGCTGCAATTCATAGGCATGATAGAGCATGCAACCCCCTGTTGCGAGAACGTACACACGCTGCGCTCTTCTGACGCATGCGAACCTGCAGACTGGCCGTAATTCAACGATTGTGCAATGCACAAAAAGAAAAATATGCCTGATGATCCCACCGCTTGTGGATTTTGGCTCTTGGGATCGCTACCTCCACCAGCAATGACTGACACCCAAGCAACCGCACCTGAAGCACCGCAGCAGCTCCCCGGCCATCAGCAGGATGATGTGCCGGATGAAGCCCCCAGCGCCAGGACGCTGGGCCCGCTCAAGATGATTTTTTCAGCCGCCGCGCGATATCCACGCCGGGTATTGCTGGCGCTGGTGGCGTTGCTGATCACGGCATCTGCCACATTGGCGATACCATGGCGGTTCAAGGTGATCATCGACCGCGCCTTTTCCGGCGGGGCCGCCGCCAGCGAAATCGCCCAATCTTTCCAATATTTGCTCATGATCGTGGTGGTGCTTGGCTTGGGCACCGCCCTGCGCTTTTATTATGTCAGCTGGCTGGGTGAGCGCGTGGTGGCCGATATCCGGTTGAAGGTGCAGGAAAATCTTCTGCGGCTGGCACCGGGTTTCTATGAGGAAAACAGCCCCAAGGAAATCTCCAGCCGGATGACCAGCGATACCGCGGTGATTGAACAGGTGGTGGGCACAACCGTATCGGTGGCCTTGCGCAATCTGCTCACTGCAATTGGCGGCACTGCGCTGCTGTTATACCTCGCTCCACAGCTGACCCTGGGGCTGATCATTGGCATTCCGGTGGTGGTTTTGCCGATTGTTTTTTTCGGTCGCCGCATCCGCTCTGTCGCCCGCCACAGCCAGGATCGCGTGGCCGATGTCGGCGCGATGGTGACAGAGGTGCTGTCAGCCATGAAGGTGGTGCAGGCCTTCAATCAGGAATCCCGCGAACATGCCCGCTTCGGTGAGGCGGTGGAAAATACGTTCGGCACGGCGCGGCGGCGCATCATGCTGCGTGCGGCGATGACGGCGATCGTGATTGTGCTGATTTTCGGCGGGATCACGTTGATCATGTGGCGCGGTGCGATTGCGGTTTCCACCGGAGAGATCAGTGGAGGTACGATAGCAGCCTTTGTACTGACCGGCGGTTTGGTGGCCGGGTCATTCGGAGCGCTGACCGAGGTCTATGGAGATCTGTTGCGCGGGGCAGGGGCTGCCAGTCGCCTCAGCGAATTGCTCAATGCCCGGCCCGCCATTGCCCCGCCTGTGCGGCCAGAAGCATTGCCCGTTCCCCCGCGTGGCGGCCTTTCCTTCCGCAATGTCACCTTCCGCTATCCCACGCGGCTCGAAAGTGCGGCGCTGAGGGACTTTACGTTGGAGGTGGAGCCGGGTGAGACCGTGGCGATTGTCGGCCCTTCAGGCGCGGGTAAATCCACCATCTTCCAGCTGGTCGAACGTTTTTACGATCCGCAGGCGGGCACAATCCGGCTGGATGGGGTGCCGCTGACCAAGGCCGATCCGGCTGATATTCGCCAACGGATCGGCTTTGTCCCGCAAGATGGCGTTTTGTTCAGCGCCGATGCGCGCGATAATCTGCGGTATGGCAATTGGGATGCGGATGACGATGCGATCTGGGAGGCTGCCCGCGCTGCCAATGCCGAAAGCTTCCTGCGCGATTTGCCAGAAGGGCTCGACACCTTTCTGGGTGAAAGTGGGACACGGCTTTCGGGCGGGCAGCGGCAACGCATCGCCATCGCCCGCGCCTTGCTGCGCGATGCGCCGGTCCTGCTGCTGGACGAAGCGACCAGCGCGCTGGATGCGGAAAGCGAACAATTGGTTCAGCAGGCGCTCGACCATTTGATGCAGGACCGCACGACCTTGGTGATCGCACACCGTCTGGCCACTGTCCGCGCGGCTGACCGTATCGTGGTGCTCGACGAGGGCCGTATTGCTGAACAGGGCACTCATGAGGAACTGAGCCGTGCGGGCGGGCTGTATGCACGGCTGGCCAAGCTGCAATTTACCGCGGGCGAGGCCGCCTGATCCGGCCCTTTATTCGATAAAGTTGCATCTGCAACCGACAAGCGGCAATCTGGCGTCAGTAATCTGGGCTATATACCGGATAACACCAGTATTCCTGGCGGGCGGCGCAATGCGCCCGTCGCCATCATTTGCCGTATGAAGGGACCTGAATAGATGATCCATAAAGTAGCCATTCTGGGCGCGAGTGCATTGGCGCTTGGCCTGTCAATGCCGGCCCTGGCCGAAGACACGGCCCCCGCAGATTCTACGCCGAAAAAGGTGGCGGAGACCAAGCCCGCCACCCCGACGATGAGTTTCGGGACCTGGGGTGTCGACCCCGAACTGCTCGATTCCTCGATCAAGCCGGGGGATGACTTCTTCGGTTACGTCAATCAGCAATGGCTTGATGCCAATCCCCTGCCCGATGAATATGGCCGTTTTGGCGCTTTCACACTGCTGGGTGAAAAATCGGTCAGCGATGTAAAAACGCTGGTTGATGAGCTGGTGGCCAAAGCGCCTGAAGCTCGCAGCGTGGATGAAGAACGCATCGCAGATGTCTATGCGTCCTTCCTCGATACAGGTGCCATCGATGCTGCCGGCATGGCCCCGGCACAGCCTTATATCAACGCTATCGCCCAGGCGCCCGATCTGGCCGCGCTGGTCCATCTGTGGTCAACACCCGGCTATCCCTCACCATTGGGTGGCGGGGTAGAGGTCGATGCGAAAGAGCCGACCCGCTATTCGGTCTATATGGGGTCTGGCGGGTTGGGCATGCCGGACCGCGACTATTACCTCGACGCCACTGAGAAGGGCGAGGGGATCAAGCAGAAATACCGCGATTATATGGCGGTTCTGTTCAAGGCGGCCGGTTATGCCGATCCTGAAGCGGCAGCCACCGCTGTCTATGCCTTTGAAGATGCGATTGCCCGCAACGTATCATGGGATCGCACGGTCAGCCGTAATCTGGACCTGATTTATAACGCTTTCAGCCCTGCCCAACTGGAAGAGCTGGCCGGTGATTTCCCGATTGGTGCCATGGTTCAGGATATGGGCGTGGCCGATACGGACCGTTTCATCGTGCTCAATCTGCCGCCGAGTGAGGAACGAGCCAAGGAACTGGGCCTGGACGAAGCGACCATGGTCAAGATTGGCAGCGGCTTCCCCGGCCTGATCAAGCTGGTGGGCGAAACCCCGCTGGCAACGCTGAAGGCGTGGACGATCAAGGAATTCCTGGACAATAATTCCTCTGTCATGCCGTCCCATATCGATGCGGCGGATTTCGCTTTCTATGGTACCACGCTCAGCGGTACGCCTGAACAGCGCCCGCGTTGGAAACGTGCGGTGGCCGAAACTGAAGACCTGCTGGGTGAATTGCTGGGCGCATCCTATGTCGCGCGCTATTTCCCGCCAGCAAGCAAGGCTGCGATGGATGAACTGGTGGCCAATCTGCGCGTGTCGCTGGCCGAATCTCTCGACGAAATCGATTGGATGGGGGATGAAACCAAGCAGCAGGCCATGGCCAAGCTCGATTCCTTCGACCCCAAGATCGGCTATAGCAATGATTTGGAAAGCTATGATGGGTTGAGTGTTGGCATGGGCACCCCGCTGGCCAATCGCATGTCGGCGCAGAAATGGGCATGGGCCGATAATATCAGCAAGCTGGGCCAGCCGATCGACCGCACCGAATGGGGCATGCTGCCGCAGACGGTGAACGCCTATTACAATCCGTTGAAGAACGAAATCGTCTTCCCGGCGGGTATTCTGCAGCAGCCCTTCTTCGGCGCCACGGCTGATCTGGCTGTGAATTACGGCGCAATTGGCGGCGTGATTGGCCATGAAATCGGCCATGGTTTCGACGACCAAGGTTCCAAGTTCGATGCCAGCGGCGCGCTGAGCAATTGGTGGACCGAAGCGGACCGGGCGGCGTTTGACAAGCGCGGGGATGCGCTGGTGGCGCAGTACAACGCGTTCTGCCCGCTCGACGATGGTGAAACCTGCGTCAATGGCCGCCTGACACTGGGCGAAAATATCGGCGATGTGGGCGGGTTGAGCATGGCCTATCGTGCTTACAAGCTGGCAACGGCGGGGCAGGATGTGCCGGTGATTGACGGTTTGACCGGCGATCAACGCTTCTTCTTGGCCTGGGCGCAGGTGTGGCGTTCGCAGCAGCGCGAAGACAATTATCGCCGCCGCTTGCGGATCGATCCGCACAGCCCGGAAATGTTCCGCGTCAATGGCGTCGTTCGCAATCTGGATGCCTGGTATGAAGCCTTCAACGTGCAGCCGGGCGATGCGCTCTATTTGCCGCCAGAACAACGCGTGAAGATTTGGTAGTACCCCCAGGTGGGGGCGGGTCAGGCTGATTGTGGCTTGACTTGCCCCCGCTGAATGCGAAGGCGGGGCATCAGGCGCCGGGCGGTTCCCGGTGCCGCGGCCAATCCGGGGTGACGCGCCAGCCATGACAATCCTGCAATTGCTGCTGATCGCTATTGTTCAGGGGATTTCGGAATTCCTGCCGATCTCCTCATCCGGTCATCTGATCCTGATTCCCTATCTGACCGATTTTCCCGATCAGGGGCCGATGATCGATGTCGCGGTGCATGTAGGATCGTTGCTGGCGATCATCCTTTATTTCTGGCGTGACGTTACGGGGCTGGCGCGCGGTGGCTTTGCCAGTGTCGGCATAGGTAAAGACCCACAGCAGACCCGCCTGTTCTGGTGGGTGGTGGTGGGCACCATCCCTGCCGTGTTGCTTGGCCTGTTTCTGAAAATGGGCGGCTATCTGGAAAGCTTCCGCTTTACCGATCTCGTCGCTACCAATCTGATCATCTACGGATTGCTGCTGGGCGCGGCTGACCGCTGGGGGCGGCAGGAGAAGGATTTTGAGGATCTGACCCTGCGCGATGCGGTGTTGGTGGGCATGGCGCAGGCGCTGGCACTGATCCCCGGCACCAGCCGGTCTGGCTCTACCATGACGATGGCGCGCTTTTTGGGATATAAGCGGGTGGAGGCGGCACGCTTTTCCTTTCTGCTGGCGATTCCAGCGGTTGCGGGCGCGGGCCTGCTGGCTGTGCTGGACCTGGCGGAGGCGTCAGCACAGATGCAGGCGGATGCACTGATTGCGGGCGTCTTCACCTTCATCGCAGCCTTTGCCACCATGGCGTTTCTGATGAATTTTCTGAAACGCGCATCCATGATGGTGTTCGTGATCTATCGCGTGGCGCTGGGCGCTGTTTTGCTGCTGGCGTTCTGATCGGGTAGAGTCAGCGGCGCGAGGTCGGAGAGGATATATGGCACTCATTCTGTTGGCGCTGATCGGCGGCGTGCTGGGGTGGATTGGTTCGATCGTTGTCCGCGTTGAGGATAGGGACGGTATTTTGCGCCTGATGGGGGCCAGCACTGCGGGTGCGCTGGTGGTGGGCCTGCTCACCAATAATGGTTCAGTTCTGGGCGGTCTTAGGCTGGAGGCGCTGGCGGCTGCCTTCGTCGCGGCATTGCTGGCATTGGTGGCGATGGTATTCTGGCAGCGCCTGAAGGATCAGGGCTGAAACTTTCAGGCCAGTTTTTCAGACCGGGCGCGCGCCGCTGCCGCGGCCGCCGCGCAAATGGTATTCCTGTGTGCCCCGATGCAGCACATCATCGACATCGATCACCGCTGAATTGGCATAGGTGAAGCTGGGCGGCAGGTTGCGATAAATCCGGTCAAAATCGCGCTCCACCGTCTGGCGGTACAAATCTTCAAAGCTTTCGATTACGAAATAGGTCGGCTGTAAATCGCTGATAACGTAATCGGTGCGCATCACTCGGTCGACACTTAACATGATGCGGTTGGGGCTTTCCCCCTCGATCGAAAACACTGCCTCGGTCGGGCCGGACAATATGCCCGCACCATAGGCGCGTAAATCGCGCCCCTGTTCCAGGATCAGGCCAAATTCTACCGTGTACCAATAGAGTGCGCCCAAGGCTTTGAGGTGGTTGTACCGCATAGCCCTCCACCCGGCGCGGCCATATTCCTGCATGTAATCGGCAAAAACCGGATCGGTCAGCATTGGCGCATGGCCGAACACGTCATGGAACACATCAGGCTCCTGAATATAATCGAATGTCTCGCGCGTGCGGATGAAATTGCCCGCTGGGAAACGGCGATTGGCCAGGTGCCAGAAGAATACGTGATCAGGGATCAACATGGGCACGGGCACCACGCTCCACCCCGTCCGCGCGCCCAGCTCTTCTGACAATTTGCCGAACTCGGGCACGCCGCCACGCCCCAGGTCAAGCTTGTCCAGGCCAGCCATGAATGCGGTGGCAGCCCTGCCGGGCAAAACCTCCATCTGGCGGGCAAAAAGCCCATCCCAGATGGCGTGCTCGTCCGCGCCGTAATCGGTCTGCTGCGGTTCCAGCCAATCATCCCCCACATGCGCCGGTTTCTTGAGCGGCGCAGTAAAGACATCCGCCGGCATTTCGGGCAGGATAGAAAAATCAGGCTGTGGTTCTGCGATCGCGGCCATAGTTGCAAATGCAACTTTATCACGTTGCCCTGCTTTGCGCAATCGGGCGGAACGAAAGGGAAGGGTGCGTGTCGGCATGCTGAAACGCAAGCAATATGAAGATTTGCTGGAACCGCTTGAGCTGGAACTGGTGGCCATGGCGCGTTGGGTCAAGGCAACAGGTCAGCGTATCGTGGTGCTGTTTGAAGGGCGCGATACGGCAGGCAAAGGCGGGACGATTCGCGCCGTCAGCCAGCGTTTGAATCCACGCCAATGCCGCATTGTCGCGCTGTCCAAACCGGCCGAGGCTGAACAGAGCCAGTGGTATTTCCAGCGTTATGCCAAACATCTGCCGAGTGCAGGCGAAATAGTGCTGTTCGATCGCAGCTGGTACAATCGCGCCGGGGTGGAACGGGTGATGGGCTTTGCCACCCTTGACCAAGTGGATACCTTCCTGAAAGCCGCTCCGGCATTTGAAAAGCAATTGGTGGAAGATGGCATATTGCTGTTCAAATATTGGCTGACCACCGACCAGACACAACAGGAAGAGCGGTTGGCGGAACGGCTGGATGACCCGCTGAAGCGATGGAAGCTGTCCCCCATCGATCTGGCCGCGCGCGGGAAGTATGATGAGTATACTGAGGCGCGAGAGGCCATGCTGGCAGCTACCCACAGTGACTGGGCGCCTTGGACGCTGGTGGATTTCAACGATCAGAAGCGGGGGCGGCTGACGCTGATCCGCGATTTGCTTGACCGGCTGCCTGATACGCATGTGGAGCCTGCACCGCTCGACTTTCCTGATCTTGTGCATGAGCCGCACAGCGAAACCTATTCGGTATTGCAGCCGATTGGTGATTATCCGGTTGAGGAGGAGGGGTAGGCCCGTCCGTCGTGCGCTAGCGCTGCCCATAAAAAACGGGCGCGACCCTGACTGGATCACGCCCGTAAATGTTCGATCAGCCGGCGCTTATCTGCGCGAGTAAATCGGTTTTATTCGGCTTCCGCAGCTGCGGTTGCAGCCTGTGCAGCCACATCGGCAGCGGCTTCGCCGGCTGCTTCTGCAACTGCGGCCCCTGCCTCTTCTGCCTGTGTCAGCAGATCGTCTTCAGCAGCATTTTCATCTTCCACCGGCTCTTCATCGACATCGCTCATTGCCTCATCTGCTGGCATCTCAACGGTGTCAGCTTCGGCGTCGACTGACGCGTCATCCGCGCTGCCGCATGCGGCAAGGGCCATTGCACCGGCGCTGGCAAGGGCCAGATTTACAAGTTTTTTCATCAGTTGCTCTCCTCAGGGGGTTGATGTGAAATTTGTGCGGTAGTGCATAGCCCGCTGGCCGCACATCCGCCAAGGGCAAACTCATCGCAGCAAATGGCCAGACTTGTCGCGCTTGGTTGCAAGATAGCGGGCATTGTGTGGATTATCGGGCAATTGGTGCTGTACGCGCTCTGCCACATCAACCCCGGCTTCCGCCATCGCGGCGACCTTTTTCGGGTTATTCGTCATCAATCGAATAGCGCTTACGCCCAGCAGGTCCAGCATTCGTGCAGCGGTGCCAAAATCGCGCGCTTCATCAGGCAGGCCCAGCCGCTGGTTCGCCTCAACCGTGTCAAATCCCTGATCCTGCAAACGGTAAGCGCGCAGCTTGTTGACCAGGCCGATCCCGCGCCCTTCCTGCCGCAGATAAAGCAGCACGCCCCATCCGCCTTGATCTGCCTCATTCGCCATGGCGCGCAGCGCAGCATCCAATTGCGGGCCGCAATCGCATTTCAGACTGCCCAGAATATCGCCCGTCAGGCATTCCGAATGCAGCCGCACCAGCGGAGCTTTGTCGCCTTGCTGTTGACCGATCACCAGCGCGATATGCTCGCGCATATCGTCCGCCTTGCGGAAGGCGATGATTTCGGCGTTTTCGCAGGCAGTCACCGGCAGGCGCGCGCGTGTGGCGATGGAAAGGCGTGCCTTATCGGACCACTCAGTCAGATCGCCCACACAGATTGCATGCGCCTCTCCCGCATCGGTGGGATCGACCATGAAAGCGGGCAATATCCCGGCTATCCGTGCTAGCTCCAGTGCAGCGTCGGCAATATCGGGCCAGTCGATATGTTCGGCCCGAAACGGGCCCTTCAATGGGTTGGTCATATCCAGTGCCGGGTCGGCAAGCGGCAGTGCTTTGCGCAGAGTAAAGGGTTCACCACCCCGGATCAGCACAGGGGCATGAGGTTCTGCTGCCTCGCGCTGATTGGTGAGCTTGAGCGTTGCGGCTCGCGCCGCTGAAATCAGCATATAAGGGGCGGTAGCGCCTGTAGCGATCGCGGTTTCGACGGGCAGCAGGGTTGACCCATCGTCAAAAGCTATCGGCCAGCCATGCCGCAGGGCATCGACTGCCTGTGCCACGCGCCGTTGCGGCGATGGCGATACGGGCGGGCCGCCTGTCAGAGGGTGAACTCCGTAATCAGCGGGATATGATCGCTGGGTTTTTCCCAATCGCGCGCATCCTCTCTGATGCGGTGCCCGGTCGCCTGCTTCGCCAATTCAGGGCTAGCCCACATATGATCAAGTCGACGCCCGCGATCATTGGCCTTCCTGTCTTTCGACCGATAGCTCCACCAGCTGTAATAACGTTCTGGATCGCGGATATGTTCGCGGCCCAGATCCACCCAGCCATGCGCATTCTTGAATGCTTGCAACGTGTCGACCTCTATTGGCGTGTGGCTCACTACCTTCAACAGCTGTTTGTGGCTCCACACATCGCTTTCCAGCGGGGCGATGTTGAAATCGCCCACGATCATGGTCGGGCGATCAATGGCCTCGGCCCAGCGCGTCATCCGTTCGAGGAAATCGAGCTTCTGCCCGAATTTGGGGTTGATTGTGCGGTCCGGTTCATCCCCACCTGCAGGGACATAAACATTTTCTAGCACCATGCCTTGGCCCGGTCCCAGCAGCTCCACGCCGACATGGCGTGCCTCTCCATTCGCCTGCCAATCATGCCGCGAAAATTCACGCAGGGGGATGCGGCTGATGGTGGCGACACCGTGATATCCCTTCTGTCCATGCACGGCCTGGTGGGTGTAACCCAGATCGGCCAGTGCCTGCGCCGGGAACTGGAATTCCTGGCACTTGATTTCCTGCAGGCACAAAACGTCAGGCGCTTCCTCTTTCAAAAAGCGGGTGACAATAGGCAGCCGCAGCCGCACCGAATTAATGTTCCAGGTAGCGATAGAAACCATGGCAAAGGGACTTAGGGTGCGCATGGCGCATGGTCCAGTGCCACGCGTCGCTTCGTTTGCAAAAAGACGGCACTAAAAGAAAACCCTCGCGCCGGGGGCATTGGCACGAGGGTTCCTTTTTGAGCGTTCGTCACGCTTGTTCAAAGCGACCCATCTGAAGGGTTGGGCAACAGGGGGGAAACCCGCCTTCGGCCGCCTTGCAAGGATGATAATACTCGCGGCTGGCTTTCGCGGAAATGAACAAATCTTGTATTTTGTCGCAAGGCTACAACCATATGCGGCCCACCCGTTTAGCCCGGGCGACGAGACGTTTTACGCGGATCCTTGAACTTGAATGTGCTGTCAGGCACCGCGACTCCATAACGCTGGTTGCGCAGGCGGATTGTGGTGCGGTTGTTCTGCGAATCGAGTGCAACCCAATGGGTCAGTTCAAAGCCGCCCGGCGCACCTGCGTTGCGCACAAAGATCAGCGTGATCACGCCGAATTCGGGGCGCTTGGGGTCGCGTACCTCGACGCCCAGAACATCCCGGTTGCCGGTTTGCATTAGCTTGCCATATCGTTTGATGTCACGATTGGGGTCGAGCAGTGCGCCCAATGGCGAATTCTTGATTGGCCAGCGTTGAACCTGGCTGACATCATAATCGATCAGATAGAGCGATTTGCCGGTCGACACGACCAGCATATTGACGCTTTTTTCATATTCGAAGCGAATTTTGCCGGGCTGCTTCAGTGTCATCACGCCGCGGGTGGTGTTACCCTGCCGGTCAGTCTGGGTGAAGTCCGCTTTCATGGTGGAAACGGCACGCAAGGCGGATATCGCCTTGTCCAGATCGCCCTCTGCCGCCTCGAGCGGGGCGGATGGTGCGATCAGAGCAGTGGCAGGCAGGCCCGCCGTCAGCGTAGCCGCAAGGGCCAGGCGCAGCGGCGCTTTGGTGATTTTGTGCCCAATGTTCATGCCGCCGCGATATATACAGCGCATTGAACCGATACTGAACCTGCGTTGTTCGCGAGGTTCAGCAAGATCACTTGATCTTGGCTTCCTTGAACTCGACATGCTTGCGCACGACGGGGTCATATTTGCGGAAGGTCATCTTTTCCGTGATGTTGCGCGGGTTCTTTTTGGTGACATAAAAGAATCCGGTGTCAGCGGTTGAGACCAGACGGATCTTTACGGTTGCGGGCTTCGCCATGGCGTGTTCCTGAATATACGGTTGTGGCCACAGCGGGCCTGAAAAATTTACGGCGGTGCCGCCAAAAAACTTTGGGCACCGCCTATCTGGTGCGGGCCATTGGGCGAATCATGGGGAAAAGTCAAGCACTGCGGCGGTACCGGGGCATCTGTTCGCCCTTACCAATCCTGCCGCGAAACCTTGCCGCGATTGGCCTTGACCGTGCCGCGCGCTTTCTTGGATTTCAGGCGCCGAACCTTGCCCACGCGGTTGACGCGCGATTTGGCGCGTTTCTTGGGTTGGCGATGCGCCTCTTCCAGCATTTCCGCCAGCTTGCGCCGTGCATCTTCTCGATTCGCCTCTTGCGTGCGGTGTTCGCGTGCTGTGATCAGCAGATCGCCCGTGGCAGTCAGTTTGCTGCCCGCAATCTGCCGAAGCCGCGCAAAGGCAGGTGGGCGCAGGCGCAGCGCGTAGATATTGACGCGCAGCTGTACTTCGGTCGCCACCTTATTGGCGTTCTGCCCACCCGGGCCACTGCCGGCCAGAAAGCTCTCGCTCGCCAGCCGATATGCGCGGGCGAGCAGATCCTCATCCATCGCCAAATCCCATCGCCACGAGATCGGCGGGCATGGGGGCAGTGGCCGCAATATCTGTTTTGCCAGGGCGCAGCAGGGTAAGACCGCTGGCATGTAGCATGGTGCGGGGGGCCGAACCTTTGCGGCCATAGACGGGATCACCCAGCAGCGGCACACCAATGCCGCTGGCGGCATGAACGCGTATCTGATGGGTGCGGCCGGTTTCCGGGCGGAATTCCACCAACGCACGGCCATTTTCTACGCGCAGCAATCGCCAATCGGTGATCGATGGCTTGCCCTTTTTTGCAGGGATCATGCGCCAGCCCTTTTCCGCGCTGCTGATCTTCGATAGCGACAATTCCACCCGCCCGCTTTCCTCAGCAGGCACGCCGTCCAGAATGCCGATATAGGTCTTGCCCACGGCGCGTTCTTCAAAGGCACGGTTGAAGCGGACCAGGGCCTTGGGGTTGCGCGCCAGTAGCAGGCAGCCGCTAGTATCTGTGTCCAGCCGGTGGACGGGTACGGGTGCGCGTTGAAAGCCCAGCTTCAACTGCTCCATGTGGTTTTCCAGCGATGGTCCGCCACGGCGGGGTCGGTCAACCGGAAGCCCGCCTGGCTTGTTGATTACCAGCGCTTCGCCATCTTCGTACAGAATTTCAATCATTTGAGTAATTCGGCTTTCATTAATCCGCGCAGGGCGTTGCCAAGCAGGAAACCACCCGCAAGATCATCCAGCGTCAATTCGGCTTCGTGCGTTTTCCCGCTTTCCAGCAGCGAGCGTCGCAGCACACCGGGAAGCAGGCCCAAACTCGCAGGCGGGGTCAGCAGCGTGCCGTCGCGCTCGACAAAAATATTGGTGAAGCTGCCCTCGGTCACACGGCCCTGCGGATCGACCAGCAGCGCCTCATCCGCACCCGCTGCCCTGGCGGCTTCCAGCGCTTCTTCATAGAAACCACGCTCGCTGGTCTTGTGCCGCAGCCGCCAGTCACCGGGGTCGACCGGCATGGGCAGGGCAATGCATTTGAATGGCTCTGTTCGGGGCGACGGCACTGGGCTGGCCTCCAATGCCGTCGCGCCTGATCGGCTGCATAAGAGCCGCAATCGGCTGCGGACCTCCAGATCGAAACACAGCGCCTGTATCTGGTTGCGCGCGGCATGGCGATCAAAGGCGAAACCCAGCTGCGCCGCGCTGGCTTTCATCCGTTCCAGATGCAAATCCAGCAATTCAATGCCGGTTTCGGGCTCGAACAGCATGGTTTCGATCAGGTCGAAACGCGGGGCGGTGAGATCGGGAGAGCTGGCGCGGGCAAACCCTGCCTTCACCTCACACTCGCGCCGCTCTGTCATTGCCTCGCTATCGGCAACGATGGCGCTGCCCACGCCCAGAACCGCACTGCCCTGCCCGTTTTCGATTGGGGTCAGGCGCAAGGTGCGGATGGCGACGTTAAACGCCGCATCGCCATTGGCATCAATCCTGCCAATCGCCCCGCAATAGGGACCACGCGCATCACGTTCCACCTGATCGATCAGTTCCATCGCGCGAATCTTGGGCGCGCCAGTTATGGAGCCGCATGGGAAGATCGCGCGCAGCAGATCGACCGAGCCCACATCGGGCTGCAATTTTGCCCGCACGCTCGATACCATCTGGTGCACGGTGGGATAGGTTTCGACCTTGAACAAAGCGTCCACCTCAACACTACCAGTCTCTGCCACTCGGCTCAGATCATTGCGTATCAAATCCACGATCATCAGATTTTCAGCGCGGTCTTTTTCGGATGCGGCCAGTTCTGCCACCCGCGCAACATCTGCATCTTCATTCTCGCCACGTGGGCGGGTGCCCTTCATCGGTTTGACCCGCGCCTCGCCATTTTTCAGCGAAACAAACAATTCGGGCGAAAGGCTGAGCAGATAATGCGTGCCGTCAAACAGCGCCCCGGCATATCCCGCCCCGGCGCTGGACCGCAATTGCGCATAGAGCGCCAATGGATCGCCCGTATATGACCCGCTGAGCGGATAGGTCAGATTGACCTGATAGATATCGCCTGCCCGGATCGCCTCCTGCAATTGGACGAACGCCGCTTCATAACCGCCGTTGGAAAGTTGCGGCGTTAGCGGGCCAAGCGTTGCCGCGCCACTGGTGCGCCCACCTAGCCAGCCGGGCACATCGGCAGCGGGAATTTCCAGCGCTTTGTCAAACAGGCCCAGCCACACCAGCGGGCCTATCGCGCCGCTACGTGCGTCGGCCAGCGGGGCGAGTTTGGGCTCCAGTGCCAGCCCGGCTTCATAGGCGAGGTATCCTGCCAGCGTTCCACCGCTTTCACGGCGGGCCGCATCGGCCTCGGCCAGCACGCAGTTCACATCATCCGCGCGATGGGCCACGAATACCTGACTTGGGTTTTCATACAGCTGCGCTGGTGAGGCTCCGCTCTCACGCGCAGGCTCGCGAGCATCGTCCAGCAGAATAAAGGGAGCGTTCTGACCCATCGCCCCTGCCATAGTCGCCCCGGCGGCGAATGGAAGCCACTCTATAAATCGGGCGCGGTGGCAGGTGACAAAAATGCGTAAGCTTGACCCTGCTCCACCACCCCGCCACACATGAGCCAAGCCACTCAAATTACCGGAGTACCTGCCAACGATGAGCACTATCTTCCTCGGCCTCGCCGCCAATGGCGAAAAGCAGTTTCTCGATCTGTCGCGCGCCAATCGCCACGGACTTATCGCGGGCGCCACCGGCACGGGTAAAACGGTGACATTGCAGGGGCTTGCAGAAAGCTTTTCCGCCAATGGGGTGCCGGTGTTCCTAGCCGATGTGAAGGGCGATCTGTCCGGAATCGCCATGCCCGGATCGCCCACTTTCAAACATGCAGACAAGCTGGAAGGCCGGGCGAAGGAACTTGGCATGGATGATTATGCCTATTCCGATAATCCGGTGGTATTCTGGGACCTCTATGGTGAACAGGGCCATCCGGTGCGCACCACTGTATCGGAAATGGGGCCACTGCTGCTTTCACGCCTGCTCGATCTGAATGACACGCAGGAGGGTGTGCTCCAGATCATCTTTCGCCATGCGGATGACAATGGGCTGCTGCTTTTGGATTTTGCCGATTTGCAGGCGGTGCTGGCATGGGCGGCGGAAAATGCCAGCGAGCTTTCGGGCAAATATGGCAATGTGACCAAGCCCAGTGTGGGGGCGATCCAACGCCAATTGCTGAGTTTTGAATCACAAGGGGCGGATAAATTCTTTGGCGAACCGGCGCTGGAAATCGACGATTTCCTTAAGTGTGATGATCAAGGGCGCGGCTATGTGAATGTGCTGGCGGCGGACAAATTGATGCGCAGCCCCAAGCTTTACGCCACTTTCCTGCTGTGGCTGCTGGCCGAATTGTTTGAAAGCCTGCCTGAAGTGGGCGACCCGGAGAAGCCGAAGCTCGTGTTCTTTTTTGATGAGGCACATTTGCTGTTCGATGATGCGCCCAAGGCGCTGCAGGACAAGATAGAGCAGGTCGTGCGTTTGATCCGGTCCAAGGGTGTGGGCGTCTATTTCTGCACCCAGAGCCCGATCGATATTCCTGAAGAGGTGGCGGGGCAGTTGGGGAACAAGGTGCAGCATGCGCTGCGCGCCTTTACCCCGCGTGATCAGCGCGCGATCAAAGCCGCGTCTGAAACCTTCCGCATCAATCCTGACCTGGATGTCGAACTGGCGATTACCGAGCTGAAAGTGGGGGAGGCGCTTGTTTCCACTTTGGATGAAGATGGCGCGCCCACTATTGTCCAGCGCACTCTGATAAAGCCACCGCGCAGCCGTCTTGGCCCGGTCAATGCGAAAGAGCGGGCGATCATCCAGTCGGTCAGCCCGGTCGATGGCAAATATGATACGGCCGTGGACCGCGAAAGTGCGACGGAGGTGTTGGCGCAGAAGGCTGCCGATGCCGCCGCTACGGCTGAAGAAGTAGCGGAAAAGGGCGAGGAAGAAGTGGGCAAGCGTAGCCGTAAATCCACCTCTATCTGGGACAAGGCAATCAAGCGCGGCATGGCTGCCGCCGCCGGGTCAGCCGCATCGCTGGCTGCAGCCGCTGTGCTGGGTAAGAAATCGCGCGCAAACCCGATGCGATCTGCCGCAACGTCTGCTGCTGGCACGATTGCTACTGAGTTTGGCGGTGGGATCGCGGGAAGGTTTGTCAGGAACCTTGTTGGAGGACTAATGCGGTAGGCGTATTTCCGCGCGCAGGCCCCCTTCAGCGCGATTGCTCAGCACCAGTCTGCCGCCATGCTGTTCGGCAATGGCGCGCGCCAGCGTCAACCCCAGCCCCGCACCACCCGTGCCGCGATTGCGGCTGGCATCGCCGCGCTGGAACGGTTCCATCATCGCTGCAATCTGATCTACGGGAATGCCGGGGCCGTTGTCATCGATGAGGATCACTGCATCATCGCCGTCTTGCGCCACGGTCACCCGCGCCTTTTCGCCATAGCGCAGTGCATTGCTGATGAGATTGCGCAGAGCGCGACGCAGCCATGTGGCGTGGACTGGCGCGACCAGACGTTGTGTATCGCCCAGTTCCACTGGATCACCCATATCCTCGAACTCCTCGACCACGGCCGCGGTCAGCGCCGCCAGATCTGTGCGTTCCAGCGGGTCGCTGGCGCGGCCCACACGGGCAAGGTTGAGAATATCATCCAGCGTGTTGGTAATGTCCTCAATGCTCTGAGCCATGCGCGTGCGCTGCGCTTCATCACCCACGCTTTCGATCCGCACACGCAGCGCGGCGAGCGGTGTCTTCAGGTCATGGCCAATCGCGCCCAGCATCACGTCCTTTTCATCCAGCAGCGCGGCAATGCGCGTTTCCATCGCATTATGCGCCGCGATCAGCCGGCGGATGTCGTCTGGCCCGCGCTCTTCAATGGGAACGGCCTTGTCCGGCGCCTCAGCAAAATCCTCCACCCTTTGCTTTAGCTGCGCCAGCGGGCGGGTGATCCGCCGCAGCACGGGGTAAAGTAGCGCGGTCAGAACCAGGAAAATCACCAATGTCTGGAACACAATCGAGCGCCCAACCCCGCTCGGTTCACGTGCCAGCGGCATGCGCGCGACCTGCCATTTGCCATCTGTATTACGGATCGCGGCCACCATTATTGGGCGTTTACTCCAATCGAGATCGCGGAAGCGCGCCTGTAATCGCGGATATTCTGCCACAAGGGGATCGTCGCCCGCCAATCGCTGCAGGACCACAATTTCCCCTGCCTCGACACCCTCTTCTTCCAGCAAATTGGCCAGTCCGCTTTCCATCTCCGTCATTCGGACGTCGCCTGCCTGTTCGGGCGAGCGGTCAAGCTGTTGCATGCGTATGCGAAAACGTAGGGGCCCACCAAGTCGATAATTTGCGTCCCGTTCGCCATGCATGGCGCGCAAGGGCGGGCGACCCTGGAAACCCGCGCCACGTTCTCGCCCCTCTATCAGGCGAATAGCGATGGCATTGACCAGCCTTTCCTGATGCCGTTCCAGATTGGCGCGATAGAGCAGCACGCCAGAAATAGCCTGCCCCACCAACAGGCCCGGTGCCAGCACAAGCATGACCTGGCCCAGCAGGCTGCGTGGGATGATGAAGCGAGCAATGCGCTGCATCATTCATCACCCGCCGGATCAACGCGGCTGACATTGGCGGCAAAGCGATAGCCGCCACCGCGCACAGTCAGGATGAATTGCGGATCATGGCTGTCCAGCTCAATCTTGCGGCGCAAGCGACTGACCTGATTGTCCACCGCGCGGTCGAACAGATGCGCGCTGCGGCCCTGCACCATGTCCAGCAGGCGATCACGGTCAAGCACGGCACGCGGGTGATCGAGGAATGCAAGGAGCAGGCGAAATTCAGCCGTGGAGATGGGGACCGTGACGCCATCGGGATCGGTCAGTTTGCGTTTCAGCGGGTCGAGCACCCAGCCCTCAAACTGATAGAAGCGGTCGTTTTGTTCGCTTGAAGGCGCGCCATTGGCGGCCCGCCGCAAGACAGAGCGGATGCGGGCAACCAGTTCGCGCGGCTCAAAGGGTTTGGTGACGTAATCATCAGCCCCCATTTCCAGCCCCACGATCCGGTCGGTCGCTTCGCCACGCGCGGTCAACAATATGACTGGAGGGCCGTTATTCTCGATCAGATGGCGGCAGAGCGACAGCCCGTCCTCACCCGGCATCATAATGTCCAGCAGCAACAGATCGGGGCGTTGCTGGTTGATCTGGCTGCGAGCCTTGGCCGCGCTTTCCGCCTCTGTTACGCGAAACCCCTGGCCAGTGAGATACTCAGCCAGAGGTTCGCGCAAATCCGGCTCATCATCGACAAGCAGCAGCGAGATTGGATCGGTTTGGTTCACGCTGTCATCATTGCCGCAGCTGGGCGCGCGGCTCAAGCCGAGACATTGGCTGCGCCTTATTGCCCACCCATACGTTTGGCGCGCATGGCCGCATGGGCGGCTTTGCGCTCATCCGCTGTGATCGTGCCCGAATTATCGGTGTCGACCTTGGCAAAATGCGCCTTGATCCCTGCATCGAATTCGGCGCGGGTTATGGCACCATCGCCATCCGTATCTGCCCGCTTCAGAAGATGCATCGGGCCGCCATGGCGATCGCGCTTGCCGCCACCACGCTTGCCATATTTTCCCTTGCTAGTCTCACGTCTGGCTTCCAGCTCTTCAGCGGACAGGCCACCGCTCTTATCGACATCCATTCGTGCGAACATGGTTTCAGCGCGAGCGGCGCGCTGTTCAGCTCGGTCATCCATGCGGGCTTCATGCGCGGCCTTCATTTCTTCCTGTGACAATTCGCCGTCGCCATCTTTATCCATGCTGGCGAAGCGGGCCTTCCGATGTTCGGCGCGTCGTTCCTGGCGCGCGGCGCGGTCGCTTTCATCGATCACGCCATCGCCATTGGCATCGATCCGCGTGAACATCTGATCGCCCATGGCAGTCATTTCCGCCAGGGTCACAGCACCATCGCCATCCGCATCGAGGTTGTGTTTGCCAGGTCCACCATGGTGATTGGCCAGTGCAACACCAGCGTCAGCGATTACCAGCGCGGCGGCGAAAAAGGTCAGGGTCAATTTGGGCATATTTACTCTCCGAAAAAATTGTGGGAAGCCGCAACGGTGATCGTCAGGGGGAAGGGGACTGGGGAACCGGCCACCGCTGCAACTTGTTCGATCTATCTAAGCACTGCTTGTCGCAGGACTATGCCATTTTCGGTCGAATTTGTCACAAATTGTATCAAGCGCAGGGCGGCGTTCATGTGAGTGAAAGCCGCCACGCGCCGGTGGCCATCAATCCACTTTAGTCATGCAAAATGCGTTAAGCTTATTGCCATCGGGATCGCGGAAATAACCAGCATAGAACAGCATGCCGTTTTGATCCGCTTCACCACGTGGCCCAGGTGCTCCTTCATCACTGCCGCCATTGGCCAGGGCAATGTCATAGATGCGCTGCACCTGTTCCTGATCCTTCGCCTGCAACGCCACCATGGTGCCATTGCTCACCGTGGGCGCTTCGCGATTGAAAGGTTTTGTCAATGCGACACCGGCCGGACCATCCCAGCTGCCCCAGGCGATGAAAGTGTCGAAACCCATCATCCGGCCCACGCCCATTTCTGCGGCGATGGCATCATAGAAAGCGGCATTTCCCTCCTATCCGAACCAGAAAAAAGAACATTACGTGAACGCATATCGTCCTACAAGTGGAATCACAGCGGCGCGCATTCCCGCTCCAGCCAGCCCAGATCATCGCCGATCAGTTGTGGGGCCAGGATCTCAAGCACGCGCGCGTGATAGCTGTTCCACCACTCCACTTCGTCCGGGGTCAGCATATCCAGATCGACCAGGCGACGATCAATCGGTACGAAGGTAAGCGTTTCGAAGCCGAGATAACCTCCCTCTGCCCCTTCGATCACGCGCGGTTCGACCAGAATCAAATTCTCGATCCGAATGCCGAAATGCCCTTGCTTGTAATAACCCGGCTCGTTCGACAGGATCATGCCTTCCATCAACTCCTGATCGGTCCCGGCCTGCCCACCCGCCGATTTGGAGATGCGTTGTGGCCCTTCATGGACAGACAGGAAGCTACCCACGCCATGCCCTGTGCCATGGGCATAATCGACGCCTGCCGCCCAAAGATGTTGCCGCGCAAAAGCATCAAGCTGGCTGCCTGCGGTCCCCTGAGGGAAAACGGCGCGCGCGATGGCGATATGGCCTTTCAACACGCGGGTATTGCGGTCCCGCATTTCCTGGCTGGGTTCACCCGGGCCGACCCATACGGTGCGGGTGATATCGGTGGTGCCATCCTGATATTGCCCGCCTGAATCGACCAGATAGATGCTGGAAGGTGGGATCACGATATTGCTGCCGTCATCCACCCGGTAATGCGGCAGGGCGGCGTGCGGCCCAGCAGCAGAGATGGTGTCGAAAGAGAGATCACGCAGGTCACCATGCTCTTCGCGGAAGGCGCGCAATTGGGCGGCGGCGGTCAGTTCGTCTACAGTGCCGCCTTGTGCTTCACGCTCCAGCCAATGCAGGAAGCGGGCAACGGCGGCTCCATCGCGGGCCTGCGCATCGCGGTGGCCCTGCTGTTCAATCGGGTTCTTGATCGCCTTGGGCAGTATCGTCGGGTCACGGCGGAAGCTGACATCTGCCCCGCCATCCATCAGCAATTGCGCGATCGCGGCGACACCATAATCAGGATCGACCGAGACTTTCTGCCCCTGCATCGTGCCCAGCGCTGCTGCAAATTCATCGCGCGGGCGGATGCTGACCGCATTGCCCAGATGCTGGGTCAGCTCGGGCGTGACTTTTTCAGGCGCGATAAACAATTCGGCTGTGCCATCGGCGCGCGCCACCAGATAGGATAGCGCCACCGGGGTCCGCTCCACATCTGTCCCACGAATATTCAGCAGCCAAGCGATGGAATCGAGCGCGGAGACCACCGCCGCATCCTGCCCCTCTGCCTGCAGCCATTCGGCGATTGTTGCGCGTTTTTCCGCCGAACCCTGTCCGGCAAACTCACCCGCATGAACGACAGCAGGCGCGACTGATGGCTCTGGCTGATCCTGCCAGATCGCATCAACCGGATTTCCATCGGTGGGCACTAGTTCGATCCCGGCGCGCGCCACCTTCTCGCCCACTATGTCGAGCCATTTTGCGGTATGGAGCCATGCATCATAGCCGATCTTTGCCTCTTTGGGCGCATGTTCGGCCAGCCAGCCGCCAATGCTGTCTTTCGGGACAGAACGATATTCGAACAGGCTCTCATCCACCTGATCGCGCACCTGCACGGTGTAACGGCCATCAACGAAGATCGCTGCCCCCGTTCCATCAACAGCGTCGGCCAGCACCACGACGCTGCCTGCACTGCCACCAAAGCCCGTCAACCAGGCCAGCCGTTGGGCATAGGCACCGACATATTCGCTCATATGCTCATCGGAAATGGGGATGATAAACCCATCCAGTCCGCGGCGCTTCAAATCCTGGCGCAGCGCGGCCAAACGGGCCTCATGGGTTTGCATTAACATATTGCGGTCCTTTTCATGCCCTCTACATAGAGCGCCATAGTGACCGATACCAGACACCCCCCCATCGCCGCGAAACGCGACCATTCCTTCACCCATCATGGGATCACCATTTCTGATCCCTATTACTGGCTGAAAGACCCGGCCTATCCCACGGTCGAGGATGAAGACGTGCTTGATTACGTGAAGGCTGAGAATGCCTGGTTCGAACATCGGATGGCACCGCAGAAAAAACTTACGGACACGCTGTTTGCGGAGATGAAGGCGCGCATCAAGGAAGACGACAGCACCGTTCCGCAAAAGGATGGCGACTGGATCTACTGGTCGGAATTTGAAGAGGGCGCGCAATATCGCAAGCATTTCCGCAAACCAGTATCAGGCGGCGATGCGCAGTTGATGCTGGATGAAAATGCGCTGGCAGAAGGCCATGAATATTTCCGGCTGGGCGCGGCGAGCGTCAGCCAGAATGGCCGCTATCTCGCCTATTCTACTGACACGAACGGGTCGGAACGCTTCACCGCGCGGATCAAGGACCTGCAAACGGGCGAATTGCTGCCGGACGAAATCCCCGAAACGCTGTCTGGCCTTACCTGGGTCGCGGGCGATTCCATGATTGCCTATGGCAAGGCGAGCGAAAACTGGCGTGTCAACAATGTGCGCCTGCATAAAATCGCCAGCGATGTGAGCGAAGATGTCGAAATTTTTCACGAGGAAGATGAAACATTCCGCGTCAGCGCCGGGTTAAGCACCCAGGAAGATTGGCTGGTAATCGCCACTGGCGACAATGAGACGAGCGAGGTCCATCTGGTGCGCGCCGATGATCCGCTGGGCGCACAAAAGCTGGTCAAGCCGCGGCGCAAGGGCGTGGAATATGATGTCGACCTGCGCGATGGCACACTGTGGGTTCACACCAATGATGACCACATCAACTTCCGCCTTGCTACCGCTTCACTGGACGCACCGGGCGAATGGGAAACGGTGATCGAAGGGTCGGATGATTTTTATCTGACTGGTTTCGAGCTGTTCAAAAATTTCTTCGTGACTGAAGGGCGTCTGGACGGGCTCGATCAGATCCAGCTGCGCGACTATGCCACACCGGGAGAGGTGAAGCCGATTGCCTTTCCAGAGGCGAGCTATGTTGCTGGCCTGGACAACAATCCCGAATATGACATGGCGAAATTGCGCCTGTCCTATGAAAGCATGGTTACGCCCGGATCGGTCTATGATTATGATGTGCAAACGGGCGCGCTGGAACTGCTGAAACAGCAGGAAATACCCAGCGGCTATGACGCATCGCTTTACGCCACCGAACGGGTGACGATACAGGGCCGCGATGGGACTTACATCCCGGTCAGCGTGGTCTATCGCAAGGATCGTGATGCGCTGAATGGCGGCGCTGGTGGCCCGCTGCATCTCTATGCCTATGGTGCTTATGGCTATGCTGTGCCGCCGGGATTTTCGACCTCGCGCCTCAGCCTCGTTGATCGCGGCTTTGCCTTTGCCATTGCGCATATTCGCGGTGGTGATGATCTGGGCCGCCGCTGGTATCTGCAGGGCAAGGGGTTTGAACGGCGCAATACGTTTGACGATTTTGCCGACGCGGCCAAAGGCTTGATCGCGCAAGGGTTTACATCTGAAGGCAAGGTGACTGCTGCGGGCGGCTCTGCCGGGGGCGAACTGATGGGGGCCATAGTCAATCAGGCACCGCAATTATGGGGCGCGATTGCCGCGCATGTCCCCTTTGTCGATGTGCTGAACACCATGCTGGATGCCGATCTGCCGCTGACACCGGGCGAATGGCAGGAATGGGGTAATCCGATTACGGACAGTCAGGCCTTTGCCTATATCCTCAGCTACAGCCCCTATGATCAGGTCACGGAGCAGGATTATCCGCCCATGCTGGTAACGGCTGGGTTGAACGATCCGCGCGTCACCTATTGGGAACCGGCGAAATGGGTCGCCAAGCTGCGCGAGCTGAAGACGGATGACAATGAGCTGCTGCTCAAGACCAATATGGGCGCGGGGCATGGCGGCAAATCGGGCCGCTGGAATGCGCTGTATGAAACAGCGGAGGAATTTGCGTTTCTGCTGTGGCAAATGGGCCTGTCTGAAAAGGCGGAGTGATGGTGGAGCCATATTCACGCCAGTTTACCGCCGCGCCGGATCATATCGATGAGCTGGGCCATGTGAACAACGCGGTGTGGGTGCAATGGATTCAGGATATTGCCACCGCCCATTGGGAAGCGGCGGCGCGGTCCGAGGATGTGGCGCGGTTCTTCTGGGTAGTGGTGCGGCATGAGGTTGACTATCGCGGCAATATTGTGGCGGGTGACACAGTTACGGCGGAAACCTGGATCGATGGCGGGGCGCATGGCGCAAAGTCCGACCGCCGGGTCGATTTCAGGAATGATGCAGGCAATGTGATCGTGTCATCGCGCACCACATGGGCTATGTTGGATCGGGAAACACAGCGCCTGGTCCGGGTGAGACCAGATATTCTGGTGCCGTTTGAGTCCTGACCCTATGCAGCTGCTGTCGGCTTTTTCCCGCGCCGCTCTGCCTGACGTGGGGTGAAGGCTCGCAGTTTTTCGCTCAACATGCGGTTGCGGCCATTCCGCTTTGCCTCATACAGCAGCATGTCAGCGCGGCTATAGATGTCTGCCAATTGCGCATCGGGCATGGCATTGCGCGGAATGGTGACGAGGCCCATGCTGGCGGTCACTAGCATATCGAGATCGGTAATTTCGCGCGCCACGCGCAACGGAATGGATCGGCGCAAATGTTCGGCACGCCGTTCAGTATCGGCCCCGCGCATCAGCAGCAGGAATTCCTCGCCGCCCAGACGCATGGCGATGCTGTGCTCATCTTCCCTCAGGATACTGGCGATTGTTTGCAGCACCTGATCGCCCACGACATGGCCGGCAGTGTCATTGATGCTCTTGAAATAGTCGAGATCGATCAGAGCAAATGTTTCATACCCCGCGCGGTGCAGATCGTCGAAGCGATTGTCGATTGCGCGGCGATTATGCAGTCCGGTCAGCGGATCGCGTTCGCTCAGCTGTTCCAGCGCGCGCGCTTCGGTTACCGCACGGTCACGCTCGCGCCGCAGGGAATAGAAGCGTTCTGCCACACCCAGCCCGGTTACGGTGGTTTCGGCTACGATACCAAGATAGAATAGCGGCAACCCATCTGTTGGCACACCGAAGGGTGGGATATGGCTGAACAATTGCAGCGCGAATGCGGCCATTAGCGGGATCCAGCCGATCATCTGGAAACGGACCGCGCGCGATCCCTTACGATAGGCGTCCAACAGGACCACCGCAAAAATGACCAGCACCGGCAACATGCCCCATGAATGTGGCGCGCCGCCCAACGGGGCCAGAAAGTCGAAAGAAATCGCATGGACCACAGAGACGACCATGGCCCATATTCCCGCCAGCGGCAGCAACCGCCGCGCAAGCCAGGACAGGCACTCTTCTTCGATAAAGGCGCGGGTGAACATGGCACCGTTCACCACGGTAACCCCCAGTGCCATGATCAGCAGGAAGCGCCAGCTTTCCAGCGATAGGGGCATGAATTCCACCACCAGGCCCGATCGCAGGGCCACAATGACGACAAAGGATAAGGAAACACCCGCATGCCAGGCTAGAAGTGGGGTCCTGAGTACACTCCACGCGGCGACATCGAACAGAATCGGGCCACACATCAGCCCGATCAGCAAGGTTAGGAACAACAACGCATGGATGTGACCAGCCGAGCGCGACGGGTCAGAGCTGTAAAGTTCGACCCGGTTGATCGTGGCATTGTGGCGTAATCCGGTGAATTGGGCATAAACAGTGCGACTGTTGCTGGTGATTTCAGGCAGATCGACCATGAACAGTGGCTCGCCTGATACCAGCGTAACATCATCCCTGTGGTAAATGCGCGTGTATGGCGTGCCATCTCGATCAACCGCCGTCAGCTTCAATTCGTCAAACAGGCCGATGCGTGTGCGCAGATACTTCACTGGCTCAACCGCGCTTTGCGGCAGGTCGAAACGCGCTAAAACCTGATTGTGCGTCGCGTTGCGATCAAGGTGTTCCCAACAGCTTTGCTGCTGGCCCTGTGCGGTCACGCCTCCGTCAGGAAAGGCCGCATCGCCCGACAACACGCAGGCGGGCGCAAGTCCGTTGGACACGGAAATAGGCACCCGGGCGATGGCCAAGGCAGCCAGCACCGAGAGCACTATGGCAATAATGTAAACCGCCCTGCCCATTGGCAAAATCTTAGCCCAGAGGCGTTTAGAAGGTGTTAAAAAACTGAAGTTTATCAGCCGGTTCACCATGGTTATTAGGCATGCCTCACGGCAAAAATGCGTTGACCAGTCAGCCTGTAATCAAACTGTCTCATTCGCATCATATTGGCGGCTCGAACCTAATAAGAATGGGGCAATAAATTGAAACATACTATCTCGCTGATTGCACTCGCTGCTGGCCTTACCCTGGCTCAGCCTGTCTATGCCGCCGATGAAGCGCTGACACATGAAGAACTGGCCGAAATGCGCGCCGCCATGGCGGCCATGGCTGCGCGGATTGATGCGCTGGAGGTCGATCTGGCCGAGGCAGAGGCCAAGACCGAACAAGCCAGTGCAGCTGCGGTTGCCGCCAGCAGTGCAGCAAGCGAAGCCAGCGCCGCCGCCGCCAAGGCTGCCGAAGGCGATGGCACTTCCATCAAGTGGAAGGGCGCGCCCAAAATTTCGGGCAAGGGCGGCTGGAGCTTCAAGCCGCGTGGCCGCCTGCAATATGATGCGGGCATCACCTCGGTTCCTTCTTCAACCGGTCGTGCTGATGGCTTTGGCAGCGAAGTGCGCCGTGCACGCCTGGGCGTGGAAGGCGATATTCCCGGCGGCTTTGGCTATAAGTTCGAAATGGATTTCGCGGGCAATTCCACTGAAATCACTGATGCAATCCTGACCTATAAGGATGGCGGGCTGAAGGTTGCGATCGGTCAGCAGAATAATTTCCAGGGCCTGGAAGAGCTGACCAGCAGCCGCTTCCTCTCGCAGATGGAACGCGCCGCCTTCACCGATGCCTTTGGCTTTGAGCGCCGCGTGGGTGTTTCGGTCCAATATGGCGCGGGCGATGTGCTGGTGCAGACCGGTCTGTTCAGTGACAATATCGATGATCTGTCGAACAAGAACTGGAGCGCGGATGGCCGCGTTGTCTATATGCCCAAAATGGGTAACACCCAGCTACATCTGGGTGGATCGCTGCACTACACCGATCTCGAAAGCGGCAGTTCGGTCCGTTATCGTCAGCGCCCATTCGTCCACTTCACGGGTGAACGCTTCATCAACACCGGTTCGATGGACGCGGTGAGCGAGACCGGATACGGTCTCGAAGCCGCCGCAATCAACGGCCCGCTGCATTTTGCGGCGGAAGGTTTCTGGCAGCAGGTTAACCGCCCCGGCGCGCTGACCGACCCCACCTTCTTCGGTGGCTATGCCGAAGTCGGTTACTTCCTGACCGGTGGTGACAAGCGTGGTTACAAAAAGGGCACGTTCAACCGCGTGAAGCCTGCAAATCCGGTGGGTGAAGGCGGTTTCGGCGCATTGCAGCTGAATGTGCGTTACGATTATCTCGACCTCAATGATGGCGGGATCATTGGTGGCACACAGAACGGCTATGGCATCTCACTGATCTGGACGCCCACCGATTACACTCGCTTTATGCTGAATTACGGGCGGATGGAATATGACAATGCCGTCTATGCCGCAGCGGGTGGTGATACATCATACGCCGTCGATAGCCTGGGTGTCCGCGCGCAGGTGGACTTCTGATCGCCCTGCAATAAGCTTGTCACATTACTGTCACGACTTGCCCGTAAGGGGCGGACGTGACGCAAAGTTGAATTTTAGGAAATGAGGTTTTCCATGCAACGCATAAAAACAGCCTGTCTCGTCGCGCTTTCCACCCTTGCCCTGGCTGCTTGCGGTGACAGCGGCGGCGGCACCCGTGATTCGATCCGTGCGGTCGGCTCGTCCACCGTATTCCCCTTTGCTAAGGCGGTGGCTGAAAGCTTTTCTCGCAACAATCCTGATTTCAAATCGCCGCTGATCGAATCAACCGGCACCGGCGGCGGCATGAAGCTGTTCTGCGCGGGCGTGGGCGCTGATACGCCGGATATGGCCAATGCATCGCGCCGTATGAAAAAATCGGAATTTGAAACCTGCACCGCCAATGGCGTGGCAGAAATCATGGAAATCCAGGTTGGCCTGGACGGGATCGCCTTTGCATCGTCCAAGGGTGGCATCACCATGAATCTGACGCCGAAAATGGTGTATGAGGCACTGGCAGCCAAGCCATATGGCCAGGAACAGACCGCCAAGCTGTGGTCAGATGTTGACGCATCGCTGCCGGCAGAACCGATCCTGGTTTACGGCCCGCCTTCCACATCGGGCACGCGCGATGCGCTGAAGGAACTGGTTCTGGAAGCTGGCTGTAAAAGCAATGCGGACATGAAGTCGCTGAAGGATAGCGACAAGGACCGCTACGAACAGCTCTGCACCGAAGTGCGTAGCGATGGTGCCTATGTTGATCAGGGTGAGCAGGACAATCTGATCGTCCAGAAGATTGAAAGCAATCCCAAGGCGGTTGGTGTGTTCGGCTATTCCTATCTGGAAGAAAATGCTGACAAGGTTCAGGGCCTGACCATGAACGGGGTTGAGCCGACCTATGAAAACATTTCCACCTTCGCCTATCCGGGTGCGCGCCCTCTGTTCGTTTATGTGAAGAAGGATCACATGCGCGCCATTCCGGGCCTCGATGCCTACATGGCTGAATGGGCCAAGAGCTGGAGCAAGGACGGCCCGCTGGCCAAGATTGGCCTGGTCGCATCGCCCGATGATGTGATGGCCAAGAACGCCAAGGTAGTGGCCGAACAGCTGACGCTGAGCGGTGACGAGCTGAAGTAAGCTCACGTCTGACTGAATTACAGCGAGAAGCGCCGTCCTGTCAGCCGACAGGGCGGCGTTTTGCTGTAGGGCATCCGCTATCCACCCAAGGGCGGCCAGCTGGGCAGATCTCCACTGTCAGATTTGGGCCAATTGTGTCATGATCCGACACTGGCTGTATGGGGCGCGGCGCATGACTGAGTTGCGATTTTGGGAAATCGACAGATTGGCAGCAAGCAGATTGCTGGTCCGCCTTGAAATCGAAGCAACGCCTACGATCGTTGAAGAGGTTGCGATAGAGTTTGCCCAGCACCGCCAAGACGTTGAGCGGTGGGTGGCGGAGCGCGTGCAATCACAAATTGTCAGCAAGCTGGAAGAACGCTCGAAGCGCGACTTCGCTCGGATGGATGAAAGCTGGAACAGCGGTTTCAGCGCGGCAGAAGAACTGATCGCCACATTGATGACCAACGAGCTGTTGGATCAGCCATACGGAAAGGCGCCATCGAAGGGGCAGATGCTGCGCTCGATGGTGAAAGAGGCGCGCAAGCGTTCAGCTATCGTTGAAAGGCGCTCCAGCTAAATACTACGCGATAGAACACATGGAACACAGTCCATGCGCCAAAATCCACCGGCTCGTAGCGTGCGGTTATCTCGGGGGATCGACAGCGAGAAAGAGCGGCGCGGATTATCCGGATTTAGCGATGAGTAGGAAAGGGGTGTGGCTTTGGCAGCCCCAAGACGATGCGAACAACCGTCATCTCCGAGTGTTCTCAAACTTCACCAAAGTGATGGCTTGGCAACCATAAGCCAAAACACACCAATCAAACCGAGGAATGCGGGCCAACCCAGGATAAACCACAGACACATTGCCCGTTCATAATCACGTCCAAGTGGTTCGTTTCTTTCAAGCGCCATTCGAGCGAGCCGTTGCGCCTTGATCTGGAGCCATACGACAGGAACCCAGCATCCAAAAGCCAGAAGATACAGGCCATATGTGACGATGAGCCAAGGTGCAGCCAGAGAATAACCTGACAAATGAGCAAGCCATAACCCACTTGCAGGTTGCACGAGTCCGCTGGTGCCAGTGAAAATCCAGTCAGCGCGCACAACCATTTTACCCACGCTGGCAATTGTTGCTGGATCGCGTGTAAGGTGCGCGTTCCAGAAATACCATGCTGTTCCAGCACCGAAACCAAACAGGACTGTGCTGCTTATGATATGCAGGGTTTTGACCAACAAATAGGTGTCCATCAACGGTTGTTCCCGATCACACCGTGAACGGCTATCAGAAGCAGGACCGGCAAGTTCTTCAGAAGAGGGCCATAAGGGTCAAGCCAAAGGCTCGGTACGGCTATACCGATAACGATGGTATATCCTGCAACGACTGATAGCTGCACTACCGTGCTCCAGCGTGCATCCCTGTCAAACAGGACAAGCAACGCAACAGCCATGTCCAAAATACTTCCGCCTAGGCGCAACGGTTCCCCCCAGGCACTTGCTAAGCCGAAGCCCGCCACGACCGATCGTGTTGCCTCGCTTCCATACGATAATCCCAGCCATGCCGATGCCAGCCACAGTAGAACCAACAGTGCCTTGATGGCTGGTGCGAGGAAGAATAGTCGTGCATGCCAACGGTCCTGCACCTGCGCAGGGCGTGCGACCAGCACACTATCCAGACTGCGAGGTTGAAAGCCGATGGCTTCGGCAAATGCTGCACTGTTACCGGCATTGCCCGCCATCATCTGTTCCAGACTATTGGTTGAAACTGGACCATTGCTGGTTATGTCACCTATTCTGCCTAACAGGCGCATTAGAGGCATAGGCACGGGTAAGTATCGCGCGCGACCGAAGCCCAGCCAAGCTCTGTATCGAGCCAACAATTCACTAAGTGTAAATGTATTTGGGCCAACGGGCTCCAAGGTATGACATTGAAGATCGTTGCGTTCACACGCCAATCGGACACTACGCGACAAATCTTCTGCGTGGATCGGCGTAAAGAGAAACTCTCCGCTACCAGGAAGCGGAACGAGCACTGGCAATGCGGCCATGCCGCGCATCAGGGACGTGCCACCGTAGCTGCCGTCGCCATAAACAAGAGAGGGGCGTAGAACGGTCCACCCAAGCCCTGATTCCTTCAGGACATTCTCTCCAGCGAGCTTTGAAACCGAATAGTCTGTCGTAACATCTGCACGTGCGCTGATCGCGGAGATTAGTACGACGTGCCGCACGCCCACCTGTAATGCTGCCGCATACAGGGCTTTGGGCATTCCAACATGGACTGCTTCCATTGTCGTGCCCCGCAAAATGCCAGCAGCGTTGACGACGCAATCGATCCCGATGAGATGGGACTGCCAAACTAGAGGATCAGTGGCCTGAGCCAGGTTGAGGGAAAGAAAATGAGCTTGAGGAAATGCGGTTGGCAGATCCCCGAGGCTGCGAACGACACCTATAACTTCGTGCTCTGCAGCTAGCAGTTCAGACAGGATATAGCGGCCAATAAAGCCACCTGCTCCTAACAACATGATCCGCATATGTCGGTCCCTTCGATGGACGAGCTACCTTCGAAAGGCTGGGAAGTCAGCAGACTAATCGTAATTGTCCGCGAATTGCCCCTAAAGCGGATTCCCGTCCCGGTCCCTGTAAATCTCGCGGCGGCCGACATGGTTGGCGGGGCCGACCAGCCCTTCGCCCTCCATCCGCTCGATCCATTTGGCGGCGGTGTTGTATCCCACGCCCATCTGGCGTTGCAGCCATGAGCCAGACGCCTTTTGGTTTTCGATCACGATCTGGCAGGCCTGGCGATATTTGCGTTCTTCCGGATTGTCCGACGCGGTAAATTCATCCTCGAAGCTGAGGCCACCATCCTCGGGTTCCTCGGTCACGGCGTCGATATATTCGGGCTTGCCCTGCGCACGCCAATAATCGGCCACGCGTTCCACCTCATCATCGCCCACAAACGGGCCGTGGACGCGCACCATTGCGCCGGTATTGGGCTTGTACAGCATATCGCCCTTGCCCAGCAGCTGTTCCGCGCCCTGTTCGCCCAGAATGGTGCGGCTGTCGATACGGCTGGTGACCTTGAAGCTGATGCGGGTGGGCAAATTGGCCTTGATCACGCCGGTGATGACATCGACCGACGGGCGCTGCGTCGCCATGATCAGATGGATGCCAGCGGCGCGTGATTTCTGGGACAGGCGCTGGATCAGCACCTCAATCTCCTTGCCCACCGTCACCATCAGATCGGCCAGTTCGTCCACTATCAGCACGATCTGGGGCAGGGGTTCATAATCGAGCTGTTCTTCCTCGAACAATTCCTCGCCCGTATCGGGGTCAAACCCGGTCTGCACACGGCGGCCCAGCGGTTTGCCCTTGGCAATCGCGGCGCTCACCTTCTCGTTAAAATTGTTGATGTTGCGCGAATTGACAGAGGACATCATGCGATAGCGCCGCTCCATCTCCTCCACCGCCCATTTCAGTGCGCGCACCGATTTATGCGGTTCGGTGACCACGGGGCTGAGGAGGTGGGGGATATCGTCGTAAGTCTTCAGTTCCAGCACTTTGGGATCGATCAGGATCAATCGACATTCGGCAGGCGTGAAGCGGTAAAGCAGCGACAGCAGGATGGCGTTGAGGCCCACCGATTTACCCGAACCGGTGGTGCCCGCGACGAGCAGGTGGGGCATGGCGGCAAGGTCTGCCACGATCGGTTCACCTGCGATATCCTTGCCCAGGATGATCGGCAGATTGCCGCGCGAATCGACAAAAGCCTCACACGCGGCGAGTTCTTTCAGGCTGACCATCTGCCGGTCGGCATTGGGCAGTTCGATGCCCATCACCGTCTTGCCCGGAATGGGCGAAACGCGCGCGCTGATCGCGGACATGTTGCGGGCGATATCTTCGGCGAGGCCAATGACGCGGCTGGCCTTGATCCCCGGTGCAGGCTCCAGTTCGTACATGGTGACGACCGGGCCAGTACGCACGGCGGTGATTTCACCCTTCACATTGAAATCGTCGAGCACGTTTTCGAGCAGACGGGCGTTCCGTTCCAGCGCCATTTTGTCGAGCTTGGGCACATTATCCTTGGGCGGATCGGCCAGCAGGTCCAGGCTGGGCAGGTCAAAGGTGGCGAACATGTCGCGCTGTTTGGCCTTGGGCGCGGCGGCGGGTTTGGGCGCAGCGGCAGGATCGGCGATTTCGGGCGCGCGGCGCGGGGTTGGATCAGGGCGCTTTTCCGCCAATGGCTTGGCGCGTTTGGCTGGCCTGTCACGCAAGGTGTCGGGCGTGGAATCATCTTCAAGCGGCAGTGCGTCACGCCGCAGGAAATCGGGCAGGGTCAGCAGCGATCGCCAATCGATCGCAAAGATGCGGGTCAGCAGAGCGACGCCGCCGGCAAGGCAGGCGAAGGCCAGGCCCAATATCACCCAGCCCGATGCGCCATCGCCAAATCGGGTGGCCACTGCCTCTATCCCCGCAGCCCCCAGCAGGCCGAACAGCCCGCCCATTTGCGCAGGCAAGGTTGCCTGCACCCCTTCAAAGGCGAGCGCCAGAACGGTTGAGATCATCACCATGGCGAGCAACAACAGGCCAAGCGGCAGCCACCAGCGGGTGGTATCCTCCTCATCCTCATGCTCGACACCCAGCCACAATTTGCGGGCCGAGATATAGAGCAGCGGCAGCAGCAGGATTGCGGTCAGGCCAAACGCGCCCAGCACCTTGTCCGCCGCCCAGGCACCGCTGGCGCCCATCCAGTTGCGGATATCCTCACCCGATGCAGCGGTCGATCCGCTGGGGTCGGTCTGCGTGTAGCTCGCCAGCGAGAGCGCCAGAAACACTAGCAGTACGAACAGCAGCGCCGCACTGCCCATCTGCAGCGCGCGCCGCATCGAACGGCGGAATGCCGCGCGCCAATCGGTTTTACCCATCCGTTTCATTGCCTGACTGGCCAAACGAAATCCTCCTGCTGGAACACACCATGAATCTTGCTGGAGTCGAGGTCAATGTTTTTAGCCTCAAACGCTCCTCGCCTGCGCGGGGACAGGCCTCGTTCGCGTCCGCTCACTTGGCTTTCCTGGCCACTTACCTTCGCTACGGAGCGGTTGCGGGCGGGCGGTCGCCCTTGCTGCCCTGCGGGCCGATTGGTGCCGGTCAGACCCCTTTTTATCCACTCAAACCATCAATCGCCGCCCAACGCGCCCAGTTTAGCCGCCGCGCACCATGCGTATCCATACCGCCCAGCGCTATGACGGGCACACATGAATGCGCGGCCATCAGACGGAACCGCACCGGACCAAGCGTATCGGCATCAGGGTGGGATCGCGTGGGAAACACCGGGCTTAGCATCACCGCATCTGCCCCCAGTCGGTTGGCAAGGCCAATCTCGCGCAGACCATGCGCGGTGGCGATCTGCAACATATCCTGGCGGCGCGGATAGAGCGCGCGCGCTGCGGCATAAATCCCGTCAGCCCCCCATTCGCGCGCAGTCAATGCACTGTCCGCCAGCACCACGCAATGTCCGCGCGACTTGGCCAGATGTCGCAAATGCCGGAATCGCTCCCACCGCTCCGGCCCGTCCAAATGATAGTGACGATATACAAAGCCCGATCCGCGCGGCAGGCGGCGCAGCACATGGTCCAGCGCCGCATCATTGCGCACATCGGAAACCAGCCACAGGGCAGGCAAGGACTTTTTATCTGTCACGCAGCCGCTATAGCGCGAGGACAATGGAAAATGCACTGACCCCGCTGGCAGAAGTCCGCAGCAATATCGCCCGTGCGTGCAAGGCGTCGCGACGCAAGCCGGAAAATATCACGCTGATTGCGGTCAGCAAGACGCACCCTGCCGAAGCGATAGAGCCGTTGCTGGAACAGGGCCAGCGCGTCTTTGGCGAAAACCGCGTGCAGGAAGCGCAAGATAAATGGCCGGAACTGCGCGCGCGTTACCCTGATGTGGAATTGCATCTTATCGGCCAGCTGCAATCGAACAAGGCGGAAGAAGCGGTGGTGCTGTTCGATTGCATCCATGCGCTTGACCGCATGAGCTTGCTGAAAGCTTTAGCGAAGGCGATGGACAAGGCAGGCCGTCATGTGCCCTGCTTTATTCAGGTGAATGTGGGTGAGGAAGAACAGAAGGGTGGCTGCTCGCTGGCCGAATTGCCCGAATTGCTCGCCGCCGCGCGCGATGCGGATATTCCCATTGCCGGGCTGATGTGCATTCCGCCCTTCCACATTGAGCCTGCGCCCTTCTTTGCCCTGCTGGCAAAGCTGGCGGCGGACAATGGTCTTTCCGGGCTCAGCATGGGCATGAGCGGCGATTATGAGACCGCTGTGATGCTTGGCGCGACGCATACCCGCGTGGGCACGGCATTGTTCGGTGCCCGCACAGCCTGATCGCTTACACTTCTTCCAGCTGTCTCTGCCGCTTGTCGCTGGCCGCTTCCAGCAGTGCTTGTTCGATCTGTTTTAGGCGGTCCGACGTTTCGATCTTTCCGCTCATCAGGTTGGTGACATAGAATGTGTCCGCTGCTCGTTCGCCATAGGCGGTGACATGGGCGGAGTTGACCACCAGATTGCTTTCAAACAATGCCCGCGCCAGCCGGTTTAACAAGGCTGGGCGATCACGCGCATTGACCTCAACCACGGTAAAGCGGTTGGATGCATTGTTATCGAAATTGACCTGGGGTGCGACTTCGAATGCTCCCGCGCGGCTTAATGCCAATGGGCGCTGGGCCAGCTTGGGTACCAGTTCGATGCGGTTGGCCAGCGCATCGCCAATTGCCTGTTTCAGCCTATCCAGCTGCCGCCCCTCGCGGAAGGGCTTGCCCAGCGGGTCCTGCACCAGGAAATTGTCCACCGCCCACCCGCTGCGCGTGGTGTGGATGCGGGCATCGATGATGTTGGCGCCTGCCAGATGGATGCCGCCGGCAATGCGGTAGAACAGGCCAGGATGGTCGGCCGCGATCACGCTGACCAGGGTGGCTCCGCGCGCTTCATAATATTCGCAATGGATTGAAAGCTGGTCCTTGATCTGGTGAGCTGCTTCATATTGCACCAGATTGAGCGCGATCACATCTTCAGGTTCGGCAATCCAATATGCATCGTCGAACTGGGCACCAACTGTCTCAATCAGGTTGGACCTGGCCCCCAGCAACTCAACCACCGCCTGTTGACGGGCGCTGACCTGTTCCTTTCGGCCATGGCGCATATGGCCCAGGCGCAAGCGTTCCTGCGCGGCGTCATAAAGTTCGCCCAGCAATTGCCCCTTCCAACTGTTCCACGTGCCAGGGCCGACTGCGCGAATATCCACGGCGGTCAGCATCATCAGGTGGCGCAGCCGCTCCAGGCTCTGCACCTCGCCCACGAAATCCTCGATCGTTTTGGGGTCGGTCAAATCACGCTTGAAGGCGGTTGCGCTCATCAACAGGTGTTGTCGTACCAACCACGCGACCAGCTGGGTTTCATTGTCATCCAGGCCGAAGCGCGGGCACAGTTCCAACGCCACCTCTGCGCCCAGAACGGAATGGTCACCGCCGCGGCCCTTCGCGATATCGTGCAGCAGCACGGCGACATAGGCGGCACGGCGTGAATTGACCCGGTGGATCAAGCGGCTGGCGCGCGGATGATCCTGAGGCAGTTCGCCCTTTTCGATCCGGCTCAGAAGCCCGATTGCGCGGATCGTATGCTCATCCACGGTATAGTGGTGATACATGTCGAACTGCATCTGCGCATTGACCCGGCCAAAATCGGGTATGAAACGACCAAATACGCCCGCCTCATTCATCCAGCGCAGCACCATTTCGGGGTTGTTGCGCCCGGTCAGCAACTCCAGAAACAGGGCATTGGCCCGTGGATCGTCGCGGACATCAGCCTTGATCAACCGGCCATCACGGTCAGCCTGCAACATGGTTTGCGGGTGGATTTCCAGCCCGTTGGCTTCTGCCAACTGGAAAATTTCGATCAGGCGCACCGGATCGTTTTCGAACCAGTCGTCTGACGGGGCAGCGATACGTCCGGCGAATACGCGATAGCCCTTCAGCGACCGCGCTTTCTGTTTCCACCCTGCAAAAAAGCCTGTGCGGCTACGGCTGCGCGCCATTTCCTCGTCAATATGCGCCAGGAACACACCCGACAGGCTGCCCACGCGTTTGGCCTGCAGGAAGTAATATTGCATGAAGCGTTCGACCGCGCTTTTGCCGGTGCGATCGGCAAATTGCATCCGTTCGGCGACCTGGCGCTGCAGGTCGAAGGTCAGGCGGTCCTCTGCGCGCCCGGTAATGTTGTGCATGTGGCACCGCACCGCCAGTAGGAAATTTTCGGCCTTACGGAAGCCGCGATATTCCGCCTGAGTAAACAGGCCAACATCGACCAGTTCAGCTGCCGCGCCAACGCGGTGAATATATTTGCCGATCCAATAGAGCGTTTGCAGATCGCGCAAACCCCCTTTGCCATCCTTGATATTGGGTTCCACGACATAGCGGCTATCGCCCATCCGCTTGTGCCTGTTGTTACGTTCCTCCAGCTTCTCAGCCAGAAACTGGCGCTCGCTACCCTTGGCTACATCGGCCCAGAAATGATCGCGCACCTCGTCAAACAGGCCCTGATCGCCCCACACAAAGCGGCTTTCCAGCAGGGCGGTGCGGATCGTCAAATCCTCTTTCGCCATGCGGATCGTATCATCCACCGTGCGGCTGGAATGGCCCACTTTCAGGCCTAGGTCCCACAGGTAATATAGCATTGCTTCAATTACCTGTTCGCACCACGGTGCGCGGCGCATGGGGGTGATGAAGGCGATATCGACATCGGAATGCGGCGCCATTTCCGCGCGTCCATATCCACCCACCGCCAGCACGGCCAACCGTTCGGCGGCGCTGCGATTGCCAACGGGATAGTCATGGGCCACGACCTGGTCATGGATCACGCGTACCAGCTGGTCGGTCAGGAAGGCGTGGCCCGCCACACATTCATGCCCGGCAGATGGTTTTTTGGCCAGCCGCCGGACCAACTCTGCCCGTCCGGCTTCCAGCGCGCCGCGCAGCGCGGTAACAATATCGGCACGCGCCTGATCGCCGCGATCGGCGGCCAGGCTGGCAATATGGTCTGATAATTTGCGCCGGTCGATAATGGCGCGCTGATTGGGAATTTTGGTATTGCTCAAAGTATCTGGCTGTTACGCCCCCGTCATCTCGGCGGAATAGGCGCTGCGCACCGCCCGCTTGTCAATCTTCTGCGTGCCCAGCCGCGGCAGGGGTTCTGCCGAAAACTGGATGTGTTCGTCTTGTGGTACCTTGAAAGGGGCGATGCGGGAAAGCAGGAATTCGCGCAATTGCTTTGCTGAAAGCGATTTTTCCGCTTTTGGGTAGATTACGCAGGCGGGAACTTCACCATAGCGATCATCGGGAATGCCGAAGACTGCGCATTCGGCCACCGCCTCATTGGCATAGATTGCCTGCTCCACTTCGATGCTGGTAATATTTTCGCCGCCGCGAATAATGATGTCCTTCTTGCGATCAACGATGAAGACATATCCATCCTCATCCAGATATCCCAGATCGCCCGTGCGGAAGAAACGATCTTCGGTAAAGGCGGCGGCGGTGGCATCGGGATTGTCCCAGTACCCAATGAAATTGCAGATGGTGCGGAAACAGATTTCGCCAACCTTACCCTGTGGCAATTGCTTGCCATCATCATCCAGAATTGCGGCTTCTACTAGTGGGCGGCTGGCCTTGCCGGTGCTGGATGGCTTGGCCAGATAATTCTCGTTGAAGTTGGCGCAGCCCACCGCGTTTGTTTCGGTCAATCCATAGCCCAGCAGCGGGAAGCCGTCAGGAAAAGATTCCCTGATTTTGTTCACATGTTCTGGCGGGCGCGGTGCGCCACCAGCGACGAATCCGGTGCAGGCTGACAGATCATATTTGTCACGGTCAGGATGGGTGGCTAGCTCATAGCTCATCAGTGGGACGCCAGTGAAATAGCTGACCTTTTCCTGATCCATCAACTGCAAGGCCTCACCCGCATCCCATTTGGGCATCAGCACCAGCTTGCGCCCCAGGGCAAAGCTTTGCAGGAACACCGGAACCTCGCCCGTCACATGGAATAATGGCACGGCCACCAGCGCACATGCCTGCGTTGTCGGGGCAGTGCCTGCTTCGGTGAGATAGGTGAACGCCATCAGCGTTTGTACGGCAAAGCTGCAGGCTGCTTGTGTCACGCTGATATGGTCACACAGCGCCCCCTTAGATTTTCCGGTAGAGCCCGATGTGTACAGCACGGTTGCGTAATTGGCTGGCCCCACTTCGGGCAGATCCACTTCTGCCGGATCAGCCCAACAGGCAGCCAAGCCGCTGGCGGGGCCGCAATCATGATTGAGCGGCAGGACTTCGGCGCTGTGGTTTTCGCTCTCAATCCGGCTGGCGCGGGCACCATCAGCGAACAGCACTTTGCAGCCCACCAGCTCCAGTTGCTCGGCCAGCTCTTCCCCGCTGGAAAATCCATTCAGCAGAGTGGCGCATCCACCTGCTATGATAATGCCCATATAGGCGATGATCCAATTGGCGGAATTGCGCGCGGCAATCCCCACGCGGTCCCCCTTTTTTACCCCGTGATCCGCCACCAGGCCGGCGGCTACGTGGCAGGCCGCATCCCAGCTTTCGGCAAAACTCAACTGGCAACCGCCATCAACCAGAAAGGGCGTGTCACCATGCTGCTTACAAAAATGCGCGAAATAGCCGACCAGTGTGGGAGGCATATTTTTCAACATGGGCACATCCACCCCGCCCCGATTGACCATGCATGTTTCAGCCGGACCGCCAGGGGCCATCAGTTGGTCCATGACTACATCCAGGGCCCGGTCCAGCTCGGTCGGCATGCGTTCAATTCTCCTCTCACATAGCGCCTGTGTATGGGCACCCCCTTCTCAGGAAGCATCCCTCACATTTTTGCGCAGGCTTCCCCCCGCCCCCCTGCTGTGCCACAAGCCGCGCAATCATGCGCTGCCTGCGCCATCCACCACGTTCTAGGGGGTTCGCCACTTGCTGTCACTACTCGCTGCCTCGGGCGTAACAGAGTCAATCTATTGGGAAAATCTGGGCCTGCGCCCCTATCTGTTCGAGATTGGCAGCTTCCAGCTGCGCTTCTATTCGCTCGCCTATTTGCTGGGTGTTCTCTACGCCTATTGGCACCTGTCAAAAATGATCAAGGCACCCGGCGCGCCGATGGCGCAGCGTCATGCCGATGATCTGTTCTTCTATGGCACGATGGGCGTGATTCTGGGCGGGAGGTTGGGCTATGCCGCCTTTTATACCGGTGGCACGACTGGCAAGCCCAGCCTGTTCACCCATTTCACCCCTACCGAAGCTGTCAGCTGGGATCTGCTGCGGCTGTGGGATGGAGGGATGAGCTTTCACGGGGGTGTGATCGGCGTGGTTCTGGCCATCGCCTGGGTCGCGTGGCGGGGCAAGCTGCCCTTTATGCGGGTGGCTGATTATGTTGCGGTGAATGTGCCTATGGGTATGTTGCTGGGGCGGTTGGCCAATTTCATCAATGGCGAGTTATGGGGGCGCACAACAGATGTGCCCTGGGCGATGATTTTCCCCGGCGCGGATGAATTGCCGCGCCACCCCAGCCAGCTTTATCAGGCTGGGCTGGAAGGCCTGCTGCTGATGCTGGTAATGACATTCCTGTTCTGGAAAACGCGGGCGCGTTATCGCCCCGGCCTGTTGGTGGGGATTTTCACCATGGGTATGGGTGCGGCGCGTTTTGTTAACGAATTCTTCCGCGAACCCGATGCACAATTGGCCGAATTCGCGGCGCAAACAGGGCTTTCGATGGGGCAATGGCTCAGCATTCCACTGATACTGATTGGATTGATTGTAACGATCTTCGTCGCGTTGCGCAGGCCGGCCGGAAGCGGCAAAGCCACGACACAGGCCGCATGAATGCCAATGATGGCGCTGTGAAGAGTGGTGGCCTGACGGAAAGCTTCCGTCGGCTGATCCGCCAGCACGGCCCCATTTCGCTCGCCCGTTATATGGGTGAAAGTAACGCCCATTATTACACCAGTCGCGATCCGCTGGGCGATGTGGGCGACTTTATCACCGCGCCTGAAATCAGCCAGTGTTTTGGCGAGCTGGTGGGGCTGTGGCTGGCCGATATCTGGGTGCGCGCGGGAAGGCCCGATCCGGTGCATTATGTGGAACTGGGGCCGGGGCGCGGTACTTTGGCCAGCGATGCGCTGCGCGCGGCGGCGCGTTATGGCCTCAAACCCACGGTTCATTTCGTGGAAGGGTCCGCCACCTTGCGCCAGATCCAGCGCGGCACCATTCGCGGCGTGACTCATCATGATGATCTGACCACCCTGCCCGATGATGCCCCCGTGCTGTTGGTCGCCAATGAATTCTTTGACGCGCTGCCAGTGCACCAATTGGTGCGCGCGGCCAGCGGCTGGCACGAACGCATGGTGGGGCTGGATGACAATGATCGCTTCGTCTTTGTCGCAGGCGACAGGCCAGCCGATATGATCGTGCCAGAAGGCTGGCGTAAGGCCGCGCAGGGAACGATGATTGAAACCAGCCCTGCAGCGGCCACCGTGATGGGCGAAATTGCGCAGAGACTTGCCAGTCAGGGCGGGGCCGCGCTGGTGATAGATTATGGCGCGCGCGAATTGCGCACTGGCTCAACCGTGCAGGCGGTGAAGGGTCATAAGAAGATCGATATTTTCGATTTTCCGGGCGAGGCGGACCTGACCGCCCATGTCGATTTCGAGATGTTGGGCCAGGTGGCGCAGAAACATGGCGCCAAAGTTCTGGGGCTGGAAATGCAGGGCCACTGGTTGACCGAATTGGGTATCGACACACGGTTCGAAGCCTTGCGCCAGCGTGCCCCGCAACAGGCAGAGGTGTTTCAGCGTCAGCGCAATCGGCTGGTGGCGGATGATCAGATGGGCCTGCTGTTCAAGGTGTTGGGGCTGGCTGCACCTGATTGGCCGACAGGGGTTGGTTTTGCCTGATCCTGCGAATCTGCATCCGGAGCAGCATCGTCAGGCGCAACATATGTCACCTGTTGCAGCCTGATTGACAGATCGGCATTATTGGTGGCGCGCATCACTCTATTATTGTTGGGCCTTTTCAGTTTCCAGCAATCTTCCACCAGATTCCCATCCGATGGGGTGAAGCAGAGCCGCCCCTCATCATTGCGTGACCAATGGCCATTGCGCCACGGATCGCCACTGCGGAAATCGCGGTAAAGCCCGCCTTCATCGATATAGGTGGTGTAAACCACCCCGTCTGCCGCAAGGGCGCGCCATGCGGTAATGAGCGATCATGGCGCGCCACCCCGGCGGAACGGCATGCCGCGCTGGCTGATCTATGGCTTGCTTGCCAAGCTGGCGCCGGTGGTCCTGATCACGCTTGGCATCGTGTGGTACGCATTCGGGCGATAGCGGCGCAGGCGAACTTGCTCCGATCCCAACCCCGTGCCAATCAGTTGGTGAGAGGGGAACGCCTTGTCGTCAGAGGCACAACACAATGGCCGGATTGGGCATTCTATCGCGTCGCGTATCGTGCGTCGGGCAATCATGTGGTTTTATCGCCGGCAAGGTTGGCGGCTGGTGGGCAATTTTCCTGATCTGTCCAAATATGTGATCGTCGGCGCGCCGCACACGTCCAATTGGGATTTTGTGTTTTTCATCGGCGCGACGGCGGAAAAGGGTGTGGAACCCAATTATCTGGGCAAGCACACTTTGTTCAAATGGCCCATGCGCCGTTTTATGCTGGATATGGGCGGGGTGCCGATCGACCGGACACGACGCGCCAATGTGGTGGAGCAGGTGGCGGAGGAATTTGCGCGGCGGGAAAGTTTGCGGCTGGTGATTGCGGCAGAGGGGTCGCGCACCACCGATGGCAGCTGGAAATCGGGATTTTATCATATTGCCGAGGCGGCAGGCGTGCCGATCGTGGCGGCTTATGTCGATAATGCCAAACGCGAAATCGGCTTTCGCGAACTCTTGATCCCTAGCGGTGATTTTGGTGCCGATCTGCTGGAAATTGCGCGCTTTTACCGTTCCCATCTGCCCGATGAACCGCGCTTTGCCGTGCTGGAGGCGCAGGCGCAGCGCTTCATCGAGCAGGGTCACGGCTGACGTCGCCTGACGGTTGCAGGTATTAATTCGTCGTTGCGGGGTTTGCGCTGCGTGTCGCAATCCTTAAATGAGCGCGCAGACAGGAAGGAATCCCCATGGCTCTGGCCCCGGAAGAAATCGCTGCCGAGCGGCGCAGGCTGGCTGGACGTGTGCTGGAATTACTGGCGCGTCACGGTGAAGAGATAACACTGGCCGTTCTGGCGCGGGAAGAAGGCGTGTCACGTCACCGGCTGGAACAGATTTTCGCAGATGAAGATGATGTCGCCGAAGCAGTGGCCGAAGTGTGGCTGGCACCGCATGTTCGCATCATGGAAGAAGTGATGGCCAGCAACCTGCCGCCCAATCGCAAGATGTATGAATTTATCGTGCGGCGTTTCCGTGTATCGAGGCAGCGTGTTCAGGCTGACCCGGCCACCTTTGCGCTGCTGTGTGATCTGGGCACGGCCCGGTATGAACGCATCCGCAGTTTCATCGATCTGGCGGACCATTATCTGTGTGAACTGATCGCAGAGGCGCAGGCAGAAGGGCATCTGGCCGGGTTAGAAATCGATCAGGCATTGTCGCTGATCAATCAGATGGTGATGCCCTATACCATGCCCGATATGCAGGTGATCCTGGGGGACCGGCTGCATGAAGATAAGTTGGCGCGGATTGTGGATACGATCTTTGCTGGTTTGTCGGGCGGAGAAAGCGCCGCGCGCGGGGTGGAAGGACTGGCCCTGGTCACCAGCCAGGGTTGATCGGCTGTTCTTATTTCCCGGTCAAATCCTTGATACGGTCCACGCGGCGTTCGGCTGCTGCCTGTTAGGCTGCGACATAGCTGCTGGCATGATCGTCAATATGGCCGCCGATCACCAGACTCAACTCATCCTGCGCGCGCAATTGCTTGATCGGGGCGGCATAGGCGGCAGGCCTATAGCGTGGCAGCCAGCGCGATGGGGATGATTAGGTGCGAGAAATGCTCATGCCCCGATTGATGGGGCGCGAATGTGGCAATGTAAAGAAGCTGTGACCGCCGGGGCGACTACACGTCCAGATTGGCGACGTTCAGCGCATTTTCCTGAATGAATTCGCGGCGCGGTTCCACCACATCGCCCATCAACCGGGTGAAGATTTCGTCCGTCACATCGGCATCTTCTACCTTCACTTGCAACAGCACGCGAACATCGGGGTCCAGCGTGGTTTCCCAAAGCTGTTCGGCATTCATTTCGCCCAGACCCTTATACCGTTGGATCGACAGGCCCTTGCGTCCAGCCGCCAGAACCGCACCCAGCAATTGGGTGGGTCGCGTAATCGCATCATCACCCAATGGCGCGGGCGCATCATCTGCTTCCACATCGCCATCGGGCACTACATCAGCTTCAGCACCCAGCTTCACCAGCCGCGCGGGGCGGGCATAGGCCAATGCATGTTCGCTGGTCAGGCCATGCAGCTTATGCGCCTCTGTGCTGGACAGGAAGCGCGCCTCCACCTCATGCACATCGGTCACGCCACGCCACAACCGGTCAAACCGCACGCTGCCATCATCGCGCATCTGTGCGGACCATTGCGCCTCCGTATCGCCCTGGCCCAGCCGTTCGGCGGCGTATGCCAACGCCTTTTCGCGTGTCGCGCGGTCGAGCGATGGGTCCAGCGCGCCAGCGAGCGCCATCTGTTCGATAATTCCTGGGTCGTAGCGGCGTGGGACAAAGCCCATCAGATTGCGTAGGCGCAGTGCATGGTCGACCAGCGCGCGCAGATCGGCATCGCCGCGCGCGCCCTCTGTTGTTTCCAGCACGCGGCCCTGCAAACCGGCATCGACCAGATAGCGGTCCAGTGCGGCATTGTCCTTCAGGTAAACCTCGCTGCGGCCCTTGGCGACCTTGTACAGCGGTGGCTGCGCGATAAAGAGGTGTCCTGCCTTGATGATTTCCGGCATCTGCCGATGGAAGAAGGTCAGCAGCAAAGTGCGGATATGTGCGCCGTCCACGTCAGCGTCGGTCATGATCACGATCTTGTGATAGCGCAGCTTTTCCAGGTTGAATTCGTCACGAATGCCCGTGCCCATCGCCTGAATCAGCGTACCGACTTCCTTGGATGAAATGATCCGGTCAAACCGCGCGCGTTCCACATTCAGGATCTTGCCCTTCAGTGGCAGGATCGCCTGCGTCTTGCGGTCACGCCCTTGCTTGGCGGATCCGCCTGCCGAATCACCTTCGACCAGGAACAGTTCGGCCTTGGTCGCATCGCGTTCCTGGCAATCGGCCAGCTTGCCGGGCAGGCTGGCGACGCTCATCGCACCCTTGCGGCTCATTTCGCGGGCGCGCCGGGCGGCCTCGCGCGCGGCGGCGGCATCGATGACTTTTTGGATGATTGCCTTGGCGTCAGCTGGATTTTCCTCCAGCCATTCATTCATCTTTTCGCCCATCAGGCTTTCCAGCGGCTGACGGACTTCAGAAGACACCAGCTTATCTTTCGTTTGCGAACCGAATTTGGGATCGGGCAGCTTGACCGATACGATCGCGCTCAGCCCCTCGCGCATATCCTCACCCGACAGGCTGACTTTTTCCTTTTTCATCAAACCTGATGAAGAGGCATAATTGTTCAGCGTGCGGGTCAGTGCGGCGCGAAAGGCCGCCAGATGCGTACCGCCATCGCGCTGCGGGATGTTGTTGGTGAAGCACAGCACGTTTTCGTAATAGGAATCATTCCATTCCAGCGCCACGTCGATCCCGATGCCGTCCTTTTCTGCCGAGACAGAGATCGGTTCGGCGACCAGCGGCTGCTTGTTGCGGTCGAGATATTTGACGAAGGCCGCAATCCCACCTTCGTAGAACAGGTCATGTTCGGCCACATCCTCATGCCGCTTGTCGCGCAGCAGGATACGGACGCCGGAATTGAGGAAGGCCAGTTCGCGGTAACGATGTTCCAGCTTGTCAAAATCGAACTCGATCACGTTCTTGAACGTATCATTCGACGCTTTGAAGGTGACGCGGGTACCCTTTTTAAAGCCGTTTTGGTCCGCATTGCCATCAACCTTCGGCGCTTCTCCCACGACGCGTAAGGTTTCCACCGCGTCGCCATGTTCAAAGCGCATCCAGTGCTCTTCGCCATTGCGCCAGATCGTCAGCTCCAGCCATTCGGACAGCGCGTTGACGACAGAAACACCCACACCATGGAGGCCGCCCGAAACCTTATAGGCATTGTCATCGCTGGTGTTTTCAAACTTACCGCCAGCATGCAGCTGGGTCATGATAACTTCGGCGGCGGACACGCCTTCTTCCTTGTGCATGTCCACCGGGATGCCGCGGCCATTATCCTCCACGCTGACGCTGCCATCGGGGTTCAGTTCGATCAGAACCAGATCGCAATGCCCCGCCAGTGCCTCGTCAATTGCATTGTCCGACACCTCAAACACCATGTGGTGCAGGCCGCTGCCATCGTCGGTATCGCCAATATACATGCCGGGGCGCTTGCGCACGGCATCCAGCCCCTTCAGCACCTTGATTGAATCGGCACCATATTCACCCTGAAGGGGCGCGTTTGCAGATGTATTGGAAGTGTTCTCGCTCATGCCGATTATATAGGCGCTAGCCCCAAGAAAACCAAAGTTTCACGGCGCTTTTTCCCCATTGTTCGCGCGTACCCGCATGACTGAATGCAAATCCTTGATCTGTGTGGTGAAAAAGCGCATCTCGTGACCATGCTTTCAGTGCTCGATATCTTCCGAATCGGCATTGGGCCGTCCAGTTCACATACCGTTGGCCCCATGCGTATCGGGGCCATGTTCACAGGCGCTTTGCGCAAGGCCGGAAAACTGCGCGATGTGGCGCGGGTTCATGCCGAATTGCAGGGATCGCTCGCCCTGACGGGGGTGGGACACGGTACGGTCGATGCGACCATTCTGGGGTTGGCGGGCTTTGTGCCTGACAGCACGGACCCGGATGAGGCGGCGCGCTCTCTCCAGTCAATTCGGGGAACGGGCAGCCTTGCGCTTGCGGGCAAACATGCCATCGCCTTCGATGCGGCGCAGGATATTGATCTTGCAGGCCATGTGATCCCCAAGCTGCATCCCAATGGCATGAAACTGTGCGCCTGGGATGCGTCCGGGGCCAAGCTGCTGGAGTGGACGTGTTATTCGACCGGGGGCGGCTTTGTTGCGTCAGAAGCACAGCTGAGGCGAGAGCCCAAGAATGATCGTGTCACCACAGGCGCAAATGTGCCGCATGATTTCGGTTCGGCGGCGGATCTTCTCGCCCGCTGCAAGGCCAATGGCATGTCGATCGCTCAAATCGTGCTGGCCAATGAGGATACTTTTCGCCCGCGTGAAGAAACGCTTGCCGGGCTGGATACGATTGCCGATGCGATGGACCAGTGCATCACCCGCGGGCTGGCGCAGCGTGGCATGTTGCCCGGCGGGCTGAAGGTACAGCGCCGCGCGCCAGATTTGTGGGACAAGCTTTCCGCCAACCCGCAATCGAATGAACGCGAACAATTGTTCGACTGGCTCAATTGCTTCGCCATGGCGGTGAATGAGGAAAATGCAGCCGGTGGCCGTGTGGTAACAGCGCCCACCAATGGCGCGGCGGGCATCATCCCGGCGGTGATTCGTTTCTATTGCGTCACCAATAATGGCGAATCATGCCGCGAAAGCCGGCGTACCTTCCTGCTGACGGCAGGTGCGATCGGGCTGCTTTACAAGCAGCGCGCCAGCATTTCGGGTGCGGAGATGGGCTGCCAAGGTGAGGTTGGCGTGGCCTGTTCGATGGCGGCGGGTGGGCTTGCGGCCCTGTGGGGTGGATCGCCCGATCACATCGCCAGCGCGGCTGAAATCGGGATGGAGCACAATCTTGGTCTCACCTGTGATCCAGTGGGTGGGCTGGTGCAGGTGCCCTGTATTGAACGCAATGCGATTGGCGCGGTGAAGGCGGTCAATGCCGCGCGTCTGGCGCTGCATCGCACGGCAGCGGAAAGCTGTGTCAGTCTGGATCAGGTGATTGAGACCATGCGTCAGACCGGGCTAGATATGTCGACCAAATATAAGGAAACCAGCCAGGGCGGGCTGGCCGTCAATGTTATCGAATGCTGAAGGCCCGCATGGGCTTGTGCGATGAGACGCAACCACCACGTTTGGAGAGGGAGAGATTGTGGTGGCCGCGTCTCGCTCGCTGCCTAAGATGCCGCGTAACGCCGGGATCTGGAAACCCTTGGCGCCGGACCTTGGGGGTCACGGCAAGATGGCGGGCCATCGCGCTTCGTTCGAAGCGTCGCGACCCTGTATGCCGCAGTCGGGAGGGAGAGGGGGGATTCCCGATCAGCGGCTGAGTGCGAAATAGAAACCCAAATGCCGTAATTCAAATGCGAAAACTGCCAGATATATTCAGTTTTTTGCAACATAATGGTCGAAACGGTGCGATTATGATGCAAGTAGCGCGATGAATGGCGGTTCTCAGGCACACCGTCTGGACAGGGCCGCAGGCGCACCTTAACGCGCGCAAATGGACCGCGAACATCTCCCCGATTCAATCCTCATCGTCGATTTTGGCAGTCAGGTGACTCAGCTGATCGCGCGCCGTGTGCGCGAAGCAGGTGTCTATTCCGAAATCGCGCCCTTTTCTCAGGCGGAAGAGGCGTTTCATCGTCTCAATCCCAAGGGCATCATCCTGTCAGGATCGCCTGCCAGCGTCTGCGATGATGGCAGCCCGCGCGCGCCGCAGGTGCTGTTTGACAGCGGTTTGCCGATTCTGGGAATTTGTTATGGCCAGCAGGTGATGAGCCAGCAGCTGGGCGGCGAGGTTCGTCCCGGCCATGAAACGGGCGAAGGTGGGGAATTTGGCCGCGCCTATCTGACGGTGACCAAACCCTGCGCCCTGTTTGAAGGCATGTGGAATGTGGGCGATCGCCATCAGGTGTGGATGAGCCACGGGGACAAGGTCACCCAATTCGCGCCCGGTTTTGAAATCGTCGCCACATCCGATGGCGCACCGTTCGCGGTAATTGCGGATGAGGCGCGCAAATATTACGGTATGCAGTTCCATCCTGAAGTCGTCCACACGCCCGATGGCGGCAAATTGCTGGCCAATTTCGTGCATCATGTCTGCGGGCTGGCGGGTGATTGGACCATGGCCGCATACCGGGAAACCAAGATTGCTGAAATCCGCGCGCAGGTGGGTGATGGTAAGGTGATCTGCGGTTTGTCGGGTGGGGTCGATAGCTCTGTTGCGGCGATCCTGATTTACGAGGCGATTGGCGATCAGTTGACCTGCGTTTTCGTTGATCACGGCCTGCTGCGCATGAATGAGCGCGAACAGGTCGAAAGCATGTTCCGCGACCATTACAACATCCCGCTGGTGGTTGTGGATGCAGAGGAGCGCTTCATGGCAGGTCTGGCAGGCGTGACCGACCCGGAAAAGAAGCGCAAATTTATCGGCGCGGAATTCATCAATGTGTTTGAGGAAGAAGCGAAGCGCATCGGCGGCGCAGACTTTCTGGCGCAGGGCACGCTCTATCCCGATGTGATCGAAAGTGTCAGCTTCACTGGTGGGCCAAGCGTGACGATCAAGAGCCACCACAATGTTGGCGGTTTGCCCGAACGCATGAATATGCAGCTGGTCGAACCCCTGCGTGAATTGTTCAAGGATGAAGTGCGCGAATTGGGGCGCGAACTGGGCCTGCCCGAAATTTTCGTCGGTCGCCATCCCTTCCCTGGCCCCGGCCTTGCCATCCGCATTCCGGGCGAGGTGAGCAAGGAGCGTTGCGACATATTGCGCAAGGCGGATGCGATCTATCTGGAAGAGATACGCAATGCCGGATTGTATGATGCGATCTGGCAGGCCTTTGCCGTGCTGCTGCCGGTCAAGACCGTGGGTGTGATGGGCGATGGCCGCACCTATGACAGTGTGTGCGGGTTGCGCGCCGTGACCAGCACCGATGGGATGACGGCAGATGTCTATCCCTTCGATGCCAGTTTCCTTACCCAATGTGCCACGCGCATCGTCAATGAAGTGCAGGGCGTGAACCGCGTGGTTTATGACTATACGTCAAAGCCGCCCGGAACGATTGAGTGGGAATGATACGGGCGTAGCGAATACGCCACGGGAACTGGAATGGAACAGACCGCCAGCTACGCTGCCTATAAGAAAAGCCCGCACCGCTCCATCAAGCATTCGACCTATTTCGAAAGCTATGATGCGCTGTTTGGGCGTTATCGTGGCCAGCCGATCACCTTTGTCGAAATCGGCGTTCTGGGTGGTGGATCACTGTTCATGTGGCGCGAATTTTTGGGGCCTCAGGCGCGGATTATCGGCGTCGATCTCAACCCCAATGCCAAAAAATGGGAGGCGGAAGGGTTCGAGATTTTCATCGGCAATCAGAGCGATCCTGCCTTCTGGGAAGAAGTAAAGCGGGCCGTCGGGCCGATGGATGTGGTGCTGGATGATGGCGGCCACACCTATGAACAGCAGATCGTCACGGTGGAGGCGCTGCTCGATAATATTCGTGACGGCGGGATGCTGGTGGTGGAAGATACCCACACATCCTATATGTCAGGCTTCGGGCCACAGCGTTATTCCTTCATGCAATATGTCGCCCGATTGACGGACCGGATTAACCACCGCAGCAGCTTGATTGAGGGGCCAACGGATCAGCGCGTCTGGTCGATCCGGGTCTTTGAATCGATTGTGGCATTTCACATCAATCGCGCCGCATCGAACCGTATTTCGGAAATTACCGATAATGGCGGCGCGCATGACCATGCGGCAGATTTCCGGCATGAGGATAACAGCGCGTATGGCCGTCTGGCGCGGTTCTATTCTGGCAGCAAAATGCTGAAACGAGTGCCGGGTATGAAATGGCTGGCGCGCAGGGGATCAACCCTGCTGGTAGGGATGAAGAGCGCAGGCCAGTTGAGGCGATATTTTCGCTGAATTGCTGCGCGTCAGCCGCGTAATGCGTCAATCAGTTGATTCGTCCTTCGCATCGTCCTCTGCACTGTCATCAGTCCGCGTATAGGGGATGAAATCATCCAGGAAGATCACGCCAGAGAAGATGTGAGATGTACGGTCCATCGTTGTGACATTGTCCAGGCGGCACAGGCGTGACGCGTCGGTGCGCTTGATCACCAGTATATCGCTGTCATCGACATCTTTTGGGTGGCGGGTGTAATTGACGTAAACCGTCTTGCCCCGGCTAAATACGATGGCGGTCTTGCCGATTACCTGCATCCGGTCAGCCGTGGGGAAGGTGGTGATGCAGCTGACGGGCTCACCCGCCACGCGCCCCTCCAGCAGCTTGGCCAGCTTTTCTTCGCCCTTGGTCCTCTCGACTGGCCTGTCTTCATCGCCATGCTCATCCGCCAGTGCGGGCGTGGCGGCCAGCGTGAAAGCGGCGGCACTCAAAATGACATTACGAAAAATCTTCGACATCACGGCTCTCCTTTGCCGGACCCCACTCCGGTTTGGAGAATCGCTATAGCATAAAGTGCTGAACAGGCGCTGACCAACCACCAGGTCAGCCAAGGTAGTTAGCTGGCGCCTTCGGAAATATCGGGCAGGCTGGCCTGATCCGCGCCGTCGGCAGGGCCGCCCTTCAGCACAAAGCGCCGATCGCAATATCCACAATCGACATAGCCATGCTCGTCAATTTCCAAATAGACCTTGGGGTGGCCCAGCGCGGCGGGACGGAATTTCTCGCCCCCGCGAATCTGGCTGGCGCCATCGCAGCTGACGCGGGGTTGATCGACCAGGATCACTTCGGGCGGTTCAATACTCATGGCCCTGTCGATAACTGCACGGGCAAAGATTCGCAACGGGACAGATGGTCTATTAATTGCCCCTTGCAGCGCCTATCTGCCCATGCATGACAACCCCGCCTGCCATTCGCATTGAAAATCTGGTCAAACGCTATGCCGCGCCCAAGGGAGGTGAGGGCAAACTGGCGCTGAAGGGTGTCAGCCTGGGTGTGCCGCAAGGCGGTATATTCGGCCTGCTTGGCCCCAATGGCGCGGGCAAAAGCACGCTGATCAATATATTGGCGGGTCTTGTCACCAAGACCAGTGGCAGTGCCGAGATATGGGGCTTCGATATTGACCGGCAGACCCGAAATGCCAAGCGCAGTATCGGGATCGTGCCGCAGGAAATCGTGTTCGACCCGTTCTTCACTCCTTATGAAGTGCTGGAAAACCAGGCCGGTTTCTATGGCATTGCCAAACATTTGCGGCGGAGCGAGGAATTGCTGCGCGCGGTCCATCTGGCGGATAAGCGCAATGCCTATTCCCGTACATTGTCAGGCGGGATGAAGCGCCGCCTGCTGATCGCCAAGGCCATGGTCCACGCACCGCCCATTATCGTGTTGGATGAACCGACCGCGGGCGTTGATGTGGAACTGCGCAAGCAGCTGTGGGAGCTTGTCACCGCGCTCAACAATGATGGCGTCACTATCGTGCTGACCACGCATTATCTGGAAGAAGCGGAGGAGCTGTGTGACGAGATCGCCATCATCAATCATGGCGAGGTGATTGCGCATAAACCCACGCGCGAATTGGTGGGAATGGCGCGCGAAAAAATCGTGCGTGTGTCGGTTGACCGTGATCTGGCCGGACCGATCATGGAAGAAGGTTTTGTGAAGGCCGAAGTGGTCGATCCGCGCGGGCTGGAGATCACCTATAACCGCGATCAGGTGAGCGCAGGCCAGGTTCTGGCCGTGGTGCAAAGCCATGGCTATGGCATAGAGGATGTCACGACGCGTGAGCCCGATCTGGAAGATGTGTTTGTGCAGCTGACCAGCGCGGCTTAGATCCGGCCAGCGTCAACCCTGCTGCCTGTCCAAACGCCAGTTCCCGCGAGAAATTCGCCTGATTGGTCTGCCGCATTCGGTGCAGGTGCCCGCATAGCGCGCACCATCCCACACGACCTGTCGGCGTTGTGGGAAATGCCGCCCAAGGGCGCATCGCATGGTCCGATATATGCTCATACCAATCCGTTTGTTGAAGACAGAGAAGCTTCATCCGCAGTCTGACCCGAGTCGAATTAAAACTTTGAAAATGAGCCTCCTGATGCGATGCGTGGCGCACCGGGCTTGCCCATAGTTTCGCTTCGCGCCATGAGGCAGGGATGACCATTGCACAACATGATGTGATCATTATCGGGTCAGGGGCCGCTGGCCTCACTGCAGCGTTGGAACTGGCGCAGGAACGGCGTGTTCTGGTGCTGGCCAAAGGTTCCTTGCACAGCGGCAGCACCGCCTGGGCGCAAGGTGGAATCGCTGCTGTGCTGGATGCGGGCGACACTTTTAAAAATCACATCCGCGATACGATGGTTGCGGGTGCTGGCCTGAACGATGTGGCCACAGTCGAATTCGTGATTGAACGCGCGCCTGCTGCAATCGATCGGCTGATAGAACTGGGCGTGCCCTTCAACACCGATGGCCCGGAATTGCACCTGACGCGCGAAGGCGGTCATTCGCATCGGCGCATCGTGCATGTTGATGATGCGACCGGCTGGGCGGTGCAAGAGGCGCTGGTTCGCGCTGCAGAGGCCAATCCCAATATCACCCTGTTGCCGGGGCGCAGCTGTATTGACTTTATTACGGGTCACCATGCCGAAAAATTCAGCGCGGATGGCCGCATCTGGGGCGTCTATGCGCTGGATGAGGCGAGCGGGAAGGTGGAAAAGCATCTGGCCCGTGCCACTGTACTGGCGGCTGGCGGGGCGGGCCGCGTCTATCAGTTTTCAACCGCGCCGCGCGGCGCAACGGGCGATGGCATCGCCATGGCATGGCGGGCGGGCGGGCGCGTTTCCAATATGGAAATGATGCAGTTCCACCCTACCTGCCTTTACAATCTGGAGGTCAAGAACTTCCTGATTACAGAGGCGGTGCGGGGCGAAGGCGGCCATTTGCTGCATCCGGAAACCGGCCATCGCTTTATGACGGATTACGATGCTGATCGGATGGAGTTGGCCCCGCGCGACGTGGTGGCCCGAGCCATCGATGATCAGATCAAGCGGTTTGGCCTCGATTACGTGCATCTGGATATCAGCCACAAACCGGCTGATTTCGTGCGCAGCCATTTCCCGACCATTTATGAAAAATTGATCGGGCTGGGGATCGATATGACCGCGCAGCCGATTCCGGTGGTACCGGCGCAGCATTACACCTGCGGCGGGGTGATGATTGGGCTGGATGCGCGGACCGATCTCCCAGGCCTGTGGGCGGCGGGTGAGGTGACCGAAAGCGGATTGCATGGTGCCAATCGGTTGGCGTCCAATTCGCTGCTGGAATGTTTTGTGTTTGGTGAGGCTGCGGGGCAGGACATTCTGGCGCATTGGGACGAATTGCCCGAACCGCCTGCCATTCGCGATTGGGATGCCAGCCGCGTCACCGATTCGGATGAAGAGGTGGTGATCAAACAGAACTGGACCGAAATCCGCCGCTTCATGTGGAATTATGTCGGGATCGTGCGCACGACCAAACGGCTGGAGCGCGCGGCGCATCGCATCGCCCTGCTCAGCCGCGAGGTGGAGGATTATTACGGCAGTTTCCGTGTCACGACCGACCTGATCGAATTGCGCAACCTTTTGCAATCTGCCGAACTGATCGTGCGCAGCGCACTGAAGCGGCATGAAAGCCGGGGTCTGCATTATACGCTGGATTACCCCGAAACATTGCCCGATCCGGCCGATACGGTGTTGGTGCCCTAGGCGAGCCATCGCTCGCGCAGATTGACTGGTCGTCCTGTCTGCCCCAGGCTTCGCCCATCGGGGAAAAAGGGGCAGGCATTGGATCGTAATGAAATTGGCGCGCCGATAACGGGTGGGCAGACATTGTGGGGCCACCCCAAAGGGCTCTATTTTCTGGCCTTTACCGAGATGTGGGAACGCTTTTCCTTCTATGGAATGCGAACCCTGCTGATCCTCTACATGGTGCAGGACCTGCTGATTTCTGACCGGGTCGATCAGGTGGCCGGCATGCCCGCCTATCGCAGTGTGATTGAAGGCCTGTTTGGTCCCTTAAGCACCCAGGCATTCGCCAGCCAGACATTCGGCCTCTATTCCGGCTTTGTCTATTTCACGCCCCTGTTTGGCGGGTTGATTGCCGATCGCTGGCTGGGCGCGCGCAAGACAGTGCTGATCGGCATCGCGCTGATGACGGCAGGCCATTTTGCCATGGTGTTTGACACCAGCTTCCTGGTCGCCCTGTTGTTGCTGGTGCTTGGGTCGGGCTGCCTGAAGGGCAATGTCGCAACGCAAGTGGGCCAGCTTTATCCCAGGGCGGACGAGGCGCTGCGGTCGCGCGGTTATGCCATCTTCTCCACCGGCATTAATGTGGGTGCGACGATCGGTCCGCTGATCTGCGGCACACTGGCGCAATTTTACGGCTGGCATGTCGGTTTTGGCACGGCGGGCGTGATGATGCTGATCGCGGCGGTGGTCTATCTGGTGGGCCTGCGCCATTTTGCTGATGATGCGCCGCCGCGGCGCGGGGTAGAACCGCATCCGCCGTTGGAAGGTGAAGAATGGGGCATGTTGCGGCTGGTGGCGGCGGTGATGTTTATCATCATTTTTGTGAACATTACCTTTGATCAGATGTTCAATGTCGGGCTGATCTTCGTGTCGGAACGTGTCGCGCTGGATGTTGGCGGTTTCAGCGTACCGGCAGCCTGGTTTGCATCAGAGGATTCGCTGTCGTCCATCCTGATACTGCCGGTGTTGTTGATGCTGTGGCGCTGGCAGGCATCACGTGGGAAAGAACCGGGTGATCTGGGCAAAATGGCCACAGGTTCATTCATCATGGCGCTTTCTGCCCTTTCGCTGGCGTTGGGATCCTGGTTGGCGGGCAATGGCAAGGTGTCGATTATCTTCCCTGCGATTGCATTCTGCCTTTCGGGCATATCCTTCATGTTCCAATGGCCCACGATGCTGGCGCTTGTATCACGCCGCGCACCCAAGAAGATTGCCGCGCTGATGATGGCGGGCGCCTATCTGACGGCCTTTGCCAGCGGGATAGGGTCAGGCTTTACCGCGCGCTGGTATGAACCGCTGGGCGGAACCAGTTTCTGGCTGCTCCATGCCGGGATTGCGCTGATGACGCTGGTTCTGGTGGTGCTGTTTGGCGGCATATTACGCCGTCGGATGGATGCGCTGGATCAATCGGTGGAAGCGGCGAGGGCGGAATAGGCACCATAGGTGGCGACGCAGAACGGCACACAATAGGTCAGCACAATTTTCCACCATACCGGCACCTGTCCGGCCCAGATCACATCACCCTGATTGATCGCGGTCAGCACGCTGCCAATGATTATGGCGACGATAAGTGACCGGCGCAGAATGGGTCCGGTGAGAGCCTTGGCCATTGCCACACGGTTGATCATAGACTTCAGCTCCTGCGTTGTTTCAAAGCGTATGATTATTTCGCAGCTCGATTCGTTTGATTCAAAGCCCTGTTATGCAGGTTTTCCCGCGAAATTTTTTTTCGCAGATTCATTTTAGGGCTTGCGCGGCCGACAACCCAAGCTTTCCCCACGCGTCGCTGCACCGCAACATGAATTGCGGCTTGGAAGATTGAGCGATTCCCATGGTAAATCGCATTTAACCCTCTTGCACCTGAGACCGTCATGATTCACTATCTAGTGGTTCGGTACTTGGGGTTACCTACAAGACCTAGTTATTCGGCGCAGAAACACCATATCTGCGGATGAGAGCTGATTCGGTCTTGAGGTGGGAGGAGCCCTGACCCGGGCTGTGGGCAAATGCGGGAAAACTAATTCGCCGCAGAGCCTGCAAAATTGCTAGGTGGGGGTGTCCCGCCGAGTCGAACACAAGTGGAACATGGCCATTATTGGCGTGAACCACGCCGGGGCAATTCAGAAGCGGGGCAAAGATGGAATTCAAGACTGGGGATGAAGCGGCCATGGGTCTCGATCAGGCAGGCGAATCGGCGCTCGAACACAATGCAAAGGCCAAGGCGGACGCAGCCCCCTCAGCAAAAAAAGCCCCTAAGGATTTAGCCAAGGCAGTCAGCATGGAACAGGAAGACAAGGGTACGGCCGATCTGGTGGCTGAAAAAGCTGGCGAGGCGATGGCCGGGGCTATGACGGAAATGGCCAAGGCCGCCGCGCAGCCTGACAGCAAGAAGGTGATGGATCGTCGCTTTGACATCCAGATCGATGAATCGCGCGATGATAGCCTGACCGAATTCGGCAAGGAAACGCTGACTGATCGTTACCTGCTGCCCAATGAGAAATATCAGGACCTGTTTGCCCGCGTCGCCGATTATTATGCCGATGATGCCGATCATGCCCAGCGGCTGTATGATTATATCTCCAAGCTGTGGTTCATGCCCGCTACTCCCGTTCTTTCAAACGGCGGAACCAGCCGCGGCCTGCCGATCAGCTGCTATCTCAACTCGGTTGAAGACAGCCTGGATGGCATTGTCGGCACCTGGAATGAGAATGTCTGGCTGGCCAGCAAGGGCGGCGGCATCGGCACCTATTGGGGCAATGTGCGCGGCATTGGTGAACCGGTTGGCCTGAATGGCAAGACCAGCGGCATCATCCCCTTTGTCCGCGTGATGGACAGCCTGACGCTGGCGATTTCGCAAGGGTCTCTGCGGCGCGGTTCCGCCGCCTGCTATATCGATGTCAGCCACCCCGAGATTGAGGAATTCCTCGAAATCCGTAAGCCTTCTGGCGATTTCAACCGCAAGGCGCTGAACCTGCACCACGGCGTGCTGCTGAGCGATGAATTCATGGAAGCGGTGCGCGCGGGTGAGGAGTTTGACCTCAAATCGCCGCGCGACGGATCAGTCCGTAAAACGGTGGATGCCCGTTCATTGTTCCAGAAACTGGTCGAAACGCGGCTGGCCACGGGTGAGCCCTATATCGTCTTTTCCGACACGGTGAACCGGATGATGCCCAAGCATCACCGCGAACTGGGGCTGAAGGTTTCCACCTCTAACCTCTGTGCTGAAATCACCCTGCCTACCGGGCGTGATCATCTGGGCAATGACCGTACGGCGGTATGCTGCCTCTCCTCGCTCAACCTTGAAAAATGGGATGAGTGGAATGGCGACAAACGCTTTGTGGAGGATGTGATGCGCTTCCTCGACAATGTGCTGCAGGATTATATTGACCGCGCGCCCGATGAAATGGCCCGCGCCAAATATTCGGCCAGCCGCGAACGTTCGGTCGGGCTGGGTGTGATGGGCTTCCACTCCTTCCTCCAGCAGAAGAATATCGGCTTTGAAAGTCCAATGGCCAAGGTGTGGAACCTGAAGATGTTCAAGCACATCCAGAGCAAGGCGTCAGAGGCGTCCATGCTGTTGGCGCAGGAACGCGGCGCATGCCCTGATGCGGAAGAAACGGGCACGATGGAACGATTCAGCTGCAAGATGGCGATCGCGCCGACCGCGTCGATCAGCATCATCTGCGGCGGGGCATCGGCCTGTATCGAACCGATCCCGGCCAATATCTATACCCACAAAACCCTGTCGGGCAGCTTCATCGTCAAGAATCCCTATCTGGAAAGAATCCTGCGCGAAAAGAGCAAGGATTCGACCAATATCTGGAATTCGATCCTTGAGCGGGGCGGATCGGTCCAGCATCTGGATTTCCTCACCGCAGAAGAAAAGGCGACCTTCAAGACCAGCTTTGAAATTGACCAGCGCTGGCTGCTGGAATTTGCGGCCGACCGCGCGCCCTATATCGATCAGGCGCAAAGCCTGAACCTGTTCATCCCGGCCGATGTCGATAAATGGGATCTGGCGATGCTGCATTTCCAGGCGTGGGAAAAGGGCATCAAATCGCTCTATTACCTGCGTTCGAAATCAGTCCAGCGCGCCGGCTTTGCTGGCGGGGTGGAAGCAGACAACACCAAGGATGCAACCAAGTTTGAACTCACCGCTGGCGGTGACCAGACCGATTATGAGGAATGCCTGGCCTGCCAGTAATTTGGGCCTGTCAGTAATCTGATATGCAGGGCATTCAGCGGGGCACCACGTTCCATCAGGGATCGGCGCGTTGGCGAGGGGGCTGGCGCGCCGATTTGCTTTTTTGAACCATGTTTTGCTCAACACCTATCGCATGATTAACGCGGCCTTAGTTTTGACCGTGGCATAGGGTGAAGTGTGCCGGTTGGTCCGGCACGTGTGCTCAGGGCAAAGGTGCTATGCAAACGCGCAAGATTGACAGGAATCAGGTTTCGATCCCCGGCCAGTGTCGCACCATGCGCGGCCAGCTGATCGATATCCAGTTGCGCGATCTGACCACGGGCGGGTGCCGCTTTGATGATCCGGCCCGCGCCTTATTGCCCCATGCGCCCGTTACGCTGATGATTGGTGGTAGCGGCCCGCATGGTGCGCGGCTGCGCTGGCGCGATGGCGATCAGGTGGGCGTGGCTTTCGATCGCCCGCTTTCTGACAGCACGATGCGGCATATATTGACCGGCAAACCCGCACCCGCACGTCAATCCCATCCCGGCTTGACGCAGGGGCTGGGTCCGCGCCGCCTGGTCTGCTAGGGTCAGGACTCATTAAGCAGATGGCCGTGGATTTCTGGCCAAGCCCTTCGGGTGGCCGTTTGCGGGCGATCTGCGGCGTCAGCGGCTTCACGAAGAGAATTACTCTTCGTTTCAGCCACTTTCTTGCATAGCACCCTGCAAACGAGCCACCACGACTCATGCGATAAATGGACCCTGACCCTAATATCCGGTCCGCCCCCTGATAGGTGGGTCGAAGGAGGAGGAGGCATGATGAGTTTCAGTATTCGCGCCGCCATGATTGTCGCTGCGCAGCGCGCGATCCATTCCCCCATTGGCGAGCGGCAGGGCGCGGGCGCCATTGTGTTCCGCGTGCACGTCAAGGGACAGCGCGGAACGCATTCTGGTGCCGCTGACTGCTGGTACGCAGGGCGAAGGTGCCGCGGACGGGGAGTGATGCCGTCTTGCGTATCCGGCCGTAAATACAATCCGCGACAATCGGGTGCTTGAGTCTGGGGCGGGCAGCGTTATCCCACGCTCTCAGACAATTACCCATCCCCTTTTCAAGGAGCTCCCATGCGTAAATGGCACCGCTGGCTGTCGGTCTTCTTCGGAATTTTCATCCTGTTCATCGCGATCACCGGCCTGCTCAGCCAGTGGGCGGTGCTGTGGCCGGCACCCGAACCCACTGCTGCCGAACTGGCCGCGCAAACCCCGCCACCCGGTTTTGAATGCCCGGAAGGGTGGCGCTGCATGCCGCCGCGCACGGAAAGCGGTCCACGTTCCCTTGTCGGCCTGTTCCACCACCTCCATTCGGGGGAGGAATTCGGGCCGGTCGGCACGCTGATTTCGATCCTGTCGGGCCTGGCGCTGATCTTCTTCTGTGTTTCCGGCCTGTGGCTTTATGTCCGCATGTGGGCTGACCGCCGCCGCCGCGGCGCACCTGATCGTTGGTTCTGGAAGTAAGGCGCAATAAGCACTATATCCGGTGTTCATGAAAAGGGGTGGAAAAACACCCCTTTTCGCAACACGCTTGCTATCGAATCGCCCATGTGATTCCTATGCTGGCCAGCCACGCGCAAATGCCGGAGATACCAGATGTCGTTGCTCGAAGCCCGCAAGACCTACAAGCCCTTTGAATATCCATGGGCTTATGAGTTCTGGAAACGGCAGCAACAGGTCCACTGGTTGCCAGAGGAAGTTCCGCTGGGCGAAGATTGCCGCGACTGGGCGCAGAAACTGTCTGAGCATGAACGCAATCTGCTCACCCAGATCTTCCGCTTTTTCACGCAGGCCGACGTGGAAGTGCAGGATTGCTACCACGAAAAATATGGCCGCGTGTTCAAGCCGACTGAAGTCAAGATGATGCTGACGGCATTCAGCAATATGGAAACGGTCCATATCGCGGCCTATTCACACCTGCTCGACACTATCGGCATGCCTGAAAGCGAATATGGCATGTTCCTCGAATATGAGGAGATGAAGGCGAAGCACGACTATCTGCAGGAATTCGGCGTCGATAATGACGAGGATATTGCGCGTACCCTCGCCATGTTTGGCGGCTTTACCGAAGGGGTGCAGCTGTTTGCCAGCTTCGCTATGCTGATGAACTTCCCCCGCTTCAACAAGATGAAGGGGATGGGGCAGATCGTCACCTGGTCAATCCGCGATGAATCGCTCCATTGCGAAGGCATCACCCGCCTGTTCCACGCCTTTACCAAGGAACGCGATTGCCTGACCAAGGCGGTGAAGGAAGACATCCTTGATTGCTGCATGAAGACCGTGCGGCTGGAGGATAACTTCATCGACCTCGCCTTTGAACAGGGCCCCGTGCCCGGCATGACGGCGAATGAGATCAAGAAATATATCCGCTATATCGCTGATTGGCGGCTGGAACAGCTGGGCCTGAAAAAGCAGTTCATGATCGACGATCACCCGCTGCCCTGGCTCACCCCGCTGCTGAACGGTGTGGAGCATGCCAACTTCTTTGAAACCCGCGCCACCGAATATTCCAAGGCCGCGACCAAGGGCAATTGGAACGATGTCTGGGCAAGCTTTGACAAGCGCCGCAAGGCCAAAGCCGCGAATGAAGAAGCGCCGGTGGATGAAGGCCCCGATATGTTCGGCGACACCTCTGGTGGCGGAGTGCAAGCGGCGGAGTGAGCCGGTGTTTCTGAATGATCTAGAGCGCAAGATTTACGATCATGTGGCAGAGCTTGTGGTCAAGATCCCTGTGACTGTCAGATTGAAGTCACAGGGTACGACCAAGATGAGGTGCTTGGCGTTGCGAAGGATTTGGTCAGACGCGGCGTGCTGAAGGGCGCTTTTCCTCCCAACCCTAATCGGCGTTACGGTAATGATTGGGGTTTTTTGGTTATACGAAAGTAATCCCCCTCCCGCCTGCGGGGGGGGGAGTTAAAAGGTTGAAGCTGGCCTGACCACAAAATCCCCAAAAACCATGCTATAGTGCCTCTCCATAAAAGGAGAGAGACTATGCAACAGACCACGCACACTGATCGTGAGAATGAACTGCGCAATCTGCTCGACCAGATTTCTGCCCAGCCCAACCGCGCCTGGACAGCCGAGCGTGAACGCGTCGCCGTGCTGCAGCGCATGCTCGCCGCGCATGAGAAGGCCATGGCCTGATTTCAGCACCGGCCCTTGCGGGCATTCGCAGTATCTCACCGCGTCACTTCAAATTTGATCTGGCGCAAGGCTGTGCTGCGCCATCACGCTAACATCCCTCCGCAAGGCAACACCGGAGAAAGAACCCCAATGTCACAGCACACACCGCATGAATTGCATGATGAATTCCCCGATGATGGCGATCTGCTCCACCGGCTGAAGATGGAGGATGCACATTTCCAGAAGCTGGCTGAGAAATATCATGAGGTGAACCGCGAGATTCACCGCATCGAATCCGAAGTGGAAGCCGCCAGCGATGAACGCGCAGAGGAACTGAAGAAACAGCGGTTGGCGCTGGTGGATGAGATTTCCGGCATCCTGGCCCGCCATCGCGCGCCAACGGGGTAAATTATCACCCCTCTGCCGCCTTCCCATGCGCGGCGGCAGCGGCTAAAGGCGCGGCTCTTGCGATTGCCGGAGTAACGCGATGAGTGCCAGTGGAGACGCCAATGGAGACAAGGCGAACCTGTTGAAGGCGGAAACGCTGATTGAGGCGCTGCCCTATTTCCAGCGTTATGCCGGCCGCACCTTCGTGGTGAAATATGGCGGTCATGCCATGGGTGATCCAGAGGCGGCGCGCGATTTCGCCGAAGATATCGTGCTGCTGCGCGCGGTGGGCATCAACCCGGTGGTGGTGCATGGCGGCGGCCCGCAAATCGGCGCCATGCTGAAGAAGCTGGGCGTCGAATCCACCTTTGTCGATGGGCTGCGGGTGACGGATAAAGCCACCGCAGAAGTCGCCGAAATGGTGCTGTCAGGCGCGATTAACAAGGAACTGGTCGGCTGGATTGCCGGTGCCGGGGGCAAGGCGATTGGCATTTCGGGCAAGGATGGCGGGCTGGTGACGGCCCGCAAGGTGGAACGCACCACCAAGGATCCTGAAAGCAATATCGAACAGGCGATTGATCTGGGTTTTGTGGGGGAACCGAGCCGGATCGACACCACGGTGATCGATACAGTGGTGGCCGCGGGCATGATCCCGATCATCGCGCCCATCGGCGCGGGCGAGGATGGCCACACCTACAACATCAATGCCGATACCATGGCGGGCGCGATTGCCGCGGCGCTGGGCGCGGCGCGGCTGTTTTTGCTGACCGATGTGGCGGGCGTGCTGGGCAAGGATGGCAGCCTGCTGACCGATCTGACCCCACGCGATATTGCCGCGTTGAAGGAAGAGGGCACCATCACCGGCGGGATGATCCCGAAGCTGGAAACCTGCGTCAATGCGGTGGGTGCGGGTTGCGATGCGGCAGTGGTGCTGGATGGCCGTGTGTCGCATGCCATGCTGCTGGAATTCTTCACCGCACGCGGCGCGGGCACTTTGGTGCGTGCGTAAAATCTGGCATCTGCCAGGGGTGGTGCGCGCCGTGTTGCCCGTGTAATACGCAGTGCAAACAGGCATGAACGGATAGGCGGATAATGCAGGGTCTTTACGCACTTTATCAAATTCTCGAACTGCTCACCAATGTGCTGGTGATGCTGATCATCATTCAGTTCGTGATCGGGCTGCTGTTCGCCTTCAATGTGGTGAACCAATCGAACCAGTTTCTGATGGCGTTCTACACTTCGATCAATCGCCTGATGGAACCGGTGCTGCGGCCCATCCGCAATATATTGCCGCAGACGGGATCGATCGATTTTTCGCCGCTGGTGCTGATCATCGGGCTGCAGGTCGCGATGATCGTGCTCTATAATGTCATCATGGGGATACAATGACCGCGCAGAGGATTGATGGGAAGGCATTCGCCGCGCGCCTGCGTGAACGGGTTGGTGAACTCGCCACGCAATTTGAAGCGCAATCCGGGCGCAAGGCTGGATTGGCCGTGGTGCTGGTGGGGGAAGACCCGGCCAGCCAGGTCTATGTCCGCAGCAAGGGCAAGCAGACGGTTGAGGCCGGGATGGCCAGCTTCGAACATCGCCTGCCTGCCGATACATCGGGTGACGATCTGCTGGCGCTGGTGGGTCAGCTCAACAATGATTCGGCGGTCGATGGCATTCTGGTGCAGCTGCCTCTGCCAGCGCATATGGATGAACAGGCGATCATTTCTGCCATTTCGCCGGACAAGGATGTGGACGGCTTCCACGTCATCAATGCAGGGCGGCTATCCGTTGGCCAATCGGGCTTTGTCCCCTGCACGCCGCTTGGCTGTATGATGTTGCTGGCGGATCGGCTGGGCGATCTTTCGGGGCTTGAGGCTGTGGTGATTGGCCGCTCCAATATCGTGGGCAAGCCGATGGCGCAGCTGCTGCTGGATGCCAATGCCACCGTCACCATCGCGCATAGCAGGACGAAGGATTTGCCCGGTGTGGTGCGCCGTGCGGATATTGTGGTGGCAGCTGTCGGCCGCCCCGAAATGGTGAAGGCTGAATGGCTGAAACCCGGCGCGACCGTGATCGACGTGGGTATCAACCGCCTGCCCCCGGCTGAGGGCGCGGAAAAGGGGCGCCTGGTGGGCGATGTCGCCTTTGATGAGGCGAGCAGCGTTGCCGGTGCCATCACCCCCGTACCCGGCGGCGTGGGCCCGATGACGATTGCAGTGCTGCTGCGTAATACGTTGGTCGCCGCCTATCGCAATGCGGGGCTTGACGTGCCGGACGGGTTGTGAGGAAACTTGTCATCGGCTTGGCGCTGCTGGCGCTCACAGCCTGTGGCGGGTCACCGCGACCACGCTTTGCCGACGGCGTGATAGATCGCGCTCTGGCAGGCGCGCCGGGCATGGCGCAGCCCAGCACGATTGTCGCCGCCGAACTCGGCTTTGCCCGGATGGCGCAGGAAAAGGGGCAATGGACGGCCTTTGCCGAATATGCCGCCGACGATGCGCTCATGTTCGTGCCGCAAATGGTCAATGCGAAGGATTGGCTGAAGCAGCAGAAGGACCCGCCGCAATCGGTGGCATGGCAACCGCATCAGGTGTGGATGAGCTGCGATGGCTCCATGGCGGTGACCAAGGGCGCCTGGCAGCGCGGGGACCGGGCCGGTTATTTTACCACCGTGTGGCAACGCCAGGCCAACCGTGAATACAAATGGGTGATGGACCAGGGGGACGTGCTGGCGCAGCCCCTGGCAGAACCCGATTTTATTCAGACACAGATCGCCGACTGCGGCAGTAAGGCAGTCGTTCCAAAAAACGCTATGCCAATCGATACCACAGTCAAAAATTTCGTTTCGGTCGATCAATCGCTGGTCTGGACAGTCGAAGTCTGGCCCAATTGTAGCCGCCAATTGGCAGGGTTTATGGCAAGCCGGGAAGGGACGATGCGCTTCGAACAACTTTCGGCGAGCGATCCACAGGGGGCGACCTGCACCCGGTTACAATGACCCAGCTATTCCTCTCTGCCTTCATCACCTTGTTTGTGGTGATCGATCCGCCCGGATGCGCGCCGATCTATGCGGCTTTGATGAAGGGGGCCACCGCCACGCAGGCGCGCAATATGGCGCTGCGGGTCACAGTAATCGCCTCGATCATATTGCTGATCTTCGCGCTGTTCGGCGAAGATTTGCTGGGTGCGTTACATATAGAGCTGGACAGTTTCCGGATCGCGGGCGGGTTGATGTTGTTTTTTATTGCTTCTGAGATGGTGTTTGAAAAGCGCACCCAGCGGCGCGAAGAGCGCGCTGAAAAGATCGCAGCGCAAAATGAGAAAATGCCTGAGATAGAGGATGTCTCGGTTTTCCCCATGGCAATGCCGATGCTGGCGGGGCCGGGAGCGATTGCGGCCATCATGCTGCTGATGAATGAAGCGAACGGCATCGACCAATCATTGGTGGTATTGGCGGCTCTCGCCAGTGTGTTGTTGATTACGGCGGTTGCGCTGGTGGCGGCCGGGCCGCTGATCCGCCTGCTGGGTGACCGGGTAGAGGCGGTGATTACCCGTCTGCTGGGTGTGCTGCTGGCCGCGCTCGCCGCGCAATATGTGATTGACGGGCTGAAGGGTAGTTTCGGGATTTAGACCCGAGGAGGCTCCGACAGTTGTAGGTGCGCAAAAACATATCACTGCAAGGTGACGATATCGTCCTCGCCGCCATCGCGCAGGCTGTAGAACTGCATTAGCTGGATCAGTAATTTGCAGCGCGCTGAAAGGCTGGGCGCTTCCAGCAGCGCCTGTTTCGATGCCGGATCAAATGGGGCGATTTGCGAAATGCCGTTGATGAGGGACTGATCGTCCAGCCGCGCAATTGAGTTCCAGTCTATGCTGTACCCTTGAGCATCGGCGAAATGCCCCCCCTCCTGCTCCAGCGCAGCGCGTTCAACTGCGGAAACAGCCTCATCCTGATCATCCTCGATCAGTTCGGCTTCGACCTGGCGATATGCTGTGGCAACGTCCAGTTCGCGCATCACGCGAAAGCGCGCTTCGCCATCCAGCACGATGTTGAAACGCCCATCCTCCATGGTTTCCACATCGCCGATCCGCCCAACACAGCCGATTTCAAACAGCGGTGCGCCCTCCACCGGGCTCTGCGGCTGGATCATGGCGATACGCCGGTCACGCACCAATGCGTCTGTCACCATGGCGCGGTAACGCGGTTCAAAAATATGCAGTGGCAATTGCAGGCCCGGGAAAATGATCGCGCCGGGCAGGGGAAAGATGGGTAGTCGCTCCACTCTGCGTCAGCCAAACAGTAATTTGGATAGGCGCCGGCGGGTTTTGACCACCCACTCATCCTCCAGCCCGACAGCTTCAAAAATTTGCAGCAGCTTGGTGCGCGCCGCGCCATCGTTCCACTCGCGGTCAGCCTCGATCATGGCAAGCAGGGCGTCAGCGGCTTCATCGCGCGACCCCGCGGCGAAAGCTGCTTCTGCAAAGGCGAGCTGTTTGTCCATATCATCGGGCGTAGCCTGAGCTGCCTCACGCAGCGCTGCCAATTCGCCATCATCCACCCTATTGGCGGCCAGTTCCAATGCGTTCTTTGCGGCTGCCAGCGCCGGATCAGCCGCCAGCGTTGGATTGGCCATGGCCGAATCGAGCACGCTGCGTGCTTCGTCGTCCCGGCCCGCAGCAACCAGTGCGCGGGCCAACCCGGCATGGGCAATGGCATTGTCCGGCGCAATCTCGATCACCTGGCCAAAGATGGCGGCAGCGCGTTCGCCATCGCCATCGGCCAGCACCTGTTCGCCCATTTCGATGAACTGGGTGATGTCCTGTTGCGGCCCAGCACCATTTCCGCCTTCGATCGGCAATTGCGCCAGAAGCTGGTCCAGCATCTGCTTCAGCTGGGATTCGCTGCGCGCATTGGTCAGGTCGGCCACTGGCTTGCCCTGGAACATGGCATAGACTGTCGGGATTGATTGCACCTGGAACTGGGCGGCGATGAACTTTTCCTCGTCCACATTTACCTTGGCCAGAACAACGCCCTTATCCGCATATTCGGCGGCCACCTTTTCCAGCATCGGGGCCAGCGCCTTGCACGGCCCGCACCATTCGGCCCAGAAATCCAGAATCACCAGATTGGACATGGATGGTTCGACCACATTCGTACGGAACTGGTCGACCGCCTTCTGTTCATCCAAGTTGAGGCCCATGCTTGCCACTGTTCGTGCTCCTGATCGCTTGATGTAGGGAAGTCTAGCTGCCCATGTGGTGTTTTTGGTGGTGATGTGAAGGGAGAGTGTGCCGACAGCACCCGATTGGTGCAAGGTGTGATTTTTCCGCTTGCGGCCATGGACACTCGCTGCTAATCGCGCCGCCTCCCCAGCAATGAAGGGCCGCGTTGGCCACATTGCGGAGCGTCAGTGAGCGGGCGTAGCTCAGGGGTAGAGCACAACCTTGCCAAGGTTGGGGTCGGGCGTTCGAATCGCCTCGCCCGCTCCATTTTTCTTGAATAATACAAAGCCCTGCATCCCAGCTGCCATGCGGGCCATTGCTTACAATGGCTTCGACTGTAAGGCCTGTAAGCGCTGTATAAGCACGACAAAGCGTTCTCTTTTTTCGGCGACAAGTTGGGCATTGTCTGAAGAATCGGCATGGGAGCTATGTCGGCGGGCTTCGCTGTCAGTGGAGCTTCAGCCGCTGCCTAGGGTCAGGACCCATTAATCGCATGATCCGCGATGGCTTGTTTGCGGGATGAGATGCAGGGAAGCGATTGAAACGACAAACAGGTCTTATCGTGAGATCGGAGACGCAGCAGTTTGCCCGCAGCCGGCCACCCAGCGGGCTTGGCCAGAAGACCCCAGATCATCGTCGCTCGTTCGTCAAATAGCACCACTATTATCCTCGCTCGCTTCTTGATCTGGGTTTTTCTGCCTCAAGTCACGGCCATGGGCCTAATGAGTCCTGACCCTAGTCCCGCAACCCTGCAGCGAAGGTCGATTGCTTTACGCTTAATGCTCTCGCGGCTTGTGAAAAGCTCTGCTTTCCGCAGTCAACACAACATAACGCAGCTGACAAAGTTCATCGGTTACGGCCTTTGATAAGTTTGGGTCATGCGAGAGATCTTTAGGCAGGATTGCGCCGGTAAAGTTCTGATCATCATCAATTCTGTCCGGCCCTGGGATCAATCTATCGCCGGCAGGTCGAGCGCCTTGTCCCGAGCACAATCAAGCGCGATGTCATAGCCTGCATCCGCATGGCGCATGACCCCAGTGGCGGGATCGTTCCACAGCACCCTTTCAAGCCTCCGGGCCGCCTCTGGCGTGCCGTCGGCAACAATGACCATGCCGCTGTGCTGTGAATATCCCATGCCGACCCCTCCACCGTGATGGAGAGATACCCAAGTTGCACCCGAGGCTGTGTTCAGCAGGGCGTTGAGCAGTGGCCAATCGCTCACAGCATCGCTTCCATCTTTCATAGCCTCGGTTTCGCGATTGGGGGATGCAACCGATCCGGAATCGAGATGATCGCGGCCAATCACCACAGGTGCCTTGAGTTCGCCGCTGGCCACCATTTCATTAAAGGCCATCCCTATACGGTGCCTGTCACCAAGGCCGACCCAGCAAATGCGCGCGGGCAGGCCCTGAAACTGGATCTTCTGGTGCGCCATATCGAGCCAATTGTGAAGATGGGCGTCGTCAGGAAGCAGTTCTTTCACTTTCTGATCGGTCTTGTAAATATCTTCGGGGTCGCCCGACAGCGCCACCCAACGAAATGGGCCGATCCCGCGGCAGAACAGCGGGCGGATATAGGCAGGTACGAAGCCAGGAAAATCGAAGGCATTTGTCACGCCTTCGTCCAGCGCCACCTGACGGATATTGTTGCCATAATCGGTTGTGGGAACGCCGGCAGCCTGGAATTCGAGCATCGCGCGGACGTGCACTGCCATTGATGCTGCGGCTGCCTTTGCCACCGCTTCGGGATCGCGCTCGCGGCGTTCGATCCACTCTCCTACAGTCCATCCTATGGGAAGATAGCCGTTGACCGGGTCGTGTGCGCTGGTCTGGTCGGTCAGCAGATCAGGATGGATGCCCCGGCGCAGCATCTCTGGAAGGATTTCGGCAGCATTGCCCAGCAGCCCCACGGATAGCGGCTTGCGCTCCGCACAGCTCCTTTCGATGAGCGCCACTGCTTCGTCGATCGTCTCGGCGGAGACATCAAGATAGCCGGTACGCAACCGCATCTCGATCCGGCTTCGCTGACATTCTATGGCAAGGCATGATGCACCCGCCATAGTAGCGGCTAGGGGCTGCGCGCCGCCCATGCCGCCAAGTCCAGCAGTAAGCAACCATTTGCCTGACAGGTCGCCACCATAGTGCTGCCGTCCCATCTCGACGAAAGTTTCATAGGTACCCTGAACAATGCCCTGTGTGCCGATATAGATCCAAGATCCGGCGGTCATCTGGCCGTACATGGCAAGGCCGCGCTTATCGAGTTCGTTGAAATGTTCCCAGGTCGCCCAATGGGGTACGAGGTTACTATTGGCTATCAAGACGCGCGGGGCATCCGCATGGGTTTGGAAGACGCCCACCGGCTTGCCCGATTGAATCAGCAGGGTTTGGTCGCTTTCCAGCCTGCGCAAGGTTTTGACGATTGCATCATAGCTTTGCCAGTCGCGCGCTGCGCGGCCGATGCCGCCATAGACGACCAGTTCCTCGGGCCTTTCGGCAACATCAGGGTGCAGATTGTTCATCAACATACGCAATGGCGCTTCGGTCAACCAGCTCTTGGCGGATATCTCTGTTCCGGTTGCGGCTTTGATGATGCGGCTGTTGTCTATCCGAGTCATGGGTCAAGCTCCAAAGTGAGCGAAAGCGATGCAGGCCTTCAGGATTTTGGTGAGGGTTGGGGTGATTCTTGCGGCGTGGGCAGAATCGAAGGCGGGTGGCCAATTGGCTGGGGACGGACTTGACGGTTCTTGCATATAGCTGCGCATCGCCAGCTCCATTTGCACAGCATGCACACCTGTTTCGGGCCGGCCATAATGGCGGGTAGTCCAGCCGCCCTTAAACCGCCCGTCCACTACATGGCTGCGTCCGCTGCCCGCGCAGATTGCAGCGATTGAGCTGACGAGCGCCGGATTGCAGGTCGCGCCGTCATTGCTGCCAATGTTGAACTGGGGCAGCTCGCCCGCGAACAGGCGTTGTACATGGCTGCGGATCGAATGTGCATCATAGAGCACAACGCGGGGGTGGCGCTCGCGCAGACGCGCGATCTCTTGAGATATGGCGGCATGGTAGGGATCAAACCAAAGCATGCGGCGCCGCGCAATTTCCTGCTCGCCGGGTTCGATCCCGGCATAAAGGGGTTCGCCATCGAAGGTGGTGGTCGGGCACAATTCCGTCGTGGCCTGACCGGGATAGAGCGAAGTGCCGGATGGGTCGCGATTGACGTCTATCACGCTGCGTGAAATGGCGGTGCGCACGCTTGTGGCACCCAATCCTTCGACAAATGAATAGAGCTGGTCGACCCAGAAATCGGCATCGCGTCGGGCGAGCCAAGGCGAAACGAATTGTCCTTCCAAATTTACAAGGTTTGTGCCGACATGGGGAAAAGCCACAATCAGCGGTGCATCACCACGCACAATATCCAGCCACGCTGTCATACCGCGCCTGGCAGTTTTGCTGTGGTTGCTGCCACCAGCGCGCCCGATTGGATAAGCGAAATGGCTGCCTCCATGTCCGGGTGAAAATGGCGATCGTCAGAAAGATGTGCGACCTGCTCACGCAAGCGGGCATGGGCCGCGCTGAGCTGGTTGCTGGTTAGCAAGGGAGCGTGAAAGTCGATCCCTTGCGCTGCTGCCAGATATTCGATTCCGATCACCGCAATCGCATTTTGAGCCATATCAAGCAGCCGCCTTGCGCCGTGCGCGGCCATCGAAACATGGTCTTCCTGATTGGCTGAGGTTGGTATGGAATCGACACTGGCGGGATAGGCTCGCTGCTTATTCTCGCTAACCAATGCGGCTGCTGTCACTTGCGGGATCATGAAGCCGGAATTGAGACCCGGGTTTGGGGCAAGGAAAGCGGGCAAGCCCGATAGAGCGGGATCGACCAACATGGCGATCCGGCGCTCTGCGATGGAACCAATTTCGCAGATGGCGAGGGCAATTATATCTGCAGCGAAGGCCACCGGCTCGGCGTGAAAATTGCCGCCTGACAATGCCTCGTCAGTTTCTGAAAAGATCAACGGATTGTCCGTTACACCGTTGGCTTCAATCTCCAGCGTTGTTGCTGCCTGCCGCAATATATCGAGCGCCGCGCCCATTACTTGCGGCTGGCAACGCAGGCAATATGGGTCCTGCACACGTGAGTCGCCGCTGAGGTGGCTTGTCCGAATGGCTGATCCGGCCATCAATTCACGCAGGGCAGCAGCAGTCTCGATCTGTCCCGCATGCCCCCGCAACAAGTGGATGCGAGGGTCGAAAGGTGTGTCCGATCCCTTGGCGGCCTCGGTCGACAGTGCACCGGTGACGAGCGCGGATTGGAATAGCAAGTCAGCCTCGAACAGTCCGGCAAGCGCATTGGCGGCCGAAAACTGGGTGCCATTCAGCAGGGCAAGCCCTTCCTTGGGGCCAAGAACCAGAGGGGCAAGGCCCGCCTCAGAAAGGGCCTGTTCGGCTGGCAGACGAGCATCGCCCACAAAGATATCACCCTCGCCAATCATCGCCGCTGCCATATGGGCCAGCGGGGCCAGATCACCGCTCGCGCCGACAGAGCCCTGACACGGTATGACCGGGGTGAGGCCGTTGACCAGCATGGCTTCGAGCAGGGCGATGGTTTGGGGCTTTATGCCTGACGCGCCCTGTGCAAGGCTGGCGAGTTTCAGCGCCATCATCAGGCGAATGATGGGAATGGGCGAGGGCGCACCGGTTCCTGCCGCATGGCTGAGCACGATATTGCGTTGCAATGCGGCCAGATCATCGTCACCGATGCGCACACTGGCTAGTTTTCCAAAGCCTGTGTTGATGCCGTAAACCGGCTCGCCCCGGGCCAGAATCCGTTTAACTGCGGCGCCGCTGGCGGCAATTATTTGTGCTGACGCCGGATCAAGGCGGGCGGGCGCGCCGCGATAGATGGCGCGCCATTGTTCCAGCGTTACCTTGCCCGGGTTGAGGATGAGATCGCTCATTGGCCGCTCCAGACCCGTGCAAGAAGCGGGTTGAAGCCCATGCGATAGACAAGCTCGGCAGGCCGCTCGATGTCCCAGATCGCAAGGTCGCAGCGTTTGCCAGCCTCCAGCGTGCCGATGCTGCCGGACAGGCCGAGCGCGCGGGCGGCGTTGCGAGTCACACCGGTGAGGCATTCCTCCACCGTCAGTCGAAACAGCGTCGCGCCCATGTTCATCACCAGCAGCAAGGATGTGAGCGGCGAGGTGCCGGGATTACAGTCTGTCGCCAGTGCAATCGGCACGCCCGCTTTTCGCAGCGCGTTGACTGGCGGAAACTGAGTTTCACGCATGAAATAATATGCGCCGGGCAGCAGGGTGGCGATTGTGCCGGATCGGGCCATCGCGGCTATTCCGCAATCGTCCAGATATTCAAGATGATCTGCTGACAAAGCACCATATTGCGCGGCCATCTGCGCGCCGTGCAGGTTTGAAAGTTGTTCAGCATGGAGCTTTACCGGTAGATTGTAACGCTGCGCCACGTCGAACAGCCGCTGGATCTGGGCTGGCGAGAAGCCGATGCCCTCGCAAAATCCGTCCACCGCATCGGCCAGACCAAGTTCGGCGACCTGCGGCAACAGGACATCGCATAGCAACGTTATGTAACTATCGGGATCGCCGGCAAATTCAGGTGGCAGAGCATGAGCGCCAAGGAAAGTTGTGCTGATCTGCACGCATCGTTCTTTACTCAACCTGCGGGCTGCAAGCAGCATTTTCAATTCTGCGTCGATTGTTAAACCGTAGCCCGACTTCACCTCAATGGTGGTTGCGCCTTCCGCAATCAGCGCGTCTAGCCGGGGCAAGGCCGAGCCAACCAGCGCGTCTTCACTGGCTTCGCGGGTCGCACGCATAGTGGAGAGGATACCGCCGCCCGCCTGCGCGATTTCTGCATAGGATGCGCCCGCTAACCGCATTTCGAATTCGGCGGCTCGATCCCCGCCATGAATGAGGTGGGTGTGGCAATCGATCAGGCCCGGAGTGATCCAGCGCCCGGAGCAATCATGCACCTCTGCAGCGTCAAAGGCTGGCATATCGCTGGCGTTTCCAGCGAACAAGATCTGTCCGTCCGAAGCTGCAATTGCGCCGTTCTCGATAATGCCCAGACCATCAAGATCCGAACGCATCGTTGCCAGTCTGGCATTTGTCCAAACCTTTTCACAACGCATTTATGCTTTCCTCTCGATCTCGTATCGACTCAATAATGTATATACATTATACTTGAAAAGACTCACTCTGTCCAGAAGGTGAAAACACGATGCAATTATGGTTCAGCGCCGCTCTGTTGCCCGATGGCTGGCACGCTGATGTGCGGATCAGTATTGCAGATGGGGGCATCACCGCCATCACCACCGGGATAGAGCCGGGGCTAGATGACGAGTGCCATGGCATCGCCCTGCCGGGCCTTGCCAATGTCCACAGCCATGCTTTTCAGCGTGGAATGGCGGGCCTTGCTGAGCAGGCTGGGCCTGAAGCAGGAGTCGATGACTTCTGGACTTGGCGGGAAGTCATGTACCGCTTTCTTGACCGTCTTGAACCTGATGGCACGCAAGCCATTGCGGCCATGGCCTATGCTGAAATGCTAGAATCGGGTTTCACTCGTGTTGGTGAGTTCCACTATCTGCACCATGACACAGAGGGCGCACCCTACGCCGAACGGGCGATCATGGCGCAGGCCATTGCCGAGGCAAGCAAGATAGCGGGAATTGGGCTAACGCTGCTACCGGTCTTCTATGCGCATGCTGATTTTGGCGGAGCGCCGCCCGCCCACGGGCAACGGCGATTTATCAATGATCTGGACGGCTTTGCCCAATTGCTTGACGATTCCCGCGCCATCGCAACATCCCTTGAGGGTGGCCGTATCGGGGTTGCGCCGCACAGTTTGCGGGCAGTTACGCCAGAACATCTCAAAATCGTGACCGGAATGGCCAATGGTGCGCCCATTCACATCCATGTTGCAGAGCAGATGCGCGAAGTGGACGCCTGCATCGCATGGAGCGGTCGAAGGCCAGTCGAGTATCTATTCGAGACAATGGACGTGGGGCAGAATTGGTGCCTGATCCACGCTACGCATCTCACCGCTGAAGAACTGGCGACGATTGTGGGCAGCGGGGCTGTCGCTGGGCTGTGCCCCATAACCGAGGCCAATCTTGGCGACGGCATTTTTCCCACAAGTAAGTTTCTGCGCGCTGGCGGTCATTTCGGGATCGGGACCGATTCCAATGTGTTGCTGGATGCAGCAGAGGAGCTTCGCATGCTGGAATATGCGCAGCGCCTTGATCTGCGTCGGCGCAATTGTCTGGCAGACGGGCCGCGTCAATCAGTCGGCGCGCGTCTGTGGCGCGGCGCATTTGCGGGCGGCAATCAGGCGCTGGGCGGAAAACAGGCAGGTCTGGCGGTCGGTGCGCCAGCCGATCTCGTTTCGCTCAAGGCGGATCATCCAGCACTGGTGGCGGCAAAGGGTGATCAGATCCTCGATTGTTGGATATTTGCCGGTGGGCGGGCCTTGATCGATAGTGTCTGGCGCGCTGGCGAGAAGCAGGTTAGCGATGGCAGGCACCATGCGAGGGCCAGTATTGAGGCGGCCTATCGCAAGACAATGAGGACCCTGTTCGATTGAGCAAAGCGCCGGAAAAGAAGGAAGCGCTACACGCGCGGATCAGGCGCGATATCGAAGGACGGATCATGTCTGGCGAATGGCCCGCCGGACACAAGATTCCGGTCGAACAGGAGTTGATGCGGGACTATGCCTGCTCGCGGATGACCGTTAACAAGGCGCTGCGGGGCCTGATCCAGGCGGGCCTGCTGGAAAGCCGCAAGCGCGCTGGAACTTTTGTAGGGACGCCGCGCCTGCACCGCGCCGCGCTGGAAATCCCCGACATCCGCGCTGAGGTGATGGCGCAAGGCAAGGCCTATCGGCTGGAACTGCAATCGCGCATTCGTCGTCGGGCGACTAAAGCAGATAGCGCCTTGCTCCAAGGGGCAGAGGGCGAAGTGCTGGCTCTGACCTGCCGCCATTTCGCTGCCGACACGCCATATGCGCTGGAAGAACGGTTGATCAATTTGCTCGCTGTGCCAGAGGCGGAGGGCGTTGATTTTTCCAGCGAAGCGCCCGGATCATGGCTGCTGCGCCACGTGCCCTGGACTGAGGCGGAACATCGGATCACAGCTACGAATGCGAGCGCGAAAGAGGCTGAGCAGCTCGGGCTCGAACCGGGCGGCGCCTGTCTGGTACTGGAGCGCTGGACCTGGCGCGGCACCGACCGGATCACCTATGTGCGGCAGATATATCCCGGAGATCGCCATGCTCTGGTAGCGCATTTCAACGCATGAGGTGACGGGCTTCAGGCCTGGGCGGGGTTCTTGCCGCTGGATTTTGAAGGTGGCTTTCTATCGCCACACGTCTCTGGCTATCCGAAAGTGATTGCCGCCAAATAACTTCTGCAGTGTAACCAGGCCGATGCCCTTTGTATCCAGAGCCTCTGCAATTTCGTCCATACGCCACGGCGCGACCATCTTCATGCCGGTGGCACCGCAATTCTCCGGTGGGAACAATGCGGGATATTCAGCCATGAAATCGATGAGGCCGTCCTCCTCCCCGAAACAATAATCGAGCGCGAGGCCCACATGATCCTCCCCGATTAAATCCAGCGCATAGAGGATATGCGCGACCAACGTTTCAATCCGGCTGTCATTCGCGCCCAGAAATGGCCCGATCCCGTTGATGCCGACCACGCCGCCACGCCGGGCGCAGGCAATCATCAGATCATCCGGAATATTGCGCGGTGAGTTCCATATGGCCCGCGGGTTTGAGTGGGAAAAAATCACTGGCGCGCTGGATGTGTCGATCAACTCGCGTGCGGTGCGGTATCCTGCATGCGATCCGCATACGACCATACCCACGCGGTTCATCTCCTGCACCACCGAGCGGCCAAATGGCGTGAGGCCGCAATCCTTTGTATCTAGGCACCCGCCGCCAACCGCATTGGCGTGATTGTAGGCGGTCAGCATCCAGCGGACCCCCAATTCGTAATAGAGCTCGATCAGGTCGAGCCTATTATCGAGTACGGCCATTCCCTCGATATCGAAGCAGATCCCCAGCTTGCCGGCCGCCTTGGCTTGCACTGCATCATCTGGCGTAAGAACCGCCATATATCCTTCCGAATGCTCGGCAATCCAGCCGCGGAAGGCAGTGAGCATCGCCAGGGCGTCTGCCGATGTCTGGTCTCCGCTGGCGACGTTGATCGAGATAACGTTGAGGCCCGCATCGCGGCAGCGTTCGAGCGTGGCAAACTGGCTGAAATCGCGGGGGTCGAGCGGCATGCAGGCATGATTGTCCCACACGATCGCGCTGCCAATCAACTTGCCAAGCGGAATATGGGTCATCAGCGGTTCTCCACTACCGGAAGCAACAGGTGCGATGCCTGCAGACGGTCGTGAAATACCGTCTGCATAGCTACATGCGCGACGGTTTCTTGCCCGATGGGCCCACCGCCGTTCAGGTTGACATCGATCTTGCCAAACGCGCTTGAAGCAATTTCCACGCGGAGGCAGTGTCCGACGGGGATTTCGATGCAGGTTGACCAACAGTCGATCTGATATTCCTCCACCTTGCCAGGGGTCAGAAAATGCTCTTCTGGCCCGCCATGACGGAACCTTGCTCGGACTGCTCCGTCATTTAGCCTGATTGCTCGCCCATCAGGGTGAACGTCAAGAACCTTTGCCGTCCAGTCTGTGTCCGGTGCTGATGTGGCTGCGAACAATTTGACCATCAGGGGGCCGCAGATCAGTAGCGGCTCTGTAAGCGGTGCGCTGGTATAGACCAGCAAGTCCCGGCGCAGCTCTATCTCAGCAAAATCATCTGGGCCACCGACCTGCATCCAATCGAAATTCGCGGCGTATGGTATGGGGTTTGATGGATTGTACTCGAAACTGTCCGGCGGCTCGCCTGCAGGGGGCTCGGTACTCAAAATTCCATCACCTAGTCGGCTATTTGCGTGGCCATTGCTGTGCAAATAATAGGGCACATAGAGTGTTCGTGCGATTGGCCAGCTTTGTTCTTCGATCCATTCATTGCGGCCCATAACGAATAGGCGAACCGGCGCGCTTTCGTCCTCCTCGCCGCGAAGAATGGCGTCGAACCAGTTTCGCTGGAATTCGCCCATGTCGATCTCGGCAGTTTCTCCGTAATCTGTGCTCCCGCTATGGCGCTTGCCAATTGTGTTGTGCATCCACGGACCGACGACGAGGCGCTGGCGCGTCCGCGTATCCGGGTCAATCGCTCTGGTCGACATGGCTGCGAAGTTTTCTGTCGCCCCGGCAAGACAGTCATCATACCATCCGCTGATGTGCAACATCGGGACCGTGCTCGACAACAGCAACTTCTGATAGGATTGCTCTCGCCAGTAGGCCGAGCCGGGCGGGTGCTTCGTCCAGTCACGCCATGCGGTAAGGTGCCGCCCGATGTGCTGGTCAAAGTCTACAATCGGACGCTTTTCAAACGCGCCAGCAATATCAGCTTCGTCGATGTTCTGGTTGGTATGTCCGTCAAGACTTGCCAGCCAAGCAGCTGCGGCGGGTGAGAGCATGCCGTTGTCGCGTGGGAAGCTGCGGTCCGGGTCGGGCGGTGTTGTTGTCGCCGCCACGGTCTTGAGCGCGGGGTGACTGTCACATGCTGGGTAAAGCTGCGTCCAGCCTGCGTACGAACCGCCGGTCATGACCACGCTGCCATCAGACCAAGGCTGCCTTGCGATCCAGTCGATCGTTTCGTTTCCGTCTCCGCGCTCGTGGATCAGCGGGTAAAAGCGGCCGTCGGAATCGCCGCGGCCGCGCACGTCTTGAATAATGAACACGTACCCAGCTGCAACCCATGCAGCGGCCCGTTCGCGAAGCGGCCTCGACCACTTGGTGTAGCAGGTCCGGATCAGCATAGTTGGAAAGGTGCCAGAATTATCCGGCCGACAAATCGCGGCAGAAAGGACGGTCCCGTCGCTCATCGGAATTGCGGCATTGTATTGGATATGCATGCTGTCGCCACTCATATATATGAACCTAGGAAGTTAAAATTTTATCCAAAATGTATCTTGACGCGGGAGAGGTTTTTCAATTTCGTCCAGTCTTTGCCTTAACGAGGGCTGTATTCCAAGCGCGTCACGGAAAAATACCCTTGTTTTGGATATTGCATCCATATTTGATTGCCTTTAGGCATATGTCTTTGTCGGGTTGTTCAAGTCCCTGCATGCGATTGCGAGCTGTGAAGCTCCCAGCAGTGTAGTGCTCCTTGATCTACTATGAGAGGTGGAATCATGGATATTGCCGTTGCCGCTCCTCATCGGACCTTGATCGCCGCTGTTTCTGTCAGTTTTTTCTTCATGGTCGGTATTTGTGCTATCTCGGTGGGCTTGCTGCTTCCACCGTTGATGGAAGAATTCGGGTGGAGCAGCGCCAAGACATCCGGGCTGATCACCGCTTATAGTTTGGCCGCCATGCTAACCGGCCCAGTAATCGGCTATCTGATTGACAGGTTCGGACCGAGAATTGTCATGTTGTGCGGTATCGGCTCGGTAGGCCTGGGTTATCTGGCTATGAGTCTGGTTACTGGTCTGTATCAGCTATACGCGGCATTTCTTGTGATCGGTGTTGGTTATGGGGGCGCTTTCTTCCTCGGCGCGACAGCCATTATCGCAACCCGCACCGGCGACCATAAGAACAAGGCAATGGGGATTATGTTTGCCATTGGCGCGGTCGGCGCGGCGGTATCGGCAATGGCTATCAACTGGACGATCGGTGAATTCGGCTGGCGGACAATGGTGCGGATTGCCGGAATTATGGTGCTGGCAATCATTCCCATCATCCATTTCGGGGTTCCAGCGCGCTCAACCCAGGACGCCGATCCCATTAAGAATGAAAGCCCTGCAGCCAGCGCCAAGCTGCCGCTCAAACTGGTGATGGCGCCGTTTTTTCTCGCAATAGCAGCGGCTAGCGGGTTTGCCGCATTCGGTATGAGCGGCATCAATTATCACATCGTTCCGATATTGACTCACGGCGGCCTTACTGCATCCTTGGCGGGCACATTTTATGGCGCCAGCTGGCTGATATCCGGCGCGGGTTCGTTTTTTGGCGGGGCAGTGGCGGATCGTCTTGGTACGCGCAACGTCCTGGCGGGGGCCTTGTTGCTCAGCGCGCTGGGAACGATCGCTCTTGGGTTCACGGGTTCAGGCCCCATAGGGCTGATCGCCGCCGGACTGTTTGTCATATGTTGGGGCGGGACTGCGAATGCTGTGTCGCAGTTCTTGCCAATCCTAATCGTCAATCGCTTCGGCTCTGCGCATTTGGGATCGCTGATCGGTATTCAATCGGTGTTGATGGGCGTGACCGGAGCATTCGCACCTGTCGTAACGGGCGCGCTGTATGATGAGTTCGCCAATTATCAGGTCGCTATCATCGCTTGTAGTATTCCGCCGCTGATCGCGTGCTTACTTGTCGTCATATTTACCCGTAGAGCACTGGAATCTGGCAAGGTGGATCCAGCTGCTGTGACCGGGATTCACTAGATGCCCGGTACATCGCCAATTGCGGCAGCACGGCCCAGGAGTTGCTCTCCCGATGTTCGATGAATTTTTGACGATTGGTGAACTGGAGGCCAACACTGCGCGCCTTGCCGATGATCCGCGGGTGGCCATCACAGCCTTGGGCCAGAGTGGACGCGGCCGATCGATAGACATGATTTCCATCGGTGATGGACCGCGCGATGCGCTAATCGTCGGGGTTCCGCACCCCAACGAAGCAGCCAGTGCTGTCACCGTGGAGCGGATGATCGCCTTGCTGCTGGACAATGAAGTCGAAAGGCGAGGCTATCGATGGCACTTCATCAAGGCGATTGATCCTGATGGCCTTGCGTTGAACGAAGGATGGATCAAGCGTCCGTTGTCGCTGAATAGCTATCTGGAACATTTCTTCCGGCCTGCCCTGGACAGACAGCCCGAAACTACATTCCCGCTGGATGCACCCGGTTTTCATTTTGACCAGTCGACGCCGGAAAATGCCGCGTGGCAAAAGGCCTTTGCGTTGACGCGGCCGGCGCTGCATGCCTCGCTCCATCATTGTGACTATGGCGGTGTCTTCTATTCGCTCAGCAGGGCTTTGCCAGGAGCGCTGGACGGTCTTGAACAGAACGCCGCCGATGCCGGATTGCTCATCAATCAGTTTGTGGATGACGATGTAATGTCGGGGGAAACCTGGCGACCGGGAATCAGCCATTATCCTGCCGTTCCCGAACTTGTTGCCAAAGCCCAGGCCATGGGCGCGACATGGGCTTATCCCTGGACGGTCGGAGAGATGAGCCCCGGCTTTGGCGAGGCGCATTATGGCTCATTCACTCTGGTGGCCGAAGCTCCTATGTGGGATTCTGTGGCATTACATGATCACGGGCCTTCGCGGTTTTCCCGTGCCGAACAGAAAGGCATGATCGACGCGGTTGCCGCAAAGGTGCGTGACTTCGCGTTTCGTCATGCCGAGTCGTTTGCGAAATGTCCGCTCAATCCCGATGCGAAGGACTATCTGGCAGCAATTCAGGGCAGTCTGGCGATGATGCCATCATCTAAAAACGGCAAGCAAGGCGCCGATTTAGAAGGTCAGGTATCTGCCGGAGATGCAGTGATGCTCTCTCATCGGGAGTTCGAAATTTTCCATACCGAGCACGTGCTGTTCGCCTTGCGTACCTATGGCTATTTCCTAGGTCTGGCGCGCGCTGTTCTGGATGAGGACCCGGATAATGCAACGGCTCTTTTGGCGCAGGCGGAGGGGCGGGCTTTGCTGTCCGCCGAGATCGCAAGCATCGAAGAGCATTCTACCCTCAATCCCCTGCCGATGGATGTCATCACGGGCTTTCAGATGCAGGCGATCTTTGTCTGCGCCGAGGCATTGAATGCTGAATCATCCTAATCTTGAAGGCGCGCAGCGCTGCTGCCCAATGCGCCGTTTCCCATTGCAATCAAAAGGACAATCGCATGCGCGAATTTCTGCAATTCTATATCGACGGCGAATGGGTCGATCCGCTTGTGCCTTCCACGCTCGATGTACTCAATCCGGCAACCGAACAGGTGGCAGGACGCATTTCGATGGGGGCCGCCGCTGATGTCGATCAGGCCGCGAAAGCAGCGCGCGCGGCATTTATGTCATGGTCCCTGACCAGCCGGCAGGAGCGCCTCGACCTTTTGGAAACCATCGTTGCTGAGTATCGCAAGCGCAGTGATGACATCGCCGATGCCATTACCCTGGAAATGGGGGCGCCAACGGCCATGTCGCGCCGCGCGCAAGCGGGCAGCGGCATCGGGCATCTTGAAGCGGCAATCACTGCCTTGAAAACATACTCCTTCGAGGAGATTCGCGGATCGACCCGCATCCGCAAAGAGCCAATTGGCGTGTGCGGTTTGATCACTCCGTGGAACTGGCCGATCAATCAGCTGGCATGCAAGGTCGCCCCGGCACTGGCTACCGGCTGCACCATGGTCCTCAAGCCGTCAGAAGTAGCACCATTCTCCACTTGCCTGTTTGCCGAGGTAATGCATGCAGCAGGCGTACCTGCCGGCGTGTTCAACATGATCAATGGCGATGGGCCTACTGTTGGTGCGGCCATTTCAAGCCATCCCGAAATTGATATGGTATCTTTCACTGGATCGACCCGTGCAGGTGTTGAGGTGGCAATAGCAGCGGCGCCCACGGTGAAGCGTGTAGCGCAGGAACTGGGCGGCAAGTCGCCCAATATCATTTTTGCTGATGCCGATATTCCCAAGGCTGTCAGCGCAGGTATCAAGAGCGTGATGAGTAATTCTGGCCAATCTTGCAATGCGCCGACAAGGATGCTCGTACCGCATGACCGGATGGACGAAGTCGTCACAATCGCGCGCGAAATCGCCGAGGCCATTACCGTGGGTAACCCCATGAGTGAGGTTGATATGGGACCCGTGGTCTCAGCCGTTCAGTGGGACCGCATTCAGGCGCTCATCCAGAAGGGAATTGATGAAGGCGCGACTGTTGTTACCGGCGGCACGGGCAGGCCGGAAGGGATGGATACGGGATACTTTGTGCGCCCGACCATCTTTGCTGATGTGACCAGTGACATGGCTATTGCTCGTGAGGAGATATTTGGCCCTGTTCTCTCTATCATGGGTTTTTCCGATGTTGAGGAGGCGATCGAAATTGCCAATGACACAGAATACGGTCTGGCAGCCTATATCTGGGGTGGCGACCCGGCTGTGCTGCGGGATGTCGCGGCACGACTGAGGGCGGGCCGAGTCTCTATAAATGGAGTCGGCGGCGATCTATCTGCGCCCTTCGGCGGATACAAGATGAGCGGCAATGGCAGGGAATGGGGAGACTATGGGTTCGCAGAATATCTGGAAGTCAAGGCTATGCTGGGATTTCCAGAGACTTGAGCAACGCGTCACCAATTGAAGCATCTTGCCTACCCACAAAAGCTTGGAAATCGGACCCGATTTTATCCGGTTACAGCAGCATTTCTTGCTTTCGGTTGGAAATTTTATGTGGCGCTTTTGCCACAGCTCAAGCCATTTACAGCTTTCGCAGCGGATATACCGAGCCAAAAAATAATCCAATACACTGAATTAAAACAATATAAAATGGACTCAACACGATGGCGCTGACCGCACCGATAAATGGATTGTGAAAAAAACTTGCAATTGGATAAAATGTCCTAAAAATAGCCCTCGCAATCACAGGGGGTTGCGCAGCAAAGGATTCCAATATGTCAACTCGCTTAAGTCGCTCCAGATTATTGTCGACGGTAGCCGGGACACTGATCCTCTCTTTGTGGCCGGGCTCCAATGCCTTTGCTCAGGAAGCTAGCGCTGGAAGTTCGGGCGGCGGCGCTGCGAGCGAAGATGGGGGTGTTATCATTGTAACTGCCACTAGGCGGGATATGACAGTCCAGACTGCGCCGATCAACATTGCCGCCATAGGGGGTGAACAGATCGAGCGAGAGGGTTTGCGCAGCATTAGCGAGGCCACTCGAACGGTGCCCGGCATCAATATTATTGATCAAGGTCCACGCGGCGGGAGCAATATTGTCGTGCGCGGTCTCAATGCTGAACCCCTCGTCAACAATGACAATAGCAACGATGGTGGCGGCACAGTTGCAACCTATCTTGGTGAGACTCCGATTTTTCTTGAGCTCAAGCTGAATGACATTGAGCGTGTGGAAGTATTGCTCGGACCTCAAGGTACGCTTTATGGAGCTGGTACGCTTGGGGGTGCGATCCGCTATTTGCCGCGTCGTCCGAAGCTTGGCGTGACCTCGGTCGATGTTCGCGCCAACGGTTACACCTATAGCCATGCTGATGGCGTTAGCTACGATGCTGGGGCTACGTTCAACATTCCCATTGGTGACAATTTCGCTCTGCGGGCTGTGGTCGATCGGCTTGATGATACCGGGTTTATCGATCAGAACTATGTCCTTCAACAGCCCGGAGTTTCGCTGCCCAATGCTTTGGGTAGCGCGTCTGAAATCGCTGATAATTTCCAACGCGTAGAAGATGTGAATACTGAAAAGAGCTGGTCAGGGCGAGTGGCTGCGCGCTTCGCGCCCAGTGACGCAGTCGATATCAACCTGACCTACTATTTCCAATTCCAAGACATTGGTGGCCGCCAGTCATCTTCCAGTCGGCTCGATAGCCTCCCGGTGTCTTTCGGGCGATATGAATCTGCTCTGCGGGTGCTGGAGCCGTCAGAGCGCGACAACCAAATTGTAGCACTGGAGGGAACGTTTGATCTTGGATTTGCGGAGCTGACTTCTGCAACCAGCTATTCAGACTATGAGCAGCGCAGTCAGCGCGATCAGACCGACCTTGCGATTGAACTTGGATTTGGTTTCGAATTGTTCCCTGGATTGGTCGACTTCACCGATGAGATCGTCAATGAAGAGCGCTTCAATCAGGAAATTCGTTTAGTCTCAAAGGGAAGTGGACCATTTCATTGGACGGTCGGTGGCTTTTACAATCATTTCAAGCGTGCAGTTGACTATACCGAGTTTACGCCTGGCCTGCATGATTTTTTCAGCTACGGAATTGGTGATGATCGTGACTATCTCTCGATGGATTTCAGCAAGCGATCCGAATACGCCTTTTATGGAGAGCTTACTTATGATTTGACCGATGCGTGGTCAGTCACAGCCGGTGGTCGCTATTACAATTACGATCTCTCGATCCGTTCGGCTGCCACCTTCCCGCCGTTCCCGGCAGGAGGTCCACAGTTTAACTTCGTGTCATATGGTCAAAAGGATGATGGGTTTCTTGGCAAGATTAACACATCTTACCAGATCTCGCCCGATGTCCTCGCATACGCCACGATTAGCCAAGGTTATCGAGCGGGTGGATCCAACGGTCTGACGCCATGTCCCGACCCGGTTCCCGCGACAGTATTTGTCTGTGGTGCACCGAATGAAGTGCTATACACACCGGATACGACAACCAATTATGAACTGGGCGTCAAGAGTCAGCTATTTGATCGCAGGGTGACTCTAAATGGCGCACTGTTCTATATTGACTGGAAAGACGTGCAGCTTGCTTCGTCAACACAGGTTGGTGCAGTTGGCATCACGGTTAATGGCCAAGGTGCATCGAGCAAAGGTGCCGAACTTAGTCTCGATGCTCGTTTGACGGACGAACTCCGCCTTCAGGCCAGTTATACATATACTGATGCGCAGTTGGACGAACTTTCACCTGACCTCATTCGGACGATTGTCCCACCTGGTTTTTCGGGTGTTTATGTCGATGGTCAAAAAGGCGACCGGCTGCCAGGCTCGGCCAAAAACCGCGGTAGTTTTGCTGTATCCTATGACACTGCGATCAGTAATTCTCTTGAGCTGAATTTGGGGTGGAATACCGTGATCTCTGGCGATGTGCTCAGCACAGCTGGCGGGCGTGGTGGCAGTTTGACGCTTCCGTCTTACTCGATGAGCTACGCCCGGATAGGCGTTACCAATGTCGAGGACGACTGGTCCGTTACGCTTTATGCCGACAATATTTTCAACGAGTTTGCGGAAGTCGGCACCAGAGGGTCTTCGCTGTACAATCAGGTAGTCAGCGATATTAACAGTGATCCCGTCTACAATCGTCGTTTTTCAACTGCCGTTTTGGCACCGCGCCGGGTTGGACTTCGTTTCACCAAGAGCTTCTGACCTGATCGGATGTCGATATTGATCAGGAATACACTACTGATCTTGTTCGCGGCGGCTGTCCTTTTGGGGACGGTCGCCGCAATCTTTGCCCCCTATATCTATGTTGAACTCTGGCCGTGGCGATTCAGCTATGACGAAGTAAGCTCCCAACCTGCGGAGATCACCAAGGGGCAGATGTTCGATGACTATTTCGTTGTCGAAAAACTGGACGAGCGGACCTTTGCGATAGGCGAGCCGCGCTATTATCAAGGTAACTATACCTATCTCATCATCGGTGAAAAACGGGCGCTGATGTTCGATTCAGGTTCCGGCATGCGCGATATTCGGCCTGTTGTTGCATCGCTGACCAAGCTTCCGGTTACGGTTCTGCCATCGCATTTGCATTTCGATCACCTTGGTGGCGTGAACGCCTTTGACCATGTCGCAATGATTGATTTGCCGCAGACACGCAATGACGTAGTCGATGGCGTGTTCAAACCTGGCCGTTATGAATTTCTGGGCATGTTCGATGGGCGAACAGCGCCGACCTTCGAGGTAAAAGAGTGGATCAGCCCTGGTTCGACAATCGATCTGGGTGGCCGTTCGCTCACAGCGCTGGCAGTACCGGGGCATACGTCGCAGTCCGTCGCGTTGGTGGATGTTCAGGCACGCCAGCTTTTTGCCGGGGACTTGATCTATCCGACGATGGTCTACGCCTTTCTCCCGGATGCCAGCCTTTCGGCCTATCGGGAGACGACGCGGAGGCTGCTTGCAAGCTTGCCAGAGAATACAACAATCTGGTCGGCGCATTGCTGTAGGTCTGATGAAGGCAAGGCTGCGCCGTGGCTTGCAATGGGTGATCTGCGCGACCTCGATCACGCTCTGGCAACCGCCGCGGCTGGCCGGTCAGGCGGTGAAGGCTTTTATCCTCGAAGTTATCCTGTGAACGAACAGATGGTGTTGGGCACCAGCTTCCCGTGGAACAATCGCTAGTCGCAATCGCTAGTCGCAATCGCTAGGCAAGAGAGAACTGTGTGAAACGCTCGACCGAAAAGGCCCGACAATCGATTTCGGGCTCCTGGTCGTCCATTAACTGATTCAGCAACACGGCTGAAATCGCCGCTTGGGTGATGCCAAGGTGTTGGTGACCGAATGCATAACCAATTGGGCTGGCACTGCTGCTTTTCGCTTGAGATAGCCGTCCGATTGCGGGCAATGAATCGGGTAATGATGGGCGATTACCAATCCATTTTTGTGCCGCAGAAAAGGCAAGGTCTTGATCGAAATACCGGGCTGCATGGCTAACAAGTTGTTCAGCGCGAGACCAATCTGGGTCGGCATCGGGATGTGCAAATTCGACCGTCCCGGCCAACCGAAGGTCAGCCCCCATCGGGGTTGCTACGCAGGATTCCTGTTGGAAGGTGACAGGACGTCCGAGTAGTTGGCCAAAGCCAGTCAGCATTAGGTGATAGCCGCGCTCCGCCTGCAAAGGGACGGTTACTCCCAGCGGCACCAGTAGATCGGCAGAACGGATGCCGGCTGTTACCAGAACTTGATCTGCTTGATGGGTACCTGTTTCGGTCTGCAAATCGGCACCAATTTCTGTTGGCCGCAGGGCGATCGCGGTCTGGCGCAAGATCGTGCCCCCGCGCGCTACGAAAGCGTCTGCTAGGGCGCGACAAGTGATCAAAGGATCGCCGATATCGGCGTCGCTAAGATGTAGCAATCCCCCCGCTACGCTCTTGCCAATGGCAGGTTCCATCTCGCGCAATTCGTCGCGATTGAGCATTTGCGTTGGCAGTGAATGTGCCTGGAGCGCCTCTCGGATATTTTGTAGCCCGGCCCGCTTTTGCTCATCGCGTATCAGCCTGATCATGCCTTTCTCGCGCAGCAAGTGTGATGCGTCGCAATGGTCAAGAAGACTTCGCCATGAAGAAACAGCATTCCGATTGAGTGCTGACAGCGCAGTGACAATGCCTCGCTGGCGTTCTGCCGAAAAACTTCTCGCTGCCCTTAGCATCCATGGCAGCAATTTCGGCATCGATGCCGTTCTGACGACAGCGGGTGCATCACGGCTGAGCAGCATCTGCGGCAGGGCAAGCAGTCTGGCCGGGGTGATCAGCGGAAAGATTTCCGAAACGGCAAGGATCCCGGCATTGCCTAATGAGCAGCCATGGCCGGGTTCTGTGCAGTCGATCAGTGTGACTTGCTTACCACGCCTTTGCGCTTCAACTGCACAGGCCAGCCCGACAATGCCCGCGCCGACGACAAGCAGAGAGCGGCTAGCCACCGCAAGCCAGCCAGACGAGTTCAGCAGCAGCAAGATCCCAAGTGGCGCTGCCCACCGATTTGAATAGGGTTATCTGGCTTTCGCCCACTCGACCAGCACCGCTCAGAAGAGCCGCAATATCACCTAGGATATTGTCCTGAGAAATAATCCCGCGTTCGATTGGGGAGCGGAGGTCACCTGCCTCGGACAAGGCGGCTTCCAAAGTGTCGACATATATTGTTGCATTTGCGATCCCTGTATCGTCGATCTCGCGCATATCCGGGCGATATCCGCCGACCAAATCGACATGCGTGCCGGGCGTTAGCCAATCCCCACAGATCAAAGGGTCCTGAGCGCGTGTTGCAGCGGAAACGATATCACTCTGAGAAACTGCATTGGCAAGATCATCGACAGGTCTGACCTCGATTCCGGGCAGACGATCCTGAACCGCGATGCACGATGCTTGCATTTTGGCATCATCACGACCCCAAATCGCTACCTTGCGGATAGGTCTTACGGTACAATGTGCTTCGGCCAGATACGGAGCAAGATGCCCGGTTCCAAGGATGCAGAGTGTTTCCGAATCGATGCGAGACAATCTGCTTGATGCAAGCGCTGACAGCGCAGCTGTTCGCCGGGCGGTCAACTCGCCTGCGTCCATCATTGCCGAAACGATACCGGTCTGATTGTCTAAAAGGACATATGTCCCTCCAATCACGGGCAGCCCATTGCTGCTGTTGTCCGGATTTACGGTGAGAATTTTCACACCTGCGAAATTTTCCGACATTGCAGGCATGACCAACAATTCACGCTGCCCAACTCCGTGCAGGCGCAACCGCAACGGGGCGGCCGGCAATCGTGACAGGGCTGTAGACAAGTCGCGGATCAGTTTGGGGAACGGCAAGGCTTGCGCGATTTCACTGGCATCAAACTCACGCGCATAAGCAGCTAAGGGCCGCTTTATGACTGACAGGCGTTCCATTTTAGCATTCCCCACGTCCACAAACGGAGTCTAGCCCAATTTGGATACAAAATCCAATAGCCAAAGAGGTGGCGGCGCAATAAATTTTTACAACTCAAATTCTCGACCATTCCCAACACTGAAGATTCGTCGATCCTCCGCTCCGTTCAACTGGCTTGGCTTTCCTTGTCGAGCATCTTCAGCAGGTCGTCGCCCGCCCGTTGGATATGGTCGCGCGTCAGCGCAACTGCCTGATTCACCAAACCTCTGCTGCAAAGGTCGAGTAAGCCGCTGTGATCCTCCTGTGCTTGCTGCAGTCCATACCCCACGGTCATTACAAGTCGTGTGTAGCGATCGGAATTGACCAAAAGGCCACGGACGATTTCCAACGTCCTCGTCCTTCCTGCTGGTGCGTATAGCGCCAGGTGCAAGCGCCGATTCAAATCACCCCATTTATCGATATCGTCAGTCAAGAGTGCGGCGTCATATTCTTTCAGAATAGTCTTCGCCTCATTGATGTCCGCATCGGTTAACTGCGGAATCGAAAGTCTGATGAGTTCCGGCTCGAGCAACAGGCGTAAATCGAATAGTTCCTCAATCTCACTCCGCGATAGACCTGTAACAACATAACCGCGATGAGGATAGTTTTCGACCAGTCCTTCGCTCTCGAGGCGCGATAGGGCTTCGCGTACAGGAATGCGACTTGTTCCCATTTCCTTGGCCAGCGCATCCTGTCGCAACCGAGTTCCATCGACAATCTGCCCGGTCAATATTTGGTGGCGAATGCGATCTGTGACAGCGTCTGCAATTTTTGCTCGCGGGACTACGCCGGGATCACCCAAATTATCCATGTGTTTGCTTTCGCTTTCTTGCATTGGTTGGTCACAATCGCGTTGACCTCTGTGGGTATAGGGGGCGAGGGCGATTGGATAAAGTAAAGATGTTGTGCGGGCCAGCCCGCGCACCTGATCGGGGCCTCCTAGAATGAATTAGTTAGCAATACGGCCAATCGGCTGCCGCTAATCAAATGTTCTGCGCCTCACCGAGTATCCATGATCGAAAATCATGTATTTGGGGTCGATGACAATCCATCGCGGGCAACACCAGATAATAGGCATCATCGCTTTCGAGCGGGATGGGCAGAGGGCACGCCAAAGTGCCATCAGCCAACTCATTCTCTATTAGAAACCGCGGTATCAATGCTATGCCTGCGCCCGCAGCGGCGGCTTGGGCCAACATGAGAAAGTGCTCAAAGGATCCGCTTGGCGCAGGCGTCGGCCCATCAATGCCAGCGACGTTTAGCCATTTCGTCCAGGCATCACGCCGAGAACTCTGCACAAGAAGTGGCCAATTCAGGACGTCTTCGCATCGTTCAATTGGGTGCTCGTTCAAACGCATAGGAGCACAAACAGGAATCGCTTCTTCATGAAACAGCAAATCGTGAGACGCGTTGGGCCAATCGCACGCGCCAAAGTGGATCGCAGCATCAAATTCCTCGTTGGCGAAATTGAATGGCACAGATCGTGCGGCAAAGTTGACGATCATATCAGGGTATGAGGTCGTCAATTTAGGCAAGCGCGGCGCCAGCCAACGCATACCGAAACTCGGCAAGGTCGCGATATTCAATTCTCGCTCCGGCCTTCGCGAAACTGCAGCCGACGTCGCAGAGCGGATGCTGTCAAGCGCCGGGCCAATCGCCTTTAAGTATGTCTCGCCTTCGGGGCTCAGGCGCACCCTGCGACCATTACGTGTAAAGAGGCTTAGCTGCAGCCAGTCTTCTAGCACTGCAACCTGCCTGCTTACGGCACTTTGCGTAAGCCCGACCTCCTCCGCTGCTCGCGAAAAACTTTCGAGCCGCGCAGCTGCGGCGAAACTGGCAAGTGCCCCCATGGGGGGCAACAATCTACGCTCATACATAACAATTACTCATCTGTAGATGATTTATATACGTTTGCCACTTTCTACGCCCAAGATCATTATAATACGTAATGCAAGCATTTGATCGCACGTATGGGCAAGGTGCGCCAAGCTTTTCCATGGCAAACACATTTGCTTTTCGAATGAAGGAGTTGACGTTGGCTGACGGTAGCTGCCTGATGAGAGTGTATAATCGGGCGCCCTTGATAGCGGCATCAGGAGAGGGGATGTGGCTTACCGATACCGGGGGGCGGAGATATCTTGACTGTGTGCAGGGCATTGCCACTAACGCATTGGGTCACGCCCACCCCAAGCTCATCAAGGCGCTGGTCGAACAAGCAAAGAAGGTCTGGCATGTAGCCAATATATTCCAGATTCCAGGTCAGGAAGAACTTGGTCGATGCCTAACCGATTCCTGCTTCGCTGACCTGGCATTTTTCGCCAACACCGGCTCTGAAGCGGTTGAAACGGCACTGAAGATGGCCCGGAAATATCACGCTGTTGCTGGGCAGCCTGAGCGTGTGGACATAATTGGATTTGCCGGATCATTCCATGGCAGAACCTACGCGGCCATAAACGCGTCGGGCAATCCTGCCTATCTGGACGGATTTGGTCCCAGGCTACCGGGCTATGTCCAGCTTTCGCTGTCCGACGAGGCTGGGTTGGCCGACGCTATTGCACGCCCAACAACTGCGGCGGTTATCGTGGAGCCGGTACAGGGTGAAGGTGGTGCACGGGCGCTGTCGGGTGAATGGCTTCTAGAGCTCAGGAAGATGACCCGAGAACATGGCGTACTGCTCATTTATGATGAGGTGCAATGCGGGATGGGGCGCACAGGGAAGCTCTTTGCCCACCAGTGGTTTGAAGGTGCCGAGCCGGACATAATGGCAATTGCCAAGGCCTTGGGCTCTGGCTTTCCGGTTGGCGCTTGCCTGGCCACAGATGATGCGGCGAGAGGCATGACCGTTGGGACGCATGGAACGACCTTTGGGGGGAACCCGCTTGCCATGGCGGTCGCGCTGACGGCCTTCGAGGAGATATCCTGCACAGATACCTTGGCAAACGCGCAAGGTGCGGCAGGCAACTTTGTCGAACGGCTCGAAACGCTACGAGCCAACTACCCTGACGTGATAGCGGAAATACGAGGGAAGGGCCTGTTGATCGGTCTCAAACTTATTCCTGGTAACCGGGAATTTATGGCTCTGGCCCGCAATCACGGCTTGCTGGTGGCTGGCGGGGGTGAAAATTGCGTACGCCTTTTGCCATCTCTGCTGATCACAACTGTTGAGGTCGGCGAGGTGATGGAACGTCTCGAAGCTGCCTGTGAAGACGCACGCCAAATAATCAAAGAGATAGTTCGATGACCATGACTTTGCCACCAATGCGAGCCGACGCTTTCAACTCCCTCAATGACAGTCTGTTTGCTGGACCAGTTTTCGAAATGGCGCGTCGCCAGTTCGATCAAGTCGCTGACCATCTCGGAATGGCATCTGACGAACGAGAGCGTATATTTATGCCCAAGCGGGCGATCGCAGTATCCTGCCCCATCCATTGTGATGATGGCTCGATCGCTGTGTTTAGAGGTTACCGGGTTCAGCACCACCTGACGCTTGGCCCCACCAAGGGTGGAACCCGTTTTGCCCCATCTGTAGATGTTGGTGAGGTCGGCGCACTTGCTATCTGGATGAGTTGGAAATGTGCGCTGGTTGGCCTCCCATATGGTGGGGGGAAAGGTGGGGTCAGGGTCGATCCCTATGCACTTTCCTCCCGTGAACTCGAAGCCTTGTCGCGCCGCTACATGCAGGAGATGATTCCCTTCGTCGGTCCGCAGATCGACGTGATGGCGCCTGATATGGGAACCGACGAGCAGGTAATGGCGTGGTTTATGGATACCTACTCCATGTATCACGGCAGCACTGTTACCGAAATTGTCACAGGCAAACCGGTTGAATGTGGAGGAACCGTTGGGCGTCGTGAAGCCACAGGCCGCGGCGTTGCCTATCTGGTCGGCCGGGCGATGGAGCTGATTGGCGTCAAATCCGCTGAAGCAACGGCCATCGTACAAGGCTTCGGCAATGTTGGCTTGATCGCTGCGCTTGAACTTATACGCCGCGGCGTCCGCATCATTGGAGTTAGCGACCATACGGCCGCCTACTATGATCCTAATGGTCTCGACGTTGAGGCATTGATAGGCTTCGTGAAGAAAAATCGGGTGTTGAGTGGCTATTCCTCAGAGGCTCTCGTTGACCCCGAAGAACTGATTATCAAGCCATGCGATATTCTGATCCCTGCAGCAATGGAGCGGGCGATCACGACCCAGAATGCGCACAAGCTTCAATGCCGCATAATCGCCGAGGGCGCCAATGGTCCCACCACACCTGAGGCGGATCGGATCCTGGCAGAACGGGGCAATGACATCTTCATTATTCCAGACATCCTTTGCAATGCGGGGGGGGTGATAGTGAGCTATCTTGAGTGGGTTCAAGACCTCCAACGCTTCTTCTGGGATGAAGCGGACGTATTGGACAAGCTATTTCGCGCACTGGAGCGATCCCTGCAGCAGGTCCTCGCTCGAGCCAAAGCCGATGGCATCTCGCACCGCGACGCCGCGATGGCTCTGGGCGTCGAAACGGTCCGCAAAGCTAAGGCGACGCGTGGCATTTTCCCCTGAGCCATCTTTGCATCTCCAAAACTGCAGATTTCACAGGGCAATTATTGATGACCAATCTTCGCTTCAGTTCCAATTGTCCGGCAACAGGAGAAATCCAATGGTCCGGCCATGCCGCTTCCGCCGATGAGGTTCGCGCTGCAGTATCTCGGGCGCGCGAGGCATTTGGTGTCTGGGCTGCCGTACCGCTGTGCGAGCGCATTGACATTGTCCGCGCTTATGGGGCCATCCTGAAAGACCGCGCTGACCATTTCGCCAAGATTATATCACGCGAGACGGGAAAGCCGTTGTGGGAGGCGCTGCAGGAAGTCGGCTCGATGGTTGGCAAAGTCGAGTTGTCAATCTCTGCCCAGGCAGAGCGAGCCGGTGAAAAAAGAGCTGCCGCCCCGTTTGGGACGACTGTCCTACGCCACCGGGCCCATGGCGTGATGGCGGTTCTTGGTCCCTATAATTTCCCCGGCCATCTGCCAAACGGCCATATCGTGCCGGCGCTGCTGGCGGGCAATACGGTGGTGTTCAAGCCATCTGAACATACTCCAGCTGTTGGTGAGGCGATGGGCGAAGCATGGCGTGCTGCAGGGCTGCCCGTCGATGTGCTGTCGGTGGTCCAGGGTGCCCGGCAGACTGGCGAGGCATTGGCCGATGCCGATATCGATGGGTTGCTCTTCACTGGCTCTGCTTCGACCGGCATGCATTTACGGCGCCATTTTGCTGAACGGTCCGATGTCATTCTCGCGCTCGAGCTTGGTGGAAATAACCCGCTCATTGTGTGGGATGGCAATGTGGAAGAGGCTGCGGCTATTGTTGTGCAGTCTGCCTATATTACGTCCGGCCAACGCTGCTCATGCGCGCGCCGCCTCATCCTTCCTGAAGGAGCTTTCGGCAATGCGGTGATCGACGCCGTCATCGAGCTTACTGCCAATCTGCCGATCGGTGCGTGGCATGACCAGCCACAGCCCTTTATGGGACCGCTCGTCTCTGTTCAGGCTGCCAATACTGCGCGCGCGCAGGTTGAGCATCTGATTGGACTTGGTGCGTGTACGATTATGCCGTTTGACCTGATCGAAGGGCGTGGCGGGGCTTTTGTTACGCCCGCGCTGTTGGATGTCACGGGCATAGATACGCCAGATGATGAAATCTTTGCGCCGGTTCTTCAGATTGTACGGGTTGGTGATTTCAGTGCCGCCATCGCGGCAGCAAATCGTACGCGGTTTGGATTGGCTGGGAGTGTTATCACGGCACAAGATGATCTGTGGCAGCGGTTCGTTCAAGAAACGCGTATAGGCGTCGTCAATCGCAACCGACCCACGACAGGTGCCGCCGGGTCGATGCCATTTGGGGGGGTGGGTCGTTCGGGTAACCACCGACCCAGCGCTTATTATGCGGCTGACTATTGTGCCTATCCTGTGGCAAGCTTTGAAGCCCCGACAGCTGGGGGCAATCGTCAGGCGCTAGAGGCATTATTGGGCCGATGAGTAGTCTAGCCCAAATGAAAACTGCGATCGAGTTGCACCCATTCCACGTGACTGAACGGCTGGATCCTAGGGAGCTGAGCCGCCCGGGCGCGTTGGACATGAAGGCCGACCTCGCCTTGATGCTGGCTTTCTTGCGCGCTTTTGAAAGCACCAGTCCCGAACTGGGTTATGATGTGGCGATCAGCAGTGACGAGGAAACATGCTCTGCGTCATCTTCCGCGCTGGTGCTTGACCGGCTTGATCGCATCGGTGGACTGCAATGAGTTACCTTTTGCGCGCTGCAAGGCCTGAGGATCTGCCCGCCCTGCTTGAGATGGCGCAGTGCACGGGAGGAGGGCTGACGAATTTACCCGCCGACCAAGTGAAGCTGACAGCGAAGCTAGCGACTGCCGATGCAGCCTGGTGCCGCGTCGAGGACGCGCTCGGTGACGACATGTTTCTTTTCATCTTGGAAAACATGCAGACAGGGCAAGCATGCGGGACCTGCCAAGTGTTCTCCCGGATCGGCAAGCCCTGGCCATTCTACAGTTACCGGATTGACTCTTTCGCAACCTATTCCAAGGAGTTTGGTCACTCCATCGATTCAAGAATGCTCACACTGTCTACCGAATTGGGCGGTTGTTGCGAGGTGGGCGGGCTGTACCTTCATCCGGCATATCGTGCCGCTGGCGTCGGCAGCCTGCTGGCGCGCAGTCGCTATCTCTTCATTCGCGGCCATCGGGCTCGCTTTGCCTGCCGAGCAGTAGCTGAGCTGCGCGGCGTGGTTGACGAGGCAGGTAAGTCGCCATTCTGGGAGGGGCTTGCGGCAAAGTTTTTCGGCATTGGTTTCCACGAGGCCGACGAGTTCAATGCAATACACGGCAACCAGTTCATCACCGATCTGATGCCCAAAAATCCGATATATACCGCGCTGCTTTCTGACAGCGTGACGAATGTGATGGGCATGCCTCACCAGTCTAGTCGTGCGGCAATGCGCATGCTGGAAAAGGAAGGTTTTCGTTTCGAGAACCACATCGACATTTTTGATGGTGGCCCTACGATGACAGTGGCTACCGACGATATCGCTACCGTAAGAGACGCGCAGCAGAGCGCCCTGGTTTCCGTTGATGATGAAGTTGATGGCGTGGACAGCATTGTTACATGCGGTCGTCTTGGTGAATTCCGCTCATGCTACGCAACAGTCTCCGCCGTCGATGGCGGCATTCTCCTGAATGCTGAAACGGCAAAGGCGCTTCACGCCTCGCCAGGTGACTGCATCACCCATGTGGCAAGGAAGTCAATATGCTGTGTGAGATAAATTTCGACGGAATTGTTGGCCCCAGCCACAATTTTTCAGGCCTGAGCTTTGGCAACCTTGCCGCGACAAGCAACTCTGGCATGCGTTCTCGTCCACGTAATGCGGCTCTTCAAGGCCTTGAGACGATTAGAACGAACCTCGACCTTGGTCTGGCCCAAGCTATATTTCTACCGCACGATCGCCCCAACAGGCGATGGCTGGAAACGCTTGGAACGCGCATGGAAGACGCGCACTCCAGACTGCAGGCAAATGCTATATCGGCATCCGCCATGTGGGCGGCTAACGCGGCGACTGTTTCGCCCGCGCCCGATACCCAGGATGGCCGCTGCCACCTGACAGTCGCCAATTTGGCGACGATGCCGCACCGCAGCCATGAGTGGCCGGAAACTCTGGCCCAATTGAGGCTGGCATTCGCAGATTCTGCCCATTTCGCAGTTCATCCGCCCGTGCCAGCACCATTTGGAGACGAAGGCGCAGCCAATCACATGCGACTTTGCGGCAAGCACGATCAGCACGGGATCGAGATTTTTGTTTATGGTGAGGCGGGCGGGCCTTTTCCGGTGCGGCAACATCGAGCCGCCAGTGCTGCGGTTGCCCGATTGCACGGGCTTGATCCACGCCGCACACTGTTCTTCGAGCAATCGCCCGAAGCGATTGCCGCTGGAGCGTTTCACAATGACGTGGTCTCGGTGGCGAATGAACATGTTCTGTTCACCCATGAACAGGCATTTGCCGATCCGAAAAGAAGCTATGCGTTGCTCCGGCGCCATCTTCCTCAACTTGAGATAATCGAAGTTCCCGCGTCTGCAGTTAGTTTGGCAGAGGCTGTTTCGTCCTATTTGTTCAATGCTCAACTCATAAGCCTGCCAGAGGGCGGGATGGCATTGATCCTGCCGATGGAGGCCAAGCGCAATGTGCGGGTGTGGGCCTGGCTGCAGCAACTGATCGCTGGCGGCGGCAGCATATGCAGATTGGTGCCGGTCGAGGTAAGGGAATCCATGGCCAACGGTGGTGGCCCGGCCTGTTTGCGGTTGCGCGTGGTTGCGGACCCTAGCACGATCGATCCCAGATTTCTGATGACCAAAGCACGGCTGGAACTGTGTGAAAAGGTGATTGCAAGCCACTGGCCAGAAGAGATCGAGCTTGCCGATATTTCAAGGCCGTCCTTGTGGCATCAATGCCGAACTGCACGCGCGGCACTGCTCTCAAATCTGGATTTTTCGAAGCGGGAGCTTTGTGGAGAGGTTCACAGATGAACCTAAGACATCCAGCCCTGTGGGCACACGCTGATATGATGAATGAGGTCATGGTATGGTGAATAGAGTTGCGAGCTTAAAAGCCGGTTTTGTGTGGGAAGATCCGTTCCTGCTGGATGATCAGCTTAGCGAAGAGGAGCGAATGATTTGCGGTGCTGCGCGCAGCTATGCCCAAGACAAGTTGCAGCCGCGCGTGATCGACGCCTACAGGGAAGAGGCGATCGATCTTGCGATCTTTCGTGAGATGGGCGCGCTGGGTTTGCTGGGGCCGACCATACCTGTCGAATATGGCGGCGCAGGCATCGGCTATGTCGCCTACGGGTTGATCGCACGCGAAGTGGAGCGGGTTGATTCCGGATATCGATCAATGATGTCGGTGCAATCATCCCTAGTGATGTACCCAATTCATGCTTATGGCTCAGAAGAACAAAGGCAAAAATTCCTGCCCAAACTGGCATCGGGTGAATGGATCGGATGTTTCGGTCTGACAGAGCCTGACGCAGGTTCGGACCCGGGTTCGATCAAAACTCGGGCTCGGAAGACAGATGATGGTTATCTCATTTCGGGCACAAAGACCTGGATATCCAACTCCCCGATAGCGGACGTCTTTGTAATCTGGGCAAAATCAGATGCTCACGGTGGCAAGATCCGTGGGTTCCTACTTGAAAGGGGAGTGAAGGGGCTTTCAACGCCGAAGATTGAAGGCAAGCTGTCATTGCGCGCTTCGATTACAGGCGAAGTGGTGATGGACGATGTCATCGTAGGCGACGATGCGCTGCTGCCGAAGGCGGAGGGCTTAGGCGGTCCGTTCGGCTGCCTCAACCGGGCGCGATATGGCATCAGTTGGGGGGTGATGGGGGCTGCCGAATATTGCTGGCACGCGGCACGCCAATATGGGCTTGATCGAAAGCAGTTTGGCCGACCAATTGCACAGACCCAACTTTTCCAAAAAAAGCTTGCCGATATGCAGACCGAGATCGCGCTCGGGCTGCAGGCAAGTCTCCGCGTCGGGCATCTTTTTGACGAAGGGCGGATGGCCCCTGAAATGATTTCAATCGTCAAGCGCAACAATTGCGGCAAGGCGCTCGATATCGCTCGCATGGCGCGCGACATGCATGGCGGCAATGGCATCTCGGAGGAGTATCAGGTAATGCGGCACATGGTAAACCTTGAAACGGTCAACACCTATGAAGGTACGCATGATGTTCACGCGCTGATCCTTGGGCGCGCACAAACTGGCCTCCAGGCATTTTTCTGAGGTTGAATATGGACCGCGCACAGATTGTTCACGAGAATTTCCTCAGGCGGGTTGCCGCAGGCGACCTGCCGCAAGGGCGTTCTGCGTCAGGACCGTTGTCGAACAAGCAGGCGGTGTTGATCTATCGATCTGCTTGCCTTTCGCGCTCGCTTGATCGGGTCAGCCGCGCAATGCAGGCGAAGGGCCAGGGCTTTTACACGATCGGATCATCGGGGCATGAGGGCATGGCTTCGGTGGCGGCTGCATTGCGGCCTTCTGATATGGCCTTTCTGCACTACCGCGACGCGGCCTTCCAGATTCAGCGCGCGACGCAGGTGCCCGGCCAATCGATTACCTGGGATATGCTGATGTCTTTTGCCTGCTCCACCCAGGACCCGATCTCGGGCGGGCGGCACAAGGTACTGGGCTCAAAGGCATTGAACATACCGCCGCAGACATCGACCATTGCCAGCCATTTGCCCAAGGCTGTGGGCGCGGCCTATTCTATCGGCGCCGCGCGGCGCAATCCGCCAGAGCATAGGGCGTTGGCCGACGATGCGATCGTCATGTGTTCCTTTGGCGATGCATCGGCCAACCACTCAACCGCGCAGGGGGCGTTCAACTCTGCACAATGGACAGCCTATCAAGCGGTGCCATTGCCCTTGCTGTTCGTGTGCGAAGACAATGGGATCGGAATTTCGACAAAGACACCGCGCGGCTGGATTGCGGCAACCTTTTCCAACCGGCCCGATCTGGAATATTTTTCCTGTGACGGCCTGGACATCTACGATACTTATCGCGTCGCGGCACAGGCTGTAGAATTTGTCCGCACCCGCCGCAAACCAGCCTTTCTGCATATTCGCATGGTGCGCCTCTATGGACATGCCGGGGCGGATGTGGCGACCAGCTATTTGAGCCGGGAAGAGGTGGAAGCAGAGGAAGGGCAGGATCCCCTGCTGCACTCTGTGCGGTTATTGTCCGATGCAGATGCGCTTGCCCCGGCCGATGCGCTGGCAATCTATCAGGCTACCGGGGCGCGGGTCGAACGGGTCGCGGCCGAGGCGGTGACACGTCCGAGGCTGCAGAACGCCGCTGAGGTGATGGCATCGATCGTTCCTCCATCGCGCATCTGCAGACGAGTGAACGGCCCAACTCCCGAACAGCGCGCGCGGGCATTCGGCAGTGATCTGAAGGCGATGCAATCGCCCCAGATCATGTCGCGCCTCATTAACTGGGCGCTGACCGACTTGATGCTTGCGCATGATGAAGTGGTGCTGATGGGCGAAGATGTCGGCCGCAAGGGCGGCGTCTACGGGGTGACGCAAAAGCTCAGCACACGCTTCGGGCGGGCACGGGTCATCGATACACTGCTCGACGAACAATCCATCCTGGGGCTGGCCATCGGCATGGCGCACAACGGGTTTTTGCCAGTGCCCGAGATCCAGTTTCTTGCCTATCTTCACAACGCCGAAGATCAATTGCGCGGTGAAGCGGCAACCCTGCCGTTCTTCTCCAACGGGCAATATGCCAACCCGATGGTTCTGCGGATCGCAGGACTAGGCTATCAGAAGGGTTTTGGCGGCCACTTTCACAATGATAATTCGGTGGCTGTCTTGCGAGATATCCCCGGCTTGATCCTGGCCTGCCCATCCAGTGGTGCAGACGCGGCCATGATGCTGCACGAATGCGTACGCCTTGCGCGCGAAGAGCGGCGGCTGGTCGTGTTTCTGGAACCCATTGCGCTCTACCCGATGCGCGATCTGCACGAGCCCGGCGATGGCGGGTGGCTGATGCACTATCCTGATCCGTCGCGGCGTATTTCATTTGGCGAAGTCGGCCAGCATGGCGATGGTGAGGATCTGGCGATCCTGACCTTCGGCAACGGTGTCTATTTGGCGCAGCAGGCGCAAAAACGGCTGGTCGACCAGGGGATTGCTACCCGCTTAATCGATATTCGTTGGCTCTCGCCGCTGCCTGAAGATGAAATCGTCGCAGCAGTTTCGAGTTGCCGCAAGGTCCTGATCGTCGATGAGACCCGCCGGACGGGTGGCTTGGCTGAAGCGTTGATGGCGCTGCTTACAGAGAGAGTGGATCTGCCGCATATGCGCCTGACGGCGAAGGACAGCTTCATTGCCACCGGGCCCGCTTATGGCGCCACAATGCCATCATGCGGGGACATTGTGGCGGCGGCCACCCTGCTGGTGAGGGGCGAGCCATGAAGACAGCTGTCGTCATCTGCCCCGGCCGCGGGACATACAACAAGTCCGAGCTTGGTTATCTCAAGCAATATTTCCCCGATGCTGCGCTGCTGGCCAGCTTCGATGAGCAGCGCCGCGCAGCTGGTCAACCTTCGCTGACTGAGCTGGACCAGGCCGAGCGCTATTCGATGGCCACGCATACGCGCGGTGACAACGCGTCCGGGTTAATCTTTGCTGCCACGTTGGGAGATTTTCTTTCGATTGACCGCGAACAGATCGAAGTTGTGGCGGTAACCGGCAATTCGATGGGTTGGTATTCGGCGCTCGCTTGTGCAGGCGGGCTGTCACCTGATGACGGATTTCGGGTTAGCAATACAATGGGGAGGCTGATGCAGAACTCCCTGATCGGCGGGCAGCTGGTTTACCCTTTCATCACCAGCGATTGGCGGCCCGATGCGAAACGGCGCAATGTACTCCTATCGCTTGTAGATGAGATTGCCAGGCGTGCGGATCATGCGCTCTACCTCTCTATAGAGCTGGGCGGCATGCTCGTTCTGGCTGGCAACGAGGCGGGGCTGAAGGCTTTCGAAGCGTCAGTAGAGAAAGTGCAGGACCGCTACCCGATGCGGCTGGGCAATCATGCAGCGTTCCATACGCCGCTTATGGCACCCATCGCTGCGCAGGGCAGGGCGACACTGCCGGCCGACATGTTTCGTGATCCCGCGCTGGCAATGATCGACGGCCGAGGTTTTATCTGGTGGCCCGGCGCGTGCGAGCCTGATGCCCTTTGGCGCTATACGCTCGATACGCAGGTGGTCGAAACCTATGACTTCACCAAAGCGATCACCGTCGCAGCCCGGGAATTTGCCCCGGATCTGTTTATCATAACCGGGCCGGGCACGTCCTTGGGAGGGAGCGTCATCCAGTCGCTGATCCTTGCACAATGGCGAGGAATTAAAGATCGAGAGGATTTCCGTGTTCAACAGGATGATAAGCCCATGATTATCTCCATGGCCATGCCTCAACAACGGCAGTCGGCAGCTTTGCTCTAGGGTCAGACCCTAATATCGGGCATTTACTTATGTGCCTGCGGCGAGGTGGACGACATCAGCGTCATACCGCGCTGAATAGGTATGTTGTCGCTTGTGCTCCGCACAGAAAGCACTAAATGGTCATACAACTGAAATGTTACATCATCACATGGATTGAGGTTCTTTTGCTTAACGTTTCTACCCGTACCGCCCTGGCCTGCAGCCTGTCCCTCTTCGCACTGTATGCGCCTGTTTCCGCCATGGCGCAGGAAACAGATCGTGCCACGCCTGCTTCCGATGCCGACCATATCCATGACGATCTGCATGATCGGCGGGTGGATTTCCAAGGCAATATCATTGTCACCGCCACGGGGTTGGCGCAGCTGGACGTATTGGCCGGGACATCGGTTTTCGAAGCGTCTGACATTCAGAAGAATCTCGCCAGCCAGATCGGCGATGTGCTGGTGAAGCTGCCGGGAGTTTCCGCCACCAGCTTTTCCCCCGGTGCATCGCGCCCTGTTCTGCGCGGTTTTTCGGGCGAGCGGGTGCGGGTCTTGATTGATGGGTTGGGCACGATTGACGTGTCCAATACCTCTGCCGACCATGCCACCACGATCGATCCACTGACGGCTGAACGAATAGAGGTGCTGCGCGGCCCCGCTGTCATGCTCTATGGCAGTCAGGCAATTGGGGGCGCGGTTAATGTGATCGACAAGCGCATCCCGCGCCGCGTGCCTGATGAGCCGGTGCATGTGGATGGTCTGGCCGCGTGGAATTCGGCCAGCGATTTGCGGGAAGGGGGGCTGTCGGTTGACGCCCCGCTGGCAGATCGCCTGGTGGTTCATGTCGATGGGTCATGGCGCAAGACCAATGATCTGGAAGTCGCCGGATATGTGCTCGCGCCCGAATTGCGGGCTGACCTGCTGGCCGATGCGGATGAGGAGGCCGAGGAAGGCCATCTGGATGAAGCGGCGGAATTGCGCGAAGCAGCCGATCAGCGCGGAATCTTGCCCGACAGCGCAACGCGCACCTGGACAGCCAATGCGGGCCTCGCCTTTATCGATGGCGACAACACGCTGGGCTTTGCTGTGGGCTGGTATGACAGTCGCTATGGCATCCCCACTCAACCTGGAACGGGCCACGCCCATGGCGAAGAGGACGATGAAGGCGCAGAGGAAGAAAGCGGGCACGAAGGAGAAGAAAGCGTTTCCATCGGCCTGAAGCAATTCCGCGCCGATCTGCGCGGAGAGCTGGATCTGGGCGATGGTGCGTTTGATGCCCTGCATCTGCGCGCCGGATATTCCGATTACACCCATACCGAATTTGAAGGCGATGAAATTGGTACGGTCTTCGACGTTAAAGGGCTGGAGGCGCGTGTCGAACTGTCCCAAAAAGATCGCGGCTGGTGGCGCGGTTCGATAGGCGGCCAGTTCTATCACCGTGATTTCAGTGCTGAAGGTGCGGAAGCCTATGTTTCGCCAAACCTGACCAATCAGTTGGCGCTGTTCACCCTGCAGGAATTTGGCCAGGGCCCGATCCAGCTGGAGGCGGCTGCTCGATTGGAAAATACTGATGTAGAGGCGCGGATGCTTGGCCTGTCGCGCAGCTTCACCAATTTTTCCGGTGCGCTGGGGCTGATCCATGAAAGCGAAGGCGGTCTGCGCACGGGGGTGAACCTGTCGCGCGTAGCGCGGGCGCCCAGTGCGGAGGAACTCTATTCCAACGGTCCGCATATCGCCACGCAATCCTTTGAGATTGGCGACCCGAATCTGACGACAGAAAGGGCATGGGGAGCTGAGGCATATGTTCGAGGCAAGATTGGCCCGGCCCGGATCGGCCTGTCCGTTTATAAAAGCTGGTTCAGCGATTATGTCTACCAGGCCGAGACAGGGGCTGAGGAGGACGGACTTCCAGTATTCCAGTATCTGCAAAGCGATGCTGATTACTTCGGGGTGGAAGGCGAGCTGAGCTATCCATTCTATCAGAGTAATGGCCTGACGCTGGTGGCCGATCTGCGCGGTGATTATATTCGTGCGACGCTGGATGATGGGACGCCTGTGCCGCGTATTCCGCCATTGAGCCTGCTGGGCGCGCTGGAGGCGCAGACCGGGCCATTCGATGCGCGGGCCGAGGTGCAATGGTTCGCCAAGCAGGATCGGGTAGCCTCGTTCGAAACGCAGACTGACGCGTTCACCCTGGTGAATCTGTCACTCGCCTGGCACCCTCTGCATGGGGACAAGACTGTGACCGTTCTGCTGGCGGCAGATAATGTGTTTGACGTGACAGGCCGCCGCCATGCCAGCTTTACCAAGGATTTCGTGCCGCTGGCGGGCCGCAGCATCAAGGCCAGTGTGCGTTTCAGCCTGTAGGCGGCGAGAAGGCCGGTTCAGCTGCCAATGCCAACGGCAGAAAGCAGCCCGAACCGCCCTGGCACGAAATTACTTTCCTGCCAGGGCAAGTGTGTGCTGTTTCAGTTTTGCACGCAGCTTTGACTCCATATCCTTGCGGCATTCGCGACTGGGCCTTCCACGGTCGAGCGCCTGCGTGGCACGGCAAGCGTGGCGTGCCACCTGCCGTAGCCGTTGATACAGTTCTGCGCGACTTGCGGTCGTGGCCAGTTCGCTGCTGCGGTAACTGAATTGCACCTGACCGGTTGCTTCCCTGGCATGGGTGACTTCTGCAATAGATATTGTCGTCAGGCATACCGCCAACAGGGAGGCGGCCAGTTTGGTGTGTGCGGTGGTCGTCATTTCGTGTCTCCTCAATCAGATTGCCGCGGGCCGCGGCGATGAGAAGACACTGCGGAACACGACGAAAATGCGATAGTTCGCGATCCGAAGCAGGGCGCTACGTATATTGAAGGATCGCACTACGAAATCCGTAGTATTTGCTGAAACCACTCGGAATCACTACTGTTTTCCCAGTGAGCAGGGGAAGGAAGCCATGTCCGAACCAATGAGCCATTGCCCAGTTACCAAGGCGGCAGATCTGTTGGGTGACAAATGGGTGATCCTGATTCTGCGCGCGATGATACTGGGGGCACGCCGCTATTCAGATTTCACCGCTGCCATACCGCGCATCTCGCCTTCTGTGCTGAGCGGGCGCCTGAAACAGCTATGCGATGATGGGCTGATCCTGAAGCGTGGTGAAACGGGCCAGCAGGCAAGCTATCGCCTCACACCATCAGGCCGCGAATGCGAACCTATCATTGTATTGATGGCCCAATGGGGGCTGAAATGGGGTAGGCGGCACACGCAGGTTGATCAGATCGATGTAGGGGCGATGATGTGGGATATTCATCGCACGATTTTGACAGACGAGCTGCCGGACGGTGAAACGGTGTTTTCGTTTCATTTCGATAATCTGGGCCGGCACAATCGCTGGTGGATTGTCACATCGCGTCGGGAGATTGATTTGTGTGACACCGATCCCGGCAAGCCGGTTGACCTGTATATTCACGGCGCCATCGGATCGTTAATCGAGGTCTGGCAGGGGCAGTTGCCGCTGGGCGAAGCGCTGGCGGATGAGCGGCTGGTGATGACGGGGGAGCGCGCTATTCTGGAAAGCGCCCGGCACTGGTTCCCCATGTCACCTGTCGCGCGGGCCAGGCTTGCAGGAATGGAACCCGCCAATCTGGTCGCAGCCGGGCTTCAAGGTAGCAATGGTTGAAGCTGCCGGGTAACGACCGCCCTTAAAGCTTGGGCAGCGTAACCCCGCGCTGGCCCATATATTTGCCCGCGCGTTCAGCATAGCTGACCTGGCATGGCTCGTTCCCTTTCAGGAACAGAAACTGGCAGGCCCCTTCATTGGCGTAAATTTTGGCGGGTAGCGGCGTGGTGTTGGAAAATTCCAGCGTCACATGCCCTTCCCATTCTGGTTCCAGCGGGGTGACATTCACAATGATGCCACAGCGCGCATAGGTGCTTTTGCCCAGGCAGATCACCAGCACATCGCGCGGGATGCGAAAATATTCCACTGTGCGCGCCAGCACGAACGAATTGGGCGGAATGACGCAGACATCGGTTTTTACATCGACAAAGCTGTTGGGGGAAAAATCCTTGGGATCGACCACTGCACTGTGCACATTGGTAAAAATCTTGAACTCGTCCGCCACGCGCGCGTCATAGCCATAGGATGACAGGCCATAGGATATACACCCATCGCGCTTCTGATGTTCGACAAAGGGCTCTATCATGCCCGCATGCCGTGCCTCATTGCGAATCCATTTGTCTGAAAGAATAGCCATACACCGTGATTTGCGCATGGCGGCGCTCAGGGCAAGCGCAATGGCCTAAAATCCCCGATTTACTTGATCTGGCTGGCACCCAATTGCGGGTTCAATGCCGTGATGTGGTTGAGCCACTTCTTGGGCCGACGAAGCATCTTTTGCGGGTAATCCACCGTCAGTCCCACCATTTGCGCGATCTTGCCAACGAAATGGATGCAGTTGCGGCTGTCGAGATCGTAATGTTTGCCCGGTGCATCGCGCCAGGCGCGCATTTCTGCCACCACAGCGCGATATCGCGCGTCGCTGATGCGAACGCTGAAATGGCGATTGGTCTTGGCGATGTAATCACTCGGCTCACTCGCAATTTCATGCACCGCAGGCCCATTGAGCAGCGACGGGCCGGCTGTTTTGGCGGAAAAGCCGTAATTTTCCGAAATCACTTCGCCAGTGGAATCAAGGGTACCCTCCAGCACGATAAAGGCATGCGGATAACGCCCGACAAACAGCGACCCGTTGAAGCTGTGAAAGCTCAAACGGACATCAGCCAGCGCGGGCGTGGCCCAGCCCGTGGCCAGACAAGCAAGCAGGAAGGCGAAAATGCGCTGCATGGCGGCTGATTACCGCAGTGCAGCATCGGCGCGCAAGGCGGCATGCATTTCGCTGCGGCGAAGCGGTTGAAGGACGCGTGAGACACGTCTAGAAAATCGGGCGATGAAACTGTTCACCTTCTATTGCCGCGATGGCGAAAATGGCGCGGTTTTCCGCGAACATAGTCAAGAGGCACTGCTCAAACATTTTGAGGAACATGGTTCCGAATTTGTCGTGGCTGGTCCGTTGATGAGGGGCGATGATGTGGTCGGATCGCTGCTGATCGTAAAGGCCGCTGATGAGGCGCAGGCGCGTGAGCGGCTGGAGGCGATCCCCTATTTCTCAGTCGGTGTATGGCAATCGATTCGCGCGGATGAATATCACCCGCTATTTGGCGATTGGGCGGCAGACTTGCAGGCGCTGCAGGGCAGCGGCGAATAAACCTATTGCGGGTTCAGCAGCCTTCCCGCCACCGCATCCAGCTTGGCCAACAAGGCTGGATCATGTTGATCGGGTGATGTGATCACCGAATCTTCCAGCGCATAATCGATGGGTGATGGTTCGCGCGTGGCGGGCAGGGCGTTGATGAAACGGGTCAACATACTGCGCGCCAACTTGCTGTTTGCCTGCATTTGCTGGACGATCTGGGCCACGTCCACCGCCTCCCCTTCACGCCAGCAATCATAATCGGTGACCATGCCGATCAGCGCATAGGGCAGCTCTGCCTCGCGCGCTAATTTCGCTTCTGGCATGGCGGTCATGCCAATGACGTCAGCGCCCCATTCGCGATACATGCGGCTTTCGGCGCGGGTCGAAAACTGCGGGCCTTGCATGGCCAGATAGGTCGCGCCGGTCGCTAGTTTCCCCTTGGCGCCTGCAATGGCGGCAGCAGCCATGTCGGACAGGCGTTGACAGACCGGATCGGCCATAGAGACATGGGCGACGAAGCCGGGGCCGAAAAAGCTGGCATCGCGGCCATGGGTGCGGTCGATAAACTGTTCGACCACGGCAAAGCGCCCCGGTTCAATCTGTTCGCGCAGGCTGCCCACGGCGGAAATCGCCAGAATATCGGTGCAGCCTGCCCGCTTCAGCATGTCAATATTGGCGCGGGAGTTCACAGCCTCTGGAGGTAATGGATGGCCCCTGCCATGGCGCGGCAGAAAGCGCAGCTGCACATCGCCAATACGACCGCACAGCACCTCATCCGATGGATTGCCCCAGGGGCTTTCAATCGGAATCCACTGCGCATCCTCCAGTCCCTCTAATGCGTAGAGGCCGGACCCACCGATAACCCCGATTGTCCATGGGCTGGTCATGCTGCTTTCTAATCCCCTGTCTGCGTTGTACTGCTGCTTTATGGCTTAATGCCGCCAAGTGGCAAAGGATTGGTTATCATGCACCGCCCTCGGCCCAACCCGGCGGCAGGCGTGGCTCGACCACCTGACGCAGGACAAAGCTGGTTTCCATCCGCACCACACCGGGCAGGCGCGCCAATTCCTCGCGATGGACCTCAGCAAAATGATCGAGCGAGCGGACGAGGACCGTGACGAAATAATCATCGCTGCCGCTCATCAATTCGCAATGCACGACAGAGGGGCTGGCGGCCACTGCCTGCTCGAACGCGTCTAATTGCTCGCGGCTCTGGCTGGCCAATGACATACGGATATGGACACGCGCGCCATAATCCAGCTTCGCCAGGTCCAGATCGGCGCGATAACCACGGATGATCCCTCCATCTTCCAGCGCGCGCTGTCGCCGGGCGATGGATGTAGGGGAACGACCTATGTCCTCCCCCAATTGCTGATGCGTGGCGCGGCCATCGGCGTTCAGCCGGTGCAACAGCCTGCGATCAATCTGATCCAATTCCATAAAGAAATCCTGCGTGAATAGAAATATAAATGCATGAAAACTGCATCTACTGTGAAGCCATGTCATATCTTCGCCGGGAAACAAGGGTGAACTGCGTGTATACTGCGAAAAATATGCTTTTGCGGAGAAAGCCCATGCTGATCGGTGTGCCTAAGGAAATCAAAAGCCATGAATATCGCGTTGGCCTGACGCCAGAGGCGGTGCGTGAATATGTCGCGCATGGCCACGAGGTGATTGTCGAGACGGGCGCGGGTGCAGGTATTTCCAAGCCAGACGACATCTATCGTGCTGCCGGGGCTGAGATTGTCGATAGCGCGGCAGAGGTGTTCGCGCGCGCGGAAATGGTGGTGAAGGTCAAGGAGCCACAGCCATCAGAATGGGTGCAGCTGCGCGAAGGACAGGTCCTGTTCACCTATCTCCACCTCGCCCCCGATCCGGACCAGGCGCGTGGCTTGATGGAATCAGGCGTATCCGCCGTAGCATATGAAACGGTGACCGGGCCGGATCGGTCTTTGGCTTTGCTTGCCCCGATGAGCGAAGTGGCGGGGCGCCTCTCGATAGAGGCAGGCGCAGTGGCATTGCGCGCGCATAATGGCGGGCGTGGCGTGCTGATGGGCGGCGTTCCGGGTGTATTGCCAGCCAAGGTGGTGGTGCTGGGTGGCGGCGTGGTTGGCACGCAGGCCGCACGCATGGCCACCGGGCTGGGCGCGCGGGTTGAGATATTCGACAAATCGCTGCCGCGTATCCGCCAACTGGACGAGATGTTTCAAGGCCGCGCAACCACACGTTTCTCCACCATGTCGACCATCGAACAGGCGATCAGTGACGCCGATCTGGTTGTTGGCGCCGTGCTGATCCCTGGTGCTGCTGCACCACATCTGGTCACGCGCGAGATGTTGGGACTGATGAAGCCGCGCGCGGTGGCGGTGGATGTCGCCATCGATCAGGGCGGTTGCTTTGAAACCTCTCACTCCACCACGCATGATGCGCCCACATTCGAAGTGGACGGCATCATCCATTATTGTGTGGCGAATATGCCGGGTGCTGTGCCGCTCACCTCCAGCTATGCGCTCAACAATGCCACGTTGCCCTTCGGTCTGGCTTTGGCGGCGAAGGGTGTGGAGCGGGCATGTGCGGATGATCCGCATCTTGCCCCTGGCCTGAACGTCCATCAGGGTAAGATCGTGAATGCGGCAGTGGCTGAAAGCCTGGGCTTTGCGTGATTGGGCGGCGTTGACGCCGATTTGCGCCGCAGTGTGTTCAGCTTTGCGGCTTGCTGTTGCAGCGGCCAATCGCTTCATTTGCCATCTGTGGTACATTGCCCCCAGGCATTGGGTGAACCAGCCATAATCACACACGAAATGGACAGGCTGTTGCGGATGTCCACTCGTGGATCGACGTTGAGGATGACCATATCCGCCACCTTGCCGATCTCAAGTGAGCCGAGGTCAGCCTCTCGACCGATGGCCTTGGCCCCGCCAATGGTTGCCGCCCTCAGGACATTGGCCGGTGTCATGCCCCCCATGACATGGGCCTCCATTTCCCAATGCGTTCCCAGCCCCGGTACATCTCCATGGGCGCCGATGGCTAGCAATCCCCCGGCCTCTGCAAATCTGGCCGCGCTGGCTGCGATGGTTGGGAAGATGTATAGCGAGGGATCACGCCAGGGTCGGGCGGCGAATTTCTGGCGGCGGAAAAATTCGGGTGCCAGCTGGGTGTATTTGGGGTCTTGGTATGGCTGATCCTGCGCAATGAAATAATCCTGCGCTGGAAAACCGCCATGGGTGATTTGCAATGTCAGGTCATAGCTGATTCCGCTTCTGGCCATCAGCTGCACCACATCATCATACAGAACCGGCGGCGGTATGGCGTGTTCATTACCGGCATAACCATCAAGCACATGCGATAGGTCCAGCTTTGCGGAGAGAGCACCTTCGGTTGTGGGGTGCAGGCCCAGACGTCTTGCCGCATCCGCGACCCATTGGCGCACCCGACGGTTTCCGGTGCGATACATCTTGATATTGGCCAGCCCGTAATGGTCGCGGTAACGCCGCAGGACTGCGTTCACTTCCTCTGGCGAACGAAAATCGTTGAAGGAAAAGATCGCAGGTCCGGTGGAAAGTATGCGCGCACCCTTGGTCAGCCCCGCCTCGATTGCATCCTGATAGGCGAGCATATCGATTGTTAGTGTTGAGGGATCGAATACTGTCGTGACGCCATAGGCCAGATCAGCCCTGGGTCCCCATGGCGCAAAATCGAGTACATCGCGCCTGATATCGGCGACATGGTTGTGAACATCGATTAGCCCCGGGATGATGAAGCGATCCGAAACATCGATGATCTTTGTCGCGGCTTCGACATGCACTGATCCGCGCGGTCCGATGGCCTTTATGCGGCCATCACGGATCAATATGTCCGCGTTTGCAATATCACCCGCATCGCCCATCGTCAGTACGGTTGCCCCGCGCAGCAGGTAAGTGCCGTGATGCGTCACACGGGGCAGCTTGATCACCGCGCGAACGGGATCGGGTGCTGACTGAGTATCGGCGGCAAGATATAGGGATGGGCCGACCGACCAATAAAAGCCTGCGCCGCCTTCCTTCCATCCGAAGAAGTCTGCGCCAATATCGCTGACCTGGTGTTGCTCATTGGCGGCGCGCTCAAGGTGGACCGTGCCCCCCGCCTGCTCAGGCATTTCGATCCAGTGCAATTGCTGCGCAATCTTGGCGAGCGCGTGCCTGCCATCGGGGCTGATGCGGATATCATCGGCTTGCGCGGGTCCTGCCGCAAAATACCAATTTGGCCCGGTTATGCTGACCAGCCTTTCGTTACTCGTGGTGTCATATACGCCATCAGGGCGGTTGATCAGCAACCTGCCATCGCTGAGGAAATGAGGCGTCCCGCCCATCTCGCCTGTTGCAAGTGTATGGGGCTTGCCTGTGCGTTTCAGGGTAATCAGTTCTGCTTCGCGGAACTGCCCAAATTCCACATAGACCGAACGTCTTGCTTCGCTGGGGGATCGCACGACAATGACGGTGCCATCAGGCGCGTAAACTGGGTGCGTGTAAAACCCGTCTTGCTGCGTAATGCGGCGTGATTTCCCGCTGGCGATATCGGTTTCCCAGGCATGGCCGCCATCAACATCGCTCCAGCTGACTGATAGCAGACGTCGTCCATCGGGCGACCAAGAAGGATGGAATTGTGGGGTGCCGTTGGATGCAACTGGCTTCGGTTTCCCGCCTTTGGCAGGCATAAGGTACAGCCGTCCCAATGCCGAGAATGCGAATGTGAATCCATCAGGTGACAACACCGGGTCTTGAATCAACCTCAATTCAACTGGCCCGGTTTCAATCCGGGCAGGCGCGCGCGCCAGCGGGGCGAGATGCGCCCTTACCTGCGCAGTGAACTCAATTTCGGTGACGGCATTGTCCGCAAGCTGGATTCGTTTCAGCCTGCCGCCCGAGGTAAAAATGATCGCATCGTTATCAGGGGTGAAGGCGACGCGTGGCGCAATGTCGCTCCAATAGGATGCCTGCAGCGAATCCGGGCCCAGGCGTACGAGGTCGCGGACTTTACGCGTTTCAATCTCCAGCAGCCGCAGCCAGGTTTGCTCCGCCCTGCGTTCGACAAAGGCCAGAAGCCTCCCATCATGCGAAACCGCGGGTCGGAAAGAGCTGGTTTGCGCCTTGCCCAGCCTTACATCACCTGACGCTGTAGCAATTGTTTCGCGGGTCAGATCAGAAAGTCGGGTGCGGGCTATCTGCCATTCGACGGGTTCAGCAAGGTTCAGGCTGCCGGACCGTGATGCATGGTAGAGCCATTTTCCCTCTGGTGAAGCGACGGCCCCCAATGTGTGGAGGGGGGGGGCTTCGGTGCCATTATTGGGAATAACAACTTTCCCTAGCCCCGCCTGTTCGGTGTCGAAATGCCACAGCTCGTAGGCATTGCGATCAGGCCAGAAGCGCGAAACATAAATGCCCAGCCCATCGGCTGACCAGGATGGAGAGGTGAAGATCGGGTTGTCATCATACAGGCCGATCTGCCGGGCATGGCTGCCATCTGGACACATGATCCAGAGGTTTTCCGCGCCTGAACGATCAGAGAGGAAGGCCACCCAATCGCCATCGGGCGAGAAGATCGGCTGGCTGTCGATCGCCATGCCTTCGGTCAGCCGCCGCGCCACGCCGCCGCGGGAATCGACTGAATATAGGTCGCCCAGCAATGCAAAGATAATCGTCCTGCCATCGGGCGACAGGTCCAGCTGCAGGTCAGTCCCCTCGCTGGTTTCAAATTCGATGATGCGGCTTGGCTGGCTGGGTAGTACCTGCCCCGGTGTAGCCATTGCGGTCGGCGCTAGGCCGCTAACGCCAGGGGTTGTGTCTGATGCGTACGCTGCGGTAGGCGCGGTCACCGCCAGAAAAGCAGCGAGGCCGGCCATCACTCTTGCGAACAGCCGACCCCGCATATGTATCTCCAAATCCTAAAATTTTAGCGTCGCGGTTCCGATGATCTGCTGACCCGCACCATAGGTACAATTGTTGGAGCCGGCACACCTTGCAACATATTTCTTGTCGAAGAGGTTGGAGCCATTGATCACGAAACGCCAGCTGGGTGTGTCATAGTGAAGGATGGCATCGAACAGGGTCGAGCTCTCGCTCACATAAACAATCGGATTGAACGGCCCGGGCAGGCTGCCCGCACTGCCGCTGACATGTCGCACACCGGCCCCGAAGCCGAAGCCAGCCAAGCTGCCGCGCTGGAAGGTGTAATCCGCAAACAGCGATGCCTTGTGCTTGGGCGTGATTGGCAGGGGTTCACCCACTTCCAGCGGCTGCTCGCTCGCGGTCACTTCGCTATCCGTGTAGGAATATGAGCCATTGATCGAAATCTGATCGCGAATGCGCATCACGAATTCGATTTCGGCACCTTCCACTTCGACCTCACCGCTTTGTGTTGAGCCGATGGGCGGCGAGGTGACGGCGCCATAAACAGCGCTGGTCACATTTTTCTGCTTGATCTGGAACACCGCAGCAGTGGCAAACAGGTCGATATCAGGGCCCAGGTCGCGCGCGTCATATTTGATGCCGCCTTCCAGCTGTTCCCCTTCTGTTGGGCTGAAAGGATCACCATTTACGTCCGCACCCAGCGTTGGCTCGAACGATGTGGCATAGGAAATATAAGGTGTAATCCCGGATTCGGTCACGTAGCTGAGGCCGGTTCGCCAGGTGAATTTATCCTGCTTTGACGGCGCGCCAAAGGAATCCAGCTTCACCCAGTCATAACGTCCGGACAGCAGGATGCGCAGCGCGCCAATTGCGACCTGATCCTGCAGGTAGACGCCAGTTTGGCGCAGCCGCTGATCGGCGAAGGCAAAGTCGGTGGTTGGCTTGGGGAATGGTGCGCCCACGCCATAGACCGGATCGAAAATGTCGATTGTGCCGCCACCGCCAAAGATGAAGTTGAAGGCAGCTTCGTTGCGAACATTGCGGTAATCGACACCGGCAAGCCAGTTATGGGTAATGTCACCTGTGTCAAATTCGCCATCGAGCTGGCTGTCGACGGTGAAGCTCTTCACCTCTTCCGAATAGGGGAAGATGGATCGCGTGATCGTGCGGTTATCGCCATTCAGGAAGCTGTTGAAAATACTGTCCTGATATTCGTCATAATCCGACCAGCGCGCATTGATCGAGGCGCTCAATTTGCCACTGAACTTATGGGCCAGTTCGAAACCTGCGGCCCATTGTTTGCGCTCATAACGGTTATAGTCCGGCTCACCGAGATTGACGTCCCGCGCGATCTCTCCTTCGGGATTGGGCAAGAGCGTGCCGTCAACCGGCAGGAACCCGTTGGTGTCGCCTTCCACTTCATCATATTGATAATGGCCAAGTGCGGTCAGCGTCATGTCCGGGCCAAGGTAGAGGGTCGCTGCCGGGGCGATGTAAAAGCGTTGCGCGTCGACAAAATTGCGCTCTGCGCCCCGGTCACGGTACAGCACGGTCCCGCTCAGATCCAGAAAATCGCTGACCGGGCCGGTGACTGTTCCAGCGATCTGCTTGTAATCATCCGTGCCGTATTTGACGGAAACTTCCCCGTCAAAAACGCTGCGCGGGCGGCGGCTGGTTTGGTTGTAAATCCCGCCGGGAGGCGCGCTGCCGTAAAGAACCGAAGCGGGGCCTTTCAGGATATCCAGACTTTCAAATGCGTAGAGGTCTACGCCGTTAGAAAAGATTGTGGTTGTAACCGGCGTAGCCAGCCCATCGACGAATTGTTTCGGCGGAAAACCGCGGATCTGGATGAAGTCAAAGCGCAGGTCCGGACCATAATTTTCGCCCGTGGCACCGGCGACGTAACGCACTGCCTGCTGCGCATCGATAAAGTTCAAGAGATCGATCTGGTCGCGCGTGACCACGCTGATCGACTGTGGCGTTTCAACAAGGGGAATATCGCTTTTCGTTGCCGTCGCGCTTCCTTCAGGGACATAGGCTTTGGCGGTGACGATGATTACCCGTTCGCCGTCAATTTCCTGCTGGATAGTCTCAAGCCGTCCATCATCGCCCTCAGCATCTGTACCTTGAGCAAGTGCAACATGCGAAACAGAGCACAGTGCAACTGCAGTCAGAGCATTAAGCGACTTCAACCCAATCAAATGGTGATGTGCCATATTTTTATCCTCCACGAACCAATATCCCGCCTACTCAATACGGACAAAGATTTCCGCCAGCATTGGGCCGATTACCCTCTCGAATCGGTCAATCTGCGCCGGCGAACCCTTAAACGCTATTGCGAATCATACGCAATAGCGGAGTTTGACCCGAACGCGCATACCTGCGGCCCAATCGGAAAGGCCAATTGCTCCACAATGTATATTAGGACACATTGTATTGGGGGTTTCATGAAAGGTCACAGATGCGCAACGCTTTGACCATCATTCATCGTTATTGCGGCCTTGCGTCGATGATTTTTCTGGCGCTGGCCGGATTGACGGGATCCATTCTTGTCCTGCGCGGCCCGCTGGATCGCGCTTTGAACCCCGATCTGTTGATTGCTGGCGCGGCGGCGAACGGTGAGGTTTTAAGCTCGACTGTACCCATGGTCACGGAATTCGAACACAGGTCACCAGACCTGCAGATCGTTGCCTTCCCAGCGCATATTTCTGCGGGGGAAACGATCGAATTGCAGGTGTCCGGCAAGCCGGGTCATCCTGCCCCTGAACGTAATCTCATCTATCTCGATCCGTCATCGGGCGATGTTGTCGGTAGCCGATCCTCGCAAGGCGGGTGGGGTCGGCATGGGTTCGTGTCCGGTCTGGCCCAGTTCCACTTCAATTTGCTGGCTGGTGATGCGGGGCGATATTTCATGGGCGTGATTGCGATCCTGTGGGTGCTGTCCAGCCTCGCCGGAATTGTGATGACCTTCCCCGAGCGGCAGCCTTTCTGGAAGAATTGGTGGCGCAACTGGCGGTTTCGTCGTTCCAGCCCGTTGCCACGATTGCTGCTTGATCTACACCGCTCGACCGCGCTGTGGTTACTCCCCGCAATATTGGTGCTGGCGCTGACATCTGTTGCGCTCAATTTCTGGGGTGAGGCCTATGCCCCGGCGGTTACCAAAATATCGCCGCTTCAATATGATCTGTTCGAACAGGATGCCCCATATCCGGATGGGGCCGTTCCCCAATTGCAATATTCCGATGCGCTTGCTGCAGCGGAAAATCATGCTGCCAGCACAGGCCTGAAATGGCAGCCAGCGCGCATGATGTACCTGCCCGATTGGAACCTTTACGGGGTAAAATTTTCTGAAGGCGGGTATTTGAATTACGAGATGCTGGGCCCGGTGGATTATTACTTTGACGGGAATAGTGGGGAATTTCGTCACCAGGTTGATCCCTATTCAGACAGCGCAGGGCTGGCGATGATACGTATGGTCTATCCGCTTCATAGTGGTGAGATGTTTGGCACAATCTCGCTCGTGATTATATTTCTCGCAGGGCTGGCGACGCTGCTCCAATCGGCCACAGGGTGTTACATTTGGCTGAAGAAGCGGAAGTCCCGGCTTGCGCAGCGCTCCGCTGCACAACGTCAGGGAACTGCGGCATGAGTACACGTTACGAAGGTGCTACTCCGCACCAGCTGGTGGCGCTGATCCGTGATCATCCTCTGTGCTGGATTGTTCCACAATCGGACCCCACATCCGCCATCCTGATGCCGGTTGTGATTGGCGCGGAGGATGAGGGTGGTCCGACAGAGCTGTTGGGCCATTTTCCCCGCCGGTCTGCCGCGGCTGCAGCGCTCGCAAGAAATGGTGCGGCGAGTTTCCTTTTTCTGGGGCCCAACAGGCTGATCGATCCGGATATGGCTGGCCGCAGCGATTGGGGGCCGACATGGAATTTTGCATCCGCCCGGTTCGATGGGGTGGTGAAGCTGGATGAAGCGATTACCGCAGAATGTCTGGAAAAGACCGTCGCCCAGGTAATGGCCGGGTCGAACTGGTCAATCGCGGATTTGGGTGAGAGGGGGGCGGGGCTAATAACAGCTGTGATCGGTTTTCGTTCCTGTGTGACTGCAGTGTCGCCAAGGATGAAATTGGGGCAGGATGAAAGCCCTGATGTTTTTCGGTCGATCGTGGAGGCGCTTGGCACCGATCCGCTGGCAGCGTGGATGCAGGAGACATATCCGCAGTGAACTGTTTGACCCGATCTACCGCGCTGCTTTTGGCGCTTTCATCCGGGGTCGAGGCGTCGGCGCGCTCGCTGGAGCTGCCGGAAGAGGATATCACGCATTCCAGGCCACATGCCGGGGATGAGGCGGGCGCGGTTGCGCTTGAAACGTCCTACACGGCCGATCTGTGGCGCAATGAAGGCGGCGCTGCCGATGGCTGGCGGTATATGGACAATCTGGAGCTGAGGCTGAACACGGATTTTGAACGTGCGTTCGGCTGGTCCGGGGCAAAGGCATCGATCAGCCTGTTATACAATAATGGCCGCTCACTCAGCGAATTGAGCGGGGATGCACAGGTCGTCAGCAATATCGAAACCGGGGTGGAGGCCCTGCGGGTATTTGAGGCCTTTATTGAAAAGGATCTGGGTGGGGATACTTCGCTGCTCGTTGGGCTGTATGATCTCAATTCTGAATTTGACGCGCTGAGCAATACCGATCTGTTCCTGGGCAGCGCCCATGGGATCGGCACCGATATTTCACAATCGGGGCAGAATGGCCCATCTATTTTTCCCGTGACTAGTCTGGCTGTGCGGGTCGATCATGTGGTGTCGGACCACCTGACCTTGCGGGCCGCTGTCCTTGATGCTGTCCCCGGAAACCCGGCGCGTCCCGCCCGTACGGCGATCAGCCTTGACGATGGCGTTCTTGCGGTGGGAGAGGCCGATATCAGTAGTGGACCGGTGCGGGTTTTGCTGGGCGCATGGGCCTATGACCGCGGCCAGCCACGGCTGGATGGCAGCGGCGTGGCAACAAGTTATGGCGCATATTTGCGGGGGGAGTGGTGTCTTGACGGTCAGGCTTCGTGTCGCACCAGTGTCTTTGGCCGTTTAGGGTTTGCGGATAAAAGGACCAACGTCTTTCATGCGTTTGCTTCGTCTGGATTGGTCCATCACGCCAATGATGATATCGCGCTTGGCCTTGCCGTGGCGCATGCGAAAGCTGCTGATAATGCTTTGGCAGCTCAGGATATTTATGGGTCCGAAACGGCGATTGAAGCGACCGCCGCTTTTCAGCTCTCCGACTGGCTGACGGTTCAGCCCAATGTGCAATATGTTATCGACCCGGCATTTGTCGCTTCTGGGCGTGATGCCGTGGCGATCGGGCTCAGACTCTCGATCTCGCTATAATCGGCGGAGGGGTCGCTGGCATTATCCCCGATCCGCCCAAAATCATTCCATATATTGGCTGGGTGACACCCCAAAGGCCCTTCTGAACATCATGGCAAAGCCGCTGGGGCTGTCATATCCCACGTCATAGGCTGTGCGTGTTATCGACTGCCCTTCTGCGAGCAGTGAGAGGGCCGCCATCAACCTCACCTGCTGCCGCCAGACGGCAAAGCCAACACCCGTTTCCCGGCGGAATGCGCGCGTGAAGGTGCGCCGGCCCATCGCCGCCATATCGGCCCAATAATCGATATTCATTCCGTTGGAGGGATCATCCAGCAGGCTCTGGCACACCAGCACCAGACGCGGATCTCGCGGCATCGACACTGAATAGGGCGCATGCGGCAATTCTCCGACTTCCTCTACCAGCAGGCGAATAATCCGTTCCTCCCGCTCCCCCCATTCGATCGCGGCATCAAATTCTGAAATCGTGACGATCAGAGCTTTGACCAGCTCTGTCACCTCCAGCACCTGACTGTCGAGCATATCGACCAGCTCACCTGCTTTGAAGTAAATGGTGCGGAGCGATACAGCACCGCGGCATGACACTTCATGCTGCATGCCCGCCGGAATGATCAGAGCCCGTTGGGGTGGGATGACCACGGCTTTTTCCGCTGTCTTGATAGCCATCACGCCCCCAATTGCGAACAGCAATTGCGCCGCATCATGGGAATGCATCGGGTCGACGAAGCCCGACGGATACTCATCTTTCAGCGCGACCACAGGATGGTCTAGAGCAAGGATTTCGGCACTGGATTGCATGGCCTGATCCCCCTTGAAGGGTATCAATACAACCTATCAGGCCATGCAGCAATGGCCATTGTTCTTGCAGGCCCGATGGTTGGGATTTCTGGCCCAAAATGTCCAAAATCCGGGCTGGGACGATGTGGCGGCCTGATTGAGCAGATGTTTGACCCGCCAATTCCGGTTAAAAGCCTCGGAATTCCCTATTATTCCTGAGCACTAGAGAGTGGGAGTGGTTTGGTGGACATGGCCGATGTTGCAGGACGGGCGAGCGTCGACCCTGAGGTGAGGAAGTTTGTCGATGGCCTTGCCGAAGGTTACCGCCGCTACGCCTCTGAACACGACGCTCCACCAGCTCGCCGCAGGGAAATTGCCGAGCTTGTACGCGAACCATGGCGTACAGGTGGCCCGGTCATGGCTGAAACACGCGATTTTGAACATGACGGCGTCAGATTGAGGCTCCACCGTCCGACGCTTCAGGCCGACTTGCCCATGCTCATCTACATTCATGGCGGGGGATGGATGCTGTTCAGCATCGACACGCATGATCGGCTGATGCGCGAATATGCCCACCGTGCAGGGATTGCCGTTCTGGGCGTTGATTACAGTCTCGCACCAGAAGTGCGCTATCCCGTTGCCCTCAATGAAATTGACGGCGTTGTGCGGTGGGCGGAAGATATGGGCGCGAGAGAATTGGGCATTGAAGGGCAGCGGATCGTCATTGGCGGGGATTCAGCAGGGGCGAATTTGGCTGTGGCGACATGCCTTAAACGCCGTGATGAGGGGCGCACATCATTGGCTGGCATGCTGTTAAGCTATGGCGCTTTCGATCCCCGTCATCGGCCAAGTTACGATCTCTACACTGGCCCGGAATTCACCCTTGAGGCCGGGGAGATGGACGCTTTCTGGGAAAATTACGTTGGTGACGCCGCACTTCTGGATGACCCGCTGGTGGCCCCGATTAAGGCTGATCTTCGTGGTTTGCCATCGGCGCATCTGACCGTGGCTGAATGTGATGTTCTGGCGGATAGCAATGTGGAATTTGCCCAGGCACTTAAGGCATCGGCTGTACCGCTGGAATGCAATTTAGTGCGCGGCGCGACCCATAGTTTCCTGGAAGCGATGTCGGTCGCGGTTCTGGCGGACCGCGCGCTCGATCAACAGGCCAGATGGTTGGCGAATGTAGTTACGGCTTAGGCGCAAGTATAACTCTGCGGTGCGCCGCGCCACCAATCGGATATCGATAAATCATTGAAAAGGTGGTGAGCCCTGCTGGGCTCGAACCAGCGACCTACTGATTAAAAGTCAGTTGCTCTACCGACTGAGCTAAGGGCCCACCTGGCCAGAGACTATGTGGCTTGGCGCCCGCCAATCAGCTGGCGCGCCGCTCACCTAGGGATGGGGGCGCGCTTGGTCGAGCGGGCAAACAGTTGATTTATGGAAAGCCCGCTTTGCGGATCGCGCCAGTCCCCTGCAATCTGCCGCGCTGGGGCCAGAACGAAGCTGCGCTGGCGAAATTCGGCATGGGGTATGGTGAGGTGTGGCCTGCGCCACGTGCCGCCATCCCATAACACAATATCTAGGTCGATCACGCGGTCGCCCCAGCGGCGCCAGCGGCGACGACCGAATTCACGCTCCATCCATTGCAGCGCCGCCAGCATGGCATCGGGGTCCAGCTCGCTTTCCACCAGTGCTGCGGCATTGGCAAAGCGGCGTTGTGCCGCGCCCATGGGCGGCGTGTCGAAAATGGCGGAGCGCGCGCTGACAGTGCCCAGTGCTGCCAGCTCTTCCATTGCAGCCCGCACCACCTGTGTCGGCGCGCCATAGCGGTGGTGGCGACGGTTGGAACCGAGCGCGATCAGATAGGTGCTGGTCAAATATCCTCGCAAATGCGGGTGTAGAGCTGCGGGCGGCGGTCACGGAAAAAGCCCATGCCGGCACGATGTGTGGCGGCGCGATCCAGGTCCAGCGTCACCACCAGCGCACCTGTTTCCTGCTTGCCATATTCGGCCATCTTGTCACCCCATTCATCGGTCACAAAGCTGTGCCCGTAAAAGGCTTGGCCCTGCTCTACGCCTATGCGATTGGCTGCGATCACGGGCATGCAATTTGAGACTGAGTGCCCTTGCATGGCGCGCTGCCACATGCGGCTTGTGTCCAGATCCGCGTCATAGGGTTCAGACCCGATCGCGGTGGGGTAGAGCAGCAATTCCGCCCCCATCAGCGCCATCACGCGCGCGGATTCGGGGTACCATTGGTCCCAGCAAATGCCCACGCCAATGCGGGCAGACTTACCGCCAGTAATCGGCACGTCCCACACCTTGAACCCGTCATTCCCGGGACGGAAATAGTATTTTTCCTCATATCCCGGCCCATCGGGAATGTGGCTCTTGCGGTAAGTGCCCATGATCTGCCCATCGGGGCCGATCATCGCCATTGTGTTGTAATAGTGATGTCCGTCACGTTCGAAAAAGCTGGTAGGGATGGTGACGTTCAGCTCTGCCGCCAGTTCCTGCATCGCCTGAACCGAGGGATGTTCCGTTGTCGGGCGGGCCAGCGCAAACAGCGCCTCCTCCTCAACCTTGCAGAAATAGGGGCCGGAAAAGAGTTCGGGCGGCAGGATTAACTGTGCGCCGCGCGCGGCGGCATCTTCCACCAATGCGGAAACGGCGGCGATATTGGCCTGCTCATCCTCATCATTTAGAGGCAATTGCAGCGCAGCGACGTTGATTTCCTTCATGCCATGCCATGTATGCGCAGCGCGCGACCAAGTCCATCGGCTGATGGACGATGACAAGAGGCCCGCCCCTTCCTATCTGTTACCCGAATAAGGAGAACGGCATATGACGCAGGCAATTATTGCAGGCGGATGTTTCTGGTGCACAGAAGCGGTGTTCCGCGATGTTGTGGGCGTGAGCGAGGTTGAAAGCGGCTATATCGGCGGCAGCGTGGCTGGCCCGACCTATAAAGAGGTGTGCAGCGGCACGACCGGCCATGCAGAGGCGATCCGCGTGACTTTCGATCCCGCCACGATCAGCCTGCCAGACATCTATGACGTGTTTTTGGGCACGCATGACCCGACGCAGATGAACCGGCAGGGCAATGATGTGGGTACGCAATATCGCAGCGCGATCTTTGTGCTGGATGATGACCAGCGAGCCGAGGCAGCAGCAGCGATTGCGCGCTGGGATGCGGCGCATGCGGGGCAGAGTGCTGTGACGACGGTCGAAGGCCCGACCACATGGTATCCGGCTGAAGATTACCACCAGGAATATTGGGAGGGGGAAGGCCAGCGCAATCCATATTGTCTGGCGGTGATCCCACCCAAATTAGCGAAACTGCGCAAGAGTTTTCAGAACAAGGTGAAGGACTGAGGGGGTTATTCTTTCACCCAGCGCGCGGCAAAAAATCCATCCATCCCACCTTGATCGGCCAGCATGCCGGGGTGGGTTCGCAGCCAGCCTTCGGGCGTGGGCTGAAGACCGAATGGTAATTCATCGGCGCGCATGGGAAGCGGGGTAAGCGCGTTAAACTGGCGCGCCCGTTCCTCGCCCTCCTCTGGCTCCAGCGAGCAGGTGGCATAGACCAGCACACCGCCCGGCTTCAGCCAATTGGCCGCGCGCGCCAGCAGGGCGGATTGCAGTTCGGCCATCTCGGCAATTTGCCGGTTGCCGATCCGGTGGAGCACATCCGGGTGGCGGCGGCACGTGCCCGTGGCGGTGCAGGGCGCGTCGAGCAAGATGGCATCGAAGCTGTGCTTGGGTTCCCAGGTCAGCGCATCCGCACGAACCGGTGAGGCGGTGAGGCCGGTGCGTTTGAGGTTTTCCTTCAATAGATCAAGGCGGCGCTTGGAAAGGTCCAGTGCGGTGACCTTCCAACCAGCTGCCGCCAGTTGCAAAGTCTTACCACCCGGCGCGGCGCATAAATCCAGCGCGTGGCGGCCATCGCCCGGTCCCAGCAGGCGCGCGGGGATGGATGCAGCCAGATCCTGCACCCACCATTGCCCCTCACGAAACCCCTCAATCTTCTCCACCGCTTCGCCACGCGGCAGGCGCAGATGCGCCGGGGCATAGCTGTCTGCCGCCATTTGCAGTGCCCAATGCTGGGTTTGTGATTCATCGCGCAGGGTCAGGTCGAGCGGGGGAGGGGCAACCAGCCCTGCGGCGATCGCATCCGCCTGATCGCCCCACCGCGCGCGCATTTCTTCGGGTAAGCTTGGCCGATCAGGAAGCGTCGCCTCGCGTTTCGTCAGTGCCGAGAACACGCCATGTGCCAGCCGGCGCGGTCCACCGCTGAGCAGCGGCAGCGCAGTGGCGATCACCGCATGGGGCGGCGTGCCCAGCCGCAGCCAGCCCGCCAGCATCAACCGCAGCACACTGCGCACCTTGGCATCGGGCGACAGGGGTTTCTGGGTGGCGCTGTCGATCAGTGCGTCGAAGTCACTCAGCCAGCGCAGGCTTTCATTGGCGAGAGCGAGCGCCAGCGCCTTGTCCGGCCCTGCCTTGAGCGCGCGGATGGCATTACGACCCGCCTGTTCCAGCGTTTCGCCTCGGTTCATCACCGCGTCGATCATCTGCAGCGCGGCGCGACGCGCGGGAAGTCCGGGAATATTGGCCATATTTCGGCCCCTAGCGCGCCTTGCAACTTGGCGCCAGCGCGCGCATGTATGGTGCATGAGCAAACGTGCGACGAAACGGCCCCAAAGTTTCACCAGGCCCACCCATTGGACCAATGACCCCGTGCCTTTGCCCCAAAAGGGCAAGGATGAGGAGGAGTTGAGCCCAACCCGCTATGGTGATTGGGAAAAGAACGGGATTGCGATCGACTTCTGATCGATCTGCGTAAGCTATTCCTGATGCTCGTCAGGATTGATCTTGAAAATCTTGGCCCAGTCGATTTGCGGCAACACAGCAAGCATCACCAGCAATGCCAATTGTAAGGCGATACCCCATGGGCTGGTCAGCGTTTGCAGGAAAGTTTCCTGTAGCGAATAATGTTCGACCAGCTGCGCTGACCCGCCATAAATGGTGTAGGATACCAGACGTCCTGTGAAAAAGGCCAGGGTGAAAGGCAGCAGGCGAACCCCGGCCAACCCCACTGCGCCGAACAATTGCGCAGATGGCAGTGGCGATAAGGCGAAGAAACCCAGCCCGATCAGCGCATTGCGTCGCTCTCGCTCAAACGCGATCCGTACCGCACCCAGATTGCGCCGCATCCGCGCTGAAATGCGCGACCCAAACATGCGGAATCCATGCGCCAGGGTAAACCGGCCCGATGCCGCCGCCAGTGCGCCCACGATCACCAATCCGGGGAGCGGTAGATCAGTGTTTAATTCGAGAAACACGATCACAGACCATGTTGGCGGCCCGAAAGCGGGCAGCAGATTGACCGCGAAGACCACGGCAAAGACCAGCGCCAGTTCTATCGCCATATCCACGGGGCTCAGATCCAGCCGGCCAGTTCGCGGCGGATCAGTGCCTCTAGCATCGTCATGCCAGCATCTGATGTGTTGAGGCAGGAGAGGACGGCATAATCCGCGCCACCTGCCTGGGTGAACTGCTCACGCCCTGCAATTGCGAGTTCTTCCAGCGTTTCCACGCAATCGGCGGAAAAGCCGGGGGCAGCGATCACCAACCGCCGTGTGCCCTGCTTCGCCTCTGCCACCAGAGTGGCGTCGGTTGCCGGTTCCAGCCATTTCGCCTTGCCAAAGCGGGATTGGAACGCCGTTTCGATCCGCATTTCGGGGCGGGAGAGCCTCTCACCCAGCAGCCGTGCTGTCTTGCGGCAATGGCAGTGATAGGGATCGCCCAGTTCCAGGGTGCGCTGAGGCATGCCATGGAAGCTTAGCAGCAGCACTTCCGGCTCGAAATAGAGCGCTGCCAATTGTCGCGACAGGTCAGCCGCCAGCGCGTCAATATGGGCGGGATCATCGTAATAGGGCGGCAATGTACGCAGCGAAGGTTGCCAGCGCATCTGGCCCAGCGCCTCTGCCGCCTTGTCCACCACACTTGCTGTCGTCGCGGCGCAGAATTGCGGGTAAAGCGGTGCGAGCAATATGCGGTTACAACCGGCCTGCATCAGCATGTCAAGCTGCGCGGGGATGGCTGGTTGGCCATAACGCATCGCGTATTTGACCCTTACGCCGTCTCCCAGTCGCGCCTGCAAACCGGCTGCCTGTGCTTTTGTGATTGCCGCGAGCGGTGACCCAGCATCGGTCCACACCTTTGCATAGGCGGCCGCGCTTTTCTTAGGCCTTGTGTTAAGGATGATGCCGCGCAGGATCGGCTGCCAGATGATTGGTGGTATCTCGACCACGCGCCGGTCAGACAGGAATTCAGCCAGATAGCGTTTGACTGCGCCGGGTTCTGCCGCATCGGGTGTGCCCAGATTGACCAGCAGCACGCCCACGCGCCCGCTTGCAACAGGCACATGTCCATCAGGCAAATTCGGTGCTTGCCAGGTCAATGCGCGGTCATCCTCACTCACTCAGATACCTTCAGAAAGTAAGGGAAGGTGGCGCAGGCGCAAGCCTGTGGCGGAATAGATAGCATTGGCGATGGCCGGGGCGGCCACCACTGCGCCCAGCTCTCCGGGATCGGCGGGCGGTGCATCAGAGGTGATGAAGTCCACCTCAATATCCGGGCAATCGGAAAGGTTGGGCAGGTTCAGATCGGCCAGCCGCTGAGCCGTGGGCAGCCCGCCACGATATTTTGTGCTGGCCCCCATCGCCATGGCAAGGCCGAACACCAATCCGCCTTCCACCTGCTGGCGGGCAATATCCAGATTCACGATACGGCCAATATCCGCCACGGCACAGATGCGGGCGATGTTTAGTCCGTTCTCACCCGGCCTGACATCAGCAATGCAGGCGATCCGCCCACCGCTTTCTGAATCGCCAATGCGGTGGCAAGCCAGCCCCTGCCCGCTCTGGTCTGCGCCGCCATCCCAATTGGCCAGCCGCGCCACGCGCTGCAAACATTCTGCCAGCCGCGTATCACCCCCCAGCATGCCCATGCGATATGACAACGGTTCGCGATCATGCTTGGCCGCCAGCTCATCAATGAAGCTTTCCATGGCAAAGGCTGTGTAGCCATGTGCATTGCCGCGCATCCGCCCACAGGGCAAGCCTACTTCCACCGGCACATGATCGACCGAGATATGCGGTATGCCATAGGTCAGAATCGCCCCCTCGCAGGCCAAAGCATCAGCCATGCCCTCGCTCTCACGGATCGCGGCCCAGCTCGTGTGATTATCAAACAGCCGGTGGCCGAACTCCACATTGGCAGGCGCCGCGGTGATACGCGCCTTCATCGCCTCTATCGCGCCTGTGCCCTCATCGCTAAGTTGCGCGACCATCAACACCTGTGCAGGCGCGCGCGGGCGGGTCATCAATTGTTCTTGCCAGCGGGACCAGATCAGTTGCACAGGGCGGTCCAGTTCACGCGCGATCATCGCCACTTCAATCGCGTGGTCGTGCTCCAGCCGCCGGTCAAAACTGCCGCCTGCTGGCATGGGATAGAGCACGACATCTTCCACCTTCAGCCCCAGGGCCTCTGCCGCGGCGGTGCGGGCGCGTTCGGGCGCCTGACTGGCGATCCACAATTCCAGCCTGCCATCGGCAAAATGGGCGGTGGCGCTGGCGGTTTCGAGCGGGGCATGCACGCCTGGTGCGACCGAATATCTCAGCGCAATATCAGGCGTGCCATGCGCCTGATATCCATTCCCCCGTGTTTCGATTGTGTGCGCTTCGCCGCTTCGCGCGGCATCGTCCATGCGCGTTTCGATTTCTTCGCTATCGACCAGATGTTCCACGCTGAAACGCGGCTGCATGGTTTCGATGGCGCGCTCCGCCGCCCACCAGCTGGTGGCGGCCACGGCCAGCCAACGCTTGCCCTTTACCGCGCCCACCACACCGCGAATGCCGCGTGTATTGAAGGGGTTGAATTCATCCAGCCGCGCCTTGTCCACCGGGCCGTGGCGGATGGCGGCATAGACCATACCCGGCAGGCGCACATCGCCCGCAAACTGGAATGTCCCATCGACCTTGGATGGCAGATCAATCCGGGGATAGGCTATCTTGCCATCGGATTTCCCCTGAATACCTTCTTCGCCATAAGGCTGGGTCTTGAGCGGGGGTGGATCGGGCGGGCTGAAATCGGCCGCTTCTACCGCCAGCTCGGCAAAGCTCAGGCGGTTATCACCATGGGTGATGAAGCCGTCTGCTGCATCGCATTCCTCCCAGCTTATGCCCCAGCGGCCGGCAGCAGCCATGGCCAGCATGGCGCGCGCGGCGGCGGCGGCATTGCGGCAGCCATCTTCATAAGCGGCCAGCGTTGTGCCATCCGCCGTGGCGGCAAAGCGCGTCGCCTGCGCAAAACGACGCGCGAGCAGGGCATCGGGTTCGCTGGCCAATGAGGGTGCCATCGGCATCCACAGGGCTGACCAGCGCGCCGCCAGCGGCACATTGGCATAGGCACCGCTGACAGGGGCAGGTTCTGCCGCCATTTGCCGCCAATCCGCGCCCATTTCTGCGGCGACCACCTGCGGCAGCAGCGTGGTGACGCCCTGACCCATCTCTGTCTGAGGCACCGCCACGGTTATCACACCGTTGCTGGCAATGCGGATCCACGCATCGAACACATATTCATCGCGCCCTAGCGTCAGCACATCGGGGAAACGGCGCGGCATCAACGTCCAGGCAACAATCAACCCGCCGCCAATGGCAGCCCCGGTGATCAGCCCGCGGCGCGTCGCCTGCATGGTCAGCCTCCAGCCGCCTGCTGCTGGTCCAGCCATCGGGCTAGTTGGCCGGCGATATCGGTGAAGGCGGCACCTTCCGCGCTATCGCCCGCCGCAGGTGGTTGGCCGCTGTCGCCAGCTTCGCGGATCGGCAGGGCCAGCGGGATGCGGCCCATAAAGGGGATATCCATCCGGCCTGCCACCGCCTCAACCCCACCCTTACCAAAGGGATCGGACATTTCACCGCAATGCGGGCATTGATACCCCGCCATATTCTCTACCAGGCCGATAATCGGCACGCCGCCGGTTTCGAACAGCTGGCCAGCCCTTGCAACATCAATCAGCGCAAGATCCTGTGGCGTGGAAACAATCACCGCGCCCATTGGCTTGTGCTTTTGCAGCATGGACAACTGCACATCGCCTGTGCCGGGCGGTAGGTCCACCAGCAGCAGATCGACATCGCCCCATTGCGCATCAATCAGCTGGCCCAGCGCATTGCTGGCCATCGGTCCGCGCCAGGCGAGAGCCTGAGCCGGTTTGGCCAGATGACCCATGGAGAGCGAAGGCACGCCATGCGGGCTGGGAACGGGCACCAGCTTCTCATCCGAAAGTTTGGGTTTCTGCCCTTCATTGGCGAGTAATTTTGGCTGGGACGGGCCATAGATATCGGCATCCACCACGCCCACCTTGCGTCCCATGCGGTGCAGCGCCACGGCGAGGTTGGTGGTGAGGGTGGATTTGCCCACGCCGCCCTTGCCAGAGCCAATGGCCACGATACGGCGTTGCACCCGGTCGGCCATCATGGCCACGCGCACCTCGCTGATTTCAGGGACTGCCCCAAGAATATCGCGGATAGTTTGTTCAGTCTTTTCTCGCTGCGCAGTGTCCAGATCGCTGGCGTCCACCACCACCACGGCACGGTCCTGCACTATGCTGGCGGACTTGACCCTGCTGGTGATCGTCTCGGGCAGGCGCGCTATCAATTGGTCTTGATCCATTGCGGCTGGCCTTCTCACATCAAAAACGCCTGCGCTACCCCTGTTTTTCCTACGCAGGCTTCCTATAAGAGGGTTATGCGCATGATTGAGCAATTTGGAGAGAGAATCGGTCTGGCCATGGCAGGGAAGAATCCCTGGGGCGGGGGCGATCAGGGTGGCAGCGGCGATGGTGGCGGTGACGCACCCGATGGCGGCGGTGATGAACCTGATGCCGGCAAGGGCGATGGTCCGCGCAATCCGTGGCTTCCGGGCGGCGGTGGTGAAGGCCGCCGCTCTGCCAATATAGAAGATATCTTCAAACATCGCGGACAAGAAGGTCCCCGGCGTAAAGGTGGCGGGCCGCGTGGGCCCAATTTCCGTATGCCTGACCGGCCTGGCGGAAAAAGCTGGCTGCCCGTGGTGCTGAGCGGGCTTGTGGGCTTGTGGATAGTCATGACCAGCACACATTTCGTGCAGCCGCGCGAACAGGGCATTGTGACCTGGTTTGGCGGTAAATTCTCCGACACGCTCAATCCCGGGACCAATTTCACCCTTCCCTGGCCGATCCAGCAGGTGGAAGTGGAAAATGTCAGCGAGATCCGATCGGAAACGATCCCTTCGGGCGGGCAGGAAAAACTGATCCTGACATCGGATCAGAATCTGGTGGATTTGAGCTATCTGATTCGTTGGAATATCTCTGACCTGTCATTGTACAGATACCAGCTGGCCGATCCGAATGATACGCTGCTGGAAGTGGCGGAGGCGACTATGCGTGCCGCGGTGGCAGAGCAGGACCTGGATACGGTGCTGACGGGGTCGGGCCGTGCAGAAATCGAACAGAATGTGCGCAGCAATATGCAGGCTATTCTGGACGCATTTCGTTCTGGCATTGCGGTGCAGGGTGTTGAAATCAACAAGACTGATCCGCCATCCCGCGTGGAAGAAGCGTTCAAGGATGTGTCTTCCGCGCAGCAGGATGCCGATGCGGCCATCAACCGTTCGCGCGCCTTTGCCCAGCAATTGCTGGCACGGGCACAGGGCGATGCGGCTGAATTCAACAATATCTATCAGGAATATAAGCTTGCGCCCGAAGTGACGCGCCGTCGACTTTACTATGAAACCATGGAAAGCGTGCTGTCCAAGACGGATAAGACCATCATCGAAGGTGGCAGCGGGGTAACGCCTTATCTGCCGCTGCCAGAGGTGCGCCGCCGTTCGCAACAGCAGGCGCAACCGGCCACGCCGCAACCGACGCAGGGGCAGTGATCATGGAAAGCATTTGGCAACATTACAAAGGCGCTATGATTGCAGCCATCGCTGTGTTGATTGTGGCGTTTTCCAGCCTGTTCGTGGTGCCGGAAACCTCTCAGGCGGTGATCATCCGTACGGGTGAACCAAAGAAGGTGGTCAATCGTTTCCGGCCAGAGGTGCCCTTTGGTCAAACTGGGGCAGGGATTTATTGGCGTATCCCCTTTGTTGATCGGGTCCAGTTGATCGACCGCCGCGTGTTGGATCTGGATATGGAACGGCAACAGGTTCTGTCGAACGATCAGCAGCGTTTGCAGGTGGATGCCTATGCCCGCTATCGCGTAATTGATCCGGTTCGCATGGTTGAACGTGCAGGCACGGAAGAGCAGCTCAAGACCAATCTCCTGCCGATCCTTACCTCTGTGCTGAGGCAGGAATTGGGGCGGCGCCCTTTCGCATCGTTGATCAATGCCGAACGTGGCACGGCAATGGAAAACATCACCGCCGCTTTCGACACCCAGGCTCGGCAATATGGCGCGCAGGTGCTGGACGTGCGGATCAAACGCGCCGATTTGCCCGAAGGGCGCCCGCTGGACGCGGCCTTTACCCGGATGGAAACAGACCGGCAGGAAGAGGCCGCCACGATCCGTGCGGCTGGCCAACGCGATGCGCAGATCATCCAGGCGGAAGCACAGGCAGAGGCTGCGCGCACCTATGCCGATGCCTATGGCAAGGATCCGCAATTCTACGATTTCTATCGTGCGATGGAAAGTTACCGGCGCACGTTCGAGGCAGGGAAGGCCGAAAGCTCGATCATCCTGTCGGAAGACAATGAATATCTGCGTCAGTTCCGTGGTCGCCGATAGGCGGCTGGTTGATCGACCAATGACTGATGGATTGCTGCGAATGACGGCGGTCGTTCAATCAGCGTTCAGTGCAATGGCGCGCATAATGGTGATGTCACGGCCCGCTGGGGCGCACAGACACGTGACGGTTTGAACTAGACGAGAGGACGTGAAGCCCGTGCGTTACGTATATGGATTGACCACTGCCCTGCTGTTGGGCGGCGCAACAGCTACCCTGGTAACGGGAATTCCCGCCGGGGCACAGGTCGCGCAAAATGATGAAACGCATATGCAGCGCGTGGTCCCGCGCGCTGGCGCGCCTGAAAGCTTTGCCGATCTGACAGAGCAGTTGCAGCCCGCCGTGGTGAACATCGCTACGCGTCAGCGCGTGCAAGTAAACAACAACCCATTTGCAGGCACACCCTTTGCCGATTTGTTTGGGCGTCGCGGCGGCCAGCCGCAGCAACCCCAGACGCAAGAGGCGCAATCGCTGGGTTCTGGCTTTATCATTTCGGCCGATGGCTATGTGGTGACGAATAATCATGTCGTTGCGCCGGATAATCGCGCGACGCTGGAAGAAATCACCGTCACCATGCCTGATGGCACGGAATATGAAGCGGAACTGGTTGGTGCCGATGCAGCGTCTGATCTTGCGGTATTGAAGATCAAGCGCGGTGAAGCCTTCCCCTTTGTGAAATTCGGCGATTCGTCGCAGGCACGCCCTGGTGATTGGGTGGTGGCGATCGGCAATCCCTTTGGCCTGGGCGGCACAGTCACCAGCGGGATTGTGTCCGCCGTCTATCGTAACACGGGACAAGGCGGTGCCTATGATCGCTATATTCAGACCGATGCAAGCATCAATCGTGGCAATTCGGGTGGTCCGCTGTTCGATATGCAGGGCAATGTGATCGGCATTAATAACGCCATTTTCTCCCCCAGTGGCGGTAGCGTGGGGATCGGTTTCGCCATCCCTGCCGAAATTGCTGCGCCGATCGTTGAAAAACTGAAATCGGGGATCGAGATTGAGCGCGGTTTCCTGGGTGTCAGCATTCAGCCAGTAAACGATGATCTGGCCGATTCGTTGGGCTTGCAGCGCAATCGTGGTGAATTCGTACAGGCGGTTCAGGCCGATGCTGCCGCCGATAAGGCCGGGATCAAACCTGGCGATGTGGTGACGCATGTCAACGGCCAGGAAGTGACCAGTGAACAGACTTTGTCCTTCCTCGTCGCCAATATCAAACCGGACACACGCATTCCGGTTGATCTGCTGCGCGATGGTGAAAAGCGGCGCGTCAATGTGGTGGTGGGCAAGCGCCCCAGCGAGGATGAGCTGCGCCAGCAGCAGATGTTCGACCCTGATGCAGCGCCGGAAACCCCGCCCGCGGATTCGAGCGAGACGCTGGAACAGAAAATGGGCCTGCAGGTCATTCCGCTGACGGCGCAGATCACCCGCCAGCTGGGTGCGGATGAAGATACGGTTGGCCTGGTGGTCAGTGCGGTTGATCCCAGTTCGGATGCGGGCCGCAAGGGATTGCAGCGTGGCGACATCATCCTGACCGCGAATTACCGCGCGGTGGCTACTCTGGCTGATTTTGAGACGGTTGTGGCCGATGCGGAAAAGTCGAACAGAGAGGCTGTGCTGCTACGCGTCCAGCGCCGTGGCCGTCCGGCGCAATATGTGCCGGTGCGCATGCGTTAACCAGCCGCTATTCTTACCAAGACAGGGGCGCTGCGGCTGATGCTGCGGCGCCCTTTTCTATTATTGTTGCGGGCGGTTGGCCTCTGCGGGGCGTATCGTGCGTGGCATACGCGGTTCGGGCGGCAATTCCTGCCCAGTCGCCCGTTCCAGAAAATCATCACTGGCCGCCTGCCCATTTTCCTGCGGTCGCAGCCGATCATTGGGCAATTGCTCACCCTCGACCGGAAATGGCGTTTCACCGGCCAGTTCGCGCCGCCCCGGCTCAACCAGATTACCCTGTTCGTCGATGAAGTAATAATCATCGGGATTGCCGAAGAAATATTCGTCATCGGGTTCCAGCTGCCATTCGGGCAGGTGAACCTCTGTATCAAATTCCTCAACCGGGCGATCCTTCACCGCATAGCGCATATAGGCGGCAAAAGCCTGTGCCGGGGCGCGGCCACCCTGCAGCCCGCCCACGCGTTTGGCATCGTCACGCCCCATCCACACGCCAGTGGTGACGCCGCTGGAAAAGCCAACGAACCAGCCATCCTTGTTGGAACTGGTAGTGCCCGTCTTCCCCGCCACCGGGCGGCCAATCTGTGCGGCCTTGCCGGTGCCCGTATTGACTGCGGTTTGCAGCAGGTCTGTGATCCCTGCGGCAACATAGCTAGGCACCAATTGCGACGCGCGGGCGCGTTCATGGCGATAGAGCACGTCACCCTTGGACGTGGTTACCTTGGTCACGCCAAAGGGGGCGACCGAAACACCCTTGGCTGACACAGCAGCAAAGGCGCGGGTCATGTCGATCACGCGGACCTCGCTCGACCCCAGAACCATGGATGGATAGGTGGAAATGGGGGTGGTGATGCCGAAACGGCGGGCCATGCTGGCGACAGTACCAAAGCCCACCTCATTGCCCAATTGCGCTGCGACCGTGTTGATTGAATAGGCAAAGGCGGTGCGCAGATTGGTTTCACCCAGATTTTTCCCATTGGCGTTGCGCGGGCTCCATTTGTCGATCGTTACCGGCGTATCCACCACGCGGTCATCCGGCGTGTAGCCCGCTTCCAAAGCTGCCAGATAGACAAACAGTTTCCATGACGATCCTGGCTGGCGCAGCGCATCGGTGGCGCGGTTGTAATTGGTTTCAACGTAATCGGTGCCGCCAACCATCGCCAGGATCGCGCCATTACGGTCTAGGCTGACCAGCGCGCCCTGCGCCCCATCGGGCGTGTTGGATTTGATCGAAGCGGTGGCCGCGCGTTGCATTCCCACATCAATCGTGGTCCACACCTCAATCGGCTCAAATGTTTCCGGCAGCAACAGGTCGAGCTGTGGCAGCACCCAATCGGTGAAATAGCGGACTGAATTCTGGCTGGTCTGCGTCTTCAGTTTCACCGCATCGACATCCACCGATGCCTGTTCGGGCGTGATATAGCCTTGCTGCTGCATCAGCATCAGGACCACGCGCGCGCGCGACACGGCATTTTCAACGCTGGCGGTGGGGGAATAACGGCTTGGAGCCTTCACCAGCCCGGCGATGATCGCGGCTTCCGCAGTTGACAGGTCCGTTGCCGGGTGGCTGAAGAAATTGCGGCTGGCGCTGTCGATCCCATAGGCTCCGCCCCCAAAATAGACCTTGTTCAGATACAGTTCCAGGATCTGTTCCTTGGAGAATTTCCATTCCAGCGCCAGTGCCAGCACCGCCTCGCGCAATTTGCGGTCGAGCGAGCGATTGTTGTTGAGGAACACATTGCGGGCCAGCTGCTGGGTGATGGTGGATGTGGCCGAAATCCGTTTTTCCCCCGTGGCCCAGACGAAGACTGCGCGGGCCAAGCCGATGGGATCGATCCCGAAATGCGAATAGAAGCGGCGGTCCTCCACCGCCACCATAGCATTTTTCATCGAATCCGGAATGTCGTTCGAAGCCAACCATTCGCCATAGCTGGGACCAAGTTCGACGATCTCTGTGCCGTCTCGCGCCCGCACCAGAATAGTCTGCGCGTTTTGTGTGGCTTTCAACTGATTGAAACTTGGGATTTCGCTGGCGGCGAATCCCACCGCCACTCCCAGGAATAATGCCCCAAGCAATGCCGCTGCTGCGCCCCAGATCAGAACGCGGCGGGTCCAACGTTTCAGCGTGGACGGTTGGCCACCGCCACGGCGCGGTTTGCGCGGGCTGCGGGCGCGCTTCTCGCCCGACTGCCGGTCGGCGGCGGCACGGCGGCTGCCGCGCTTACCCTTATTCTGCAAACGATCCCCGCGCTTTGACATTACCGCTTACTGTTCTTGACCCATCTGATCCATGCGATCCCATGCGTTGCATAGGGAAGTTGTAACCTTGCGTGAACGGGGCTTTATCGTGCCTGTGGATGAGGGCGCAGTTTGCCGATCAGTCCTCCGCGTCAAAATCGAGCGAAAGCGAGTTAATGCAATAGCGGATGCCGCCTTCTTCCGGCGGGCCATCGGGAAAGACATGCCCCAGATGGCCCCCGCATTTGGCGCAGAGAACTTCTGTGCGGATCATGCCGTAAGACGTGTCGCGTCGTTCCTCAACTTTCTGCCCCGGCACATCTTCTGCCGGACGGGTGAAGGCAGGCCAGCCGCAACCGCTGTTATATTTGGCATCGCTTTCAAACAGCACGGTGCCGCACCCGGCGCAGGCATAGGCACCTTCTTCAAAATGCTTGTCATACTGCCCGGTAAAGGCGCGCTCGGTCCCTGCTTCGCGCAGCACGTGATATTGTTCCGGCGTCAACCGCTCGCGCCATTCGGATTCTGGAATGTTCTTCGGATCGGTCATTTGTTTGTCCTCACATATCCAGCTTGGCATAATGTGCAGGCGGTTGAATCACGTCCATCCGCTCTGTCAGAAGCGGGCGGAAACTGGGGCGGCTTTTGAACACGGAATACCAGCCGCGCGTTTGTTCATGCCCGTCCCAATCGATTCCGCCCAGATAATCGGCCACGGAAATCTGTGCTGCGGCGGCGAGGTCCGCCAGACTCATGGTTGATCCCGCCAGCCAGGGCCGATTGTCGATCAGCCAATCCATGTAATCAAGGTGCCCATGCGCCATCTTCATCGCCTGACGCAGCATGCGCGAATCTGGCGGCTGGCGCAGCACCAGCCGCTTCTTCATCCGTTCATTCAGCAACGGGGCGGTGACATCATTGTAGAAATTTTCGTCAAACAGCGCCACCAGACGACGGATTTCAGCGCGATTGGCGGCAGTGCCATTGATCATGGGCGCTTTGTCGACCGTTTCTTCAAAATATTCGCCGATTCCGCGGCTGTCACACAGCACGATCTTGCGTTCTGGCTGAACCAGAACCGGGGTGCGTCCGGCAGGGTTCAGATCATAGAACTGATCGCTTGCCGCCCAGGGGTCTTCACGGACCAGTTCATAGGCCACGCCTTTTTCGCCCAGAAGCAGGCGAATCTTGCGGCTGAAGGGGCACAGCGGGAATTGATAGAGGAGCCACATATTGATCCGCTCATGCCGGAAATGCCGGGTGAAATCCACCGGCGATGAAGCGGAAAATGCGAGTTTTCAGATGCCTGATTGGTCGAGCAACATCAGGCATTGCGGCATGACGGCATCGATTTCCTGCTTGTCCAGCAGTAGCTTGGCCTCTTTTTCGGCCAGCGCGGCCACACCGTCCGGATCCAGCCCGGCTTCATCCATGACCTTGGCCAGAACGCGGATGAAATATTCGCGCCCGCGCGGTTCCATTGGTGGGTATTTTGTCGCCTCGGGGTCACCTGCCTCCTGCCCGAAAGAGACAAGGGCGAAGGCGGCAGAACAGCGCAGCGCCGTGTGGTTTGCGGGTGAAAGTTCAGGGGTGGTGGCAGGCGTTGAAGCAGCCATCAACAGTGCGGCAGAGATCAGCGTCAGTGTCATAGCCTGTTCCTATAGCGGCAAAGCTGAGCCCTGCGCTACCGGAAACAGGTATCGCGCAATCAACGGCTGAGCTGATACAGCGCATATTCGGCGCGCCAATTGGCCCCTGCCGAATTGATCACGGCGTCGTGTGCGAAAAACCAGCAACCCTCCACATTCACGCCATTCAACGCCAGCAGGTCATTGAAATCCTTGATCGTCATATGGTGGATATTGGCGGTTTCATACCAGGTGACGGGCATGGCGCGCGTCACCGGCATGCGCCCACCCAATGTAAGGCAGGCTCGCATGCGCCAATGGCCGAAATTGGGGAAGGACACGAAAGCCTGCCGCCCAACGCGCAGCAATTGATCCAGCATCAAATCGGGCCGCCGCGTGGTCTGCAACGTTTGCGAGAGGATCGCGACGTCGAAGGATTTGTCCGGGTAATCGGCCAGATCGCGGTCGGCATCGCCCTGGATGACGGACAGTCCGCGCGCCACACAGCGTTCGACCTGTTCGGCATCAATTTCCATGCCGCGCGCATCCACGCCGCTTAAAGCGGTAAGTTCCGCCATCAGGCTGCCATCGCCGCAGCCAATGTCCAGCACACGCGTGCCGCGCGGAATGCTTTGGGCTATCACAGCAAGATCGGGACGCAGGCTCATTTCAGGAAGCCCTTGATCACACGGTCCAGCGCCGGAACATCGAGCAGGAAGCTGTCATGCCCGTATGGTGCCGATAGCTCGACAAAGCTGACTGGCGCGCCAGAGGCATTGAGCGCGTGTACCACGTGGCGCGATTCGGCTGTGGGGTAGAGCCAGTCACTGTCAAAACTGACCAGGCAGAAGCGCGCCTTTGTCCTGCCAAAGGCATCGGCCAGCTTACCGCCATGCTCTTCTGCCAGATCGAAATAATCCATCGCACGGGTAATATAGAGATAGGAGTTTGCATCAAACCGCAGCGTAAAGCCGCTGCCTTGATAGCGTAGATAGCTTTCCACCTGAAAATCGGCATCAAAGCCAAAGCTCTTGGCATCACGGTCTTGCAGGCGGCGGCCGAATTTCTCGGTCAGCCCTTCCTCGGAAATATAGGTAATATGCGCGGCCATGCGCGCCACGGCCAGCCCCGCATCTGGGCCTGTACCGCCATAATAATCGCCGCCATTCCAGTTTGGATCGGCCATGATCGCCTGCCGGCCAACTTCGTGAAAGGCGATGTTCTGCGCAGAATGCCGCGCTGTACTGGCAATCACCAGAACACGCTCTGCCCGGTCAGGGAAGTTGGCCGCCATGCTTAATGCCTGCATCCCGCCCATCGAACCGCCCACCACCGTGTGAAGCTTTTCAATGCCCAAACCATCGAGCAGAGCGACAAGCCCGCGCACCATGTCACGAATGGTGATGACCGGAAAACGCATGCCATATGGCGCGCCATCGGGTGCGATGCTGGCGGGCCCGGTTGATCCCATGCAGCTGCCCAGCACATTGGCGCAGATAACCTGAAACCTGTTGGTATCGATCGGCTTGCCGGGGCCCACCATCGCCTCCCACCAACCGGGCTTGCCGGTGATGGGGTGGACGGAAGCGACATATTGATCGCCCGTCAGCGCATGGCAGATCAGGATAGCATTCGATTTATCCGCATTCAGATCGCCATATGTTTCATAGGCCATTCCCACGCCTGACAGCGCCTGTCCGCTATCCAGCGGCAGGTCATGGGGGAGCCTCATGCTCTTATGGGCGTGTGCGGGTGCCATAGTCGCGCGGGATTGGGGGAGGCTGCGCGCGCTGTCAATCAACAGCATCGTTAGTCTTGTTTTTCATACTGTCTTTCACTGGGTAAAGCCGCTATGCGCCGCGCCATTATGTCCGGCCCCAAATCTTCCCGTCCTGAAGGCAAGCCCTGGATTATGGGCATTCATGCCTATGTGCCGGGCAAGTCGAAAGCGGCAGATGGGCGCGCGCTGAAAAAGCTTTCGGCCAATGAAAACCCGCTGGGCACCAGCGCAGCAGCTTTGGCGGCGCGTGCCGCGGCGGGAGGGTCAAACGCCTACCCAGATCCGGATTCCACCGCATTGCGCGCCGCAATCGGTGATTTGCACGGGATTGATCCTGCGAAGATCGTGTGCGGCACAGGCTCCGATGAACTGCTCAATCTGGCGGCGCAGGGCTTCGCCGGGCCGGGGGATGAGGTGGTTTTCAGCCACTTCAGCTTCTCCGTCTATGACATTGCCGCCCGCCGCTGCGGCGCGACCCCGATAGAGGTGGCTGATCGCGATTATAGCGCCGATGTTGATGCAATGTTGGCAGCGGTCACTGATCGAACACGGGTGGTATTTTTGGCCAATCCCAACAATCCCACCGGCACGTACCTGCCGCGTGCAGAGCTGGAGCGGCTGCATGCCGGACTTCCCGCCAATACGCTGCTGGTGGTCGATCAGGCCTATGCCGAATATCTTCCCGTTGGAGAGGATGATGGCGGCATGGAACTGGCCGCTGCACATGACAATGTGCTGGTCACGCGGACATTCTCAAAGATTTACGGGCTGGCGGGTGAGCGGATCGGCTGGGCCACGGGCGCGCCGCATCTGGTCGATGTGTTGAACCGCATTCGCGGGCCATTCAATGTCACCATCAGTGGGCAGGCAGCCGCATTGGCCGCCGTGGCTGACCAGCAGTTTGTGGCTGACAGCCGCGATCATAATGCTGCCGAACTGGCCCGCTTTACTGCGGCGATTGAGGCGCTGGGCAATCACGGGCTGCGTCCTGTCCCCAGCAAGGCCAATTTCCTGCTGGTACTGTTTGAAGGTGCGCTGACTGCCGAAGCCGCGCTCGCCGCGATTGGCGAAGCGGGTTACGCCGTGCGGCATCTGCCGGGGCAGGGCCTGCCCAATGCACTGCGCATCACCATCGGCACGGCAGAAGATATGGATGTGATTGCGGGCGTGCTGCGCGATCTGGCGGAGAACGGATCGTGAGTATCGAACGGGTCGCAATTATCGGGCTGGGCCTGCTGGGTGGTTCGGTTGGTCTGGCCTGCCGCGAACATGCGTCGCAGATCGTGACCTCAGGCTATGACGCGGACCCAGCTGTTCGCGCGCGGGCGGCGGAACGCGGGCTGGTGGGCCAGGTGTGTGACACCATGGCAGAGGCGGTGGCTGATGCCGATCTGGTCATTCTGTGTGTGCCAGTTGGCGCGATGGCGGGCGTGGCGTATGACATGGCAGCGCATTTGCCCGCTGGCGTGATTGTGAGCGATGTCGGCTCGTCGAAGCAGAGCGTGGTGGACGATCTGGCCGCCGCACTGCCGGGTGTGACCGTAATCCCTGCGCACCCTGTTGCGGGCACGGAGCAGAGCGGGCCGGACGCCGGATTTGCCAGCCTGTTCGCCAATCGCTGGTGCATCATCACCCCGCCTGAAGGGGCCGATCAGGATGCGATTGATGCGCTGTCGGCATTTTGGGCCAAGCTGGGTTCGCGGATCGAGATTATGAACCCGCAGCATCACGATCTGGTGCTGGCGGTCACCAGCCATATCCCGCATTTGATCGCCTTCACCATTGTCGGCACCGCATCCGATCTGGAAGAGGTTACGCGCGGCGAGGTGATCAAATACTCGGCAGGCGGTTTTCGCGATTTCACCCGCATCGCCGCCTCTGATCCGACGATGTGGCGGGATGTGTTCCTGCAAAACAAAGCGGCTGTGCTGGAAATGTTAGGGCGCTTCACCGAAGATCTCACCGCTATGCAGCGCGCGATCCGCTCTGGCGATGGTGATGCGCTGTTTGAGCTGTTTGCCCGCACCCGCGCCATCCGCCGGTCGATTATCGAGCAGGGTCAGGATGATGCCAAGCCGGACTTTGGCCGCGGGCATTAGTTTATCAGCGATCCTCGCTCACCCAGCCTGAAGGCTGCAAATAAAGCGGTTCAATCGTTCAGCGCATTGATGGCGGCGTGTACGCGCGCTTCCACTTCTTCACGCGGTAGACCCGGCGGGATTACCTCGCCAAAGCGATAGGTGATGGTTCCGCGCTTCTTCCACCTGCGATGATAGAGCGGCCCGCTGTCCACCGCCACTGGCACGACGGGCAGGCCCAGCAATTTGTAGATTGCAGCAAAGCCGGACAGCAGCGGGGGGCGCTGGCCATGCGGCACGCGGGTCCCCTCTGCAAAGATCACCAGCGGGCGCCCATCGGCCACCTTCTCACGCGCGTTTGACAGCATGTTACGCAATGTCCGTGCGCCCTGATCGCGTGCAACAGGAATCAGGCCATAGCCTTTGGCGGCGCGGCCCCAGCCAGGGATAGAGAACAATTCCTGCTTGGCAAATACAGATGGGTTGCGGTGCAGGGCTGGTGCGTCAATTGCTTCGAAAAAGCTTTCGTGCTTGCCCACGAACAGCGTCGGCCCGTCGGGAGCTTTCCCTTCCAGTACCACATTGATGCCCAGGATATGAGTGACGCACCAGCGGTGCCATTGCGCCCAACTACGCACTACGGCGCGCAACAGCCGCGTGTTGACGGGGATGGCCAGCACCGATCCCAGCACATGAAATGTGCTGATGCTGTAAAACAGCAGGTAAAAGGCCAGGTTGCGGATCACGTTCATTCCCGTGGGGATCACAAATTGAGTTGGGCGGCCAGCCAGCTGGCGAGCAATTTGTTATATTCCACGAATAATGTGCCCAGCTTGATGCCGGATGGCACGGCGTCGCGGATTACGGTGATGTGTGCGGGTAGTGTGCGGCTCAATTCGGTTGCTGCGCGGTGCATATGCCAGTCTGTCGTAATGAGCCGGAGCGTTGAGATGTTGCGATCATCCACCCACTCAGCCGTTTCCCTGGCGTTGCCGCGTGTGTCCCGGGCAGCAAAACCCAACGTGACACAGCAGTGCATCCGCCGCCGGGACACGCCATATTCGGCGGCAAATTCATTCGGTTTCACCTCAAGATCAACACCGGTTACCAATAATTGATCGGCCAGCCCCTGTTCCAGAACCTCCAGCCCGCGCGGAATCCGGCCTGCGCCGCCGGTCAGCACAACCACGGCATCGGACTTCACCTCGCCCGCAGGTTTGGGCAGGGTGGCAACGAATATCACGAAGCCCAGCGCCCAGATCAGGAACAGGGTGGCGAGGAAACGGGTGATCATAACATTCGCCTTAACGCGGTGGTCACGGTGATGCGTGCGGTCAGCATGGCAATGCCAACGCCCATTAGTGGGATCAGCGCGATCAGCAACCAATCGATGGTGGAAAGTGAGCCACTGGATACCATACCCGATTCCAGCCCGGCAAACTGCCGCGCGATCAGCCAGGTGGCCGCTGCGCCCAGCGCCAGCCCTACCGTTCCGCCCAACGCGGCATCAATCGCCACCGAACGCTGGAAAATGCGAGCGATCTGCTGGTCCGTGCCGCCCAACAAGTGAACGATTTCCACCGTATCCCGATGATTGGTGAAGGAACTGCGTGCCGCCAACCACACGGCGGCGAGGCTGGTCAACATCAACAGCACGATCAGCGCCAGCGCCAGATATTGCATCGCCGACAGTGCGGAATAGACCGGTTGCAGCCAATGCGATTGCGCATCCACTCGCGCGGCGGGGGCGGTCTGTTCCAGCAGGGTTTGCAGACGCGCAACTTCTGCGTCGCTGGCAGCGCGTCGCAATTGCACATCGATCAGCGCCGGGATTGGAATGGCGTTGCCGGCATCGCCTGTTCCCAGCCACGGTTCGAGCAGCTGGTCCAGTTCATCCTGCGGAACAGCGCGCAGGCTTTCCACGGCAGGGTCCTGTGTCAGCAATTGCCTGGCTGCATCCACCTGTTCTTCGCGTAGAATGGCGTTGGCTTCGACAATCTGCACGGTCACTGCACCAGACAACTCACCGCGTGCCGTGTTGGCCAGATTGCCCAGCGCCAGCCCGCCTGCTGCTGCAATCACCGTCAGCGTGATCATGATCGCGATGACCCATGGCACCGGCCCGCTCAAATGCTTGCGAGGCACCAGAACGGCGGCGCGGTCACCGCCAAAGCGTACCCGCCCTTCCTGTTGTGGGCGTTCGGGCGGGGGTGGGCGCATCACAGTTGCCCTCCGGCTTGCTGCTCCGTTCGTTTATAATCGGTGCGCGGAGGGTAACGCAGCGCGCCGGTGGGGTCATGCAGCCGCCCCTTTTCGAGCCGCATGATCAGGCAATCCGATACGTTTTTCAGCAGGTGGACATCGTGCGTCGCCACCACCACGGTTGTTCCCAGCCGGTTGAGCGCCTCAAAAAGGCGCATCAGCTTCAGTGCCATATCGGGGTCAACATTGCCGGTTGGCTCGTCCGCAACCAGCAAATCGGGGCGCCCGATCACCGCGCGGGCGATGGCGACACGTTGCTGCTCGCCACCTGAAAGCGTGGCGGGCAGGGCATGACAGCGGTGGGTAAGCCCCACCCAGTCGAGCATTTCGGCCACCGGGCGCATCAGATCGGCCTCTTTCACCCCGGCCACGCGTAAGGGCAGCGCCACATTGTCAAATGCTGACAGATGTTTGACCAGGCGAAAATCCTGGAACACCACACCCAACCGGCGGCGGAAATGCGGTAAGTCATCACGCGGCATTGTGATGACATCACGCCCGAACATGCGGATCGCTCCACGCGATGGACGCTGGGCCAGATATAACAGCTTCAGCAGGCTGGTCTTGCCTGCGCCGCTGGCGCCGGTCAGGAAATAGAATCGACCCGGAAACAGGGTAAATGACAGGTCGCTCAGCACCTCTGGATCGGTGCCGTAACGCAGCCCGACATTGTCAAAGGTCACGATATTGGCCGGCCCGTCATTCATGGCGCGGCTGTATCCCAAGCATGGCCCGCTGCAAAGCCAATCATCCCTGTAATGGGCATAAAGACCTTTCGATGTGGAAAAAAGTGGCGTTTAAGGTCGGTTGGGCGCTGCCCCTCTTGAGAGATTTCGTGTCGCGCGTATTGCCTGACATCGCATGATTATTGCCTGCCCCGCCTGTAACACGCGCTATGTCGTGCCGGACAATGCCATTGGTATTGAAGGGCGCACTGTGCGCTGCGCCAAATGCAAGCACAGCTGGCATCAGGAAGGGCCTGAACTGGATGTGCCGGATGCTGCCCCGCCTTCACCATCTGCTGAGCCACCACCTCAACCGGAGTCGGAACCCGAAACCGAGGCGGCTGATACGCCTGCGCCCACCGCAGATGCGGATCAGGCGGAGCAGAACGCAGCCTCTGATGAGGGGGCGGATCAAGCGGAGGTCGAAGCCGAAGGCGAAGCTGAACCTTCTGAACAAGCTGCTCCATCGGTCAATCACTGGCGAAGTTTCGATCGTGCTGTGGCCAAGGCGGTCACGACCGAACCAGCTGCCGTCGCAGACGACGCGCCAACCGGTTTTGATGCGCCTGCCAGCGCGCCTGCTGAAAGTGAGCCGCGCTTTTATGAAGCGCCTGCCGAAGAGCCATCGCAATTCGATTACGAGCCGCCCTTCCGTCCGCGCCGCAATCCGCTGAAATTATGGACCGCAGCAGCCGGAGTTTTCGCTGTGCTGGCCCTGGGCACGATTGCGGCTGTCAGCTATTGGGGCATGCCTGATTGGGTGCCTATCAGCCGCCCGACCTTTGCCATCGACCAGCCTGAGCTGGTGCTGGACTTCCCGCCCGAGCAACAGGACCGCCGATCGCTGCCCAACGGCACCGAATATTTCGGGGCCAGTGGCACCATTACCAATGTTGGGCGTGAGACGTTGCGTGTGCCGTCAGTGCTGATCGTGCTGCGTGATGAACTGGACCGGATCGTCTATCGCTGGGAAATTACCCCGTCCAGGGGGGAGCTGGCGCCGGGTGAAACGCTGACGATCAAGGAAGCGGTGACCGATGTGCCGCGATCGGCCAAATTTGCTGAAATCGGCTGGAAGCCGAACTGACCGCAAAACGGCGTACGGCAAGCGGCAAAATGCTTGCAGCGCGATGATGCTGTTGCTAGGGGGCCGCACCTGTTCGCGCAGGGGCGGATTTCCTTCCCTGAGATGAAAGACTGTGTGCGGTCGTGGCGGAATTGGTAGACGCGCAACGTTGAGGTCGTTGTGGGTGAATAACCCGTGGAAGTTCGAGTCTTCTCGACCGCACCAAACAGTCCCTAAGTTATTGTATTAGAGCGATATTTTTTATCAAGTCGCAGAATGCCCCGCATTTCTGCGGCATTTTGCGCGCCTAGAACCAAGCCCTGCAGTCAGAGGCTGCTGCAAGAAACCGTCAAATCGTGAAAAAATCAGCGCCAGTCTCTGGCGCCAAAAAACTGATTGCAATCCTACGTGTAAGGTCAGCTTCTGTTCAAAGCCTGAACGGACAGGAATGTCGGCTCTTGGGGTGGGAGGGAGATGATCCGCAAAATGGCAAATTCCGCAGTCAAACGGTCCACATTTTTCGCCATCAGCTTATAACTAATCAATCTTCAAAATAGAGACATTTGTCACAATCTTCGCCAGAGCTATAGTCTTGGAATGATCATTCGCTATCCGAGAGCCACCTTAGAGCAGCAACGAGGTCAGTTGCTCAGCCGCCTTGAACGGAGGCATGAGGATAGTCCGACTGGCGGTTTTGAAACGATAAAATTTTGGGCACCTGAACAATGCCGCCATCAATGTTCACTGCCCTGCGAATAGTCTCATTGCCCTGCCAACTTTCGCGGCCTTTGGCCACGATGGGCAGATAGACGACAAGCGCTGCCGAGATAGCCCGCGATGCGCTTTCCCAAAGATAGCTCGGCGTATGATCCACAGCGTAATAATCGACCGCTCCCACTTTGAACATGGGATCATCAAACGTGGTGGGTTTGGCGAAATAGAAGCCCATGCCTTCGTCGCAGCTGACATCGATGATCAGGCTCCCTGGCTTGAGGCAAGATGCTTCTTCTTCGATAATAAAATCAAACGGATCGTCGGGTGCCTGAAGAGTTCCGTTGATGATGATATCCGTTTCGCTGATCAATTTACCAAGTGGATGCGCGCGCCCGTCATGTTCGATCACCGTCATCCGCGGCTGGCCTTCACCGCCTTTGACCAGCCGAATATAATGACAATCAAGCACCTCTTCGCGCACTTCGTGGTCGGGACGCTGGATGCCGATCGTGATGTCTCGAAATCCGTGCGCCTTGAGAGCGTAAATGGCCCCCCGGCTGACAGCCCCAAAGCCAAGGATAAGCACCTTGCGCTGGTTGCCATAGTGACCATCGATACCCTTGAGCTGCAATGCGTGCAGGACCGCGCAATACCCAGCCAGTTCGTTATTCTTGTAAAAAGTGTGGCGTCCAATCACGCCGTTCGGACCCCAAACAAACATGTCTTCAAAGGCAATGAGCGTCTGTTTGCGATCAATCGCGGTTTGGGTGATGGCGCGCTGTTGCACGCAGTGGGGATAACCCCATAAGACCCCGCCTTCTTTAAGCTCCTGCAAATCTTCAAGAACCGGCTTTGCGATGATCGCCACATCGGAGGTGGCCAATATCTCTGCTCTTGGAGCGATGCCACCTACCATCGCAGCAATTTCTGAATCTGCCAGTCCAAAGGGTTCACCATAACCCTCTTCAAAAATCAGCTGGCGGCGAACGGCTTCGGGGAGTCGCGGCAGATGCTCGGGATGCAAGGGAACGCGGCGCTCGTTCGACTTCTTCGAGGTGCCCACGACACCCAAGGACAATGTGCTCATGTGTTTCCGGTCCTTGTGCTTGGCATGACTTCCGTTTTGTGAGCAGCGGCGACCGGAGTTACTCCGCCTGAATTCCGGGCAGTCGCAGCACTGGCCCCGCAGCTCTGCTGGAAACGAACTATGCGCCGGGCAAGGCCATTCGCCTTGGTCTGGTGGTAGGTCCGGTCGGGAGTGTCTTGAGCGGAGGACACCAGCATCATCGAAAGCTGGTGTTTGAAGTAAAGGCGATTGAGATCCATGCATCGGCTCCTTGCGTAAGCGGGAGCACTACGAGTCTCTCAGTCTCGGAATAGCTTACTCGAAACCGGCCGGGATGACCTAGATGTATGCATTGCGCGGCGAATTGTAAGCTCGAAGCCCAACATAATATGCTGGCGGAGCTTCACAGTGTGACCGCGATGCTGCCTAAATCTGTTCGTCGTGCATGCGGAGCCCAGCGTCTGACGAACCAAAAGCTAAGCTGAATTGCTTTTTGGATTCGGGCCTGCACCTGAATGGCGCATTATGGGTCGTTAGAGGACGTTAGCGAGTTCCATGCGCTGAATGTCTACAACTGGGGTGGGAAGCATCAGTTCGCATTCTTCGTCAGAACAGCCGCTATTGGGCCGTTAGCTGTCAGGCTGTTTCTAGTTTTCATTGAAGCGTTCCGAGGACAGTGTGTCTTATCCCTGTTCAATTCGGGGACCAGCACACCCATTCCACCAGCTCGCATACGCCCAATCTCAACAGTTTTCCTACACGCCCTCTTCCCTGTTAGACTGGCACATGACTCGCGTCGCCACTCCGGCTTGTTCCAGCCGGACTGCTATCAATGCCGACAGGAAGCTGCTGCCTGCCATCAGGGCGTGCACCGAGAGGGCAGAAGCAAGCATGCTTGCCCTGCCTAACATCTGTGTGTCACGCATCAAGCAATCATCCATGCGGGAAGCCGATCGACCGTTCGACAATCCTTCCTGACATCTCTAATCTGCTCTTTATGGATCAAATTGATTTCTCAGACTTTCTGAAGGTCGATATTCGCTGCGGCACGGTCAAGAATGCCGAACCGTTTCCTGAAGCACGAAAGCCTGCGATCAAGCTTTGGGTCGATTTCGGTCCGGGAATTGGCGAGAGGAAAAGTTCTGCCCAAATCACCGATCTCTATGCGCCTGCAGACTTGGTAGGGCGCAAGGTCTTGGCAGTGGTGAATTTCCCCCCACGACAGATCGGCCCATTCATGTCGGAAGTGCTGGTGCTCGGCTTTCCTGACACAGAGGGCCGGATCGTGCTGGTCGAGCCCGACGAGTCTCTGCCTGATGGCGCTCGACTGGCTTAGGGCGCAAGCGGGCCCAAGGCATCCCGCAGCGGGCCAAGCCATGGCTCATAGGGCATCCATGCGCTCTGTCCGGCACGGTTGATCGGCTGGCGCACCTGTTCCGAACTGGCGGTGCGCACTGCGCGATTCGTCTTGTGAAATTCCAGGCACGCTTCTTCAAATGGCACGCCAATGAAGTCGAGCATGCGGCGGGTCTGCCCTTCAAGATCATCAAGTACGTCCTCATGCTGAATGCGCAACACCGTTTGTGGCAGCACCCTGTCCCAATGATCCATCAAGTCCACATAGTCGGCATAGTAGCGCCCGACTTCGTTCAATCCGTAAGTGAACTCCTGGCCTTCCGCGAACAGTTGTTTGAAGCCGGAGAAGCAGCAATCCATAGGTGCACGACGCGCGTCGATGATCTTGGCATTGGGCAGGATCAGCTGGATCAGTCCAATATGCCGGAAGTTGTTAGGCATTTTGTCGATAAAGAATGGCGCCCCCTGGCGATGAATGCGCGTCTCTTCGATGAATTTCTTCCCGAATCCTGCCAATTGCTCATCGCTTAGTTCATGCAGAACGGCTGGATATTGCGACTGCCCGGATTTGCGACCGCGCAATCTATGGGCCAGCGCGAGGATGTTCGGCAGCTCTAGCGTCCCATCAATCTGGCTGTGGCTCGCAAGGATTTGTTCAAGCAAGGTTGAGCCTGCGCGCGGCAGGCCGAGTATGAATATCGGATCCGGAGCCGGATGTCCGGCATCAGAATGCTTGGCGAACAATTCAAGTGTGCAGAATTCCTTCTGTCGCGCCATTTCAGCGCTCATAGAGTCGGCGCTGTATCGCGTTTGCTTGCGTTTAAGTTCATTGCCCTGTTCGTAATAGAGGAAACTGCCTTCATAGTCTCCGCTGTCCTCAAGAGCTTTCGCAAGCGCAAAAGACAGGTGGACACGGTCCATAAATGCCAGACCAGGTCGCTCGACGAGCGCCCGCATTTGCGAGACTTCCGCATCGGTGAAGCGATAGGTCTTAAGGTTGGCCAGCGCATACCAAGCATCTCCATGATCGGGCTTGGCAGAATTGGCCGCGTGATAGCTCTCAACAGCCTCCGATTGCTGGCCTTTAGTCTTGAGGGCGTGACCGCGGCTGGTCAGCGTTGCGGGATCATTGGGCAACTTCTCCAATACTGCATCGAACAGGGCGAATGCCTGGTCAAAATCGCCCGTCTGCATGCTCTCGATTGCTAGGCGAGACTGGAATATCGGGTTGCCAGGATCACCTTGGTAAAGTGATTCCGACTCTTCCCGCGCACGCTCAAACTTCTGCCTGCGTCGCAGCACATCGATATAGTCCAATCGCAACTGGATATTGTCAGGCTCAAACTCCACAGCGCTTTCAAGCAAGAATTCCGCGTCTTCCAGAATACCCAACTCAACCCCAATTCGGGCAAGCAGCCGCATTCCTTCTACATTTTTAGGATTTGAGCGCAGGAAGTGACGACAGATTTCTTCTGCGCGAAGCAACCGTCCCTCATATAGATGGTATGTAACGGCTAGCAATTCTCGTGGAAGAGCAGAGATACGTTCAAACTGTGCATTTGCCGCCGCTGCCTCTTGGCTGCGACCGGCCAGTTGAAACAGTCTGGCTTGTTCCCGCCAACTCGCCGCCAATGCAGGGTTGAAATGTGTTGCTCTGCTGAACGCATGTAGCGCGGCCGCATTGTCGCTGCGCGAAAGTGACAGATGCCCTTCTTCCTGCCATGCACGGCCATATTCAGGCATGGCGGTATGAAGTCTGGCAAGGTAGCCAGATGCATTGTCAAAGCGTTTGAGATAGCGGCAGGCAACCGCCGCCATATACAGCGCCTCGCCGTCACTCGCATCGCTTGCCAACAAGCCTTCTGCCAAGGCCAGACCTTCGATAAAATTGCCAGATTGCAACGCAGATTGTGCGGCTTTCAGATTATCTTCACGCTCTGCCATGGCCAGTCTCTACATAGCAATACGGTGGAGGTGAACCCGCCTGGGCCCACCCCCACCGCTTGGTGGTTTTCGATATGATTAGTAGTCGAACGAAACCCGCATGCCGACCGTTAACGGACGATTGGTGGTGATGCGTGCCCGGTCATAGACAAAGTTGCCTGAGATTTGCGCACGCTCATCAAACAGGTTCTCTCCGAACACTTCAAACTTCCACTGATTTGCCTTCACACCGACGGCGAGGTCAAAGACCGTGTAGCTATCTAGTTGCAGCTTGTTGATCTCAATGATGTCGGTGAATTTCGAAGCCGAGTGGGTAACTTGCGGCTGCACGAATGCCTCCAGCGTATCGCTGAGATCCCATTCATAGCGAACCCGCAGATTGCCCTGGAAAGAAGGTGCAAATGCAAGATCTCCGCCTTCAACAACGTCATTGGTTGGAGTGAGCACTTCCGTTATCTCTGTGTCGAGAATCGAGAATGCGCCAGCAACAGTCAGGCCAGGCACCGCATATGGTGCGAAAGTGAAGTCAGCCTCCAGACCATAGATGCTAGCATCTGCCGCATTGTCCGAGAAGAACAGATTGGCGATACTTGGATCAAAGATCGTAGTCTGCAGGCGGCTGATATCGACGTAGAATGCGCTGCCGTTGAAGCGTAGCTGACCATCAATCAGGTCAAGCTTCCACCCGAATTCGTAGTTCTTCACTTCGTCGGTCTCAAGCTCGAATGGAACGGTAAAGCCCGCGCCATTCGTCGCGCCGCCGGGACGGTTAAGCAGTCCAGGACGGAAGCCTTCCGAGTAAGTGACATAAAAGAGTGAATCTGACGATGGTCTCAGCGTCAGCGTTCCTTTGTAGATCACACCATCGGTCTGCGCAGTGTCTGGTGCACGCACGGCATTGAACACTTGCTGGGCCTGCGCAGCGCTAAGGCCTGCATCCTGAATGTCCTGAAGTGAGTCATCCAGCGTGAAAGTCTGGCGAAGCGCAGAGTTGCAGGAACCGATGAAGGTATATTCGCCGTCGCCATCATACAGATCATTCAAATCGGTACCGAAGGCATTGGCATCTTGCGCAGCTCCTGAGTTACAGAACGATCCGTTGGCACTCCCTTCGAAATCGACTTCAATGTCATAATAGCGCGCGCCGACTGTAGCGATCAGCATGTCCGGAATGATGTCGAAGGATGCCTCACCGAAGAATCCCAGTTGCTCATCCGTACGACGAATATCGTTGCGGAATATTGTGTCTGCAGGGAATGGGCCGGAATCGGATGTATAACCATCCTGTGGGAAGTTAGGTGCAAACGGACCAAAGGGAGCCGCTGCAACATTGCCCGGATAGTTGAAATCGTTGCGCTCTTTGAGCTCAAGATCAGAATAGAATCCGCCTGCGGTAACGCGCCAGCGATTTTCGGCAGGTGTGCTGAACCGCAGCTCCTGAGTGAATACCTTGGTATCGCTCACTGAACTTACATAGAGGTTGGGTGGCTGGCAGGTGCCGCTTGGGTCAGCCGCACCGGGATAAGAGACCGAACCATCGCATATATAATAGGGCAGGTATTGGCCGGCAAAGAGATAGTCGGAATAGTCGACTCGCTGCTCTGTTTCGCGATCTGTAAAGGCACCGGTGTAGACCACGTCGAGCATCGCAAGGCGTCCCTCTACGGTCCAGCTCGTGTTCGAGTAGTCATCTTCCAGGCGATCGTCTTCGAAGCGCTGGATATTTAGGTTGTCGAGGCCCAGTTCCGGATCTGCAAAGAAGACGCCGTCACTCTCCACACTTTGTCGGGAGTGGCTCAGCGTCACGGTCCAGTCGGGCGAAACCTCCCACAGCGCGGTGGCACGGAATCCGGAATATTGCGTGTCATTGAAATCTTTTTCTACAAGTCCCGAATTGTTCGCGGCAAGGAAGTTCACATTTGAGAGATCAGCGGTGGACTGGAACCCGGCTCGCAATGGGCTGACAGCAACGCCGTTGTCACGAATTGTACCTTCTGGGCGGAAACGGGCGCTTTCGCTAGCGTCGCGTGTGCCCAGCACATTGTCGATATATCCGCCTTGGTCATCCAGGAATACGACGCCGCGCAGCGCAAATGTGTCGCTAACCGGCACATTGACCATAGCCTCAGCCTTGTAACTGGCTTCACCACCCTTGGTGAAGGAAACACCGGCTGAAGTGCTTGCATCAAAGCCGGACAGGCTGGGCTTATTCGTAATGAGCCGCACAACACCAGCCTGCGAGCTGGCCCCGAATAGAGTGCCTTGTGGGCCGGAAAGTACTTCGATCCGCTCCAGATCAGCGGCGTAGACATCAAGGTTCCGGCCTGGTTGAGCCAAGGGCTGCTCGTCCAGATACATAGCTACGTTGGGGGCAAGGCCGGCCACGCCTGCAGTTGTCAGATTGGGAGTAGTGGAGGCCAAGCCCCGAATGTAGATTGTACTTTGGCCCGGGCCACTCCCGCCAGCTGTAACCGTCGGAAGCTGATCGAGATAATCTTCAAACGTGTCGATATTCAATTCATCAAGCGCTTCCGAACCGATGGCAGAAACCGAAACAGGGACATCCTGCAGGTCTTCACTGCGCTTTTGCGCAGTCACGATTATGGTACCTACGCCACCTGTCCGTTGAGCGGTCTCGACGCCCGAATCTTGGGCAAGTGCTGGAGAGGCCATGGCTACGGCAATTGAGCCGATTGATACGGTAGTCGTAAACTTTCTCATTCGTAATGTCCTCTTTGGGCGACCCAAGTGATCCTGATCGGCGTAATGAGCGAGCCCAAACTGCCCATATTCACACTGAATTTCGATGAAATTGAATCGAAACCGATCCATTCGAAGGGCTTGCTAACAATCAAGCCCTGAAAGAACCACAGCACACGAGGATGATTTTTTATTAAAAAGCGCAATGTTGCACAATCGCAACATTATCCAATAGATATTTTCGTTTTGCAAATATTCCAAAATAAATTTTATTGGTGCATAAATATTGTAGAATTTATTATATCAATAACGCAGATAACTCTTATCAACAAAACCCAATATTCAAATATAGTAAAATTATTATTTATAAGTACCAGAAAATCCGCAAGTGTTTGTGAGTTTCGTTACTTCGTCGGGGTCCACTGTTCACAGGCTTCGGCTGTTGTCGGCACGCCGTGCCGCTTGCGTATCAGGTCGAAAATGATTGCCTTGACGATCGCGATAGCCATCAGCGCAAGTACGAATGAAAAGGGCAGGGCTCCGATGATCATCGTGATCCGGATCGCTTCTATTCCGCCAAGTACGAGCATGCTGCCCACCATGAACGCCAATGCCGCGCCCCAGAATATGATATGGTAGCGGCGCTGGCCCTCATCCTCTCCCGCACCGTTGATGGTGTTTACGATCAGAATTGCGCTATCCGCCGAAGTGACAAGATAGGTCATCAACAGAACCACCACGACAATGGAAACCGCAAAAGCCATCGCCGGATCAAGCAGCACAGCCAGCGTTGCATAAAGTTGGTCCGAAATGCCGCTACTCACAATCGCGCCTTGCGCCGCACCGCTTAATTCAAGGTCGATCGCGGTTCCACCCAGAATTGCCATCCAGGCAAAGCACATCAGCGACGGAACCAGTATTACTCCCAGCACATATTCTCGGATCGTCCGGCCTCGGGAAACCCTGGCAATGAACATGCCGACAAAGGGCGCAAAGGCGATCCACCACGCCCAGTAGAACACGGTCCAATCAAGTTGCCATTGCTGCAACTGTTCTCCGATGGGGGTGCCATCGCCGCTGAACAAAGTGAGCGACACGGCGGGCAATGTGCGAAGATAGTCGAACAGCCCGGTCGCCAGCAATTCAATGGCATACAGTCCAGAACCCACCAGCAAGAACAGCGCCAGCAGGAAGAAGGACAGGCCCATATTCAGGTTTGACAGCCATTTGATCCCGCGGCCAACTCCAGAAAAAGCGCTAAGCGTTGAAGCACCGACAAGCACCAGCAGAGCAAGAACGATTGCCGCCACACTCGCTGTCCCGCCATCATTTAATAGCCATTTGCCCATGCCGACACGGTAGAGCCCCGCAACGAATTGCTCGACGCCAAGCCCCATTGTGACAGCCACCCCCAGGATAGTCGCGACAACGGCAACCACATCGACCACATGGCCGGCCATCCCTGACATGCGCTGCCCGAACAGCGGAACCAGTGCGGAACGGATCGTCAGCGGCAAATTGCGGCGATATGACACATAACCGATTGCCAGGCCCACCAGCGCATAGGTAGCCCATGCTGCAAAGCCCCAATGCAGAAAGGTATAGACATAGGCAGGTCGTACAGCTTCGACCGAACGAGCTGCAACCGCACCACGGATGATCTCGGGGCTGTTGGAGAAGTGGGAAAGTGGCTCGCCGATTGAATAGGTCAGCATACCGATACCGATGCCTGCACCGAACAGCATGGCAAACCATGAGAAACGCGAGAATTCCGGCTTCTCTCCGGGAGCTCCGATTCTCAAATTCCCCGATTGCGGCACGATCGCTAGCAGGAGCGCCACAACCATCAGCAGCGCCACAAGGTAGACATACCAGTTGCGGAAATTTGAGATGATATTGGCATTGGCCGCGCTCAAGGTTTCACTGGCGCTCACCGGAAAGAAGATCGCCCACATGATGAGCAGCGAAACAATAATCTTGCCGGGGATCGATACTTCCCGGCTGAACCCGTCATAAAAGCCGCGATCATGTGTTTCGATCGGCAGGTCTACAATGGGCGGTTCAATCGGATGATCTGTAGTTGACGCCATATGCTGGTCTGATGCTTCCGCTGGCTGAAGCGCAAACGCTCTTGTCGCCCGGTAACGAAGCCGAACAGCGTTCACGACTGAATGATGAGCTGCCACCATAGAAGGCGCTCGCCGCAATGCAAATCAAGCCGCCTGCTGTTATAGATTACCTGGTTACCTGCACTGCTCCCAACCTTGGTCCACTCAGGTCTTGAGTTTTCCGCCTTTCCCATTCATCCCGCTTGCTGGCGAACGCCTTCTGCGCGTCCGTGAACTTCGATGCCTTCATGCCGTAACTCCTCGCCCAGCCAAGGATGTCTACGGCGGAAAACTCTAACTCGAAACGGCCCAAAATTCAGGTGGCGGAGCACAGACTGCGTTGCGCACCAAACAGTAGAATGTTCCAGGCAATTACAGCCCCAGCTTGATCCCGGCCCACAATGTGCGCGGTACGCCCAGATCGATCGATCCACCCTGATTGCGGGTTAAGATGGCCTCATTGGTAAGATTCTCACCGCGCAATACCAGGGCAATACCCGGCGTCAGCGACAATTGGGCATAGGCATCCAACGTGGTGGCTGATGGCAGCACATCGCTTTCCAGATCATCTTCAAATTGTGTGCCGACGTGGCGCAGGGTTGCAGCCAGCAGCCAATTATCCACGGGGCGATAGCTCAGCGTAGCACTGCCCATCCATTTGGGGGTTTGTGAAGGGCGATTGCCATCAAACGCGGCGCCTGCCTGCTTCGCCACGCCCTCTGGGCCCATTGCTTCAACCGCGATCATGCGCAAAACAACCGCCCGGCTCTAATCCCGGCTGGGGGAAAGCTGGGGGTCACGTCACCCTGTCAGTTTAGACTACCAAAGTGCCAAGCTACCAGGAAACGGGCAGCGCCTTCATCTCCCGCAGGGCAAAATTTTCTGACCACCGCACGTTTTCGCCATCCAGTTGCAAATTGGGGAAGCGGTGGATTAACTCATTCAGGATGATTTCACCCTGAAGCCGGGCAATGCGTGCGCCAAAGCAGACATGTGGACCAAAGCCAAAGCCAAGGTGCGGTGCACGCTTGCGCATGATTTCGAACCGTTCCGGATCATCAAACATGTCAGGGTCGCGGTTGGCCCCGCCAATATTGACAATGACCGTTTCCCCGGCGGGGATTGTCGTGCCGTTCAGCGTCACATCGGTGGTGGTGATCCGATAGGTGAAGAAGACCGGCGATTCACAGCGAGTTCCTTCCTCAAACGCGGCATTGATCAGCTTGGGATTGGCGCACAGCGCAGCATATTGTTCAGGATGGCGCAGCAGTTGATAAATGGTGTTGGCCACGCCGTTTGAAACTGTACCTGCCCCGGCAAAGACCATCTGCATGGCCGTTGCCAGAATTTCATCATCGCTCAGATCTTCTTCCTGCCTGACGCTGACCAGCAGGCCGAACACATCCTTGGTTGTGGGGTTGGCGACGCGTTGTTCAATCTGATCTTCAACATAGGCGCGCACTTCCTCAAACGCCTGGACGCCGCGCTTGACCGCGGCATCATCTGCATTGGGTTGCAGCATGAATTGTGCAATCGTGCCAGCCCAGCCCAGAAATTTCTGACCTTCTTCAGGGGCAACGCCAAGGAAACGGGTCAGGAAACCGTATGCGACCGGCTGCGTCAGATCGGTCATCACATCCATGTGTCCCCGGCTTTCCAGCTGGTCCAGCACGTGGGTGACGATTTCGGTGATGGTGGCCCGCAGATGCACCAACCGTTCTGCCGTGAAAACGCCGTTTTGCAGGATCCGGCGCAATCGTGTGTGATCAGGCGGATCGAGGCTGCCGATCATATTGTTTTCGATCAGTTCGATGATTTCGCGCGTCTCAGGTGTGCGCTTCACCATCTTGCCAAAGCTTTTGGCGGAAAAATCCGTGCCATTGCGCAGCACGGTTGCGACATCTTCGAAGCGCGAAATCAGCCAGGCATCCAACACCTTGCTGCGATAGACTGGTGCCACTTCGCGGATACGGCTGAGGGTGGCATAGGGGTCGCTGTGATATTCGGTAGTTCCAAGCACGGCATCCAGCGCAGCGATATCTTCGGATGAAGGGGGGCTTGCAGCCCCTGTTTCAGCAATTGTACCTTCGGTTGACATCACGAACCCACTCGTATTGCGATCAAATATCGCTCTTCACGCCTTGTCGCGTGTGCAGGCGCAGCCACTCACTTCGTTCACGAAGCAGTGTTCGCCTCTGTCAGAGATGCTATGTGTGCGACCGTTTCTGCATTTTCGCCGGCCTCGTCACCCTGCGGAGCCAGGCCAGACATGTTTGCGAATATTTCCAGCGTCAGGCAGCCCTCTGGTCCGGCGGTGAGAGGTCCATAGCATTCGCCAGGGCCGGATCGTGAAGCGTCACCTGGCAGCAGCTCCTCCCCATCGGGTGTGATGATGGATCCCTTGATAAGGACTTCCATGCGCTGCGTGTTATGCGAATGGCGCGGCAGCACAGCGCCCGGGGGCAGTGCCAGAACGATTGCTGCAGGCGGGTTGTCTTCCTTTTCACCAAGAAGAACAAGCCCCAGATCCATACCCTGTTCATGCGCCAGTTGACGGGAAAACTCGAAACCTTCGGTTGTCATCGCAGCGAAAGCCTGGCTGTTGGCACCCCTGAAGATCTTGGCCATGGGCAATTCCTTAATTACGTTTCGACTCGAATATCCAATGCCCAGAGTGCATGGGATGCAATGCCCGTTAACCTGCCAGATTTGTTAGGCAACTAGGGTTTATACGCTTGCAGTTAGCGGGGGTGTTCGGCGAAGATGGCGCATTATCTGGATCGAGATCGAAACGGCCAGTAAATTTGCCGTTGTATTTTTGCATCGCTTTGCGGTGGCGGCGCGCGCACTACCATTATTGGCAGTAGAGAAAGCGCGTCTGCTTCTGGAGGATCACATCCTGCAGCAGTTGTACTCGCTGCGTGGTTGAGAATTCGCAAAGATAACCGATCATATTGTGCCTGCAAATGCGGCAATATGTTCCTAGGGAGGAAAGCAAAATATGGGCAATGCATGCATTCGTAGATCTCTGATTTCTAGCGTTTGCCTTTTCGCTATGGCGGGAACGGCGCAGGCGCAGGCGCAGGATCAGGCAGGGCAGACCGAAGCCAGATCAGATGAAATCGTGGTGACTGCACAACTTCGTTCGCAGCGTTTGCAGGATGTTCCAATCTCGATTGAGGTTATCACGGGCGAGCAGCGGATCGAAGAGAACCAGAACTCTTTGTTCGATCTGCAGGAATCTGTTCCATCGCTTCACATCGGTGTCGGTGGCCCATCGAACCGCATTTTCATGCGCGGTATCGGTTCGGGCACCAACGCTTCGTTCGATCAGTCGGTCGGCACATTTATTGATGGCGTTTATCACGGGCGCTCACGCCTCAGCTCGGGTACTTTCCTTGACCTTGAACGGGTTGAAATCCTGAAGGGTCCGCAAAGTACCTTCTTCGGCAATAACGCAATTGCCGGCGCCTTCAGCATCGTGACGGCCAAGCCTAAGGATTATCTCGATGGCTGGGTGCGCGCACTTTATGGTGAAGACGGCCAATATGCCGTGGAAGGTGCAATCGGCGGTCCGATCACCGAAACGTTGGGCATTCGCGTTGCCGCTGGCGTTAACGGAATGGATGGCTGGATCGAAAATGTCGGTACTGGCAATGACGGCCCGCTTGAAGATAATCTTGCCGGTCGTGTAACGCTGGTCTTCACGCCTTCAACCGATTTCGACATGACCCTGAAGGTTGATGGTTCGCGTAATCGGAACAAGTCTGGCGTTCAACTGCAGATTGACGAATGTCCTCCTACGGCACCGTTCACCGTGGCAGGCCTGTGTGGCGCGGCACTGGCATTCGGCGCTCCAACAGAAGCTGATGATCGCCAGATTGCCACCGATGAAGGTGAACTGATCAATCTGGATACGCTGGATGCGGCTTTGACGGCGAATTATTATTTCGGTGACCACACGCTGACATCGATCACCGGCTATTACGAATATGATTATGATTTCAATTTCGACGCCGATGGTCTGCCCGCTCCGCTGGTTCACGTTCAGGTGCCTGATTCATATGACCAGTTCAGTCAGGAACTGCGACTGGCATCGCCAGAAGGCAATACGATCGATTATCTGGCTGGCTTCTATTACCACAAGGGCACACTGGATGCGGCTTCGCTGACCTCACTGTTCCTGGTCACCGATGATGTAGCAGCAGCAGTGCCCCCGCTGGCACCATACCTGCCACTGGGTCAGGATGTATCCTATCACCAGACGGAAGAAACCATTTCCGGTTTCCTTGCTCTGACATGGAATGTCACGGATAAGCTGAAGCTGACCGGTGGCCTGCGTGCATCTTCGGTCAAGAAAAAGTTCAATTGGGAACTGTCTTACGCCACTGCAAATGGCCTGTACGGGGACTTCACCCCACTGCCTGATGCGCTGGCAGCTATCCCGGGTGCACTGGGAACTGGTGTCCCCGGCACGCTCAGCGGAAGCCGCACTGACGATGCTCTGATGCCGTCGGCCCGGATTCAATATATGATCAGCCCTGACGCGATGGTCTATGCATCGTATTCGCGTGGCTTCAAGGCAGGTGGTTTCAACTCCGGCTATTCGGCTACAACTGGCGTGAATATTGATGAAATCGCCTTCGATCCTGAATATGTGGATGCGTTTGAAGTTGGCCTGAAGAGCACTCTGCTTGACGGCATGCTCACCTTCAATATCGATTATTTCTACAGCAAATATGATGATCTTCAGGTGACCACCAACTTCCTGAACGAAGAAGCTAGCACCTTTGTGAACCTGGTTCGCAATGCAGCTTCGTCTGTATCGCAGGGTGTTGAAGTTGAAACGGCGCTTCGCATTACGCCTGACTTCAAGATTTCGGTGGCTGCGACATATCTTGATGCGCATTTCGTCGATTATCCCGGCGTTACTCTGACGCCGACCCAGGAGATTGCCTACGGTGCGTGTTTGATGGCCAACCCGGGCAACCCGGATGCATGTTCCTCGCTTCAGTTCCAGGATTTGTCCGGTGCCACAACGCCGAACGCACCTGAATGGAGCGCAAACATCAGCGGTGATTACACCGTGCATCTGCCGAGCGATTTCGCACTGACAGCCAACCTTACGGCGATCATTTCATCCAGCTATCAGTTCGGCGACAATGACCCGCGTTTGACGCAGCCCGGCTATACCAAGCTGAACGGTCGCCTGACGCTGGAATCTCCTAATAGGGATTGGGCACTGGATCTGATTGCGGAGAATTTGAACAATAAGAAGGTCCTGAGCTACAACACATATTATCCGAACTCGCCGGGTGCGGAATATGTCAAGTATCAGCAACCACGGAACTTCGCCGTCCAGTTGCGGTACAAATTCTAAATTTTGCGGGGGAGCGGCTGCGGTTCCGAATGGGACCGGGGCCGTTCCACTTTCACCAATTGCTGGGGTGGGGTCTGACCGGCCTCACCCCATTTTTATATCAGGGGTTTCTTCGTGGGTACAATCAGTCTGAAGCAGGCCAATGCAGCCATTGCCGGCGGCTTTGAAAAGGGCAAGGAACTGGGGCTTAAACCGCTCAGCATCGTGGTGCTGGATGTGGGCGGCCATATGATTGCGTTTCAGCGCCAGGACGGCGCATCTACCATGCGGATGCAGATTGCCACGGGCAAGGCGTCAGGCGCACTGGCACTGGGCGTGTCGAGCCGCACGATTGGTGAAATGGCTGCAGAACGCCCTACCTTTGTCGCATCGCTTGGGCCGATCTCTGCCAATGGGATCATTCCTGCTGCGGGTGGGGTGATCGTAGTTGATGAAGATGGTGGGCCAATCGGGGCAATTGGCGTCACTGGCGACACATCGGATAATGATGAGGTTTGCGCATTGGCGGGAATCGCAGCAGCCGGACTGTCAGCCAAGGGCTGAATAATGCGGGATGGGGGCCTGCCCCATCCCGTTCTTTCTACGCCGCGATCGCTCTATGGCAGCGCAGCGCCTACCAGCTGAAGATAACCTTGCCCGACTGGCCAGAGCACATGGCTTCGAAGCCGCGCTGGAATTCTTGAGCGGGCATGCGATGGGTGATCAGCGGATTGAGGTCCAACCCATTGCGGATAAGCCCCAATGCCTTGCGCCATGTGCCAAACATTTCGCGCCCATAGACGCCACGGATCGTCAGCGCCTTCAGGATGATGTCTGACCAGATGACTTCCATCCCGCCGGCCGGAATGCCCAGCATGGCCATTTTTCCGCCCATTTGCAGGGCACTGACAGCCTGATTGATGGCCGGTTGAGCGCCTGACATTTCCAGCGCGACAGCAAAGCCATCACCGATCTTTTCCTGCGCCATCACATCGCGCAGATCTTCCTTGGCGACATTGACAGGTCGGATATCCGCCAGCTGGGTTGCCAGATCCAGGCGATATTCATTGATATCGGTGAGGATGACAGAGCGCGCGCCAGCGCGGCGCGCCACCGCCGCCGCCATGATGCCGATCGGGCCTGCACCCGTGACCAGCACATCCTCTCCCAACAGGTCAAATTGCTGGGCGGTGTGGACGGCATTGCCAAACGGGTCCAGCAGAGCACCAATGTCGTAGCTGACCTCGTCCGGCAATTTCACGACATTGAAGGCGGGAATGCACAGATATTCGGCAAATGCGCCCTGCCGATCCACGCCCACCCCTTGTGTATTTGGATCAAGGTGAAACTTGCCACCACGGGCCGCCCTGGAATTGAGATCGATGACGTGGCCCTCACCAGAAACACGATCACCTATTTTCAGGTCGCGTGTTACATCCGCGCCCACTTCCACGATTTCGCCTGCGAATTCATGGCCAAAAATCATTGGAACAGGAATAGTGCGTGCCGCCCATTCGTCCCATTTGTAGATATGCACGTCCGTACCGCAGATCGCGGTGCGCTGCACTTTGATCAGGACGTCGTCCGGGCCGGGCGTGGGGATGGGGGCGAATGTTGGCCATACACCTTCACATGCTTCCTGCTTGTTCAAGCCGAACATGGTCCCGGCAGTGGCCTGGATGGGGTTTCCGGTCATTGCATTCATGGGATGATCTCCAGCTTGCGGCCAGCCTGCGCAAAGGCAGAGATGGCAGTGTCAATTTGATCAGGGGTTAGGGCGGCCGACATTTGCGTGCGGATCCGCGCTTCCCCGCGGGGAACAACGGGGAAGGAGAAGGGCGTGACATAAAGACCCAGTTCAAACAGTTCTGCGGCCAGTTTCTGTGCCTTCACTGCGTCATACAGCATGACCGGGATAATCGGGTGCTCGCCCGGCAGCAGGTTAAAACCAAGGTCGGCCATGCCATGGCGGAACCGTTGCGCATTGGCGGTAAGCTGGCCGCGCAGACGATCCCCCTCGGCGGATTTGGCGATTTCGATCGCCGCCAGGCTGGCCCCGCATACGGCAGGCGCCAGCGCATTGGAAAAGAGATAGGGCCTTGCGCGTTGTTGCAGCAGGTCAACCACTTCCCTGCGCGCGGCGACATAGCCCCCCATCGCGCCGCCCAGCGCCTTGCCAAAGGTGCCGGTCATAATGTCGATCCGGCCTTCCACGCCGCGATAGGCGGCAGAACCCCGTCCTTGCGGCCCCAAAAAGCCGGTGGCGTGGCAATCATCGACCAACGTTAATGCATCATACTGCGCGGCAAGGGCGGTGATGGCTTCCAGATCGGCAATTGTCCCGTCCATAGAGAACACGCCATCGGTGGCGATCAATATGGTCCGTGCGCCATCTGCCCGTGCCTGTTTTAGCTGCGTTTCCAGATCATCCATGTCATTGGTGGCAAAGCGGTAACGCCGCGCCTTGCATAGGCGCACGCCGTCAATGATGGAGGCGTGGTTGAGGCTGTCAGAAATGATCGCATCTTCCTCACCCAGCAGCGGTTCAAACACCCCGCCATTGGCATCGAAAGCTGCGGCGAAAAGGATGGAGTCTTCAAAGCCCAGATAGTCGGCGATGCTGGCTTCCAACTGCTTGTGGATAGACTGGGTGCCGCAGATAAAGCGGACCGACGCAAGGCCAGCACCCCAATCGCGCGTCGCCGCCAATGCGCCAGCAACCACGCGATGATCAGAGGCGAGGCCGAGGTAGTTATTGGCGCATAGATTGATCAGTTCGCGCGGACCGTTGGGCGTTTCCACGCTGACCAAACCGCCCTGAGGGGACAGAATCACCCGTTCGGACTTGGTCAGGCCCTGATCAGCGATCGATTGTAGATCACCTTGAATTCGTTTGTAAAAATTGTCATCCACCACGCGATTCCTCTCCTGGGACGGAGTGGAATTACTGCATAATAGAAATTGAGTCCAGTATCCCGGAAAAAAGAATCAATCCGTCATTACCAGCAGTGCCCGTGCGGGATTTGAGCTTTCATTGGCAATGACGTGATTGACATCAGAGGGATATCGCGCTGTTTCGCCTTTTGAGATCACGGTGGTCTGCGACCCTGCAGTGACGACCAATTCCCCTTCCAGAATTGTCAAATGTTCCCGTGTGCCACGTGCATGGGGGGATGACTGAAGTGTGCCGCCCGGTGCAAAGGTCAGTTCGTACCACTCCACCGTATCGGCCCGGTCTGCCGGGCTGAGTATGCGCAGGATGCACAAGCCATCCTCTGTTCGGATCGCAGGGGTGAAGGATTCCGATGACACATCGATCCGTACTTCATCGGCAGATGATTTGCGTGCACCGATCAGTTCGGAAATGTCGATATTCAGCGAATCCGCCAGCGACCAGACCGTGGCCAGCGTGGGGTTGGCCTGCCCCCGTTCGATTTGTGAGAGCATTGAGCGCGATACGCCGGAAAGCTTCGCCAGCCCGTCCAGCGTCAGGTTCTTGCGCTTGCGCAGCTGTTGGATGAAGGGGCCGATTTGAGGTGAACTGGTTTGAGACATGGCCCTGCTTTAGGTCGAATTGCAGTTTTTCACAAAGCTTCGATTTTCGGCGGTGAACAATATGCGTCTTGATCGCTTTAACCCATCATTTGCACGCGCGCCGGATTGACCCTGGTCAAGAATTTCCGTCGCTTTTGCGCTCTACTCATTCCCTTTCTAGCGGATTTGAGAGTGGAAGGCAGAGGGTCTCCATCTCAAATTATACGGTACGTGATCGGTCAATATGGCCGCAAACCTGCCAAGGATTTCAGATGCCTCTGGCGCCCCATTTTTAAGAAGGATTCGCCATGAAGTTCGAAAAATTTGCTGCGCGCCCCAAAGGTGATAACGCGCGTATCGCCAAGATAATTTCGGGCTTGAAGGTTCATGATGTTGACACGCACATCACAGAGCCTGCGGATCTCTGGACGAAGCGCATGCCCAAGAAATGGGGCGACCGCATCCCGCACATGGTGTTTGATGAAAAGCTGGGGCAGGATCGGTGGATGGTCAATGCCAAACCCGGCCCCAAGGGTTTTGGCCTGACCGACATCGCGCCTGAGGATGTGCTGGGTGGCAAGGACCCGCATGCCCGACTGAACTGGATGGACCGCAACGGGATCTACTCGCAAGTCCTGTTCCCCAATATCGTGGCCTTCTTCCCGATCGCGATGATGGAGGGCGAGCTGGAGTGGTCGATCGACTGTGTCCGCGCCTATAATGAATTCCAGCATGATTTCTGCTCTGCAGATCCCAAGCGTCTGATCTCCACGGCAAACCTGCCCTTCTGGGATATTGAGGCCTCTGTGGCAGAGCTGAAGCGTTGCTATGATGAAGGCGCCAAGGCGCTCAATTTCGGGTCTGAATTCGAAAAGATCGGCCTGCCGCGCATGCGTGACAAGCATTGGGAGCCGATCCTGAAGCTGGCAGAAGAAATGGATCTGGCGGTCAATTTCCACATCGGCTTCAACAATGAAGGACCTGACTTGGAAAAGGTTCGGGCCATGACACCGCTGGATCAGGCTGGCTGGGCTGCCATGTTCTTCTGCAGCAATATCGACTGTGTGTCGGAATTGATCATGGGCCGCATGTGCCATGATTACCCTGGTCTGCGCTTCGTAACCGTGGAAAGCGGTGTGGGCTGGCTGCCATTCCTGGTCGATGCGCTCGACTGGCAATTCCTCAACATGAATCTCTACCGTGAATATCCGGACATGATGTTGCCGTCTGAATATTTCACTCGGCAGATTTTCGGCACTTTCTGGTTTGAAACCGATGTTGCCTATTACGCTGAAAAATTCCCGGACAATCTGATGTTTGAATCTGATTATCCGCATATGACCAGCCTGACGCCGGGCGACAACTACCCTTACGTTGATGGCCCGCGTGATACGCTGATCGCCAATTTGCCAGGCGACATGTCGGAAGAGCTGATCACCAAACTGTTGCAGGACAATGCCGCCCGGGTTTTCAACCTGGACTGATTATTTGCCGCGGTGCGGGGCAGGGCCGGGGGCGCCATCATCAATGTCCCCAAATCGGCCCTGAACTGTTCGCCGTAACAAGGCTAAATGCTTAGGAGAATGCTTTGAGCTACGATCTGATCATCAGGAACGGCACCGTCATTGATGGATCCGGTATGCCGCGTTTCCGTGCCGATGTGGGCGTTACGGATGGCAAGATTTCCAAGATCGGCAAGATCTGGGAAACTGCCGAGCGTGAAATCGATGCAGAGGGGCACTTTGTTACCCCCGGCTTTATCGATGGCCACACGCATCTTGATGCGCAGGCCTGCTGGGACCCGATGGCCGGGTCTGACCCATGGCATGGTGTCACCACCGCAGTTATCGGCAATTGCAGCTTCAGTATCGCACCATGCAAGGAGGAGGATCAGGATCTGGTCTTCCGTAGCCTGGAACGGTCGGAAGACGTGCCGCGCACTGCCCTGCTGGCAGGCGTGAAATGGCAGTGGGAAAGCTTTGGCCAATATATGGGGGCGCTCGATCATCATCCACAGGGTATCAATCTGGCGCCGCTGGTGGGACACAGTGCATTGCGCACCTACGTGATGGGTGAGCGCGCGTTCGAGGAAGAGGCGAATGCTGAAGACCTTGAAACGATGTGTGCCGAACTGAAGAGCGCGATGGAGGCGGGTGCCTTTGGCTTCTCCAGCTCGCGTCGCACGGCCCACCTGACATCGGATAACCGCCCGATTGCAGCGCGTCAGTCTAGCTGGGATGAGCTTTACGCACTGGGTCGCACCGTTGGCCAGGCCGGTGGTGGCGTTATTCAGGGGCTTGGTGGCAGCACGCCGCAGGAAGGCGAAGACGTTGTTCGCGCCAATCTGCGCAAGCTGGCATCGGAAAGCGGTTGCCTGCTGCTGGAAAGCGGCATTCGCAATAGCGATGTTGAGAGACTGCCATATTGGGCAGAATCAACAGCGCAGGGCGCACGGATGATCGGCTTTGTCCGCCCCAAGCGGTTTGAACTGGTTATCGGTTTCCGTGTGAAGCTGCCGTTTGACACGCTGGAAAGCTGGAAGCCGGTGCGCGCACTGCCGATCGAAGAGCAGAAGAAAATCTTCGCCGATCCAGAAAAGCGGGCGGCGCTGGTGCATGATGCGATGACAATCCCCAGCGGGTCATTGACCGGAGCAGAGGCGCGTCCGCCGAACTATGAAACCATGTATCTGATGACCGATCTGCTGGGTGAAAAGGTCACGGTTGCCCAGCTTGCCAAGGAACGTGGTACCACGCCGGTCGATGTGATGATTGATCTGGCTTTCGACACTGATTTCCAGCAGCTTTATTCGCAGCCAGATGATGATCTGACCGAGCTGAGCGATGAAGCCATCGTGACAATGCTGAAGCATTCCAACACGGTGATGGCAGGGTCTGATGTTGGTGCGCACACCACGCAGTGTCTGGACGCTGACTTCCCGACAACGTTGCTGGGTCGGTGGGTCCGTCAACGCCAGGCCTTCACCTGGGAAGAAGCGGTGCGCATGCTCACTTTCGAACCCGGTTCGGTCTGGAATATTCCCGACCGCGGGCTGCTGCGGGAAGGTGCGGTGGCAGATATCGTGATCTTTGACCCTGAAACCGTGGGTCCGGGTACGCCGTTTGTCGATTACTGTCTGCCCGATGGCGGCGGCCAGATCCGTTCACGTTCGAACGGCATCCATTCCGTTATTGTGGGTGGCGAAGAAATTCTGCGCGACAATGAAACCACAGGCGCAACGCCTGGCAAGATCTTGCGCAGCGGGACGGCCAAGGCCGCCTGATAGCATTTTGCCGGTGTGGACAGGCTCCGCACCGGCACAGACCAGCTCTCCAAGTCGCCCCCGTCTCCGTAAGGAGGTGGGGGCGCATTTCTTGGATTAAGGACCGGTTCTCTATGATCAGGGAATAAGTGGCAGCGATTTATACTCGAAATAGGTTTCGAGTCCCTCGCGGCCCGATTCACGGCCAACACCGCTGGCCTTGAAGCCGCCAAACGGCCCGTCAAAGCTGCCGCCAGCACCATTCACATGCATCAGACCCGCGCGGACCCGGCGTGCCATGGCCTCTGCGCGTTTGGGGTCAGCACTCCAGATGCCGCCTGCCAGCCCATATTCGGAATCATTGGCGATGCGGACAGCATCATCATCATCATCATAAGGGATCACCACAAGAACGGGGCCAAAAATCTCCTCCTGGGCGATGCGCATGGAATTATCGACGTCAACGAACAGCGTCGGTTCGACAAACCAGCCCTTGTTTATATGTGCAGGCCGACCGCCGCCGACCGATAGCTTTGCGCCCTCATCCTTGGCGATCTGAATATAGCCTTCCACACGATCACGCTGGGCCTCTGAAACCATGGGGCCAACTTGTGTTGCCGGATCCATCGGATCACCCACGACCAGCCCTGCCATGAACTGGCGAATGCCCTCAACCAGCTCGTCATAACGTGATCGAGGGACAAGGATGCGCGTCTGGTTGGTGCAAGCCTGCCCACTGTTGCGGATAGAGTTTCCGGCAACAGCCTTGACCGCCATTTCCTGATCGACATCATCCAGCAGGATCAGCGCAGACTTGCCGCCAAGTTCCAGGTTGAAGCGGCGCAGATCGCGGCCGCACACTTCACCGACACGGCGGCCCGATGCGGTTGAGCCGGTGAAGGATACGTGATCGACATCACGATGGCTGACCAGATACTCGCCCACTTCACGCCCAGCGGGAAGGATGCTGATCACGCCTGGCGGAAAACCGGCGGCATCGAACAGCTCTGCCATGGCAAAGGCATCTTGCGCGGTTTCCGGCCCCGGCTTGGCAATCACGGTGCAGCCAGCCAGCAGGGCGGGCGCAAGCTTGATGATCATGGCTGCATGCGGGAAATTCCACGGGGCAATGGCCACGCATACGCCGACAGGTTCTTTCACCACGCGCGCGGGCAGGCTCAAGCCCTCACGCACCTCTTCAAATGGGTACTGCTTGGCCAGCGCGATATAATATTCCAGCATCATTTTCGGGATTGGAACCTGCGCATGGCGGGAAAAAGTGATCGGGCTGCCGATTTCGCTGGTGATGATCTGGGCCACTTCATCGAAGCGGCTTTCATAAAGTTCCGCCACGCGCTGCAGGCAGGCGATGCGTTCTTCCACCGGCATATGCGGCCAGGGGCCTTCATCAAAGGCCTTGCGCGCGGCGGCAATTGCGCGTTCCGCGTCTTCTATGGTGGTGTCAGGCGCGTAGGCGAAGATTTCTTCAGTCGCGGGATTGATCATGGGGACTTCATTGGCAGAGGTCGAATCGACCCATTCGCCACCGATATAGAGCTTGCGGTTACCTTCCGGCCGTTTTGCGATCGTCGCCATATGTGTCCCTAAAGCCTCTCGTCCTGAAATGCGTTATTCTGAATGCCCGGATCGCCCTTTGGCGAAGCAGCAGACCCAATGCTTGTGCATGGTCTCCCCGGAACGTCACCTCTCAATTTTGTGGGAAATGGGTTATCGCTCGGCAGCGTTCCCCTTCATCTTCCAGTCAAGTGATAGGGGTGAATCAGGGCATGGCGAACATCGCGGCCCAATCACGGGCGAATATGTCGAGATAATCAGCCTCTGCCATGGGCGGCGCATCCCCCGACGACAGGCCATGCAGCATATCTGCCCGCGCGCCTACAACGGTCAGCGCACCCACCATCATGCCAAAACGCATGGCGATGATTTCGGGCGAGACATGCGGTGCAGAGCGCGAAAATTGCTGCACAAAGGTGTGCTGTGGTTCAAACACCCGCTTGATGGCGAATTCGGACATGGCATCATTGGGTTCGCCAAACAGCCGCCCCAGCAAGCGGTAATGAACACTGACGTCGCGCGTCAGCGGGTGGTCCTTGGTCAAAAATGGTTCGGCATAGGCGCGTACCAGCATGTCCAGTGGCACACCGTCCGGATGATTTTCCATCAGCTGCTTCAGATTTGCCAGACGGTGGTTGCCGATGGTTTCAGTGACCGAACTTATCAGCGCCTCAAGCAATTGATCCTTACTGCCGAAATAATAACGCAGCATGGCCGAATTGACCTGGGCATGATTGGCAATGGCACGGACCGAGATTGGCTCCAGCCCATAAGTCGCGCAATAATCCATTGCTGCATCCAGAATGTGTTGGCGGCCATCCTTTGCCTTCTCCGCCGCCTTCTTGCCCGCCATTTGTGCCATGTATCCCCATTTGCCGGTCGGCCATTGGCCAGCTCACTAATCGATTGTCATGCTGATCGCCAGTGCGGTGGAATAAGCTTCACCTGCACAGCTGACATTTCTGATAGGCGCAGGTTGCAGGGCGCGTTCCTATCTTTGCAAGATGATCGAGACAGACGTCCTAATCGTGGGTGGTGGCCCGGTTGGCATGGGGCTGGGGCTGGAACTGGCCCGCCATGGCATTGGCAGTGTGATTGTAGAGCTGAATGAGGCGACAACGCTGCATCCCAAATCCCGCGGTACGACAGCGCGCACGATGGAAGATTTCCGCAGTTGGGGGATCGAACAGGAAGTGTGGGATGGTGGCGTTGATGGTCCCGACGCCATGTGGGTGTGTGAATCCATCACCGGGCGGCTGATCGGCACGACCATGCCCAGTCCATACAACATCCATTCCCCCTGTTCGAAGCGCACCGTAGCGCAGGATGTGGTGGAACGCGCCATCGCAGGTGCATTGGCGGGGCAAACAAAGGCCGATCTGCGTCGATCGCATCGTTTCCTGCGCTATGAACAGGATAGGGATGGAGTTACCGGCTGGGCGGAAGATCTGCGGTCCGGGGAAGAAATCACCTTTCGTGCCAAATATCTGATCGGGTGCGATGGGGCAGGCAGTAAAATCCGCAAGAGTGAGGGGATTGAGCTGATCGGCCCCGAAATCGCACAGATGGCCAATTATTATTATTGGGCTGATACCAGCCGATTGCCGCAGGCATCGCTGGGTGCGGTATTCAGTGTTCACCCCACCGACCCCAGCATCCGGCCCGCGCGGATCGCACCCAGCGGACCAGACAATGAACGCTGGCTGTGGATCGCGCTCTATTCGGCAGAGGAAGGTTTGCTGCCGGATGAGGAACTGATCCGCAATATTCGCGGGCATTGGGGTGTGCCCGATCTTGAGGTGCGGCCGATCAACAGCCTGGTGTGGCGCATGTGCGCGCAGGTGCCGGAACGATTGCGATCGGGCCGTGTTCTGCTGGCCGGCGATGCCGCGCACCGTTTCCCGCCGGCAGGGGGCATGGGGCTGAATTCAGGTATTCAGGATGCGCGCAATCTGGGCTGGAAACTGGCCTTTGTTTTAAAGGGTCTGGCGGGGGATGCGCTGCTGGATACTTACGGCGTAGAACGGCTGCAGATTGCTCGGTCGAACAACGCCTGGTCCATGGGTAATGCCAAACGCCTGCCCGAAGTTGAGGCGATTGTGCGTGACAGGAACAGTACGCCCGAAGCCCTGCGTGGAGCATTGATTGAACAGAGCAATCATTTGAACAGCGAAGGGCAGGGTTTTGGCGAACCCTATGTGGAAGGGGCACTACTGCCACATCCGGATGGTTGCCCGCCCCATGATGCGCGGATTTACTGGCCCAGCGATCTGCCGGGCGCGCGCTTTCCGCATATGTGGCTTGATGCCGACAAGACCCAGTCCACGCTGGACTGGTTCGCCAGCGATCTGACGCTGGTCTGCGGGACTGATGCAGAGCCCTGGCGTGCGGCGGGTGAGCAGATTGCGGCAGGTGAATTTCCTGCACTCTCAATCCGCACCCTGCCATGGATAGCTGGCCCATTCAGCTTTGGCGCTGGAGGCGCGGCGCTTGTGCGCCCCGATGGTATCACTGCGTGGCGATCGAACGGGGGGCAGGCAGACTGTCATGCCGCTTTATTGCAAGCGCTCAACCACATCCTTTCCAGAAATTCAGCCAGTTAGGACACCCAATATGCTGTCTCCCGACCACCCCAATGCACAATTGATCATGAGTTTTTACGGCGCAATGGCGGCGGCCATGGAAAGCACGAGTGACGATACGGAAGCGCGCACGGCGGCCTTTGCCGAAATCGCTGGCAAGATGCAGCAGATCCTGGCGCCGGATTTCATTATCCACACGGGCGGTGTGCGGCTGGCGACCACGGGGGATATGGGTTTCATGATGCTGATGGGCAAACGCCGCAACATGTTGTCTGGCGAAACCTTCCGCCCGGTTGGCGTGCCCTATATCGTGGCAGATGATCACTTTGCCTTTGTCCGCGCGCAATTCGTGGGAGAACGCGATGGCGTGCCTTTCAATGAGGAAAGCGCGGGTGCGTGGCGATTTAACGCAGCGGGGCAGGCGGCAGAGCATTGGGAACTGGCAAACAGCCCCGATTTCGATGATTTCTTCATCGGCAGCGATCCAGATTTTGAGTTCACTTCGGCCAAAGAATTCTGGCTGAAAGATGCGTGATAGCCAGCCGCCGGTGAACTGATCAGATGCTGGCAACTTCTATGCTTCTCATCGGCGGATTGGCCGCAGTGCTGATAGGCCTGTCAAAATCCGCCGTACCCGGTGCCGGCCTGCTGGCAGCGCCACTGCTGGCGCTGGTGGTCAGCGGTCGGGCGATTGCAGGCACCATGCTGCCCATGCTGCTGGTGGCTGATGTGCTGGCCGTGTGGTGGTTCGGCAGGCATTGCCGGGTGGATGTGCTGCGCCCGATGGTATGGCCGGTGATTATCGGGTTTATTGCCGGCGCGGCATTCTTTGCCCTGATTGGTAGCGCCAGCAGGCCGCTGGAGATTGTGCTGGGCCTGATCATATTGGCGCTGGTGGCGATCCAATCCTATCGCATGGTTCGCAAGGCCCCGCCGGTGGACATTACCCCTGCGGTGACGCGGGCCACCGGCATTTCAGGAGGTTTCTCCACATTCGTTGCCAACGCCTCAGGTCCGATATTGAACACCTATATTCTGGCGCTGCGTCTGCCGAAGGAAGAGCTGATCGGAACATCGGCCTGGTTCTATTTCGTGGTCAATGCGGCAAAAATCCCTGCCTATCTGGTGCTGGCCTATCTGACAGTGGGTGGCCCCTTCTTCACCGCTGAATCATTGATGTTCAATGCGGTGCTGACGCCCCTGGTCATCGCCGGGGCATGGGCGGGGCGGTACCTATTGGCGGTCATATCGCAGGAATTGTTCAATGCCGCCGTACTGCTGCTCAGTGCGGTTGCAGCCGTGATGCTGATTGTGGGCAACTGATCTGGCCTCGGTTATACAGCCAGATCAGCTAGCCCGATATTACGAGCTTGCAGGACTTAAACCCACCAGCATTATTTTTGCAGCAGCGGGCGGAATGCGGTTTCCAGCTTGGCCAGATCGGACAGGTGATCACCCAGATTGGCTGTGCGAGGGATGGTGGGGAACCAGATCCCGCCCAGTTCCACACTGTCGATCAGCTGCTGCAGCCGTTCAAGGCACTGCTCTGCCGTACCTGCCAGAACCATACGATCGATCAGGTAATTTTCGATCTCAGGATAATCTTCAAACAGGCGGGCATTGGGATTGTCACCGACCTTGCCGTGATAGGCATAATCATACTGATCCAGCCGTTCCTTCATGATGGCTTTCATATCATCAGGAATGTTGTGATCGGTGCTGTTCGGGTTCCCCAGCGAAGGCCCGAATGCGAAACGGGCGCCTGAATATGCGAGCGTGCGCAGTGATTTGCGCATGGGTTCAACTTCGGCTTCCGTGTCCACGATATAGGCCAGAGGATTGACCCATATGCTCAAGGGCGTGTCGATACCGGCTTCCTTGCGCGCACTGTTTGCGCGTGCTGAAAGGCGGGTGATCGAACCTGCATCCAGCCCGGTGGCGATCGTCAGTTCATCGGCATAGCGCCCGGCCAGTTCGACCCCTTTTGGGCCGGAAAAAGCCATGTGGATCCGGGCCTGATCGGGCCAGATCGTGCGCATTTCGCGGATATGTTCTTCAAAATCGGAAAGTTTGGCGGGCTTCAACCCGACAGAGTGAACCGCACCATCACCTGTGGCCATGCCAACAAAGAAGCGGCCCGGGGCGATTTCTTCCAGTGCGCGCGCTGTGCCCGCATGGACTGACCAGTGGCGCGTTACCGGGTTGGTGACATAGGGCCCGATGGCCAGCTTTGATGTGCGCATAAGTGCAGCGGTAACGGCTGGATAGGTGGCATGATAAAGCTTTGGCGCGGTGTCAGCCATGCCGACGCGCGAAAACCCCAATGCTTCGGCGGCCTCTGCGAAGACAATTGCACGCTTCGTACTTGCCACCGTGGTGACGACACCGCATTCGACCATTTCAAACCTCCACTCTCAATTTCATTTTGGCGACGGCTTGGTGTGTCGCCTGCAAGATATCCGGCGGGAAACTATGCCGATCTCACACAGCATTCTACGGCCAGAATGGATAGGTCTGCAATTAGCAGCCTGGCCGGCCGCTAAATAGAAACGGCGGCAAGTTGCCGCCGTCCCATTGTTGCATCCCCGGGGATGACAAATCCTCTGAGTCTGCTCAGCTCAGGATATTGGGCCGCGCCAGGTTCATTTCTTCGCATTTCTGCATGTAATGTTGAACCACTGCAGCGGGATCCAGCTGGGCAGTCACTTCCAGTGATGCCTCATCGACATATTCCATCACGCCGAAGCTGGTGAAGACGGCATTGATGACCTCATCCCCACCCAGGAATTTATGCAGAACGCCGGGCGTCTCAAAAATATAGGTGCCGGGGCGATATTCATAATTGCGGTCATGCCCCCAATGGCCTTCGACCGTCCAGCCGAACACGGGGCCCAGGTGGCGGTGGAGCTGGCTTTCAGATCCGGGTTGCGCCAGGATTTGCGTGACCACGAAATTTTCGCTGGGTCGCGCATGCAGGATACGCACGCTGGTGCCACCGCCAAAATCCACCCAGGGAATGGTATCACTGTGAAGGTGTAAGGTTTCAAATTCCTTCGGGTTCATCGGTATTCTCCCTAAGCGGTCACTGTTTCGTTCAGTAATTGATTATCAATGCGCTGTGTTGCGGTCAATAAAAATTACACAAGTGTGTAATATCAATTTGCGGTCACTCTAATTCCGCCAGCTCCTCTGTCGAAAAGGCGCGTGAGCGGGCGAGGAAGCGCTTTTCCCTTCCGTTATCGAGCGAGAACATGCCGCCACGCCCCGGTACCACATCCAGGATCAGTTGGGTGTGCTTCCAAGCTTCAAACTGCGATCCACTGATATGTATGCCGACCCCGTCAATCTCACCCAGCTTGATGTCTCGCCCACCTAGACGAAAGTCTGAAGTGGGGTAACACATGGGCGATGAACCGTCGCAGCAGCCACCCGATTGGTGGATCAGGATTTCAGGGTAATCCTGCCTGATTTCGGCAAGAAGATCCCTGGCGGCCTGGGTCGCAACCACGCGGGCAGGGATCTCTGGCATCAAGCGTACTCCGTTTGGGTGGGGCCCCAGCGGCTGGTGCGCACCGGGGACGCGCCACATTAGAAGAAGCCCAGCTTCTTCGGGCTATAGCTGACCAGCATGTTCTTGGTCTGCTGATAGTGGTCCAGCATCATCTTGTGGTTTTCACGCCCTATGCCCGACTGTTTGTAGCCACCGAAGGCGGCATGGGCGGGATAGGCGTGATAGCAATTGGTCCACACACGACCGGCCTTGATCTCGCGGCCAAAGCGATAGCAGGTGTTGGCGTCGCGGCTCCACACACCTGCGCCCAGGCCGTAAAGCGTGTCATTGGCGATTTGCAGTGCTTCTTCGGCATCCTTGAAGGTGGTGACGGAGACCACCGGGCCAAAGATTTCTTCCTGGAAAACGCGCATCTTGTTGTGGCCTTTGAGCACGGTCGGCTGGATGTAATATCCGCCAGCCAGATCGCCACCCAGCTTGGCGGCGGCACCGCCAGTCAGCACTTCGGCACCTTCCTGTCGGCCGATGTCGAGATAGGCCAGGATCTTTTCCTGCTGTTCAGATGATGCCTGCGCGCCGATCATCGTGGCGGCATCACGCGGGTCACCCTGCACGATTGCTTCCACACGCTTGATCGCGCGTTCCATGAAGCGGTCATAAATGCTTTCCTGGATCAATGCGCGCGAAGGGCAGGTGCAAACCTCACCCTGATTGAGCGCAAACATGGCAAAGCCTTCCAGCGCCTTGTCAAAGAAATCATCATCGGCATTCAGCACGTCTTCAAAGAAGATGTTGGGGCTTTTTCCACCCAATTCCAGCGTGACGGGGATCAGGTTTTCCGATGCATATTGCATGATCAACCGGCCAGTGGTGGTTTCACCCGTAAAGGCGATCTTGGCAATGCGCGGGCTCGATGCCAGCGGCTTGCCTGCCTCAAGACCAAAACCGTTGACGATGTTCAGCACGCCCGGCGGAAGCAGGTCACCCACCAGTTCGGCAAAGACCATCATCGTGGCAGGCGTCTGTTCCGCAGGCTTCAGGACCACGCAATTGCCCGCTGCCAGTGCCGGGGCCAGTTTCCATGCCGCCATCAGCAGTGGGAAGTTCCACGGGATGATCTGGCCAACCACGCCCAGCGGTTCATGGAAGTGATAGGCCACCGTATCATTGTCCAGTTCAGCCAGTGAACCTTCCTGTGCGCGGATGCAGGATGCGAAATAGCGGAAATGGTCAACCGCCAGCGGAAGGTCCGCCGCCATGGTTTCACGGATCGGCTTGCCGTTGTCCCAGGTTTCGCAGGTGGCCAGCAGCTCCAGATTTTCTTCCATCCGATCGGCGATCAGGTTCAACGCGCGTGCGCGTTCCTGCACCGCAGTGCGGCCCCAGGCGTCCTTTGCGGCGTGGGCGGCATCCAGTGCCGCATCGATATCTGCGCTGTCCGAACGGGCTATTTCGCAAATCGGCTGCCCTGTGACAGGGGATGTATTGGTGAAATAGCGACCGCTCTTGGGGGCGACGAATTTGCCGCCAATAAAATTGTCGTACCTATCCTTGAACGGCGATTGGAGTGCGGTGGTCATATTTCCTCCTGTGCGAAAACGGCAAATTTCCAGGTTTCAGGAGGAAACAGGGCGTCGTGAATACGACACAAGCGCCCATAGCTGCTCTCCCTATCAGCCCAGACTCAATCCGGGGCATCTTCCGAGACTACAGCAGGCTGGTCTACGACCAAAATAGATAGGTTTTATACGGCACGGGCCGCCAAGATCTGCCACAGTTTTTGCGGCAATGGGATTTGGCCATAGTCGGTCAACGCGCTAGGGGGGGCTGCTATGGTATCCTGCCTGTGTTCAGGGCGGGTGATATGAGGGGCATATCTTGTTGCACACAGTGGCTGGACAGGAACAGTTATGACCGAAGGCTGGACCGAATCTGCTCGCAACAGAAAACTGGGACGGCGGCGATCAAAGACAAGGGCAAAGCTGCTCGCCGCTGCGCAGAATAGCTTTTCCGAACTGGGTTATGAAGCGACGACAGTGGCTGATATCGTGGCCCGGGCAGATGTAGGCCGCGCCACATTCTACCTCTATTTTACCAGCAAACAGGATGTCTATCGCGCCATCGCGGATGATTTCGGCAATGACATGGCAGAACAACTGGCCCAGCTGGATGGCGTGCTTGCCTCTGGCAAGAAGGAAGAATTGCGCGTCTGGCTTGAGCAGCAAGTCATCTGGGCTGTGAACAGTTCACAGACATATCGGGTGTGGACCGAAACACGATCTTTGGACCCGGAATTGACCGTTGAGGTGTGGCGGTCCGCGCTGGATGCCTGCTTAAAGGTCATGCCTTGGTACAGCAGCCACTGGCCCGATCCGGAGGTTGCTTTTACGCGCCTTGCCATGTTCATCGGCCAGATCCAGTTCTTTCATCACGATGTGCTGACAGAGAATGAGCGCAGGGTTGCGACCGATCTGTTGGCCAATATCTGGCATGCGGAACTGCGCACGCCGGACTAAGCAGAACTGAACGCTGATGCTGGATCGGTGGCTTTAATCCCGCATTGGGGCGTCGATCTCTGCGGCTCTGACACGGTTTCAAATCATCACTTTCGGCGTTCGCGATGCCCTTCGGCGGCAGCGCAAACTAACACTATTGGCGTTTGACACCCACATTTTTGAAATTGTACACAGTGTCCAACTTCAGGATTCGGCATTCGGGCCGACAGTCCCGAAGCGCGTGAGGATGAAAGGCAGAACGATGACGGTAGATACAATTGATAAGAGTGCCACCACGACCGACTTCCATCGCATTTTTGAACCTCTGTTCGAAGAGCACGACTACGTAGTCGATGAGATCGAGGGTACTTTGCCAGAAGGGCTTGTGGGTACGATGTACCGCAACGGGCCGGGCATGCGGCAGGTCGGCAACACCATGCTTGATCACTTCCTGGAAGGAAATGGCATGCTCACCTCCGTCACTTTCGACGGCAAGGGCGCGCGCTTCCGCAACCGTTATGTTCGCACGCCCTTTTACGAAGAGACCTTGAAGAGCGACACGCTGCCATTCCGCACGGCAGGCACGCAAATTCCGGGAGGTCCGGCAGCCAATGCCGGGAAGCCGATTGCTCAGGAAGCCAATACCAACATCATGATGGCAGGTGGCCACCTGTTGGCACTCTATGGCGGTGCTCGACCTTATGATATGGACCCGGAAACGCTGGAAACCCTGCGTCTGTGGGATGTTGACGGCATGCTCGATGCAGAACACCCCGGCTTCTCGGCCCACGCCAAGATTGACCCGCGGACGGGTGAATTCTTCAACTTCTCAACCCAGCCTGGTCCGGTTCCCACGGTCCATGTCTATTCGATCGGCCCCAACGGTCAGGGCAGGCTCGTTTCGAGCGCCGAAGTACCTTTCGCGCACTGGGTGCACGACTTTGCGATTACTGACCGCAATTTCGTGTTCGCCCTGTCGCCACTGCTGTTCGATCTGGACAAGATGATGAAGGGTGAGGCGAGCCCGACAGGGTCGCTATATATGGATGCCACTCTGGGTACGCCATTCCTGATCATGCCCCGCGATGGCGGTCCGGCACGTGTCATCGAACATGATGCATTCGCATATTTCCATGTCACCAATGCTTATGAAGATGGCACGGATATCGTGCTCGACCTGTCGGAATTCTCCGTATCGTTCGACCGCGCCAACCAGTCCATGTTCGAATTCCGCACGGGCAATATGGACTATTTCCGTAACATCCCAGTGCGTTATCGCATTTCCCAATCGGGCAAGATCACGCGTGAACAGCAGGCGGATTTCTTCTCTGACTGGCCGCAGCTCGATTGGCGTTATGTCGGTGTCAAGAACCGCTACAGCTATCACTCAACTGTCGTGTCCGATACCGGCGCTGGCGGCTTGGGCAAGATTGACCACGACACCGGCCGCGTGACTGAACATAAACTGCCTGATGGCCATATCACGGGTGAATGCTCTTTCGTTCCGGCACATGTTGGCGCGGCAGAAGATGAAGGCTGGGTGCTGTTCATGGCATATGATCCAAGCAAGCACCGTTCACGCGTGGTCGTGCTGGATGCACAAAATGTTGAGGCTGAACCTGTGGCATCGGTGTGGATGCGGCATCACGTGCCGTTCCAGTTCCACGGTTCGTTTGTCGGCCCCCAGGGCTGATCTGACAAGATTCGCGGGCAATCCCGCGGATGTCCTGCTGGTGCCCGGTACCGAATGTGCCGGGCACTTTTTTGGGGCGTCGCTGACCGATAAATATAGATAGATTTGGCAGTTTTTTCGCTCAGTATAGCCGTTAGGGAGGATGGACCTTCGCGCGGAGAATGACATGATTTATCAGGCGGCACTTCCACGAATTCTGCGGATCGGTGGCGGCGCATCGGGCGAACTGGCTGCATTGCTGGGTACGCTGGGGCTGTCCAAGCCGCTTATTGTGACAGATCGCTTCCTGCTGGACACCGGGCGGGCGGATCAACTGACCGCAGGGCTGACGGCAGCGGGAATTACCGCGCGGGTTTTTGCCGACACCATCCCTGAACCCACCGCCGCCTCGATCGAACAGGCGCGCGCCTTTCTGGGTGAGGCAGAGCATGATTGCGTGGTCGGCTTTGGCGGCGGCAGCCCGATTGACAGTGCCAAGGCAATCGCTGTTCTGGCCGTCCACGGCGGGCGGTGCCAGGATTACAAGGCACCGCATTTGCAGGATGCACCCGGCCTGCCCATCATCGCCATCCCCACCACCGCAGGGACGGGATCGGAAGCGACGCGTTTCACCATAGTCACTGATGAGGTGAATGATGAAAAGATGTTGTGTGCCGGGTTGGCCTATCTGCCTGTCGCCGCTCTGGTCGATTACGAATGGACGCTGACCATGCCGCCTCGTCTGACGGCAGATACCGGCATTGACGCGCTGACCCACGCGATAGAGGCCTATGTCTCACGCAAGGCCAATCCTTTTTCTGAAGGGTTTGCCCTGTCGGCCATGCAGGCCATCGCCCCCAATCTGCGGCGTGTATGGGCTGATCCGCAGGACCGGGCAGCGCGTGAGGCGATGATGTTCGGCTCTACCCAGGCCGGTATCGCCTTTTCCAACGCCAGCGTCGCGCTGGTCCATGGGATGAGCCGCCCGATTGGCGCGCATTTCCATGTGCCGCACGGCCTTTCCAACGCCATGCTATTACCGGCGATCACCCGCTTTTCTGCCACGGCGGCCTATACCCGCTATGCCGATTGCGCGCGCGCCATTGGCGTTGCGAGAGAGGGCGAGGGGGACCAGGGCGCAGCCGCGCGGCTGGTTGATGAATTGACCAGCCTGAATGCGGAACTGCAGGTTCCATCCCCCGCGGCCTATGGCATCGATCCTGAAAAGTGGACTTCATTACTACCGACCATGGCCGATCAGGCATTGGCCTCCGGTTCCCCCGCAAACAATCCGCTCATCCCAACAGCTGAGCAGATCCAGGACCTTTATCGTCAGGTCTGGACTGCCTGAGGAAATTAAAATCATGCAAGAAATCAAACATTTCATTAACGGATCACAGACTGCCGGTACTGGTTCGGCTAGGCTGCCGGTGATGAATCCGGCGACAGGTGAACAGACGGGCACACTGCATCTGGCGGACCTCGCCACAGCGGAAGCGGCGATTGCTGCTGCTGCTGCTGTGTTCCCCGATTGGTCGGCCACGCCGCCGCATGTGCGCGCGCGCGTGTTGTTCCGTTTCCGAGATCTGGTTGAACGCCATACGGATGAATTGGCGGCGATCATCACAGCCGAACACGGTAAGGTGCTGTCGGACGCGAAAGGGGAACTGACCCGCGGGCTGGAGGTGGTGGAATTCGCCTGCGGCATCCCCCAGATGCTGAAGGGTGATTACAGTGAACAGGTGGGGCGCGGTGTTGATGCGATTTCGCTGCGCCAGCCGCTGGGTGTGGTCGCAGGAATAACTCCGTTCAACTTCCCTGCTATGGTGCCAATGTGGATGTTTCCGGTGGCGCTCGCATGCGGCAATACCTTTGTCCTCAAGCCTTCCGAACGCGATCCTAGCCTGGCCAACAAGATTGCAGAGCTGCTGAAAGAAGCAGGCCTGCCGGATGGCGTTTTCAACGTTCTTCATGGGGACAAACTGGCTGTCGATGCCCTGCTTGACGATCCGCGGATCGAAGCGATCAGCTTTGTCGGATCGACCCCTATTGCCGAATATGTCTATCAACGCGGTACGGCTGGCGGCAAACGAGTGCAGGCGTTGGGCGGTGCCAAGAACCACATGATCATCATGCCCGATGCGGATCTGGATCAGGCGGCCGATGCGCTGATGGGCGCAGCCTATGGATCTGCGGGCGAACGCTGCATGGCCATTTCGGTTGCGGTCCCTGTGGGGCAAAAGACCGCTGACGCACTGATCTAAAAATTGGTGCCCAAGATTCAGGAGCTGAAGGTTGCACCCGGCACCGACCCTGCTGCCGAAATGGGCCCGCTGGTGACAGCCGCCCATCGTGACAAGGTGGCATCCTATATCGATATGGGTTTGGAAGAAGGGGCAGACCTGCTTGTTGATGGCCGTGGCCTGTCACTACAGGGTTATGAGGATGGATATTTTCTGGGTGGTACGCTGTTCGACAATGTAACGCCGGAGATGCGGATATATCAGGAAGAGATTTTTGGCCCTGTCCTGTCGGTCGTTCGGACTGAGACATTCGAAGATGCGCTGGGCCTAGTGAACGATCATGAGTTCGGAAATGGCACGGCCATCTTTACGCGGAATGGCGATGCTGCGCAGAATTTCATGTCGCGCGTGCGTGCGGGCATGGTGGGCGTCAATGTTCCCATCCCCGTGCCTATGGCGTTCCATTCCTTTGGCGGCTGGAAGCGATCACTGTTCGGTGATCATCATATCCACGGGCCGGAAGGTGTGCGCTTCTATACTCGGCTGAAGACGGCGACACTGCGGTGGCCCACTGGTATACGCAGCAATGCCGATTTTATCATGCCCACGCTTTCATAGGATACAGGGCACAGGTTCAGGCGGGGCTGATCGCATCTGAATTAAGGTAATCAAGGTCGTCCGGCGTATCAATATCGACGGACAGCCCCCGTCTGCGCACCACATGAAGCGGTTGGGCGGCGTTGGCGCAATGTTGTGCAAAGCTGCCCGGTCCAAAGGCGAATTCGAACCCGGTGGTGTCTTGCAAGGCAATGGCATTGGTGCCTGTACCATGCCGGTCGGGGGCGATTGCGCCATAGCTGTCTTGTGCGGCGGCGAGCAGGGTGTGCACATCGCCTGCCTGCAACAGCGGCAGATCGGCATGGATTACAGCGATCTGCCTGCCGCCCAGTTCATTGCACAGCGCCTGAATTTCTGGGTTGAGGCCACGCGCCTGATCTTGCGCCAACCGGCCATGCCATCCGACGGGGCGCTGATCAGACAGGACGACAACCTCTGATACCTCCGCACATTCATCCAGAATGCCCAGCACATGTTGCAGCAGGCGGTCCGCCAGTTCACGGCGTTCGTCATCATCCAGCCGCCCGGCCAGCCGGGTCTTGCGCGGCCCTGCCCCTTTGGCAGGGACAATGACGGTCCAGCTCACTGCGCCACCCGTCTGGCAAGTTCCAACGCATCGCGCGCCACACGCGCCTTGTCTTCTGTGCTATTCATCAGCGTATCAGCAGCGGCATGTGGGATGGCCAGATCGATCGGCTGGTCCCTTTCATCGACCAGCATGGCATCGATAATGCCCGCATAATGCGCGGCGACCGTTGCCGGGGTAACGGATACGCCCATCTCCCCCATCAGCTTGGCCGTTGGGCCTTTCACCGCGGCCCCGCCAACAATGGGCGATACCGCCACAATGGGGGTGCGGGTTTGCTGTAGGGCGGCCCTGATCTGCGGAATGGCCAGGATCGGATCAATGCTGAGATAAGGGTTGGATGGCGCGATAATGATCGCTTCGGTTGCGGGTGACAGGATCGCGTCCACCACGCCGGGGGCTGCCAGCGCATCTTCCGCCCCGTCAAAACGTACCGCCTGCGCCACAGGCTCGCAGCGCCGCCGCACGAAGTAATCCTGAAAGGGCAATTCCCCCTCATCGGTCTGAACGAAGGTGGGGACCGGCCTGTCACTCATCGGCAGGACATGAACACCAATGCCCCATCCTTGTGCAAAATCACGCGTGATATTGGACAGGCTGCGCCCTTGTGACAGCGCATGGCTGCGCAACACATGCAGCGCCAGATCGCCATCGCCCAGCTGGAACCAATCCGCACCGCCCAGAGTCTTGACCGCTTCCATGAACGACCAGCTTTCCCCCTCTCGCCCCCAGCCAAGCACCGGGTTTGCCTTGCCGGAAAGGGTGTAGAGCAGCGTGTCGATATCGGGCGAGATCCACAGCCCCAGATGTTCAAAATCATCGCCTGTATTGACGATGGTGGTTATCTGGTCCGGCGGCATGATTTGCGTCAGCCCAAGCACCAGTTTGGCACCGCCAACGCCGCCTGTCAGTGCAACAACGCGGCCACTCATCGAAACAGATCCTGTGCTGCGGGGCGGACAAGCGTGCTGGCAGGCAGCGATCCCGTGGGCCATTTCACCCCGCGGATCAGCGCGGCGGGCACGCCCTCTGCCCCTTCGCCCATGGCCAGGCCAGCGGCTGAAGCCAGCATATCACCCAGCGCGATCTGCGTAACCTCCAGCGTGCGGCCATCGCGGTCCTGTTCCCCGCGCTTATCGATCAGGGCGGGCAAGCCGCTTGCCCCGATTGCCACGCAGACCACGCCATTGCGCCAGGGCCGCCCGAAACTGTCTGAAATGACGATGGCTGGCGGCTCAGGAAAGTGAGTGGCTAGCCCATCCCGCAAGCCTTGAGCAGAGGCATCCGCATCCTGCGGCAGCAGCAGCACGCAACTCTCATTGCCTGCGCCGATATTGGATTGGTCGATCCCGGCATTCGCCATGACATGGCCCGAACGGTGGCGCGTGATCAGCACATGCGGAACCGCTCGCACGACGGCAGATGATTCCGCCAGGACCAGCTCCACCAGACGCGGGTTCTTCAGCGTGATTTCGGCCAGCCTCAGCGCCTCTGCCCCCGGCGTGATCTGATCGAGATCGACCATTCTGCCTTCAGCCTTGGAGACGATTTTTTGCGTCACCACCAGTGCATCGCCTGCGCCAATAGCATCCAGCCCCATGCCAGCCAGCGCACTGCTCAGCACAGTGGCAAGGTCAGTGCCGGGGGTAATTTCCCCGGCCAGGTTGATGGGATGGATTTCGATCATGGTCCGCAGCAATTCCTACTTAACGTTCAAAAACCGGGACGCCAGCGATGAATGTGGTTTCGACTGGGCTATTGTGGACCTGCCCCACGCATTGGCGCAAGGGCGCGCCCAGCAGGCAGAGGTCTGCCGCCGCCCCAATGCGAAAAGCGGCTGGATCATCAATCCCGAACAATCGTGCCGCCGCATGGGCGGAAATCGCTTCGCCACGGCTGATCACGGCACCGCTGGATGTTTCGCGCGTGCAGGCCGCAACCATCGCCTGCCACGGGCTGAAGCTGCCATATGGCGCGTCTGACCCTACCCTCACCTCTACCCCGGCATCGACCAGCGAGGAGAGGCGATAGAGATCGTCACGCTCATCTTCAGGCATAGTGGCGATATAGCGATCACCCCGGCAGCGGATGAAATCGGGTTGGGTGATCACGGTGAGTGCGCGATCACGCAGCGATGCGATCATCTCTTTCGGAATGATCCCGCCATGTTCCACCCGGTCCCCCGGCAGCGCTCCGCCTGCTAGATCGAGTGCCTCCAGATAGATGATCAATTCACCAATCGTCACGCAATGCGCCGCGACATTGCGGTTTTGCGCGCGCGCATGACAAATGCGCTCTGCAATTGTATGCGGATCGACGGGGTCACGCTCGTCATAGAGCAGCTTGAGCGGCCCCCTTTCAAACTTGGTCGACAGTGGCAGGCTTTCACATCCCATTACGGTCAGATGCTGGGTCAATTCCCCCCGTGCGATTGCCTCTGCGAACAGGTGCGCTTCTTCTGCGCCATTGCTCGCGCCAGCATCGGTGACAGAGGTGATCCCCTCTGCCGCTAGCAATTGGCTGAGCCGTTTGAGCGAGGGCGCGGCGGAGCCGATAACCTCCCGCAGCCATTGATCTCCGCGCCAGATGCGCCCTGTGGGCTGGCCACTGGCATCGATTTCGACACAGGGTGGATAGGTGGCGCTTCCCAGCCGCTCGATCGCCGCACTGTTGAGCAGCCACAAGGCTCCTGTTCGGTCCTGTATGCGCAGAGGGCGGTCAGCAACCCATTGGTCAAGTTGGTGCCGGTCGGGTATCTGACCGTCGATCTCGGTAAGTCCTGTTGCGCGGATCCACTCGGCGCTATCAGTCGGCCCAGCGGTGCGGAGCTGGCGGATGACATCAGCTTCGCTGCCACATTGTGACAGGTGGATGGAGTTCATGCGCGCGGCAGTGGCAAACAGATGCAGATGGTGGTCATGTATGCCAGGGGTCACATCACGTCCGGCGCCATCATACTCGGGGCTTGTTCCCACCAGATCAGGAGCCATGGCTGCGATCCTTCCATCACGGATACCCATATCGACCTGATCGCTTCCCAATGGCCGGACCCGTCGCAGGATCAGGTCAAAACTTGTGCTCATCTCAGGCCAAGTCTTGCCGCCATCTGTGCGGCTGTACGCGCCAACGCGATATCGACCAGACCGCCTTGCCCTTCACTCAACATTTGCATGGCTATAGTGGCAGCAGCGATCCCGGCAAGCGGATCAGCCAATGCGTCACCCATGAAATTGGGGTGCCCATTCTGCCATGTCACTAATCCACCGGCAGCCGCGCAATCATCGCCAAAGCCGACACGCATTTCACCTTCGCCAGACCAGCCATGTGCGGTGATTGCCACCCAAATGAGGCCTGGATTGAGTTCAAACAGCCGATCTTCGCTCAGCCCCAATCGAGCGAGTGAATGTTTGCGCGCGCTGGTGATCAGAATGTCGCTATCGACAATCAGCTGCGAGACCAGCGCATCATCAGGCGGCAGCCAAACACGCATCTTCCCGCCATTGATGTGCTGATCGAGCAGGGGTGATGTATCGGGCGTGGGATCAGGGCGGGTGGTCGATTCAATCCGCGTTACATCCATGCCTGTCTGCGCCAGCAATCCGCCACAATAAGGCCCTGCCCATAGCGCGGAAAGGTCAACCACCTTGGGCCGGGCGCGGCGCTGAACCCCGGTTGCCGCGCGCGTGACTGGTGAGGGGAGCGGCGCGGTTTCATAAACGCGCGACACAGGCAGGTGCAATTCCAGCCCAGCGGCCACCATTTCTTCTACATCACGCGCCGCAGCAGCCTGCACCAGTGCATCCCAAGGATCGGTGCCCGGGGCAGAGCCAGTCCATGCCGGAACAGCCAGCCGGTCATCCTCCCGCGCCAGATTGGCTGCGAACCAGCCGCTCTGCGCCTTAATCAGGCGGCAGTTTCCATTAGGGGACCACTGTGATGGTGCCTGAAGTTCAAAATTCGTGTCGCGTTCCAGTGCCTGATGCGGGCAGAATTCTATCTTCCCGCCAATGGCGGATGCGGCGCGGCAAAGCTCCTCGCCATCTTCGGCCAGCAGGTCAATCAGCTGAGGCATCATGTTTCAGAAATCGCATGGATCAGCCCCAGCGAAAGAGCCAGTTGAGTGTTGATCTTTCTGCCCGAAAGGGCCAGCCATGCCGCCCGGTGCCGGCCAATGGCACGGGGCAATGTCACCGTTCCGCCTGCACCGGGGATCAGGCCCATGGTCAGCTCTGGCAGTTGGAACCAAGCATTGACGCTGGCGGTTCGATGAGATGCAGCTGCCGCCAGTTCAAGCCCGGAACCGATTGCTGCGCCCTGGATATGCACCGCCGCCCTGTCATCCAGTGCATGCAGAATACGCGCGCCATTGCGCAGTGTGCGGATGACATGCGCCTTCGCCAGATCATCTGCCCTGCCGAATTCATTCAGTGCGCCGCCCACTGAAAAGCAGCGCCCCTCTGCCTTGAGCAGCAGGTGGGGTTGTGAAGGATCGTCGATCACGGCGCATAAGGCTTCGAACAGGGCATCACGCATTCTTGCTGTCATCGCATTGCGATCGTGCGGACTGATTAGAGAGATCGTGACGAGGTCGTCCTGGCGAGCCATCAGAACAGGTTCGGGGGAGGGGCCTGCGACATCCTCGTCCCCATGATTTTCCAGCCATTTGCGAAACTCAGCCCCGCCCAGCAGGGTGGAAAAGGCGAGTGACTCCGCAAACAGCGCATCGTCAAAAGCCATGTTTTCAGTCAGGCGCAGCAGACGGCACAGGATTGTCGCGGCCATAGGGAATTGGCGGACACGCTGCGTCAATGCCTCAGCCTCGTCCTGAGCACGATTTTCCGGCACTGAGATCCACGGTGCAGGTGCATTCTGAACGGTAGTGATCAGCACATCATAATTGGCCTGGTGACGGCATTCGAGTGAACCCGTCAAATCCACGCCGATCATCACCGATTGGCAATGTGCCGGCGGTGCCAGGCGCGCATCCTGGATGAAAGCTGGGCTCTTGCCCAGTGCAGACCAATCATCTGCATCCAGCCATAAGGGTGAGGAATTTGCGGATTGTTCGACAGCCTGTCTGTTAGTTTCGAACATGATCGCCGCTTCGCCCGTGCAATTGTGAACACCCAAGCAATTCGAGTAGAGCCTCGAAGCTGGCAGAAACAACTAGCACTATTGAGAAGGCATCATCTCACGCATCAGTCCGACAGCACTGACGCCGTTTGCTTATTGCCACTGCACCATTTCGGTGAACTTGCCGTGGTTGTGTTCACGGTAATAATCAATCGATGACTGAAGGTGCGCCTTGTAACGGTCGCGCGCCTGCTGCCCATCTCCAGCGATAATCGCTTCTGCCAGCCGTTCATGGTCAGAGAAGATCCAGGGCCGGCGATCTTCTGATGGAACCAGATGGATGATATGGTTGACCATGATGGATTCAAGCGTGTCCATCAGCAAGCCCAGCACGGGGTTGCCGCAAAGGCTGTTCACGGCGTGGTGGAAATCGAGCAGTTCTTCAGGATCGATCTCAGGCGAAACGGTGAAGTGGCATCGGTCGGTGGCCAGTGCGCGTGCCAGTTCGCGTTCAACCAGTTCCCGGTCAGGATTGAGAGCTGCCATCTCCGCAACCTTTGGCCCGATTACCAGCGATGCCATGGTGACTTCATTATAGGTGGCGCCCATCATCTGCAGAAACAGCGTCAACATGCGTCCGACATGGTCAGAATCCGCACCACGTACGAACGCCCCGCCCGAACGGCCAGGTTTCAAAGTCACCAGCCCTTGTGTTTCCAGCAGACGCAAAGCTTCGCGGACAGAGGCGCGTCCGGCCTGATACTTTTCAACCATGGCCGCTTCCATCAGCAGGGGATCACCCTGCTCAAGATTATTGACGCAGATATCCTTCAGGATGGCCCGCGCGATAACTTCAGAAGTTTTGAGAGAAGAAAATGTCAATCCCGCCGTCCCTGATTGTGCGTCGATTGAATTTGATCGCAACGACTTATACGTCTTGGGCTTGTCCGCGCTTAGTTAAGCGTGGCGGCGTCGCTCGTAAAGTGCGGATTGTGGGGAAGTTGCCATATCTGCAACTGCGGCGGGTAAAAGCGCCCCAAACAGCCAGATTTGATAGTAGTGTCAGCAGGCCTTTGGCTCCAGATTCTGGTGCGAATTCACCTTTTCATGTTCGGCGATGGTTTTGGGTCGTGTGCAGGCGGTTGGTTCCTGCGCAGCGCAGCAGTTGGGGTGATGCAGAAAATAACTTTGGGGGATGGGTAATGAAAAGTATAAAATATGGTTTGCACTCGACACTCGGTTTCATTGCGCTGTCTGTTCCGACATATTCTTATGCGCAGGATGATGCCTCAACTGATACAGTCGGGGATATTATCGTTACCGGGACAAAGACGTCAGCGGGTGAGCGTGCACAGGATGCGTCGATTTCCGTCTCCGTTGTCAGCGGCAAGACCATCGACAATGAAGCCATCAGGGATCTGACCGAGCTGGGTTATCGCACGCCTAATGTCAGGTTGCAGCCCACCGGGCTGAACCCGGGGCATGGCAGCTATGCGATGCGCGGTATCGGGACAAATACCTCTACCCCATCTGATGAGCCGGTGGTTGTGACCGTTCTGGATGGCATGGTCATGGGTACCGCGCTTGGCGCAGTCTTGCCGACATTCGATGTCGAAGCGGTAGAAATCTATCGCGGGCCGCAAGGCGTGCTGTTCGGCAAGAATTCAACTGGCGGTGTTGTGAACGTCCGTTCGCGCAGGCCGACGGGAATAACAGGTCTCAAATTGCGGCAGACCCTGGGTAGTCATGGTCGCTTTGGTGCGGCGATCGCCGCAGAAGCACCGCTGGTTGAAGATGTGGTCGCAGGCCGTATCGCAATTATGTACGACCGGCAGGGCGGATATTTCAAGGATCTTGATTTCCCGGGCAAGCGTGCGGGTGGTGCCGCCAAGACATGGACCGTCCGGCCATCACTCAGCATCACGCCCAATGATCAGCTGGACATCACGCTGATTGGCGAATTTTACGATTACAAGGGTGATGGCGGTGTCTTTCGCAATCTGTCAGATGATACATACGCCACGTCTGTCTTTGAGGTGCCGGGCTGTGTCGAACGCGGCATTTGCCGCAATGCCCGCTCTGATGGTGAGCAGGATTCGCAGCATATCATTGGCGAGATCAATTATGATCTTGGCTTCGGTAAGCTGACATCGATCACCGCCTACAGAGAACTGTCGGTTGCCAACCATAATGTGGATGCCGATGCGACTGCCGCACCGATCTTCACATTCGCCTATATGACATTCGACCAGGACCAGTTCAGCGAGGAATTGCGGCTGGCCGGCAGCACGGCGGATGACAAACTGTCTTTCGTCACAGGCTTCTATTACTTCGATCAGAACTGGCAGGCCACCGAGGGACGGGTGATCTTCGGCAGTGATCGGCGGGGTGGGGCATCGACCCTGGACAATACGCAGGTTGCTGTTTTCGGGCAGCTTTCCTTTGCAGTAACGCCAGAACTCTCGCTGATTGCTGGTGGGCGTTACACGCATGAAAAGAAGTCGATGGATTTGTTGCCAATGACTTCAAATAATTGTCTTACCCCCGTGGTTTGCGATTATTTGTTCACTGACCTCAAATTCAGCTCGAACAATTTTTCACCCAAGCTGGGTTTTGAATGGCAGGCCAGCCCGGATGCGCTGTTGTTTGGCAGCTTCACCCGCGGTTCGCGCGCGGGTGGTTACAATTCGCGCTATGCCTATACTTCGGTCGCGCCGTCACCCTATCGGGATGAAAAGGTCGATGCCTACGAATTGGGTGTGAAATCGGATTGGTTCGATCGCAAGCTTCGCGTGAACTTCTCTGTATTCCATAATGAGTTCAGCGATTTGCAGCGCACGATCCTGAAATCGGATTCGACACAGGACGTGGTCAATGCCGCTGAAGTGGAGATTGACGGGGCAGAGCTGGAAACCAGCATCGTCCCGACGGCCGGTCTGCGGATTGATTTTTCAGCCGGCTATACCGATGCACGGTATAAGAGCTTTATCGATCCGCGTGTGACGCCGGAAATGGTCAAGACCCTGAAGCTGGAACGCGCGCCGAAATGGACGCTTGGTGCAGGTGTAACCCATTCGCTGGAAATGTCCGATTGGGGCCGCTTCACCACATCGGTGAATTACAATTACACCGGCAAATATATCGCCAGCACGCTGAACGAATTGGATTTCTACGTCCCGTCGCTGCATCTGATCGATGCCTCTGTGGCGCTGGAAGTTCGCGATCACATGAAAATTTCGGTGTTTGGCAAGAATCTGAAGGATGAAATCTACGGGCCGATCACCGCTGTCGTCATGCCGCTGTTGCTGACGCAAACGGTATCCCCGCCGCGCACCTTTGGTGTGCAGTTGGACTTCGACTTCTAAAGGGCAGAAAGTACACCAAATTGGGTCAGTTGGAGATTACTGTTAAGGCGCGCCGGCGGGGTCATGATATGACCTTCGCCGGTTGCGCTGTATCAGGCCGAAGCGCCCGTGACAGGCAGGTCTCCCAGTGATCCAGGCTGCCTCTATGGAATCAGCGCTTGCGGCATTGCCCGATGGCGCGCAGATTTTTCTTCCTGGCGCATCGGGTGAGCCGGGCGGGGTGATGTCTGCCCTTTATGATGGCTGGCCCGCGGGCAAGCGGCTGAAGATTACCACAACATTTCTGCCTGGCATCAATGTTATCGATTTTGACAGGCTGGACCCGGCCATAGAGGTCGCCGGCCTGTTCCTGCCCCGCGAATATGCCGATGCTGCGCGGCTGGGCCAGTACCGTCATGTGCCCATATCCTATGCCGCTTTTGGCAGGTGGATTGATACACAAGCGCGTTTTGATGCAACGCTGGTTCAGGTGTCACCACCAGACAGGGACGGGCGGTATTCGCTTGGGCCTTCGGTTGAGTATACAATGCAGGCAATTGCGCGGAGCGATAATGTGATCGCCGTGGTCAATCCCAATGTGCCCTTCATGCCATTGGCACCTGCGCTGACGGCTGACATGATCACCATGATCTGTGCATCTGATGCCGCCTTGCCGACATATGCCGTCGCCAGTGATGACCAATCGACTGCCGTTGCGCAGCAGGTGGCAAAACTGATCGATGATGGAACAGCGCTGCAGATCGGCATTGGCAAGATTCCGGGCGCCTTGCTGGGGCAGTTGCAGGATAGGCGCAATCTGCGTTTCTGGTCTGGCCTGGTTTCGGATGGGGTCATGGATCTGGTGGCGGCATGCGTGACCCCGGCAGATGGGATTGGCCATGCCTGCCTGTGCCTGGGTACGACAGAGTTTTACGAATGGCTGCGTAATCGCCGCGATATCGTGCTGCATGGGTGCGACCGCAGCCACAATACCGCGATCATGCAGGGGATTGACGGCTTCGTGGCGGTTAATGGCGCGGTAGAGGTAGATCTGTTCGGTCAATGCAATCTGGAACGGATCGGTGGGCGTTCATTAAGCGGGGCGGGCGGTGCACCTGATTTTGCCTCCGCCGCGCGCCGTGGGATCCGCAGCAAAAGCATAGTAGCCTTGCCCGCGCAGGCAGGCGGAAAAAGCCGGATTGTGCCTGTTATCGGTGCAGAAGCGATGGTGACTCTGTCGCGGACAGAGATCGATTATGTCGTGACCGAAAACGGAATTGCCGATCTACGTTTTGCTTCTGTCCCCGAACGGGCAGAACGGTTGATTGAAATTGCCGCACCTGATCATCGGGATGAATTGCGCACGGCATGGCAAAATATCATGGACAGGCTTTGATGGTCGGACCGATCACAGATGGTTGGTTTAATTTGAACGGAGGATTTTGATGAAACCAGGTACGCGATTGAAAAGCGGTACATGCGATGCGGAAGTGGTGGTGATCCGCGCTGGGGAAGGCGTGGTCGAATGCGGCGGTGTGCCCATGACGGAAGACAAGCCTGCCGATCTGGCCGAGGTCAGCCCCGCCCATGCGGAAGGTACGCTGATGGGCAAACGCTATGTCGATGCAGGTGGTGCCTTTGAGCTGCTGTGCGTCAAGCCGGGCAAGGGATCGCTGTCCGTTGCCGGAGTGGTTTTGACGCTGAAAGACGTCAAACCGCTTCCTTCGTCGGACTGAGTGATGAGGGCAGTCAGATGAATATCGCGCTCATCCTCGAAATGGCGGCAGAGGCCGCGCCCGATCAGATTGGCCTGGTGTGCGATGGCAAGGGGTGGACCTATGCTGAATTGCTCAGGGCTGGGAAGGGTGCCTCCAGCCTGATCCACAATAGCGGATGCAGCCATGTCGCCTTGCTTGATGAGACGAGTGAGGCAGCCGTTATCGCCCTGTTTGGCGCGGCGTTGGCAGGCATTCCCTATTGCCCGCTGAATTATCGTTTGGCCGATGCCAATCTGACTGCCCTGCTTGAACGGATCGCGCCGGCATTGATCGTTGGCGATGCAGGCCGCGTCTCGCGCCTTTCGCCAGCCGATAGCGGCCACAAGGTCTATTCGCGTGGGCGATTCACCGAAGCCGCTTTGGCGGAAGCATGCGAGATGTCTGATGAGGGTGGTGAGGGGGTTGCGGTACAGCTGTTCACCAGCGGCACCACCGCCGCGCCCAAGGCGGCGATCCTGCGTCATTCGAATCTGCTGGCCTATATTCTGGGCACAGTGGAATTTGCATCCGCGGGTGAAAATGTTGCGGCGCTGGTTTCAGTCCCGCCCTATCACATCGCCGGTATCGCAGCCCTGCTGTCCAGCATTTATGCGCAGCGCCGGATTGTGATGTTACCCGCTTTCGACCCAGCTGCATGGCTGCGGCTGGCGGCTGAGGAACAGGTGAGCAACGCCTTCCTGGTGCCAACCATGCTGTCACGCATAGTGGAAGAGATGGACCGTAATGACGGAGCTGACCTGCCCAATTTGCGGGCCATTGCTTATGGCGGCGGCAAGATGCCAATCGAACTAATCCGCAAGGCGCTGGACCTGCTGCCCGGGACGGATTTCACCAATGCCTATGGCTTGACCGAAACCAGCTCTACCGTCGCTTTGCTGGGCCCGGATGATCACCGCGAAGCACATGCTTCAACCGATCCTGCGGTGCAGGCGCGGCTGGCCTCTGTCGGGCGGCCATTGCCGACGATTGAACTCGAAATCCGTGACGAGGAAGGGCGCTGTTGTGCGCCCGGCGAAGCGGGCGAGATCTATGTCCGCGGCGATCAGGTTTCCGGTGAATATCGGGAACGCAGCGCGCTGGACGCAGATGGCTGGTTCCCCACGCGCGATGCGGGATATCTGGATGACGAAGGTTTCCTGTTCCTGTCGGGCAGGGCCGATGACGTGATCGTGCGCGGCGGTGAAAATATCTCACCGGGTGAAATTGAAGATGTACTGCTTACCCATGCAGCCATTGCCGATGTGGCCGCCGTTGCCATCCCTTCAGCTGAATGGGGTGAGGCGGTGGGCGTTGCACTGGTAACGCGTGCGGGTGCTGCTGCCCCGTCAGAGGATGAGGTCAAAGCACTGGTACGCGAACATCATCGATCATCGCGCGTCCCGGAAAAAGTCCTGTTTTTGGACCAGCTGCCCTATAATGAAATGGGCAAATTATTGCGCCGAGAGGTCAAGCAATTGCTGTCCGGTTAAGGGTAAGGCGCATGTGGTTAATTATCAAAGCCTGAGCCGGTAGAGTTCTTATACGCCATGCAAAGGCTTGCTGCGAATATTAGCAATTTCGTCAGCTGTTCAGTGCCCCATCCAAAGCGCACGATGAATGGATGAAGGAGGAGCAGCTATGTCAGGTAAGGTAATCGCTATATCCGGGGCCAGCAGTGGTATTGGGGAAACGACGGCACGGCTGCTGGCTGCTGCGGGTCACAAGCTGGTTCTGGGCGCGCGCCGCATCGATCAGCTTGCAGCCATAGCCGATGGAATCACAAAGCAGGGCGGCACGGCGCTATCATGCGAACTTGATGTAGCAAACCGCGAAAGTGCCTAGGCGTTCGCCGATTTTACGGCTGAAAAATTCGGTCGGATCGATGTAATGGTGAACAATGCAGGGGTCATGTATCTGGCCCCCGTGGCTGACCTTCGCTTGGATGAGTGGGAGCGGATGGTTGATGTCAACATTAAGGGATTATTGAACACTGCCGCCGCCGCCCTGTCCCATATGCAAAAGCAGGGAGGTGGGCATCTCGTGACGATTGGTTCCATCGTTGGTCATCAGGTCGGGCCGATGGGCGGTGTCTATGCCGCAACCAAATTTGCGGCGCGTGCACTTGCAGAGGTGTTCAGGATCGAATGCGGTTCCACGATCCGCAGCACATTGATTTCACCAGGGGCTGTATCGACAGAGCTGTTTGACAAAATTCTGCATCCGCAAATTCAGGAAATGGCCAAGGCACGATTGAGTAATGCCCTGCCTGCTGAGGCCATTGCCGATGCCATCTCATTCGCCATTGACCAGCCCGATAATGTCGATGTCAGTGAGATCATCGTGCGGCCCAGGGAAATGTAATGGCCAAATTATGATCCACACAGATCCCGATCAATTGGCAGGGCCCGACCCCGCATCAACTATGCTGCCTATCGTGCAGGCCGCGATTGCGGACTGTACCGGCGTGGCGGCTATGCAAAGGCTGACTGGCGGGGCCAATCAGGAAACATGGGCGATTGACGCGCAAACAACCGATGGTCCGATCCCGTTGATCCTGCGCCGTGCGCGGGGGGGAACTTTGCAACGTTCCACCGGGATCGGTGTAGAGGTGGAGGCATCAGTTCTTCGCACGGCCCACACCAATGGTGTGCCAACGCCAGAGGTGGTCTATGTTCTGCGCCCTGAAGATGGGTTGGGGCACGGTTTCTTGATGCGCCGGATCGCTGGTGAAACCATCCCGCGCAAGGTTTTGCGTGGAGAGAGTTTTGCGGCAATTCGCCCACAATTGGCATCGCTCTGCGGTACGGCGCTCGCCAAGATTCATGCCGTACCCACAGGCCACCTTGATGGGTTGAAGCAGTTTACGCCAATGGAAAGGCTCGAATGGCTGCGCGATCGTTATGAAGAAACAGGGCGGGTAAGCACTGTTTTCGCCTACGCCTTTGCCTGGCTGCGCGAACATGTGCCCCAGCCGCCGTCTGCGCCCAGTCTGGTCCATGGTGACTTTCGCAATGGCAATCTCATTATCGCGCCAGACGGCATCAATGCCGTGCTCGATTGGGAAAACGCGCATATTGGCGACCCTGCAGAAGATTTCGGCTGGTTTTGCGTGCCATCATGGCGCTTCGGTAATCTCGACAAGCATGCAGGAGGCTTTGGCACGCGCGAGGAATTGCTGGCGGCTTATGCGGCGGCGGGCGGGCGGAGGCCAACTGCTGCCCGGCTGCGTTTCTGGGAGGCATATGGCTCGCTTTATTGGGGCGTGGTCTGCGCGCGCAGCGTTAGCGAATTTCGCAGCGGTGCGGACCGCTCGGTTGAACGGGCAATGATCGCGCGCCGCGTGTCAGAGGCAGAACTGGATCTGCTGCGGCTGATTACGCCGAGGAGCCGATAATGCACGACCAGCCTGATCCATGTGAAATCCTGGAGGTTGCCGTCGCCTTCCTGCGCGATGAATTGCAACCGGGTGCCGCCGCTGAACAGTCCTTCAAATTGCGGGTTCTGGCCAATGCGCTTGAACTGGTGAAGCGGCAATTGGAAGCGGGTGACCATGCCGCGGGCGAGGCGCAGGCGCGGCTGGAAAGTTTACTGGGGAAGGGCGCGGATAACACGGCATTGGCGCAACGGATTGAACAGGGTGCCATCGCGCTGGATGATCCCGCGCTGATCGATCACCTTTGGGCCACGACATTGGCCAAGATCGCGGTTGACCAGCCCAGATATGCCTCCTTCCGCGCAGAAATTGAGGAGTAATTCATGAATTTCGATCTGCCAGCTGACCTGATTGCCTATCTCGATGAGCTGGACCGTTTCATCGCCGACGAAATCAAGCCCTTGGAGGAGTCGGATGACAATATCCGCTTCTTCGATCATCGCCGCGAATGGGCGCGCACCGATTTTGATAATGCCGGGCTGCCGCGTCAGGAATGGGAGGATTTGCTGCGCGAGGCAAAGCGCCGCGCCGATGCGGCAGGGCATCTGCGTTTCACCATGCCCAGGCAATATGGGGGTAGCGAGGGACCCCAGCTGTGGATGGCAGTCATCCGTGAATGGCTCGCTGCCAAGGGGCTTGGCCTCCATAATGATTTGCAGAACGAACACTCAATCGTCGGTAACTTCCCCTATGTCGAGATGCTCATGCAGCATGGCACGAAGGCGCAGCAGGATGATCTAATCCCCGGCATGGCAGATGGATCGCGCAGGATCTGTTTTGGCCTGACCGAACCTGACCATGGTTCTGATGCCACCTTCATGGAAACCACCGCGCGGCGCGAACAGCGCGATGGCGTCGATGGATGGGTGATCAATGGCACCAAGATGTGGACCACGGGCATTCACGTTGGCAGCCACTGCGCCACTTTTGCCCGGACCAGCGGCGATGCCGGGGATGCCAAGGGTATAACTTGCTTCCTGGTGCCGATCCCGAACCCCGGCCTTGAGATTGGGGAATATCTCTGGACGCTCAACATGCCGACAGACCATCCTTACGTATATTTCAACGATTGCTGGGTGCCAGACGATACGATCCTGGGTGACGCCGATAATGGCCTGTCGGTGGTGCAGTGTTTCGTCAACCAGAACCGTTTACGGCAGGCGGCTGCTTCGCTGGGCGCGGCGCAATATTGCATCGATGAAAGCGTCAGATATGCGCGCCAGCGCAAACCCTTTGGCAAATCACTTTCAGCCAATCAGGCGATCCAGTTCCCACTGGTGGAATTGCAGACCCAGGTCGAAATGCTGCGCCTGCTGATCTACAAGACTGGCGCCGCAATGGACACTATGACTCTGGATGAGGTGGAAAAGACCATCTCTGACAAGGTTTCCATGTGCAATTACTGGGCGAACCGTCTGTGCTGTGATGCTGCTGACCGGGCTATGCAGGTGCACGGGGCAATCGGATATTCACGGCACAAGCCGTTTGAACATATCCTGCGGCATCACCGCCGTTACCGCATTACCGAAGGTTCTGAAGAAATCCAGATGCGCAAGATTGGCGCCTTGATGTTCGGTTATCGCGGGCCGAGAAAGGATACTCTTGGCTGATCGAATTGGGCCCATTCAAACTTCAGCACCCACTGCCAATTCCGTTAATATCCGTCACGCAGGTTCACTGCCATACAAGCGATTACCCTCCTCTCTCTCACTCTGCGAACGGCCATAAAAGGCCCGCCCCGTCGCTGGAGACCACCGTGAACGATCAGACCGAAGTGAATGCCGAAATTCCTGCGAAAGACCGTCGAGGAGGGGTATATGGCTGGTACGTCATATTCGTACTGACGCTATGCCAAGTGCTTGCTTTCATTGATGCAAAGCTGCCCTATATTCTGGTTGAGGCACTGAAGGCTGACCTTGACCTTTCGGACACGCAGATTGGTCTCATAACGGGTCCGGCCTTTTCACTGACCTATGCGATCTGCGCGATCCCGATCGCCAAAATTGCCGATCGACATATCCGAACGCGCATTATCAGCATTGCAATCATAATCTGGAGCGGTCTGACCGCTGCCGGTGGTGCTGCCGCAGGTTTTGCAAGTTTCGCGGTCAGCCGCATCGGTGTGGCGGCGGGTGAAGCCGGTTTCGCACCCGCGGCGCATTCCATCATTGCAGATTATACCACTCCCGCCTCGCGACCCAAGGCCATGGCCATGCTGGGGCTTGGTTCGGCTGTTGGTGCCACTTTGGCGTTGGTGGTGGGCGGCGTAATCAGCGACCAATATGGCTGGCGAATGGCCCTTTATCTGGTCGGCGCAAGTGGTGTGACGCTGGCTTTGCTGATGGCATTGACAGTCAGGGAACCGACCCGGACGACAGATGATACAGGCGGCAAGGAACTGCCCAAAGGCAATCTGAAGAGCTTGCTGGCCAATGGCGGGCTCCGCAACATGATCATCGCAGGTGCGCTGATGGGCATGGGGCTGGGTGTGCTGCAGGGCTGGGGTCCAGCCTATATCATGCGGTCATTCGATATGACTGCGACACAGACGGGCACCTCTTTCGGCATTGTGACGGGCATAACCTCCACCGCCGGATTGCTGACCGGCGGGTTTGTAGGAAGCCGGTTGAACAGGCGAAGTCCGGGGAGTGTCTTTAAAGTCCTGGCTGTTGCCTTTGTGATAGCATCTGCCTGTCAGCTGGCTTCGCTGATGGTCGACAATTATTACATTTTCCTCGGCCTTACGGCTGGGTCGACTTTTCTGTTGGCGAGCTATTTTGCCCCGACCTTTGCAGGTATCCAGTCGCTGACTGATCCCAGTGCGCGGGCGTTTGCGGCAGCTGTCACTATTTTTGCAGTCAATGGTATCGGGGGTGCTTCAGGTGCTTTCCTAGCAGGTTTCCTGAGCGATGTTTTGAACCCTTCACTTGGTGAAAACTCGCTGCGCTGGGCGCTTGCAATGCTGACTTTCACCATCCCATGGGCGGCGCTCCATTATTACTTTGCCGCGCGTGAGATGGATAGGATGGCTGCTGATTGAACTGTGATGGCATTAGGCCATCACGGCCGCGCATCGGCAAGCGCGGGTAATGGAGGGGTAGATGAGCGCAGAAAGTGGTACCGGACCCCAAGAAGATGGGCAAATCACCGTCAGGCAGCATGGCGCCGTCTTGCTGATGGGTGTTGATCGGGTGGCAAAGCGCAATGGTTTTACACCCAAGATGTTCCATGAACTTGGTGCTGCATACACTCGCCTGCAGGAAGATCCCGATCTGTTTGTCGGGCTGCTCTATGCCCATGGTGATCATTTCTCTGCCGGCATCGATATGATGGAGATGTTGCCCGTGCGAACTAAGGGTGAACCCTTTGTGCCGCTCAACCTTGTCGACCCCGCCAATATGCGCGAACCGTTTCGGACCAAGCCGGTTGTCACGGCCCTGCAGGGGATTTGCTATACAGTTGCGATGGAATTAGCGATGGCATCCGACATCGTGATTGCTGCTGATGATTGCCGTTTTTCCCAGGCAGAGGTGAGGCGCGGCGTAATGGCGGGGCTGGGTGGTTCGTTCAGATTGGTCGAGCGTGCTGGCTGGGGCAATGCCATGCGCTGGCTGCTGACAGGCGATGAATTCGATGTGCAGGAAGCCTATCGTCTGGGGCTTGTGCAGGAAGTGGTGCCAAAGGGGGCGCAGTTCGATCGGGCGCTTGAGCTGGCAGAAAGCATCGCGAAACAGGCCCCGCTGGCGGTGCAGAGCACTATGGAAGCATGCCACCGCGCCTTGGGATCGGATTGGATCGCAACCGCGGCATTTCTGGGCAGCCGCAATACTGAATTGTACAAGACAGAGGATGCGGTAGAGGGGCGGCTGTCCTTCGCTGAAAAACGCGAGGCGAAATTCAAGGGAAGGTAAGCCAATAGGTTGCGCTACCGGCTTTATTATGGTCGCTAACCAAGATAGCGTTCCTTTCTTCAAGATGCAGCCCAAAGTCTGGAAGGTGCGAGACGAAGTGTTCTCTGACCCCAGATCCCGGCTCCTTGAGTGGTCGGATCGGCCTGTGCCAAGGCCAAGCTCGGCCTTCCCTGACAGGGTGACAAGCGAGTTGGAACGGAACGAGTTGCGTGAACTCGAGGCTAGTTGACTTTGGACTGGTTGCCTCGAGTAGCTGTTTTCAGGGAATTGCCGGTGCGGTTGTCAGATTGGTGAAGCGGATGCCCGCACCATCTGCCGAATAGGTCTTGTTCATATAGATCAGGACCGAAGTCAGGGCCTCTGCTGCGGCTGAATTGGCCAGCGCGCCACCAGCCAGCCCACGCAGGCCAAGGTCAGGGCACAGTTCAACCACTGCCTTGCGTGCCTCCACATCGTCCGAAAAGACCAGCACGTCACATTCAACCCTGGCATCTGTGTCAAGCACATGGGCCGCCACAGAATGGAAGGCGGTGACCAGCCGTACATCAGGCCCCAGATGTTCGCTTGCTTCGAGTGCTGCGCACCCAGCTGCAGGCAATTGCACGCGCATCACCTTTGGCGGGACGAGTGGCACCGTGGTGTCAACCACGATGGCATCCCCCACCAGTGGGGCGATCTGCCGCAGTGTGTCCGCTTGCGAAGAATATGGGACCGTTACGATCACAAAATCGCGGCCAGATGCGATCTGGCTGTTTTCGCCGCTTTCAGCCGCGCCAATCTCATCAGCGGTGGCCTGCGCCTTGTCCGACGTGCGCGAACCGATGGCGACAGTATGCCCTGCCTTTACCAGCCTGCGTGCTATTGCCTTGCCAAGATGGCCGGTCCCGCCGATCACCGCGATGGAAGCCATTGTGTAATTCCTCTTTAGTTGAGCAGATGCTTGCCGCTGCTTAAATGCGTTCGATGATGATGGCGGGTGCCATGCCGCCGGCTGTGCACATGGTAATCAGACCACGCGAAAGATCACGCCGTTCCAATTCGTCCAATATGGTGCCCACCAGAATTGCGCCCGTGGCGCCGATGGGGTGACCCAGTGCAATGGCCCCGCCATTGACGTTGACCCGATCCCGATCCAGCTTCAGATCACGCTGGAATTTCTCGGCCACAACGGCAAAGGCTTCGTTGATTTCGAACAGGTCGATATCATTGATTGTCATCCCTGCCTTTTGTAAGACCTTGCGCGCTGCCGGGACGGGAGCGTTCAGCATCAGCGTGGGACAATCGCCCGCATTTGCCGTTGCCACCACGCGGGCGCGGGGTTTCAGGCCATGTGCCTTGGCATAATCGGGCGATGCCAGCAGCACTGCGCCTGCGCCATCAGCCACGCCGGATGAGTTGCCGGCATGGTGGACGAAATCAATGTTCAGATCGGGATATTTCTGCAGAATCATGCTGCGATACGTCACCCCCGTATCATCCAGCGGATGATCGGCCAGAGCGGTGAATGCGGGGTTGAGGGCGGACAGCGCTTCTGTCGTTGTGCCGGGGCGCGGCATCTGATCGCGGTCGAGCGCCAATTCGCCATTGCGATGGAACACCGGAACGATGCTCTTGTCAAAATGGCCATTGGCGATTGCTTCACCGGCGCGGCGCTGGCTTTCCGCACCCAGCCGGTCAACATCTTCGCGCGTGATACCTTCCAGCGTGGCAATGGCATCGGCGCAAATACCCTGATGTGATTGCGGGTGCAGCGCGCGCAGATGGGTATTGCCCCCATCCATCAGCGAAGGGCCACTTCCACGGCGGCCGGGCATGGACATCATTTCAGATCCACCGGCGACGACCAGGCTTTCCATCCCACTCATCACAGATGCAGCGGCCAGATTTACGGCCGTGATCCCCGATCCACAGAAACGATCCAGCGTCACACCGCCGCAGTGGATATCGTAATCCGCATCCAGCGCCGACATGCGACCCAGATCATTGCTCTGCACCCCGACCTGAGCGCTGGTGCCCCAGATCACGTCATCGATATCGACCGTGTCGATCCCGGTGCGGTCGGCCAGCGCCCGCAGGACGGTGGCGCCCAGGTGTTGGGGATGAATATCTGCCAATGCGCCCTTGCCAACTTTGCCCGCCCCACGCGGCGAGCGACAAGCGTCAATGATCCATGCTTCGTTCACTGTTGCGGCCTTCCTGCCATGTTTGTTCCAGATTGCCCGTTCAGTTACCGCGGGGCCATACGGATTGCGCCGTCAAGGCGCATATGTTCACCGTTGAGATAGCCGCAGGTGATCATCGTTTCCACGATATGTGCGAATTCTTCCACCAGACCCAACCGGCTGGGACATGGGACCTGCTTGGCCAGCGATGCGCGCACCTCTTCAGGCACACGTGCCAGAAGGGGCGTATCAAAAAGGCCGGGCAGGATGGTGTTCACGCGGATGCATTCCGATGCCAGATCACGCGCGACGGGCAGGGTCAGCCCCACGATGCCTGCCTTTGATGCGGCATAGGCAACCTGCCCTATCTGCCCTTCCTTTGCGGCGACCGATGCCGTGTTCACAATCGCGCCGCGATCGCCACAGGGCAGCGGATCCAGTGTCAGCATGCCCGCCGCGCTCTTGGTGATGCAGCGGAAGGTGCCGACCAGATTGACGCCAATGATTTTTTCAAAACGATCCATCGGATATTCGTGGATTTCGCCCGTTTTGCGGTCGCGCGATGCGGTCTTGGCCCCGCCACCAATACCCGCGCAATTCACCAGAACGCGTTCCTGACCATGGGTTGCTCGCGCCTTCGCAAATGCGGCAACAAGTTCATCTTCGGAAGTGATATCCACCTTGCAGAACACGCCACCAATTTCGGCTGCGATGGCTTCACCGCGATCGCTGTCCATATCAAAGATCGCCACTTTTGCCCTGGACGAGGCAAGGCGACGCACCGTTGCTTCACCCAGGCCAGAAGCGCCACCCGTAACGATTGCGGCAATGCCGGCATTCAGTTCCATCTCGATCCTTTCCAAGCGCATTTCTATCGCAAAAATGCAGGTACAGGATGCAAGTTTAGGCGTGCCATTTCCGCCTGTAACCTATCCATTCTGTGGATGGAAATCGGCCTCATCCCATCGGTAATAGGCTTTGCTTCGCGCATTGTCGGCGCATTCACACCACATGGATGAGATTATGGATATCAAGGTCAGTTTTGAGGATGCGGTTGCGATTATCGCCATCAACCGCCCGGAAGCGCGTAACGCAGTCAATGCCGCTGTTGCGCAAGGTATTGCAGATGCCGTTGTGGAAATTGAAAGCAGGCCGGATATTCGCGCCGCGATCCTGACTGGTGAAGGCGGCACATTCTGCGCAGGCATGGATTTGAAAGCCTTTCTGCGCAAGGAAGTGATGCGCTTTCCCGATACGGGCTTTGCGGGCTTTTCGACCGCAAAATTGGCCAAACCCTATATTGCCGCGGTTGAAGGCTATGCCCTGGCAGGTGGTTTTGAACTGGCGCTGACCTGCGATTTCATCGTGGCATCCGAAACGGCCAGTTTCGGCCTGCCAGAGGTGAAGCGTGGTCTGGTGGCCAATGCAGGCGGCATGTTGCGCCTGCCACGGCAGATCCCGCACAGGATTGCTGCCGAACTGGTTATGACAGGCGATATGTACAAGGCGACGCAGCTGGCCCCCTATGGCCTGATCAATCGCCTTGTTCCCGAAGGTCAGGCTCTGGCCGCCGCGCGCGAACTGGCAGACAAGATTATTGCCAATGGCCCATTGGCGATAGCGACCAGCAAGCGCATTCTGACAGAGGGCGTGAACTGGGGCGAAGATATGTTTGAGCGCCAGTATGAAATTACTGCGCCGGTTTTCACATCGGAAGATGCACGTGAAGGCGCCGCAGCCTTTGCCGAAAAACGCGCCCCGCGCTGGCAGGGCAAATAACCGCCACTAAAGGCACATCTAACTGCAATGGCCGGACCTTGGATTGGAGGCCCGGTCATTGGCGTGTGGTCAGTTGCTGTCGTGTGGGGTGAGCCAGTCACTGATCAGGCCGGCTCACCATCGGTACCATCAGGATGTGCTGTTCATTTCCTTCGCTAGGAATGATTCAGCCACTTTGCGGACATCATCCAGGGCAAAGGTTGCTTCCTCTGCGGCCATGGCAAAGGGCAGAACCAGATCTGCTGCCTGTTGCAGCTGAAGGTTCAGCGCGCGCTTGGTATCGCGCAGGGCCTGACGAGGTTTTGCGGCCAGACGCTGGGCAATGTCCAATGCCATGGGCATGACTTCTGCGGCGGGGACGGCGCGGTTGGCGATTCCCAGACGAACGCAATCGTCAGCAGGGATGCGGTCACCCAGCAGCAGATACTCCTTTGCCTGCAGCAGGCTCATCATCAGTGGCCATACGACCGTGCCACCGTCGCCCGCCACCACACCAACATTGACGTGCGGATCGGCCATGAATGTATCGTCATTCATCACCACGAAGTCTGCAAAAACAGCCAGCGAGCAGCCCAGGCCGACAGCCGGACCGTTCACCGCCGCGACGATGGGCAATTCGCAATTGATGTATGCTCGGGCCAGACGTTCCGCTTCGCGGCAACGGCGGCGTGCCACTTTCTGATTTCGGTGGGTTTCCAGCAGCAATTCCATATCGCCGCCCGCGCAGAAAGCCTTGCCAGCGCCGGTCAAAACAACGGCGGCGGCTTCATCATCATCATCCAGCCGTTCCCACAAGGCGCAGATTGCATCATGCAGCTTGTCACTGATGGCATTGAAGTGTTCGGGCCGGTTCATCGTTACAATACGAAGATTGCCTTCGCATTTTACGAGCAGCTCTGGGGCCAGATCGTCATAGGTTACGGTCACAATGCGTTCCTTTTTCTCAAAATCCGTAAATCAGCGGTCATCTTCCGGCATCCAGGCCGGGTTCCGCTTGTCGATGAAAGAGGCGAAGCCTTCGCGCACCTCGTCACTGGCGGGGGCTGCGTCCAAAGTGGCCTCATCAATCGGGCCGTATCGCGCGCTCAATTCGCGCTTCCAGTAATTGCGTGCCTCTGGCGCGGTAGAGAGCAGTTCGAAAACGGCCGACTTTGCTGCTGCTTCCAATTGGTCATGCGGCACGATGCGCGTCACCAGCCCCATGGCATGCGCCTCTGCCGCATCGAACTTGCGCGCGGTAAAGGCCAGGTCGCGTGCACGCCCTACGCCGACATGGGAAGGAAGGACGGATGATAGCCATGTGTCAGGGAAGCCGCGCAGCAATTCAGGCGCGCGGAACACTGCCTTGTCGCTGGCAATGGAAACATCGGCCAGCATGGTGAACAGCAGGCCTGATGCGAAGCACAGCCCGTTGACCGCTGTCACCAGGGGCAGGGTTGTGTTGCGTATGATGCGGAAGGGCAGAAAATCGCTGGGGATGACAGGTGCGCCATCGGTAGATGACATTTCCCCGCCGGGAATGAACACATCGCCTGTCCCCGTCAGCACCATGGCGCGGATATCTGGGTTCTGCTCTGCAATGCGGATGGCAATCCCGATGCCGCGATACATTTCGATGCTCAGCGCATTGCGGCGTTCGGGCCGGTCGATAATGCACCAGGCGGTATGGCCGCGCTGTTCCAGCCGTAGATGCTGTGTTCCCAGCTGTTCAGCCGATGCAATGATGGTCGTCTCGCTCATGGATTATCCACCTATATGCCGCTGCAGATCGCGGTCAGCTCGGCCAGTTTCTCGCCCACTTCTTCAGCCGTCTCAGGCTCACCCGGTTTCTTGCCCGTAACCTGCCAGCTTTGCAGGACCAGCGCTTCGATCCCCAGCGCGGCATGACTGGCCAGTCGCTTTGCATCCGGGCGACCTTTCAGCAGGGTACGGATCTGGAGCGGCTTGCGGGCCGGATCGCGGACCTCTGCAGAAATTTCTGCAATCCTTTCCAGCATCTGCGCCAGATCATCTTCGGCTAGGCCCACGCCAGACCAGCCATCAGCCATGCTGGCTGCGCGGCGAATGGCGACATCGGCATTGCCGCCAACAAAGATGGGGATCGCACAGGGCGGTGTCGGGGTCTGCGATGCAGCAAAACTGAAGCACTTGCCCTCATGCTTGATCGGTTCGCCTGACCATAGCTGAGGCAGCAGTTCGATTGTTTCGTTCATGCGTGCACCGCGTGCTTCGAAAGGCACATCGATTGCGTCAAATTCTTCACGCATCCAGCCCGCACCAACGCCCAAATCCAGCCTGCCGCCAGACATGGCGTCCACCGTCGCGGCCTGACGTGCCAGCACCAGCGGATGGTAGAGTGGTGCGATCAGCATATTGGTCATGAAACGGATGTCATCGACATGCGCGGCCATATCGGCGATGACAGTCAGCGGATCGGGAAATTGTGTGCCCAGCGGAATAACAGCCTGCTTGCCTGAATAGGGGTATTCACCCACGGTTTCAGGCACAATCAGGTGTTCTGCGATCGTCACGCCTTCTGCGCCCGCTGCCTTGGCTGCTGCTGCATAATCCCTGTAATCCTGACCTGGCCGTAGCGCAGGCAGGGCCAACCATAATTTCATGCGACGGGCTCCACTGCGTCAAAAATATTCGGACCTGTCGCTAGTTAGGCGTATGTCCGCTGCCCGAGCACCTGCCGGGTTTGATAGTTTGCCCCGGCGGCGGCAGCGTCCAGATTAAATGAGGAAAATGCAGGAGTCTGCCTACCAGACAGGTGGGCGCAGCAAATGGGGAGTGATTTTGATGGCCAGGCCGCTCGAAGGAATACGTGTTGTCGAGTTGTCTATGTGGGGTTTTGTCCCTTCTGCAGGAGCGATCCTGTCAGATATGGGGGCAGAAGTTATCAAGATCGAACCGCCCACGGGTGACCCGATGCGTGAACTGAGCGTTGGAGGCATGGCGCCCGATGCCTATGGCTTCCGCTACCTGTGGGAAATCTACAACCGCGGCAAGCGAGGCATGTCGCTGGATCTGAGCGCTGAGGGTGCAGGTGACCTGCTGGACAAGCTGTTGGAAGGGGCGGATGTATTCCTGACCAGCCTGCTGCCCGCGGCACGGCGCAAGCTGAAGATTGATGAAGATACGCTGCGCGCGCGCCACCCCAATCTGATTTATGCCATCGGAAGCGGGCAGGGCCTGAAGGGCCCCGACGCGGAAAAGGGCGGTTTTGACCTCATTTCATATTGGGGGCGTGCCGGCATTGCCTCTGCCTTGACCCCGGACCATGCCGAATATCCTGCGCCCATGCCCGGACCCGCCTTTGGGGATACGGCTGCGGGGGCCTTTCTGGCCGGCAGCGTCGCCGCCGCCGTCGCCCAGCGGTTGATGACAGGCAAGGCATCGCTGGTTGATGCGTCGCTGCTGGGCTGGGGCATGTGGGCCTTGCAGCCCGGTATCGTCGAGGCAAAGCTGGCTGGTGTGGACGAGATGCCCAAGGCGGAACGCAACATGATGCCCAACCCGCTGGTGAACAGCTATCGCACATCGGACGGGCGTTATGTCACGCTGTCGATGCTGCAGGGGCAACGCTATTGGCCTGATTTCTGCCGCGCCATTGGTCATCCCGATCTGGCTGAGCATCCCGATTACCGCACCAACGAATTGCGTAAGGAAAATCTGGAAGCCTGCATTGATCACCTTTCTGCGATTTTTGTCACACGTCCATTGGCCGAATGGCGCGTGGCATTGGCCACCCAATCGGGCCAGTGGGATGTGGTGCAAAAGGCGGGCGAACTGGCGCAGGATGCACAGGCGCTGGCCAACCGTTACGTACAGGATGTCGATTATGGGGGTGGGCGCAGCCTGACCATGGTCAGCACGCCCGCACGCTTCGATAACGAGGCATTGCCATCACGTCCGGCGCCGGAACTTGGCGCAGATAATGACGCGATTCTGGCTGATCTGGGTTTCGACGAAGACCAGATCATCGATCTGAAAGTCGCCGGCATCGTCCATTGATTGGCGCGCTGATCGGCAGCCTGCGGCTTGAGCACTAACGAGATCGCTAGTTGCGCCAAGCGGCCATGGTGCCATTGTCAGATCACTGAAGACAGGCCCGGCTGGCCACCCGATATCGGATCAAATTACTGGCCAGCCTGTCGAAAAATATTCTGAAGGCGTGCCGCGCCTGATTGGAAGTTCGGAATTACATGGGCCGCGCGGTCCATCTCAACAGGAGCAGTTCCAGTGGAAATGAACGATCTCATCATCGCCAGCGTTGACGATCACCTGATCGAACCGCCGACGATGTTCGACAATCATCTGAGTGCCGAGCATCGCAAGCTTGCGCCGCAATATGTCACGGATGACACTGGCAAGGCATTCTGGTTTTGGGAGCCGGAACAGAAGAAGACTTTCAACCTTGGCGTGAATGCTGTCGCGGGCCGTCCCAAGGAAGAATATGGTTTTGAACCGACCAATATCACCGAAATGCGCAAAGGCACTTGGGATCCCAAGGCGCGCGTTGATGACATGAATGCTGCTGGCGTTCTGTGCGGCCTCAATTTTCCGACCTTTGTGGGCTTTGCCGGGGCATGGCTGTGGGATGCCAAGGATAAGGTGAACGCGCTTCGCGTGGTCCAGGCATATAATGATTTCCACATTGATGAATGGGCAGGCCCCTATCCGGGGCGCTTCATCGCCACCGCCGTCCTGCCGCTGTGGGATATCGATGCGACGGTTCAGGAAATCAAGCGCGTAGTCAAGAAGGGCTGCCGTTCGGTGTTCTTCCCGTCAAATCCGGCAACCACCGGCACAACTACAACCGGACTTCCCTCGGTTCATAATGAGCATTGGGAGCCGTTGTGGAAGGTTTGCAATGATGAACATGTTGTTCTGAACTGCCATATCGGCACAGGCCAGCCTGCAGATTTCGCATCTGACGAATCGCCGATTTCAGCATGGCTTTCATCCTTCCCGATGGCGATCGGCACCGATGCGGCAGAGCTGCTGCACCTGCGTGCGCTGCTGCGATACCCGAATCTGAAATTCTCAATCGCTGAAGGTGGTATTGGCTGGGTGCCTTATCTGCTGGAGCGTTCGGACCACGTTCGTATCCACCATGGCCCATGGGTGCGTGGTGACTGGGGTGGCAGACTGCCTTCAGAGGTGTTCCGCGAACACTTCCTGACCTGCTTCATCACGGACAAGTTCGGCTGTGAGAATTACGATAAGGTTGGTGAAGACATCATCGCCTATGAATGCGACTATCCGCATTCAGACTCTGACTGGCCGCATATTCCCGAAATGCTGTGGGAGAATGTGAAAGATCTGCCGGAACGCGTGATCAACAAGATCTCGCACCAGAACGTCTTCCGTTTTTATGGCATCGATCCGTTCGAACAGCTGGGCAAGGAAAACTGCACCGTCGCCGCTCTGCGTGAACTGGGCAAGGATGTTGACGTGTCTGTCAAATCATACGGTGGCAATGATGCGCGCGTTCAGGGCGATATGAGCAAGGCGGTTACGGCTGCTGACGTCATGAAAACCTGGGGCGGCCTCTAAGCCTGCCGGAAAGCGATAATGATGACTGCTGATGGCCGGAGTGCCCTGGTGGCTGGTGTTGGGATGGTTCCCTTCACCAAGCCGGGTCTGGGTTTATATGATGAGATGGGCACTGCGGCCATTAAGCAGGCCCTGGCGGATGCCGGGGTGGACTATGCCGATGTTGAACAGGCCTATGCGGGCTTTGTCTATGGGGACAGCTGTTCCGGCCAGCGCGTGATCTATGGCGCGGGGATGACCGGCATTCCCATCTTCAACGTCAACAATAATTGTTCCAGCGGATCATCGGCGATCTTCCTGGCGCGTCAGGCGATTGAAGCCGGGATTATCGACTGCGCATTGGCAGTAGGCTTTGAACAGATGGATCCGGGCGCGTTGGGCGGCGTGTTCGCCAACAAGCCCGACCCCTTCAAGGATTTCTACGCGCTGGCGGATGAGCTGGTGGAAGAAGACCTGCCGTCAGCCCTGCGTTTCTTCGGCGCGGCCGGGCGTGAGCATATGCAGAAATATGGCACAACAATGATGGATTTTGCCAAGGTTCGCGCCAAGGCCAGCCGTCATGCAGCGAATAACCCTCTATCGGTATTCCGCAATATCATGACCGAGCAGGATGTGCTGGACGCGCCGATGATCTGGCCTGGCGTGATGACCAAGCCCATGGCGTGCCCGCCCACATGTGGTGCGGCTGCGGCCATTCTGGTTTCAGAAGATTTCGCCAAACGCAAGAATATCGATCCGAAGGTACGCATTGTTGCCCAATCCATGGCAACGGACACGCCAGATACTTTTGGTGCGCGTGACATGATGCATCTGGCCGGATACGGGATGAGCCAGCGCGCCGCGCAACAGCTCTATGAAGCGGCTGGCATTGGCCCGCAGGATGTTGATGTGGTCGAACTTCATGATTGCTTCGTGCATAATGAAGTGCTGACTTATGAAGCCATCGGCCTGTGCGGCGAAGGTGAAGCGCAGAAATTCATCGCCGATGGTGACAACACATATGGCGGGCGGGTGGTTACCAACCCATCTGGCGGGTTGCTGTCAAAGGGGCATCCGCTGGGTGCAACCGGCCTGGCGCAATGCTTTGAGCTGACCAATCAGCTGCGCGGCAACTCTGGTGATCGCCAGGTTGAAGGTGTGCGCCACGCGTTGCAGCACAATCTTGGTCTTGGCGGAGCAGTGATCATGACGCTTTACGGGGCGGCCTGATCATGGACTTCATCGTCGATATTGCATAGGATTTACGGGTGCTGCAGACCAATGCTCGTCCACTGTTCGATGACGATCTGAACATCTTCCGCGATCAGGTTCGCAAATTCTTCGACGTCGCGCTGATCCCCCACCTTGACAGGTGGGAAGAAGAAGGCGTGATCGATCGTGATTGTTGGCGCGCCTTTGGCGAGGCCGGGATGCTGTGCCCGACCCTGCCAGAAGAACATGGCGGATTGGGTCTGGATTTCCGATACAATGCGGTGATCGGGGAAGAGCTGGCCTACGCCGGGGCAAGCACGGGGTTTACGCTGCAGAATGATGTGACGGTGGATTACATCGTCCATTTCGGCACCGAAGACCAGAAGCGTCGCTGGCTTCCCGGAATTGTATCTGGTGAGGTGATCACAGCGATTGCGATGACCGAACCTGGCAGCGGATCTGACCTTGCCGGGGTGCGCGCCACAGCGGTGAGGGATGGCGATGATTACATCATCAACGGGTCCAAGACCTATATCTCGAACGGGCAATCGGCCGATATTGTCATCGTAGTCGCCAAGACGGATCCCGTTGCGAGTGCCAAGGGTATTTCGCTGATCATTGTTGAGGCTGATCGGCCCGGCTTTTCGCGGGGACGCAATCTTGACAAGATCGGGCAGAAGGCGGCCGATACATCGGAACTGTTTTTCGAAGATGTCCGCGTACCGCAAACCAATTTGATCGGGGATGAAGGCCGCGGCTTTGCCTATCTGATGGAGCAATTGCCGCAGGAACGGCTATCCATCGCCATCTATGCCCAGGCAGGTGCGCAGCGTGCCTTTGATGAAGCGGTTGCCTTCACCAAGGATCGTAAGGCGTTTGGCCGCACCGTGTTCGATTTCCAGAACACACGCTTCGCACTGGCCGATCTTCAGGCGAAATTGCAGGTTGGCTGGGCGCATCTGGACTGGTGTCTGGCGCGGCATGTGGATGGGGCATTGACCGCGGCAGAGGCATCATCTGCCAAGCTGTTTCATTCCGAACTGCTATGGGAAGTGTGCGATGCGGCGCTGCAACTGCATGGCGGCGCAGGATATATGAATGAATACCCCATCGCGCGGCTGTGGCGCGATGCGCGGGTGCAGCGTATCTATGGCGGAACGTCGGAAATCATGAAGGAAGTGGTTGGGCGATCGCTATGAGCGATACGGCGCCGGAAAAGATCATCACGTCGATCGAGAGTGGCGTGGGCGTAATTACGCTGAATGATCCGGCCACCCTGAACGCTGCCAGCCTTGACCTGCAGCAGCAGCTGCGCGCAGCATTTGACAGTTTCGTTGATGATGACCAAGTGCGCGCGATTATTATCACGGCCACGGGGCGGGGCTTTTGTTCGGGTGCCAATATGTCCCCCGCAGGCGCGAAGGCCAGGGGTACGTTCAAGGGGCCACTTCCTGGACTGCTCAACCTTCTGAACCCGCTGCTCAGCGCGTTTCGCACATCGCCCAAGCCGCTGATTGCCGCAGTAAATGGCGTTGCAGCAGGGGCAGGTGTCTCACTGGCGCTGGCCTGCGATCTGGTTGTGGCAGCAGAGAGTTCTTATTTTCTAATGGCGTTTCGCCGCGTTGGCATGGTGCCTGATGGGGGCGCAAGCTGGCTGCTGCCGCGCCTGATCGGCAAGGCGCGGGCGATGGAATTGCTGTTGCTGGGTGAAAAACTGCCCGCGCAAAAGGCAGAGCAATGGGGGCTGATTAACCGTTGCGTGCCCGATGATGATCTGATGCCGGTGGCGATGGAACTGGCAGAAAATCTGGCCAGCGGCCCTGCCTCAATCGGTATTGCCCGCAAGATGGTGTGGGAAGCGATGGATGCTGAATGGCATGACCAGATTGAGGCGGAAGCTTATGCCCAAGGTGATGCCATGCGCAGCGATGATGGGCGTGAGGGTATCCAGGCCTTTATGGAAAAGCGCCCACCTCAATTCAAAGGCGTGTGATCCCCGCCTCCAGCCTGCCCGCCAGATGGCTGGCCGGACCCAATGATCGCAAGACATCATTCAGATGCGTGCATCCGCTGGTCCCTTTAAGCTGGTCGAGCACCGATGCGCGCAGATCGGCTAGCTTTTGCCCCACCATCACTTGTGCATGCGCAATCGCCCCCGGGCATTCTGGGAAGGGCAGGATATGCGCCTTTGGCGTCAGCGTCAGCAGTGTGCCATCGGCTCTGTTGGCCGTTGCCCGCAGGCTGTATTCATGAATAGCTACACGATTTCCGTCAGGCGAGATCCCGCTGTCCTGAAATCCGGCATCGATGTGCAGTAAGTCGCCTTCGTGCCATATATCGATCCGTCGGGCGCGACGCATTGTGGTGCCCAATTGATCGGGCATGGCATGCCAGCCCAGTGGATCGCAGGGATCGGTCAGCTCTACGACCGGCACCGATTTTTGCATATTATTGTTGGGCGTTCCGTCTACAGCCAGTGCGGATGATCCGGGGGCAAAGCCGGTGCAGATCCCCTCTACCACGCCCTGCGCACCGATATGTTTGATCAGCCCGCTATCCATCAGGAAGGTTTGCCAATCATCAACCCATAGCGACCAGACCCAGCCTGAAACCAGGCTGGCACCAGCAAAATCATCCAGCAATTGGCTCAGCAGAGTGCCAGCACTGGCGTGGTCAGAAAATATTTCGCCAATCACGGCACGCGAATGGCCACCGCCGCGCACCCCGATCAGCCGTTCAAGGTCCGGCGCGTTGGGGCCGGCTGACAATTTCAGAATTTCACGCTCGAAGCTGACAACCATATCGGTTTTTGCCTGCTCAACCACTTCGGTCGCGCCGTCTGTCCCGGTCAACAAATCGCGCGCCAGCCCTGTCATGCACATCGGTTTTCCGAATCCATCCGGCCAGTGCATATCGATCGAAGTGGTGCGGCGGATCGAGCCATTTTTGCGTGCCGGGGCACGTCCAGCGGGGCTGCGCGGGGCCATGGCGGTCAAATCAGGCACAGGCAATTTCCCGTTTTACCGCATGTTGCGCGAACTGATTTGAACTGTGGCATTATTCCCTCGCTTGGCAGAATCGTGGTAAAAATCGTGTGTTAAATTAGGTAGTTATGCGGTTTTCTGCTTCGCAGCAATCACGCAATGAAAATGATAATCTACCCGTTGCATAGCCGTGCAGGCGCAGATTCTCCACCGAATCGACTTGACTCAAATCAAGCATTCGCAAATATGCGCATATTAAAATATACGCATATTAAAACTCTGGTCACTTTGGGGAGAGCATTAGTGACGGTCCAAGCAGCGTTTCCAGTGGTACGGATAGCATCCAAAACCGATATTATCGCCGCAGCAGAAAGGCTGCAGGAAGTCGCCATGGCGCTGGCAAATCTGCGCGTGTCGGCGGTGGATAATATCGCGTCAGACCGTTTCATGTTTGATGCCGATGGAAACCAGATCAATGAATGCGTGTTCGGCTGGTCCGCCCCCGAAGAACGCTGGTGGGAAATCAAGAGTGTAACCTTCTTTTCGCCCGCCACCATCGGTGCTCGGTACGAAGGCGAGCCGTTCTGGTGCAACAATGCGGGCTTTACCACGCGCTCACCAAACCCGGCCTTGCTTTCTGTCGACACATCGAAAATTGAGGAATTTACCGGCCGCAAGGCTGCAATCGTGGTGCCGGTTCATCTGCCATTTGGCCGGATCGCAGCTGTTGGCTTCCATCCTGAAGATCCCGATTGCGATGATCTTTCGGCTGAATATGAAGAATATGCCGAATTGCTTGAGCCATTGGCGCGCAGCTTCATTATTGATTACGTGAAGGCCACCGAAACCCAGTGCCCCACAGAAGCGCATATGTTGCTTAACCCGCGTGAGGTTGAGTGCCTGCAATGGGCCGCCGGCGGCAAGACTGACAGCGAAATCGCCACCATCATTGCGCGCAGTCATGCGACAATCCGCTTCCATATCCGCCGTGCGATGGAAAAGCTGGACGCTGTGAACCGCAGCCAGGCCATCTTCAAGGCGGCGCAGCTCGGCTATCTTCCTCGTTTTCGCTGAGACATATCCGAACCATCCCGGCAGGAGCCCGTTTACGGCATGGCTGATCAAGATACGAACGACCTCGACCAATTTCAGGCCGAGGTGCGAAGCTGGATTGCAGAAAATTTCCCCGCTTCACTGAGGGATAAACCCAACCCAATGTCGCGGGAGGCATTGGCTTTTCCTGATGCGGATCAGGAAGCATGGCGCCTTGCCATGGCGGATAAGGGGTGGGGCACACCCACCTGGTCAAAGGAATATGGCGCGGCTGGCCTGTCCAAGGCACATGCGCGGATCATCCAGGAAGAGCTTGCCCATGCCGGGGCATACAACCCCATCGGCGGTATGGGCGTGATGATGTTTGGCCCCACGCTAATGGAATATGGCACCAAGGCGCAGTTGGACCAGCATATCCCACCCATTGTGCGTGGCGAGTTCCAGTGGTGCCAGGGCTTTTCGGAACCGGGCGCTGGATCGGACCTTGTTTCACTTCAGACAAAGGCAGAGGACAAGGGTGATCATTTCCTGGTCAATGGGCAGAAGATCTGGACCAGCGGAGCGCAATGGGCGCGCTGGTGTTTTTGCCTGGTGCGGACCGATCCAACGCGGAAATATGACGGTATCTCGCTTGTACTGTTCCCGATGGATGCGCCCGGTGTGGAAGTCCGCCCGATACAGCTGATCGGCGGAAATTCCTCTTTTTGCGAACTTTTCATGACTGATCTGAAGGTGCCGAAGGATCAGTTGGTCGGCCCGCTCAATCATGGCTGGACCATTGCCAAGCGACTGCTGCAGCATGAACGCAATGGCCTGTCTGGCCCTGCCTATGCACCGAGCGGACGGCCACTGGTGGAGTTGGCGCGCGAACATATTGGGGTTGATGCAGATGGTCAGATTGCTGATGCAGATCTGCGCCGACGGATCATCCATAACGATATGGAACGCCGCGTTTTTGAACAGACTGCACAACGGGCAGCTGCAGAGGCGAAGGGCAATGCGGGGCCATCGGCTGCCAGTTCGATCATGAAAAACACCTCTACGCGGATTGCACAACAACGTGCCGAACTGGCGATAGAGATCCTGGGATACCGGGGTCTTGGCTGGGAAGGAGATAATTTCGAACCGGCAGAGCTGGCTATCACGCGCGATTGGCTGTCTGGCAAGGCGTCAACGATTTACGGCGGATCGCAGGAAATCCAGAACAATATCATTGCCAAGCGCATACTAAGATTGCCGGACCCAATCGCGGCGAAGAAAGGGTAATAGGCATGGCCGTTCTGACCGAAGAACAGGATATGGTCCGCGATTCAGCGCAGGGATGGGTCCGTGACCGCAGCCCGATTGGTGAACTGCGCCGCCGCCGTGACTCTGGCGATACATTGGGTTTCAGTGCCGAAAGCTGGCACGAACAGTGTGAACTGGGTTGGCCTGGCGTGGCCATTCCCGAAAGCTATGGCGGGTCAGATTTCGGCTATTTCGCGATGGGGATCATCCTGGAAGAAATGGGGCGGACTTTGACCGCGTCCCCCTTGCTTGCATCGGCGCTCGGCGCGGGCAGCGCATTGCTGCTGGGCGGGACAGAGGGCCAGAAGCAGCAATATCTCCCCCGCATCGCCGATGGGTCGCTGATTGCCACGCTTGCCGTGGATGAGGGTGCGCGTCATGCGCCTGATGTAGTGGCCACGACTGCTACGCCCTCAGGTGCAAAATACCGTATCGATGGGCGCAAGTGCTTTGTCCATGAAGGGCCTGCAGCAGAACTGCTGATCGTTTCGGCTCTATTGGTAGATGGCGTAGATGGGGCGGGCTCTATCGGGCTGTTCCTGGTGCCCTGCGCGGATAATGGCGTTGAAAAATGCAATCTTTCGCTAATCGACAATCGCGGTGTCGCAGATATCACATTCTCTGGCGCAGAGGCTGAACTGCTGGGCGAAGTTGGCACGGGCAAGGCCGTGCTGGATGCGGTGCTGGATCGGCTGCGCATCGGTCTGACTGCTGAAATGCTGGGCGCATCGCTGCAGGCATTTGATATGACGATGGAATATCTTAAGGCACGGGTCCAGTTTGGCCAGCCAATCGGGGCTTTCCAGGCTTTGCAGCATCGTGCGGCGGAAATGTTCACGCAGCTGGAACTGTCACGTTCTGCGGTAGAGGCGGCCCTGCAAGCGATCGATGATGATGCAGCGGACCTGCCCGAACTTGCCAGCCTGGCAAAGACCAAAATGGGCGATACGCTTTACCTGATCTCCAATGAGCTGATCCAGATGCATGGCGGGATTGGCATGACCGATGAACACGACGCAGGGTTTTATCTAAAGCGTGCCCGCGCATGTGAGGCAGCCTTTGGCAATCGGTCATATCACCGTGAACGCTATGGCCAATTGCTGGGATATTAATGCGGGGCGGTCTGCGGCCAATTGAACGCCGCTCGCAGGCCAAATCGCTAGGGAAGGGGAATCGTCAATGCTCCAACCAGGCCTGACGGGCAAAGGTAAACGAACTGGTGCCACACGTGCAGGTTGGGCGCTGACGCTGTTGTTTCTTGCCATCGCCATCAATGTGCTGGATCGGCAGATCATCAATATTCTGGCACAGGATATTAAAACCGAACTGGTGATTTCCGATGCGGAGCTGGGCCTGCTGACGGGGACGGCGTTCGGCATATTCTATTCGGTCATGGGCATTCCGCTTGGCAGGCTGGCGGACCGTATGAACCGTGTCCATCTGGTCAGCATAGCGCTGGTTATCTGGAGCGGGTTTACGGCGGCTTCCGGCTGGGCGCGCAATTTTCTGGAGCTTGGCCTTGCCCGCACGGGTGTTGGTGTGGGGGAGGCGGGGTGTGTGCCCGCCAGCGTTGCGTTGGTTTCTGACATTTACCCGGAAGAAAAACGCACCTCTGCCATCTCGCTGATGATGTTGGGCATGCCGGTTGGGATCATTGTTGGTCTGCTGGCTGGCGGGCTGGTTGGTTCCTATTTCGGCTGGCGTATGGCATTTTTTCTGGCGGGGATTCCAGGGTTGGTACTGGCAGTGGTGCTGTTCATGACTGTGCGGGATCCCCGTGCAATAGATGCCCATGGGGCAGGTCGTGCTGCCAAGGGTTCGATTTTCCAGGCCGCGAAAATATTGATGCGGCAGCGCAGTTTTGCACTGGTGATCGCGGGCAATTGCTGCAGCATGTTGTTGGCTGCCACCAGCGGGGCATGGCTGCCGACCTTTCTGATCCGTGCGCATGGCATGACATTGGCAGAGGTGGGCGTTCTGTCCGCATTCGCTATCGGCGTCAGCGGAGCAGTAGGCACGCTGGGCGCAGGTTTTCTGTGTGACAAGTTGCGGCCGCATGTACGCGATGTGGAATCAAAGCTCCTGATCGCGGCTTTGATCCTCAGCATACCGACCCTGTTGGCAACGGTGTTGCTGCCGGGCAAGACCATGGCCATTACCGCCATGTTCCTGCTCAACATCTTCGTCTTTGCCTATCTCTCGCCCAGCTCGGCACTGATCCAGCGGGCGGCAACGGCGGATACGCGTTCTCTGGCGATTGGACTGGCGATTTCCTTTGGCAATATCCTCAGCCTGGGCCTAGCCATTCCGGCGGTTGGCGCATTGAGCGACAGCCTGACCCCCGATTTTGGCGAGCGGGCGATTGGTTATGCCTTGCTTTCGGCAATTCTGGCCTGTGTGCTGGGCGCGGTGGCCCATTCATTTGCCATAAGGGCGCTACGCGCACGTGAAGCAGGCGGTGAATTTGCCAGAATTGATAGTGGTGCATAGGCTCTCATACGGGCATATCATAAGGCTTGCGAAACATGAATTTACCCTTCGATCCGACTACTCGCCACGGCGCGTCGGCGGCAGGTGAGCCTGCTGTGCCGAGGGGTTTTCTGCTGAGCACACCTTTGGCGGAACTGCTGGCGCTGGCACGTGATGTGCGCGCGCAAGGCCATGGGTTAATCCAGTCCTATTCGCGCAAGATTTTCATTCCGCTGACCAAGCTGTGCCGCGATTATTGCCATTATTGCACCTTCTCACGGCCGGCGGATCGCAATGAACCGGCCTATCTGACACCAGAACAGGTGCTGGATATAGCGCGGCAGGGTGCATCTGCCGGATGTACAGAGGCGCTGTTCACCATTGGTGACAAGCCAGAACTGCGCCACACCCATGCGCGTGAGGCGTTGGCGCAAATGGGCTATGCCAGCACCAATGCCTATCTGGCGGATATGTGCGCGCTGGTGCTGCGCGAAACGGGACTGTTGCCGCATGTGAATGCCGGCGTGATGGAGCGGGAGGAGATGGCGCTGCTACGCACAGTCTCAGCCTCCCAAGGGTTGATGCTGGAAAGCGTATCAGACCGGCTGTGCCAGCCGGGCGGCGCACATTATCGATCACCCGATAAACGCCCCGCGGTGCGGATTGCGATGCTGGAGCAGGCAGGTGAATTGGCGATCCCGTTTACCACCGGCATATTGATCGGGATTGGGGAGACGCGCGAAGAACGGCTGGATGCCCTTTATGAAATCCAGCGTCTGCATCAGAAATACGGCTATATTCAGGAAGTCATTGTCCAGAATTTCAGGGCCAAGCAGCGCACGCCCATGGCCGATTTTCCAGAGCCCGATTTTGACGATTTCCTTTGGACGATTGCGGCGGCGCGGCTGATCCTGGGGCCTGATGCGAATATTCAGGCGCCGCCCAATCTCAGCGATGTGCAATTCGCCCGTCTGCTGGATGCAGGGATCAATGATTGGGGCGGCGTTTCCCCGGTCACGCCTGATCACGTCAACCCGGAAAAACCCTGGCCAGAGATCGCCCTGCTGGACAAGGTAACACGGGAAAAGGGTTTCCATCTGGTCCCCCGCCTGCCAGTTTATCCCGCCGTGATGGGCGATCTGGCCCGCTGGACGGATTCCGCCATTCGCGGGGCAATGATGCGGTTGAGCGATGCCGATGGCTGGTCACGTGATGACCTTTGGCATGCAGGTGACAGCACAATTGCCCCAGAAGTGCGCGTGGTGGCCGATCCTGCGCCGGGTGACCCGCTGGTGGCCGGTGCGCTTACAGCGTTGGCTGGTGGAACAACGCCGGATGAGAGGCTGGTGGAAGTGCTGTTCTCCGCCCGCGGTGCCGATGCTGATCGCGTCTGCCGTGCGGCGGATCGTCTGCGGGCTGAAGTAAATGGTGATGCGGTGGGCTATGTCGTCAACCGCAACATCAATTACACCAATATCTGCACCTATTCCTGCAGCTTCTGTGCCTTTTCCAAGGGCAGTACGCGGGCGGATCTGCGCGGCCCCGCCTATGACCTCGATCATGAGGAAATTGCTCGCCGGGTAAGGGAAGCCGCGGCCCGCGGGGCGAGCGAAGTCTGCCTGCAGGGGGGCATTCACCCGGCCTATACGGGCGAAACCTATCTCTCCATCCTGCGCACGGTTAAGCGTGCGGTGCCGGATATGCATGTCCATGCCTTCTCTCCGCTGGAGGTGATGCATGGGGCGGAAAGTCTGGGTATCAGCGTCAGGGATTTCCTGCTGCTATTGCAGGCTGAAGGGCTTGGGTCATTGCCCGGCACAGCGGCCGAAATCCTTGTTGATGAAGTGCGCGCGATCATCTGCCCGGACAAGTTGACCGCGCAGCAATGGCTGGATGTGGTGGGCACGGCACATGAAATTGGCCTGCGTACGACCGCTACCATCATGTTCGGCCATGTCGATAACAGCCACCACTGGGCGCGCCATTTGCTGGCCATTCGCAATCTGCAGATCAAAACGGGCGGCTTCACGGAATTTGTCCCGCTGCCCTTCGTCTATATGGAATCGCCCATGGGCCTGAAGGGCGGAACGCGCGCCGGGCCAACTTTCCGCGAAGTGCGGCTGATGCATGCGATTGCGCGGCTGGTGTTGCACCCGGCCATTCAGAATATCCAGACCAGCTGGACCAAGCTGGGCCCGCAAGGCGCGGCAGTCTGCCTGTCGGGCGGGGCGAATGATGTGGGCGGCACGCTGATGAATGAAAGCATCTCGCGTGCGGCGGGCAGTGCTCATGGGCAAGAACTTACGCCCGATGAGCTGGAGGCGCTGATCCGCGCCGCAGGCCGTGTGCCCCAACCGCGCACCACGCTTTATGCAGCGGCTGATCCAGACCTTCTGGCACGGGCACGAGGCGCTGCACCGCTGAAACCTGTGGTGCAGGCACCCCCTGTCAAGCGACGCGGTAATGTCGAAGTCGCAAACCAATTCCCTGAAACCCTATCTGAAGCTTAGGAGCAACCATGTCACGTTCTGTTATCGTCACCGGCGGATTTGGCACCCTTGGTACTGCTGTGGCACAGGCCTTCATCCAGCTTGGCGATGCAGTGTCGCGGGTGGATTTCGCCCCGCAGGCACAGCAGGCAGTGGCGGGTGCCAGCGACCACGGCGGGATTGATCTGACCGATGCAGCGGGCACACAGGCCGCCTTTGCCAAGATTGCAGAAGCGCAGGGCGGCATTGATGTGCTGGTGAATGTGGCGGGCGGCTTTGTCTGGGAAATGGTATCTGGCGGATCGCTGGATAATTGGACGCGTATGTACCGCATGAATGCGCTGACGGCGGCCACAGCCAGCCAGACGGTTTTACCCTGGCTGGAAAAATCGAGCGGCGGGCGCGTGATCAATATCGGCGCTGGTGCTGCTATCAAGGCTGATACGGGGATGGGGGCCTATGCCGCGTCCAAGGCCGGGGTTCACCGTTTGACAGAGGCATTGGCACAGGAATTGATGGGCAGCGGCACCACGGTCAATGCGATCCTGCCCAGCATCATCGATACGCCGGTTAACCGGGCGGACATGCCCGATGCGGATTTCTCGCAATGGATCACGCCTGGAGCAATCGCAGATGTGGTCTGCTTCCTGGCGTCACCCGCCGCACGATCAGTGAGCGGGGCCTTGATCCCGGTTACAGCACCGGCTGCGAGTTGAGCGCAGGCTCTCAAACATAGCTGCATCGAACAATTTTTTGCGAGATAATATGCCGTTACACCGTGTCGAAGCTTCCATCCTCTTTTGGCGATTTGCTGCAGCCATTGCTCCTCTGCTGCTGATGCCAGAGCCGGCAGCCGCCAGCTCGCAAGAGGAGAGGAAAATATGTGGCCGTGAAATTCGGTCTGTCTGCCCTTGGCGCCCATGGCGGCCAACACCCAATGACATTACCACATGTGTCGAGAAGAAGCGTGAGCGGCTGTCACCTAACTGCCAGAGATTTTGGGATACGGCCAATATGTGCCAGGCGGAAATTCGCACGGTTTGCGGCGGGATTAACCCGTTCACATTGCGTGGTTGCCTGAAGAAGCGTCGGGAAGAATTTTCTCAAGTGTGCCAATCATCATTTGATCTTCCGGAAAATCAGGATGGAGGGCAGTCTGATGACGCTCAACCTTGAATTGCGTTCTGTTTCAAAGATCTTTGCGAATGGCGATGGCGTGCGTGACGCAAGCATTCAGATTGTGCAGGGTGAAATCCATGCGCTGGTTGGGCTGAACGGTGCGGGTAAATCCACACTGATGCGGCTGATGCTGGGTATGAAAACCCCCGATAGCGGTGCGATCGAGATTAACGGGGTTCCGTTTGCGCAAGTTCCCGCCCAGCGTTGGGCGCGGGCTGGGCACCTGATCGAATATCCGCTGACCTATCAGGAACTGAGCGTCCGGCAGAACCTTGTCCTGTCGGCAATGCTGCGCGGTCTGGATCTCGATGCTGCCAGTGACGCATGCGATGTGATTATCGATAAGCTCAGCCTCAATAAATTTGCCGAAAGGCGCACGGGCGAGCTTTCCCTGGGCAATCGCCAGCGCGTGGGGCTGGCAGCTGCGCTGCAGCATGACCCTGATCTGATCATTCTGGATGAGCCAACCAATGCGCTCGACCCTTCGGGCATTATCCTGTTGCGCAATGTGTTGCTGGAAAGGGCGGCGGCTGGTGCCAGTGTGCTGGTTTCAAGCCACCACCTTGATGAAGTGTCCCGCATCGCCAACCGCATCACCGTTATCAATGCCGGGCAGGTGATCGGTTCACTGGAACCTGGCCAGCCAGAAATTGAGCAGGCTTTTTTCTCGCTCGTCCACGCCCATTCAGAAGAGCTGCAATCATGACTGGATTTCGAACTGCCATATCAGCCGAATGGATGAAGTTCCGCAATGCCTTGCTGCCGCGCATGGCAACGATCGGGCTTGTGGCCGTGCCCTCGCTGGTTTCACCCATGTCAACGTCGAGCAGGGGCGGGCAATCCGCGCTGGCCGCGGCTGATTGGGCCGCCTATTTCGATATGAGCGCAGGCACTGTTGCAACGGGCGGGCTGTTTGGGTTCGGGCTGGTGATCGTGTGGTTGTTTGGGCGCGAATTTGTTGATGGCACAATCGCTGGGCTATTCGGCTTGCCAGTGCGATTGGGCCAGATCGCGCTCGCCAAGATTGTGCTGTTCACGCTGTGGGCCTGTGCCGTCACGGCGATGTTGTCACTCGCGCTGCTATGTGTTGGGGCGGCCATCGGATTGGGCGCATTTGATGGCGCGGCGCTGGCCGCGCTGGCGCGGTTCGGGACTGTCAGCGTCTTGACTGCATCGCTGACCGTTCCCTTCGCCCTGGTTGCGACATTGAGCCGAGATTATCTCGCGCCGATTGGCGTGATTCTGGGTGTTGTTATCCTGACATCGGTACTGGCGCAGGCGGGGCTGGGCGGCTGGCTGCCCTATGCTGCGCCTGGCATGTGGGCTGGTGCTGGGGGCGCGGGCGATCCGATCGTGATCGCAATCCAGCTTGCCAATGTGGTGATCCTGGCGGCGCTTTTCGCAGGTCTGGTGGTACGCCGATGGAAACGGCTGGAGATCTAAGTATCCGACGGGCCTAATGCTCGATCAAGACTTATCAGACATCACCAAGGGCAAAAACAGCTCGTCAATCACTTCGGCAATGGCTTCATCGCTGGGTGGTTTGACCGTCATCAAAAATTCATGGCGCAGCAAATCTGCGGGCAGTGAGATGACGCGTGGTTTCAGCTTGCTGCCGTCAATTTCCTCACGCTGTACCCCGCGCAGCAGGATGCCGCGCAGCGGGCCTTCCTCATCCCGCAGCACCTTGTCACGCAGATCTATCGGCAGTGATTTGGTTTCCCGGTAATATTCACCCATTTCCAGCGCGCAGAGCATGATCACCGGGATGCCGCGGTCTGAATATTGCCGCATCAGCGATATCATCTCATCGCGGATATTACCCATGTCGGTTACTTCTACAGGGTGATTTGACAGAAACTGTTCGATCGCGGCGGCGGCCAATTGGGCTCGATTGGTCCAGCGACGATTGATGACTGTGCGGCTGGTTTGGGCACGTTTGGTCACGGCTTCAACGGTGAAGCCGGAATATCCGTTCGCGCTCAGCTCTTCCCAGGCTGCATCCAGAATTGCGGTTTCCAGTCGCAGGCCACGTCTACGTTCCTGTTTGTTCATTTTTAGCCCCAGATAATCCAAACATGCGACCAACTTCGATTGACAGGCCTTGGCCTGAGTGTAAGATATGTAGATAGATCTTAATCGATACATTCACGATCTATTAAGATCACCAATCACATCTAACTCTCTGGGGCTAGCTAGTGTTTTACAAGGAGGAAGTAAATGCCTGAAGACCTGTCACCGTGGGACGGCAGACTGGAAGGTTCCCGGTTCGCGGAATATTCCGAAACATACAAAGACTTCATGAAAATGACCCGTAAGAACGGGATTCTGGAAGTTCGCCTGCATACCAATGATGGCCCTGCCCAGCATAGCTGGCATGCCCATAATGCCTGGGGCGAGGCGTGGATCGACATTGGCCGCGACCCTGAAAACGAAGTGCTGATCATCACCGGCACGGGTGACCGTTGGCAGGTTGGCAATCCCGAAGTGTGGAAGGCAAAATATCGTGACTGGACGCCCGACAGCCAAATCAAGATGTATCATGAAGCTTTCCGCCTGATCGAGAACCTGATCTTCTCAATCGACATCCCAACCATTGGCGCGATCAATGGCCCGGGTACGCATTGCGAAATCGCAACCCTGTGCGATATCACGCTGTGCACTGAAGATGCCGATTTCTTTGATCCGCACTTCCTGGGTGGCACCCCTCCGGGTGATGGCATGGCGCTGACATTGCAGCAGACCATGGGCTTCAAGCGTGCGGCCTATTACGTTTACACGGGCAAGAATATCGATGGTAAGCTGGCTGTAGAGCTGGGCATTGCCAATGAATGTCTGCCGCGTGAAGACCTGCTGCCGCGTGCATGGGAACTGGCGGAAATGATCATGGAACGCAGCAAGGGCGCACGCCGCCTGACCCACTCCATCCTTGGCCGTCCGTGGAAACAGGCGCTGGTCAACGATATGGGCTTCCACCTGACCCACCAGATGTTCGACATGGCGAATGACCGTGAAGAACCGATGGATCGTATCCGCAAGTTTGCCCATCGCTTGCGCGCTGGCTGATTGTTTTGGCACTTGCCGGGGTGGCGATGCCTTATAGTGTGTCGCTGCCCCGGAGGGCATTGATTGCCAAACTATCCGCCTTTGCCTCTGCATATGGCAGGCGGCAAATGTTCAAGACAGGACCGCAAAGATCATGTGTACGCCCAAATGCCTGCCGGAGCGTGAAGAGCAAAAGCCGGGTAATATCGTCATTCACGCAGGTCGACTGATTGACGGCATTTCAGAAGAACCGCAGATGGAAGTCAGCATCACCATATCGGATGATCGCATAACTGCGATTGATCCGGGCTTCATTGATGCGGGTGATGCACGGCTGATTGATCTTTCATCTTCAACTGTGCTGCCCGGCCTGATCGATTGCCATGTTCATTTGAGTTATGATCTGGCGGCGCATGGCCCGCTGTTGCAACAGCTGGTGACGCGCAGCACCTATGATGAACTGTTGACCGCAGCATCAAACGCGCGCCGGACGCTGATGGCGGGATTTACCAGCATCCGCGATGTGGGTGGGCATACGCCGGTTGTGGTCGCGCTCAAGAAATCGATTACGGCAGGTGAAACGGCGGGGCCGCGCCTTTGGGTTTCGGGCGATATTATCTGCCCCACTGGCGGCCATGCCGATTACCGCAATCCCTTTGATGCCTGCCTGTCAAAGCCGCATTGGAAAGATGGGATCGCGGACGCAGAAGCCGAATGTATTAAGGCAGTGCGTGAACGCAGCCGGGGTGGTTCTGATTTCATCAAGATTGCACCCTCTGGCGGTGTCACTTCGCAGGGGACCAGCCCCCATGCGCAGATGATGAATGATACGGAAATCGCCGCGATCATCGATACGGCGCATGCGATCGAGAAGAAGGTGGCCGCCCATGCGCATGGCAAGAAGGCGATCGATCGCTGTGCTGCATTGGGGGTTGATTCAATCGAACATGGCACCTTCGCTGATGATGAAAGCTATCAGCTGATGAAGCAATCTGGCACCTGGCTGGTGCCCACCTTGCTGGTCAATGCATTCCAGGCGGAAATGGCCAAGGTGAAGCCTGAATTGCTGGGCCCGGAAACCGCGCGCAAGGTTATTGAGGTGTTTGAAATCGCCAGCAAGAATGTAGGTGCTGCCTATAAGAACGGCGTCCGCATTGCGCTGGGTTCAGATTGCGGCATTTCGCTGCATGGCCAGAATGCCAAGGAATTCAGCCTGCTGGTCGCGGCGGGCATGTCACCCATGCATGCAATCCAGTCTGGCACCTCTTCCGCCGCTGAATTGATTGGGGCTTCTGATCATATCGGCAGCATTCAGGTTGGCTGGTTTGCCGATGTGATCGCCACCAAGGGCGATCCGCTGGCTGATATTAGCGAATTGGAACGCGTGTCCTTCGTGATGAAGGGCGGGGATGTCCTGCTCGCGCAATCCTGAACAGGGTCAGAGGTTCTGAATATGCAGCAGTTGATTATCGAAAAGAGTTTTAACAATCCCGATCAGGCGATGGAATTGCCCAAGGTGAAGGGCGAGATTGTCCATTTCGATGGCTTCACCATGATCCGGGTCACCTTTGCCCCCGGCATGCTCTATTCGCGTGACGTGCGGCCGCATATCCCGCAATCGCAGGAACAGGCACCGGTGCGCCCGGTCTATTGCGAAAGCGGGCATATCCATTTCGTTCAGCCCGATGGGTCTTCGCTCGAACTGGTGAAAGGTGGGGTTTATCTCGTCCCGCCATGGGAAAATTCTTTTGAAGATTCCTGGGTGGTGGGCGATGAGCCTTGCGTGCTGGTTTCCTTCATTTCCCAAAAGGTCGAACTTAAGGGAAATGATGCGGAATAATCGCCCAGCGCCTCTGGCTTAGTAGCCCATCAATTTCAGGACTTCTTCGCGGCTGCGTTCGTCCTCCAGAAACACGCCCTTCATCTGGCTGGTTACCATGGTCACACCCGGTGTGCGCACGCCGCGCGCCGTCATGCAGGCATGGCTGGCCTCTATCACCACCGCCACGCCTTGCGGCTTCAACTGGTCCCAGATGCATTGAGCGACTTCTGCCGTCAGCCGTTCCTGAACCTGCAGGCGGCGGGCAAACCCATGCAGGACACGCGCCAGTTTGGATATGCCCACTACATGATTAGTCGGTAGATAGGCGATGGCAGCCTTGCCGATGATGGGGGCCATGTGGTGTTCGCAATGCGATTGGAATGGGATATCCTTCAGCAGGACGATTTCGTCATATCCGCCCACTTCTTCAAAAATCCTCGCCAGATGGTCCGACGGGTTTTCTGAATAGCCCTGGCAATATTCCTTCCATGCGCGGGCTACGCGCTTGGGTGTGTCGATCAGGCCTTCACGCGATGGATCATCCCCGGTCCAGCGGATCAGGGTGCGGATCGCATCCATTACATCTTCGGGTACAGGTGGTTTGCCACTGGTATCGGCTGTGCCGTGATCGGCCAGGCTGCTCATAATAATCTCCCTTGCACCAGGGGTACCTAGGCAGCAGGGCGCATGTGCTCCACTCACTTAATTAGCAGTTTGGAACCGTCTTGTGTCGCTATCGTAAGACACCAGAAAACACTGATACCCATAAGGGCCGCAGGTGGAATTTGTCAGCGACTATTTGTCGCCAAACTCCGGCGTGCGCTTGGAAAGGAACGCATCCATCGCTTCGGCATGATCCTGCGTGTGGTGGGCCAGCGCCTGGAATGCTGCGGCCATTTCCAGATGGGTAGGCAGTTTTTGGTCCATCCCTTCGCGCATCAACCGCTTGGCCATGCGCGTGGCGTGGCCGGGATTGGCCGCAACCGATGTGGCGATGGCACGGGCGCGATCGAGCAGATCTGCGCCCGGCAGAATTTCTGAAACCAGCCCATATCCCAACGCCGTCTGCGCATTGATGGCATCACCGGTGAGTGTCATCTGGCTGGCGCGGGCCAGCCCAACGATGCGCGGCAGCAACCATGTGCCACCTCCGCCGGGGATGATACCCAGCTTGACATAGCTTTCCGCCACAACAGCATCTTCTGCCATGATACGGATATCGCACATTAGCGAGATATCGAGGCCAAGCCCGATGGCATGCCCATTGATCGCGGCGATCATCGGCACTTCCAGATTATACATCGCATTGCCAATCGTCTGCACCGTGGTGCGATAGGCGGTGCGCTGGTCAAAAGGTGTGCCTGCGAACATGCCCTGCCTGTCGCGCATCATTTTGACATCACCGCCGGCGCAAAAGGCCTTGCCAGCGCCGGTCAGAATGATCGCGCGCACGCTGCGATCATTTGCCATTGCATCACAGAAATCCACGAATTCGCGGCTCTGTTCCGGCTCGGTAATCGCATTGCGTGCTTCGGGGCGGTCAAGTGTGACTGTGACCACCGGCCCATCGCGTTCGATCCGCAGGAATTTTGACATGTCGACCTCTCGCGAAAAGACTTGTTGGCGCGATGCTAGGCGTATGGCTGCAATGACGCTAATATTAAATCGACCGGAATCGATAGGTATTGAATATCATGAATCTGCGCCGCCTGAATTATTTTATCGTCCTGGCTGAAGAGCTAAATTTTCACCGGGCGGCAGAGCGGCTGAACATGGCGCAGCCGCCGTTAAGCGTGGCGATCCGCAAACTCGAACAGGAACTGGGCGCGCCATTGTTTGAACGCAAGACCAGGGGGGTGGAGCTGACTGCGGCAGGCAAGGCGGCGCTTGGGCCTGCGCGCGAAACACTGGCCCATACAGCCATGATCGGGGAGGCGGTCAAATTGGGCAAAATTGGAGAGAGCGGACGCATATCGCTGGGTTTTGTGGGCTCTGCCGTCAGCGAATTATTGCCCACCATAATTCCTGCATTTCGCAACAGCTTCCCCTCGGTCGAGCTCGTGCTGGAGGAGATGACCAGCGTTGATATTCTGACAGGGATTGATCAGCGCATGCTGGATGTTGGGCTGATGCGTTTGCCAGCGACCCAGCCGAACCGGGCGAATATCAGCGTGATCGAACGCGATATGCTCATCGCTGCACTGCCAAGTTCACATGCCCAGGCAAAGCGCAAGGATGTGCGGCTGGACGAATTGGCTAATGAGCCGTTTATCCTGCACAGCCCGGTCAGCATATTGCATTCAATTGCGCTGATCGCTTGCCAGAAGGCAGGCTTTGCCCCGCGCATTACGCAGGAAATCATTCAGGTGCAGGCGGCGCTCAGCCTGGTTCAATCCGGCCTGGGTGTCTCGCTGGTGCCAGCCAGAATGGCGCGTTTCGTGCCGGAAGGGGTAACCCTGCTGCCCTTGCGTGACCCGGTAGAGATCGAAATGGGGCTGGCCTGGAGCGCAGATGCAGCCCCGGCGGTTGCCAATTTTGTTGCAGTGGCCAAAAAGGCGTGTGATACTCATTGAGTATCAATTTAGGGTAAAGAAATATTTGTATATGCGATCCTCACCGGCAATGAAGCGCCAGAACAAGTCTTGGAAACCGCATGTTTGACAGTTTGACCCCTGCCCGCATCCCTGAGGATGAAGATGATCTGCGCCAGACTGCGCGCGCCCTGGCTGAAGAGGTGGCGGCCACAATGCCGCTCGACCAGCGGGCACGGTCATGGTCTGGCTTCAGTGCCGATTTCTCCCGCAAACTTGGCGCTGCTGGCCTGCTGGGCCTGACCCTGCCCAAGCAATATGGCGGGGGCGAACGCGGCCCCTTTGCTCGTTTCGTGGTAGTGGAAGAATTGCTGGCCGCAGGTGCGCCCGTTGCCGCACACTGGATTGCCGACCGGCAGAGTGCGCCGCTGATCCTCAATTTCGGAACTGAAGAACAGCGCCAGTTCTACATACCCCGCATCTGCAAGGGCGAGTTGTTGTTCTGCATCGGCATGAGCGAGCCGGGATCAGGATCGGACCTGGCCTCTGTCCGCACGCGGGCTGAGCGTACGGCAACCGGCTGGCGCGTGAATGGCCAGAAGATATGGACCACTAATGCGATGCATTCAGATTACATGATCGCGCTGCTGCGGACATCGGGCACCAGCGAGGACAGGCATAACGGCCTGTCGCAGCTGATCGTCGATCTCAAGGCACCGGGCGTTACCGTGCGCCCGATTGAAGATCTTGCCGGTGACGCGCATTTTGCAGAAGTTTTCTTTGAGGATGTGGACCTGCCGGCTGAGGCGCTGATTGGCGAGGAAGGGCAGGGCTGGCAGCAGGTGACGGCAGAACTGGCTTTTGAACGCAGTGGACCTGAACGCATCTATTCCAGCATTGTCCTGTTTGATGGCTGGTTGGCACATTTGCGTGCGAATGGGCGAAGTGATGACGCAACACATGCGCTGGTGGGTGGCCTGGCGGCCCGGATTGCCAGCCTGCGCGCCATGTCGATTGCCTGCACCGCACGGCTGGCTGCGGGGGAAAGCCCGGTGGTTGAAGCCTCTCTGGTCAAGGATTTGGGTACAACATTGGAACAGGAACTGCCGCTGGTGATTGCGGATGATCTTGCCTCTCACCCCGATGATCAATCCGATCCTGAACTGATCCGGGCGGTGCAATATGTCACTCATGTCGCGCCCAGCTTCTCGCTTAGGGGCGGCACACGTGAAATCCTGCGCGGTATTATCGCGCGTGGTCTGGGGCTTCGCTGATGGATAGGGACGAACTTCTCGAACCGTTTGAACGGATGATCGCCAAGCTGTTCCCCTCTGCGCGCGTGCGCGAAATTGAGCGCGGGGCAGATTGGAGTGGCGAGCTGGCCGAAGTCGAGGAATCGGGCTTCCTTGACCTGTTCGCACCGGAAGATGCAGGCGGTGCGGCGCTGCCATTCGAATATGCCATCCCCCTGTTCAGCGCGCTGGGTCGCCATGTGGCCCCGCTTGAAATCGGGCAGGCGATGATCGAACGATCTGGGCGTGATGCAGATATGCTGGCGAGCGCCCGGGCCGTACTGCTGGCGGCGGCCATTGCAGGGGCGGGTAATCACCTGCTCGAAGTGACAACAGCCTATGCCAATGAACGCAATCAGTTTGGCAAGCCGATTGGCCGCCAGCAGGCATTGCAACAGAATCTGGCACTGATGGCTGAACATTGCGTGGCGGTGCGCATGGCGAGTGAGCTGGCCGCTCAGGGCAGTGAGTGGCCGGGGGCATTGCAGGCTGCCGTTGCCAAGACCGTGGCATCACAATCCGCCCCACTGATCGCCAATACTGCCCATGCGGTGCATGGGGCGATTGGGATCAGTGAGGAACACGATCTGCAGCTCTACACCCGGCGTCTTCATGCCTGGCGGCTGGAAGCTGGGTCAGAGGGGCTGTGGAGTCGAAGAATTGGGCACGGATTACTCTTGTCGTGCGATACCTCGGTCGACTGGCTGCGTGACAAGATCTTCGGGGAAGGAGCTTCCAGGACGCCGCTGTCAAACGGCACTGCGTCGCGCACCAAACAGTAGAACGTTCCAGGCAATTACAGCCCCAACTTAATCCCGGCCCACAATGTGCGCGGTACGCCCAGATCGATCGATCCACCCTGATTGCGGGTTAAGATGGCCTCATTGGTAAGATTCTCACCGCGCAATACCAGGGCAATACCCGGCGTCAGCGACAATTGGGCATAGGCATCCAGCGTGGTGGCCGATGGCAGCACATCGCTTTCCAGATCATCTTCAAATTGTGTGCCGACGTGGCGCAGGGTTGCAGCCAGCAGCCAATCGTCGGCTGGGCGATAGCTCAGCGTGGCACTGCCCATCCATTTGGGTGTTTGTGAGGGGCGATTGCCATCAAACGCGGCGCCTGCCTGCTGCGCCTCGGCATCGACAAAGGCCAACGATCCGTCAAATCGGACTGGCCCCAGCGCCGCACCTGCGCTTGCCTCAATCCCCTGCGCATGAATGGCGCTGATATTCTGCCGCTGGCGCAGGTTTGTGCCAATCGTCACATTGGTGATGGCGTGTTTCACCTTGTTATCGAAGGCAGTCAGAGAGAGGCTGTACAATTCTCCGTCGCCCAATTCGATCCCCGCTTCGAAACCTTCCAGACGCTCATTCTTCAACGCAGCATTGGCCTGCGTCACAATGGGGAAGACCACGAAGGGGCGATAGAGTTCGTTGAGTGTGGGCAGGCGCAGCCCGGTATAGGCCGCCGCGCGCAGCCGCATCGTATCACTCACGCGGAACACGGCGCCCCCGCGGAAGCTTTCCTCCCACCCCGCGCGATTGGCAAATTGGTTGTCCACCGCCACGGCACCCATGCCGTCAACTTCGTGATAGAAACCGCCACGGACTGTGTAACGGTCCAGTCGTGCGCCCGCGGTCAGCGTCAAGTGCCCCATCGTCCAGTCATCTTCGACAAAAAAGCCCAGATCACTGTTCGTGCCGCCCGCATTGCGGCGAGCGGTGACATTGCCGGAAAAGGCGCTGATGGCGGTTTCGAATAATTCACCGTCAGAGCGGCGGTAATCCATCCCCAGCCGCAGCACATGTGCATCGCCCACGGGCGGGCGCAGTTCAAACTTGCCGCCCAGCCCGGTCGAGGGCGTATTGCGTTGATCGAGCACCGGCACGAAGCGGGTTGAGCTGATTACCACATTGCTGAAATTGCGTGCCTGGACATATGCCAGCAGATCGAACTGCCATTTCCCATGGCCCACAAGTCGCAGGCTGGCATCCTGTGCTTCGCTGCTGCTGTCAGCCCCGTTGAAACGCAATGTGCGATTATCTGCGTAAATGAGGCCGCGTGCCTGCAGCTCAATCGTGTCGGTCACCGGGGCGATGCCACGCAACTGGACTGACCAGCTATCATATTCGGCGCGCGCTGTGGCATCGACGCGCTGATCAACCGGGGTTGTGTAGAACCCCTTACCCCGGTCCCAGCCGCCCGATGCGGTGATAAATCCCGCCCCCAGATTGCCCGACAAGGTTGCGCCCGCCTCTGTCTCGCCGCGATTATTTACCAACATTTGTCCGCTGAGCACGCCCAGCGTGGCGGCATCGGCGCTGTACAATTCAATTGTCCCGGCGAGTGCGCCCGCGCCAAAGGGACCAGACCCGCCGCCGCGCGTGATCCGGGCGCTGGCCAGCCGTTCGGGTGCGATGGCGTTGAAGGGGACATAGCCGAAGAAGGGATCGCTCATCGGCACACCGTCGAGCAGAACCAGAGCGCGGCTGGTGGCGTTCCCGCCAAGCGCCCGCAATGTTGCACCCTGGGCAGACGGGTTGGAGGAGCGGCTGTCTGACCGGCGGAATTGCTGGAATCCTGCGACAGCGGACAGCGCGTCTTCGATCCGGCCTGAAACTGTTGTTGTGAGCTGGTCCCGCGCGATCACTTGAGAGTCATAGGCGGTGGCCGATGGAGCTTCTTCCAGCCCGAGGCCGGTCACGATGATATTGGTTGCAGTCTGCGCGTCGCCAGGATCACCTGACTGTGCCAGCAATGGTGCCATAGGCAGGGCCATTGTCGATGCTGTCAATCCTGTAGAGAGTAGAGCTGCGCGAGTTAGAAATTTCATGGGGCCCAGAACAGTTTACGATAAGTGCCCCCGCCCTTGGATGATCTGGGACGATTATTCAACCGGTACACTGAATTGTCTGTTGCCCATGGACAGCGCGGCTCGCGCCTATACCGCAGAACTGAAACGTGTCGTGCTTTGCTGGCGGTAGGGATCGAATTGAGCAGCGACTGCGCGGGCATACGGCAGGCCGCGCTGGGCAATGATCAAGTGGCCCCCTTCCAGCATGGCGAGATCGCGCTCGAAGAAGGGAGCAAGCTTGCCCGTTACCTCTGTCTTCAACGCCGGGGTCAGGTGCGCGCGGCCCTGACACAGCAATTGTTCGATAATGGCGCCGCGTATCTCGTCACCCGCGCTGCGGTGGATGCCGCGCGTCACGGGCAGCATGCCCTGCGTCGCCATCATGCGGTAACGCCCGCTATTTTTCTCATTCTGCGCCAGCAGGCCGGGGAAGCTGCTGATGGCCGAACTGCCCAAGCCGATCAGATTGGGCGCTGTGTCGTCAGTGAAGCCCTGAAAATTGCGATGCAGCTTGCCATCCATCGCCGCACGGGCCAGTGGATCGCTACCTGCCTTGGCGAAATGGTCAAACCCCACCGGGACGTAGCCATGCGTACAGAGCTGGACATAGCCCATCTCTGCCATGGCAAAACGTTCTGCCTGATCGGGTAGTTTGCTGGCATCGATCACGCGCTGGCGCGGGATCATGTGTGGCACATGGGCATAGCCAAACAGCGCCACCCGATCCGCCCCCAGAATACGGGTGCGCTGCAGGCTATCCATCAGATCGTCCCGTGTCTGATTGGGCAGGCCATACATTAGATCAAAATTGAGTGAGCTGACACCTGCATCGCGCAGCCAATCGACCGCCTGCATGATCAGTTCTTCCTCTTGTACCCGCCCGATTGCCTGTTGGCAGTGGGCGGCGAAGGTTTGCACCCCCATGCTGGCACGTTCGATCCCGACCGATCCGATGACAGTGGCCCAGTCGCGCGTCATGGTGCGTGGATCAAGTTCGATCGAGAAGGTCGGGTCGGCAAGGTTGAAATGAACAGTAAGGTTTTCGACCAGCCGCACGAAATCAACAGGCGTGATGGCGTTAGGGCTGCCCCCACCAAAGGCGACGCGGCGCACTTTTGTGCCTTGTGGCAACAGATCAGCCACCTGCTTCACTTCCGCGTCTAGCGCGGCAAGGTAGGATTCCAGCCGGTGCCGCCGCCCCGAATGGCCAGTGTTACAGCCGCAATAATAGCAAATTTTCTCACAAAAGGGGATGTGGACATAGAGCGAGACATCGCCCTCAACCTGGCTCAGCGCCTCGCGATAATCGCGGACCTCTATCTCGCCAAATTCAGCGGCGGTTGGGAAGCTGGTGTAACGCGGAACGGGCGTAGAGAGGAGATCGAGGTGATATGGCCACATGCGGGGTATGTGGCCGATGCGGCGGGGCGCTTCATTGCGATCGATCAAATTTTTTGCGGCAATTATCGCCGCCATGGCACGCCTTGATATTGCACGGTGGGGCAGGGGCAGGCTCTTCACTGCCCAGTGGGATAGAGATTGTGCCGCCACCGCACAGGGCAACCATCAGCGCATCCCCCTCTTCCGCGGGTAACGGGCCCAACATCGCAGGGATCAGCGCGGCAAGGGCGAAATGGAGGGAGCTCATGGCACCTCATCCTCATCCTCATCATCAATCAATATGCGGTTCGCCGCGCCATCCAGGTCTTCAAACTGGCCATCACGCATGGCCCAGAAAAACGCGGCGAGGCCAGCCGCACCCATCAACAGGGCAATCGGGATCAGGACGGTCAGCTGGGTCATTGGGCAGCCTTTGCCAGTCGCAGCGAGTTGCCGACCACAATCAAGGAGCTCATCGACATGGCAATTGCCGCGATCATGGGTGTGACCAGCCCAGCCAGTGCCAGAGGCACGGCAAAGACATTATAAATCACAGCAAAGCCGATGTTCTGGCGGACAATATCCATCGTCCGGCGCGCAACGCGAATGGCCAGCGCCACTGGCATCAGCCGCTCGCCAATGAATACGGCATCGGACGCCTGCTGGCTGACATCACTGGCCGTGCCCGGCGCGATACTGGCATGGGCGGCAGCAAGGGCGGGGCCATCATTCAACCCATCGCCCACCATCAGCGGGTTATGTCCTTCAGCCTTTAGCTGTTCGAGCAGCGCCAGCTTGTCCTGCGGCTGGGCGTTGCCGATGGCAGTAAGGCCAAGTTCGTCCGCCACAACAGCCACCGCTTCGGCGCGGTCTCCGGAAATCAGGCTGGGTTCGATCCCTTCGCCACGCAGCAGCGCGATGGTTTCTGCTGCATCGGGGCGCAGGGCGTCGGCAAATGTCAGCGTCCAGCCCTGTGATCCGATGCGCAGGCGCGTGGCGATCTGATTGCCACCATCTTCGGGGCGTTCCAGCGCCACCTGCTGCCCCTGCCATATACCTGTGACGCCATGGCCCGAAGCCTCGCTGATTTGGGTAACGCCGACGGACGATACGCTGGCGGCACGCAAGGCATCTGCCAGCCCCTTGCTCAATGGGTGGCGGCTGGTTTGTGCGAGGGAAAGGGCGACGGAGCATGCTTCGTCATCCAGAGCGGAAATATCCGGGCGAGGGGTGCCCAAGGTCAGCGTACCGGTCTTGTCGAACAGCACCATGTCCACTTCGGCAAGCCGTTCCAGCGCGCTGCCATCTTTCACCAGCAGCCCGCGCTTTATCAGCGCGCCCGATGCGACCACTTGCGCGGCAGGCACAGCCAGCCCCATGGCGCAGGGGCAGGTAATGATCAGCACGGCGATGGCGACAATCAGCGATTGGTGCCAGCCAGCGCCCGCAATCATCCAGCCGATGAAGGCCATCGCGGCCAGCGTGTGGACGGCGGGGGCATAAAGCCGGGCGGCACGGTCTGCGATACGGACATATTTGCTGCGTGATTGACCTGCTTCGTCCATCAGCCGTGCAATTTCAGCAATTGCCGTGTCGCCTGCGACGGCGGTGATGCGCACCTGCAAAACCTCAGTCAGGTTCAGCGCCCCGGCATGGACGGTGGAGCCAATGCTCACTGCTTCTGGCGTGCTTTCACCCGTCAGCATGGCATTGTCGATCGCGCCCTGGCCCTGTTCCACCACGCCATCTGCGGCGAGAGCTTCACCTGCGGCGACCAGCGTCACCATTCCCCGTTCCAGATCCTTTGCGGCCATGCGTTTGGTCGATCCATCGGCCTGGATCACGCTGGCATTGCGTCCCATCTTGGATAGCAGCGCGCCAATCCCTGCACGGGTGCGGTTGCGCATGGTGGAATCGAGCGCGCGGCCCGCCAGCAGGAAGAACAGCAGCATCACCGCGCCATCGAAATAGGCGTGTTCGCCACCGGTCAGCGTTTCATAGAGCGACAGCCCGGTTGCCAGCAGCACGCCGATGGAAATCGGCACATCCATGTTGGTGCGGCGATAACGCAGCGCCATGGCGGCTGACGAGAAGAACGGGCGGCCTGAATAGATCACCACGGGTAGCGCGATAAGGGCGGACAGCCAGTGAAACATTTCCCGCGTAACACCGCCTGCGCCCGACCATACGCTGACCGACAGCAGCATGATATTCATCATGCCAAAGCCTGCGACGGCCAGCGCCCTCAGCAGTCCGCGCGTTTCCTTGTCATCCTGCGCCAGCGGATTGGCGGCCGCAGCCTGCGCTTCAAAGCCCAGATGGCGCAAAGCCTCGGTCAGATCGGCATCATCCAGCGTGTGTGTATGGCGCACGGCCACGCGTTTGGCGGAAAAGTTGACGCGAGCCCCCTCTACCCCCTCCAGCTCACTCAGCCCGCGCTCAATCTTGGCAATGCAACCGGCGCAGCGCATGCCGGGCACGGTAAAACGGCTGTCGACCAGTTCGCCCGTGTCGGCACTGGCTATGTCAGCCAGCGCGTTCATCCCAATGGCCGTTCAAATTTGCGGGTCTTGTCACCCGATGCCAGCGTTACACGCACCAGCCAGCGCCCTTCGGGCAGTCGGTCGGTACTGACAAAACGTCCGTTTCCCTGTGGGACGAGTTGCCATTCCAGGACTTCCTGCTTGCCCAATGGGTGACGTAATTCGACCAGAGCCTGAGTATCGGCCGGGGTGCCATTTGTGGCGATTTCCAGCCGACCATCACCATTGCGCGTGACCCGCGCGGTCCAACCCAGTTGATCCTGCGCCCGCGCTTCTTCCAGCCATTTGTTGTAGTTCTGGCTGGCGACATAGGAATTTTCGACCACCACACCGCCAAAGCTGCCCACCGCCGCTCTGGCCATGAACAAATTGACGGCCACGACAATGCCAAAGCCGCCAACCATGATTGCGGTGAAGTGCCAGCCTGTGAAACGCTTTGTCATTATTCGCCTATCGGTGAGGTGAAGCGGGTCTCATTATCATCGCTTTCGATTGGATCGTCCAGCGTGGTGACCTTGAAGGAAAATTCCTGCTGTGTGGTACCATCAGGGGCCATAACATAGGCGCGGACCACCTCTGTTTCGTCCGCATTGACGGTAAAGGTCTGGCTGCGCGCTGCATTGTCATTGCTGATTGTGTCGGTCCAGAATACCGCTGTGGGCAGCCCCTCAAGCGATACTTCCATATTGCGCGGGCGGCCCACCATATTGCGCAGCTTCAGCGTATAGGAATTGCGGATCGAACCGTCGCTCATCAACATATAGGGCGGGTTGCGATCTGGTGAGACGGTCAGGCTGGTGTGGTCACGCGTGCCCAGCAGGAACAGCAGGGCAATCCCCATCGAAGCCCAGATCATGGAATAGGCGACAGTGCGCGGGTGGCGCAGCACATGCCAGACAGGCCGTGGCGGTTCGCCAGCCTTTTCGCGCTCACAATCTTCCAGCGTGGCGTAATCGATCAGTCCTCGCGGACGGCCAATGTCCTGCATCACCCGGTCGCAGGCATCGATGCACAATGCGCAGGTGATACAACCGATTTGCGACCCTTCGCGGATATCAATCCCTGTGGGGCAGACCTGCACACATTGCATACAGTCGATGCAGTCGCCAAATTCGCCGGGATTCTTCTCGGCTTTCTTGATGCTGCCACGCGGTTCGCCGCGCCAATCCTTGTAAGTGACCAGCAGGCTCTTTTCATCCAGCATCGCGCTTTGGATACGGGGCCAGGGACACATATAGATGCACACCTGTTCGCGCATGAAGCCGCCAAGCGCAAAGGTGGTCAGTGTCAGCATCGCCACCGTGGCATAGGCGACAGGCGCTGCTTCACCCGCCCAGAAATCGCGCGTCAGCGTGGGCGCATCGGCAAAATACATGATCCACGCACCGCCGGTCCAGAAGGCGATGACGAGGTAGACCAGCCATTTGAAACTACGCCGCGCAATCTTTTTCGGGCCCCAGGGCGCTGCATCCAGCCGCATCCGGGCATTGCGATCACCGTCCACGAAACGGTCGACATGCTGGAACAGATCGGTCCACACCGTTTGTGGGCAGGCATATCCACACCAGGCGCGCCCCACCACGCTGGTGACCAGGAACAGGCCAATGCCCGCCATGATCAGAAGGCCTGCCACGAAATAGAATTCATGCGGCCAGATTTCGATATTGAACATGTAGAAGCGGCGCCCCGCCAGATCGACCAGAACGGCCTGATCCGGCGCATAGGGTCCGCGATCCCAGCGGATCCACGGGGTTACGTAATAGATCACCAGGGTGACGATCATCACGAACCATTTGAACCGCCGGAACGGGCCATCGATCCGCTTATTGTGGACTGCCTTGCGGGCTTCGTAGAGCTTTTCCGGAAGGTGGCCGGTGGGTAGTTTACTCGGTTGGTTCATTGACTGGTGTCACAGGCTCTTCAGCCGGTGCCTCCGCAAAGTCTTCTCCTCCCCCGAGTGAATGAACATAGGCTGCCAGCATCTTGATCGTTGCCGGGTCCAGCCTGCCGCTCCATGAAGGCATCACGCCCATGCGCGGTTTCAGAATCTGGCGCTGGACGTCAGCTTTGCTGCTACCGAACAGCCAGATCGCGTCATTCAGGCGCGGCGCGCCCTGCATGCGGTCGCCCTCTCCGGTGGGGCCGTGGCAGATCGCGCAATTGTCGGCATAGGCCTGTGCACCAACTGGGCTGGATTGAGCCTTGCCGCTCAGTGACAGGACATGGCTGGTCAACGCATCCAGTTCAGCCTGACTGAACATCCCCTGATATGCGGGCATGGCGCTGAAGCGCGTCGCGTCATCACCCGGCTGACGGATGCCATGCTGGAGCGTGCTTTCGATAGCGGCCAGATCGCCGCCCCACAGCCAATCATCATCATTGAGGTTGGGATAGCCGGGGCCGCCCGCCGCGCCCGAACCGTGGCATTGGACGCAATTGACCAGAAAGGCTGCGCGGCCACCGGCCACCGCCTTCTGCATCAGGTCAGGATTGCCCTGAAGATTGACGATATCGGTCGCGGCAAGCTGATCGCGTACTTCCTTGCGCGCCTGATCGGCCACGCCCATTTCCTCTGTCAGCTGGTCGCGGCTGGACCAACCCAGATAACCCTCTGTCGCCTGACTGATCATCGGCCATGCGGGATAGGCAATGGTATAGACCAGAGCCCAGGCCACGCAGGCATAGAAAGTCCACAGCCACCAGCGCGGCAGCGGCGTGTTCAGTTCCTCGATACCGTCCCATTCATGGCCGACGAATTCGGTGCCGGTCGCTTGGTCGACCCGCTTGTCACTTGATGGATCATTCGCCATCGTCTTGTCCTTCGAAAATCGAATTGGCTGCGTCGCGGTTGTGTCGCCGCGCCCCGGGGCGGAATGGCCAGGCGCACAGGGCGATGAAAGCCATCACCATAATGGCCAGGCCATATGAGTCTGCGAAATGGCGCAGGGTTTCATAAGAGCTCATCGCCCCTTCTCCTGCGCCAGCACCTCTTGCGCGGCGGCGCTGTTCACATCGACCAGCGTGCCCAGCATTTGCAGATAGGCAACCAGCGCATCCATCTCAGTGATCCGGGTGGGATCGCCATCATAATCGCGGATCTGTGCCTTGGGATAACGGGTGGTCAGATCACCCGCATCGGCATCAGGATTGGCCTGCGCTTCAAGGTCAGCCGAGGCATTGGCGATGTCATCATCGCTATAGGGTACACCCACCCGGCTGAGCGCGGTAAGGTTGGCTGAAGGATCGGCTATATGCAGCGCATTTTCCTTCAGGAAGCCATATTGCGGCATCACGCTTTCGGGCACGACCGATTGCGGGTCTTCCAGATGCTGGACATGCCATTCATCTGAATAACGCCCACCCAAGCGCGCCAGATCAGGCCCGGTGCGCTTGGAGCCCCATTGGAAGGGGTGGTCATACATCGATTCCGCAGCCAGCGAGTAATGGCCATAACGTTCCACCTCATCGCGGAAAGGGCGGATCATCTGGCTGTGGCAGACATAGCAGCCTTCGCGGATATAGATGTCGCGTCCGGCCAGTTCCAGCGGGGTATAGGGGCGCACGCCTTCCACTTCCTCGATCGTATTATCGATCCAGAACAGCGGGGCGATTTCGACGATGCCACCCACGGCGACCGTGGCAAAGGCCGCAACCGCCATCAGCGTGACATTACGTTCGAGCTTTGCGTGGCCCTTTACGGCTTTGCTTTCAGCAGGGTCAGTCATTGTCTGTAACCTTACTCTGCCGGCATGGCGGCAGGTGGAATGGGACGGTCGGCCTGTTCATCATAGGCGGCATCGGTCATCGGCTTTTCATCGCGCAGCCTCCCAGCCAGCGTCTGCCAAACGTTGTAGAGCATGATGACGAAGCCAGCGAGGTAGAGCAGCCCGCCAAAGGCGCGCAGCACATACATCGGCCACATGGCGGCCACCGTGTCGGCGAAGGACCAGATCAGATAGCCATCGGGGCCATATTCGCGCCACATCAGGCCCTGCATAACCCCTGCAACCCACATGCTGGCTGCGTAGAATACGATGCCCAGCGTCGCGAGCCAGAAGTGCCAGTTGATCATGCGCAGGCTGTAGAGCCGTTCGCGTTTCCACAGGCGCGGGACAAGATAGTACACGCAGGCGAAGGTTATCATGCCGTTCCAGCCCAATGCGCCGGAATGGACGTGGCCGATGGTCCAATCAGTATAGTGGCTCAGGCTGTTTACCGCCTTGATGCTCATCATCGGGCCTTCAAAGGTGGACATGCCATAGAATGCCAGCGCCAGCACCATCATGCGGATGATGGGGTCGGTGCGGATCTTGTCCCATGCGCCGTTCAGCGTCATCAAGCCGTTGATCATGCCGCCCCAGCTGGGCATCCACAGCATGACAGAGAAGACCATGCCCAGCGTCTGTGCCCAATCGGGCAGGGCGGTATAGTGCAGATGGTGCGGACCTGCCCAGATATAGAGGAAGATCAGTGACCAGAAATGGATGATCGACAGGCGGTATGAATAGACCGGGCGTTCAGCCTGCTTTGGCACGAAGTAATACATCATCGCCAGGAAGCCTGCGGTCAGGAAAAAGCCCACCGCATTATGGCCGTACCACCACTGGGTCAGCGCGTCCTGGACCCCGGCAAAGGCGGAATAGCTGCGCGATCCCAGCAGGCTAACCGGCATGGCCAGATTGTTGACCACATGCAGCATGGCGACAGTCAGGATGAAGGCGAGATAGAACCAGTTGGCGACATAGATATGCGGTTCATGGCGCTTTACGATGGTGCCCACAAACACTGCCAGATAGGCGACCCAGACGATGGTCAGCCACAGGTCGACATACCATTCAGGCTCTGCATATTCTTTCGACTGGGTGATACCCAGCAGATAGCCCGTGGCCGCCAGTACGATGAACATCTGGTATCCCCAGAAGACAAAGCGGGCCATGCCGGGGAAGGCCAGTTTGGCACGGCAGGTGCGTTGCACGACATAAAAGCTGGTGGCGATCAGCGCATTGCCGCCAAAGGCAAAAATTACCGCGCTGGTATGCAGCGGGCGCAAACGGCCAAAATTGAGATAGGGTTCAAGGTTCAGCACCGGGAAGGCCAGCTGAAGCGCGATGAACAGGCCGGCGGCAAAACCGGCTGTGCCCCAGAACAGGGTTGCAATCACGCCCCAGCGTACGGGGTCATCATCATAACGCGATGCATCCGTTGGCATGCGGAACAGGCCCTGTGCTTTGGCCAGCGGATCATAGCGCGCGGCGGTGGCCCATAAGAGCCCGAACGCGACCACCGCCACCAGCAATGCATGTATTGCAAAGCCGCTGTCATGCGCGCCGACATAGGCCGCGATGGCGAGGAACAAGACCAGGAACCACAGCCCGATCCTTCCAAGTACAGCTTCCATGATATTACCTTCCCTGTTGGTGGCCCCGCGTTAGGAGCCTTCCCGGAACCCAACATTGATCCAAATCAAGAAGTGGCGATTGCCGCCTCTGCCCTTTCCGAATAACCAGCCCGCTTTGCCAGGGCGCCGATATCCGGCAATAATACACGCGATCTGCCGCAGGTTTCGATCAGCCCCGCTGCCCGCAGCTCGCTGAACTGCCTGCTGATCGTTTCAATTGTAAGTCCCAAGCTGTCGCCAATGTCTCTTCGCGACATGGCCAACTCAAGTACGCCTTTGCCGTTCTGGGTTGGAGTCATCCTTTTGGATAATGCGTAAAGAAAACCGGCAACGCGTTCTTGTGCGCTTTTGCGGCCCAGGCTGATTGCCTGGTCCCTGCTGCGATGAAGGGCGATCTCAATGCGGTTGATAAGGGTGTGCATGATTGGCGGATGGGCAGATGCACATTCAAGAAATTCAGCCTCGTCAAATGCAATCAGGCAGGAATCGATCAAGGCTGTCAGACGGTATCCATGCAGTGCATCGCCTGCAACTGACACAAGATCACCCTCCAGATGGAAAGAGAGGATCTGTTCGCGCGAACCAGATGCCCTGCCCACCAGCTTGGCAGTACCTTTCGCAACATAGACCAACATTGGCCGTGTCAGGTCCAGCGGCGCATCGTGCCTACGCGGCACAAAGTGTTGTTGGGCAATTTGTTCAAATTTAGGGCAAAGGTCGGAATCAGGTGGGCAGCCAATGACGGCGCACAATGTTTCGTCAATCACGACATCGCTGGCCATGAAAATCCCTTACCACCCCACAATCGAAACCCTGCTTCGTCGCAATGCTGTTTCATGTCTTTGATCGAAATCAATGATGGGCCGGGACCGGGCTTCTAATCGGACCTCAACACCGCGATTGATTGGGCACATGGGGTGGCCGTTGCGGTGACAGGGAAAAGAACAATGAAAGCCATTCTCTCCGTTGGTATTGCTGCTCTTGCCATGATCGCTACGCCCGCCGTTGCAAAGGATCGTGCTGGCTCTGTGCAGGTAAAGGTTCTGGGTACTGGTGTGCTGCCCGATGGCAAGATCGACGTCAAAGGTGTCGACACTGGCACCGCTCTGGGCGCGGCTGCCGCTGGCATCACGACACCATTTGATACTGAAGCCAACGATAATGTCGTGCCGACCGTGGCGATTGAATATTTCTTCACCGACAATCTGTCGGTGGAAACGATCTGCTGCATGACCCAGCACGATATTGACGGGACGGGCGCACTTGCCGGTGCGGAAATGGTTTCCAATGCGCGCGTTATTCCGGCCACCTTCACCGCCAAATATCATGTCGATGCCGGTGCGATTAAACCCTATGTCGGCGTGGGCGCGACCTATTTCCTGTGGGTCAGTGATAAGCCGGGTGCTTTCACCGTTCCGCTGGGTATCACCGACACCGATCTGTCGGATGAGTTCGGCTTTGTTTTGCAGGGCGGTGTTGATATTCCGCTGGGCGAGGGTGGCTTTGGCCTCAGCCTGGATGCGAAGAAGTACTTCGTCGACACCACGGCGCGTTGGTATGAAGGCAGTGCGCTGGCACTCGAATCCGAACACAAGCTGGATCCATGGGTGCTGAGCGCGGGCGTCACTTTTAGCTTCTAAAGCTGTACGAACAAGTTAGCCGCGGGCTCTGCAGGTTTCTCCCTTCCTGCGAAGCCCGCGGCTTTCTTTTTTCGATCAGCTTTTCGTATCCAGCCAGCGGGCCAGCGCAACGCCGCCTGTAATCAGGAAGGGCACCAGCACAAGGCTGAGTGTGACCTTGGCCAGAAATTGCCCTATCATCAGGTTGGAAATGTCGAATTCGCCATAAAATGCCAGCGTGATGAAGATCACCGAATCGACCGCCTGGCTCAATGCAGAGGCAATCGCCCCGCGCACCATCAGGCTGATCGTACCGCCGTACCCGCCGCCGCGCAGCTTGGAAAACAGCCAGACATTCAGCAGCAAGGATGTGAGATAGGCCGCTGGACCCGCCAGCCATACGCGCCATGTGGCGCGGTGAACCTGCTCAAACGCGGCCAGATCATCCGGGCGGAATTGCACCATTTCGGTTGATGGGGGCAGCGCAAGCACCAGCTGCATCAGTGCGGCGGAAACGCCCAATGGGACAAAGCCCCACCACACGATGCGCTTGGCAATCGCTTCGCCATAAAGTTGCGATATGGTGCTGGAGATCACCACCAGAATCAGGAAGGCGAAAATGCCAGCCTCGACCGCCAGATTGCTGGGTGGCAATTGCACCTGTTTGAAGGCCAGCACGCCTGCCAGCACGGTCATGCCGCCATAAAGCAGCATATAGACGAACAGCCCGCGCGGGGTGGCGGCAGCTGCCATTGCCTTGGAATTTTCGATTTCGCTCATCTGCCGAACCGCCCCTTTGCAAGTACTTGTCTGTGAATGGACGCCGGATCCGGACCTGCCAAAAATTGACTATGGGCCGCGTCCGCGCAAGACAGCGCATAATTTCACCCGTAACTTGTCCCATTCGGGAAGGAACTTCATGGCGCAATTTATCACCAGCCTTGCCCGGATCGCGCCGATCCTGCTTTCCACGGGTAAGCGGCGGATCAGGTTGAGTGTAGTGGGCGCGGCTTTTGGCCTGCAGGCATTGATAGCATTTCTGGTGCTGGCCACCAGTTGGGGCCGCGCTGTGATTCAGGGGATGTCGAACGGCGTCGCTGCGCTGCTATCCTATGCCGATGCCATGGTTGCAGGATCAGGCGAAGTCGCGCTGCCGAAAACACGCATCAGTGGCTCTGGTCAAAGGGTTGCTGGGCGCGGCGGGCGGATTGTTTGGTTATCCCGTTCTCAGCTTCCAGCAAATATTGGGTTATGTCTTTGCCCCGGTGATGTTCCTGATCGGCATCCCACGGGAAGGGGCCATCATGTCTGAAATCGCCGTCGTTTCATTGAACCAACCGCTGGAAAACATCGCGGATGAACTGGGCCGGAGTTTTGCTGAATATGGCTTTGCGGTCATTCGCGATCACGGCATCCCGCAGAGTTTGATCGATCGGGCAGAGGCCACATCGAAGCAGTTTTTTGCCCTGCCAGAGGATGTGAAGCGCGCCTATTTCATTCCCGGTGGCGGCGGAGCACGGGGCTACACCCCATTCGGCACCGAAAAGGCGAAGGATGCTGAGATCTTCGACCTGAAGGAATTCTGGCATATCGGGCGTGAGCTTCCCGAAGGTCACCCGCTGACTGAATATATGCCGCCCAATATCTGGTCGAGCGAGATTGAGGGGTTCAAGAACACCTATCTTGCTATGTATGCTGCCTTTGAAAAGGCCGGTGCTCGCGTGCTGGAGGCGATAGCAATTCATCTGGGGTTGAACCGACAATTTTTTGCGCCAACGGTGGAGGATGGCAATTCGGTGATGCGTCTGCTGCATTACCCGCCCATGCCGGAAGATGCGCCTGATGGCGCGATTCGGGCGGCGGCGCATGGGGACATCAACACCATCACCTTGCTGTTGGGGGCCGAAGAGGCGGGGCTGGAGCTGCTGACCAAACAGGGCGAATGGAAAGCGGTGGAGGTGTCCGAAGGCGCGCTGGTGATCAATGTGGGCGATATGCTGGACCGGCAGACTAATGGTGTGTTGCGGTCGACCACGCATCGGGTGGTGAATCCCAAGGGCGAGGCAGCGAAACGCCGCGCGCGTTTCTCCATGCCCTTCTTCCTGCACTTCCGCCCAGACTTTGTGATCGAGACATTGCCAAGCTGCATCGAACCGGGCCACGAGTGGGAGGCACCGCCACCGATTTCGAGCCATGAATTCCTGTTGCACCGTCTGCGGGAAATAAATCTCACCTGATTTCGGTGGAGGGCAGTTGGCACCGGCAGTGCGGCTCATTTCCATAAATCCGCAGAATGCGGCTTCGGAACCGCGCCTTCTGTCAATTGCATTGTCATCGCACACCCCTTCGCTCATATTTTTGAGAGAAGCGGTGGTTTTCGGGCAGATGCCGTATCGGATCAGAGGGAAGGGCTTGCAGAAATGGCCAGAGAGGCGGGATTTTCAGCCCAACGCAAACCTCCCAAATTCTGGATGATCGTGTTGATTGTGCTGGCGCATCTGCTGGCGCTCTATGGTCTGGCGCGCGCCTTTGCCCCGGATATCACCGCCAGCGTGGAAAAGACGGTGGTGTCTGCCTTTACGGTGACGGTGACGACGCCAGAAGAGGATTTGCCGATAACAGAGCCTGAGCCGGATGAGGGGGCACAGGGCAATCCGGGCAAGAAAGCGGTGCCCAAGCCGGTCAGCGCGCCGAAAACCAAAATCCCTGCCAAACCTACGCCCGCCCCGCCGACCGCGGGAAAGGGGGATGAACTGGATGCGGGTGCGCGCGAAATGGGTGATGGTACAGGGACAGAGGGATCAGGGCTGGGCACGGGCAGCGGGCGCTATGGCACAGGCACAGGCGGTGTCGCGGCAACCAAGCCGGTGCTGATTCAGTCGATCACCAATGTCCGGGCATTCCCGATTCCACCGGGTGGACGAGAGGCGCGGATCGGAAAATCGGTGATCGTGAAACTGATCGTTTCGCCACAAGGCCGCGTGACAGGCTGCAGCATTTACCGTGCCAGCCCGTTCCCCGAAACGGATGCCAAGGTGTGTGAACTGGCCTATGACCAGATCAGGTTTGAACCTGCACGGGACCGTGATGGCAATCCGGTGGCGGCACCGTTCTTGTACCGCCAGCGTTTCTTCAACTGATTGCGCGGATTACTTGAGCAATTTGGGGCCGTTTGAACGCACGGCTTGCTCTATCATCGGTTTGAAAAAGCTCAGCGCGGCGGGCAGGTCCATATTGATCACCACCTGATGATCTTCCACCTCGATCTGGCCAGATACAGTTTGCCCCATTGCGGTGATGTTCATCTGCATCAGGTCATCGCCCGGCCAGCTGGTGGTGACATCAGCCATGCCGCCGGGAATGTGTCCGGCGATCTTGTGGCTGTTTTCTGACAGTCGGCGGCGGACCTCTGCCCGGTCCAGATTATGCGGCAAGGCCACCCTCATTTGCTATGATCCTCCAGCGCCTCTGCCCCGCCATAACGATATTCCAGATAACGTGACTTGATCGCCAGATCGTCCAACGCGCCTTCGGCTAGCCGCCGGGTGACGCGATCCACCTCCTGGCTCAATTTGCCCAGGCTTTCGGTTACGCGCTGATCGGCGGTTTTCCCGGCATGGTCCTGCTGCCGCATCTGTTCCGGAATGCGGCGGTAATTCTCGATCGTTTCGGGGATATATTCGCCCACCAATTCGCGGACCTCGCCCACCACAGGGTGATTGGGATCGATTGTTTCCAATTGCAGGCCCAGTGCGTCCAGCTGCACGCCCAGCTGGTCTACCAGCTGCACGGCGGGCGGGGGTAGGGCGGCGCGCTGGCTTTCCAGCCATAATTCGGTGCGGCCCACCATGGTGGGCGCATCCCCCTTTTTAAGGTCAGCCCGCTTGGGAATTTTTACCTTGGGGAAATTGGTGAACACCCAGCTGGCGGCGACCACTGCCAGTGCCACCGCCATTACGCCCGCAAAGCCGATGCCGTCCAGCACAAGGCCTGCGACAGTCGCCGCGATGAAAATCGCGAAGATCGCGCCAGCAAGATACTTGATCCGCGTGAACCAGACCTTGCGGCGCAAGCCGGCAGAGCCTTTACCAATTGGCTTTCCGGCATGGCGATGCACGCCGCCATCGCGTTGCAGCGCCAGCGATTTGCCCGCCGCGCTCATGATCTGATCGGATTGACCTGTGCTGTCGGCCATCAACCCTCCAGCGCCAGCAGTGACGGTTCGCTCGCCACCTTGGCCTGCGCCTGGGCCTGCCCTTCAGCCCGGGCGATATAGCCTTTGGACTTTTCGACCTCTTGCGAAAGCGTGTCGACTGTCTGCTTCATGCTGACCAAAGCCTTCACCTTGAAATCATCCACTTCATCCATCGTGTCATAGATATTCTGGAAGGCGCGCTGCAGCGTTTCCATCGGGATGGTGGAACTGGCCGCCTGTTCGTGGATCTGGCTGGTCTGTTCGCGCAGCATGGTGCTGGTGGAATCGATGATATTACTGGTGGTTTGGTTCAGCGCGGTGATCTGCCCCAGCACCAGTCGCTGATTGGTCATGGCCTGCGCCACTGTAACCGCCGTGCGCAATGCGCCCACCGTGGTGGTGCTGGCGCGGTCGACACCCTTCACCAGCTCGACATTGTTCTTCTTGACCAGATCAAGTGAGAGATAGCCCTGCACCGACACCGCCATTTGCGTCAGCAGGTCCTGCGTGCGCTGGCGGACATAGAACAGCGCGCTTTCGCGGACGGCCTTGGCCTTGGCCGGGTCGGTGGCGTCCAGTTCCGCTGCCTTGTCCTCCAAACGCTGATCCAGCGTCTTGGCGATATGGATCATCTGTTCCAGCTCGCCCATGGCGGCCCACAGCTTCTGGCGTTCCACATCAATCGCGGCGTTATCTTCATGCAATTCGCGCTTGCCTGATGTCAGCCGGTCCAGAATGGACTGGATATGGCCCTGTGCGCTGGAATAACTGTCAAAATAGCGTTGCAGCTTGTTGCCAAAGGGGATGATGCCAAACAGCTTGCGCCCGCGCATCTTGCCCTTGCGGCCGGGGTCCAGATCTTCCACCGTCTTGCGCAGTTCCAGCAGGTCTGCGCCCACGCCATTATCCTGATCCATCGCGCGCACCGGACGGTCCAGAAAACGGTTGGACATGGCAGCCGCGGCACGGATCTGCTCCTGCCCCATGCGGGTGATCTGATCGACTTTCTCGCCAAAGGCAGGCGAATTGGCATCTTCCGCCACCAGTTCGGCAACGAAACTATTGACCTTTTCGTCAAGCCTGGTCTTCTTTTCCGTATCCACCGGGACCAACCCAGCCGCCTTTTCCGGCGCGACAGTGGGCACCGGATCAGGTGGGGTGAGGTCAAAGTCTGTTGCCGTCTTGGTGGCTGTGGGGTTTGTACCTGGCGTGCTCATGCCTGAAACCTGCTCCTTGGGATGGTCCATGCGCCATCGTTCTATGCTGTATTAGTGCCATAAGACACGAACTTCAAGATTTGTGCCTCATTCGCGCGTGATCGTCCATGCTTTCGTTTGCGGGTGATTACTTCTAAACCCCTGCATCGGGATCAAACTTTCTGGGGAACGCCACGTGGCCACCGAACCACCACTGATGCAAAGCAAGCTGGCTGAAACGCAAGCGTCTTTTTCGCGCGTGGTGTTCAGTTTCCGCCAATGGTGGCGGACTGATGTGGTGGGCACGGTTGATCAGGCCGCCGTGATTGAAAAGCGGCGCGAGGATTGCCTGCTTTCCGCGCGTTACCTGCTGATGCTGGCCATGTCGGCGGGCATTGCCATTCTAGGCCTGCTGCTTTCCTCACCAGCGGTTGTGATCGGGGCCATGCTCTTGTCCCCGCTGATGGGGCCGATCCTGGGGCTGGGCTTTGGCCTTGCGATTGGGGATTTCCACTGGACGCGGCAATCGGCTAAATCTTTGTTTGTCGGATCACTGGTGGCGATCCTGTTCTGCGGGCTGATTGTGTTCCTGTCGCCGCTGCAAACGGTGACGAGTGAGATTGCCGCGCGGACCCGGCCCAATCTGTTCGACCTGCTTATCGCGCTCTTTTCCTCCGTTGCAGGCACATATGCGATGATCCGCGGGCGAGAGGGGACGATTGTGGGCGTTGCCATCGCCACCGCTTTGATGCCGCCACTGGCAGTGGTGGGCTTTGGCCTCGCCACCTTCAACTGGACGGTGTTTGGCGGTGCGCTGATGCTGTTCGTCACTAACCTTGTGACGATTGCGGGCACCAGCTTTGTTCTGGCAAAGATGTATGGCTTCCGTACCAAGCTGACAGAGCGGCAGACGCGCTGGCAATTTGGCGTGACACTGGTGGCCTTTGTCGCGCTTGCGATTCCTCTGGGTATTTCGTTACTTCAGATCGCCAATGAATCGCGCGCGCAGCGCGATATTCGCGGCGCAGTGCTGGATAGTTTCGCGCGGAAATCGCGCCTGTCCGATATGCAGATCAATTGGGATACGGCGCCTATTACGGTGTCTGCCACGGTGTTGACCCCGGCATATGAGGAGGATGCGGAAGCGACTGTCGAGCGCGCGGTGGAGCGTATTGTGGGCGAAGATGTTCAAATCACCGTGACCCAGATTGAGGTGGGCACTGGCGCTGCGGCGGCGGAACGCGCGCAGCTGGCCGCTGCCAAGGCGCAGGAGGAGGCGAGCCAGCGCCGCGCCGATGCATTGGCAGAGCGGCTGGCGCTGGTGGCGGGCGTTCCCGACAGCGAAGTGACGGTGGACCGCGCGCGACGCCGCGCGATTGTACGCGCGCAAAAGCTGGATGGGGCGGGGCTGGCGTCTTATTACGCACTGGAACGCCGGATCGCCGCGACAGAGCCGGATTGGGCGATTGCGCTGGTGCCGCCCCTGGGGGCGCTCCCAACCATTCAATTCGAAACGAAACCTGCGGAGGGTGAGCAGCCTGCTGTTACCGCACCCAGCCAGGATGGCGGCAAGGCGCTGGCATTGACCCAATGGGCCGCGCAGCGACTGGGCATACCGGTGGAACTTTCCGGCCCTGCCGATCTGGCCGACAAGGTGCGCGCCGACCTGGAAGTGGCAGGCGTCAACGTGCGCGATGGCACAATCACCCGGCGCGGCACCAGCGTTACCCCTGCATGGGCAGAGGTAGAAGCGGAGTGAAAATCAGGCTGCTGCGAGCAGCTTGATCGGCTGGATTTCGCCCGAAAGATATTGTTTCTTTGCCTTGGCGCGGCTGAGCTTGCCAGATGATGTGCGCGGCAATGTGCGCGGCGGCACCAGTTCCACCACGCAGCTCATGCCCGTGACCGAACGCACCTTGTCCGCGATCTGGTCACGCAGATGCAGCCGCTCTTCCGGGTCTGAAACACGGCAATGGACCAGCACGGCGGGCGCTTCCTCACCATTTTCGGTTTCGACCGAGAAGGCGGCAATATCGCCATGGTTGAAGCCGGGCAGCTGTTCCACCGCCCATTCAATATCCTGCGGCCAATGGTTCTTGCCATTGATGATGATCATGTCTTTCGCGCGGCCGACGATGAACAGATAGCCATCGGCCATATAACCCATGTCGCCCGTGTCCAGCCAGCCTTCTACCAGGCAATCATCGGTCGCTGCGGGGTTGCGGAAATAGGAATGCATCACGCTTTCGCCGCGGCACCAGACCTTGCCAATCTGGTGGTCACCACGCGCACCACCCTTTTCATCCTGAATTTCAACATCCATCCCCGGCAGCGGTTTGCCGCAATTAACGATGGCGCGATAGCGCGCGGGGCGCGACAAATCGCGCTGCGTGCCTGACAGGCGTTCTTCTTCCACCAGTTCCACCCGGATACCCTCACCCGGTGGCATAACGGTGACGGCCAGCGTCGCTTCGGCCAATCCGTATGAGGGCGTGAAAGCCTGCGCCTTGAACCCTGCATCGGCAAAGGCATTGACGAAGCTCTGCATAACGTCAGGGCGGATCATGTCTGCGCCATTGCCTGCGACGCGCCAGCGCGACAGGTCAAACCGGTCGCCCACATGGCTCTGGCTGGAAATGCGGCGGGCGCAAATGTCATAGCCGAAGGTGGGTGAATAGCTCAGCGTATTGCCGGTATTACGGCTGATCAGGTCAAGCCATGCCAGCGGGCGGCGCGCGAAATGTTCGGTGCGGATGTAATCGCAGCTCACCTGGTTTGCGATGGGCGACAGGAAGCAGCCCACCAGCCCCATATCGTGATACCATGGCAACCAGCTGACCACGCGATCATTGGTGCCCAGGTCCATCGAAGTCGCGTGGCCGAACAGATTGTGCAGCAATGCGCGATGCGTCACCGCAACGCCGGTTGGGAAACGGGTCGATCCGCTGGAATATTGCAAATAGCAGATATCTTCAGGGCCCGCCTCTGGCAGCTCCATTTCGGGCGCTTCACGCTGACCAAATTCTTCCCAGCTCAGCCCTTCGCAACCCTGTTTTTCAGCCGCCGCCCCTGCCATTTCGGCAATTTCGCCGGGATAGAGCAGCATTTTGGGGTCGCTGCTCTGCAATTGTACCGAAAGCTGGTCGATATAGCTTTCCTTGCCGCCAAAGGTGGTGGGCAGCGGCAGCGGCACCGGCCATGCGCCGGAATAGGTGCAGGCACAGAACAGCGCGGCGAAATCGGGGCCGGTTTCGGCGATCAGGGCAACCCGGTCCCCCTTGCCAATGCCCGATGCAATCAGGCGACGGGCCATGACCAGCGCATCATCACGCATCTGTGAATAGGGATAAACGAGCTCAAGCGAGCCACGCATATCGTGAAAATTGAGGCCTTTTTCGCTGCGCGCAGCGTAATCGATCGCCTCATTGAAGGTCGCAAAGTCTGCTCTGCGGCGTTTCAGTGCGCAATCATTCGGCGTCGGCTTGGTTGCGGCGTCGGTCATCTTTCTCAGCGATACCCGTTACTTACGGCGCTTCTTCTGCGCCTGATTGTTGTTCGTCACAGCGGAAACTCCCCCGTCCGCACAAATCACGCTTTCCCATTTCCTAAGGAGTGTGGCACGAATAAGGCGAAATGGTTTCAAAGGAAACGGCAAAAAGGCGGGAAAAACCTACCCCAGCACCACTGGACAGTGCCAGATTGCGCGATCTGGCACTGTCCTATGTGGCGCGCTTTGCCACCAGCGCGGCCAAACTGGAAGCCTATTTGGCGCGAAAAATTCGCGAACGCGGGGCTGAGGATGAATTGGGACCTGACGCCGTGCGAGCGCTGGTCGATCGGCTGGTGGATTTGGGCTATGTCGATGATGAAGCCTATGCGAGGGCGAAATCGGGCGGACTTTTGAGGCGCGGATATGGTGCGCGGCGAGTCGACCAGGCGCTTCGTGGCGCAGGTATCGATGAAGAGGTGTGTGATGCCGTGCGACCGGATGAGGCTGGCGCGCGCCATGCTGCATTGACATTGGTCCAGAAGCGTCGCTTTGGCCCCTATGCGGTTCAGCCAGCGGACAGGGCAAAGCGTGAAAAGCAGATTGCGGCCATGATCCGCGCGGGCCATGGCTTTGATGCGGCGCGCGCCTTGATAGAGGCGGGCAGCGTTGATGAAGCTGAACAATGGGCAATAGAACTGGATGATGATGCTTTCCCGATGGACTGATGCAGGCCGTATGCTGTCGGCATTAGCCGCGGTGGCGCTGACCGCTTGCTCAACCCAGGTGGCGAGCGAACCAGCGCGGTCGGAAAGCGTGGCGGTGGATGCTGTACATCCTGTTTCGGGCCTGCGCGTGATCCCGTTGAAGGTGACCAGCAAAGGCAAGGCGCATGGTTTCGCGGTGGAACTGGCCGATTCGCCGCAAGAGCAATCACGCGGGCTGATGTTCCGTACCGAACTGGGGCCGGATGAAGGGATGCTGTTCCTTTCCCATCCGGCAGGGGTGCGCAGCTTCTGGATGAAAAACACTCCACTGTCGCTGGACATTATCTTTATCGGTACCGACGGGCGCATCCTGAACATAGCGGCAGAGACGCAGCCCTACTCGCTGCAATCACTCTATTCCGATGGCATCGCCGGCGCGGTGCTGGAATTGCCCGGTGGGCGCGCGGCGGAACTGGGCATTGGGCCGGGCGACAAGGTTGAGTACAAGCTGCCTTAGATTTCTGCAGGCGCATCCGCGTCTGCGATTTCCTCAATTCATATATTGGCCATGTCGCCGGATTAAGCTAAGCGCGCTGGCCATGAACTTCCTGGCAAAAATTTTCACCTGGTGGGATGGTGCAACCATCGGCACCTTGCTGTGGTCATCGCGCAATGGCGAACATGTTGGCACCGATGTGCAGGGCAATAAGTATTATCGCTCGAAGAAGCGCCGCGAGGATCATCGCGAACGCCGCTGGGTGATCTATGATGGCGCCAATGATGCCAGCCGCGTTCCTGCCGAATGGCATGGCTGGCTGCATGGCGCGTTTGACGATGTGCCCGAAAGCTTTCTGCCTGCACCCAAGATCTGGGAAGCGGATTTTACCCCCAATGCCACGGGCACACCTGCTGCCTACCGCCCGCAGGGCGCGCTGGAGCGTGGGGGCAAGCGTGCGGCTGCAGTGGGCGATTACGAGGCTTGGAGCCCGGAAGGCTGAGCATGCAGCGCATACCGCGCCGCCGGCTGATTGCCGCTGCTCTTGCCGCGAGTGGTCTGTTGCTGGCAGGCTGTTCTGACAGCGGCGCGCCGGAACAAAAGCCGACCGAAACTGAACTGCCCAAGGATTTGCAGGACACATCCGCTCTGCCGGCTGATGTGGCAGCCGATGCTGCAATCGGCACACCGATGCAGGAACGGGTGGCTGTGATCGGTCTCCTTAACAAGCGCAACAATTCCACGCAGGATCTGGAAATGAAGCCGGGCGAATCGCGCCGCGTGGACAATGTGATTGTGCGCTTGCAGGCTTGCGAGAAAACGCCGCCTTGGGAAATGCCCAAGGAAACAGGCGCTTTCGTCCAGGTGCTGGTTCAGGGTCGGGGTGAGGATGATTTCAGCCGTATTTTTTCTGGCTGGTTGTTCAAGAATTCGCCCAGCCTGAACGTGGTCGAACACCCGATCTATGATGTCTGGGTCAAGGATTGCAGGATGAGCTTCCCGGACGCGGCCTGATCCGCGTCCTCCCGGCCCAGCAGATCAGCCCATCCGTCAGGCAGACTCAGCCGCGGATCGCCGCGCGCGGCTGTTATCAGGTTGAGATATTCAGCCTGCGGAATCTCCACCGCGCCCATGCTGGCCAGATGATCGGTCATAAACTGGCAATCGAGCACCTGAAAGCCGGCATGGCGCATTACCGCCACCAGAAATGTCAGCGCCACTTTGCTGGCATTGTCGGCGCGGCTGAACATACTTTCCCCGCAATAAACCCGGTCGAAGCTGACACCATATAACCCGCCAACCAGTTCATCGCCCTGTTCGGTTTTGGCCCAACATTCCACCGAATGGGCATTGCCTGCCGCATGCAGTTCGCGATAGCTGGCCCGAATACGGTCGCTGATCCAGCTTTCCGGGTGGTCGGGGCGCGGCTGTGAACAGGCGTCAATCACTGCGGCAAAGTCAGCATTCAACGTCACGCGATAACGGCCCTGTCGCACCACTTTGCGCAAACTGCTGGAACAGCGGAACTGTTTCAGTGGGATGATCGCGCGTTCACGCGGCTCCACCCAGAAAATTTCGGGATCATCGCGGCTGTCCGCCATGGGGAAGATACCGCTGCGATACGCCAGCAACAGCATTTCCGGTGCAATTATGGCAGGTTGGGGTGCATGCATCGTGGGCGTTCATAATGCCTGATGCCAGTTCGCGGCAATCGCTTATGCGCGAATGGGCGGATTCGTGTGTTGCCATGCCCCGCGCTTGGCGATAGAGGGCTGCTCCGCTGCAGGGGTGTAGCTCAGCTGGTAGAGCATCGGTCTCCAAAACCGAGGGCCACGGGTTCGAATCCTGTCACCCCTGCCATTTTTTCAATGGCTTAGTGATATTTGACGGATGCAGCCCAGTGATTCAACCTTTTAGATAAGCACAGGATAAGCGCGCGAATTCAAAGCGCATTGAATCTTATGAAGTGCAAGGTGCTGGAGCGGATGATGCAGATTCCGCCTAAGTCTCAAATGCCAAAGGGCAAAAGAATCATGCTGCGGGGGCAATAGGGCGAAGGTCAATCGCCGCTGATACACGGGATACTTCTGTAACCCAGTCTGCCAAATCATGATCTACCCATCGTATAAGAAGCAACGTATCTTGAAAGTGGCTCATGGGCGACTTGTCAAAGATGGCGCGATGATGAGGGTCAGGACTCACAGCCAGAATAGGACTGTGGCGGCGAGTGCGACGGCGGAGAGGAAGACTGTTGGGCATCTGTCGTAGCGGGTTGCGACGCGGCGCCAGTCTTTGAGGCGGCCGAACATGATCTCGATGCGGTTTCGGCGTTTGTATCTGCGCTTGTCATATTTGATGGGTTTCGTGCGGGATTTGCGCCCGGGGATACCGGGTTTTATGCCCTTTTCCCGTAGAGCGTCTCTGAACCAGTCGGCGTCATATCCTCGGTCAGCCAGTAGCCAGTGAGCCTTGGGCAGGCTGTCCAGCAGAGCTGCGGCACCGGTGTAATCGCTGACCTGCCCTGCGGTCATGAAGAAGCTGAGCGGACGACCGTTGGCGTCGGTGACGGCATGAAGCTTGGTGTTCATACCACCTTTCGTGCGGCCGATCAGGCGTCCCGCACCCCCTTTTTAACCCGCAGGCTGGAAGCCGTGCGGTGCGCCTTCAGATGGGTCGCGTCGATCATGACCGTCTTGCGTTCAGCGCTGGCAGCCGACAGACCCTCCATCATCCGGGTGAAGACACCCATTGCGCCCCATCGCTTCCAGCGATTGTACAGCGTCTTGTGCGGGCCGTAGTCCTTCGGCGCGCCACGCCAGCGTAACCCATTGCGATTGAAGAAGATTATCCCGCTCAAAACACGTCGATCATCAACGCGCGGCTTACCATGGCTCTTCGGAAAATACGGCGCAAGCCGAGCAATTTGTTCGTCCGTCAGCCAATATAAATCACTCATCTCCAGTCTCCTTGCCGGAGCCCTTTCCTCTCTCCCTTGACAAGATTTCAGGAGTGTAGTCATATGACTACACTCTTTGGGAACAGATATCGAAATGACAAAAGACATCAGATCGGACCACATCGAATTTATAGCCATGAGCGGCGCTCCAGCAGGAAAGCCTGCGCCCTGGGAGCCTTTTCTCGTTCCCAAGGAAGTACTCGACACCGAGGCTGAAATGCTGGCCAACGCCCCTGCGCCCGGTAATGGAATGCGGTCATCATCCATCATTCATCCTCGCGCCGGAAACGATTTCCCGAGCTTCACCCCTGGCACGCGTGTGACGATTAATGTGCTGAAGCCCGGAGAGCGGACTGCGCCACGCCGTTCGAACTGCAACCAAATAGAAGTTTGCATATCGGGCCAGGGCAGGATCAGCGCAGAGAACGAACTGTACGCAGAGCTTCACGACGTCTGGACCATCCCGCCCATGACCGTCTACAGCCGTCATAATGATAGCAATTCGCTCTGGGTATGGCTGAGCTATGCCAACACGCCTCTGCTCGAAAAGCTTGGTGTTCTTTTCGAAGAAGAAGGTGGCGACATTGGTAGTCAGGAGAGCGAGCATGAACCCGTCGCCGAACAGGCGCTCGCCTTGTTCGATCAGGCTCATGCCCCGGACCTTCCAATAGGTAACCTGGGCGCGCGACTGCGCGGTTATGAATATCTGACCGATATCAGTGTGGTTGAAAGCAAGGCATTGCTCTGGCCATGGAAAGAAGTCGCACCGCACATGAACCTGAAAGCGGGCGACAATGGCCGCAATATCTGGCTGTTATACAATCCGGCGACGGGAAAGCGGCAGGGCACGTCAGCCTCCTATTTCGCTACCTATGGCGGTACGCCTCCAGGTGGCCCGCAATTCACCGGCGCGCGTGGACACCGCCATATCTCGGCGTCCATCAACTATCACACACGCGGTTCAGGCAGAAGTGTCGTCAATGGTGAGTGCGTCGAGTGGAAGGGCGGCGACCTGCTCTATTCGGCACCGGGCTGGAGCGAGCATGCGCACTATTGGAGCGAGGAAGGCTGGACGGTGATCACGGTCCAGGATCACCCCATGCACATCGCGATGGGGTCGCTGCTGTGGCAGGAGAACATGAATGGGCCAATCTATGCTCTGGGCCTCGAGCCCGGACAGAAGGGCTATGTCGGCCCGCGCAAGGTCGGCGAATAGCGGTGGCGTGAACCATGCCCACAACAGAATTCCCCATATCAAGGCAGGAGAGGCCGATGCTTGATCTTCAATCGTTCATCGAGGCGCCGGATCGTTATCCCATTTACAAATCATGGCGGGATGAGAGCCCTGCGCTGCGCCTCGATTTCGGCGGTAGCCCCGTCTGGGTCCTGTCCCGCCACCAGGATGTCAGCGCGCTGCTCAAGGATCCGGCCGCGCGCATGAAACCGCCGGGCACGGGCGCGCCAGCGGGATTTACCGATCCCATCACGCTCAAAATGTTCAAAGCACAGCTCGTCCTGTCCGATCCGCCAGATCACGACCGGCTGCGCAGGCTTGTCGCCCCGGCCTTCAGCCCGTCCTCGATAGGCAGCCTGCGCGAGTGGATAGAGCAGATGGTTGAGGCGCGTGTGAAGGAGCTGGCCGGGTGCGGTTCCTTCGACATGATGGAAGATCTCGTTGCCTATGTGCCTGGCAACACCATCCTGAAGATCCTGGGAATTCCTAAATCCGACTGGGAGCCTCTCATCGGTCGGGTGCCCGCCTTCCTCAATTTCTTCTCGCCATTCCTGCTGGAAGACGCAGCGCGCGAAGCCACCGAAGAAGCCTGTTGCTATTATTACGACTATTTTGGCGCGCTCGTCGACGAACGGAGGGGCAAACCTGGCGACGACATAATCGGTCGCCTGATAACTGCACATGACGATCAGGACAGCCTGTCCCATGACGAGCTGATCGGCATCATGCACGCCTTCCTCAACGCCGGGTTCGAAACCACGAACAGCGCCCTGGGATCGGGTGTTTTCGGCCTGCTGTCGCAAGGCACTCCCTGGCGGCAGCTGTGCGCAGACCCATCACTTGCGGGAGCAGCGCTTGAGGAAACGCTGCGCTGGGAAGCCCCGATTCACTTTACATGGCGCTATCCGGCCAGTGACCTCACAGTCGGCGACACCGTAATTCCAGCGGGAGAGCCAGTACTCGCCTGCCTCGCTTCTGCCAATCGCGATGAGCGCAAGTTCGCCGATCCTGACATTATCCTGCTGGATCGACCCGCACGCGAATATATGACCTTCGGCGGCGGACGGCATTTCTGTGTCGGCTCCCACCTCGCCAAACTGGAGGCCCGCACGGTTCTCTCCACGCTTGCCCGGCACATGCCCGATCTGGAGCTGGAGGAACGGGATCCGGAGAAGCATCCTCTACTGATGTTCCCCGCGCTCAAGCGGCTGAAGGTGCGTCGTGGCGGCGATACCCTGTGTCGCGATACGGCCTGAGAAACCGGCCAGCCTCGACGCGGGCCGGGGCCAACGCGATCATGGCTTGGCTTCGATAAAATTCTGGATCGCGCCTTCCACCATAGAACGTGCGGTGGAAACGTCGCCTTCATAGCCGACACCCTTGAGAACAAAGGGTTCGAAGAGGAGCCAGCCCATGCTGAAGGCCGAAGATGCGGCGGCGATCAGCTTCGTCTGGTCCTCGCCAAGATCGGGATGCTTAACCGCGACCAGTTCCTGCAACTTGGCCAGCCCGCCCTGCGGCGTTACGAATTCATCCGGTTGATGCCCGGTCAACAGAAGCTGGGCAACGATACGGATGAACGAGGGCTCCCTCAGCATCAGGTCGAACATCATGCTAGCCGCGTGATAGGCGTCCTTCGCCTGCGAACTGCTGTGCAAGAAGCTCGCGGCATGTCGCTCCATCAGGTCCCGCAACAGCTTTTCCTTCGACCCGAAATGCCGGTGCAGCAGCGCGTGATTTACATCGGCCAGCTTGGCCACATCGCGGACCGACACAGCATCTGGCCCCTTCGACCCGAATAGCTCGTTCGCCGCATTGAGAAGAGCCGCGCGTATCTCTTCTCTGCCATAGGGCCTTCGGTTGGCGTTCTCGGAGACGATCTTATTGTCCTTCAAATTCACTGAATGTCTGGCTCCACGGCTATAGTCGAATATTTGCGCCAACGGGCGTTCATTAGGATAGGTCAATCACCCAGGGCCGACAACTTCGCACAGATGTAACCCAATGGATACATCCAATATGCGGTGTGATATAAATTGCCCCAGACAAGAGGCAGCGCCCATTGCCCAATAACCCTCGGTTCTGAAACCGAAAAATTGGCTTGCCGGTTTGGAACAAAACTGGGTGGATTGCCCATCACATATCTTAAAAATCTTTATATTCCATATAGATAATAAGATGTCGATAAGAAATCCTGCTGATGACGCTTCTAAGCGTTCAGGTACAGCGGCTTGACACAGTAACCGCATGGTTACACCACTTGAACTTACCGCGATCCGATCAAGCAGGAAAAAAGATAAGCGCGGGAGAGGAGCGACATAATCATGGACTATGAAGGCAAGGTTGCAGTCGTCACCGCAGCAGCAAGCGGCATCGGTCGCGAAATTGTTCTGGAGCTTGGTCGCCGGGGCGCCGTAGTGGTCGTCACCGACTATGACGGCGACGGAGCCGAGCGCGTTGCACGGGAAATCACTGCGGCCGGCGGGAAAGCCCTAGCTACCGTTTGTGATATTGGGTCGGACGAGCATGTTTCGGCACTGGGTGAGCTGGTACTTGATCGCTTCGGACGAATCGATGTCCTCATCAACCATGCAGGCGTTGGAGCTGGTGGGCCGGCGGATCGTACTCCGCTCGATGACTGGCGCTGGGTTTACGAGGTCAACATTCTCGGCATTGCGAGAATGCTTGGCGTCTTCATGCCGACCATGACAGCGCAAAAATCAGGCCTTATCATCAATACATCGTCCGGGCTGGGCCTGTTTCCCGAAGTGCCGTTCGTACTGCCCTATATTACAACCAAGGCAGGCGTGATTGGCCTCAGCGAAGCGCTGGCGCTCTATTGCGAGCCATTGGGCATAAGGGTGATGCTGCTGCTTCCAGACATCACCAAGACCAACTTTCATTATTCCGGACGCCTTACTGGCCTGGATCCGGTCAAGATGGGGCAACTGCTTCCGTTGTCGCAGGAACAGTTGCCTGTCGATGTATCGAACGCGCTGTTCAATGCCATAGAGAAGCGCCAGTTCATCGCCTGTAACATCCCCGATTTCGAGAAACAACTGATCGCGAAGGCCGAGGCCCGGTACGAACCGGATTTCCGCATCTACCCGCAAATTCGTGACAATCTGGTCGCGCACTGGCCTGTGGAGGGGGGGGGAAACCACATGAAAAACCGTTTTTACCCGAGAACCGAAAATATGTTGATGGGAGGGATTAATATTATGAGCAGACAAACCAATCGATACCGCTCCGTGCTGCTTTTGGGCGCTGGTTTCCTTGCGATTATGGCGACCTCGCCTGCCCTCGCAAACGATGCGCCTGAACAACCGGAAGCAGTGGGTCTGGGCGATATTGTCGTCACCGCGCAGCGCCGCCAGGAAGCGTCACAGAGCGTTCCCGTGGCGATTACGGCGGTTTCAGGAGATGCGCTCCAGCGCGCGGCCATCGACGACCTGAAGGGCCTGTCGAAAGGCGTGGTCGGCATCCAGTATGATACCGAATCGACCCAGCGGCCAGAGCTATACATTCGCGGCATTGGCACGAACCGGTTCGATATCGGTTCCGATCCCTCGTCCGGTATTTATATCGACGAAATCTATCAACCGCGTTTCGCCGACGTGTTGACCGGCCTGCTCGATCTGGAACGGATAGAGGTGCTGCGCGGCCCGCAGGGAACATTGTTCGGACGCAACACTATCGGCGGCGCCATTTCGGCCTATACGGCAGACCCGGACAGGGAGTTCAGCGGTCGCGCGAGTGCATCCTATGGCAACAAGGACTATGTCGCGGCGTCGGGTACGGTCTCGGTACCCTTCAGCGACACCGCCCGGGGTCGCTTCACTATCGGATATCGCGACCGGGACGGTTTTATGCGCGATACGGTCTCCGGCAAGGATGATGGGGTTCGCGCCATTACCGCGCGTGCCTAGCTGATGTTCGATATTGGCGAAAACGCGACATTGCGCCTTTCTGGCATTCATTTCGACAGCAAGCAGAGCGCGCTCCTGCTCAATCCAGGAAGCCTTCCGCTGTTCCTGACATCGCCGATCGCGCCACAGGCGCTCGATGATGATCGCTATTCTGGCGCTTACACGATGCCGGGGGGCAACAGAATCAAGAACACGCAGCTCAGCAGTCGTCTGGATCTCGACAATGACGCAGCGCGAATCTCAATCATCGGAAGCTATATCGATTTCAAGCAGGACCCCTCTCAGGATCTCGATGGTGCGCCAAACGACAACGTTAATTACTTCGGCCATGTAAAGAGCAAGACCTACAGCCTCGAATTTCGCCTGACATCGCAGGACGGCGGCATCATAACCTTTAACGACCATTTCCGATGGGTAATGGGCGCTTATCTCTTTCAGGATAAGGGAAGTGAGATAAGCGCCTTTACCACAGGCAAGGACAATCTCCTTTCCTTCCTGATCGCAAACCCGGCATTGCTGGTCGATCCGACCTATGCTGGCCCATTCGTGCCAGGCAGCATCCGCTTTACCGACAGCAACACGCTTCACAGCAACTTGAAGAGCGTCGCCTTTTACGGACAGGGCACCTTCGACCTGACCGACCAGTTCGCTATCACACTGGGCGCGCGCTATACGTCGGACGAGCGCGACTATACGTTCCTGGGCTTTTCCGATCCGATCAAGCCGTTCCCTGGTTTCCCCGTAGTTCCGACGGATTTCTCGTTAAGCGGTTCGCCCTCGTCGACCTCTTTCGACCCCAAGGTGGTGCTGGAATTCAAGCCTATGCGTGACGTTCTTGCCTATGCCTCCTTCTCGAAGGGCTATAAAAGTGGAGCGGTGCAATCCACCGCCTTCACGTCTGCGGTGGCTGCGCTCGTGACCAATCCGGAACGAGTGAAAGCTTATGAAATCGGCCTGAAGTCAGAATTCTTCAATAACCGTGCACGTCTCAACATCTCGGCGTTCGTGAACAAGTTTTCCAACCTGCAGGTACGACGCGTCGTTCTGGTCAACGGTTTCTCAACCGCCATTTCCGAAAATGCGGCGACCAGCACGATCAAGGGCTTGGAAGTTGAGGCATCGGCCATGCCGGTGCGTAATCTGCGCATCAATGCAAGCTATGCCTATCTCGATGCCAAATACGACAATTATGTCGTAGATGCGCTCGCAAATCTCGATTTCAGCGGCAATCATCTGCCGCGCGCACCAAAGAACCGCTTCAATATCGATGCCACTTATACCCATGACTTTGACGGGGGCGCCTCACTAGAGCTGCGCGCAGCATATAACTATACTGGTACTTTCTTCTTCCAGCCCGACAATCTCCCGATTGAACGGGAGAAGGGATATGGCCTCACCGATGCCTCCGCAACATTCACCCTGGCTAACGGGACGACGTCGATACAGGCATGGGGGCGGAATATCTTCGGTGTCGAATATCGCACCTATCTCGATCCGCTCGACCAGGAACGCGTCGAAGGGTGGAGCGACAAGGCAACATATGGCGTCACCCTGATGCAGAAATTCTGACACAGCATGTCATCGCACGCAAAGGCAGACCGTAATGACTGATTTTCAGCAGAAAACCGCCGTGATCATCGGCGGAGCCGGAGGCATGGGGCGTGAGCTTGCGCTCCGCCTGGCAGGCGAGGGTGCGCGCGTCTTCGTTGGCGATCTCGGTGAAGAGGCCATATCCGGCGTCATCGGGGAGGGATCTCCCCTCCCCGGCTCCATCGACGGAGCGGTCTGCGACCTCGCCAACGACCAGTCCGTCGCCCGTTTCAGCGATGCGGCCTTCGCGGCGCTGGGCCATGTCGATTTTCTGTTCAATCATGCCGGCGTATCGCTGGCCGGACCGCTCGAAGCAATAAGTTCGGAGGACTGGGCCTGGTTGCTCAACGTGAATGTCACCGGTCTTGGGCGCTCGATTGCCAATTTCCTTCCGAGGATGAGTTCGCAAGGACAAGGCTGGATCGTTAATACCTCGTCGGGCCTCGGCTTGTTCCATGATCTGCCTCTGGCCGCTCCCTATATCGCCAGTAAGGCAGCTATCATCGCATATAGTCGCGCATTGGCGATCTATATACGAAACCGGGGCCTGCGCGTTTCGGTCTTTGCGCCGGAAATCACCAATACTAATTTCCTGACGACAGCGCGCATCGTCGGAATCCAGACCGATCTTGTTGCAGGAGGGTTACCTGCTCATCGTATACAGACGGCCGAGCAGGCAGTGGATCTGCTACTTAAAGGCTTGACCGAAGAACGGTTTCTGATTTCGGCGACCGAGGGGACGGAACTGAAGTTGCGCGCCATGGCCGATCATATGCTGCAGCCTGGAAGCGATCAGCTCGATGCATGTGGGAATGCATCGCGCATCTCACAGATTGCCTCAATGCGGGTGCCGGAAGGTCATGCGGAACAGCTTTCCGGGGAACTGGCAGACTATGCCACAAAGGTACCGGGCCATCACGGCTGTATCGCTTATGAAGTGGCGCGGGACATGTCCGATCCGTGCATCATCCGGATTTTCGAAATCTGGTCCGATCAGGCAGCGCTCGATTCCCATGTTGCTGCTCCTGAAACTCTGGCCATATTGGGCAGGTTGTTCTCACTCGGCGCCAGCGATTTCACAACAAGGCCGCTGTGAATACGTTGGTTATCTTTCATCGATTCTGGCGAAAACAGCAGCTCATATATCCATTTCAGCAATTGCGATGAAAGCCGTGCCCAGCCATTTTTCTTCACTTATTTTTCACACCCGCATCCGCGGGCGTGTCCTCGCTAGACGGGCAGCAAGCTGCCCCGCTGCGGGCGGTCAGTCGGCCTTTGGTCCGGCTGTCGCGGAACTATATTGAACTCAATATTCTTCCGGTTCTTCCGGCGTATCGGCGTGGTAATCCTTGCCGGCCGTCCTGTCGCCGCGCGCCAGCTTGAACACCACGCCTGAAAGCAGGGCCAGAGCCAGCAGGTTGGGCAGCGCCATGGTGGCGTTGGATATGTCACCCAGGCGCCAGACCAGCGTCAGGTCCTGCGAACTGCCCACGAAGATCACCACGCACCACAACACGCGCCAGGCCATGTGCAGCGCCTTTTCACCCGCGCGGGTCGACCCGGGTACCCGGTCATAGATGAAAGTGATCGCGCGCTCACCATAATAGCTCCACGTAAGCAGTGTGGTGAACACAAACAGGATCAGCGCAATGCTGGCCACCAGTGTGCCGACTGGGATCCCCGCGATGCCCCATGGGAAGGCGGCGGCGAAAGCGCCCGATGTCATGGCAAAGCCTTGCAGGTCAGATTGCCATGCATGCAGCACTTGCTGCCCGCCGCCGGTGAAATTGCCTTCTACCGTCAGAATGACCAGCGCGGTCATGGTGCAGATCACGATGGTATCGATGAAAGTGCCCATCATCGCCATGCGGCCTTGCTGTTCCGGGTCATCGGTTTGGGCAACAGCGTGAGCGATGGGAGTGGAGCCTTGCCCCGCCTCGTTTGAGAACAACCCGCGCGCCACGCCTGCGCGGATCGCCAGAACAATCGCCGCGCCTACAAAGCCACCGCTGGCTGCCTGCGTGTTGAACGCGCCGCCGAAGATGCGGCTGAAGGTTTCAGGGATGTCCTGAATGTTCAGAATGATCGCAATGATTGCCATCACGATATAGACTGCGGCCATAAAGGGGACGACTTTTTCGGCGACGTTGCCGATCGATTTGATCCCGCCAATGATTACGATGAACACCGCCACAGCTGTGACCAGTCCAGCGACCCATTCCTGCATTCCGAACAATTCATTGAAACTGTCCGCCACGGCATTGGCCTGAATTGAATTTCCAGTGACGAGCGCGCTGAACAGCGTGCCAAGGCAAAACAGAACGGCCAGCCAGGTCCATTTAGGGCCCAAGCCCATCATGATGTAACTCATCGGGCCGCCACGTTTCACGCCATCGCTGGTTGTTTCGCGGTAACGGATCGCCAGCGAACCTTCGGCGAAGGCCAATGCCATGCCAATCAGTGCGGTGATCCACATCCAGAAAATTGCCCCCGGACCGCCCAGCGCGATGGCGGTAGCGACGCCTGCCAGATTGCCGGTGCCAACCTGGCCAGACAATGCGGTGGAAAGCGCGGCAAAGGGGCTGATTTCCCCTGCACCAGCACTCTTGCGGCCCCTGAGTAGGCCAGAAACTGCGCTGCCCAGCTTCAGAATTGGATAGAATCGCAGCCCCACCATGACATAAAGGCCAATGCCCAGCAGAATAATTGTCATGGGAGGAATCGGCTGGCCACCGATGGATAGCCACGGCAGCACTTCTCCATTCCATGTGCCGCCCCAGATGAAATCTGAAACATTGGTCACACGGTCGATCGCGCTGACCGACCCGGTTTCTGCAGCTGCCATGTGTATTGAATCCCCTCAAATTCTGCTGGACAGGCTAACCACCTGTTCGAGCGCTGACTAGGGGGAAAGTTGCAGCAGTAGCCACAGGTGCACAGTGGCTTGCTTTTGATCGGGCACCGGCCTACATGCGGCGCGTCTTCCGACATTGGAATCAGTTAGCAGCCCCTCCCGGACCTTGTTCGGGGCGGCAAGAAACCCTACCTGAAAGCCGATTGCGGTTGGCAAGTGAATTACTTGAGGATGGAAGGTCATCATGGCCGAAGAAAAGAAGCGTAAGACATCACCGGCGGAATTCATCAATCAGGTTCGTTCCGAAACGAATAAGGTTGTGTGGCCGACGCGTGAGGAGACCATTCGCACAGCGATCTTCGTCTTCATCCTGATGATTATTCTCGCTCTCTTCTTTCTGGGCATCGATTCGGCGTTCAGCGCACTGGTCAGCTGGCTGCTGACGCTGGCCTGACCCCGGCCCCAAACCGCATTACGACAGATTAAGGCATAGACAGGACACGCAATGGCTCGCTGGTATATCATCCACGCTTATTCGGGCTTCGAAAACAAGGTGCGCGATCAGATCATCGCCGAGGCTGAGCGGCTGGGCCTGTCTGACGCGGTAGAGGACGTTCAGGTTCCCACCGAAACCGTGACAGAGGTGAAGCGCGGCAAGAAGGTGCAGGTCGAACGTAAGTTCATGCCCGGCTATGTCCTGGCCAAGCTGAAAATGACCGATGATGTCTATCACTTGGTCAAGAACACGCCCAAGGTCACCGGCTTCCTGGGTTCGGGCAACAAGCCGCAGGCGATCAGCGAACGAGAGGCTGCACGTTATTTCGGTGGCGTGGAAGAGGCCAGGGCCGCACCCAAGCGCGACATCAGCGTCGACTATGAAATCGGCGATCAGGTCAAGGTGCTGGATGGCCCCTTTGCCAGCTTCAACGGTGTTGTCGAAGAACTGGATTTCGACAAGGCGAAGGTCAAGGTTTCGGTTTCCATCTTCGGCCGCGCCACGCCCGTGGAACTGGATTTCGAACAGGTCGAACTGGTCAAGTAAGCGGCACCGCGCGCCTGCCGGTCAGACCAGGCAGGCGGCAGACTGGCGCAGATCTTCGTACAAATCCATGGCCTCACTCGCCAGCGAACCGCCAATGTCGCCGTCATATTGCTTGATTGGCTTGACCAGGCCTTGCGCGTGGGCCAGCGCGGGTGGCGATATGGCCAGGCCCAGGCCTTCGTAAAGGGCAGCCACGCCATTGCCGTGGGTGAAGCGCGTCATGTCCACCAGCTTGCCAACTCCCTGGCGCTGAATGTGGCGCGCCGCCGTGATCCAATAGGCAATCCAGTAATCGAGATCGTCCGGCGATTGCCGGGCGATGACATCTTCCATCCCTTCAAACCAGATCGGGCGGTGCTCTGCGCCGAATTCGAAGTGCCCGATGTCGCGGACATAAGTGCGTGCGAATCGGCTGCGCGCGTGGCTCGCTAGCGCTTTTTTGTGCTGCCGCAGCAGAGACCGCGCCTGATCGATCGGATGCCGCAGCGGAATGATGATGGAAGCATCGGGGAAACCCGCGGCCAGCGCACCAAGCCGGGCGATATTTGCGTTGTTCTTAGATACATAGCGCGTTGCGGTGGAGCTGGATTTGCCGCGGGCCATGCAAATTGCGCGTATATGGCGTTGCAGGGATGACACGAATTGCGGGTCAAGCTGCTCACGCAGCCGGATCGCATCGTGCTGGAAATCCTGTGGGCACCCGCGCTGCCACAGCACCTCCTCGAACGCTTCGGGGCTGTCGGCCGAAACCAGCATCCCGTCACCATGGCTGCGCTCCTTGGCCTCCTGGCGCACCTGGAATTTGCCCGCCAGATGCTGCCACATGAGCGGTGAGAGCACGAACGGCATATCGCGATAAGTATGTGTCGCGACATCCGGATGGCAGGAGAGGACTTCGAGCATCAGCGTGGTGCCGGCTCGTGGCAGGGCGGTGATGAAGATTGGTGGCCCCACCATTTGAGATGCCAGGCGTTCGCCGAAACGGCTGTCTTCCATGTCCATCAAGATCTGTTGCGGTGCGCGCGCGCCGAAAGCGATCCGATGGACCATCCGGTCGGCCCAGTTATAGTCTTCCAGCGCCATCGGGTTATCGGGCCTTCAGCTGCTTCGCCAGCCAGGGGACGGCGCCAAGGGCCAGGATCGTGAGAAGGATCACCAGCGGTTCGAGCGAGAACAGCAGGAAGCCTTCATATGTCAGCATTCCGGCCTGCGCCGCCAGTACCACCGGTAGCGCGGTGGCCGCCAGCACAATGGCCAGCGCCACCGTAAGTTTGGCGGTCACCGCTAGCAGCTGGATCGAAAGGCGCCGGATGGCCACTTCCTTCTCGTCATCGTTCAAGGCCCTGTCGGCCAGGGTTGCAAAGGCCAGGCGCATCATGCGCGCCATGTCTGTTGTCTGCGACCAGATGTGGAGCGCATGAAATGTTGCGGCCAGCAACAGGCAGCTGATGACGTAGGCAATGATCACGAGGCGCTTTCGGTTTCGTCCGCTGTGGCATTTTCAGATGTGTCTGCCGTCTGGCTCTTGTTCTTGCGCCGGTTGAACGCCCGCTTGAGCGGGAACCAGACGAAGCCGAACAACATGAGCAGGAACACGCCCAGGAAGCTGAGAATGGAACCGATGGCGGATAGGCCAGCGCCTGCACCCATATAGGCGAAGGCTGGGGCGGGCGTTGCGAGCATCAGCGTCGCGGCGGCCGCAAAGCTGGCGGTTTTTGCGTTTACTTTGAACATTTCAGAGCTCCCATGTCGAAATAGTCTTTGGGTAGGCGACTTGCCGCTGCGAAAAGCGATGCGGTGTCTTTGTTATAAGGCATGCGGTAGTCCCAGACAATTTGACCCTGTTTAGTGACTTCGAACACGCGCCCTGCCGCGGATTCGGCGATGAGGCGATTCCCGTTTGCCAGCGTTTCGTGAGTTCCCATTATCCGAGAGTAGAACTTGTCCTGCTCGCCGACCGGTAAGATGACCTGCGCTTTGCGCGTTACTGGATCGAACCTGACTATTTGGCTCGTGTCGATTCCGGGGCCTATGTAGTTCGCGCGGTTGTTGAAGACTTCTATCATGCCGTCGGGCGTGATGTCAGGGTCATGTTGCCTTACCCAGGGACCGATTTGGTGCCATTTGATGTGGCCGTCATCCTGGTCGACGATTGCGAGCATATGCATTTCGCGGATCGAGACGAGCAGGTCACCTGGCTGGACACCATCAATCTTGCTCGCGAGCACCGGAGTCACGATTTCAATATCGTTGAGATGGACTGGATCGGCCGGCGTTTCATGCAAAGATGAGTAAAGTCCGCTTTCGAGCCCGGCGTCGTAAATAGCTCCAAGCAGAGAGAATTCCTTAAGTACTTTGCCATCGGCATCAACACGCAAGATCGAAGCATTGTAGCCTTTTGATGTAGAATCTCCAATTAGATTAAGTATTTGATTTTTATTCAAAATGGTGGGAATATATTTGTCTGGCGTTTCCGCAACGGAGATGATGCCTGGGATCCAATAAGTACCATCGCCCGCAGGCGTAACCGAATGGTGGGTCGGGCGGTCACTACGCCAGACCAATTCCGAGCATTTGTCGATCTTCGCTGCTCCAAATTGACCAAAATTAAGGATTACCGAACCGTCAGCCAACGGGTGCATGCCTTGGATGAAATAGTTAAAATGTGATTTGGGGACTGTGACCTCTTTGAAAACTTCGTTTGCATCGGGCCAGACTTTGAAAAGGTCAGCTGTCCAGCGGTGCAGCTCCTCGCCTTGCTCGTCGAGCAGGCGAATCTGCGTACCTTCGGGCCAAATACCTTGGATCAGTGTGTTCCCGGGCTCGGCTTGGTCGGGGTCAAATGCTACGAGACCTTCACCCTGATAAACAATTGGCTCGAGGATCGCCGGACGGTCTGCCAGCGCTTCCTTGACAAGAGTCGCGGTTGCGCTCGCACCTTCGGCCAATTGCTTGAATGGCGGGGCACCTTGGGTGCCAAGAAGCCCGCCGCCAATCGCAGCGGCAGCAAGCAGAAGCAACCTTTCCATCTTTGTCGAAGATTCTTGATCTGGCATTTGTCCCTCCTTGGCAAAAGACTCTTGGCTGAATTAGCGTTAATATTCAGTAACGCTATGAGATTTTTGGGCCAATAGCGTCTTTCACACGGAGCTGCCCCACGCCGAGCCTCAATTGTGTGCAGAATAAATAAGTGCTGTCCGTTTTTGCAGCACCGAGCCAGTGCAATGAGGCCAAGTAAACGGCTTGTGTTATGGCGGCCTTCTGTAGAGGGCGCGCTTTCCGAGAGGGAACCGCGCGGGAGGTTTGTCTGGGCAAGCTGCAGGTGCCAGCCGGCATCGCCAACCCATCACCCATAGGCCCTGCACTGCTTCTGCAGCCCGTAAAATGGCCCCGCCCGGCTTGCGTCAGGCGGGGTCTTTTTGTGTCAGAATGTATGGCTGAGTGAGACGGACATACGCACATCTTCTGCCAGCTGAATGCCGTTCAGATCCTGATAAAGCGGGACGCCGATTTCCACCCCGATCTGCGGCCTGTTCGGCCCGCTGATGGGCAGGGCGATATTGGCGCCCAAGCCGGCCAGCAACTGATCCCCGCCATAATTTTCCTGCCGGTCCGCTGGGGTGCGGTGATTGTGCGGGCCGGTATAATGCCCTTCAATCTGCCCTTCATGCTCCCATGTCAGGCGGCCGGTTAGGCTGAAGCCGTGATCGACCAGATAGCTGAGCCAGGTGCTGGCCATCGCCTTGTCGCCAAAGGCAAAGCCCACGCTATTCTCGCTTTCACTGCGCCAGCGGTAGCTTACCTGCGCGCCCCAACCCAGAGACCCTGAATGGCCCGATACGGTGACAGAGGGTTCAATATCCCAGGTGCCACTGCCCGATTGCATCATATAATGGACGTAAGTTCCGTCCGGATTTGTCCGATCCACCTTGCCCGTGGGCACCCAAACGCCCAGCGTGGCGTGGGCCTTGAAATCGGGATCATTGGCCAGGCGGTAGCTGGCTGACACCAGCGTATCCCCGAACCCTTGCGTTGAATGGGTCATGGTTTGACCGAATGGCAGCCCGTGATGGGCATGATCCATATCGGCCATCTCCACCGTATCACCTATATCCATGCCGCTGTTCATCGGATCGATACCCACCATGGTCATTTCATGGCGCATCCAGTGCGGCATCACCATCAGGGTTAGCTTGTCATTGGGGGCATACATCAGGTCGAGCATGACCATATCCATGGTCATTTCGCGCGCGCGGACCGTGTAGCCGGCAGCCAATATGTCGGCATCGGCAATCGTGTCCGTGCCAGACTGGTTGGCACCGGAATGGCGGCTGTGTGTATAGCGCAGGCCAATCATAAACTCGCCGCCATTATGCGTGTGTTCATTCATCAATCCGGCGGCGGGATGCAGTGTAACCGGGGTGACAATAATGGCATTGTCTTGCCCAATTTCATCGCCGCCATCGTGTTCCGCGAGGGCGGGGGTGGCAAGGGTAAGCGGAAGCAGCGCGGCAAGCGCGCTCTGTGGAGCGTGTTTCATGTGATAATCCTGTCTTGAATTGAGGTCGCGTGTCGGCGGTGCCTCAGTGCAGCAGAGGGCGCCGTTCAGGCGTTGGCAGGCGGTCCGCGACCAGGTGGTAACAGGAATGATTGGCGGGCCAGCAGCAGCGGAGCCAGCGTGGCGATAGCTTGCTGCTCGGCAGGCGCGACGGTGGGCAATGCAGTATCTGCGTCAGGCAGCGGGGCATCGCCACCGAAGCCGGCAAACAGGCAGGGCGCGCTCTTATGCCCGACATCGTTGCGATCAGGTGCGCTATCATTTTTCAGGGGCAGGGTAATCGTGGCCGATGAATTGCAGATTTTGACCACAATTCCATCGCTGCGCCCTGTGTCGGGCATCCAGCCCGCAGGCACCAGCGCCCGCAGCAAAAGTGCCACCCCCAGCAGAAGCCATACACCCTGAAATGATCGGAGATGCGCCATCGCTGCGCCCATAGTTGAGTGAATCACGGGCGGCAAGTATGCTGCCGCCGTATCACTGATCAGGCCCGAATCGCTTGCTTTTCGTGCTCAGGCCGCTATGTGCGCGCCTTCGCCTGCCCCCGGGTTGGCGGAACCAGTGCGGGAGGGGTGTGATATCACCCTGTCTGACCGCTTAACATGACGGTGCCGATGCGGGTTTTCCGCGCGTCACCCGACAGTGTGAAAGGAGGCCATTATGGCCAAAAAGATTGACGGCTATATCAAGCTGCAGGTGCCAGCTGGCATCGCCAACCCATCACCGCCCATAGGCCCTGCACTGGGTCAGCGCGGCGTAAACATCATGGAATTCTGTAAAGCCTTCAACGCTGCGACTGACAGCCTTGACAAGGGCATGCCGATTCCGACCATCATCACGGTCTATGCCGACCGTTCGTTCACCTTCGTCACCAAGACACCGCCTGCAAGCTTCCTGATCAAGAAAGCCGCCAAGCTGAAGTCTGGTTCGAAAGAACCGGGCAAGGTTTCTGCCGGAACCATCAAGCGTTCGCAGCTGGCTGAAATTGCTGAGACCAAGATGAAGGATCTGAACGCGAACGATATCGAACAGGCAACCAAGATCATCGAAGGCTCTGCGCGTTCGATGGGCCTCGACGTGGTGGAGGGCTGAGATAATGGTGAAGCTGACAAAGAAGCAGAAGCTAGTGGCCGAACTCGACGGTGAAAAGCTGTATGGCGTGGATGAAGCGCTGAGTGTGCTGCGCCAGTTCAAGAGCAAGTTTGACGAGACCGTTGAAGTTGCGATGAATCTGGGTGTTGATCCGCGCCATGCCGACCAGATGGTTCGCGGCATGGTCTCGCTGCCTTCGGGCACGGGCAAGGAAGTCAAGGTTGCCGTGTTCGCGCGTGGCGACAACGCTGACAAGGCGCTGGCTGCTGGCGCCGACAAGGTTGGCGCTGAAGACCTGATGGAAGACATGCAGGCCGGCAATCTCGATTATGATCGCGTGATTGCAACGCCGGACATGATGGGCGTTGTTGGCCGCCTGGGTAAGGTGCTGGGCCCTAAGGGGCTGATGCCGAACCCCAAGCTGGGGACCGTCACTCCCAATGTGGAACAGGCTGTTAAGGACGCCAAGGGCGGCCAGGTTGAATTCCGCGTTGAGAAGATGGGCATCATCCATTCGGGCATCGGCAAACTGTCGTTCAAGGATGAAGATCTGAAGGCGAACTTCAAGGCGCTGACCGAAGCTGTGGTGAAAGCCAAGCCGAGCGGCGTCAAGGGCAAGTATGTCAAGAAGATCTCGCTGACTTCCTCGATGGGTCCGGGCCTCAAGGTTGACCTGGCAGAGGTCGAGGGGGCTTGATTTTCTGATCTCGCTCCGCAGGAGCGGCAAGGCTGACTGGCCGCCCGGACCCCGGACTTGATCCGGGGGAGGCGAGCGCCAGCGATTGAGGCTAAACAAACAGAGGGCCGGGGGGAAACCTCCGGCTCTTTCTTATTGCGATAATCCGCGCGATTTTCGCGGTAATATTGGGCGCTTTGTAACGGTTCACCGCATGGTGCGCTCTGACCAGCCGTTCAAGGGATATTGTTAACTCGGGGACAGGTTGACCTTGGCATTTTGCGAATCCATGGCGTGGCGGAGCATTTTTACGCCGCAAGTCTATTGGATCGAGATGTAGGGGCTTTGAGCAACCGGACGCACAACCAGAGGGGGGAAGGGGCATTCCACCAATCACCGGGGCCGGTTGCAATAGTTTTGAAGGAGTACGTAATGAAAGCAATGAACAAACGGTCGCACGTTTTGGCTGCACTTGCGATGATGGCTGCGCCCATGGTGGGCGCTATGCCTGCATATGCGCAAGGTGTTGATGAAGGCGAGGTCCTGACCACGGTGGTGGGCTCTGCCCCGGCTGATCTGTCTGGCATGCCAGAAGGTCCGGAGTTTGAAGGCTTCATTTCCGCGCGCAAGGGTGACAAATTGCAGGTGACCAGCCCGGGCGGCACCAAGACGATTGTGGTTCTCAGCAGCGGCACGGAAATCAAGGCAACGGGCGGTTTCCTGGGCCTGGGCCGCAACGAATTGTCAGCCAGCTCGCTTTATAATGGTCTGCCGGTTACCGTCCGCACCGTGCATTGGAACAAGGGCCTGGTTGCCAGCAGGATCGCGCTGAAGGCAAAGGACCTGAAAACGGCGGCGATGATCCACAATGGCACCGATCAACGCTTTGGCGAACATGACGTCGCGATTGAGGGCAATGCCGCCGCGACAGAGGCCCTGCGTGGCCGCATGGGCGATATCGACAAATACAATATCAAGGGCACCACCAATGTCTATTTCGACACTGGCAAATGGAACCTGAAACCGGGTGCGGGCGATGATTTGTGCGCCACAGCGGCAGATGCTGATGCGATGAACAATGCCCTGTTGCTGGTGGTCGGTTACACCGATTCCGTTGGTGATGAGGACTATAATCAGGTTTTGAGCGAAAAACGTGCTGGCCGCGTGGTGAACTATCTGCAGCAGAAGTGCGGCTGGCAACCATGGCGCATGCTGTCACCCACGGGCATGGCTGAATCTGACCCACTGGCTGATAATTCGACCGAAGAAGGTAAGGCGCAGAACCGCCGCGTTTCGGTGAATATCCTGGTCAGCAAGGCACTGGAAGAATAACAAGCAAGCTTGCGCAGGGGTGGGTAACGGCTCACCCCTGCGCCACCGTCAGGCGGCAATATTCAAATCCCGCCGGGTGTGAAATCCAGCCCGATTTCTGACAGGGCCTCACACAAGGTGCCAGTGCAGCTTTTTATGTCGCCTGCATCGGTGGAACGGACCACGAAATTGGCACCCACCCGCCCTTCGCGAAAGAAGGGATAGCTGCCGATCTGGCAGCTTTCATGGGCCTGCTCGACATAGCGGAGAATCTCCGCCACTTCGCTTTCACTGGTCCAACAGCCGATTGTTTCCGACTGTAATGGCGCGCCGCCTTCCAGCGTTCCTGTCAGTGCATCGAGCATTCCGGCGGTGATATGCGGGACGCCAGCCATCAGAAAAATATTGCTGATCTTAATGCCTGGCGCGCCGGACATGTGGTTGGGGATCAATTCGGCACCATCGGGGACGCGCGCCATGCGCAGCCGTGCCTCTGTCAAGCCGCCGGGCTTGGTCGAGTAATAACGGTCCAGCATGGCACGTGCTTCTGGGTGGATGATTACCGGAACACCCAATGCGGCTGCCACAGCGTCAACGGTGATGTCATCATGGGTCGGGCCGATCCCGCCGGTCGTAAAAAGGTAGTCATAGGCGCTGCGCAGCGCGTTCACCGCTTCAACAATGCGTGCTTCCACATCGGGCACCACACGCACTTCGGACAGGCGAATGCCCTGCACCTGCAGCCAGCTGGCGATCTGGGCGATATTCTTGTCATGCGTACGACCGGACAGGATTTCATCACCGATGATGACCAGTCCTGCGGTCCAGATCTTGTCCGATGCGTTCATCAGGCGGGTTTATGCGAAGATTTCGCATCATGCCAGACCGCTCATGCCATTTCTGCAGCAGTGTCCACCCGTTCGAAGGTCAACACCCCATCATCAACCGGCGCGCTGCGCATATAGGTGCGATCCTGCCGGTAATGCTGGGCAAGCCGCCATGGCATATCAGGCGCACTTTTGGGGATCAGATGTTTACCGCGCTGGAGATAGCCCGATGAAAAATCGATCGGATCGTCAACTTCTAGCCGTGCCTCCGCATCTGCGGAAAGTCCGGGGGCGGCGACCTGTGTCTGCCTTTCGTGCATCAGCTTCAACACATCGCAGATATAGTTTGAGATGATGTCCACCCGCAGCGTCCAACTGGCATTGAGGTATCCAAACGCGACCGAGAAATTGGGCAGGTTGGAGAACATACAGCTCTTGTAAAAGAAATGCTGCGCAACATCGATCGGTACGCCATCCAGACTCAATGCAATCTTGCCGCCAAACGCTATGCGCAGCCCGGTGGCGGTTACGATGATGTCGGCCGGAAGCTTGCGGCCATCGGTCAGTTGGACGCCATCGCTCAGGAAACCTTCGATCTGGCCGGTCACAACCTCTGCCTTACCCTGCCGCATGGCCACAAACAGATCGTTATCAGGAACAAGGCACAGCCGCTGATCCCATGGCTCATAGGGTGGGGTGAAGGTCGCATCATCATAATCCGGGCCCAACGCTTTGCGCAGTGCCTTCTTTAACATGCGCTTCACCTTGTTCGGGTGATTGCGCGCGCGCCTGAAGAACCAGTCACCCAGAAAGATGTTCTTGGCCCGCGTCAGCGAAAAGGCAGTTTTGTCGGGCAGGATGGCGCGCATAAAATTCGCGAGCGCATCCTTGGCGGGACGTGCGCCCATCCAGGTGGGTGTGCGCTGTAACATGGTGACGCGCGCGGCCTTGTTAGCCATGGCCGGGACCAGTGTGACTGCCGTGGCACCCGATCCCACCACCACTATATTCTTGCCTGTGTAATCGAGATTTTCCGGCCAGAACTGCGGATGCACTACCCGGCCGGAAAATTGCAAAAAATCGAAACCTGCATCATACGGATCGTCATAATCATAATAGCCTGATCCCAGGTGCAGCCAGCGCGCGGTCAGATTTTCGCGCTGCCCATCTGTTTCGACTTCGACATGCCATAGCGCATCTGCCCGGTTGAAATCGGCACGGATCACCTTTGCCCGATGGCGGATATGCGGGCGAATGCCGCGCCCATCGACGACCCGATCGAGATATTCGATGATATCGGGGCCGTCCGCTATGGCTTTTTCATGCGTCCATGGTTCAAATTCATAACCCAGCGTATACATGTCGCTGTCCGACCGGATGCCGGGATAGCGGAACAGGTCCCATGTCCCGCCGATCTTTTCTCTCTGTTCAAGGATGGCATAGCGCGCCGCCGGCAGTTTGATTTGCAGGTGTGCGGCCATGCCAATGCCGGATAGTCCGGCACCCACGATCAGCATGTCGAAATCGGGTTCGATCATGACTCCCTCCATCTTACTTACATCAATGTAAGCATAACTGTGCAGCGAAAGCTAGTGCGGATCTCGCGCTGAAGCAGAGCATGGCTCACGTCAACCGTTGGGAGGACCGGTGTTACGGGACACCCTTTGACAAAAATCGATTTTCGGCATAAATAGTTTCAATAGAAACCACACAAATCTCCCCGATTTGAGGACCCAAAATGCCCGATCTTTTTGACAACCCTGCCGGATTGGATGGCTTTGAATTTGTGGAATTTTGTGCGCCAGAAAAGGGCGTGTTGGAACCCGTTTTCGAAGTGATGGGCTTCAGCCATATCGCAACGCATCGCGGCAAGGATGTGCATCTGTGGCGTCAAGGCGGGATCAATCTAATTGCCAATTATGAACCGCGCAGCGCGGCCTGGTATTTCGCCCGCGAACATGGCCCATCAGCCTGTGGCATGGCATTTCGTGTCCGTGACGCGCATAAAGCGTATCAGCATTTGCTGGATCAGGGCGCAGAGCCTGTGCATGTCGAAACTGGCCCGATGGAACTGCGTATTCCAGCCATTCGGGGCATAGGCGGCGCGATCCTATATCTGGTTGACCGATATGAGGATGAGGCGGGAGAAGGCCTGTCCATCTATGATATCGACTTTGAATATCAGCCTGGAGTTGAAAAGCATCCCGAAGGTGCCGGTTTCAAACTGATCGATCACCTGACGCATAATGTCTATGGCGGGCGGATGAAGTTTTGGGCCGATTATTACGAAAGCCTGTTCAATTTCCAGGAGATCCGCTTCTTTGACATCAAGGGTGAATATACCGGCCTGACGTCAAAGGCGTTGACTGCGCCCGATGGCAAGATCCGCATCCCGCTGAACGAGGAAGGTGAAGGTGGCAAAGGCCAGATCGAGGAATTCCTGCGCCAGTTCAATGGTGAAGGTATCCAGCATATTGCGCTGATCTGTGATGACCTGCTCGCTTGTTGGGACAGGCTGAAAGCGCTTGGCGTGCCCTTTATGACTGCGCCGCCAGCCACCTATTACGAGATGCTGGATGAGCGTATGCCCGGACATGGAGAGGGTGTGGGCGAATTGCAGATGCGCGGCATCCTGCTTGATGGCTCGACACAGGGTGGCACGCCGCGCCTTCTGTTGCAGATTTTCGCCGAGGCACAAATTGGTCCGGTCTTCTTCGAATTCATCCAGCGCAAGGGGGATGACGGTTTCGGCGAAGGTAACTTCACTGCTCTGTTTGAAAGCATGGAGCGTGACCAGGTCCGCCGTGGCGTTCTGGATGTAGAGGAGGAGTCTGCAGAATGAGCGCTGTCAAACTCGCTGGTATTCACCACACCGCCTATCGCTGCAAGGACGCGAAAGAGACGGTCGAATGGTATCGTCGTGTGCTGGGCATGGATTACACCACTGCCTTTGCAGAGGATCACGTGCCATCCACCGGCGAATATGACCCCTATATGCATGTGTTTCTGGATGCCGGGAATGGCAATGTGCTGGCCTTTTTCGAGCTTCCAAATCAGCCGGAAATGGGGCGCGATGAAGCAACGCCCCAATGGGTGCAGCATCTGGCCTTTCGGGTCGCATCGGAAGAAGATCTTGTGGCTGCAAAGGCGCATATAGAGGCGCAGGGTGTGGATGTGCTGGGCCCAACCCATCACGGCATTTTCAAATCGATTTATTTCTTCGATCCCAATGGCCACCGTATCGAACTGGCGGCTGATATTGGCACAGACGAGCAATATGCTGAATTGAAACGCGTCGCCCCGCTGATGCTGGAGGAATGGAGCCAGACAAAAAAGGCCCCGCGTCATGCCGATTGGCTGCACGAAATTGCCCGTCAGAAGCACGGCTTGGAAAGCTGAGGCCTACCCCTAAACAATTGGTCGGCCTTGACGCGCGCTCGCGTGTTTGAAACCCCTTGGCCCATGACAAGCGACTCAGTCGAGATTGAGGAGGTTCGCTCATTTCTTGGGCAGGTGGAACCTTTTGCATCGCTCCCACCCGATCAGCTGCGTCAAGCGGCACACACGATCGACATCATGTATTTTCGCCGCGATAGTCATGTGACGCAGGCAGGGGGTGATAACCAATATCTCTCTCTGATCCGATCGGGCGGTGTAGAATTGAGGTTGGGCGGAACTGAACTGCATGCCCGGCTGGGAGAGGGTGACTGCTTTGGCTACCCCTCGTTGATCCGCCGTGGCCCCGCGCAGAATGAGGCAATCGCAATTGAGGATTGCCTGCTCTATCGCCTGCCGGCGGACATGTTCCATCAACTATGGGGCGGGCACGACCAGTTCCGCAACTTCTTTGATACGGATGAGGCATCGCGCCTGCATCGTGCCGTCGCATCCCTGCGACAGGAAGTTTCAGGGCATCAGGAGGAGGCAAGCTTTGGCGTCCATATTCCGCTGAAGTTGATTGCTTCACGGCGGCAGGTGGTTTTCTGCCCGCCTGAGATGGCGATTGGCGATGCCGCGCGACTGATGGCGGAACGCGATGTGTCTGTTCTGCCGGTGTTGCAGGGCGATGATATTGTCGGCATTCTGACCGATAAGGATTTGCGCCGTCGGGTGCTGGCGGTGGGTCTGGATGGCGCAACACCGGTAGAAAAGGTGATGACACCTGATCCCATAACTCTGGCGGAAACCGACACCGTTCTGGCCGCGCTGCTGGCCATGACATCACACCACATCCACCATATGCCGGTGGTCGATACGGCGGGCCATGTGTGCGGGATCGTTTCGTCCAGCGATGTGCTGGCGCAGCTGGGCTCCAACACCTTTCATCTGGCGCGCGAGGTTGAGGGCGCGCGCGCATTGGCACCACTGATCGATGCCACCGCACATTTGCCGCGCGCCGTGGCGGGCCTGGTGGAAGCGGGCGTCGATGCCGAACCCATTGCACGTTATGTCAGCTCAATCGGCGAATTGGCGCACCGCCGGATATTGAAACTGTTGGAGGCAGAGATGGGGCCTCCGCCTGCCAGCTATGCGTTGGTGTGTTTTGGCTCTCTGGCGCGGTATGAACTCTCGCTTGGCTCGGATCAGGACAATGGTTTTATCTTCGGCGATGATTTCGTGCGCGAGAGCCATGATGAATATTTCGCCGAATTGGGGCGGCGGTTGGCAGAGGGGCTGGATCAGGCAGGATACAAATTCTGTCCCGGCAATATCATGACCTCGAACCCGGATTATCGCCGCACCGCCAGCGAATGGGCTGACCGGTTCCGCCATTGGATCGACAGCCCCGAGCCGCAGGCAATTCTGGAAAGCGGTATCTTCTTCGATATGCGCGCGGTGGCGGGCGAAGCGCAGCTGGTGGATCAATTGCGACGTGAGACTTTCGCTGCGGCGAGCGAGAACCGCATTTTTACCAGCTTTGTTGCCCGCGCGGCGGCGGTAACGGCGGTGCCGCTTGGCTTCTTCCGCAATTTCCTGCTGAAAGAGGATGCGGCAGAGGGCAAGGTGCTGGATTTGAAGGCGCAGGCGATCACGCCGATTGTGGATCTCGCCCGCACCCATGCCATTGTGAACGCGCTGGATGCCACCAGCACGCTGGAACGGCTGGCCGCCGCGGCGGATGCGGGCAGTCTCGGCCCAGAGGCAGCGCGCGATCTTTCCGCCTGTTTCGAATTTGTCCGCGATGTGCGTTTCCGCCATCAGGCGCGGCAGATCCGCCATGGAGAAAAGCCTTCGAACAAGCTCGACCCCGGCGAACTGTCCCGCTTCGACCGGGAGCATTTGCGCGATGCCTTCAAGCTGATCCGTGGCCAGTTGGACAAGCTACGGTCTGATTATGCTGGTGGCTTGACCTGACATGTTATCAAACCTGTTTGGAGGGCCAACGCGCAAGCTGACACGCGCATTTGAGCGCGCCGCCACAGAAGCGCCCGCTGGCCCCCTGCGGGATTTCTACCGATCTGGCCTGCCTGATTTTGGCGCGCCGATCTCACAGATTTCGATGGCGGCAATTGATCTGGAGACCGATGGTTTGGACGCGGCCAATCATGCGGTTTTGGAGGCCGGTATTGCCGACATGGATCGCCATGCGATTCATGGATCGAGCGCAAAGCGGATCCGATTCCGTCCCGATGCTGCACTCAATCCAGGAGCGGTGGTGATCCATCGCATCACGGATGATGCCGCCGCCGCAGCCCAGCCGATAGAGCAGGCATTGGCCAGCGTGCTTTCGGCCTGTGCGGGCAAGGTGCTGGTGGCGCATTTTGCAGAGATCGAATCCGGCTTCCTCGATGCTGTATGCAAACGCGTTTACGGCACTGGCTTTATCGCGCCTTTCATCTGCACCATGCAATTGGAAGCGCGGCTTTTTCCGCGCCAGTTCGCGCAGGATGGCCTGCGCTTAAGCAAGCTGCGCGGGCGTTATGGCCTGCCCCCTTATCGTGCACATGATGGGCTGACCGATGCGGTCGCCTGCGGCGAATTGCTGCTTGCCCAGTTGGCCCATTCCGCGCGTAAGGATCCCCCATTGGCAGAGCTAATGCAGCGCTGATCCGCATTAGACCAAAGTCGCGCTATAAATGGGAGCGTACCTCTCTAGGTTGAAAGATGGACCGTGGACTAGCCACGGCGACTGCACACCTTAGGAGGGGGAGGACGCCATTATGTCCGAAGAAAATCCCAATGCCGGCTCGGCGGGCGCGTATTGGAAGGAAAATATCCGCCTACTCATTACACTCATGGTGATCTGGTTCGTGGTGTCTTTCGGCGCCGGGATACTGTTCCGTGATTTCCTGGACCAGTTCACGATCGGCGGCTTCCCGCTGGGTTTCTGGTTCGCCCAACAGGGTTCGATCTACGTCTTTATCGCGCTGATTTTCTATTACACGGCGAAGATGAAGGCGATCGAACGCAAATACGATCTCGACGATTGAGGAGGGGGCCATGTCTACACAAGCTCTGATTTATCTCTTCGTCGGGGTCAGCTTTGCGATCTATATCGGCATTGCGATCTGGTCGCGCGCCGGTTCGACGAAAGAGTTTTATGTCGCAGGCGGCGGGGTGAACCCCATCGTCAATGGTATGGCGACGGCTGCTGACTGGATGAGCGCCGCGTCGTTTATCTCCATGGCCGGCCTGATCGCCTTTTTGGGCTATGACGGCTCGGTCTATCTTATGGGATGGACGGGCGGTTACGTGATGCTGGCGCTGTTGCTCGCGCCTTATCTCAGAAAGTTTGGCCAGTTCACCGTGCCCGATTTCATCGGCACGCGTTACTATTCCAAACTGGCGCGTACCGTGGCTGTGATCTGCCTGATCTTTATCAGCTTCACCTATATCGCCGGGCAGATGCGCGGTGTGGGGATCGTGTTTTCGCGCTTCCTTGATGTGGATGTGACGCTTGGTGTGATCATCGGTATGGCGATCGTCTTCGTCTATGCTGTGCTAGGCGGGATGAAGGGCATCACCTATACTCAGGTGGCGCAGTACTGTGTGCTGATCTTTGCCTATCTGGTGCCTGCGATCTTCATCTCCCTGCTCATTACCGGCAATCCGATCCCGCAATTGGGGCTGGGCAGCCAGGTGAATGACGGGTCCGGGATGTATGTCCTGCAAAAGCTGGATGAATCGCTGCAGATGATGGGCTTTGGTGCCTATACTGACGGTTCGAAGTCCATGATTGATGTGTTCTGCATTACCGCAGCTTTGATGATCGGTACGGCCGGTCTGCCGCACGTGATCGTTCGCTTCTTCACCGTGCCAAAGGCTTCAGATGCCCGTAAGTCGGCTGGCTGGGCGCTGATCTTTATAGCCCTGCTTTATACGACGGCACCTGCAGTTGCTGCCTTCGCGCGCATCAACTTCAATGAATCGGTCAACAACACGGCCTATTCAGAAGCACCGGCCTGGTTCACCAATTGGGAAAAGAACCAGCTGATCGCCTGGGTCGACAAGAACGATGATGGCGTGATGCAGGTGGCCAAGGGCGATGCTTTTGCTGGCAAGCCTGAATTCACCGGGGAAACTGGCCCGCTGGGTCAGCAGATGCTGGTGAATGAAGTCGTCGCTGATAATGCGAACGAAGTTTATGTCGACCGTGACATCATGGTGCTGGCCAATCCGGAAATCGCAAACCTTCCGGGCTGGGTGATCGCCCTGGTGGCCGCAGGCGGTCTGGCGGCGGCACTGTCAACGGCAGCGGGTCTGCTGCTGGTGATTTCAACCGCGATCAGCCACGATTTGCTGAAATCGACCTTCAAGCCGGATATTTCAGAAAAGGCAGAACTGCTGTCAGCACGAGCTGCTGCAACAGCGGCCATCTTTGTGGCTGGCTGGCTGGGCATCTATCCGCCTGGCTGGGTGGCGCAGGTGGTGGCCTTTGCCTTCGGCCTGGCGGCAGCATCGCTTTTCCCGGCGATCTTCATGGGCATCTTCTCCAAGAAAATGAACCGTGAAGGCGCGATTGCCGGCATGATTGTGGGTCTGCTGTTTACCTTCGGCTACATCTTCTACTTCAAACTGGTGGCGGACCCCGCCCTGAACGTAGCGGATAACTGGCTGTTCGGTATCTCGCCAGAAGGCATTGGTGTTGTGGGCATGATCTTGAACTTCATCGTCGCCATCGTGGTGGCCAAGATGACGGCACCTCCGCCGGCAGAAATCGACCATCTGGTTGAATCGATCCGTGTGCCACGCGGCGCCGGGGAGGCCCACGCACACTAACCTCCTCCGAAAATAGTGAGGGGTCTCCGGCGGGGACGGCAGGAAACTGTCGCCCCCGCTCTTGTTTCGCGCTAGGCTGGATGTCCAAGGGGAGGATAGCCAAAGCCATGTCATCATGGTTCGTGCCGGTATTGGTGGCCGTGATTTACGCGGCATTGCTGTTCTGGGTGGCGCATGCCGGTGATCGCCATCCGGTCAGCGGCTTTGCCAACCGGCACCGCCGGTTCATATTCGGTCTCAGTCTGGCGGTCTATTGCACCAGTTGGACCTTTTATGGCGCTGTCGGCACAGCGGTGAATGCGGGTCTGCAATATCTGCCGATCTATCTGGGCCCGATCATCATGTTCGTGCTCTTCCCGCGTTTTATTGGCCGCGTGCTGGAAGTGGGTAAGGCACAGCATTCGACCTCTATCGCAGACTTTCTGTCCGCGCGTTACGGCAAGAGCGCATGGGTCGCCGCGCTGGTAACGCTGATCGCGCTGTTTGGCGCGCTGCCCTATATGGCCTTGCAGCTGAAATCGATCAGCCAGACGCTGGCTGCGCTGTCACCAGATATTGCCATTTATTTACGCGATGATGAAATTGTGCTGGCTGTGGCGGGCGGCATGGCAGCATTTGCGGTGCTGTTCGGCACGGGGCGACTGGACCTGACCCAACACAATCGCGGCATGGTGCTGGCCATCGCCATGGAAGCGGTGGTGAAATTCATCGCTATCGGTGCTGTGGCCGCCTTTGCCATCAGCCTGTTATGGGCCGACACTTCGGTTGAGGAAGTGCAGCAGACTGCGGACCTGGCATTCTCGCTCAATCAGATAGACGGCCGCTTCCTGACGCTGACTTTTTTGGGCGCGATGGCCATTCTGTGCCTGCCGCGCCAGTTCCACATGCTGGTGGTGGAAGCGCAGGAGGACAAATTGCGTGGCGCCATGCGTTGGTTGTTCCCTGCCTATCTGGCGCTGATTTGCGCGGCGGTGGTGCCGGTGGTTCTGGCGGGGCAATTGCTGATGCCGCCCGAAGCCTCTGCCGATATGCTGATGTTGAGCCTGCCCATCGCATATGACAGTCATCTGCTGGTACTGCTTACTTTCATCGGCGGTTTTTCAGCATCCACCGGCATGATTATCGTGACCAGCATCGCGCTGTCCAGCATGGTGACCAATGATCTGATCGTGCCGCTGTTTTTCCGCGAGAGGCTGCGCAGCCGTGGGGAAAGGCAAGTGGTTGGCCCTGCGCTGATTCTGGTCCGCCGCCTGACGGTGATCGCTCTGCTGGCGATGGCTTATTTCTATGTTCGCGCGGTCGGCAGTGGTTCGACGCTGGCAGGGTTGGGCGAAATTGCCTTTGCTGGCGCAGCCCAATTTGCACCTGGCCTGTTGCTGGGCTTTGCATGGCGCGGGGCCAACCGGCTGGGCATGATCGCCGGCCTGACCGGGGGGTTTGTTGCTTGGCTATTCCTGTTGGCTGCGCCAGTCGTTGGCCCTGGCACGGTCCCTATTCTGTTGGGCAATGATGTGCTGGTTTCAGGCACGATATTGAGTCTGACCATCAACCTCACCCTGTTTGTGCTGTTTTCGCTGACAGGCCAACGAAGCCTGGCTGACCGGGTGCAGGCCATTGCCTTTATAGATCGCAATACCGCGCTCCCCGGTCCCAATGAATTGCTGACCAATGCGCGCGTGGCCGATTTCCGGCTGCTGCTGGAGCAGTTCGTTGGCAAGGATCGCACGCGCGAGGCGATTAACAATCTGCGCCTTGAAAGCGGGCGGAACTATGGTGACGGGGATCCGGTAGATGCGGCTCTGCGCGATACCAGTGAGCATATGATCAGTGCCATTATCGGCAGCTCATCAGCGCGGGCGCTGATTCAGTCGACACTGGAAGGTGACCCGGTCACGCTGGAGCAGGTCGTTGCCATGTTCGATGAAACTAGCCAGCGCCTGCAATTTGGTGCGGGGCTGCTTCAGATCGCAATCGAGAATATCGATCAGGGTGTGTCTGTGGTCGATAATGAACAGCGTCTGGTGGCGTGGAATCAGCGCTATGTCGAAATGTTTGGGTTGCCCGCTGAACTGGTTGAGGTGGGGCGCCCCATCGCCGATATGATCGGCTTCAATATGCGCAATATGGGCGTGCCTGAACACGCGATTGAGGCAGAGGTAAGCAAAAGGCTGGGTCATTTACGCGCTGGCACTCGACACAGTACAGAACGGATCTTGGGCGATGGACGGATCATGCGCGTGTTGGGTAATCCTGCGCCCAATGGTGGCTATGTCACCAGTTATTCAGACATTACTGCCGATCGCATGGCGGAACAGGCGCTGGAAGCCAAGGTCGCTGAACGCACGCTGCAATTGACTGAGACCAATGCCGCGCTGGAGGCTGCGACAAAATCCAAGACCCGTTTTTTGGCGGCTGCCAGCCATGACCTGGTTCAGCCGATGAATGCTGCGCGCCTGTTTGCCAGTGCGCTGGGCGAGGAAATTGATGAAGTGCGTCCGCGAGAACAGCGCCTGCTGGAACAGATCGACAGATCGATCCGCACGGCGGACCGGCTGCTGCGTGCCTTGCTGGATATCTCACGCCTTGATGGTGGCAGGGTTGATGTAAACGCCACGTGCTTTTCGCTCGACCTGGCCTTTGCCGAAATCCGTAACGAATTTGAGGTGCAGGCAGAGGCTAAGGGGTTGGCTCTGGTGGTCCAGCCCTGCGGGTTATGGGTGGAAACCGATCGCGGCCTGTTCGTTTCGGTCCTGCAAAATCTTGTCACCAATGCGGTGCGCTATTCTGACAGTGGTAAAGTGCTGGTCGGGGGCAAACGGCGCGGCGATCATGTGCAGATATTTGTGGCAGATCAGGGCGGTGGGATCGCCGAAGCGGATCTGGACCGGATTTTTGAGGAATTCACGCGGCTGAATGGTCGTGCAGAGGGGGAGGGGTTGGGGCTGGGCCTCGCCATTGTCAAACGCATCGCAGCCATGCTGGGCACTGAAGTTGCTGTCGCTTCTGCCTTGGGTAAGGGCAGCTGTTTCTCACTGCAAATGCCTGTGGTGGTTCCTGCGCCTGCCCTGCCCAAGGCGGAGGAGCGAGGGTCAGCCAGGATGGAGCGGCACGGCGCACAGGTGCTGTGCATCGACAATGACCGGCCGAGTTGCGATGCGCTGGTCGCGTTGCTTAGCCGCTGGGGCTTTGATGCCATTGGCGTGCAGCACCCCGATCAGGTGCCAGATGATTGCGAGCCAACCGTGATCCTGCTTGATTACCGGCTGGATGATGGGCTGACGGGCGATCATGCTGCCGCCATGCTGGCGCAGAAACTGGGCCAATTGCCACCTGTGATATTGCTTACGGCAGAAGACACTGATGAAACGAAGCGCGCGGCAGAGGCGATAGGGGCGCAGCGCCTGATCAAGCCCGCCAACCCGGCCGCATTGCGCGCGCTGATCGGGTCATTTCTTTGAAAAAGGTGGCTACGAGCTACCGTTGCCCGGCTATTCGCCAAAATCCATTTCCTTAGCTACCAATACGGCCTGAGTGCGGTTGGTCACACCCAGCCTCCGGAAAATGGCGGTAATATGCGCCTTCACAGTCGCTTCACTAATGTCCATCTCGTAGGCGATTTGCTTGTTCAGCAGACCTTCTGAAACATAGTGGAGGATACGTGTCTGCGCCGGGGTCAGGCTGGCGAGACGCGACGCAGCGCCATCGCTTTCACCATCCACATTGGGGAAGACCAGTTCGCCATCGCGCACTTGCGCCAATGCTTCGGTCATGTCCTGTAGGGAGGCGGTTTTGGCAATAAAACCCGATGCGCCAAATTTCTGCGCCCCGGCAATGACGCGATTGTCACCACTGGCAGAGATGACGACAATGGGGACCGCCGGATATTGCTTGCGCAATTCCATCAGCGCGGTCAGCCCATTGCTGTCTGACATTTGTAGGTCCAGCGTTGCCAGCTCGACACTGCCTTCAGCCAGTTCATCATGAACTTCTCTGGCATTGCTGACTTCTGCAATCGCATAGTCGGGCCACACCTTCTCTACCGCAGCGCGGATCGCACTGCGCATCAACGGGTGGTCATCGGCAATGACAATGCGACGGGTCATAGGCTCACCGATTCTTGCGCCCTTCGATCAGTGTTTCGACAATGCTTGGATCGGCCAGGGTAGAGGTATCGCCCAGCGAGGCATAGTCATTCTCTGCAATCTTGCGCAGGATACGGCGCATGATCTTGCCCGAACGGGTTTTGGGCAGGCCGGGGGTAAAATGCAGGTGATCCGGCGTCGCAATCGGCCCGATCTCCTTGCGCACCCATTGGCGCAGTTCCGCCAGAAGATCGTCAGAATCCTGCTCACCCGCATTCAGCGTGACATAGCAATAGATGCCCTGCCCCTTGATGTCATGTGGGAAGCCGACCACGGCAGCTTCAGAAACCTTGGCGTGCAGTACCAGCGCGCTTTCGACCTCTGCCGTGCCCATGCGGTGGCCGGACACATTGATCACATCGTCCACGCGGCCTGTGATCCAGTAATAATCATCTGCATCGCGGCGGCAGCCGTCCCCGGTGAAATATTTGCCACGATAGGTGCTGAAATAGGTCTGGATGAAGCGTTCGTGATCGCCATAGACCGTGCGTGACTGGCCGGGCCAGCTGCGCGTGATGCACAGATTGCCCTCTGTCGCGCCTTCCAGAACATTGCCTTCATTATCTACCAGTTGCGGGCACACGCCGAAGAATGGCTTGCCTGCGCTGCCCGGCTTCATGTCATGCGCGCCGGGCAATGTGGTGATCATGATGCCGCCGGTTTCGGTCTGCCACCACGTGTCGACAATGGGCGCAGTGCCGCCGCCGACCGTGTCATGATACCAGCGCCAGGCCTCTGGATTGATCGGTTCGCCCACACTGCCCATCAGGCGTATGCTGGACAGGTCGTGCTTCGTCACATTTTCATCACCTTCGCGCATCAGCGCGCGGATGGCGGTGGGCGCAGTGTAGAAGATGTTGACCTTGTGCTTTTCGCACACGGCCCAGAAACGGTCATGATCGGGATAGCTGGGCACGCCTTCGAACATCAGCGCGGTCGCGCCGTTCTGCAACGGCCCGTACACGATATAGCTGTGGCCCGTGACCCAGCCGATATCCGCCGTACACCAGTAGATTTCGCCGGGTCGATAGTCGAAGACATAGCGGAAGGTGGTTTCGGTCCAGACCGAATAGCCGCCTGTGGTGTGGACCACGCCCTTGGGGCTGCCGGTTGAGCCTGAGGTGTAGAGGATGAACAGCGGGTCTTCGGCATTCATTGGTTCGCATAGGCATTCGCCGGATACGCCCTCGGACAGCTCATGATACCAGAAATCGCGGCCTTCGGTCATGGCGATATCGCCACCAGTATGACGCACCACCAACACTGCCTTGGCAGACACTTTTTCCAGCGCCGCATCGACATTGGCTTTGAGCGGAACGCGCTTTGATCCACGCAGGCCTTGGTCAGAGGTAACGATCCAGTCGCTTTTGCAATCCTCCACACGACCGGCAATGGCATCGGGCGAAAAGCCGCCGAATATGACAGAGTGGATCGCTCCGATGCGGGCACAGGCCAGCATGGCAAAGGCGCCTTCGGGGATCATTGGCATGTAAATGGTGACGCGGTCACCCTTTTGAACGCCCATTTTCTTCAGCGTATTGGCCATCCGGATTACCTCTGCCTGCAATTGGGCATAGGTGATGTTGCGGACGGGATCGGTGGACGAATCGGGTTCGAATATCAGGGCAACCCGGTCCCCATTCCCGGCGGCGACATGGCGGTCCACCGCATTGTGGCAGATATTGATCTTGCCATCTTCGAACCATTTGATGTCGGCCGGGTCGAAGCTCCATCCGGTGACCTTGGTCGGCTGCTGGAACCATTCGAGTCGCGCGGCCTGTTCCGCCCAGAATCCATCGGGGTCATCCACGCTGCGCGTATACATCGCCTCATATTGTTCAGCGGCGCAGGACGCACCGTCGCTTGCAGATGTTGGGCGCCGGACCCATTCCTGTGTGGCATCATTGCCAGCCATGACCAATTCCCTCCTTGAATTTATCCGTCGGATAGCGGTGAATAATATCACTTACGACTTAGCTAAAGCCTTCCGTTACGGCGTTACGACCTTAGTCGTATAGACCATTCGCTCATAGATTGTACGGCAAGTTGCTGCGATTTTCCTGACACCAAAATGAACATGGGGAGGGATTATCTGTGGCTATTATCTCATCCGGCAAAACTCAGCGCAAACTGATGGCGGGCCTGCTGGCCGCCAGCATGTTGGTGCCGGTTGCCGCACAGGCAAGTGATCACGAATCGGTCGACGCACGGCTTGACCGGCTCGAGGCGATGATTGTCTCTATGCAGCAGCAGATGGCAGCGGATCAGGCTTCTGCGGCGCAAGCGGAATTGGTTGCTGAATTGCGCGCGGCGCTGGCTGAAGCGCGTGCCCAGAACGTGGCGCTTGCCGCACAGCAGGCAGAGACTGCTGCCCGCGTGGAACAGGTCGACAAGGCGACCAGTAACGGGTTCCGCGTAGGCGATACAACGATCAGCATCGGTGGTTATGCCAAGATGGACGCCAAGTCGATGCGGACCAGCGGTGGCCAGCTTGCAGGCGGATCAGCGGGGCGGGACTTCCTGATCCCCAGTGTGATTCCCGTCGGTGGTTCGTCTTCCGGCTGGGATACGCATTTCCATGCACGACAGAGCCGCTTTATCGTGAAGACAAATACGCCGGTAGGCGGCAAGTCGATCGGAACCCATCTGGAAATGGATTTCATGGTGACCAGCGGGGGAGATCAGCGCGTTTCCAACAGCTATTCGCCCCGCATGCGTCAGGCTTTCATCACCTATGATGGCTGGACCTTCGGCCAGGCGTGGTCGAATTTCCAGAATGTCGGTGCACTGCCGGATTCGGTTGATTTCGTCGGGACCATGCCGGGGACGGTCTTCGTCCGTCAGCCAATGATCCGTTACAAGAGCAAGAGCGGTTTCTCCGTCTCGGTCGAGAATCCCGAAACAACGATCACCAATTCCGTTGGTGGCCGTATCCTGCCAGCTGACGACAAGCTGCCCGATGTCACAGTGCGTTATGATGGCAAGGGCTTCACCGTCGCCGGCATCGTGCGTCAATTGAGCGGATCAGACGCCGTTCTGCCCTTGGGCTCTGACAGTGCCATGGGTTATGGCATAAGCGTATCGGGCAAGGTTCCGATTGGTAGCGGCGGGGACGATTTCCGCTTCATGGGCACCGTGGGTGAAGGTCTGGGTCGTTATATGGGGGCCAATATCGTCAATGACGCCGCGATTGATCTTGATGGCAATCTCAAACCGATTGCGACCTATTCCGGCTTCGGCGCATTCCGCCACGTGTGGAGCCCCAAGGCGCGTTCGACCATTGCGGGCAGCTATTTCAAGGCTGACAATCCCGTTACCCTTACTGGCGGCGGGACGACGGATGAGGTCTGGAACGCGCTGGCGAACATCATATACTCGCCGGTGCCCAAGCTCGATCTCGGTGTCGAATTTATGTATGCGGAGCGCACAACAGAGGCTGGCGTCAGCGGCAATTTGCAGCAGGTCCAGCTGATGGCAAAATACAGCTTCTGATTTTCGAGGGCCATTATTGCGAGTGAGCGGGCGGTCCCTTGTGGCCGCCCGTATCCGTGAGAGGACAGAGGAGAGAATATGTCGTTTGCAGATGTCGCCGCACGGGCCGGGGCCGATCCTGAACGCTTTTGGCTGGATGCTGCGAAGGGGCTGGATTGGGCGAAATTTCCTGCCACGGCGCATGATGGCGGTAGTGATGTCTGGTTTCCTGATGGGGAATTGAACACCTGCCATAATGCTGTGGATCGGCATGTGGCAGCAGGGCGAGGCGATGCCACTGCACTGATTTATGAAAGCCCGATCACCGGGCGCGCGGCAAATTTTACTTTTGCGGAATTGCAAGACCGTGTTGCGCGAACCGCAGGCATGATCGCCGCGCAGGGCGTCACCAAGGGCGATCGCGTGATCATCTATATGCCGATGGTTCCAGAGGCTGTGTTTGCCATGCTGGCTTGCGCGCGGCTGGGTGCGGTGCATTCGGTGGTGTTCGGCGGCTTTGCCGCGCCCGAACTGGCCAAGCGGATTGACGATTGCCAGCCAAGTCTTGTGCTCAGCGCCTCGTGCGGGTTCGAACCGGGACGAACCATCGCCTATAAGCCGCTGCTCGACCACGCGCTGCAACTGGCCGCGCACAAGCCTGCTGGCGGCACGATCATTTTCCAGCGCGAGGAATTGGCGGCGGAGCTTCAGGAAGGGCGCGATCTCGATTGGGCGAGCGCTTATGCGGCGGCACAACCGGCTGATTGCGTCAATGTCGCCTCCAGCGATCCGCTCTATATCCTCTACACGTCTGGCACCACTGGCACACCCAAAGGTGTGGTGCGGGACAATGGCGGCCATGCAACCGTGCTGCATTGGTCGATGAGCACAATTTACGGGATGGAGGCGGGCGAAACCTATTGGGCAGCATCCGATATCGGTTGGGTCGTGGGGCACAGCTACATCGCCTATGGCCCGCTGCTGAAGGGCTGCGCCACGCTGCTGTTTGAAGGCAAGCCCGTCGGCACGCCCGATGCCGGCATTTTCTGGAGTTTGATTGACCGGCATCAGGTGAAGGTGTTGTTCACCGCACCCACCGCGATCCGGGCGATCCGCCGGGCGGACCCTGATGGGGCCTTTATCGATCAGGCGTCGCTGTCATCGCTCACCGCGCTGTTTCTGGCGGGTGAGCGCGCTGACCCTGACACGCTGTTGTGGATCGCGGGCAAGCTGGATCGCCCGGTGATCGACCATTGGTGGCAGACAGAGTTGGGCTGGCCCGCCATCGCCACCTGTTTTGGGCTGGGTGAAAGCCATATCAAACCGGGCAGTGCAGGTCGCGCCGTTCCCGGTTATCGCTTCACGGTGAAGAATGATGCGGGCGAAGATGTGCCTGCGGGAACAGTGGGCAATCTGCTGATCGAACAGCCTTTACCACCGGGCGCCTTCCGCAGCCTGTGGAACAACTCCGAACGCTTCAAGGCGGGTTTTGTCGATTTTCCCGGCCATTACACCACTGGCGATGCGGGCATGATCGATGAAGATGGCTTTATCCATATCATGGGCCGCACCGATGACATCATCAATGTCGCGGGGCATCGCCTTTCAACCGGGCAGATGGAAGAAGTGGTCGCCAACCATCCGGAGGTGGTGGAATGCGCAGTGGTGGGTGCGGCGGACGAGCTGAAGGGCGAAATGCCGGTGGGCTTTGCGGTCACTCGTCCGGGAACGGAAGATCACGAGAAGGTGCTGGCCGAATTGAAGGCCGCGATCCGCAGCGATATCGGCCCCATTGCCAGCCCGCGCACGATCTATTTCGTCGATGGCCTGCCAAAGACGCGATCGGGCAAGATCCTGCGCAATCTGCTGCGCGATATCCTCAATGATGCAGACATTGTGGTGCCGCAGACGATTGAGGATGCCAGTGTTATCCTGCTGATCGAACAGGCGGTTAAGGGCTGATAGCGCCTGGCCGCTTTGGTCAGTGGAAGTCGCGCGATTGGGGCAATACCCGCACATTGCGTGGGTGTTGCGGATGCACGAATTCATCGGCGCGTGACGGCGGTGTTTGCGGGTTGTGCGTTTCGGACAGGCGGTGCAGTTCTGCTGTGCGATCATGGATGTGACTGGCCATCAGGTGGATCACACCCTCAGGGCTTTTCTGCACTTCCCCTTCGACCAGCATCAGCCGTGCGGCCATAACCTCGCGGCGATAATTTTCGAACAATCGCGCCCAGATCACCACATTGGCGATGCCGCCCTCATCCTCCAGCGTCACGAAAATGGCATTGCCCTTGCCGGGGCGCTGGCGCACCAGCACCACGCCTGCCACTTTGGCGAAAGAGCCATTGGTAGCATGGGCCAGCGCGGCACAGGGCAGGATACCCTCTGCATCGAAGAGAGAGCGCAGGAACTGCATCGGATGCGCCTTCAGGCTCAATCGCATCGTCTGGTAATCGGCGGCCACCTGCGCGCTCAGCGGCATGGTGGGCAACATGGCATCCGGCTCTGCAGCCAATTCACCTGCTTGTGCAGCGGCGAATAATGGCAGCTCATCGGGCGGCATACGCCGCGCTTCCCATAAGGCGGTGCGACGATCCAGCCCGATTGATTGCATGGCATCGGCATCGGCCAGCAGGTGCAGGGCGCGCTGGGGCAGGCGCGCTCTTCGGGCCATCTGCTCCATATCGGCAAAGGGCGCAGTGGCAGCGATCCGATCCGCCCAATCCTGGCGGAAGCCGGTGATCTGGCGCATCCCCAGCCGCAGGGTAAAGGGCAGTTCATTGCCTTCCAAACCGTTATCCCAGCTGCTGTGATTGATATCGACCGGGCGCACATTGATCCCATGTTCGCGCGCATCGCACACGATCTGGGCCGGGGCGTAAAAACCCATGGGCTGCGCATTCAGCAGCGCGGCGGCGAACACTGCCGGGTATCGGCATTTGATATAGGCAGATACCCACACCAGCCGGGCAAAGGCCAGGGCGTGGCTTTCGGGAAAACCGTAACTGCCAAACCCCTCTATCTGTTTGAAACAGCGACGGGCGAAATCGACATCATATCCACGGCTGACCATGCCGTGCACCAGCTTGCCTTCAAACAGTTCCATCGTGCCCAGGTTGCGGAATGTCGCCATGGCGCGGCGCAGGCGGTTCGCCTCTGCCGGGGTAAAATCCGCCGCCACAATGGCCAGCTTCATTGCCTGTTCCTGAAACAGCGGCACGCCATTGGTCTTGCCCAGAAGATGGCGCAATTCATCCGGGTCATGCGGTGGTGCAGGGGATGGGAATGTGACCTTTTCGATTCCCTGCCGACGCCGCAGATAGGGGTGGACCATATCGCCCTGAATGGGGCCGGGGCGCACGATGGCGACCTGGATCACCAGATCATAAAATTCGCGCGGTTTCAGGCGTGGCAGCATGTTCATCTGTGCGCGGCTTTCCACCTGAAACACGCCGATGCTGTCCCCACGCTGCAGCATTTCATACACATCGGGCGCATCACCCGGCACATTATCCAGCCGGTATTGCCGCCCGATATGAGTTTCGATCAGGGCAAATGCCTTGCGGATGCAGGTCAGCATGCCCAGCGCCAGCACATCCACCTTCATCAGGCCCAGCGCGTCAATATCGTCCTTGTCCCATTCGATGAAGGTGCGGCCCTCCATCGCGGCATTGTGGATCGGCACGGTTTCATCCAACCGGTCCTGCGTCAGTACAAAGCCGCCAACATGCTGGGACAGATGGCGCGGATAGCCCAGCAATTGGGTGACGAAATCATTGACGCGCGCGATGGTCGGATTGTCCGGGTCCAGTCCGCTCTCTACACAGCGTTGCCGGTCATAGCTGCGGGCGTAACTGCCCCACACCGTGCTGGCCAGACGTGCGGTGATATCCTCGCTCAACCCCAGCGCCTTGCCCACTTCACGCACCGCGCTGCGCGGGCGGTAACGGATCACCGTGGCGGCAATGCCCGCGCGATGGCGGCCATAACGTTTATAGGTATATTGCATCACTTCCTCGCGCCGCTCATGCTCGAAATCGACATCGATATCAGGCGGTTCCTTGCGTTCGGGCGAGATGAAGCGGGAAAAAAGCAGATTGTGCTTTGTCGGGTCGACTGCGGTGATCCCCAGCACGAAACAGACGGCGGAATTGGCGGCAGATCCGCGCCCCTGGCACAAAATACCCTGTCCCTGCGCATATTGCACAATGTCATGTACGGTCAGGAAATAGGGGGCGTATTGCGCCGAATGGATGATCTCCAGCTCCTCATGCAAAAGGCGCTGCACCTTGTCCGGCACCCCATCGGGCCAGCGGGCATGGGCATGATCCCACACAAGCTCCTTCAACCAGCCCTGCGGGGTATAGCCATGCGGCACTGGCTCATGCGGATATTCATATCGCAGCTGGTCCAGCGTGAAGTGAATACCTGCCATGAAGCGGGGGATTTCCTCCAGCGCTTGCGGTGCAGTGGCAAACAAGCGCGCCATTTCGGCGGTGGATTTCAGATGCCGTTCGGCATTCGCGCCCAACCGCCGCCCGGCCTGCTGTACCGTGACCTTTTCACGAATGGCGCTCATCACATCATGCAGCGGACGCATGGCGGGGGAGGCATAGAGCGCATCATTGGTCGCGATCAGCGGCAGACCAATGCGCGCAGCCTGTTGGTGTAACCTTTCCAGCAGACGTGCATCGCGGCCCATGCGCGGCATGGCTGCGCCCAGCCATACCCGGCACGGTGCGGCCCGGATCAGCCGTGCCAGCAGTTTGTCATCTGCCGGCGGCATTACGATCAGCTGCCAATCATCCAGAAAGGTGAACAGATCGGCTTCATAAAGCAGGCATTCGCCCTTGGTCGCACGCAGATTGCCGGCGCTCAACAATCGCGTCAGCCGGCCCCAGCCGCGGCGTGTAGAGGGGTATGCGATGATATCGGGCGTACCATCGGCAAAGCCCAGCCGCGCGCCCACCAGCAGGTGGAAATAGGGCGTTGGCTGGCCTGCACCCTGCGCCCGCTCAACTGCATCGCGCAGCGCGACATGGGCGCGCACCACGCCCGCCACGCTGTTGCGGTCGGCAATGCCAATCCCGGCATGGCCCAGCTCCAGCGCGCGGGTCACCATATCGGCAGGTTGGCTGGCCCCACGCAGGAAGGAAAAGCTGGTGGCGGCCACCAGCTCTGCATAGCGAGGGGCGGTGACGCTACTCATGCGAACAGCCCATGGACATACCATTGGGGATGCGTGCTTTCCTGGCCATATAGGCCATGACGGAACAGCCAGAAGCGGCGGCCCTGATCATCCTCAACCCGATAATAATCGCGCGTGGGGCCATGGCCATCGGGGTGTTTCCACCAAGGATAGGCAATGCGTTCGGGGCCCTCATGCCGCAGCACCAGATGCTGTTGCCCGCGCCAGCTAAAGCGCAAGGGGGGGCCATCGGGTACTTCGGCCAATACGCTGGTGCGCTGGGGCGGATCATAGAGGAATAGTGGGCGCAGCGGCGGATCGCCTTCCGCACGGGCAGGCCATTCATGGGCCTGTGGCGGCATGGGTGAAAAACTGGCCGCATATTCGGGGAAATGCTCATCACGCGGGTGAAAACGGCACAGGCTCTCTGCGCCAAAGCGGGTGGTTAGCCGGTCAAGCAATGCGGTGATATTGCCCTGTGTGCGGCTGTCGCTGGCCAGATCGGCCTGTTCTTCAGCCAGTTCTTGCGTCACCGGGACGGCCAGCCGCATCATGTCATAACCGAAACCGGGGTCGAGCGGATCGGCCAGCGTTTCCAGCCTTTCATTGAACAAGGTGGCAATCCGCGCCGGGTCACGCAGCACCTGCCCACTGGCGACTGACAGATGCGTCACATGCCCATCCGTGCGGAACAGCGTCACCTCAAATCGCCGCCCGCCCCATGCGCGCTGGGCCAATTGGCGTTCTGTATCGCCAGCCAATGCGCGGATCACATCCAGCAGTGGAGCCAGCGTGGCCATGGGTTCGGCAAAGCGGCACTCGGCATAGATGGCGGGTGGGGTGCGGTGCGGGGTGATGTGCCGGTCTTCCTCACCCAGCAGGCAGGCGAGTTGAACGGGCAATTGCGTGCCAAAACGGGCGGCCAGCGCTGCGCGTGGGCGGGTTTTCAGATCGCCAATGCGACGTAATCCGGCGCGTTGCAGCGCCAGATGTACACCACCGTCCAATTCCAGCGCGGCGACCGGCAGGTCTTCGGCCCGCGCACAGCCGAACCGGGCCAGTGCCAGCGCGGCATCAGGGGTGGAGGCCCATGCCAGCGCAGATTGCAGCCCCTGCCGTGCCAGCCGCGCCTGCAAATCCCGATGCAATTGCCCCTCATCCATGCCAGCCACCTCAAGGCAACCGGTCAAGTCCATCACCAGCGATTGGGTGCCCGATGCGGCGACTGTGGGCGTATAGCGTTCGCAGGCCCCCACCAGCCACATTAGCAGCGCGGCATCGCCAGATGGATCATGATCGAAAGCGGGCAGGCCGGGAATGCGGGCCCGCGCATCAGCCAGCGCCATGCCGGGGATCAGGCCCAGTGCGCAGGCAGCAGGCGGTAGCGCCACGATCCGCAGCGCGCCACGCCGTTTCTCTATCACGGCAAAGGGGCTGTCAGGCGGCGCGCCGCCCGATCTGATCAGCCGCTGAGCCGGAAGGAACGGCAGATGTGCCGCCAGATAACGGCGCGCGGAATCCTGCTTGTTCACAATCCCATTCCAGTTGCAGGTGAAGCCCATCCTGCCCGCCGCGCTGACGCAGCAGATGCAGGTCGAATGCGGGGTGGCCGGGGGCATTGGCGGCAAGCGGAACAGAGTTGGCCGCCTGCACCTTCCAGCGTGTGTGTGCGGCGCTGGGTACTGGTTGCGCACCGCCCCCGCTGCGCAACACCAATGCGGGTGTGGCGCTGCCGCGGGCAGCCAGTGCCAGACGGCGCGATGCGGTAAGGTCAAATTGTGGTGCGCGCCCACCCATCTCCAGCAGAACCGCACCAAAGCCGCCATGGCGCAGGCTCTCCACCCCGGCCCACAGCACGTCCTGATTGCGACGGAGCTGGATCAGCATCACGGCATCAGGATTGATTCCCAGCATGGCCAGGCCTGGCCCATAGGGTTGCAGTGACGGACCACCATCCCCGCCGCGCAGCCAGATCAGCGGTTTGGCAGGGTGGCAGACCTGCATGGCCAGCAGGATAGGCAGGGCCAGCACAGCCCCCCGGTCCCGATGATCCATGGCATAGAATTCATGCAGCCCGTCACGCTGCATGCCACCATTCAGTGTTTGATCGATCTGATGTACCCCAAAGGCCAGCACGCCGCTATCTGGCGCGCGGCGCGCGCGCATGCCGGGGTGGCCCTTGCGAGAGGACAAAAGACGAATCGAATCGGACATATGTTCTTACTATGTTCTAATCGAGAAATGCGCAATGATTTCGCGTATACAGGCGCGTGGTGCGCTTGATGAGATATGGATTTGCAAATCAATCAGGGCGAACAGGCCATATTCATCATTGATATGGCCGATCTTGACGGCGCGCGCGCGCCCTTCCGCCGTCGTCAACAAAGACCTGCCAGTCGCCCTGTTCCCCGCGGAACAATGCGCCAACTGGTACGCGCAACACGTCCTGCCCCTGCCACAGGATTATGGTGCCATCGACCTGATAGCCATGGCCGAGCGCGGCAATCTTGGCGGCCGCCTCACGTGAAAGCAGATCGATTACCACTTCTATCAGTGAAGGATCGCCGATTTCCATCAGTGGCGTACCCATCGCAACCACGCCTTCACTTTCATTAAGCCGCCGCAGCACCCGACCACTTTCTGACGAACGCACAGCGACAGCTCCACCGCGCAATGATCACCGACAGATCAATCCGCAGGCGGCACGTCAGGGGCCATACGTGGATCATCATCCAACAATTCATTATAAAACAGATATCTAATTAATATTCGATTCCCTTCACCATCAAATCTGGCAGATATGGCTTGTTCCTCCACACCGGCTGGTTGATGCTGGTACGATGATGATGGGTGTTCTGGCAGCGTTACTGGTGTTTCTTTGTGCGCTTGGCGGCACGGCCCAGCTTCAATTTGTGCAATTGATGCAAGTTTTGGGGCGCCGATATTCGCTGATCGCAGTTGCTGTGCTGTCTGCCCTTGCCAGCGCGGCCTTGCACGGGTGGGCGGGGGAGTGGCTAGGCTGCATTGTGCCAGAGAAATGGCATTACCCTGTGATATCGTTTGTGCTGCTGGTGGCTACTGTGCGGTTTTTCGTGAAGCCGAAACTGCGCACGCCGAAAGAACCCACTTATTCGTTGGGCGCGATCACGCTCGCGTTGTTCATGCGGCAAATTGCTGACCCGGCGCGGTTGGTCATCATGGCTGTAGCGATTGGCGTTGTGCCCGCCCATTTGGCGGTGGGGCTTGGTGTGGCAGCTGGGGTGGCAGCTTTCGCAATCACATGGTTCCGGACCCGGCCGCAAAAATAGGTGGTGCATACGAATTAGCCCTGTAACTGGGTCGTTTCTGCTGGGCGGGGGCGGCCCATTTGCTATGAGGGGAATATGGCGGGTGTAATCATCACCGAAGGGGCTGACACGGCGGCGATTGCCGATTGGCTGGAGGCGCGGCTACAGGGTGCGCTTTACGCTTGCGAAGGGCGGTTGGCGATCTGCGTTCCGGGTGGCTCTACCCCGTTCCCAATTATGGAGGAACTGACGCGCCGTGATCTGGACTTTACGCGTCTTGAGGTATGGCCCGGGGATGACCGGATCGTTCCGGAAGATCACCCGGCCTCTAATACCGGCAAGCTGCGGGCGCTGTTCGAACCAGTTGGCGCGCAAGTGGTTGGCCTGGACCTGGCTGCGTGCCCGCCGCATTTCACGCTGACCTGGCTGGGTATGGGCGGGGATGGGCATGTCGCGTCACTCTTCCCCAATACGGACCCGCAAGTGGATGATCCGCAGTCAGTCAGACGGCTGACGCCCGATCCGTTGCCGCCAGAGGCACCATTTGACCGGATCACTTTGACCATTTCTGCACTGTTGGACAGTGATGAAGTGTTGTTGGTGATCCGTGGGGATGACAAGCGCGAAGTGTTTGATGCAGGCCTGCGCGGAGAACATGACTTGCCCGTGGCGCGTTTGTTGCGCGCGGCAGATCAGCCGGTTACCTGCTTCGCCTGACCCGTATCACAGAAGCAGCGATAATTGCGCATCCTCGCGCGGTTCGTCCTTTTTCTCCGCGCCTTCCAGATTGGACAGGGTGAGACCCATCAGGCGGATCGGCATGGGCAGCGGCAGCAATTCTTCCAGCAGGTCATGTGCGATCTGGGCAAACTCTGTCTTGTCTGAAACCCAATTTGGGACTGACCGTGCGTGGGTTACTGGCTGAAAATCGGCATATTTCATTTTCAGCGTCACGGTGCGACCGCGCGCCTGCGTTTTCTCGATACTGTCCCACACGATATCGATGATATTGGCCAGCGTTTCGCGCATAGCGGGGCCGGAAGATATGTCCTCGCTGAAAGTACGCTCCCTACCCACCGATTTGCGGATGCGATGCGCGCGCACGGGCCGCAGATCGATCCCACGCGCTGCGCGATAAAGGTAATCGGCAAAACTGCTAAAGTGTTCGCGCATGAAATCGATGTCCTTCGCCGCCAGATCGGCGCCGGTTTCGATTCCCAGCCGCGCCATTTTTTCAGCACCCTTGGGGCCAACGCCATGGAATCGCCGTACCGGCAGGCCCGCGACAAAGCGCGCACCCTGGCCCGGGCGGATTACGCACATGCCATCAGGCTTGTTCTGGTCACTCGCCAGCTTGGCCAGGAATTTGTTGTAGCTGACCCCGGCGCTGGCGGTAAGGCGGGTGGTATCCAGAATCTCCTGCCGGATCAGTTCGGCGATGCGCGTGGCAGACCCCACGCCCAAAAGATCATCAGTGACGTCCAGATAGGCCTCATCCAGGCTAAGCGGTTCGACATGCGGCGTGTATTGGTGGAAGATAGCGCGGATCTGGCGCGATGCTTCCTTATAGGCGTCAAAGCGGTGGCGCACGAAAATCAAATCTGGGCACAGCCGCTTGGCGGTGACAGAGGGCATGGCGCTGCGCACACCGAATGTGCGCGCTTCATAGCTGGCGGCGGCCACCACGCCGCGCCCGCCCGCACCGCCCACTGCAATTGGCTTGCCATGAAGATCAGGATTGTCGCGTTGTTCCACACTGGCGAAAAAGGCATCCATATCGACATGGATGATCTTGCGCAGGCCAACTGCTTCTTCATCTGTGCCGTCGCTTTCGACCATTGCGTGTAGATAGACTCACCGCTTGCATTTAGAAACTGTCTGCGACTACTGCGCCCATTGTGCAAATGCGAAGAGATACACGGTCCACCGATGAACGTCCGATAGCCAGAGCGGCACATGGGCGCGTGATTCAACCCCGCGAGTTGATCTGGATGATGGCGCTGCTGATGGCGTGCAATGCTTTCGGGATTGATACCATGCTGCCTGCGCTGGATGAACTGGCCAGCGGTCTGGGGGCAACTGGCAATTCGCGCCAATTCGTGATCGGTGCTTATCTGTTGGCGGCGGGTTTCGGGACACTGATTCCTGGTGCCTTTGCGGACCGATTTGGTCGTCGCCCCGTGCTGTTTTTTGCGCTGGCCTGTTACATCCTGTTCTCGCTGGCCTGTGCATTGGTCACCAGCTTCGATGCGTTGATCGTATTGCGAGCGGCACATGGGCTTACTGCGGCCGGCATCGTGGCGTTGCCGCCTGCCATCATTCGGGATCGGGTGGGCGGTGATCGCATGGCCCGCATGATGAGCCTGATCTTCGTGATATTTCTTCTGGTACCTGCCATCGCGCCCACGATCGGCCAGGGCGTGATGCATCTGTTCGATAGCTGGCGCTATATCTTCGTGTCGATGGCACTGTCGGGTGTCGCTATGTTCTTGTGGGTCTACTTCCGACTGCCGGAAACCCTGCATGAGGATGATCGCCAGGAAATCCATGTCCGCGTGATTGTGCGCAATATGTGGCGCGGGGTCGGTCATCGCAGGACAATCGGGTATACCTTGGGCGGTGCTTTGGTTTTTGGTGGGTTGTTTGGCTTTATTAGTTCGTCACAACAACTGATTGGTGAAGCGTTCGGTGCGGGCGATGATTTCCCATTGATCTTTGCCTTTTGCGCCGGGTGTATGGCGATTGCGAACTGGTCCAATTCGCGCATAGTGGAAATGCACGGCGCGCGCCGCGTCAGCCATGTGGCACTGTTCCTGTTCATCGCGGTGTCGGGGGCACAATTGTGGTTTGCCTACCAACCCGATGAAAGCCTGTGGACCTTTATGCCACTGATGGCCGCGAATATGAGCTTGTTGGGCTTTATTGGTGCCAATTTCGGCTCAATTGCCATGCAGCCTTTTCGTCATATTGCCGGGGCTGCGTCCAGCGCCCAGAGCTTCCTGCGTATGGTGACCGGAGCGACGTTGGGGGCAGCGATTGGATATGCCTATGATGGCACTCCGCGTCCGCTGGCGGCATCTTTGCTGGTCACTGCGATTTTCTGCCTGCTTCTGGTGCTGTTTTCCGAACGCTGGACGCTGTTCGGCCCGCCGGAGCCGGCGGAGGGTTAATCCTTGTGAATTTGCGCTAATATGTCGCTTCGGCTTAGGCGCGGTGCGGGATCGGGCATGGAGTGGGATTTGCATAAGGCATCGCAAAAGGCGCCGATGACATGGCGCAGCTTTTGCCCAGCAGACGTTGTGACGCGGCTGTGCCATGCCTCAGCCCCGCGCCGTCCGACCTCCTCACCAATTTCGCCATAAATGCGCGCTGCGGCATGGATCGCCCAGCGCTGGCGGAAGTTCAGCGCAGAAGTACCTGCCAACCCTGACTGGCGGTATTGCCGCGCCAGAGCCACCAGCTTCGCGGCCATAGCGGCCAGTTCATTGCGGTGGTGTGGCTTGGTATGTTGGCCCGGCTCGATATCCTGCCGCACCAGCCATTCAATCGGCAGGTAACACCGCCCCGCCGTATCATCCTCCACCAGATCGCGCGAAATATTGGCCAGCTGGAAAGCGATCCCCAGATCGCAGGCGCGGTCCTGCGTATCTTCATCGTCGTGCAGTACGCCCATCACTTGCGCCATCATCACGCCAACCGCGCCTGCCACGTGATAGCAATAGCGCAGCAGATCATCCTCTGTCCGGGGCCGCCATTCCTTCGCGTCTAGCGCAAAGCCGGTGATGACATCTTCGGCCATTTTGCGCGTCAGCCCGCATTCGGATGCGACCTGCCCCATCGCGTCAAACGCCAGATCATCGGTCGGCTTTCCGGCAAAGGCACGGTCCGTCAGTGCACGGATATTATCCACGCGTTCTATGGCATTACTCTGATCCCCTAATGCGCCACCTAATTCCTGCGCATCGGCAATGTCATCGCAGCGGCGGCACCAGGCATAGAGCAGCCATGTTCTTTCCCTCGTGACGTGGTCAAACAGCCATGATGCTGCGTGAAAACTCTTCGATCCTTGCGCGATATATTGGCGGGCCTTTTGCACCAGCAGGGCGCGCGGATAGCTGCCGCCAGCATCACTCACAAATCGTCAGCCTTCATGCGCAAGATCGGCGTGTGCGGCATGTAATCAGCCATCTTGTCCAGAAGATCGGGAAGGGTATCCACCGCGATCAAAATGCCCTGATGTGCCGGACGGACAAAGCCAATGTCGGCCATCTGACGATTGAAGGCGATCAAATGATCGTAAAAGCCAAAGGCGTTGAGCAGGCCCACCGGTTTGGTGTGATAGCCCAGCTGCGCCCAGCTTATCGCCTCCCACAATTCGTCCATCGTGCCCACGCCGCCGGGTATAGTGACGAAGCCATCGGAAAGATCGGTGAAATACTGCTTGCGTTCATGCATGCCGGAAACGGTGATCAGCTCGGTGCAATCGTTATTGGCGACTTCGCTGTTCGCCAGCGCATCGGGGATCACGCCGATCACCTCGCCGCCTGCCTCCAGTGTGCCGCTGGCCACCGCGCCCATCAGGCCCAGCCGCCCACCGCCATAGACCACGCCAATGCCGCGATCTGCCAGCGTGGCACCCACTTCGCGCGCCAGTTCCAGATAGCGAGGATCAGCCGGGCTGGCCGAACCGCAATAGACGGCCAACCGCTTCATTCGCTTTGCTCCACAATCAGGTCATCCAGCATCAGCCGCGCGGTTGCCCTGGCACTGCCGACCACGCCCGGAATACCTGCACCCGGATGGGTGCCAGCACCGACCAGATAGAAATTGCCGATCACATCGTCACGGTTATGCCCGCGGAACCATGCGCTTTGCGTCAACAACGGTTCCAGGCTGAAGGCGCTGCCTAGGTAGGCGTTGAAGTCCATATTGAAATCCTTGGGCGCGTAATGGAATTTGGTCACGATCCGGTCATGGATATCGGGGATCAGCCGCCGTCCGATCTCATCCAGTACCCGCTTTTCCAGCATCGGGCCGATCTGGTCCCAATCCACCGCCAGCTTACCCTGATGCGCCACGGGGATGAGGGCGTAGAATGTGCTTTTTCCCTTGGGCGCCATGCTGGGATCGGTAACGGTGGGATGGTGGAGATAGATCGAAAAATCGGCGGGCAAAACGCCATGTTCGTAAATATCTTCCAGCAGGCCCTTATAGCGCGGGCCGAACAGGATCATGTGATGCGGAATCCCTGGCCAGCTACCCTCAAGCCCGAAATGGATCACGAATAGCGATGGGCTGAAACGCTTTTTAGCCAGCTTTGCGGCGTAATCCTGCCCGCGCTTGGTCCCGCCCAAAAGATCACGATAGGAATGCATAATGTCGGCATTGCTGGCCACTGCATCAAAGCGCTTGCGCCACCCGCTTTGCGTTTGCACCTCGGTCACCTGACTACCCACAGTATGCAGTTTCACCACCGGGTCGCCCATGCGCACTGTGCCGCCCAACCGTTCAAAGTGCCGCAGCATGCCTGCCACCAGCCGGTTGGTCCCGCCGCGCGCCCACCATACGCCGCCATCCTTTTCCAGCTTGTGGATCAGGGCGTAAATAGCGCTGGTCGTCATGGGGTTGCCGCCCACCAGCAGCGTGTGGAATGACAATGCCTGCCGCAATTGCTCATTCTCGATAAAGCTCGACACCATGGAATAGACGCTGCGCCATGCCTGCTTTTTCATCAGCGCGGGCGCGGCCTTCAACATGGATTGAAAGTTCAGGAAGGGCACATGGCCCAGCCGTTCATACCCTTCGCGATAAACGCCTTCGGAATATTCCAGAAAGCGCTGATAGCCAGCGACATCGACCGGATCGAGCTTGGCAATCTCGCGCGCAAGGCTGTCTTCATCATTCGAATAATCGAAATTGGTCCCGTCGGGCCAGTTGAGGCGGTAGAACGGGCTGACCGGCATCAGTTCCACGTCCTGCGCCATGTCATGCCCGGAAAGCTGCCACAATTCCTTCAGGCAGGCGGGATCGGTGATGACGGTGGGTCCGGCATCAAAGGTGAAGCCTTCGCGTTCCCAGTAATAGGCGCGGCCACCGGGCTTGTCGCGCGCCTCAACCACAGTGGTGGCCACCCCTGCGCTTTGCAGACGGATAGCCAGCGCCAGCCCGCCAAAGCCGGCGCCAATCACACAGGCACTGCGCCCTTCATAGGCGGATTGCGACGCGGCTGGCGGCGCTTCCGGTTCTGCCCCCGTCAGACCTGGCAGGAAAGGGGCATTGCCTGGGGTGTTGGGGCTGCTCATGTCATGTTTCCCGCCATCAAGGGCGGCCCCCGCATGGCCAAGGCCCGCGCCGCGCGATGCAGTGCAACGGGCGGTTTGCCCAGCAGAACACGCGCACGGTCAAGGCTGGTCGATTTTGCGGCATAGAAACGTTCGATAAGCGGATCGGGCAGCGAATAAAACCTTTCGAATATATCGACCCGCCGTTCGGGCAGTGCCGCTCCCATCAGCATCCGGCCCAGTATGCGGTAAAAGCCGGTTAAACGCCAATGTGACTTCGTGCGATCTGTGCATAGCTGAGCCAGCGCCACGCCCGAATGATCGGTTGCCTGCGCAATGGCCAGCGCTGTTTCAACGGCAAAGGGTAATGTGTAGCTGGTCAATGGATGGGTAAAACCGGCACCGCCGCCCGCGCGGGCGACCCCGGGGATGGCGGTTTCGGCTTGCCAGCGGGTGAAGTCCCCGCCTGTGATTACTGGCAGAACGCCTGCCTCCTCATGGATTACATCACCCTGCCACCCCGCAGCGGCGGCATATCCGGCAGTGCGCGCGGCCAACAGGTCACGATCCAGTGCCGGACTATCGGCGTAATAGGTGTCTTCGACAAAGATATCGCGTTCGCCCAGCGGCAGGACATAGACAAAGCGATAGGCATGGCCGTTGCCGGAAGGGGCAAGTTGCGGGACGGTTGCATCCATGATGACGGGGCGTGTCAGCCCATGCGGGGTGGCCGTGTACACGCGCTGCCCCAGAAAGACCTGCCAGCCGCCTTCCAAATGCTGTGTGGGCGTGAAATTACGGCAATCGATTACGGCATGGGCGGTGATCTGCGTGCCATCTGACAGGGTGATACGATTCGCGCTGACCGTGGAGGCGGCCCACCCCAGATGGAGGCTTTCGGCAGGCAATTCCCGCCGCAGCACTGCATGGAAATCTGCGCTGGCCAGTGAGTGATAGGGTGTGCCGAGCTGGCGCGTATGATGCGGGAAGCGGACATCATAACCGCCCGGCCATACGGATTGCTCGAAGCATTGCATCAGCGCCGCGCCATCGGGCGACAGATCGCTGGCAAACCAGCTCCATCGGTGGTTGCCGCCCAGCGTATTTGCGGCTTCGACCAGCGCGAGTTGCAGCTGCGGTTGCGCACGGTGTAGCGCCAGCGCAATCAGCCCCCCGGCCAGCCCGCCACCCACAATGGCTATGTCGATCCTGCGCCCGCTCATCGCACGAGTAACTAGGGCAGGGGGGGCATCCTAGCAACACAGCTTGTGTTGACGCGCATTTGTGGCATCACCGTGGAATGAAGCGAATTGTGACGCGCCTTTTTACCTATTTGGTACCTTGGGTGGCAGCCATCCCCGCTCACGCTCAGGACACGCAAGCGGCGCAACCGCTGTTCGGCGGAACAGAACCACGCCACGAAGATTCCGTTTTCGACGATACCTGGCTGGGCGTCGGCTTCGGTGTGCGGATGGACACCAGCTATGATGGATCGGACGATTACGTCGTCTATGCGCTTCCAGCGCTGGCCGGGAGTATCAAGGGCATTGAGTTCAGCCCGCGTGCGGCTGGATTGGCGGTCACGCTGCTGGAAGCAGACCTGTCCCGCAATGTTGAATTCACCGCCGGGCCGGTGGGGCGTTTGCGCGCCAATCGAGCGCGCAAGATCAAGGACTCTGTCGTGGCCGCTGCCGGCAAGCTGGATACAGCTGTAGAGCTGGGCGTCGATTTGGGTGTTACCTTCAAGCGAGTGCTGACCAAATATGATCGCATTTCCATCGGAACGGATGTGCGTTGGGATGTGGCGGGCGCGCATAAAGGTTTCGTGCTTGATCCCGGCGTGGCCTATCGTACACCTTTGAGCCGGGGCATTGTGCTGGGTCTGTCAGCAGGTGGGCAATATGCAGATGGCGAATATATGCGCTATTACTATTCCGTCACGCCAGCGCAGAGTACAGCCAGCGGGTTGCCGCAGTTCACGGCCGATGCGGGTTGGTATAAGGCGGGCGGGGCTGTGGCGCTGGGCGTGGATCTGGATGGCAATCTGGACAATGGCGGTTTCGTGCTCGGCTTTTTGGCCGGATATTCGCGCATGCTGGGGGATGCCGCACGATCACCCTATACCAGCATCAGGGGCGATGCAGATCAGTTCCATGTCGCAGGCGGCGTGGGCTTTATTTTCTGATCAGTTGGTCGAACGTCATCACCCATTGATAGTGGATGTGTTGTGATGTGGGCCCACAAGGTATAGTTTCCATTTAAACCAATTCCTGCAAACGGGACTTTGCAATATGACCAAGATTAAACTGTTGCTGGCCGCGGCTTCCGGCCTGGCACTGACCGCCTGCACCACCACCGCGCAGGATTCCGCAGCTGTTGCGGCGAACGCAGCGGTTGAACCGAGCGCGCATGATCAATTGTTCGCCCTGTTCGAACGATCCGATGCACAGGAACTGGAACTGAGCCCCCTAAGCGCCATGTTCCGTGGGGATTTCACCCATGCGGACCGGATCGGAGATTTCTATTCCGATGAACTGGATGCCAAGGCCAAGGGATTGATTGAACAGAATATGGCAGATCTATTGGCGATTGATCGCGGCTCTTTGAACGCGACCGATCAGCTGGCTTATGACGTGTTCAAATTGCAGCTGGATGAAGGGTTGAGCGATTACTCGCCCGAAATTCAGGCGCTGACCCGCGTCCGCCCCGTCAATCATATGGCCGGGTTCCACACCTTCTATCCCACCTTTGAAAGCGGGCAGAGTGCGGCCCCCTTCAAGACGGTGAAAGATTATGACAACGCCATTTCCCGCCATGCCGATTATGTGAAGATTGTCGACCGCGCGATTGGCCGTTTTCGTGAAGGCATGGATACAGGCGTGCTGGAAACCACGCTGACGATCAACAATGTGATCGCTCAGTTGGATGCGCAGCTGGATCTGGATGTTGAGGCATCGCCATTCTGGGGGGCGATCAGCAATTTCCCGGAAGATTTCTCTGATGCGGACAAGGCTAGGATCACGACGGATTTTCGCACTTCGCTAGATCAGGTCTATGCCGCCAATCGCCGCATGCGGGATTTTCTGAAGGATGAATACCTGCCTGTCGCGCGCACCAGCACCGGACTGTCGCAGATGAAGGGAGGCGCGGTGCTCTATGAAAAACTGATCCGCGACACGACCACTTTGCCGCTGACAGCCGATTATTTGCACGAACTGGGCCTGAGCGAGGTCGCCCGGATCAAGAGCGAGCTGGCCAAGGTGCAGCAGGAAGTCGGTTTTGAAGGCAGTCAGACCGAGTTTTTCGATTATGTGCGGACCGATCCCAAATTTGCCCCGAACAGCCGGGAGGCGCTGACCCAGACCTATTATGATATTGGCAAACAGGTGGACGAGAAGATCGGCGATTATTTTTCGTTGCTGCCCAAATCCGCCCTGGAAATCCGCCCTTACGAGGAATTTCGTGAGAAGTTTGAGGCGGGCGGATCCTATCAATCGGGATCGCCTGATGGCGCGCGACCAGGCACATTCTATTTCAACGCCTATGACCTGCCCAGCCGGCTGACGACGGGCAACGTCACGCTCTATCTGCATGAGGGAGCGCCAGGGCATCACTTCCAGATCAGTCTGGCACAGGAAAATGAGGCGCTGCCCGCCTTCATGCGCTTTGGCGGTACCACCGCTTTTGTGGAGGGTTGGGCGCTTTATTCGGAAACGCTGGGCTATCCCATGGGCTTCTATCAGGACCCGTGGAACCGTTATGGCACTTTGCAGGATGAACAGCTGCGCGCCATGCGGCTGGTGGTGGATACCGGCCTCCACGCCAAACAGTGGACCCGCGAACAGGCGATCGATTACATGCTGGAAAATTCCGGCATGACCCGCACCGAAGTGGTGGCAGAGGTGGAACGCTATATCGCCATTCCCAGTCAGGCGCTGGGGTACAAGGTCGGCGCGCTGAAGATCCAGGAATTGCGTGATCGGGCGCAGGCGGAGTTGGGCGACCAATTCGATATCAAGCAATTCCATGCCCAGGTGCTGGGTACTGGCGCGCTGCCACTGGCCGTGCTGGAGCAGAAAATTGATCGGTGGATCGCCGCCAGCAAGGCTGACTGACACCGCTTCGATCTAGTTTGAAAGACAAGCCGTCGGATGAACGGTCATCCGGCGGGTTTCTTTTGATCCTTATCAATGATCGAGTGACCGGATCGGTCCAGTGATACAGGCTGCGATTGGCCTGCCAGAACGCATGCTTGGGGTATGCGCGGCGATGGTGGGCAAGGCGGCGGGCTTGTGCCTGTTGAGAGGGTTGGGCAATAAGGCCCGTCGCCGCACATCTTGAGGGAGTGGGACAGATGCAGCTTTCATTCGATCCTGTGGGCTGGAGCGCCACCTTGCTGGGCCTGTTTTCAGTTGCGGTCGCCATCGGCGCACTGCGCAAACCGGGGCAATTTGCCAAAATGGTGGAGGAAATTGCGGCGTCCCCTGCTTTGCAATTGCTCAGCGGATTTGCCGAATTGTTTGCAGGCGCGGTGATTTATCTCGCCAATCCGTGGGCGGTGCATGATCTGCTGGCCATCATCATGAAGGCGATTGGCGGGCTGATGATGGCAGAGGCGCTGGTGGTGATGGCCATTTCAGACCTCTATTTTCAGACCTGGCTGAAGAATCTGGCCGCCATGCGACGCGGCTGGCCGCTGGCGACTTTGGTTTTGGGCGCTGTACTGGCCATTGCCGGGATGATGCGCTTTACCTGACGGTGCCACTGTCTGGCTCTGGACCCGCCTGACGAATCCTCCTACATAGCTCCCATCCCCGGGGAGCCAGCTTCACCTTGGCTGAGAGGGACGGGATTAGCGCCGTCCGACCCGTTGAACCTGAACTGATTAGCATCAGCGGAGGGAGTGGGCGGCCTGTTGTTTGATGCCCGCTCTCCCCCCGTTGTAAGGAGAGCTTTGCATGGCTGACATCAATTCGAAACTCGAAATAGGCGCTACCACCGGGCCCATTCGCGGCAGCCGCAAGGTGCATGTGGGCGCGCGCACGGGTTCGGGCATTAGTGTGGCGATGCGAGAAATTGACCTGGAAGGTGATGAGCCATCGGTACGGGTTTACGACACCTCCGGTCCCTATACCGACCCGGACGTACTGATCGATATCAAGCAGGGGCTCAGCCCCCTGCGCCGTGATTGGATCATGGCGCGCGGTGATGTGGAAGAATATGAAGCGCGCGCGGTAAAACCGGAAGATAATGGCCAATTGGGGCCAGATCGTTCGGGCGGCGTTCCCGCATTTGCCAATGTGATGAAGCGGCCTTTGCGCGCGAAAGCGGGCGCCAATGTCAGCCAGATGCATTACGCCCGCCGCGGCATCATCACGCCCGAAATGGAATATGTGGCGGAGCGGGAAAATCTGGGCCGCGAAATGGCCGCAGAACTGATCGCGGCCAATCGTGAAGGCGCGCAGAGCTGGGGTGCGGCGATCCCCGATTTGATCACGCCCGAATTTGTGCGAGACGAGGTGGCGCGCGGCCGCGCTATCATCCCCAGCAATATCAACCACCCGGAAAGCGAACCGATGGCGATCGGGCGCAATTTCCTGGTCAAGATCAATGCCAATATCGGCAATTCCGCCGTTGCATCAGATGTGGCTAACGAAGTCGACAAGATGGTCTGGTCCATCCGCTGGGGCGCGGACACGGTGATGGACCTTTCCACCGGCCGCAACATCCACGACACGCGCGAATGGATCATCCGCAATTCGCCCGTCCCCATCGGCACCGTGCCGATCTATCAGGCGCTGGAAAAGGTCGGTGGTATCGCCGAAGAACTGACCTGGGAGATCTTCCGCGACACGCTGATCGAACAAGCCGAACAGGGGGTCGACTATTTCACCATCCATGCCGGCGTGCGCCTGCCCTATGTCCCACTCGCTGCAAAGCGGGTGACGGGCATTGTCAGTCGCGGCGGTTCGATCATGGCGAAATGGTGTCTTGCCCATCACAAGGAAAGCTTCCTCTACGAACATTTTGACGAGATCACTGAGATCATGAAAGCCTATGACATCGCCTATTCACTGGGTGATGGCCTGCGCCCGGGCAGTATCGCGGATGCCAATGACGAGGCGCAATTTGCCGAGCTGTATACTCTGGGCGAGCTGACCCACCGCGCCTGGAAACAGGATGTGCAGGTGATGATAGAGGGGCCAGGCCATGTGCCCATGCACAAGATCAAGGAGAACATGGACAAACAGCTGGAGGTGTGCGGCGAAGCGCCCTTCTATACGTTGGGGCCGCTCGTCACCGATATTGCTCCGGGATATGACCACATCACCAGCGGCATCGGCGCGGCGCAGATCGGCTGGTATGGCACGGCCATGCTTTGCTACGTCACGCCCAAGGAACATCTGGGCCTGCCTGACCGGGATGATGTGAAGGTCGGCGTCATCACCTATAAACTCGCCGCCCATGCGGCTGACTTGGCCAAGGGGCACCCGGCGGCCAAGGTGCGCGATGATGCATTGTCAAAGGCGCGGTTTGAATTTCGCTGGCGCGACCAGTTCAACCTGTCATTGGACCCTGATACGGCCGAGCAATATCACGATCAGACCCTGCCCGCAGAAGGGGCCAAGACAGCGCATTTCTGTTCCATGTGCGGGCCCAAGTTCTGTTCGATGAAGATCAGCCAGGACGTGCGCGATTTCGTCGCCAAGCAGAACCAGGGCGCAGACGGCTTTATTGCCAGCATGCAAAGCGGGGCTGAAGCAGCCGCCGCCAGCCGGGAAGCCGCGCTGAAGGGCATGGAAGAGATGGCCGAAAAATACCGCGATGGCGGAGATTTGTATGTTGGGGTGGGGGATTAGGGACGTCACCCTGGAATAGTTTCAGGATGACGGACGCAAGTTCAACATGGCAGTTTCGGTGCAAGCTAGGGTGCAGGATGAAGCTCACCGCAAGCATAATTAGGTAATCCGCGCCACACGTGCTAGTACCCCATCGCTGACGTCGGAATTTGCGACGGAACTTGAAATTTGACGACCGCCGTTTGCCATAGGCTCACCAGCCAGGCCCCGGCGTAAACCGGACGACGACTTCCTTTCTCCCTGAACGATTAGACGCACGGTCCACGCGGCATTCTGCCGCGCGGGTAACACTTACGTTCTTGAAAGGAACGCATCATGAGCAAGACTGGCACAGTCAAATTCTTCAACACCGATAAGGGTTATGGCTTCATCCAGCCTGATGATGGCTCTGCAGACAGCTTCGTCCATATCAGCGCCGTACAGGCCGCTGGCATGCACTCGCTGGATAAGGAACAGCGCCTGAATTACGAAGTTGAAACGGGACGCAATGGCAAGGAAAGCGCCGTCAACCTGTCGGCTGCTGACTGATCTTCACCCATGGGTGCGGCGGCTGTGTTGCCGCACCCATGACCTCTCTGCCACAGGAGGCGTATATGGCCGGCAATACATTTGAATTTTATGATGCGCGGGCGCGTGCTGCCGCCATTGCCGCCGAAAAGGCAACGCTGGAAAATGTGCGGGATCGTGAATTGCGCGCGGAAAAGACCTGGCGTGGCCTGGCCAATCAGGCGAGGGCGGTTGCAGTACAGCGCGAAAAGACTGAGCGAGAGAAAGCAGAGCAGCGGGCACAGGAAGCATCCGCCAGCCTGCCTTAGACGCTGGGACTCTAACGTTTCTTCACAAACTCCGCGCGCAGCACCAGCCCCTTGATACCGGGATATTTGCAGTCGATTTCCTGTGCGTCGCCCGTCAGGCGGATCGATTTGATCAGCGTGCCCTGTTTCAGGGTTTGCCCTGCGCCCTTGACCTCCAGATCTTTGATCAGCGTTGCCTGGTCGCCATCGGCCAGAAGATTGCCCACCGCATCGCGCACCTCAATCTGGTTTGCTGCGGCTTGCTTTGCGGCAAATTCGGATTGCGGCATCCATTCGCCGCTTTCCTCGTCATAGACATATTCTTCATCGCTCATGCGCCATATCCTTCTGTCACAATGCCCTTGGCAGAGCTGTGCCGGCGAGGGAAGGGCTGAGGGCTGTGCGCACCCATATTGGGGCTGCTCCCTTGCGGTGGCCCATTAGCAGTCATAGCTATGACTGCATGACCAAGATTTTCGAAAGAGACCGGAGATGGCACTGAAATGGCCCGTGATTGCGTTGACCGTGGCACTCGCAGCCTGTGGCCCCGCTTCGCAGCCAACACCAGGTGATGTGCCGCGCTATGATGGGGTCGCCGAAAGCGAAACCATTAGCTTGCTTGGGAACGAACCCTTTTGGGGTGCCAGGATCGCTGGTGGCGCGATGGTCTACTCCACGCCAAACAATATCGATGGTGTCAGCATCCCCGTGACGCGTTTTGCCGGCAATGGCGGGCTGGGCTTTCACGGTGAGTTGGAGGGGCAGCCTGTGCATGTGGCGGTGACACCGGGTGACTGTTCTGACGGGATGAGTGACCGCACCTATCCCTTCACCGCAACGGTGAAAATTGGCGATGTGACCCTCAACGGATGCGGATTTTCCGGAAAAAACCCCTTCACAGGCGATGAGAGCCCCTGAGCCTGTTTGTTGATTTGCAGCAGGTTTGGTGGCCCATCCCGCTGTTCTGGCAGCAAAAATGCGGCCAAAGACGCAGGCTTTCCCCAGAAAAGCGGTGAATAGTTTCACCTGTGATCTCGTCACACGAGGACGAAACGCCTAGCATTTTGGGCCTGATAGAGGAGCTTAATACGTGACTGCCCTGCCTCAATGGCTGAATTCTGCCCTTCCGTCCCACGCCCGCCATGCCGGGTTGGCGATTGCTGGACTTGCAGATGAGCGCGGATATGGCCGTGGCGGTTTCGAGTTGACCAGCCCTGCCTTTCGCGCCGGGGAGGAACTGGACCCCTGCTTTACCGCGGATGAGGAGGATGCGGTTGCCCCTCCGTTGGAATGGACAGCACCGCCGCCCGGTACGCAGGAACTTGCCCTGATTGTGGAAGATGCCACCGGCAATGGTGATGAGCCGCGCTGCCATTGGCTGGTCTGGGGCTTGCCGGGGCAGCGCGCCAAATTGCTGGAGGGGGAGGTGCCCCCGCGTACTGGCAAGAATTCACTGGGCAATTCAGAATGGCTGCTGCCCGATCTGCCTGCGGATGAAACACACACTTACCTATTCCAACTGTTTGCACTCGACCTGCCGCTGACCCTGATGCCGGGTGCGGGACGGGCTGATCTGCTTGCGGCACTGGATGGGCATGTCGTCGCCAGCACCACGCTGGTTGCCCGTTATACCAAGTCGGAAGATGACGAAGACGACTGGGATGATGACGATTTCGAATAAGCAACGGCCATAACCAGGAAAGGAACTTAACAATGGCTGGCAACAACGCACTGCAAAAGCCGGTGACTCTGTCGGGGGCGCTGGAGAATGTGATTGGCAAAGGTCCAATGACCCGCGCCCAGGTGACGTCCAAGGTGTGGGAATACATCAAGGCAAACGGCCTGCAGGACAGCAAGGATAAGCGCCAGATCAATCCCGATGCCAAGCTGGGCACCGTGATCGGCAATGCGCAGATCTCCATGTTCAAGATGACGGCTGCGGTCTCCAAGCACCTCAGCTGATCACTGCTGAATAACGGCGGCGGGGCGGCTTGTGGCCTGCCCCGCTGGCCACCCCCACAGCCGGTGGGGATCACCCCGTTCTGTGGGGACTTGGTAGCTCGGTCATAATCCGTCGCGGCATAAGCATGTGCTTGCGCAAGAAGTGACGGCTTGCCACCAATTCTGCCAGTTAATTGAGGGCAGTCATCCATGAAACTTATCGGATTGTTGGGTGCCGCGGCACTGCTGGCCTTGCCGCTGCAGGCGCAGGAAAATCCTGAAGATGTGGCCAATGCTGCGCTGGATGTGGCACCTGTTTGGGACGGCCATAATGATGTGCCGATGCAGCTTCGCAAGCGCTTCCACAGCCATCTGGAAGATCTGGATTTCACGGATACATCACAGGTGCCCGACGGGACATATAGCAAGGGCGCCATGCATACCGATCTTCCGCGATTGCGCGCGGGCAAGGTCGGGGCGCAATTCTGGTCTGTTTTTGTCCTTACGGGAAAGCCAGAAGCGCAATCGGTGCAGGAAGTGGTGGAACAGATTGACGTTACCAAGCGGCTGGTGGCGCGTTATCCGGCGGATTTGCAGCTGGCGATGACGGCGGATGATGTGGAAGCCGCACTGGCCAGTGGCCGGATCGCATCCTTGATGGGGATGGAGGGCGGTCATTCGATCGGCTCCAGCCTGGCCGTATTGCGCCAGATGTATGATCTGGGCGCGCGCTATATGACGCTGACCCATTCGAAAAACACGCCATGGGCGGACAGTGCCACCGACACGCCTGAACATTTCGGACTGACTGATTTTGGCAAGGATGTGGTGCGCGAAATGAACCGCATTGGCATGCTGGTGGATCTGAGCCATGTCAGTGAAGAGGTGATGCATGATGCGCTGGATGTGGCGGGCGCGCCGGTCATTTTCAGCCATTCAGGTGCGCGCGCGGTAAACGGCCATGCGCGCAATGTTCCTGATAGCGTGTTGCAGCGGCTGAAGGAAAACGGCGGCATTGTGATGGTGGTCGCGCTGCCGGTTTATATCAGCGAGGCGCAGCGGCAGTTGTCAGCCAATCGTGCGGCGGAACAGGCGCGCCAAAATGCTTTGCTGGTGGGGCAGCCTGTTGCTGTCCAGGCGGCGATGGCAAAATGGGACGCGGCGCACCCAATGGCCGCCGCCACGATTTCTGACATGGCGGACCACATTGACCATATCCGCGCCGTGGCAGGCGTCGAACATATCGGCATTGGCGGTGATTATGACGGTATGCCCAATGGCCCGCAGGGGATGGAGGATGTGTCAGGTTATCCTGCACTATTCACGGAGCTGGCGCGGCGTGGCTATAGTCAGGCCGAGCTGGAAATGATCTCCATGCGCAACATGCTGCGGATCTTGCGCGGGGCGGAAAGATACGCCGCTGCGCATGCCGGTAACCCGCCCATCGAAACGCTGATCCAGGGGCAGTGACGCCCCTGGCCGGCTCCTTCTGGGTCAGTCGCGCAGCAGCTCGTTAATTCCGGTTTTGGAGCGGGTCTGCGCATCCACCGTCTTGACGATTACTGCGCAATAAAGGCTGGGGCCGGGTGTGCCATCAGGCAATGGTTTCCCGGGCAGCGATCCGGGGACTACAACGGCATAGGGCGGTACTTCGCCGATATGCACTTCGCCAGTCGCACGATCGATGATCTTGGTCGAAGCGCCCAGATATACACCCATGGAAAGGACTGCGCCTTCGCCCACGCGGACACCCTCCGCCACTTCGCTGCGCGCACCGATAAAGGCACCATCGCCAATGATGACAGGGCCCGCCTGCAGCGGCTCCAACACTCCGCCAATCCCAACTCCCCCGCTAATATGCACCTTCTTGCCGATCTGGGCACAACTGCCCACCGTGGCCCAGGTGTCCACCATGGTCCCTTCATCAACGAAGGCCCCGATATTGACGAAGCTGGGCATCAGCACCACGCCTTTGGCAATATGGCTACCACGGCGGGCGACGGCACCGGGTACGACGCGGAAACCAGCTTCGCGGAAACTGTTTTCACCCCATCCGGCAAATTTGCTGGGTACTTTGTCAAAGGCCGGGGCACCCGCCGCACCGCCATCGATCAGGGTGTTGTCATTAAGAGCGAAGCTCAACAGCACCGCCTTCTTCAGCCACTGATTGACAGTCCAGCCGCCATTCCCATCGGGTTCTGCAACGCGCGCAGCGCCGCTATCCAGCAGCTCGATCGCCTGTTCGACCACGTCACGCACAGCCGAACTTGCGGGGGTCACATCCTGCCTGTTTTCCCAGGCAGTTTCGATTGCATTGGCCAGCTCGATGGTCATATTCGCTCCAGGTTCAGATAGGGTTTGCGATGCGCCTGCTAGCGGCGAGTGGGAGGCGCGGCAAGCATTACGGACGTGGAAATAGTTTCTGCGTTAATAGCGGCGCAATCATTTCTTGGCGTAATATCGTGTGAATTGTGGGAGAGTACCCTTGTTCAGAACCACAGCACGTATCGACTTTTCCCGGTTTACCGTATCAGTGGCGGCGTGTGCCTTACTGGCGGCCTGTGGTGGCGGCGGAACCAACAGCACGCCTGCCCCAGCCCCAGCCCCAACCCCAACACCGACCCCGGCACCTTCGCCTACGCCAACCCCCACTCCCACTCCCACTCCCACTCCCACTCCCACAAATTTCGACACAGCTGAATATCGCCGATCAGATGGCCCGGAATTTCATGGCGCGATCAGTGCGTGGCAAGATGGTGTTACGGGCGCTGGGTCAATCATTGCGGTAATTGACACCGGCATTGATCAGGACAGCCCTGAATTTTCTGGAAGGATACATCCCGATTCCACCGATGTTGCCGGCAGTCGCGGGATTGAGGCGGAGGACGATCATGGCACCAATGTAGCGATGGTGGCCGCTGCCGCGCGCAATAATACTGGGATATTGGGTATAGCCTGGGATGCGCAGCTTCTGGTGTTGCGGGCGGATGATCTGGGCAGCTGTGCCGCCGATACGCCCGATGATGCATCCAATAGCTGCCAGTTTGATGATATCAATATCGCTGCCGGTGTGGACCAGGCCATCGCATCGGGCGCGGCGGTTGTTAATATCAGCCTGGGCGGTGGCTCGGCTTCACCGGTTCTGACCAGCGCAGTTGCGCGTGCCGCTGCAGCCGGTGTGGTGGTGATTGTGTCCGCCGGTAATGGTGGGGATGGGTCTGAACCGGGTATTGATCCGGACCAGCCCGATCCCTTTGCCGCCAGCCTGCTGGCGGCAGGCGGCAGTAATGTGATCATTGTTGGTGCTGTCGATGAAAATGGCATCATTTCCGACTTCTCCAATCGTGCGGGCGATGATGCGGCATTTTACCTGTCGGCGCGGGGTGAGGCGATTTGCTGTGTCTATGAAGATGGTCAGATTTTTCAGGATGATGAGGGGTTTGTGTACCTCTTTTCCGGCACCAGTTTTTCGGCGCCCCAAGTGGCGGGCGCGGTGGCGCTGCTGGCGCAGGCATTCCCCAATCTGACCGGGGCAGAGATTGTCGAAATCCTGCTCGACAGTGCCCGTGATGTCGGGGATGCAGGCACCGATGCGGTTTATGGCCGCGGCATTCTGGACATTGCCGCAGCCATCGCTCCTTCCGGCCAAACCACGCTGGCTGGAACCGAATATACGCTGGCGCTGGCGGATAATTTCGGCCTTGGGTCTGCTGCGATGGGCGATGCGCTGAACGATCAAGCGTTGCGCGCCGTTGTCCTCGACAAATATCAGCGCGCCTATGAATATAATCTCACCACGCGGCTGCGCGGTGCCACGCTGCGGCCACGGTTGCATGCTGCCGCTGGTCAGGCCAGCCGTTCGCTTTCTGCTTCGGCCGATGGGCTGGCAATGGCCTTCACCGTGGCGGATCGATCGCGATCTGGTGGCATGGGTTGGGTGCAACCCTTGCAGCTGACGTATGAGGATGCGCAGCAAGCTGAGGTATTGGCAGCCCGCATCAGCGCGCACCTTGCCCCTGATACCCAATTGGGCATTGCCTATGCGCAAGGTGCAGGAGGCCTGACCGCGCAATTGCAGGGGCAGATCCGCCCGGCTTTCCGCATTGCGCCCGCCCCCGATGATGATGATGGCTTTGTTCAGCAGGCCGATATGGCGCTGGCACTGCGCCATCAGATGGGCGCATGGGGGGTGACTTTGTTTGCCGAACAAGGTGATGCACAGCTGGCGGGATCACGGCACGTGTTCGATCTTCTCTCTGCCCCGCGTGAACAGCGCCCCGTTATCAGCATGGGCATGTCGTTTGACCGGCGGTTGGCAGGTACTGATGCGGCATTGGGTCTGACCTGGATGGCAGAGAGCGACACGGTTCTGGGCGGCTATTTCCACTCGGCCTTGGGTGCCAGCGGGGCCGACACGGCGTTTCTGGACGCATCTGCCCGTGCGCAGTTTGCGCCGGGATGGAGCATGGGCGCTGCCTTTCGCCAGGGCGTGACCAAGCCGCATCGCTCATCCATTCTGGCAGGTTCATCGCGGCTTTACAGCAATGCCTGGTCGCTCGATCTGTCGCGCGGGGGGGTGATGGGTGTGCATGACAGGTTGGGCCTGCGCGTCAGCCAGCCATTGCGGGTCAGCAGCGGCGGCCTCAATCTGATGCTGCCCGTCGCCTATGATTATGCGGCCGAAAGCCCTGAATATGGCCTGCGCCGCCTGAATTTGGCGCCAGAGGGGCGTGAGGTGATGGGCGAACTGGCATGGAGCGGGCCCACAGCCTGGGGATGGGGCGGGGCCAGCCTGTTCTATCGCCACCAGCCTGGGCATTATGCCGATCAACCCGCCGATCTGGGTGTGCTGCTGCGCTGGAGCAGCGATTTCTGATCCTGCCTCAGGCGGACATGCCTGCCTTAACTGCAAAGTGGTGCGCCTGACGCACCAGCACCGGCACCATCTCTGCCATCTTTTTGGCATGGGCCGATGATGCTGTGCCATCGATCACGCGCTTCTTGATCCCCTGCACGATCCCGGTGAGACGGAAGAAATTGTATGAGAAGTACCAATCCATTGGCGGTACGGGATATCCCGTGCGCGCGACATAGCGTTCGATCGCCTGTTCCTGTGTTGGGATGCCCAATGCGGGCAGATCCAGCCCACCAATCCCCGCGCGGCCATCCGGTTCATTCGTCCAGTTCATCATGAAATAAGAGAAATCGGCAATCGGGTCGCCCAGCGTCGAAAGCTCCCAATCGAGCACGGCAGTTACACGATTTTCACTCGCATCGAAGATCAGATTGTCCAGCCGGTAATCGCCATGGACGATGGTGCTGGCATGCTGCGGCGGGATGGTGGTGGGCAGCCATTCGATCAGCCGGTCTACTTTAGAGATCACCTCTGTTTCGGACAATTTATATTGTTTTGACCAGCGGGCTATCTGCCGCGCGCAATAATCATCCGGCTTACCATAATCGCCAAGGCCGATCTTATCGGGACGGGCCAAGTGCAGATCAGCCATCGTATCGATCATGGCATGATAGATTTCGCGCCTTTGGCCGGGCGTACAATCGGGCAGCGCGCCGTTCCACAGATTGCGCCCTTCGACCATATCCATCACAAAGAACTTGGCACCGATGACATCATTATCTTCGCACAGGCCAAAGGTACGCGGAACCGGGAAATCTGTGGTGCCCAGCGCGCGCATCACCTGATATTCGCGGTCTACCGCATGGGCACTGGGCAGCAATTTGCCAAAGGGCTGGCGGCGCAGGACATAGGATTGTCCGGGCGTATCGATGCGATATGTTGGGTTGGATTGCCCGCCCTTGAATTTCGAATAGGCAATCGGGCCAGCGAAACCTTCTACATTGCCTTCAAACCACTGGGTCAGCCGGTCAAGGTCCAGCCGGTCACGTTCGGGCACCTCGACCGTGCCCACCATTTCTGTTTGGTAATCGATATTCTGTTCAGTCATCAGTCGAACACTACCACGCTGCGCGCGGAATGACCGGCGCGCATCCTGTCAAACCCATCATTGATCGCCTCCAGCGGGATACGCTCTGCAATGATTGTGTCGAGATCCAGCAATCCGCGCAGATAGAAATCCACCAAGCGTGGTAGATCCACCGGGAAGCGGTTTTCACCCATGAATGCGCCTTGCAATTTCTTGCCTGACAGCAAATCCAGCGCGCCCAGGCCCACCTTACAATCAAGCGGCATCATGCCCAGAATGATTGCGGTGCCGCCCCTACGCAGCGTAGCAACCGCCAGATCGGCGCTGGCCTGTCGTCCAACAGCCTCAATCGCATAATGGACCCCGCCGCCCGACAATTTGATGATCTGGGTTGCGGCATCGTCGGCCAGGGCATCCACCACATGTGTTGCGCCCAAAACCTGCGCCAGTTCGCGTTTTTCCGGCATCGGATCGGCCGCTATGACCTGTCCTGCCCCGGCAATTCTGGCTGCATTGACTGCGGCAAGGCCCACCCCGCCGCAGCCGATCACGGCCACGGTTTCACCCGGCGTCAGTTTGGCCGCGTTGAAAACCGCGCCTGCGCCGGTTGTGACCGCGCAACCGATCAGTGCGGCACGATCCAATGGCATCGCCTTGTCGATGGCGACACAGGCATGTTCATGCACCAGCATTTGTTCGCAAAAGGCAGACAGGTTCAAAAACTGGTTGATGGGTGATCCATCGGGTACGGCAATGCGCGCTGCAGCAACGCTGGCGCGCCGTGTTTCGTTCCCTGAACACAGCGCCATGCGGCCCGTCACGCAAAATTCGCAATGACCGCAAAAGGCGGAAAGGCAGGTTACCACGTGATCGCCGGGTTGAACCGTGCGCACTTCACTGCCTACAGCGCGCACCACGCCCGCCGCCTCATGCCCCGGAATGCAGGGCATGGCGTGGGGATAATTGCCATCGATAAAATGCAGGTCTGAATGGCATAACCCGCATGCCTTTGTGTCAATCAGGACTTCGTGTGGGCCCGGCTCCGCCAGAGTGACATCGCCAATCTCCAGCGGCTGGCCGGCACCCCGCAATATCGCTGCCTTCACCATTGCTGTGCCCCTCCCATATCGCCAGAGCTGAAACCCGCATCCCCGCCCGACCCGGCCTTGCCAGAACGCAGGGCATTTGCAGACGGGCCATCCTGTGGCGCATGCTTTGAAAATTCTATCCGCGCGATGGAGCGGGCGTGGACCTCATCCGGGCCGTCGGCCAGCCGCAATGTGCGCTGATGGGCATAAGACATTGCCAGACCATAATCGTCCGACACGCCTCCGCCGCCATGCGCCTGAATGGCATCGTCGATGATCTTCAGGGCCATATTGGGGGCCTGCACCTTGATCATGGCGATTTGTTGCTTGGCCGCCTTGTTGCCCATCTTATCCATCATATCGGCGGCCTTCAGGCAGAGCAGACGGGTCATGTCGATATCGATGCGCGCGCGGGCGACGCGCTCTTCCCAGACAGAGTGTTTGTAGATCGGTTTGCCAAAGACTTCGCGTTCTTGCAGGCGGCGGCACATCTTGCCCAACGCCTCTTCCGCGGCGCCAATGGTGCGCATGCAATGATGGATACGACCGGGGCCAAGGCGGCCTTGCGCAATCTCGAACCCGCGGCCTTCGCCCAGCAGCATATTGCTGGCAGGAATACGCACATCCTTCAGCTCTATTTCCATATGCCCGTGGGGCGCATCGTCATAACCGAATACCGGCAGGTGCCGCAGAATGGTGACACCTGGAGCGTCGAGCGGCATAATGACCATGGATTGCTGGACATGGCGTTGCGCCTCGAAATCCGTCTTGCCCATCACGATCGCCACCTTGCAACGCGGATCGCCCGCGCCCGATGACCACCATTTGCGGCCATTGATGACATAAACGTCACCATCACGTTCAATCCGGGTTTCGATATTGGTCGCGTCAGACGATGCAGTAAATGGTTCGGTCATCAGGAAGGCGGAACGGATTTTGCCTTCCATCAGAGGTTGCAGCCATTCATCCTTTTGTTCGCGGGTGCCATAGCGGAAGAACACCTCCATATTCCCGGTATCGGGTGCGGAACAATTGAACACCTCACTTGCCCATTCAATGCGCCCCATTTCTTCTGCGCACAGGGCATATTCCAGATTGGTCAGACCGGGTCCGTTAAATTCGAATGTCTCATCGACGTGGTTATGGCTGGCATTGCGTGGCGGCATGAACAGGTTCCAGATACCATCTGCCTTGGCCTTGGCCTTCGTCTCTTCGATAATCGGCAGAACCTTCCAGCGTTCTCCTTCAGCATTTTGCGCATGATAGGTCGCCAGATTGGGGCGGACATGCGCCTCGATAAAGTCACGCACACGGTTGCGCCAATATTGCTGCCGCTCGGTCGGTTCAAAATCCATCAATGCTCTCCTCGCGTTCATGCAGCCAGATCTGGCCAATACGACGTGGCATGGTTGCCGCCCTGCGCCAAGCCTCACTCAATTAACGTAAACGTAAATTAACCTACGGGTTCGTCAACCGCGATGGGGCTGACGTTACGGCATGGCTGAACTGCAGGTTTGCGCTTGCCGGACAGCGCCGAATCACCCTAGCTTCCATCCGATTTTACGGATCAAAGAGGAGAGTCGGAGATGCCCGATCTGGAAGCATTTCGTGCGGAGGCGCGCGCCTGGCTGGAGGTGAATTGCCCGCCTGAAATGCGCGAGCCTGTTCGTGATGAAAGCGACATCTGCTGGGGCGGGCGCAATGCCATTTTCAAGAATGATGCGCAGAAGGCGTGGCTCGAAGCCTGTGTAGCCAAGGGATATACCGTTCCGGCTTGGCCCAAGGAATATGGTGGCGCTGGCCTTAGCCCGCCAGAGGCGAAGGTCCTGCGTGAGGAAATGGCGCGGATCAACGCGCGTTCTCCGTTGTCCAGCTTCGGCATCTGGATGCTTGGCCCGGCACTGCTGCAGTTTGGAGCCGAGCAGCAAAAACTGCGCTTCCTCAATGAAATTGCACGCGGGGAAATCCGCTGGTGCCAGGGTTATTCTGAACCCGGCAGCGGGTCGGATCTGGTTTCCCTGCAAACTTATGGGGACGATCAGGGCGATCACTGGGTGGTGAATGGCAGCAAGATCTGGACCAGCTATGCCGACAAGGCAGACTGGATATTCTGCCTGGTGCGCACGGACAAGAATGACAAATATCGCGGCATCAGCTTCATGCTGTTCGATATGCAGACGTCGGGCGTTTCGACCAAACCGATCCTGCTGATCAGCGGCAACAGCCCGTTCTGCGAGACCTTCTTTGATGATGTGAATGTGCCCAAAAGCTATGGTGAGGGTATTCCTGCGCAGGTGGGGGAGGTGAACCGCGGCTGGGATGTCGCCAAATATCTTCTCGGCCATGAGCGTGAAATGATTTCCGGCGCAGGCGACAGCGCCCGGATCGCCGCACTGGGCGCGGCCATGAAGCGTCAGGCGGGCGAGCTTGACCCGATCCTGCGCGCAGAACTGGCCATGTTCGATGTCGACGCGCTGGCCTATGCCGCAATGGGCGAAAAATTCCTGGACGAGGTAAAGGTGGGCAAGGCGCATCCCGCCCAGCCCAATATGATGAAATATGCAGGGACAGAGCTGAACAAGCACCGTCACGAGCTGATGATGAGTGCTGGTGGATCGCGCAGCCTGGAATGGGACAGCGAAGAAACGCGCGGCGGCAAACCATCGCGTGATTGGCTGCGGACCAAGGCCAATTCGATAGAAGGCGGCACCAGCGAAGTGATGCTGAATGTCATCGCCAAACGAATTCTTGACCTGCCGGGAGCCTGAGCCATGCCGCTATATTATGACGATGAGCAGGCGATGCTGGCAGATACGGCCAGCCAGTTCATGGCGGATGAAGGCGCGATTACCAAACAGCTGCGCCACTGGCGCGATATTGGCTGCAAGGATGGCTTTGGCCATGCATTGTGGAAGCAATTTGCCGAAATGGGCTTCACCGGCATGCTGGTGGCAGAGGCGGATGGTGGCCTTGGTATGGGCCATGTCGAAGCGGGCATCGTGCTGGAGGAGATCGGCCGCAATCTCACGCCCTCGCCCTTCCTGAACAGCGCGGTTATCGCTGCCACGGCATTGGGCGGGGCGAGCGATGAATTGCGTGGACGCTATTTGCCGGGGTTGATTTCGGGCGACAGTGTTTTCGCAATTGCTGTAGATGAGGGTGTCAAGCATCGACCCGAACGGATCGCCTGTGCGGCTGAAAAGTCAGGCAATGGCTTTCGCCTTTCGGGGCAGAAGGACTTCGTGGTCCATGGTGCCAGTGCCGATATGATCTTGGTCGCCGCGCGCACAGCGGGTTCCGATCATGATGCTGACGGTATCACGCTGTTCGCTGTGCCCAAAGATGCAGCCGGTATCGGCCATGATGCCGTGCGGCTGGTTGACAGCTCCATCGCAACGCACACCAAATTCGACAATGTTGAACTGGATGGCGATGCCGTGATTGGCGAGGTCGATGGAGGGCGCACGCTGCTCAATAAGATACTGATGGCTGGTCGCGTGGGTGTGGCGGCAGAGGGTGTGGGCGTTGCGTGTGGCGCAATGGATATGACGGTCGATTACCTCAAGCAACGCAAGCAATTCGGGCGGCTGATCGGTGAGTTTCAGGCCCTGCAACACCGCGCTGCGCATCTCTATTCAGAGGTTGAGATTGCTCGCGCCGTTGTGATCAAGGCGCAGCAATTGCTGGATGCCGGGGCCGAAAGTGCTGATCTGATGGCATCGGTTGCCAAGGCAAAATCGGCCAAGGCGGCTGGGCTGGCCGTGAAGGAAGGTGTGCAGATGCATGGCGGCATCGGCATGACCGATGAATATGACATCGGGTTTTATATGAAGCGCGACCGTGCCTTGCAGGAATTTATGGGCGATGCCCATTATCATGCCAACCGAGTGGCGGAATTGAGCGGTTATTAGGGGGAATATGACGATGAATTTGCAGGATTTGTTCGGGCTGGATGGTCGTGTCGCTCTGGTGACAGGTGGCAGCCGGGGAATCGGCAAAATGATCGTCGAAGGGTTGCTGGCCGCTGGCTGTGCGCGGGTTTACATCGTCGCTCGCAAGAAAGAGCAGGTCGATGCCACCAGTGCGGAACTGGGCGAGAAAGTGATCGGTCTGGTCGGCGATCTGTCGCAGATGGATGGGATAGAGGCGCTGGCTGACGAGCTGGCATCGCGCGAAGACAGGCTGGATATTCTGGTCAATAATGCTGGCGCTGCATGGGGTGAACCATTTGAGAGTTTCAGCGAGGCGGGCTGGAACCGCACGATGGACCTCAACCTCAAAACGCCTTTCTTCCTGACGCAGAAGCTCCATCCTTTGCTGAAGGCCGCGGCAAGCGCTGACCGTCCGGCCAAGGTGCTGATGATCGCCAGTATCGATGGGATGCGGGTCAATCCATGGGAAACCTATCCCTATCAGGCGTCAAAGGCTGGCCTCATTCATTTGACTCGGCGCATGGCCGCGCGCCTGATACAGGATAATATCGTCGTCAATGGCATTGGTCCGGGTGCCTTCCCCAGCGATATGAACCGCGCCGCGCGTGATAATGAGGAGATGATTGCAAAGGCAATCCCATCCCGTCGCGTTGGCGGGACAGAGGATATGGCCGGGGGCGCGCTGTATCTGCTCAGCCGTGCAGGGGATTATGTGGTGGGCACGACGATCCCGATCGATGGCGGCGTGGTCGATGCCAATATCGGATCAGATGGTTGGGGTGATCCGTCGGGGCACTAAGCCCGCCCGCACTACCCCATCAGATCGCGGACAAAGGGGATCAGACCGGTCTGCCGCTGGCGTTTCATCCGTTCGGCATGCAGGATTTCGCGAACCTTTACGAAGCAGGCATCGACATCGTCATTGATCACAACATAGTCATATTCGGCCCAGTGGCTGATCTCGCCATGCGCACGGTCCATGCGGGCATCGATAACATCGGCGCTATCCTGACCGCGTCCTTCCAGCCGTTTGCGTAGTTCTGCGATGCTGGGCGGCAGGATGAAGACGGTAACAACGTCTTGATCATCCTTCTGTTTCAACTGCTGCGTGCCCTGCCAGTCAATATCGAACAGAAAGTCGCGACCTTCCTTGAGACCTTTACGGATATAGCCCTTTGGCGTGCCGTAACGGTTTCCGAAGACATGGGCCCATTCATAGAAATCGTCTTCCTCCACCGTCGCATCGAACTTGGCGTCGGAGATGAAATGATAATCGACCCCTTCGATTTCGCCTGGGCGGCGCGGGCGTGTGGTGGCGGATACCGACAGTTCGATTTCGTCATCCGCACCCAGCAGCATGCGCGATATAGTGGTCTTGCCTGCGCCTGATGGCGAGGAAAGGATGAATAGCAATCCGCGGCGTTGCATCGCGTCGGGTGTGGTTGAATGGTCGGCCATGTGCGCTGTTGGCGCAAAGCGGGCCCCCGAATCAAGGGGTTTGGACTGGCCCGGTCAATTTTCTGGCGGGCCTTCGCTTGTCATACGCTGCTTTTCGTGTTCGCGTTTCTGGCGTGCTCCGCCACGATCATACAGTGTTTTAAGCGCCAGCCCACCCGCAACTATCAACGCTCCAGGGACCGAACGGGTCGCAAGTCGGCTGGCCCCGTAAACGGCAAGGCCGGACAATAAAGTGCGGCTGGTGGCCAATTCACGCGCTGTTTCCCGGTCATGTGTTTGGCTGAGCATTTCATCGCGCATGGACCGTTGCATCAACCGGCTCACTCCGCGCATCAGCACCTCTGCAATGGCGAGATTGGTAGCGCTATCGGTGCTGAGGCCAGGAACGGCAGACAGTTTTTTCGGTGGCAAGCCCTCATCACCTTCCGTTTTGGGTAATTCTCCGTCGGTATCGCTCATTTGGCCTGTCCTTTATCGAACTGGCAGGCGCCGCACAGGATCACTATTTCTTGCGGCCGAAATCCACTGTTACGACATTTGATCCGTCTTCGCTGTCGGACTCTGTTGCATCCTGATCCTGCGAATCATTTTCCGCATCATCATGCCCCTCTGGCGCCAAATCGGGCACGGTGGCCTGGAATTGCAGCCCGAAATCCACCGCCGGATCAACAAAGGCGGTGATCGCGGCAAAGGGGATGTCCAGCTTGGCAGGGATCTGATTGAAGCTGAGGCCCACGGAAAAGCCGTGATCATCGACAGCCAGATCCCAGAACTTGTTCTGCAGCACGATGGTCATTTCATCGGGGAAGCGTTCACGCAGATGTTGCGGGATGGAAACGCCCGCGGCACCCGTCTTGAAGGTGATGTAAAAGTGGTGATTTCCGGGCAATTCGCTGCCGCCGTTCTGGATTGCATCCAATACGCGGCCAACGACTGCGCGCAGTGCTTCCTGCACGATTTCATCGTAGGGGATCAGGCTATCGGGTGCATCATCACTCATATCGGCTGAGTCGTGGCGCTGTCAGCGGCCCCGGTCAAGCGGCAATCGACATCGATATTGCATTGCACCAATGCTTGCGCCCGCGCTGCAACAGATTATAGCGCCCCCATGCGCACAGGCCGTATCGAGAGAAAAACCGCTGAAACCGCGATTGTTGTCGAGGTGAACCTTGATGGCAGCGGCACGTATGACATTTCCACAGGGATCGGTTTTCTCGATCACATGGTGGAACAGTTTTCGCGCCATTCGCTGATCGATGTCACGATGAAGGTGGATGGCGATCTGCAGGTTGACCAGCATCATACAACTGAAGACAGCGCATTGGCGCTGGGCCAGGCATTGGTTCAGGCATTGGGCGACAAGGCCGGCATCGGGCGATATGGCATGGCCTATTCGCCGATGGATGAAACGCTGGCGCGGGTGTCGCTGGATATTTCCGGCCGCCCATATCTGGTGTGGAAGGCTGGTTTTACTCAGGAAAAGCTGGGCGAATGGGACACGGAACTGATCGAACACTGGTTCCATTCCGTGTCGCAGACGGCGGGCATCACGCTGCATGCAGAGCTGCTTTATGGCACCAATAACCACCATATTTGCGAGGCGCTGTATAAGGGCTTTGCCCGCGCCATGCGCATGGCGGTGGAGCTGGACCCACGCAAGGGTGGGGCGATTCCTTCGACCAAGGGACAGTTGGGTGGCTAAGAATAGGTTTTCGGCTGCGCAGCAGCCGCAAGGCCGACTGGCCGCACGCAGAGACGCGATCTTTGATCGCATGAGCGAGGAGGTCGCGCGCCCGGACGGGCGTGCGGAAGCATAACAATGTCGGAAGCCTTGGCCCTGATCGATTACGGTGCGGGCAATCTCCATTCAGTCTATAACGCGCTGAACGCTGCGGGCGCGCATCATGTGGCGGTAACAGCTGATCCGGCACTGGTGCGTGGCGCGCGGCGGATCGTCCTGCCCGGCGTGGGCAGTTTCAAGGCCTGCATGCACGGTCTGAAGGCGATCCCCGGCATGGTGGAGGCGCTCGAAGAGCGGGTGCTGGAACACGGCGTTCCCTTCCTGGGCATTTGCGTGGGGATGCAATTGCTCGCGTCACGTGGGCTGGAACATGGCGTGACTGAAGGGTTGGGCTGGATCGAGGGAGAGGTTCATCTGATTGAACCATCAGATCCATCCATCAAGGTGCCGCATATGGGCTGGAACGATGTCGCCATATTGCCTCATGCGCGAAGCCATGCAGTGATCGAGGAAGGGGAGGCATACTTCCTCCATTCCTATCACTTTGCCGTCAGCAATCCGCATGATGTCGCAGCAATGACCGATCACGGTGAAGGGCTGGTGGCGGCGGTCGCCAAAGACAATATTCTGGGCGTGCAGTTCCACCCGGAAAAGAGCCAGGGTTTTGGTATCGCAATGTTAGAGCGTTTTCTCGATTGGGATCCATCATGATCGTTTTCCCCGCCATTGACTTAAAAGGCGGCGAAGTTGTTCGTCTGGCCGAAGGCGATATGGACCGCGCCACTGTGTATGGGGACAACCCCGCCGCGCAGGCGATGATCTTTGCAGAGGCTGGCGCGCAGCATCTCCACGTGGTCGATCTCGATGGCAGTTTTGCCGGTCGCGCTGAAAATCGCGCGGCTGTCGAGGCGATTATCGAGGCATTTCCCGGCTATGTGCAACTGGGCGGCGGCATCCGCACACGAGAGGCGGTGGAGGGCTGGTTCGATCTGGGCGTCGCGCGCGTGGTGATGGGCTCTGCCGCGCTGAAAGACCCCGAATTCGTCAAGGATATGGCGTGCACTTTCGAAGGCGGCATCGTGGTCGCCGTGGATGCGCGCGATGGCATGGTGGCGACCGAAGGCTGGGCCGAAGTGTCCGACGTGCCCGTTGTCGATCTCGCCCGCCGGTTTGAGGACGCAGGCGTTGCATCGCTGCTGTTCACCGATATTGGCCGTGATGGACTGCTGAAGGGTTGCAATATTGATGCGACGCTGGATCTGGCGCGCCGCGTGGACATTCCCGTGATCGCCAGCGGCGGGGTTAAGGGGCTGGATGATATCCATGTGCTCTCGCTTCACGCGCATGAGGGGATCGAAGGCGTGATTACCGGGCGCGCGCTCTATGAAGGGCGGCTGGATCTGGCGGCGGCTCTGGCGATGGCGGGTAGGGGCTAGGGATGCTTTACTTTGGTCTGATATTGACGATTGCTGTGATGGCCTATGCCTTGTTCAGCCTGTATGCGGCAACGAGATATGGCCATTTCAACTATTTCGGCAGGTTGGTTCGGCGGTCTAACAGTCCTGTGACCTTTTGGTTTTGCATGGCGGTTCTGCTCCTGTGTCTTTTTCTTGGGGCACTGACCCTTCCGATCTATTTGCTGGAATTGTTATGACCGTCCGCATTCGCGTCATCCCGTGCCTCGACGTGGCTGATGGCCGAGTGGTGAAGGGCGTTAATTTCGTCGATCTGAAGGATGCAGGCGATCCGGTTGAACAGGCACAGGCCTATGACGCGGCGGGCGCGGATGAGCTGTGTTTCCTCGACATTTCCGCCAGCCATGAAGGGCGCGGTACGCTGCTCGACATCGTCAAACGCACGGCAGAGGTGTGCTTCATGCCGCTGACCGTAGGCGGCGGTGTGCGCACGGTGGAAGATGCGCGTGCGCTGCTGCTGGCGGGGGCTGACAAGGTGGCGGTGAACAGCGCCGCCGTATCCCGGCCCGAAGTGGTCAGTGACATTGCTGAAAAGATGGGCAGCCAGTGCATCGTCGCCAGCGTCGATGCGCGCTGGGTGCATGACCATTGGGAAATTTTCACGCATGGCGGGCGCCGGGCGACCGGGATCGACGCCATCGAACATGCGGTGAAACTGGCCGAACTGGGCGCGGGCGAATTGCTCGTCACCAGCATGGATGGCGATGGCACGCAGAAGGGGTATGATTTGAAGCTGACCCGCACCATTGCCGATGCGGTCAGCGTGCCGGTGGTCGCCAGCGGCGGCGTGGGCACGCTCGATCATCTGGTGGAAGGGGTGACAGAGGGGCATGCCAGCGCGGTGCTTGCCGCCAGCATCTTCCACTTTGGAACCTATACGATTGCTGAGGCGCACGAAGCTCTTCGTGCTGCTGGCTTGCCAGCGCGCGGCGTTTGAACCAAGATTGACGGATGGATACGCTGACCCGCCTCGAACAGACCATCGCCGCGCGGCGCAATGCTTCGCCCGATACATCCTATGTCGCCAGTCTCAATGCCAAGGGATTGGGCAAAATCTCGCAGAAACTGGGCGAGGAGGCGACTGAAACGGTGATCGCCGCGCTGACGGGCAGCGATCAGGAACTGGTGGGTGAAAGCGCCGATCTGCTGTTCCACCTGCTGGTGCTGCTGAATGCCAAGGGGGTGCCGCTGGCCGATGTGCTGGCCGAACTTGACCGGCGCGAGGGTGTATCCGGCATTGAAGAAAAAGCGAGCCGGAGCGAATAATGCCGATCGACGCCACCCAGCCTTATGATGACAATAATATCTTCGCCAAAATCCTGCGCGGCGAAATCCCGTCTACCAAGGTGTACGAGGATGAGTGGGCTTACGCCTTTGAGGATATCAATCCGCAGGCGAAGATCCACACGCTGGTGGTGCCCAAGGGGCGCTATGTCAGCTGGGATGATTTTTCAGCCACGGCACCTGCCGATGAAATCGCTGGTTTTGTGCGCGCGGTGGGTGAAGTGGCGCGGATGAAGGGCCTGGTGGAACCGGGTTATCGCATGATGGCCAATATCGGCGCGCATGGTGGGCAGGAAGTGCCGCATTTGCATGTCCACATCTTTGGCGGGCAGCCATTGGGCCGGATGATCGCCTGATTTGAGCAATTCGTCGACAGCCTGATTCTTCCTGCCTTTGACCGCTTCCCAGCGATTCATCGCTGCGCTAGAGCGTTTTCGCGATGAATGGCCCCAATCCCCCCGATGGCTGCATGGATGGATCGCGGCATTTGTATGCCGTCAGGGTCTATTACGAAGATACCGACCTTTCGGGCATTACCTATCACGCCAATTATCTGCGCTGGTTCGAACGCGCCCGGTCTGACCTGCTGCGCCTGCTCAAGATTGACCAGCGCGCGGCGGTGGAGGCAGGGGAGGGGGCCTATGCCGTGTCAGAGGTGAACCTGAAATATTTCCGTCCGGCCAGGTTGGATGATGATGTAACCATCGAAACGAGCTGCACCGAATTACGCGCGGCCAGTTGCCGCATGTTGCAACGTGCATGGCGCGGCAGGGTGGATGAAGGCGAGTTGTTAAGCGAAGCGACATTGCGCGTCGGCTTTATCACGCCCGATGGCCGCCCGCGCCGTCAGCCCGATGAATGGCGGGCGGCGTTCAATCAATTTATGGAAGATAATCCCGTATGAACTCTACCCTGATGCTCCTTGCCAGCGGTGCCCCTTCGCGACTCGATCCGATTGGACTGTTTTTGCAGGCCGATATTGTGGTGCAGGCAGTAATGGCGGGCCTTTTGCTCGCCAGCCTGTGGGTGTGGACGATCATTGTGTCCTTCAGCCTGCGTATGGCGCGGCTCGAAAGCCGGTCACGCGGGTTTGAGCAGGATTTCTGGGCAACCGAGGATTCGGACAGTCTGGCCAGCGGGCGGGCCAATCGCGATTTGCCACCGGCGCGAGTGGCAAAGGCGGCGCTGGATGAATGGAAGAAATCGACCACGAAACAACCCATCGACCGCACGGGCACGCGCGAACGTGTGGCTGGTGTGATGGAAAGCCAAGTGGCGCAAGAGGCGGACGATCTGGCCGAACGGCTCAATTTTCTCGCCACGACCGGCTCTGTTGCGCCTTTCGTGGGCCTGTTCGGCACGGTGTGGGGTATCATGAACAGCTTCTTCCAGATCGGGACGCAGGAAAGCTCATCACTTGCCGTGGTGGCGCCGGGCATTTCAGAGGCGTTGTTTGCCACCGCGATTGGCCTGTTCGCGGCCATTCCAGCGGTGATCGCCTACAACCGTTTCAGCCACCGCGTGAACCGGTTTGAGGCGCGGCTGCACCGCTTTGCTGACAAGGTTCATGCCAGCCTCAGCCGCGAACTGGATCGCGTTTAATGGCGATGGGCCTCGCCACTTCTGCAAAATCAGGCCGCCGATCGCGTCGCGCGCCGATGGCGGAAATCAACGTCACCCCGTTTGTGGATGTGATGCTGGTGCTGCTGATTATCTTCATGGTCACCGCCCCGCTGCTGAACTCCGGCGTACCGGTGGAACTGCCGGATAGCCGCGCCAATCCGGTCGATCAGAGGCCCGATCAGGTGACGATCAGCATAGATTCGACCGGTCGTATTTATATCGATGATGCTGCAGTGCCGGCAGGTGGATTGCCGGAAGCCTTAGCGACGATTGATCAAGGAGGCGGGGCTGATGGCCCGGTGATCGTGCTGCGCGGTGACAAGAGCCTGGATTACGGGCGCGTGATGGCGGTGATGGGTGAATTGAACCGCGCAGGCTTCAGTTCCATCTCGCTGGTCACCAACAGTTCAGTTTCGCCGCCATAATTCACATGTTCGATATGCACACAACCTCCATCCGCAAGGAAGAGAAAATGGGTCTGGCCGTTGCGCTGGGGCTGCATCTCGTTTTGCTGGTCGTGCTGCTGATCCAGCCCGCGCGTGACCATGTGCTGAATCGGGAACAGCGGATGACGGTGAGTCTTGCAAGCGATGTCAGCCTGAAATCGACCGCGCCCGATCCGGTGGCGGAAAGCCGCGCGGCGCTGGCCCCGGAATTAGGCGAACAGGCAGAGGCGCCCTCCGAAGCCGCGCCCGAAACACCCCGCCCACGCATTTCCAACCAGCCCAGTCGCGAAGCGGTGACGCAGCCGGTGCGTGAAACCACGCCACGTGTGGCGGAGAAAAAACCCGCCAAGGCACCGCAAGTGGGCGAAAATTTTCTCGAAGGTATGGGATCAAGCCGCACCACGGATGAACAGCGCATTCCCGCTAGCGAGATTGGCCGCAGCGCCAAGGCGAGCCTGGTCCAGAGCATTTCGCGCCAGATCAAACCGCATTGGAGCGCGCCGTCTGGCGCTGACGCAGATTTGCTGGTGACCGAACTTGCCTTTGATCTGAATGAGGACGGCAGTTTGAAGGGGCGCCCACGCGTGTTGCGTCAATCCGGCATTACCGCTTCAAACAGCCCGCAGGCATCATTGCATGCCGAACGCGCCATCCGCGCGGTACAACTGGCCGCACCATTTGACCTGCCGGTGGAATATTACAACGCATGGAAGACGATCCGCGGCGCGCGTTTCGATAGGAATTTATCACGATGAAAAAGATAACATTCACTTTTATCGCGCTGCTGCTGGCAGCCCCGCTATCTGCACAAAATAAGGATTTGGGCGGTCTGGTCGCTGAGGGCGGACAGGTTGAAACAGCAGGAATCGATGCTTCGGGCGAAGATGCTGAAGGCGGCCTGACATTTACGGTCACCGATGAAAGCGATTGGGCGGATCTGGGCGTCGCCATTCCGGCTTTTGCCACTGACCGCGACTTGGCGACCCCAGCCAACAGTAGTGGCACCGCCGCATTGGGGCGTGAGGTCGCTCGCGTGATCACCGCCAATTTGCGCAATAACGGCTTATTCAAGCCGGTCGGGCCGGATGCCCTGCCGCAGCCCAGCTTCGTACAGATCAGGGCGCCTAGCTGGGCGACATGGAGTGGGCGCGGCGCTGAAATGCTGGTGCATGGTTTTGTTCAGGCGCGCAGCGATGGGCGGCTGATGTTCGGCTGTTACCTTTATGATGTGGCGCTGCAGGATGAACTGGTGCGCGAAGGATGGGTTGTGCCGCCTGCAGACTGGCGCCGCGCGGCGCATAAATGTTCTGACATCATCTATTCGCGCCTGACCGGCGAAAGCCCGTTTTTTGACAGCCGCATCGCTTATATTGCCGAAACCGGGCCGAAGAATAAGCGGATCAAACGTCTGGCCATCATGGACAGTGACGGGGCCAATCACCGCTTTATCACTTTGGGCAGCTCCACCGCGCTGACGCCGCGTTATTCGCCCGATTACAAGCGGCTGATGTATCTGTCCTATGTCGATGGCAACCCGCGCATCTATGTTTATGATATCGGTACGGGCAAGCAGACATTGGTAACACAGAGCAGCAACCCCACCTTTGCCCCGCGTTGGAGCCCGGATGGACGCTATATCCTCTATTCCATGGCCGTATCCGGCAATACCGATATCTATCGTGTGCCCGCAGGTGGCGGCACCAGCGTACGGCTGACCGACACGCCGGGGATCGACATTGGCGGATCATATGCGCCCGATGGCGGCAAAATCGTATTTGAAAGCGATCGTTCGGGCAGCCAGCAATGCTATGTCATGGATGCCAATGGCAGCAATCAGCGGCGGATCAGCTTTTTCGGTGGGCGCTGCGCCACACCTGAATGGAGCCCGCGTGGTGACCAGATCGCCTTCACGCGTATTGCCGGCGATTTTAATATTTCAGTGATGAGCCCTGCTGGACGTAACCTGCGCGTGCTGACCAGCGGATGGCAGGATGAGGCGCCCACATGGGCTCCCAATGGCCGGATCATCCAGTTCTTCCGGACGGAACGCAATACCGGGCGCACCGCCCTGTGGCAGGTCGATCTGACGGGCCGCAATGAACGTAGATTGCCGACGCCGGTCGATGCGTCAGACCCGGCCTGGGGACCGATTCTCCCCTGAATGTGTTAAATGTAGTATCAGGAAGTTGTGTTAACCCTTTAAGGGAAAGGAACCCCCGATGATGAACCGTAATGCTGCGATCATGCTCTTTGCCGGAACGGCTGCGCTGGCAGCCTGCGCCCCCAAGGCGCCGGAAGAATTGCCGCCGCCGCCCGCTGAAGCGGCTGCTCCAGCTCCTGCCCCTACCCCGACAGGCCCAACCGGGCCCGTGCTGGGCAGCCAGGAACATTTTGTTGACGCTGTGAATGGCCAGAACGTGATCTATTTCGATACGGACCGCTACAATATTGACAGCGCCGATGCCGCCGCCCTGCAGACGCAGGCGCAATATCTGGGCCAGTACGGCCAGATCCGCGTTACGATTGAAGGTCATGCTGATGAACGCGGCACGCGCGAATACAACCTTGCCCTGGGTGAACGGCGCGCCAATGCGGCCAAGAATTACCTGGTGGGCCTGGGCGTGGATGCCAGCCGCATCGCCACGGTCAGCTATGGTAAGGAACGCCCGGTGGCGCTGGGATCTAACGAAGCGGCCTGGGCGGAAAACCGCCGCGCCGTAAGCGTTGTGATCAATTGATCAGCGGATAAGCGATGGCTTTGGCAGGTCGGGCTGAACCAGTTCGACCTGCAGCGAGGCGAAGCTATCGCCCGAACCGCTCTCCGAATTGTCAGGCGTCTGGCTGAGTACCATTGCAGCCATCGCGAAGGTGGCGAATGCGCTGGATATGGCGAGTTGGTTGCTCATGCTTCCCTAAACCTGATGTGGCCTGACAAACGCCATATATGAACGAATTGCTGCAATGCAACATTTTATATAAAAACCAAATTGCACGGCTTCAATTTATCCGCAACCTTCCCTAGACAGCGGTATGACTGCCCGACCAACGACATGGACCCAGACGGATGCCTAAAGCGCGGCGTTCGAATGATTGGGGTTTTCCGCGCTGGCGCGGCTATGGCAGCGCGCGCGAGGCGACGACGGTGCGCCTGTGTGACAGGCATGGGTGTGAGGAGAAGGGCGATTGCCCCGCGCCCAAGGCACCCAACAGCCCGGACCGCTGGTATTTCTGTCAGCGCCACGCGGCCGAATACAATTCCAAATGGGATTATTTCGAAGGGCTGGATAAGGCAGAAAAGGAAGAGCGCGCGCATGCTGAACGGCGCGACAATTCCGGCTATGCCGAAGCATCGCATTATGGCTGGGGCGGATCGGGTGACGGATCACGCAGTGCCGATGAAATGCGCGCGCTGGACGTGCTGGAATTGGAAGCGGATGCCGATTTCGTGGCGATCAAACGGGCCTGGCGGGAAAAGGCCAAGACCGTCCACCCCGATGTGAAGCCGGGGGACAAGGAAGCAGCGGTGGAATTCCAGAAGCTGCAACTGGCCTATGAAGTGCTGAAAGTGGCCGAGGAACGCCGCGAATGGCGCGGGTGAGAGGTTTGGTCAGCTAGCGAGCCAATTGCGAACGTTGTACTGTCGTGCCATAATCGGCATGTTCAAGTGGTGTTCGGAGAATGTGACCGGTGAGTAAGGCAAAGAACTTCCAGCTCGCAGTCGCTCTTCTGTTTATTTATTGCGCTGCTTGGCTAACGGATCTTGATCTTGGTGGATTTGGAAATGCATTCCTGATGGGGGCAGTTGTGTTCGGTATCCTGGCGCTCGCGAAAGCTGGTGAGAGGGACGAACGCATTGACTAGTATTCACGCCGCCGATGCACCTGGACTACAGGCGCGCTCAATCAGCCAGCGTCTGATTTCCACCCACTTGAAGACATTTCCTACCTAGCGAGTCCGCCGTAAATCACGGTTGGTTCTTTCACATCGTCCGGCTTCCATCTCGCGCAATCTCGCACGGGTACGGCACAAGGATTTCTTGCCCATGAACCGTGTTCCATGTGTTCCATCGCGTAGGGTTTGCTCTTCGCCGCCCCGTCCAGATCACACCTGCGCCAGCGCCTGATCGAAATCGGCGATCAGATCATCGGCATCCTCAATCCCGATGGAAAGGCGCACCAGATTGTCCGTAATGCCCAGCGCGGCCTTGCGCTCATCAGGCACGGAAAGATGCGTCATCGCGGCGGGCGCGCTGGCCAGCGTCTCCGTGCCGCCCAGGCTGACGGCCAGCTTGGCGACCTTCAGCGCGTCCAGAAAACGAAATGCCTCTGCCTCACCACCCTTGATAAACAGGCTGAAGGTGCTGCCCGCACCGCTGCAATGCCGGTCAAAAATGTCCTGCTGCGCCGAATCGGCAATCATGCCCAGATAACCCAACCCTTCCACCTTGGGGTGGCGCGAGAGCCAATCGCAGATCCTGGCGGCATTTTCACCCGCGCGCGTCATCCGCAATTCGACCGTTTCCAGACTGCGGGCCAGCATCCATGCGGTGTTGGGATCGCATATCGTGCCAAACATATTGCGCATGGCGCGCACGGGATCGATGTAGCGTTTCCTGCCCACCGCGCCGCCCGCCACCAGATCGCTATGCCCGCCGACATATTTGGTCAGCGAATAGAGCACGATATCCGCACCATGATCGAGCGGATGCTGCCACAGCGGCCCCAGAAAGGTATTGTCGATGGCAATCACGGGGGCATCATCGCCCGTGCCAAAGATGCGGCCGCGCATTTCGGCAATTGCCTGAATATCAATCAGCCTGTTGGTCGGGTTGGCGGGGCTTTCCAGATAGATCACCGCCACGCGGCCATCCTGCGATGCGGCCATCTCCTTCGCGCGGAGCAGCACCGCTTCCATCCCGTCATTGGGCATGCCCGCCGGAAAATCGAGATAGCTGACGCCATAACGTGGCAAAATGCGATTGATGACGGTTTCAGATGCGGCATAAAGCGGGCCGGAATGGACCACCACATCACCCTGATTGACGAAGGCCAGCAGGGTGGTGGCGATGGCGGACATGCCGGTTGAGAAGACCAGTGCATCCTCTCCATGATCCCAGATGCAAAGGCGGTCCTCCAATATCTCCTGATTGGGATTGTTGAAGCGCGAATAGACCAGGCCATCGGCAGGCTCATCGCGTTTGCCCGTGGCGATTTCGAAATGCCGTTTGCCTGCCGCTGCATTCTCGAAAACGAAGGTGCTGGTCAGGAAAATCGGTGCCTTGAGCGAGTTTTCAGAGAGGGTGGGATCATAACCGTACCCCATCATCATGGTTGAAGGTTTCAGTTCGCGCCCGCCAATCCGGGTCACTTCCGGCTTGGGGTTGCGGCGCGGGGTTGGTGGCGTGACGGCCTGCGTCTTGTCGGTCATGTGGACCTCCCTCTTTGAAGGGACGCCGCCGGATTTGCGTATGGAAGGGCAGCGTCCGCGACGCTCCCAGGAAGGCAGGAGCCGGTGGAGCAGCAGGGGCGCCCGTCCCTAACCTCCGCAGGAACGCTTCTCCGCCTGATGCCCGAATTCTGCTGCTTGAATAGCTGGTGACGCGCCGCGCTTCAATCGGTTTCAAATGAAATTAGATGGCGATATCCACTGCCCAAACCAGCCCGACGATCAGAAATACCCCGATCAAATCCAGCACCAACCCGGCCCCAACCATCCGCTCAATCCGTATGCGCCCGGTGGCCCAGGCAATCGCATTGGGCCCGGTGCCTGCTGGCAGCATAAAGCCCCAGCTGGCGGCAAGGGCTGCGGGCATGGCCAGTAGCAGCGGATCTGCCCCCAGCGCCACTATCAACGCGGCGATAACCGGCATGATGCCACTGGCGGTGGCGACATTGCTGGCAAATTCGGTGACGACGATCACCAGCGCCACCGCGATCAGCGCAATCACCACCAGCGGCAAAACCTCCAACGGCAGCAATTGCTTGCCAATCCAGCTGGCCAGCCCTGATGCACCCATGCCGGCGGCCACGGCCAAGCCGCCGCCTAACATCAGCAAGACGCCCCATGGCGCGCGCTCTGCCTCGTCCCAGTTCAGCAGGGAGCGCCCTGTACCGTCGGGAACCAGAAACAATGCAAGGCTGGCTGCGATGGCCACCGTCCCTTCGGTCAGCGATCCTGCAGGTAACAGGGGCGAGAGGAAGGACTGACCCATCCATAGCAGAAATGTGATGACTATAATCTGGAGCAGCCGTTTTTCTGGCAGCGTCCAATTACCATGCGTTTCTACCGCATCATGCGCTGCCTGCGTATCGAAAGCATAGCGCTCAATATGCTGGAAACGGGCTATGATCCATGCGGCGAGCGGCACACCCACCAAGACGATAGGCAGGCCAAATGCGCTCCATTGGGCAAAGCTGATACGGATGCCCAGCATCTCGTCAATCAGGCCCACGGCAATGGCATTGGTCGGTGATCCGACCAGCGTTCCCAGCCCGCCTATACTGGCAGCAAAGGCAATGCCCATGGGCAGCGCACCTGATAGGCCTTCTGTGCGGGCAATGGCCCTCTCATCGGCCAAATAGCCTTCCCCACCTGCCAGCACAGCCAGTGCCACCGGCATCAGGATCAGCGCCGTCGAGGTGTTGGAGATCAGCATGGAAAGCACAGCCGCAGTCGCCATAAAGGCCAACAGCAGCCGGAAATTCCCGCCCCCGCCGCCAATCACATTCAGCAGGAACAGCGCCAGCCGCCTATGCAGGCCGGTGCGTTCTATGGCCAGCGCGATAAAGGCTCCGCCCAACAGTAGGAAGATGATGGGCGAGTAATAGGTGCTGGCTGTCGCCTTGGCATCCATCACCCCTGCGAATGGCAGAACGATGAAGGGCAGCAGGCCGGTCACGGACAGCGGCACCGCCTCTGTCATCCACCAGGCGGCCATCCATAGCACCAGGCCTGCAACCATCCAGGCTGGGGCATCCATGCCAATGGGCGGCGCAATGACCAGCGTCAGCGCGAAGGCCAATGGCCCCGCGATCAGACCGATCCGTCTTGCTGTCATGGAATGCTCCCCTCCCTTACGCGTATGGTTAGCTTGTTCAGCAGGGAGGGGGAAGCGACACTTACTTGGGCGCCAGAACCATCAACATCTGGCGGCCTTCAAGGCGGGGAAACGCCTCAACCTTGGCCACTTCGGCCACATCGTCCTGAACGCGTTTCAGCAAATTCATGCCCAGTTCCTGATGCGCCATTTCGCGCCCGCGGAACCGCAGGGTGATCTTCACCTTGTCGCCATTTTCGATGAACTTGCTCACGTTGCGCATCTTCACGTCATAATCATGCGTGTCGATATTGGGACGCATTTTGACTTCCTTGATGTCCTGCGTCTTTTGCGTCTTGCGGGCGAGGTTGGCTTTCTTCTGCGCCTCGTAACGGTGCTTGCCAACATCCAGGAACTTGCACACGGGCGGGTCCGCATTGGGGGACACTTCAACCAGGTTCAGGCCAACTTCGTTCGCCTGTTCAATCGCCTCACGCGTGTACATCACGCCAAGGTTTTCACCTTCGTGATCGATCACGCGAACCTTTTCGGATTGAATGAAATTATCGTAGCGAGGGCCGCTTTTGACTGGCGGGGCCATCGAACGCCGGGGTGGACGGGCTATGTGTGTTCTCCTGTAGTAGCCTTGATTCTATGCGCGCTATGTAGGGGCAAACACTGGCGAAAGCTAGGGGTTACGCGGCCTGTCTCCAAAGTGGGAATTGCACAAGTTTTCCGCGGGCGGGCAGCAGCGCGTCGATGCGGCTGGCGGGTTGCAATGCGGCGAGGATTTCCGGTGCGCCAGCATCCATCCCGCCGGTCAGCGTACCAAACGCGGGCAGGATCATCCGGTCGCTGCCAGCTGCATTGCGGCTCAACACGCCACAGGGGCGGGCAATATGCCGGTTACGGATATTCACGCGCAGCTTTGGGTGGAAATGGCCGGAAAGTTCCGCCCGCCTCTCGCCCTTCTGCGCGACATGGCGCAGCATCACACCGCTGAGGTCCAGTTCGTCCAGCACGGTGCCGCCAAAGCTGCGGTGCATCTGTTCGTCGTGATTGCCGGTGATCCAAACCCAGTCGAGCGCGCGGGTCAGCCCCTCCAGCATGCCTGCCGCATAGGGCTCCAGCCTGCTTGTTCCGTCCGTGTCATGGAAATTGTCCCCCAATGCGATCACTCGCCGTGCGCCAGTTTGCTTCACGCAATCGGCCACGCGTTCCAGCGTTTCGCGGCTGTCATAGGGGGGGAGCATCTGACCCTTCGCCGCGTAAAAGCTGGCCTTTTCCAGATGCAGATCGGCCAGCAGCAGTGTTCCCTCACGTGGCCAATAGAGCGCACGACCGCTAACCAGCCGCATCTCTTCATTGGCGAACGAAAGGGGAACCATTGCTCTCACTTGCCGCGACTCGGCCTCTTTGGCAAGGGAGTGGTATGACTGACTGGATATCCCACACCGCCCGCGCGCAGCAATGGTTTGAAGGCCTGCGTGACCAGATCTGCGCTGAATTTGAAGCGATTGAGCGAGAGGCCGGGTCAGGCGCCAGCTTCGATTACCACCCATGGGCGCGGGAGGAGGCAGGCAATGCTGACCCTGGCGGCGGGGTGCAGGGCCTGATGAAAGGCAAGGTGTTTGAAAAGGTTGGGGTGAACGTCTCCACCGTGCGAGGTCGCTTCAGCGAGGAATTTGCTGCATCGATCAATGGGGCAACCGTGGAAAATCCGGGCTTTTCGGCCACGGGCATCAGCCTGGTCGCTCATATGGCCAATCCGCATGTGCCCGCCGTGCATATGAACACGCGCTTCCTGACAACGCAGGCCGCCTGGTTCGGGGGCGGGGCGGATTTGAACCCGCCGATCCCCTATGATGAGGATACGGAGGAATTCCACGCCGCCTTCCGCGCGGCCTGTGCCGGGCATAACCCCACCTATTATGATCGCTTCAAGAAATGGGCGGATGAGTATTTCTTCATCCCCCATCGCGGTGTCCATCGCGGCGTGGGCGGGATTTTCTACGATCATCTGGAATGTGATGATGCTGCGGCGTGGGACCGTAATTTCGCCTTCACACAGGATGTCGGGCGCGCCTTTCTGGACGTGTTTCCGCGCTTGGTGCGCCGTCGCATGGGCATGGAGTTCAGCGAGGCTGAGAAACGTCAGCAGTTGGAATGGCGCGGACGCTATGCCGAATTCAACCTGGTCTATGACCGCGGCACTCTGTTTGGTCTCAAAACCGGCGGCAATATTGATGCGATCTTGATGAGCCTGCCGCCCGAAGCGGTGTGGAGTTGAGTTTTCCCTGGTACATCATTTGCAGAAAGCCGCATTTATCTCACATAAAGCAATTGCTTGTTACCAATCTGTCAAATGGCGGTATTGGTTGCTGGTGTACGAAAGGCATCGCTGCTGTTTGTTGAATTGCTGAGGTCGTAATGGTTGGTCCCAATCTGGCGCTTGTGGTGGCACTGGCTGGTGCGCAACCGGCATGCCCGACAGATGCGCCCTGCCCAGAGGTGGAGGCAGTGGCCGCGGAAACGTTGGCCACCGAAGGCGATCAAGCTGAACCGCAGTCAGGCGGCAGTGGTGAAATTGTGGTGGAGGGCCAGGTTGGCGCGCCCCAGGGAGACCCTGCTGAAAAACTGAATCTGGCAACTTTTGAGGCGATCCAAAAGGTCGATGAGGCGATCGTTGAACCGCTCGCCAATGCCTATGATGAAGGCGTGCCCAAGCCTTTGCGCAAGGGGTTGGGTAACTTCCTCTCCAATCTGGGTGAACCGATCAATTTCCTTAATTCCTTGCTCCAGTTTAAGCCGGGCCGGGCGGTGAGGGCAGTTGGGCGCTTTGCCATCAACACCACGATCGGCATTGGCGGGGTGATGAACCCAGCGGCGAAGAAGCCGTTCAAACTGAAACGCGAACCCAATGGCTTTGCCAATACGCTGGGCTTTTATGGGGTGAAGCAGGGTGCCTATCTCTATCTGCCCTTTATCGGGTCCACCTCGGTGCGTGATTTGGCCGGGCGGCTGGTGGATCTGTCTGTTATCCCCACGCTTGCTGGTAAGCCGTTCAATGATCCGCTTTATGCCATTCCCGTTGGCGCGCTGAACTCTCTTGAAACGCGCATACTGATCGATGGCGATATCAAAACCATTCGGCAGAAATGTTCGGACCGCTATTCCGCCACGCGAGATCTCTACCTGATCCAGCGCCAGATTGAGATCGACAGCCTGCGCGGCGAGGAATCGAAGGATCTGGCTGATCTGATCGACAAGGTGGAATTCAATTGTGACATCACCTTGCTGACTTCAGGCCAGATAGCACAGGAAGATGATTTGCTGTCAGGCGACGCACTGGTGAACGGCGCGGTTTTGGAAAGCGATCTTGCTGCAGAGCTGTCGCCAGAAGTTGAACCAGTTGCCGGCGCAGAGCCTGAAACGGCGATCGAGCAAGAGCCGCGCTTTATCTCAGAGCCGGTTGTCCAGCCTTTGCCAGTCGATGACACGACGGATCAGCCTGCCGAACTGGAACGGCGCAGCAGCCGGATGGAGATATTCATTACCACCACGAATCTGCGCTGAATTTGCGACAAGATCGCGATCTATAGTGCAAAGCAACATATTCTGTTTGCATCCTAACCGTTAAATCGCACATTCAGGTCAATATGCTGCGCCAATATGAACTTGTCGAACGGGTCTTGAGTTATGACCCTGACGCTGATGAGGCGCTGCTCAACCGCGCCTATGTCTATACCGTACAGAAACATGGCACACAGCTTCGCGCATCGGGTGATCCCTATTTCAGCCATCCGGTAGAGGTGGCCGGGTTGATGACGGACCTGCAGCTGGATCAGGAAACCATCATCACTGCCCTGCTGCATGATACGGTTGAAGATACGCTGGCCACGATTGAGGATATTGAGGGCAATTTCGGTGCCGAAATCGCGCATCTGGTGGATGGCGTGACCAAGCTGAGCAAGATCGAAGCCATGCCCGAGGATGAGCGGGCGGCGGAAAATCTGCGCAAGTTCCTGCTGGCTATGAGCGAGGATATCCGTGTGCTGCTGGTCAAGCTGGCTGACAGGCTGCACAATATGCGCACGCTGCATTTCATCAAATCACCTGAGAAACGACAGCGCATCGCGCGCGAAACAATGGATATCTATGCTCCGCTGGCAGAACGTGTGGGCATGTATGAATATATGCGCGAAATGCAGCTGCTGGCTTTTGAGCAGTTGGAACCGGAAGCCTATGCCACCATCACCGGGCGGCTGGCCGAATTGCGCAGCCAGGATGGCGGGCAGGTTGATGCCATTGCCCTGACGATCAAACAGGCGCTGGCGGAGGCTGGGTTGCGGGTCGAAGTGTCGGGCCGCGAAAAGCACCCATATTCCATCTGGCACAAGATGGCGGAACGCCATGTCAGTTTTGAACAAGTGAGTGATATCTGGGCTTTCCGCGTCATCTGCAACACGGTGGATGATTGTTACCGCGCGATGGGCGTGCTTCACACCACCTGGCAATTCCTGCCTGGTCGGTTCAAGGATTACATCTCTACGCCCAAGAGCAATGGCTATCGCTCGCTCCACACCACGTTGATGTATCAAAATTCCATGCGGGTGGAGGTGCAGATCCGCACCAGCGAAATGCATCAACGCAATGAATTCGGTCTGGCGGCACATTGGGCATACAAACAGGGCGACAGGCCCGATGGGCGGGTCGGCTGGCTGCGCGATCTGATCGAGATTGTCGATGCTGCGCATGATGCGGAAGAATTGCTCGAACACACACGCATGGCGATCTATCAGGATCGCATCTTTGCCTTCACGCCCAAAGGTGGACTGTTCCAGCTGCCCAAGGGGGCAAGCGCGGTCGATTTCGCCTTTGCGGTTCATACCGATCTGGGGGCGCAGACGGTGGGTGCCAAGATCAATGGCCGGCACATGCCGCTGCGCACGCCGCTGAACAATGGCGATGTGGTCGAAATCATCAAGGGCAAGAATGCCGAGCCGCAATTGGCGTGGCTCAGCTTTGTGGTCACAGGAAAGGCACGCGCCGCCATCCGCCGTGCGGTGCGGTTGAAGGAGCGTGCCGAAGTCGCCGAAATTGGTGAGAAGCTGTTTGAAGATATCGCCGCTCGCGTCCCGGCCAGCATCGGCAAGAAGGCCGTGCGCGAGGCTTTAAAGCGGTTGGACATGGATGATGCGGATGATCTGATGTTCGCCATTGGTGCGGCTAAGCTGACCGATCGGGAAGTGATGGAGGCGCTGGTTCCCGGCTGCACTGCGGAGCTGGATGATGATGCCGACTGGACACAGCGTGACCGCACGATATCCATCCGTGGGTTGACGCCGGGCGTGGGCTTCCAGCTGGCCGAATGTTGTCACCCCGTGCCGGGTGATCGTATCGTCGGCCTGCGCAAGCAGAATGAGCGAGTAGAAGTTCACGCGATTGATTGCCTGGAACTGGCCAGCGGGATCGATGCCGATTGGCTGGATCTCAGCTGGGGCAAACGCTCACAAGGGGCAGTGGGTCGGCTCAATGTCACGCTGTATGATCGGCCCGGTACGCTGGCGGAAATGGCGGGCATCTTCGCGCAGAATGTCGCCAATGTGAAATCGCTGGAACAGATAGAGGCAGACCACCCCTTCACCACCTATGCTGTGGATTTGGAGGTACAGGATCTGGCCCATCTGGCGCGCATCCTCAGCGCGCTTCGGGCGAGTGACGCAGTGGCGCAAGCGGAGAGAATTTGATGGTCGAAGTGCAGCAGGATGCCGGGCTGGTTCTGGGTTTGGACCATGTACAGCTGGCCATGCCACATGGGGGTGAGGAACGCGCGCGCGCCTTTTATGCCGATCTGTTGGGGATGGAGGAAATTCCCAAGCCGGCCCATCTGGCTGTCGGTGGCGGGTGCTGGTTTGCCGCCGGGACTGCACAAATCCATTTGGGGCTGGAAGACGGTTTCACCCCGTCGCGCCGAGCCCATGCGGCGCTGCTGGTTAGAGATTTGCCAACCTTGGTGACGCGGCTGGAGCAGGGCGGGGTGCCATTTCAACCCGGCAAGCCGCTGGACGGTTATCGCCGGGGCGATGTGCTGGACCCGTTCGGTAATCGCATCGAACTGATGCAGCGTTTATAGCAGCTCCAGCTCGACCGTAAGGGCATCTCCTTCGGCCAGATCTTCGGCCCGCATCACCTTCTTGCTGACAAGCAATATCCATTCGGTGGAACTGGCTTGGGGAAAGACCGAGCTTTTCCAGCTGGTATCGCCAATCTGTGCCATAACCTTGACCGATCCGAAGCCGCGCTGTGTGCCAAATTCCAGCCGGTGGAGGCGGGCATGCATGGCGATTGTCTCTGCATCATCGCCGGTAATCACCATCAGATGATAGGTGCCGCGATCCCCCTGCCAGCGTGTTAAGGGCGCGGTGTGGGTGACCATTTCCCGCTCACTCTGAGCCTGTCGAACGGTCATTCGGACGGTACGCGCCGCACCGGCACCGGAATGTTGCAGATATCCGCGCCGCCAGCGGGATGGATAAAGAACGGGTCGCGGCGGTTTGCCCGCGCCTCGGCATATTTGGCGAATGTTGTGCTCTCGGTGCTGAGATATTGGAATATGGGTGGTGGGAACTCGCCCGTTTCACTGCCCAATTTTACGGACAGGATCGGCGTTCGCTTGTCCTGTTCATCCTTGGCGTAAAAGCCCAGCGGACCCTTGCCGCGCGGCAGGCTGGAGAGATGCTCCATCCCCTCGATCACCCGACCGACCAGCGCAATATTGCGGTCCAGATGGCGCGGGGCATGGCCGATCACAGTGTAGAGTGAGCTGCCATCGCCCGTATTGGGCGACATGCCGCGTGCCACACCCACCATGCCGTAACAATGGACGGGCCAACGACCTTTGCTGTCTCCTGACAGTGGCCAACCACCTCTAATCCACACGCGCGAAGCATATGGATCGATCGCGTACTGATCCACGATTGAATCGAGGAGAGTTTCAGTTCGAGACTCATACTCATCCTCCTCCATCACCTTTAGCCCATCGGGCAGTGGTTTGGCGTTGGCCTCATCCTCGGCAGGATCACCCCATTGGGTCACGTAATTGTCCTGCACTCGGATCACGGATAGGCCGTCATAATATCCGCTGCGTGCCAGCAGCCTCACATTGTCGACCCATCCCTGGCTGAAGGGGGCGGGCATCAGCTGGATCACCACTTCGCGCGGATTGCCATCGGCGGAGGCCTGCCCCGGGCCCTGATCCGGGGGTGCGAGCGTCATCACCATCAGATCTTTTGGTGCGATTTGCACCCAGTCGCCTGGCTGGGCCTGCGCCACAATGTCATTGGGCGATGGGTCGGGTTCCTCAGCCGTTGCGGGTAGAGCGAGGGCAAGTGCGGCTATGCCTAGGGCGAACTTTTGCATGACTCATTGTTTGCCAAAGGTTTGATACTTGCGAAAGGGGGATCACCCGGCTATCGGCGCTGGCCTGCCGTTATGGCATGCGGAGCAGTGGCCGAGTGGTCGAAGGCGCACGCCTGGAAAGTGTGTATACGGTAACCCCGTATCGAGGGTTCGAATCCCTCCTGCTCCGCCACCTATTATATTGATATTTCTCGTATTTTTGTGATTCCGTGCAAGTGCTGGATATGTCGGAACTATATTCCGGCAAACCGTTAATGATGCTCGAATCTCAGCCTGTCTCCACCCCATATTCGCGCTGATTTACGGACCGCGTCTCCGCGCCGGAATAATTCGGTTCGGTTTCCCTGTTTATCAGGGAATCTACAGGGAATTTTTCAGATTTGACGCGGCATTGGCCAGAAGTGGGCTTGAGCCGACTGTTTCAAACCCGTGGAAGTTCAGGGGGTTGTAGCTGAGTGGGTGGTCAAATTCCCTGGCTGGAATTGCAGGGAATTTACCTCGGGATGCAGGGAAGTAGCTGTGATGGTGCAGGGAATATCGGGAGCAGCCGGATCGATCATTGATTGGTGTGCCAACCCAAGGCCTGACGTTGCTTGGTCCAGTCGATCGGAATGTCGATCTGCTTGAGTGCTTCGAGGGTGAGCGTAGGCGGCTGCCGCCCATTGAGTATGTCAAGCTGCAAGCATGGCGCGAGCAAAGCGAGGCGCAAGATCTGGCGATCATAGGGTGAGATCGGCGAGGCTTCGATTGATGGCATGCCTCGCTTCCAATCAAGCATGCGATGCGCCTTGCGCACGGCGGCGATAAGAGCTGGATCGGGATTGGCAGGTGGAGCTTCGCCTGCAATGACCAGCTTCTTGCCGCCGCGCAGCGGCAGCTCGAGCGGGACCATCATCCGCAGTGCTCCACCGTCGACATGGATGATTGCTTCGTTGTCCTGCAGATTAGGCTTGAGGTCTTTGAGGGTATTGGCTGGCAGATCGATCAGCAGGCCGCTCTCTCGCAAATGAATGGCGAGCGGAATGCCGAGAGGATCGGGTTCTTGCGGTAGCCAGTGATTGATTTCTTCCGTCAAGGCTTTCTCGAGTTCTGCAGCGCCGATGCGGCGCACTGATCCATCATCTATTGGCTTGGCGCCTTGCTGGAGCGATGCCGAGACATAATAGCGATAGAGCTTGCCATGCCGGTTCTGGGTGAAGACTGGCGTCATGACTTCGCCACTTGCATCGAAGAGTTTGCCTGTCAGACGCGACAGGGCGTTGGGACTCTCACGCTTGCGCCGCTTGGGGGTGTGCTGATCGAGAAGAGTCTGAACCTTGGCGAACAGATCTTCATCGATGATTGCCTCGTGGCCACCTTCATGGATCACACCCTTGTGCCGGATCTTTCCCAGATAGATCGGGTTCCTCAAGAGGTGGAACAGCGCACCACGGTTGAAATTGCAGCCACCCACCACATTGCCTTTGGATGTCGTCCAACGCTTTGATCGTATTCCATCCCTGGCAAGATCACGCTGGAGCGCATGGACCGAGCCGAGCTTGAGGTATCGCATGAAGATCAGGCGAACGGTTTGAGCCTCCTCCTCATTTACCTGCAAAGTGCGTGTACCAGGAGCTGGAAGGTCATAGCCCAGCGGGAGATTGCCTCCCATCCACATGCCCTTGGCTTTGGAGGCTGCAATCTTGTCGCGGATACGTTCTCCCGTCACTTCACGTTCGAACTGGGCGAAAGACAGCAGCACGTTGAGCGTCAATCTTCCCATTGAACTGGTCGTATTGAACGACTGGGTTACGCTGACAAAGCTTACCGCTTGCGCATCAAAGCGTTCGACGATGCGAGCGAAGTCAGGCAGCGACCGGGTAAGCCGATCGATCTTGTAGACCACCACCACATCGATCAGCCCGGCATCGACATCGCTTAGCAAGCGTTGAAGGGCAGGGCGCTCCATGCTGCCACCTGAGAAGCCGCCATCATCATAGAGAGTGGGAATAGCTCTCCAGCCTTCATGGGCCTGGCTCTTCACATAGGCTTCGCCAGCCTCGCGTTGGGCATCGAGGCTGTTGAACTCTTGTTCAAGACCTTCATCCGAACTCTTGCGCGTGTAGATAGCGCAGCGGACCAGTTTGCGGCTCATGACTGGTCTCGCAGACCGAAGAAACGCGGCCCGTTCCACTTACTCCCGGCAATAGCGGTCGCAGCAGCAGAAAGACTGGGATAGAGTTCATCGTCCCAGCGAAAGCCGTCCTCTTCAACGATCACTTCAACCTTTCGGCCTTTCCAGTTGCGGGTTAGTCGAGTGCCATTGCCAAGTTCCAGGCCTTCCGCGCGCGGGGCACCTTTCTTTGCCAGAGCACGCCGTGTCTGGTCGTCCAGTCCTCCCAGGGCATCTGCCTGGGTGTCCCCCGTCAGCGCCAATGGCACAGATTTGAGGTTGTGATTTAAGGAGGATTTGGGCTTCGTCGTAGTGACGAAGGAACGAAGATGAAGCCCAAATCCTCAAGGTTCAAAATCGCCGCCGAACAG